>Ga0209233_1000009_pt1 | contig 1265567 bp, 1130 predicted proteins | sample AraplaCL_Cvi_mCL_FD_184269 | JGI IMG/M metagenome (GOLD analysis project Ga0209233, IMG submission 184269) | Arabidopsis root microbial communities from the University of North Carolina, USA - plate scrape CL_Cvi_mCL (SPAdes) (version 2) | ecosystem: Host-associated > Plants > Roots >... | reverse complement strand
GCTTTCTCAGTCGGTCATCGAAAGAAATGGATTCCAGCATGCAAGCCTCCTTCTGCGTTGAGTGGGGATGCCGGAGGCATCCTTCGTATAAGGGCAGCAAAAACGATTCTGAGCAGCACCAATGGCGCCGCATGCCGTGCGAGGGCCTAGAGCGAGGATAGAGGGCGCGGAGGGCGCTGGATACCCATGAAACTGGGGGCGGCATGGCTATGCGCAATGACGGCTTTGGTGAGAGGGTGGGCGTGCGATCCTCCTTGATCTCGGCAACAACGTCACCTGCCAGCGACGAACCTATTCAAATCGCGATGCCCTGGCGAGCCGTGGAGGAGCGCCGTTCTGCGTGGCACAAAGCATGACCGAGTTAAGCCACTCATCAAACGCCGGCTTTGATTGCGCGTGTTTTAGCCTTTCAGCAACCCATACCTTGGTATGCGCAACGAGATCTTGGCACCGTGCTAAGTTCACTACACAGGCTAATCCGACTGCTCGCTACTAAAACGCGGAATCCGGTCGAGAACGTTTTTGGCATTGGAAGTGACACATTGCTTCGTTGATAGGTTGTTGAATTTTAGCGTTGAGCAACTCGCGCACTTGTTCTGACTGGAAGTGGCGCGGCAGTCGCCTCGCGCGACAAGCTCGTAAAGCTGATGAGTGCCGTTTACAAGCGCCTAGCTTCTAGTCGTGTACTTGCCGGAGCCCTGACGGCCTGGTTTGCCAAGTTGAATATCCGCCTAACGGTTGGATGACAGTACTCCATCGCACGACACCGAACGCGGTGCGTTTATGTTCAAGCGCCATTTCCTCCTATATCCGTTGCACGTGGGCTCGCAGTCCCGCGCGATGCAAGCACTTTCTCGGCCAGGATGACTATGAAGTACTTTCACCCCTTGTCACGCCTGCCGCATCCGCGTGAAGCGATCCGCCAATTCACCCCCAATTGGTTTACGGCCACCATGGGAACGGGCGTGCTGGCCCTGGCTATCAACCAGTTACCTGCGAGCGCCAAGTGGCTGCACGATCTGGCGGAGAGCATTTGGATTGCCAATGGATTTTTGTTTCTTATCTACCGAGGATGACCAGCACTTATCGCGGATAGGCGTGCATCGGACCAGCTAGAGCCGCTCCCTGTCTCACTTCAGGTCCGATGCGCTCAGGGCATACGTTAACTGTTGCCTTTGAGGGCGGGCGCCCCCTGGTGGTAGTGCCATTTGCGAAGCTTCAAGCTGACTGGCAGGGGACTGATCCGGCTACGGTCTCGGGTAAGTAGTGAGTGCAGGGCATGGTAAAGCCTCGTGCTGGATTGATGGTTCACTGCTTCTTCTCGATCACTATCATCCATGCTGTTCCTGGATGGGAAGGAGGTGCTATGCCATTGATCACGGGTTGCACGGCAACGATAGTCCAGCCCGCCGCGGCTAGCTCTGGTAGCGTGTGGTTTTCTGCACGCGGGCATGACAACAGGGTTGAGCTGGTGAGTGGCGCGGCCATTCCTGCGCTCGCTGCGGAATAGCACACATCGGCATCCGCCGCCGCGGCGGAGGCGGGGATAGCCAGTAAAGCTAGGCTGAGCAAAGTCTTCATGGTGGCTTCGCTTATCGGTTGGTTTCTTGGTAGGTGACCGGGCTTGCCCGCGTCATGAGGCTCTTGCCGTATTTGGCGGCAAGAGCGGGTCAATAGGTTGTATGACCGAACTCCGGCACGTTGCCATTGTCAGGGCAAGCGTTTCGGGATGATGCGGTAAGGTCGGGCAGTTACTGGGCGATGGCCCAGCCGTCACTTGTCTTGACGAACCTCCGATGTTGCACACCTCCCATGGCTTCCACATCGCACTCATATCCGTTGTTGGCGGATTGGCAGTTCATCACCTTGATGGAGTCGATTTCCTTGCTGAACATGTCAGCGCCTTGCTGGCCCGCAATGGCGGTCATTTGTTTTCGCAGGGCATCTTTCACATCTTGCGTGCTTGGGCCGGACGAACAGGCCGTCAGCATGGTGGCCGCAAGAGCCGTCCAGAACATTTTCTTCATGGCGCTTCTCTTTGTTGATGTGGTCTTAAATGGTTGTGGTGTACGTATCAGCAGGGTGGGGGGCTGACATAGGCATTGAACGCCGTGGCTACGGGCTCTTTGGGTTCAGGAAGATGCAGGGCTTCACGGGTCGATCGGCAGCTGATCTTGATCGGGCCGAGTGTTGAGCCATCGACGGTGAGCAAGGGCTTTTGGCTGTCGCGATCCACGGCAGTGATCGCATCCACGCCGAGCAGGATGATGTCGCTGCGCCCCTGCTCCCAGGTGCTACCCAGTACATGCCCCTCGTACTGCGCCCACACGAACACGCCGTCATTGCCCTGCGAGCGATGGGCAGCCAGCGCAGATTCGATGGCATGTGCCTCGTCTTCATTTTTAGGGTGATACACGAATGGTTTGTCACCCTCGGATGGCACGCCTATGAAGCGGAAATTCCACGCGCCATCATTCCCGCCCTGCAGCCCGGGCGACTTGAAGATGCCCGTTCCCTGTTTTTCTTCGTCACTCGTGAAGCTGACGCGGAAGCCGCCCAGCGAGGCGTCATAGGAGTACACCTCCATGAGGTGGCTGGTACGCACGGCGTAGTCACGATGCGCCTGTACGCTGGCATAGGTTTGCTCAAGTTGCGGCGTCAACGACTTGAGCATGTCGCTGCGTTTGAATGTGTCGTGCTCGCGGCGGTATTCCGGGGAGTAGTCAAAGGCCATCTTGTCCAACTGCTTGGGCGCAGCGGACCAGAATGCCTGGCGGACCTTTTCGATCAGGTCCGCGTACACATGGTCGGGAAAGCTGCTGGGCGAGAGGTCAAGGTGGGTATAGGACTCGATCGGCTTGGCGTCATGACGCTTCGGCGCCACCGTGGTCGCTGCGTCATCACCGGCCCCGCTGGCTGCGGTTTCCGTTGATTTGCCCGCGGGCGGCGTGTCGGCTGACTTACTGCAGGCTGTCATCAGAGCCACTGCGAGCAGGCAGGGCAGGAGTGTCATGGAGCGTGTCATGGCGGTCCTTGGTAGGTAGTGACGGCAGCGCGAATGCGGTGCCTTACCCCTTCATACGTAATCCATCACCCAAAAGCGCCACAACATGTATGCTCGTGCGCCATGGCCCGCCGGGCCTGCGATCCGGCTGGCCCCGCCATAGGTCGCGGGTGTCGCCAGCCCCACCCATGTGCCGCTGTGATGACCTTCATGCTCCCAGATGGATCCGTTGCTGTTCCCTCCGACCTGCTCTCCACGGCTTATGACGAGCTCAAGCGCATGGCACACCAGCGTCTGCGCAAAGGGCAGCCATTGACCCTGCTGGATACGACGGCGCTCGTGCATGAAACCTGGTTTCGCCTTGCCGGACGAGAAGCTGGCTGGCACGACCGGGCGCACTTTCTTGCCTATGCCGCGCAAGCCATGCGATCCATCGTCGTGGATGCTGTGCGTGAGCGTGCAACGCTGCGCCGCGGTGGTGACTTGGTGCAAGTCACCATGAGTACGCAATTGGCCCTGGCACAGGATGACGAACAGATCCTGCGCGTACATGAAGCCCTGTTGGATGTGGAGAAAGTCTCACCGCGCCTTGCCCGCGTCGTCGAGTTGCGCTACTTCGTCGGACTGGACGAGGAGGCGACCGCCGAAGCCCTGGGCACATCACGGCGTACGGTGCAGCGTGACTGGCTCAAAGCACGCGCCCTGCTCTGGGAGGCGTTGCAATGAGTGCGCGCGATACCGCCATCGAATGGTCCGAACTGGAACCTCTTCTCGATGAGTTGCTCGACCTACCTGTCGATGCACGAGACAGGCAGCTACTGGCCTGGCAAAGGGAACACCCCCAACGTGTGGCGCGTTTGCGCGAGTTGTTGCAAGCTGAGCAAGCCGCCAATGCCGTTGGTTTTCTCAACACTTTGCCGCCGGTAACGCTGGCAGGCGCGGATGGAGCGTCCGCGCACCTGAGCGGCGATGAGGTTGGCCCGTGGCGCCTTCTCACGCTGTTGGGACAGGGGGGCATGGCGGAGGTCTGGCTGGCCCAGCGTCGTGATGGGCAACTCGATCGCGAGGTGGCTCTCAAGCTGCCCTTGCCGGGATATGCACAGGGGCGTTTGGGCGCCCGTTTTCAACGCGAGCGCGACATTCTCGCCGGGCTGGTGCATCCCCACATCGCGCGACTGTACGATGCCGGCGTGCACGAGCAGGGGCAGCCCTGGCTCGCTCTCGAATATGTTCGCGGCCAGAACGTGCTGGAATGGTGCGAGAGGCATGCGCTGAATGTCGATGCACGCCTGGCACTGTTTCTTCAGGTATGCGAGGCGGTGCAGTACGCCCACGGTCGATTGGTGATCCACCGTGACATCAAGCCAGCCAACGTGCTGGTGGATGGAGACGGCCAGGTCCACCTGCTCGATTTCGGCATCGCTCGCCTGCTCGATGGCGACAACATCGGCGAAGCTTCCGAACTTACCGTTGCGGGCGGCCCGCCATTGACGCTTGAATATGCCTCGCCCGAGCAGATAGAGGGCGAACGTCCTGGCATTGCTTCGGACGTCTATGCACTTGGCGTGCTTTTGTATCGACTGCTGTGTGGACACGGCCCTTACGAGCCCGCGCAAGTGAGTCGCCAAGCGCTGATCCAGGCGGTGCTTTCGCAGCAGATACGCCGTCCATCCGAGCGGGCGGGCGAGCCATCGCTGCGCCGCCGTTTGCGCGGCGACCTCGACACCATCGTGCTGAAGGCGCTCGACAAGACTTCGAGTCGACGGTACGCCACCGTTGACTCGCTGGCTGCGGACATAAGCCGCTACAGGCAAGGGGAGCCGGTGCTGGCCCGGCCGGCCAGCATGGGTTACCGGTTGTCACGCTTCGTGGCAAGGCATCGCTTGAGCACGGCGTTATCGGCGCTCGCGATCACCGGCCTCATCGCCACAACGGGAATGGCCCTGCATCAGGCTCACATGGCGCGCCGTGAAGTGGCGCGCACGCAAGCGCTCAACCAGTTCGTGCTCGGACTGTTCAATCCGGACAACAAGCCTATTCCCGACACGCGGTATCGCGACATGCCCGCGCATGAATTGGTGGCGAAGGGCGCCGAACGTGTCATCACCAGCCTGCCGGACCAACCATTGGCGCGCTTTCAGCTCATGCATGATCTGGCGGCGCTCACGACCAGCCTGGGCATGGCGGATACCGCGGAACGTCTATACGATGCGCGGCTTGCGCAATCCGCGGCCTTGATGGGCAAATCCAGCCCGGAATACGCCGATGCCCTGCTGGATCACACATCCAGCCTGGAAGGGCAGGGGCGTTACCCGGATGCTTACCGCGATGCACAGCAGGCATTGGCTATTTACCAAGCCCATGGCGAAACCGACCCCGATCGCCTGGCACGCGCTCACTACCAGATTGGTGCCTTTGGCTCGCATTCGCATGCATCCGGTGATGCGGGGGATCTGGCACATCTGCAAAAGGCAGCGGATCTATGGCGCAACCGCTACGATAAAGACAGTGATTTCGATTCCGTCATGGCGCGCCTCTCCCAATTTTATCTACTGGAGAATCGCACCGAGGACGCCTATCGCGCAGCTCGCGAGGGCATGGAACACAATCGTCGTCAATTTGGCGAAATCCAATGGGAAACCGCTGCATCAGAAGAGAAAACCGGCCTGATGCTGGGTTACCTGCTGCGCCCCGCGGAGGCGGAGCCATTGCTCCGCCAGGCGCTGTCCACACAACAAACCATCTGGGGCGATCAACATTTCCTGGTCGCTCGGTCACGCACCTATCTAGGTAACCTGCTTGCCGCCTCAGTGCATCATGATGAGGCACGCGCATTGCTGCGCGCGGCACGCGACACCATTCGTGCTCCGGCTTGGCAAGGCAACAAAGTGGTGCTCGCAGGCTTGATCGACCAGAGCAACATCGATCTCGATGAGAAATGGGGTGCTCAAGACGATGCGCTTGCGGCCTGCATGCCTTACTACGCCAAGTTGCCCGCTTTGCAGGCCCCCATTCACGTGCGGATTGCCTTGGCGTGTTCGCACGTCGCCATGCAGGCTGGGCGCAAGGATGATGCCGAGCGCATGCTTGGTGAAGCCGAGCACACCATCACCGCCAACTGGCCCAATGACCATGGTCGCATGGCGCCTCTGTGGCGTCGACGCGGCGAGGCCATGCTCGCCGCCGGAGACCGCGCTGCGGCAACGCGGGCTTTTTCGCTCGCAATCCAGATCGCCGACAAGGATGACCTGGATACGGTTTCAGCTGCCTGGCAAGGTTTGACGGAAGCGAGCACTACACCCCTGGATGCTTCCCAGCGCAGCGCGGTAGCCCAGTTGCTGGCACGGTTGGAGATCCCAGAGGTTCGCGATTACTACGCGCTTTATGCGAAACGATTGCGCGATTCGCTGGGCCTGTCTCAACGTTGAAACTTGGCCCTTTGAGGGGGCGTGATTGGATTGCTCCCGGAGTTGGGGCACTTCAAATCCCTGGCACAAAGTCCGCTTGGTTCGAGAGCAATGGGGTGCGTACGTGCGTGACTTGCTCGTACAGGGCGGACGTTCAGTTCGACGAATTGTCGCAGACCCGCTTAACTTGGCGCATTTCATTTTTCCCTAGAAAACAGCGGGCTGCATCTCCTTGCGATGCGTCCAGTTATCGTTTCTGGGCAATTGGCGACCTAATAAGCGAGTCAATCGGGAAAATATGACCGAATAACCGGACTAGAGTGGCAAATGTGTTCTCTAAAGCATAAGTTATCCCTTTTGGACACTTTAAGCTTGAAATAAGCACAAGGTGTCCCGGCACCCACAAACGGTTCTGAGCTGAGGTCCGCTTTCGACCCGTAGCGGACATCCTTAGGGGCAGTGCATGGCTTTGAACCGCGACAGATTCATAAAGATAGTGGGGGTTACATCGCAAGTTTTTGGACTTGTCGGGATCTTCGCTGGCCTGACATCGATTGCCGCATTCGGTGGATTCGCCAAGGGGCCGACGTCACCCGACCCGGCGACCGGGCATGTGGTTCCGGTGCAAGATCACGATCGCGTGTTCTATGTGACATCGAAGCAGTCTGATCTCATGGACTGGCTGCGGAACGGTGCAGTGCTCTGCGTGGTCTCAGCCGTTGCTGGCAGAGGGTTGGCCAGCAGACTTTCAAATGGCCCGCGTGGCTAAGCGTCCGCTTCCGACCCATAGCGGACCTAACAAAGGAAGGTCAATGAGCCCAGTGGATCTGGTGGATCGGAAGGCGAAGTTCGATGGCTTCTTAGAGGAGCGCATGCCCGTCCTTGTGGACTTCGTGCGAGCCCTGGGTTTCCAGGAGCCACATCGCGTACTCAATGAACCTCACCTTTTCATTGCCGGGGTGGGGAGTTGGGTCGAGGCGCAACAGATTGGGGTCGAAGATCGGGCATGGCTTGCATCGCGGATCGGTTATCTGATCGGCGAATACTTGGTGACCCAACTTCGCGGACATTGGCTTGTTTGTGAACGGGCTGACTCTAGGTACTTCGGCCGCTACGTGGTCGGTGGTTTTCCTCAGGCTCGCAACCCTGAAGCTGTAGCCGACCCGATGGAGGCCGGAATGGCTGTCGTGGATGGCTCAGAAAAGCTCACCAGCTTGGTCGAGGAGATCAAGTTGGCTGTCTTGCAGGCTTAAGAACAACTGTCCGCTTCCGACCCAAAGCGGTCGCTTTTTTCGACTCACTATCGGCGTACATATCAGTGGTCAGAGGCGATCATGTCACCGACCCGACAGCAAAGAAGGGCAGCTGAAAGGCTTGAACGACCCTGTGTGGGTCATCTTGAGCCAGGGCTTCGGGGCGCCGCAACCGCCTGAATCGGGGTCGTACTACCACTTTGGGACGAGGGCGCAAGCCCCCTGGATGTGACGAGGTTCGTGATATTGTCGTGTCAGGCTTTTACAGGGGGCCTTGGACAGGATGACCAGTTTCTCTTTCTTGTGCGTCGAACCCAATCAATGGGTTGGTGCTGTTGCACCGCAAAACGATTGCTCAGTATTTGAGCAAGTGATGGGTTCTTACCACCCGTCACCCCCGGCATAACCCCTTCCGATATTTCTGGTGCTCATGTTGGCACCTGTCTTGCTGCGCCCCTTTTGTTTGTTCGCGCTAGGTCAGCCGATGAGCTGTGCCTGGCGTGTGTGATTCCATTGGAAGGCATCGGTTATGGAACAAGTTGTCGCAAATATCTACGCAGCCTGTCTGTCGGCAGAAGCAGAGCCCCATGCGGAACTGGTGGACCTCACCATCAACGCAATCCAAGACGGCATGGCTGGTCCGAACAAGGACGAAACCTTGGGGGCCATCTTCACGGCTGTCCAAGAGCTCACTCTGGAGCGCCAGCAAAAGGGGGCTTTGTTCCGCATCAAGCTCACCGCCATCGCCGCCGCTGCGAAAGCGCTTCCCCAGAGCACCCGTGATGCGCTCTTGAAGTCGCTCAGGGCAATGGAGGAGGTTGCACGCCAACAAGTGCTCTCCGCGACATCGAGCACCATCACGTTCTTGGTGGATGCCATCTCCAAGGTCGAGACGGCAGTCGGCCAGCCCGTCGCTGATTCCGGCGAGCGTAGCCAGTCTGGCGCAAAGCACGAGAAAAAGCCGGGCGCCGCGCAGCCGATGGGTCTGGTGGAGTTCCTGAAAAGCAAGGGCATCAATTTCGCAGGCTCCGACAAGGTCTTCATCGCACCGAATATCCCGATGAAGAAAATCAATGGGGCCATGCAATCCATCGCACGCTGGGCGTCGCCCAATGAGATTGCCGTGCTGGTGGATGACACGGTGTTCGGAGGTGCGAAAGAAGGTGTGTTCTTCACCGACGAATGGATGGTGGTGAAGGAACTGATGAACGACCCGTCGCCCTATCAGCTCAAGAATATCGAGACCATCGGGGTAGAAGGAAGAAAGCTCTACGTCAATAGTATTGAAACGCTGACGCTGAACATGCCAGAGAAGAGCGAGCTTTCGATTCTCTTCTCGGCAGTCAATGAGTATATCCAGACCCTAAATAGTGCGCCTCAATCAAGTGGGCGTGGCTCCGATGGGAGCGCTCGGGCTGAGTCACACGAGAGTGCAGATATTCGCGTGGGCACTGACTTCTTTGATGGTCTCGTGCGCGAGATGCGTAGCTCCGTCGCAAGGGATGAGGTCGATGATGTTGAGCATTACGAGCTCATCATCGAAACCGTGGTTCTATCTGGAACACTGCATCGATTCTGCACAGCTCACTGTCCGTCCTTGTCTAGTGAGGCGCGTTGGGCTGCTCAATGTGACCCGATACGCTTTGCGATATTCACCTACCTTTGCACGCTGATTCAGTGGCTTCTGGTCACCAAGTGCAATTTCAACGAAGACGATATGGCGACGTTCATGGCCCGCTTCCTTGGGGCTGTCGTGGCCGCGTATTCGGGGGCGATGGAGGCTGAGCATTACGAGTACAGGACATTGCGACGCGTTGCAAATCCCGAGCTTTATATTAAGGAGTCTCTCCTCTTCAATGAATGGAGGGGCAATGCCCAAGGCTATCTGGGAATCATGGAGCGCAACCCAGGTGAGTTACCTGAAGCATTTCATCAGAATCTCGAAGACGTGAGCGAATCCCTTTGGCTGTGGGACCAAGAACAGAAGCTTCTCAGTCATCGGGTTGGGGGGCTATGCGCTGAATTTCTTAGTCCTGACGTTTCGTTTGCTTACATGCGTGGCATCAGTCAAGACATGGAGGACGCCATGATGCGGTTCTTCGAGCGAGTTAATTTCTAAGGGATGATGGTGATGAGGAAGATTGCGCTCGCTTCGATGGGCTTGATTGTGTTGGCCGGGCTCACTGGCTGTAACAAGGTCACGGAATTTCGCTTGGATATGGAGGCTCAGTCGTTCCGCCAGGAATGCTTCGCCAATAACACGTATGACTGTGTTAATCGACGAGTTGATTACAACGAGAAGTTGCTCAGTCTCGGCAAGAAACAGGTCATTGATGCCCATGATTTGATGGTGGCCAAGATTGGTGAGCAACGCTACCAAATCGTTTTGCAGACGTTCGACGCTTGGACAGAGCACCAAGAAAAAGACCGTCCGAACATCTTCATGCGTTGGTTCTTTGGTAGTCATCAAATCCTTGACGAGATGACGGGTCAGTACCTTTTCACCGACCAGGACATTGACCGCCTCATCGCGGACGCCGTGGATAGCATCAATGCCACCCCCGGCGTTGGTCCTCTCCCGAAGCCTGGGTCAACGAATGCCCCTGCGAATGCACCATCGGTGGCCGAGAAAGCTCAAAGCCCCGAGGGGGTGATTTCGAAAGCGCTGGAAGGTCCAGTTAACGTCGGCCCGGCCACACCCGCGCCTTCTGCTAACCAAGCCGCTCAGGTTCCAGCAGCGCCGAACGTGGCGGTCTCGCCAACGCTGGCAAAGCTCTTTGTGCCGGATGCCATCCAGGGCAACGTAGCCTGGTTTGAGACCATGACCGGGCCTGCACGTCAGGTGCAGAACAACGGCAATGGGACACAAAGCCGTATCTACCAGGTCGATGGGTGCAAGGTCACTGCGCGCGCTACGAACCAAACCATCAATGAGATAAGCCTGGACCTGGCTCCCAACTGCAACGTACCCCTGAAGTCGATGGTGGCCAACTCTCCGGATATGTCCGTCAGCGGTCTGACCTTCGCGGACCTCTTCAAGAATGGGGCAGGGGAGGTTGAGCTTGAGTGCGCGGGCTACAACGAGTGCGGAAACGCGTCCGACCCATTCATGCACGCGACCTTGGGCGGAAGCCATGCGGACAACTTTATGAAAGTGGTCTTCTCGGGCGTGATTGCCGGAGATCAAGATGTGGCTGCACTCCAGGACCTCTTGAAGACGGAGAGTGCGCACACCGGTAAAACGGATATGGACTTGGATGCGAAGGTCTACAACAACGACCCGCAGTTCCCTGGTCTGGTGCAGCAAAAAATGGGTGGAGTGAAGGTCACGTCCATCACGTTCAAATCGAGCATGTAAGCATTTCAGGAACAGGGGATGTCAATGACGAAGAAGCAGAAGTTTTGGACCGCGTATTTCACCATCGCGGTGCTGTTTGCCATTTACAGCAGCACCTGGGGCCCGTATCACTATAAGGGGTTCTTCTTTAACCTGGGGCGCTCGCTGGTATGGCCCGCAGTGATGTTTCCGGTTCTCGGTAACATCATGGGTGCCATCATCCTGGTGGTGGTGATTCTCCTCATCCTGGCTTTCGTCCAGGCCTAAGGAGAAGTTATGAAGAAGACCATCCTAGTAGGCGCATTGTTGACGGTGGGTGCGTCGATGCTTCTCTCCGCGTGCGGTCAGAGCCCGCTTGGCAAGGCGGAAGATGACTTCGTTACTGGCTGTGAGCGGGGAGGTGCTCCGCATTCTGCTTGCACGTGCGTCTTTGACAGAGTTTTGGCGAAATACGGCAAGGAGCAGATGCTGGTCGTTGCCAATAGCAACTGGCAGACGGTTCCACCCGACTTCGGCAAGAGCATGGCGCAAGCGGTGCTTCAGTGTCGCCAATGATGGAATAGAAAAAGCCCCTGAAATGGGGGCTTTCTCTTGCCTGGCGTTCGTTTCATCGGGGCGTGTTTCACAGTCGTCGGGCAGTCACATCCTCTTCTCCACGAATCCGCTTGAAGCCCCTCATGCTCAGTCTTCCGTGGCCGCGTCTAGGAGCTACTGAAATTCGGGCCTTGCTTGGGGGGACGCGCCCCCCATAACAGCCTTGGCGGGCTGACGCCCGCCGAATTTCGGATGCAAAGTGATCCGGCGGCTTCTAGCTATTCGTGGCATTGAACTGAGGGGAGTGGACACCAAGAGCAGGCGTATCAGGGCGCCAACGGGCAGCCAGCCGGGGCGTACTTGGCGCCAATGGCTGTATCCACCGTGCAGCTCCAGCCGCCGTTGGTATCACGAATCCAGGTAATGGTGCCCCCGCCTATGCGGGGTTGGACGTGATTGCCAAGTTTGGCTCTGACTATACCTTGGCCCGCGGCGTCCTGCGGAAGCTGGATTTGCGGTACGCCCGTGCCGGGTGGCAGCGTCGCTCCAATCTGTGACGCTCCTTGAAGAATGTCCGAACCAACAATGGTGCTCGTGTCGCATTGCCCCTGGGAGGTTCCCAACTGGACTTTGCCACTGGTTGCGCAGTCTTCCAGAAGTATCCTGGCGTCGCTGGCTTCGCTCATGGCTCGTGTTACCTGCGACCTGATGACGTAGGTCTGGTATTGCGGTACGGCGATGGCAGCAAGGATCGCAATGATCCCAACCACAATCATCAACTCGATTAACGTAAAGCCCTTCTGCAAGTTCTTCATGATGGCCCCCTGTATTGACCAGCAAACGAAAGCTAATGCCTGAGAACGCAAGTTTGCGCTCGCAGATCGAATGAAATGAAGATGCGACGCACAACTCTGAGTGATAAGTGGCTGATTTTATGTCTAAAAGCCGCATTCCAGATGTTGCTTCTGCCGTTCTTTCAGAACGTCAAGCGAACTGAGCGTTAGCAAGGAGCAGTGTGGCTTTAATGCCGCCCTCGAAATCTTCTCCGCGCGCGACGCATCTGCCACCCGATGAAGTAACAGTCTTGGAGCGCGCTTTTCACGTCGGCTGCAGCCGCGGACCATCAGAAGCGGTTTTAGCGTCGATCAGGGACCTTCGGGTGACAGCTTTCTGCGAGTGCGGTTGCGGAACGGTGTGGTTCGGGCCTAAGAGTGACGCGGCAAATGGCCTCATGGCCGCTGAGGTATGCGGCACCTGGGCGGACCAAACCATTGGTGTGATCGTTTGGTTGGATGACGATCAAATCGTCGGACTTGAGTTGGTTGGGGCTGGCGCGGTTGGTTTGCCCGATCCTGCCTCCTTGCGTCCGTATGAAGAGTATTTCCAGGCACCTTTAGGCTAGGTGGAAGCGTCCGCGTCCGCTTCCGACCCAAAAAGGGTGCGCTGCGGTTCGTTTTCAGGAGAGAGTACTAAGAATGGGTAGCGCCACCGTAGCGCGCAGGCCATGAGGCTGGCGGTTCTCCAGGGTGAGTTCTCCTCGATGGCTGCGAATGATCGAAAGCGCTGATGCCAGCCCTAAACCGAAGCCGCCGGTTGCCCTGTTGCGGGAGGGCTCGCCGCGGTAGAACGGCACGAACAGCTTAGGAATCATCTCTGGCGCCACACCGGGGCCGTTATCGTCAACGGTGATGAGGACTTTCTCCCCTAGCAAATTAACCGTGACTATCGTGCTATTCCCATATCGAACGGCATTGTCGACGAGATTGACTAGAGCACGCTTAAGGGCAAGCGGGCGAGCGTGATAGATCAGTTTTGGTGGTGCATCGAGCATCGCTACAGAGAAATTCATGTCACTGAAGTCGTCAAGCACGCTCTGCAGAAGTTCGATCAGGTCGACGCGCGTCACCTCCTCTTCGCGGCCATCCTGGCGAAAGAAGGTTAGGCTGGCCTCGATCATCGCCTGCATTTCATCGACGTCGCGGAAAAGCTTTCTTTGTTGCTCGGGTTCGTCCACAAATTCACCACGCAGGCGCATCCGCGTAAGTGGCGCACGCAAATCATGCGAAATTGCTGTAAGCATTTCAGTGTGACTGTCCATCAATTGCTGGATACGCTCCTGCATAGCGTTGAATGCTGTTGCAGCGTCGCGGATTTCTCTCGGCCCTGAGAGTTGGAGCGATTCGGCTCGTGAACCAGAGCCGAACATATCGGCCGCCTGGGCAAGTTGTTGAATTGGCCGCGCCAGTTTTCGGCTGGCAACGCTGGCAATGACGACGCTGGATACCAGGATGAGCACCGCTGTTAGCGTCCGACGGGTGATGTAACTGATACCCCAGCTCCGGTGCGAGGCGCTGAATCCTATCCAAGAACGATCCCTCAACTCGACGGCGAGTAAGTATTTGGCACCCTCCGTGCTCCGAGTCTTCTCGTGTGGCCAGTCAGGGTGATAGATGTCGGTCCCAAGAACGCCTGCGTCTGGGCGACCGAGTAGATCGCGAATTTTGGACCAGCGCAGATCGTGTGGACTCTTCGCTGAAGTCTGGATAATTGGAACCTGTTCGCGCGAAGGATACCAATGCACGCCGAGCGCGAGTGTCGTCAATCGGCCCGCAAGCTGTGGGCGATCTGCCGGCGGCATCTGGTCCATGGCGCGAACCATGCCACAGGCCTCTGCAATTAGCCCGGTGCTTTCCAGTGGCGGCTCGGCCCACACTCCGGCAAATTCAACAAAGGCCAGACTCATCAGTAGTGCAAGCAGAATGGCGCTGATCATGTTGATCGAAAGCCACCAGGCAATGCTATCGAATAAATGCCAGTGCCTCATGATGATTTCTCCACCGGAACGGTGAAGATATAACCAGCATTTCGCACGGTTCGGATCATCTCGGGGTTGCGCGGGTTGGCCTCAATCTTTCGCCGAATGCGACTGATCTGTACGTCAATGCTTCGATCAAAGACTTCGTGCGTCGATCCGCGCGCGTAATCGATCAACTGTTCGCGCGTAAGGAGGCGATTGGGATGCTCAAGGAACGCGAGAAGTAACTCGAATTCGCCGCTAGATAGTGGCACAAATGTCATGTCGGCAGAGCGTAGTTCGCGCTTCGCTAGATTGAGCTGCCAACTTCCAAATTTCAGGCTTGGATAGTGCTCTTTCGGCTTTTTCTGTGCTTCTTGCGAGGTTCGGCGCAACAACGCTCGTACGCGCGCCAGAAGCTCGCGTGCATCGAATGGCTTGGCTACATAGTCATCCGCGCCAAGCTCCAGGCCGACGATGCGATCGCTTGTCTCTGTCATAGCGGTCAGCATGATGACGGGGATATTGGACGCAGCGCGTACCCGCTTACAAAGACTAAGTCCGTCTTCGCCAGGAAGCATGACATCCAGAATCAGAATGTCGAATGATTCAATGGCCATGCAGGCATCCATTTGGGACCCCGTTGAAGCCACCTTGATAGTGTGTCCATAGCGTTCAAAGAACTTCTCGAGCAGCGTAAGGAGCTCTTCATCGTCGTCGACGACAAGAATATTCGGCATGCAATTGGCCTTGAGGCGCCCGGTCGATATGGCCCTACGTTATACGACAAGAGCCTCGATTACGCTCATATTTCAACGCGGAAATATTATTGCCAGCACGTGTCTGCGTGGAGAAAAGGGTGACAAATGCGTTTGCCAGGATAGGTCACCCAATCGGTGAGGCCCGTATGGATGCGCTCAATCTTTAGGAACCTTCTTCGGTCCCGATCAACGATGCGTGCATCCGCCGACAGGAGGGTGCCGCGCGGCTATACGGGACCAGAAATGCTAATCGCTGCGGCGCGTATCGAGTGGGACAGTTCCGTGGTGTTGTCCGTGGCTCGCACCATTGACTCCGACGCCGATCGAGTAATGCAGTGGTTTACGAACGAACCTATCGTCGAGTTCGATGAAAAGACTGCCAGTCAACTTATCAGGGAAGGTGCTACGGCGGGCGTTCTGGACATGCTGGTAGCTATCCGCAGTGGTCGCCGCGACCTTTGATGGGCGTCCCCCTGAGTATCCCAATTATTTCGTTCGAGGAACGTTATCACGATGAAGAAGACCTATTGCTCTCTGTTGTTGGCAATAACTCCTTTCGGTGTCTTGGCTCAGACGTCGTTGGATTCTCAGGTAAATGTTGAGGACCCATCGCGCTGGCGCGTCGGGCTGGGCTTGGTTGCCAATAACAACGGATATGTAGGGCAGGGAACGCAGGTGACACCCATTCCTTTGGTCGCGTTTGAGGGTGAGCGCTTCTACCTCCGTGGCATTACTGCTGGTGTTCGCATAGTCAAGCCGCAGGATTTTTACGGCTTTGGCCTCGACGCAATCATTAGCCCGGGGTTTGGCGGCATCAATGCCAAGGATTTTAGCCAGTCCGACCTAGCTCACCGGGGCATTAACCGGGATGACCTGGAAGATCGTGGCAGTGATATCGATGTCGGATTCCGAGGCACCTGGACAGGAGCAATCGGCCAGATTGCGCTCGAAGCAACGACTGACGTGTCCGGCAACAGCAAAGGTCAGCAATACGGCATTAAGTACGGTTACGCTTTTCACCCTTACGGCTTTGCCATAACGCCGAGCATCGGTGTGAAATTTCTCTCAAGCAAGGTTGCTGATTACTATTACGGTATCCACAAGACCGAATTGCAGCGAGGTGTATCGGTTTACAAGGTGGGTGGGGGTGCCGCCATTCCGGAGGTTGGCGTCAACGTGATAAAGCCCTTCGCAGGCAACTGGACGATGATTGTTAACGCGAACTGGGGTTCACTGCCGAGCAAGATTAGTAATAGTCCCCTAGTAAGTGGCAGCAGTACGTCGAGCATTTTCATTGGCTTTGCCCGATCGTTTTAGGTCGTCGCGATTCGGACGTGCTGCGATGAAGAGGCTTGAGGTGGGGTTATTAGGCAACGCACAGTGCACGTGCGGGGTCCCGTTGACCAGTGGCACGCGTTGCCGGCCGGCTCGCGATCGGTCCGCTGTCTGTCGGACAGTGGCGTGACCCGTACGGGCCGCTCAACCGAGCGATCGACGACCTAGCCTGGTTACACCCGAGACCCACCAGGTGTTGACCCAGCGAGGCGCGGAGTGAAGCGCCATGCAGCGGCGCTACGTGGAAGGGCGGTAGGCGGCACTCACGCTTCGTAAGCAACCAGCTCCTGACAACTCACGGTCGTAAGCGCATCGGGTATGCTCGTCGTGCGCTCCAAGCGGGCAATTGTTCTGGCGCCTTCGAGGGAAGCGATCATGCGGCTGCGGTGGAGGATGGGCGCCGCGGCGTAATCGCACCCAGCCGTCAGTAGGTAGGTGCGGTATGGCACGGCATCGTCTGCGCCCGGCACAGCGCCTTCAGGTCAGCTGGAGAAAGCTCGATCTCCACTCGTGGCACACCGGCGCCCGTCAGCACCGTGGCGTGCGCAAGCAGCGTTTCGTCGATAAATACTGGGATGTCCGGTACGGCGATCGGCGTTACCGAGGTGGGCGGATAGCCCACCAGATCCTGCAGGTCGGACAGCGTGGCCATCTCCAGTCGCCGGGTGGCGAGCGCGGTCGCGAGACTGGAGAGATCCACTCTCTTGTCCATGCCGCAGACCACCAGGAAGTGGCGTTCCTCGTCGCGGCTCTTCAAGAACAAGGTCTTGGTGATGCGGGAGAGGTCATAGCCCAACGCATCTGCGAAGTCTTTCGGCGAGCGGATCGGGCGTTCGAAGTCGTCGTGACGATGCACGGTGTACGACGTGTTGGCGGCGCTCAGCACATCGATCACACGCGGCGCGGCTTGGGGGAGGTTGTGCGATGGAGTGGTCATGCCGTACCGCTGGGCGGCCTCCTCGTAGTGCGAGCGAAAACGCTCGGGTACCGTGTTGCCGTAGATCTTCACGTACTCGCTGAACAGATGGGGGTTGTCCTTGAGGAACAGGATGTCGGTCGGCACCATGTGCCGGATCACCAGCATCGGTACCGGACTGTATAGCGGACGAAACTCCGGATTCCATAGCCCTCGCTTGTCCGGCGGCCCGGCATGAAACTCGCCGACCATCAGACCGTTGGGCACGAAATGCCGTTGCAGATCGGCCTGCGTGGCCTCGATCAGCCCGGCCACGTCGCCTTCGGCGATCCCCGGAAAAAGCACCATGACGGATTTGAATTGCGCCTCATTGCCTGACACGGGCTCAAGCTCGATGAAGCGCTCCATCTCGTGCAGCAGGATGGCCTTGATCGCATCGATGTCCAGGTCGTCGTCTTCGTAGACTGTCGCGAACATGAGCTTCTTCATCAGTGCTCCGGGCACGAACGGGCACATGGGTCCGTTGCGGCCGAGCTCCGGGTGCGGCGCGCACAGGTAGTCCCGTGCCCAACGGGCGATGGCCTCGGCGGCAGGGTGCCCTGCGGATGCGGCCACATGCACGGGCAGCAGGGGTGGGGTGCCGCGATCGAGTGTCCTTTCGGTCAAAATCTGAGCCATGGTCGATCCTTGCCGATGGTGTGGTTGCTGCATCCGCCGCAACGGCGGAGCCGTTGGCCGTCAGGCGGTGGCGGCGATCTGCGGATCCCTGTGCGCACGTGCGCGACCCTTCGCGAAGGACTGGTAGCGCTGGTGTGCGAGTTCAGTGATGGGGCCGGGCGTGAAGCATCGTTCGTCGATGCGGTGTGCCGGCAGCACCTTTCCGTAGTTGCCGGTGCTGAACACCTCGTCCGCATCCAGTACATCCGCCAGCGCGATGCGCCGCTCCACTACGGCAACGCCGGCCTCGTTCAACAGGCCGATGACGCGTGCGCGGGTGATGCCGGCAAGGAAGCTGCCATCGGGTACGGGGGTATGGACGACACCGTCCCTGACGATCATCAGATTGCTGGTGGAGAACTCCACGACGTCACCGTCTGCGTTGCACATCAGGGCGTTGTCGTAACCTCGCTGCTGGGCGTAGCGCAATGCCTGCTGGGTCATGGGATACAGGCAGCTGGCCTTCGCCAGCGTCGGCGCCATGTCGGGGCGCGGCCGACGGAACGGCGAGGAACACGCGCTGAATCCCGCGCGCGACGGCATGGGCGCACGATGGATCACGATGGCACATTCGGTGCTGTCGGGTTCGGGGATGATGAAGCCGCGCCGCGCGAAGAACATCGGGCGGATGTAGAGTTCCGAGCCTGGTTCGAAGCGCGAGACGCCATCGCGACAGTGCGCGGCCAGCGTCGCGGCATCCAGCGAGGGTTTCATCAGCATGTGCGTGGCCGAGCGCAACAGGCGTTCGCAATGCAGGTCCAGATCCGGGATGACGTTGTCGTAGGCCCGGGCGCCATCGAAGACGCTGTTGCCCATCCAAAAACTGTTGTCGCTCAGGCCGAGCAATGGCTGGTGTTCGGTGGTCCAGCCGCCTCCGTGCCAATACAGAGCATCCATGGGTCCCTCCAGCAAGTCAGTACGCCGATTACGCTTGGTTCGCCGTTGCGGGCTTCGCCCTCAGATCGCCGCACGGAAGAAGTAGGTCGTGCGTTTCTTGATCACGCCGTTCTCAAGTTCATAGGCGTCCGCAAAACGCTCGGCGAGCACTTCTCCTGTCTTGGAGCGGCCATGGAAATGACCCCAGCAGATGGCGCTTCCGCCTTCGCGAAGGCCACCATCCAGCGAGTGCTTACCTTCGGCGACGATGCGGGTAGAGCTGTAGAAAGCGAGCAGGGCGTCGATGCCTTCGATGGGCGGATAGCCCGGGCGTTCGTACACCACATCCGCATGGAAGAACTGTGAAAGGTCACCCCACGTGGCGGTGTCGATGGCGTGGAACAGGTCTTCGAACCAGCTGCCCTGCGGTTGCGCGCTCATACGCTGGCCTCCGCGTGACGGCGCACGCTGAGCGGGCGCATGTCGGTCCATTCGCGTTCGATATGCGCGAGGCAGTCGGCGCGCGTTCCCTGGAAGCCTTCGGCACGCCAGCCCAGGGGAAGGTCGCGCCCGGTGGGCCAGATGGAATACTGCAGCTCGTCGTTGAGGACGACGACGAATTGATCTTCGTCAGTTGCTTGCATGGGTTGTCTCCCTTGACATCCGTTCATCGGAAGGTGGTGGACAGGCCGCTGCCTGAAGCGCATCAACGGCTCAGGCGGGTGCGGTCGATCCGTGGTCGATGTGCTTGAGTGCGCGTACGCGGGCGAACAGCTCCTCCAGCGAATCCACTTCGAACACCGTGACGAGGGGCACATCCACGCCGTGCTGCTCGCTTACCGCGGCACAGAAGCGCATCGCGCTCAGCGAGTCGCCGCCGATATCGAAGAAGTTGTCGCTGGCCTGGATCTGCGGCTGGTCGAGCAACTGACGCATGCCGTCGAGCAGCGCCTGGGTCAGCGGATCCACGGCACTGGTCGGGGGCGTTGTCGCATCCACCGCTTCCTTGCTGCGGTCATCGACCTGCGCCGCCAGTGCTCGGCGATCGACCTTGCCGTTGATGGTCAAGGGCAGTGCGTCAAGGAAGGTGATATCGCGCGGCACCATGTAGTCGGGGAGCGCGCCACGCAGGTGGCGCAGCAGCGAGGCCTCGTCCACAGGATCCGCATCGTTGCGTTTCACCGCGAATGCGTGCAGCGCATGGGTGCCGGCGGCCTGCTTCAGGTGGATGACGCAGGCATCCGCAAGCGCATCGACTGCGCGCAGGCAGGTTTCGATTTCGCCGAGCTCCACGCGAAAGCCGCGGATCTTCACCTGGGTATCGATGCGTCCCAGGTAATCCAGCCGGCCGTCGGCGGCCTGGCGCACCAGATCGCCGGTGCGGTACATGCGTGAGCCATCCGTGGCGAACGGATCGGGCAAAAAGCGTTCCGCCGTGAGCGCCGGGTTGCCCAGGTAGCCCTGTGCCAGTCCGGTGCCTGCGATGAACAGTTCGCCTTCGGCACCGAGCGCAGCGGCCAATCCGTTGTCGTCGAGCACATAAGCGGCGGTGCCGGGAATCGGTGCGCCGATCGGAATCGCCGCATCGCTCGGTACGGTCGAAGTCATGACGTGGCAATGCGAGAACGTGGTGACCTCGGTGGGGCCGTAGCCGTTGACCAGTGCGCAGCCGCCGGACCGCACGAACTCGCTTGCCGCCGCAGGTGACATTACGTCGCCTCCGGCCAGCAGCACGCGCACGCTGTGCAGGCACGACAGGGCATCGCCGCCCAGTGCATTGAACACGCCCGTGCTGAGCAGCAGCACGGTGACACCATGGGTATCGACCAAGTCGCCAATTTCCTTGCCGGAGATGCGCGGCGGCGCCACGACCAGGGTCGCGCCGGTGAGCAGAGCGCCCCAGATCTCGAACGTGGAACCGTCGAACGCGATGGACATGCCGTGATAGACGACGTCGTCCGGCAGGAAGCCGCAATAGCTTGCCCCGGTGACCAGATCGAGTATCGCCCGGTGCGGAATGCACACGCCCTTGGCTTCGTTCGTGGAGCCGGACGTATAGATGACGTAGGCCAGTTCGAGCGGATGCAGATCGGGCACGGCGAGCGGTGACACCGCAGCGATCGATGCGACATCAACCGCCAGCACCTCACCGGCGAACCACTCGGGTGCTGCCGCACCCTTGGCGATGGCAAGGATGCGGATGTTCGCCGCCGCCGCCTGCGCAGCAAGGCGCTGCGCGGGCGCGGCCGGATCGAATGGCACGTAGACAGAGCCGGTCTTCAGTATTGCGAGCATCGCGACGATGGCTGCGGCCGAGCGGTCCATGTACAGGCCCACGCGATCGCCGCGCCGGGTGCCTCGATCGATCAGCGCATGCGCCGCCACGTTAGCCAGCCGGTCCAGCTCGCCGTAGCTCAGGCGCGCGTCGCCGTGGATGATGGCGACTTTCTCCGGCATGGCGCGCACCACGTGCGCGAACGCCACCGGCAGAGACGCCGAGGGTGGAAAGGGCGTGTGGTTGTTGCGCGCCACGCTCAGCCCTGATGCCTTGGCGGGCATCACGCGTGCAAGCATTCGGTCGACCATCCTGATCCTCCCCAGACCTTGCCCTGCATGGGTCCGCGGTGCGCGGACCGTGTGGTCTTTCATCGCCTCCGTGCCGCCTGTCGGCGCACGGAGGTTGCTCATACGATGTGCCTGCGCACGTCGCTGCCGGCCAGGTCCGTCACCAGGGCATCGGCCAGGGCGGCTACGTGCTGATGAATGAACATGTGGCCGCCATCGAACGCGCGACTGCGGAACGGCGCGCTGGTTTCCTCGCGCCAAGAAGCGAACGCTCCGCCCACGCTGGCATCGTGCTGGCCGTAGTAGGCGTGTATCGGGACGTCGAGCGGAACGTGTCCTGGCTCATGGGTTTCGAACAGCCGCAGGTCCGCCCGCATGGATGGCGCGGAAAGCTTGACGAGTTCGGATGACGCCAGCAGCTCGTCCGGAATACCGCCCAGGTCGCGCAGAGCTTCGAACATGGCGTGATCATCCATGCGATGCAGCAGTTGCGGATGCTCGATGGCGGACGGGCCGCGCAATGCGCAGGCCACCAGTGCCGTCGGCAAGGAAGCGGACGGCGTGTCGTCCGCAGCCAGGCGATGCATCACGTTCAACGCGACCAATGCGCCAAAGCTGTAGCCCAGGAACGCGCAGGATTCGCGCAATTGAGGACGGAGTTCGACGGCGAGCATGGTTTCGAGCTCAGGCCAGGTGTCGATGCAGGATTCGCCGCGTCGACGGCCGCGACCCGGGAGATCGACCGGAATGACATCCATGCGGCCACGCAACTGGCTGGCGAGTTGCCGGAAGTTCCACGAGCTGCCGCCGGCAAAGGGGAAGCAGAAGAGTCTGGGCAAGCTCACGACAGAGAGGCCTCCGCCGTCGATGCGGACTGCGTGGCGCCCCTGGCGTGCCTGGCGAGTGCATCGTCGGCTTGTTGCTGGATGACGTCCTTGTCCAGGATGACCGAGTCGGGGATGGCGTCGGGCAGGGTTTCCTCCAGGCGCCGCAGCGGTGGATAGAGCAGGCCCAATGCGGTAAGCGCAATGGAGAGCAGGCCGACGATCATGATCATCACCGCCGTGCCGCGCGCTGCCCCTGTGCCCACCCAGTGTTGGGCGAACGAGGCGACCTGCGTATGGGTAAGCATCGGCTGGAATACCCGGTCGACCATCAATCCGGCGAGCAAGGTGCCCAGAGGCATCAGCGAACGGGCCAGCATCTGGTTGGCGGCGATCACCCGTCCTTGCAGTTCCAGGCCCACCTTCACCTGCACGAGCGAAAGCCAGTGCGCATTGATGAAGGCGGTGCACACGCCGATGCCGAACATGCCGGCCATCGGATAGATCGCCGTTGGACTGATGGCGATGATCATGGCCGACGCGCCAAACAGCGCGACGAAGCCGACCATACCGACGACGCGACGCCGCAGGCCGCCCCACAAGCTCATGGCCAGGCTGCCGACCAGCATGCCGGCACCGTTCATCGCCATCACCGTGCCCAGCGTGGCCGTACTGGAGAACGCCATGACCAGCGGCGTCACCAGTACGAGCACCATGCTGGCAAGGCAATTGCCCAGCGCGAAGAACACCGCCAGCGCGATCATGCCGTGGCGTTTCAGGATGTAACGCCAGCCGTGCGTGACTTCCTTCCAGAACGGTTCCTCCTGCCGGCGGAACAGCGCATACGGGAAGCGCACGGCGAGCAGCGTGGCGAACGCGATCGCGTAGCTGGCGATATCCAGCACCAGGATGTGGTCCAGGCCCAGTCGCAGCATCAGCACGCCACCGAACATCTGCCCGATAAGCAGGCCCGATGCGCCGCCCAGTTGCACGAAGCCGTTGGCGTGGCCGAGGTAACGCTTGGGTGCCAGCTGCGCGATGGCCGCGGTATAGGCCGGTTGCCGGAAAGCGCTGGCGATGGCGCTCAGTGTGGCGGCGACGTAGAGCGTGCCGATATGTAGCTCGCGGGTCCAGGCCAGCGTGGCGGTGGCTGCCACGACCAGCACACCGAGCAGGTCGCAGATCATCATGATCTTGCGTCTGTCCCAGCGGTCCGCCGCTGCGCCTGCGATAGGCAACACCAGGATACCGGGGAGGATGCCCAGCGCCGACATCATCGCGAAATCGGAGACGACACCCGTCCGCTGATACACCCAGACACCCAACGCGAAGGTGGACAGGCCGGTGCCGATTACCGACACGAGCTGGCCCAGCGAAACGAGCAGGAAGGTGGCCAGCGTCACGGCGGGCGCATGCATGACCGGCTTGGGCGGCGGCGCCGGCCTGGACTCTTCGGTCGTGCCGCATTGCCAGCGCCTGGCTTGCCGCGTTCCGAGCTCTGCCAGTTCGCGAGCCTGATGTTTCTGGAAGAAGTGTCCGGCGCCGGGGATGATCTCCAGCGACACGTCACGACTGAAACGTTGCCACTCCAGATATTCCTCGCCATGGAATTCGGTGGCGCGGTCACGCTCACCAACCACGCAGACCAGCGGCGCCTTGAGCAGGGCGGCATCGGTCGCGCGATAGTGGCGCGTGTAGAAATCTTCCGCCTGGCGTCCGTCGTGGCGCATGTTGCGCACGAGGAATTCCAGCTCCCTGGGGTCTTCGTCGCCGGAGGCGCCGCCGGTGACCAGCAGTCCATCCAGAATGGAGCGGGTGGAGACCAGGCCGTCGGTGGGCAGCACGCGACTGATCGCGTCGAAGACCGTGCCGGGAAGGCGGGGGATGGGGAACGAGCCGCCCACCACGACACCGAGCACGTTGTCGGCGCCCCGCGCTTCCAGTTGCTGCGCGATCGCCACGGCCATGCCGGCACCCAGGCAATGGCCGTACAGCAATACCGGTCCGCGGATGCTGCGCCGGATTTCATCCGCACATTGCGCCGCGACGGCGTCGAAGGGTTGCAGCGGATCGTCGGGCCGCGCGTAGTCGTGCCCCGGAAGTTCCACAGCGTGCAGTGCGTCGCTTTCCGGAAGGCAGGTCGACAGTGCCAGATAGGAGATGGCGCTGCCGCCTCCGAAGGGTACGCAGACCCAGGTGACCCCGTCCGCACGCGCGTCGTGTGACGTCAGCCGGTGCAGCAGGCCCTCGTGATTCGAAGCGGCCTGGGACAGGTGATCGGCTAGTTGCGCCACCGTCGGGTGACGGAACAGATCCATCACGCTCAAGCCGCGGCCGATTCCGCGCACCGCCCGGACCGCCTTGAAAGAGTCGCCACCCAGGTCGAAGAAGTTCTCGTCGATGCCGAACCCATCGAAGCCGAGTAACGCGGCCCACACCGCGGCGATCTCCATTTCCAGCGCATTGCGCGGCGCCCGTGCATCGGCCGCAGCCTGGCGTTCATGGCTGGGCACGGGAAGCGCGAAGCGATCCAGTTTGCCGTTGGCGTTGAGCGGCAGCCGCTCGATCGGCACGAAGGCGGTAGGCACCATGTAGTCGGGCAGCGCCGCGCGCAGCGTGAGGCGCAGTGCTTCGATCACGTCGCGATCGTGCGTGCGCTCCGTGCTTTCGGTCATCACGAGATACGCGACAAGCCGCTTGTCGCCGGGCGTGTCCTCGCGCAGGATCACGCGCGCTTCCTGCACGGCGTGGTGCTTCAGAAGCGCTTCGATCTCCGAGGTTTCGATGCGGTATCCGCGAATCTTGACCTGATGGTCGATACGGCCCAGGAACTCCACGGTGCCGTCGCTGCGCATGCGCGCCAGGTCGCCGGTGCGATAGAGCCGACTGCCGGGCGGCCCGAACGGATCCGGTACGAATCGCTCGGCTGTCAGCGCGGGGCGGCCCAGGTAGCCACGGGTGATGCCGGCACCGCCGATATGCAGTTCTCCCGGGATGCCGGCGGCCAGCGGTTGAAGCTGAGCGTCCAGCACATAGGTCCGCACGTTGCCGAGCGGGCGCCCCAGCGGCAGCGTGCCGGCCGTGGCCGGTTGTTCCGCGGGAACCGTATAGGTGAGTGCCGCCACGCTGCTTTCGGTGGGGCCGTAGTGATTCTGTATGGCGAGCGACGGCATGGCTGCTCGGACGTCGCTCACGGTTTGCCAGGTGCAGGCTTCGCCGGCGAAGACCAGGCAGCGCTGCGGCAGCAGGTCGTGAATGGGCGCCATGGAGCACAGCGTTTCGAAGTGGCTGGGCACCAGCTTCAGCACGTCGGGGCGGTGCGTGCGCATGTAGTCGGCAAACGCCAGGGGCTCGGTGACGCGCGCATGCGACATGACATGCACGCAGCCACCGCTGCTCAGGGCGCCGTACAGCATAGTGGTGCCCAGGTCGGCGGCGAAGGTGGACACCATCGCGAAGTGGCTGCCTTGCGGTACCGCCAGCCGGCGCATGACGCCATGCAGGTAGTTGAGGTAGTGCCGGTGCTCGACGCCCACGCCCTTGGGGCGACCGGTCGAGCCCGAGGTGAACAGCGCGTACATCAGGTGATCGGTACGGTGAAGCGGCGGCACGGCGGTATCGGGCTGCGCGGCGATCAGTGCCTCGTCCCGGTCCATGCAGATGGCGCGGATGCCTTCGGCCGCATCCAGTGGAGCGGCCAGGTGCGATTCGGTCACGCAAAGCGTGGCGCCGGCGTCTTCGAGCATGAAGCGCACGCGGTCGATCGGATAGGTGGCGTCGATGGGCACGTAGGCCGCGCCCGACTTGAGGATGCCGAGCAAGGCCGCCACCGTCTTGTGCGTGCGTTCCATGTACAGACCCACGCGCTGGTCGGCGCCTGTGCCGAGCGACCTGAGCAAGGTCGCGATGCGATTGGACCATGCGTCGAGTTCCCGATAACTCAGGCGCGCGTCCTCGTGTATCACCGCGGGCGCGTCCGGAGTGCGGGCAACATGGGCGTCAAACAGTTCGACGATGTCACGAACCGCGGGATAGTCGGCTGCGCTGTCGTTGAAGGTGGTCAGCAGGGCACGGCGTTCGTCGCCGTCGATCCAGTCGAGCAGCGCGAGCGACTGATCGGGCTGGCGCAGCATGCTCAGCAGAAGGTGGTCGAGATGCCGGGCCATCCGCGCCACGGTCTCCCGGTCATAGAGATCCGTGTTGTAGGTCACCGAGCCGGACAGCCCGTCGGCGAGGTCGTCGATGGCCCAGCTCAGGTCGAACTTCGCGGTCCCGGTATCGATCGGCACGTCGCGCGCCACTACGCCGTCCAGGTCGAGGTCGGCGCGCGGCATGTTGTTGATCGACAGCATCGTCTGGAAGACCGGCGTGTGGCCGAACTGACGCTCAGGCGCAATGGCTTCGACCAACTTGTCGAAAGGCAGGGCCTGGTGGTCGACCACGGCCATCCACTCGTGCTTGACCTGGCGGATAAGTTCACGCGCGCTGGCCGCCCGGCCCGGACGCACGCGCATTGCCAGCGTGTTGACGAAGCAGCCCACCAGGCCTTCCCACTCGGACGCGTCGCGACCGGCCACCGGCGTGCCGATCACCAGGTCACCCTGTCCGCTGTAACGGCGGTATAGCGCGCCCAGTGCAGCGAGGAAGATGACGAAGGGCGTGACGCTCTCCTGCAGGGCGAACGCCTTCAGCGCTTCCCGTGTGGCATCGTCAAAGCGAAACGTTTCGATGGCGCCGGACGTGCCCTGCGTCGCCGGACGCGGACGGTCGGTCGGGAGCTCCAGCAGTGCAGGTGCGCCGGCCAGTCGCTGTTGCCAGACACCGAGTTGGCGATCGAGGACATCGCCACGCAGCTGCTGCGCCTGCCAGTACGCGAAGTCGGCGTATTGCAGGTCGAGCGGGCTCTCGGTTTCCCGGGCGTTGTAAGACTTGCCGAGTTCGCGCAGCAGCACGCCTACCGACCAGCCGTCGGCGGCGATGTGGTGCAGGTTGATTAGCAACAGGTTTTCATCGGCGCTCGAACGCCACAGAACGGCACGCATCGGGAGTTCGCGATCCAGCGCAAAAGGCACGGCGGCCTCCGCCGTCGCGAGGGAAATCAGCCGATTGAGCGACGCGTCGGCATGGCTGTCGATCACGCGGAGGTCGAACTCATGCTCGACATGGACGACCGCCGAGGGCTCGCCGCCGTTGTCCCGATAGGTGGTGCGCAATATTTCGTGCCGGCGAACCACATTCCGTAGGGCCTGCTCCAGTCGTGCGGTATCGACATGGCCGCGCAAGGCCAGCGCGACCGGCACGTTGTAGGTGGCGCTTCCCGGTTGCCATTGATCCAGGAACCAAAGGCGGCGCTGGATGGACGACAGTGGCATGCCGGCGTCGGCCGGTCTCGGTGTGATCCGTCGCGTATCCGGCTGACTGGCCTGCGCCTTGCGGAGGCGCTGTTCCAGCAGTCGACGACGGGCATCCATGTCCGATCCGAGTGTGCTCATGCGGCGTTTCCTTGGTCGGCGGACGTGGCCGCCAGTGTCTCGCTGTCGTCCTGGGTCAGTGCGCGAGCCACGTCGGCGTCGTCCATCGCCTCGATCTGTGCAATCAGCGCATCCTCGACGCGCAGCGCCAGCACAGCGATGGTGGGCGACTCGAACAAGAGCCTCAGCGACAGCGGGACTTCGAAGCGCTCGCTGGCGCGCGCCATCACCTGCGCGGCAAGAATGGATTGGCCGCCGAGCGCGAAGAAGTCGTCCTCCACGCTGACCCTGTTCAGCGAAAGTACCTCCCCGATGAGGCCGGCGAGGATCTCTTCCGTCAGCGTGCCCGGTGCGACGTACTCGCGCCGGGCGACATGGCCCGGCGTCTCCGGTGAGGGCAGGGCACGACGGTCGATCTTTCCGTTGGTCGTTCGCGGAAACACGTCGAGTCGAATGATGGCCGCCGGCACCATGTGCTCCGGCAGGCGCGTGCGCAGATGCGATGCAAGCGCCTGAGCCTCGATCGCCTCGCCGTGCTGAGCGACAACATAGGCCACCAGCTGCGTGCCGCCGATGCCGTGCACCTGCGCGGTCACCACGGCGTCCTGCACCTGCGGGTGTTGCCGGAGCACGGCTTCGATCTCGCCAAGCTCGATGCGAAAGCCGCGGATCTTGACCTGATCGTCGATGCGCTCGACGAAAGCGATCGAACCATCCGGCAGGTAGCGTGCATGGTCGCCCGTGCGATAGAGCCGTGCCCCCGTCGGTGTGCCTGGGTGTTGCACGGCGAACGGGTCGGGGATGAATCGCTCCGCTGTCAGTGCGGGTCGGCCCAGATAACCGCGCGCCACGCCCGCGCCACCGATATAGAGCTCACCGGTCACGCCTGGTGGCACCGGCTCCAGGTTCGCGTCCAGTACATAGACGTGGGTGTGCGGGATCGGCCGACCGATGGATGGTTTTCCGCCGTGCGGAACACAGCGGGCCATCGTGGTGCAGATGGTGGCTTCCGTCGGCCCGTAGGCATTGATAAAGCGCCGCCCTTCCGCCCAGCGGTCCACCAGCTCGGCGGAACAGGCCTCGCCGCCCGCAATGACGGAGGCCAGCGCCGGCAAGGGTTCCGACGGTATCGTCGCCAGCACCGATGCCGGCAGGACGATCACGCTCACGTCGTGCTCGCGCAACAGCCGCGCCAGCGGCTCGCCGCCCACGACTTCCGCGGGGCGCAGGAGCAGGCGGGCGCCGGCCGCCAGGGTCATGCATACATCGGACACGGAAACATCGAAGCCGAACGAGACGAACTGCAGGACGCAGCTGTGCGCGTAGACACCGAAGCCGTCGATCTTCGCCTTGACCAGGTTGAAGAACGCGGCGTGAGCGACCTCGACTCCCTTTGGTTTACCGGTCGAACCGGAGGTATAGATGATGTAGGCGAGGTCGCGTGGCGCGGGCCCTTCGCCCGGTGCGGTCGTCGGCTGGCTTTCAAGCGCCGAGCCATCGTCCGGCCAATCCCAGAGCGCGGGTGCGGAGGCCTGGGCGGCGATCAGTCCAGCGATCCGCGCTTTGATGCCCTGGCCGGTCACCACCAGGCCGGGGCGCGCATCCTCGATCATGAAGGCGATGCGTTCGTCCGGATAGCTGGGGTCTAGCGGCAGATAGACGCCGCCGGCCTTGAAGATGGCGAGCATTGCGCAGACGAGTTCTGGACTGCGCTCCAACAGCACGCCCACGGGAACTTCGGGGCGCACGCCCCGCTGGCGTAGCGCGTGTGCCAGCTGATTGGCCCGCCGATCGAGCTCGCCGTACCTCCATGTCGTCCGGCCGGCGACAAGCGCTATCGCTTCGGGGTGATTGCGCGCATGTGCCTCGAACAGCGCATGCGCCAGTCCATGGGGCGGCTCGCCGTCGGTCGCGTTCCAGCTGCGGATGGCGCGATTGCGTCCGGCGGCATCGAGCAGCGGGAGTTCGTCCACGCGTGTGTCGGGGCGAGCCATGGCCGCCGAGAGCAGCACGTCGAAATGCGCCAGCATCCGCTGCGCGGTCGATGCGTCAAAGAGATCGCTGTTGTACTCCAGCGAAAGGGTAGCGCCACTTTCGAGCGGGTCGAGCACCAGGGCCATATCGAATCGTGCGCGATCGGTCGGCACTTCGCCCGCGTAGCTGATGCGCAGGTCGGGCGCGAGTTGCACGGACGGTCGTGCGGTCTGCATCACCAGCATGGCCTGGAATATCGGCGAGTGCGCGAGCTCCCGTTGGGCGCCAAGCGCGCCGACCAGTTCGCCGAACGGAAACTCGCCATGCGTGTAGGCCTGGAGGCAGCGCACGCGCACGTCGCAAAGAAGCTTGCGAAACGACACCCGACCATCCACCTTGACGCGCATCGCCACCGTATTGACGAAGAATCCGATCAGGTTACGCGTGTCCTTGTCGGTGCGCAGCGCGAACGGCGTGCCGATGATGACGTCCTGTTGGCCGGCGTATCGGCTTAGCCAGATCGCATACGCGGCGAGCAGGACCATGAAGGGCGTGACGCGCTCGCGACGGCTCGCCTGATCGAGCTGTTTCATCCAGGCGGTGGATACACGCATGGCCAGCGTGGCGCCACGGTACGTCTGCACGGAAGGGCGCGGGCGATCCGAGGGCAGGACGAGTACGGGGAGTTCGCCGGCCAGTTCCGTCGTCCAGAATTCGAGCAGGCGCCGGTGGTGATCGCCCCGGATGCGCAGGCGCTCGGCTGTGGCGGCGTCATGGCTTTGCAGGCGAAGCGCGGGCAAGGGAGAGGGCTGGCCGATCGACAAGGCCGGATAGATGGCCTCCAGTTCGCGCAGCAAGATGTCGATCGATGCGCCATCGAAAATGATGTGGTGTGCCGTCAGCACCAACTGGTGTGTGCTTGCATCGAAGCGATACAGCACAGCGCGCAGCAGGAGCGGCGAGGCGAGGTCGAATGGCTGGTTGAGCACAATGTGCTGATGCTCTTGCGCCAGGCTCGCGGCGTGCTCTTGGCTGCTCAGGTCCTCGATGGCCAGCGAGAACGCTTCTGGCGCCGCCTCGATGAATTCCGCTTCGCCCTGCCGATCCACGAAACCCGTGCGAAGCACGTCGTGGCGACAAATCACTTCGACGATGGAGCGCTCTAGCAGGGCGACATCCACGGGGCCGCGTAGGTCGAAGATCATCGAGGCGTTATAGAGCGCCTTGTCGTCGACCAGTCGATCGATGATCCAGAGACGCTCCTGGGCGAAGGACAGGCCGGGTGCCGCCACGTCTATCGGCGATCGATCGGCCATATCAGATCAGGCCTGGTGTTTCGATGAGGTTTTTGGTGCCGTTGAGCCGCATGACGCACGCGACAGGGAGGTTCTTTTTCCTATGCCAAGACAACGAATCCACGCGATATCCCTCCGCAAGCACGATTTCCATCCGCTGGTCGGTACTACTTCGCGAAACGTGTTTTTCATTTCATCGCGTGCGGCCGAAAAGGCGCGCACGACGCTGCGGGACGGCCGCACGAAGCGGCGCATCACCTTGGAGCGTGGCTCTACACGGCGTGTTACATAACGAAAGCCTGATCACTGATGCGCTTCGCCAGGTGCACTGATCGCTGCTGCTGGCGCACGCATCACCTGAACACGCCGGCACACGCGGTGCTGAGGCGCCTCTCCATGTATGTGTTCAGGTTCGTTCGATTGAGCAATAGAAATCGTTACGAATGCAAGCAGTCGTGCGATGGTCGCTCAACAAGAGGTGGCGCAGATGGCGAAGCGTGTTCGTGAATCCACATGAGGGCATGCGTCCAAAATAGGAATTTCAATCGATATTTGAAACAGGGCCGGAACATTTCATGAGAGAAATTTCTTACATGAACTGTAGGCTTTCGCTTACAAGACATTTGCAGGGCTTGATGCGCCACTTCCCCCGGCGCTTGGCCTTCAACAAACGTAGTCGTTCGGTGCGCTCGGCCGTCGGTCTGGCCCAGGGGCCTCAGGTGGCGGCGATTGCATCCGTCGGCCGGGCATAGGAGAGGTGCGGGGGTGTCGCAACCGCTGCGACGGACCCGGCTAAACTGCTGCTCCAGGGAAAGCCGGAGGGGCAGGGGCCATGAATCACCTGGAGCAACTGGTCGCGGAATGGTATGAGTTCCGCGGCTATTTCGTGCGGCGGAATGTGTCCGTGGGCAAGCGCCCAAATGGCGGCTATGACTGCGAACTGGATATAGTGGCGTTCTGTCCCACACGGCAACACCTGGTTCACCTGGAGCCCTCCATGGATGCCCACACCTGGGCCGTCCGCGAGAGCCGGTACACCAAAAAGTTTGAGGCAGGGCGTAAGCACATCCCCGGACTCTTCGGGAACATCACGCTCCCCGACACCATTGAGCAAATCGCAGTCCTGGGCTTTGCCAGTAACGCGAACATCAAGACGCTGGCTGGTGGACGCATCCAGACCACGGCGGAACTGCTGGCCGAGATCACGGCCGAGATTGCACCCCGGAAAATCGCATCGGCTGCAGTGCCTGAGCAATACCCGTTACTGAGGACCATCCAGTTTGCGTACCAGCACCGCAAAGCCGCGGGGTGGTGAGGCATGAGCCTAGATACGTGCCCTTGGATGGGCCGGGCGGGCTATGGAGGCGAGGCGCGCTACGCGCTCGACATCCGCGCTTACCACGACCAAGTCGTGGCACCGGCCATCGCCTCCTTCCATCGGTTGCTGGATGAAACGCGGGCCAAAGATAGTGCGGAGCCCCAGGGTGGATGGGTCTTCCTGGTGTCCGACCAGGAGGATTTGCTGAAGTCCACGATCGAGGCGTTTTGCCTGGCGTTGCATTCCCATTTTGAACGCCGGCTTCGCAAGTACCTGACCGACGACACGCCGGGTATTCCTTCGAAGAACCTAGCCAGTGCCAACTGGGAGGTGCTGCAAAAGGCCTTTGAAGGAAAGCGAGGGATGGCCCTCACTGCCTTTGACAGTTTCGCCTGGCTCGACCTCCTCAATACCGTGGGCAATGTGTGCCGCCATGGCGATGGCAACGCATCTGGGAACCTGCACGAGCAGCACCCCAGCCTTTGGCCCGCGTATCCGGATCTCTCTGGCGTCTTTGATGACCTGCCGGTCGCGCTCAAACCAAAAGGGCCGCCTGGGGTTGATGCCGCCACCGTTCCGGAGGCCTGGCTTCGGCGCTTTACCGATGCCATTGCCTGGTTCTGGGATGACATCGAGTACCTCAACATACGAAATATCCAAAGCAAGGCGCCCGCTGCAGTTCGGCGGATGGATGAGTTGAAGTCCACTTGGCCGCGTCGCATCAAAACAATCATCTATCAATAGACAATGGCGACTCCATGAACTCCACGCTATTTGGCCATCTGGCTACGCGCTTTGCCACGCATCCCGAGAACATCGCAACCGAAGCCCTGGGATATGTCCTGCGTGGATCTTCAGGTGCACGTGAAGCCATTCGAGATCTACTGGGCCACGCGGGCATGCCCACTACTGGTGACTTGGCGTATCAAAATCAGGTGACTGGCGAAGACGAGGGGCGGCCGGATTTGGTGGGCTTGGACATCAACGGGCAGCAACGCTTGGTGATGGAGGCCAAGTTCTGGGCAGGGCTAACCGATCATCAGCCCAACACGTATCTGGAACGATTGCCTAAGGACGGCGGCGTGCTGCTCTTTGTGGCGCCTGCAGCGCGCGAGACCCTCCTGTGGGGTGAGCTGATCCGTAGGTGCACCGATGCGGGAAACACTGGGTCGCTGTCCGATACCAGCGCCCATATGGTGCGTCGATTCACCCTGACCGATGGCCGGCACATGGCTTTGGTCTCCTGGCGCACGCTGTTGGGGATCATCCATGGGCGCGTCGAAGCCGAGGGCGACCGTAAATCCCAAGGCGACATTGAGCAACTACTGGGGCTATGCGAGCACATGGACAGTACGGCATTTCTGCCGTTGACGAGCGAAGAAATCACGAGCCCGCTGTACAAGCGCGTCCTGCAGTTCGCAGACTTGGCCGATGACGCCGTGAGCATCTTGGTTGACCAAGGCGTGGCCGACATCAAAGGCCTCAACCGACAGCCGTTCCGTGGCATCTTCGGGCGCTATTTTCGGTTTCATGGAGTGGGTGCTTATTTGTCGTGCGACCTCATCCGCTGGAACACCCTTGCTCCCACGCCCATCTGGCTCACCTTCGGCCAGGCATTCATCGGGGCATGCTCCCCGGAACTGAGGGAAGCCATGGCGCCGTTGGCCGCGATGGTGCCGCCGCGGTTGTTTCCTGCCGACAAGGGGACCATCACCCTTCCGCTGTACTTGCCGACGGGCAAGACGCGCGATGAAATCCTGGTGGATGTGCTCGAGCAGTTGGACGCGATCGGTGCACGCATCCCCAAGCAACCAGCGCAACTGCAGGTGTCAGAGCATAGGGAAACGCTGGACTGACCGCTGAGGTGGCGGGGCGCTGGAAAACGAATGGGCCTTTGCAAATAAGGCCCCTTCGGGGAATTGTGCACGCTTACGGCGCGCCGAGTTTTGTTTGGCTAGTAGAAATTGATGAAGAAAAGCAGTTTTCCGTCACAAGCCATGCCGATGAAATGTCGCCCCCTGAGGTGACGCCGGCCTCAATGAGGCAGCGGCCCACTCCATCTTTCACTTCCGCGACGGGGTGGTCGAAGTTGTTCCTGGATTCTGTTCGCACAAAAAGCCCTTCGAACGATGAACGACCCTGTGGTGGGTGTCGCGAAACTCACCAATCAACTCGCTCCCGTCGTAGCGCGCGTGCAGAGTCCGTCAGGGGTATTTAAAAGTAAGGTCCAGTCGACCCGTATTAGTGAGGAGAGCAGCCTCGTGAAGCATGTTTGGATAGGCAGGGTGGAGAAGGTGTTGCGGATGAATACCAAACCGTTCGTATGCCGAACTCAGCCCCACCCGAAATTCCCAACTCGAATGATCCGGCAATGGTTCCAGCGGATTGCTATCCGCCTCCGATCCAAAACAGACCTGTCGGATTTGCCTGCATGAGCAACAGCAGCAAAGTGATGTACATCGGCAGATAGTTCAGACCTCGCCGGAACGGTGTTCAGTCATGACCAACGCCCGCAGGTATGTGCGGTACGGAGCGGCGCCGCTTGCGCTTCACAGGGCGCATCTTCGTAGTCGTAGGATCAGTGTCGGCGAAAAGGCGTTTGCAGCGGACACATTGGGCCAGGATGCCATGACCGCCCCAGAAGGCATTCCGGCAGCCTGGGCATTGATACTTACGTCGAACTCCAGCTGACCGCTCCGGACGATTGTCCAACTTGTCTTGGATCGGGGCGTACATGGGCTCCGGTGCCGCGAGTAGAGGTTTGGCCGGGCTGATCGTTTTGCGCAATCCCAGGGTGTTCGTGTTACGCACCCAGGTGCTGGTAGGTTTGCGCTTGATGTCAGAGGATAGCTCGCCAGGTACGCGATCGACCCACGCGAACGCAAAACCGTCGGCAAGGAGCTTGCGGCATGCGATATCGAACGGTCCGTCGTCTTCGATCAGATGAGTGACGCGGCAGCCAGTTTCCTTCCCGTTCGGGTCGCCGTCGACGCGCGGTAGCAGACCTGCGCGTTTGAGATAACGTGCGAGCTCACGGTTGTGGTAGCTCGATCGACTGTGGCGTGTACCCAGCAAGCTGTGATGTAGACGGCACATGATGTGTACGAGTGTAGCGAGGCTTTCCGTCAAGCTGCGCTGAGAGATCCAGCGCGGATTTAGGCTGATCTCGTGGGTCTCGCGCCGGGAAAGGTGAAGGTATTGGCGCTTTCGAAGAAAGCCGAATGACTTGCCTTCGCGCCGATACGACAGCACAACATCGTTTGGCAACTTGCCTCCGAATAGCTCGCGATTGAAGTGGGTATAGGCGCGTTGCAGATCGTGACTAACTTCTTCGGTGGGCGTGGTCATGAGTTTTACTCGCGGTAGCTTGTCTGCCTGAACATGCCGGGTGGTGTAATGAGTGGAAAATCGCTTCGTTGGTGGCGCTGCGAACTGGTGGCGACCTGACGCGCCTGACGCACCGAGGTCCTCACTAGCGCGCTGCGCGAGGTGTGGCGACCCGACTAGGCTGGGCCAGCAGCTTCTTGTTTGTGGGGCGGCAGGCTCGGTTCTCGACCCGGCTAATTGAGTCCGAGATGGTGGCTCCTTACCCGAAAGCCGATACGTATACGCGTGGCGGGTCGATACGTGAGAAGGGCCAGGGGTGCGCTCCTGGCACGCCGAACGTGGCGGTGCACCTCATTTGTCGCTGGGGTCTGTGCGCACGCCAAGCCGTGCATGGCGGTTCTGGCTGCCATATCCGACAACGCCAACGCCAAGACTTGGCCGTGGACGGTATGTTCCAGCGCAGCGGATAGAGGACGAAAGACGGTAAGGCGATCCCTCACACCATGAATCAGACTCGCACCAACCTCGAGCAGCGCCCCAGAGGCCAGCGGGGCTTCTACCAGGGCATGGGGGCGATCTCCTGAGGGGGCGGAGAGCAGGATGGTTCGCCCCATGGTGATGACGTCGTCGGATAAGGCCAGCGCTGAATCGGCTGACGAGGGCGCCGGCTCCGTCGATAAGGCCCGTGCAAAGCGGGCCACGCGCTCATAATCACTGGGCAAGAGCGGAAGGCTAGATTCATAACGTAGCGACTTGTTGTCGACAGCGTGTATCCATCGCGCCAGGATGGTTTGCGTCATGGCGGTGCTTATCTGATGTGCTGCGGTGGTCTCATTGAAGTCCCTCACACCCTGTAGAGCGTCATGATTGAAGCCACGAAATGCCTCTGCCGCGACCGTGTTCAGCTCCGATGGCAGCGCGAATCGACCATACGCGTGGTTAAGAACATGGCGTTCTCTCGAGCGCTTGGTGGCACGAAGGTGGGCGGTGATCGTTCGGTAGACCTCCATGGCGGGCCAGCACGACATGCCCAGTAGCCCCCGGGATCGATCGAACGGGTCGTGCCCGCAATGGCAAACAAGCAGCCGTTGATGGCGCGTGTTCTGCTGCCGAGGCAAGAGCGGCCGGCCGCAGGCGCATTGGCGGTGCAATGGCTCGCCGTGCCAAGGGCATGACTCGATCCAGGGGAGTTGGTGCAAGTACGTGTGATACCCGAAAGCCAGGCAGGTCCGACATCCCCGCAGCCAACTGCTATCGGCCCCGTGACACAGGGTCGTGTAAGGCAGCCACGCGTGAGGACCGACAGTGGTGTCGTACCCGGTGTCTGAGGCGTTCAGGTATCGATGGAGAGTGCTCCAAGGCAAAGGGGCTCCACCGGAGAAACACAGAGAGAGGGATGGCGGCAGGCGAAAGACATGGGCGAGTTGGTGCGTACGCACACCATTTAGTCGTGACATGCGATAGATCCATCCAAACGGTGACTGATAAGGCATCGCTGAGGCACCCACACCGATCAGTGCGCGACGATGCCGCTGAGCGGATGGTTCCGTCATCGTTTCACCTGCCTGGCGCGTAGCGTCTCCAGTTTGAGGTAGCCCGCCGCGATCAGGGCGTCGCGCACCTCTTCGCGTGTGAATTGGATGAAGGCGCCTTTCGTGGGCGCCACGCGAACCAGTAGACGTCTAACGGCTGGCTCAAAGATAGCCATCGGTAAATCTCCAGCGCCGGTGAGCTTCTTCTCGGTGCGCAGTTCGCCTAGGGCTGCCACAAAGCGAGGCGCTTCGTTCTCTAGTCGCCAACCGGCCTCATAGGCTGGTGGCGCAAAGTGGGCCGCAAAGGGCACTCCTTCGTGCTCCAGCACACTGTACCGCCCGAGGGCATGGGCAAATTCGCTAACGCCGAGGAGGCCACGAAAAGTATGTTCGGCCATGAAAAAGCGACGAACTGCTTGTGGCGGCAGCTCGTCGATCTTTCGTCGCATCTGCTTTCGAAAGTGACGGGAGTCATCGGATTGATTGATGAAGACGCAGAAGATTCGGTAACCATCCAGGTGAACAGCATCATCAATATTCGCTAGGAAATCGTAGTCGTCCGCGCTGAGACGTTGGGCTTCGTCGATAAACAGGACATAGCGTCGACTGTCGGTGGATTGGCAGTCGCTAACGATGCGGTCGACGATCTGCGTAAGGCGATCGATGGCAGAGGATCGCGAATGATGGGCGAGCTGCATCGACTGCTGAATGATGTTGTAGAACACCGTATCGGAGCTGTGGGTGCGCCGGGGCATAGTGACCCAGCAGGTCGGTGCGGGCGACGGAAGCCATTGAGGGTGCATGGAAAGGTATTCGGAGGCGTAAGTTTTGCCATCGCCGGAGCGTCCATGGATTTGTATGCCACGGTAGCCGTCCTCCAAAGCCAGAAGGATGGCGTCGGCCAGGAACTCGATGGGGCGTGTTGCGATTCGGGGGCGGTTGTCGTCTTGCAGCATGGGGTGGAGGGTCATGACTTAATCCCGAATGTGATCGAAGGACACGCGGCCGGTGCGCGGGATGTCAGGTGTCGACGGTGTGGTCTCATCCGACGTGGCGGGGCATGGAGAGGCTTCGAGCACGCCGTAGGACATGAGCTGCAGAAGCTGGGCGGCCTGGTCAGCGGCGGCAGCACGCCCGGTTTCGGCGCTGGCCAGCGTATAGGCGGCATAGGCACTGACAGCGCTATGGGCGCCCTGGATTTCAAGTTCACCGCTACGCGAGAGCTTCAGAATGCGGCGCCGCAAGGTCAGGTCATGGGCGTGCACGTTCCAGGGTGGTGCGGCTTCGAGGGTAAAGAGCTCCGTCAAGGAGTCATCCACTATGCGCACCCTTCGCAAGTCCTCCAGATTGATCAGGATTGCGAAGGTCTGACCAAGGAGCTCCCATTGTTGATCGAGCAAGGGATGGCGATAGACCACACCAAACAGGTTCAGATGTACTGGCTTGCCCCGCTTGCGCGAACCGGTGAGGCGCCGATGGCGGCATTCCGTGGTGAGCGCATTGGCGTCCCCGTTGGTGTGGGGAGGGGGGAGCCATCCGCTCTCCTCGGATTGGTACGCCACCAGGATGTCGATAGGGCTGCGATATTGCCGCGCGGGCAGGGGGCTGATGTTGTGCCCGGTGACGATGACATCCATGAGGTCCTCAAGGGCCTGCACGGCGATTGGGTGATCGGTGCCGCGATAGGCCGAGGTGGCTTCGTCCGTGGCCCCCAGCTCCCGTGCGGGGATCACACCACCGGGGAGCAGACGGAGGGCGCCGTCCTCGAAGCGTTTGAAGAGCGATTCAATCGTCGCCCGGATCTCGGGGACATGCGCCGGCCCCAAGTGGAGGATGCCGTCATGGTGATCAGCCCAGACCTCCATGGGCAGGTGCGCATGATGCGCCATGGCATTGTCCATGGCGCTCACGTAGGCGCTGATGCAACCAGCCTCGAGATTCTGCGGCATGGTCGCGCCCGGGGCGTAGACCATCCCTGGAGCCACGAGTGTGCGAGGCTCCCACGGGCGCAATGCTTTGGCAAAGCATTGCGCGACATCCAGAGCGGTGTAGGCCTGGCCAAATACCAAGCGCCAGGCCATGACGGCGGTGGAATGGACCTCGACTATCATGAGCAGCCACACCTTAGTGATGCGGTAGCGGATGAGTTCGCCGCGGGCATTGGGTAGTAGCAGCGTGAAGCGGACGTCCTTGGCATGGGCGTCAAACTCGTAGCGATCGTAAGGCTGACGCGCAATCAGCTCGCTCAGGGACCGATACAGGGGCTTGTTCACAGTGGTGTGATCGGGCTCGCCGGCTTTGAGTGACTGCTGGCGTAGTTGGCGGAGATGGCGGGCAAAGGCTCGGCGTCCTTTGTCGGAGGCCGTGAGCGGCCAACGATGTTGGTAGCCCAGATCCGCTAGAGTGCTGCGGATACGCTGCATCAGGCGATGAAATGAGGGTGGGAGGCGCCCGGGTGGTAATGCGTGGGTATAGGCCGTGAGCATCCCCTGAATCTCGGGGTGCGCCTGGAGCAAGGTCTGCAACACGTGCGGGCGTCCATTAGCCGGCACGTCGGCCAGCGCGACTTTCGAAAGGCGTACGCCCCACGGAAGGCACGCGCGATACCCATGGCAGCTGCCGTCGGAGGCAAGCTCGAATGCTTTGCGCACGACGCTCGTCAAAGTATGGCGATTTACTTCATACGTTTTGGCGGCATGGCGAATCGATTGCCCTTGGATGACGGCGGCGAGGGCATCGCAACGGGCGCCAAATTGTGCGCGATACGACTCGTCGACCAGGCGTGGATCGGGGCGTTTCCATGCCAGCGCCAGCAGCAACTGTCCCGCGGAAAGGTGTGTCCGCATATTAGTGGCTCCGTTGCAATGGGGTGCGGATTGACAGCGGAAGGTCGCGCGGAAAGTCCAGCCAGCCGGCATGAATCAGGGCGGCACCGGCCATCCGCACTTCGTGCGGGGGAAATGCATCGAGGGATAATTCCAGCTGCTGAAACGACAGCGCGAAGGCGTTGGCCTGAAAGAGTTCCTGAATGCGTGCGGTAATGACTGGGACGTTCAAATGACGCCGCGCGGACTGGACGTAGGGAAGGAGTCGCAGGTAATTCGCGACGGACTGACTGCGCTTCTGCAAGTCGTGTTCATGAATGTAGGCGAGGGAAAGGCCTGCCCGTTGAGCGGCCGCCTCCCAACGCGGTCTGTCCTTGATGGTCGCCCCGGCCTGAGTGACTTGCGCTTCACTTGCGCCAACCGCCACCCAGAAGGTTTCGGCGCCATCCTGCGAGCGTGTCCAGAAGTCGAGTTCCACCTCATGCCCGGCATAGAGTTCCAGGCCGCGCGGGCGCGCCACGCAAGCGGTTGTCCGGGGATCAAATTCGTGTTCAAGCCAGAACGCCAGGCGCATGACACCGACGAGGGTGATGATCTGGTGATGCTTAGGCGACCGAAAGGCATAAAGGTCGTCGCGTTGCCGCTCTTGTCGAGTGAGCGGGCGTGCCGTGAACGGCAGGGCATACGAGTCCATGGAGCGTGTCTCTCCCAGTCAATATTGGGTATTGCCCGGTCGTGGTGACCGGACGGGGATCGAGGCGATCGAGGAGCGGGACTTAGTCCTCGAAAGGGCGGTCGGCACCGTAACGGCGTTGTGCAAAGGACGAGAATGGTTCGGCGCCACGGATGGTGGGAAGCCAGAGCTCGCCGGTTGCCGGCTCCTCCGGCGGGGCGAAAGCATCCGGTGGTAGCGGCAAGGGAGGGCGATGCTTCAACCGGCGCTGGCGCCCGGCCAAGCCGCTGTCTACGGGTTCAGGCGATAAGACACCGGTGTGCTGGCAGCGCCGCGGTGCGGGACAGCAGCGGGCACGATGGGGTGCTGCCGCATCGGGGGATGCGGTGTGAAAGGCAGTAGTCATGGAATACCTCTCTGAGGGCAAAAGATGCCCGTCATCCCGATTGGGATGCTTGCTCAAGGAATGGCAATGGAGGTACGCTTAGGGTGTTGGGAGCCCGTTTAGCGGCACCTCAAAGCCCTTTTCGGTTGGCGCCGTTGAGGGCTTTTTTATTGCCGTAGGGTGTTGCCTCTTAAGTTTGGTGAATCACCTCTAATGGTTAGGTGGTAGAAGACTTACCCGGACAGGCGTCATCGCCCCAATGCGAATCGATAAGGCTCGCGCACCGGGGGTAAAGAGGCTTCGCTGGCTTTGAATTCAGCGACAGGGTCGGCGACTTAGCTCAGCTCGGCGACCAAAGCTGTGCATGTGATGCTTATCCGGCTCCTTAGCGCGTGCTTTGCTGCAATTCCCATAGGTAGTCCGCCAGCGACTGGACGCTTGCAAACAAGCCCCGCTGGGCACCCACGCGGACTAAGCGAATGGGGAACTGCCCGCGGCTTTGGGCTTTCCGTGCCGCCTGGATCGTCGGGTAGCGCAAGGCGGTTGCCACTTCTTCAAAGGTAAGCAGTTGGCCGTATTGCTGCGTCAGTTTTTCGAGGAGATCCGGCGGGGCAGGCATGAAGGCGGCGGCAGGTAGTCGTGGTCACACGGAGTATCGCGAAATCCCTCCCTGACCGCGCGTGTCAATTTCGGCTAGGTTAGGGTGCCCAATTTTGACACCATCCCGATCGAACGCCCGCCATGTACGAGTCGCTACCCGACGCCCTTCGAGCACTGACGGGCGAGTCCTACGACAAGAAGCCCTTGGCGATGCTGCGGGGCAAGGTGTGGCTAAGTCATGCGATGCAGCTGAGCGGCTTGGAGCCTGCGGAGTTCTTTAAGCGCCACGTCAGGCGAGGGCGTACGCGCAGCAATCTGGAGAAGAAGTGGGAGTGCGGCGATGTCACGCCGAGAAGACAGTCAGTGGCCGGCGTTGAGCGCTCGCTGCGCGGCTCGCGTTGGGTCTATGACCTTCCGCTGTGGGATTTGCTGGTCGACGAACACATCGGCGGCAAGCGCCTTGCGCGCATCGCCGATGGCTATACCGTGACCAGGGAATGGGTGTGCATGTGGCTTTTCCCCGGAGACGAGAAGCGTCTGGAGAACCGGAGTATCCCTGTCGGGCTTTATCCTGATACGGGGCAATTGGTGGCCCGGAACGACCTTTGGGGGTTTATCGGGTGTGTGCTTCGAACCCGCATGTGCGAGCGCGATCGGCTGGCCATCCATCACTTGGAAGCTTCGAAGGACATGTTTCGAGCACTCCCGGGCGCCCTGAAGCAGCCATGGCTTCGCCCCTACGCGAGCGAACTGCTTCTAGCACTGCACATATTGCGACGCCGGGTTCCGCTGTCTTTCGTTCTATTCGACGTGGATGAACAGATCATTCTTCGACAAGCCGATGACTCCAGTCATCAGCCATGGCGGGAAAGGCGGCCCTGGGATCCGCACTTGGGCGTCTTTGCGGGCATCGACGACCCCACGCTTCCAGCAAGGGTTGTTCCAGGGCTAGAAGTTCGCGAATGGGCGGTGAAAGCGGCGGCTAGACGGGAGGCTCGTTTGGTAAAGAAGGTCGCCCGCCAGGACTTGTTAGGCCGGCTCGAAACCTCCCTTCAACCAAGGCGGCCGGGCTGACTGATACGTCTCGATCAGCGATGTCACCCCTCGAACCTAGCCGCCAGCCAGAAATGAGGTGATTGATACCGTGCAGAAATAGCAAGCAACGCCAAGGGTTGCCGGAAAGCCAGCCAAGTAGGCGAAGAGTCCAGTGTGGCGGATTAATAGTGCGGCCCACGGGATAACAAGTTGAGCGCGCTCAAAGGGCTTCGAAGCGATACGGGACAGCACCAAGCTGGCACTTGCCGCTATAGCGCTAAATCGCGGCGTCCTTGGCGAGTGATGCAATAGTGACTCGCAACCCTTCAGCGACCCGGGCTAGGGTCTGAATGGTCACATTGCGCTCCCCGCGCTCCAAGGAGCTGTAGTAAGCACGATGCATGCCGATGGAGTCCGCGAAGACCTCCTGGCTGATCTTCATTGCCTCGCGTCGCGCCCTGACAGCTCGTGCCAGACGCGCCTGTGCCGTCGCCTTGTTCATGCAGGCGAACGTACGGAGTGACTACTTTTAAGACTACGCCTATAAATGTAGTCTATATATAAGTATCAGGAGGGCGCCATGGGACTGCGACTTGTGGATGATGACCTCGATATGTCTTTCGAAATTCCGCTAACCGCGGAGGCGCGGCAAGCACTCAGCATCCAACTCCAGCGCTGTGTGGGTGCTGCAGCCAAGCCTATGTTCGAAACGCGGCTCTGCCAGCAACTGCAGGAACTCATTGACGCGGATCTGCGACCCCCATCGGCCCGCCAAATCACCTATGCGCTCAGTATTGCCAAGGAGCTGGATGTCGCTCTTCCCGGCGAAGCCTTGCGCCACAAAGGGGCTATGTTCGATTTCTTGGACCGGTACGCACCGCTCTTCAAGCAACGTACGCGCGATACCGGCGGGGCAGCGGATCCTTGATCCCCCGGAGGCGCGTTATCGCACCCTATGCAACCTCTTGCTGAGCTATGTGCAAGTGTGAGTCAGCTTAAGCGACACGACCTCCATGTATCGACTGCTCGAGGTAAGGCAATGGCCTGTTTGGCAATGCATACAGACTCAAGCCTCACCGAGGCACTATCCTGAAGCGCACGATAGCTAGGAAATCAAGGATGGTTAATGCCGCCACGCTCAATCGCTTGTTGGCACGTGCGGTTGAGGATATCCGTCACGAACCGGCATTCTACCGAGCGCTGCTCGATGCCAATGTATACGCGCACCTACCGCTGGGCGATCCTGTATCGAACCGGCTTCGCTTCGTTCAGTTCAGCCACCCGGATACCGGGCAACTGCTTCTTCCCTTTTTCTCCGATGAGTCCAGGGCTCAGTCGGCATCTGGCGCGACGGTCCGCACCGTCGGATTGCGGGGGCGCGTGTTCCTTGAGGCTACGCTTGGCGCCACCCTGATGCTCAATCCCAACGATGTGCGTTGCACGCTCTATCCTGAAGAGATCCGAGAGCTCCTGCGCACCGGGCGGATGGCGCGATTCGAAACAACGACTATTGAAGAGGGTCGTGAGCCGCGTGTGGGGCCGCCCGATCCGGCACCCGCTTGGTTGTTAGAGCTGCTGACAACGGCGTTGGCTGGGCTGCCCTTTGTCGACGTCGCATATCTGGCGAGTATGCATCCACCAGGCGAGCGAGCGACGAGTAGCATGTTGCTTGCCTTGGGCACACATGCGGGACTGGGTGATCGGGCTGTCCACGCCATTGTGACGGCGATGCAGCCCGAATGTCGGCGGCGTCAGTATGTGCTCGACATCATTCATTTCGTTGAACCAAGTCAACGACCAGCTTGGGTTGAGGCATTCCAGCTCAAGCCTGTGTACGAAAAAACCTGGGGCGCGCGCCTGATGAACTCCCCCTCCCAAACCCCACAGTAGGAGTTTTCTGGGGACCCAGGCAAAAGAAGCTCCACCTTTCGAAATGATACGGGTCTAAGCTCACCTTGGGTTGCGTCACGAACCATGTGATGGCCAGGAAGGATGCTTCGTCATCACCGCTTCCGGGAGGGTCAAATATGACCACGTCATATGATCGAACCCGTGCGCTTTTTTGGAGTGGCAGCTTTCTGATCGAGGTGGCATAGGACAAACGCTTGCAACAGGCTATCGGAAGGCAAGCGATGTTGATCGCACCAAACTTCCCGACTGTGGAAGATATTGCAGGCATGGTGCTCGTGATGCTCGTGCCGGGCGTCGGGGTGGGGTTTGCTTCGCCAGGAGGCGTTCCCTTGGACGATCTGGGCCCATTTGGTCTTTTGCACCACTCTTCTACCCGTCTGACTTTGCCGGAAGACGACCGAGTTCGGCGGGCGATAGCAGCGTGTCCAGTGGGCGATTAGGAGAAGTTATCGGGGGTAGGGCGGTCGTTTGATTCCGACTCGTCGGGGCCGGTCGCTATATCCGCTTCAGCGACTGTTTGGCGCAACTATCAGACCGAATAGTCGAGTCAGTGCTAGGTCGCCGATGAGCCAAAGCTAGTGTCATCGCCTCTCTGCCGCTCAAGGGGCGCAGAAAATCTTCGCGAGTAAGTCCTGGATGACTGATAGCTTGAGCTCGCTATTGCATTTCAGAAGGAACCGAAAGAACTCGTTGTCCTGCGGCTTGGGAAAATAGCGCAAGGCCTCCAAGTCCAACCTCCACGCCTCGTGCCTCACTGCCTTCAGTGCGACTTAGATCCGTCGGGCAGCATTGTTCCGCGCTCGCCCTAGCCTGTGGAAAAGAACATGGCTGACTGAGCGGCCAGCCTGGTGCACACCAAGCTTCTCGGCGCCAGATTCAGGAGTGATGCTTGCTCTGCATCCGGTTGAAATAGATGGTGGTCTTGGCGCAAGCATACGATGCGCTGATCAGCTTGCGCGGCCTATACGGCGTGCACCCAAGACGATGCTCGCGAAGCCGAATTGGGCGTCGACCAATTCGGCTTCGACGCACGCCTGTGACCTGAAGAGCTGTCCTCGAGCCATCGGGGTAAGCAGTGGGCGATATTTTGCGATTTCTCTGCTCACATATTGACAGTAAGCCAGCAGATCGCTAGAACTTGCTTCAGCTGGACGCAATGTTCGGCCTCAGGGGGACAACATGCTTCGTTGGGTGCAGGGACGCCGTCTGGCGTGGCGTACGGCTGCGTCATTCAAGCCGTACTCGAAATTCGTGGTCGTGTTGGCGTGGATGTCGTTTGCATCCATGGCCCATGGGCAGAGCAGTACGGGCGTAGAGGCTTACGAAGAGTTTGGCAAGCGCCTCCGGGCCGCGCAGGAAGTCACACCGCTGACATCCGATCTCTTCGGTGATCACGTGAGCCTCTATAACGGCTCGATCGAGTTTGACGTCACCGACATCGACATACCGGGCAATGGCGGACTGCCCGTGCAGTTCGGCCGACGGTTGGAGACAGAAGACCGTCGACTGCCCACTGGCCATCTCGGTGGTATGGGCGACTGGGACATCGAAATGCCCTATATCGACGGCGTGTTTACCCGCGAGGATGGGTGGACTGTACAAAGCGCCCTCGCGAATCCCCAGCAAAGCTACAGTCGTTGCAGTCTGCCCAACGTGCCTTACATGTATCGCTCTGGAACCAATGACTGGGCGCCCTACACATCTGTCTGGGACGGCAATCAGCTCCACATTCCCAACGTCATTTCAGAAGAGCTTCTGAAGAACGGTGAAGCGAAATTGCCTGCCGTCGGTGACGGCGGAACGTATCCGTGGATCACCAAGAGCTTCTATCAGGTCAGTTGTCTGGGGAATACGGCCAATGGCTACCCCGGTGAGGCCTTTGTGGTGCTTGCGCCATCAGGTGTTCGCTATACGTTTAATTGGGTGGTCGTGAACCCCGCGTCCGACCTGATCTATCAGACGGCCGGCCCCACCGGTGGCAGCGTCAAGGCCGCCGTGCAGCGCGATCGCATCTTCATGCTCGCCACTCAGGTGACCGATCGCTTTGGCAACTGGGTTAAGTACAACTATAACGGCAACCAGCTCACCAGCATCACCGCGAGCGACGGTCGCGAGATCGATATCACCTGGTCAGGCGGCCTCGTACAGTCCGCCACGGCGGTATCGCCAACCTATGGCTCGCGCACGTGGAACTACGGGTACACGAACGGCAACCTGACATCGGTCACGCAGCCGGACGGATCGCAATGGACCTACACCATCGCATCGGGCTCGCTTCAGACGACCAAGATCATTGATAACGATCCCAACCCTCCGCAGATCCATTGCCAAGAGGAGTTTGAGGGCAACACGGGTGGCATGGTGTATGTCATCACGTCGCCGTCCGGCGCCACGGGCACCTTCACCCTGAGTTACGATCGGCACTACCGCACCGACGTGCCCAAGTCCTGCGTACCGCCGACGAACCCGCTCACGAACTATCCGCTGGTCTACAACTACTTCGACAATTTCACGTTGCTGTCGAAGCAGATCACCGGCGCGGGCCTGGGAACACAGACCTGGAACTACAGCTACCCGGATCCGGGCGGCGGCTATTACACGGCCGCCAGCGAGTGGGTAAACACGAACGAAACCTACATTCCACCGGGTGACTGTTCTGGTTGTGCCACCACCAAGACGGTGGTCGTGACGGAACCGGGTGACATCATCAAGTACACGTTTGGCACGGCCTACGCCCGAAACGAAGGGTGGCTGCTGCAGACGGAGACCGATGCACTGGACGGTACGGTGAAGAAAGTCGTCACCAATACCTATCTGACCGAGGATCAGGTGGCCGCACAGCCGTTCTCCGGCAACGCGGGTCAGCAAGTCCAGCTGACGTTCAAGAATCCCATGACGAATCGGATTCGACCGGTCGTCGCGACAACTACAGTGCAAGACGGCGATACGTACACCCATCAAGTCGAGGCCTTCGATGTATTTGCGCATCCCTCGCAGACAAAGCGCTACAACAGCATCGCCGGCCAGCCATCGATCGAAGAGCGCGTCACGTATCTGAACGATCTGCCGCATTGGGTGCTGGGTCTTACGCAGCAGGTGGACAACCTCACCACCGGTGAAACCGAAAGCAACAATACCTTCGACCTGTCCAACGTCACGTTGACGGCCAAGTACCGCTTCGGGCTGCTGCAGAAGTCGTACACCTATGACGGGCAGGGCCAGGTGGCCACGGTAACGGATGGCCGGAACAACACCGTCACCGTCAGCAACTACATGCGTGGCCTGCCGCAATCGATCCACTATCCGGACAACACCAACCAGTCGTTGTCGGTCGACGACTTTGGCGGTATCCGTTCCGTCACCGATCAGGCCGGCAACACCACGTCCTACAGTTACGATGCGCTCGGCCGCGTGTCGCAGATTACCTATCCGGCCAATGACGAGCAGCCGTGGTACCCGACCACGTTTACCTATGCGGTCGTCGGCGGCAGCGAGCGCGGGTTGACCGGCTCGCATTGGCGCCTCACGACCACCAAGGGCGACAACGTCAAAGTGACCTACTTTGACGCCATGCTGCGTCCGCTGCTGACGGATACGTCCATTGGCAGCGATCCGACGTCGCATATCACCACGGAGGCCAGCTACGACTGGAAGGGCCGCCAGACCTTTGCCGCGTTCCCCGTCGCGGGCAGCCCCAACCTGGGGGCCACGGCGGGCACGCACACGACGTACGACGAGCTCGATCGCGTCACGGAGGTGGACGAAACCTCGGAATTGGGCACCTTGACCACCCGCACCGCGTATCTGTCGGGGGCGCAGCATCAGGTCACCGATCCCAAGGGCTTCGTAACGACGACGGCCTACCAGGTCTTTGATGAACCCTCCGAAGACAAGGTCATTCTCGTACAGGCGCCGGAGGGCGTAAACCAAAGCGTGGCCCGCGACGTATACGGCAATCCGACCGCCATTCGCCAGTGGGGCAACGCTTCGGGTCAATCGTTTGATCTGACCAAGCAACTCATCTACGACGCACAGCATCGACTGTGCCGGACGATTGAGCCGGAGAGTGGCAGCGAAGTCGTTCACTACGATGCCGCCAGCAATATCGACTGGCGTGCCTCGGGCCTTTCGTTTGCCGATGGCACCTCGTGCGACCAGGGGCAGGTCGCGGCGGCCGCCATGACGCAGTACATCTATGACGCCATGAATCGCGTCAGCCAGGTGTTGCCGCCCTCGGGAACACAGGGCACGACCTTCGGATACGACCCTCTGGGCAACAAGAACTATGCCGCATCGGGTATCAGTGAATGGTCCGCACACCGCAATAAGCTGGGCCTTCTTATCGACGAAGGTATCAACGTCGTTGGCAATGGCTTCAATCGAATCCTGTATGGGCACGATGCGTACGGCACGATGCGAACCGTGGCTTATCCGGACGGGCTCGTGGTCGACTACGCGCCCGATGCGCTGGGACGCGCGCGGCAAGTGGGCAGCTTCGCCTCCGGCGTCACCTATTTCCCCGACGGAAACGTGCAGTCCTTTGTCTTCGGCAACGGTGCCCAGTACTTGGCCGACGAGAACGCGCGCCAACTGCTGAGCAACTTCACGTACGGCAAGAGTGGAGCGCTGAACCTTAGCGAGGATCTGGTCTACGACGCCAACGGCAACATCACCAACATCAATGACCTCGCGACGGGCCAGCGCACGAAGTCGTTCGGCTACGACGGCCTCAACCGCCTAACGTCGGCTCAAGCGCCCAACCTGTGGGGCGCGGAGAGCTACACGTACGATCCGCTCAACAATATCCAGACCCGGGTGACCGGTGGGCAGACGTTCATCTACAACTACGATACCGCCAATCTGCTGCGCTCGATCAGCTTGGCCGGGGTAGCCGTCAATACGTTCAACTACGATCCGCGCGGCAACGTCACCAATAAGAATGGCAATACGCTGGTGTTCGATGCGCTCAACCAGCTGCTGCAGATTCCCGGTTTCGACAGCTACGCCTACGATGCGGCCGGGCGTCGCGTGCTGAAGACGCCCGCGAACAGTTCGCTGTCCACCTTCTACTTCTACAACCAGGCCGGCCAGCTGTTGTATCAGTACGAGGCCAGCAACACCAAGCTCACCGATTATATCTACCTCGGCAAGAAGCTGATCGCGCGCAACGAGACTATCGAGTTTCCGGCGCCGACGGGCATCAGTTTCGACACTAACCCCAACAACGGCGCCTACACCATCAGCTGGACCGCCGCCCAGGATGCCACCAGCTATACGCTGCAGGAGAGCGTGAACGGCGGCGGCTGGACGACGGTGTACACCGGCAGCGCCCTGAGTCTGGCAGAAAGCGGCCGGGATGGCGGCACGTACACCTACCGCGTGCAGGGCTGCAAGACCGGCATGTGCACCGCCTGGACCACCTCGGCGTCGCTGGGCGTCACGCCCGCACCGCCGACGATTACGGTACCGACCGGCATCACCAACGGCACCTACACGGTGAGCTGGACGACACCGGCCGGCGCCACGACCTACGACGTTCAGGAGAGCGTGAACAACGGCGCCTGGACCATGATCGCGTCGGGTACCACGGCCAATTCGATTTCCCGCCCGGGAACGACGACGGGCAGCTACACCTATCAGGTGCTGGCCAAGAACAGCTACGGCGCCCGCGGTTGGGCCGCCTCCACAGCGGTGAGCGTGGACACCACGTACGGCGTGGTACCGCCGGCGCCGGCGGCACTCAGTGTGCCGGGCACCAGCAGTGACGGTAGCGCAGCGCTTAGCTGGAGCGCGGTCAGCCAGGTGACGCATTACATCGTCCAGCAGAGCACCAACGGCGGCAACACCTGGACGACGATCTACAACAGTGCAGGCACCAGCACCGCCGTCAGTGGCTTGGCGAATGGCAGCTACCTGTTCCAGGTGCAGGCATGCAACAACTACAACTGCGGCCCGTGGACCCAAAGCGGCGCGCTTGTGGTCACGCACCCGCCGGCCAGTGTCCCCACGCTGACCACGCCCGCCACGAACAACACGGGCGGCTACTTCGTCGCCTGGACAGCGGTCGCCACGGCCACCTCCTATGTGTTGCAAGAACAGGTCAACGGCGGCGCGTGGACGCAGGTTCAGGCCAACGGCAGCCTTAGCTGGACTGCCAGCCGAGGCAACGGCACCTATGGCTACCGCGTGGAAGCCTGCAACGCCGGAGGATGCTCTGCGTTCAGTGCGACGCAAACAACCGTCGTAGCCATTCCGCCCCAAGCGCCCGCGAGCATCAGCGTACCTGGTGCCAGCAGCGGTCCGACGACCGTGTCCTGGGCCGCCAGCGCCAACACCACCAGCTACCAGCTCATGCACAGCTTCAATGGCGGCGGCTGGACCAGCGTCTATACCGGCAACACGACCAGCGTGGTGATCAACGAAACCACGACCGGTTCCTATGCTTACGAAGTGCGTGCCTGCTACAGCAATCAATGCAGCAGCTACATCACCAGCGGCACGGTGGCGGTGACCATTCCACCGGCCAGTGCCCCCAGTCTCTCGGTCCCGTCGTCGAGCAATGATGGACAGTACACCATCAGTTGGAGCGGGGTGGCAGGTGCCACTTCGTACCAACTGCAGGAGCAAACGAACTATGGCGGATGGTATGACGTCCAGAACAATGGAAGTACCAGCTGGGCCACTTCGCCGAAAAACAACGGCGCCTACAGCTACCAGGTGCGGGCATGCAACGCGGGGGGATGCTCCGGATGGAGTACGGCCGGAACGGTGACTGTGTCGCTCAATATGCCGCTGCCAGCCAACGGCAAAGACTACTGGCACACGCTCATGATTACGGCCACGACATCAAGTATGGCCATAGGTTTCGATATCGTCGGCGGAAATACCTGGGAGATCTATTATCAGCAGCCTGGTACCACCCACGGCGTGATGGTCTCGGGGCCGACGCCACCCTATGCCGTGACAGTCCAGTACACCTGGACCTTGGTGGGTGTACCCAGTGGTTACAACGATGCCGGTGGCTCCGTTACACACAATGACGCCGCTTCGCCGGTGAGCGTGAGCAGCAACCCTTACAGTTGGTACTCAACACTTTCGTGGAACAACCGGTCGGGCTCGCATGCTCGGACCTACCGAGTGCGTGTGGACTTCTTTAGTGCGACGGGTGCGAACATTTCGAGCTCGACCTTTACGGTAACCGCAGACACGGAGGGGGCGCAGTCGTGACCGTGAGATACTCTCTGACAAAACGGATATTTTTCTTCGGCACAGCCACGCTTTCGATGCTTCCATGCTTCGCAGCTATGGCTGGCACAGTGACTTATGTCTATACGGATCATCAAGGCACGCCGTTGGCGGAGGCTGACCAGAGCGGAAACGTGGTAACACAGTTTGACTACCGGCCTTACGGGGGAGCCTATGCCGGCGCAGGGATGGCTAGCGCCAAAGATGGCCCTGGCTATACAGGACATGTAAATGACGCGGATACAGCGTTCGTTTACATGCAGGCGCGTTATTACGATCCCGCCATCGGCCGCTTTCTCAGCGTAGATCCCAAGGCGCCAAGTGCTGGAAATGCCTTCGACTTCAACCGATTTACTTACGTCAACGACAACCCCGTACGTAATGTTGATCCGGATGGAACCACCTGCACACAGTCCGTAAAGGGCCAATACAACTGCACCATCGACAAAAATCCGGCGGGTCTATCTACGAAACAGATTCAAGCGACGAACAAGGCTTACACAAGCGCAGTCAATCGCCTCCTCTCACATCCGGATGCTCAAACAACCGTGTCCGTAAAAGGGGAGCATTTCCAAGCTAGGGTGGGAGATGTGGCGCAAGGCTTGATCATGGCAAACGTGAGTACAGGGGCAACATCCAGTACTGAGCGAGCCCACACCTCTGGAGGCGGGCTCGATGGAAGCAGCCTATATAAGCGCGATTATGCGCCGCAGATCACGATTTTTGAGAATGCGATGACGTCCGATCGCAAAGGCGGCACGGCAAAGGAAAGCGTTGCAGTTGACTTAGTGAAGACCTTTCTACACGAGGGCATCCATACCCTTCCGATGGAAGGCAGAATGGACGGTATCTACAATTCGAATCCAGGCGGGTGGAATTCGCTACACCAAAAGGCTTACAACGAAGCATCCGACCGTCTCTATGACGAGACTAAGTAGATCACTCGACTCCTAAAGCTCCGTCGTCACCGGCATGTTTGCTCCTACCGGGAGTGGGCAGACACAAAACCGTTTGGCGGGTATGGTGTTGCTGCTGCCGCTATTTACAAGCAAGCAGTGGGCTACTTGTCCCCATAGGGGGCATCAGCTAGCGGCAAACCCATGGGCTTGGGCGCACGACAACCCATCGGAAAGTTAGGTACCTATGAAAAAGATCGCTCTCGCAATATTTCTAACAATATTTAGCCTGTCTTCGGCCGCTGCTGATGTGTGCGGCAGTCCGGGAGAGAAGCCCAATGTAAAAACAGTTGTCGTAAGACTACCAAGCAAGCCGACAGAACCCGCTTTCTACTACCGCGTGAGCCTTGATTACACGGTGTTTGTGAGTCAGGCGCAGATGAAGGTTTTCATGGATTCGCTTGATCCGGCGGCTGCATCGCTGCCGCTCTTCAAGGCTATTCGTGCGGATATGCCGTTGCGCGAAGATCGCGACCTTTTCCATTACAACTTTTCAGACTGGTGGCGCCTAAACGTCATTAAGTCTATCTTGACGGACCTCCTCAGGCATGGAGGTGCATCCTTGGTGGAGGTCGGGGGACACAGCGTTGATAAGATTACGATCGCTGACGAAAGATCTTCAGCTATCACTTGGACGCGTTTCTACGACGGCAAGAAGGGCGAAAACGAGTTTTTAGCCATTCGCGGCTGCATTGCGAATTGACGCTGACTAGCTCAAACGTTGCGCGTCGATCATCAAGAGGCGCCATCCAACGCCGAGCTGGTCTCATAGTGCTCTTTCTATTTAGAGCGGCTAACAAAACCGCCGTCACTACGGCGAAGGCTGCGATCCAGAGCCTTTAAGGCGCTGGATTCCGGCCTTCGCCGGAATGACGAATGTGAGGCTCAGACAAGTTTTGTTAGCGGCTCTTAGTGGCCCAGCACAAAACCGGCATCTTGGGCTCGGCGCTTCGCCAATTCCTGAGCGCGCTCTACAACACGGCATGGTTGGTCCTCCAGACACACATGTGTCGACATAAGGCCACACCAAATCATAAGCGCGAATGTTCAACACCAGCAGCGTGGTCAGAACCAGCGAGATGTTCAGGCTTGACCGGAACGGTGTTCAGCCATTACCGGCGCCCGCAGCAGCCTAATTCGCCACTGCCGAAACCGCCTCAAGTGGGGATGTCCAACAATCTGCTGCGGCTTGCCGATGGCACACCGCTCGATGCTCGACGTTCATGGCAATGCTTACGGTCAAAGCAGCAGTATCTACCCAGCCTTGGGACTGCCAATGGCTGCCGGTGTAGACGTCGCCCGCAATCCCTTCGGCTCGAACAGCAACTCAAGCTTTGGCAAAGCCCCTTTCTGAAGCACGGACTCAAGGCTTGCTGGCAGCGGCAACGTCCATGGGTTGGATTTGCAACTCAAGATGAGTTTTTCCGACAGCTCCGAGAGGCGCGTAGCCCTCAACTGATCCTGGGCGTGCCACGTATAGGGGCAGGGCGGGATAGCGACTCGAATAGAGCACGGCCACGGATGGCTGATTGGCCGGCACGGTGACGCACCGCTTGTCGCCGGTACGGGCATCAAAGCGCGGACGAGGAGTCATTCCTTTGCAGGGATCGATCTGCGGGGTGTATGTCCAGGAGGCTTGGTCGTTCGGAAACCGGGTGATCATGTCTGCTATGTAGCGAAGCTCACCTCTGGCCTGCTCCCTTGTAGTGTCTGGTGCGCCTACGTAACGCTGGAGTGCATCGCGGTACATCGGGACGTAAGCGTCCTGGAGTGCACGCCGGGACGCGGTCACCTTCTCACGGTCTTCGACGTAGTTCTCGAGACTCTGCGACTCCATGGATGCTGACTTCTGCCTTCGATCGTTCAAGGCGCGGTCGAAGGCTACAAGTTCTCCTTGAACTCTCTGAATCTCGGCCATCAGGGCTTCGTACTTGGAGCTCGAGCTCTGATCGCCTTCGAGCGCGGCTTGATAGTTCTCCCATGCTTTGTAGACGCCGTGGATTTTGTCTACCGCATCGTCGACGCCGGTCACGCTCGGCTCTCCGTAGACCGACCCAAGAGCTGTGCTGGCACCTACAACCGCCTGAACTACGCCCTCCACTGGCGCGATAGTTGAATGCCAGTCTCCAGGCGCATCCATCTTCGCCCTAAGTGCATCGGCGCTCGCCTTAAGGCTGCCGAGGTGCCCGGACAGGTCTTTCCGAGAGGCATTCTCCATCTGTGTGAGCTGGTTGTCCGATATCTGCTGCAATACGGCCACTGCCTGATCGAGACGCGACAGAATCCCACCACTGATCGCTTGGGCCTTGAGGTCCTCGAGCTGCGTCGAGATGCCTTTGGGAACTTCTGCATAGAGGCCACCCTGATGCCTCCAGTAGTTCGAAAGGGGAGCCGTCTGCGCGGGATCGTACTCGCAAAAGTGGCCTATGAGCCGGCGCTCGTCCTCGTTCAAGCTCGTTGCCCATGTCTGACCACAGGAAATGGTTCGCATGAGTGGGCTGTGGCTTAGAGCTGTTTGCTTCTCACCATGCTTCAACTCGAGATCACCGAGTGTCGTTCCAAGCAATTGCGACTCGAGGTTGACAAGCAAATCGTTCCAGTAGGCATCCAACTGCGAACGAGGGACATAGGCGCCAACGTACTGATCACCCATAGCGGTTGCGTCCCCCATGTACTTTGCATCGTAGTGGTGGAGGGCCAGCATGCTAATCCGGTCAGACATCACATTGACGGCCTGGTCAGACGTCAGGCCAGCCTTTACCGTGACCGTACCATCCGCCCCGGTGAGCTCCGTCAATGTGGGGGATTCAGCGTCTTTCCTGGACACTTCTGAGAGTTGGAACGCACCCGGATTGTCAGCATATGACTGGAACGTTTGGTTGTTTACATAAGGATATTTCTCGAAGTTCGGCAGCGGTCCGGTGATCAATTTCCCGCCATATGGCGCCTTGCCTCCTTGAACCGTCGTGACAGCCGCGACGTTTCCCCCGGCCAAGTCTCCGATGGAATCGTTGACCCCGAAGACCTCTACATCGCCCGCGTCACTACCTTGAGAAGCAGCACCGGAGACGCCACCCGGCTTCAATTCTCCGTCATTGAATCCGTGACCTAGACCAAAATAGGCCACGAAGTTACCCGCCGCTCCACGTCCTCCAGTTGCACCATTCGCGTTCAACATTGAGCGGTAGGATCTAGGGATGCCACCGTTCTCGGTATCCGGAGGGCCAGCTGCCGTAGCGCCGCACTGGTCACATAGATTCAGCATATTTACGACCAACGTGATGTCACCAGAGCGAAGCGCCCGGTGGTCAGGAGCTGTGGGCGCGTCCTGGCCGCGGTCACCATATGCATAGCCGTAAACCGGTGCATGCGAAAAACCAAAGGGAAGTTGAGGCGAGGAGAGCAGATTTGTTTGATGCTGAAGCTGATGGGTAGAGCGTGATCGGGCCGGCGTATCCACCGCTACTGCCCATTCGTATTGATGATGTGCCGCGACATAGAACTCTTGCTTCAGATAGTACTCATCGTACGCCGGGCGCAGTGGCGGATACCCATCTATCCAAAACCCCAGGTCTGTCTGGTGACCACCAGTAACATCGTCGATGTAGGGCCAATAGATATCCGAGTGATCAAAGTAGATGCGCGTATCGATCGGCGCATTGAGGTTCACCGAGTCCGCAACGATGAGTACCGCTCCACCGTTGGAGCGAAGAATTCTATCAACGGTGATGGTATTGCCAAAGCAGACGATGTCGCGCTTGGTGATCGTCGAGGCGTAGTACGAAGCGCTATCGCCCTTCATGACCGATAGCGGGCGATGGGGGTAGTACTTGCAGCCATCCGGTAGTGGATCGTTCGTAGGCTGCACGCCACCAGTAATGGTAGGCGACGTATTCCTGACCGCGACTGCTTGGTCAGCCTGTGCAGGCTGTACGGACAAAGCGGTCAGCCACCATGCTTTGCGTTTCGGGTCGGCTGCCAACTTGAATTTCCACGCAAACGTAGAGCCCCTGCACTCACACGTGGGTGCAGCTGACCCCGACCCATCTTGGCAGTACGCCTGCTGGCCCACATCGCAGTCCACGCTGCATGTTCCACCACTGTCGTTCTTGGCACTGCAACTTGAAGCAGCCGCGGTGGCGTACAAGACGTAAAGAACGACAGCCAATAGCATTCTGAACATACGCAATCCCTCCCGTACCGTTTCGGGCGACTGAGGCGATCGGTTGCTTCCCCGTGAGCTGCGCACGCTGAGCGAGCTCAGACTCCGTGTGCTTGTAGCACGGCGCTCTGAGCCTTTGGATACAACCGTTGGCCGATTAGGGGATGTAACACTGCCAGCAACCAGGGAGTGCGCCAGCCATCCCGCCTAAGGAACGGCGGCTCAATGGACGGCGGCGGCCACGATCGATGCCGCGTCCTGGCAACCTCGATGAAATACCCTTAGAACGACATGCCAGCGCCGGTGCGCAGGGCGCGACACAGCGTCCCTCCCTGCTCCGCCACCCGTTGGATCCAACGCATCCACAACGCTATGAGGTGCCCGGAATCTCCATTGGTGACCCTACTGTCCGCCCCACGTCTCAATTGAACGCGAAACTCAAGCCCCTGGAAGCGGAGCTGGCTCGACTGGAGGCTGAGGAAAGGCGAGGTCGCAAGCCTTCGCATACTATTGATTGCTTGAGGGCAGTGGCCTGCAATACGGACCGGACAGAGTAGCGGGAAAAGGCCCTTCTCGGTCACGGGGCGACACAGCCCGTGTGGCAGGGCGCGGATAGCCACGCAAGGGAACTTCCAGGGAAGATCCATGTTGTCCCATCAAGGCAATAAAAAACGGGCGGAGTCACAGCGCGCCCCAAGAAGCCCGCGACGACAGGCTACGATGCAAGAGTGTCACTGGATCACAGACACGTATAACAGGGGATGGGGAAAGCAATGAAGATAGTGAATTGCGGCCGCGGCGTGCATCAGCGCGAGGTGGCGGGGATCGAGAAACTGCAAAGCCTGCCTGATAGCTGGATTGCATTCACCAACCTCGACCTCGCATTGCCCGGCAAAGGATTGCGGGAAATCGACGTAATCATGATTCTGGATGACCGGATCCTTCTGCTCGACCTGAAGGACTGGAAGGGCCCAATCACCAGCCGTGATGCGAGTTGGTTTAATGGAACCAAGGATTGTGGTCGCTCGCCGGTGCAAAAGCTGGGAGAGCATAAGCGCGCCATAGCCACGCTGCTCAAGTCGTTTCTTCAGGAGCAAGCCCGTCGTGAAGGGCTGGGCAGTAAAAGGCTCTCGTGTCCCTTGGTTGATGCTGCCGTCGTATTGACTAGGACGGCTGATCGATCCGGTATTGCTGCGACGGAGATCGGTCGAGTATTCGGCATTGACATGTTCATCAAGATGCTGCGCAACTCCAAAGAGCGCGATGCGCAACTGGGGGCCGTGGCGACACGCAATGAGGACTTCACGTCGACGGCATGGGTGGCGCGCTTTCGGCGGTTCTTTAATGCCTCGAATGAGAACTTTCGCGCGGCTTCGCGTCGATACGGAAGCTACCGCGCTGACAGCGACAGCCCGACGTTCTCTCACCCCCGCGAGCTCTATTATGAGTTCGATGTGACCGAAGAGGATGCGCCGAACTCAGCGGGAATTCTGCGGCGGTGGGATTTCAGTAAGGCCGAACCTCAGTTCCAGACTGAGGAAGGGCGATTGATGATCGCCGGGCGTGAGAAGGAGGTCATCGCATGGCTTGACGACCGCAGTGCCACGTGCGGCCACGCACTTCTAAGGCAGCGTGCGGAAGATCCCGAGCGTAGCGCTCAGTACTGGGAGGTCTATGAGCGCCGCCGACGGCTGAGGCGCCTGGCTGATTTCTGTGGCACCGAGCTACCCAGGCAGACGGCGCAGGAACGCCTGGAACTCGCACGACAGGTGCTCGCGGCCGCCAAAACCATGCACGACCTGGAGGCGGCACATCTCGATATTGGTCCTCACAGCATATGGTTGGAGTTGCCAACGACCGTAAGGCTCTCCCACCTGATGGCCGCTTCCTATCCGGAGGTTAAGTCGCTTGGTCAAATGCGATACCAGTTCCTGTCTAGCGCCACTGCCCCCGAAGATGTCCTAGGGATCCACGTCAGCGCGTTGCGCAAGGACGTCTATTTGCTAGGCTGCTCGGTGCACGCGTTACTCTTCGGCACGCCGCCCAGCGGGGAGCCCGCCGAGTGGGATGCCGCTGTGGATCAGGATGGCAAGTTCGCCCACTTGCACCCCTGGTTTGAACGGGCTCTTGAAGTCGATGCGATGGCGCGTTTTGTCGATGCGTCGGACATGCTCGATGCATTCAATGCGGCAATGTCCTCACTCCCGGATCGACACAGCACCAATGAAGGGCTAGAGCAGTTTCGGACCTTCAAATCACAGTTGCAACTGATTCGCGAATTTCCGATGTCGGAGATGCTGGCGGAAGACGATCGCGTAGATATTTGGCGGTCCGAATCGAAGGATCAGGTGACTGTCGTCAAGCTTTGGAAGGCGCAGGCTATCGGAAACATCAGCACCGAAGGACCCAGGATTCTGGCCTTTCTGCGGCAAGCACAAGAGCTGATTGAAGCGCCGATTCCGGGAGTTGGCCGGCTGCATGGCGCTTACTGGACCGGTGACGCCATTGCCCTGGCACAGGAGTTTGTGGAAGGAGCGTCCTTGACCGAGCCGCTGGTCAACGGAAGCTGGGGGAGTGACATTCCCGAGGCCATTTCTCTCGCTCAAACGCTGGTCGATACCGTTGAGCGCATGCATACGCGCCAGGTTGCCCATGGTGACCTAAAGCCGGACAACATTCTGCTCTTCACCGAAACCGCCGCCGATGGCGCGACCACGTCGCGTCTGACCCTAATCGATTTGCTAGATTTCTCCCCCGCCCGGGATGGGGAGCGAGCCAATACGCTGTACTCGCCCGCCCAGGGAGGGCGGTTTGAGCGCGATCGCTATGCCGTCACCAAAATTGTGGAAGAGCTCTTTCGGCCATGTGCATTGCTGCACAGCCAGCACGCTCGCTTGGCTGCGGCCATCTCGCAATGCCGCGTAGGCCCACCCGCCAATGGGTCCTTGGCGCCATTGGCGGAAGTGCTTGCGACGCTCCTGCATGTCGTACCCGTCGATGAAGGTGGCCTAACGATTACTTTGGGCATTCCAGGTGCGGAATCCGGTTCGCTTCTGGCCGACGAGGGTCGTTATTGGGTAAGCCGGTTTGGGCGAGCCCTCATTATTCGCGGTGCGAGTGAACAGATCGAACTTCGCCTCGATAACGCTGACGTTCCCACCTTCGGCAGGCGCTCAGCGGTTTCGCAGGGACAGATCGGACGTTCAAGGCGCCATGAGATTGCCAGTTTTACTGGGCAGATCACCGTCGTGACGCATGCTCACCACCTTTCCGAAGTTGCGCACATTCTGGATCACCCTGACGTACACGCTGCACTGAACACGAAGCCGAGTCCTGAGAAGAATGAACCTTCGCAAGCAATTCAGACGCAGGAAGAGGGCAAGGACGAGATTGCGGAAAGCGCACCATCCTCTGGCATAGAGTCCCAGGCAGCGCCCCTGGAGGTTCGCCGGTTGTGGCGGCGACTCGTGGAGCGCGAGTCGGAGTTGATCACCGAGGCTATTGCCGTTGGCGAGAGCGCATTTAGACGTGAATCCGGCCGGCACGTTGTTCCTGTTCAGATGACCGTAGGCGAGTATGGTTTCGATCGCAACGACACAGTCACCGTCGAACGGCTCGACTCCTCGTCGCGAGTGACCAAGATCGGCGTTCTCGACATTCAAAACTCCACCGACGAGTTTGTTGCCATTGAGTCCCGCATGGACACCTCGCGTGGCCCGCTGGTGGCCGATGGCGCCACCCTTCGCTTCCAGAGCCGGTACGAAAACACGAGCCGTGAACGGCGGTCCGATGCCACGTCCCGCCTGGTTGGCGGCGGGGCGGCAATCCCCGGACTAATCGATTACTTCAACCCTGTCCACGCGACCGGCCCAATCCAAGTCGGTCACCAAGTGGACGAATCCCAGGTGAAAGAGCGATATGGTCTGAATGATACCCAGGCCCGTGCCTTTGCACGCCTCGCCACGTGTCGTCCGCTTGGTCTACTCCAGGGTCCTCCCGGTACCGGCAAGACAAAGTTTATCGGCGCCTTAGTGCACTACGCACTGACCAATGGCCTGGCGCGCAACGTTCTTCTCGCCAGCCAATCACATGAAGCGGTGAATAATGCGACCGAGGCGGTATTGCGCCTGCTGGGTGATCAGCGGGACACGATCAGTCTCATACGGGTGGGCCACGAGAGCGTTGTTTCCGAGGTACTCCGCCCGTATCACGCCGCGAAGGCGGAGCTTGCCTACAAGGACCGTTTTGCTGCGACATTTCGAGATCGCATGCGCATTGCCGCCAGGTCCCTGGGTCTCGACCAGCCAACGGCAGAGATGCTCCTCTGGTTCGAGGACAGTGTCGTCCCGGTGATCGCAAAGCTTCAAGAATTGGCGGCAGACGAGCCGGATGCGCGCTCAAAGGTCAATGCGCTCATGACCACCATTGAGCTGCTACTGGAATCCCGAGGGACTACTGTCTCCTTTGCCGGCACCGAGACTGACGGCCTGGAGCGCGCTGCACTAGACGCGCTGCTCAAATCCATCGACCGGCGACACGACGTGAAAGTGGAAAGACTCCGACATATCGTCCAGCTTGGCCGCGACATCGTCGGGAGCGTCTCGACATGGCAGCGTAGCTTTGAAACTTTCTTGGCAGGCACGAGACAAGTCGTTGCGGGAACATGTGTCGGCCTCGGGCGGACTGCACTTGGCCTGACGAAGACTACATTCGACCTTGTTATCGTCGACGAGGCCGCTCGGTGCACGGCCAGCGAACTGGCTGTGCCAATCCAGGCGGGCAAATGGGTCGTATTGGTTGGTGATCACGCGCAGCTAGAGCCGTCCCATCTGCCGGAAGTTGTCAAGAGCCTATCCGAGGAGCTTGGGCTCTCCACCGACGAAGTTATGCGGAGCGACTTCGAGCGCGCTTTTCTGTCACCTTATGGCAAGGAGGCTTCGGCACGACTTGAAAAGCAGTACCGGATGCTTCCGCCCATTGGCCGCGTGGTTTCCGGGGCGTTCTATGGCAACGCTCTCGAGCATGGCCGGGAGGCCTCGGATGTACCTCAACACGCATGGCCCGAGAGCCTCAGCACGCCGCTTTTATGGATCGAGACAGACTCGCTTGGTCCTGCGGCTTTTCAGCGCGAAGACGAAGCACGCAAGGGCAGCCTGGTCAATGCCGTCGAAGCGGAAGCCATTACATCCCTATTGCGCGGATGGGCAGTTCACGAGGACTTTCTCTCCTGGCTCCGCCAGCGACGCCCGGGCGATCACGCCATCGGCATCATTTGCGCGTACGCTGCGCAACGTGATCTCGTACGCAAGAAGCTCAACAGTGCCAATCTTCCCGATGAACTAAGGCACTCGCTCAAAGTCGACACCATCGACAGCTATCAAGGCAAGGAGAACACCATCGTTCTCGTGTCGTTGGTGCGTAACAATGCGGAAAGGGAGCTTCCTGGTGGTACGCCGGGCATTCGCCCAGGCTTTCTGGGACGGAAGAATCGAATCAACGTCGCGATCAGTCGCGGCATGGATCGCCTAGTCATTGTGGGGGCCAAGCAACGATGGCCAGAAGGCTCGATGACCCAGCTCACGCAATCCTTTGACCTCCAGGTCGACAGCGGTGCAGCAAGAATCGTCTCGGCAACGGAAATCACTCAAGCGGCGTCCCGGCCAAAGACTCAGCGAGCAAGTAAGCACGGCGTTGCCGATGGAGCCAAGGTATGACCGCAGGTAAGCGCACTGTACTGACACTTGCTCGACGGGGTGCCCCGAAGCCTTTGGCGCCGGACGACTTGTCTGTTGAAGTAGGACATTTCGACGTCCTGCTTCCGTGCAGGCAGTTCAAGGTGGAGCACAAGGTCGCGGTTGTTGGCCAGATATCGTTGACCACCGAATTTTTGTTGCGACTTCTCTACTCGGTGGACGCAATGTCCGAGGATGACGCGCGGCATTTCTTCGGATTTTCCGAGCATGAAATGACATTTGTCCTGAAGGAGGCTGAGGCAAAGAGCTACATCGAACGCATCGATGGGCGGTTGTCGCTGACAGAATTTGGAAGAAACCTGTTTACCGATTCGGATAAGCCGCAGATTTTCGAAGTCGAAAAGAACGTTGAGCGCGCAGGATTTGATCTGCTCTCCATGGCTCCAGCAGAACGGGAGTACCTATCTGACTTCGACTTCGCACTGCCTGAGCTGGAATTGAAGGACGCCGAGATGGTGGCCAATGCCTCAAGGTTTGTGCCTGAGGCGTTTCGCAAACACTTCTTTGAACTGGTTGCCCGACGGGAACGTGACGGCGGCATTCGCAAATCGCTGTACTCGGTTGACGGCATTAGTCCGGAAGACCGCTTCAGTACGGTGGTTCCGGTCATAGCCATGGCCCCTGCGAAACGCCCCAGTCAAGCCGCTACCTCGCTTGATGGGTGGAAAGCGGGGCATGAACTCGATGACCGCACAGCCGTTGTACACGCTGCTGCCGCGTTCCTTGATCTCCAGCAGTTGCCCAGCACCATCGAAGCTGAAAGTGCCTATGAGCTGCTGGTGGAGGTGGCGGGCGACTACCTGAAGGAATTTGTCACGCGCACAGGGCTCAGTGTAGGTCGCTTCTGTGCAGAAACAGCGTCGCGTGCTGGTGAGTTTCGTGTGGACCGACCGACAATCGGTCTCGTAGGGCCGCTGTATACGGCTACCAATCGCGGTCGTTTAGCAGAAGCCCTGGATCATGCTGCCCGTCGCACCCCACTGTCGGGAAGCGCCACCTGGTTGTTCCCTCAGCTCCCCTTGTGGGGGGCGTGCAGGGGGCTGCCTAAGATCGTTCAACAATTGCGTGGCCGACTACGCAACTCTAAAGACGAAGAATCGGCGAACAACGTCATTGGCTTGACTGCGGGGAAGCCACCATCACACCTATGGAAAGCCTTCGGCACCATCGCTGCTTTGCCATCCAAGCACGAGCTTCCTGGTTGCCTTGAAGTATTGTTGATACCCGGCGGTGTCGCAGCCATGCTTGTGCACGCACCCATCGGAGCCCAGCGGGGGTTTCCCGTTCCTCTTGGCGTACTTTCGTTTGATCCGGAGGTGGTAAAGCGCGTCGCGGTGGTGTTGGCACGTCTCCTACCGGATGAACTTCCGTTGCCTGCGGGACCGCATTCCACGCTCAATCTTCTGTCGCCGCCTGCTGCAACAGCTGCGGCGCTGGAATAGTCACCGGAAATTCTTGCTCGTGTGCTCTACGAGGTCGCGAGCTTCGTCGATGGGGACGGTAGTTGATTGAAGAATGGGCGGCGGCTTTTAGCATAAAAGCAAAAGCCGCTTGCTAGCGCGGCTGGGGCTATGCAACCCGTCGACAATCCAAATAGGGATGCACATATTGGCCAGACCTTTGCGAACGTACAGAAGAGGTGGGCGGATCCGCTTGTCTGGATGGCCACGTGTAGTGCGGCAAGGTTGGGCGATCAGTGGGCCGCCAGCAAGACGCGCTGCCAAGCCCCACTATCAGCTCCAAGGTGCGGATGACGCGGCTCCGTCGGCGGTCGATAACCGTCGCGGCGATTTTCCTCGATGTAGCACAGCAGACGTTTGGCTCCCGCAGCGTAGGGTCCGTCGTGCGAAGCCAAAGCGTAGAAATACGAGCGCAAGGCATTGGACGCGGACGGGATAAGCAGGCGCGCTGATTCGCCTCGCGCTTGGCGACGAACGAAGATTTCGCGAAAATGCAGCGGGGCATTACTACCCAGGGCGCGGCAGCCCTCGAACACGGCCACCGCAAATTGAGTGGCGAGCGCATCGCTATCATCGAGACTGGCGAGCAAGCTGCATCCGAAGTTCACGGCAACTCCAGAGTTGGCTTCACTACAAGCTGTCAGCGCGGCACGCAAATCGTGCGGTCGCTCAGCCAGAAATGGCGCGGCAGCCTGAGCCAGTTGCTGCAAACTCCACCCGCTCCGTGCCGAAAAGAGCGTACCGGTTTGAAGCAATGCAATCAGCCGAGGCACCGCGGCTGCACTCATCGCGCTGGCAAGACTCGCCACCAGAGCATCGTGGTCATGGTGGGTGTTGACGGTGTCCTGAAGGCATGCGCACAGCAGGCTGAATGATTCTGCGGAGCGGGTACCAACCAATGCATTGACCGCATCGTGCGAATGTGACTTTTGCCGCCAGATCGCGACCTGCTCAGGAAGAAACGTATAGCCATCAGTCAGCAATAGCGCCGTGCCTGTAAGGTTCACCCAGTGCTTTTGCGTGTCATCCAGCCATTGCAGGTTCGTCAGTCCATCCCAAAGACGAATGAGCCGCGTGACGACACCGGGCGCATCGATGCGCCATCCCTGACTGATGAGAGCGGCGACCATGTCGAGAAACTGACCGTCCGAGCCCTGGTCAACCACCCAAGGGGCAACAAGGAGAGGCAAGCCAACTTTACTTGGAAACCGCGCCAAGGCTTTCACGCCCGCATTCACATTCATCTCCAGGCGGCGTTGCTCCATAGGCGAGAGATCAGACGCCTGCAACGCGAGGTGACTAGCCTTTACACGCTCCACCACGTGGGAGGCGGCCCGATCGGTCACCTGCTGACTGATCGCGTCCGGCTGCGCCATCACTTTGTCGTCGCCCCGACGTCGGTGGTGGGCGGCTAGGTTCGGCCAAGGCGTCCACGGACGCGCCGCAGGCTGCCGCGCCGCCCACGGCTCTTGAAGTACGGCGGCAAGCGCGTTGAATACGAGCTGCCCCGCGTGCGGATGCTCCGCCAGGGGGAGCAACCACGGCACCGCACGCATGCCAACAATTTCCCACGCCCGGGCGAGGTGCAGGCCATGCGCCGGATTCATGGGGCGCGGGCCGACGCCACCCTTGGCAAGCCATGCCGAGAAGGTGGCTTCGTAAGCACCCCACGCATCCAGCTCGTCACGACTACATCCGGCCAACACCTCCGTGTAGGTTGCAGCATCTACCCGGACCGCGAGCTCAGCCAGTAGGCCGCGCACGTCGCGCTCATGCATACCGAACGTCGTGATGAGCAGGTCCATCTGGTCGCGATCAGGAAGCCAGGCCAAGCGCGAGTGACCGTCACGTTGAGGACTTGCACGAAGCGCGAGTAGCCGGACGAGCGCCTCATCGCTCCGACCTGCTGCGGCCAGCCCCGCCGCAAGCAGAACATTCCCATCAGCGGACTCCAGGATATCCTCCAGAAGACGGTAGCGGTCACGATCAATCGCCCCGGCTCCCTGCTGCACAAACGTGGCGCTCAGCGAAAGCCATTCATCAAGGCACTGCCGGAGTCGTTCGGGTGCCATACCCTCCGCAAGGCGAGTGAGGCGGGGTAGGGACTGAACATCGTCCCCTTCTTGATTCCACGCCCGCTCAAAGAGCGTCGCCCGCACTTCTGCGGGGAGTGTGCGGAGTACATCGTCCACCCATGCGGGAGCGCGCAACGACGTCAACGCAAGGTCGGTCGCCATAGCCTGCAACGCGGCCGGATCCCGCCGGGTCAGTAGCTGGAGCGCAGGGTCGTTGTCATGGACAAGGTCACCACTGCCCATCAACAGCGCCGTCAATGCCGGCGTTGATGGCGCAGGCAGGGTCTCGGGATATTGCAGTGCCAGCCGCGCACGCTCGGCATCCGGCAGACCGGCGAATACGCGCAGGAGCTCCGCCTCCATCGCCGGGATAGCTCGCTCGCGAAGGTCCTCCACGACCGCTTCCAGAAGGCCACGATGACGCTTTACGACGTCCGGGGCTACCAGCCAGGCGTCCAGGCCCGCCGGCGAGGCGGGATACTCCCAGCTAATTGCGGATATTGCCGCGGCACGGATCTCCGGCGAGGGGGCCGCGAAGGCGAGGTCGCTCAGCCAAGACCAGTTCTCAGGATTGCCAGCCACTTCAGGGACCATCTCTTCAATCCGGGCCTCAGGCCACGCGCTGACACGGGCCATGAGCGTGGCGCTGAACTGGCGCAAAGCGATGGGATAGCGGCCAAGACGGTAGACGTGCAGGCGACGCGAGGGGTCGGCGTGCTCGAGCTCCGTCAGCACGCAGCGACCAAAGGCCGCCAGACCTGAGTCGATCATGCAACCGTAGGCGTGGTCGCGAACTTCGTCCAGTGGTGATCGGACGAGCGCCTCCAGCACATCGCAAAGTTCAGCATATGCTGCCGGGTTGTCGCTTTCAGAGAACCCCGTGATCCGGATCAGTTCGCAGCAAAATTGCAGGTCCACGGAGAGGGCGGCGGCAATCAACTGGCCGCGCAACATGGTTCGATCGGGACGTTGTGACAGCGTCTCGGCTGCCAATACGATCGAATCCTCCCAGGCGCCCTGGTTAAGGATCGCGTGGACCCGTGCCAAGCTCGCCGGATCAAACGCCAAGGCTCCCTGCACAAGGCCGTAAGCCGCGAAATACTCCTGGAAGCGTTGATGCGCAAATCGAAGGCGCCCGCCTTCGTCAAATAACAAGTGATGATCCTGCAATACGCGCAACACGGAACCGGCGTTCGCGGTGCCATCCAGCAAACTCGCTTCCCGGAGTCGATGAAGCTCTGCAACCATACTCTGCCGCGCCAACGGCAACGGAAGAGTTGTTACACCCGCGTCATTCATTTGCCACGCTATCGCGCGCAAGAATTCGGCCTGGCATCCTTCCAGTGGCGGGCTCGTCAAAATTGCATGGCGGGCAGGAACGTGCTCATAGCGCCCCACGATCGCCTCATAGATACGAAAGCGATCCATCAGGTCGTGACCTTGCCCGTGCAGTACCACGATACCCTGAAGAACTAAGGCGTTACGCGCTGCGTGGCGAATATCCTGTCGCAAGGCAAGCATGTCGATCAGTGCATCGGCCGCCCCAGACGGCAGTTCGCTTCGAATATAGGCCTGCTGATTGGGCCAGGTAATGCCGCTCACACGAATGTGGTTCACTTGCCCCGGGAGGGGATGCTGCCTAGCATTTCGAGAGCTAACTAGCACGCCCAGCCCGCTGGCATTGTCCAGAAACTCCCGCATGCGGGTCTGCGCCGACGCCGACAAGGTGGCGTCGAGCTCGTTCCAGCCGTCAACCAGGACCACCAATCGCCCGGCTCGCATCAGTCGCGCGAGGTTTGCCAAGGTCAGGGCCGACCCTGCAAACCCGGCCTGCTTAGTAATGTGTTCCAGCGGGGCCTCCGACGATGCCGCCCACGCGGCCGCGTCGAGAAACAATGGCAGGCGACGCCGGGCAGGGCGCTTCAAGAAGTAATCCGCAACCGCCAGGGCGACGGTCGTCTTGCCCACGCCGCCCTCGCCCCACACCAGCAGCTGACGGCCCTCTTCGAGCCACACTGCAAGGGTCTCGATGGTCAGGGCCACGCCTTCCGAGGCGCCACTCGCCACATTGCCGTCGCCATCGTCCTCGACCATGGTGATCGGAACGATCGTTGCGCTGTCAAAGCGTGTGTGCGCAATTTGCTCAACGACCCGACCACACAGGCCAAACCCCTCTGCAAGGGCCGCATCCTCGCCGGGCTCTTCCGGCACCACGAGGGTCACTGCCTCCATGAAGATGGGGGCATGGTTGTCTCCGCCGATGGCCACGCCCCCGGTTTCGGCGTGAGCAAGGCTACCCGACCAAAAATGAGGGATGCCGTCGCATACCCGGCTCAGCAACTTGCGCAAGCGTGCCAACATGCTTCAGTGCCGCGGCAAGAGCCAGGCGAGAACTGCCACTGCCAGGGAAAGGATACTTACGACCAGGGTCCAGGTTTCGTTGGACGGACGCTGGTGCTCGGTGCGTCGCGTGACAACGGTGCCGTAGTTATTGCCGCCAATCGCGACGCCACCATGAGATGCGCGGGTATCCCGCCTGCGAGCGCGCATACCCAGATATCGGATAAAGGCCAGCACTCCCAACCCTAAAGACGGCCAAAACCACCAGTGCACCATGTCCATGGTCATCCCCCGCATAAGGTCATCGTCAATCTACCACGAGGCTCGTCCCCGTTCGCGGTGAGTCCGCAAGCGACGCGCCTAGCTGCCACAGGGCTCTCCTGTCAAAATGCCTGATCCGACCGGTCAGCGACCAAAAATCGTCATGCTACTCCCGGACGACCGAAGCTGTGCCCCTCAACACCGCATACGCACCACGCACTTTGCCTCGTGGCGACGACGATCAGAGCGGACCTCGGCGAACGCTCGGATAACCTCAAATGCTAAAGCGAACCTCTGGCAAGGCATCGAGTGTGGCCTCGCTCAACCACGACTGTAGCGACGGCTCGTCGCGCCCATGCGATAGCAGCAGCTTGGCAAGCTTCGCGCATTCGCTGCGTACCAACGAGACCGATACGGCCGCGCGAGTATCCAGGGCGACGCGCTCGTAACGCGTTTCAACTCGCAGGTCATCCAGCGCCTGAACGAGGCGATTCGTGCTGGCCATCTTGAGGAACCCGTCGAGATAGAGGCTCCCTGCTGCCTGCAAATGAACCTGCAAGCCCGGCTCATGACGCGTTTCAATCGCTGAAATGAGGTGCTCGATCAATGGCCACGGCACCGTTCGTGTATGTCGCCGTTTCGCAAGCTGACCCCAGGTCACCAAGGCCAGTGACGCGCTGGCCGCCTGCTGAAAGTTCGAGCTCACCATGCTGCGCCGCAGGAGCAACTCGACTTCCGTGTTCCACGCCGTAACTGACGATACGAAATGGGGCAGGGCAACGAGAGCACTCCAGACCTCCGCTTGCTTGATGAACGCGATCAACGCCTCGCCACGCGTCGTGGTTAGGTCACTAGAATCCATCGCCGGAACGATAAGTTTCGATAGCACTTGCCCCAGCAGCACTCGCGCATTGTCGAAGAACTGCCTTCTGAAATGATTCTCGAAGGGGACGGTATCGTCCAGCGCCGGAGGGCACCATGCCATCAGCCGATCGAAAAGATGCGCGGCACGCGACGGCTGGAGCTTGACGCTGACGCGGTCCAGGTTCGCCAACCCCATCAACCGATCAATGCCCCCCTCCATCAATTGGGGCTCGCTGGAAACGGAAGCCGCCATATCGTCGTCAATGGGCTTGCCAAGTAAGCGACGCTCCACACGCTTCAGCGACTCGACTGTATCCGGGGAGGGTAGCTGCGCGAAGGCGCTCGGGATTAGACCGGTATTGGCGGGAAGCCCATGCTCGGCCGCATCGAGGTCCGACCAGAGGGCATCGGCAAACTGTCGACTCTCTGCAAAGAGCAACCCACCGCGTACCGCCAGAAAGGCCAGGCGAAGAATAGCTTCCTTGCGCGAGGGGTGCCCCTTCTGGGAGGCGGCAATCAACTGCTGAATGCGCTGAGCCCAACGACCATCATCATCCGCTCGGACGGGAGAGGAGTCCCAGATTGGGTTCACGGGATCTGGCCAAGTCCTTTCCTCCACCCCGGCCTCCTCGGCCAGCGGGAACATGATGGCCGCCAACGCCAAGTGGCCCCGGCGCTCTCGTGAAACCGCCTGCGCGGCATACTTGATCAGATCGCCGCAAGCTTCCGACAGCCACGGATCCCTCAACAGAGGATCTTTGATGAGATCGATGCTGCCGAGGTAGGTACGAGTCGCCCCCGCCTCGGTCATTCGCACGGTTAAGCGCGCCTGGGCAGCGAGGAATAAGCGCAGTCGGTCGGCTGCGCGCCCGACGTCGTTGTCGGAACTCGCGCCTGTCGACAGCCTTATGCGATCTGCCCAGAACACGATGGCTTTGTCGATCGCGGCAATCAAGCGCGCGCTCAAATCCGATGGCAGCCGAGCGATCGCAATGCGACTGAAGTATCGAACAAACGGTTTGTCGGAGTGTGAGTGGAGTGAGCGTAGCAACCAGATGAACCACTCGAAACGATGCTCGAACGTGACCTGGGCAACGCTAACGGCGGCGCCGCTGCATAGCGCGACGTGATTGATGGACAGGGGGATACCCGCCGTTTCGATCAGCAGGTCAAGCTCGTATCGGTCATGAATATCAACCGCACCCGGACCAGGGCCGGCACTACCCGAACCGGCCCGGTAGTGGCCCGGATCGAAGAGCAGGGTGACCGCAGCATCGTCTTCCCGATGTTTGGCCAGCTTTCGATTTGCCGCTTCTTGAATTTGCTCGATTTCGTCTGAGGGATCCACCAACAGCTCGCGAAATTCGCGAACGCGCGGCATCGCCCGCGGCCCTGGCGACCGCAGTCGTCGCAGCGCCTCGGCGTTGCGCTCGAGCCAGCTGGCCCATCCGAGTTGCGACTTAATTCCCAGCGACGACCGGTTCAGCCGATGGTGCTCGTCCAGCTCGGCTGCGGCTTCCCGAATGAGCTGGGCGGCCCGGCCGTCTTCGGCAAGCTCGCCATGGAGTGCGGCCCGGCGCAGCTTCCAGATGGGCTCGTCACTGGTGATCTTTTCCAGGCCGACGGAGAGCGCCTCCAGATCGAGCAGATCGCGCGATCGCAAGCAGCGTTGGTACTGAGCCTCAAGGCGATGCGAGCCACCCGATGTGTCCTCCGCATCAATCAGGGCTCCCCAGGACTCCATGGCCGGATCATCGAACGACAGTCGCGCGTCACGCATCAGGGCCAAGGCGAAATCCAAGCGAGCCTGGGGAAACGCCCTGGATCCCTCGTCCCCCAGGAAGTCGATCAGTGCGGACCGCAGGTTCCCTCGTGGAGGAAGCAAGCTTATCGTGCGACGCCATAACAGCTCACTGATAAGGTCGCGGCGATCGCCTATGTCAAAGCGCGTCAACACGGCTGGCCGAACCAGCCACGCCTCAGTCACGTCATTGTTGAGTTGTCCACGATAGCGTGCGGGGCAAACGAACCATCCCGGGTAGGCTTGGCGGTCCACCTTCGCCAATGCACAGGTCTGGGCGAGCATCTCCGCCGCAAAGGCGTCATCCGTCCGTGCGCGCTCGTGTGCGTCGAATCCGGCTTGCTGGAGCGGGTACTCGCCATAGGAGATGAGTGGCCATTCGTGGCGAGGCGACGGCTTGGCACGCAGCATGGCCTCGAAAAAAAGCGCGGTGGCTGCCGCATGACGTTCGTCTTTCGGCAGCGCACTGACGGCCGGCGCGAAATCGATGGGAGCAATGTTGTGCGCCTCGAGAAATTTGCGCGTGGCTCGCGGGAGATTCAGGCATCCGACAAGGTAGATGCGCCGGGCGTTCCCCCCAAGATGGTCCCGCACCCATCCTGCCCATTGCAGGAAGTTCGGATCCTCGCCCGAAAAGCCGATCAGACACAGCTCATTTTCGATAAAGATCTGCCGCGCCAGATTGACATACGCGGCATGCCTCGAGGGGTAGGTCCGGTAGTCTTCTTCGGCAAAGATGAGCGGCGCCGCGTCACCGAGGGTGCCGTGCAACTTGACGATACGTGGTGAGCGCGCATGCGGAAGATCCGTTTCGAACCGAACCGGTTCGTAGGTGTGCTCATCCGTATGCTGGGCGGCTCGCTCCAGTAGCGTGTCCCAGTTGGTGGTCAGCACATCCGACCACGGCAAGTTCAGCAGTTGTTTGTGCAGCGGCCCCGGCTGCCACGCGTGATCCGGAAACCGGGTTCGGATGAAATCGTTCAGTGCGGCTTGGCCGAAGTAGGTTCGATATTCTTCCGCCAAACGCAACGGGTTCGCCGGCGCCCCCTTTCCCTCCGGCGGATAGAGCTGGACCTTGAGTTCATCCATGAGCTCCGTCCACAAGGGCGGCTCTAGCGTGTCACTGCCGAGGCGATCTGCGTTCTTGGAGAACCCTGCGCCGACCAGGATGGCCGCGCCCCTCAGCGACCCGTTCCGCCACAGGGCGCGCGCCAGTTGCTGTAACGACGGAAAATCGGGAAGTTCCGTGAGATCGAAGCGGACATCGGACGTTTCGGCCGAACTGGTAGGCATAACGGGTGCGATCCTTGCGAGACGGATGGAACGGGCTTGCGCGCGCTATCGCCGGGCTGATGGGAGGCTAGCGATGGCTGGCAGCCTAACATCTGGCTAGTCCTGCTCCGCCTTCGTCAGGCGGGTGCGACGCAGCCCCAACATGGCGTTGACGCCTGCCTGCGAGCGACGGGTGTAATACGTCACCATCCGATCCGTCTTCCAGCCGCCCGCCTGCTGGATCTGCGTTCCCGTTGCCCCGAACTCCGCCAGGTCATTCGCCGACCCAATCCGTGTCGAGTGCCCACTGATCGTCCCGGCGTTTTCCAGGCCCGCGGCTTTGGCACGTCGCCGGAAAATTCGGGCCACCTCCTGTGGCAGTAACGCTTCATCCGGGCCGCCACCTGCCTTCGGTCTCCCACCGGTGGCTCGGAAGAGGGGGCCTTCGCTGATGTTGGCGGCCGCCTGCCACGCCCGCACCCGTGCCATGGTCTCCAGACTCACAAAGCGATAGTCCGGTGCCGCACCGTCCTGGTTGGTCTTGGAGAAGGGCACGTGCAGCGACCAGGTATTGCGGCGCCGATTGTGGTGCAAGTCTTCCACGCGAATCGCCACCAGCTCCGATTCGCGGCACAGCGTGTCCGACGCCATCGACAACAACGCCGCATCACGCAGGTCCCGCGGGCTCTCCCCGAGTGTGGCCAGGATCGTTTCGATGCCGGCGCCATCGAGTTCGCCGGCTTGCTTGCGCGCGTGACCGCCGGTCGTCTTCAGGCGTCGGATGAGTTTTTTCCATTTGACCGGCCAGTCCGGATCCTTCGACGGACTCGGTAGGCCCGCGGCGACATGCACCAAGCCGACCGTATACAGATAACGGTCCACCGTCGCGCGCTTGCGCCCCTTGTCGATCGCCGCGGACAAGAACGTTTCGAGCTGATCGACAGAAGCGGGCAGGGGTGTCGCGCCGGTCGCTTCGCACCACGCCAGGTACTGCGTCCAGTCCGAACGCACCGCTTTCACGGTGGCCGGTGCGCTGCCTTCCGCGAAGTCCGCGGACCAGGTCGCGAGCCGATCGAGCACCGCTTCGACGGAGGCGGCCAACGCCGGTCGCGGCGCGTGGATCTCGGGCGCGATCGCCGGCACGGTCGACAGGCCTTGAAGGCTATCGACGACACGCAGGGGAAGGGTGGTTGACTCAGTCATGGCGGTCATTCCGGGGCGCCAAAAGTGACGTTGATAACTCATGATAGCGAATAAGTGCCATTATTCGCTATCCTAATTATGACTATAAATAACTATTTTTCAATGAGTTGTGCCGGTATCCTGAGGCTTACTAGCGATATCAAATTGTCCAACAGGCTCCTGGACAATTGGTCAACGGGCGATCGACCAGATTGTGCAGCACGCTGCTGCACAAACACGCTGCTGCACAAAGAGTCCCCTCAAGACCAGCGCCAGAATGAAAGCAACCGCCGGCTGCCCATGATCCGCATCTCGGGTGCCAGTTATGCGGAATTATGCTGATCTGCATAATTATGCGAAAAATGGCCATTTAGTATAAAGTTGATGCAAGCCATTGATCCGTAAGCGACGCCCGCGGAGGTGAACAGCTGATTCAATTGGGCAGCAGTCCGCCGCCCAATTGAACGAGCGCTGCAGCCCGGAGTATCGGGTGGCAATCGACCTGCAGGCCGCGCGCGAGGGGGCAACATGACGAGCATCGAATTACGCGACTTGCACTTGGTGAAGAAAGCCCTCGCGATCGCTGTTCTGGCGATCGAGCGTCGACCTGGGCCAATGCAATCCAGGTCTGACCAGCTTGATATGAAGATGCTACTCGATCGCCTGGCTGGTGATGCCGAAATGGAGCTATACACTCGCGCTGCTTGGATCGCAGTGACTGGGAGGCCGCCAGACACGAAGGACTCGTGATTGCCTAGCCGACGGCCCAGTAATTGATCAACAGGCTGCTGACCAATTCCCAGAATCGAACTGGCGGCCGAAAGTACTGGAGCAGCATTGTTGGCAGTCAGTCGACCTTGGTCCAACCTTGTTGGCCATTACACGCGATGGCCCAAGTTTTTAGGCGCACATGGCGCAAGTTGTCGGTCGTTGCGGTCCAAGTTTCATGGCTGCAATCAAGTCGCCAGCAGGACCAGGCCGCAAATAGCTCCGTGTCAAAAGATGACCGAATAAGCGGACATGACACAATTAGCGGACAAACGACAGAATTAAGAGGGCTGCGACAGGCGGATGCGGCGGCGGCGCCCCATGTTTAATTTCGCATAATGTATATTATGTCAAATCACAGAAGTGCCCGGCGTAAGGCTGGCACGCTACTTGTCAGAACACTTGCTAAGCGTCCCCTATGGGTCGAAAGCGGACATAAGCGAGCCGCACCAAAACCTGCCAGGCCATGGGCACGGCCTCTCTATATGGCGCGGCGGCAACTCAGCCCTCATAAGGTTGCCTGAAGATGCACCGTAAAGACAAAGCTATCGGGTCGATTCGCGTAGGCGCCGGGTCGAATGACGTATTGAACCGCTGGGCGCACGATGAGCCAGCGTACCGCCTGGACGCTATAGTTCAGCTCGTACAACTGCTCGTTGGTTTGCCCAGGCTTGCCTGCCGCCTCTTCGCTCTGGCGAACACGGTCGGAAATATCCAGGCGTGTCCAGGCGAGGCTAAGGATGTCGTCCTCCCGGCTGGCGAAGGTGCCGCGCCAGCTCAGGCCGGCTTCCCATGAGTGCCGCATCAGACCCGTCGCCGCATCGGCTTGGGTGGCAATGGCAAACGCGGAAATGCCACGTACGGTGTCGGGTGACGGCTTCCAGAAGCGTTGTTCAAGCTGGACATACTCGCCGGTGCGATGCGATGCCGTCTGCCCTGTCGTTCCAAGTACGGGCGCAGCCGAGGTGTCGAGATAGAAGCCCACTTTGTAAGTACCTGGATATTCGCGGGAGTTTTGCCCGTGCACAAAGCCAAGTTCGACCGGAAAGAAGGTGCCTGTCGTTTCCGCGAAACTCAAGTTGAACCCATAGTTGGCCTTTTTCCGCGAAGGATTGACGTCGTAGACGCCAACCTGTGCGTACCATCCTGACGGGTCCTTCCATTTGACACGCATGCCCCACTGCCCTGTGGGATTGTCCAGCCATCCGGAGCTGTAGATGGGCCCCAATGGATGGCCGCATTGCCCGTTGTTGTTGAAGTTGCAAACGTTGGGCAGGCCGCCGAAATCATTGCCCATCGAATAAAAGCCACCCTTGATGCTTAGCCGTTTATCAAGAAACAGGTGCTCGTACGAGAGCTCGTCGAAACGAAAATTCTGGCCCTGGCCCCAATAGGCCTGATCCTGGATGTAAGCCCCGGTGTAGCGCTCATGGACGGCGTGACCGAAGCGATCGGAAAGGACGACGATCAGGGTGCCGTCGAACCCCATGGCCTTGCCGGTATCGACGATGGCGCCGAAATCGATGCTCTGCGCCGAGGTCCAGCCGTTGCCCTTGTCGCCTTTGTCGTTGATGCCAGGCTCGACGATGATGTGGATCGTCGGGTTGATGCCTCTCTCCTCCAGCCACTCGCGGCCGGACCAGCCCTCCGTCAAGGGCACCTGCGGCACGGAATCAACGGGCCGCGAGTCACTCGGCGCGTCTGCCATATCAGCGAATGCGGCCGCACTCGCCGCCCACAGGCCGATAGCCGCCACGGTTTGCCTGCATGTCATGTCTGCGTCTTCGATGGGTGACGGCGCCTGAGCCACCAGCCAGTCAGCAGCAACACCACAGCGATGACCAACCACGTTCCATAGCGCGCCCATCCGAGCAGCGCGGGGGGCGATCCACCCTGGCGTACTCGCGCCACATCGCGCGCATTCACCGTGCCACCAGGCCCGAAGGCCTGGCGGACATAACTAAGCACCGTCGCGACTTGCGCATCGTCTAGCGCCTGGACATAGGAGTCCGTCGAGAAATGTGGCATGAGCACCTGCTTGCCAGCCACGGTGCGATCCACGCCGAACAACACCACAGCAATGAGATTGTCGGGACGCGAGGCCCCTACCGTGGTGTTGTGGCTCAACGAGGGGTAATAGCCATCGCGACTCCCCTCCCCGCGCGCGCCGTGGCAGCTCGCGCATAGGCCGGAGTACAGCGACGGTCCGCTGATCGCCTCGCTCGCGATGCCACGGATTGCCGATTCCGGTACCGGTGAACCAGGCCAGGCAAACGCGGGACGTGTCGCGGTTGCATCGGTCACGGGCGGTATCGAGCGGACATAACGTACGAGGGCGGCGACGTCGTCGTCGCTCAGCTGCGATAGGCTGTGCGTGATCGCCTCCGCCATGCCGCCGGCGGCCTGGGCTTTGCCGGGAACGCGGCCTGTTTTCAGGTACTGCGCCAGCTCCGCATCCGTCCACGCGCCTACGCCACCCACAGGGTCGCTGGTGATATTGGGTGCATACCAAGAACCCAGCGTCGCGCCGGCATAGCCGCGAGCGGGCAACTCCTGCATCAGCCATCCACGGGGCGTATGGCAAGTTGAGCAATGCTCCAATGCTTCGGCCATGTACGCGCCACGGTTCCACGCCGGGTCATGCGAGGAGTTAGCGACAAAGCGCTTGCTGTCGAGGAAAGGCGCGTTCCAGGCCGCCATCGAGAACCGCAGGTTGAACGGAAACGGCAGTCGAGTCTCGATGGACGCTTGCTCGACCGGCGCCACTTCCGTCATGAAATAGACGTAGAGGGCATGGACGTCCTCATCGGAGAGCTTGGCATACGAGGTGTACGGCATGGCCGGATACAGGTGCGCGCCGTCCTTGCGCACGCCTTCGCGAAGCGCCTTGGCGAACTCGTGCTCGTCATAGTTGCCGATGCCGTACTTCTTGGATGGCGTGATATTGCTCGACCAGATCGTGCCCAGCGGGGACGCGATGGCATAACCGCCGGCATAGGCTCCACCGCCCTCCGGCTTGGTGTGGCAGGCAGCGCAATCCGCGGCAGTGGCCAGATAGCGGCCGCGTTCGGCCACGGCGTCGGCGGAAGACGCATGAGTGACCACAAGGAGGAGCATCCACCCGCACAGCAGGCTTCCGCGTTTCATGCGGCACGCTCCATGGCATCGGCTGCCTTCAGCGCCAGTGCGGCCATGGTGAGCGTGGTGTTCACCACGCTGGCCGACGCCATCGGGCCACCGCCGGGCAGCCACAAGTTGGGATGATCGTGCGCACGGCAGTCACCATCGACCACCGATGTGCGCGGATCCGCACCCATGATGGTCGAGCCCATGATGTGGTTGTTCGCGTTGAGCGCGGTGGTGATCTCAAACTCGTCAGCGTTGAAGAGTGAGCCGATATGACGGAGCTGGTCGCAGGCCTTGTCATAACCTTTGCGCACGTAGTCGCCCACGGCGTAGTAGATGTCGGGGCAAGGCAGGCCATGCCCATCACGACGCGTCGTGGACAAGGTGAGCCGGTTGGTGGGATCGGGCAGCGGCTCCAGGCTGATCGAGAGATCGACGCCGAGCGCGGCGCGGCGCCGGATCTCGTCGTCGAGCGCCTTGCCGGTGAGGCCGCGCTTGAGCGCCTGCGCCGTAGCGACCGGAACGCGGCTGATGTTGTTGAGGATGATCTTGTTGGCCGAGTATTGGGCACGGAATTCGCCCTCGCGTGGGCCGACCATGCAACTCGACTGGGCCGGGCCGCGCCCGAGCCACAACGGACGATCGGCCAGAAAACTGCAGTGGAAGCCCGAGTGGTCCATCATGTTGCGGCCCACCTGATCGGAGGCGTTGGCAATGCCCCTGGGGTTCTGCTTGTTGGCGGCGATCAGCAAGAGACGCGGCGTCTCCAGCGCGTTGCAGGCGATCACGAACTGACGTCCCGTCGCCTTGTGGCTGACGTGTTTTGCGTCGTACCAATGCACCGCCGTGACGCGGTTGTTGTCATCGGTATCGATCTGATAGACCACCGCCTCGTCCAGCACTTTGGCGCCCTTCCGCTCGGCGGCCTCCACCGTCTGGATGGCGTTGTACATGGCGCCGATGGGACAGATCGGCTGGCAGTTGTTGTTGCCGCAGCAGGCGGGGCGACCTTGCCACGGCGTGATCATGCGCCCCTGGGGAATGGGAATGAGGTTGTAGCCGTGCGGATTGACGACTTCCGCAAAAGTGGTGTCACCGTGCCCCCAGGGAATCATGTCGGCAAGGTACGGTTTGGAGCGCTGCGAAGGGCTTTGTTTCGCCGGATCATTCGGGCCGGACACACCCATGGCCTCTTCGGCGCGGCAGTAGTACGGCTCCAGGTCGTCGTAGCTGATCGGCCAGTCGCGCCCCACGCCGTAGGTCGACTTCATCCGGAAGTCCGCCGGAAGATGGCGCCAGCAGGACGCCGCCCAATGCCACGTCGTACCCCCTACCGCCTTGATGAAACCCTGCTTGTAGCTGCTCGCGTCAGGGCCAGAGAGCGCCACATAGTCGTTGGACGGAAAGTACAGCGGTGCCGTCGCCATGGGCGACTGGGGATACGGCCCCTGGAAATCGCTGCCCAGTCGCCGCTCGAAACTGATGTTGCGCCAGTTCTCCACCACATCGGCGCGACGGATGCGCGGCCCCGCCTCGAGGATAAGGACCGACTTGCCCGCTGCGACCAGTTGATCGGCGATCAAGGCGCCAACAACGCCGGAGCCAACGATGACAATGTCAGCGTCGGCATCACCGTCGTGAAAGCGAGGTGCATTCATCGGTGTTGATCCCCATGGCGGCACCGCGCACAGACGCGGCGCGGCAGAACCCAGTGCTGCTCAGGTAGGTGGCAAATTCAGTTCAGGAGGAGAAGCCACCCACCACGCCGGCCCTCCCAGCGCATAGGTGGCTGGATACAAGGCATCGGCCACGGGGCGTTGCATCAGCGCATCGCGATAGGCCACCGTCACCGCGCGTGCCCCGTCCCCCACCGTCCCGGTGTACCACGCTGCGACGATCGCCAAGGCGGCAAGCTTCGCCTCCCCCGCAGCCTCCAGCAACGCGCCCGGCTCCGTCACCCGGGTCGCCAGCTGTGACAACTCTGCAACACGTGCGTAGGTCGATGGGTCCGATGTTTTCAGTGCATCGGCAATGCGCGCCGCCATCACGGGCTCAAGGTCCGTCTTGCCGGTCAGGACCTGGGACAATCGCAGGAACGCCGGGTCGACAGCCGACGACACAGGTGCACTTCCACCCAAGGACAAGGCCCTTCCCGACGCGACCAACACCAGCGCGGACCCCGTGCCGATCAGGAAGGAACGGCGCGACAGGGAGTCAATCAGGACGTGCTTGCAGCCTTCGGGGGTGCCGGACATGCGACGCTCCTCAATAGGACCCCTCACGCCGCGCAGGTATGCCGCGCGGGACGAGCCATTCTAAGGCTGTGCTGCGTATAGCTCGCGTCACGACGGCGTTTCGCCGTCGACTGGGCCAGATCTTCCCTACCCTCGTTAACTCGGCCCAATCGCTCGGGCCTAGGCGTCAGGTTTCGATAGGCGCGACGCTACAACCCACTCATCGAGACGTAAATATGTCCAAGCCATCGTCGCCGCGCGCGCCCTGCTTACGAACGCCACATCTGCCGGCACAGTGAGTTCGATCTCGCAGCCTTCGCCTTCGCGAGACCAGATCCGGGTATGGATCGAGATTTCCCCGGCGCGCTCGCGCATGCCGCACAAGCCCCAGTGATTCGGACGTCCGGACTGGAGCATCTTTTCGGTCATGCCCATGCCGTTGTCGCGCATTGGCGAAACCTCTCCGAATGGCCTCTCTCAAAGCTCACTCTTGGAAAGGTCGCTCACCCAGCGCCTCCACGATGTGATCGACGAAACACGTGATGCGAGAGGCGAGCGTCGTGTTTCGATAGTAGACAGCGTTGATTGGCTGACGCACGTCGAGCGTGTGGCGAGCAAACAGTGGCACCAGTCGACCGGACTGCCGGTCTTCGCGTGTCATGAAATCGGACAGGCAGGCGATGCCCAGCCCGGCCAGCGCCATATGCCGCAGCGTTTCGCCACTGGACGAGGCAACGGTTGGCGTGACGTGGACGATATTTCCGTTCGCGTCGCGCAACGGCCAGTCGTTCAATGTATCGGGGTGATTGAAGCCGAGCATGACGTGCCGCTCCAACTGGGCCGCCTTGGTTGGCGTGCCGTGACGCTCCAGATAATCCGGGCTGGCAAGAATGCGTATGCGGCTGCTGCCGATGGGGCGCGCGTGAAGTGTGGAATCTTTCAGGGCACCGATGCGAAACGCCACGTCCGTGCGCTTCTCGATCAGATCGACGATGCCTTCGTTCGAGTTGAGCTCCAGCTCGACGTCCGGGAAGCGTTCGCGAAAACCGGGCACCAACGGCACGATGACATGCAGCATGAAAGGAGTGGCGGCATCCACGCGAAGCCGCCCGACGGGGCGCAGGCGTCGCGCCGCCATCTGCTCTTCCGCCTCATCCACGGAAGCAAGAATCTCTCGCGCGTACTGCAGGAACGCCGCGCCCTCTTCCGTCAGCTCCAGTCGTCGCGTGGTGCGCCGGAGCAAGGTGGTCTGCAGCTTTTCCTCCAGTCGCCCGAGGGTGCGACTGGTTGCCGAGATGGTCAGTTCGAGCTGATCCGCGGCCGCGGTGATGGAGCCCGTATCCACGACGGCCACGAACGCCTGCAGTTCGTCGAGGGTCGTTTTCATTATTGACTTCAAATCAAATGTATTTGGCTTATACACGGCTTAATCAGCAAATGTAAAGCGAGCAGACTGCGTCCCACTGATTCCCTTCCTGGATCGCAGTCATGCCTCTCGCACTGTTTGCCCTGACCCTGGCGGCCTTCGCCATCGGCACCACGGAATTCGTCATCGTCGGCCTCATCCCGACGATCGCCGGCGACCTTGGCGTCGGCCTGCCCTCGGCCGGACTGCTGGTCAGCCTCTATGCGCTGGGCGTGGCGGTGGGCGCGCCCATTCTTTCCGCCATGACCGGCCGCGTGCCGCGCAAGCCCTTGCTGGTTGGGCTGATGGCGCTGTTCACCGTTGGCAACGTGGTGGCATGGATGGCGCCGGGTTACGGCACGCTGATCATTGCCCGCTTGCTGACGGGGCTGGCCCATGGCGTGTTCTTCTCTGTCGGCTCCATTGTCGCCACCAACCTGGTGCCGCGAGAGAAGGCCGCTCGCGCTATCGCCACCATGTTCAGTGGCATGACGGTTGCTTTTGTCACCGGCATTCCTCTGGGCACTTTCATTGGCCAGCACTTCGGCTGGCGTATGACCTTCCTCGCGGTGGCCGCTTTTGGCGTGGTCGCGCTGATCGGTGCGCTCGCGCTGGTGCCCAACAACATTCCGAATACCGAGCCCGCGCCACTGCGTCGCCAGATGCGCGTGCTGCTGGAGCCGCGCCTGTTGCTGGTCTATGCGATGACGGCTGTCGGTTACGGTGGTTCGCTGATCGCCTTCACCTTTCTTGCGCCCATCCTGGAAAACATCGCGGGCTTCAAGCCCGACATGGTGGGCTTCGTGTTGCTCGCTTATGGCGTCTCCGTCGCGATCGGCAACGTCTGGGGCGGTCGCCTCGCCGACCATCGCGGTCCGGTGAGCGCGCTGAAGATCATCTTCGGTCTGCTGGCTATCGTGCTGCTGGTGCTCACCTTTACCGCGCCGAGCAGGCCGCTGGTGGTGTTGACCGTGTTGGCGTGGGGTGCGGTGGCTTTCGGCAACGTGCCAGCGCTGCAGGTCTATGTGGTGCGTCAGGCCGAGCAGGTGGCCCCTGAGGCCACAGATGTTGCTGCCGGTTTCAACATCTCCGCTTTCAATCTCGGCGTGGCTGGCGGCTCCTGGGCCGGCGCGCAGGTGGTGAGTCACCTCGGCCTGGCCCACACCCCGTGGATCGCTGCGCTGGTCACGCTGGGCGCATTCGGACTGACAGTGTTCGCTGGACACCTGGATCGCCGTATCGCGACGACGCAACTCGTCGAAGCCTGATCACTCCCCTTCACTCCCCTTCGAAACGCAACAAGGAGTCACCCCATGAGCATCCCCACCTTTGGCGTCGGCACCTTCCGCCTGACTGGCCAGACCGTCATCGATTCGGTGCGTACCGCGCTCGAACTGGGTTATCGCGCCGTCGACACGGCGCAGATCTACGGCAACGAAGCCGAAGTCGGTCAGGCCATTGTTGAGAGTGGCGTCAAGCGTGACGACCTGTTCGTCACCACCAAGATCTGGACCGAGAACTACGGCAAGAACAAGCTCGTCGACAGCCTGCGCGACAGTCTGAAGAAGCTGCGCATGCCTTATGTCGACCTCACGCTCATTCACTGGCCGGCACCGGGTAACGGCGTCGAATTGCCGGAATACATGACGGCACTGGCTGAAGCCAAGGCACTGGGCCTGACCCGCCAGATCGGCATCTCCAACTTCAACATCGAACTGACCCGGCAGGCCATCGCCGTGGTCGGCAAGGACGAGATCGCCACCAACCAGATCGAGCTGAGCCCTTACCTGCAGAACCCCGCGCTCACCGCGTTCCTCAAGGAACAGGGCATCACGGTCACCTCCTACATGACCCTGGCCTACGGCAAGGTGTTGAAGGATCCCGTGCTTGCCCGGATCGCCCATAAGCATCAGGCGACCGTAGCGCAGGTGGCGCTGGCCTGGGCGTTGCAGCTGGGCTATGCCGTGATTCCGTCCTCCACCAAGCGCGAGAACCTCGCCAGCAACCTGCTGGCCCGTGAGCTGCGCCTGGATGCGGACGACATGGCGACCATCGCCGCGCTCGATCGCAACGGCCGCGAAGTGAATCCTCCGGGCCTCGCCCCGGTGTGGGATTGATCGAGAGCTGGTCATGAGAACCCCACTCGAACGATTGACCCAGGGCGGTTTCAGCATCGGCATCGAAGCCCCTCTGGACAACGACTGGACGCCGGCGGGCGATCACGCGCGTCGCGCGGCAGGCCGCCTGCCCGGCGAGCCGGATCTGCAACACCATGCGGAACTGGCGAAGCTGGCGGATCAGCTCGGCTTTCGTGCGCTATGGGTGCGTGATGTGCCGCTCTATGATCCGTCCTTCGGTGACGCTGCCCAGGTATTCGAGGTGTTCACTTATCTCGGCTACCTGGCTGGCATCACCCGCGACATCCTGTTGGGCACGGCAGCCGTCGTGCTGCCGATTCGCGAGCCACTGCTCACACTGAAGTCTGCCGCCACCGTGCAGCGACTCAGCGGAAATCGCCTGTTGCTGGGCGTGGCCAGTGGCGACCGCCCGGTGGAGTATCCGCTGTTCGGTCGCGATTTCGACAGTCGTGGAAGCAACTTCCGCGAGCAGATCGCGCTGCTTCGTGGTGACGCGGAAGCTGCACTGCCGACCGGCCTCGCCGTGCTGCCAAGGCTTCAGCAACCCCTGCCGTTGCTGGTGGCAGGACTGGCACAGCAGCATCCGGCATGGATCGGCGGCCACATGGATGGAAGTCTCGCCTATCCCGGCACACCGGAAGACCATCATCGTCGTGTCGCCGCATGGCGCGCCGTTGCCGGTGCGAAGCCATACAGCAGCTTCATCCATGTCGATCTGGCCGAACGCGCCGACGAACCGATGCAGCGCTGGCGGTTCGGCTTCCGTGGCGGCCGCGATGCGCTTATCAACGAATTGAATGCCCTGCGTAACGCAGGTGTCGACCATATCGGCCTGCACTTTCGCCGCAATCAACGGCCGCTCGACGAAACCTTCCATGAGATCGCCGAGCACGTTCTTCCGCTTTTCCATACACAGTCGACCGACACGAGGGTGCCGGCCGTGGAGACCATCCATGCCTGATACATCCGATTCCCTGTTCCAGCCTTATGCCCTGGGCGGTCTCGAGCTTCCCAATCGCATCGTCATGCCACCCATGACGCGCTCACGCGCCAGCCAACCAGGCGACATCCCCAACGAACTGATGGCCGAGTATTACGCGCAGCGTGCCAGCGCCGGCCTGATCATCAGCGAAGGTACGTGGATCTCCCCTCTCGGCAAGGGCTATGCATGGACGCCGGGCATCCACACGCCGGCGCAGGTCGCCGGCTGGCGCAAGATCACCCGGGCCGTGCACGCTGCCGGCGGCCGTATCTTCGCGCAGCTGTGGCACGTGGGCCGCTTGAGTCATACGAGCCTGCTCGATGGGCAAGCGCCGGTATCCTCGTCGGCGATGCAGGCCGAAGGTGTCAACGTGTTTGTTGCGGAGAAGGACGGCACGCCCGGTTTCGTGCAGGCCTCCAAGCCGCGCGCGCTGAAGATCGACGAAGTCCACGCACTCGTCGACGAGTATCGACAGGCCGCACGCAACGCGATGGCCGCGGGGTTTGACGGCGTGGAACTGCATGCCGCCAACGGTTACCTGGTCAACCAATTCATCGACTCCAACGCCAACGATCGCACCGACGCGTACGGGGGTTCGCTGGAGAATCGCCTGCGCTTCCTCGGCGAGGTGGCACAGGCACTGGTGGAGGGCACGGGCGACAAGAGCCGGGTCGGCATCCGCCTCGCACCGCTCACCACGCTCAACGGCTGTGCCGATGCCGATCCAGAAACCACCTATACGGCGGCAGCAGAACTGCTCGCCTCCATCGGCGTCGCTTACATCCATATCGCCGAGGCCGACTGGGAAGATGCGCCGCACATGTCGACTGAATTCAAGCAGCGACTGCGCACCGTCTTTCCCGGCACGCTGATCTACGCCGGCCGCTACACCGCCGAGCGCGCACGCGCGGCACTGAACGAGGGGTGGGCCGACTTGGTGGCGTTTGGCCGTCCGTTCGTCGCCAACCCCGATCTACCGGCACGGCTGCGCACCGGCGCACCGCTCAATCCGCACGACCGCAACACCCTTTTCGGTGGCGACGCCAAGGGCTTCACGGACTACCCGGCGCTCACCGCGGACGCCGCCTGAATGAACACGGGAGTTGCTGCCATGAACACCTCAAGTGTCGCCACGCCACGGTTTGCAGGGCGCGCCTTCCGCGTCGACTACGACGGCCTGTCCGCGCACAACATCTATGCCACCGATGGGCAGTCGGTCCGCTATGCGATCGTCTCCGGCCCTTATGCCGGCGCCAGCGGCGAGTCACCCTGCCAATCGCGGGAGATCGCCGATGGCGTCTATGTGATTTCCTGGCAAGAAGCCAATGGCGCCACGGTAGTGCACATCGACGATTTTTCCGGCGGTACGTCGATGGCGTTCTTCACGGCCATCGATTTGAGTTTTCACCGCATGCAAGGACCGCTGACCGAACTGGGCGTAGCCCACGCGGCACCCGTCGGTCCCACCTGAGCCTTTCAGCAAAGAGCACACCATGAGCATTTCCATTCCGACCAAGATCGGTTTCGGCACCGCCCCCTTGGGCAACATGTACCGGAACATCCCCGAGCCAGAAGCCCTTGATACGGTGGATGCTGCCTGGCAACAGGGCATTCGATACTTCGATGCCGCCCCGCTGTATGGCGCGGGTCTTGCCGAGATCCGTCTGGGCAAGGCGCTCGCGCACCATCCGCGCGACGAGTACATACTCAGCACCAAGGTGGGTCGGTTGATCCTCGACGAAGTCGAAGACACGACCACTCGCGATCTTGGCGAGAAGGGTGGCCTGTTTGAGCACGGTCTGCCGAACAAGATCGCCTACGACTACACCGCAGACGGCACGATGCGCGCCGTCGAATCCAGCCTGAAGCGGCTGCAGACCGACCGGTTGGACATCGTGTTCATCCATGATCCGGCCAGGGATTTTCATGGCGATGCGTGGAAGGACGTGTTCCAGACCGCGATGTCCGGCGCCGCCGTTGCGTTGAGTCGCCTGCGCGACGAAGGTGTCATCAAGGCCTGGGGCCTGGGCGTGAACCGCGTGGAGCCCTGCGTGATGGCTTTGCAGCAATCGGCCCCGGATGGCTTCCTCATCGCCGGCCGCTACACCCTGCTTGACCATGCGGATGCCCTGGAGGAGCTGATGCCGGCCAGCCTCGCACGGGGTGCCCGCATCGTCGTGGGCGGCCCGTACAACTCCGGCATCCTCGCGGGCGGCGAACACTACGAGTACCAGAAGGCGACGCCGGAGATCCTGGCCCGCGTGGAGAACCTTCGCGCGCTGTGCGCGGAGTTTGGGGTAGATATCCGCGCAGCTGCATTGCAGTTCTCGTTGGCCCACCCGGCGGTGGCGGCCGTCATCCCGGGTGCCAGCCGGCCGAGCCGGATCGCCGAGAACCTGGCGCTTGCTGATGCTGCCATTCCCGCCGCGTTCTGGCGGGCGTTGCGCACACGTGAGCTGGTATCGCCGAACGCTCCGCTACCGAGCGGCATATAAAGGGAAGGTTGTCGTGAAATCCAGAGCGGCATTGCTAGCACTCGCCGTTGGTGCCTTCGCCATCGGCACGACCGAGTTCACGCCCATGGGGCTACTGCCGGTCATCGCCAAAGGCGTCGACGTCAGCATCCCCACCGCGGGGATGCTGATTACCGCGTACGCTGTCGGGGTCATGGTTGGCGCACCCATGATGACGCTGCTGTTCAGTCGGCTCCCAAGGCGTACGGCATTGATGTCGCTGATGGCCATCTTCACCGTGGGCAACCTGCTTTCTTCCGTTGCGCCGAACTACACCACGCTGCTTCTTTCCAGACTCGTGACCAGCCTTAATCACGGCGCCTTCTTCGGTATAGGTGCCGTCGTCGCAGCGAGCTTGGTGCCGAAGGCCAGGCAAGCCAGCGCCGTGGCAGCCATGTTCATGGGCCTGACCATTGCCAATATCGGTGGTGTTCCCGCGGCGACCTGGATGGGCCAGCAATGGGGTTGGCGATTGGCGTTCGCGGGCACGGCGCTTCTGGGTGTCCTCGCCATCGTTGCGCTCAGGCTGGCACTGCCCCGTGTGAGAGTGCCACGCCGCCACATGTTGGCCGCGAGTTGAAGGCGATCATCCATCCTTCGGTGTTGTTGGCGATGGGGACGACGGTGCTCGGGGCTAGTGCGATGTTCACCCTCTACACCTATGTTGCGCCGGTATTGGCCGAGCTGACACGTGCATCGAACACCTTCATTGCCTTGTCCTTGTCGTTGATCGGCATCGGCTTCACGCTCGGCAATGTCATCGGTGGACGCATGGCCGACTGGTCGTTGGATGGCGCCACCAAGGTCCTTCTCGCCGCGCTTGCAGTGATCATGTTCGTGTTGCCGTTAGCGTTCCCCCTGCATATGTCGGCTGCCATCGGACTCCTTGCCTGGGGCGCGGCGGCCTTCGCCGTAGTGCCGCCCCTACAAATGCGAGTCATGCAAGCTGCCAAGGATGCACCAGGGTTGGCATCATCCATCAACGTCGGTGCATTCAACCTGGGTAATGCGCTGGGTGCGGCACTGGGCGGCGGTGTCATCACCCTTGGGCTTGGTTACATCGCCGTCCCCATGGCCGGAGGATCGCTGGCTGCAGCAGGACTATGGTTGGCGTGGCTTGGGAGTGCCCGTTCACGCGCTTCTGTTACGCCGAAGCAGGTCGAGCCAAGTTAGTCCCCGTCTGGGTCGCAAGGAGGCTCTCGCCTTAGATGTCTTCCTCCCGGCTGGCAAAGATTCCGCGCCAGCTCTGACCAGCCTCCCATGAGTGCCTCATCAGGGCCGCCGCGGCATCGGCCTGGGTGGCGATGGCGAACGCAGAGATACCGCGCATCGTGTCGGGCGAGGGTTTCCAGAAGCGTTGCGCTGGACTTTGTTTCGCACCGGTGACGAGGTCTACGTGCAGGGACGTGGCGCACATTTCTTCGTTGATCCGCAGCTTCGACCCGAGCTATTCATGCGTGACGGCGGCCGGGAGACGCGCCATCACGAGCTTCACGCTGATGGCCTTTGTTGCATGAAGGCGCTGGCACAGAGATGCCGATCATGGTGTGCCCGATGCATCGGTCATGACACCCGTCGAGAACCCGCCGGTCTGGCCCGACCCCATTGGCACGTATCCCAGCACCGCCTCTGCGTCTTCCTTAGCCGGTGTCACCCAACGCAGAACTGTCTGCGTTGGGTTGCCGATTCAACCGACACGATACTGACCACCATCCACGACAATGGCCTGCCCGGTCATAAAGGCCGCATCGTCACTGGTCAGGAACAGCACGGCGCCAGTGATGTCTTCGGGTTCACCCAAACGCTTGATTGCCTGCTGCTCCCAGGTCGAGCGCTTCTGTTCTTCGGATTGCGACGCGGTGGCCAGCGTATTCATCAGTCCTGGCAGTAGCGCGTTGGCGGTAATGCCGTCACCGGCAACGTCGTTGGCCAAGCCCCGCATGAATCCGATGATGGCCATCTTCGATGCGATGTAGTGACTCATGCCGGGTATGGCCAGGCCAACCATGTTCGACGAGATGCCGACAAAGCGGCCCCACTTCTTCTTTCTCATCCCTGGCAGGAAGTACTTGGCGCTCAGGAAGTGAGAGTCGAGGTTCGTGGCCATCGTCTTTCGCCACGTTGGCAGATCCAGCTCATCGATAAGCCGATTGGGGAAGTAGCCGGCATTGTTCACGACAATATCGACGTCACCGATGTCTTGGCTCTGAAGGAGTACCGAACGCCAGTCCTCTTCCCGCGTCACATCAAGCGGCAAAGCCAAAGCGCTCTTTCCGATCTTGCTGACAGTCGCCTCCGGGGCGGCGAGATCGGTGGCGATCACTCGCGCGCCCCGTTCGGCTAGGGCAAGCGCGATGGCCTGCCCAATGCCCTGCCCCGCACCGGTTACCAGTGCGGTCCGACCTTCGTGGGTTCTCACCGAGCTGTTCATGGCTTACTCCCGTACGGGGGATTCATGGATAAGGCTGTGCAACACCAGCGGCCCGCCGAACTGTTGCAGCAAACCGCCTTCGTCGAGCCTTCCCAGGGTGATGGGATAGAAGCCAAGTGAGGTGACAAGCGATGCAACTTTCTCGTTGGCATCGGCGTGATCGCCCGATACGAAGAGGGTGCGGCCACCTTTGCCCTGCCGCGGCTCATCGGCGAGTACCGCTGCCGGAAGCGTGTTGAACGCCTTCACCACCTTGGCACCCTTGAACTGCGCCGACAGCACCTGAGTGGAGGGGCGCCCACCAAGGTCCATGGGCTTGAACGCGGGAAACTCGATCGCATTGGTCGCATCCACCACAATTTTTCCGGACCAATCGTTGCGCAGCTGGGCGACATCACTCGCCGCCCCAAACGGAGTGGCAAGGATGATCACGTCGGCATTCAGTGCATCAGAGATCTCCGCGGCACTTACCGTGGGCTCAAAGGCTTGCAGTTCGCCTTTGAGCGAAGCGGGTCCGCGGCGATTGGCAACGATAGCCTTGATCTTGCTGCGGGCAAATTGCTTGACGAGGGCGCCGCCGATGGCGCCTGAACCGATGATGGCGTAGCTCATAAAATGTCTCCAAAAGGGATGAACGTGGGAATGGGGAGATGGATCAGCGCGACTTGTTGTCGAGGCTGAGCGGACCCGCACCGTTGACGGTAAGCAGGAGGAAGGCGCCGGCGATCGACACGTTCTTCATGAACATGATCATCTGCATCTGATCGGCGAAGTTGGTGTGGAACAGGATGCCGGTCAGCAAGGTAAAGCCGGCCAACAGGAACGACACGATGCGGGTTTTCCAGCCGAGGACGATGGCGAGGGAGCCCATCACTTCGGTGGCAATCACCAGCGGAAGGACGCCGCCAGGTACGCCGACGGACGCCATGTAGCCAGCGGTGGCCGTGTAGGCGGTGATCTTGCCCACGCCCGAAAGCAGGAATAAACCGGCGATCAGTACGCGACCGAGCAGTTCGGTGGTGCTCTTGAGGGTGAGGCTCGACAGGGCTCGTGCGTTGTCGATGGACGAGGCGTAAGCAGCAGTTTCGATCTTGGTGCTCATGATGGATGCTCCGTTTGGGATGGATAGGTCATAGAGACGAACAGCTAGGACTTACTTCAGGCGACCGGCGGCATGCAGCCGTTGGCCGATACGAGCGATCTCCGCTTCGCCTTCGGCGAGTGCGCGAGCGTTGGTGTGGACCGAGTACTTGCCCATCACCAGGGGATACGGGTGCTTCACGGCAGCACCGAGTACGAAGGACACGTCGTCATGTGCCACCACGTCGATGGCATGGTCGGACTCTTCGAAGATGACAAGGTCGCCAGCGGTGAGGCTCTCGGGCACGGTGGTCGTGCCCCGATGCAAGGCCATCCACGCTACGGTCTCGTTCGGACCTGGCTGAAAGCGCCAGTGCTCGCCCGCCTTCAGGCGCACATGCAGATAGGTGATGCCGGCGGGTGCGCGGATCGGGCTGTTCGCGCCCTGGTAATGCCCCAGCAATACTCGCGCTGGACCCACGGAAGGCACCTCTTCCGGTGCGATGTTCTGGCTCTCGGGGACGCCGTTTTCCTGATCCGGCGGCAGCGTCACCCAGAGCTGGAAGAACTCCACGGGCGTCTCGCCAACGACACTGCCGTCGTGCCACACACCGCCCGCCGCCTTCATCCACTCCAGGCCGCCCGTCTGCACTTCGCCCTGTTTGCCGGTGGTGTCCTCGTAGGTCACGCGCCCCGTCAGCACCGCCGTCAACGTGGCGATGCCCGAGTGCGGATGGATGCCGAACAACGGGACGTCTGAAGGAGGCAGCACGCCGCCATCCAGGAAGACGAACGGCTTGATCCACTGGCCCAGGTCGGAGGGGCTGACCAGCCGGGTGATAGGGCCATGGTGATAGCCCGTGGTGACCGTGCGGATCTTGCGCGAATGAGTGACTCGTTCGTCGACTTGCTCGGACTGGGGAAAAGAAGCAACGGCGTTCATAGGGGCGTCCTCGTCTGCGATGGACAAAGGCTAGGCCTTGTCCATGCATCCGAATAGCCTATATATTTCGATTCAATCTATCGTTCTGGACGATATATGCTCGACGCCGTCACGCTGGACCAGCTCCGCACCTTCATCGCCGCGGCGGAAGAAGGCAGCTTTTCCGCCGCGGGCCGCAAGCTGCGCCGCGCACAATCGGTCGTGAGCCAGACGCTGCTGAATCTCGAGGCGCAACTCGGCGTCACGCTGTTCGATCGCAGCGAGCGCTATCCCAAGCTGACGGAAGCGGGCGTCGCGTTGCTGACGGAAGCACGTGGCGTGGCCGATCAAATGGACGGCTTCAAGGCACGCGCGCGCTCGATGAAGGAAGGCCTCGAGCCCGAGCTTTCGGTAGCGGTCGATGTGATGTACCCCATGGAAGGACTCACGCGCGCCGCCGGCCATTGCCGCGAATCCCTCCCCAATACGCCCTTGCGCATCTACGTGGAGGCGCTGGGCGGCGTGATCCGGCCGGTGATCGATGGCGTGTGCCGCATCGGCATCGTGGGCTCGCTACCGGTGATACCCGACGACATGGCATCGGAGCCACTCATCGACCTTCCCATGGTCACGGTGGTGGCGCCGTCACACCCGCTGGCGAAGCACAAAGGCGCGATCAGCAGCAAGCACTTCAAGAAGCAGGTGCAGCTGGTATTGACCGATCGCACCTCGCTGTCCGAAGGACGAACGTTCGGCGTGCTCTCACCACTCACCTGGCACCTCGCCGACCTGGGTGCAAAGCACGCGTTCTTGTGCGCGGGATTGGGCCGGGGGCACATGCCCTTGCATATGGTCAAGAAGGATCTCGATGCGGGAACCCTGGTAAAGATCAAAATCGAAGGACTCCCGCGCGAATCGTTTCTCCCCATGCACGTGGTCTATCGCAAGGACGCGCTGCCCGGACCCGCCGGCCGTGCCTTCATCTCACAATTGCGGTTCTGACGACACGAAGTCCAAAGCACGCCATACACCCGATGGAACGCGCTTACGTCGGTCGGAAATCCAGTTCGGCTGCAGTGCCAAGACGGGCCTGTTTAGAACGTCGAGCCATCCACTTTCGATACTGTCGTGTGCGCCACAGGGCTGCTGATTGTTGTTCAATCAGGGCGCGTAGCGGCGACACCTCCGGACGAGGTGCCTTACCGTGGCTGATCTTCCGCATCTGGTACCGCACCGATGCCATGTTGGCCAACGACGCCAGTGGCTTGTTCTTCCAGGTGATCGGCGACAGCTCTGGCGTGCTGTCGGCACCCATGCCTTCGTCGGCCAGCATGTCTATCAGCGAATGCTCCCGCAATGCGCAGTGCTTGCGCAGGCGCCTCGCCTGTTGTCCCGGGCCCAAACCGTTCTTGGCATGATCATCCACGCCGACACGCACGTAGCCGATCACCTTCATGGCGCCACAGCTTCTTGCGCTACGGTGAAAGCCTCATGGAGAGGGGTGTTATGTGGCGATGGATCAAGTCCCGCTGTTGGGACAAGAAGCGCGAAATGTGGATTCAGGGCGGCTGTTGTGGCGAGCGCGTCGTCGTTCCGCTGCTACGCGCAGTGTGCATGGGTGTCTATAGCCATATGCGCCGATACGGCATTCGCTGGCTGCTGGGTGCGTTTGCCTTGATGGGCTATTCCGCTTGGTTAGTGTGGAGCTGAGTGGCCACTGCGCCATGTGAATCCTTCCACTGCCCTCGATGCTGAGCCCGGCCGCGGACCATCCGCGGATAGGGGCTCAACCGCGGGAAGCTCCTGCTGTTCTTTGTCCTCGATGCCGGCGGTCAGGCGCAGTGCGGCTGCTCAGTGCGCTTCTTGATTCGAGGAATCCGTTGGCGTCAGCGACTCGGCCGCTGCGCGCTTGGGCGTATCGACAGGGCACCATGTCTTGAGGCGCTTGCCCGCACGGAACAGATCGATGCATTCACGCATCTCGGCTTTGAAGGCCAGATCCGGCGTATCCACCGGACAGCCGTACGACAATGGCTTGCCATCCCTGTACTCGGCGATACAACTCGCCAGGGGTGGCGCCTTGGTTGGATGGGGATTGTCGGCCAGCGGCGGCGGCGGCAGATTGAGGCGCTCGTCGCTGTCCATGGGCGAAGGAGTTACGGGAGGTGCGCCGCACAGCAAGTTGGTAGCCGTACTTCTCTTGGTGGGATCGCAGGTGCTTTTGGCGATTTCCTTGATCACATCGCCAATATGGCGCCCCACCGCGCCACCCGCAGTCTCGTTCGGTGGCGGGAAATACTTTTCGAAACGGGTCGCCTTGTAATGCATGCGGTTGCTGTCGTGCTGCATGATCTGACGATCATCCGCTGGTTTGTCCCGTCCGGTGTCGGGGCTTGCTGTTGCCGAGATCGTCCCCGTCGGCGCTGGTAGCCGGATCGAACCATCTTTGGCGAATACGCTTGTGGCGGAGGGTGCAGTCACAGAGGCCGTCGACGCAGGTCTCGCCTCATGATCCTGCACGACCATCGCGTCATGGCTGGACTTCTCGTGTACCGCTGGGCTGGGTCCGGCGGCCAACACGTGCGGCGGCGGCGCTATTTTTTGGGGCAGCGCGGGCGGCGGCTCAGGTGGCTGCGCGGCACGCGGTCTGCTGGAATGATCGATCAGACGCACGATCAAGGCTTGATCGGTATCGATATTCGCCTCCGCCGGATGCGATGCCTTGGGCTGCATCTCGTACCACAGGGCTAGCGCGAACAGTACGTGCAGTATGCATACCGAAATCAACGCCAGGGTCAGCGCCGGGCGCGTTAGTGGCGGCTGTCGCCAATGCCCACGACCCAAGGACTCACGAGTTTCGCTGTCGAGTAATGCCAGGCCGCGCGCACTATCCCCCTCCTGTCGATGTCGCACCTGCCCCGAACGCGCCATGAAAACCCTAATTCAAGCCAATGACCCACAAGAAACATGCGCATGTCGTTAGCGCGTGTTGCGACAAGTCTGAGTAGACAGGTTCTGTCTTCCAGGGTTCCCCTGATCCGGATCAATCGGAAGAAGCGGAAAGAAGGGTCCGCGCTTCCCTCGGCGGCGAACCATGGCGGCTCCTGGCAACGGGTCACCCATGGCATCACCCTGAGCTTGCTCGTGAAGAGACGCTCGCGTCGCTTCTTGCGATGGCGATCAACGGGGTAATGGCCAAACAGTTGGGCGTCGCACGGATTCTTCAATGCTGCACCGCAATGGTGCATCGCGTACCTGCCCCGCTTGCTGCTGGTGCGGCACAAGGCGCTGCAAATCACTCGGTTTTCGATAAGCCCATGTTTTCCGGAGCGATAGATGGCCGGCATGGATGATGCATAGCAGCATGAAAGCCCTGCATCCGGTTAAAGCCGGCCATCAGGGCTCGCGGGGGCATGACGTCATCTTGGTGCGGGGGTGCTATGGCGAGCAAGGCGACACGAATTGAACTGTTCCAGTGGCGTACGCCGCAGATGCGCGCGTTCCACCTGAGTTGGCTGGCCTTCTTCGTGTGCTTCTTCGCGTGGTTTGCGGTGGCACCGATGATGCCCTTGGTGCGGCAGCAGTTTGGACTCAGTGCAGACCAGGTCGCGAACATCACGATCGCAGCCGTGGCGGTCACTGTCTTCGGGCGGCTGTTGGTAGGTCCTCTATGCGACCGGCTGGGACCACGGCGAACCTATACCGGCCTGCTGTTGCTCGGCTCGATTCCGGTATTCGGCATGGCGCTGGTGCAGGGCTACGCTTCTTTTCTGGTGGCGCGCCTGGCCATTGGCGTAGTGGGCGCGGGTTTCGTCATCACGCAGTACCACACGTCCGTCATGTTCGCGCCCAATGTGGTGGGCACCGCGAATGCGACCACGGCCGGCTGGGGCAATGCGGGTGGCGGTGCAGCGCAAGCGATCATGCCGATGGTACTCGCCGGCTTGCTTGCCCTTGGGATAGGCCCTGCCCTTGGCTGGCGCACAGCCATGCTGCTGCCAGGCGGACTGATGGTGATCGTCGGACTCTTGTACTGGCGCTTCACCCAGGACTGTCCCGAAGGCAACTATCGGCAATTGCGCGCGCAAGGTGTGGCGGTGGGTAGCGGCAGGCAAGGTGGTTGGGTGGCGCTTCGCCAGGCCGCGGGCAATTACCGCGTGTGGATGCTGTTCGTCACCTATGCAGGCAGCTTCGGCATCGAGCTGTTCGTGCATGGGGTGGCGGCGGCCTACTACGTCGATCACTTCGGACTGAACCTACGCACCGCTGGACTCGCTGTCGGCGCCTTTGGCTTCCTGGCCTTGTTTGCGCGAAGCATCGGCGGCCTGGTATCCGACCGCCTGGCGCGCCGCAACGGCCTGTCGGCACGGGCGCATTTGCTGTGCGTGCTGATGTTGTGCGAAGGCATGGGACTTCTGTGGTTCTCCCATGCCCAGGACGTCGGCAAGGCGGTGATGGCCATGCTGGGTTTTGGCCTGTTCACGCATATGGCGTGCGGGGCGACCTACGCCCTCGTGCCCTTCATTGATCGCAAGGTACTGGGTGGCGTAACGGGCATTGTCGGTGCCGGCGGCAACGTCGGCGCCGTGGCTGCTGGGTTTCTGCTGAAACACACCGGTTCGGTACAACACACCTTCGTGCTCCTGGGCGGATTCGTCGTTGTTGGCTCGCTCTGCGCACTCGCCGTGCGCTTCAGCCACGAGCATGTGACCAGCGAGGAACAGCTTTACCAGGAAGCCTTGCAGCAGGGCCGCGCCGCGGTGCCTGCCCTGACCATCGATTGATCCGGCAAAGAGGTCTTCGACATGACGATGAAGCTTGTCGTAGTGGGCAACGGGATGGTGGGCCACAAACTGCTGGAGGAACTGGCGGCCATGCAGGCGCCCGACCTTCAGGTGACCGTGTTGTGCGAGGAAGCGCGGCCGGCCTACGACCGCGTCCACCTCTCGGAATTCTTCTCAGGCAAGAGCGCGGACGACCTTTCGCTGGTCACGCCGGGATTCTTCGAGCAGACAGGCTTCCAGCTTCGCCTCGCCACGCACGCCGTGGCCATTGATCGCGCAACGAAGCGCATCACCACCAGCGCCGGGGACATTCTTCCCTACGACAAACTGGTGATTGCGACAGGGTCGACGCCCTTCATACCGACCATTCCGGGCAATGATCGTCCCGGCTGCCTGGCGTATCGCACGCTGGACGATCTGGCCTCACTGACCGAGTGGGGTGGCAAGTCGAAACATGGCGTGGTGATCGGCGGCGGCCTGCTGGGCCTGGAGTGCGCCAAGGCGCTGCGCGACATGGGGCTGGAGACGCATGTCGTGGAGTTCGCCACGCGCCTGATGGCGGTACAGGTGGATGACGTCGGCGGACAGGTATTGCGTAAAACCATCGAGGATCTCGGCCTCGTCGTTCATACAGGCAAGAACACCCAGCAGATCGTGGACGGTGAGCGACTTCGCCATCGCATGAACTTTGCCGATGGAAGCCATCTGGAAACTGACCTCATCGTGTTCTCCGCCGGCATACGCCCACGCGATGAACTGGCGCGACAGTGCGAGCTGGGCGTGGGCCAGCGCGGCGGCATCATGGTCGACAACTTCTGCCGCACGCGCGACCGCGACGTGTACGCCATTGGCGAATGCGCGCAATGGGGTGGCAAGGTCTTCGGACTGGTCGCGCCCGGTTACGACATGGCCCGCGTGGTCGCCAATCACATCCATGCGCTGCTGACCCGACGACAGGCGCCTGCCCTGCCGGAGTTTTCGGGCGCGGACATGTCTACCAAGCTGAAGCTCATGGGCGTGGATGTGGCCAGCATCGGTGACGCGCACGGTACGACACCGGGCAGCCGGAGCTATCAGTTCAGCGACGGACGCCGGCAGGTCTACAAGAAACTCGTCGTGTCAGACGACGGCAAGCGCCTGCTGGGCGGTGTGCTGATCGGCGATGCCGCCGAATACGGCACGCTGCTGCAGATGATGCTCAACGGCATGGAACTGCCGGAGGCGCCCGAGTCGCTGATCCTTCCCTCGCTGGGCAGCGCGAAGAAGCAGGGATGGGTGATGGATGCCCTGCCCGCATCGGCGCAGATCTGTTCGTGCAACAACGTCAGCAAGGGACAGCTATGCGAAGCCGTGGCCGCCGGCGCCGCGACCATCGATGCATTGAAGCAGGCCACCCGGGCGGGCACGTCCTGTGGTGGCTGCATACCGCTCGCCACGCAGGTCATGAAAGCGGAAATGGAGCGCCAGGGCATGGCCGTGAGCCATGCCTTGTGCGAGCACTTCGCCTACTCGCGGCAAGAGCTCTATCACCTCGTGCAGGTGAAGCAGATCCGCCGTTTCGACGAATTGCTGGGGCAGCACGGCAACGGGCTGGGTTGCGACATCTGCAAGCCGGCGGTCGCGAGCATCCTGGCGTCCTGCTGGAACGAGTTCATCCTGCAGCAGGAGCATGCGTCCCTGCAGGACTCCAACGACTACTTCCTCGCCAATATCCAGAAGGACGGCACGTACTCGGTGGTGCCACGCATGCCAGGCGGCGAAGTGACGCCTGACGGACTCATTACCATCGGGCAGATCGCGCGCAAGTATGGCCTCTACACCAAACTTACCGGTGGGCAGCGCGTGGACATGTTCGGCGCCCGCCTGGAACAGTTGCCGTTGATCTGGGAGGAGCTGATCGCCGCCGGGTTCGAATCGGGGCACGCCTATGGCAAGTCGCTGCGCACGGTGAAGTCCTGCGTGGGCTCCACCTGGTGTCGCTACGGTGTGCAGGATTCGGTGGGGCGCGCCATCGATCTGGAAAATCGCTACAAGGGACTGCGCTCGCCGCACAAGCTCAAGTTCGCCGTCTCCGGCTGCACACGTGAGTGTGCGGAAGCGCAGGGCAAGGACGTGGGCATCATCGCCACCGAAAAAGGTTGGAACCTGTACGTCTGCGGCAACGGTGGCATGAAACCCCGACATGCAGAGTTGTTGGCCGGTGACCTGGATACGGACACCCTGGTCCGCTACATCGATCGCTTCCTGATGTTCTACATCCGCACGGCGGATCGCCTGCAGCGCACCAGCGTATGGCGGGACAACCTGGAAGGCGGCATGGATTACTTGCGCGACGTGATCATCCACGATCGGCTCGGCTTGGTTGCGGAACTCGAAGCTGACATGCAGCGCGTGGTCGACAGCTACGAGTGTGAGTGGAAGCGCGCCGTGAACGATCCGCAAGTTCGCCGTCGGTTCCGTCACTTCATCAACAGCGATGCGGCCGACGACCGAGTCGCCTTCGTCACCGAGCGGAGCCAGATCCGCCCGGCCACGACTGACGAGAAACGCAGCCGACTTGGCCGTATCCCGGTCATGGTCGAAACGGAGTAAGCCATGGCTCATGACACGCCCATGAATGGCTGGACGGCCGCGTGCCGGATCGACGAGATCGTTCCCGATACCGGCGTATGTGCGCTCGTGGACAGCGAACAGGTAGCGATATTCCGGCTGCGCGACGACGCACTTTTTGCGATCGACAACGTTGATCCACGCTCCGGGGCTGCCGTGCTTTCCCGTGGTCTGGTGGGCAACCGCGGAGAGCACCTCGTCGTCGCCTCGCCTCTCCACAAGCAGCACTTTGACCTGCGCACCGGGGAGTGCCTGGAAGAGGCGCAGTACAACGTGCGAGCCTGGGAGGTGCGGCGCTGGGGTGACATGGTGCTGGTCAGGCGCGGAGAGTCATGAATCAACAGCGCCGGCCACTGTGGGTGCACAGATACCGCTGCTCATCGGCGGATGGGGGCCGCGCATGAGCGAAACCGTCACCACCACCTGCCCCTACTGCGGTGTCGGTTGCGGCGTGCTCGCCCAGGTGGCGGCCGATGGTGCAGTCAACGTTCGCGGCGACCCCGATCACGGATCCAACCACGGGCGCCTGTGCGTGAAAGGTGCTGCGCTGGGTGAGACGATGGATCTGCAGGGTCGCCTGCTGCATCCCAAGGTTCGCGCAGAGGACGGCCTGTTTCACCGTGTCGGCTGGGACGTTGCGCTGGATCGCGTCGCCAACGACTTTCGTCGCATCGTCGATCAGTACGGACCGGACGCCGTGGCGCTCTATATCTCGGGACAGCTGCTTACCGAGGACTACTACGTCGCCAACAAGCTGGCCAAGGGTTACCTGGGCACCGCCAACATCGACACCAATTCCCGCCTGTGCATGTCGTCGGCCGTTGCCGGACACAAGCGCGCCTTCGGCGAAGATGTCGTGCCGGGCTGCTACGAGGATGTGGATCAAGCGGAGCTGATCGTGCTGGTGGGCTCCAACACCGCGTGGTGCCACCCGATACTGTTCCAGCGGATGACTCGGGCGAAGGAAGACGGCGCGAAGCTGGTCGTCATCGATCCGCGCTTCACGGCCACCTGCGAGTCTGCCGACCTCCACTTGCCGGTGAAAGCAGGCACCGACGTGTGGCTGTTCAACGGCCTGCTCAGCTTCCTCTTCCAGCACGGCGTGATGGATGTTGAGTTTGTCGATACGCATACCGACGGATTGAACGCGACCCTGGCGGCGGCAGCGGCCGAAGCAGGCGACTACGCCACCGTGGCGCGGATATGCGGCGTGCAACCATCGGACCTGCTGGCGTTCTATCGCCTGTTTGCACGCCATGAGCGCGCCGTGACGCTGTTCTCGCAAGGCGTGAACCAATCATCCAGTGGAACGGACAAGGTCAACAGCATCATCAACTGCCACCTGCTGACCGGCCGCATCGGTAAGCCGGGCATGGGGCCGTTCTCGATCACAGGGCAACCCAACGCCATGGGCGGGCGTGAAGTGGGCGGCCTGGCCAATATGCTCGCCGCACACATGGAGCTGCATGATCCCGTGCATCGCCACATCGTGCAGACCTTCTGGTCGTCGCCACGCATGGCATCACAGCCTGGCCTGAAAGCCGTTGCCCTGTTCGACGCGGTGCTCGAAGGACAGGTCAAGGCGGTGTGGATCATGGGCACCAATCCGGTCGTCAGCCTGCCCGATGCCGACCGGGCCCGGCGTGCGCTGGATGCCTGCGAGCTGGTGGTGTGCTCTGACGTCATCGAACACACCGACACCAACCGACACGCACACGTGCTACTGCCCGCGCTGGCCTGGGGCGAAAAAAATGGCACGGTGACCAGTTCGGAGCGCCGCATATCGCGCCAACGTCCCTTCCTTCCCACGCCCGGCGAAGCGCGCGCTGACTGGCGCATCATCTGCGACGTCGCTCAACGGCTGGGTTTTGCCGAAGGCTTCCGCTTCCACAGTCCGCGCGATATCTTCGTCGAACATGCGCGGCTTACCGCGTTTCGCAATCACGCGCCGAGTGATGATGCGGAGGCCGCGTCACCGCGGCGACTCAATCTCGGCGGCTTGGCCTCGCTCAGCCGGCAGGCCTACGACACCCTGCGCCCCGTGCAGTGGCCGGTGCACGAGAACGGTACCGGAACCCCGAGGTTGTTTTCAGATGGCCATTTCTCCCACGCTGACGGCCGGGCGCGCTTTGTCACGACCTCGGGGCGGGCACCCGCGAATGTGCCGGATCGCGAGTTTCCACTGGTGCTCAATACCGGCCGCGTGCGCGATCACTGGCACACCATGACGCGTACCGGAAAATCGCCGCGGCTCGCCGGCCACACCAGCGAACCTTATGTGGATATGCATCCGCACGACGCGTTGCGCAGCGGTGTGCGCGCCGGTGAACTGGCGAGCGTGCACTCGCGCTGGGGCTCGATGGTAGCGCGTGTGCGCCATGGCGATGGCGTATTGGCCGGCACGGTATTTGTGCCCATCCACTGGAACGACCAGTTCGCTTCCGACGCGCGTGTGGGTGGCCTGGTGAATCCGGTGGTCGACCCCGTTTCCGGCGAACCGGAGTTCAAGCACACGCCGGTGCGCATCGAGCCATTCGCCGTGCGCTGGTACGGCTTTGCCATGGCGCGCCGGGGGCTGCCGACATCGGCGCTGAGTTACTGGACGCTGATCCGTGGCGAGCGTTTCCTACGTTACGAGATCGCCCATCGCGAACGCCCCCGCGATTGCAGCGCATGGGCCCGAACCTGGCTGGGCGTGCAGGCAGCCGGCGCGAACTGGCTGGAGCATGACGATCCTGGCAGCGGAATCTATCGCGCCGCCCATGTGGTGAACGACCGGATGGAGGCCTGCGTGTTCCTGTCCGCACGTCCTGACCTGCCTTCCCGTCACTGGCTGGCCAGACTGTTCGCGCAGGAGCGGCTGACCGAAAGCGATCGTGCTGGCTTGCTCGCCGGCGAACCACCGGGTGCCGGCGCCGATACGGGCCCGGTCGTGTGCTCGTGCTTTGGAGTCGGACGCAACACCATCGCTGAAGCTATTCGCGCCGACGACCTGGACACACCGGCCCAAATCACCGCCGCACTTCGCGCGGGTGGCAATTGCGGCTCATGCATACCCGAACTTCGCCGGCTGATCGCCGAGACACGCACGACACAAGCTGGATAAGGCGCCACACTCGCAAACGGGAGAGTCACCATGAAGCTGTATCCGCTCTTCGCCGACCTCAACGGCCTGCCGGTATTGGTAGTAGGTGGCGGCACCGTGGCTCAGCGCAAAGTGGAGGCATTGCTGGGTGCCGGAGCGCGTGTGACGGTTGGCTCACTACGATTGAACGAACGCCTTGCACAGCAGGTCGCGGCGGGACAGATACGTTGGTTGCATGGTGCGTTTGCCGCCTCCTGGCTCGATGGCATGTGGCTGGTCATCGCCGCCACTCAGGATCCCGTGCTCAACGCATCCGTCGCGCTGGCAGCCCATGATCGACGGATCTTCGCCAACGTGGTGGACGATGCCGCACAATCGCGCTTCCACGTGCCTGCCATTGTCGATCGTTCACCGCTGATAGTAGCCATAAGCACCGCCGGTGCCGCGCCGGCACTGGCGCGGCGGGTGCGCGAAACGCTGGAACGCGTACTGGACAACGCGCTGGGTGCACTGGTGGCGTTGGCGCAGCGCCATCGTGCGCGCATCGTGCAACATCGCCCGGACCTCGCCGCTCGCCGTGCGTTCTATGACTGGCTGCACGATGGCCCGGTGCCCGCCCTGCTTCGCCACGCCCAGCCGCAGGACGCTGAACAGACGCTGCTCGATGCCTTGCATCGCGACAAGGCTCCATCGCGCATGGGTTCGGTAGCGCTGGTGGGCGCGGGGCCGGGCCACCCTGGACTGCTCACACTGCAAGCCCTGCGCGCGCTCAACGAAGCGGACGTGATCCTGCACGATCAACTCGCAAGCGCGGACGTCCTTGCCATGGCGCGACGCGACGCCGAGCGCATCGACGTGGGCAAGCGCTGCGGCGGCCGCCATGTGCCGCAGGATCAGATCCATCGACTCATGCTGGCCCATGCAAGAGAGGGACGCCGCGTGGTGCGACTAAAGGGTGGCGACCCGTTCGTGTTCGGTCGCGGCGGCGAGGAACTGGCCTTCCTGCGTGCCCACGGCATTGCCTGCGAGGTCGTACCGGGCGTCACGGCGGCGGTGGCGTGTGCCGCGTTCGCCGGCATTCCGCTGACTCATCGCGATCATGCCCAGTCGATCTGCCTGCTCACTGCACATGGCAAGGAGGCAGCCGATTCGCTGGATGAGCGCCTGCCGATCGATCCACGGCAAACATTGGCCGTCTACATGGGCGTGGAGAGGATACCGGTGCTCACCGAACGCCTCCTTGCTCGTGGGCGCTCCGCGAGTACGCCGGTGGCCATCATCGAGAACGGCAGCCTGCCGCAACAGCGTGTGATTGCAGGGACCCTGGGAGAACTCTCGACACTGGCCGCGGCACACGCTGTACGCACACCTGCCCTGCTGATCATCGGAGAAGTGGCCGCCTACGCGAAACCACATGCGTGGTTCGGCGAGCTGGTCGCAGGGAGTGCAGCCAGTCGATGCACCGAACCGCTGTTGCACGGCGAGGTGGCCTGATGACGGCAATTCAGGAGCCCGCGCGTCCCCTGGCAGGCCGCCGTGTTGCCGTGCCCGAGTCGCGCGAACTGGATGTGTTCGCTGGATTGCTTGAGCGGCGCGGCGCAAGCGTGCTTCGCTGCCCGCTGGTGGACATCCGCGACGCACCCGATCCCGCACCCGTGCTGGAGTGGGTGCGCATGTTCATTGAAGGCGGTTGCGATGATCTCCTGCTGTTCACCGGCGAAGGATTGAGTCGCCTGCTGAGTACGGTCGACCAGCATGCGCCCACCCTGCGCTCCGGGTTCGTTGCGGAGTTGGCACGCGTACGCATCATGGCGCGCGGTCCCAAACCCGCTCGCGTACTGCGTGAGCTGGGGCTGCGACCGCTCTGGATAGCGGATCCCGCCACGACGCAGGGCATGATCGCCTGCCTTTGCGACGTCGACCTGCGCGGTCGGCGCGTGGGCGTACAGCTATACGGCAGCGAACCCAATGCGCCGCTGATGGACTTCCTGCTCAAGGCGGGCGCGGTCGCCTTGCCCGTGGCGCCCTATCGCTATGCCGACGCCAGTGATGACACCGCCGTGCTGGCGATGATCACGCGCATGGCACAAGGCGATGTCGATGCCATGGCATTCACAAGCCTGCAGCAGGTCGAGCGCCTGTATCGGGTGGCGGAGGCCGCGGGACAAATCGCCCTGCTTCAGGCGGCCCTGGCTCGCACCGCGGTGGCCGCTGTGGGCCCATTGGTGGTTGACGCCCTGAAGCTACGTGGGGTTCGGGTCAGTGTGACACCCAAGAGCGGCTATCACATGAAGCCGTTGGTCAGCGCCCTGTCGGAGATGCTTGGCACGTCCTCACCCGAGGCATGACGATTATCACAAACCAGCGCAACGCCGCCTTCGGCGGACACTGGCATGGCGCAGTTGCTGACCACATGGAAGAACCGCCGACATCTCCTTGAGCGCTGCGCCGCTGGTGGGCACCGCATCCATCCAGTGATTCCCTGGCACGCACCGGATTGCCCGCCCCTTCATCAGCTCTCGCCACCCGAGCCAGCACCCGACTTCAGCTCGACCAAGGCTGCCAGAAACTGTGCAGTCGCGGCAGCAAAGCCTGCCGCGCCTACATCAAAGACCCAGCGTCGCAACGAAGGCGCTGGTGCCAGGTCATGCGCCGCGATGCTTATCTGAGCATCGATCGCACGCACAACGGCTCTCATCATCTGCTGCGCAACACCTGCTGTTGCGTGGGCCGCCAGCCCCGAATCCAGGAGACTGGGTGCAAATGCCGCGCTGTTCGCACCAAGTTGCGTGGCAGCGCGAATGGCCGTGTCGACGGCCCTTGCCGTCACTTCCGCCGTCCACTCCGTCGGGGCCCCCATGCCGATCACCATGACGGCCCGTGCAGCGATAGCTGGAGGCGGCTGCCTGATGAGTAGTGTCTCCATGGGATAGCCCAGAAAAACGCCGTCATCCCGCAACTGGACCAGCCTGCCCGAGAGGACGTTGTTCAGATGTGCCAGCCCGCCACGTAGACCGCCATCCAGTTCGTGATCGAACATGCAGGCAAACGAAAGATCCACATCCGCCGCTACGCCATCCATGGCGGCGATATCGAGCGATACGCCGCGCCAGTCGCCCAGTGATTGCTGTTCGGTCATGCGTCCTCCGGCAGTGCTCAGGGTTTGATCATGTCGCGCGCGTAAGCGAGTCCGATGCCATAACCACCGGCAAATTCTTCAACAATGGCACGGGCGCCATCGTAGGTATCGTGTCGTGTCCAATCGCGCTGCAGTTCGAGCAGCACCTGGATCCAGCTTGTCATGCCGATGCCGGCCGCTTGCATCCTTAGCAAGGCGAGCTGGTGGCTTTGCGGGGTGAGTCCACCGCAGGCGTCGCCGACCGCAAATACCTCGTAGCCATCGTTCGCGGCAGAGAGTGCCAGGAAGCTCACACACGCTTCCGTAAGCATGCCTGAAACCAACAGCTTCTTGCGGCCCGTGCGAATGATGGCTTCGCGGACGGTGTCGTCCTCCCAGGCATTCATGTTGCGCCGATCGATGGCGCTTACCTCAGGAATGGCCCGCTGCAACGCGGGCATCATCGGCCCGCTGTACACCTTGGTAGCCGATGTGGAGGCGACGATGGGCAATCCAAACACCTTCGCCGTTTTCGCCAGGGCGATCGAGTTGTTGAGCAGGACCTGGCGATCTTCCGAACCTACGCCAAAGGCCAGGCCTGCCTGCTGGTCAACAAACACCAATGCGCAATTCGTGGGGTCAAGGAGTGGAAGGTTCATGCGGGTCTCCATGGAGAATGTGGCGGCCGGGGATGCGCCTCGTACTCGGCCTCGTCATGTCGATATCAACTCAGGGGCTTGCATCGGCGTGGCGCAGCAATGCCGCCAATGCAAGCACGGGCGGCACCACGAAGCACCACATCCCGCCGAACGCGTAGAACACCGCGCCGCCCGCGCAACCCAGTGCAAAAGCCAGCACGGCTAGACCCATCTTCTTCAGTCGGCCGTTGATCACCTGGGCCTGGTCGCTGGGTGCGCCGCAGAGGCGATCGGCAATGTCCAGCATCATCTGCGTGGTGGTGCCTGTCATCAGGGTTGACGGCGGCGAACTTGGCAGGTGAACGCGATGCACGGCGTTCTGAATCGCCATGGCACCCACGAGAATCATGCCGGTCAACGTGGAGGACCAGCTATCCACCCGTGGGAACGGGCCGTAATGAAGTGCCAGGAACATCGCCGCCACGAACAACACCAGCTTGATCGCCAGCAGTGATCTCACCACGGACAAACCCTGGCTCATGAGGCGATACCGAAGAAGTCGCGCGCCGATCACGAACAGGCAGAACACCGGCAACGCAAGCAGCTTGGCGACCACGCCCGATGTGCCTGACACGAGCGACGCACCGATGGTCACGAAGTTCCCCGTCACATGCGCGGTGAACAACCCGTGCAGTGCGAGGAAGCCGGCGGTGTCGACATAGCCGGCCATGACGCTGAGGATAGTCGGCAACCAGGGTTTTTCAGTCTTGTCCATGCAAATCCTCCGGGTATCGCCCGGCCTCGAGTGATGTCACCACATGAATTTCCCTTCGACGCCGATGTAATCGCCGTCGCGCCCGTTTGCCATGCGTATGGCGCTTCCGGCGTCGTAGTGCACAGCTTCCACCGCACCGGTGAAGTTGGCGTTGAAGGCATAGTCGGCGCGCACCTGACCATACACGCCCGTCCAGCGCCCACCCCTTCCCGCCGTACCAGGCAAGGGAATGTTCGGTTGCACATAGATCGCATCGGCCGTGGTCTGTCTCCACAAGAACCCCACGGCGCCCATCACGGCCAGTTTCGACAGCGGCTTCACCGTCACGCTCGGCTTGATGTGGACGAGATTCGCGTAACCCGTGAAGCCAGCCAGCGTGAAGTAGTAGCCGTTCGGAAACAGGGGGTTGAACGTGCCCAGTGTGCGGTCGCCTGGGTGGCGGTCGCCCGAGGCAGCATCCACCTGCAGCCCTGCGCGGGGTTGCCATGAAAGGTCCAGCGTGTAGCCCGCACGCGCGCCGGAACCCCAGGCGTCGATGTCCTTGCCACCCACGTGACCACGCTGAAGCATGCCCTCCACATCCCAGTCGACACCTGCGTGACTGCCGGCGAAGCGCACGTCATAGACATCGCGATGCTCGGTGCCCGCCGCGTCCAGATAGCGCGCGTTGTCGCGGTCGTAGCGCGAGTAGTAGGCCGACAACTCATTTTTGCCCCACACCAGGCGTTCGACGCGGAGCGTGTCGAAACGGAAATGCCGATTGGAGGTGTCATCGAACGGATGAACGTCCGAGTACTGCACAGGCTGGCTGACGAAGGCAATGAAACGCCACTTGCCCGTCTCCCAGTCCACCCATATCGCGTCGAACGACTGACGCACATTAGGTCCGTCACGCAACGACACAAAGCGTTGCAGGTCAAATGCAAAGTCCTGTCGCCCCACGCGTGCCTTGAACGTGCCGGCGTCGAACGTGCGCGCGTAGGTCAGAAAGGCCAGCCGCAGATCCCACGGGTTGCGATCCGCGCCGCCAATCACCTGCTTGCCGACGGTAAGCGCGTCTTCGAACTGCACGAAAGCCTGCCAGTAGGTGGCAAATCGCAGGTCGGCGTGCCACTGGAAACGTTGCAACAGATAGGTGTCGTTCGGATTGTGCCCGATGCCGAAATTGGCGGCGTCGGACATTTCAACCCGCTCGCGCAGGTTCACGCCCAGCGACAGATACGTGCCCGGATCGCTCGCACTCAACGGAATGTACTTGAGGGCATCACCCCACTGCGTACGCAGCGCGGGATCCGCAAGCGCCGACCAATCCTCCTGCCAGCGATTGCTGCGCAACACAGGGCGCGTGGAAACATTCTGTACGGGCGTGGCCTGGGTGGAGTCGTCCGCCGACGCATCCTGCGCATGCGCGGACGTTCCTCCCGCCGCCATGGCGGCCAACGTGCACACCATCAGGGTTCGACGCACCACGCCCCGCTCCCGCGACCTGCCGGAGGAAAGGCGAAGCAGGCTTCGCCTTCGCATGGCGACTCAGTGCGCTGCGCTGGCGTGGATCTCCGCGACATAGCCACCCGGAAACTCCACCATCGCCGAATCGCGCCCCTCGCTGGTGAACGGCTCCACCAGCACCTTGACGCCGTTGCTCTTCGCCTTGGCCAGCGTGTCGGACAGGCTGCTTACTTCGTAGCCGGTCATCTCGCGGCCGTAGGGGTAAGGCAAATGACCGTCCGTCACGAACACCGTCAGCTTGCCGAAGGTGGACTCGATGCGGATGCGGCGATAGGTGTCGCCCGGACGCCCAATCTCCACGCCCGGCGCCTTCGCATCATCCGACACCACCTTGCCATGGGAGAACGCCATGAAGCTCTTCGTGAAGGCTTCGGCGCGATCGGGTGACACGTACACGCGGTTCTCGGGAATGGTCTGGAAGGCCGCATAGTTCGGCGCCGCGGTATGCCAATACAGCTGCATGTTCACGCCACCGGGCCACTGGATAACGGCATCGCGACCAATGGGGTCAGGGAACGGCTGCACGATGACGTCGGCGCCAGCGGCACGCGCCGCCTTGACCGCCACATCCATATCCTTCACCAGATAGCCGGTGCGCTCATCGCCGAATGGATGCGGGATGGGTGTGCGGAAGCCGAACAGGGATACCGTGCCCACCGGCGTCTGCAAGAGCTGCGTGCTCGTGCTGCTTGGCGTCGGCGTGACGGTGGCGATGCCCTGCTTCGTGCTCTGGCCGCCAAACGTGCCAAGGAAGCTCGCGACGAAGTGATCGACGTCGCCAGGCGCGACATAGACGTGGGTGGTGTCGTACTGCGGGCCCACCGCCACTATCGGCGTGGGTGCCTCTTTCGCTACAACCTGCAACGAGGGCGCACCGGTAAGGACGAGCCCTGCGACCAGTGCCAACACTCCAGAGTACTTGCGCATGGAATTTCTCCCTGTGGAATTCATAAGGTTGTCGAAGCCGGTCACTCGCTGTCCTTTTGGCGCAGATCCTGCCATGCCACCAATAGAAAGCCGCCGACCAGCCCCAGGTGTTCAAAGAATGCGTTGGCCGTGGCAAAGCGCTCAGCGACGGGCACGGACCAGAAGCGATTGGCGAGAAAGGTGGCGGCCAGGGTAAATGCCGCGAGGGCCAGCGCGCCCAGCCAACGGTAGCGTCCGGAGAGGATCGCCAGCGAAGCACCCAGCTCCAGCACGATCACGGCCGACGTCACTGGCACCGCAGGCTGCAGGCCAAAATGCGCCGACTCGGCCACAGCGCCACTGAAATCCAGCAGCTTCTGGATGCCGCCCTGCAAGTACGCAGCGCACAATCCAAGTAGCGCGATCCAACGCACGGCGGGCGTGGCGAAGGGCCACGCCCAGCGCGGTTGCGTGCTCGTCGGTGGATTCTGTTGCGATGCCATGGCACCCACTCCTAAACCGCCCAGCACGCGCAACCCAGCGCGCCCCAGAACGACTTGAGGTCCGACACAGGCAAGCGACTCGACCACGCCGTCGCATGCGCATGGCCATGGACTCCGCAGGCGTGCTCGCACCCGCAGGCGACGCGCTCCACGGCGGAAGCGGGAGTGCGCTGTTGAGCCCAGGCACCGTAGCCGCCATAGGTGCGGACGGGCGACCATTCGGGCATGGCCGGCGGCACGGTCACGTCTTCGTATGGGCTGAAGCCACCGCTGCCGTAGACCACGCGTCCACCCACGATGGTGAGCAGTGACGTGGTGTCGGCGATATCCGCTTCGGGACAGGCGAAGAAGTCGCGGTCAGGCACGATCAGGTCGGCCAGCTGCCCCACCTTGATCTGGCCCTTCTTGCCTTCTTCATTGGAAAACCAGGTGACGTGCTCGGTCCACATGCGCAGCGCCGATTCGCGATCCAGGCAGTTGCTGCGCGGATACATTGACAGACCGCCCACTGTTTTGCCTGTCACCAGCCAGGACAACGACACCCACGGGTTGTACGACGCCACGCGGGTCGCGTCGGTGCCGGCCGAGGTGCGCAGCCCCTTCTCCAGCATGCGCTTCACCGGCGGCGTAGCCTGCGCGGCGGCCGCGCCATAGCGCTCGACGAAATACTCGCCCTGATAAGCCATGCGGTGCTGCACCGCGACGCCGCCGCCTAGTGCTGCGATACGGTCGATGGAGCGCTCGGAAATGGTTTCGGCATGGTCGAAGAACCAGTTCAGGCCCTGCAACGGGATATCGCGATTGACCTTCTCGAACACATCCAGCGCACGACTGATGGTTTCGTCATAGGTGGCATGCATGCGCCAGGGCCAACGATTCTCGGCCAGGATGCGCACCACTTCCTCCAGGTCACCTTCCATCTGCGGCGGCATGTCGGGGCGCGGCTGGCGGAAGTCCTCGAAGTCCGCCGCGGAGAACACCAGCATCTCGCCTGCGCCGTTGTGGCGGAAGTAGTCGTCGCCTTGCTTGTACTTCGACGTGCGCGTCCAGTTGAGGAAGTCGTCCTTCTCCTGCTTCGGCTTTTGCGTGAACAGGTTGTAGGCAAGGCGAATGGTGAGCTGGTTGTCTGCCGCCAGCTTCTCGATGACGGCGTAGTCCTCGGGGTAGTTCTGGAAACCACCGCCCGCGTCGATGGCGCCAGTGACGCCAAGGCGATTGAGCTCGCGCATGAAGTGACGCGTGGAATTGAGCTGATAGTCGAGCGGCAGTTTCGGCCCCTTCGCCAGCGTGGCGTAGAGGATCGAGGCGTTCGGCTTGGCCAGCAGCAGACCCGTGGGATTTCCCGAACCGTCGCGCATGATCTGCCCACCCGGCGGCTCCGGCGTGTCCCGCGTGTAGCCCACGGCACGCAAGGCGGCGCCATTGAGGATCGCGCGGTCATACAGATGCAGCAGGAAGACCGGCGTATCCGGCGCCACGGCATTGAGCTCGTCGATGGTCGGCAGTCGCTTCTCGGCAAACTGGTGCTCGGTGAAGCCGCCCACTACGCGCACCCATTGCGGCGCGGGGGTGATGGCTACCTGTTGCTTGAGCATCGCCATGGCGTCGGCCAGCGAACGCACGCCGTCCCAGCGAAGTTCAAGGTTGTAATTGAGGCCGCCACGAATGATGTGCAGGTGGTTGTCGATCAGACCCGGCAGGACACGTTGCCCCTTGAGATCGATCATGCGGGTCTGCGGACCCGTCAGCGCCGCGATGTCGGCGTTGCTGCCGACGGCCACGAAGCGGCCGTCGGCAATCGCCACGGCCTGCGCCTCGGGCTGCGCGCGGTCGAGCGTGGTGAAGCGCCCACCATGGAGGATCAGTTCCGGAACCTGGGCTGCGGACGTCATGACTGCGATTCTCCCGGGTGATCCTTGCGTGGATTGTGATGCGCCCCGGGAAGCTCGCCGCACATATGCGGCTTCACCTGCTCCCGCAGCCATACGGTCGGCTCTGCCTGGCGATGCAGGATATTCTTCACCAGCGGAGGCAGTTGCTCGCCACAGAGAATACCCAGCAGGCCGACCAGCGCCACCAATGGCGGCGCTGGTGAGCGAACCTGCAACAGCGCATAGATGACGCCGACCAATACGCCGGCGGCAAGCGAGATCAGATAGATTTTCATGGCCGTGCTCCAGCAATGCCCCGGCGATCAGCCTTCGTGCGCACCGAACATGGACTTGGCATAGGTGATGCCCAGGCCATAGGAACCACCGAAGCGCTTCGCCACGCCCGTGGTGCTGTCGTAACTCTCGGTGCGTGCCCAGTCGCGCTGGAGTTCAAGCAGGTACTGCAGCGAGGTCATGGGGCGAACGCCCGCCTGGATCATGCGTTCCATGGCGCGATTGTGTGCCTCGGCCGAGACATCGCCACAGGCATCGGCAATTGCGTACACCTCGTAGCCCTGGTCCAGCGCCGACAGCGTCGGGCCAACGATGCAAACGGAGGTCCACAGGCCGGCGAACACCAGTCGGTCCTTGCCGATCTCGTTGACGCGCTTGATCACGGCGGCGTCCTCCCAAGTGTTCATCGACGTGCGATCCAGCAACGCCTGACCCGGAAACGGATCCGTGACTTCGCTGAACATCGGGCCGGAGAAGCTCTTCTCGGCCACTGTGGTGAGGATGGTCGGCACGTTGAAGATGGCCGCTGCGTTCGCAACAAGCGCCGCGTTGTTGCGCAGGGTGATGGCGTCGATGGAATGCGTGGCGAACGACATCTGCGACTGGAAGTCGATCAGGATCAGGGCGTGATCCTTGGGCGTCAGCAGTGTCTTGCCGGGGGTTGGCTTGGCGGTGATGGACATGGCAGTTCTCCAATGTGCGAACAGGGAGTGCGCCGGCGGCACGGACCGGCGGCGCACTTGAATCGAATCAGGAGCGGATGAAGTCCAGCAGATCCCGGTTGAGCTGCTCCGCGTGCGTGGCCGCCAGGCCGTGCGGTGCACCCGGATAAACTTTCAGCGTGGCGTTCTTGACGATCTTGGCCGAGAGGCGGCCGGCATCGTCGATCGGCACGATCTGGTCGTCGTCGCCATGGATCACCAGCGTGGGCACGTCGATCTTCTTCAGGTCGTCGGTGTAGTCGACCTCGGAGAACTGCTTGATGCAGTCGTACAGCCCCTTGATACCGCCCCACATGCCCTGCTGCCAGAACGAATCGCGCATGCCCTGCGTGGCTTTCGAATCCGGACGATTGGCGCCGAAGAACGGTCCGGACAGATCCTGGAAGAACTGCGAGCGATCAGCCAGCGTCTTCGCACGGATGTCGTCGAACACTTCGATGGGAAGACCGCCAGGATTGGCCGCCGTCTTCAGCATGATCGGCGGCACGGCGCCCACCAGCACGGCCTTGGCGACGCGCGCGTTGCCATGACGACCGATGTAATGCGCCACTTCGCCACCGCCGGTGGAATGCCCCACCATCACGATGTTCTTCAGGTCCAGCTTTTCGATGAGCGCGGCGAGATCGTCCGCATACGTGTCCATATCGTTGCCGTTCCACGGCTGACTGGAACGACCATGCCCGCGGCGGTCATGCGCGATGGTGCGGTAGCCGTGCGAGCTGAGGAAGAACATCTGCGCGTCCCACGCATCGGCCGAAAGCGGCCAGCCATGCGAGAACACGACAGGCTGACCCTGCCCCCAATCCTTGTAGTAGATCTCGGTGCCGTCTTTGGTGGTGATCGTGCTCATGAAGGGTTCCTTGTGAGGAAGGGTATGGCGCTAACTGCGGGCGCCAAGCACGCCTCCGGTCCCTTGCAAGCCGTGACTGACCAAAGCCCCGCGCGTTTCGCGGGGGCGATATCGTCATGGGGTCATGGTGAAAGACCGGGGCGGCGAAAGCGTCACCGCACCGCGTCATTCTTCTCCACCCTGCTATCAGGACGTACCCCAATAGCGGCATATCTTGCCTACCCGATCAGGTATTTGACGTGAAGCACGCGTCGAACCAGTGCACGCGTTTTCCTCGCGAAAGTCGCGTCGTAACACATGTGTTACAGAACGGCGATCGGCGGCTTAGCCGTCAAAGAAACCACGACTGCGAGCGAGCGTGACGGCATGCGTGCGATCGAGCGCGCCGAGCTTGGTCATGATGTTTTTCAGGCGCGCCTTCACCGTGTCTTCGGACACGCACAGAATGTCGGCAATGCGCTTGTTGGTGTGCCCGGTAGCCACCAGGCGGAGCACGCTCAGCTCGCGATCGCTCAACATCTCCGACCAGGCATGCAGGGCGACTTCGCCGGCCACGTCGGTCGCGACCACGCGCCGCCCGCCCATCACGGAGCGAATGGCTGCCAGGATCTCATCGCGCGTGGCAGTCTTCAGCAGATAGGCATTCGCGCCAAAGGTGAGTGCGCGCTTGACACGTGCATCGCCCGGATAGGACGTAAGCACGATGATGCGCGCGTCGGGAAATTCGCCACCCAGGGTCGAGATGGCCTGCAGGCCATCAACGCCAGGCATCTGCAGGTCAACCAGGGCAACGTCGGGGCGCAGCTCGCGATAGCGCACGATGGCCTCGGCGCCGTCGGCCGCCTGGCCGACCACGGTCATGTCCTGCGCACTCTCGATCGCAGCGGCGATACCGTCGCGCATGATCGGGTGGTCATCGGCGATGAGGACCCGGATGGGGCTCGCATCGACTGTCACAATAGGGGTCCTCGACGCATGACTGCCTTCCCTGCACTGGTGGAGGCAGGGTCAGCCCGGCATCCCGGGCTACTATCACGTCAGTCTCCGCATGGATCAATGCCCGATCGAGTGATTCTGTGTTCGCGTGGCGACACCTTTGGCGACCAGACATAGGACGCTATGCTGCACACCTTCTGCACGCAGCCCGTCATGCGTCGCGCTTTACGGAAACCTTATGCCGATGTTGGGATGGCTCACGCAGATTGTTCGCCGGGCCCTTCCCGTCGTGGCCGCCGCACTATGGCTGTGTGCCTGCGTCGCACATGCGGGGGATTCGCCCGGCTTTCGTCGTCGGCTGTGGGCAACTGAAGCCGGCACCCCGGCCGATATCTGGGCCCTGGCCCAGGGCAAGGACGGTTACCTCTGGCTGGGGACGGGCAGCGGACTCTATCGGTTCGACGGCTTCCGCTTCGAACGTTTCCAGCCAGCCAGTGGCGAGCGCCTACCCTCCAACGACATCACGGCATTGGCGATGCTCGATGACGGTGCGCTGTGGATGGGCTTCTACTATGGCGGCGCCAGCGTCATGCGCGGCGGCCACCTGCAGCACTACGGCGCGAAGGAGGGTTTTCCGCGCGGCATGGTGCTCACCTTCGCGAGAACACGCGACGGCGCCACGTGGGCCGCCACGGAAGGTGGCCTGGCACGATTCGACGGCACCCGCTGGCAAACCGTGGGCGCCGACTGGGATTACCCCACGAGCCGTGCGGACTGGTTGCTGGTGTCTCGCGACGGCACGCTATGGGTCACCACGGGTGAATCCCTGATGTTCCTTCGCCCTGGCGAACATCGCTTCGAGCGCACCGATCAGGCCGTGGCCAAGTACGGCATCGTCGCGCAGGCACCGGATGGCACGCTGTGGCTGTCCGACCATCTGCACGGTACGCGCGCCCTGCCCGGCCTGGCGGCTACCCACCCGAAGAGCTCGCCCAAGGAGCCACCCGGCGACAGCGACTTCGGCTGGGCCAATCGCCTGCTGTTCGATCGCTACGGCAACGTGTGGGGCACCTGCGTGGACAAGGGCGGCATCTACCGTGTGGCCTCGGTAGCGACCCTGGCGAGCGGGCGTTCATTGCACGAAGAGGATCTCGCCGACTCCATCGGCCGTACAAGCGGGCTGGTTTCCGAGCGCGCAGTGCCCCTGCTGGAGGATGCGGAGGGCACCGTATGGGCGGGCACCAACATGGGGCTCGCCAGCTTTCATCGCAACAGCTTCCAGGCGCCTTCGTTGGTCCTGCCCGGCACCGCGGCGAATTACGCCATGGCACGCGACGCGGCGGGCATCGTATGGATCGCCAATGGCGGCGTGCTGTTCCGCTTCGACGGTGGCTCGGGTGACGTGGTGCGTCGGGACCTGCACGATGTAGATGGCATGCTGTTCAATCGAGCAGGCGACTTGTGGATGGTCGGCAGAAACCGCCTCTACCGGCTGCATGGCACCACGCTGGATGCCACCGACTGGCCCGTTTCTCCTGACTTCGCTCGTGCCAATGCCTTTGTCATCGATGCCGCGGATGAGCCCTGGCTATCGCTGACCGAATACGGCCTTTACCACCTGCACGAGGGCAAATGGCAGCAGGTGGTGCCCACGCCGTCCGTTGCCCATGAAACCCCCACGGCGCTGGCGAGTGATGCACGCGGCCAGCTATGGATCGGCTACACCGGCAATCGCCTGGTGCGGCTTGACGGCGACCAGGCGCAACTGTTCACCGAAGCGGACGGCCTGCATGTCGGCACCATCACCGCCATCGAGGTGCGCGGCGGTGACGATGTACTGATCGGCGGCGAACAAGGACTCGCCCGCCTGAGTCGCGGCCACATCGCGTCGATGAACGTAGCCGACGACGATGCCTTCAGTGGCATCACCGGCATCGAGCGCATGCCCAGCGGCAATCTCTGGCTCAGTACCGGCAAAGGCGTGGTGCACATCGACGAGGCTGAGGCGTCGGAAAGCTTCGCACATCCGGACCACCGCCCCGCCTATCGCCTGCTCGACTATCGCGACGGCCTGCCGGGCATCGCCAAGCAGGCGGCGATGGCGCCGACCACGCTGGTCGACGGACACCAACGCCTGTGGTTTCTTACCAACCAGGGACCGGCATGGATGGAGCCGGATGCGCTGAGCGAGAATCCGCCTCCGCCGCCGGTGTCGATCATCGACATGGTCGCCAACGGCAAGCACTACCCGGCCGATGGCGAAGTCAGGCTGCCCAAGGGCACCACCAACCTGCAGGTGCGCTACAGCGCAGCAAGCCTCGCCATTCCGGACCGCGTGCGTTTCCGTTACCGGCTCGACGGTGCGGATGCCGACTGGCAAGACGCCGGCAATCGGCGTGAAGCGTTCTACGCCAACCTTGGCCCCGGCACCTACCGATTCCATGTCCTCGCCGCCAATGACGATGGCATCTGGAGCACACAGAGCGCGGATGCCCGCGTCATCATCGCACCCTGGTTCTATCAGTCCGCATGGTTCTACGCGCTATGCGGTTTGATCCTCATCGCCCTCGTTGCCGGCTTTTTCGTCTGGCGCATGCGTCTTGCCGCGGACCGCGTGCACCTGCAGCTCACGGAGCGGATGAACGAACGCGAGCGCATTGCCCGCGAAATCCACGACACGCTATTGCAGGGCGTGCAAGGACTGTTGCTCCGCCTGCAAGCACTGATGGCCGGCCCGGGCAAGCTTGAAACCGACACCCTCCATGTCGCCATTGAGCAGGCACGACAAATGGTGGTCGAGGGGCGCGACAAGATCATTGCCCTGCGAGGCGAAACACCGCGGCAAAGCGAGCTTGTGCAATCCATTCTGGCTGTCGGCGAAGACCTGGCGTCCCTGCATCCGTACGTGGCCTTCCGCATGAGCACCGACGGACAGCCCCGGAAAATCCTTGCCAGTGCGCGCGACGAGATGGTGGATATCGCCCGCGAAGCCATACGCAACGCGTTTCTCCACGCACAGGCGCAGCATGTGGACGTGCACGTGGCCTACCAGGCTCGCGCGCTGATCATTCGCATTGCCGACGACGGCCGCGGTATCGACGAAGCCAGTCTCCGGTCCGCAGCTGAAGCGGGCCACTGGGGCGTCATCGGCATGCGCGAGCGCGCCGAGCGGCTGGGCGCAAAGCTTACCCTGCGGCGTCTGCGTCCACGTGGCACGGAATGGCAACTCAACGTGCCCTGTCGCGCGGCATATCAGCCGCCAAGGTAAGCAACCCAGGCGGACGTCGACGACGAGGTCGTAAGGCCAGGGATGCCCACTCGTAAGCCACCGCGTGAAAGGCGTTCCGAAACGAGCGGCATAGCCAAGATCAATCGCGCCGATATGGAAAATCGAATTCACTTGGAATGCGATGCGCTGGACACTCAGCAGCAACCATTTCCGGATTCGAGGTGCAGCCATGCGGCCGACCGCCCACGCCAACACCACGACCTCGCTCATCCAGCGCCACCATCCATGGCCACTGGGCAATCGCTGGGCAGCCGGTGTGCTGTCGTTGTGGCTGCTGTGCCTGTTCGCTCGTGACGCCGCCGCCTCCCCTGCTTCGACATCCCCCATTCCGACGGCGGCGCATGTCTGCATCGCCTGCCACGGCGTCGAGGGAGCTGGCAACCCGTCCGGCATTCCACGTCTTGCCGGCATGGACGCTGATTATCTGTCGCATGCACTGATCGCATTCAAATCCGGAAAACGCAGCAGCGACACGATGCAGCCGATTGCCAGGACGCTATCGGACGCGGACATCAACGTCCTCGCAAGATACTTTGCCGTACAACGCCCTCGCCTCGCGCCATCCCCGCAGGCACCCTCATCCGGCGCACTGGCCGCGGGCGAGGCGGTAGCCCGCCAGGGTGTCGGGAACGGTGTGCCCGCCTGCTTCGGTTGCCATGCCGCCAACGGCGCCGGTAACGGTGAACGCTACCCGCGAATCGCTGGCGAGCCGGCAGCCTATGTCGTCAACAGGCTGCATGAATTCCAGGCGCGAGCACGTCAGGGTGCAGCCAGGCCTGGATCCATGACCGAGGTGGCGTCCCGGCTCACCGAAGCACAGATTCACGACGTTGCGGCCTACCTGTCGGTCACTCTGCCCCAATGACTCCACCACACCGCCCTCAGGCGGGATTGGAGTCCAGAAACACATAGAGCGCAGCGATCTTTCCATCTCGCTCGATGATCACATCCCAGCCCGTGTATTCGGGTGATTCACCGCGCGGACCAGAGCCCCATGCAATGCGCCCCGCGTTGTGCAAGGCCTGAGGCTTGCTGTGCGGCGTATAGACGAAGTGCGGATGTGTCGCGCGAAGATCGCCGGAAAATTTGTCGATGGCTTCGTGACCCGTCACGGCGCCTATGGGCGTGTAGACCACACTGTCCTCGGTATAGAGCTCTTTGATGGCGGCGATGCGACGCGTCGCGTCACCTTCACCAAAGACTTCCTGCAGGTTGCGATGAAGCAGCTCATGGATGCGATCACTCATGACACGTCTCCTGAATAATGGGTGGTGAATCGAGTAGTGGTGACGAAGTGTGGGTTTCCCTCGCCCTCTTACGCGTATACGAAAAGGGCGAGAGATCGCGCTTCCCTAGGAGGCAAGCGCCAGGATCTTCTGGATGGCGGTGACGACGGCAGGCCGGGCCGAAATTTCGTCGTACCAGCGCGCAACGAACGGGAACTTGCCAAGCGATGCGCCGATGGCCTGATGGCGCCATAGCCATCCAAAATGGGCGATGTCGGCGATGCTATAGGTGTCACCGGCGACATAGGGGTGATGTTCAAGATGGTGATCGAGCACGCCGAGCACGCGATCCACCTCAGCGAGCGTACGCGACTGCAGGCCGGCGTCCTGCGGCGACTGCAGGTTGGCGAGGAAGGCCTGCAGGAATGCAGGACTCAATCCAGACGCGTGAAAGAAGAGCTGTTCGAAAACCTTGCCGCGCAGGCCGCCATCCTGCGGAAGCAACTGCCCCGTTTTTTCGGCGAGGTACACCAGGATGGCGGCCGACTCGCCGAGCACGACCTCATCGCCGCCGGAGTCGGGCGAACGGTCGATCAGCACCGGCACTTTGCCATTGGCGTTCAAGGCGCGGAAGGCCTCGGCCCTCTGCTCGCCCTGGCGCAGATTGACGGGCACCAGTCGGTAGTCCAACCCCATTTCTTCCAGTGCGATAGGCACCTTTAGGCTATTCGGGGTGGTGAAGGCAAGAACGTCGAACATGGGTCTGTCCTCATTTTTCGGTAGCTGGCCGGAGCGCAGCGAAACGCTCCGGCCAGTGGCGTCAGGCGCGACGGCCATCAAGGCTCAGGCGACCACCGCCGAAAGCCACCACATTCAACAGCCCGCCGGCAATGGCGACGTTCTTGAAGAAGTGGATGAACTGGTTCTGGTCGCCGAGGTGGTTGTGGAAGAACGCGGCGGTGGCGAGGGTGAACACAAACATGACGCCGGCAACGAAGCGCGTACGGTAGCCAAGCAGAAGCGCGAGGCCGCCGACGATCTCGGTGAGCGCGGCGAGGCCGAACGCCACCGATGGCAACGGCAGGCCGACGGACTGGATGTAGCCGATCGTCGCCGCGGGCGCCGCCAGCTTCGACAGGCCGGCGAGAAGGAAGAGCGTGCTGATCATGAGGCGTCCGACTGCCGGTGCGACCGTGGTGACAACGCTGGGAACGGCGGCGGGAAGGATGTTGGCATCTGAGTAGGTCTGGGTGTTCATGGCGATTTCCTCTGCGATGGATTGGAAAGAACGTGGAGTTGCTTGAAGGCTGGGCAGCCGGCGAACGAACACGTCAGCCACTCAGTGGTGCGGATCAGATCTGGGCTTGCCCGCCGTCGACGAAGAGTTCCGTTCCGGCGATGTAGGCTGCGTCCGCGGACGCAAGAAAGACGGCGGCACCAGCGACATCCTCCGGGTCGCCAACGCGACCGAGCGGCACGGTGCTGGCCATGTAGTCGAGCAGCCCCTGTTGGTCCGAAGGATTCGGGCCGGCCAGTTCAACGAGGCCGGGCGTCTTGATCGGCCCCGGACTGATGACGTTGACGCGAATGCCGCGGGCTTTGAGGTCCAGCGTCCAGCTCCGGGCAAAGTTGCGAACGGCGGCCTTCGACGCGCTGTAGACACTGAAGGCCGGTGTGCCCTTGATGCTGACATTGGAAGAATTGAGGATCACCGACGCCCCGTCGACCAGCAGCGGAAGCGCCTTCTGCACCGTGAAGATCACGCCCTTCACGTTGCGACCGAAGGTATCGTCGTACTGCTCTTCGGTGATCGAACCCAGGGGCAGCATCGAGCCGCCACCGGCGTTGACGAACAGGACATCGATGCGACCTGCCTCTTTCTTCACGCGCTCATAGAGGTGGTTCAGGTCGCCCAGGCTGGACGAATCCGCCTGGATGCCCGTGGCTTTCGGGCCAATGGCTGCCACCGCCGCGCTCAGCTCCGCCTGCCGACGGCCGGTCACGAACACCTGTGCGCCCTCGAGCGCAAAACGCCTGGCGGTGGCGAGGCCGATCCCGCTGGTACCGCCGGTGACGACGGCTACTTTTCCTTCGAGCTTGCGAGCCATGGTGGGTCTCCCGTGTTTGGCGAGACAAATCTATGGCGGGATGCTACTTTTCGAAATAGAAATGATTGAAAAGCATCATTGCAGGAATGACGCATGTCGAAGCTGCCTGATTTCGAAGGTCTGGCGATGTTTGGAAAGGTCGCCGAGGAAGGCTCGTTTGCCGCGGCCGCCACGGCCATGGGCGTCTCGGTGGCGACCGTCTCCAGGGCTGTTACGCGCCTGGAGGAGCGACTGGGTGGTCGACTGTTCAATCGCACCTCCAGGCGGCTTTCACTCACCGACTATGGTCGCTCGCTTGCCGAGCGGGCCGCGAAGATCTACGCGGAAGCCGAAGAGGCTGAAGACTTCGCACGCGAGACTTCCAGCCGGCCGCGCGGCCTCATCAAGCTCGCCGTGCCCCTCTCGTTTGGCACGCGCTGGGTTGCTCCCTTGCTGCCCGAGTTCTTTCGCACCTATCCGGATATCACCATCGACCTCTATGCCGGCGATGCGCATGCCGACTTGATCGGCGAGGGATTCGATGCCGCCCTGCGCATCGCCATCATGGAAGATTCGTCGCTAGTCGCACGCCTCATCGCACCCGTGCGGCGATTCGTGGTCGCGTCCCCCGAATATCTGTCCCGCTACGGTCGGCCCCAGCATCCGCACGACCTTGGCGCCCACCAATGCCTGAGCTACGTCAACAGAAATCGTCGGGACCTGTGGCGCTTCATCCACACCACCACCGGTGAGGAATGTGCCGTCGCACCCTCGGGCATGTTGCGAGCGACAAGCGTGGAAGCACTGCTCCCTACCGTGCTTGCCGGCACCGCCATCACCGAGGTGCCCGAGTTCATCGCAGCGCCGTACCTCAGGGACAAGCAGCTCGAACCCGTCCTGACGGATTGGCGCCTGCCCGAGGGCGGCTTGTACTTCGTCACGCCAACCGCTCGCGCGCGACCGGCGAAAATCAGCGCACTTGCCGATTTCCTTGTCTCTCGGCTTGCCACAGCGGAATGGAAAGCGGCAGCACCTACGAAGCCGAAGCCACCGGGTCTGCCAACACGCAAAAAGAGTTCTTCCAGGTAACCACCGATCCGGCTTGTGTATTCCGGCCTGGTTGCACGTTGATTCCGCTTGGCGCCGAACGCATGGCTGGTGATGATCTTGGGGCCGGCGAACGCCAGCGGCTATGTTCTGGACATGTCCGCTTTCGACCCGACGCGGACGTTCCTTTGGGAGTCGGCGATCATCGAACTAGCCCACGTGTGCTCCGGCGTGGCTGCAGGATAGAACCAGAGATTGCGTTCCCTGGATATTGCGGCGCCCCGTCAATCCAAGATGATGGCGCGCACACAGGGAAACGCTTGTGTCGGAATGGAACCACGAGTTGGCTTCCTGCGATGCTAGCGTCTATGGACTTCCATACGTGTTCCTTAAGGGGGAAGCTTGAGACGACTTACTTCATGCCTGGCGCTTCTTGCAGCCAGCGCCACAGCTTATGCGTCTGGTGGCATGGATATCACGCCACTGCGAATTCCTTTTCATCTTGAGTCCCGATCGAACCTGCCCACGGTGATGGCTACTGTCGCGGGCAAACCGGTGTCGCTGCTCCTCGATCTTGGCGGTTATCACGCGATAGCACTCAAGCCGGTCGTCGCACAGGCGCTCGCGGTGGATTTCGGTGGTGGCAATAGAACTCTGGGGGATTCATCGGGCGTTGAACGCATATCTCGCGACTTTACCGCCTCGAAGCTGGTCGTGGGCGATCTTGTACTGGATCACCTGGAAGGGGGAGAGCTGCGAGGTCACGACAACCTGCCGCAAGACGGGTATCTTGGCCTCGGTCTGCTCCAGAACTACCTCGTCGTTTTCGATTATCCCAAGGAAGAACTTCGGCTGTATCCCGCGGGGGCGTCTGCCGCTATGCAGGCGGAATGCGGCCACACGGTCATTCCCATCATGGTTGAAGGTGGTGTCGTGCTTTCATCGGCCGACACAGACCGAGGCATGTTCAAATTCGTCTGGGATACGGGATCGAGCTGGAACATGCTGCGGCCGGCAGCATTGGGTGAGAGGCCCACCGGCATGCTGGGCCAGCAGCCGCCATCGTTCTCCACTTCGAAGCTGGTGCTTGGTGGTAGGGATTTTGGTGCCGCCAGTTTTCCGTTGGTCCCATTCACGGCACCCGATGCTGACGGCTTCCTCGGCACGCCGTTCTTCAGCTCGAAGGTCGTCTGCCTGGATGTAACGCATCGTGTGGCTGCGATCAGGTGATGGGTTGAAGCGAGTGTCCGCTTTCGACCCAAAGCGGACATCGCCGAGAACGAAAAAAAGGGACTGTCATGAAGCTATTTGGATACCAAGAAGGGAATGACCAGCAAGATGGGCCGATGAGTCTTTCTGAAGCGAGCATCTTGGCTACTCCTTCGGAGCTGAGAGCCATTGCCAGCGCTCTCCAGAAGTTGGCCTTAGAAATGGAGAGCGAAAGCTTTGGACACGTGCACCTTAGTGACAGGCTTCAGACTCTGGCCGATGGCCCCGATCTCATCGTGGTAAAGGCATAGTAGTCGGCTAGTCGGCGCTGCGACGTCCGCTTTCTATCCGGAGCAGGCATCACTCGCGCACTACAGCTGGGGCCCTGTCAGCTTGGCCGGCGGCGCATCTCAGCCTGCCCAGTGCGGCATCCTTCGGATCTCCCCCGCTGGTTGCAATCGGCCCGCCCCCGCCCCCAGATATCGGGGACGGACCAGCCTTCATTCGTCGGAAAAATTCCCGCGCCGGAAAGCGACGCTGCTGACCGGCGCGGGAGTCTCGATCAGTCGTCGGAGCCGTCTTCCGTATGCATGATCGCAATACCGTTCGTGGTGCCGCTGTTGAGGGTGACGCTGCTCTTCAGGTCGAAGTTTCCGTCGCCATCGACATTGAAGATGGATACGTGGGATGCCGATCCATGGCTGTCCACCACGGCGGCGAGGTTGTCACGGTACGTTATGTCGGTCGGGTTGCCGTTGAAGGATGCGACGACGGCCGCGTCCTGGATGATCTTGCGGTTGTAGACCGAGTAACGCGAGACGGAGTGACTCGGTGAATTCGCCGAGAACAGGAACGATCCATCGAGCGCGACCCAGCATGGGGCCATCTGGGTGCCGGAACCGGTCACCGTCAGCACCGCGTCATCACGCACCAGGCTGATCTCGTTGGCGTGGGCAATGGTGACGTAAGCGTCGCGACCACGCGTGGCCAACCCAAAAGGTGCGTTGACGTTGGCGGGAATATTGGCCACCCGTTTGGTGGGGCCCGAGACGGCACCCTGATCCGTGAGAAGGATTGTCTCGATGGCGTTGCTCTTTTCGGTGATGACCAGCTCTCCATCGAGCACGCCCACCTGGGCTGCGGAGCCATCGGCAATCACCAACGACGCCGCACCATCGGCGGCGAGCTCCACGCCGTAGCGGTCAATCGGATGGGATTCGATATGAGTGGCGGTGAGGATATACAGGTGGCCGCGGCCGAAGGCGACGCTGACTGGGTTGGTGATGGCCGGCACGACTTTCATCAGCTGCAACGGGACGCCGCCGTCGAGTTTTCGAAAGACCGACACGTTGCCGGATCCGAAATTCACCACGGCAAGCAGGCGATGGTTCTGCGCTATGCCGCCGGCATTGCCGGCGACCCCGCCGGTGCCACCGGTTTTGGATTGCTCCACCAGTACGCCACGTGTGTTGTAGACGAGCAGCTCGTTGCTTGCGGTGTTCGATGAGGTGACAACAAGATCGCCGTCGTTCCAGCCCAAGCCGGTCTGGGCATAGGCCGTCCCGACCACCATCAACCCTAGCAGTGCTGACCCACAGATGGTTCTTTTCATGATCAGTCCTCGATGTGATCGCAGGTAATTGCGGCAACGGGTGTTGCCGCGACGAGTCCGCGGTAGCGACCGTGCGCATCGGTCTTTAGGTATTCGAAGGTCGGACTTGCAGGGTTACATCACCTGCTTTCAGGACGTGGGCGGCCACTGGCGTGATGTAACCAGCGGACGTCCAGACGCGAAATAGTCGGTAAGCTGGATGCGAAACACCGGCGTCATCACACACGCATTTGTGTGAACCGATGATCTTGCGCGGCCGGGTTTGAGCGCCATCCGGGGTCCTGCCGGCGATCGCGAGCGAACAGCGCGTCCTCCTCAGGGCACGAGTAGACTAACCGGCATGCCGTTCAGTTCGCCCTGCTTCCAGGAGTATGGCCATGAGTACGGAAAGCCTTGATGCTGACGCACCTCCTCCGATTCCCGTGGTGGTTCCGGAATCGCGCAGGATGGTCTATCGGCACCCGCTGCCGATCCGGATCATGCATTGGATCAATGTGGTTGCGCTGACGCTGATGTTCCTCAGCGGGCTGCAAATATTCAACGCTCATCCGCGTCTTTACTGGGGCAATCGATCCGACGAGGACGCCGCCATCTTCGCCCTGGGTGCTCGCCAGGACGCGGCCGGGAACCTGCAAGGCGTCACGCGCGTCGGGAAGCACGAGTTCACCACGACAGGCGTTCTTGGCGTATCGAGCGGGAGGGGTGGCAGCCCGGAGATGCGCGGCTTCCCCTCATGGCTCACCGTACCGGGCCCGCAGTGGTTGGCGATGGGGCGGCGCTGGCATTTCTTCTTTGCCTGGGTGTTTGTATTGAACGGCCTGTGTTACGTCGGTTACGCCCTGACCACGCGACACCTGCAGCGCGACTTGTGGCCCACGGGCGCTGACTGGCGCGGCATCGGGCGATCCATCGTCGATCATCTGCGTTTCAAGCATCCGCACGGCGAAGAGGCGCTGCGCTACAACATCCTGCAACGGCTTGCGTACCTGACCGTCATCTTCGTGTTTGGCGTAGGTATCGTGCTCATGGGTTTGGCGATGTCGCCACGCATGGATGCCGTGCTATCGCCCCTGGTCGAAGCCGTCGGTGGCCGGCAATCGGCACGGACGATCCATTTCATCATCGCCTGGGGCTTCGTGGCCTTTGTGCTTATTCATCTGTTCGAAGTGTTGATCACCGGCGTGTTCAACCAGTTGCGGGGCATGATCACTGGCTATTACGCGATCGATGCCTCGCCGGCCAGGACGCGGCCTCCGGTTGAGGACACGCCGAGCGATTCCGCTCCATCGGAGGGCCGCCCCCATGACTGATCGCCGATCGTTCCTGCGCATGACCATGGTAGGTGCGGCGGGTGTGCTCATCGTTGGTTGCGATCGCATCTCGCAGACGCTCTGGGGGCCCGACGTGCTGGGCAAGGCGGAGGGTTTGAATCGCCGCGTGCAGGCCTTGTTGTCGCCCTCGAGCAGCATGGCGAAGGAATATGCCGAAGCCGACATATCGCCCGTGTTCCATCCCAATGGCACCACTCTACCCACCACGCCCGCTTATCAGGCCCTGATGGCCGATAGCTTCCGAGGCTACAAACTGCAGGTGGATGGGTTGGTGAGCCGGCCGGCCATGCTCTCCATCGACGACCTCAAGCGCCTCGATGTGCGCACGCAGATCACGCGGCACGATTGCGTGGAGGGTTGGAGCGCCATTGGCAAATGGCAGGGAACGCGGCTTTCCGCAGTGCTTGATCACGTCGGAGTCGATCCACGGGCGCGCTTCGTGATGTTCCACTGCTTTGACGACATGGAAGAAGACACGCCTTATTACGAGAGCATCGACCTCGCCGAGGCCAGGCATCCACAAACACTGCTGGCCTTCGCATTGAATGACCAGCCGCTACCCGTGCCGAACGGCGCTCCCTTGCGCCTGCGAATCGGTCGACAGCTCGGCTACAAGCAGGCGAAGTACCTGGCTCGCATCGAACTGGTCAGTTCGTTCGAAGATATTGGGGATGGCAAGGGCGGCTATTGGGAGGATCAAGGCTACGAATGGTATGCCGGCATCTGATGCCCGGAACCTCCGTCCCGCGCCGCGTGACGGGACGACACTGGCGAGATCACCAGACTATCCATTTCGACGAGTGTCGATGGTCAACTCGAAGGCTAACCTTGCAGAGGCGCTTTCATCAGAAGCAAGCGCGGAAGGAAAAGCACTCCGCCTACCCTACTACGCTGGCAAATAAGTCCGGGACTGCCAGCCGCCCGATCAGGCTTGGCTCGCCACAAAACGGGCCCGCCATCTTGAAGCCCGATTTCACGCCTCATCACATTCTATGCACAACCTGCGCGCGACCTTACCGCGGCCGCGTCAGTGGCAATCAAGGGGACAAGCCGAGTTGATCAGCCAAGCATCCTGGCGACTTACGTCGCCGGGGGCTTAGCGCGCGGTTGGCCTGGAGAGCATCTGTCGTTGGCACGGGACACGCTGGCAGGGTGCTGGCGTGAGGGATCAATGTATTCAACAGGGGATTGATCATGCAGATCTTGCAAGGAAGGATCGTGGGCGCTGCTGCGGCGCTCATGCTGTTCGCTGGCGCGGCCAGTGCCGGCACGTTTCCAGATTTCGGTTACGCGCCGCCATCCAGCTACAAGGGCGAGCTGTTTCACCTGAGCCAGGATTACCCGAAACAGTTGCCGAAGGAGCCGCTGCCGGCCTTCTTCAAGCTACTGCCAAGCCCGCTCACCAACGACTTCGAGAAATGGCGTCCCTACACCGAGGCGGCTAAAAAATACTGCCTGGAAGGCAATGTCGACAACGACTGGGTGGTACAAAAAAACACCGTGCGTCATTGGTATCACGCGCCGTGGCAACACTACGGACCATTGGGACGCGAAGGCATTCACGGCCTGACCAAGGAAGCGCAGATTCAGGTCAAACAGTTGGCGCCAACGCAGACCACCACAGGTCAAACGTTCGCCGTGGGCATCTACAACGACGTCGGTGGTTTCACGTTCGGTGAAGTCTGGAAGAACCCGCAGGATCCCGATCCTTCGTTTACCTCAAAGCCCAACAGCTTTCATGACGGCACGGTGGTCTGCAAGCCGCTGTTCGCCGATGTGGACCTGAAGCAGGTGCCTTTCCTGGTGAATCCGGTGTTGTGGCAGGCCTATATCACCGATAGCTTCGCGTCTGCCAACCGCACGATCAAGAACGTGGCGCTGATCCAGATGGACTTCGCGGTGCGCGACTCTCGCGTTCCCGGCACCGGCTGGGTTTTCGGCACCTTTCAATACAACGGCGCGGTGACCGGCAAGCCAGGCTGGGACAACCTGGTGCCGGTAGGCGTGCAATGGGGTAACGATCCGGAAGAAACCGGCGACAGCTATACCAATAAGCAACCGACCGTGACCAAGATCAACCCCGGCCTCAAGCAGACGGCCATCAACGCCAACACCAAGGAACTTCCGCCGACCCATCTTGGTTGGAATGGACGTCTGGATGGCCCCGTGGATAACCCCATCAGCGCCTGCATGAGTTGCCACATGACCGCGGAGAGTCCGCAGCTGGCACCGATGAACCCCACCTTCCAGGCGCCTGACAAAGTGCCCCCGGTTGGCTCGAAGGAATGGATGCGCTGGTTCCAGAACGAAGAAGCCGGCGTGCCGTTCAGCCAGGGTGCGCTGAGCACGGACTACAGCCTGCAGCTCGCCGGTGGCATCGCCAACTTCTACGAGTGGAAGTGCGAACAGGGCGGCGTCTTCGTCGATGGCCCCAATGCCTGCCAGCAGGCAAAGAACATGAGGCTGAAGCTGATGAAGTCCAGCACACCGCCGGCCCAGATCTTCAAGGTTCTTCGCGATCCATCTCTGGAAGAGCTGCACTGATTGATACGTGCGGGCGGGGATCGACCCTGCCCGCACGCTTTCGGCCCATAGGCCGCCAGCGCGCCAACCTCCTGCAACCATTGGCCCGCATGATGCGCGGCGAGGATCCGGGACTGCTCTGCATGTTCTCTCGACCTTCACCCAGGCAAAGATCAGCAGAAATGGCTAGGGAGTTCCGTGCGCTCCAAGTCGATTGGCCTCCCAATCAGGTTACGGGGTTCGGCAGGTAATCGCCCGGCTTGAACACCCTTCGCATTCGCGGGGTCGCAAAATCGACAAATGCGCGAAGTTTGGGCAGTGATTGACTTCGGCTTGGATAGTAAAGGGAAAGGCCCGGAACCTCTTCGCAATAGGGTTCGAGCACGGTCTGCAGATCTCCACTTTCAAGATGCGACATCACGAGCGAACGCGGCACTTGGAAGAGCCCGGTACCTCTCAGCGCTGAGTGAATGCAGGCCTCGATGTCGTTGATCACGAGAGGCCCCTCGACGCCCACCGTCATGTGCTGGCCATCAACGACGAATTGCCAATGATCGAGGGGACGCACGGACTGACGGAGCAGGATGCAACGGAAATCCTGCAGATCATACGGAGACGCCGGACGGCCATGCGCCCGAAATAACGCCGGGGAGCCGACGACAACAAAGCGCTCGGGTGGCGTCAGCCACACCGCGACCATATCGATCTGGACGAAGTTTCCGAGACGGATTCCCGCATCGAAGCCTTCCTCGACGATATCGATCGGACGGTCCTCGCCCACCAGTTCGAGCTCGACGTTGGGGTGAGCGTCAAGAAAGTCGGGCAGCAAGCGATTCACCAGCAGCGGCAAGGTTGGCCTGGGCACATTGATGCGCAGCCGACCGGTGACCTCGCCACCCAGATCACCTGCGGCGTCCAACCCTGCCGTGAGCATGTCGACGGCGGGGCGCGCATGGGCAATCAAGCGTTCGCCCGCCTCGGTCAGCCTGACGCTGCGTGTCGTACGGGAGAAAAGGGGCGCGCCAACGCGCTCCTCCAGGCTGCGTATCGCCTGACTGACTGCGGACGGCGTAATTCCAAGGTGCCGTGCCGCGGCACGGAAGCCTCGGTGCTCCGCCACGGTCAAAAACATGACCAGCCCATCCAGATGAGTTCGAGCGATTGTTAAGTTCATCTACACAGCCCGTTCCGAATGTGCCCTGTATTCGAATAATAGCGCACCGGATACCGTGAGCCCTCGAACTAATGAAGGAGACCGCTGATGTTTTTAGTCATGGGAATTACGGGAAAAGTTGGCGGCGCCACGGCAGAACATCTGCTGGCGCAAGGCAAACAAGTACGCGCACTCGTCCGGAGTCCTGAAAAGGCGGCGAAGTGGGCCGACAGGGGCGTGCAGCTGGTAGACGGTGATTGGAATGATTCGGCAACCATCCAGATCGCCCTCAGAGATGTCGAAGGCGCGTTTGTCATGCTGCCGCCGTTATGGGCGCCTTCGCCTGATTACAAAGAAGCGAAAGCGGTGATTGCTAACTATGTCGATGCGCTTACCCAGGCGCCGCCGCCGCGGGTGGTGGCACTCTCATCCATGGGGGCGAACCGAACCGGCGGACTGGGGATGATCACGGCGCTGTCGCTGCTGGAGCGGGGATTTCGCGACCTGACATTGCCGGTCGCGTATGTGCGCGCCGGCGGATTCTTCGAAAACTTTCTCTACGGTTTGCAGGCTGCCCAAGGCGGCACGCTCCCCGTTTACTACAACCCGACAGATCGAAAATCGACCATGGTCGCGACCCATGACGTCGGCGCCGAGATCGCCGCGCTTCTGACCGGGCCGGCATGGCTGAAGCATCGGGTCATTGAGGTCGGCTCGATGGTCAGTGCCGATGAAGTGGCGGCACAACTGGGTGAGGTCTTGAGGGTCGACGTCAAGGCTTTTGCTATCCCGCGCGCCGGGTGGCCGGCAGCGTTTCAGCAGCTCGGCGTTCCGAAGGGTCAGACGGAACCGGCCGAGGCAATGTTTGACGCCGTCAACTCGGGCTGGATGGATTTGGGAGTTGAGGGTACGGAGCACGTTCCGGGTGCAACACCTGCCCGCGATGTATTCGTGGCGGCTCAGAGGGCCGCTGCCGCCTAGGTCCTCGCATCGGCAGCAGACTCATCATCCAAGGTCATACAAATGTCCAGAATTTCCTGGCGCCAAGTTTTACCCTTTGCGCTCGCCGCTTTCTTCGTCGTGGGTTCACTCAGCAACATTGCCGCCCCCGCGTCAATCTACGAGGAATACCTGAAATGGGGATACCCGCGCTGGTTCCATTTCGTGACCGGATCACTGGAACTCACTGCGGCCATTTTGCTTCTCCATGCACCGAGTCGCCTGCTGGGTGCAGCGCTCGGTTGCATTGTCATGATTACCGCCCTTGCGACAGTCATTCTCCACGGTGAGTACGGGCACGCTGCGCCGCCACTGGTCGTGGCGACATGGTCACTGGTGGTCGGCTGGATAAGCCTGCGCAAGCGGATGATTTCGGCAGACCATGCCGTCGATCACCGAGGCGAGTAGGAAAGCCGGGTCATCGCAAGGTCCGCTCCGAAGCGGACCTTGCGGTCGTCTGCGTGGGTCAGCCGCCGCGCACTGACCATCACCCACAGGCCAGTCAGGCTGGCCCGTGCCGTTCTTCGGTCAGCAGCGGAATTCGCCTCCGGCCAGCACGACTGTGTCGTACCGGCCCGTCTGCCGGCATGCCCCGGGCCACAACCATTCGTGGCTCGCGCGGCACTCACGGGACACCGAGGACATCCCTCTAGGGATATCGCCTCTGTTGGCGTTCGGCTGCGCTACGTGTATCGATGAGGCGAGTGAAGTCATGCATACGGGGGAGCAGTACCACCAGTTTTTCCTGACCTCACGGCGAGACGTAGTCGTGCGCAGCCGATTCCAGCGTATGGCGATGGACCTGCTCCCTCGCGGCGCGGACGTGCTCGACTTCGGCGCCGGAACAGGCATTGATGCCAGGACGTATGCGTCGCACGGACATCGCACGTTCGTGTACGAACCCACCGAATCCATGCGGGATTACCTGCTCAAGTACTGTGGCGACGAACTCGAGCAGCGAACCATTGTGGCGATTGACTCGCTGGAGAACTGCAAGGTATCGGCGGTGACGGCGAATTTCGCGGTCCTCAATCACTTCGCGGACCACACCGGCCTGTTCGAAGACCTTGCAAAGGTTGTTCCCAGCGGTGGCTTCGTGTTGGCGAGCATGCTCAATCCGTTCTACCTGGGAGATGCACGGTACGGTTGGTGGCTGGCAAACATTGTCCATCTGCTTCGGCGAGGGCACTACGCCATTCGCAGCGAAAGTCGCATCCACCGCTTCGCGCCGCGCGTGGTGGCGCAGGCGGCAGCGCCCTATTTCCGGTTGGAACAACGGGTGCCCGCGGGATGGGGCATGGCCACTCAGCTCTACATGTTCCTGTTGTTCCGGCGAAACTGACATGTGGAAAGACTGGATACGTCCGTTCGTGCGCCCGCTACCGCAATGGTCGCCGGTAGCGGTGGCGCCCCCGCAACACGCGGTGACGGCCTGCATGTGCTGGGATGGCGGCATGGACGATGTCACGAACGATCATACCGTGGCCTCACTCAAGCCACTGGTGATTGCCAGCAGCGTGGATGGCGGATTGCATCCGGTCATCGAGTACCGCGATAGCGTCACCGGCGCCATCGTGGGGGTGCTGCGCCTGGCGCGCATGATGTCGATCCATGTCACCGGATCGTCGCTTGCGCTGTACCGCGTCATGGATGGCGAGCACCGCTGCCTCGCCTGGCCACGACGCGGCTGGAATCGCTGGCTGCAGAACCGGCTGATGCGCAAGCAGCCGTCGGCGCAGCACGCCCTGATGGCACCCATGGCGGTGCAGCAGTTGATGGTGGCTTATCTTTGTCCCCGCCCAGTGGTCCTGGTTTCCGTCGACGCACCCGGCCACCAGAACATGTTTCCCATGGACCTGATCGGACCGTTGGCACGCAGCGGGCTCTATTCACTGGCATTGCGAAGCACGAACGTGTCCACGCAGGTCATGCGCGATACGGGCCGCGTGGCGCTGTCCTGCGTTCCTGCATCCATGAAGTCGATGGTCTACCAGCTCAGCGAACACCACAGGCATACGCTGTCGGACTGGAACACACTTCCCTTCCCCATCCGATCATCGAGTGGTTGGCGCATTCCCGCGGTGGCTTCGGCGCTATACGTCCACGAGCTGAGCATCCTGCACTGCCAGGAGATCGGTTCGCATACGTTCTTTCTCGGCCGGCTTACCGCTGGCGAGCGTCTTGCTGAAGGCGTCCAGCTTCATCACACACCGGGCTTCTATCAGGCTTATCGGCGCCGGCGCGACATGTCTTTCGCCGAGGCTTAAGGCGGCACGACTCTCGCCCGATCAAGCGCTACGACGGGTGGTGGCGACTCGTGCATCGCACGGGCATTGATGCGCTCCTCAATGCCCGCCTCAAGATCGTGGCCAATGACAAGGCTGCGGTCCGCCAGGCATGCGACGCTGGGTCGATGGGATATCACGACAAAGGCCGTGCCACGTAGACGTTGCTTCACCTTCGCAAGCACGTAAGCCTCGGCGCCGGCATCGAGGGCGTTGGTCGCCTCGTCGAGAATGGCCAGCGCCGGTCGGCGCAACAGGACTTGTGCGAGCAACAGGCGTTGGAGTTCGCCCCCCGAGAGCCGACCCGACGAACCATCCAGCGTGGCATCGAGTCCACGCCCGTCGGCGACAAGGCGTTTATCCAGACCGACATCGGCCAGCGCGGCGAGCATAGCGCTCTCGCTGGCATCCGCCGCGGCCCAGTGCAGACATTCGCGCACGGTTCGCTGCCACGGCCGCACGCTCTGGCTGATATAGGCGCCATGACTCACCCAGGCGCGGTAGGCGTCGAAGTCCATGCGTCGACTACCCAGCCACGCCGTGAAGGTCGTCGGGCGCATCATGCCGGCCAGTACGTCCGCCAGGCTGGTCTTGCCGATGCCCGAGTCGCCGGAGATCAACACCATTTCTCCCGGATAGAGCCACAGATCCCGCACGCGAAGCGTCACGGGCTGGGTCAAGGTGAGCTCCTCGATCCTTAGCGGCGCCTGCCCTTGCGCATGTGCCTGCAGGGCGTCCGCGCGTGGAAGGGGCGGCACGGATGCATAGCGGCACCACAACGCGAATGCCGGAATGGCCGAAGTGAGCTGGTGGAAGCTCTGTCGGGTGGAAACCAGATATGGGAGCAGTCGTCCAAGCAACAGGCAGACCGCGATCAGCGACGCCTGATCAACACCGTGCCAGTGATTGGCCATGATGAAAATCGCTGCGATGCCGAACGCCGCGAGCAGCTCCAATACCAGTCGCCCCGAGGCGATCAACTCCAACTGCCGGCGGTATCCGTCACCCAGGCTTCCCGAGGCCTTGGCGTGACTTTGCTTCTCGGCCTGCTCCTGTCCGAACGACTTGATGTGTCGCCAGCGGCGCGGAAAGTCCTCGCTCATCCAGAATAGCCGTGTCATGTCGGACACGTACCGCCTGCTCACCGCAGCGTGTTCGCGACTGCCAAAGCGCGCCGCAATCAATGAACACGCCAGGATGACGGGCGCGGCAAGCGCGAGCGGAGGCGATACCCAGAGGGCAAGCCCCAGGCTGACCGCAGTAGTGATGCCTGCCACCAGCAACTGCAGCATGGCGCTGAAGCCCTGCGTGACGATCTCGACGTTGTGCGTGAGAACGTTGGCCAGTTCTGCCGAGGTGGCATCCGCCAGGGACGCAAGCGGCGCCTCGACCAGGCTTTCGTGTACGCGGCCGCGAAGCTGCATGCCGTAACTGCTGGCCAGTCGCGCGGCCAGCCTGGCGGCCTGCCAGCGCACCAGCGCAAATACTGCCGAGGCGACCAGGAACAATAGCGCTCGCATTTCCATGCTGACGCCATGGCCCCGCCAGCGACCATCGAGCCACGCCGTGGAATCGGGCTGGATCATGGGAACCACGAGCAGCGCCGCTGCGCCACCGGCCAAGGCGCTGCCGAGCGACAACGCAACGTAGGTCGCGATTTTCAGCAGGCCCAGTGTCTTCAGACTGGAGAAAAAGGAGCGCGACAGGCCATTCGCCCGCCCACGCAGCAGACCCTTCCATGCCCTGGGCATATCAGGAATCCATTGCACTGGGTGACCGCGCCTGCCGCGGCTCAGTTGGCACCTGATGACTATGCAAGACCTTACCCGGATCAGCCGCTCCTGCCGATGAGTGCGCCCTGGCGGAGGAATGGTTGCCGGTTGCGCAGAACCGGTGCCCGTCAGCCGAGCAACTCCTTCAGCAGCCGCACGGATTCGGAGGGGTGGCGACCACGCAGCAACTCGCAGGCCCTCATGCGCGGCAGCGCCCGCATGAAGCCTGCCCAGCCCGCCTGATTGGCGGCATAAGGTTGCTCGGCAGCGAGTCGCACGGATGCCTCATCCATATCCATGAACCGCAATCGCGCCTCCGTCGGTTGCGGATCTGCCGCCGAGACAAAAACAATGCCCGTCAGCTCAAGGGGTGAGGAGGCGAGCTGTGCCGGCTTCACACGGAGATCGACTTCGAACTTCGCCACCCCGCTACGCCGCCGGATCACTGGCGACTCGCTGATCCAGCGTCGTTGCCGGTCGTCATCCACCCACGCCAACCCGTCGGTACGTACGTGCAGATAGTTGGGCACCCCCGTGGCACTCAGGCTTTCCGAGTGGACGAAGACGGCATCTTCGGCAAGAAGCTCCAGGCCATCCAGCAGCCCGCGCAAGGCAAGTGTCGACTTCCCCGCCCCACTGCTTCCGGTGATCAACAACCCGCGCCCATTCCTGCCCAGGCAGGCGCCGTGCAGGGGAATCAATCGCTGCACGCGCGTTGCCAGCGTGAATACCGCGAACTCGATGAGCTCATAACGAACGTGGTACGGAAAGGCCAACATGTCCTCGGACACCACGATGAGCGCCCGCCCCTCTGCGGGCGCCATGACGACGTAGTTGTCGGCATCCATGACACCGCACAGCAGCCCGGCCCCGGAGCGCATGGTCACTGGCGGCGGCTCCTCGCCCATCGCGCCCTGACGACGTGAAGCAAGCCGAAGCTCGATATCCAGCACCCGCGCAGTGACAGCGAGCGCGTGGCCCGGCAAGCGGCCATAGGCGGCATCCACCAGCGCAAGCAAGGCGTCATCTGTGCTGCTGAAGCGAAAGCGCGCACCAAGAATCCAGTGCTCGACGGAAGGCCCGGGCGCCGGCTGCTCAAGAAAGGGATCCGCGAGGATGTCGCTCGTCTCGGACGGGTGGCTCATGAGATGCATCGATCGTTTTCGACCGCCATGTGATAGCACACGGGCGGGCGAATGGACATCCAAATATTTGCGCGCGCCATGGCAACCGACGGCCGGCATGGCGGCACTCACGCCTGACGAGCGTAGAACGCTGGAGGCCATATCGCCGACTGTCGTGGATGCGCCGGAGATGCTCGCCCAACGGCTACGATTGAGGCCTTTCCAACATGCTAACCATTCAGGTCGGCCACTCCTATTTCCTGAGGTTCGACCGCAAGCAGTGGGAACGTGGCAAGCCCTATCCGCCGCTCGCCACCCTCCACGTGGCCGCGCTGCTGCGGCGCATGGGTCACGAGATTTCCCTGTTCGACGCCATGCTCGCCGATGGCGTCGACGACTACGCGCGCGCCCTGCCAGCATCCCACCCGGATGTCGTTGTCCTGTATGAAGACAACTTCAACTACCTGACCAAGATGTGCCTGGGCCGCATGCGCGAAGCCGCCTGCGAAATGATCGCCATGGCGAAAGCGGTGGGTTCGCGCGTCATCGTCGCGGGTTCGGACGCCTCCGATCAGCCCGAGGCCTTTCTTGCCGCAGGGGCCGATGCCGTACTGATCGGCGAAGGGGTTGCACCGCTGATCGAGTTGATCCGGCGACTGGACCAGAACCCTTCCATCCACACTCGCGATTGGGTGGACCGCCTTTCCGGCGTGGCCTCACTGAACGATGGCAAGCTTCAGCTCACGCGGATTGGCGCGACGCCGCCCGATCCGCGCATCGTCGGCCACCCCGCCTGGGATCTGGTCGACATGGAGCGCTATCGCTCGCTATGGCTCGAACGCCACGGCTATTTCAGCCTGAACATGGCGGCGTCACGCGGTTGTCCATTCCGTTGCAACTGGTGCGCAAAGCCCATCTGGGGAAACCATTACAACCGGCGCACCGCTGAAGACGTCGCCGCGGAAATGGCCTACCTCAAGCACACGTTTCAGGCGGACCACATCTGGCTTGCGGATGACATCTTCGGCTTTCACGTGGATTGGGTGGAGGCATTCGCCGCGCACGTCAACCAGATCGACGGCTCCATCCCCTTCACCATCCAGACACGCGCGGACCTGGTCAGCGAGCGCATGGCCACCGCGCTGAGCCAGGCGGGTTGCGCGGAAGCGTGGATCGGTGCGGAAAGCGGAAGTCAGCGCGTGCTCGATCACATGAACAAGGGCACCCGGGTCGAGGACCTGATCACGGCGCGCGAACGACTGGGCGCGCAGGGCATTCGCGTCGGCTTCTTCATCCAGCTCGGCTATCTGGGCGAAGAACTCGAGGACTTGCTGGCGACACGGGATCTGATCACACGCGCATCGCCCGACGATATCGGCGTCAGTGTCTCCTACCCCCTGCCCGGCACGCGCTTCTACGAACAGGTCAAAGCACAGCTCGGCGACAAGACGCATTGGCGCGACAGTGGCGACCTGGCCATGATGTTCCAGGGTGCGTACGACTCGGAGTTCTATCGTCACTTTCGCGACTTGCTGCACGAACAAGTCGTGGTGCAGCAGTGGAAGGTGGTCGATGAAACGGATCGCCACAGCCGGGCCTCCCGCTCGCTCGATGCGCGATGGCGCGCCTTAATCGAGGAGGAAGCCAACCATCGCACGGCCACGTCGGAAGCGCCGTGGCGTGCAAGGACGTCACTGCATGTCTGAGCCATCCACCGCCATAGACAGCCCCTCCTTGAAAGCCATCAGGGCCGGACTGAAGCGCACGACGGAGGCGCTTGCGATGGAGCTCGCTCACCCGACGGGCGATACGCCGGACTGGACGGAGCTCGATTGGCGCCTGGCCGCCGCGGCCGCAGCCGCGCATGGCGTTGCCGGCCAGTGGCGCGTCTACGCCCACTGGCAGAACGCGGGCTGGCTGGCATTCCTGAAGAGTCAGCACGAGCACATCGCGTTGCGTCACCAGCGCGTCGTCGCGCTACTGGAGCGCATCGATGCCGAAGCGCGCGGCATGGGTCTGGCCGTGGTGGCATTGAAAGGGGCTGCTCTTCATATGCTTGGCCTCTACGAGCCGGGCGAACGCCCCATGGCCGACATCGACCTGCTGGTCAGCGATGCCGATCGGGATCGCGCAGGCGCCATGCTGGAGCGCATCGGCTATGCCGCCTCATTCACGGGCTGGAAGCATCGGGTGTACCGGCCGACGGAGGGCGCCCCAGGCCCTGGCCTGGGCGAACATCGCGACACGCCGGTCAATATCGAACTGCACACGCGCATACAAGAACGGCTCCCGGTATCAGCGGTGGATATCACGAGCTGCATTTACCCGCGCTCGCCTGCGCCAGGCATCAACCCGTACCCATCGCTGGGCCCGCTGATGAGTCATCTGCTGCTGCATGCGGCAGGAAATATTTGTCATCGGTCGATGCGGCTTATTCATCTGAACGATATTTCCGTGCTTGCCGCCCACATGATGCGCAGCGAGTGGTTGGCACTGTGGGGCGACGGAGCCACGGAAGCGCCGTGGTGGGCACTTCCTCCGCTATTGCTCGTATCCCGGTATTACAGCAGCGCGGTCCCACCTTCACTGCTCTACGAACTCAGCAGCGAGTGCCATGCGCCGCTCCGCCTTGCGTCGCGGCACCTGACGCTCACCCAGGTGTCCTGCTCCGAGCTCTGGCTGCATGCGTGCTCAGGCATCGAATGGTCACGCTCAGTGCGCGAGGCCGGGCAATATGTACTGGGTCGCCTGAGGCCCTCCGAGGAAGCGCGGAGAGAACGCGCGGACATGGTGCGCACCGAACTCTGGCTGCAGGAATCTTCGTGGGTGACGTCGCGCCAGTTCCATCGCATGATCGCCTGGCTGACTCATCCGGTAACTCGCACGGACACCATGTATGTCGTGCGTGCCGCACTGTCGCAGACGTCGCCGGCATGGGCTCAGCGCCCTGAATCGGCCGCCATGACCTGCAGGTAAAGTGCCTGGAAAGCGCGGGCCGTGTAGTCGGCGTCTTCCATCACCGCGCGACGCTGGGCTGCGACCGCCAGGCGCAACCTCAGCTCGTCATCCGCCAGCACTCGACGGATGCCGCGTGCCAAGGCCGCCCAATCCCCCACTGGCACCGCCAATGCGGCGGAAGGCGCCCATTCCGCGATGTGCCCAACGGCCGTGCCGACGGCTGGCACACCCAGGACGGCGGCCTCAAGCAGCACAAGCGGCCCGGCTTCGTGGCGGGACGACATCACCAGCAGGTCGGCGGCCTCCATCATGGGCCGCAGCTCGCGTTGCGTCTTGAAGCCATGGAAGCGGACGCGATCATCCAGATCCAGCTCATGGGCCAGCCGCTGCATCTCGCCGTCGAGCGTGTCCTGGCCGATGATGTCCATCTCGAAGTCTTCGCCCGCCTCTGCGAGGCTCGCCAGCGCGCGCAGCAAGGTTGGCTGGTCCTTCACGCGGTTCAGGCTCGCCACGTGGATCAGCCGCGCGCGCCCGTTGCGTCGACAGCGTGGCGGCATGGGCGGCCAGTTGCGTAGATCCACCCCCAGCGGAACGCGGCGCGCCTGCAAGCCCAGCACGCGCAAAGACTCCAGGATGGGCGCGCTTGCCGCAGTCACCGCGTTGGCGCCACGCAACACTAATGCTTCGCGCAGTCGTCCCTTGAGGAATCGCCGGCCGCCGTAGTCGATCTCATGCATCGCCACCAGTTCGCCGCCAGCGATGTGCACCAGGCTGGGCAGGCCGAGCACGAGCGCAGCCCCGACCGCAACGAAGCTGCATGAACCGGAGAAGATCGCCTGCACCAGATCGAAGGGCGCGCGGCGATGTTCCTCGCGGATGGCGCCAATGGCGCGAAGCCGTGGCCAGCCATCGCCAATGTTGTGGATGTGCGCCCCGGCAAGTCGCCAGCCATCGGCGGAAGCTTCCTGACGAAGCGCATAGACATGCACCTCGTGCTCACAGGCCAGTCGCCGGATCAAGGCCAACAGCACCGGGATCACGCGGAACTCGCCGGTGCGATCGACCCCGCCGGGAACGACCAGCGCCAGTTTCACGACGGATCCCCTCGTTGCCCGCGAACCAGTTGCACATAGGCGTCCACCCAGCGCCGGCCCACTGCCTCCAGTGACAAGTGACGGTCGAAATGCGCCCGCACAGCTTGCGGTGATGTGCCATGCGTCACGGCGTCGACCAGTGCCTTGGCCAGCGCACTGGCATCGCCGGGCGTCCACAGGCGGCCGATGTCGCCCGTCAACGCGCGAAACGAGGGGATATCGGTCACCACTGGCGTCACACCGCATGCCATGGCTTCGAGCAGGGCGTAGCCGCAGCTCTCCGCGTGGCTGCCCGACACGAAGATGTCAGCGGCACGCATCAACGACTGCACCCGTTCATGCAGCACTCGCCCCAGCAGGTGAACGCGCCCGGCCAGTCGCGGGTCGCCCTCCACGCGTTGCGTGACACGGGCCAACAGCGGCGCGCTGCCGAAGGCACACCACAGTTGCAATCCAGGCAGTTGTTCCGAGGCACGCGCGACGCCATCGAGTACCGTCAACGGATCCTTGTTCGATTGCAGATGCCCCACCCAGACCACGCAGGGATCGCCGTACAGCCCCGTCTCGGACCATGCGCGCGCACGACTTCCCGGCGTAAAACGGCTGGTGGATTCGGGTATGGCGAACAGACGCATGGCAGGACCGAACAGGCCCGTGGACACATACGGTTGCGCCAGCTCCGGAGCCGTGAATGCCACGCCCTGTGCCGTCGCATACCAACGCCGCCAGCGTGGCCGTCGCCACCAGACAGGCACGCGGTCGGCGTGATCCTGCAACAGGATCGGCACCCCGGGCAGCGCACGCGACAGAGCATGCGCTGACGGCGCGGCCCCCATACTGTGAACGTGCACCACGTCCGGACGTAGGTCCGCGAGCAGGCGAGCCACACCACGAGCAGGGGCGACATACCGATAGTCAACGCCATTTCGGTGCAATCGCTCGACATGCGATGCCCGCTGCAGCACGGTGATCCGCGCACCGGTGCTGGCCACGGCTTCGGCGATATCAGCCAGCGACGGCCAGCGCTGCAACGTGTCGCCAAGCCCCTGCCCGTCCGGCACGGGGTGGAAATTGACTTGCGTGACGTGGAGTGGCGGCACGGCTCAGAGTCCCGAGACCTGGGGCATGCGCAGGCGCACCAGCCGGTTGGCGAGATTCAGCTCCCACGGGCGGTCGTAGCGCCGCCAGCGATAGCGCCACGATGCAGCGGCCGCCAGCGTGCGTTTTGTCCATGGCGACGAACGAAGATCCTGCACGGTCGGATAACGGCAGCGCAGCACGGTGACGAAATCATGGATGCGCTGCCGGAGCTTGTCGCTGACCCATGGCGCATCTGCGTGGCAGGCGTAATCGACCCACTGCTTCTGCGTCCACTCTTCCGGCGTCGAGGGAAACACCACGGGCTCGCCATTGATATCGAGCAGCGGTGCTGATGTGTGCCGGTGCCGGTCTTTTTCGTGACGACTGCTTTCGGGCAGTGGCGTGTAGATGTAAACGATGATTTCAGACTGCGGATTGATGCGCTTGAGCTCACGGATGAACTCGAACGTATGCTCCGTCTCTTCCTCGGTGTGCTGCGGCGGCGCCACCATAAAGGACAGCTCCGGGATCACGCCATGGCGTCGGCACAGCTCGGCCACAGCCAGCGTCTGGTCGGGGCGCGTGCCCTTGCGTATCTCCTTCAGCATGGTCGGACTGGGGGATTCCGCGCCGATGTACGCCATGCGCAGGCGGCTCTTGCGCACCAGCTTCCACGTGCTCTCGGACAGGTTGAGCAAGGCGTCTGCGCGCGCGTAGCACCACCAGGGCAGTTCGTAGCGGGCCATGATCTCGAGCAAGGGAATCATGTCCTGCTCGCGGTCGAAGAAGTTGTGGTCGAAGTATTGGATGGAGTCGGCGCCGAGCTTGTGCTTGAGGTAGTCCAGGTCGCGCTCCAGTCGCGCCATGGGAGGCAGTGCCGTAGCGCCGCCAAACATGGCCGCCACGCCACAGAACGTGCAACGAAAGCGGCAACCCACCGACGCCTGGTGAGCGGCGGTGCGTCGACCAAGAAACGTGCGCGCCAGGTAACGACGCGGGTCACCGAGCTTGTCGTAGGGCAACACCACGGGAGGGCCGTTTCGCGAAAACGGGCGGCTCGGGTTATGAACGATGTTCGATTCGCGTTTCCAAGAAATGCCGTGGATCGCCGGCAGCATCGTCAGGTCGCCGGCATGCAGCGAGGCCACCAGCTCCGGCAGGCTGTCTTCGCCCTGCCCGCGAACCGCGTAGTCCACGTAAGACGCCGACAGCGCCGTGTCCGTGTAAAGCGTGGGGAAGTAGCCGCCCCACACGATGGGCACATCAGGTCGATGCGCACGGATGGCACGCGACACGGCGATGGCCGGCTCCACCTGCGGGCCGCCCATCACGCTGATGCCGACGGCCGTGCAGTCGCGCTCATCCAGTGCCCGCAACGTGTGGCCGACGATATCGCGATCCATGTTGCCATCGACGATGCGGCTGCTGCCCGCGCGATCGAGCGTGGCCGCCAGATGCAGCAGCGACAACGGAAACCGCGCGCTGGAACGCGACGTGATCGTGGGGTTGATCAATAGCGTATGTGGCGCGTGGTGCATGGAATCCCGAGTGGACATGGTCATGGCCTGCGCCAGAGCTGGAAGACGATGGCGACGGGCACATCCAGCGCCATGGGGTCGAAATGCGCGCCGGCCGGGATATCCGCCGGATCCAGCATGGGCTCGAGGATGCAGCCGATCTCCAGCCCAAGCGTCGAGCAGGCGGCATGCCAGTGGCTGTAGAGGTGTGGTGTATGGCGCACTGCGTAGCGACGCCCCTGGGCCTTGAAGTCCCGCAGCCAACCCAGGGCATGTCCCACCGGATGCACATCGCTGCACAACACCATGCCGCCGGGCTGCGTAACGCGGCAAAGCTCTGCCAGCACGGGCTCGAGTTGCTCGACGTGCCCCACCGCCAATCCGCAGATGGTGAGGTCCGCCCAGGCATCCGCCACGGGCAATGCATCCAGGCTGCCCTGCGTGAGTTCGACCGGAATGCGTCGGTGACCGTCACGCAGTTCGGCGGCGGCGCGCATCAGCATGTCGCGCGACAGGTCCACACCCGATACGCGCGCTGCTCCGCGCTGCATGGCATGCCGCATGTACCGGCCGGTGCCGCATCCCGCATCGAGCACGTTGCGCCCGCTCAGATCGCAAGGCAACAAGCCCAGCATGGCTCGCTCTTCTGCCAGCATCACGGGGTTATGCGCCCGCGCCGGGTAGCTTGGCGCCCATAGCGCGTACGCTTCAGCGGGGTCGAGGATCGGCGTATGCAGCATCACGGCCGCGCCTCAATGGGTGGCGTCCGCGACCCCATCCCGTTAAATGCATCAAGGCCCGAGAGTCCGGGCTCGAGCGCCATGACGGCGGGATCCGCCAGTTCTTTTGCAAGCAGCTTGGGGCGTCCGTCGAGCATGACGGGCACCGCCGCCACACCGGTCGCCTCAAACCAGTCCGCGAAATCCGGATCGGCCACGCGCGGCAAACCATCGCGCACGACGGCGCGAAGTTCGCTACGCGTGATGCCGGCCAGGCCCTGCTCCGGATCGCCGCCACGATCCTCGATGATGACGAAATCTGCGTGCGCACCGTCCTGAAGGTGGCCGTGCCAGGGCATGCGCAGCAGGCGCGCGGCATCAGTCGTCACCAGTCCCAGCCACTGGTTCGGCGGAAGCTCGCCACCGGCAGCGACGCGCTGCAGCTCTTCAAGGAGGTCACGCGATCCACTCAGGCGCGAATCCGTGCCCAGTGCCAGTCGCCCCGCGTCAGCCAACCGGCGCGGCTGCAGCGTGCGACCAAGCAGGCGTTCGTTGCTGGTCGGACACCACACCACGCCGGCGCCCACGGCAATGATCCGATCGATATCCTCGGCGCGCAGCCCCACGCCGTGGATCAGCACGCTTTGCGGCGCCAGGCACCCCAATTCGTCCAGGCGACCGAGCTCGGCCTGTGCCGGCGCATCGGTGCCTTCGGCCAGATGAATGAACCACGGCCGGCCGGCCGGCGTCTGCGCAAAGCTTTGCTGCACCGGCGGCCCATACGACGTCCAGTCCAGTGAATAGCTCCAGCCATAGTCACGCAGCAGGGCGACGGGGAAGTCATCGGCGTCCAGCACGTCGTGCCATGGATCGTGATGCGCAACACAGGTGGTTCCGGCCAGCAGATTCTTGAGTCCGCCGTGGCGCAGGCGCACGGCCTTGGGAACAAGCAGCGCTTCGATAACCGCCGGATCGCGAAAGTGCGCCTGAAAGGCCTCGATCCACGCGTAGCTGTTGGGAAACACCTCGGTCGTGGCAAGCGGCGGCACCGCATTCACATGGAGGTGTTCGTGGGCATTGATCAGCCCGGGAAAGATCAGGTGATCGCGCAAGTCGGCCCGGTACGTCCAGGCCGGTGCCGACGAGGCGATGCGGCCACCGCGAATGTGCAGCGGCGCACGCGACACGCCATGGGGAACGACGCATGCCGCGCCGCAGAGGCTGGCACGGGTTCGGGCGGACCGGGCCGGCATGGCCTCACCGCCTGCGCATGACGATCAGGAAGTGATCGCCCATGTCGCGCAGCCATGGCAAGGCCCCAAGGCGGTCGTCGAGACGCCCGAGACGCTCATACCAATGCCGGCGACGCCGGTAGCGATGCACGAGATACGGCGGTGGCATGAACAGGCTCAGCGCCCGATAGCCCTCCAATGAAAACAACGGAGCGAACGCGCGATAGAACTCGCGCGGAAAGTAGTAGTACGTCCAGATCGTGTGCTTGTTCATGCTCACCGCCGCCGGACCACGCGTACCGCGCACCCCGGCCCGGCGCAGGCGGCCGCGAAGCGCGTAGTGGCCCAGTTCCCACGGACAGATGCGGCCGATCACCGAGAACACCAGCTTGCCGCCAGGCTTGAGCAGGCGCGCGCACTCTTCCGCCACGACGTGCAGGTCGGGCGCGCAGTTGAGCGGGCCGAAGTTGGAATAGATGCCGTCGAACTCCTCTTCCAACTGGTCGAGTTGCTGCACACCGATGTGCATCGCCACCACACTGGATTCCAGCCCGGTGACTGCCGCCCGTGACCGCGTGCGTCCGACCATCGCGGGCGACCAGTCCGTGGCCACCACCTGGTAGCCGCGCCGCGCGAACTCGATGGCATCAAGACCGGTGCCGCAGCCGATGTCCAGCAGTTGCGCGCCTTGCGGCACTTCGCGGCACACCGTGTCCCACAGCGTGCCGCGCATCCGCTGGATCAGCTCGTTGTTGCCGCGCGGCCCGTCGTAGTCTTCTGCAACGCTGTCGAAGGCGCGCTGCGTATCGAGCAATTGCGCTTCGTTCAAGGATGCCTCCGCCGGGCGTCGACCTGCTAGTCCGATCATTGGCTTCCCATGCTCGCCTGTTATTTCGACGCAACGGCCTCGTGCCCCGCCGGGGCGACGCGACCGTCATTCGTCGGTAGGTGCCTTGATTCGCCGGTTTGGTTGAATGACATCGTGCCGGCACGCGAACGGCGCAGGGCGTTTCGCGCGATGGCCGCGAAGGCGCCGAGCGCCAGCCCAAGCAGCGCGCCGATGCCGAAGAACAGCGGCAGATTCGGAGATGCCGGCGCTCGCGGAACATAGACCGGCCACATCAGCGACGTGTCGTAGGTGTAGTTCGGACTAAGGCGAACCGCGAGATCACCCTTGGCTTGTTGCAAGCCAAGAATCGCCCCATCGGCGCTGGTCAGCAGCATGGACGTCACGCCAGCAGCCTGTTGCGCTTCCTTACCCTGTGCACCGGCCGCCGCGGCCGCGCGTGCCAGCTCGCTGCGCTGCCCCTTGGCGACATCGAGGTCCGCCTGCACTTCACTCAGGCGCATCCGGGTCATGGCCAGCGGCGCGGCAAGCAGCTTCTGATGCACATCCTGCAACTGGGCCACGGTGGCCTCGGCAAAGCGCTTGGCCTGCTCCGGCGACCACCCGCGCACGGTGAACTTCACCAGCGGGCCGGCATACGGCAGCGGCTCAAGCTTCAGGCTCTTTCGATAGAGCCGTGCCTCAGGCGCATCTTCCTTGATGCCGATGCTGGCCATCACCTGGTTTTCGAACGGCACCAACTTGAGGCGCTCGAGCACACGCGCGAGCGGCTCCACCTTCGGATCCTGCCCGGGAGGAACGCCGGCAACCTGCCCGATCTGGATATACGCCGTGGCTTCCCATTGCCGCCGAGCCGTCAGCGCAAAGGCAAACACCGCCAGTGCTATCGCAAGCGACACCAACACGAACCACCGCCACTCGCGGACGAGGATTCGCCATAGGTCCAGTACGTACACTTCGTCTCGTTGCATGGCTGTCTCACTCATGGGTGGGTGATCGGAGGCGCGCCACTGCCTGCGGGTGCGGCATGGCGGGAAGCGGGTTCGGAAAGGGCGCGATCCGGCAGCAGCGTCGCCGCAAGCTGGAACAGCAGACACAAGGCGATGAAGCCGAAACTGGTCCAGGTGAAGGCCTGCGGCGCAAATGGCGCCATGACGGCGGTATAGGAGACACGCAGGAAAACAAGCAATCCAAACAGCGGCACTGTCGGCTGCACGCGGCGGACACTCCATAGCAGCATCAGGTAGAGCGCCACCATCGAAGCAACGGCACCGGATGCCCCCCAGGCCATGAGGAACGGAAAGAACTCCGTGCCCACGTTGATGTTGGCCGCATCCAGTGGAATACCGGTGTCCGCCGTGGCGATCGAGCCAGCCATCGGCACCAGTTGATTGATCAGGAAGTGTGCGTCTTCATAGTGTTTGGCCAGGATCGAGGCAAAGTTGTACGGCCCCGCACTGGCGTACAGGAGCAACCATTTCACACCCTGGGGCGCACTCCGGTACACGTCACTGAAAGGAAGCGTCACGTAATCCAGCGTGCCGGAGCGCAAGATGCCGAGCACCGAGAAGACGGTCGTCCCACCGAGCGCCAGCGCCACCACCCGCTTCCACGGCAGGGGCTTGGCTTCGGGGCGCCGCAACAACATCACCAGTGCCACGGAAAACAACGCCGCGAATATGCGGTTGCGATCGATCACCAGCACCGGAAAAACAAAGCCGATGGCCACCAGCGTCATGCGCAGCCAGCGTGGGCGGGCGCACAACAAGCCGATGGGAGGCAGTACCCAGCACATGTCCGATACGTGCCGAATGTGGTCGCGGCCACCTTCCATGTTCGCGTATGACGACGGCGAGGCGAACAAAGGCACAGGGAACAGGATGAGGTCGAGGACGCAGAACACCACGATGAGCGCAGCGAAGAGCAAGGCCACGAAGGCATCTCGCGTCCCCGCATAGTCGCGACGGAGAAACGCGCCGCTTTCCGGCAGCCGAATGCCCACGAAGACATCCACCGCCAGAATCGCCAGGGCTACGGCGGCAAGCAGCAACAGCCCTTCCAGGTAGTCCACCGGTAGGTCGTAGGTCAGCAGGGTCAGACCGCAGGCGACCAGTAACGGCACGCTCAGGTAGAAGGACGGCAGGCGAAGCAGCGTTTTCATCCCTGGGCCGCCAGTCGATGCGAAGGGCCGCGCCTTGCGCGGGATAGCAGTGCCAGCAGCCCGTAGGCAGTCATGTGCTTGGCTACCGCCCATGGACGCCGCTGCAGAAAGGCGATTTTGGCGTCGATATGATGGGACTGCGCAAACAGTAGTGTGCGGTACGGTTCGCTGAACATGCACATGCGCCGGATCGCCACATCGTGCGCCTCGATGAGGTTGTGGATGCGCGTCCGGGCGTCACGCGTGCGACTCACGTTCGAGCCGTGGATGCGATATGCGCAGACATTGATATCGATGAAACCGATGGCGTCGTGGGCGGCCAGGCGCAGGAAGAAGTCCCAGTCGTCGAAACGCAGGCCCTCGCTCCAGCCGGCCACCGTCTCGATCGCGCGGCGGCGCACCAGCGTCACCGGGCCGCCAATGGCCCATTGCGTGATGACCGCCCGGCGAATGCCATCGTCCGAGCGATAGAGCGCCTTGTCCGCATGATGCAGGTCACGCATGCCGCTGTCGTGCAGATGGCGACCGTCACCATCCACTACGATGGAATCACCGATGACCACCCACTTGTTCGGGTGACTCAGAAGATAGTCCACCTGCGCTTCGAGGCCGCCAGGCAACAAGTAATCGTCGCTGGCGCCAAGGCGCAGGAATTCGCCACGCGCACGCGCCGCCAGCTCGTTGAGCGTGGCGGCAATGCCTTTGTTTCCGCGCTGCACGTATTCCACCGGGACTTCGTCGCCGTGCCGTGCAATCCAGTCGGCGATCCGGCGGCCGGTTCCATCCGTCGAGCCATCGTCGATGATGACGATTTCCTTGGAGGGATACGGATCCTCAAGGACGCTGTCCAGGAAACGTTCCACGAAGTGCTCGTGATTGAAGGCGGGCACCAGTACGGATACCAGCGGCATGCACTGAACGGCCTCGGGCATGGCGTCGTCCATCGTCATAGTCCTCTCAGGTAGCGGCGAACGACCATCACGTTGAAGAGCAGGTACAGCGCGTAATTCACCGCGAACGCATACATGGCGCCGATCAAGCCGAAGCGTCCGGTGAACAGGAACACCAGCGCCACGTAGCTGATCGCGAAAGCAAGCTCCGATGCGACGAACAAGCGGGTCATGGCCTTGGCCAGCATTACGTACGACAGCACGAACGAAGCGATCTTCACCACGTCGCCGATCAGTTGCGGTGCATACAGTGCGCGGGCCGCCGAGAAGTCGTCACTGAACAGCAAGGCCGTCACCCAGTCGCGGCACAGATACACGCCCACGGCCAGCGCCAGCACCACCGGCATGACATAGCGATAGGCCAGGCGAAGCTCCAACGCCAGCGCCTCCCGCGCATGCGTCGACGCCAGCTTGGGCAGGTAGTACACGTTGATCGCCGTGGTGAGAAACAGCAGGTAGGCATCCGACACCTTGCCCACGGCCTGCCAGTAACCCACCTGCTCCCAGCCGAAGCGTGCGGCAAGGTGGTCACGCACGGCGATGTTCACCAGTGGCGGCAGCAGCGCCGACGTCACCGTCATGGCCGAGAACGCCGCGAGCCGCAGCGTCATCTCCCGGTCGAAGTGCATGCTCAACATGCGCCGATCGAAGTACGGACTGCGCCACCACGCAGGCAGGCCGACCGCGAGCACCAACAGCTGCCCGACCACGAGCGCCAGTAGTGCGCCATAGAGTTGCAGCCAGTGCGCCAGGCACAGCGCCACCGCAATACTGAGCAGCGAGCCGAGCACCTGGATGCAGGCCAGCCGTTTGACGTCCATGAATCCGTTGATGACGGCCAGAATGTAGTTGATCAGGGCAATGCCGAGCTGCACCGCGGCAAGCAGGCCGATGAGCCCTTCGTAGCGCGAGTCGCCCAACAGCCAGCCGGCGATCTGCCGCCGAAACAGCAAGCCGGCGATACCGACCAGGCAGGAGGCGCACAATGCGTACCAGAGCGCCGCGGCCAACAGGCGCCATAGCCGCTGGGGATCGTCGCGATACTCGGCCACGTACTTGACCACGCCGGCACTGATGCCACCGCCCGCCAGCACGGCGAGCACGGACATCAGGCTCATGAACTGGCCCAGGCGCCCCACGCCTTCCGGGCCGGCCATCCACGCCACCAGCTTGATGATGACCAGCCCCGCGAGCAGCTTTGCCGCCGTGGCGGCGGAGGCGTATACGCTGGCCCGGGCGATGTTCATGACGACGCCCCAAACGCATTGCACGCCTCGATGACGTGCGTGATCGCCGCATCGTCCATCGCCGGGCTCATTGGCAAGCTCAGCACCTCGTGGTGCAATTGTTCGGTGATTGGCAATCGCGCATCGTGCAGTGACGGATAGGCCGGCTGCCGATGCGCCGGCACCGGGTAATGCACCTGGCTTTGCACGCCGTGGGCAGCCAGATGCTCCCGAAGGGCTTCGCGCTGGCCACAACGCACCACGAACAGGTGCCAGGCATGGCTTTCTTCAACCCGCACCATGGGCAACACGATCTGCGGGCTACGTATCCCGTCGCGATATCGACGTGCCACATGCCGGCGGCGCGCGATGTCGGCGTCCAAGTGTGCAAGCTTGACCCTGAGCATGGCTGCCTGCATTTCATCCAGCCGCGAATTGAGGCCTTGGTACAGGTGGTGATACTTCACTTCGGAACCGTAGTTCCGCAGCGCCCTCACACGTGCGGCGAGTTCGTCATCGCCCGTGACAACGGCGCCGCCGTCGCCCAGTGCTCCCAGGTTCTTGGCCGGAAAGAAGCTGAAGCCGGCGGCGTCGCCGAAGGCGCCCGCGCGCCGGACTCCTTGTCTCGCCCCATGCGCTTGTGCGGCGTCTTCGATCATCAACAGACGATGCCGCCTGGACAGGTCCGATAGCGCATCCATGTCCGCCAGTTGGCCGTACAGGTGCACGGGCATGATGGCCCGCGTTCGTGCACCAATGGCGGACCGGACACAGGCCGGGTCGATGTTGCAGGTCTCCGGGTCCGGCTCCACTGGCACGGGCACCAGGCCGTTGGCGGTAATGGCGAGGAAGGTGGCAATGAACGTGTTGCCTGGAACGATCACCTCGTCGCCATCGCGCAACCGGCCCATCTCCTTGTAGCCTCGCAAGATCAGCGACAGCGCATCCAGCCCATTACCTACGCCTACGGCGTGCCGGACGCCGCCATAAGCCGCGAACTCGCGCTCGAACGATGCGAGCTCGTCGCCCATGACGTACCAACCGGAATCGATGACGCGCACCGCGGCGGCCTTGAGCTCATCGACATAGCGGGCATTGACGTCGCGCAGCGAAAGAAAGGGCACGTCCATCACAGCGTCCATTCGTAGAAGTCGTGCACGACGCCACGCGCGCCAAAGGATTCTTTCTGCGCGATCAGTCCACTGTTGAGTACCGTCCCGCCGTGTTCAGTGGAAATGCCGAAGCTGAAGTAGGTGCGATCCGCGTAGATGCCGCCCACCAGTTCGCCAAGCAGCAGGCTGAGGGCGTCGGTACGCCTGCCCTCTTCCGATGCTGCGATGTACTGCGCATGCACCGCATGCCCGAAGTCGTAGATCAGTACGCCGGCCAGCAGCGCCCCTTCCCTGCGCGCCTCGTGAAGCACGATCTGCGAGGGAAAACGGGTCGCCAGTAGTTTCAGCTCGGCTGCGCTGTGCGTGGGGGCGGCGTCATGCCGTCGCAGCACGTCACATAGCAAGGCGTGATAGGCATCGAGATCATTACCAGTGCATAGCGCCACACCTTCGCGTCCAGCCCTTCGGATAGCCCGGCGCCGCGCATCCGAGAAGCCGGCACCGTGGCGCAGCGGCACCACCGATGAAATGTCGCGCCGCTTCAGTTGCGCGCCTACCCGTTGCAGCGCGTAGAGATCTTCCTCGGCCGGATAGGCGTGGAAGACGTGCGGCACCGGCTTGTAGGTCATGCGATCCACGCCGGTTCGGCGGTAGTGCTCGCCGATCAGGTCGAACACGGCCAGGGTGGAGTCGGCGCGTAGCTCATGAGTGGCGATGAGACCCGCATAGGTGAGCCCACCGTGGCTGGTCACCGTGTTGTCGCGAAGGCTGGCCGGCAACACGGCGACAATCTCCTGCCCACGTTCGACCACCAGCGAGCAATCGACGAAGCGATGCGCGTGATAGTCCATGTAGGCGCGCCGATGCAGGAAATTGCCATTTCTCGACCGATCCACCGCAACGTCCCAGGCGTCGGCGTCCGATGGCTGGTAGGGGCGCACATCAAACATGGGTAGCCCCATCGAACAGCGGCTGGCGTGCCACGGCGACGCCGAAACCGTCGAGGCCCATGTCGTTGCCGTTGTAGAACATCAGGACGTCGTCGCCCCGTGGGATCAGTGCCGGATAGCAGAGCGTCCGCGAGTCCCAGCCATGGTCGGAGAGTGCGATGCCAAGCGCTTCGTCGCGGCGACTCCATCCGATGCCATCCTGACTGAAGGCCACGCCAGGGAGGTATTCCCCTGTGACGTTGCCCCGCGTGAACACCATCGCGTAGCGACCATCCATGCGATACACGCGCGGACGACCGATACGGTATTCGCTCCCCTGCGGAAGCAGGCAAACTTGGTCGTCACGAGGAATACTCGCCAGATCGCCTGTCGTGACGCAACGGATGTGGTAACGGGGGAATGGCCGGCCGTCGATGAGCTCCCAATCGTCACCCACCGCGTACCAGAGCCGCCACTGTGCGCCATCGAACATCGCCGAGTGCACGGCACCAATGGTGCTACGCCCTGGTGCACGATCGAGGATGGGAGTTTCCTGCGTCCGCTCGAACCGCTCGCCGCCATCGGTGGAAATCGCGAGCCCGGTAAACGCCAGGAACTTCGCCCGGGCCACGCGCTGGAAGCCCACGTAGAACATATGGAGCCCGCCGGGCGCGCTCACGACGTCGCCCAAGATCATGCCGTTGTCGTCGAAGCAGCCGCCCCGCCCCACGTCGAGTACGGGTGTCTTGCTGACGCGGAGCACGACGGACGGATCAGCAGCGAGCACGTCGACATAGCCGATGCGGCTCACGCCCTCTTCGTCGCGAAAGCCTGCATAGACGCGGATGGTTGCCTCATCGAGACGCCACGGTGTTGGCGTCAGCGCGGAGTGACGCATCCATCCGCCCACGCCCTGACGCGCGGTGTCGAAAACCAGCCCGTGCTTGCGCCATTGGGCCACGGCCATTCAGAGCCTCACGTCGAAACTGGAGCGGTCCGGCACCGCCTTGGCCGGAGAGCCGACGTAGACCTTTCCCGGCTCCGTATCCCGGTTAACGAGTGCGCCCGAGCCGATCACATTGTCTGCTGCGACCTTCACGTGATCGTTGAAGGTGGTGTTGACGCCGATGAAGCTGCTTTCGCCGACGTCGCAATAGCCCGATATGACGGCGTGCGATGCAACGAAGACGTGATCGCGGATCACCGTGCGATGACCGACGTGATTGCCGCTCCACAGGATGCAGTTGTTGCCGATGCTCACGAAGGGCTGGATGACGTTGTTCTCGAAGATGAAGCTGTTCTCGCCGATCTTTGCGTTACGCCACACGAACGCGCGCGAGCTCACGTAGGTCGCGAAGCGATAGCCGCGATCCTTGGCGTCGAGATAGAAGCGTGTGCGGAGCCGATTGAGCTGGCTCGCCGGGATGGCCACGAAGACCTCGAATTCCGACGGCGGATAGAACGATTCCAGCGTCTCGTAGGCAACGACAGGACGATCGGCCAGCGAGGACTGGGTCAGGAACTTACCTTCGACGCTGAAGGCGGCGACGTCATAGTCACTGTCGTGCTCGAAATACTCGCAGGCAATCTGCGCCATTTCGCCTGCACCTATCAGGACTAGACGCTTTGGCATGCCACCATCCCCGCCGGGTACGCCAGCCCTTTCACTTCGCTCATGAAAAGGTCGTAGTCGGTGATGTAGTCGGCCGGATCGTACAGATGGTCCGCAAGCACCATCAGCACGCAGTCGTCACTGAAATCGTAGAGCTCGCGCCAGACCATGTCCCCGAGCAACAAGCCCTGGGTGGGATCATTGAGCACCACCTCGACCGGACCGGTTCCGTCATCCAGCAAAATGGTCACCGATCCGCGCACGGCGACGGCGAGCTGACGCAGATGCCGATGGGCGTGCTTGCCGCGATGCACATCGTGCTGCGTCGCGAAGATGTAATACACGCGACGGATCACGAAGGGCACATTGATGTCTTGTTCCAGGGCGATCAGCATGCCGCCGTGATCGCCATGCTGTTGCAACTGAACGCGTTCGATTTCCATGCTCTCGGCCCTGGCGTAGGGGTTATCGACGAGAACCCTTCTGCTCTGAGTGCCGGCCGCCTCGCCAAAGGTTGCGACGCAACCGTACGCGGGACACACGACACGATGCACAACCTTTCGATGCCGTCCGGGCACTCACGCGCATAGGCAGGTCCGGGTTCCGCACGCCCTTCTTTCCTCCCGGCGCCGCACGGCCCACGGAGGCGCGCGGATCACGTTGGTTATCGAAGCGAGGCACAGGGATTCGTACATGGAATGGCAGAACGACACTCCGCCGGCGATGCCAGCCGGCGCGACGAGTTCATCGGGTGTTGCCGGAAACGATCGCGGCGAGCATCTACCCATGCGGCCGCGAGCACTGGTGGTACTGCATTGGCTGACGGCACTGTTCCTGGTGATGGCCGCCGCGCTCATTTTGATTCGCGACGAAGTGGAGGGCCGAACGCTGCGCATGTGGCTGCTGGAGGGCCATCGCCACTTCGGGCTGCTCATTCTGTTGTTGTTTTTCGTCCGTGTAGGGTTGCGTCTGCGGTTTGGCAAGTGGCCGATGGAAGGCCAGACGTCGACCCTGATCCGCTTTGCCGCCGGCTCGACACACCTGGCCCTCTACGCGCTCCTGCTGGTGCAACCCGTATTGGGCTGGGCACTCAGCAGCGCCGAAGGCAAGCCGGTGCATTTCTTTGGTTTGACGCTTCCCGCGTTGGTCGCCAGCAACGAAGACCTCGCCGACAACCTGACCGACTGGCACCAGGATGTCGCCTGGGTATTGCTTGCCCTGATCACACTGCACATTGCCGCCTCACTCTGGCACCACTTTGTGCTGCGCGATCGCACGCTGCGCATGATGCTGTTCAGGCCCAAACCCTGATGTGCGCCGGCCCCTTCATGCGCCAGCTCTCACGAGACAAGGAGACCTCATGCTTTCGCCCCTGACTCGCCACTGGCCCCTACTTGCCCTCTATGTCGCGGTTGTCGTGCTGGCGATGCTGGCCAGCAATGGCGTGCGTGCGGTGCCTGCGTATGCACGCCAGACGGGCTCGGCCTGCGCGGATTGCCACGCCGGGGCCTACGGCCCCGCACTCACGCCCTATGGCATGCGCTTCAAACTCAATGGCTATACCGACACGGATGGCCAGGGCACCAAGATCCCGGTGGCGGCGCAACTGATCGGCACCCACACCGTACCGGAGCGTGGCAACAACACCACGCAACTCACCGAGGCGGATATCTACCTGGCCGGCCGCATCAACGATCACTTGGGCGGTTTCGTGAAGGTCGAGACGGACAACAACGGCAAAGACCAATTCAACACGAAGCTGAGCAACCTGGACCTGCGCTTCGTCGCCAAGGACCTGAAGGTCGCCGGCAAGGACACCATCGTTGGCGTCAGCATCAACAACAGTCCCGGCTTCGACGACCCCATCAGCGTGCTGCCCAACGCATCGACGCTAGGACCGCCGGCAATCTCGGGCACGCTGCTCAACCTCTCCAGCCCCAATTCGCTGTACAACCGCGTGATCGGCGGCGGCGTGTATGCGCTCTACGACGACAACTGGTACGGCGAGATCGGCACATACAACAGCATGCCGACATCGACGCAGGACCACCTTGGCTACAACACCGCAGGCGACCCCGGCCACCTGAGTGGCACGGGCTACTTCCGCTTCGCCTATATGAAGGACATGAAGAAGCAGTTCTTCTCCGTCGGCGTGGTGGCGCTCACGACGACGCGCAAGCTTCCGCGCAATGCACCGGGCGATGACATCACCGACCTCGGTTACGACCTGACCTACCAGTTCCTTGGCAATCGCGAGCACATCGTGCAGGCGAGCTACGTGAACATCCTGGAGCAGCGCGACTACGGCAGCACGCCGACGATCAACGGCCTGGTGGCCAAGTCGCACGGCGATGCGCACGACCGCACACTCAGCGTCACCTATACCTTCAAGCAGAGCTATGCGCTGCAGGTGGCGCACCTGGTGAGTACGGGCACGACGGATGCCGCGCGCTATCCGCCTTACGGCAAGCCGGACAGCACGGCCAACCTGATCAGCCTGTACTGGACACCCTTCGGCAAGGACGACTCGTTCACCTCCAAGGCGAACCTGAAGATCGCCGCCACGTGGTTCCGCTTCACGCGCTTCAATGGCGTAAGCAACAACATCTTCGGAGCCCCGCCCGGTGCGCCGATGATCCGAGCCAAAGACCTCGATGCCTTCACCCTGAGCGCAAGCATTGCGTTCTGATATCTGCCGGAGCCTGGACGTGACGAAACCCAAGCAGGGGAGTACGGCGCGCAACGCCATGATCACCATCATGCTGCTCTACGGTGCGAGCACCCTGCCCGCATTGGCTGGCGATGCAAGCGTCGGCGCTGACGTGTTCAAGCAGGAATGCGCCGAATGCCACACCACCAGGCAGGGGCACAACAAGAAGGGGCCCAGCTTGTTTGGCATCGTAGGGCGCCACGCAGGGAGCATCGCCGACTACAAATACACGGACGCGCTCAAGAATGCCGACTGGGTGTGGACCGAGGACAAGCTGCACTGGTACCTGTCGCAACCGGCGAAAAAGGCCAACCCCGGCACCCGGATGAAGTACCCCGGGCTCGACGACCCCAGGCAGCTCGACGACCTGATCGCCTACCTGCAATCGAACCATTGATGGCTGTGAGTGGGTCCACGTGTACAGGGCCGGTGCCGCCCACTAATCTACGGCGGCACCGATGCGGCGCATGGTGGGGACCGATGTTGCGCGGCGATGCTCCTGTCAGCAGTAACCGGGCAGATCCACCCGTGGCGCCGGCCGGCCCGCGCAGCGCGAATATGCGCATGACGCCCCGTAGCGGCGCTCCGTTCGCGCATGCCGGCGGACGCCGGACTCTCCTCCTTTGCGCGGTGGTGGCGACCCTTCTTGCCGGTGCCTGCCTGCCCTGTCCGGTGCTCGCACAGTCATCGAACATCTCCGGCACGGTGGCGTTGAGCTCGCAACTCGTCGACCGCGGACTGGCGATCACCCCCGATGCGGCCGTGCTGCAAGGCGCTGCATCCTGGACCCTTCCGTCAGGCTGGTCGTTCGGCATCGCCGCGAGCACGGAGGCACGCAACGCGACCCCGCTTGCCGAGGCGCTGGCTCAGGCCTCCAAGGCGTGGCGCATCGCGCCGGACTGGCAATTCGTGGCCGGCCTGGCCTATTACGACTATCCGGGACGGGGACATGGCGCCTTCAACCGGGCGGAAGGCAGCGCAAACTGGATGTACCGCGACGTCCTCACCCTGGGCATCGCCGCCCTGGCCCCGACGGGCGGCCGCGACCGTCGCTTGCGCGGCGCTGTCGACGTTGATTTCCATTGGCCGCTGCCCTGGCATGTTTCCCTTGCCGCCGGGGCAGGCTATGCCCAGGCCCAGGTGCCGTACTACCGCACCTATGACGACGAGTACGGCACTCACCGCTATCGTCACGGCGACCGCGTAAACTCATATGGGTACGGACACCTCGGCCTGCTCTGGAGCCAGGGGCCGTGGCGCGTGGAGCTCGATCGTGTCTTCGTCGATGCGACCCTCCGCGAGGACGATCTGGCCGCTTCGCCCTGGGTGGCGACCATTGCCTGGTCGTTCTGAGCCAGGACAACCATTTCGGCCTGATCGGGCACTAACCGGCAACCCCCTGCCATCGTCCCAGCCATGAAAGATGCCGACATTGATGCTGACGATACGGACCGCCTGCTGCTCCAGCGCATGGCGGCGGGAGACCGAGCGGCGCTGGCGACGCTGTACCGTGCCTATCACGGTCGGCTGTGCCGGTTCCTGTCGCGATTGACGCGGCGGGCCGACATCATCGAGGAGGTCATCAATGACTGCCTCTGGATCGTCTGGCAGAAGGCTGGCTCGTTCAACGGCGATTCGCGCGTATCGACCTGGATTATCGGCATTGCCTATCGCTGCGGCCTCAAGGCGTTGCGGCAGCGTGGCGACGAGCCAGTCGACGAAGAAAGCTTGCCCGAGGACCGCGTCCCCGCGTTCGACCCCAGCGAGGATCGCGAGCTTCGCGACTGGCTGGGCAGAGCCCTGGAACGGTTGTCGGCGGATCAGCGCGTGGTGGTGGAACTGGTCTACGGCGTGGGACACACGCTGGACGACGTCGCGGCCATCATGCAATGCCCGGTCGGCACCGTGAAGGCGCGGCTGTTCCACGCCAGGGTGAAGTTGCGCAATGTATTGCCAGTCCTGGCTGGCGACCCGATCACGCAGAAAGAGAATCGCGTGCCATGACGTTGACGAAAGATACTGACAAGGATTGCGCCAAGGCGTGGGAAGCCATGCCGTGGGTACTGCAGGACAGCGCCTCGAAGGCGCAGAGTGACTGGCTCACCGAGCACCTCGCGTGCTGCGAAGCCTGCCGCGAGGAATTTGCACAGCAGACCCGGCTGCGGCTTGCGCTTGCGCTGCCCACCGGCGTCAAGCTGGACCCGGAGGCTGGACTCAAGCGACTGATGGGCCGCATCGATGCCGAGACGACCACCGAGACGGCGCCGCGCGCACGAAACGGGAGCTGGGTGACGCGTGCACTGGTGGCCGCTGTGCTGGTGCAGGCCGTAGGTATCGGCATCCTCGGTGCGGAACTGTGGTCGCCGGATGGAGCGCGATCGCCCTACCGTACGTTGAGCGACCCTGCGCAGCGGACCATCCCGGGCGCCATCCGCGTGGTGCCCGATACAGCCATGAAGGTCGCCGAGTGGAACACGCTGCTGCATTCGCTGCAGCTCGAAGTAGTCGCCGGCCCCAATGACGTCGGTGCCTACACCGTGGCGCCGACGCATCCAGCAACCACGCAGGACGTCTTGCGACAGCTGCGCGCCGCGCATGGCATCCGCCTTGCCGAGCCGGTCGCCGCCAACCCATGAAGCCTGCTGCACTGCTGTCCCTGTTCGCCATCGCTCTGCTGGGAGCATGCACGCCCCTGCGCCCTGACCCGCCGGCAAGCAACACCGCCGACCAGGCCACGACCAGCGGCGGTGCGGTGGCGGCCATGAACAGCTCCCGCGACATCGTGCTTGCGGTCGCCAACCCCCAGGATCCGCCGCCGACGCATGCCGGCTCCAGCATGCTCGGCTATGTCCCTTCGGCGAATTACGGCGCTGGGCAGCGCGCCATCTCGTCACTGGAAGCCATGCGGAAGGATTACGGTTGGCACGAAGTGGTCGGCTGGCCCATCAAGGCCTTGAGCCTTTACTGCATCGTGCTCGAACCGCCGCCGGGCATGACGCGTGACGACCTGCTTGCCGCCCTGGCCAAGGACAACCGCGTCGCCCTCGCACAACCCCTGCAGGACTACACGGTGTATTCCACGCCGCCGGCGAGTCCGCACAAATACAACGACCCCTACGCCAATCTGCAGCGCGGCTTCGTCGAAACCCATGCGGCCGCGGCGCACAACGTCAGCCAGGGCGACCACGTGCATATCGCCATAGTCGACACCGGCGTGGACACCTCGCACCCCGACCTTCAGGGCCGCATCCACGACACCAGCAACGAAGTGGACGGTAACGTACCGGCCTTCAGTCGCGATCCGCACGGCACGGAAGTGGCAGGCATCATCGGTGCCATCGGGGACAACCATGTCGGCATCGTCGGCATCGCGCCCAAGGCGATCATCAGTGTCTACAAGGCGTGCTGGTATCCCGCCGACAGTGAAGGCGCGCGTTGCAATTCTTTCACGCTCGCCAAGGCCATGGCGGCGATCCTCGATACGGATGCGCGCGTCATCAACCTCAGCCTCGGTGGACCGCCGGATCCTTTGCTGGACAGGCTGGTGAAGCAACTGCTGGAGCAACAACGCATCATCGTCGCCGCCATGCCTCCCGACGGAACCCGCGGCGGGTTTCCCGGCAATGCGCCGGGCGTGCTCCTGGTCCGCGTGAGCAATGCCTCGCCCGCTTCGCCCGGGGTATTGAGCGCCCCAGGCAACGACATCCTCACTACCCAGCCGGGCGGTGGCTACGATTTCACTTCTGGCTCATCCATGGCTGCCGCTCACGTGAGCGGCATCGTTGCATTGCTGCTCTCGCTGTCGCCGAATCTCGACGCCCAAGCCATCCACGACGTGCTGTTGAGTACCAGCAAGGCAGAGCGTGGCGCGGTCCAGGTCGATGCCGCAGGCGCAGTCGACGCGTTGCGCAACAGTGTCGATGCTTCGCATCGCTGAAGCCTCGATCCACCCGCCCCCCCACTATCCATGCCGACGTGAAGCAGATCGCCGAAGCCCTCTCCCTGATGCCTGATGTCGCCATCGAGCCACGACTCGGCGGCGCGCTGGCGTGGGTCGGCATGGAGGGCATCGCCGTGCCCGTGCACATCGATAGCGGCTCCGGCACGACGCTGCAGCTCATCGCCAGCGTCGATGCCCTGGTCAATCTGGTCGACACGAATCAACGCGGCATTCATATGTCGCGCCTGTACCGGCTCATCGACGAGCAGCTCGCCGCCATGCCGCTCGATGTCGCGGCGCTGGAGCACCTGCTGCAAGCCTTCCTGCATTCCCAGCACGGGCTCGCGGACCGTGCCCGCATTCGTCTGCGCTACGACCAGCCGGTACGCCGCAAGGCGCTGCGCAGCGACCTCCATGGCTGGCGCGTCTATCCGGTCACCATCGAGGCGACCCTGGACCACGACGGTCTGATCACCTCGGTTGCCACCGAAGTCACCTATTCCTCGACCTGCCCCGCATCGGCCGCGCTGGCGCGACAGGCTATCCAGGAACATTTCACGCGATCTCTTTCTTCGCCGACACCCGTGCCGCACGACACGGTGCTCGCCTGGCTGGGGAATGAGCAGGGGATCGTTGCAACGCCCCATGCGCAACGCAGCGTGGCCTACGTATGGACACGGCTGGCACACGGAGCGGCGTGGAACATCGTTGCCCTGATCGACCGCATCGAGGCATCGCTGGGCACGCCTGTGCAGGCGATGGTCAAGCGGGAAGACGAACAGGCCTTCGCGCTGGCCAATGGCGACAACCTGATGTTCTGCGAGGATGCGGCGCGGCGAATCCAGCGTGCACTCGACCAGGATCGCGACATCGCGGACTTCCATGTTCGGGTCGAACACCAGGAAAGCCTGCATCCGCACAACGCGGTGGCCCATGCGGAAAAAGGCCGGTAGCGCCGCGTGTCGAACGGCAACGTCACGCACTCGTCGCCGACCTTCGCTGGGTCCCGATGATTTCCGCCGAACGACGTGTGCACTCCGCTATCGGCTGACGGCATTCAGGCCACGCCTTCCGATGGGCACAACGCCCTGACTCCTGCGTAGCTCTGCGTCGTTGCGCGCCTCCTAGTACCATAGGCATCAGCGCATGGCCGGCATCCGTCCGCCTGCGCTTGCTGCGTGAAGGCAGGATCGATCGATGACCCTACGCCGCGCACCTCATGGCATATCGGCAACGGCGACACACGCGACCATGGAACCTTATCGATTCGGCGACATCGCCGCGTTCGTCGCTGCCGTGAGGTCCGGCAGTTTCACCGCGGCCGCTAGCGGATTGGGGCTGACACGCTCTGCGGTGGGCAAGAGCATCGCGCGACTGGAAACGCAGCTAGGCGTACGGTTGCTCCATCGCACCACGCGCAAGCTCAGCCTGACGGACGAAGGCGCCATCGTCTATGACCGGTGGCGACAGATCCTGGAAGAACTGGAAGACGTGGATGCCACGATGGCGCTGCGGCGCAGCCAACCCACGGGCACGCTCAGGCTAATCACGCCGCCCTCCTTCGGCCGCCGCCATCTCATGCCGGTGATTCATGCCTACCTGAAGCAATGGCCAGAGTTACGTACGGAGCTGTGGTTCACGGACCGCTTCGTGGACTTGATCGAAGAAGGCTTCGACATCGCCGTTCGCATTGGTGCCCCCAAGACCGACTCGCTCATCCTGACCCGCACGGTGGCGTGGCAGCAGTACATCGTTTGCGCGTCGCCCGGGTACTTGGCCGAGCATGGTGCGCCCGCGACTCCCGCCGACCTGGACGGGCACGACACGCTCGTCCACATCAGTGGCGAACGGCCGCGCCCGTGGTGCCTGCAGTGGGACGGTGGCATCCATCTCTACGCGGGGCCGGGCCGCATGAGTTTCGACAACTCCGAGGCCGTGAGGGAATCCGCCGTGGCGGGGTTCGGGCTCGCCCACCTGGCGGACTACATCGTCGCCGATGACTTGCGCGCCGGCCGATTGATGGAGGTGTTGCGGGGCTACCGTCCGCCGCCCGATCCCATTCGTCTGGTTTATCCGAGCAAGCGACACCTCACTCCGCGCACCCGCGCATTCATCGACTTCCTGGTGGACCGTTGGGAAGCCGGTGTGCCCTGGGAGTCGGCGGCACAACCGCTGCCGTGATCGCCGCGCGAAGGGATGTGCGCCGATCCTCTTGCGCATTGGGGACGAACAGGACCGTGTGAGGGGCGCCTCCGGTTATTTATCGGTTAAGACGATTCCGTGACACTGGCTCCCTCGCCCATCTTCGCCCCTTCAAGCCATGACAGCTCCTGTGTTTGCCGCACGGCAACCGTGCGGTGCTGGCCCTGTGTTGCCAGCGTTCTGTTGGCCGCACGCATCGGCCAGTCATTGCGCCTCAGGCGCGACATGCCGGTTTGATGGCTTAGCGAACGGGAGAGCGGCCGAGAGCTGACTCCTTCCCAAGGCCGAATAAAGCGCCATGCGGCAACGCGTGCGCCGCAACCCAAGCCCTTCCCCCTGCATCGCCCTTGCCACGTGCTGATCGCGCGCCGGGCCGATGCGCCACTACGCGCGACGCACGCCGCGCCCCCTACTTCAGAGAACTTCCGTCATGCATTTGATTTCCTCCCGCTGGATCGCCCTCGCTTGCGCTGCCGCCATGCTCCTGCTGGCGGGGTGCCGCACTACCGTCGATGCGCGATGGGCCACGTCGGACGACACCGTCGATCACTGGAAGAAGGCCATGCCGAAGCTTCCCGTGGAAGTGCGCGGCGCCCTGCCGGATGCCACCAGTCAGCAGATCGCCGAGATGATTCCGAATGCAAAGGCCATGGACGCCGCCCACGCCGACCTCACCGCTCCCCGCCTGGTGCTTGAGCTTGGCCAGGCAGCCAGGCCGCAGGACGACGCCTACTGCGCCAAGCCGGCGCAGAACACGACCAGCAGCGCACCTCCGTCGCAGATGACCATCACCCTGACGATCTGCGATGGCGCACGATTGGTGGCGACGTCCAGCAAGCCGCTCGACCCCGCACGCACGCCGGTGTCGGCGATTCCGGATCGCGTTGACAACTTGAAGAAACTTGCCTTGATCGGCATCTCGCGCAGCCAGCTCGACGAATACCAGATCCAGGGTTGATCCCTGACGCCCGCCCGCGCTGGTGCGCCGGGCGGGCTTGCGCCATCGCTTCACCGCACGGCTACCGCACGACCGCCGCCGCTCGCACGATGTGCGGCGTGCCTTGCCTCGTCGTTTTCGCCTTGTCCACTTCCTAATCTTCGAGCAGCAAGGACGCGATGAGCGCGGCATCTGTGATTGGCCCGGCGATGAGGGCACGCTCCCGCATCGCCTTGTTTCTTGATGGTGAGCGGCAGGCTTGGATCTTCGTGTTCAAGTGTCTGCTGGCACTCTATCTGACGGCATGGCTATCCATGCTGTTGCAGCTACAGCAACCGGCGACGGCGATGATCACCGTCGCCATCGTGATGCATCCGCAACGCGGCATGGTGCTTGCCAAGAGCTTCTACCGCGCGTTGGGCACCGTGGCGGGCAGCGTGTTCGCGCTCTTGCTCATGGCGACGTTTCCGCAGCAAAGCGAGCTGCTCATGCTCAGCCTCTCGCTCTGGGTGGGCCTGTGTTCTGGCGGCGCAGTACTCCATCGCAACTTCAGGGCCTACGGCTTCGTGCTTGCCGGGTATACGGCGGCAGTCGTGGCGTTGCCCGCCGTGCAGGATCCTCACCGCGTATTCGACTCGGCCATGCTGCGCGTCAGCGAGGTCATGGTGGGCATCGTAGTGGCCGCGCTGGTTAGTGACATCGTCTGGCCGGTACGCCTGCGCGATCTCCTGCAGCGCACCGAACGCGAGCATTACGAGGACTTCATCGCGTTCGCGCGCGACTGCCTGCTGGGCGGCATTCCGCGGGCGCAACTGGAGCGGGCGCATCTGCGCTGCGTGCGCGCGGCCGTGCAGCTGGAGGATCTGCGCGCATCGGTGATCTTCGAGGATCCGCAGGCACGCGCCCGCAGCAGCCGCATGCGCCTGTTGAACCTGCGCTACATGGCGGCAGCCACCAGCCTGCAATCCTTGCATCATCTGATCGACCGGCTCGAACGCAACCGGCATAGCCGTACTGCGCAGGCACTCGTCCGACTCTACGCACCGGTCGGCGAAGCGCTTACACCCACCGACTCGATCGCACCAAGGCCGCTTGCCGCCCGCCTCGATGCCTGCGAAGCACGTCTTCAGGCGCTGGGCGTGCAACTACGCGCCACGCTGCGCCAGGAGCCGGATCTTCTGCTCGAATTCGACAGCGGCGCGACGCTGTTGCATCGCTTCGCTGGCGAACTTCGCGATTTCGCCGCACTGGAGGCCACGCTGCGCGAGACGCAGGGCCGCCTGCCCGGTGCATCGGAGCGGGTCGTCTTCAAACGCTCCAATGACAGGCTTGCCGCGCTGATCGCCGCGACGCGCACGTTCTTCACCATGTTTGGCCTGGGCATGTTCTGGCTGGTGACAGCATGGCCCTCAGGCACGACGGCCATGCTGCTGGCCACGCTGTTCAGCGGACTGCTGGCCACCACGAGCGCACCGGTGTCGGTCACGGCATACACCTTGGCCGGCTTCGCGCTCGGTGTCGTCGGCTCGTATGCCTCCTCGTTCTGGCTGCTGCCCGGCGGCGACGGCTTCACCATGATGGTGCTGGGAACCCTGCCCCTGTTGATGCTGGGCCCTTATTTGACCACCCGTAACACCACCCTGCCCGGTGTGGGCGCGGGCTATACGCTGGGTTTCGTGCTGACGCTCGCGCTGAAGAACCCCATGGCGTACGACCCCGAACACTTCATCAACGAGGCACTGGCCTCGATGTTCGGACTGGTGATCACTGGCATGGCCTTCATGCTGATGCCCGCCGTGGTCGGCACGCGTTGGCTGTGGAAGCGGCAGATGCAGCAGTTGCGTCGACAGGTGCAACAGGCGGCGACGGCACCCATGCAGGGCTTGCTGTACGCCTTTGAGAGCGGCAACCGCGATCTCTTTCACCAGATCGTCCAATACACGCGGCACGGCAGTGCGCAATCGCGCAGCCTGATGGCCTGGGGCCTGGCGATACACGACTGCGGGCGCACCCTGATCGAACTTCGGCGAGACATGCAACACGCCACACTGCCCGCCATCGTTCGCGCATCGGTGCAGGAGGCCGTGCAGTCGCTCGCGGACCTGTATGACGCGCCGGGCAAGACGTCATGGAAACAGGCCGACCGCTCGGTGGAGCGCGCCATCACGCTGTCGTCCCAGGCGTTGCCGCGAGCGCGAGCCAGTTGCCAGCCGGTGCTGTCCCACCTGCTCCAATTGCGCAACGCGTTGCGCGACGATCAGTCCGCGCTTGCGCCGTATATCGCACGCCTCAGCAACCACAGAGAAGCGTAGCGGGCGACCGCCGGCTGGACACAGAGCCCGTTTATACCGGAAGCATCGTGGTCTTCTTGACCGTGCGCAGTGCCAGGGTCGATTGCACGCGGACGACACCCGGAAGCTGGGTCAGGATCTCGGTGTGGATGCGTTCGAAATCCACCGAATCGGCATACGCCACGCGCACCATGTAGTCGGCGGCGCCGGCGAGCAGGCAGCACTCGGTGACCTCGGGATGGTCGTGGATGGCCGCCTCGAATGAATCGAGCGCCGCCCGCCCCTGCTGGTCAAGCGTGATCAATACGAAGGCGGTGCCGGGCAAGCCGGCGGCTTTCTCGTCCACCAGCATGACGTAGCGCGAAATCAGCCCGCATTCCTCCAGCAATTTCACGCGGCGCAGGCATGCCGAGGGGGACAAATTGATCTGTTGTGCCAGCTCCAAATTGGTCAGGCGACCGTCCTGCTGGAGCAACCGAAGGATGGCCCGATCGCGGTCGTCGAGGGCGAATTCGGAATGCTGCATAAAATTTCACGACACCTAAGAAAAGTCGTCAAATATTCTACATCAAGGGTTTCGGCCATGAATAATCAGCAATTTATTGCTTGATATCTAATTCATACTGCTGCACCGGCGCCCACCCCGGTGGGCCCGTCATCTTCCCTACCTAGCTAGAGAGCATTCAAGCCATGCGCATCGGTGTGCCGAAAGAAATCAAGAACCATGAGTACCGCGTGGGCCTTATCCCGTCCTCCGTCCAGGAGCTCGTGCACAACGGCCACCAGGTGATGGTGCAGGCTGGCGCCGGTCTCGGCGCGGGCATCACCGACGCGGACTACACTGCGGCGGGCGCTTCCATCATCGAGAGCGCGGACCAGATCTTTGCCGAAGCCGACATGATCGTGAAGGTGAAGGAGCCCCTGGCCGTTGAGCGCAAGAAGCTCCGCAAGGGCCAGATCCTGTTCACCTATCTGCATCTCGCTCCGGATGCCGAGCAGACCAAGGACCTGATCGATTCGGGCGCTATCTGCATTGCGTACGAAACCGTGACCTCGCCGAACGGCTCGCTGCCGCTGCTGACGCCGATGTCCGAAGTGGCCGGTCGCCTGGCCCCGCAGGTTGGTGCGCATTCGCTCGAGAAGGCCCAGGGCGGCCGTGGCGTGCTGCTCGGTGGCGTGCCGGGCGTGCCGGCAGCTGAAGTGGTGATCCTGGGCGGCGGCGTGTCCGGCACCCATGCGGCCACCATCGCCGTTGGCATGGGCGCCAAGGTGACCGTGGTCGATCGTTCGGCCGATGCACTCAAGCGTCTGGCTGCCCAGTTCGGCACCGCCATCTCGACCGTGTTCTCCACCCGTGCAGCCATCGAAGAACTGGTGCGCCGCGCCGACCTGCTGATCGGCACCGTGTTGGTGCCGGGCGCTGCCGCGCCGAAGCTGGTGACCCATGACATGGTGCGCACCATGAAGCCGGGCTCGGTGATCGTCGACGTTGCCATCGACCAGGGCGGCTGCGTGGAAACCTCGCACGCCACCACCCACTCCGACCCGACCTACGTGGTGGACGGCGTGGTGCACTACTGCGTCGCCAACATGCCGGGCGCCGTTGCTCGCACCTCCACCTTCGCGCTCAACAGCGTGACCCTGCCCTTCACCCTCGCACTGGCCAACCAGGGCTGGAAGAAGGCGCTGGCGAACGACGTGCACCTGCGCAATGGCCTGAACGTGAGCGAAGGCCAGGTGACCTGCGAGCCGGTGGCCCTGGCTCACAATCTGCCGTACGTGAAGGCGGAAACGGCGATCGGCCTGTAAGGCATCGCCAGCGCGACTCCTTCGCCTGACGAAGGAGTTGCACGCCATCAAGCGGACACCCTCGGGTGTCCGCTTTTTTTGGGTCCATCGATCTGACTCGCGGGCGACGCTCCACGCCGTGGACCATGGCGTAGCCGCCGTACTGGCGCATGGATATGCCGGCCACGACTGGACAACCACGCTTTGCCTGCCTCACAAACATCCGCTGCGACGCGCGCCCCGCTGGTGCGCCACTGTGCGTAGCTTTCGCCAGGCTGAGTGAAAAGAGAGCGCCGGAGCGTTGATATTGACGCTTGCGCCACGCAGGAAAGACCAGACTCCCGCACCGATATGCCCCTTGCGCCTCCTGGCTCTGGTGTCGGCCATGACGTTGGCGCACTGACCCCGCTACATCCTGACGCGGAGCAAGCCATGAGCAAGAAAGTCGCAGAAATCCTGGTCGAGGTTCTCGAACAAGCAGGTGTGAAGCGCTGTTACGGCATCGTGGGTGACACGCTCAATCTGTTTGCGGAGTATTTGCAGCGCAGCTCGATCGGCTGGGTCCATGTGCGCCACGAAGAAGCTGGCGCCTTTGCCGCCGGCGCCGAGGCGCAGCTGACCGATAACCTGACCGCTTGCGCGGGCAGTTGCGGACCAGGGAGCCTGCACTTCATCAACGGACTGTACGAGGCCAATCGCAATCGGGCTCCCGTCATTCTCATCGCTAGCCAGATCATGATGAGCGACCTGGGTTTCGAGTCCATCCAGGAGGTCGACTTCAAGTCGGTCTACAAGGATTGCACCGTCTTCTGCGACATGGTGCTTACGCCTGAGCAGGCACGGAAGAAAGCGGTGATGGCCTGCCAGGCCGCACTCACGAAGCGGGGCGTCGCGGTCCTGATCGTGCCCGTGGACGTCTCGCATGGCGAAGTCCATGAGGATTTCCCGTACCGGGTCCATCACAGCAAGCCGGTTGTCGTTCCCAATGACGGCGAGCTCGATGCCATGACCGGCATACTCAACGCCGGCGCGAAGATCACCATCTATGCTGGCGCTGGTTGCGAGGATGCCCTCGATGAAATCAAGGCCGTCGCGAAAAAGCTGAAGGCACCCGTCGCACACACATCCCGTGCGAAGTGTTTCCTCGAACACGACAACCCGTTCAACGTCGGCATGACCGGCCTTCTCGGCAGCGAGGCCGGCTACAGGGCGATCCTGGACTGCGACACACTGCTTCTGCTCGGCGCGGACTTCGCCTGGCGGCAGTTCTATCCGGACAAGGCGAAGATCGTACAGATCGATATCGACCCCACCCATATCGGCAGGCGCCATCACGTGACGTTCGGTGCCGTGGGCGACATCGCACCCACCTTGCGCGCCCTGCTGCCACGCCTGGAGCAACATGACGATCCGTCCTTTCAGCAGGAATACGTCGAGCGGTTCGCGAAGGCCATGGTGTCGTGGCGAAACCATCTGGTGCCAGGCCATGACGACACCATTCCCGGCTCCTACCTCACCTCTGTCATCGATCGCTACGCCGACGACGACGCACTCATTTCCGGTGACGATGGCACCCCGATCGTATGGGCGGTCCGGCATACCCATGCCAACGGGAAGCGCCGGATCTTCGGGAGCTTCCTGCACGGCACCATGGCCACCGCGCTCCCCAACGCCATCGGACTGAAGAAGGCGGCCCCCGACCGCCAGGTGATCGCCCTGTGCGGCGATGGCGGCCTCGCCATGTTGCTTGGCGAACTGCTGACGGTCATCCAGGAAAACGTGCCCATCAAGATCGCCGTGTTCGACAACAGGAAACTCGGATTCGTCGAAATCGAACAGAAGTCCGAGGGAATGCTCGACACCTTCACCCGCTTGAAGAACCCCGACTTCGGCAGAGTGGCCGAGGCCATCGGTTTATGGGGAAAGACCGTCAGCAAGGCGAGCGACATCGAGGCTGCCGTGCAGGAATGGCTGGCTCAGCCTGGGCCCGCACTCCTCAATGTGCCGGTGAGCCCGCTGGAACTGGTGAAGCCACCCTTCATGGAGCTCAAGCCGGTCATGGGCATGGCGCTCTACACGACGCGAGCCATCCTCCATGGGCGAAGTGCCGAGGTACTGGAGCTGGTGCGCGAAAACATCTGAGGCGACGCCCGGCGAGCCAAGAGCTTCAGCCCTCTGCCCGCCGGATTCGTGTGGCCCATGCGCTATTTGCTGCGCGGCCGCGGCGCGGTTGATCCGCGCACCACCAGGTCGGCGGAGAGCACACGTTTGCGCGGCGGAACCTCCGGGTCGTTGAGCAGCTCGATGAGCATGGCCATGGCCTCACGGCCCAGCGCGTTCTTGGGCTGCGCCATGGTGGTCAGTGCTGGCGTCGTGTAACGCGCGAAGCGGATGTCGTCGAAACCGACGACGGAGACGTCTTCCGGCACGCGCAGGCCCCGCGAACTCAATGCACGCATGGCGCCAATGGCCATTTCGTCGTTGGAGCAGAATATCGCGCTGAATGACCGCCCTTGGGAGAGCAGCAGCTCAATGGCGCGCTCGCCCGCTTCGATCGAAAAATCGCCGACGACGGTCAGCGCGGGATCCATGGCCATGCCTGCCCGCTGAAGGGCGAGCCGATAGCCTTGCTCGCGATCCACGCAGATCGGGCTCGATGGCGGACCACTGATGAAGGCGATATCGCGATGCCCGAGCATCACGAGATAGTCGACGGCGACACCGGCGGCGGCCACGTTGTCGACGTAGACGCTGGAAATCTGATTGTCCTTCACGTACTCGCAGGCATTGACCACGGGCAGTCGGCCCTGAATCGGGATGGCCGGCACGCGGTGGGACATGGTGATGATGCCATCGGCCTGGCGCGCCGCCACCATGTCCGCATAGGCCTGTTCGCGCACCAGGCTGCTCTGTGTTTCACCGAGCAGGACGGAATAGCCGCTCTCGTGCGCCACCTGCTCGATGCCACGGATGACCTCCGAGAAGAACGGATTGGCGATGTCGGGCAGCAAGGCCACGATCAAGCGAGTGCGTGCCGTGCGCAGGTTGCGCGCCAGTGCGTTGGGCGTGTAGCCCAGCCGCTTCACGACTTCGTGGATGTGCTGCCGCGTCGCTTCGCTGACGATCTCCGGACGCTGCAGGGCGCGCGACACCGTCGCCACGGACACGTTGGCCGCCGCAGCGATTTCCTTGACCGTGCGGGCACGCGCGGGCTGTGCCTCGGCTTTTGGCTTTTGGCCATCGCCGCCCTGTCGCTTACGCCTGGATCCGTCCGCACTCACCAGCCGTCCCCTCCCTTTGCTGCATTGCCTATGACGATACCACCGGTCCTGAGTCGGCCAAGTCAGCGCGAAAAGCATGTACGAGCCAACCCGACTGTCGCGCATTGATGCAGCGCAATGTAATGGATTACATGAAATCGTTGCACACGCTTTGGCGCATCTGTTACATATTTTAGCCGATTCGCAGGGGCAGCTAGCCAGAGGGATGGTCTTTGCGCCCGGGCAATGACGCCAAATCCGTCATGTTTTATGCGAATGTAATCGAATACATTTCGTTGCACTGATGTATTGGAGGGGATATGGCAGGCCATTCCGTATCGACGGACGCGCCAGGGGTGGCGCGATGAAGAAACTTGGCATGGGCCTGGTCGGCCCAGGCTTCATCGCCGCGCATCACCTCGATGCCGTGCGCCGGCTCGGTGACGTAGAGATCGTCGGCATCGCGGGCTCCAGCCTCGAATCCGCCAGGAAGCGCGCGCGTGAGTTGGGGGTTGCCCGGGCTTATGCAGGCTATGAAGAACTGCTGGCCGATCCCGCCATCCATGTCGTGCACAACACCACACCTAACTACCTGCACAAAGAGGTTTCGCTCGCCGCCCTGCGGGCCGGCAAGCACGTGATCTCCGACAAGCCGCTGGCCAGCAGCGTGCAGGAGAGCCGCGAACTGTTCGAAGCCGCACGCGATGCCGGCGTGGCGCACGTCGTTACCTTCAACTATCGCGGGCACGCCCTGGTGCAACAGGCGCGCAGCATGATCGCCAAGGGCGCGCTGGGCGCGCCGGCCTTCGTGCATGGCCGTTACCTGCAGGACTGGCTGACCGACGAGCGCACCTACTCCTGGCGGCTCGATCCCAAACTCGGTGGCGCCAGTTCCGCGCTCGGCGATATCGGCTCGCACTGGTGCGATCTTGCCGAACACGTGACGGGCTCGCGCATCACCGCCGTGCTGGCGGATCTGCATACGGTTGTTCCCACGCGGCAGGCACCCGCCGAACCCACCCAAGCCTTTGCCAAGGGCAAGTCCACAGCGCGCCGCGAAGTCGCCATCACCAGCGAAGACCTTGCCAGTGTGCTGTTGCGCTTCGACAACGGTGCACGCGGCTGCCTGATCGTCGGGCAGGTTCTGCCGGGCCACAAGAACGACCTGCGACTGGAAGTGAATGGCCGCCTTGCTTCTGTTGCCTGGCAACAGGAACAGCCGAACGAGTTGTGGATCGGCCATCACGCGCAGGCCAACACCGTGCTCGCCAGGGATCCTCCCTTGCTTGATCCATCGGCACGGGGTTACGCCCATTTGCCCGCCGGTCATCCGGAGGCATGGGCTGACGCATTCCGCAACCTGATGGCGGATGCTTATGCCTGGATCCGTGCTGGCGCCACGCCTGAAAACAGGCCCGCTGCCCTGCCGACCTTCGCCGATGGCTACCGCAACAGTCTGGTGATCGACGCCATGCTGCGCAGCCATGCTGCGGGCGGCGTCTGGCAGAACGTCGAGGATGCAGTCCAACCGCAACGCAACAAGGGGAAACGGGGATGAAGTGGCGCCTACGGTTGATGATGCTGTTCGAGTACGCCATCTGGGGCGCCTGGTACGTCACCGTCGGCACCTGGCTTGGCAAGACGCTGCATTTCAGTGGGCAGGAAATTGGCGCGATCGCGGGCACTACCGCGATTGGCGCGATGATCTCTCCGCTGTTCGTCGGCCTGCTGGCCGACCGGTTGTTCGATACGCGTAGCGTGCTCGCCATCCTGCACGTCATTGGCGCTGGCCTGCTCGTGCTGGCCGCGCAGCAACAATCGTTTCCCGTGTTGTATGCCGCCCTGCTCGCCTACAGCCTCTGCTATATGCCGACGCTGGCCCTCACCACGTCGCTGGCCATGCGGCATATCGATGATCCGCGAGAGGAGTTCGGCGCCATCCGCGTATTCGGCACCATCGGCTGGATCGTGGTGGGCTTGATGGTCGGCGCCTGGGGCGTCGAAGCCACGGCCTCGCCGCTGCACCTAGCCGCAGGGCTTTCCGTACTCATGGCGATCTATTGCCTCGCCCTGCCGCCGACACCGCCCTTGGCGCGTCACCAGCGCTTCGAACTGCGCCATGCGCTGCCACTGGAATCACTGCACCTGCTGCGTGACCGCTCGATGGCAGTGTTTGCCCTCGCCTCCTTCCTGATCTGCATCCCGCTGCAGTTCTACTACGCCTTCACCAACCTGTTCCTCAACGAGGTCGGCGTAGTCAATGCCGCCGGCAAGATGACTGGCGGCCAGATGTCGGAGCTGTTCTGCATGCTGCTCATCCCCTGGTTCTTCCGCCGGCTCGGCGTGAAGTACATGCTGGCCGTGGGCATGCTGGCATGGGTGCTGCGCTATTCGCTGTTCGCCTTCGGCGATGCAGACCAGCTGATGTGGATGTTGTGGATCGGCATCGTCCTGCATGGCATCTGCTTCGACTTCTTCTTCGTCGTCGGCCAGATCTATATCGACCGCGAGGCGCCGCCGGCCTTGCGCGCGGCAACGCAGGGGCTGATCACTTTCCTCACCTATGGCCTGGGCATGTTTGTCGGCTCGTGGCTGTCCGGCGTGGTCGTCGACACGTACTCGCATACCAGTGCGCAAGGTGTCGTGGTGCATGACTGGCATGCCATCTGGCTGATCGCTGGCGGATGCGCGACCTTCGTGCTCGTTCTGTTTGTACTGCTGTTCAAGGATCGCACGGCGAGGGCGTCCCGCCCCGTGGCCACGACAGCCTGACTCCGCGCCTACTTCTACCGTCCCCACCTGGCTTTCCAGGAGATTGATTCATGATGACTCGCAGGCAGTTCCTGGCTCGCTCCGCGCTGATGGGTGGCGCGGCATGGCTTGCCGCCAATGCGCCCGGAAGGCTTCTTGCCGCCGCGGCAGAGGGCAAGTCGCTCGGCATCCAGCTCTACATGGTGCTCAAGGCCTATCAGGATGACCCGATGGGCACGCTCAAGACGCTCAAATCCATCGGCTATGCCGAGATCGAAGCCATCATCACGTCCACGGCAAAGACCTTGCGTGACCAGTTGAACGAGGCTGGACTGGCCTGCCCCAGCATGCATTTCGACAGCGTGGGCATCGAGCCGGGCATCGAGGCGGCGCACGTACTGGGTACGCAGTATTTCGTCAGCAGCATGCTGCCGTCCTTCATGGGCAAGATGAAGGACAGCAAGGGTGAACCCGGATACACGCTCGATGGCGCCAAGCGCACGGCCGAATTCGCCAACCGGATCGGCGAGAAGGCAAAGCAGGCAGGCTTGCAGTACGCCTATCACAACCATCATCGGGAGTTCACCGATGTGGGCCAGGGCCGGACCTTCTACGACGTGCTGCTGAAGGAGACCGACCCCGGCCTGGTCAAGTTCGAACTCGACTGTGGCTGGGTCCACGCAGGCGGCAAGAACCCTGCCGACTATTTCAAGGCGAATCCGGGGCGCATCCCGCTGATGCACGCGAAGGACTTCCTGCCTTCTCCCGGACCCGACCAATACCCGGGCGCGGAACTTGGCCGCGGCACGGTCGACTACAAACCCATCATGGCTGCCGCGGATGCAGCGGGACTCAAGCACTGCTTCGTCGAGCAGGAAGGCCCATTCAGTCGCATGAGCCAGATCGAGGCCGCGCGCGTCGACTACGACTATCTGCGTCCGCTGCGCTGAGCAGCACGCTCCCCATTGATCGATACCTTGCTCCCCGGGATCAACATGGACAACAACACATACGACGCCATCGTCGTCGGCACGGGCGTCAGCGGCGGCTGGGCGGCGAAAGAGCTCACTGAAAAAGGCCTCAAGACGTTGGTGCTGGATCGTGGCCGCATGGTCAAGCACGGCGACTACCCCACCGCCATGAAGGCACCGTGGGAGCTCCCTTACGCGGACGAGCCGACACGGGAAGACATCGCCCGTCACCCCGTGCATACGCGCCCGTCGTTCTACGGCATCACGCAGTCGACCAAGCACTGGTTCGTGGACGACCTCGACAACCCCTACGAGGAGACCAAGCCGTTCGACTGGTTCCGCGGCTATCACGTCGGTGGCCGATCGCTGATGTGGGGGCGCCAGAGTTACCGGTTGGGTGACCTGGACCTGGAGGCGAACGGCAAGGAAGGCGTCGGCGTGGACTGGCCGATCCGCTATGCGGACCTGGCGCCGTGGTACGACTACGTTGAGGAATTCATTGGCGTGAGCGGCTCGGTGGAACATCTGGCGCAATTGCCGGATGGCCAGTTCCTTCCCCCGATGGAACTCAACTGCGTGGAGAAAGAGTTCGCCGGCCGGCTGTCCGACAGGTTCAGCCGCAAGCTCATCATTGGCCGCACAGCTAATCTCTCCGGACCGCTGAAGCACGACAAGAGCCCGCAACGCGCCACCTGCCAGTATCGCAACCTGTGCATGCGCGGCTGCCCGTTCGGCGCTTATTTCAGCAGCAACTCATCGACGCTGCCATCGGCGGAACGCACCGGCAACATGACGATCGTGCCGAATGCGATTGTCTACGAAATGATCTACGACAACGCCAAGGGCAAGGCCACCGGCGTGCGCGTGCTCGATGCCGAAACGGGCAAGCAGACGGAATACTTCGCCCGCGTGATCTTCCTCTGCGCCTCGACCTTCGGCACTACCCACATCCTGCTCAATTCCACCTCTAGTCGCTTTCCCAACGGGTTCGGCAACGACAGCGGCGAGCTGGGCCACAACATCATGGACCACCTGTTCGGCATCGGCGTGTCCGCCACGGTCGACGGCCACGAGGATCGCTATTACACCGGGCGCCGCCCCAACGGCTTCTACATCCCGCGTTATCGCAACCTGGGTTCGGACAAACGCTCGTACCTGCGCGGCTTCGGTTACCAGGGCAGCGCAAGCCGCAGCAACTGGTCGCGGCTGGTCGACCAGCCGCTGCTGGGCGACGACCTGAAGCGCGCCGCCGAAGAACCGGGCCCGTGGCATCTGGGCATGTCCGGCTTTGGCGAGATGCTGCCCTCCCATAGCAACTACGTGAAGCTGGACCACGACCGCAAGGACAAGTACGGCCTGCCCGTACTCAACTTCAATGTGGCTCATGGTGAGAACGAGAACCGGATGAAGAAGGACATCCGCGACGATGCCATGGAGATGCTGACCGCGGCGGGATACCGTGACGTGAAATCGTACGAGGTCCAGGCAAACGTCGGCGCCGCCATCCATGAAATGGGTACGGCGCGCATGGGTCGCGACCCCAAGACGTCCGTGCTCAATGGCTGGAACCAGATGCATGCCTGTAAGAACGTCTTCATCACCGACGGTTCGTTCATGGCCTCATCCGCCTGCCAGAACCCGTCGCTTACCTATATGGCCATGACGGCGCGCGCCGCCAAGTACGCCGTCGAAGAACTCCAGCGCGGCAACATCTGAGGACACTGCCATGAATCGTCGCGAATGGTTGAAATGCGTGTCGGCACTGGCTGCCGGTGTGGTAGCCGGCCCCTCCCTGCTGGCAACGTTCGAGGCCCATGCCGCAGCGCAGTCGCCGGGCTGGGCACCGCAGTTCTTCAGCAAGCCACAGATCGACCTGATGAGCGCGGTGGTCGACATCATCCTCCCGCGCAGCGGCACGCCGGGCGCACTGGATGCCGGTGCGCCGGCCTTCATCGACCAGATGTTCCAGAGTGTCTATACCAAGCCCGAGCAGGATCGCTATCTGGCTTCGCTTGCCTCGTTCGATCGCGCGGGCAGCAAGCCCTTCCTCCAGCTCGACGCGACGCAGCGCAAGGCGCTGGTGGGCAAGCTCCACGCGCAGGCGTTGGCCTCGAAGCAGGAAGCCACCATGGACCCGGCCGCCGACTTTGTGTTGATGACCAAGAAGCTGACCATGATGGGCTTCTTCCTGTCCCAGCCCGGCTGCACGCAGGTGCTGCAATACGCGGCGGTTCCCGGTGGCTACCAGGCCGACGTGCCGCTGGCCAAGGCGGGCAATGGCAAGGCCTGGGCCGTTGAAACCGCGTTGACGCTCTGAGCCATGAGCCCAATGCACCGATCAGGCGAACGCGCATGAAGACACTCAAGGGCCCCGGCATCTTTCTCGCGCAGTACGCGGGAAACGAAGCGCCGTTCAACAACCTGCCCGACATCGCCCGCTGGGCCGCGTCGCTGGGGTTCGTGGGCGTGCAGATTCCCTCCAATGACCAGCGCCTGTTCGATCTCGAGCAGGCGGCGGCGAGCAAGACCTACTGCGACGACGTCGCCGGCATGCTGGCGGAACATGGGCTTGCCGTCACCGAACTGTCCACGCATCTGCAAGGCCAACTGGTGGCCTCGCACCCTGCGTATGACCGCCTGTTCGATGGCTTTGCGCCGGCCGCATTGCGCGGCCACGGGAAGGAACGACAGGCCTGGGCCGTGAATCAGCTCAAGCTGGCCGCAAAAGCGAGCCGGCATCTTGGTCTATCTGCCCACGCGACGTTTTCGGGCGCCCTGGCGTGGCACCTGTTCTATCCGTGGCCGCAACGTCCGGCGGGCCTGATTGAAGAGGCGTTCGCGGAGCTCGGCCGCCGTTGGCGCCCCATCCTGGATGCCTTCGACGAGGCGGGCGTGGACGTCTGCTTTGAACTGCATCCGGGCGAGGACCTCCACGACGGCGCTACCTTCGAGCGTTTCCTCGATGTCGTCGATCATCATCCGCGCGCGAACATCCTCTATGACCCGAGCCACATGGTCCTGCAGCAAATGGACTATCTGGCCTTCATCGACATCTACCATGAGCGCATCCGCGCGTTCCATGTGAAGGACGCCGAGTTCCGTCCCAATGGTCGCTCCGGTGTCTATAGCGGCTATCAGGGTTGGCTGGAACGCCCGGGGCGCTTCCGCTCACTGGGCGATGGTCAGATCGACTTCGGCGCCATCTTCAGCAAGTTCGCGCAATACGATTACCCGGGCTGGGCCGTACTCGAATGGGAGTGCTGCCTGAAGGATTCGCTGGTGGGTGCGAAGGAAGGCGCTGCATTCATCCGCGACCACATCATCACGGTGACGAATCGAGCATTCGACGACTTCGTCGCAACCGATGCCGACCCGGCATTCAATCGACAACTGCTGGGGATCGACTGACGCCATGATTCCCGTGCCAGCTCTTGTGCGCAGAATCATTCCATCGCTTGCTATCCATCGCGGAAGCCGACGCCATGACTGACCGTTCCCGAAGCATCACGCGCCGCGACGCGCTGGGCCGCATCGCCGCTGCTGCGGCCTTTGGCGCAGTGACGCTGTTGCCATCGGTCAACGCTGCACCGACGGCGACCGCGCCGGCAAAGCAGCCCGCCGGACGTCTCAAGCAATCCTTGAGTCGCTGGACCTCGGACGAACCCCTGCCCTCGCTATGCAAGCGCCTGAAGGCGATCGGCTTTGCTGGCGTGGACCTGCTCTACGCGGATGAGTGGGCGACAGTGACGGACAGCGGCCTTGCCGTGTCGATGGGCTATCCCTCGCGCCGCGACCATTTCATCGCCACCGGCTTCAACGACCCGGCCAATCACGCCCTGTTGCTGAAAGAGCTGGAGACCACCATTCCGCTCGCCAAGCAGGCTGGCCTGAAGAACCTGATCACCATGTTCGGTAACCGCCGCCCCGGCATCGACGACAAGCAGGCCATCGACAACTGCGTGACGGGGCTATCCAAGATCGCCCCGCTTGCTGCGGAAAACGGCATCACCATCTGCGTGGAGCTGCTGAACAGCAAGGTGGATCACCATGGCTATCAGGGTGACAGCACGGCATTTGGCGTTGCGGTGATGAAAGGCGTCAATTCACCCCACGTGAAGCTGCTCTACGACATCTACCACATGCAGATCATGGAAGGCGACATTATCCGCACCATTCGCGACAACATCGCATGGATCGGTCACTTCCACACGGGTGGCGTACCCGGTCGACACGAAATCGACGGCACGCAGGAACTCAACTACCACGCCGTCGCCAAGGCGATTGCGGATCTCGATTACCAAGGGTTCATCGCGCACGAATTCATACCTGCGCAGGCGGACCCGTTTGCCTCCTTTGCCGAGGCCTTCAGGATATGCACGGTATGACCGTGCACAAGGGACGCTCATGAAACGATCACTTGCGCTTGCCTTGCTCGTCTTTGCGGCCACCGAACCCATGGCTGCCTTCGCGCAGGCCACCGGGCCCACCGATCCGAAAGCCACCGAGCAATGGGAGCCTGTGCCCAAGACGGTGCTGCCGAGCAAACAAGACAGCGCACCCCCGGCTGATGCCATCGTGTTGTTCGACGGTCGTGACCTTAACCAGTGGGAGGCGTCCAAGGACCATTCTCCGGCGCGCTGGAAGGTCCACGACGGCATCGTCACGGTGGACAAAACCACCGGGAACATTCAGACCAAACAGCATTTCAGGAACTATCAGCTCCACCTGGAATGGCGCGTGCCGAAGGACGTGACTGGCGAAGGCCAGGCGCGAGGCAACAGTGGCGTATTCCTCGCGTCAACCGGCCCCGGCGACGAAGGCTACGAGATCCAGATTCTCGATTCGTGGCAAAACAAGACCTACGTCAACGGACAGGCGGCGAGCGTCTACAAGCAAACGCCGCCACTGGTGAACGCCATGCGCCCGCCCGGCGAATGGCAGACCTACGACATCGTCTGGACGGCGCCCCTATTCGCCACGGATGGAACACTGAAGGCACCAGCCTACGTCACCCTGTTCCATAACGGCGTGCTGGTGCAGAACCACACCCAGCTCACCGGCGAGACGCTTTACATCGGCACCCCAAAGTACAAGCCGTATGCCGACGCGGCGATCAAGCTGCAGGCACATGGCGACCCCTCGCCGCCGATCAGCTTTCGGAATATCTGGGTGCGACCGCTGGATTGAGCGGCCGCAGCGGCACGATCCGCCAGATCACGAAGCCGGTGGCGTTGCAGGATGCAGATCCTGCAGCGTCGTCGGCAACAGCTCGCTGATGGTGGGATGAGTGTGTACCGCATGGGTGATGGTGCGGTACGGCGCATCTGCATACATCACATCGAGCAGGCTGTGGATCGCCTCGTCGCCGCTTGCGCCAAGGATCGCGGCGCCCAGTAGGCGTTGGCTCTGGGCATCCACGATGACCTTCATGAAACCCTGGGTTTCGCCTCGCTCGATCGCACGACCCACGCGCGTCATGGGCCGTACACCTACCTGCACGTCGTAACCGCGCTGAATGGCCTCACGCTCCGTCAGGCCGATGCGCCCCAGCGGCGGGTCGATATACAAGGCGTAAGCGGGGATGCGATCTGAAATGCGCCGTGGCTCGCCATCCAGAAGGTTGGCCGCGACGATCTCATAGTCGTTGTACGAGGTATGGGTGAAACCACCCCGTCCGTTGCAGTCACCCATGGCCCAGATGCCGTCGACATGGGTGCGGCACTGGTCATCCACCACGATGTAACCGTGCTCGTCGAGTTCGACGCCAGCGTGTTCCAGGCCCAGATCATCCGTGTTCGGGCGCCGCCCGACGGCGAGCAGAAGATCGGTTCCGTGAACTTCCATGCGAGGCTCGGCGCAACGGGCGATAACGCGGACATCGCCCGCCTCGCCCTGCAGCTCGATGCACTCGGATCCAAGATGCAGGTTGATGCCTTCGCCCTGGAGTATCTCGACGATGGCGGCGGATACGTCGGGATCCTCCCGCGGCAACAGCCGATCGCCGCGCTCTACGATGGTCACCTCCGCGCCGAACCGGCGGAACATCTGGCCAAACTCCAGGCCGATGTAGCTGCCGCCCACGATGACCAGATGGCGCGGCAGGGCTTTCAGCTCCATGATCCCGACATTGGTGAGATACGGCACGACATCAACGCCAGGAAACGCCGGTGTCGACGCACGTGCACCGACGTTGAGGAAGATTTGGCCAGCCTCGATGATTTCGTCGCCTACACGCAAGACATGCGGCGATTCGAACCGGGCGTGCCCTCGTATCAAGGTGACGCCGGGCATGCCATCCACCCATTTCTCCAGGTTGCTGCGTGAGCGATCGGAGATGGAGCGCGTGCGTCGCCAGACCGCTTCCATGTCGACCGTGACAGGCCCTTGGGTGGAAACACCGTACTCTGCCGAGCGACGCGTCGTATGAGCCACGTAAGCGCTGGCTACCATCGACTTGGTAGGAATGCAGCCGGTGTTGACGCAAGTGCCACCAACGAGCTTGCGTTCGATCAGCGCCACGCTTTGCCCCGCCGCACCAAGGCGCTGCGCGAGCGAGGGACCCGCCTGACCTGCGCCTATCACCACCGCATCGAATCGCCTGCTCATGACCGCCGCTCACACTTTCGGGACAGCCTAGCCTCGCATCGCCATGCGCAAGGAATCGTCAATGCCCGCCCAGGGGCTCAAATCCACCGCCGATCAACGGCCTGACCTCATTGCTTGACGTCGATCTCGTTGGTGACTTCCTTGACGCCAGGCACCTTGCGGACCATGGCGTCGATTCGTGACTTCTCGGCGTCGTTCTTTACCGGGCCGCGAAGCACCACAGCGCCTTCCGAGACAATGACGATGACATGGTGGGCCGCATCTGACAGCGACGCGTCATTGATGATGGTACGACGGACCGACGCCTGGACTTGCGCGTCCTCCGAACTGTGAATCTGGGACGCGGCCTGATGCGGGGGAGCCTGCATCGCCTGAAAAGCCATGGCCTCTCCCATGCCCAGCAGGGCCAGCCACGCAACCATCCGAAGCCTCATATTCGCACCTCTCCGCATGATTCAGGATGTCTCATGCGGCGTATTAGTCGCTGTTGTGCGTGAATCGAGCGTGCAATCGGGCTTCGGATGAGGTGAGGCGACTCCAAAGGCAGTCAGGGATCAGAGGCCTGCACCGAGTTGGTCAATCCATGCGCGAACCTGGGCAAGTTGCTCAACGATGGCGTCGCGACGCTGCAAGGATGTTTCTCCATCGCTGGACTCCAGCGCTCCCGGATCGATCAGGCGAAGCGAGCCCACCAGCCGATGGATCAGGTCGCGCTGCCTTTCGATGTCACTTTCCGCGATGGCCGAATCAAGCTTGGCGATATCGGTGTGGCCCGCGTCGAGCAGTCCCTGGAGCAGGACCCTCAATTGATCCTCCGAGCCGAACACGCCGGCGAGATACGCGAGCTGGTCGCCACGGCGAGTTTCAACCGGTGCGGACGCGGCGCCGCAAGCTTCCGCGATCTTCTGGCGAAGCTCGTCCAGTTGTACCGGCTTGGCGAGAAAGCCGTCCATGCCGGCGTCCCGGCATCGGTCCACCTGCTCGGGCAGAGCGCTCGCCGACAGGGCGATCACCGGCAGGTGAACCTCGGTCCCGGCCTCCGACTCGCGGATTCGCCTGGTCAACGCATAGCCATCCAGCTCAGGCATATGGCAGTCGGTAATGAGCACGTCGTAGTGGTCGGCCATCAACGCATCCCATGCGCGCTGGCCATCCTCGACGACGGTGTGGCGATACCCTAGAAGATCGAGCTGACGCTCGATTACGGCTCGATTGATCGGATGATCCTCGGCAACGAGCACGCGTACCGCGCGGGCGTTCTCCGCCGTGGGCACGGCCATCGTCTGACGCTCCTCGGCAAGACCGAGCGCCATGCGACAGGCATCCACCGTCGAGTGCCAAAGCAGCGGGCTTCCGCAGAGCACGATGAGGCCGTTCTCCATATAGAAGCCCCGCGGGTCGGTATCCGTTCGCAGATGAATGACCGGCACGTCTGCAACGGTTACGCCATCGTCGATAAGTCGGGCATCGGCGATATAGATATCCAGGTCTTCGCGGCCAAACTCCGCGACATCCTCGGGATCCACCTCCATCACAGCCAGACCCACACCGGACAGCGCATTGGACAGTTCGCGTTCGAGCATGCCGTCGCGGGTGCAGACGAGAGCCCGCCGCCCCTCCATGCCGGGAACCGTGGCGACGCCCTTCAACACGGGCAGCGTCGCCTCGAAAATGGCTTGGGTACCCTTCCCGCCCTCACTGCTCAGGCGGACGTCGCCGCCCATCATCTGTGCGAGGCGGCGGCAAATGCTAAGGCCCAGCCCCGTGCCGCCAAAACGTCGCGTGGTAGAAGCTTCCGCCTGGGTGAACGGCTGAAACAATCGATGAAGCTGGCTTGGCGAGATGCCGATGCCCGTGTCCGTGACGCTGAACCTGAGCCGCTGCCCCCCAGGGACTTCGTCTACCATATCGATGCGCAGCTCCACGTGCCCCATGGCCGTGAACTTCAACGCATTGCTCAAGAGATTGTTGATGATCTGTCGAATGCGATTCGCGTCGCCCCGATATTCCGACGCCAGGCGCCAGTCCAGCACCAGATAGAGATTCAAGTCCTTCTGCTGGGCACGTGCGGCGAACGTGCCCACCGCGCTATCGGCGAGCAGGCGCAGGTCGAAGGGTTCGGGCTCGAGTTCGAGCTTCTCTGCCTCGATCCGTGAGAAGTCCAGGATGTCGTCCAGAATCCGCAACAACGCGACGGCGGAATCCTGCACCATGCCGATCATATGTGACTGCTCGGTATTCAGCGGCGTCTTCGACAACAGTTCGACTAGGCCGAGCACACCGGCCATGGGCGTACGGATCTCATGGCTCATCATGGCGAGGAAGGCGCCCTTGGCGGCCACGGCAGCCTCCGCCGTGGCCTTGGCTTCGATCAACGCCCCCTCCTGCTCTTTGAGCGTAGTGACGTCAGCGCAGTAAATGCTCCAGAAATACCCGCCGCTGCCCGCGGGCTTCAGCTCGCCGCCGAGCGCGCGTATCCAGCGGGTTGTCCCGTTGACGCAGGTGCGAAACTCGACGGCCTCCGAATGATGCGAGTGATAGGACTGGTCCACCAGCGAGCGAACCGCGTCGCGATCACCCATTTGTGTCACGTCGAGCGGACTGGCGTCGCCGGAAAGTATGTCTTCGCGAGACATGCCGAACAGGACTTGAGTCTGGCCGCTCACATACTCATAGGAGCGCTTGCCATCTGCATCGGTACGCAGGCGCATCACGACACCCGGCAGGTTCTCGTTGATATCGACCAGCCGATGTTCAGAAGCGCGAGCACGCGCCTCGGCATCGCGCATACGCTTGTATGCAAAGCCGATGATCGCAACCACGGACGCGCTGACAGCCAAACCGATCAACACCCAGGCCCACGGCGCACCGTAATTGTAATCGGCGCGCAACCAACGGCTGCGCATAGCCTGGCGCTGATTGCCCCTGACGCCGGTGATGACACCGTCGATCAGCCCGGCAAGTCGCGCCTTGTCCCGGCTCACGCCAAAGGTGAGATCCTGGTCCAACCCGGCGGGCGCCACCACATGCAGCGTTGCCGCATAGCGATCGCGAATGAGTGCATCGATCGCCGGCAGCGTGCCGATATACGCCGACACCTCGCCCCGTTCCAATAGCCTCAGGCCATCTTCGTTGCTGGGCACCGGCACCAACTCCGTGTACGGCATGAGTGCGCGGAGATTCTCGATCAGGCCCGCCTCTTCGCGCACGGCAGCCTTCTTTCCATGAAGATCCTCAGGGCCGGCGATGGCGGGACCACTCAGGCGTGCCACGATCACTTCGGGGAAGCGCTCGTAAGGACGAGAGAAGGTCATGGCAGACGGATCGTAGTCCGTCGGCATGGCAGCCACGACCAGATCGACCTCCCTGGCGGCGACACGGCGCTGAAGCTCGTCCAGGTCGCGCGCAGGAACAAGTTCCAGGCGCAGCCCAAGCTCGTTCTTGACCATCGATAGATAGTCGGATGCGAGGCCGTCCAGCGAGCCATCCTTGTCCATGAAACTATAGGGATAGCGATCGGTTTCGTAACCCACGCGGATGACGCCCAGTCCGGCAAGCCAATGGCGATCGTCATCGGTCAGGCCACGCCCATGCGGAATGGGCGCAGACAGATCGGCATTGAGTCCCCAGCGAGTCTTGAGGTCAGCGGTTTCGTCCTCGCCTATGCTGGCCTCGGCCTTGCGCAAAATGGAGACCAGTATGGCCTGGTCTTTGGGCACCGCGAGCGAGGCCCGCATGGCCCCCATGTCGGACAGCCTGGACAGAATGCTCAGATCGTCGTTCTCTCGCTCGGTGAGCATCCAGCGTGTACGCCCCGCGGTGCCTATGAAAGCATCCGCCTGCCCTCTCGCTACCAGCTCCAGGGCTTGTTGCGCATCGTCTGCGTAGACCAGCGTGGCATCCGGAAAGCGGCTTCTCACCCGCTGCGTGAAGTACTTGCCGAATCGCTCGATGGCAATGCGCGCATGGGTCAGGCTTTCTTCGTCCAGGATCTTCAGGTCGCCTTTGCGTGCAACCATGACGTAGCTCGATTCCACATAGGGCTTCAGGTAGTCGAGCCGATTGCTTCTGCCGACGGGCTGGGCCACCAGCAGATCGAAGGGTATCGGTTTGTCCACGTCATCGAAGGCTATGTAATCCCATTCGGTGAAGGGACGAAATTGAAGCCGAAGCCCCACGCGGCTCGCCACGCGCTTCGCGTAATCGACCCCAAAGCCTTCAGGGGCGCCGGCAACCCACGCCTCCAACGGAAAATGATTGCCGGCAAATACGCCCACCTGGATCACCGGGTGAGCCGCAAGCCATTCGGATTCCTGTCGCGTCAATGCCAGGCGCGTGTCGTCCGCGGCGTGGCCGGTCGGCGCCCATGCAACCATCATGAACAAGACAGCCAGCCATTGAAGAACAGGCCTTAATCCGCCTCCGGTGGAGCTCCACCGTGTGGAATGACCGGCACTGCCTATCTGGCGTCTGCAATGCATAGATGCCTCGGATACCACTGAATTGAAGCGTCAGAATAAGAGTCGTCGGAGAGACTCATCCATGAGATGTATCTGAATTACCCGTCACGGGCGTCGGCTGACGAGCGGGGATAGCTATGCTTGCTCTCCCAGTAACCTGATCGCCCTCTCAAACTTCATGCGCATCCGAGCCTACATCGCTGACGATCACCCCATCGTGCGTGCAAGCGTACGTATGGAAATCAGTCGGCTGCCCGAAATTGACGTCGCAGGCGATGCATCGACCGCAGACGAACTTATTGCCTTCATCCAGAACGAACCTTGTGATCTTCTGATTACGGACTTCAACATGCCGGGCCATCTCGATGAAGACGGACTGGCCATGCTGGACGCGGTTCGACGACTGCGGCCGGAACTGCCCGTGATCGTCCTGACGATGCTGACCAACTCGGCGCTGCTCCGTGCGATCCATGATCGCGGTGTTGCCTCACTGGTCCTCAAGTCGGACGGCATGACCGAACTCGGTGCATCACTCCGAGCCGTCATTGCCGGCGATCGCTACGTCAGCGCCAACGCTCGGCCTTCCTGCCATGTACCCAGCCGTCGCGACGCCGCAGTCACCGGCATGACACTGACCGATCGAGAAGCCGAAGTGCTTCGCCTGTTCGCATCCGGACGCACAGTTTCCGAGATCGCCGCCCAGCGCGGACGCAGCGTGAAAACCATCAGTCACCAGAAAATCAGCGCGATGAACAAGCTTGGACTGCGTAACGATCCCGAGCTTTACACGTATGCGCACGAACACGGCTTGTGCTGACCCGATGTGAAGCTCACCTATCCGGGCCGCCCCAAAGGCGGCCCGCTTTCTTTGTGCATGTGGTTACTGGCAACCCTCCGAGCCACACCAAGGCTACGGCGAGACGGTCCGGATAGATTGAGTCAGCCTCATGGCTGACACATCAGCAAAACCATGGGTGGGAGCTCGGTAGATTTACTTAACTGCTCCGGCGATACGCTGGATCCGCAGATGCCCCGACGCACCATACCCATGCTCAGGCGGGTGGCCCATGCGCACGCCTCGCGCGGATGCGTACATCGACACCCGATGAAGACGTTCTTCACGCTTTGAAAAAACGCATGCGCGCCATCCCAAGGCGCTCCGCTCGGGGCGCGTGGGTTGGGACTCCATCAGTTACCGGTCCATCGTCACACAGGTGTAACCCGGGCCAGGGGCCCAATTTGCGGGCGTGGGCCATGAGCGCGCCAACAACCCGCGTGCCGGCCAATCCAGGACCTTATGGCGCTCCGAGCCACTCCACTTCGGACAAGGCAACGCCTCGCGATGTGTCTGCGTGTTCCACCCGCCAGCGGTATTTCACGTAGCTGCCGGGGCGTGCCACGCTGAAGGCGCGCGTCTGCCGACGCCAAGGAAAGTTCTCTTCACGCCGTTCGTCCAGCGTTACCCAATGGACACCATCGCTCGATCCTTCCAACTTCCAGCCCTTCGGATCACGACCTGTCTGCGTGGATGAGGTGAGCGTGTACATGGTCACCTGCCGAGGCTGCTTCAGATCGAGCTCAACGGTCGGCGTCGAACCGTGCAGCACGGCCTCGGTATCGGAGGTGTTGTCGCTCAGGGCATGTGCGGCCGCCTCATCGCCAGCAACGAGTACCTGCGCATCCTCGCCATCGGCAAAATCCATCAGCGGCGCAGGCTTGCCGCTACCCTGAGTGATGGAAGGAAGTCGTGCATCGCCCTCGGCACTTCCCCAGTGGGATGGCGAATCCCCCATGCGGAAATCGAGCACGGCACCGTTCGCGAGATCGGTGTGCGCCAGCCAGCTCCGATCGTAAGGCTTGCCATTGAGCGTCATGCTCTGAATGTAGCGGTTGCGGTCACTCACGCCGGATGCGCGAATGTCGATGGTCTTGCCATTCTCCAGATGGATGATCATGTGCGGAAAATAAGGCGCACCGATGGCATAGGTTGGCGTGCCCATGCGCAATGGATAGAAGCCGGCGGCGCTGAACACCCACCAGGCGGACATCTCGCCATTATCCTCATCACCGGGATAGCCTTGCCCGATCTCGCTGCCGACGTACAGGCGTGACAAGGCATCGCGCACCTTGTCCTGAGTTTTCCAGGGCTGCCCGGCAAGGTCATACATGTAGAGGATGTGGTGCGACGGCTGATTGCTGTGCCCATACTGGCCCATGCGCACGTCGCGCGCCTCCAGCATCTCGTGAATGATGTCGCCGTATGCGCCGACATGGAACTCGGTGCCTGCGGCGAAGAAGGCATCGAGCTTCTTCGCCAGGCCATCGGTACCGCCGTAAATATTGGCCAGGCCCTGTCCGTCCTGCACGCTGTCGAATGCCATGTTCCAGGCATTGGTTTCGGTGTAGTCACCACCCCAGGCCTTAGGGTCGAACTGCGCGGCATCGATGCGCCAGGAGCCATCCGGCTTGCGCCCCATAAAGAAGCCCGCCGCTGCGTTGTACAGGTTCACATAGCCTAGCGAGCGACTCTGGAAATAGCGCGCGTCATCCGCGTAGTGGATTGCGTAGGGATCGTTGGCTTCGTGATGGTCTGCCAGCGTTTTCGCCAACTCGCCAATGCCGAAGTCATTGAGGTAGCCCGCCATCGACCAGGACAGCCCCTCATCCGTTGCGTTGTCGACATAACCATGGAACACCGAACGGGCTATGCCTTTGCGCCCCGCTCCGGGGATATCGCTGACCACGGTCGCGTCCTTCAGGGCGGCTTGATAGAACGAGCGCACGTCGAAGTTGTGGATACCCTTGTTCCACGCATCCGCAAATGCGACATCGGCACTGGTGCCCACCATGAGGTCGGCGTAGCCGGGTGATGACCAGCGGGCGATCCACCCGCCATCACGATACTGCTGTACGAAGCCATCGATCATTTCGCCCGCCTGTGTCGGCGTCAGCAAGGCATACGCCGGCCATGCGGTGCGGTAGGTGTCCCACAAGCCGTTGTTGACGTAAGGCTTGCCGGCTAGCACGCGCGCGCCTGTCTGGGTGGACGTGGAAGTGCCTACCGCCGCCGAGAACGGACTCGCGTAGCGGTAGTCCGGGTGCTGGATCGTGCCGACGTTTTCGAAGGCCTCGTTCGGATACAGGAACAGGCGATAGAGATTGGAGTACAGCGCGACCTTGTCGCCCGTGCCTGCATCGGGAACCTCAATGCGACCGAGCATCTCGTTCCACCGCTTCGCAGCGCGCGCCTGCACGCTGTCGAAGGTGTCCTCGGACGCGATTTCCTGGCCAAGGTTGCGCTTCGCCTGCTCCAGACTGATCAGCGAGGTGGCGATGCGCATCGTCACGGTCTTTTCGGCGCGGGTGTCGAAACCGAACCAGGCGGCGACATGGTCGCGTCCCTGCCCCGTCAGTCGACCGCTTTCCGTGACGGGTCGATCGAACGTCGCATAGAAGAACAGTCGCGTCGCACCCGTGGAGAGGTGACTCGCCACGTCGGAGTACCCACTGATGCTGCCATGCGTCGCATCGAGTTCAATGCCGCCATGATCGTTGCGGTTGTCGAACACCAGTTGCGAGCGATCGCCGACGAAGGTGAAGCGCATCATGGCAGCGTGATCGGTGGGCGTCATCGCAGCGGTGATGCCGTTGTCGAACGTCACTTGATAGAGGTCAGCCCGCGCTGTCTCGTGATCATGCGTGAAGCCGAGTGAACGTGCCTCGCGCTCGAGCGGAGGCGCGCCGCTGGCTACAGCAGCGGGCATGATCTGGAACGTCTGCCGATCACCCATCCACGGGCTGGGCTCGTGGCTCAGCGCGAGTGCCTGAAGGCGCGGATGGTTATCGGCGCCGTTGCGATCCTGGTACTGATAGATCCAGTCCGAACCGGCCTGTGTCGTTGGCGTCCAGAAATTGAAGCCGTGCGGCAAAGCCACGGCAGGGAAATTGTTGCCCCGGGAGAAATGCGCGTTGGCATTGCTTCCGCGTCGCGTATCGACATACGTGTTCGGGGCGGTATCGGCACGGGCTGTCGCCACATCGGCCAGGCGCAGATCATCGATGTACCCATGAAACGCTTCGGCGCCAGGCGGCGCATCTTCCACCAGTTCAATGGCCGTTACCGTCTTGCCGGCGGCGACAGCGCCGACATCGATGTCCAGCGCGTTCCACTGATTGTCGTGCAGCACGCGGGAGCTCCCCTGCGCCGCAGCACTGGCACGTACGCGATGCTGATCCATGGCGTCGAGCGAAGACAGCCGCTTACCGTCGGCGAACACCAGGTCGATCGCGACGTATTGCGCAGGGCCCCGCGCCTGCCCCGAGGCATCCGCCGGAAACACCACGTAAGACAGGTGCGTGGAAGCCGTAAGCGGCTGCTTGAGCTTGTAGAGGACGATGCGACGCTCATGCCCATCCACCACCCTATCGGCGTCGTAGCGAAGGCTGCGGACACCGCTAAAACCGACACCCGGCTTGGAGGTGAGGGATTCCTCCTTGCCGGGGCCGGACACCACACTCGTTCGCCAGCCTTCGACACTGGCCTTGACCGGCTGGGCATCGCTCGCCTCGAACGAGGTGGCAAAGCCCTGCGCCGTGACCGCTGCCTGCGCCGTTGCGGCGAGGGCCAGAAGCACGCCACCTGCCAGCACGGCCACGCCTGCGTGACGCCCCAGTCCTGCCGACAAGCTCTGCCCCATGCCCTCTCTCCCCGAAGACTGCAATGTCGCCATTGATCGCACTTAGATCGATCTAAGTCAATCATCCTAAAAAAACCGCGGTGTGGAGATCCTGACGTCCAGGTGCTCAACACGGAACGGCCTTGGACCGACTCTAGCCTGCCTTGGCGTCGAGATGCTTGCTGCGGCGCAAAAGCCCACCCGAGCGCGACGACATTTTTACCTGGGTATTATTGACGCTCATAAATCTACCCGGGTATATTTCGCGCCCGCCGACCCGCCAGGCTTTTTGCAGGGAGAGAAGGCCCACGAACACCCGTGCCTGTTGCCTCAATCGCGAGCAGGCCATCGATGGAGATGACGCCATGAAGGATTCCCACCCCAGCCCTCTCGACGGAAGACACGTCCGTCTGCTGCACCGCCATTGGCATTGGCTGGAAGCACAGCCACGAGGCGTCGATGCAAGCCTGCGCCTGCTAATTGAAATAGCCTCCCGCGACCTTGATGGCCAATACCGAGCGGCCCGGGTCAAGGAAGCCTGCTACCTGTTCATGCGCGACACGGCGGGGGACCGCCCGCACTTCGAAGAGGCCGTCCGCGCACTGTTCGCCAACGACACCACCGAACTGCATCGGCAGATGGCGCCGTGGCCGCGCCCCATTCGTGAGCACGTTACCGGTCTGCTGGATTCCATCCAGGCGGGTGGAACCACCCAAGGAGGCGCCTGATGGATAGGGCCAGACGCAAGGCGCTCACGCAGGCCTACAAGCTCGAGTTCCCTTCGATGGGCATCTTCGCCATCCGCCATCTGGCTACCGGAAGAATGTTGATCGACCAGAGCACCAACCTAAAGGGTTCCATCAATCGTCATCGGACCGAACTTGCACTGGGTACGCACCGCAATAAGGCGCTGATGGACGATTGGCGTAGCCACGGTGAGGCCGGCTTTGCTTTCGAGGTGCTTGAGAGGATCGAAGAGCGCCCCGAGCCGGACTACGACTACAAGGCCGAACTCGTGCGACGCCTTGCACGCTGGCAAGCCCACATACCTGCCGGGTCGGAGACCTCCTACCACCCGGCGTGATCCACGGCAGACGCCCTGATGCACACAAAGCCCTTGCACCGCATGCGCGACGATAGCCGGTATGTGTTTGCCTCGTTCGCTATAGTTCCTTATCTTTGAACTATTGAACACTGCCTCCCCACACACGCGCTAAGAGGTTTCCCCATGGAATATCGGCATTTGGGTGCATCGGGCTTCAAGGTCCCCGTGCTCAGCTTCGGCACGGGCACGTTTGGCGGCAAGGGCGATTTTTTCGGCGCCTGGGGGAATACGGATGTCACGGAGGCACGGAGCCTCATCGATATCTGCCTCGATGCCGGACTCACCCTGTTCGACAGCGCCGACATCTACTCCGACGGCGCTGCCGAATCGGTGCTCGGCGAAGCGATCAAGGGCCGCCGCGATCGCGTACTCATCTCCACCAAGGCCACCTTCCGCTCCGGCGACGATCCGAACGATGTCGGCTCCTCGCGTTTCCACCTGCTGAGGGCGTGCGATGCTGCGCTCAAGCGTCTGGGCACCGACTACATCGACCTGTTCCAGTTGCACGGCTTCGATGCCAAAACGCCGGTCGAGGAAACGCTGTCCACCCTCGATGACCTCGTGCGCGCAGGCAAGATCCGCTATGTGGGCGTATCCAATTTCTCCGGCTGGCATCTGATGAAGTCGCTCGCCGTCGCCGATCGCTACGGCTATCCGCGCTACGTCGCCAACCAGACCTACTACTCGCTGATCGGCCGTGACTACGAATGGGAACTGATGCCGCTGGGCATCGACCAGGGTGTTGGCGCCGTGGTGTGGAGTCCGCTGGGCTGGGGCCGGCTGACCGGGAAGATCCGTCGTGGACAGCCATTGCCCGCCACCAGCCGCCTGCACAAGACCGGTGACGTAGGCCCGCAGATGAGCGATGACTATCTTTACCGCGTCGTGGACGCACTCGACGAAGTCGCGGCCGAGACCGGCAAGAGCGTGCCGCAGGTCGCGCTGAACTGGCTGCTGCAGCGTCCGACGGTATCCACCGTAGTGATTGGCGCGCGCAACGAGGAACAGCTCAAGCAGAACCTGGGCGCGGTGGGCTGGAACCTCACCCAGGAGCAGATCGCCAAACTCGATGCCGCGAGCAGCGTGACGCCCGCCTATCCGTACTGGCATCAGCACGGTTTCCAGGAGCGCAATCCGCTGCCGGTCTGACCACAAAAAAGGCGCCCGCTACCGGGCGCCCTTCTGTTTTCCACTGCAGGCCGTCAGCCCGCGTTGAGCGCGTGATCCACCATGGCCTGGGCCTCCTCCAGCAAGCGCTGCAGGTGGGCCTCGTCCTTGAAGCTCTCGGCGTAGATCTTGTAGATGTCCTCGGTGCCCGATGGGCGCGCGGCGAACCAGCCGTTGGCAGAAGCTACCTTGATGCCCCCAATGGGTGCGCCATTGCCGGGCGCACGATCCAGCACCGCCTCGATCTTTTCGCCCGCGAGCTGCGTGCTCTTCACCTGATCAGGCGATAGCTTGGAAAGCTTCGCCTTCTGCTCGGTATTGGCCGGCGCATCGACTCGCTCCGACACCGGGCGGCCCAGCTCATCCGTCATCCGGCGATACAGTTCGCCCGGATCCTTGTCCATGCGCGCGGTGATTTCCGCCGACATCAGTGCAGCAGCAATGCCGTCCTTGTCGGTACTCCACACGCCGCCATCGCGACGCAGGAAGGACGCACCTGCACTTTCCTCGCCGCCAAAGCCGAGTGAACCGTCGAACAGGCCATCGACGAACCACTTGAAACCCACCGGCACCTCATAGAGCCGGCGCCCCAGCCGCTTCGCCACGCGGTCGATCAGCGCCGTGCTCACCAGCGTCTTGCCGATGGCGGCATCGCTGCGCCACTGTGGGCGATGCCGGAACAGGTAATCGATCAGCACGGAGAGATAGTGATTGGGCAGCAACAGGCCGGTCGTGCGCGTCACGATGCCGTGCCGATCGTGGTCGGTATCGCAGGCGAAGGCGACGTCGTAGCTGTCCTTCAGGCCGATCAGGCGCTGCATCGCGTGCGAGGACGAGGGATCCATGCGTATCTTGCCGTCCCAATCCACGCTCATGAAGCGGAACGTGGGATCCACGACCTCGCTCACCACGGTGAGGTCGATGCCGTAGCGGTCGGCAATCGGTGCCCAGTAGTGCACACCGGAACCACCGAGCGGATCTACGCCGAGATGCACGCCGCTGGCACGGACCGCGTCGAAGTCGATCACATTGGCCAGGTCGGCGACGTAGGCATCGAGAAAGTCGTATTCGTGCGTGGTCGACGCGCGCTGCGCTTCCGCAAACGGTACGCGGCGTACGTCGCGCAGCCCACCTTCGATCAACGCGTTGGCGCGCTTCTGCACCCAGCCGGTGATATCGGTGTCGGCCGGACCGCCATTGGGCGGGTTGTACTTGAAGCCGCCACCATCCGGCGGATTGTGCGAGGGCGTCACCACGATGCCGTCGGCCAGCCCACTCGTGCGCCCACGGTTGTAGGTCAGGATAGCGTGCGAGATGGCCGGCGTCGGCGTGTACTCGCCGCCCTTGGAAACCATGGTCTGCACGCCGTTCGCCGCAAGCACTTCCAGCGCGCTCTCCAGCGCCGGCTGTGACAGCGCGTGCGTGTCGATGCCAATGAAGAGCGGGCCATCGATACCCCTCCCTGCGCGGTACTCGCAGATGGCCTGGGTGATGGCCAGCACGTGCCATTCGTTGAAGCTGCGATCGAACGAGCTGCCACGATGACCGGATGTGCCAAACGCCACGCGCTGGGCGGGTACGCCCACATCAGGGCGCAGATCGGCGTAGGCGTCGCGCAAACGGACCACATCCACCAGTTGGGCTTCAGGGGCCAGCTTGCCAGCCAGCGGACTGAGACGGCCGCTCACCGGCACACCTCAAGGCGGGCGGAAACGGCGGACTGGCGCAAGTGGTAAGACGGGGTCATGCGAGGACGCATCCTGTGTCTGCAGAAAGAAGAACATTGACCCTCGCCACGCCGCTACGTGTCAATAGCGCCGGTCGGCACAGTGCCGCAAACGTTCATATGGGGTGAAACACCGGCGGCATCGCGCCAGCCGCGGTTCAGCGCAACTGGCTGTCTTTGCTGCCGCGACGGTTGTAGCCGCTGAACGCCGCTTCATTGTCGTGGGCTGTCTGGCAATTCACGCACAGGCGCACACCGGGCACGGCCTTGCGCCGGGCTTCCGGAATCGGGGCGTCGCATTCCTCGCAATGCGTGAGCCCCGGGCCTTTCTGCAGGCGGCTGCGGGCGCGCTTCACTGCGTCTTCCACGGTCGCGTCAATCTGATCCTGTACGGCGCCATCGCCGGCCCAACCGGTTGCCATGACTGCTGCCTCCCGTCACTGCCGTGGCCTCACAATCAAAGGCCACGCCCCAAATGTAGGGGCTCAAAGGGTTTTTTCCACCCCTCGGGCTAGGATCCCCGGCTCAGAAACGCCTACGCAGGAAGTAGCGCGCGCCGCCCACCGGATGATCGGGAATTTCACCAAACACGGTGTAGCCGAGCTTTTCGTAGAAACCGCGCGCCTGGAAGGCAAACGTATCGAGCCAGGCGCCGATGCAACCACGCTCCTGCGCGATGGCTTCGGCGCGCCGCATGAGCGCGGTGCCTAGGTCCTGCCCACGCATCGACTCCGGCACGGCAAGCAGGTCCACGTGCAGCCAGTCGAGCGCGGTTTCACCCCACAGACCGCCAACCACCCGGCTTTGTCCGTCATGCAGGGCGATCACCAGCGGCCGTATGTCCAGCGTCGGAACCCGGCTGCGGTTGTAGGCGCGCAGCGGAGCGGCGATGGCTTCATGATCCTCGGCGCTGGGGGCTTCGATCTCCTGCAACGCGTAGATCATGGACGCGCCGTGTCCGTCGTCGATGCCTGCGGCGGCGCACTCGACGCATCGTTGATCTGCGCCACGTCACCGCTGCCATCGAAGCCACCGCCCAATGCTCCGATCAGGCGAATGGAAATGTCGGTCTGCTGGCTCTGCAGCAAGGCAAGCCGTTGCTGCGCGGTCAGCAGTTGCTGGCGGCTGGTGAGGGGTGTGAGTGGCCCCCTCAAGCCGCCCTTATAGGCCTTGAACGCGTCGTCCCAGCTCTTCTGCGCGTCGTCCACCGAACGCTTCTCAAGCTCGATCTGCTGCCGCACCGACGTCAGCGCGGACACCTGGTCGGAAACCTCGTTGAGCGCGCTGACCAGCAAGCCGTTGTAGCGCGCAACCAGTCCGTCGTACTCGGCATCCGCTGCGGCCAGATGCGCACGTCGGCGACCGCCGTCGAAGATCGGCAGACTCAATGCAGGGCCAAACGCATACTGGCGCGCCTGCAGCGACAGCACATTGGTGCTGCCGCCCACGGCCACCAGACCGGCTGCGGCCGACACGCTGATATTCGGCAGGAAATCCTTCTTGGCCGACTTCACGTCCTTGCTCGCTGCCTCGATCTCCCAGCGCGCCGCAACCAGGTCCGCGCGACGACCAAGCAGGTCCACCGGCAGTTTGTCGGGCAGCACAGCCGGGCCACGATCCAGCATGTGCGGGCGCTCGATACTCAGGCCACGATCCGGCCCCTGCCCCAACAGTACCGACAGGCTGCTACGCGCGGCGTCGATGGCGCGATCGGCAGCCACTTTCTGCTGCTCGGCGCCGGCCGCTTGCGAATCGGCCAGATGTTCCTGTTGCGGTGTATCGAGGCCGCCCTTCACCAGCTTGCGCGTCACCTCCAGCGAACGGTTCGCGCGCTCCAGCTCGGCATCGGCGACATCCTTCTCCGCAAAGGCATAACCCATCTGCACGTAGGCGCGCGCCACGTTCACCGACAACTCGATGCGCGCCGCATGCGCTTCAATCTCCGCGGCGCGGCTGCGGCCAAGGGCGCCTTCCCACGCGGCGCGCTTGCCGCCCCACAGATCGAGATCCCACGAGAAGTCCGCGGTGAGCGACTTGCTCCACGCGAACGAGCCGAGCACGTAGGACGGATAGATCGGGTTCTTCTTCGACAGGTAGGCACCCGTGATCGACGCATCGAAATTCGCCTGCGGCTTGCGCCCGGCATTGACGCTGTCCGCGACTGCCTGCGCCTGCCGCGCGCGCGCCTGCGCCTGATCCAGGCTCGGGTTGTTCTTCAGCGCTTCTTCGATCAAGGCAGTGAGCTGGGGGTCGCCGTAACTCACCCACCAATCCTGCTTCGGCCACGCCGTGGGGCTGAGCTGTACGTCGGCCAGACTGCGTTCGGACTTCAGGCTCCCGGGATCGGTCAACGTGCCGGTGGTATGCAGGCCACGACTGGTCGCGCAACCGGCAAGGACAAGACTGAACGCGATGGCGACAGGGGGAGCGAAGGAGCGCATGGCGGATATCCGGAAAGAAAGCACGAAAAGCGCGCACCGCTGCCATAGTCCATGGACCCAGCAGCGACCTGGCACGGACAATCAGGCAACACAGCGCTGGCGCGCACCGATAGGCCGATTATATCGCCGTGTCTCAAGCGAACGTGCGCGGGCGTGGTGCGAAAAAGCGCCATCCGGCCTCTACCTTGGTCCAATTGCCATGGCATCCGACGAATGCGCGCACTTGGCGAGACAAGCGCATGCCCTTAACCTCGGCCGTCATTCGCGCCCCTTCGCAGTGGCGACGACACATCGGGCCAAGGAGTTCACGCACATGTCCAAAGTCGCTTCCGCCAGCATCGTTTCGACCAGCAACAACTATCTTCATCACATCGATGCCGGCCATTACAAACTCGACACCGACGAACCGGTGAAACTTGGTGGCCAAGGCGCCGCGCCGGCTCCGTTCGACTACTACCTGGCATCGCTGGCCGCCTGCACCGCGATCACCTTGCGCATGTATGCCGAACGCAAAGGCTGGGACCTGGGCGAGTTCCGCGCGGAACTGCAACTGGAGCGCGACGATGACGGACGCCTGCACGTCATGCGCACGCTGCATGCATCGGGACCACTCACGGACGATCAATGGAATCGCCTGCTCGACATCGTCACCAACACGCCAGTAACCAAGGCCATGCGTGAAGGCGTGGAGATCAACAGTCGACGCGGCGACACGCCGGCCACCTGAGGCTCTGCCACTCAATCCAGGCACCGGGCGCAAGTAATTGCTTCAGCTCACAATGCGACGCCTTTCACCGGAACGTCACCGGCTTTTATGCGACAGTCCTGTGTACAGGGAGCATGGCTGCGGCTGGATTCAGACTCGACGAGCGCGCAATCCGTTCGTTGTTCAGAATAAGCGTCGGCCAGCAAGACGACACACGACCCGACAGAGGGAGTGACGGCGCGCGACGACACCGCGCCGTTTGCGCAAACTCGGGCCCACGTGAGCACGAAGAGTCACGGCAAACATGGGGATGGATACGATGGGGGAAGTTTTCGCGCCGCGTAGCTGGGGCCGCCACCTTGCAGTGTGCTTGGCATACGCGCTCAGTTACGCCTTGTTGCGCGACATTTCCGTTTCGCACTGGAACCTGCCCGCCGGTTTGCGCGTGGCCAGCCTGTTGTTGCTTCCTCGGCGCTACTGGCCCGCATTGCTGGTCGGGGAGTTGATTCCCGTGGGTTACCACGCATGGCATTGCCTCGATGATTTCGGCTGGGCCTGGACGGCGCTTGCCGCCGTGCCGCCCATCCTGCCGGTCATGGCGGCGGTCGCCTGGGTACAGCGCCACGCACGCCTCTTGACCGATCGAAACCAGATCAACATGCCGATGTTGCTGGGGATCATCTTCGCGGGCGCCGCGCTCACCGCCGTGGACGATGTACTGGTCGTGTCGGCCGTCAACATGCCGGCTGGCGAGGCCGCTCCACAACTCGATGCCCAGGTGGCATTTGGCTACTTCCTTGGCAATTACCTTGGCGCGTTGGCGATTGCGCCGTCGGCGATTGCCATCTATCTGTGGCTGACCGGCCGAGTATCGGCGGCGCGCGAGGCGCCCCTGTGGCGCAGTCGTCTCGCCAAGGATGTGCTGGTCGGCGTGGTCACCCCTCTATTGGTGCTGATGGTGCTCGTCTTCAGCAGTCAGGGGGATGGCATGCAAGTGTTCCGCACCGCCATGTTCCTGCCGGTGGTGTGGCTGACTTCGCGCCATGGCTGGCAGGGCGCGGCGTTTGGCGGCACGCTGGCGAGCCTGGCGGTGACCATGACATCGTCCATCGTGAGGGATCCGGCCGTCATCCAGGCGCAGGCGCTCATTGCTTTTGCCATCACCACGCTGCTCATGCTCGGTTCGCGTATTGCACATCAGGTCCAGGAGGACCAATCCCGCAAGGTCGATACGCTGCGTGGATTCCAGCTTGCCCAGCAAGGGCTCTACCTGGAAGAACTCCGATTGCGACAGGCCGCCGATACCCTGGAAAACCTCGGCCACACCATTCGCGAAAACCACAGCCGCCTACTGGACCGTCTTCGACATGTGTTGCCATCGAGCGAAGAGCGCACGTACGCCCGGCAGGTAGTACTGGCACAGCACGAGATGCACCGTCTGGCCAACGCGTTGTATCCGCGAGGATGGCGCGAACGCGGTGTGCCGGCCACCTTGCGCGAGGGCCCGTTCGCGCAGGCGATCCACATGGCGGGTGCCACCTATGAGTGCGAACTGTCGGGCCGCGGCTTGAGCCAGCTCGCGCCTGACGTGCACATGGCGCTGTATCGCCTGGCCTGCGAAGTGCTGGTTCACGTGCTGTCGCGGGGAACCATGCAACACGTTCAACTGCAGCTGCGCGGCGGCCATACGCAAGGGCGGCGCTGGGGCGTCATGCGCCTGACCGGACATCGTGCGCCCGAGCATGCGCCGGCAAGCGGCAGCGGTCATCGCTTGTTTCTTGCCGATGACGAGCCATGGAAGCAGGCCATGGCACTGCTCGGCGCGAGCGGCCTGGGCATTTCGTCAATCCGCGACCGCACCCACATTTATGGCGGTGACGTGCATCTTCGTGACGAAGGCCCGCAAATCAGCGTCACCGTGCTTCTCCACGACTCGCTGCGAGCGGCAGGAGTGAACCGGAGCACCCCTCGATAAGAAGTGCTCCGGCGTTGCCTCAGCGCGCCATCAGTTGATGCGCGAGCTGCACTCGATCGGATCGTGACAGTCGCCCGCAGCCACGTACGTTGACGTCGTGCCGTTGGCCTGCGGCGCCACCAGCACCTTTACCGCTGCGTCCTGGTAGACGATGTCGCCCGCCGTGCTGCCCGACACCGGCAGCGGCTCTTCCGGCGTCGCCACGCGCGCAGCATCCGAACCCACGGGCAAGGTCATGACATGGCCGTTGGATGCCGCGAATGCAGCGCGCACCTTGCCGCCAAGATCGTTGATCTGCACATACCGCACGCCGTTGCGCTCGAACACGTAAACATGCCAGTGCGGACTGGCGCTGACGTCGGCGGCGTTCGGCCACGACTGTCCCAGCCCCGTGGCCGGCGCCGCACCACCCGCCATGGCGCTCATCGACGTCAACGACGCCGCGAGCACCCCCGTCACCAGCCACTGCCGAAAACGACGACTCGATGCTTGATGCATATGTGTTCCCTCCATAGTCGATCCCCTATTCCGAGATGCCCGATGGCATCGCTCGAGCTCGATGACCCCTGGCCCGCGCCATGCCGGTGCGGAACCAGACGGCCGACTCTGCCTTAGTCGTCTTGGCACGGTAAGTGCCCTGGCACCTCGTGAGACACGCTTCGCAAGCATCGGTCGCCCTTGGTTCATCGGTCTTCACGCAATCATCACGACCACGAACGAGCCTTCACCGGTCGCGTTGACCGGCTCGACCTGAACTAAAAGCCGACGGATTGCAGTTCGCGCCTAAACCCTTCGGCACCCATCCGCATCGGACCCGCTGCATGCGCAACCGCAACGGCTGCGCACCGACCCCTTGAGGCGAGAATGAAATACGCATTGATCGTGTTGTGGTGCATGGCCGGCCTGCTTGCTACACCAGCGTTTGCGCAAGCCGTGCCGGGCGACATGAATGTCCAGTGGGATGCGGGAGCCGCCAATTGCCAGGCACACCCATCCAAGCCGATCCAGGTGCACCGCTACAACCAGGACACTTATATCCTGCGCGAGAGCCTGTGCCAGACGTACGAAGGTCCCTTCGTCTACCTGCTGATCGGCAGCTCGCGTGCGCTGCTGATCGACACCGGTGACGTGCCTGATGCCAATGCGATGCCGCTGGCATCCACCGTACTCGGGCTACTGCCCACGGTGAACGGCAAGCGGCTTCCCTTGCTTATTGCGCATACGCACGGCCACCTCGATCACCGCTCCGGTGATGCCCAGTTCGCCAGCGCGCCCGACGTTGCCATCATCGGCACGGATCTGCCACACGTCATCGACGGCTTCGGCTTTCACCACTGGCCCGATGACGTAGCGCACATCGACCTCGGCGATCGCACCGTCGACGTCATTCCCACGCCGGGCCACTACCCTTCGCACGTATCGTTTTACGACGTCCGTACCGGCCTGGCGTTCACCGGTGATTTCCTCCTGCCCGGTCGCCTGATCATCGACGACACGGAGGCCGATCGCGCCAGCGCCGCACGCATCAACGACCACCTGAGCAGCCGGCCGGTCACCTACGTCCTTGGTGGCCACATAGAACTGGATCGCCACGGGCAAACCGAGCCCATGGGTTCGAACTGGCATCCCGACGAAGCTCCGTTGCCACTCAGCAAGGACGACCTCCTCCGGCTTCCGTCGGTGCTCGCGTCCTTCAATGGGTTCTACAGCCAGTCCGGCCGCTTCGTCATGTACAGCCAGACGCGCATGCTGCAGGTGATCGGCGTCATGGGCGTTCTTCTCCTGATCGTCATCATGCTCTCCCTACGCTGGTGGTTCAGGCGCAGGCGTGAAGCACGTGCCGGCAGAACCTGATTCTCTTTCCCTGTAGCGGAGCGCTTCATGCGACCCTTGCTCCCGGCAACGATGACGGAAATCCACATCAGCACCCCCGGCAAGGCGGAGGTGCTGATACCCAGGCAGGCTCCGGTGCCGTCATTGCGGCCCGGTGAGGTGCTGATCCACGTGCAGGCCGCCGGCGTGAATCGTCCGGACGTGCTGCAACGCGAGGGCAGCTACCCCATTCCTCCGGATGCCAATCCTGTTCCCGGGCTCGAAGTCGCCGGCACCGTCGTCGCCATCGCTGAAGGCGTCACCGCGCCCGTCCTTGGCGAAAGCGTCTGCGCGCTGACCAATGGCGGGGGCTATGCCGAATACTGCGCCGTGCCTGCCGGACAGGTGCTGCCGATTCCCCCGGGGCTCACGATGACGCAGGCTGCCGCCATCCCAGAAACCTTCTTCACGGTATGGGCCAACCTGTTCCAGCTCGGGCACGCCCGCAAGGGCGATGTGGCGCTGATACACGGCGGCACCAGCGGCATCGGCACGACGGCGCTCATGCTTTGCCGCGAGTTCGGCATCCGTGCTTTTGCTACCGCCGGCGGCCGGGAAAAGTGCGAGGCGATCCGCGAGCTCGGCGGCGAGCCGATCAACTATCGGCAGGAATCGTTCGTGGAGGTGGTGCTGGCACGCACCGAAGGCCGTGGCGCGGACGTGATCCTAGACATCATGGGCGCCTCGTATTTCGCGGACAACCTCGCCACGCTGGCGCGGGACGGCCGCCTTCTGTTGATCGGCTTTCTGGGCGGCGGCACGGCGGAACACGTCAACCTGCACGCCATCATGGCCAAGCGTGCCGTGGTGACCGGCTCCGCCATGCGTTCGCGCACGCCACAGGAAAAAGCAGCCATCGCCGAATCACTCAGGACGCATGTCTGGCCGGTGCTCGCTCAAGGGCGTTGCCTGCCATTGATCCACGCCACCTATCCCCTGCTGCGCGCAGCGGACGCCCATCGGGACATGGAAAGCAGCCAGCACATCGGCAAGATCGTGCTGACTGTCTGATCCGGACTATCGCCCCTTGCTCAGTACGCCGGGGTGAGTTGCGCTTCCGAGGGAAACGGCGTGTGCCCGTGAGCCGCTTCCTGCCATTCGTCCATCTGGCGGCGGGCCTCGCGGATCTGCATTTCCCCGGTCGGATGACGGCGCAGCTGCGCGCGCAGCAGCTCGATTTCCTGCTGCAGCAGTGCGTTCTGTTCGATCAGCTCGTCACAGGCACGGGCCAGCAGGTCGTTATCGCGATCCCATTCCATAAAGGCACCGCCTCATCCCGGGTGGGGGAATCCACGTTGCCTCCGCCGCCGTTAACCGGCCGTGAGGCTTTGGGAAAGACTTTCGCGCCGCCTTGATGCTGTCGGGAAGTAGGCTCAAAGCATGAGCCAGTCACATGCTCAACTTGACCAGATGCTCGACGCACTGGATGAGTCGGTCCCCCGGTTGATGCGGAACAAACCTTCGCCCGACGACTTCTGGACCAGCTTCATGAGCATGGCCCATGCCATCCAGAACCAGGCCGGAGCCGACGACAGCGCCTGGGTCTGCGACCGTCTGGATGCCATCCAGGTCAAGCACCATCTGATGCCACCCGCCGACCAGATCTGACCTTGCGGGCAACGCTGCTCAGTGGCACACCAGCACCGGCGTGTCGCAACTCAACATGACCTTGTGCGTGACGCTGCCCAGCAGCACGCGTTCCAGTCCGTCGAATCCCCGTGAGCCCATCACGATCAGATCGCACTGGTGCCTTTTGGCCGCCGCGACGATCGCCACGTAGGGGCGCAGATCAAACACGTATTCCGTCTCGCACGGCACCTTGATGGCGTTGGCGCGATTGGTCACTTCGTCGAGAAACGTCTGCGCGCGCTCCTTGGCCGCCTCGCTGTAACAGCCGCGATGCTGGAGCAACTCGGACATGAAGGACACCGTGGATAGCGGTGGCAACACGTGGATGCTGAATACCTGCGCCTGCAGCGTAGCCGCCAGGGCGATGCCGGTATCCACCGCTCTCAGCGTGTATTCGGAACCATCGACCGGCAGAAGGATGCGCTTGAACATGGCCTGGCCTCCCATGGCTTCCCTGAGCCAAGTTTAGTCCTGCCGGGTTGCGATGGCATGCATGCCGGCACGTCCGGTTGGCCACGCCATGTGGCGGATTGACGCCACTCGCCCGTTGGCCTTGGGCCTGGATCTAAGCTGACCAGCGCAGGCCGTGACAAGCAATGCACGGCGACTGCATCAGGCTGGCCGGAAGGGTCAGCGCCCTCTCCTGCCGCGCCCGCGGCCTCCTGCGAGGAACCCATGTTCAAACACATCCTCATCCCTGTCGACGGCTCCGAACTTTCCCTGCGTGCCGCGAAAACCGGTATCGAGCAGGCCACCCTGACCAAGGGAAAAGTCACGGCGATTCACGTGATTTCGCCCTTCCAGACCATCGCCTACATGGGCGCCATCCTGGCGGCCACCGAGTTTGCCTACGACGAAGAAGCGAAGGCCAATGCCAAGGGCTACCTCGATAAGGTGAAAGCGCTGGCTGACGCCGCCGGCGTACCGTTCGAAGGTGTCGCGGAGTTCGGCGACCAGCCTTACGAAACCATTGTGCAGGCCTGCAAGGACCGGCATGCAGACCTTATCGTGATGGGCTCGAACGGCTGGCGCGGCATGACCCGTTTGCTGCTGGGCAGCGAAACGCACAAGGTCCTGTTGCGCGCCGATGTGCCCGTGCTCGTCTGCCACTGAGCAAGCGAAGATGCGCTCCCGCCCTTGTACGGGCGGGAGCGTACGATCAAAGGCTCAGCTTGAGATCCGCCACGTAGGTGCGCTGCGGAAACGGGTGGTACAGGTAGTACTTTTGGTTGCTGATGTTGTCGATGCCGAACGACGCGGCCAGATGCGGATTGATCTGGTAGTGCGCACGCACGTCAAACACAGTGAACGTGTCGAACGCACCAAAGACGTGCGGCGTGTTGTCGGTATTGTCCAGCGTCGAATACTGCCTGCCGCTGTACCGACCGGCCAAGGTGAAAGCCCATGACGCATCCGGCCGATACGTCGCCACCGCCGTGGCACGCCAGCGCGGCACGTACGGCGCATGCTTGCCTTCGGAAGTCGTGCCCGTGGTACTGGCAAAGCTGTCGTTCGACAGGATGGTGGAATCGACGAACGTCACGCTGCCCGAGAGATCCAGCCCAGTGATGAGCACATTGCCCTGTTGCGCCACCAGCTCAATGCCGCGATTGCGCAACTTGCCCACGTTCATCACGTAGGTCACCGGCACCGCCACGTTCGGCAAGGTCGAGGTTTGCGAGATCAGCGCATCCTTCGTGTTCTCCTGGAACAGCGACAAACGCAGCATGCCCTGGTCAATCGCGTGCTCCACGGCCAGTTCGCCGCTGCGTGCGGTTTCCGGCCTCAGGTTCGGATTCGGCACGCTGTACGTCGAACCCGTCTGCACGAGTTGATACAACTCGCCCACCGTCGGAAAGCGAATCGCCTTGGCCAGTGAACCGGTGATGCGCCAGTCCCGCGCGACATTCCATTGCAGCGTCGCCTTGGGCGAGAAGCCATCCGCCTTCTCCACCGGCTGCTGCACGGCCGTCTTGCCGCTGACGTTGTAGCCGTTGCTCGCCTTCCACCATTCATAGCGACCACCCAGCGTCAGCAGCCAGTCCGGTGCCAGCGTCCATGCATCCTGCAGCCACAGCGCCTGCGTCTGCGTTTTGCCACGACCCGCCGAATACAACGTGGTGAGGCTGTCCGTATCCTGCCAGTCACTGAGGTTGGTGGTCGGGTTATTGAGCTTGTACTCATCGGCATGCGCGCCCACCGACACCTCATGCGCTCCGCCATACCCCTGCGGGCGCCAGATGCCCGTGGCATCCGCCGTGGACCACTGCGTACCGCTGTAACTGGACAGTCGGCCGTTGGTGGTCACGCCAGTGCCCGTGGTGATGCCCGCGGGCTGCCACTGGTTGTCCTTCAGAAAGGCGTAGTGCGTCACCACGAACGAGGCGTCGTAGTTACCCTTGGTGTCCGACTTCACCGAAAGGCCTTGCATCAGGTGATGCGCGCTGAGGCCGTAGGTATTGCTGGCGAAGCCCGTCACCTTGCCGTAAGTGGGCTCACCGGCTGCGTCCGTCAGATACGTATCCGTGCGCGATCGGCCGTGGTTGCTCCAGTAGCCCACCAGATACGTCGCCTTCCACTGCGGCGTGATGTCGTAGGTGAGTTCGCCATGGAGGTCCAGCATGCGCGTATGCAGCAGGCCGCCCGCACCGTAGACGTTCGCCACCTGCCCGACCTTGTTCAGCGCCGGAATGGTGCCGCGTGTGCCGGCCGGCACGGTGCCGCCGGTGATGATGGACAGCGGCTGGCTGAAGCTGTTCATCGTACTGGCGCCGAAGAACCACCCAAGCTTACCGCTGCGACCACCCGCGGTGAGGCTGGTTTGGCTGGTGCTGTAGTTGCTATGCGTGCCGTACAGGTCAAAGGTCTGCACGGCCTCGGTCTGCTTCACCGTCACCTCGGTCTTTTCAGGCATGCGCGTCACGACATGCATGACGCCACCCATCGCGTTGCCCGCGTAAGCCGCCGAGTACGGCCCATACATCATGTCGATGTGATCGATGACTTCCGGCGAGGCCACGCCCCAGCGCGGCGCGCCGATGGTGTTGTTGTTGGCGATGAGCGCCGAGATCGGGATGTCATCGATATACACCAGCGTGCGCGCACTCGAATTCACGCCCCAGGTGCGCGTGGCAATCACCGCCTGCGTATCGCCGTAGTTGCGCTTGCGGAGGAACAGGCTCGGCAGGTACTTCGCCGCGTCCTCCACATCCACGGCATTGATGGTGGCTTCCACCTGCTCGGCGGGCACCGATGCCAACGTGGCCGGAAAGCCGGGCGCCGCCAGTTTCTGTGTATCGGCGGAGACTTTCACCGCGCCAAGACTGGTCACCGTCTTGTCCGCCGCCACAGGATCCGGCGGATCGTCAGGCCCGCCCTGGGCCATGGCGATGGAGGACGCAAGCAACGTGAGCGGCAACCCGAGGGCCGCCCCACGCATGAAGGAAAAGCGCATGACATGAATTCCATACGGTCCAGCGCCGGGATGCGGCGCATGGCTGGGGCACAGACAGGCACGGGCATGCAGGACGTGACGACGCGCTCCCGCGCGCGTCCGCATCCATCCCATGAACTGCCATCGATAGCGGCCGGCGACGCACCCTGTGCGCACCGGACCGCCTGACCGTCATCCAGGCAGGATGGACGGTGGCCCGCGTGGATTCGCGCTGAGCAGCGGCTGCGCATGCCACGCCACATTCGCGGGCACCACCGGCGGAACAGCCGGCAACGGCGCAGCCAAAAGAAGGGCGAGGATGGCCCCTGATAGCAGCGGCGTATGCGCCAGCAGCACGCAGTAGCCGCAATGATCCAGGTGCTGCTGGACAGGATCACCCGGACTCTCGGGCATCCCCGGCATGCCGGGCATATGGGACATGCCGGGCATGCCCGACATATCGCCCATCGCCATCTGCACATCGCCGACGCTGTTCCAGGCACTCGTGTCGCTGGCCGCCAGTGCCGGCAGTACGCGGGACACCGTTGGCGCAGCCGCAAGCAGCCACATGGCGGCAATAGCCAGCCATGCAACAAAGCGCCGTGATGTCCTGCGTCGGATCAAGCCTTTCCCCAACCCTTGAGTGGGCTCCAGACATGATCGCACGACAGGCGCTTTCCTACACGACTTCGTGAGTGCGGCGTTGCGTCGCCGCGCACGTTCAGTCGGCCAACCTTCGCAGCAACACCGGTTTTACTTGGTAGCGCCCTTGGCAGCCGTCTTGGCGCGTGCAGGCGCGTTCTTCTTCAGGTGGGCACGGTTGTATGCCATCGCCGTCTTGACGAGCTGCTTGAGTGCACGCTTGTCGAGCTTGTCACCCTCGTGCAGATCAATGGCCCGCCACTTGCCGCCATCCAGCCCGGCATTGAAGAGCCCACTGGGATCGTCAAGCTGCGCGCCATGCATGAAGGTGATCTTCACCTTCTCCTTGTGCGCATTCGCCACCGCGATCATCCCGTCACAGGACCAGACCGGGCTGCCCATCCATTTCCATTCCTCGATGATCGCTTTGTCGACACCAAGGATGGCTTCGCGAACACTGGCGAGCATTTCACCGCGCCAATCCGCGATGCCTGCAATCAACTGATCGATGCGTTCCGACGCATTCATCGTGTCATTACTCCCGACAATCCGTGGTGGAGACATAGACATGGCGCAAGCCACGCCGCGCGAAGGCATACTGCCGCCATGCAGCGCCGGATACAAATCGGCCTTACCTTCAGTCAAAGGAAATACACGCGTGACCACCTTATTGTTGATCCGGCATGGCGAAGTGGAAGGCATCCAGCCCCCCACGTTTCGCGGACGACTGGACCTGGCGCTGACCGAGCATGGCAAGCACCAGATCCAACTGACGCGCGACCACCTTGCCCAGCACTGGAAGCTCGACGCCATTTACTGCAGCCCGCTGTCGCGCTGTGTCTACACGGCCAACGCCATCGGCACCGGATTCGGCCTGATGGGCGTCACGCATGCCGACCTCATCGACATCGACTACGGCAGCTGGAGCAGCCTGCCGGTGGCCGAGGTGGAGCAGCGATGGCCGCACGAAGCCAGCTTCTGGAAAACCGCCCCGCATCGCTTTCGCATTCCCGGTGGTGAATCCCTGCAGGAAGTGGCTGTCCGGGCCACCGATGCGCTGGCCGCGATTTTCGCCGAACACCCCGATCAGACCGTCGCCGTGGTGACACACGACAGTGTGATCCGCGTGCTGCTGTGCCACTTTGCAGGACTCCCGCTGTCCAGCTACTGGCTGTTCCAGCCTTCGCCCTGCGGCATCAGCGTGGTCCACGCGGCAGATGGCTTCGCCATTCCGGCCGTCAACAGCACGCAGCACCTGCTCGCGTCCTGACGCAGACAAAACAAGGCCCGCCTCCAGGTGCACTGGAGGCGGGCCCGATCGGCATCAGCCCCTGGTCGACACCGAAGCGCCACTGCCGCCACCGCAGCGGCAGGCGCGAACGCCGGGGCGTTTCGTTTAGTGTCCCTTGCCCTTGTTGGTCTTGGTCAGCCCTTTGCCATGCGACTTGTCATGCGCGACATCGCGCACTTGCGGGCCGACCTTTTGATCCGCAGCCTTGGCACTCTTGGCTTCCGCTGATACGGCATCGCCGTGCGCATCGTGATTCATCGACATGCCGGCAGGTGCTCCACCACCGCCATGTCCATGCTGCGCAGCAGCCATGAGCGGCATGGCGAAGAGCGAGGCAACGAGTGCAACGGGAATAAGGGTGCGCATGACATGGCTCCTGGTGGTAGAGATGGCGACCGCTGCATCGACAACGAGGGCGGCGCGCAAAACATGGCACAACGATGCATACGGGCGATGAATGAATCCGGCCGGCTACGGGTACCCGCGGTGCTCGTTCAGCATGACGTTCTATTGCGTCAGCCAGGTGAAAGATCGGCCCCGGGGTGCCCGCCACCCGCAAGCGCCCCGCGCCCCATAAAAAAAAGCCCCGGGACGTGAGCCCCGGGGCTTTCTTCATTCCCTCAACCCGCTCAGAACTTCCAGAGGAAGCCACCCCGGAAGCCACTGTCCACCACGCGATGGCCAACCTGCCCGTTATAGGAAAGGCTGACACTGGCGTCGCGTGTTACCGGCAACTCCAGCCCCGCATCCAGCACCATGACATCACGTGCCAGCGGCACGCCATCGACGGTGAACGCATTGCCACCGGCAAAGCTCATGGACGCTTCCGGATTCACGCGACCGAACGCATGACTCCAGCCAAGCATGGCGTGTGCGGCAAACACATCGCCATTGAGCTGGAAGTGGGTACCCGCGCGGGCACCCAACGTGCCGTAGGTCAACGCATCGTCACCACCGTGCACGCCCAGCGCGGCAGCACCGCCGTGCTCGGTGAAGCCATCGTTGCCGAGACGCACATACGCTGCCTGCGCAAACGGCTCCAACGACAGGCGCTTCCACTGCGTGAGATAGCCGCCCTCGACGAATGCCTGCTCCGTCGACGACTTGCCATGCCCCAGCAGCTGTTCGTTGGTGGTTCCGAAAGCCACGCCGCGCGTGCTGTCGAACGTGTGCCCCGTGTAAGCCACACCACCGCGCAAGCCCCACGCACCCCACTGCGAACCGGCATACAGGCCCACATGCGCATCGTCGCTGGAATCCGAGCTGTGATGCGCCGACGCCTGCAACGAGGTCTGCGTGTAGCCACCGAGAGCACCCACGTGCGCATGCTCGCCCACCGGCAGATCCGCGCCGATCAGGAAGCCGCCCAGCGAACTCGACACGCCCGCCGCATTGCCATCGCTGTCGCGATGACCCCATGAGCCGAGGAACTGGCCCCACCAAGTCAGGCCGTTCGCCGACGGCGCATCGACCTTGGAAACGCTGGCTCCATCGTTGCCACCCAACTGGCTCAGCCGTCCATTCACGGCATCGCGAATGAAATGGCTGTCTTCCAGGAAGGTACCGCGCGCACTGGCGTGGATATCACCCTGCAGCTGCTCCGCCGCACCACGAATGGCGGCATCGTTCGGCAGATTCGCCACAGCCCCGAAGACAGGGCTGTTCGCCGCAAGCGACTGCACGCCACTCAAGGTCGCAACATCATTGCGCGTGCCACCAACACTGCCCAAGCTACGGTTCTGCACCACATCCAGATACACGTGTTGCGCGTCATACGCGGTGGCGAAGCCCAGCACGGCACTGAGCGTCGTAAGACCGCCCAACGTGTACGTGCCGGTGACACCCTGGTTGGCCGAGAGCACGGTGTAGCGCTCGCCCTTGGTGTAGAACTGGCCCGTCGGCCCCGGAGCCACCGTCAGGCCCGCACCCTGCGCAAGCGTGGCTTGCCCGCTCACCGCGATCTGACTGGAAGCGCCCGACTGGCTCGGGTTGGCCAGCACCAGATAACTCGAGCCGGCAGCCTGCAGGTAATTGCCCGCCACCACGAAGCCCGGACCGGTCGACATGACGGTGCCGCTCACACTGAGCGAGCCGCCGATGTTGCCCTGCCCCGTCAGCAAACCACTGCTGACCACCGAACCGGCAATGCGCCCGCTGTTGGCAAGCCACCCCTGATTGACCACCGAGCCACCAATGCTGCCCGTGTTGCCGAGCACGCCCAGGTTGAGCACGCCACCCGCAAGGGAGCCGGAGAGATCCAGCTCGCCCTTGGCAGCAATACCGGTCGCACCGGTGTACGTGTTCTGCCCGCTCAGCGTTTCGCGGCCCGACGACACCACCAGCCCGCCACCCGTGGTGCCTGCCAGGCCACCGTCCGTGAGCTGGCCAGCAAACGTGCCGGAAGCCTTGGTGAGCATCAGCACGTTGCCACCGAGCTGCACCAGACCCGCGCCCGACAGCGAGGTAATGGTGGTCGCCTGCGACGCACGCGAGATATCCAGCGCGCCATCGATATGGACGTCCGACGACTGCGCAATACTGCCCGGCCCCGCCAGACCCAGCCAGCCGCTGGGATTCACCACCGTCGCACCGGTGTACGTATTGGTGCCACTGAGGTTGGCGATGCCGCCTGCCGCCACGGTGAAAGGACCCGTACCAGAGATCACGCCGGCGAGACCCAGCGGCCCCATCGCCGCGGTGGCGGTGAAGCCGGTGGTGATGGCCGCATCCGTGACATAGAACGGCGTGTAGCCCGTCGCCTGATTCTGCAGGTCGTACATCACCGCATTGCGGAAGAAGAACCCGATGCCGTAGATCGCGCCATTCGGGAACCCGCCATACGGACCCACCGTCACCACGTTGGTGTAGTCGCCGCTGGCATCGTTGCCGGTGAGCACCGAACTGGGCTGCGCACCCGGCGCAACACCGGTCGCCGTCAAGGTGATGCCCGGAACTTCATCGCCGTATTGATTGATGTGCCCCGCTGCCGTTTCACCCGACAACAGGCCCACGCCGTTGTCGATCAACATGATGTTGGGCGTACCCGTATCAAACAGCGTCGGCAGACTGGCACTGCTGGTGTGCACGCCATCGCTCAACGCATACATGAACTGCGTATCGAACTGATTGGCCGACGGTGCGCCCGAGAGCGCAAAGTTGCCCTGCGCGCCACCAATCCACGGCACCACACTCAGGAACTGCGCGCGCAACGCCGGCGTCAGGCCAAGGATCAAACAACCCGAGCCGCAATTGCCCGGCACACCTGCGCCACCGTTGGCCTCCACGATGTAGCCGCTCTTGGTGAGCATGCCCGGCACGCCATTGCCGAAGTCACCCGCACCCAGAATGCCGTAGAACACGCCTTCTTCCGGCGCCACGCCATTGGCCAGGTTCTGCTGGAAGCCCGTATCGATCTTCAGCGTCACGCCATTGGCCGTGCCCACCGCCTGACCCGTGGCGGTAGAGGTGACATACGCATAATTGACAGCCACCGGTGCGCCGCCGGGCGTCGCGAAGTTAGCTACCTGCGTGCCACTGGACGCGTTGTAGAACTGCATGCTGCCCACCGTGGTGGATGCCTGCACGTAACCGTATGTGCCGTCACCGTACAGATAGAACTGCAGCGGTCCCGTGGTCGCACCTGCCTGGGTGGGGAACCACGCTGGCCCCGAACCGTTCAGCGCCGTCAGGCCAACGTCGATGTTGAACGAGTCCGAGCCGGTGTCGAACAGATACTCCTGCGGCTTTGCGCCGTTGACGCCGACATTGATGCCAAGACGGTAGCCAAACTGCCCGCCACCGTAGTTCTCCTGAATGATGTCCAGCGGAATGTCGCTGGTTTGTGCCCACGCATGCGATGAAAACGCGCACGCCAATGCCAAGGCCAGTGGCCTGTAATGATTCTTCCGCACCCTCTCCCTCCATGAATCGCATCGTTGGCTTGCCGGCTCCTTGTCAGTGGGCTGCAGATGGCCGTGCCGGCTCGGTCCCTGCGTGACTTCTCCCCATTGCCGAGACGTGCGAATGACGTGAAACGGAAATGAAATTGACACGAAAGTTTTTGCGTCAGCCGGATGCAAGCAAGCAGCAAGAAAGGCGGCACATGCGGCGTGCAGATACAGCGCATCCACACGAAGCGCGCTGCGCATCCATGACCCGTTTAGGTGACGCGCTTCCTCGCCGGTCGACCACGAGGCGTCCCCCGGCGTGCCGCAGCACGGGCGGCATGCAGGGACGGACGGATCACCATGAAGCCCCACGACATCGTTGATGGCGCGTCACACCCAGATCATCAGGTCCCGTGGCCCGCTTGAAGCAACGACGTACTCCAGGAGCGGACAACGCCACAACCTAGCAATGTCGGCCGTTTTTCCCCGTCCGCATTTGCGCACCCCTCACGAGAGCTGGCGCAACATAGCCAGTCGCCGGCCTTGAGTGTCCTTCGCTCCAAGGTCAATGGAAGACCCTCGTTCTGCTGAAGTTCGATCAAGGTCAAAACCGGGTACTTCCTGGGACTCGACATGACCTTCCAGATCGCTTCCTTGCGGCCTGCCACCCGCCACCCGACAGTGCGCCACCGCCGTCATCCCCACGAACTTCGCGGGGCCCTTGGCGCCACCCTCTTTGCCCCATCCCTCCCGTAGCTTGACTCGGAGCCCTCTCATGGCAAGCAAGCAGACATCGGCCAACCTCACCCGGCGAATGAAGATCGGCGACTTCCTGCTTCGCCGTCTCGAAGAGGCAGGCATACGCCACCTGTTCGGCGTACCAGGCGACTACAACCTCACGCTGCTGCAGCAGATCTACGACACCGGTACGCTGACATGGGTTGGCACCACGGGCGAGCTCACGGCCTCCTATGCTGCGGACGGCTACGCACGACTCAACGGCCTCGGCGCTCTGCTCGTCACCAACGGTGTCGGCGCCTTGAGCGCCATCAACGGTATCGCCGGCTCCTGCGCGGAACATGTTCCGGTGATCTGCATCGCCGGCTCGATACCGCTGCGATCCATCGATCGCGGCCTCGGCATGCACCACACCATGGCCGACGGAAACTTCGATCAATTCCTCGACGCGTACTCCCACGTGTCGGCGGCGCAGGCGCGGATCACCCCGCGCAACGCGGTGGCGGAGATCGATCGCCTGATCCTCACCGCCTGGCGCGACAAGCTGCCGGTGTACATGGAGTTCCCCTCCGATATCGCCTACCTCGACATCGAGGTGCCCACGGCCCCACTCGTACTCACCGAACCATCCAGTGATCCGGAGCGCCTGCGTTCGTGCATCGCTGCCGTCGCGGAACGGCTATCCACCGCCACATCACCAGCGATCCTGGTGGATGCGGACGCCGACCGGTTCGGTCTCGCGCCAGACCTCATGGAACTGGCCGCGAAAACACAAACGCCGATAGCCGTGATCAACGCCGCCAAGGGCGTGATCGACGAATCGTTCCCACAGTACATCGGCATCTACGGCGGCGCGGCCAGCGAACCCGGCGTGCGGGAAATCATCGAAGGCAGCGATTGCCTGCTCGCCATCGGCTACCGCCCCATCGAAGTCACCACCGGTGATTTCACCGCGACATTGCCGGCCAGCACCATCCACGCACGTGGGCACTCCGTCGATGTCGGTCACGACAACTATCAGGCGGTGACGCTCAGAGAAGTGATTCGCGGCGTCATCGATGCCGTTGCGCAAGTCAAAAAGCACGCCCCAAGCCTGAAGGCCGCAGCAGCGGCGCGCATGCCTATCGACGGTACCGCCGAACTCACCCAGGCCTTCTACTGGCAGGCGATCCAGGGCTACCTGCGACCGGGAGATGTTCTGTACGTCGACAACGGCACATCGTTCTCCCTGCTCGGCCTGAAGCTCCCGCCAGGCTGCACCTTCATCGGCTCGATCAATTGGGGATCCATCGGCTATTCCGTCGGCGCCCTGCTCGGCGCATTGACCGCCGCACCGGAACGCCGCCACCTGCTGCTGATCGGCGACGGCTCCTTCCAGGTCACCGCACAAGAGCTATCGACCATCCTCCGACACGGCCACAAACCGGTGATCTCCCTGATCAACAACGGCGGCTACACCATCGAACGCGGCTACCTCGGCAAGACAGAAACCTACAACGACATCGCCCACTGGGCCTACGCCGATCTGGCAAAAGTACTTCGACCGGATACATCGGCGCGCTCGTTCGTGGTGCGAACCGGTGAAGAACTGCAACGCGCCCTCGCCGCGCCGAACGACAGGCTGATCTTTATCGAATCGATCATGGATTCGTGCGACGCACCGGCACCGGTGATCAGGAGCAGCAATATTGGAGCGGAGCTTGATTACGGGCCCACGGGGCCGCAGCACCGGGCGGGGCTCCAACTTCGCCCTCCTTCGATGGAGGCAAGGGTTTGAGAGAAGGGGCAGAATCCTTTTTCCAAGGCAAGAAGCCCCTTCTCAACGCGAGGGCAACTGAGCGCCGAGACGACGGGACTGTTGAGTGCATCCATGCGCCCAACCCCTCCGCGCTTTGCGCTGCGGGGCCAGCCTGCGGCTGTCCAAATTTGTTCCGGACAAATTTGTCGAACCTGGATGGGTACTGACCCGGTCGCACAGTCAGAAACGAAAACGCCCCCATGCGGGGGGCGTTTTCGTTTCTGGCGGAGAGAGTGGGATTCGAACCCACGGTAGGCTTACACCTACGGCAGTTTTCAAGACTGCTGCCTTAAACCGCTCGGCCATCTCTCCGAATTGTCGCCGCAAGCAGGTGCGCTACGCGCACCTCTACGGCAGTTTGACTCCGGGCATCCTGCCCTCCGCCCCTTCGGGGCCATCGACTTTGTCGATGTTCGCTTCGGCATCCTGCCTTCGCGTCAAGACTGCTGCCTTAAACCGCTCGGCCATCTCTCCGGGTTTGGTTGTTTCCGGTGACTGAGGCTAGGCCCTGAAAGTCACAGGATTACTCGCTTTGCTCACCCCTTACGGGGCCGCCCATTCGGGCGTTCTTCGCGCTTCGCGCTCGTCCTGCCTTCGCAGGAATGACGAGCCCAAGTTCGGCGCGTCGTTGCAGGGCCGCCATCCTATCAGGAATGACGCGCTGTTCCCTGCCCTTTTTTCGACAGGGCGAACATGGCCCACAGCATGATGCCCACCGGCACTGCCGCGCCGACCAGCGGAAGCAGCAGTACCGGCTGGCGGATCACCATGGGTACCAGCTGGGTGGCGGCGGCGAAGGCGATGATGCCGAAGCGCAGCGCGCGGCTGGTGCGGGCGAACCAGAAGGCGCCGATGACCAGCACGGTGGCGATGATGCTGAGCACCAGGTCCACCGTGGGGATGGGGAACATGGTGACCAGCCCCAGGCGGGTCAGCAGTTCGGTGGCCAGGATGGTGAGCAGCACGTAGCTGGCGGTGAGTTCAACCTTGTCCCAGCGCGTGCTGCTCATGTCATCCGCCTCAGGCGATCTGTTCGAGGTTGCGCAGGTACGGGCGCAGCGCTTCGGGCACGGTGATGGAGCCGTCGGCGTTCTGGTAGTTCTCCATCACGGCGACCAGGGTACGGCCCACGGCCAGGCCGGAGCCGTTCAAGGTGTGCACCAGCTCCGGCTTGCCGGTGGCGGGGTTACGCCAGCGGGCCTGCATGCGGCGGGCCTGGAAGTCGCCGCAGTTGGAGCACGAGGAGATCTCGCGATAGGTGTTCTGGCTGGGCAGCCACACTTCCAGGTCGTAGGTCTTGATGGCGGAGAAGCCCATGTCGCCGGTGCACAGCAGCACCTTGCGGTACGGCAGGTTGAGCAGTTGCAGCACCTTTTCGGCGTGGCTCACCATTTCCTCGAGCTGGGCGTGCGACTGCTCGGCGGTGGCGATCTGCACCATTTCGACTTTTTCGAACTGGTGCTGGCGGATCATGCCGCGCGTGTCGCGGCCGTAGCTGCCGGCTTCGGCGCGGAAGCACATGCTGTGCGCGGTGAGGCGCATGGGCAGTGCGTCGGCTTCGACGATGCTGTCGGCGACTAGGTTGGTCAGCGCGACTTCCGCGGTGGGAATCAGGTAGCGCTTGGCTTCGTTGACCTCGGTGGAAAACAGGTCTTCTTCGAACTTGGGCAATTGGCCGGTGCCCTTCATGGTGTCCGCATTGACGATCAGCGGCACGTTGCATTCGAGGTAGCCGTGCTCGCCGCTCTGCAGGTTGAGCATGAACTGGGCGAGCGCGCGATGCAGGTGCGCAAGCTGGCCGCGCAGCACGGTGAAGCGCGCGCCGGAGAGCTTGGCGCCGGCGTCGGCATCGAGCCAGCCGTGGCGGGCGCCGAGGTCTACGTGGTCCTTGATCTCGAAGTCGAACGTGCGCGGGGTGCCCCAGCGCAGTTGTTCGGCGTTCTGGGTTTCGTCGTTGCCCAGCGGCACGGACTCATGCGGGATGTTGGGAATGCCCAGCGCGATATCGGCGAGCTTGGCCTGCACATCGGCCAGGGCCTGCTCGTTGGCCTTGAGCTTGTCGCCGATGCCGGCGACCTCGGCCATCAGCGGAGCAACGTCCTCGCCCTTGGCCTTGGCCTGGCCGATGGCCTTGGACCGCGTGTTGCGCAGGTTCTGCAGTTCCTGCGTCTCCGTAGACAGCTGCTTGCGCTGGCTTTCCAGCGCCTCGATGGAGGCCACGTCGAGTTCGTAGCCACGGGTCTCCTTGAGGCGCGCGGCGGTTTCGACCAGGCGCGAGCGCAGCAGTGCGGGGTCCAGCATGATCCATCCAGTTGTATGACTTGGAACGCCGGATTATCGCTGCGGGGATGGTTGGGGGGCAATGCGGCGGGTCGCCCGTCCCCTAAAGAGCCCGCCACTCCTCACCGTCATCCCCGCGAAGGCGGGGATGACGGTGAGGGAACGCGTGCCGCGCAGGGTCGTCAAACCCTGCGCCGCCCATTCCGCCCCAGCCACCACGCCATCACGGCGCCCGCCAGCAACCAACCGACCACCTGCTCCACCAGTGCCGCCAGGGTGAAGCTGGTCGGGAAGCGGTACCAGTTCCAGTACGGAATCAGGGTACTGAGCCAGGCGAACAGGCTGGCGGCGACGGCAATGCCCAGTCGCGTCATGAAGCTGAAGGCACCCAGGGCCATGACGAAGGCCAGCATGAGGGCGGACAAGGTGTCCGAGGCCCATTGCCGGGGCAACTGACCGCTCATGTCGGATAGGTCATCGCCTTGCGGCAGGTAGACCACGAAGGCATAGGGCGAGGCTTTGGCCTTGGCCGAATACGCAGCCATGGTGGCCTTGTCGCCCATCTTGGCCGGGTCGACCGAGGGAAGGATGAAAACGCCAGCCTGATCGCCCAGGCCCGGATGCAGGGTGGCGAGCACGGTGTCCTCGGCCACGGGTTGTCGCATGCCGACGTTGCCCAGCCCCAGCGCCATATGCGCGATGGCGCCCCACATGAACATGACAATGCCGCCAAGCAGAGCGGCCACAAGCACACGCATGACACGACTCCCGCACGAGGTTTGGTGTGGTGAATCTATGCCTGTGGAAGGCGGGCGACTATTTTACTTTCGGCCAGTGCGGGCGCGCGCTTCGCGGCGGGCTTCGCGCAGGCTCAGCAGTTTTTCGCGCAGCTTCAGTTCAAGACCGCGTTCCACGGGTTCGTAGAACACGGTGTCCGCCAGCGCGTCGGGCAGGCATTGCTGGCCCAGCGCCACACCGCCTTCGCTGTCGTGGTCGTACTGATAGCCCTGCCCGTAACCCAGCCCCTTCATCAGCTTGGTGGGCGCGTTGCGCAGGTGCATGGGCACGTCCAGCGTACCGGTCTGCTGCACCACGGCGCGGGCGTTGTTGTACGCCATGTAGGCGGCGTTGCTCTTGGGCGCGATGGCCAGCCAGATGGCAAGCTGCGCAAGGCCGAGTTCGCCTTCGGGGCTGCCGAGGCGCTCGTAGGTGTCCCATGCATCCAGCGCCATGCGCCAGGCGCGCGGCTCGGCGAGCCCGACGTCTTCCACGGCCATGCGCGTCATGCGACGGGCGAGATAGAGCGGATCGACGCCGCCATCCAGCATGCGGGTGAGCCAGTACACGGCGGCATCCGGATCGGAGGAGCGCACGGATTTATGCAGCGCCGAGATCTGGTCGTAGAACTGCTCGCCGCCCTTGTCGAAGCGACGCGTGCGATCGGCCAGCACCTGGGTGAGCGTGGTTTCGTCGATGCGGTGGTCTTCGGCCAGTTCCGAGGCGATTTCCAGCAGGGTCAGCGCGCGACGCACATCGCCATCCGCCGCATGGGCGATCAGCTTGAGCGATTCGTCGGAGACGTCGAGCTGCATGGTGCCAAGGCCGCGCTCGTTGTCTTCCAGCGCACGCTTCAGCGCCACGGCGATGTCGTCCGTGGTCACCGCTTCCAGCACGTGCACGCGGCAGCGCGAGAGCAAGGCGGAATTGAGTTCGAACGAGGGGTTTTCGGTGGTGGCGCCGACGAACATGATCACGCCGCGCTCGATGTGCGGCAGGAAGGCATCCTGCTGCGCCTTGTTGAAGCGGTGCACCTCGTCCACGAACAGCACGGTGCGACGGCCTTGCGCGAAGTTCGCCTCGGCCTCGGCCAGCGCCTTGCGTACGTCGGGCAGGCCCGAGAGCACGGCGGAGATGGCGCGGAAATCGGCGTCCGCATAGCGCGCCACCAGCAGGGCCAGCGTGGTCTTGCCGCAACCGGGCGGCCCCCACAGGATCATGGAATGCACGCGGCCGGCTTCCAGCGCGCGGCGCAGCGCCTTGCCGGGAGCCAGCACGCGTTGCTGACCCACGATTTCATCCAGGGTACGTGGCCGCATGCGTTCGGCCAGGGGTTTGAGATCGTCGGGCTCAGCGAACAGGCCCGGCGCATCGAACATATCGCTGCGTGACATGCCCTTCATGATAGGGCATCAGGCTGGCGGAGGTTCATTCGCACCCTGCACGCCTGCCTGGAAGCGCTTTAAAAGGCCGCCATTCCCGCGAAGGCGGGAATGGCGGGCGAAAGGCACGGCTCTCGACGTTGCCGTCAGGACTTGGACTCGTCCTGACGCCCCTGCTTCAGCAAGCTGAAAGCCATGGCGGCCACACCCAGCGCACCGAGCACCAGCACCGCCCACAGCAGCGGCTTGGTCCAGTCGTACGGCACCTTGGGCGCTTCCAGCGCCGCTGGGCCGACCTCGTCGGCACGCACACCAAGCGCGGCCACCGGCGGCTCCCACGAGTCGCTATGGGTGGCGCGCAGACGGCTCATGGCCTCGTCCACGGGGTATTCGCCACGCCGCGACGCATAGCTGCCGGCCAGCAAGCGATAAGGCGCGCTGCCTTCCGGCAGGAACACGTACTGCGCCGGCACCCAGCCGACGCGGACCGTGGGCGCACCGGACAGCGGCGTGTCGCTGCGCACGCGCAGATGCGTGGTGTTGTGTGGCTGGATGGTGGCGGTGCCCTCGCCGCCCTTGCCGGCCGCGCGCACCAGGTCGAGCTGTGTCACTTCCGACCATGACGAGGGTTCGTCGTTCAGCACCAGCACGTGGACACGCGCAGCGTTGTTGGATGCAGGCAGGGTCAGCTTGAGCGACTCCACCGGCAAGGCGGCCGGCAGTTCGTAGTCGTAGCCGCCCGAGGTTTCTCCGCTGGGCTTGGCATCCGTCCACTGGAACTGCGACGCACGCTCGGCGACCGCATCGGTGTAGCTGCCGGACAGTTTCGCGTTGGGCGCGTGGCCGGTGCTCCAGTCCACCTCGCCATCGGTAAGGCGCACCCGGAAATAGCGTTCTGGCGTGTTGCTGGTCAGGTCGATGCTGAGCTGTTCGACCTGCTCGTGCTCCTGGTCGCCGCGTACGCGGGTCAGGCTCACGTCGTCGGCCAGCGTGTTCCACTGGCGCAGGTCGTTGCTGCCTTCCACGCTGACGTGAAGCTGGAAATCCTGCTGCAGCGACGACGGATCCAGCGCAATGGTTTCCACGTTCACCGCGCGCGTCGCGTCGATCAGCCACGTATTCGGACGTTGCGCCACCGCGCCATGATCGTTCTGGCTGATGACGATGCCGCCATCGACGCTGCGCTCCACCTTCACGCCCTCGCCATTGGCGGAAGCGGCGGGCACGGCCAGCAGGCGCGCCTCGGCAGAGAACGCATGCTTGGCCGGGGGCGCGGGTGGCATTGGTGCGAACGGCACCGGCTTGCCAGCCGCATTCACCACGATCAGGTCGCGCATGCCGGCGGCCGGATTGACCGACGCGTAGACCTCCGGCGTAAGCACCACCCGGTAGGCCTCGTCCGGTGTTTTCGTATCGAGCGGAAACGCATAGGCGTAATCCACGTGGCTGTCGGCCCCGGCCGCAGCCACGGGCAACATCAAGGCCAGCGCAATCCAGCGAACATCAAGGCGCATGCCCGGTCTCCTCCATAGACGATGAACGGCGCGGCGGAGCCGGCGCCAGGTATCCAATCACACTGCACAGCAAGCCGAACGCGATGAACGAGCCGATGCCGAACAGGTTTCCGAGCTGGCGACGATCGATCAGGATCAGTTTGGCCAGCACCACCCCCATGATGATCGCGCCGGCCAGCCAGAACAGCCGGTGACCGCGCCGCGAACCCCACACCCAGGCAAACAGGCCCAGAATGCTCCACACCAGGGTGAGCGACATCTGCGCGAGACTGGAATCGAACAGTGCCCCGTCCCACGCCACGCCACCGAGCTGATGCACGGCACGCAGGGTGAAACTGGTCGCCAGCGCCAGCACGATGCCACCGAGCACCGGGCCGCGCACGCGTCTGAGCAACGCAGGCAGCGCCGGATCCACCAGCCATGCCGCGAACGCCGCGGCAATCGCCAGCAGCAGCAATTCCACCGGATTCAGCAGCGGCACGTAATGCAGCGGCGCGGCATCGCCACCGGCGAACAAGGCCACCATACCGGCCAGTGCCAGCACCGCGAGCAGCGAATACTTCAGCGGCGGCAACCAGAGCGACTGGCTCTGCGCCATCGGTGCTGCAAGCAGACGCGGACGCCAATGCGATGCGGCGAAAGCGATCAGCAGCGGCACCATGGCGAGGGCACCAGCCCAGTCGCCGGAAAGCCAGCGCAGGCGATCCAGCGCCACCGCGATGCCCACCACCGCCACCAGCACCCAGCGCCACCACCACGTCCACTGCGCCGCCGCACCCGCCCACGACGTAGTGCGCAGGCACAGCAGCGTGCGCCAGCCCAGCACGGCGGCAGCAACCACCGAAAGCAGGTTCCAGCCATGCAGCGGCTGCTCGTGGAAGGTGCCGGCGCCGAAGATCAGCACCAGGATGGCCGCCATGAAGGCGACGGCACTCCATGCCAGCGCCAGACCCAGTTCGCGCAATGAACCCAGGCGGGAAGCTTCCGCCACACCCCATGCGGTAAACGCCAGCCATGCCAGCCAGGCCGCGAAGGCGTCCGCTTCCGGCACGAAATGGCTGATTTCCTGCGCGCTGGCGGCGATCCACCACAGCATGCCCCAGCCATACAGCACGAACGCAAGCACGCGATGCACGGCGCGCCCGTTGCCCAATCGAGCAAACAACGCACTGCTGGCAAACCCGGCGACTACCAGCATCAGCGCACTGAGGCATTCACGGTTGAGCACTGGCCATGCCGCATCCATGCCGCCATGCATGCCACGATCGACCAGCAAGGCAAGCGCCGCGAACAGTTGCAGCGCAATGCCGCTCCACGTGGCGAACCAGCGTTGCTGACGCAGGCCCAGCCAGATCAGGCCCGCGCCTTCGAGGGCGAAGATGCTGCCGGTCACATCGGCACGCAGTGCCAGCGGCACCGTCAGCGTGGCGAGCGCCACAGCAAGAATGGCCCAGGTATCGCGCAACAGGCGCATGGCCGGAAGACGGCGCGTGGCGTAGGCGACGGTGATGTAGATCGCCGCGGCGACCAGCGTGGAAATGGCCAGCGACTTGCCATCCCAATCGAGCAGCGCTCCTTGCAGCAGCAGGCTGATCAGCGGGTTGCCGAACATCAGGCAGCCGTCGATCACCAGCCGTCGGTCCACCGGCGCACGCAGCACGTGCAGCAACGGAATGAACAGGTAGAACAGGAAGTTCAGCACCAGGAACGGCTCGGTGCTGGCGAACAGCGAGTGGTCGTACTTCAGCACACCCCAAGCGCTGCCGACCGCGAAGGTGGCGATGAAGCCCAGCAAGTTGAGCACACGCCACGAGCGCTTCCACGCGATGCCGAGGATGGCGAGGTTAAGCACCGCGTAGTAACTGAACAGCGCGACGTGGCTGCCGTTGCCGGTGGATACGAGGATGGGTGCGGCAAAGCCGGCGATCAGGCCGAGCACGGCTAGCGCCAGTGCGTCCTGCACCACCGCGAGCACGCCGATTCCGGCCACCAGCACCACCAGCAAGGCGAACGCCGCGCCCGCCGGCATCAGGTCGTACAGGCGGAAGGCCGCAAATACCGTCATGACCAGCACGCCGATGGCGCCGCCCTGCAGGGACAGGGCGAAAACGCGCTGCGTCTCGCGCTTGCGCCAGCCGAAGGCCAGTCCGCCCATCGCGGCCAGCGCGATCATCGACACACGCAAGGCCGGCGGCGTGTGCAGCAGGCCGGCGTCGGATGCGTACTTGAGCAAGGCTGCCACGCCGGCAAACAACACCAGCATGCCGACCTTCACCGGCACATTGCCTTCGGTGAACCAGCGCCACACGCGCTGCAGCAGGCGATCGAATCCGGAAGGCTGGCTCGGCCGTGGCGGCGCAGATGGCGTGGGCGCTTCCGTCGGCCAGGGCGCCGGTTCGCGCAAGGGCGGTGTGCTGACAGCTGGTGCAGGCGCAGGCGCAGCAGGGATGGCCTCAGCAGGAGGCGCTACAGATGCAGCAGGCTCGCGCAAGGCCTCGTGTGCCTCCTGCGCTGTCATCCATGGCCGATCTTCGGTACCCGCCTGTGTCGGCTGGACTGTCGGTGCAGGCTTGCCCGCTGTCAGCTTGGCACGGAGATCCTTCAGCTCACGGGACAGCTCAAGTTGCTTGCCCCAGACCAGACCCACGACCAGCCCGCCGATGGCGCCCGTCCAACCGGACGACAGCAGCCCACCGACCACCGCACCTATGACCATCCATAGAAAAATCATCACCATCCATCTCCACCCGCACGGGAGTGTTACAGCGCGAGTTTGCCACGGACGACCCCGAAGGGCCGCCGTGGCGCGGCCAGTTAGCGATTCAGAACACAGATTAAGGAAAAGCCCTACACAGATTTACCGTCATTCCTTCCAGAACGCACCTCCGCGCGCTGCTCCATCCAGTCGTACAGCACTGGCAGAAGCAACAGCGTCAGCAACGTGGAGGTGATCAGGCCACCCACCACCACCGTCGCCAGCGGCCGCTGGGTTTCCGCACCCACCCCGCTGGAAAGCAGCATGGGCACCAACCCCAGGATGGCGACGCTGGCCGTCATCAACACTGGCCGCAGGCGCAGCGCCGTACCACGAATCACCGCCTCGCGTACGCCCATGCCCTTCGCGCGCTGCTCGTTGAGGAAGCTAACCAGCACGATGCCGTTGAGCATCGCCACGCCAAACACGGCAATGAAGCCGATGGCCGACGGCACCGACAGGTACTGCCCCGTGACGGCCAGCGCCACGATGCCGCCGATGGTGGCGAACGGCACGTTGGCCAGGATCAGCGCCGCGTATTTCATCGAATTGAACGCGGTGTAGAGCAGGATGAAGATGAAGAAGATGGTGGCCGGCACGATCAGCGACAGGCGCTTCAGTGCGCGCTGCTGGTTCTCGAACGCCCCGCCCCACTCCGTGTAGTAGCCGGCCGGCAGTTTCAGTTTCTGCGCCATGGCGGCATTGGCCTCCTTGACGAAGCCGTCGATGTCGCGGCCACGCACGTCCATCTGGATGACCGCGTAGCGCTGGAGCTGTTCGCGACGGATGAAGGAATAACCCTCCGCCTCCGTCACCTCGGCCACCTGTGACAACTGCACGATGGCACCGCCCGGCGACTGAATGGGAATGCGCTGGATGGCCTGCATGGAACGCTTGTCCGCATCATCCAGCCGCACGGCAATGTCGAAGCGCTTCACACCGTCGATCAGGGTGGTCACGGGATCACCGCCGATACCGTTGCGCACGACGGTGAGCACGTCATCGGCGTTGAGTCCATAGCGTGCCAGCGCGCCGCGATCCACGCGGATGCGTATCTGCGGCTTGCCGAGATTGGCTTCCAGCGCGAGATCGGCCACGCCAGGCACGCCACTCAGTACGTCCTTGATGCGCGCACTGAGCCGATCCAGCTCACCGAGATCATCGCCGTACAACTTGAGCGCGAGCGTGGCGCGCACGCCGGAGATCAGCTCTTCGATGCGCATCTGGATCGGCTGCGTGTAACTCACCACGGCGGTGGGCAAGGCATCGGACAGCTCGCGCTGCATGTCTGCCTCGATGCTTTCCAGTGTCTGCCCCTGGCGCCATTGCTCGCGCGGTTTGAGCGGGGTGTAGACCTCCATATAGTTCACGTCCGCCGTTTCGCCCTTCTCCGCACGGCCGATCATGGCCAACGTGGTCTCCACCTCGGGGAAGGATGCCTTGATGCGCGCCGCCACCTGCCGCGAGACCTCGATCGATTCGTCCAGCGACGCCGACGGAATCGATGTGATCCGCCACATGATCGCGCCCTCCTTCAGGTTGGGCATGAACTCCTTGCCGAGGAACGGGAACAGCGCGAGGCTGCCGATCAACGCGCCACCCGCCACCGCCAGCACCCGCTTGCGTCGCCGTAGCGACCAAGCCAGCACGGTGGCGTAACGTGACTTGAGGAAGGCCACGAGTCGCGTATCACGCTCTTCCTTGGGCTTGAGCACCAACGCCGCGAGCACTGGAATCAACGTGAGGGCCAACAGCAACGAACCGGCCATGGCGAAGCTGATGTTGAACGCCATCGGCTTGAACATCTTGCCTTCCAGCCCCTGCAGACTGAACAGCGGCAGGAACACCACGATGATGATGACGATGGCAAAGGCGATGGGCGTAGCCACTTCGCGCGCCGCGGCGAGCACGGCGTCCGTGCGGTCCACCGGCAACCCATGGGCCTTGCGTTCGGCCATGATGCGGAAAGCGTTCTCCACCATCACCACCGCACCGTCGACCATCATGCCAATGCCGATGGCGAGCCCCGCCAGCGACATCAGGTTGGCGGAGAGCCCCGCCTGCTCCATGCAGATGAACGCGATCAGCATGGCCAGCGGCAACGCCACCACCACGACCAGCGCGCTGCGGAACTCCCCGAGGAACAGGAAGAGCACGATGGCGACAAGGATGGAACCTTCCACCAGCGCGCGCACGGCGGTGCCGACCGCCTTGTTCACCAGATCGGTACGCTCGTAGACCGGCTTGATGACCACGCCCTCAGGCAAGGCTTGCCGCACCACATCCAGCTTGCCCTTGACGGCATCGACCACGCTCTTGGCGTTCTCGCCGATGCGCGACAAGGCCTGGCCCATCACCACTTCCTTGCCATCACGTGTCACGGCGCCCGTGCGCGGCGCGCCGGCTTCGACCACGGTGGCGACGTCACGCAGGTAGACCGGCGTGCCGTCTTCTGTTTTCAGCACGATCTGCCCGATATCGCGCGAGCCCTGCACCAGGCCAAGACCGCGCACGAGGTATTGCTCGCGACCGACATCGACGAAGTTGCCGCCGACCTGGGCGTTATTGGCCTGCAAGGCCTCGATGACGTTCCGGAAGCCCAGTCCATGCGCGATGAGTTTCACCGGATCGACGCGCACCTGGTATTGCTTCTCCTGCCCGCCCCACGAGGTCACGTCGTCGACACCGGGCGCGGTGCGCAGCATCAGGCGAATGGTCCAGTCCTGCAGCGTGCGCAGCTCGCGGTCGTCCGGCGCCTTCTTCAACGCATCGTCCGCGCGTTCCACCGTGTACCAGAACACTTGTCCGAGACCTGAGGTATTCGGCCCCATTTCCGGCTTGCCGTAACCGGCCGGCAGGCGATCGCCGATCTGCTGCAGGCGCTCGTTGACGAGCTGGCGGGCAAAATAGATATCCATGTCGTCACTGAAGTAGACCGACACGTAGGACAGGCCGAACAGGCTGACCGAACGCACCTCCTCCACCTTGGGCAGACCAGCCAGCGACGATTCCACTGGCGTGGTAAGCAGTTGCTCCACGTCCTCCGCGGCCAGCCCGGCCGCCTCGGTGTAGACATTGACTTGCACCGGTGTCACATCGGGAAACGCGTCAATGGGCAACTTGCGCACGGCCTGATAGCCGAGCACGCCGATGACGACGAAAGCGATGATGACCAGCAGTTTGTAGCGCAACGAGAGTTCGACGAGACGCGCCAGCATCACTCTTCTCCCAGCTGCGAGCGCAACAGGCGCGCCTTGAGCGCAAAGGCGCCCTTGCTCACGACGGACGCACCCGGCTTGAGGCCTTGCCGGATCTCCACCCAGCCGTCGCGTGTCTCACCCACCTGGACCGCAACGGGTTCGAACGCGTGGTTGCCGGCAGCGACAAACACCGTCGACTGGTTCTGCAGCAACACCACGGCCTCGATGGGCACGGCGAGCGCCGAGTGCCCACCGACGGCGATGCGCGCATCCACCAGCTCGCCGGGATGCAGCAGGTCACGGCGATTGTCCACGGCGATGCGCACAGGCACGGTTCGGGTCTTCTCGTCGGTCTGGTGGGAACGCTGCACGACCTTGCCCGGCAGGCTCTGGTCGTGAATGAGGATTCGCGCCGTGGCGCCTTGCGTCACGCGCTCGGCATCGGCCGGGGGCATGCGGGCTTCCACCCATACGGCGTCTTCCTTCACCAGCGTGAACAAGGTGCGCCCTGCATCGACGCGCTCGCCTATCAGGAATTGATCCGTGGTGATGCGGCCATCGGTGGGCGCGAGCAGTTCATAGCTGCCATCTGCCTTCGCGGAGCCCGCGCGCAGCACGCCTTGGATCTGCCCCTCGGACAGGCCATAGGCGCGCAGCCGTGCACGTGCCTGATCGCGCTGCACCTGCACTTCCGTGTAGCGACGGCCGGACACGGCCTGCGGTCCCAGCGAGGAAACGCGGCGCCACTCCTGCTCGGCCACGATCAGCGCACCCTGCGTCTCGGCCACTTGCACGCTGGAAAGCGCCACCAGCGGCTGCCCCGCTTTCACGACATCGCCAAGGCGAACCTTGCGCGACAACACCATGGACTCGATACGCGGCGACACCAGCATGGTCGAGTACGCATCGATGGTGACTTCGCCGGGCGCCTTGATCTCTTCGGCAAGCTCGCGTGTCGTCAGCCGGGTGATCTCAATGCCTGCTTCTTTCACGGCCCGGGCGTCCAGCGCCAAGGGATTGGCCGTCTGCTCGGCGGCAGCCGGCATCGCGACGAGCGCCAGCGTCAGCACGCACGCAGTGAAACGAAAAATGGAATTCATGGGGATGCGTCCTGTGTGCGTCCATCCAGCCAGTCGGTCAGGCGGCCGGCGGCGGTGAGGTAGTCGAACCAGGCCTGCCAGGACTGGCTTTCGAGAGCGAGCGCGGAGAGCGCCGTGTCGAGGCTCTGCTTGAGCTGGACCAGATAGTCCGAGGTGCTGATTTCGCCGGCCCGCCATAGCTTTTCGAGCATGGCCGTGCGCTCGTCGAACGCAGCGGCGCGCCCCTGGCGAAACGCCAGCCCGGCCGTGCGCAGCGCGTCATAGCGAGCTTGTGCCTCGCGCAGCGAGGCACGCGTCAGTTGTTGCCTGGAGCGTACGACGGCCGAAGCGGCGCCCGCCTCGGCCAGTGCCGCATCGATCTCGGCGCGCCCGCTGTTGAGCACCGGCAAGGGAATCGACACGCTCAGCCCGATCACCTGATCGGTGGTTGTGCCCGTGCGCACCCGCCCGCCCGTGAGGCTGACGGTGGGATCGGGCAAGCGCGCTTTCCGCGCCACGTCGATGCCCGCCTGTGCCGCCGCCTCATCGGCGCGCGCCTTGATAAGTTCGGGACGGTCATCCACCGGCAACGGCACGATGCCACCTGACGACGGCGGCAGGCCGGCAGGAAGCGCGGGCGAGGCTTTCACCGCGTCGCCCGCGATAGCCTCCAGCTCAGCCAACGCGGACGCCTCGCCACTAGCCAGCGACGCTTGCTGTATCTGCGCCTCACCCAAGGCCAGTGCGGCAAGATCACGCTCGGGACTGCTGATATCACCCACGGCGAGGCGCTCGGCAGCGAGCGCATCGAATCGCCGCATCAACACGACGCGACGTTCTCCCATCTCGCGCTGGCGCGCGGCCAGCGCCGCTGCCGACCATGCCTTGAGCCAGCGCGTGGCGACATCCCGGCGCAACAGTTCGTAGGAGGCCTCGCGACTGCGCCATTCGGCATCGGCCTGCGACGTACGGGCGCGCCGCTTGCCGGATAAATCGAGTGGCAAAGACAAACCGACCGTGCGGCGATCGACGTCCGCGTTCTCGGCATCGAAGGACAAGGATGGGTTGTAGACCGGCTGCGCCGCGGCGCGCACGCGCGCCTGCGCAGCCTCGGTTTCGGCACGCGAGGCCTGGACTTCCGGATTCGACGCCCAGATGCGCCTTACCGCCTGCTGCAGCGGCGCGGCAATCGATGGAGCCGGCACTTCATCGCCGGCAGGTGCCGCCACGGCTGTGGCGACGCAAAGCAAACAGGCAACCCCTGCAAGGGCTGCACGCAGAAAAGACATGGAACGATCTCCTGAAAACGATCACGACAAATGCGCCCGCGAGGGCGCACGGCACGGGGTCGTTGTCAGGCGATGGGAGGACGCAGGAGGGAGCCCGTGATCCTGGGCACGCGACCCACGTCGACGGGCGACGTCACGAACGACGCGTCTGGCGCGTCAATGGCGAGCACTACGACGGTGGGCAGCGTCGAGGCATGGGGGCAGGCGCAGTGGCACGAGGCACCTTCGCCAAGCAAGCAGTCGCCATCGCCCACCGGCGAGGCATCAACCGTCATCGCGACAGCGGCATGGATGCCACTCGCCCGCACGTCGCGCTCGCCGCCATCGCCAAGGCACACCGAACCGCTGAGCAGCTTGATGAACAACACGGCCACCACCAACGCCCATAGACCGCGATGGCGGCGCAGGCGTTTCAGTAATGGCAGGGAGCGTGGCGACATGGCGGTGAATGCTAGGGGCCAGCCCGCCTGTTAGACAATTTCACTCGACCGGCGCGGCGGCGATCCTGCCGTGAAAGCCCGAAGACATGAATCATGCGCGAAACCCACACATTTCTGGACTAGGATGGTATCTGCCGCGGCGACCTTCCAGCCGCATCGACGGGGCGGAGTTGGCAGGTGGCGCAAGAGCCAGGACGAGCAAACCAGCGAAACGTCCGGAGATGCGTGCCTCCCCTCGCCCGGCGTCATCGGCGATACGACTGGCGATGGTTCGCTGCCATGCTGCTCTGCCTGCTGGCCCTCCCCGCGCTCGGCATGGCGCGCGCCAGCGACCCCTGGGCACCTTTCGACAACCCCTGGTTTGAGCGACTGGGCGTCGCCGATGGCCTGCCTCATTCGATCGCCACCGCGCTGGAACAGGACAAGCGCGGCCTGATCTGGATCGGTACGCTGTCCGGCTTGGTCCGCTACGACGGCTACCGCATGCAGGTGTTCACTGGTAGCGGCGGCGGCAAGATCGATATCCCGGACGCCTATGTCCGCTGCCTGCTCACCTTGCCCGACGGCAGCCTGCTGATCGGCACGAATGCCGGCGGCCTGAGCCGCTTCGACCCCCTCGACAACACCTTCCACAACTATCCGGTGGGGCGCGGCGGCACCAGCGACAGGAAAATCTACGCCCTCGCACCGGACGGTATCCGCGGCGCATGGATCGCCACGGATCGCGGCATCGACTACCTCGACCTGCACAGCAATCACATCACGCCTACGCCTTCCGGCGAAGGCATGGCGCCCCGCAGCTTCAGCATCCTGCAGGACCGGGAGGGCAACCTGTGGGCCGGCAACAACAACGGGTTGTTCGTGCGCCGTACAGGCCAGAAGACGTTCACCCGCCCCGAACACGCCGCCGACGAAGGCGTCGACGCTGTGCTGAAGGACGGCACATGGGCCTTGCTCGAGGATCGCGAAGGACGCCTGTGGGCTGGCAGCACGCAGTCCGGCGCCGCCTATCGCGATGAGGCCGGCCACTGGCATGCGGTCGCTGGTTTCAGCGGTTTCCAGCACGACAATACGCGCCGGCCGACCGTACGGGCCTTCAACGAGATGCCCGGCGACATCATCTGGATGGCTACCGACGGCGGCGGCGTGCTGGCCTACGACGTCGCCAACGGCACGTTGAGCGCCATGGCGCACGACACGGCCATCCCCTCCTCGCTGCCCGGAGACTCGGTACGCGACCTGCTGCGCGATAGCGCCGGCAATGTCTGGGTAGCCACCGACCTCGGCATCGCCCGTTACGACCCCCATGCCCGCAAGACTTTCGCGCTGCTGCCCTCGGCCGACACCAGCCGGTCGCTGGCCAACACCAACGTGCGCGGCATCTTCGTCGACAGCAGGCAGCGCATCTGGCTGGGGCTGGGATCGGGCCGCATCGACGTCATCGATCTAGCCGCCGCCTCCATTCGACACCTGGAACTCAGCGGCGCACAGAAGCATCGCGACGTGCAGGCCTTTGCGGAAATGCCCGATGGCGCCATCTGGGTGGGCACGCAAGGACTGGCGGTGGTGGATCCCAAGACGCTCGCAATCCGGGAATCGGCCGTACCCGAGCTGGACGACAAGCCGGTACTGCACCTGCTGTCCGATGACACACGACTGCTCATCGCCACGTATGACGGCGTCTATCGCTACGACACCAACACGCGTGCGCTCAGCCACTTCACGCACGACGCCAGCGATCCCAGCAGCCTGGCCAGCGATACCGTGCGGCGCGTGGCGCGCATCGGCGACGACATCTGGTACGTCACCGGACGCGGTATCAGCATTGCCACCAGCCCGATGCAGAACAGGGGCTTCCAGAACCTGCTCAATCGCCCCAGCGACGACACCAGCCTGCCGAACAACCTGGCTAGCTCGATCGCCATGGATCCTCAGGGCAACCTGCTGGTGGGCACCTATGGCGGCCTCGCCATCCTGCAGCCGCGCAGCGCCGGTGAACCGTATCGATTCACCACCATCGGCCCGGCCAACGGACTGCCGAGCGGCAACATCAACGCCGTGCAACCGGACGACTACGGCAACCCGTGGGTTAGTCTGCCCAATGGCGTGTCGATGATCGATGGCAACACGCATGCCGTGCACAACCTGGGCATGCGCGATGGCCTGCGCATCGTCAGCTATATCTACGCCGCGTCGGCGCGCGCGCCCGGTGGCGAGCTGATGTTCGGCGGACTGGGCGGACTGACCGTGGTACGGCCGGCATGGCAACCGCCGGAGGAACCCGACGCGCCGCTGGCCATCACCTATGCCGCCGTGAACGGCGCACCGCTCGCCTTCGGCAGGCTGCCGCGCCCGGGTGAATCGATGAAGATCCGTGCACGCAATCGCAGCCTGCGCGTGGACTTTTCTCTGCTCGACTATGAGGCACCCGCCGAAACCAGCTATAGCTATCGGCTGGATGGCTATGACGAGGACTGGATCGAGATACCGCGTGGCGGCCTGCCCACGGCGATCTACACCAACCTACCGCACGGCGACTACAAGCTGCACCTGCGCGCGCAAACGCGCGGCATGCAGCCGAAGCTGATCGAATCCAGCTTCGACGTCAGCGCCGAGCCGCGCTGGTACGAAACCATCGCAGCGCTGATCGGCGCCGGCATCCTCGCCCTTACCGCCATTGTCATCGTCATTCAATTGCGCACTGTGTACTTGCGCCGCCAGGCGAGACAGCTGCAGCAGCAGGTCGACCTGCGCACGCAAGACCTGCTGGTCGCCAACAAGCGGCTCGACGAACTCGCCAATACCGATGCGCTCACCGGGGCCTGCAACCGGCGACGCGTACTGGAACTGGCCGAGCAAATAAGCGCGCAAAGCACCAATGGCAACGCCTGTATCGCCCTGCTCGACCTGGATCGCTTCAAGCGGATCAACGACACCTATGGCCATCTCGCCGGCGACGCGGTGATCCGTCACGCCTGCCACGTCATGCAGCAGCACGGCCGCGAGTCCGACGTGTTCGGTCGCTACGGCGGCGAAGAGCTACTTGCCTGCCTGCCCGGCAGCACGCTGGAGGAAGGCATGGTGGTGGCGGAACGCATCCGCCGCGCGATGGCTGACGAACCGCTGGTCTATGACGGACACACCATCGCCGTCACGGTAAGCATCGGCGTGGCCGCCTATCACGCGGGGGAAACCCTGTCGCAATGGCTGACCCGGGCCGACGGCGCGCTGTACGAAGCCAAGCACGGCGGACGAAACCGTAGCGTCGCCGCACGCTGACACGGGCACCCGGGCGCTGCGCCCTGGATCAACGGAAATGGCGCTGCCGATAGATGGCGTAGCCCAATCCCACCAGGCCCGTCAGCGCCGCCGGCGCGAGCAGTACGCGCTCCTGCACGAACCCGAAACCCACCGCGCCCGCGGCCGCACCGACAATGAAGCAGGTCGCCACCAGCAGGCAGACGTGAACGCGCAGCATGTCCACCGGCAGGCCACGCAGGCGCTGGCCGAGGTACATGCCCAGATCAGTGAAGATGCCCGACAGATGCGTCGTGCGCAGCGTGGCGCCGCTGTACGTGCTGACCATGGCGTTCTGCAGCCCGCAGGCCATGGACGCAAGGTAAAGCCCCAGGTCACTCTGTTGGTGAATCAGCGGCGCCGCCATGAACAACAGCGCCGATTCGATCATTAGCACCACGCCGTAGCGCCGCCCGAGCTGCAGTGTCCGCTGCTGCACGATGAAGCCACTGAGCATGGCGCCGAACAGGAACGCGGCAATCACGAAACCCCAGTGCAGGATTTCCGCCGCATCCAGCCGGGCGAGCGCAATGCCCAATTCCGTGCTGGTGCCGGTGAGGTGCGTGATCGGCTGATGCCGGAAACACAGATACCCCACCGTGTTGATGCTGCCAGCGACGAACGCGAGCAGGCCACCGCCCACCCACGCCCAGCGCGGCAGCTGCCTCAGCATGGCCGGATCAGTTCTTGATCGGCTGGGTCTGGATGACCGGCGCGTCGCCGATGACGTCGGTGCCCGGCGGCGGGACGAAGTTGAACGTGTCCGGCGAAATCGTCACGTTGCGCTGCCAGCCCGAAAAGCGGATATCCGTGACGGCGCCGAGCTGATCGCGAAAAACCATGCGCGACAGGCCATTGGCGTCGAAGCCGAGGTCGGCATAGTCGAACTGCGGATCCTTGGCCCTGGAGGTCAGGCGCAGCCAGCTCAGGCCGTCGTGGTCGCCCTGCTCGACGGCGTTGAAGTCCTTGTCCATCTGCTTCACGTCGGTGAGCACGGTCAGCGGGCTGTGCGACTCCTCGGAACTCTGTATACGCACGGTGACCTGCTGCAGGTCCGGGTCGTACAGCCACACGCGACTGCCGTCGGCGACGATGGTCTGCTTGGACGGCGCCAGCGTTTCCCAACGGAACTGCCGCGGAGCCTCCAGCGCCAGCGTGCCGGTGCTCGGCTTGCCGGCATTGCCGTTGGCGTCTTTCAGGGTTTGCGAGAACTTGCCGGTCAGCGAGTGCAGGCCGGTGGTGAACGTATCCAGTTTCGACCGCGCCGGACCGGCAGCCATGGCTAGGCCGCTCACGGAGAGGGCGACGGCGGCGGTGGCGAGAAGAAGCAAGCGTTTCATGAGTGCCTTGAGGATCGAAGCTGATAAGTGAATTGTCCGCTGCGGCGCCTTAACGATGAGGCGCCACCTTTCCTATCGTCATTCCTGCGAAAGCAGGAATCCAGTGCCTTTTTCGCGCTAGCGACAACCCCGAAAGTCGCTGGATCCCTGCTTTCGCAGGGATGACGAGCAGGAGGTTGCGCTGATCAGTTCTTCGGCGGCGGCGGCGCCAGCACCTCGCGGTTGCCGTTGTGCTGCGGGGCGCTGACCACGCCGTCCTGCTCCATCTGCTCGATGAGGCGCGCGGCGCGGTTGTAACCAATGCGCAGGTGACGCTGGACGCCGGAAATCGAGGCGCGGCGCGTTTCGGTGACGATGCGCACGGCCTTGTCATACAGCTGTGCTTCGGCGTCACCACCCTCTTCGCCGTCCTGCGGCAGGCCGGAGTCGTTGATGAACTTGCCATCGCTGGTCGCCTGCACCTCTTCCAGCACGCCCTCGATGTACTGCGGCGCGCCCTGCGCCTTCAGCCAGTTCACCACGCCGTGGACCTCATGGTCGTCCACGAAGGCACCATGCACACGCTCCGGCGTGGCCGTGCCGGGCGGCAGGTAGAGCATATCGCCGTGGCCCAGCAGCGCCTCGGCGCCGGACTGGTCGAGAATGGTGCGCGAGTCGATCTTGCTCGACACCTGGAAGGCGATGCGGGTCGGGATATTGGCCTTGATGAGACCGGTGATCACGTCCACCGACGGGCGCTGCGTCGCCAGCACCAGGTGCACACCGGCCGCACGAGCCTTCTGCGCGAGACGGGCGATCAGTTCCTCGACCTTCTTGCCGACGATCATCATCATGTCGGCGAACTCGTCGATGATGATCACGATGTACGGCAGCGGCTCCAGCGGCTCGGCCGCCAGGTTCGGCATCTCCGGATTCGGACGGAACAGCGGATCCAGCAGCGGCTGGCCGGCGTTCTCGGCGTCCTTCACCTTCTTGTTGAAGCCGGCCAGGTTGCGCACGCCCACCGCGGCCATGAGCTTGTAGCGGCGCTCCATCTCGGCCACGCACCAGCGCAGCGCATTGGCGGCCTCCTTCATATCGGTCACGACCGGCGCGAGCAGGTGCGGGATGCCTTCGTAGACCGAAAGCTCCAGCATCTTCGGATCGATCATGATCATGCGCACGTCCTTGGCGCTGGCCTTGTACAGCAGGCTCAGCACCATGGCGTTCACAGCGACCGATTTACCCGAACCGGTGGTGCCGGCCACCAGCAGATGCGGCATCTTCGCCAGGTCAGCCACTACCGGGCGACCGGCAATGTCCTTGCCCAGCGCCAGCGCCAGTGGCGACTTCATGGCGTCGTACTTGTCCGAACGCAGGATCTCGGAGAGATAGACGATCTGCTTGCGCGTATTGGGAATTTCCAGGCCGATCACGTTCTTGCCGGGAATCACGTCCACCACGCGCACGCTGACCACGGAAAGGCCGCGCGCAATGTCCTTGTCCAGGCTGGACACCTGCGAACCGCGCACACCAGCGGCGGGCTCCAGCTCGAAGCGCGTGATGACCGGGCCGGGGTACACGCCCACGACCTTGGCCTCGATACGGAAATCCTTCAGCTTGAGCTCGACCTGGCGCGACAGCACCTCGAGCGTTTCCTCCGAGTAGCCAGGCCCCTGCTCCGGCGCTTCGTCCAGCAGCGACAGCGGCGGCAGCTCGCCCGGTGCGGCAGCCCCGGTGAACAGCGGGATCTGCGTTTCCAGCTTGGCGCGCTCGCTCTTCACCACGGGCGCGGGCGCGGTTTCGATGCGCACTGGCTCGCGCTTGGCTTGCTTGACCGCCTCGGTCTTCTTGACCACTTCGCGCTCGGCACGGGCCTGGCGGGCGGCCAGCACTTCCGGCGCCTCGCGCAGCTTGCCGCCGAACCAGCCGGCGACCTTGAGCACGCCCTGGCCGGTGAGATCGGCCACCTTGAACCACGACAGGCCGGTAGCCAGCGTGACCGCGATCAGGAACAGCGCCAGCAATAGCAGCGATGCCCCTCCGCCAAGTGCATGCGTCAGCCCGCGGCCGACCCACATGCCGATGATGCCGCCCACGCCCTGCGGGAGGATGGGCTCGTCAATGTTGAGGTAAAGCAGCGCCGGCAAGGTGATGAAGAAGAACACCGAACCGATCAGCCGCAGCGACGGCTCCCAGGGCTGCACGGTGCGCTCGCCGCGATGGCGCAGCACCTGCACGCCCAGGAACAGCAGCAGCAGCGGAAAGAAATAAGACACCAGGCCAAAGATGTAGCGCAGGACGTTGGCGATGTTCGCGCCCACCTCGCCGCCGAAGTTGCGCGCATGCTCCACCGTGCCGGCGTGGCCCCAGCTCGGATCCTGGTCGTTGTAGCTGAACAGGCAAACCAGCAGATACAGCGCCAGCGGCAGCAGCAGCAGCGCACCGGCCTCGCGCAGGCGGCGCTTCAGCTCCTCGCTGAGGCCTTCGCGCTCTTTCTTGTCCTTCTTGACGTTGGCGGTACGCGGCACCGTGATCCTTTTCCCGTTCTTCTAGCGTGAGTCCGGCCGCCAAAGGGCGGCCGGACGGTAGTTCATCCGCCATGGCGGCAGGCAGAACCTTAGATCATACCCTTGAGCGCCGGATGAACCAGCGCGCCGCCATCGTCGTCGACTTCCCCGTGCAATGCTCCGAACCGGCGCCGATCGGCTGCCGATGCCCGGACGCTGCACGGCACTCAGGATAGCGGCTGAGATCGTTATCGACGAGATCTGCGACACGGCTCCTGGCATACGGGCGGCGCCCAATACGGCCTTATCGCCGCCGATCCGGCCAAACCGGCGCCGGCAGCCTTGAATCGCCACGTCGTCTTCCCCATGCTTCCGGGTTCGGACGCCTTGCGCCGCTCCCTGCCCTGCAACGGCATGAAACCGGCGCCGGGGATGGAGCGAATGACTCGACAAGTCGTCAGCAAACCCGAAGGATCATAGCCATGATGGGCCGGCCGCTTTCACATTCCCGCAACGGTGCACACGTCGACCAGGCCTGCACAGTTGCTGCAAAGTCAAAGGGATACGACCTGTCACACTGAAAATTCGCTCGCAGCCCATATATAGGCCGCAGCACCGGCCGGCCACGCCCGCAAGCATGGCCCGGCCACCGGAAACGAACTCCACCATCCACGAAGACCACCGCCGGCCACGGCGGATAGAAGGAACGCATGAACGCATCCACCAAGCACAGCCGCCTGCTGATCCTGGGCAGCGGTCCCGCCGGCTACACCGCTGCCGTGTACGCTGCCCGCGCCAATCTCAAGCCGATGATGATCACCGGCCTGCAGCAGGGCGGCCAGCTGATGACCACCACCGAGGTGGACAACTGGCCGGGTGACGACAAGGGCGTGCAGGGTCCGGAGCTGATGCAGCGCATGGCGCAGCACGCCGAGCGTTTCGAGACGCAGATGGTGTTCGACCACATCCACAGCGTGGACCTCAAGCAGCGCCCGTTCCGCCTTAAAGGTGACTCGGGCGAGTACACCTGCGACGCGCTGATCATCACCACCGGCGCCACGGCCAAGTACCTGGGCATCGCCAGCGAAGAGCACTTCAAGGGCAAGGGCGTGTCGGCCTGCGCGACCTGCGACGGCTTCTTCTTCCGCGAGCAGGAAGTGGCCGTGATCGGCGGCGGCAATACCGCCGTGGAAGAGGCGCTGTACCTGTCCAACATCTGCAGCAAGGTCTATCTCGTGCACCGCCGCGACAAGCTGCGCGCCGAGAAGATCATGCAGGACAAACTGTTCGAGAAGGCCGCCGCTGGCAAGATCGAGCTGGTGTGGAACCACACCGTGGACGAAGTGCTCGGCGACAACTCCGGCGTCACCGGCGTGCGCGTGAAGGACATCAACTCCGGCACCACGCGCGAGATCCCGGTGACGGGCTTCTTCGTCGCCATCGGCCACACGCCGAACACCGGCATCTTCGATGGCCAGCTCGACATGCACGATGGCTACATCAAGATCCGCAGCGGCCTGAACGGCATGGCGACGATGACCTCGGTGAACGGCGTCTTCGCCGCCGGCGACGTGGCTGATCACGTGTATCGCCAGGCGGTGACCTCGGCCGGCTTCGGGTGCATGGCCGCACTCGACGCGGAGCGCTGGCTGGACCAGCAGGGTCCGGCGAGCTGATGCGCTGATGGCGCGCCACGTCTTTTGCACAGGCGCGCCCTTCGCCCTTGATCGTCATTCCGGCGCACCCCGAAATGACGACGTTTTAGTTTTGCGGCTACTTTTTGGACTGACGTGATCGAAGCACGCTTCCACGACAGCATCGAACGCATCCCTGCCGCGGCATGGGATGCGCTTCGGCCCGATGACAACCCCTTCGTCTCGCACGCCTTCCTCGCGTTGCTGGAGCGCACTGGCTGCATCCGTCGCGACTGGGGCTGGCAAGCCCATCACCTCGGCCTTTACGAAGGCGGCACCCTGGTCGCCGCCGCGCCCTTGTACCTGAAGGGCAACTCACACGGCGAGTTCGTGTTCGACTGGAGCTGGGCCAGCGCATGGGAACGCGCGGGTGGCGATTACTACCCCAAACTGCTCAATGCCGTGCCCTACTCGCCCGTGCCCGGCCCGCGACTGCTGGCAGGCCGCGATGCCCGCACCGCCGACCGGCAGCAAGCACTGACCCGGGCGATGCGCCAGTTTGCCGAGCGCATGAATCTTTCCTCCGTGCACGCCAACTTTCTGCGCGATGACGAACTGGCGGCCTTCGAAGATCCCTGGCTTTGCCGCTCCGACGTGCAATTTCACTGGCATAACCACGGTTACGCGGATTTCGCCCAGTTCCTTGCCGCACTGAACCACAAGAAGCGAAAGAACATCCGGCAGGAGCGCATGCATGTCGCGCAGGCCGGGCTATCGATCGAGATGCGTGGCGGCGCCACGCTCAGTGCCGACGAATGGCGGCGGGTCCACGCCCTGTACGAGGCCACGTTCGACGCCAAGGGCAACCACGCCGCACTGACGCAAACGATGTTCCTTGGCCTGGGTGAGACGCTGGGCGATGGCGTGCAGCTGGCGCTCGCGCGCCACGAGGGCCGCATCGTCGCCATGGCGCTATTCCTGCAGAGCAGCGACACCTTGTACGGCCGCTACTGGGGTGCCGACATCGACGTGCCGGGCCTGCATTTCGAACTCTGCTATTACCAGGGTATCGAGCATGCCATCCGACACGGCCTGCAACGCTTCGAGCCGGGTGCGCAGGGCGAGCACAAGCTCGCGCGCGGCTTCCTGCCGGTGCGCACACATTCGCGCCACCACCTGGTAAACACGAGTTTCCGCGACGCCGTGCAACAGGCGTTGACCCACGAGGCGGAAGCCATGGACGGCTACGCGCAGGACTTGCTGCAACACAGCCCCTACGCACACATCCCGCAGCCCTGATCCTTAGCCGATGGAAATACCGGTCACCTTGCCGTCGGCATCCAGCTCCACACCGAACGGCAGACTGTTGCCGGGGCCGAACTCGATGCGGTAATCGTTCCAGATCTTGTCCTTGTCCGTACGCTGCCCCTTGAAGATGAAGGACGACGGCTCGCCAAACGGCGACAGCTGTTTCGCCATGCGCTCGGAAAGGCCCGTACCCATCTTTGTCTTCAGCTTGCCGCCGAACATCGAAAGATCGTCGCCCCGGCCCTGCAGCCGTGCGAACGCCTTGCGTGCAGCGTCGGTGATCGCCGGACTCTCGCCTGCCGCCGGCTTTCGGGCCGTCGCCGCCAGGTCCGGATAAAGGTTCTCGAACGCGACGGTCACCAGCATCTGGCCTGGCTCCGGATTGTCGCCATTGTTGGTGAACGCGATGATCTGCACGCCCTGCTTCGGGAAATACTGGTTCGACGTGGTGAAGCCAAACGAGCCGCCGGTGTGACCGATGCGCGGCTGATCATCCAGCGTATCGACGAACAGGCCCAGGCCATAATCCGTGCTGCCCTGCACCGGCGTTGCCATCAAGGCGTAATCCGCTGGACGAATGATCTTCCCGCTACGCAATGCCACATTCCAGCGCTCGAGATCATCCACGGTGGACACCAGATTGCCCGCGGCCCAACCCACCGAGGCGTGAATGGTCGGCGCGGGCTCGAGCTTCCCCTCCGCGTGGCGATAGCCAGTCGCCATGCCCGGCACGTGCGTCTCGTCGGCAACCGTGGCCGTGTGCGCCATACCCGCCGTCGTGAGCAGATGCGTCTTCACGTAATGCTCGTAGGACTCGTGCGAAGTCACTTCGATCACCCGACCCAGCAACGCGTAGCCGCTGTTGGAATAGGACCAGCGACTGCCCGGCGGGAAATCCAGCGGCTTGTCCTTGATGTGCGCCATCAGTTGGTCGAACGTTGCCGGCTTGACGGCCCACTGCTCCACCTCCGGCCCATCCAGGTATTCCGGCATGCCGCTGGTATGGGACAGCAGTTGCTTGAGCGTCACCTCCTTCGCGTGTGGCGCATCCGGCAGGTACGTCGCCAGCGTGGCGTTGATATCGAGCTTCCCCGCCTCCTGCAACTGGAGAATGGCTGCCGCCGTGAACTGCTTGGTGATGGAGCCGATTTCGTAGTGCGTCGACACTGTTGCCGGTGCCTTGTGTTCGCGATCACTCAAGCCATAGGCATGCACGTAGACCGGCTCGCCATCCCGGTAGATGGCGAGGGTGGCGCCCGGCGTGCTCGTGCGCTGCAGCACCGCCTGCACGTCGCCGTCCAAGCGCCGGGCCCATGCCGGATCCAGAGCGGCCGGCGACGCCAGCGCCGCGGGAGCAAACAACATGACCCACAAAAAATGACGACGCATGCCAGATCCATCAGGCCGGGAAGATGGGGCATGCTAACCACATCGCCGTGCCGGTAGCATGTACCGGTCTTCCTCGCACCGTTATCGACCGCCCCGCACCATGATTCGACTGCCCCTGCTCGACGCGACCCGGCCGGAGCATTTCCCGGATCCGCGCAAGGCGCTGAATGACCCGAACGGCCTGCTGGCGTTTGGCGGGGACTTGTCGCCACGACGCCTGCTGGCTGCTTATGCGCAGGGCATCTTCCCGTGGTTCAACGAGGACGAACCCCTGCTGTGGTGGTCACCCGACCCACGCTGCGTGTTCCATACCAGCACACTGCGTCCGAACCGCAGCCTGCGGCGACGCCTTGCCCAGGTGGACTGGCGCATCACCATCGACCACGCCTTTCGCGATGTAGTGGAAGCATGCGCCGCGCCGCGGCCTGGCCAGAGCGGTACTTGGATCGTCCCCGCGATGGTCACGGCGTACGAACAATTGCACGCCATGGGCCACGCACACAGCGTCGAAGTGTGGGAGCACGGGCGTCTCGTCGGCGGCATCTATGGCATTGCCGTCGGGCGGCTGTTCTGTGGCGAATCCATGTTCAGCCGCGAAAGCAGCGGCTCGCGCGTTGCCCTGATGGCGCTGGCGAAACTGCTGCGACGCTGGGACTTTCCGTGGATCGACGCCCAGGTCACCAATAGCCACCTATTGCAGCTCGGCGCGACGGAATATCCGCGCACGGAATTCCTGCGCACGATTGGCCAACTGGCCCAGTTGCCCGGACAACCGGGCAACTGGGCGCGCTTCTCTTCACTGGCGCAGCTGACGGATCAGGCTGCTTCCGACTGACGGAGCTGGGCACGGCGATAGGAGGTCAGGATGTCGTCGCGTTCCGGCTTCTCGCCGGAGGCCAGTGCATGCAACCATTCGTCCGTGCTCAACACGGCCGCGAAACGCGACTGCTGCACGACACTGTAGACACGATGGATCTCTTCGGCGCTGGCATAGCCGGCACGATTGGCATACGACACCGATCCCGTCGCGTCATGCACGAACTCCACGTCCAGACCGCGATCGAAGGCGTGCTTGATCGTGGTGTCGTCACAGTTCTGCGTCATGTAGCCAACCACCGTCACGGTATCGATACCGTGCTGCTCCAGCCATTCGGCCAGCCCCGTGCCGCTGAAGGCACTGGGCAACGGTTTGTGAAACAGCACCTCGCGATGACGGCGACCGATCTCGTCATGCAGCCGCCAGCCATCACTGCCGATGGCGAAGGCCTGCGACTCGGCCGGTGAGTCCTGCTGAATCACCACCACCGGTACGTTCGCCGCCGTGGCGGCATCCATGATGCGCGCGATGTTGGCCAGCGATTGCGAGGACGGCGGGTATTCGATCTGGAGGTTGCCGGTGAAGTACTCGTTCTGGACATCGACCACGATGACGGCACGGCGCGGCTGGAAGGACATGGCACAACTCCTGTTGCGTTGGGAATGTGCACATGGTGCGCGCGTCGGCACTAGCCAACGAGTGGCCTTAAGGACAACAATCGATGTTATCGGGCCAACGGAAAACCATCAGCCATGAGCACGATCCGCATCGCCGTCGTCGCCTTCGAAGGCATCCTGCCTTTCCACCTCTCCGTGCCATGCGGGGTCTTCCAGTCACCCGCACCGGACGGAAAGTCACCCTTTCGCCTGCGCGTGTGTTCGATGGAAGGGCCGGAACTGCAGAGCGCCTCGGGCTTCACCATCGGCACACCGTACGGGCTGGATGAGCTGGCGCGGTCGGACATCATCATCGTGCCGTCCTGGCGCGATCCCGATGAAACACCACCCGCCGCGCTGCTGACGCAACTACGCAAGGCGGCGGCGCGCGGCAAGCGTGTCGTCGGGCTTTGCCTGGGCGCCTATGTGCTCGCCCACGCCGGCCTGCTGGAAGGCCTGCGCGCCACGACCCATTGGGGCTGGGCGGAGTCGCTGGCGGAACGCTTTCCTGGGATCGAAGTGGATGCCGACGTGCTCTATGTCGACGAAGGCAACGTCGTGACGTCGGCCGGCGCCGCGGCGGGCATCGATTGTTGTCTGCACATCGTCCGCCAGTTGCTGGGTGCCGATGTCGCCAACCGGGTGGCGCGACGCATGGTGGTACCGCCGGTGCGCGGCGGCGGGCAGGCGCAGTTCATCGAAAGACCCCTGCCCGACGCGCCCGCCGACCATCGCATGGCCCGCCTGCTCGAACACGTGCAGCGCCACCTGCGGGAGGAGCACGATCTGGACACGATTGCCGAGAAGGCCGCCATGAGTCGCCGCAGCTTCACCCGCCATTTCCGGCAATTGACCGGTGGCAGCTTCGGTGACTGGCTGCTCGCGCAGCGCCTGTCCGAAGCGCAGCGACTGCTGGAAACCACGCGACTGCCGTTGGAACGCATTGCGACCGACATCGGCCTGGGCTCGCCGGTAACACTGCGGCAACACTTCCAGCGCGCGTATCGCACCTCGCCGGCGAGCTATCGGCGCACCTTTGGCGCCACGCGTGAATGATCCGCGTCAGGCGGCGATGAAACCCCATGCGGTCAGCAGGTCGTGCACGCCGTTGATGGCGAACTGCACGCCGATACACACCAGCAGGAAACCCATCAGGCGTGCCAGCGCATCGATGCCGGTTTCGCCGAGGAGGCGCATGATCCGGGTCGCACCACGCAGGCACAGCCAGAACACCAGCGCAAACAACACCGTCGTTGCCAGCGCGACGGCGTGGACCATCAGCGTGAGCCGGCCTTCCGGAATGGACGCCGCCGCGCTGATGATGAACGCGATGGTCCCGGGACCCGTGGTGCAAGGCATGGTCAAGGGAATGAATGACACGTCCGGCAGCTTGGCGCCCGATTCTTCGCCCGCCATTTCCGCCTGTACTTCGTCCTCCGCGGCGTGCGCGGGCGGGAACAACATGCCGAAGCCGATGTAACTGACGATCAGCCCGCCAGCCAGTCGCAAGCCGGGAATGGAAATACCGAAACCACTGATGACAGCATTGCCCGCATAGAAACAGATGAGCAGCACGATGGAGACGAACAGCGTGGCACGATTGATCTGGCGGTTGCGCTCCGCATCGGGATAGCGCCCGGTCAGCGCCAGCAGCACCGTCGCACTGGTCAGCGGATTGGCGATGGGCAGCAGGCCCAACAGGCCGAACGCAACGTAATCGAGGAAGGCGTGCATAAGCGTCCTTGTCCTGCGGCGTAAGGAAGACTAGCACCGGCCAGGCACGACGGCCGTATCGAACTCAGCGGAACAGATGCGGCACGAAGCAGCTCGTGTTGCGGGTGATGCGGTCGCCATCTTCGCGCATGCCGATGCCAACAGCGGTATTCCCGACCACCCAGGAGCCGACCAGCGCGTGCCGGCCATCGAACACCGGCAGCGGCGCAAGAGCCTGATAAATGCATGGCTCGGCGCTCGGCGCCTCGGCGCTTCCAGCATCCAGCACCACCACGCCCGTACCCTCCCTGCCCCAGTACGGCTTGCGCACGGCCGGACCCGCGATCTCGCCGCGAAGGCGACTGGCTGGGAGCAGGTTCGGGTGTCCCGGAAAGAACTCCCACAGCAGCGGCAGGATGGCCTTATTCGACAGCACCATCTTCCACGCCGGCTCGAACCAGCGCAGGCGTGTCTGCGGCAGATGCTGTGCGAACGCTTCGGCCAGCATCCACTCCCACGGGTAGAGCTTGAACAGGCGCTCGATGGGCATGTCGTCGAGATCGACGAAATCCCCGCCCGACCAGCCGATCTGTTCCACGTCGAGCGCCGTCGCGCGATGGCCCGCTTGCATGCAGGTGTCGACGAGGTAATCACAGGTCAGCGCATCTTCCGCGCTTTCGTAGCACGCCGCGAAATGCACGTGCGAGGCCTTGGGCAGCATGCGCCAGCGCTCCACCAGGGCTTCGTGGATGGAGTTGAACTGGTCCGCCTCAGGGGCAAGGTCTTGCAGCCAGTACCACTGCGCCACCGACGCCTCGAACAACGCTGTCGGCGTATCTGCGTTGTATTCCAGCAAGCGCGGCGGCGATGCGCCGTCATACGAGAGATCCATGCGGCCATAGAGCGCCGGCTCACGATCCCACCAGCTACGTTCGATCAACGTGGCGGCGCGATCATCCAGCCCAAGGTCCGCATAGCGCCCGTTCCGCACCACGCGGTCGACGGCTTCAAGGCAGATCGCATGCAGCTCGTTGGTGGCCGCTTCCAGTTCGTCGATCTGTGCCGCGTCGAATTCGTAACGGACATCCTCGCGCCAGTACGGATGACCGTCGATGGTGTGAAAGGTGAAGCCCTGCGATTCCAGCCGCTGCCGCCAATCCATGCGCGGCGTACTCATGACGCGCCGCACCCGTCAGCTCCCGCGCGCGGACACGCGCCCGGTGGAACCAAAACCGCCACGCGTACCCAGCTCGACACCCCGCGGCCCACTGAAGCCTTCACCACCGGTCAGCCGCCCACCCGACGCTAACGTGCGCCCGGGGCCCGGATCCTCCGCGGCGCCACCGCCACTTCCTCCGCCACCTCCACCGCTGCGGTACCACGGCCCGTAGTAGTGCAGGCCACTCGACACACCGGAACTTCCCGACCCGGACACCGGGCTGTCGATCTGGCATTGCCCGGTGGAATAGTCATGCACGCAGTCTTCGTAGCTGTCGTAGCGATTGCGCTGCACGTCGTGCCCACGGCCGAGCATGGAAAGCCCCACCAGCGTCGCGCCACCGAGCGCGATCAGCGGCACCGCGAACGAGCGTTTCTGGTTGCGCGGCGGAACAGGGCGGGAATGGGCGTCACGCCACTGCGACGGCGTGACGCCAGGGCGACGTTCGTGCGACATCCCTTTCTTGTCGTTCTTGTCCATGGTCGGTCACCACGTCATCGCGGCGGCATTCACCAGACCCACCGCCACCGCGATCACCGCGGCAAAAATGGCGACGGCACGGTTGTCTTCCTCGATCTGCGTGGCGAGGTCGCGAATGAGCAGGTGAATGGCCTGGTGCGCAAGCCACTGCACGACAAGCGCCACCAACCCCCATACGGCAAGATCCAGCAGGTTCACGCTGTGCGACATGGCGCTGACCAACGGCGCGATGAAGCCGATCACGGCGCCGCCCAGGCTGATCGCCGCCGCCTGGTTGCCATGGCGGATAAGCGCCATCTCCCGCTGCGGCGTCAGCCAGATGTGCACCGTGCAGAAGATGGCGAGAAAAAGGACACCCAAGCCGAAATACGCTGCGAACGCGGGCAGCGTTGAAAGATCTGGCAACACCCCATTCCCCTTGTTTTCGCCCCTCCTGGGCGTCGACGCGAGTGTAGCGCAGGGAGCGGTCGCGTCACGCGCGCCGTCAATCCGAGGGAGCCTGCCCCAGGCCGGTCGCCTTGAGTTCGTCGTAATGCTCCAGGAAGAGCGCCACGATGCTGGGATCGAGCTGCCCGCCCGCCGCGTTGCGCAGGTAGTCGACCACCTCCGTCTCGGGCCACGCCGGCTTGTACACGCGTGGAAAACTCAGCGCATCCCACACGTCCACGACACTGAAGATGCGGGCGGCCAGCGGAATGTCCTCACCCTGCAGGCCGCGTGGATAACCCGTGCCGTCCCAGCGCTCATGATGCGCATAAGGGATATCAACGGCAGTTCGTAGAAAGGCAGTGCGCATCAGCAAATCCCGGCCAAGCGAGGGATGGGTGCGCATCAGCGTCATCTCCTCGGCCGTCAAGGGGCCGGGCTTGATCAGCACCGCGTCGGGCAAGGCCAGCTTGCCAATGTCGTGCAGCAACGCGCCGAAACGCACGTGCCGGAGCGCATCGCCTTCCAGCCCTGCGCGCCTCGCCAGCGCCACCGTCATGCGCATCACGCGCTCGGAATGGTCGCGTGTCTCCTTGTGCCGGATATCCATTGCCGATACCAGCGCGCGCAGCGATTGTTCGTTGCCGATCAGCAGCAGGTGATTGAGGCGATCCATGCGGCGCACATCACGGCCGATCAGCCAGTACAGCAGCGCACCGGTCACCACGACGTAGAGGCTGCCCTTGATGGTGTGCAGCAGGCTGAGCGTGCGCGTATCCACCTCAAGCGAAAACAACAGGCGGTCGGAAAAGAGCACCCACAGCAAGGCCACCGAGACATAGATGGCGACAATGCGGAATTGGGGTTTGACCGTCACCATGCCTCCCGGTCGCTTCGCCACCGGCAACCCGGGCCACGCGCGACCTCATGGAGCATACGCGCACCACCAGGCCCTTGCTGCCACGCCGTTGGCACCCTCAGACGTCTTCAGGTTCGATCAGTACATCGACCAGCTGACCACGTCCCAGCGATCCGGCGGCTGGCGATGACTCCTCCAACTGGAGCCAGAACGTACCCGAGCGCTCGACCACCGCGCCGCGAAAATCCTGCCCGTTGAGGCTGCCGCGAACCCGGTGGCCGTGGCCGCATTTCCACAGCGGCCGCGCGGGCGTCGACCATTGGCTGCGCGGATCGAACGGCAGTGGCACCAGCCACGGTCGCTGATCGCTATGAATGGTGGCTCGAAACGCGACGGCGCGATGCCTGTTCATTCCCGCTCCCCTGGCCTTCCCCTGCCCAAAAGATAACGGAGGCGGGGCGTCCAGTGTGCGGATGAATCGGCTCTTCCAGCTTCTGGAGGCCCAGGCCCGACTGCTCCAACGCGGATATCCAGCCGCCCAGGGTGCGGAAGTACCAGGGCGCCGCCTGGCCGAAACCGTCGCCGCAGCCGGCCCAGGAGCCCTCGCGCCAACCGTCGGCATAGGGCCCAGCCTCGACCATCAGCGGGTGCAGGGTCTGGACGATCAGTACGCCTTCCCGGCCGATCCACCGCGGCACGGCGGCAAGCAAGGCGTCGACGGAGGCGCCGCCCAGCAAGGAGAAATTGCACACCACCACGTCCGCCCGCTGGTCGAGCGCACCGGCCGCGAGATCGTCATAGGAGAGGACGCGAAACTCGCCACCGCCCCGGAAGCGGGCCGCCTCGACCAAGGCCGGAATGGCATCCACCCCGGTCACGTGTACGCCCTCGTCGGCGAGCGCCCGGGCCAGCCAGCCTTCGCCGCAGCCGATGTCGATCACGCTTCGCGGCGAACACGACCGCACGGCATCGAGGATGGCGCGATCCGTGATCAGTTTCCGGCTTTCGATGCGCCCCTCGCGAACGGCACGCTCCCACGCGTGCGCGTTCGCATGCCAGGCGTCGAGGATAAGAGCCTCGCTCGCGCCGGCGGGCACCAGGGAATCAGCCAGCGCGGCTGGCGAACTTGGACGCCACGTAGTTGTCGAGGATGCCGATGAACTCGCTGGCGATGTTCTCACCACGCAGCGTCATGGCCTTCTGCCCGTCGATGAACACCGGCGCGGACGGCGCCTCGCCATTGCCCGGCAGCGAGATGCCGATGTTGGCATGCTTGGACTCGCCGGGGCCGTTCACCACGCAGCCCATCACCGCCAGCGTGAGGTTCTCCACGCCGTCGTACTTCACGCGCCACAGCGGCATCTGTTCGCGCACGTGGTCCTGCACAGTGCGCGCGAGTACCTGGAAGAACTCGCTCGTAGTGCGACCGCATCCCGGGCAGGCCGTGACCAGCGGCGTGAACGCACGCAGCCCCATGGTCTGCAGCAATTCCTGCGCCACGATGACCTCGCCGGTGCGCGACGCACCGGGCTCGGGAGTGAGCGAAATGCGGATGGTGTCGCCAATGCCTTCCTGCAACAGCACGGCCAGCGCCGCCGACGATGCGGTGATGCCCTTGGAACCCATGCCGGCCTCGGTCAGGCCCAGGTGCAGTGCATAGTCGCAGCGCCCGGCGATATCGCGATACACCGCGATCAGCTCCTGCACACCCGACACCTTGCACGAAAGGATGATGCGATCACGCGGCAGGCCGATCTCCTCGGCGCGCTTGGCCGAATCGAGCGCCGAACGGATCAGCGCCTCGCGCGCCACGTGCGACGCGTCCCAGGGTTCCGCGCGCTGATGGTTCTCGTCCATCAGCGTGGCGACCATGCTCTGGTCGAGCGAACCCCAGTTGGCGCCGATGCGCACGGGCTTCTCGTAACGCAGCGCCATCTCGATGATGGAGGCGAACTGCGTGTCCTTCTTCTTGCCGAAGCCGACGTTGCCCGGGTTGATGCGGTACTTGGCCAGCGCCTCGGCGCACGCCGGCTCGGCTTCCAGCAACTGGTGACCGTTGTAGTGGAAGTCGCCGATGATCGGCACGTCCACGCCCATCATGGCCAGCTTGTCGCGGATGCGCGGCACCGCAGCAGCGGCGGCCGGCGTGTTCACTGTGATGCGCACCAGCTCCGAACCGGCGCGCGCCAGCTCCGCGATCTGCTTGGCAGTGCTGGCCGGATCCTCGGTATCGGTATTGGTCATGGACTGCACCACGATGGGTGCACCGGCACCCACGGTGATCTTGCCGATCTTCACGCCGACACTCGGGCGGCGCGAGGCAGGCTGGGCGGGACGCGGGGAAGGAGTCGTGTCGCTCATTTAGGGGATCGCGATGTGGGACGGCAACAGGGAAAGAATACCCGAACCGCCGGGTACGCCCTAGCAAGCGTCGCACGACCCTTCGCGATGCGGCAAAACCGCACATTCGGGCCATTCCTAAGGCTTGAACAGGGATCATGGAGCCCAGTCCCCCGCTGGAAAACAGGAGTGCCCCATGCTTCAGACATCTCGCCAGGACGGCGCCTCGCGCATGGCGCCCTCACCTTCCTGCGCCGGCTGCGGTCACGCCGCGGTCTGCCAGGCCAGCGGCTATGACCGCCCGGAACTATCGGGCCTGCGCCATATCGCGGAGCGCATTGGTCCCATGCGCACGGGCGAATACCTCTACCGCCCCTTGTCCCCCTTCCGCGCGCTCTATGCCGTGCAGACCGGTATGGCCAAGACGGTGGCCGTGGACGTCGCCGGGCGCGAACAGGTGCTGGCCTTCCACTTGCCCGGTGAAGTGATCGGACTGGACGCCATGGAGCGCGAAGTGCACGACAACGCCGTGGTGGCGCTCGGCAAGACGCAGTTCTGCCGCTTCCCCTATTCGGCGGTCCGCCAGGTCGCCACGCAACAGCCGGAGGTGCCGTGGCACCTTGTGCAGTCGGCGAGCCAGCGTATTTCACGCCTGCAACTGACCAGCGGCAACTACATGGCCGAAGAACGCTTCGCCGCCTTCCTGGTCGATCTGCGTGACCGTCGCACCGTGCTCGGCTTGCCGTCGGACTACCTGCCGCTGCCCATGTCCCGCGCCGATATCGGCAACCACCTGCGTCTGACCACCGAAACGATCAGCCGCCTGCTCGGCCGCTTCCGCGAGCGTGGATGGGTTCAGGCGGATCGCACCGGGCTGCACATTAAGAATCTTCCCGCGTTGCGCGAGCAGGGCTTGTCGCTGCTGATGCACTGACCCCACCCGTCTCACGCTCGGCCGTTTGCCGGAGGGCGGCCTTGAGCAATTGACGCTGGACGCGCTCGCCCATGCCTGACGGGTGGGCGAGCGCCATTCTCTCCAGCGCCTCACCTTCGCTAGCGACGGCATCGCCCGGCATCAGCGCCGCGCGCAGGATCTCTGCCTTTCCGCGCCACGTCACACTCTTGCGCTTCAACCAGTCGAGCGCCGGCAGCAGGCGCTGCTCTACCTCGGTGAAGTCGCTGCCGAACGGGAACGGCGACAACTGCCCCTTGGCCTTCCATGGGGCCAGCCGCTCTTTCAGGTATTCGGGGCGATTGTTGCGCCAGCGCTCGGGAATCTGGAAATCGGCGGCCAGCTTTCCATGCGCCTTTGCTTCCGCGCACAAGGCATCGATGAAGCGCGCATCGGCGATGGCGAGCATGGCCTCGATGCATTCGCTGTCGGTCTTGCCGCGCAGGTCGGCGACGCCGTATTCGGTCACGTACAGGTCACGCAGGTGGCGCGGAATGGTGGTGTATCCGTAGTTCCAGCGGATGTTGGTTTCGGCCCCGCCACGCCCCTGCCGCGTGGAGCGCAGCATCAGGATCGAGCGGCCGTCGTTGATCTCGTGCGCCATGGCCACGAAGTTGTATTGCCCGCCGACGCCACTGACCACCCCGCCATCTTCCAGCCCGTCGGACACGGCTGAACCGAGCAGGGTCGCCATCATGCACGTATTGAAGAAACGCGCGCCGCGGCGCTGCAGCGACGCCAGCATCTGGTGGTCGCCATAGAGCTGGTTGACGTTGGAGACACGGCACATGTCCAGCGCATGAGGGTCACGCTCGTCCAGTTCGCCAAGCCACCGATAGAGCTCATGGGAACCGAGGAAGAAAGCGCCGCGCAGGTAATGCCCGCCGGGCGTTTCCTCTGGCAGCCGTCCGCAGGCGGCGGCGCGCTCCAGCGCCATGTTGTCCCAGGCGCGACGCTTGAGGATGCCTGCCCGCTGCAGGTGCATGAAGCCATCCATCACCATCTCGCTTGCACCGTACAGCCCGGTGCGCAGCGGCGCGAGTCCACCGATGCGCGCGGCGAGCGCGTGGGTGCTGCCACGCGGATCGAGCGCCACCAATGCCCGCCGCCATTGCGTGTTGTCTTCTTGCCGCCAGCGCAACGCGTAGACCAGTGCATCGGACAGCGCACCGATACCGATCTGCAAGCATCCGCCATCGCGCACCAGCGCACTGGCGTGCATGCCCAGGGCGTACTCGACCATGTCGATCGGCTGGTGCGGCAGGGCAAACAACGGCGGCGACGATTCCGTGCGCAACTCCACGTCGAAGTATTCCTGGCCCACCTCCGCATTTCCCGTGATGTAGGGCAGATCCGGGTGCACCACGGCCACGCAGAGCGGGCGCGGCTTGCCGGCCTGCGCCACGCGGTTGATGAAGTCGAGCGTCAAGTCGGGATTGCTCGACAGGCTGTAGCGAACACCCTGAGGCGTTTCGCGACGCGCTACCAGTTGCACGAGAAGATTGATGTCCTGCACAGCCAGGTCGCGCGCCACATGCGTGTAGTTCTGGCTGATGTAATTGCGCTGCGCGCTGCCTGAGTGCAGCAATGCGCCCGACTGCATGTAGAACTCGTGCACGGCCACGTTGGACGGCAGCGCATTGCGGGCCTGGTCGATCGCGTATTCGGGATCCACCGCATCCGCACCGAAGTGCCGCTCCGCGAACGGCCCCACGAAGCGCGCCTCCAGCCCCGGCGCAGGATGCGGACGTGTCAGCGACAGCGCCGTATAAAGCGACAGGGAACGCGAGGTGTCGGCCTTGGTCAGGCGATAGAGCGCATTGAGCAGCGCATGAGGCTTGCCCAACCCCAACGGGGCGGCGACGCGCAAGTCAGGGCCGATTCGCTCGGCGATCTGCTTCGCACATGTTTCGGTGTCGGTATGACATTGCTCTGGCGACATGGAGCGATACGGCCGAGTCGATGTTGCGTATTGGTGACATGCCCGAAGTGAATACGGCTTGAAGACGCCCCGAACGCTTGCCCTACACTCGCGGCATGAGTCGACCCGCCGCACCCTTCCATGCCCGCCTGCTTGCCGAGCAAGCGTTGAGCCGCGCCGCCGGTGCGCCCCTACTCGCCGGCAACCATGTTGAACTGCTGATCGACGCCGCCGCCCACTTCGAGGCATGGCTGGCCGCCATCCGTGGTTCACAGGATCGCGTGCTGCTAGAGAACTACATCATCCGCAACGATGCCGTAGGCCAGGCGTTCCGCGATGCCCTGGTCGAATGCGCGCAACGTGGCGTGTTCGTGGCAGTGGTTTACGACTGGCTCGGTTGCAAGGGGCAGTCGAGGGATAGCTTCTGGGCGCCCTTGCGTGCCGCGGGCGGCCAGGTGCGCGCGTTCAACCCGCCGCAGTTCGGGCAGCCGTTTGGCTGGATCAGCCGTGACCACCGCAAGCTGATGGTGGTCGATGGCGTACTGGGCTTCCTCTCCGGCGTGTGCATCAGCGAGAAGTGGCTGGGCGATCCGGCGAAGGGGGTGGCGCCATGGCGCGATACCGGCGTCGCCCTGCGTGGCCCGGCCGTGTCGGAACTGGAGCATGCATTCGCGGAAAGCTGGGCCAGCATCGGCACGCCGCTTTCTCCCTTCCCTGCCACACCGGCCAGCAGCGAGGCCGGCAGCGTGGCGCTTCGAGTCATCGCGACCCAGCCCGCCACGGCCGGCATGTACCGCCTCGACCAGCTGATCGCCGCCATGGCCCGCAAGACGCTATGGCTGACGGACGCCTATTTCGTCGGCATCGCTCCTTACGTGCAGGCACTGGCCGCCGCCGCGCGCGACGGCGTGGATGTTCGCCTGCTGGTACCGGGCAGCAGCGACCTCCCCATGGTGGCCGGCATGTCGCGCTCGGGCTACCGGCCGCTGTTGAAGGCCGGCATCCGCGTGTTCGAATGGAACGGCTCCATGCTGCACGCCAAGACGGCGGTGGCCGATGGTCTGTGGGCACGGGTCGGCTCGTCCAACCTCAACATCGCGAGCTGGCTGAGCAATCGGGAGATCGACGTGGCCGTGGAAGATGCCGGCTTTGCGCGGCAACTCGCCCAGCAGTACGAACGCGACCTTCAGTGCGCGACCGAGATCGTGCTCACGCCGGGTCGCTGGCGCCGTCATGCGGATCACGTGCAAAGCAGCCAGGGGCGAACGCCCCGCACCCGCCCGATGGGCGGCAGCTCCAGCCGTGCGGCGGCCGGCGCGCTGCGCATCGCCAACACCGTGGGCGCGGCATTGACCGATCGCCGCGTGCTTGGCGACACCGCCACCGGGCCGTTGCTGATCGGCACGCTCGTTCTCGCCGTACTGGCCGCCGTGGCCATCTTCTGGCCCGCCGTCATTGGCTGGCCACTGGGCGTGGTCGCCACCTGGCTCGCGCTCAATTTCGGAGCAAGGGCCTGGCGATTGCGTCGGCGGTTCAAGCGGCGCCTGGCCGAGCTGGATGACGAAGCCTGAACCAAGAATTACCAACAAAAACAACTAGGTAAACATCATGTCTTAGGCCGAGGCTGCACTTGATGGGCCAAGCGGATGTAATCCCAGCATTCGCGGGACGAATCTCATGATAGGCTCGCCCCTTCATGCGCTCGCCAGACGATTACAGCTCCGACCAGGGCGGTCCGCCGTCCCGCCAGATCCTGACCCCCAGCTCGCTCAATCGGCTGGTGCGGGATCTGCTGGAAGATGCGCTACCGCTGATCTGGATCGAAGGCGAGCTGTCCAATGTCGCCCGACCGGCGTCGGGCCATATCTATTTCACCTTGAAGGACGCCAACGCCCAGGTGCGTTGTGCGATGTTCCGCCCCAAGACCACCTGGTTGAAATTCCGCCCGGCCGACGGCATGCACGTGCTGGTGCGGGCGCGCGTCGGCCTGTATGAGCCACGCGGCGAGTTCCAGCTCGTGGCCGAGCACATGGAGCCGGCGGGCGAAGGCGCGCTGCAACGCGAGTTTGAACAGCTCAAGGCACGACTGGATGCCGAGGGCCTGTTCGACGCCTCGCGCAAGCGTCCCCTGCCCCGTTACGCGCGGCGCATCGGCGTCATCACCTCAGCGACCGGCGCGGCGATCCGCGACGTACTCAGCGTAATGTCACGACGCTGGCCGCTGGCCGACGTCGATGTGTTGCCCGTGCCCGTACAGGGTCGCGAAGCACCGCCCGCCATCGTGCAGATGCTGCGCAAGGCATCCGCCAGCGGACGCTATGACGTGCTGCTGCTGACGCGCGGCGGCGGTTCGCTGGAAGACCTGTGGGCCTTCAATGACGAGCAGGTCGCCCGCGCCATCCACGCCAGCGCCGTGCCCGTGGTGTCGGCCGTGGGTCACGAGATCGATTTCAGCATCGCCGATTTCGTGGCGGATCTGCGCGCACCCACACCCTCCGCCGCCGCCGAACTATTGGTGCCGGATGCGCACGCGTTAAGCCGCCATCTACGGCAGTTGCAGCAACGACTGGTGACGCTGGAACAGCGGCGACTGCAGGCGCGCATCCAGCGCGTCGACCACCTTTTCGCGCGCCTGCAGGCCCAGCGCCCGCAAGCGCGGCTGGCGCGCGATCGCGAGCGCCTGACCAACCTGCATCGGCGCCTGCTCGGCGCGCAGCGCGAGCAGACGCAACGTCGACGCAACCAATTGGAACGCGCACACGCGCGACTGCTCGCACAGCATCCGAAACTGCGCCTGACGCTGTTGCAGCGACGGTCGAACGAACTGATGCAGCGCCTGCGTCAATCCATCGAACGCAAGCTCGAACGCGATCAGCTCAACCTGCGGCAAGCGGGCCGCGCCCTGCATGCCATCAGTCCGCTGGCCACGCTGGACCGCGGCTATTCCATCCTGTTCGACAAGAACGGAAAGGTCTTGCGGTCCGCAGCGAACGTCGACGAAGGCACGCCACTGCGCGCTCGTCTGGCCGATGGCGAGTTGCCGCTCATCGTGACGAAGAAAGACAAGTAACCGCGACGGCTCTTGCCTCGCCTCACGCGCCCTGAACGAACCGTACCGCATGCTTCGAGCTTCCATAGAAGGAGCGAGGCATGAAGGCTGCGCAACTGTTCGTGAAAGCCCTGGAGGCCGAAGGCGTGCACAGCATCTTCGGCGTACCGGGCGAAGAGAACCTGGACTTCGTCGAAGCGTTGCGCGAATCCTCCATCCGCCTCATCGTCACCCGCCATGAGCAGGCCGCAGGATTCATGGCCGCCACCTGGGGACGGCTGACCGGCGAAGCGGGTGTTGCCCTGTCCACCCTCGGCCCCGGCGCCACCAACCTGGTGACTGCCGCGGCCTATGCGCAGCTCGGCGCCATGCCCATGCTGATGATCACGGGTCAGAAGCCGATCCGCGAACACAAACAAGGTCTGTTCCAACTGGTCGACGTGGTCGACATGATGCAGCCGCTGACCAAGTACACGCGGCAGGTGGTGTCCGCCGCGACCATCCCGGCGCGCGTGCGCGAAGCCTTTCGCCGGGCCGAGGAGGAACGCCCCGGTGCGGTGCACCTGGAACTGCCGGAAGACATCGCCCGCGACACAGTCGAGGAAGCCATTCTTCTTCCTACCGAATATGCCCGCCGCCCCGCACCGGACGACGCCGCGCTGGTACAGGCCGCCGAGGCGATCAGCAGCGCCAGGCACCCCATCCTGATGATCGGCGCCGCCGCGAACCGGCAGCGCACCACCATCGCCCTGCGCGATTTCATCGACAAGCTCGGCATCCCGTTCTTCACCACGCAGATGGGCAAGGGCGTGATCGACGAAGACCACCCGCTGTGGCTGGGCAATGCGGCGCTGTCGGACGGGGACTTCGTCCATCGCGCCATCGATGCGGCGGATGTGATCATCAACGTAGGTCACGACGTGGTGGAGAAACCTCCGTTCTTCATGCGCAAGGGGCGGCGCACCGTCATCCACATCAACTTCTCCAGCGCCGAAGTGGATGCGGTGTATTTCCCGCAGATCGAAGTGGTCGGCGATATCGCCCACACCGTCGAACGCCTCACCGATGCCCTGCAGCCGCAGGCACATTGGAACTTCACCTACTTCAACCGCGTGCGCGATGCGTTCCACCAGCAGCTGAAAGAGCATGCGCGCGACGACCGCTTCCCCATGCATCCGGTACGCGTGGTCGACGACACGCGCCGCTACATGCCCGATGACGGCGTGCTGTGCCTGGACAATGGCATGTACAAGATCTGGTATGCGCGCTACTACCGCGCGCGCCAGCCCAATACCGTCCTGCTCGACAACGCCCTTGCCACCATGGGTGCCGGCCTACCCTCCGCGATGGCCGCGAAGATGGTTTACCCGGAGCGCAAGGTGCTCGCCATCTGCGGCGACGGCGGCTTCATGATGAACGCGCAGGAGTTGGAAACCGCCGTGCGCCTGAAGCTGGACCTGGTGATCCTGCTGCTGCGCGACGACGCTTACGGCATGATCCGCTGGAAACAGGGCGAGATGGGCTATCCCGATTACGGCATGGTGTTCGGCAACCCGGACTTCGTCGCCTTTGCCGAGGCGCACGGCGCACACGGGCACCGCCCCGGCAGCGCCGACGAGTTCATGCCCACGCTGGAACGCGCGTTCAACGCCGGCGGCGTGCACCTGATCGATCTCGTCATCGACTATTCGGACAATCACCGCATTCTCAACGAAGAAATCCCGCGGCTCAGCGCAGCCGTCTGATCGCTTACGTGTCGGAGTCCTCCATGCTTGCCAAGAAATACCCCTATTACCTCGCCAACCAGCCGCAGACGTCCAAGGAAATGATGGATGTGCTGGACAAGTACAGCGGCAAAGTCGCCACCCGCGTCGCCGTGCCGGATGCAAAGGCCACGGAGAAAGCCATCGCCGCCGCCGTGAAGGCGACGATACCCATGCGCGAGTTCAAGCCGTGGGCGCGCCAGGCGGTGCTGCAGCATTGCGTACAGCGCTTCAAGGAGCGTCGCGAGGAACTGGCCTACGCGCTCTGCGTCGAGGCCGGCAAGCCCATCAAGGACTCCGACGGCGAAGTCACTCGCCTGATCGAGACCTTCACCATCGCCGCCGAAGAAGCCGTACGCATCAACGGCGAAACGATCAACCTGGATATCGCCAAACGTCTCGACGGCTACCACGGCTACACCAAGCGCGTGCCGCTGGGGCCGGTGTCGTTCATCACACCCTTCAATTTTCCGTTGAACCTGGTGGCGCACAAGGTGGCGCCGGCTATCGCCGCCGGCTGTCCCTTCGTGCTGAAACCGGCGGAACGCACGCCCATCGGCGCACTCATCATCGGCGAGGTGCTGGCGGAGACCGACCTGCCCAAGGGCGCGTTCTCCATCCTCAACCTGGACGGCAAGCACGCCGGACCGCTGGTCGAAGACCCACGCTTCAAGCTGCTCTCCTTCACCGGCAGCCAGATCGGCTGGGAGCTGAAAGCGCGCGCGGGCCACAAGAAGGTGACGCTGGAACTGGGCGGCAACGCGGCATGCATCATCGACGCCGACCAGGAGCCGCATCTTGACCACGTCATCGACCGGCTGGTGTTCGGCGCGTTCTATCAATCCGGACAAAGCTGCATCAGCGTGCAACGCATCTACGTGCACGCGTCGCTCTATGAGGAATTGAAGAAGCGCCTGGTCGCGGCGGTAAAAAAGCTCAAGGCCGGCGACCCAAAGAAGAAGGACACCTTCCTCGGCCCGATGATCGACGACGCCGCCGCCGAACGCCTGCATGGCTGGATCGAAGAAGCACGCAAAGCGGGCGGCAAAGTGTTGTGTGGCGGCAAGCGCAACGGCGCCATGCTGGAAGCCACGTTGATGGAAAACGTACCGACCAGCGCCAAGGCGCACCGGCAGGAAGCCTTCGGCCCCTTCGCCCTGCTCACGCCATTCCGCACCTTCGACGAGGTCGTCGACATGGTCAACGACTCCGACTATGGCCTGCAGGCAGGCATCTTCACCGACAGCCTCTCCAACGCCATGCGTGCCTGGAACGAACTGGACCAGGGCGGCGTGGTGGTGAACGACGTGCCGAGCTTCCGTGTGGACAACATGCCGTATGGCGGCGTGAAGTTGTCAGGCATCGGCCGTGAAGGCGTGCGCTGGGCCATCGAGGACATGACGGAACTACGCCTCATGGTGATGCGCGAGCGCTGAGGCCAGCGGTTTTCGCGGGGAAGGTCACGCCTCCCGCCTTCGTCCCCACGAAGGCGGGAGGCGTCTTATGACGGCGAAGCTGGTCAACCGGTGTCTTTTCAGCGCCAAGGGAAAACAAAAGTCACTGGATCACCGCTTTCGCGGGGATGACGATGCTGAATACCTCAGTGCGTTGGCACAGTCAGCCCAATACCTTGCTGTGGGTCAGCCAAGGTTTTCCTGAGCGAAGGCCCAAACATGCCGCCGGGGAAGATCGCTTATCGCCCCTGCCGGTTGCGCGACAGGGATAGCGACAGGAACACAGATAGCCGCCAGCTGCTGCTGACAACACTGGACCTCACTTGACCGTGCCTCATCGAAGGCATCGGCGAGACGTCATCCTGGCTGTCACGCACCTGTCTTGCACCGGTGCTTAGCTGGCGCAAGACCGACCCAGAGGGCATGTCATGCAGACCGAAGCCGCCGTCGTCTCCAACGCGCCATCCCGCCAGAATTCCGGTCTTGTCTTTGCGGTGATATTCGGCGTCATTCTGATCGTCGGTGCAGGTTATGCAGGGCTGCATCTGATGCAGGACCTTTCCACGGTCCATGTTCGCTCCCTCTCCCCTTTCATTCTGCTTGGCGTGGCGTTGCTGATCGCGCTGGGCTTCGAGTTCGTCAACGGCTTCCACGACACCGCCAATGCGGTGGCGACGGTGATCTACACCAACTCCATGCCGGCGAATATGGCGGTGATCTGGTCGGGTGCGTTCAACTTCCTGGGCGTACTGACATCGTCAGGCGCGGTGGCGTTCACGGTGGTGTCGTTGCTGCCGGTGGAACTGATCCTGCAGGTCGGCGGACAGGCGGGCTTCGCGATGGTGTTCGCCCTGCTGATCGCAGCGATCCTGTGGAATCTCGGCACCTGGTACTTCGGCCTGCCCAATTCGTCGTCACATACGTTGATCGGCTCGATCATCGGCGTAGGCCTGGCCAATCAACTGATCTCCGCACATAGCGGCACGAGTGGCGTGAATTGGGATGCGGCCATGGGCGTCTTCAGGGGCCTGGTCTTCTCTCCCATCGCGGGCTTCCTGCTGGCCGGCCTACTGATGCTTCTGCTCAAGCGCCTGGTGAAGATCCCGGCGCTGTATCGCGCCCCCGAGGGCAAGACGCCGCCGCCGTGGCCGATCCGCGCGTTGCTGGTGCTCACCTGTACGGGCGTGAGCTTCAGCCATGGCTCCAACGATGGCCAGAAGGGCATGGGCCTGATCATGCTGATCCTGATCGGCACGGTGCCCACGGCCTATGCATTGAACGGCGCGGTCTCCGGCGGCGAGGTCAAGACGTTCCACCAGGTATCGGTGGACACCCAGCATGTACTGACCGGCCTGGCGGGTAGCCTGACCTTCGATGGCGATGTACGCGCCACCCTCACGACCGCCGTGCAACAGCGCGCGGCGCAGCCCTCTACCGTCCCGGCGCTGGCCCAGCTCATCGGGCAGATCGACCACGAAGTGGGCAACCGCCCTTCGCTCAAATCGGTGCCGCCGGAGCAGATGGGCAACGTACGCAATGACATCTACCTCGCCAATGCCGCCATTCCGCTGGTGCTCGCCCAGCCGGGGCTGAGCAAGGAGCAGACCGCCACGCTCACCAGTTGGCGCGGTCTGGGCACGCAGGCCATCCAGTTCATTCCGCCGTGGGTGAAGGTCGCGGTGGCGCTGGCCCTTGGGCTGGGCACCATGGTGGGCTGGAAGCGCATCGTCGTGACCGTGGGCGAGAAGATCGGCAAGGAACACCTGACCTATGCGCAGGGTGCCTCGGCCGAACTGGTGGCAATGGGATTGATCCAGGCCGCCGACATGTACCACCTGCCCGTCAGCACGACTCACGTGCTCACCTCGGGCGTGGCCGGCACCATGGCCGCCAACGGCTCTGGCCTGCAAGGGGCCACCGTCCGCAACCTGCTGATGGCCTGGGTGCTCACCCTGCCCGCCTCGATCCTGCTGGCAGGCGGCCTGTACGTTGTCCTCCGCCAGGTCTTCTGAGCGTTAAGGGGATGCCGGATCCTCGACGGCCGTAGAATCCGGACTGGGGCGGAAGCGAGCGGCCGCCCCGGATCGGTTGCATGGTGGTCTTCACGCGCTGCATCTAGCGTTGCGATCATGGCTATTGTTCAATCATGAGACCTGCTTCGGCAGGTTTGTGGCCGTCGCGTCCCTTAAGGAGCTTGCCGGATGCACGCGAAGATCGCCCTGTGCCTGAGCGCACTGATGTTGACCACTCCCGTGTGGGCGCAGCACGCGCCAGCACCCTCCAGCACGGCGGACTCCCCGGCGGCCCCATCGACGGCCATCCAACTGCAGACGGTTACCGTACGCGGCGAACAACCCGGCCCCGCGCTGTGGGAAGTGCGTCGCGGCGACCACGTCCTATGGATCGTGGGCACGTTGACACCCCTGCCCAAGCATGCCGAATGGCAGTGGACCAAGTTGGAACAGGCGCTGGCGCGCTCGACCGAACTGCTGGAAGCACCTTCCGCGCGCCTGAAGATGCCGCCGAGCCTGTTCTCGCGGCTGGCGCTGCAGCCGTCCGCCAAGCTCAATCCAGGCGGCGCGACGCTGGAGCACCTGCTTTCGCCGGACATGTATGCGCGTTGGCTCGCACTTCGCCATCAGTACTTCGGTGACGACGATGCGCTTCAGTTCATGCGGCCTATCGTCGTTGCCCAGAAGCTCTACGAGAAAGCACTGGCGACAAACGATCTCACCAACGACATCGATGTAGCCGACATGGTGGAGAAGGTCGCGCGCCGGCATGGCGTGCGTGTGATCGGCGTGCGCTACGAACTGGTCGTCACCCATGCGCCGCCGGCCACCACGTCAGCCCAGGACCAGCAACAAGGCGTCGCCTGCCTCGAGGAGACCATGGGGCTGGTAGAGCACGACTTGCCCAAACTGACCGAGCGTGCCAACGCCTGGGCTACCGGCGACATGAAAACGCTGCAAGGCCTGATGCCGCAGAAGAATTACGAACCCTGCATCGTTTCGTCGATCAATGGCGACTTCGAACACCAGCTCAACATTCCCGACCTGCCACAGCGCATCGAGAGTGCGTGGATGGAAGCCGCCGACGAGGCCCTCGTCCGCAACCGCCACACGGTTGCCATCCTTTCCATGGACCAGTTGCTTTCATCGGACGGCTATCTGGCCAAACTCAAAGCACACGGCTACATCGTCCGCCAGCCTGACGAAATCAACCCGTAACCTGCGGATCGCACGCAAACAAAAAGGCCGCGCATCTTGCCGATGCGCGGCCTTTTTTACGGAACTCCCGCCGCGCGTTACTTCGTGGCGCGATACAGCGAAGCCGCGTCCGCCTTGAAGGACTCGGCACTGCCTGGGCGGCTGTAGAACATATGGCCACCCGGATAGACCGACAACTTCACGCGCTGCGCCTGACCGAAGGTCGGCATCTGGTCGATGATGAGCTGCGAGGTGAAGAACGGGCACGACAGGTCGTTGTAGCCGTGCACGATCAGCACCTTCATGTTCGGATCGTTGCCAATGGCCTTGCGCAGGTCAGCCACCGGCTTATCGTCCGATTTGCCGCGATCCCAGGCGTTGTTGACGGCGTAGGACAGCGCCTCGTAGTGCGCGTCCGTTTTCCAGCCCACTTCGCGCGTCACGAAATCCACCATGGCGCTGGTGGTCGGTGCCAGCAGCGCCTCGAGGATGGGATCGCCCGACTGGCGTTCCGCCGAGCCGGGGAACGGATCGAATGCGGTGACGTTGGAGTCGTAGACGCTGCCGATCTTCTTTTCGTTGCGATGTACTTCGCGCAGGTAGGTGGCGATGTCGACACGACCGTCGAGTCGCGACACTACCGCCGGATCAAGGCCCGTGTAGGCGGACACTTTCTGCACCATGCGGCCGATCGCGCCCGGATCCGAACGACCCGACAGGAAGTCGGTGACGAACTGCGTGCGGACATACTTCTCCACGTCATCCATCGCCGCCGGCGAGAGCTTGCCTTCGCTTTCCAGGTGCGCGGCCGTCATGGACGGCAGATTGATCATCCAAGGCAGCGGCGACAGCGCGTCGCCATCACCAATGGCGGCGGGATCGAGATACGGCGACACCATCACCAGACCGTTGACGCCCACGCCCATGCGTGTCTGCAATTCATAGCCGATGCGCGGTGCGCGATAGCCGCCGTAGCTCTCGCCCATCACGTACTTAGGCGCGCGCAGGCGACCGTGCTTGACCAGCCAGTCGTACACCACGCGCGACAGATACTTGATATCGGCCTCGGTGGAGTAGAAATCCTTCTTGGTATGGTCCTCGTCTTCCAGCGAACGCGAGAAGCCTGTGCCAACCGGGTCGATGAACACCAGATCGCTCATGTCGAGCCAGGTGTTGGGGTTGTCCTTGGTGATGGCGGCATCGGATGGCGCATCGCCGTCCACGCCGAACTGGATGCGTTTGGGTCCGATGGCACCCATGTTGAGGTAAACCGACGACGCGCCCGGACCACCATTGAAGGCGAAGGTCACTGGGCGATGCGGGTCGTTGCCCGGCACCACATACGAGGTATAGACCACCTCGGCGATCTTCTTGCCCTTGGCGTCGCGCACCGGAATGGTGCCCACCGTGGCCTCGTAGGACACGGTGCGGCTACCCACGCGCACGCTCTGCTTGATGGTCTTGTCTGCCGGCAACGGCGGCAGATCGCTCTCGGACTTCTTGTCGGCGCCGTCAGCCGCCGGCTTGGCGTCCTTGCCCTCGGCCGCATGGGCCGTCCAGGGCGACATGGCGACGCCCAGCGCAAACACCGCCGTGCACAGCACGGCTCCACGCCCAAGGCGGGCGAAACGACCACGAACAGGCACATCAGGACTCATCGGCACTCTCACGCAAAAACCCACGGAAATCACCCGGCGGGACGCGCGGGCGAAACGCCATAGATGCGGCAAGCCCGAACCTCTCACCAGTGCCGTAAGGCAGGGTCAAGCATGCGCGGAAAGCGACGCCCTAGGCGCCCGAAGGGACCACTCCTGCGTCGGCGCGCGGGCGCGCACCCACAATGACCAGCCAGAGCACGAAGGCCACCTCGCCCAATTGCAGCGGGAAGGCGATGCGGCTGACCGCATCCGCGTACTGAGGCAGCACCACGCCAGAGAAACACAACGCCAGGTAGGCCAGCCCGTTGAGGATGAGCCACCAGCCCAGGAAGCGCGGCAGAAAGCGCGAGCGGATAACCAGCAGCGCCAGCGGAAACAGCCACAGACCCCAGAACATTTCCGCACAGGAGATCGCCTCGCCGTGCAGGCGCCGAAACAGCAGCGCCAGTGCATCGCGCTGCGACTGGTCGAACGATGCAAGGAAGTCTCCGCCGCGCACCACGACCAACGTGGCGACGTCATTGAGTGCGTTGAAGAAATACAGCGGGGTATCCATGAAGCCGAGCACGAACATCAAGGCAGCCAGCTTTTTGTCGACGCCCTTGAAGAGGTGATAAAGGGTGAAGGTCAGAAGGAGACTGATGACGCCCGTCAGCAGATCTCCAAAGATACCGAGCCGGAACAGCAGCTCGTGCGTGGCGATATTGTGCGCCGTGGCTGCCGCATCGCCCTGCACAAACAGCGCGCTGGGAATATAGATGAGCCGGAACGGCGCAATCAGCGTCAATGCCAGATAGATCCATCCAGCGATGCGTGCGTCACGTTTGAGCGTGGTCATGGACAGCCCCCTTAACTCCGTTGGTCATCGAACTCCCTCTACCGCACCGTACGGAAGGACACCGTGCCAGCGACCCGCTTCAATCCGGCATGTTTCATCGAGCGCGGCCGCAGCCACACGCCGGTTGCGGCCAACGGCAAAACAACAGAACGTCACTTTGCTTCATGCCCGCACGGCGGTGAACAGCAGGCCCCATTACCATTCCGTGCCATGGGCACATACGCCCCTGGCATCCAACGGACACGCATGGCGATCGAAGACCGCCTTACTGTCCCCTGCGCACTGACGGCCAGCAAGAGTGACTGTTGGGATAGATGGAGAGCCATCCTTCCTTGCTCAGGGCTTACCCTCTGCCGCCTCCGGCTCGCCCACGTTCACCGTGCCGGTCCACGCCGCATCGCGGACATAGAAGTACTCCTTCGGATCCCAGCGCCACTTCGCATAGAGATCTCCGCAACCGGGTATTCGGGCGTCATCGATCGTCCTGGCCGAGCACGCAGGCAGGGGACTGGGCGCGAGCCTCGCATTGGCCATGTTGGGCGGCAATGCATTGATGAACTGTCCCACCGTTACCGATACGACCCCTGTACCGCCGTAACCGACCAGCGACCCCGTCATTTCGCTACGTCCACGACGAAGCGCCCGCTCCATCCGGGGCTTGGCCACAGCGTCACCGTACTCGGCCGTCAGTCGCAACAACTCTGCCCGAGCCTGCTCGCGCTGCGTGGCATCGAGTTCGCTCCACACTGCGTCACGGGTCGCCACGAACCGTGGAAAATGGCGCTCTGCCGCCAGCGCCAGCCATGCATACGCGGTGACCGGATTGCGCTCGACGCCTTCGCCATTGAGGTACATCAGGCCGATGCTCAACTGGGAGAGCTTGTCCGCATAACGGGCCCCGTACTCGAAGTACCGAATGGCCTTCTCGTACTCGCCACGCGCGTAATACTGCATGCCCGCAAATTCCCCGAACTCGTCGGGATGTCCGTCGGTGGGAGTGCGGGCCATGGCAGCCAGCACCAACTTGGATTCCTTGTCGTCGATCGAAGAGCCGAACACGTGGCCCGCGATGCACAGGCAAGTCGCGATCAAAACCATACGCTTCGCGTTCATGGTGATCCCCTCCTGATACCTGGCCAGCCACGCCATTCCAAAGTGACGCCCATTCAGGCAACGTGAAGGCTCCCGCCTCCTCAGGCCACTTCTTGCCACCGGTAATAGCGACGGTGTGCCAACTCCAACAGGTGGCGGTCTTCAGGCGTGTCGCCGTAGGCATAGATCACCGGATAGCTGGCGAGATCATAGGCCTCGTTCACGCGCCGCGATTTCTCCGCATTGACGCACTGCTCCCCTCGATAGCGCCCGGTCAGCCTGCCATCACGCGATTCGAGCCGCGAGCAGAGCAGTTCCAGGCCGTTTTCGCGGCACCAATGGGACAGATAGACGTCCAGTGCGCCGGACACCACCACGACACGATCCCCTTGGGCCTTGTGCCAAGCGATGCGCTTCATCGCATGCTCGCGCAGTACGCGGGGAAGCTCCGTGCGTGCGAAATCCGCACCGATCGCCAGCGCCTGGTCCTCGGAAACACCACGCAGGCCAACACGGACGGCGCAGCGGCGCATCAGGTTGGGAGACACCCAGCCCAGCTTGTAGCCCACCACCATGGGGCCCAACAGCGCCGCACCCCATGCGCGACGGCGCGAAGGTACGGCGTACTCGATGAACGGTCGAAACATTTCCTGCGTCGTAATCGTTCCGTCGAAATCGAACAAGGCTAGATTCATGACACTCCCTGGCCGCCTACCTTGGCGGGCGCCGCATCGTCCGCGCGCGGGCCGCAGGCGTCAAGTGTATTCAGGCCGCCGTCTCCGCATCAGCCAGGCGCAATCGCGCCACATCGCGCAGCGGCGGCGCACCGAAACAGCGACTGTATTCGCGACTGAATTGCGACGGACTTTCATAACCCACGCGATGCGCCGCCGTGGCGACGTCGCATTGATCCGCCAACAGCACGCGACGCGCCTCGTGGAGGCGCAACTGCTTCTGGTACTGCAACGGACTCATGGCGGTGATGGCGCGAAAATGATGGTGCAGCGATGACACACTCATGTTCACGCGCGCAGCCAGTTCGTCGATGCGCAAAGGTTCGTCGTAGTGACGGCGCAGCCACTCGATGGCGCGCGAGACCTGATGGCTCTGGCTACCGGAGGTGGCGATCTGCGCCAGTCGCGCGCCCTGCTCGCCCGTCAACAGGCGATAGAGCAACTCACGCTCGATCAGTGGACCAAGCACCGCAAGGTCCCGCGGTGAATCCAGCAGGCGCGCCAGGCGCAACAGCGGATCGAGCAGGCCGCCATCGAGCGGACTTATGGAGAGCCCAGGCGCCAACGCCACCGCGGCCCGCTGCAACTGCACTTCGGGGAGTAGCTCGCGGATGCGCTGCACGTCCAGCCGAAACGTCAGGCACAGGCACGGCTCCTCGCGGGACGCGCGCATCACCTGCGACGACACCGGCACGTCCACTGCCGTCACCAGGTAGGACGCCGGCTCGTGCAGAAACGACTGCTGGCCCAGCAAGATCTGTTTTGCGCCCTGCAAGGCCAAGCCCAGGCCGGGCTCGTACATCGCGCAGGTGGGCACGCCGGTGGAGTTGGCGCGGAACAGGGAAAGCGCAGGCCACGGCGTGGCATGCACGCCCTCGGTCGGCGCCAATCGTTCAATGCGCGCTGTCAATTCCTCGCAATCCTGTGACAGGCGCGCCTGCGCTTCCTGATGGATAGGGTTTCCGCTCATGGACTTATCGTCGATTGCTACGGAACAAGCTTGCCCGTTCCTGCGTCCGGTGGCGAGTGCTCCCGGGTCGGCCTTGCAGGATCAGGCAAGCATCTCGCAGGATCTGGCTACCCGAAAGCCGTGCCCGGCGAACATACTGCGCCCCTTCGCTTCCCTCCCCTGGAGTCATGCCATGACGCTTTCCATCCGCGGCTACGCCGCCCAGTCCGCTACCACGCCGCTGGCACCGCACCAGTTCGAGCGCCGCAAGCCACGCGCGGACGACGTGGTGATCGACATCCTGTATTGCGGCGTGTGCCACTCGGACATCCATCAGGCGCGCAACGAATGGGGCGGCAGCGTGTACCCAATGGTGCCGGGCCACGAGATCGTAGGCCGCGTCAGCGCCGTCGGTGCTGGCGTCACGCAGTTCAAGGTCGGCGACACGGTCGGCGTCGGCTGCATGGTCGATTCGTGCCAGCACTGCGCTTCGTGCAACGCCGGTCTTGAGCAGTATTGCGAAAAGGGCGCCACCTGGACGTACAACGACAAGGACCGCCATGACGGCACGCCGACCTTCGGCGGCTATTCCGAGCGCATCGTCGTATCGGACAAGTTCGTGGTGTCCATCTCCGACAAGCTGGACCTGAAGGCCGCTGCCCCGCTGCTGTGCGCCGGCATCACCACCTGGTCGCCACTGCGCCACTGGAACATCGGCAAGGGCAGCAAGATCGCCGTGATCGGCCTGGGTGGTCTGGGTCACATGGGCTTGAAGTTCGCCAAGGCCATGGGCGCCGATGTCACCCTGTTCACCCGTTCGCCCGGCAAGGAAGAAGAAGCGCGTCGCCTCGGCGCCGACCATGTGGTGTTGTCGACCGATCCGAAGCAGATGGCGGCGGTAGCCCACCAGTTCGAGTTCATCCTCGACACGGTGCCCTCGCAGCATGACCTCAATCCGTACCTCGACACGCTCGCCATCAACGGCGTGCTGTGCCTGGTCGGCCTGCTCGAGCCGCTGGAACCGGCTGTGCAGACGGCACGCGTGATCCTGGGTCGTCGCTCGATCTCGGGCTCGGCCATCGGCGGCATCGGCGAGACGCAGGAAATGCTCGACTTCTGCGCCGAGCACGGCATCGTCAGCGACATCGAAGTGATCGACATGAAGGACATCAACGCCGCGTACGAGCGCGTCGTGAAGAGTGATGTCCGCTATCGCTTCGTGATCGACATGGCCTCGCTGAAAGCGGCCTGATGCCATCCCGGGCGACCCGGGTCGCCCGGATGAACTGCAAAACCGGCCCTTATGCGGCCGGTTTTGTTTTGGCACCCAGATCCAGGTGCCGACTGGTTTCACGCGCCTCGCGCAGGCGTTGCGCATGCGCCTTGAGCAGGTCGCCGCGCGTCACGATGCCCACCATGCGGCCATCACCCGCAACAACCACCAGTCGACCCACATCGGCCTCGACCATGTGATCGGCAGCTTCGCGCAGCGTGTGGTCTTCGCGCACGACGATGGGCGGGCGACTGACCAGTGAGTGCACCGTGGCATCGGCCGGCGAACTGGCGCGCAGCAGGTCGCGCCGGGTGACTACGCCCAGCAAGTGGCCTTCGCTGCTGAGCACGGGGAAACCCTGGTGCTTCGAGGGCGCGGCTTCCGTGGCAAGCCACTGCTGCACGTCGCCGATCGTCTCGGTGGCACGCAGGCTGACCACCTGGCGGCTGCATGCTTCGCCGACGGAAATGCGCTCGAGCCAGTCGGCTGCGTATTCCGCCGGCACGCGCACGCCACGACGGGCGATCTTCTCGGTCATGATGGTGTTGCGCATCATCAGCCCAGAGACGAGATAGGCCGCGGCGCACGCACCGAGCAACGGCAACAGGCCATGCGGCTGCTGCGTGGTCTCGAAGGCAAACACCACCGAGGTAAGGAACGCACGCGACGCGCCGGCAAAAATGGCCGCCATGCAGACCAGCGCGGCCACGCGCGGATCCACGTGCAGCCACGGCAGCAGGTTCACGCACAGCAGGCCGAGCACGCCGCCCAGTGCACTGCCGATGGTGAACAACGGCGCGAGCGTACCGCCCGAGGTGCCGCTGCCCAGCGCCACCGACCACGACAACAGCTTCATCAGGCACAACGACAACATGCCGGCGAAGCCGATCTGGCCCGCGATCAAGGCGCCGATATTGGTGTACCCCACGCCCAGCGTGGCCGGCATGAAGTAACCCACGACGCCCACCACGACACCGCCGATGGCCGGCCACCACATCCAGTGGATCGGCAGTTTCTCGAAGCCGTCCTCGATGGCGTACGTGAGCTTGGTAATGCCCACGCTCGCCACGCCGGTGATGATGCCCATCACGATATAAGCCACCACCGCGGCGAGCGTCGGCGTATCGACGGTCGGCATCGGGAACATCGGCTCGTTGCCTTCCAGCATGTAGCGCACGCCGGTGCCCATGACGGCAGCCAGCGCCACCGGGATCAGCGAACGCGCGCGGCGTTCGAACAACAACAATTCGATGGACAGCAGCACCGACGAGATCGGCGCCGAGAACACCGCAGCCATGCCCGCCGCCGCACCGGCGGCGAGCAGCGTCTTGCGTTCGTCGGCAGTCACGCGCAACAACTGGCCGATCAGCGAACCCAGCGCACCGCCAGTCGCGATGATCGGACCCTCGGCACCGAACGGACCGCCCGTACCGATCGCAATGGCCGAGGACACCGGCTTCAGCCAGGTGATGCGCGGCGGAATCCTGCTCTCATTGAGCAGCACCTGCTCCATCGCCTCGGGAATGCCGTGGCCACGAATGGCGCGCGAACCCCAGCGCGCCATGGCGCCCACGATCAGGCCACCCACCACCGGCACCGCAATCACCCACAAACCCAGGTGGTTGCCTGCAGGACTGCTGAATTCCGTGCTGATCCGGCCGTAGAACGCGAGGTTGGTCACCAGCCCGATGAGTGCGGTAAGCAGGCGCGCCACCACGGCCACCGCCGAGCCCAACACCATGGCCAGGAAGCAGATCCACAGTACCCGGCGCCCCAGCGGCCGGAACCGGCGCGGCATATGGGCATCGGCAAGCGTGGGATCCAGCGATGGGGCAAGCGGAAGCGCCGCACGAGAGTGCGGGTCAGAAGGTATTTCGGGGTGCATCGAGACGGCCCGTCGGGTGTAAGCCGCGAAAGATTACGCGGATATGCGCTCCGTAGCTGGCTGGAAAATGAACGGAATTTCTCGCGCTACGGATGCAATGGCGGCGCCTTCGGCGCGTTCCAGCCCATCAGGTTGTAGACGTCGTAACGCAGGATGCCAAGGTACTCGTGCAGCGTGGCGTCCATCACGAAGAAGTCCCACGAATCCGGGGCGATTTCACGACGGGTATTGATCCAGTCCCCCGCCACCGGCTGCGGCACGATGCCGAAATGGGCGAAGTACAGCAGCGAGCGGCGCAAATGGATGCCCGAGGTCACCAGCACGATGTGCTGGGGTGCGTAGGCAGCCAGGATGGGACGGCTGAACTGGGCGTTCTGCCACGTGCTCATGCTGCGGGATTCGAGCGACATGTCCGCGGCGGGAATGCCCAGTGCGCGCAAGGACCTGCCATAGACCACTGCCTCCGCCTCGCCGTGATCCTGCGAATCGCCACCGCTGACCACCAGATGGCATTCCTTGTTCGCCGCCTTGCAGGCGTTGTAGAGCTGGGCAGCCTTCAACAAGCGGCCATCGACGAAGAAGGAGGGCTGCAAGGGCTGGTCGCCCGCCACGGCGGTGCCCGCACCAAGCACCACGATGGCATTGCGCGGTGCCCAGGCAATGGCGGGTTCCGTTTCATAGGGACCCTGCAGACTCCTCGTCAGGAAGCGCGGCAGCGCACCGCAGCCGATGCCGAAGAACAGCAGCACGCTCACCGCCAGCACGGCGCGAGCCATCTTCTGCCAACGCCGGCGATGCAGCCACGCAGCCAACAGCAGCAGCACGAGCAGGACGGTGAGCATCGGTGTTCCCTACTCCATGGAAAGGCATGGCATCTTAGGACCTTGCAGCATGACGAGGCGATAGCCCACACCCTTGTCCTGCCAAGACCGATGGACAAACCGCACTCGAAATGAGCAGCCGACAGGACGACCCAGGGAACCGGTTCATGACCACACTCGTTTTCGTGCACGGCTGGAGCGTGACCAACACATCGACCTACGGCGCCCTGCCCCGGCAACTCCAGGCACAGGCCGCTGCCGCCGGCATCGCACTGGACGTCGCCGACATCTGGCTGTCGGAGTACGTGAGCTTCGACGATGCGGTCACCATGCCCGATGTGGTGCGCGCCTTCGACCATGCCCTGCGCGATCTGCACCTGCAGGATGCGAGCTTCGCCTGCATCACGCACTCCACCGGCGGACCGGTCGTGCGCGAGTGGCTGCGCGCGCAACGCGAACGCCCAGGCGCCTTCAGCACGATCCGCCTCACCCACCTGATGATGCTGGCGCCGGCGAATTTCGGCTCGGCGCTGGCGCAACTGGGCAAGGGCGTGATCGGCCGGCTGCGCGCCTGGGCCGGTGGCGTGGAGCCCGGACAGCGCATCCTCGACTGGCTGGAGCTGGGCAGCGCGGAATCGCTGTCGCTCAATCTCGACCATATCCATGGTGATGACCCGGCCGAACGTGGCCAGTTCCTGTTCGTACTGGCGGGCGACCGCCCGGACCGCTCGCTCTACGACCATCTCAACAGCTACACCGGCGAGGACGGCTCCGATGGCGTCGTGCGCATGGCCGCCGCGAACCTCAATGCACGCCACGCGGTACTCACACGGGATATCGGAGGCGACGGCAACACGCTGGCGCTCTATGTCACCCAGGCGCCGCGTACCGCCTTCCGGCTGATACCCGATGCATCCCACTCCGGAACGGAGCGTGGCGTCATGGCCTCCGCGCCATCCGACACAGTCGATGCACTGCTGCGCTGCATGCAGGTTCGCGATGCAGTCGGCTATCGCGAGCTGTGCGATGCCTTCGACGCCGACAACGCGCAACGCGATGCCCGGTCCGTGGAAATGGAGCCAGTGGGGCCCTTCCCTGCACGCGTACACATACACGATCCACGCAGCATGCTGATCGTCCGCCTTACCGATGAAGGCGGCGAACCGCTGACCGGCGCGCGCTGGCTACTCAAGGCAGGCACTCCGGCGAATCCGGACTGGATGCCACAGGGTTTCATGCTCGACCGGCAGGCCAACAGCCGTCATCGCCACGTCGTCACGTTCTTCTTCAATCACAGCGTGCTGGCCGGCTCACCCCGCGTCGCCGACCCGGCCAACAGCCGCCGCACTCTGCGTGCGGCGACGAGCAGCCATCGCCCCTACAGCGCTGCCATCGAGCCCCGCGATCTGGCCGGGCTGGTACATCACGCACTCGCCATCACAGCGCCGAAGGACGATCTGTTCCAGATCATTGCCCCGCACCAGACCACGGTGCTCGACGTGGTGCTGCCCCGGGTGGTGCATGAGGGCGTCTTTCGACTCACCCGGACGATGGCGCCGGAAGATTTCAGCGCCCCTGTCGCCGGCCCGGCCATTCCCTGACCACCCTCCACCAAATGGCCGATGCGTCGCACCGGTGACAGCCTCGCGGCTGTCATGCCATAGTCGTAAAAACTTGCGCCCACAAGGAACCCAGGGCGCCGCTGGTCATTCGCAGCCAGCCAACGACAGGGAGAGACATCGTGACGAAGGTGATCGTGCTACTCGTGCTGGCCGGCTTTGGCTGGTGGTACTTCGACGCCGGCCGCCGCATGACCGAGGTGGAGATCCGCGCCGCCTACGACACTGACATGGATGCGCTGCGCCGCTTCGATGCCGACGCGCTGTGCGATCGCCTCTCCAGCGACTTCTCCGCCGAGCAGACCACGCGACAAGGCGGCCAATCCGTGGAGCAGCACTACGGCAAGACCGAGCTGTGCGAGCAGTTCCATCAGTCCGTGGACACCATGAAGCGCCTGAGCGCAGCAAGCCATGGCCGCTTTACGCTGGATATCCAGCAGGACATCAAGGAGATCGAATTGTCGGTGGACCGCAAGCACGCCACGGTCCAGACCGTGTCGACGATCCGATTGGGCGATATGACGTTGGCGCGCGATCGCTCGACAGAACACCTGATCCGCCGCAACGGGCGCATCCTGAGCACCGGCGGGGAAATCCGCAGTTGGGCGTATACGCCTCAGTAGTCAGGGCATGGTTAACCCCGCCAGGCCTCGCCCCGCGTTTCACGGTCATGCACAAGCCGATGAAGCCATCGTTCCATGCCCACGCCATCGCGGCCGATTTCCGCCACTGCGCAGGCCGATGCTTACCGCCGAGGCCGCTTTGGCTTAACCTCGCCGCCCATGGACGCCCCTGTGGACGACGACGCGACGCTGATGCTTGCCTATGCACGAGGCGAGACAGCTGCGTTCGACACGCTCTACGCCCGCCACCGGGGCGCGCTGTACCGTTTCCTGCTACGCACGGCGCGAGACCCGCAACTGGCCGAGGAGCTGTTCCAGGACACCTGGAGCCGGGTCATCGCCTCACGTGCGCGCTATACGCCTCAGGCGAAATTCACCACGTGGCTACTGCAGATCGCGCATAACCTGCTGATCGACAACCATCGCCGGAAACGCCCGGTCGCCACCGGCGAGGAAGCGGAGCGCGCCCTCGAGCAAGCTCCCGCCCAAGAGCAAGAGCAGCCCGAACACGTATTGTCCGAGTTCGAGCGGCGGCGTCGGCTGCAGTTGGCCATCGAGCAACTACCGGACGAACAACGCACCGCCGTGTTGCTGCGCCTGGAAAACGACCTGAGCGTGGAGGAGATTGCCGAAGTCACCGGCGTCGGGCGCGAAACCGCCAAATCGCGACTGCGCTATGCCATGAACCGTTTGCGCGAACAGTTGGCCGAATGAACACGCACGACCACGACAACGACGCACTGCCGGGCGACGACGAACTCAAGGCGCTCTATCGCAGCCTGCCGCGCAAGGAACCGCCGCCCGCGATGGATCGCGCGATCAAGCGCGCGGCGGCGGATGCGGTGCGCGGCACGGCTCGCCGCTCCACGCCGCGCTGGCCGGTGGCGGTCGCCAGCGCGGCCATGGTTGTGGTGGCCGCTGGCCTTGGCTGGCGCCTGATGCAGCAGCCGTCAAATGTGCCGCAGATACCGACGGCAAGCAGCGCAAGCGCTGCGCGCGAACCTGCCATCGCGGCAGTGCAGGCTCCGGCACCACCGCCGCCGGCATCAACTGTTTCCGCCGGGGTTGAGCCGCCCGCCGCCAAGGTGGCCCGGCAGGTGACGACTCCCTTGCTGTCCGAGCGCGAGAACATCCGCTCCGCCGTGAGGCCCAAGGTCATGGCGCACACCGTGGCACCCGCTCCACCGCCGATAGCCATGGAAAGCACCGCCCCCGCGCTGCCGGCACCCCAGGAACGCGCCTACGCAGGCTCTTCGCCGCTGCCTGCACCGGCCCCGCTTGCGCCGCCGACGCAAATGCAGGCGGCCCCCGCCGAGACCTCGGCGACGGTGCTTGCCCGGCCAGCCTCGAACGCACCCATGGCCGGACTGAGCTATCGGGCTGCCGGGGTACGGGCGATGGCAGCTCCCGCCCCGGCCCTTCCCATGCCGGATGCGACTGCCGCAAACGCGGGCGACACGCCCGCGCAGGAACTGGAGAAGATCCGCCAGCTCTTCGCCCAACAGCGGCGCGAAGAAGCCATGCAGCGCCTTGCGGCTTTCCAGAAGGCACACCCGGACCTTCCCTTGCCGGACGACCTGCGAGCGCAATTGCCTGACCATGAGTGACACGCTGTACACCCTCGCCGGCCGCTGCCAGCACGACGAAGACATCAAGAAGAGCCGCTTTCTCGCCCTGGCCGCGCCGGTGCAGACGCCGGAACAGGCGCTGGCCTTCGTGCGCGAGGTCGGCGACCCCGCTGCGACACACAACTGCTGGGCCTACCGCATCGGCCAGGACTACCGCTTCAACGACGACGGCGAACCCGGCGGCACGGCGGGGCGCCCGATCCTGCAGGCCATCGAAGGCCAGGGCATCGACCGCGCCGTGGTCGTGGTGACGCGCTGGTACGGCGGCATCAAGCTTGGCGCCGGTGGCCTGGTGCGTGCCTATGGCGGCACCGCGGCGGAATGCCTGCGTCGCGCCGAACGACTTCCCATTGTCGCCATGGCGCGACTGGGCATGCGTTGCGATTTCGCGGAACTGGCCTTGCTCAAGGCCCGCCTGCGCGAGCTGGATGCCGATATCACGCGCGAGAAGTTCGGCGCGGCGGGCGTGGATCTGGAAATCCAGCTGCCCGCCCACCGCGTGCAGGAGGCTGAAGTGCGCGTCACCGATATCAGCCGCGGACGCCACGCGGCCCATCGCCTGGATTGAATCACCCGGGATCCACCCCACTTCGGTTGGGTTGCCCCGCCGGCGTGTACGCCAGTGATGGCTACGCTGCCCGCCCCTTTCCTGCACGCGAGAGCCCATGAGCGATACCGCCGCCACGCCACGCCCTACTCGCCGCATCGGCGCGCTCGCGCGACTCTGGCCATTCATCAAGCCGCATCGGCAACTGGCCGTAGGTTGGCTGGTGTTCCTGGCCATCTCATCCAGCGCCACGCTGGTCCTGCCTATGGCCGTGCGGCACATGATCGACCAGGGCTTCGGCCACGCCAGCGCGGCCGCCATCAATGCCACCTTCCTCGGCCTGTTCGGCGTGGCACTGGTGCTCGCGTTCGCCACGGCTGCCCGCTATTACTGCATCACGCTGCTGGGTGAACGCGCGCTGGCATCGATGCGCTCGAAACTCTATGCGCACGTGATCCGGCTGGACGTGGGCTTCTTCGAACGCAATCGCGTCGGCGAACTCATTTCCCGGCTTGGCACCGATACTGAAGTGATCCAGGCGCTGCTGGGCTCAGGCATTTCCGTCGCATTGCGCAGCGTCGTGATGCTGCTGGGCGCCACCGGCATGATGATCTGGACCAGCCCGCGCCTAGCCGGCCTCACGGCGCTGGTCATTCCCGCAGTGATGCTGCCCATCCTCGTGTTCGGCCGGCGCGTGCAGAAGCTGTCGCGCGCCAGCCAGGACCGTATTGCCGACACCGCGGCCATCGCCAACGAGACGCTCAACGCCGCGCCGGCCGTGAAGGCCTATGCGCGCGAGGACATCGAAAGCACGCGCTACGCCAGCGCCATCACCCGTGCGCTGGCCACGGCGCGCAAGCGCATCGGCATGCGCTCGATGCTGACCGCCACCGTGATCGTGCTGTTCTTCGGCGCCATCACGCTGGTGTTGTGGGCGGGTGCGCGCGACGTCCTCGCCGGTACGCTGGGTGCCGGTGTGCTCGGCCAGTTCGTGCTGTACGCCATCTTCGCCGCCGGTTCGCTGGCAGGCCTGTCGGAAGTCTGGGGTGATGTGCTGCGCGCCGCCGGCGCGATGGAGCGCATTGGCGAGCTGTTCGAGGAACGCGCGGAGATCACCAGCCCGGCCCACCCCGTGCCGCTGCCCAAGCCGGTGCTGGGCGAGCTGCGTTTCGACAATCTCGGCTTCCACTATCCGACGCGCCCCGACACCCCGGCGCTGTACGACTTCGACCTGACCATTCGTCCCGGCGAAACCGTTGCCCTGGTCGGACCCTCCGGTGCGGGCAAGAGCACGGTGTTCGCCCTGCTGTTGCGCTTCTACGATCCACAGACCGGCCGCATCACGCTGGACGGTGTCGACCTGCGCGCGCTGGCGCTGCCGGAACTGCGTGGCGCCATCGCGCTGGTGCCGCAGGAAACGGTGATCTTCGGCGGCACGGCGGCCGACAACATCCGCTTCGGCCGGCAGGATGCCGATGACGACGAGGTGCGCGACGCCGCCCGCGCCGCGGAAGCCAACGACTTCATCATGGCGATGAGCAAGGGCTATGACGAGGAACTTGGCGAGCGCGGCGTTCGCCTGTCCGGCGGGCAGCGGCAACGCATCGCCATCGCGCGAGCCATCCTTCGCGATGCGCCCTTGCTGCTGCTGGACGAAGCCACCTCCGCGCTCGATGCGCAATCCGAAGCCGCTATCCAGCAGGCGCTGGAGCGCCTGGAGAAAGGCCGCACCACACTGGTCATCGCCCATCGCCTGGCCACCGTGCAACGTGCGGACCGCATCGTGGTGATGGACGGCGGACGCATCGTGGCACAGGGCACGCACCAGAGCCTGCTGGCCGAGGGTGGTCTCTACGCGGAGCTGGCGAGGCTGCAGTTCACCGCCTGAGCGGCGTCATTCAACCGAGCGCTTGCATGGCAAGGCGGCCACCAAGGCCGCCTGTTGTTCAGGCCAACGCCGCCAGCGACATGCTGAGCGCATGGACCTCGCGCTCGTCGGTGCGGATCTCGCCACCGGCCATGTCGGGCAATTGCACGTTCGTCCAACGCATGCCGGAAGGATGGCTGGCCTTGGCGGACGCATGGAACTCGGTGGCGTGGGTCGCACGGGCGAGGTCAGCAACGTTAGCCGCGTGGATGCCTGCGCCAGGCATCACCACGATGCGCCCCGCCGCCTGTTGGACCAGTTGCCGGAGCGTCGCCGCGCCCGATGTGGCCGATACTGCGCCACCCGAGGTCAGCACGCGCTCGGCACCCAGCGCCACGATATCTTCCAGCGCCTGCGGGAGATCACGCGTCATGTCGAAGGCGCGATGGAAGGTTACGCCCATGCCACCGGCCGCCTCGAGCAAAGGACGACAACGGGGCACATCGACACGCCCCTCGGCATCGAGCGCGCCAAACACCACGCCATCGCAACCCAGCGAAAGACAGGTCTCGATGTCGCGCTGCATGACGTCCAGCTCGTCATCGCCGTAAAGGAAATCTCCGGCGCGCGGACGGATCAACACGTAGACGGGAATGCTCAGCCGCTCGCGCACCTGCGCGATCTGGGCGGCAGACGGCGTCAGGCCACCCAACTCAAGACCCGTGCACAACTCGACGCGATCCGCACCGCCCGCCTGGGCAGCCAGCGCGGATGCCAGCGAATTGGCGGCGACTTCAAGCAAGCGTTTGGCCATTAGTACACGCTCTTGGAAGGCAGCAGGCCATCCTGCTTCTGCGCGTCGCACACGGCATAGGAGAAGCCGGGCTGGATTGCAAAAGCGCCCACCTCGCCCGCGCGATTCATCGCGAGGAAACCCACCTGCAAGTCCTTCGACGCGGCAGGGCGACGCTTGACGATGCGCATCACCGCTTCGCGGCAGGCCTCCTGCGGGGAACGCCCCTGGCGCATCAACTCCACCACCAGGAAGCTGCCGACATTGCGGATCACTTCCTCACCCACGCCCGTGGAGGTGGCGGCACCCACATCGCCGTCCACATACAGACCGGCACCGATGATGGGGCTATCGCCTACGCGGCCGCGTAATTTCCACGCCATGCCGCTGGTGGTGCAGGCACCGGCCAGGCGACCGTTGGCATCGATGGCGAGCATGCCGATGGTGTCGTGGTTGTCCTTGCCGCCCGGCATGCCGGTCTTGCCGTAGTCCTTCACTTCGCTGTTGGCGGTCGGTTGGTAGTGCGCCGTCTTCAGCCACTCCTTCCATGCCGCCTCGGATTCGGGCGTGAGCAGCTCTTCCTTCTTGAAGCCCTGCTCCAGCGCGAACTGCAGCGCACCATCGCCCACCAGCAAAACGTGCGGCGTGCGTTCCATGACCCGGCGCGCCACCTGGATGGGATGTGCGATGTGCTCCAGCGCCGCAACGGCACCGCAGCTGCCATCGGCATCCATGATGCTGGCGTCCAGCGACACATGGCCATCGCGATCCGGATAGCCCGCACGGCCCACGCTGTGATTCTTCAGGTCGGCTTCGGGAATCATGACACCGGCTTCGACCGCATCCAGCGAACGTCCGCCCTTCGACAGCACGCCCCACGCCGCCTGGTTGGCGGCCACGCCGAAGTCCCAGGTGGATATCACGCGCGGCACTACCGTGCCCTTCTTTGGTGGCGTCGTCCCCGCGAACGCCTGCGAGCCGCCCGCCAGAGCCACCACCGACGCCCCCATCAGGGACGCTTTCAGAAAATCTCTACGATCTGCCATCTCACCTCATCCCCAAAATAAAGAAGCCCCGCGCCTTGCGACGCGGGGCTTCCTTTATATCGATGACCGGCGCAAGCGCCGGTTCGCCGAAATCAACCAGCGATCTCGACGCCCGAAGCCTGCGCGCCCTTCGGGCCCGTGGTGACTTCGAACTTCACGCGCTGACCTTCCTGCAGGCTGCGAAAGCCCTTGGCGTTGATCGCCGAAAAGTGGACGAACACGTCCTCCCCACCGTCCTCGGGCGCGATGAAGCCGAAACCCTTGGCGTCGTTGAACCACTTGACCGTACCGAAACGCATTGCGTGAACCTCTGAATCATGGACTGGATGCACCACGGTATAGCGCGCTGAACCACCTTGACCCCTTGGTCCGCCGCCCCTGGCACAACGGAAGTATCAACATGTTTTATGGCAAAGCGCAATACGGCGGAAGCGTTGAGGCCACCAAAACCCTACCGGTTGCTCAGCTTTTGAGCAAAACGCCGAGGATGCGGGGCACCTCGGCCGTGGCTGCCGCAAGGTGGGCGAAAATTTCTTCGATGCTGATCTCCGCCTCGTCACCGCACCCTGCGGCGAAATTGGCCACCAGCGCAAGGCAGGCGTAATCCAGATCCAGTTCGCGGGCGAGGACCGCCTCGGGCATCCCGGTCATGCCGACCAGGTCGCAGCCGTCGCGCTTCATGCGGGCAATCTCCGCCCGGGTCTCCAACCGCGGCCCCTGCGTGGCCCCATAGCAACCACCGTCGATGACGGCGATGCCCGCGGTGCCGGCGGCGCTGATCAGTTCGCGACGCAGCGACTCGGTATACGGCTCGCTGAAATCGATATGGCGGACCTCGGCACCCTCCACGTCGCAGAAGCTCGTGTAGCGGCCATGGGTGTAATCGATGACCTGATCCGGCACCACGATGACACGCGGCCCCATGTCGCCGCGGATACCGCCCACGGCGTTCACGCCGATCACCCGGCGCGCACCCAGCGAGTGCAGTGCCCAGAGATTGGCACGGTAGTTCACCCTGTGCGGAGGCACCGTATGACTCTCGCCATGACGGGCAAGGAAGGCCACCTTGCGGCCGGCGAAGTCACCGGTGACCACGTCGCCCGAGGCGGCGCCGTACGGGGTGTCGATGCGATGGCGCGAGGTGTTCTCGAGCCCCGGGAAGTTGTACAAGCCGCTGCCGCCGATAACGGCCAGATCAATACTCACGTTGTCATCCTGTCTGCGATTCAGAGGTCGTTGGAGGTCGCCACCAGTCGCTCGGCGAACCCTTGCAGGTGGCGACCCATGGCCTCCCGCGTGCGCTCGTCGACCAGGCGGCCCTCGATGATCTTGGTGTGTGCCTGAAACACCAGCACATCACCCTGCGGCTCGGTCCGGGCGCCGGCGCGGCGCAACACCAGGCGAAGCTGATCCTGCGCACGCACGGTGCCGGTGACGCCAGGACTGGCGCCGACGATGCAGATCGTCTTGCCTGCCAGCGCGGCGACCTTGCGGCTCTTGCCAGCGCGCGACGCCCAGTCCACGGCGTTCTTGAGCACGCCGGTGATACCGCCGTTGTACTCGGGACAGGCGAACAGCAAGCCATCCGCGCGGTCGATGGCCGCCTTGAACTCGGCGACCGGTGTCGGATCGCCCTGCTCCTCCACGTCCTGATCGAACAGCGGCAGGTCATGCAGGCGATGGATGACGATGTTCATCCCGGCCGGCGCTAGCTCCTGGGCGGCATGCAGCAGCGCGGTATTGAATGAAGCCTGCCGCAGGCTGCCGGAAATCCCCAAGATGTTCATAGGCCACTCCTGTCCCGTGACGTATCCACGTGCTGCGCGCCTTACTTGAGCGCGTAGATGCCCGGCAGGTTGCGACCCTGCTCGTGATAATCCATGCCGAAGCCGAACACGTAGCGATCCGGCAGTTCCACGCCATTGAAGTCAGAGGCAATCCCCTCCACCACACGGTCGTGCTGCTTCGTGCACAGGCTGGCCACGAGCACGCGACGCGCGCCACGGCGCATGCAATCGTCACGCACGGCCTTCAGCGTGTGTCCTTCGTCCAGGATGTCGTCCACCAGCAGCACGGTGCGGTTCGTCAAGTCGGCCGCCGGTTCGCGCAGCCAGTGCAGTTCGCTGCCCGAGGTGGCGCCGCGGTAGCGCGTGGCATGCACGTAGTCGAACTCCACGTCCGTGCGGATCGCCAGTGCAAGGTGGCCAGCGAAGATCAGCGCGCCATTCATCACTGTCAGGAACACGGCGCGCTCGCCATCCAGCGCCGCGTCGATGTTGCGCCCCATGTTGGCGATGACCGATTCCAGCGACGCACGGTCGAACAGCAGGTCGGCCTCGGCAAGGGCAGCGGCCAGCGAGGGAGAAGACGAATTCATGCCGATTGGTTTCCTTCCGCGACATGCAGCGCCGCGATACGCGCGATGAAACGATCGCGCTGGGGGTTGTCGTTGAGGCCATCCCAGGTGGAGGCCACGGCGCCGCGCAAGGCGGCCATGCGTTCGGGAGCACTCGCGGCCCTTCCCTGCACGGCGGCGATGGCTTCGTCCACCACGTCGGGGAAGCAGGCGAGCACCAGGTCGCAACCGGCGTCGAGGTGCGCATGCACGCGACCGGCCACGCCGCCGGCAGCGCCTGCCGCGGCCATACTGATGTCGTCACTGATCACTGCGCCACTGAAACCCAGTTCGCTGCGCAGGATGTCCTTGATCCAGCGCGATGAAAAACCGGCCGGCTGCGGATCAACCTCGGGGTAGATCACGTGGGCCACCATGACGGCTTCGGCGTGAGCCGCCATACCCTCCGCGAAAGGCACCAGGTCGTCGCGACGGATCACGTCGAGCGAACGCGGATCGATCGCCGTCGCCTTGTGCGTATCCACCGCCACGGAACCATGGCCGGGGAAATGCTTCAGCACGGCCGCCATCCCGCCCAGATGCATGCCACGCACGTAGGCCTGCGAAAGCTCGGCGGTCACCGCGGGATCCGCATGGAACGCGCGGGGACCGATGGCCGCGTTGCCGCGCGCCAGATCCACTACCGGCGCGAAACTGAAATCCACGCCACTGGCACGCAGCTCGCTGGACATCACCCAGGCGTGCTCTTCCGCCAGACGGATCGCGTCTTCCGGATCACGGTCGTACACGGCGCCAATCGCGGACAGCGGCGGGAGACGTGTAAAGCCGTCGCGAAAACGCTGGACGGGACCACCTTCCTGATCCACCGCGATGAGCAGATCCTCACCGCCAACGGCACGGATGTCGTCGATCAGCGCCATCAACTGATCGCGCGAACGGAAGTTGCGCGAGAACAGCACGACGCCCGATACGCCCGACGCCTTCAGCCATGCGTGCTCCGATGCTGCCAGCGTGGTGCCGGCCACTCCGATCATCAGCATGACGATACCTCCCCGGCGGCGTCGCGCTCTTCCTGCGTCCAGTGCGAGTACGGGTGCGCAATAAGGTTGACGTTGTAATAGCGCGCAAGGTGACTCACTTCGCGCCCCAGCCATGCAGGACGTGGGAACGACGCATCCGCGGTCGGCAGTTCGACTTCGGCCACCACGAGGCCGGCGTTCTCGCCGAAGAACTCATCGATCTCGAACAGCACGCCGTCGACGACTACGTGGTGACGAATCTTCTCGACCACGCCATCGCACAGATCCGCGAGCATCTGCTCGGCATCCGCCACCGGCACCGGATATTCGAACTCGGCCCGCTCGATGCCGAGCTGCGCCGACTTGATGTTGAGCCAGGCGCGCTCGCCCGCGCGACGAATGCGCACCGAAGCGCGCGCCGTGCCGTCGTGCAGCGCCTGCGCACTCACCAGGTAGCCCTGGGCCATGCGTTCGCTTTCGCTGACGGCGTCGCGCCAGCCGTCGCTGCCCAGGAGGAATTTGCGTTCGATCTCGATGCCCATGCTGCAGCCGATAATTGGGGGATTATGTGACGGTGCGGTGAAGGTCCACGGACCTTTCCGTATCGGATCAGCGCTCGAACAGCGCAATGGATTCCACATGCGCCGTATGGGGGAACATATCCATCACCCCGGCCGCGCTCAAGCGGAACCCGTACTTCTGCACGAGAATGCCGGCATCGCGCGCCAGCGAACCCGGGTGGCACGACACGTAGACAATGCGACGGGTTTCCTTGTGCGGCAGGTATTCCAGCACCTTGTCGGCGCCCGCGCGCGGCGGGTCGAGCAGCACCTTGTCCCACGGCTGCTTGGCCCAGTGCGCATGGCGCTGGTCTTCGAACAGGTTCGCCACTTCGAAGCGCGCGTGCGTGATGCCGTTGCGCGCGGCGTTCTCAGCGGCACGCTCGACCAGCCCGTGCTCGCCCTCGACGCCCACCACCTCGGCCACGCGACGACCGATCGGCAGGGTGAAATTGCCCAGGCCGCAGAACAGGTCAAGTACGCGATCGGTCGGTTGCGGATCGAGCAACTCCATCGTGCGCGCCATCATGCGGCGATTCATGCCGGCATTGACCTGCACGAAATCGAGCGGACGGAATTCCAGCTCGACATCCTCGATGGACGCATCGCCACTCGGGATGCGGAACGCCAGGCGCGGCGATTCCGGCCACAACGGGTGCACGCTGGTCACGCCGCCGGGCTGCAGGTAGATGGCGAAGCCATGCTGTTTGCCGAACTCGATCAGTGCCGCCTGGTCGCGCTCGCTGAGCGGCACCATGTGGCGGAACACCAGCGCGATGACATCGTCGCCAGCCGCGAACTCGATCTGCGGAATATCCGTCGACGCATCCATGCCGCTCACCAGTTCGGCCAGCAGGCCGATCTTGGGACCCAACGCCGGATGCACGACCTCGCACTGCGTAATGTCGGCGACGAAACGCGGATTACTCTCTTCGCGGAAGCCGACCAGCACGCGGCCTTTCTTGGCCACGGAGCGCACCGACAGGCGGCCCTTGCGGCGATAGCCCCACGGCTCGTCGGTCAATGGCGGAAGCCACAGCGCCGGCTCCACCTTGCCGATGCGCTCGAAGTTGTCTTTCAGCACGCGCTGCTTCACTTCGATCTGCGCGACCGCATCCAGATGCTGCAGCGAGCAGCCGCCGCACTGACCGAAATGGCGGCAGCGCGGCTCGACGCGATGCGGCGAACGGGTGAGCAGCTCCACCACCTCGGCTTCGTCGTAATGGCGATGTTGCTTGCGGATGCGCAGCTTGACCTCCTCACCCAGCAAGGCGCCGCTGACGAAGACGGCCTTGCCGTCGATGCGGGCAACGCCCTTGCCTTCGTGACTGAGGTCGGTGATGGTGGCTTCGAATTCTTTCATCGTGAGAACTGTCTTCCAGAAACGCGCGCGCCCGGATCATGGGACCCGGGCGCGGTCATCGGGCTGAGAGCCGGTCGCGGGTCCACATGGCGAGGGACCATGCAACAGGCTGCGGGCGGGCGATGGCTTACTTCTGCTTCCAGGCGCCCGAGGGGTCCTGATAATACCAGCCCGGACTGGCCCGCTCGATCCACCCCTTGGCGAAGGTGGCACGGATCTGCGACTCCCATTCCGGGTGATTGTTGGCGCTGGCCACCTCCCGGTACAGGGCATTGCGGTCCCGGTTCTCGTCCGCCACGGCGGCACTGATCGCCGAGCGCTGGTCCAGCGGCACCTTGCCGACATCGCGCACGGCCACCAGTCCATCCTGGGTGAAGCCCACCACGCCACTGTTGAACAGCGCACCCAGCGTGTCGCGGAAGCGCGCCTGCATGCGGCCGTGGATCGCGTCCGTCGTCGCGGTCTGGATGCGCAAGTTCGGCGCATCGGCGGCATACGCCGCGGGAATCAGCAGATCCAGCAGCATGGCGGAGGGCTGACTGCCCTTCTTCGCCGGCGGCGCGGGTTGATTGCTCTTGGGTGCAGACACAGGCGCCGAGCTGTCCAGCACGGTGCCGATGAACTGATCAGCCGCCTTCTGCGCAGCCGCCTCCGGGAAATAGACGTTGATGGTGACGCACCCCACCAGCGCAACCAGCAGCATGGTCAGCAATCCATAGACGAGCTTGCGCATGTTCGACTCCTTCGGGGATAGGGGTATGGCAGAGGACGCCTGATCTGCTCAGGGAGTCCCTAGTGGACTTCCGGCCCGTTGCCTTCAATGGCGGCCTTCAATCGGCGAACGAGGGTCGGCCAGTCGACCTGGGTCTGGTGACCGATCACCTGCAGGCGCGGCAATCCGCTGCCCTCGACGATAGTGTAGCCGTCGGCATCGTTGTCGAGGCCACCCATGTGGCACACGGAAGCCTGCAGTGTGCAGTTGAGACCGATGCGTTTGTAACCGAACGTCTTGAACAACTTGAGAACGGCACCCTGCAAGCCGGCGGCCATGCCACCGCCACCTACTGCCGTGAGATTGTTCACAGCACGCTGACTGATACGGCCGCCACTGCCTGCAAGCAGGTTGGCCTTGAAGGCCACGGGATTCCAGTTCACCAGGCGCAGTTCGTCGATGGAGCCATCCATGCGTCCCGTGATGCTGCCGAAGTCGAACACGCTGGTCATGGCGCCGAGATCGAGCTGGCGCAACTGCACGTCGCTGGTCATCACCGGGCTGGGCCCGAAGGGACTCTGTACCGCCAGGCGCGTGATATCGACGAAGCCGTCGAAGACGTTGACCGAAAGCCCGCCCTGCAATTCGAAGCGATCGTCAATCCAGCGCAGCGACGGAATGGCGCCCCCCAAGGTCCCCGGGAATTCCGGCCAGCCCATAGCGCGGGAGAACGCCGACATGTCGATGCCGGCGAAAGCCAGCGACGTCTCCAATCTCCGCCCCTTGGATGCCGCCGGGCGCCAGTCGAGATCACCCACGTGCACGCGGCCACCCAGCAGCGGGATGTCGACGGAATGCTGCAGGCTCAGGGCGCCGCCACGACTCTGCCAACGCATCTGCGTCGCGCCATGGGCGAGGCGGTACACCTGCAATGCCTGCCAGCTCAGCGTGGTCATCGGGCGATCGGCACTGGCGCTCCAGTCCAGTCCGCCGCGCAAACCCTTCGCACCGAGGCGCCCCTCGCCATCGGCAAAATCGAGGCCGTCCGTATCGAAAGCAAAACTGCGCAGGCCCTCGGCACCCAGATCCAGGTTGCCACTGAGCTGCCCTTCGATGTGCATGTCGCGCATGCCGAGCGTCGCCAGCCACGCCTGCCCATAACGCTGGTACGCCGCCGGGAAGCGAGACTGCAGGCGATCGAGCTTAAGCTGCTGCAGGTCACCCTTGGCATTGAACGCCATCGAGCCATCCAGCTGGAGCGCATCGGCGTCCGCGACGCGAAGACGATTGAAGTCCACCGCACCGTTATGCGTCGCCGCAGACAGACTGAGCTGCACCGGGTGGTCGGGCAATCGCGCGAAGATCGGCCCAAGCAGCAACTCGCCGCCACGCAGGCTGGCATCCAGATCGATGCGCGACGGCGCGCTGGTCGTATCCACATTGAGGCGGCCATTGCCATTCACCGCCTGGCCCGCCAGTGCACCACCCGGCGTATCGAACCCGCCGCCGCTCAACGCGAACTGCCCGGACGCCTGCAAACCCTTCTCCTGCAGATCCAGGGCCATGTCCGCATCGAGCTTTCCGCCGGTGGCGCGGCCGGACCACACCGTGCTCAACAACCCCTGCAGCCAGGCAAGCGGCACGCTCTTAAGGCTGATCTGGGCATGCGTCGGCTGATCCAGCGGAAGCGCCGTGCTCGCCTGGATCGCCCCTTGCGTTATATCGATCTGCAGCGTGTTGGCGGCCTCGTCGATGACCATCGACACCTTGGCATTGCTGAGCGCCCCGCCCTGCGCGCCACTCAACTGGGCGCCGCCGTCGAACAACCAGCGCATGTGGGTGTCACGTTGCAGCGTGCCCTGCAGGTTCACTCCAACCCGCTTCCAGCCCACCGATGGCACGTCGGCCTTTGCCGCCTTCAGGCTGAGCTTGAGACCACCCTGACCGTCCTCGCCGATATGCGACTGGACGTCCTGCATCTTGAGGCCAGGGACGTTGACGGTTTTCGCGCCGAGTGCCACATCGGCACGCACGGGCAATGACAACCCCACCCATAACAGGGTGCCGAGACTGAGCAGCAGGTAGCTTGATGTGGCACGCATGACGCGCCATTCTGCCAAAATCAGCTGAACGACATGGAATAGTCATGCAACACACGCTTTCCAACACCCCTTCGGGCCATCGGGGGATGCCCGACGCCGTCCGGGTTCTCGTGGCCGACGACGACCCGAGCAGCCGCTTTTTCCTCGTGGAAGCCTTGCGCAGCCTGGGCCTGGACGCCCACGCCTGCCACGATGGCCCGTCCGCCATTGCCCTGGCCCGCCAGGAAGCCTTCGACCTGCTCCTGCTCGATTGCCGGATGCCGGGCGCCGGCGCCGAGGAGGTGCTGTCCACGCTCCGCAACGACCCGGACGCGCGCTCCAACGACTGCACCGCTGTCGCCACCAGCGCCGAAATGGACCTGGCCCAGCGGCGACGCCTGCTGTCCTCGGAATTCAGCGAGGTCCTGCAGAAGCCATGCAATCTGGCTGACCTGCGCCGCATCCTGGCCCTCGTGCAGGCGGGCGCGGCCGGCACACCCCTGCTCGATGACGCCCAGGCGATCGCCACCATGGGCGATGCAGAGGTGGTCAAGGCGATGCGCACCCTGCTGCAGGCGGAGCTGACCGGCCTTTATCAGGATCTCGATACGCTGGTGGGCGACCCTGGCGGACTGGCGGATCGCCTGCACCGACTTCGCTCGTCCTGCGGGTTCTGCGGCGCCGCGGCGCTGGGCGTGCAAACCGCCGTTCTTCAGCGCCACCTGAAACTGGGACACCCCGGTGCGCTGGCGCCACTGTCCCGCTTTCGCCGCTCGCTGCTCGCCACTATCGAAGCGCTGGCCGCCGAAGGCCGGACCTGAGGCTGACTCAGCGGCGCGTCATCGCTGCGCCGAGCACATGCCAGGCGCGCAATTCGTTGCCGCCGAGATGGAAGCGGATCACCTCGCGCATCATCACCCGCAGCGACGACATGCCGGCCACGTCAGGCATGTCGTCTGACGCAAGCGCCAGCAGGTCGGCGCCTCGCAGCGCATGCGCCGTACCGGGACGGCACGGCAACGGCCCCTGCTCGACGACATAGCGGTACGAACGGGCCGGCTCCACCGGCTCGCCCGACTCGGCCTCGAATTCCAACTGGAGTGCGTAGCCGACAGCCTCCAGCAGATCGCGCTCGAAACGCCGCAGACTCCAGGCCAGCGACCCGCCCTCGGCCAGGCGCGGCAAGGTGCGTGCATAGGCGTCGAACAATTCGGGCAGCGGATCCTGGCGTCCGGTCAACCGCACCGCCAGCTCATTGAGGTAAAGCCCGGCAAGCCCCGCGTCCCCGGTCAGCCGCAACGGCGCATCGACGGCCTCGACAGACTGTAGCGTCGCCAGCTCGCCTCGCTGCAACATATCCAGTGACAACCGCTGGAACGGTTCCAGTTGCGCGCGCTGCAGTCGCGCGCGCTCCCGACGGACGCCACGCGCCACAACGCCGATGCGCCCGAAATCACGCGTCAGGCATTCGAGCAGCAACGATGTTTCGCGGTAAGGCCGCGAGTGGAGCACGTAGGCTGGCTGCTGTTCGATGCGCATGGCGTGGGCGAGGTGTCCAGGTCATCCCTTGATGGCAAGCGGGGCCGCCGCCCCGCGATCCTGGCGGCGCGGCCAACCAGCGATGGCACGCGCCATTCCACCCCGCACGAGCAGCATCAATCGGTATAACCGAACTTCTTCAGCATGGTCTCGTCGTCGACCCAGCCTTCGCGCACCTTCACCCACAGGCGCAGGAACACCTTGCGATCGAAAGCGCGCTCCATGTGGCGGCGCGCCGACGTACCGATGGCCTTGAGCTGCGCACCGCCGTTGCCGATCACGATGGCCTTCTGGCCGTCGCGCTCGACCCAGATCACGGCGTGGATCTCGGCGACGCCGTCCGGGCGATCCTGAAACTGCTCGATCTCCACCGTGGTGGCATACGGCAACTCCTGATCCAGGCGAAGCATGAGCTGCTCACGCACCATCTCGGCCGCCAGGAAGCGCTCACTGCGATCAGTGACCTCATCTTCGCCGAACACCGGCGGCTGCACCGGCAGGCGCTTGAGGATGCCCTTCTCGAGTTCCTTCAGGCCCTTCTCCTTCAGCGCGCTGACGTAATACACGTCATCGAAGCTGTGGCGCGTCATCAACTCCGCCACGAACGGCAGCATGATCGACTTGTCCTTGGTGAGGTCGACCTTGTTGATGACGAGCAGGCGAGGCACCTTCTGTTCGACAAGCGCGTCATAGAGCGCCTCGTCTTCGTCAGTCCAGCGCCCGGACTCGATCACCTGCACCACCAGATCGACTTCGCTGATGGCCGAACGCGCCGCCCGATTGAGGCTGCGGTTCATGGCGCGCTTGGCACCACGATGCAAGCCAGGCGTGTCCACGTACATGATCTGCCCGGCTTCGCTGGTCGCGATGCCTAGAATGCGATGGCGCGTGGTCTGCGGTCGCGGGCTGACGATGGACAGGCGGAAGCCGATCAGCGCGTTGAGCAAGGTCGACTTGCCCACATTGGGGCGACCGGCAAGCGCCACCGTGCCACAGCGGAAATCGTCGTGAGGGAGTTCGGCCGGCGCACCGAGGTCAATTTCGCCGTTGTCGTTGTCGTTCATGAGTTCAGTTCCTGCAGTCGACGCAATACCGTTTCGGCGGCGTCCTGTTCGGCAGCGCGGCGACTGGTGCCACGCCCCTCGGCGCGTACCGGCGCCGGCTCGGTGATTTCGCAGGACACGTCGAAGGTTTTGGCGTGGTCTTCGCCATGGCTGTCGATCAGATCGTACTGCGGCAGAGGCCAGCCGCGCGCCTGCAGGAGTTCCTGCAGGCGCGTCTTGGCATCCTTGGAAGATCGTGGAATGGCCGCCACAAGCGGCTCGAACAGCCCCCGCACCACGGCACGGCACGCCTCGAACCCGGCATCGAGATACACCGCCGCCACCAATGCCTCGAAGGCATCGGCAAGAATGGATTCCCGGCGAAAACCGCCACTCTTCAGTTCGCCGGACCCGAGCTTCAGCTCATCGCCCAGCTCCAGTTCGCGGGCAATGACGGCAAGCGCCTGGCCATTCACCAACTGTGCCCGAAGCCGGGACATTTCCCCTTCGCTGGCATTGGGGTGCGCCTCGTACAACAACTCGGCCACCACGACGCCCAGCAAGGCGTCACCAAGGAACTCCATCCGCTCGTTGTTCGGCCGACCGGCACTGCGATGAGTCAGTGCAAGCTGCGCAAGAGCGGGGTCGCGAAAACGGTAGTCGAGCTTGGTCAAATCCTGGGCCTGTGCTTAGCCTTCACCGGCACCCTGCATGACGACGCTCTTCTCGAAGTGCACCAGGAAGTCGATGTTGTACATGAAGGGAATACGCTTGTCGTACGACACGCTCAGCTGGGCGGCGTTTCCGCTACGCGTGATCGTGATGTCCTGTGGCGTGATCGTGTCGTCGCTGACGTACTGGAAGTCCAGTTTCCTGATCAGATCGGCACGGACCTGTTCCGGGGCCTTGCCGGCACTGGTGGTCACCATCTGCTCCATGGCCTTGGTGACACCCATGTACTCAGTGTAGGCCGGCACCAGCTTCATCGCCATGAAGGCAAAGAAGCCCACCACCATGAGCATGACGAGAAACCCCACCAAGGTGATGCCTTTTTGCTTCGATTTCATAGTCCCCTCGCTATGCCGTCTCGCGGCTCTATCCGGCTGACTGGCACTGCGCCACCAAACCGCTCCGGCAGCGGCCTGACACGCGCATTGTCGCGCCAAGCTGCGGCGAACGTCACCGGGCCGCAGGCCCATGTCCGTCACGATTTCAGTGAATGACCGTGCCCATGCGGTGGAAGGCGACGCCCGAGCCGGTCCAGCTCAGCCAGATCAGGAAAGCCTTGCCGGCGAGATTCTGCTCCGGCAGGCAACCCCACCAGCGGCTGTCCGTGCTGTTGTAGCGGTTGTCGCCCATCGCCAGATAGCAACCCTGCGGCACCACCAGCGGCACGTGCGGATTAGGCAGCGGCGGCGGCACGGCATAGTTGGGCATGCGTGCGGTCAGATGATTGACGGTGCCGCCCTCGCCGTTCGGCAGGTGCTCGTTCCATACGGTGGCGCCCATTTCCAGCATCAAGCGGGATTCGGCGCGCTTGGGGTCACCCTCGTACGGACCCACCAGGTCGGCGGCAATCGGCTGGCCGTTGACGATCAGCTGGTCGCCATGCATTTCCACGCGATCGCCCGGCAGGCCGATGACGCGCTTGATCCAGTTCTGGCTGGGCACCGGCGCATGCGGGTTGACGCAACTCTGGTCACCGCTGCGCACGAGCTTGCCGCCGTCCTCGCACAGGTACCCCGGGAAGCGGAACACCACCACGTCGCCGCGCTTGGGTTCGCCCACGCTCACGAACTTGTTGTTGAAGGCCGGCATGCGCAGGCCATAGGCAAACTTGTTCACCAGGATGAAGTCGCCCACATCCAGCGTCGGCATCATCGAGCCGGACGGAATGCGAAACGGCTCCGCCACGAACGAACGCAGCACCAGCACCACCAGCACCACCGGAAACAGGGAGCGGGCCCAGTCCACTGCCACCGGCTCGTGCACTTCCTTGCCCGCCGCGTCGGCCTTGGCCTTGCGCGACTTGTAGAAGAACAGGCGGTCCAGGCCCCAGATCACGCCAAATAGAACGGTCAGGCCAAGCAGAATCGCCGAAAAATCAAAATCCATTGAAAGCTCCTCAGGAGCAGGGAACGGGGGCGTTACGTGGAAACCGTCACCGGGACAGGCGTCCTGTGGCCGCCCATCCCGCCGTGTTCAGGGTCCAGCTTTACTTATCTACCTTCAGTACGGCAAGGAACGCTTCCTGCGGGATCTCCACACGACCCACCTGCTTCATGCGCTTCTTGCCTTCCTTCTGCTTCTCCAGCAGCTTCTTCTTTCGGCTCACGTCGCCGCCGTAACACTTGGCCAGCACGTTCTTGCGAAGTGCCTTGACGGTGGAACGGGCGACGATCTGGGCGCCAATGGCCGCCTGGATGGCCACGTCGAACTGCTGGCGCGGGATCAGATCCTTCATGCGCTCGACCAGGTCGCGGCCGCGACGCTCGGCATGGATGCGGTGCACGATCAGGCTCAAGGCATCGACGCGGTCACCATTGATCAGCACATCGACACGCACGAACGGGCCAGCCTCGAAGCGTTCGAAGTGGTAATCCATCGAGGCATAGCCGCGCGACACCGACTTCAGGCGATCGAAGAAGTCGAGCACCACTTCGGCGAGCGGCATTTCATAGGTGATCTGCACCTGCGTGGCCAGGTACTGGATGGAGCGCTGCACGCCGCGCTTCTCTTCGCACAGCGTGATGATGTTGCCGATGTAATCCGGCGGCGTAAGGATGTTCGCGACGATGATCGGCTCGCGGATTTCCTGCATCAGATGCGGAGGCGGCAGCTTGGCCGGGTTGTCCAGCATCAGTATCGAGCCGTCGGTGCGCAGCACCTCGTACACCACGGTGGGCGCGGTGGTGATGAGGTCCAGATCGTATTCGCGCTCCAGGCGCTCCTGCACGATCTCCATGTGCAGCATGCCAAGGAAGCCGCAGCGGAAGCCGAAGCCCATCGCCTCGGAGCTTTCAGGCTCGAAGAACAACGCGGCGTCGTTGAGGCGCAGCTTGTCCAGCGCTTCGCGCAGGGCCGGATAGTCGTCGGCCGATACCGGGAACAGGCCTGCGAACACGCGCGGCTGCATGGTCTGGAAGCCCGACAGCGGCTTGTCGGCGGGCTTGCCGGCGAGCGTGAGCGTGTCGCCCACGGGTGCGCCATGCACGTCCTTGATGGACGCAGTGATCCAACCCACTTCGCCCGGCGATAGCTTGTCGAGCTTCTTGCGCTTGGGCGTGAACACGCCCACTTCGCTCACTTCGTGCGCGCGACCGGTGGACATCACCAGCAGCTTGTCGCCGGGCTTGATCTCGCCCTGCACCACGCGCACCAGCGACACCACGCCGAGGTAATTGTCGAACCACGAGTCGATGATCAGCGCCTGCAGGCGATCGGTATCGCCCACCTTCGGCGGCGGAATGCGCGCCACGATGGCCTCGAGCACTTCCACCACGTTCTGGCCGGTCTTGGCGCTCACGGCCACGGCGTCGGTGGCATCGATGCCGATCACGGCCTCGATCTCACCTTTCACCTTTTCCGGATCAGCCGTCGGCAGGTCGATCTTGTTGAGGATGGGCACCACTTCCAGCCCCATCTCCACCGCGGTATAGCAGTTGGCGACGGACTGCGCCTCGACGCCCTGGGCGGCATCGACCACCAGCAGCGCGCCTTCGCAGGCGGCGAGCGAGCGACTGACCTCATAGGAGAAGTCGACGTGACCCGGGGTGTCGATGAAGTTCAGCTGATAGGTCTTGCCGTCGCGTGCCGTGTACGGCAGCGACACAGACTGGGCCTTGATGGTGATGCCGCGCTCGCGCTCGATCGGATTATTGTCGAGCACCTGCGCCTCCATCTCGCGCTCGGTCAGTCCGCCGCAAATCTGGATGATGCGATCGGCAAGCGTCGACTTGCCGTGATCGATATGGGCGATGATGGAGAAGTTTCGGATCAGTTCCATGGAGCACGCTAGAGGCGTTCACTGCGTTGCGCGGCGCGCAGGCAGCGCATGACCGGGATGGTCACGCGAACCCGGCATTATCGCATGGAACCGGGGTCCTTCGGGCACCCCGCAAAATGACGGTAAACAGAAGGTAACGGGATCGGCACGCCCCGTTGCGGGGCGTTACACGACCCTCCCTACACCCGGGGCGACGGTAGCCCAAGCACCCGCCACCCCGATCGCCCGGCCGCATTCCGCCGCTGGGCTGCGACGAGATCATGGTTCCCGGCAACTGCCATTGCCGCTGACCGCGATCTCAGTCGTCCTTGCCACCGGGCACGGTGAGCCCGATGAAACCGGTTTGATCGCCATGGCGGACCAACAACAGCACGGTGTCTCCGGGCTTGGCGTCCTTCGTGGCGTCACGGAAGGCAGCCGCGCTACCCACCTTCTTCTGATTGACCATGAGGACCACGTCTCCCGGCTGCAGGCCAGCGCGAGCCGCTGCCGAGCCGGTCACGTTGTTGATCCCCACACCCTCGCCTGCCTTGAGACCAAGCTGCTGGCGAGATTCGCTATCCAGATCCTGAACCGACAAGCCGAGCGCGCTGGAGCCGACATGGGCCGCGGGCTGCTCATTGGCGCCCGGTGACATCACGGCATTCTTGTCGCGGGGCATTTCAGCCACCGTGACCGCCACGCTTTCCTTCTTGCCATCACGAAGGATTTCCACATTGGCCTTGGTGCCCGGCGGCGTCTGCCCCACCAGCGGAGGCAGGTCCGCACTCGAATTGATGCCCTGGCCGTTGTAGGCCAGGATCACATCACCCGGATGGATACCGGCCTTCTCGGCCGCACCGCCCTTGGTCACCTGGGTCACTACCGCGCCATTGGCGTTATCGAGCTTGAACGCCTTGACCATGTCGTCGGTGACCTGCTGCACCATCACGCCAAGCTGGCCGCGAGATACGTAGCCCTTTTCCTTGATCTGCTTGACCACATTCATGGCCACGTCGATCGGGATGGAGAACGCCACACCCTGATACCCACCGGTGTTGGAATAGATCTGCGAGTTGACGCCGACCACGCGCCCCTGCAGGTCGAACAGCGGGCCACCGGAGTTGCCGCGATTGATCGGCACGTCGGTCTGAATGAAGGAGGTATACGGCTGATCCTGGCTGCCCAGGTTGCGCCCCACCGCGCTGACGATACCTTGCGTCACGGTGTAGTCGAAACCGAACGGCGAGCCGATGGCCAGTACCCACTGACCCGGCTTGAGCGTGCGCGAATCGCCGATGCTGACGGCGGGCAGCCCGCCCTTCGCATCAATCTTGAGCAGCGCGATGTCGTATTGCGGGTCGCTACCCACCACTTTTGCGGTAAGCACACGACGATCCTGCAGGCGCACGGTGACGGTATCGGCACCATCCACCACGTGCGTATTGGTGAGCACATAACCATCCGGCGAAATGATGAAGCCGGAACCCAGCGACGTGCGTGCCTGCTCTTCCGGCGAAGGCATCATCGGCATGCCGAAGAAACGGCGGAACATCTCCATCGACGGATCATCGCTGTCGTCATCGCCCGGCATGCCGGGCATGCTGCGCGAACCGGCGCGGGACTTCGCCTGCTTCTTGCCGCTGTACTTGGCCTCTACGTGCACGACCGCGGGTGCGTTCTTCTGCACGATGCCAGTGAAGTCAGGCAACCCGGACATGGCGGGCGCCGCAACCTGGGCCTGTACCCCGCCAGCCAGCGCAAGACTCATGACCAGGCCGCACGACAGCGTACGCAAAGCAAAGCGATTCATGCATGTCTCCTTCGGTGTTTCGGACACACCAAGCCCGCCCTCGCGACAGACAGGCTTGGACACTTAAACAGGGAAACGATCAGGCCGTGGCGATAGACACACGGCCATGGATCATTGCGGACCGGCCGCCTGGGCAGGTTGCTGCTGATCGGGATGGACCAGGATCAGGTAGCTACCATCGCCGTTGCTGGCCGTGGGATAGCGCGCCACACGATAAGGCGTAAGGCTATCGCGCGAGTACAGCAGCGTGCTGTTGTCGCCCTCCAGCGTGGCCGAGGCCTGCTGGCTCATCTTATAGGGGACATCGGAGTAGACGTTCAGCCCCGGCGGCGCCACGACAGGCGACTCCGAGCGGCTGACCTGGGCCGTGTTGCCCGCAGACACCGTGGCTGTCGGTGCCGAGGCCACCTGCGGCGAGACGTGATCGCCCCCCTGCCCAGCCGGCTGCGCCACCATCAGAGCCGCGACGGCCACGCCAGCGGCAATGGCGCCGCCCGCGGACCAATGCAGCCAATGCCGGCGCCGGCCCTGCCGAACCACGCCGCCATCCTGCTCGACGACCAGCATCACGCGGGCGGCAAAGCCCTCGGATGCCAGCGGGGACAGCTCGCGACGCAGGCCGTCCCGAGCCACGTGATAGTGCGACCAGGCCTGCTGGAGCGACGCATCGTGGTCGAGCCGGCGCAACAGAAAGCGCAGCTCTTCCTTCGATAGTTCGCCGTCCATGCCGGCAGAAAGGTTTTCGCGTTGATTATCTGTCATGGGTTCTTGCCCTCGCGGTCTGACAACAGGGGCCGCAACTTCTCATCGATAGCTTCGCGCGCCCGAAAGATACGTGAACGAACCGTACCGATCGGACAGCCCATCGCCTCGGCGATTTCCTCGTAGCTGAGGCCGTCCACTTCACGCAGGGTGATCGCGGTCCGCAATTCCTCAGGCAGCGCTTGGACAGTGGAAAACACCGTTTGTTCAATTTCCTGTCGCATGAGTTCGCGTTCGGGGGTGGCGCTCTCCTGCATGCGGTCCGCGCCAGGCACGAAAGCGGCATCGTCGATGGCGATGTCGTCGGCTGGCGGGCGGCGGCCTAGAGCCACCAGGTGGTTCTTGGCTGTGTTGACCGCAATTTTGTACAGCCAGGTATAGAAAGCACTCTCGCCACGGAAAGAGCCAATGGCCCTCCACGCCCGGATAAAAGCCTCCTGGGCCACGTCTTCACATTCGGCGTGGTTCCTCAGATAACGGGAAACCAGGCCAATGACCTTGTGCTGGTACTTGCGCACCAGCAGATCGAAGGCCCGTTTGTCCCCCTGTTGGACGCGCTCGACCAGCGCACTGTCCAGTTCATTTTCGCCCATCCGGGCCATCTCCTTCGTCGATGCTGCCACGCGCCCTGGGATGCCTTCAGGATGGAAGTGGACTGCTCAGACAAGAACAAAGCGTTCGAGTTCAGCAAACCCCATCCCGGGACGGCAAGTGCGCCTGTAGCGTCACCGATGATGGAAACGCATGGGTGCTCCCAAGGAGCACCTGTCATGGCGAACGGGCCACCACCACCCCAGGAGAGCGGCCCACGGGCGCATCAGGCGCCCTTCCGTGAAGTATGGGGGCCAGCGCGGCCCATGCAAGTCAGGCGGCAGAATCGCCTACGCCCGCCAACAGGCGCTGGCGTTCGAGCAGCAGCTTTTCGAAGGCCGGCTGTGGCAATGGGCGGCAGAACAGGTAGCCCTGCAGCTCATCGCAATGATTGGCGCGCAGGAATTCCATGTGCTGCTCCGTCTCGACACCCTCCGCCACCACCCCGCGCTTGAGGCGGTGCGCCATTTCGATGGTGGCGCGCACGATGGCTTCGTCGTCGGGATCGACACCGATGTTCCTGACGAAGCTCTGGTCTATCTTGATGCGGTCAGCAGGAAGCTTGCGCAGATAATCCAGCGAGGCGGCGCCCGTTCCGAAGTCATCGATGGCGATGCGCACCCCGAGGCGATGCAAACCCTGCAGGTTCTCCACCAGGTTGGGAGCCGCCTTGATGCTGATGCTCTCGGTGATCTCCATTTCCAGCAGGTTCGCATCGAGCCCGCTTTCGTCCAGCGCGGCGGCCACGACCTCCAGCAGGTTTGGCTGCATGAGCTGCACCGCGGAAAGGTTCACACCCAGGCGCAATCTCAAGCCAAACCGACGCTCCCACTCTTGCGCATGCCGGCATGCCGCACGCAACACCCACTCGCCGATGGAAACGATCAGGCCGGTTTCTTCCGCCAGCGGAATGAAGAACCCCGGACCGATGAAGCCAAGCTCGGGATGCTCCCAGCGCACCAGCGCCTCCATGCCCACGATGTCCTCGGTGACTGCATCCACCTGCGGCTGATAGAACACACGCAGCTCACCCTTGTGCTCGGCGTGGCGCAGCCCGGATTTGAGCGCTAGGTTCTGCTGCTGCGACTGTTCGGCGCTGCCCTCGAAAATCTGATAGTTGTTTCGGCCCAGGCTCTTGGCGGCGTACATCGCCTCGTCCGCGTGCTTGAGCAGGGTATCTGCATCCGGTGCATCATCGGGGAAGAAGCTCACGCCGATGGATGCGGTCACCTGAAGCTCGGTGCCATCGTCAATGCGCAACGGAGCGCCCATCACCTGCACGATCTTCTCGGCGATGCGCAGCACGTCCTCGTTCTTGACGATGTGGCGCAGGATCACCACGAACTCGTCACCCGCATAGCGGGCCACCGTGTCGGATGAACGCACCGTGCCGCGCAGCCGCTGCGTCGTGGTGAGCAACACCTGGTCGCCCACGGCATGACCCAGCGTGTCATTGATGGTCTTGAAGCGATCGAGGTCGACGAACAACAGCGCGAAGCATTCGCCGGTACGGTTGGCCTCGCGGATGACCGTATCGAGGCGGTCGTTGAACAGAAGACGGTTGGGCAACCCGGTCAGCGCATCGAGCAGACCCTCGGCGCGGCCCTGCTCCCGGGTGTGGCGCAACTCAAGCGCGTGAGCGAATCGCGACGCCGCGACGCGCAACACCGGCTGCACAATCGCCAGCGACGCCAGCGGCTGACGCGTACCGACCAGCAGCGCACCGAGGACAGTCCGACGCTCGTCCTGCAACGGCCACCCGGCAAAACCGGCAAGCCCCAGTTGGGCCAGCAAAGGATCCATCGGCGCCAGGCGCGCGGCATCCGCCTGATGCATCATGGCCTGACCCGACAGCACGAGCCGCAACGAGCTCTGCAAATGCGGCCCTGGCCAAAGTTGCTCGTCGCCACGCCAGTACTGCACCAACTGTACGGGGGCGCCGCCTTCATCAGGCCGCGCCGACCACACGGCCACGTAATCCAGCCCCATCTCCTCGTAGAGAAGACGGCCGGCCTCGGCAATGCCTTCGTCGCCGCCACCGGAGCCGAACATGCGAGCCAGCAAAGCCAGCGCCACTTCGGCACGCAAGCTGGCGCTATCACTGCGGAACATCAGGGCAATGGCATCCCGACCCGCATGGCGCACGGCGCGCGCATTGGCTTCACCCGGATCACCGCCACGAGCCGAGCGGCGACGCCCGGCGTGCCACTGGCGCGAGCCTTCCGCCAGCACCTGCTCAATGGTGATGTCCTTAAAGGAGAGCAACTCCTTGACCGGACGTCCCCGCAATTCATGATCCCCCAGCCCGCTGTTGCGCGCAGCGGCGGGGCTGTAGTCGACAAGCCGGCCGCGAGCCGGATCAACGACAAACCACTCGTTATCGACCTCCTCGAAGGCAAACCGATAGTCGCCATTGCCGGGCGCCGCCACGTCACCACCGGTGCCCGGGCCATCGGCGAGGCGATGCATCCGCTGCCAGCGCGATAGCAGCTCATGCTCGATCTGCGACGCGTACAACCAATCGGCGATGCCTGCGGGCAGCACATTGGGCTTGAGTACGGCACCGTCGTCCAGCACGGCAAGAATGGGGGCACCCACGCAGGCAGGCACTCCGCGCAACACTTCCAGGCCAGCCATACCCTCACGGCCATCGCCCTCGAAGACGACGACGATCAGCGCCAGCGGCGGCCGACCTTCCAGCAAAATGCCCGCGTGCGTAGCGTCACGCGCGGAATGCACCACGAAATGCCCGTCGCGATCGAACGTATCGAACAGGGCCCGGCGCAGCTCCCGCTGTGCCGCAACGACCAGGATACCGGCAGGACTAGCCATGTCAGAGCATCCAGCGACCGTCGCGCAGGCGCGGTCGCTGCGCCGGCTTGGGCTGGCAGCTCAGGCGCACCAGCACGTCATTGAAACTGGCTACCAGCGACGCCCCCGGATCGAGCAGGACGACGCGCCGGACGTGGCCCGTGGTGGCGCGCGCCAACTGGCGCAGCAGGGTGGCATCGGCCATGGGCAGCGGCGTCGGCAATCGCTGGAGGATATAGACGCCGAAATGGTTGCTCTGCAACATGTAGCGCAAGGCGATATTGAGGCGCTGGGATCCGGGCAGCGCGACGTGCTCCTCGCGCAGGTTGCCTAGGCCCAACTCCGGGTTCCACAAGTACACGGCCTGGCCGCTCCGACGTATGAGCGGACGCAACTGGCCGACAAGGTCGACCTCCTCACCGCCATCGAGCGCGATCAGATTCCCCCGGGCGGCAAGGATCCGCTCGAGGAGGTCGGCGCCCGCCTGGACGGGGCTGGCGGTAGGGGCGGTGGAGGTATTCATGCCGGTCTAAATTACGTCTTCGGGGGGACTTCGCATAGGGCTGAACCAAGCCTCGCCGGAAACCGTCCGGCATTTCATGCGGCAGCGCACAGCTCGCGTTTTTATGGGCGGTTCATGCGCCTCTGGGAGGGCCGACCGGCCGTCTCGCAATCCTCGCTACGGGAGGGTATGGTGCAAGGCTTCGTGGCCACACTCTCCTTATCCCATGTTCGAAGGATTGCGCTTCAATCATTGGAAGACGAACCTGGATGACAGCGGCATCGTCACGCTGTCGCTCGACCGTGCCGGCAGCAGCGTCAACGCCATCTCCCGCGAGGTGCTCGACGAACTTGGCCAGATCGTCGAGCGGCTCGCCATTGAGAAGCCTGCCGGCGTACTGATCCATTCGGCCAAGCCCTTCGGTTTCGCCGTGGGTGCCGACATCAAGGAATTCGTCACCTATGCCCAGCAGGGCACCGTGCTCGAGAACATCGAAAACGGCCAGCGCGTCTACGAATCGCTGGCTCGCCTGCCCTGCCCCACCGTGGCAGCCATCCATGGCGCCTGCATGGGCGGTGGCACGGAGCTGGTCCTGGCCTGCCGCCAGCGCATCGCCTCCGATGACGACAAAACCCGGATCGGCCTGCCCGAAGTCATGCTGGGCATCCATCCCGGCTGGGGCGGCACGGCGCGCCTGCCGCGCCTGATCGGTGCCACCGAAGCACTGCCTGTGATGCTGACCGGCAAGGCACTGTCTGCCAAACGCGCGCTAGCGCTGGGCGTGGTCGATCGACTCGCGCCGCCCGCCGAGTTGCTCGCCGAGGCGCGTGCGCTGTTGCGTCGCCCGCACGCGCGCCCGTTCGCCCTGCGCGCCAAGGCGTGGGCCACCAACACCTGGCTTGCGCGGCAGATGCTCGCCCCGATGGTCCTCAAGCAGACGGCCGCCAAAGTCCGCAAGGAACACTATCCCGCGCCGTTCGCCCTGATCGACGTATGGAAGCGCGGTGGCTCCAGCATCCAGCAACGCTTGAAGCTGGAAGCACGCTCGGTCGCCAAGCTGGCCGAAACGTCGACCGCGCAAAACCTGATCCGCATCTTCTTCCTGCAGGAACGCCTGAAGAGCCAGGGCAGCGGTATCGACCACGGCATCAAGCACGTGCACGTCGTCGGCGCCGGTGTCATGGGCGGCGACATTGCCGCATGGGCGGCCTTCAAGGGCTTCGAGGTGACGCTGCAGGACCGCGAGATGAAATTCATCCAGCCTGCGCTGGACCGCGCCCGCCAGCTCTATGAAAAGAAGCTCAAGAACGCCGACAAGGTGGAAGCCACCGCACGACGGCTGCGCGCCGACGTCGAGGGCAAGGGCGTCGCGACGGCCGACCTCGCCATCGAGGCGATCTTCGAAAACGCCGAGGCCAAAAAGGCCCTGTACGCGATTATCGAGCCACAGTTTCAGTCCAACGAATTGCTCGCCACCAACACCTCGAGCATCCCGCTGGACGAACTTCGCGTGGGCCTGAAGGCGCCGCAGCGATTCCTGGGCCTGCACTTCTTCAATCCGGTGGCGCAGATGCCGCTGGTGGAAGTGGTGCGCCACGACCAGCTCGATCCCGCTGCGGAAAAGCGCGCACTCGCCTTCTGCAAGGCGATTGGCAAGCTGCCGGTGGCCGTGAGGGGAACGCCGGGCTTTCTGGTCAATCGCATCCTGATGCCTTACTTGCTGGAAGCCATGCGCTTGTACAGCGAAGGCGTGCCGGGCCCGATACTCGACCGGGAAGCCAAGAAGTTCGGCATGCCGATGGGGCCGATCGAACTCGCCGATACGGTGGGTCTGGACGTGTGTGCCTCGGTGGGCAAGGAGCTGGCGCCCTTCCTGGGGCTGGAACTGCCCCCCGGCCTCGAGGACAAGTTGGCCGCCGGCAAGCGCGGCAAGAAAGACGGCCAGGGCATCTACGTCTGGCAGGACGGCAAGCCGCAGAAACCGGAAGTCGATCCCGACTACGCCGTTCCCGCTGACCTGCAGGACCGCATGATCCTTCCCATGGTCAACGAAGCGGTCGCCTGCCTTGCCGAAGGCGTGGTGGATGATGCCGATCTGCTGGATGCCGGCGTGATCTTCGGCACCGGCTTTGCACCTTTCCGTGGCGGCCCGATCCAATATGTACGCAGCGAAGGGGCCACCGTGATCAAGGGCAAATTGGAACGCCTCGCACAGCGATATGGCGAGCGCTTCGCACCCAAGAATGGCTGGGACTTGCCGACGCTCACCAAGAGCGGTTTCGAGCTGCCGGCCGACATGCCCCAGGATGTCGACGCGACGGCCTGATCGCATACGACGGCCACCATGAAAAACGCCCGGCACATGCCGGGCGTTTTCGTTTCGGTGTCCACGGCGCCGCGTTTACCACATGAGATCGTCGGGTACGCCATCCTCGCCGATCGCACCCTCCATGCCCGGCTCGACCAACAGGGCAATCTGTTGCGCATCGATGGCCTTGACCTGCTCGGCGAGTTCACGCGTCACGACCAGATAACGCCCTTGCTGCTGGATGACGCCGAGCTCGCCTGCATTGATCGACTTGAGCTGATCGGCATCGACATGCACCCGCCGGATCTTGCCGCCATATTCGAAATGACGGACATGATCGACGTCGGCCTTGTTCAAAGCCTTGCCCTCCAGCAATTGCTGAATCTTCAGCTTGCGCTCCCGGCGCAGGCGCGCTTCTTCGGCGGCCGCCTGCTCGGCGAGCTTGCGTTCATTGGCTTCGGTCTGCGCGCGGATTGCATAGGCCTTGGCGAGATCGATCTCGTCCTGGCTCTTGCCACCGCCCTTGCCGGCAGAGGGTTTGCCCGGCGGCTTGTACTGCCCGGGCTTGCCGCCCTTGGACGGCGAACCGCCGTGACGCTGCGCAAAGGGCTTGCCACCCTGTGGCGTCGACGGACGCTTCTCTTCACGGACCTGTTTGACGATGCCGCTCTTGAGCAGCTGATCGCGCAGGGATTCGGCCATGGCTGGAACTCGCTTGCGTGGTACGGATACGAAAGGGTGACAATCAATAGTGCGGCGGCGGCGGTTCGCTGTGGGGATCATGCCCCTGCGATGTGCGCAGCGCCGACAACTCGCTACGCAGCCCGCGGATGACATCCTCCAGCGCCGCCAGACGCATCGACAGCTCGGCATCGGCCGAGGCCAGCGCGTTCACCGTGTCATCGACAAAGGTGAGCCGCACTTCCAGCTCCGTCAAACGCTGCTGCAAGGATTCGTCCGCCATGATCACTGCCTCAGGCTGCGGCCACGGCCAATGCCGTAGTACGCCAGACCAGCCTCTTCCACAGCAGCCGGATCATAAAGATTACGGCCATCGAACACCGCCGGTTCCGCGAGCAGACCGCGGATGCGCACAAAGTCCGGACTGCGGAACGCCTTCCACTCAGTCACGATGGCCAGTACGTCCGCGCCCTGCAGCGCCTGGTAGGCACCCTCGCAAAGCATCAGATCATCGCGGTCACCGTAGATGCGGTGCGTCTCGTGCCGTGCCTCCGGATCGAACGCGCGAACCTTGGCGCCAGCCTTCCACAAGGCTTCCATCAAGTTGCGGCTCGACGCTTCGCGCATGTCGTCCGTATTCGGCTTGAACGCGAGCCCCCACAGGGCAATCGTCTTCCCGGCAAGTTGCCCGCCAAAATGGCGCGAGATCAGATCGAACAGCTTGGTTTTCTGGTCGTGGTTCACGGCTTCGACGGCACCGAGCAGGCGCGCGTCATATCCGACGCCGCGCGCCGTGCGTTCCAGAGCCTGCACGTCTTTCGGGAAACACGAACCGCCGTAGCCCGCGCCCGGATAGATGAAGTGATATCCAATGCGCGGATCCGAACCAATGCCCTGTCGCACCAGCTCCACGTCCGCGCCCACGCGCTCGGCGATGTTGGCGATCTCGTTCATGAAACTGATCTTCGTGGCCAGCATCGCGTTGGCCGCGTACTTGGTCAGCTCCGCGGAACGCTCGTCCATCACCACGGTACGGTCGTGGTTGCGATTGAACGGCGCATACAGCTTGCGCAGTACACCAATGGCGCGCTCGCTGGAGCTGCCGATGATGATGCGGTCAGGACGTAGGCAGTCTTCGACGGCATCGCCCTCCTTCAGGAATTCCGGGTTGGACACCACATCGAATTCGATCGATACACCGCGCTTGGTGAGCTCGCCAGCAATCGCCTCGCGCACGCGATCGGCCGTACCCACCGGCACGGTCGACTTGTTCACCACCACGGTGTAGCGATCCATGTGCTGGCCGATGGTACGGGCCACGCCAAGCACATACTTGAGGTCGGCACTGCCATCTTCGTCCGGCGGTGTGCCCACGGCGATGAACACCACTTGGCCATGCGCAATGCCCGGGGCCGGATCCGTGGTGAAGTCCAGCTGCCCGCCCTCGTGGTTACGCTTGACGATGGGCTCCAGGCCCGGCTCGTAAATCGGGATCTCACCCTTCTTCAGGCGCTCGACCTTGCCCGCGTCGATGTCGACGCAGACCACATGGTTACCCATTTCGGCCAAGCAGGCACCGGTGACCAGACCCACATAACCGGTGCCAAAAATGGTGACCTTCATTGTCGTGAAAACTCCGGGAACGAGAAGTCGAATTCTAACAGGGCAGCCACGCCCGGAAGCCAAGAGAAATCCTCTTCACGCGGGAGAACCTGGCCCTCAAAAAACAAAGGGCGCGAATTGCTTCGCGCCCTTTGCATGCTCCAGTGAGCCAGATCCGGCGATTACTTCGCGCCGCCAGCCTGCTCGCCAGCCGCCGTCGGGCCGGTCTTGACCAGGGTGACGTCGAAGATGATCGTCGAGTTCGGCGGGAAGCCGTTCTGCGGCTGCGCACCGTAGGCGATGTTCGCCGGGATGAAGAACTTGTAGTGGCCGCCAACCTGCATCAGCTGCATGCCTTCGCGGAAGCCCGGGATCACGCCGGCGAGCGGGATGGAAGCCGCGCCACCGCCCTCGTGCTTGGACGAATCGTCAAAGGTTTCGCCATTGACGAAGGTGCCGACATAGTTCACCTGCACGGTGTCGTTCGGACCCGGGCGAGCGCCGGTACCCTGGCTGATCACCTGGTACTGCAGGCCCGAAGCGGTGGTCTTCACGCCCGGAGCGGTCTTGTTCTTGGCCAGGAAGGCAGCGCCTTCGGACTGGTTCTTGGCAGCAACCTGGGTGTACTCGGCCTTGGCCTTGGCCTGGAGGTTGGCGACGAACGCGTCACGGACCTGCTTGGCTTCGGCTTCGCTCATGGTCGGCTTCTGGCCCGACAGGGCGGACTGCAGCGCGCGAGCCACGGTGGCCGGATCCACTTCCTCGCGGACCAGCGGCGGCAGCGAGCTAGCCAGGTCCCAGCCGACCACGTAGCTGGCCTTGGTCTTGTCGACCGCGGCCGGAGCGGCCGCAGCGGGGGCGGCGGACTTCGCTGCCTGTGCGTGCACGCCAGCGGTCATGCCCAGTGCAACAGCCAGCGCGGCCGCCGTCAGCGTGGGACGCAGAAAATGCTTCATGTGGAACTCCCTCGTATTTGGATTTGCCGGCGCTACCGGACTACGCCCCCCCGATGGAGGCAGGCCCCGCATTGTGCGGTGCTTGCTGCAGTCTTGGCAACGATGGTGGGCCTATGACCGTCAGGCCTGATTAAAAGTTCACAATTTCGGCCAAAAACGCCGGTTTTTACGATTTGTGCACAGCGCGTGCGTTATCCGCCGACATTTGCGATCAGACGTGCCCGTCATCGGAACGCCCTGGCTTGTCCAAGGTGTCCCGCAATGCGGCCTGCAGCCGCGCATGCACCTGCACCAGGCCGCGCCACAGCAGCCACGCCAGCAGCAGCAAAACCAGCACCAGCACGATGGCTACTTCGCGGGGCGGCAGGATGGTCGATGCCAGCGCCGCCACCAGCAGCCCCAGTACCCACATCGTCGCAAGCGGGATGAATCGAGCCAACACCCCGCGGATCCGCATGTTATAGGCGCCGCCAATACGCTCGGGAATGCTCAACTCGGCAAGCAGCATGCCAAGCGCCGACGCCTTGCGATAAGCCGCCACGATCATCGGCAACGAGACGAGGGCCGCGATCGACCACGCCAGGCTGCGCTTCACCTGCGGACTATCCGCCAGGACATCCCAGTGGAAGACGCCGCGGCGGTACAGGTAGGACATGATCAGGAAGGCCGCCACCACCAGCATCATGTTGATGATCACGTGCCAGACCAGCCGCCGGATCATCTTGGCCACGACAGCCCCCTGCCCACCCAGACTCAGATTGCCCATCCAGTCGGTATAGGCACCCAGCAGACTGGTCAGCCCCCCCGGCAATCGCCGCGCCAAGACATCAGCCAATGGGTCCGAGGCCCGGATGAGATACGGCGTGAGGAACGTCGTGATCGCCGACACAGCGACGGCCACCGGATACAGGAAGCCACTGGTCACCTTGAGCGTGAGTCCCAACGACGCGATGACAAAAGAGAACTCGCCGATCTGCGCCAACCCCATGCCCACGCGCAACGACGTACGCCCATCATTGCCGGCGACAAAAGTGCCAAAGCTGCAAGTGATTACCTTGCCCACGATCACCACGGCGGTGACGACGATAATGGGCAACCAGTACTGCTTGAGCATCGCCGGATCGATCAGCATGCCGATGGCGACAAAGAAGATCGCGCTGAACATGTCGCGCACCGGACCGATGATGCGCTCGATGCGCATCACACTCTGCGACTCGCCCACGATGGCGCCGATCATGAAGGCGCCCAGCGCCACGCTGTAGCCCATTTCGGTCACCAGCAGGCAGAAGCCGAAGCACAAGCCCAGCACCGCCACCAGCAGCACGTCATCGCGACTCACCCGGGCGATGTAGTCGACCACGCGCGGCACCAGCAACAGCCCAACCACCAGCGACACCGCCATGAACAGCATCAGCCGCCCCACGGCCGCCATGGCCTCGCCCGCTTCAAGACCACCGGTGCTCGCAATACCCGTCAGCAGCGCCATGAGCACGATGGCGATCACGTCCTCGATGATCAGGATGCCGAACATCAATTGCGCAAAGCGTTCGCGCTTGAGGTCCAGATCGTCCAGCGCCTTCATGATGATGGTCGTTGACGACATCGACAGCATGGCGCCGAGGAACAAGGCGTCCATCGGACTCCAGCCGAAGAAGCGCCCGATCTCGTAACCCAGCCACAACATCAGCACGATTTCGCAAACTGCAGCGACCAGTGCCGCGCCACCGACCTCGCGCAGCTTCTTGAGGCTGAATTCGAGGCCAAGGGCAAACAGCAGGAGGATCATGCCCAGCTCGGACAACGTACGGATGGTCTGTTCGTCGTGGATGAAAACCACGGGGAACGTATAGGGACCGACCAGCACACCGGCGATGATGTATCCGAGTACGACTGGCTGACGCAGCCGCTGAAAGATCACCGTCGTCAGGCCCGCGATCAACATGACGGTCGCGAGATCCTGGATGAAGTGCAGATCGTGCATCAAAGAAATCCGTAGGTACGTCTCGCAAGACTAGCAATCGCACACGCGATGCACAGCCCTACACGATGAAGTTGATCATTCGCTCACCATATCGGGCATATCGGGTAATGCCGGCATCACGCCGGGCCCCGCGTAACTAGTTGTTGTGATTCATTCGTGAAAGAAAGTTGAAAAATATTCACGCTGAACGCTTGACGAAATCCCGATCCCTATCTATTCTTTCGGGCTTCCAGAGGCACTTCGGGGCCATAGCTCAGCTGGGAGAGCGCCTGCATGGCATGCAGGAGGTCGGCGGTTCGATCCCGCCTGGCTCCACCAAATTTAGATACGTCCCCATCGTCTAGAGGCCTAGGACATCACCCTTTCACGGTGGCGACCGGGGTTCGAATCCCCGTGGGGACGCCACTCTAACGCCAAGCCGGGTTCCGGCGAAGCTGACAGAGTGGTCAAGGATGAAGTCTAAATTAGGTGCAGTACTGGAAGCAGTAAAAATGCGGAGCGGTAGTTCAGTCGGTTAGAATGCTGGCCTGTCACGCCGGAGGTCGCGGGTTCGAGTCCCGTCCGCTCCGCCACTTTACGAAGAGCCCGCCTAATGGCGGGTTTTTTGTTGCTCGAAGGAAAAAGCCGCCCTGGGGCGGCTTTTTTCCTTATGGGACCTGCTTTTGCCTGGCATTCCGATCAGCAGCCCGGCAGCCGCAAACCCCGCCCCTACAGGAGAGGCTCGTTGGGCGGCTCCTGCAGGGCTTCGTCGGGCGACTGGTGATCCTCCAGCCGCTCCAGCGTTCCCCTTGAATGCCCCTGCTCCGCTAGATACTCCAGCCAACGAGAAAGAAACCCGTTCATGCGCAGACGGTGTTGCAACACCGTATGCGCCGGCGGAAAAGGCCCCAGCACCTGCCATAGGTGACGCCCCGGGTGGCAATGAAGCGCCTCGGCCACATGGGCATCGGTGTACATGCGCAACTGCGCCGACGGCGAGGGTTGCCCCGTGTGCGCATCGACGAAGTTGTAGGTGAGTTCAAGTTCCAGCGTATACGGGTGCCGCTCCTGCACCTGCAGCCGCACGTCGAGCCCATCGTCCACGCTGGAAAGATAGAACCCCGGCGGCAGCTCCTGCGGTGTGAACAGCCTGACCAGCCGATGGTAGTTCTCGGCATAAAGCCCCATCAGGAAACCGAAGCGTCCCGGCAACAAGGCATGGCGACTGTCCAGTACGGCACTCATGGGCGGTGGGAACTCCTTAGAACATGGTCCGCTCGATACCGAAGCGGTCGAAGATCTTGCTGGCAATCTCCTCGATGGAGACGTGCGTTGTATTGAGGCTGGGAATGCTCTCCCGCCGCATCAACTTCTCGGCCTGCGCCAGCTCCCAGCGGCACTGCTCCAGCGTCGCATATCGGCTACCGGCACGCCGCTGTTCGCGGATCTGCGCCAGCCGCAACGGGTCAATGGTGAGACCGAACAGCCGATCCTTATAGGGTCGCAGTCGCGCCGGCAGTTCGAGTTTGTCCAGGTCATCGTCGGTCAAGGGATAGTTGGCGGCGCTCACCCCGTAATGCAAGGCCATGTACAGGCAGGTTGGCGTCTTGCCCGATCGGGACACCCCGACCAGGATCAGGTCAGCCTGCGCGTAATCCACGTCGATGCCGTCATCGTGGGAAAGTGCGTAATTGGTGGCATTGATGCGGGCCTCGTACTTGTCGAAATCCACCAGACCATGGGACCGGTTCACCGCACCCGAACGCTTGGCACCCAACTCTTCTTCCAGCGGGCCAATGAAGGGCGCGAACACGTCCAGCATCAGCGCCCCACTCTCCGCCACGATCTCGCAAAGGTCACGCGAAGCCATGGTGTTGACCACGATGGGCCGCTCACCCGTCTGCGCATACCGGGTCTTGATGCGCAGCGCGGCGGCTTCCGCTTTCTGTGCATCGTCAATGAAGGGGAGCCGGTGCTTGTCGAACTGCACCCCCTCGAACTGGGCCAGAATGCTGTTCCCGATCGTCTCGGCTGTAATACCAGTGGAATCGGAGATATAGAAAACGGTTCTTTGCATGGGAAATCCACAGTCCCTGATGGCTCTTGGACCACACCTTAGCGCAACGTGAAAAACCTGTCTTTGCTTGACTCACGGCTGACTGGTATGCAGCTGGCGCGGGTTTTTGCCCGAATGGTCTTCTTGTGCTCCGCACCATCGACAGCGGACAATACCAGTTCTTTGTAACCCGATTTCTTGAAGAAACCGGGACAAAACATGTTTCTTAAAACCTAAGAGCTCTCGAGGAGACTCCCTTGAACGATCTGGTGCTTTGGCTCGACACGCTGCGCATGACCGACCTGGGAAAGGTCGGCGGCAAGAATGCGTCGCTCGGCGAGATGATCGGCAATCTCGCCAAACTCGGCGTGTCCGTGCCCGGTGGCTTCGCCACCACCGCTGACGCGTTCCAGCAGTACCTCGACAAGAGCGGCGTGGCCAAGCGCATCCAGGAACGCCTGGCCTCGCTCGATGTGGACGACGTGATGGCCTTGACCGCCGCCGGCAAGGAGATCCGCGAGTGGGTCACGGAGACTCCGCTGCCGTCCGATCTGGACAACGCCATCCGCGAGGCCTACGCCAAGCTCTGCAAGGACGCCGGCGCCGAGAACATTGCCGTGGCCGTGCGCTCCTCCGCCACAGCGGAAGACCTGCCCGACGCCTCCTTCGCCGGTCAGCAGGAAACCTTCCTCAACGTGGTCGGCATCGAGGACGTGCTGCACAAGGTGAAGGAAGTCTTCGCCTCGCTCTACAACGACCGCGCCATCGCCTACCGCGTGCACCAGGGCTTCAAGCACGAAGACGTGTTCCTATCCGCCGGCGTGCAGCTCATGGTCCGCTCGGACGTGGGCGCCTCGGGCGTGCTGTTCACGCTGGACACCGAGTCGGGTTTCCGCGACGTGGTGTTCGTCACCGGCTCCTACGGCCTCGGTGAAATGGTCGTGCAGGGTGCGGTGAACCCGGACGAGTTCTATGTATTCAAGCCCACGCTGAAGGCGGGTAAGCCGGCCGTGCTCCGTCGCAGCCTGGGCGCCAAGCAGCAGCGCATGGTCTATTCGAACCAGCCCGGCGAGCGCGTCAAGATCGAAGAAACGCCGGCCGAGCTGCGCAACAAGTTCTGCATCACCGACGAGGACGTGCAGGAGCTCTCCAAGCAGGCACTCGTGATCGAGCAGCATTACGGCCGCCCGATGGACGTGGAGTGGGCGAAGGACGGCAACACCGGCAAGCTCTACATCGTGCAGGCCCGTCCGGAGACGGTGAAGTCGCGCGCGCACGCCACCCAGCTCGAGCGCTTCCATCTCAACGAGAAGGGCAAGGTGCTGGCCGAAGGCCGCGCCATCGGCCAGAAGATCGGCTCGGGCAAGGCCCGCGTCATCCGCTCGCTCGCCGACATGAACAAGGTGCAGGCCGGCGACGTGCTGATTGCCGACATGACCGATCCCGATTGGGAGCCCGTGATGAAGCGCGCCGCCGCCATCGTCACCAACCGTGGCGGTCGCACCTGCCACGCCGCCATCATTGCCCGTGAGCTGGGCGTGCCGGCCGTGGTTGGCACGGGTAACGCGCTGGACAAGATTCCGGACGGCGCGGAAGTCACCGTGTCCTGCGCCGAAGGCGATACCGGCACGATCTACGAAGGTCTGCTGAAATTCGACCGCGTGACCGCCGACCTCGGCGACATGCCGGAAGCCCCGCTCAAGATCATGATGAACGTGGCCAACCCCGAGCGCGCCTTCGACTTCGGCATGCTGCCAAACGCTGGCATTGGCCTGGCTCGCCTGGAAATGATCATCGCCAGCCACATCGGCGTGCATCCGAAGGCCTTGCTGGAATACGGCAAGCAAGACGCCGAGACCAAGCGGAAGATCGACGAGCGCATGGCCGGCTACGCCGACCCGGTGTCGTTCTACGTCGATCGCCTCGCCGAAGGCATCGCCACCATCGCCGCCTCGGTGTATCCGAAGCCGGTGATCGTGCGCCTGTCCGACTTCAAGTCCAACGAGTATGCCGGCCTCATCGGCGGCTCGCGCTACGAGCCGCATGAAGAGAACCCGATGATCGGCTATCGCGGCGCCAGCCGTTACGTCGACCCGGGCTTCGCCGAGTCGTTCGCGCTGGAGTGCAAGGCCGTCAAGCGCGTGCGCGAAGTGATGGGCCTGGACAACGTGTGGGTGATGATTCCGTTCGTACGCACGCTGGGCGAAGGCCGCAAGGTCATCGAAGTGCTGGGCAAGAACGGCCTCAAGCAGGGCGAGCACGACCTCAAGGTCATCATGATGTGCGAAGTGCCGTCCAATGCCCTGCTGGCCGATGAGTTCCTGGAGATCTTCGACGGCTTCTCCATCGGCTCCAACGACCTGACCCAGCTCACCCTGGGCCTGGATCGCGACTCGAGCATCGTCGCCAACCTGTTCGACGAACGCGATCCGGCGGTGAAGAAGTTGCTGGCGCTGGCCATCAAGACCGCACGCGAAAAGGGCAAGTACGTCGGCATCTGCGGCCAGGGCCCGTCGGACCACCCGGATCTCGCCGAGTGGCTGATGGATCAGGGCATCGAGTCGGTGTCGCTCAACCCTGATACCGTCGTCGACACTTGGCTGCGTCTCGCCAAGCGCAAGGCCGCCTAAGGCGACCGACAAGCAGTAGACCCCAAGGGGCGGTGGAAACACCGCCCCTTTTTTGCGTCACGGGTGGAAACACCGCCCATCCCTTGATCCGATGGGTCAGGGAGAACACGGCCGCCCATCGGTATCGAAGGTGCTGTCATCCGACACAATCTGCCCCCGCTGCACCGTCAGGAAGGTCGAGATGGGCAAACTCAACGGTGACGCACCCCTATGGCTCTTCGCCATGAAACGTACGGCAACGCGGTCACCCTGGACGACCATCTGTTCCACTTCGTCCTGGATATCCGGAAAGGCCGCAAACAATTCGCGATACGTCCGAACCACCGCCGCGCGCCCTACCCGGCTCCTGCAAAAATCCGACGAGGCAAGCCGCGCCCCATTCGCATAAAGCCTCGCCATGGCATCGGCGTCATGGCGATTGAACGCATCGAACATGGCCAGCACGACTGCTTGGGGAGCGGATGCCGCATCCACCGATCCAGCAAGGCTGGCACACAGCAACAAAGCGCTTGCGGAGTTCATGGTTGTCTCCAGCGGAAAGTCAGGGGCAGCATCAGTCTCCCGCCACCATCCACCTGGTGCGTGTCAGGGCTTGCTCTTTTCCATGGCGGAAACTTTGTGCCAGCGCCATGGTCCACCCGTGAAGGTGCCTCGGGAGAACACTCATGCGACGAATGACAAGACTGCTGGCGGACAACAAGGGCTTCCTGACCTTCATGCTATGCATGTTCATGTTCCGCAGCGCCGTCGCGGACTGGAACGTCGTACCGACCGGCTCCATGCAACCCACCATCGAAATCGGCGACCGCATCGTGGTCGACAAAGCGGCTTATGACATCCGCCTGCCCTTCACCCATGTCTCGCTCGTGCATCGCGCCGACCCGCAACGGGGCGACATCGTGGTGTTGGACTCGAGTGCCGCCGGCGAGCGCCTGGTCAAGCGCGTTATCGGGATTCCCGGCGACCAGATCGCACTGATCCAGAACCGCCTCTACGTGAACGGCAAGGCGGCGGACTACCGGCCCACCCAAGTCACCGGCATCCGCGACGATCGCGAAGACCCGGCCCTCTACGCAGTCGAAGACACCGGCGGGATGCACCACGTCGTGCGCTGGTCGCTCGCCGCCCAAGGCCATACCCGCGACTTCGGCCCGGTGACCGTTCCCGCCAACCGATACCTGCTGCTCGGCGACAATCGCGACAACAGCGCGGACTCCCGGTATTTCGGCTTCTTTCCCCGCAGTGAGATCACCGGTCGCGCCACCCGGGTCGCCATGTCACTGGACCCGGCCAACCACTACCTGCCCCGTGACGGCCGCTGGGGCGCGGTGCTGCGCTAGCCCTCGAACAGGCAGCAAGAAAAATCACCGCTACCCATTGCCAGCATCCCCGGCACCACATAGAATTACCGGCTCGCGTGGACCACACGCACCATCTTGGAGAGGTGGCAGAGTGGTCGAATGTACCTGACTCGAAATCAGGCGTACGTGTAAGCGTACCGTGGGTTCGAATCCCACCCTCTCCGCCAGAAAAGCAAAACGCCCCCACGTGGGGCGTTTTGCTTTTCTAGTGGTGATGGCTGGGTGAGAACCCACTCGGGTTCGACAAAATGGCAGGAGCCATTTTGGACAGCCACAGGCTGGCCCCGTAGCGCGAAAGCGCGAAGGGGTCGGGTCCATGGATGGACCCGACAATCCCACCCGGCACAACAAGTGAGGCACCCAGCCTTTCTAGTGGTGACGACTGGGTGAGAACCCACTCGGGTTCGACAAAATGGCAGGAGCCATTTTGGACAGCCACAGGCTGGCCCCGCAACGCGAAAGCGCGAAGGGGTCGGGTCCATGAATGGACCCGACAATCCCATCCGGCACAACAAGTGAGGCACCCAGCCTTTCTAGTGGTGACGACTGGGTAAGAACCCACCCGGGTTCGACAAAATGGCAGGAGCCATTTTGGACAGCCCCAGGCTGGCCCCATAGCGCAAAAGCGCGAAGGGGTCGGGTGGTGAATGGATCCGACAATCCCACCCCTCACCCCATGCTAAGCCTGGAGATCTCGCAAAAGCCCTCCAAGCCGAACCAATTCCCCGCCGATTAATCAGATCCTTCTTTACGCATTCATCCCTGATCCGTCATGCTCGCATCGCATCGCCACACCAGGCACCCCATGATCGAGTTTGGACACGGAACCCACGTCGGCTTGCGCCGCACGCGCAATGAAGACACCTACTATGCCGATGCTTCGCTTGGCCTCTTCCTTGTGGCCGACGGTATGGGCGGCCATCAGCACGGCGAAGTGGCTTCTGCGTTGGTTCGCGACGCCGTCGTCGATCTGGTCTCCCGCGGACACAGCCTGGTGGAGGCCGTGCGCGCAGCCGACGAACGCCTGATCCAGCACAGCCGCGGCTTCCGGGACGCCCGTCCGATGGGCACAACCATCGCGGCTATTCGCCTGCACGCAGACAGCTACGAAGTGGCCTGGGTCGGCGACAGTCGCGTCTACCTGTGGCAGAAAACCTTGCGTCAGGTAAGTCACGATCACTCGCTGGTGCAGGAGCTGGTGGAAGCGGGAACCCTAGACGCCGCCCAGGCCGCACGCCATCCGCACCGCAACGTCATCACCCAGGCGCTGGGCATTACCGCAGCCGAGCAATTGCACATCGGCATGGCGCGCGGAAAACTGGAGCACGGCATGTGCTTCCTGCTGTGCAGTGACGGGCTGACCGAAGAGGTGGGCGACGCCGTCATCGCGAGCATCGTGTCGCGACAGGACCTGTCGGCACAGGAAAGCGTTGAACATCTGCTGCTTGCTGCCCTCGATGGTGGCGGCAGCGACAACGTCACGGTGATGCTCGCCCGCATCAACTGACGCGGGCGAGTTACATCAATTCACCGCGGGCGCTTCTTCGCGGCGCCAGACGGAAGTCCCGCCGGCACTCTTGTCCAGCGAATCCAGCCGTTTTTCATGCGCTGCGGTTTCTCCGGCATCGGCACGCAGCACACGCGGCCGGCGATCGAGCTGGACCGGTGCAAGCATGACGGCGGCGCCCTGCTCTTGCGCACCCTCGAAACCAAGGTCAAGCACGACCTGGCCCGAGGTCATGGCGATATAGACATCCGCCAACAACTGGGCGTCGATCAGGCCGCCATGGAGATCACGCGCGGAGTTGTCGACTCCGAGGCGTTTGCACAGCGCATCGAGGCTATTGCGCTGACCGGGATAGCGTTCGCGCGCCATCATCAGCGTGTCTAGCACGCTGCAGCGATCTTCCAATCGACCGAACGACTCGCCCAGACGGGCAAGCTCGCTGTTGATGAAGCCCACGTCGAACGTCGCGTTGTGAATGATCACTTCCGCGCCATCGATAAAGGCGAGGAATTCGTCGACGATGTCTGGAAAGCGCGGCTTGTCGAGCAGGAACTCATCCTCGATGCCCGTGACCTGCCGCGCACCCTCATCAATGGCGCGATCGGGATTGAGGTACGTCTGGTAATAGCGCCCCGTGGGACGACGCTCGATCATCTCCACGCAGGCGATTTCGATCAGGCGATGGCCCTGCCGAACTTCGAGACCCGTGGTCTCGGTATCGAGCACGATCTGCCTCATGCCTTGCTCCTGAATTGCTCTGCCTGTTCACGCGCAGCGACATCCACGCGCTCGTTCTCCACGTGGCCGTTATGGCCGCGCACCCAATGCCAACGCACCTGATGCGCCTGCGTCGCGTTGGACAACCGCTCCCACAGGTCCTGGTTCTTCACCGGCTTCTTGTCGGCGGTTTTCCAGCCATTGGCGCGCCATTTGGGGACCCACTGTTCGATGCCCTGCATCACGTACTTCGAATCGGTGGTCAACGCGACCGTGCAGGGACGCGTCAGCGCTTCCAACGCCGCGATGGCCGCCATCAGCTCCATCCGATTATTAGTGGTGGCTGGCTCACCACCTGAGAGCATGCGCTCGGTATCTTTCGCGCGCAGCAGCGCTGCCCAACCGCCAGGCCCGGGATTGCCCAGGCATGCGCCATCGGTAAAAGCTTCAACTTCAGTCATTGTCACCATCGATACGTGAGGAATCAGGATGCCGCATTGCGTCGGGCACCCGGCGCCAGGCCTACGTTGACCGTGGCCGGCAGGTTCTTGGGTTTGAGTCGAATGGGTGTTGCCATGCGGCGCCGCTTGCGCGCGATCATCAGATAGCCGCCGCCGAAGGCATGCGCTGCATCCATGCCCGCATGGCGACTTGGCCACAAGCGTCCCACGCGCTCGATGCGCTCGATGTCCAGCTCCTGCCGACGCACCCAGCGCTCGAGCAACAACGGAGAATGCATCGTGGGCGCATGGCCACGCGTGCGCCACATCATCCATGGCAGCCAGGCGCTGAAGGGATGAAGTCCCGTCAAGGCGAGAACGCCGCCGGGCGCCAGCACGCGCGAGGCCTCCTCCAGCATCTCCTGCGGCGCCCCTGACACTTCGAGCGCGTGGCGTAGCAGCACAAGGTCGAACGCGTCGTCGACGAACGGCAGTGGCTCATCCGTCCGTGCCGTCACATCCCCGCCATAGCGCTGGCCAGCCACGCTGAGCTGCGTCCAGTTGCCCAGCAAGGGCAACATGGGGGGCGTGTCGTCCATGGCAGCGCTGACCAGCAACGCATGGGGGCCGCTACAGCGCTGCAAGCCAGGCGCCAGGGCAAACGTTTCTTCGGCCAGCAGGTTGCGCAGGGGGGCGCTGCTGTAGATGTCTTGGTCACGCTGAGACATGGTGGGCCGGCCGGTCGTCACAATGCCGACAGTGTAACGGCAGCCCGCCTGCAACGTGCTCTAGTCGACAGTGAAAGGTGCGGCTGACACCTCAAGTCTGAATACCCCTACAGCCTATTAACATCTCACTAACGAGCGAGGCCTGGCGGGGCTTTATATTTCGCGTCTTCGCGCAAGCCAGGGACGGGCCTGCGTCAGTCGATACGAAACCCTGGAGGACGACTCCTTGCACGTCGTACCGTTACCGGCGCTTGCCGACAACTACATTTGGCTGCTTCATGACGATGACGGCAACGCCATCGTGGTCGACCCGGGTGATGCCGCTCCGGTCGAAGCCGCATTGCTGCGTCAGCATCTGCAGCTTCGTGCCATTTTGCTGACCCATCATCACAACGACCATATCGGCGGCGTGGATGCGCTGCTGTCGCATCGTGACGTGCCGGTCTATGCCCCGCACGACGAACGCATTGTCAGGGCGACGCATCGCGTGGTCGATGGCGACGTCGTCTTGCTCTCGACACCCGCTGCACGCTTTGAGGTCATCGCCGTTCCCGGGCACACCACGACGCACATTGCGTATACGGGTCAGGGCGTCCTGCTTTGCGGCGACACGCTTTTCAGCATGGGCTGCGGACGCCTGTTCGAAGGCACGCCGGCACAGATGCTCGCCTCGCTTGACCGCCTGTCGTCGCTGCCGGGCAACACACTGGTCTGCTGCGCCCACGAGTACACCGCGGCCAATGGCCGCTTTGCCCGAACCGTCGAGCCGGACAACACCTCGCTCGCCGCACGCCAGCAGGAAGTCGCCACTTTGCGTGCACTCGACAAGCCAAGCCTGCCGGTCACTCTTTCCATCGAGCACGCCACCAACCCGTTTCTGCGTACCGACAGCGAAGCCGTAATCGCCTGGAGCCGGCAACACGGCGTGGATGGCGACCGCGTAGCGCGCTTCGCCGCATTGCGAGCCAACAAGGACGTATTCACCGGATGAAGACTGCCCGACGCTTACGCCCCCTCCCCCTTGCTACGTCGGTTTTCCTAGCCGCGTGCGCATCCGGCCCTGCACAGAAACCCGTGCAGGCGCCGATACCTGCGTCCGTGCCGCAGAAGGAGGTCTCGCTGCATTCGACGGTTCGACCGGACCTCCCGTCCCTGGACACCGGCTCGACCGATGACGGCAACCTCTGGCAGAACCTTCGCAACAGTTTCGCCATGGCCGACTGCGATGCCGACCCCAATATCACCGCATGGGCGCGTCGCTACACCAGCAATCCGCAGCGCTTCGAAGACCAGATTGCGGCGGCCGCACCCCGACTCGCCTACGTGCAACAGGTTGCCGCCCGCCACAACGTCGCCGGCGAATTCGCGCTGATTCCCTGGGTCGAAAGCCAGTACAAGCCCATCATGGGCGGCAAGGGCATGCCCGCCGGCATGTGGCAGATCATGCCGCAGACTGCTAACGCCCTGGGCATTCGCGTCGACAAGAATTTCGATGGCCGCATGGACGTTCCCGCGGCGACGGACGCCATCATGGCCCTGCTCAGTCGTTATCACGACGATCTGGGCGACTGGCGTCTTGTCGACTACGCCTTCAACGCCGGCGAGTTCGGCATCAAGCGCGTCATTGGTCAACACGGCACGCCCCCTGAAGAACCGGTGATTCCAAAGATGCCGGTGAAACCGGTGACGCGCGAACACCTGGTCAAACTGCTGGCCATCGCCTGTGTCATCCGTGAACCAGGACGATTCAACGTAAGCCTGCCGACGCTTCCTTCGGAACAGCGCCTGGTCACGGTGAGCATCGACAACTCCATGCCGATCGCTCGTGCCGCCAGCCATGCCGGCATGTCCACGGATGAGCTGAAAGACAACAATGCCGCGTTCCGCAATGGCGTGGTCGACACCAACGCGTCACCGTACCTGCTGCTTCCCCGCAACAAGGCTCAGCAGTTCCGTAACTCACTATTGAGCGACAGCAACGGCAGCAGCCAGAACGTACCCGGCACAGCCACGCTGCCGCCGCTTGGTGCCGCGCTGAGTGCGGCAGACAACGACGACAGTGGCGTAACCAAACCCGGCAAGGCAAAGCGCACGCACACGGTGAAGTCTGGCGAAAGCCTCTGGTCCATCGCGCGCCAGTACTCCGTGAACATCAAGCAGCTGGAGCAATGGAACCATCTGCAGGGCGCGAGCGTGAAGCCCGGACAGATTCTCAAGGTGAGCGCCCCGGGCTGACCCGCCCTCGGCACTGTCTCCGGCTATCGCTTGTGCCCCTCCGCGCCTGGTCGCGACCAAGCAGATGCACACAGCAGAAAAGAAAAAGGGCGGCCTGTGGCCGCCCTTTTTCTTTTCTGTTTGACTGCCATTACATCCGGTCTGCAGCCACCTTGATGTCGACCTTGGCCTTCAGCGCGTCGATGAAACCCTGCGTCGCGAGAATGCCGTAGGCCTGGGACATCTGGTCGCGCAGCGTGCTGCGCTGCTCGGCGGAAATCTTGCTGAGGTCGCCGTCCTGCACCTTGTCGACAGCCACCAGCGCGTAGTTGCCATCGTGCATGGTGACGCGACCAAACTGCGCCTTGCCGGGGGCCGGATGAGGCAGCAGGAAGGCCTGCTCGAGCACTTCCGGCGCCACACCCTGCTGCATGCGCACTGCATCCGCCGCGGTCTGCACCGAACCACCTGCGGAAGCAGCCAAAGCCTGGATGTCCTCGCCCTTCTGCAGGCGGGCCAGCAGCGCGTCGGCGCGCTTCTGTTCTTCAGCCGCCGTACGCTCGTCAAGGATCTTCTGGCGAACCTGATCCTTCACTTCGGCCAGCGGACGCGCCGCGGCCGGAACGTGCCTGTCAACGCGCACAACCACGGCGTGATCCGTACCGAGGTCGATCAGGCCGGAATTGTTGCCCTGCAGAAGCACGTCATCCGAGAAGGCCGCCTGCACCAGTTTCGGATTCGTTGCGATACCTGCGCCACCCTTGCGGGAGAACAGCTCGGTGGTCTTGACCGGCAGCTTCAGCGCCTGCGCTGCGGGATCGAGCGTCGACGGGTTCTGATAGGTCTGGTCCGTCAGCTTGCCCGCCAGCTCGTTATAAAGGCGATCACTCTCGGTGGACATGTAGTCCTTGGCGATCTGGTCGCGGACTTCCGCAAACGGCTTCGCGTCGCCGCTGCGCACATCGCGCAGCCAGAGCACGTGATAGCCCTCGTCGGACAGCACCGGCTTGGAAATCTGGCCCTTCTGCAGAGCAAACAGCGCGGAGTCGAACGAGGCGTTGGTGACGCCCTTCTCCAGCCAGCCCAGGTCACCGCCGGAACGCTTCGAACCCAAGTCGTCCGAATCCTGCTCGGCCAGCTTGGCGAAGTTCTCCGGCGAGGCTTCTCCGGCGATCTTCTCGGCCTTTGCAAGCGCCGCCTTCTGCTGATCCGGCGTCGCATTCTTCGGCACGTTCACGAGGATATGCGACACCAGGCGCTGCTCGGGCTGCACGAAGCGCTGCTTTTCCTGCTCGTAGCGCTTCTTCAGGTCATCTTCGCTGGGCTGCGCGTCGCTTTTCAGATCAGCGCCGTTGACTTCGACGTACTTCAGCGAGACCTGCTCCGGATTCATGAAGTCAGCCTGATGCTCCTTGTAATAGGCATCGAGCTGCGCGTCGGTGACTTCGGTGTCCGTCAGCGCCGGACGCGGCACGGTGAACCAGCGCACATCGCGGCGCTGATACAGCAGGCCGAGATAACGATCCATGTCGGCATCGGTGATGATGGTGCTGGCGATGATCGCGCGAGGCAGCAGGCCCGGCTCGAGCGATGCACGTTGGCTACCCTCGAACATCGCCGGGGTCATGTTCTGCGCGGAAAGAATGGCGCGATAGGCCGCAGGATCGAACTGGCCATTGACCTGAAAGGCCTGCTGGCTGGCAATGCGATCACGCAGCTCAAGGGCCGAAACCTTCATGCCAAGCGCGTCGTTGGCCTGACGCAGCAATTGTTCGTTGATCAGCTGGTCCAGGATCTGACGCTTGGTCTCAGGCTTCTCGAATTCCGTGGCGTCGAACTGGTCGCCCATGCGAGCCATGGCATCGCGGCGCGCCTCGTTCATGCGGTCCTGGAAATCACGCTGAGTGATCTCATGCTTACCGACCATCGCAACATACGTGTCGGTGCGCGACGAGAAATACGATTCGATGCCGAAGAACGAGATGGCGAAGACGCAAATGCCCAGCACGACAATGGAAGGCCATCCGTGAAGCTTGTTACGTAGTGCCTGCAGCATGGAAATGTTCCCGGGCTCTCGTTGTTCGGCGCACCAAAGTGCGAGGTACTCAAATGGCAAGGGCGCCACACGGGCGCCCTTGCGAACTGTGGCGGAGCGGACGGGACTCGAACCCGCGACCTCCGGCGTGACAGGCCAGCATTCTAACCGACTGAACTACCGCTCCACATATTTCTGGTGGGTGCTGTAGGGATCGAACCTACGACCCTCGCCTTGTAAGGGCGACGCTCTACCGCTGAGCTAAGCACCCGAAACCAAGCAAGTAGCCGCTTAGTTTAGGGCATCCTTCAGGGTCTTGCCAGCCTTGAATGCCGGAACCTTCGACGCCTTGATCTTGATCGTCTCGTTGGTGCGCGGGTTGCGGCCGGTACGAGCAGCGCGCTTGCGCACGGTGAAGGTGCCAAAGCCGACCACCGACACGTCGTCACCCTTCTTCAGCGCCTTCTGCACGGTCTCGAAGAACGCTTCGAGAGCACGGCCGGCGTCAGCCTTGGTGAGTTCGGCCTTCTCGGCAATGGCATTGATCAGATCGGTTTTATTCATTGAGACACTCCCTTAAACGGTTATGCAGCCCGCATGGTCATTCTGGGACCAGGCGACGTCACCTCATGACTGGGCACCGGGACATCACCAAGCAACCCCGCATCACTGCGCACCTTGCTTGGCGTCAGGCTGCGGTGCCGCCTTTATACCAGTGGCCCCCAGGGTCCGCAATGACAAGCAATACCAAGGGTTCGCGCGGTTCAGCCTGGTCCGCAAACGCTTGCAAAGTGCGTGCTGAAACGCTACGCGCCCGCGACATTTTTTCTGATGATCGATACGCGAAAACGGGCGGTTACCCGCCCGTTTTCGGTGATGCCTGTCACAAGAATCAGTGAGGCCGCGTGTAGGACTCCTGGTCCTGCGACTCCTCGATGGGTGCATCCACCTTCGGCTTGTCGCCGTCGGCAGCCTGACGCGGCTGCAACGGACGCTCCAGCACGATATCCAGTACTTCGTCGATCCAGCGCACCGGATGGATGTCCAACGACGCCGTGATGTTCGCCGGGATGTCCGCAAGATCCTTCTTGTTTTCGTCAGGAATGATCACGGTGGTGATGCCACCGCGATGAGCAGCGAGCAACTTCTCCTTGAGACCGCCGATCGGCAACACGCGGCCACGCAGCGTGATCTCACCCGTCATGGCGACTTCGGAACGCACCGGCACCTTGGTCAAGGCGGACACCAGGGCCGTGCACATGGCGATACCCGCGCTCGGACCATCCTTCGGCGTGGCGCCTTCCGGCACGTGGATGTGTATGTCGTACTTCTCGTGGAAGTCCGGCTCGATGCCCAGGCGATCGGCACGCGCACGCACCACCGACAAGGCCGCCTGGATCGACTCCTTCATGACGTCACCCAGCTGGCCCGTATGCACCAGGCGTCCCTTGCCGGGCACCACGGAGGCTTCGATGCTGAGCAGGTCGCCACCCACCTGGGTCCACGCCAGGCCAGTAACAAGACCGACCTCGTTCTGCAACTCCTTGCGGCCGAAATCGAAGCGACGGACGCCCAGATAGTGTTCGAGGTTTGCGGAGTCGACCACGACGCGACCCGGCGTCTTCGTCTTCGACTTGGCCGTCTTTACGGCCGCAGCCGACTTCTTGGTTTCGGTCTTGGCGGCGGAAGATTTCTTGACCTGGCCAAGCGTCAGCTCCTTCACCACCTTGCGGCAGATTTTTGACACTTCGCGCTCGAGGTTACGCACGCCCGACTCGCGCGTGTAATAACGCACGATGTCGCGAATAGCTCCCTCGTCGACACTCAGCTCCTCGGGCTTCAGGCCATTGGCCTTCAGCTGCTTGGGCAGCAGGTACTTCTGAGCGATGGCAAGCTTTTCGTCCTCGGTGTAACCGGGGATGCGAATCACCTCCATGCGATCCAACAGCGGACCGGGGATGTTCAGCGAGTTGGCGGTGGCGACCCACATCACCTCGGACAGGTCGAGATCGACCTCCAGGTAGTGGTCGTTGAACGCATGGTTCTGCTCGGGATCGAGCACTTCCAGCAGCGCCGAAGACGGATCGCCGCGGAAGTCCATCGACATCTTGTCGATCTCATCGAGCACGAACAGCGGGTTCTTCGAGCCCACCTTGTTGAGGTTCTGCACGATGCGACCCGGCATGGAGCCGATATAGGTACGGCGATGGCCGCGAATCTCCGCCTCGTCGCGCACGCCACCCAGGCTCATGCGGACGAATTTGCGATTGGTCGCCTTCGCGATCGATTGACCCAGCGACGTCTTGCCCACACCCGGCGGACCTACAAGGCACAGAATAGGACCGCGCATGGCGTTCACGCGCTGCTGCACCGCCAGGTACTCAAGGATGCGCTCCTTGACCTTCTCGAGGCCGAAGTGATCGGCATCGAGCACGTCCTGGGCGAGCTGGAGATCCTTACGGACCTTGCTCTTCTTCTTCCACGGCACGCCCACCAGCCAGTCGAGGTAGTTGCGCACCACCGTGGCTTCCGCCGACATCGGTGACATCTGGCGCAGCTTGCCGAATTCCTGGCGCGCCTTGGCCAGCACCGGCTTAGGCATCCCGGCACCTTCGATCTTCTTCTGAAGGTCTTCAATTTCGTTCGGACCATCCTCGCCCTCGCCGAGCTCCTTCTGGATGGCCTTCATCTGTTCGTTGAGGTAGTACTCGCGCTGGCTCTTTTCCATCTGCGACTTGACGCGACCGCGGATGCGCTTTTCCACCTGCTGCAAATCCATTTCGCCGTCGACCAATCCGATCAGCAGCTCAAGGCGCTGCCCCACGTCAGCCGTTTCCAGCACCTTCTGCTTGTCGGCCATGCGCACGGACAAGTGCGCCGCGATGGAATCGGCGACACGCGACGGATCATCGATGCCAGACAAGGTCGCCAGCACTTCCGGCGGCAACTTGCGGCTCTGCTTGACGAGCTGCTCGAACAAGGAGATGAGCGTGCGCGACACGACGTCGAGCTCGCGTTCCTTGGTGCTATACACCGGCTCGATAACGCGGGAGGTGGCAGTCAACATGCCACCGTCCTCGTTGTAGTTCTCGATCGCCACGCGCGACTGACCCTCGACCAGCACCTTCACGGTGCCGTCGGGCAGCTTCAGCAACTGCAGCACGCCAGCCAGCGTGCCGATCTCGTGGAGATCGCTGATCTTGGGATCATCGATGTCCGGGCTCTTTTGGGCGACCAGCAGGATCTGACGCTCGCCCTCCATCGCGCGCTCAAGCGCGCGCATGGATTTGTCACGCCCGACGAACAACGGAATGACCATGTGGGGATAAACCACCACGTCACGCAACGGCAACACCGGAAGCGCGTCCAGTGTGGCGGCGGCAACCTGTGGATTGGATGCGGTCTTTGCCATCGAAGAGATTCTCTCGTGATGAAATCGTCTTTGCACCGACACTGCGCCGGGTGCATCTGTACGTCAAGTGGTGGCTCGGCGGCACGCACACAAGTGCATCACCCACCGCGCAAACAAAATGGCCCCGGCATTTCTGCCAGGGCCATCCAAGTCACTCTCGTGCTTGAACTGCTCAGGCGGCGTCGCCCCCCTCGCCCGCCGCACGCGGCTGCTTGAGATTGCCGCGATAGATCAGGTACGGCTCGGCCTGGCCTTCGATGACGGCATCATCCACCACCACCTTGCTGACATGTTCCAGCGACGGCAGCTCATACATGGTGTCCAGCAACACCTGTTCCAGAATGGTGCGCAGGCCGCGGGCGCCGGTCTTGCGCTTGAGCGCCTTCTTGGCAATCGCCGCAAGGGCCTCGGGGCGAAACTCCAGCTCCACGCCTTCCATCTCGAACAACTTCTTGAATTGCTTGGTGACGGCGTTCCGCGGCTCGGTGAGGATCTTCACCAGCGCCGGCTCGTCGAGCTCATCGAGCGTGGCCACCACAGGCAGACGACCGACGAACTCCGGAATCAGGCCATAACGCACCAGATCCGACGGCTCGACATCAGCCAGCAGCTTGCCCAGGTTTTCCTTGCGCTCCTTACTGCGGACTTCGGCCGAGAAGCCGATGCCCACGGTTTCGGAACGCTGCTGGATCACCTTCTCGAGGCCAGCGAATGCGCCACCGCAGATGAACAAGATGTTCTTGGTGTCCACCTGCAGGAATTCCTGCTGCGGATGCTTGCGACCGCCCTGCGGCGGCACCGAGGCCAGCGTGCCCTCGATGAGCTTCAGCAGCGCCTGCTGCACGCCTTCGCCGGACACGTCACGGGTGATCGACGGGTTCTCGCTTTTGCGCGAGATCTTGTCGATTTCGTCGATGTAGACGATGCCCGACTGCGCCTTGTCGACGTCGTAGTCGCACTTCTGCAGCAGCTTCTGGATGATGTTTTCCACGTCCTCGCCCACGTAGCCGGCTTCGGTCAGCGTGGTGGCGTCGGCGATGGTGAACGGGACGTTCAGCAGGCGTGCCAGCGTTTCGGCCAGCAGCGTCTTGCCCGAACCGGTGGGACCGATCAGGAGGATGTTCGACTTGCCGAGCTCGACGTCATCGCTCTTCTGACGCGATTCCATACGCTTGTAGTGGTTGTACACGGCCACCGCGAGCGCCTTCTTGGCGCGCGTCTGGCCGACCACGTACTGGTCGAGGGTTTCCATGATCTCGCGTGGCTTGGGCAACTGGCTGCGCCCGGAGGCGGCCTTTTCCTCAAGCTCTTCGCGGATGATGTCGTTGCACAGCTCTACGCATTCGTCGCAAATGAACACGGACGGACCCGCGATCAGCTTGCGCACTTCATGCTGGCTCTTGCCGCAGAAGGAGCAGTAGAGAATCTTGCCGCTGTCGTTGGAACGGCCCTGCCGATCGTCGCTCATGCCTGGATCCTGCTAGTAAATCGATTGCGGTTTGAGAATAGCACAGCGTTCCGCGTCTGAAGCCAGACGCGGAACAACTTGCAAACCCGGTACCAAATACCTGAAATCAGGCCGATTTCACCGAATCGACCGCACGGCGGTCCAGAACCTGGTCGATCAGGCCGTACTCCTTGGCCGCCTCGGCGCTCATGAAGCGGTCGCGCTCCATGTCCCGCTCGATCTTGTCCAGGGGCTGGCCGGTATGCTGAACGTAGATATCGTTCAGGCGGCGGCGCAGGTACAGGATTTCCTGGGCCTGGATTTCGATGTCGGTCGCCTGACCACGGGCGCCGCCCGACGGCTGGTGGATCATCACGCGCGAGTTGGGCAGCGAATAACGCTTGCCCTTGGCGCCCGCCATGAGCAGCAGCGAGGCAGCGCTGCAGGCCTGGCCGATGCACATGGTGCTGACGTCGGGCTTGATGAACTGCATGGTGTCGTAGATCGCCAGCCCGGCGGTGACCGCACCGCCCGGGCTGTTGATGTACAGATGGATGTCCTTGTCCGGATTTTCGGACTCGAGGAACAGCATCTGCGCGACCAGCAGGTTGGCCACCTGATCGTTCACCTCGCCGACGAGGAAGATCACGCGCTCCTTCAGCAGGCGCGAGTAAATGTCGTACGAGCGCTCGCCTCGAGCGGTCTGCTCAACGACGATCGGTACCAGGTTGAGGTTCTGGATCGGGTCCATAGCCATGCGTGTCGCTCTCCGGTTGATTGGCCTGAAGGATGCCTCAGGCGCTGACCGGGCGCATCACCTCGTCGAAGCCCAGGTTCTGCACGGTGGTCGCGGCGTGATCTGCCACCCACTCGGCCACCTGGTCTTCCATCACGCGATTCTGCAGCCCGGACATCAGTTGGGGGTCGCGGTTGTAAAGTTCAACAACCTTCTCCGGCTCCTCGTAGGTCGAGGCAATGGCGGCCAGCTGCTCGGCCACGCGGGTGCGGTCGACGACCAGCGCCTGCTTGCGGGCAATCTCACCCATCAGCAGACCGGCAATGACGCGCTTGCGGGCCACCGGTGCGGCGGCCTCCAGCAGCTGCGGGGGCACCTGCTGACCACGCGGGATGCTGTTCTGGGCCAGCGCATGGGCTTCGGACTGAACCATCACGTTCGGCACGTCGATGTCCGGATGGGCATCGGCCAACTTCTCGGCCACTTCGGACTTCAGGCGGGCCATCAGGGTGGCCTTCAGTTCGCGCTCGAGATTGGCGCGCACTTCCTTGCGGAACTTGTCCAAGTCGCCGTCGGTGATGCCAAAGAGCTCGGCGAACTCGGCGTTCACTTCCGGCAGCTTGGGCTCCTGCACCTTGATGATTTTGAAGTGGCAGCTGGCGCTCTTGCCGGCCAGGCTTTCGTTACGGAAATCAGCCGGGAACTCGACGTCGGCGTCGAATTCCTCGTCAGCCTTGCGGCCGGTCAGCACTTCGTCGAGCGCCTTGAACAGGTTGCCCGAGCCGAGCACGCTACCGGCGCGCTCCAGACCTTCCACCGGGAAACGGTAGTCACCCACCTGGGCGGAGTACTCGAACATCACAAAGTCGCCCTCGGCCGAGGCGCGCTCGACCGGATCGAAGCTGCGGCGCTGCAGGCGCAGGGTTTCGATCATCTTTTCGATGTCGGCATCGCTCACCTCCGCCACCGGGCGGCTGATGGCGAGCGTGGTCACGTCGATTTCAGGGAATTCCGGCATCACTTCGAAGGTCGCCGTGTAGGCGATTTCACCGTTTTCCGGACGACCGGTGGTGTCGATGGACGGATTGGCGATCGGACGCAGGTTTTCCTGGTTGACGGCTTCACGCAGCGTGCTGCCGATCAGGTCGGAGAGCACTTCGCCACGCACCTGGTCACCAAAACGCTGCTGGATCACCGCGGTCGGCACCTTGCCCGGGCGGAAGCCCTTGAGGCGCACCGTGCGACCCATTTCGGCGATGCGGGCGCTCACCTGCGACTCGAAACGGTCCGCGGGGAACTTCACCGTGAGCTTGCGCTCGAGCTTGCCGACGTTTTCAACCGAAACCTGCATGACGTCTCCTGGTGTACCGGTAAGGGCGCCCGTCAAAGGCGCGTGGCGGCTCGGGGCCGCCGCAAAAAGAAGAAACCAAAGGGATGGTGCGAAAGGTGGGACTCGAACCCACACGGGGGTTACCCGCCAGAACCTAAATCTGGTGCGTCTACCAATTCCGCCACTTTCGCATCAGAACTACTGAGAGGAAGCACTTGTAAGCTTCGGATTTTCCAGGAAATAAAAGGAGAGAAAACCCTTTTGCCCCGCCCCGTCAGCTTCCAGTCGCCCCGCCCCTAAGTCGATGATTCCCTTACACGAAAGCGGGACATTTTACGGTTCGCTTGGGGGGCAGCACAAGCGGGGGAACAAGGGCAGGAAAACGCTCTCGGTACGAGTGGGGCGCCATGCTTCTGCAGTGCCACCACAGCCACTTTACAGCTCACGAAGGATCCGAAACCCGACGCGTCCGCTACGTACGGTCGCATCCGCCCCTTGCCTGTAAGCGGAGCGGACCTGGTCTGGCGAACTACCCCAGGAGCCGCCGCGCACCACGCGGATGCCGCATCCGGGATTGACCCAGGCGGCACCATCGCGTGGCGCACGCAGATAGCTGTCGTGCCAACAGTCCTGCACCCACTCGGAGACGTTGCCGTCAATGTCGTACAAGCCATACGGATTGGGTGCGAAGCTCATAACCGGTGCCGGGCCCCAGTAGCCATCCCGATAGCCCTGGAAGGCATTGCTCCAACGTCGTCCGCTGGGCGAGCGATCTCCTGAGCCGGTGAGATTTTCCACCTTGCCGGTAGGCGCACCGTCGCCCCACCAGTAGCGCGTGGAGGTGCCGCCCCGGAGTGCGTATTCGAACTCCGCCTCGCTCGGCAGGCGGTAAGTCTTGCCCGTACGCTGGCTCAGCCAGTCCACATAAGCCTTGGCGTCGTTCCACGAGACATTGACGACAGGCAGTCGGCCATCCGCGTTTCGCCCTGCGTAGTCACTCTGCCAGCCCGCGCTCGGATCATCGCGCATGGCGCCGGTACCCTCGTCATAGACACTGGCCCCGCCTAGCTTCACCGAATCGGGCTGGTAACCGCTGGCGCGAACAAACTCCCTGAACTGACCCACGGTGACGGACGTGCGCGACAGGGCAAAGCCCTTGGCGATGGTGACCTCGTGCTGCGGCGTCTCGGCATCCTCCCGTCCGGATTCGTTGTCGGGCGCTCCCATCTGAAAGCTGCCCGTGGGAACGACCACCATGGAAGGCGCCTGTCCCGGGATATCGGCGAAGCGATCAGTGAACATCTGACCGGGTTTGTAGCTGGCGTACAGGCGCGCATTGGTCAGTCGCTCGCCAAATTCGTTCAGCCCCGCCAGATCCGGACTGATGGCCTTGGCTTGATCGGCCAGTTGCTGGGCGAGCGTGAGGTTGCCCGCATCCAGCGCGGACCGCGCCTGGGCAAGCAACCCGTTGCCCTGCCCCTGCCGCATGCTGTCGACGCGACCGTGCACGTCACGCAAGGCCTGCGAATCCGGGGCGATCTGTGCCGCCTCGGTCAGCGCCAGATCCGCTGACTTGAAGTCGTTCTGGGCCACCGCGGCCAACGCACGATCCAGGATGGCGCGCTGCACCTGCAAGGTGCCCTGTGCCGCCACGGCATTGTCCGGATCGAGCTGCTGCACCTGCCGATAGAGCTCCAGCGCATTGTTTCCGGTGGGCTGGTCGACATGACCCTGCTGCAACAAGGTCGCCGCCTTGGCGAGCAACGGCCTGACCTGCGCCAGCGTCTTCAGCTTGGCTTGCAACTGATTCACGTCGTCGCCGGAATCGGGAATGAGCTTGAGCGTGCCGAGCAGATCACCGGCCGACTCGGCATCGCCCACGGCGAGGTCCTGGCTGATCTCCGTCACCAGCCGTTCGCGCACATCGAACAGGCCCTGCGCCGCACGACGGCTATCGGGCTTGAGCTTGAGCGCCTGTTCGTAAAGCGCCGCGGCGCTGCTCTGGTCGCCCGCGAGCTGCCCGGCCTTCAGGGCCTTGTCGGCACGTGCGATCAGCGCCTCGACCTCCGGTGTGTCCGCGCTCAACTGCTCAGGAAGATTGGTGTTCTTCTTGCTCAGCCGCGCCACCACGACGTCCGTGGGGGCCAGGGTCAGCGGCGGCCCGGCATCCACCTCACTGGGCTCCGGCAGGCGCAGCGATGTCGCCGGGGCGGCGGAGGTCATCGGCCCAAGATTCATCGCCCGCTGCGTGGACGTGCTCGACGGCTCGACATGGAACACACGCGGGAAGAAGTGATAGACAAGGGCAAGCCCCAGCACGACGACACCCACGGCTCCGCCGAGGGATCGCTGTCGTCGTACGGTTTCCTTGCTCGGCATGTTGGGCGTCCCTGGGCGGCCTGCTATGGTGCGCAATCTAAACCTTAGGCACAAACCGATGTCAGGACAATGCACGAGTGCACGTCCGGCATCGCCAGGAAGACGCATGCAAGAAAAATCCTCCCTCGCGCCCGACGCCACCTGGATCCAGCGGCGCGATGACCTGCAGGCATGGCTTGCGGAGTTGCCCGCCGACGCCGCACTGGGTTTCGATACCGAATTCATGCGCAGGAACACGTTCTATCCGCAGCTGGCTCTGATCCAGCTGGGCTGGAACGGTCGCTATGCGCTGGTCGACCCGCTCGCCTTCGACATCGGCGACGCACTGCGACCGCAGATCGGTGACGGTGGCGCCGTCACCGTGATGCACAGCGCCAGCGAGGACCTGGAAGCACTGTCGCCCTTTTTGCCGCACGGCCCTCGCCAGTTGTTCGACACCCAGATCGCCGCCGCCTTCGTCGGCATGGGGCTGGGCATCAGTTATCGCGCACTGGTCGCGGAGCTGGTGGGAGCGGAACTGGACAAGGGCGAAACACGCTCGGACTGGCTGCAACGCCCGCTCACCGATTCGCAACGCGCGTACGCCACTCTGGACGTCGTCCACCTCAAGCCGGTGCATGAACAACTGGTCGAGCGACTCGTCCAGCATGACCGCGCAGCCTGGCACGCCGAGGATTGCGAGCGCCTCAAGCAGCGCGCCTGTTATCGCGAAGGGGACCCGCAGCCTCAACGGAGCTTCCGCAGCGCATCGGACTGGCGCCCCGAGCAACGCGCCCTGCTTCGTCGCGTCCTGTTGTGGCGCGACCAGTCCGCGCGAACGCTCGATCGCCCACGCCCCTGGCTGCTCGAAGACGCCGCCGCGATGAGCCTGGTGCAGCAACCGCCGCGCTCTGCCAACGAACTGGACGAACGCACGCGCGGCCAGCGTGCACTGCGTTCACCGCAGCGTGCGGCATTGCTGGAAGTGCTGCAGCGCGCGGTGGATGCCGATGAAGTCGCTGCCACCGAGGCCATCCCCGAATCGCCACAAGGGGAAGCCAAGCGGGCCCTGCCCGTCATGAAGGATTGTGTGGACAAACGCGCCGAAGAACTCAACCTGCCCCCCGGCCTGCTCTGCCCGCGCAAGGTGCTCGAGGAGTACGTCGTCACCGCCGAGTGGCCGGATTTCCTCGAGGGCTGGCGGCGCGAGGTTCTGTTCGACCCCCTCAGCCGCCTGCTCCCCTGAGCCCTGGGCAGGGGCTTGGCGAACCTCAAAGTTCGCTGGTAATATCAACGGCTCATGTGGGGCCATAGCTCAGCTGGGAGAGCGCGTCGTTCGCAATGACGAGGTCGGGAGTTCGATCCTCCCTGGCTCCACCACTAGATAAGAAGACGAACAGCGCTTTATGCCTCGCGGCGTGAAGCGCTGTTTTGTTTTGGGCGTCTTGCAGGCCGGTGAAGGAAGCAAGATCAGCGCATTCAGCGCCCCATGCCCGGCCTGTGCAGCGACGTCGTCAGTTGACCAGCGGCGGCTCACCGACCGTCGGACGACGAACGCTCAATGCCGTGCCCGCGGCCGCCACGATGATCGCCGCGATCGCCAGCCACTGCAGCAGGCTGAGCCGCTCGCTCAACAACACCACGCCAGCCATCGCCGCGACCGCCGGCTCCAGGCTCAACAAGGTGCTGAACGTGCGCGCAGGCAGTCGCGTCAGCGCGATCATCTCCAACGAATACGGCAGCGCCGAACTGAGCAGGGCCACACCCAGCGCGTAAGGCAGCAGCGAAGGAGAAAACAGGGCGCCGCCAGCGTGGGCCACCCCGAACGGAATCACCAACAGAGCCCCGATCGACGTTCCCCAGGTCACTGCGTCACCACCATGGGCTTCGCCGGCCTTCTTGCCAAACACGATGTACAGCGCCCACCCAAGGCCTGCGGCGAGTGCATACGCCACACCGACAGGATCGAGCGCGCGAACGTCCGCGCCAAGAGGCAGCAACAAGGCCAACCCCGCGACGACCAAGGCGATCCAAACAAAGTCGATCAGGCGACGCGAACCGAGCACCGCCAGCGCCAGCGGCCCGGTGAATTCCAGTGCCACGGCGATGCCCAGCGGAATGGTGCGCAACGACATGTAGAACACCAGGTTCATCGCGCCCATGGCCAAACCATACGCCCATAGCGCGCGCCAGCGGGTCCCCTGCCCCACGCGCCGCCAGGGACGGCGCCACAACAACAGAATCAAAGCACTGAGCCCAAGGCGATAAGCGGTTGCCCCCTGCGCACCCACGGCCGGGAACAGGTGTTTGGCCAGCGATGCGCCGCACTGGTACGACACCATGCTGATCAGCAGCGCGCCGATCGCAAGAGCGACCGGGCCGAAGGTGGAACGTGGGGACATGGGGAGGGCCGCAACGGAGCAATGTGCACATGATGCCTGCAGACATTTGCGAAACCCACCATTCAACCCACCCAAACGACGCGATAGCTGACAGCCAACGGCAGCAGTGATGCGGCCTCGCATGCCCGGCGTTCGTTTCGAAATTGCTTGCGCATTCGCTGACTGCAAGGAAAACGACAGCGGCATGCCCCTTGATGTCACGCCTGGAGGTCACACTTCCAGCACTGCAGCGCGGGAAAAACAACCGCCACAGTGATCGTCACCGCCGTCCCACGGAGATTTGTTTGCCATGACACCGCAGGAACAACAGCTACTCGATGATTTCCTCCAGCGCCTCGTTGCCGCCGGCAGCGTGGCCAAGGACGCCCAGGCCGACGCACTGATCCGCCAGCGACTGGCATCGCAGCCGGATGCGCTCTATCTGCTCGTGCAGCGCAGCCTGTTGCAGCAGCAGGCGCTTGAAGGCGCCAAGGCCCAGATTGCACAGCTTCAGGCCCAGCTTGCGTCACAGCAGGGTGGTGGCAGCTTCCTCGGCGGGCAGCCTGCCCCGGCCTGGGGTGCCGTGCCCCCGCCGATGCCGCAGCAGCCGATGCCCCAGCAACCCATGCCCCAGCAGGCCGCCCCCAGTTGGAGCCAGCGCCTGTTCGGTGGCGCACCGGCACAGCCCGCTCCCGCAGCAGCACCGGGCTTTCTTTCGCAGGCGGCGACCACGGCGGCAGGTGTCGCCGGCGGAATGTTCCTATTCGACGGCATCGAGAGCCTGATGGGTGGCCACCATGGCGGCGGCTTGTTCGGTGGCGGACTCGGTGGCGGACAGCCGACCGTGATCGAGAACATCACCGAAAACAACACCTACAACGACGACAACAACGATCGCCTCGACGAACACCGCGATCGCGACGACTTCGCCTCCAACGACTTCACATCATCGGACGATTTCGACGACAGCAACGACGGCGGGTTCGACGACAACAACTGGGCGTAACGCTGCGGTCCCTATTGATCGGTCACGCGAAACGCCCCTGCTCGCAGGGGCGTTTCTATGCAGGCTCGTTGGTGACCAACGCACGCAACTCCGGGTGCCGCGAGCGAGCCAGGTCTTCGCGCAGCGCCTCCACGAAATACGCCGGCGCGGCCGCGAGTACGCGGCGCAGCAATGCACAGGCTTCGTCGATACGACCCTGCTCGGCGAGCACCGACGCCCAACTGCACTGCCCGCGATAGTCGCCTTTCTCCGCGGCCCCGCGATACAACTCACGAGCACGCTCCGGATCGGCTTCGGTTTCCCAGCCATGTTCGTAGTACTGGCCGAGGAAATGCATGGCGCGGCCATGCCCATGCTCCGCCGCACGACCAAACCACTGGAACGCCGCGGCACGATCAGCCTTCACTCCGCGACCGTTGGCGAGCACGTGCGCGTAGTTGTACATGCCCCAGTCGGAACCATGGGTCGCCGACTCGCGGTACCACACCGCAGCCAGCTCGTAATCGACAGGGCCGCCCCAGCCATTTTCCAGGCAGCGTCCCAGCATGTTCATGGCCATGGCGTCACCCTGATGCGCCGCATGCTGGAACCAGTAGCGCGCTTCGACACCATTGCGCTCGCAGCCAATACCCTCCAGGTGCATCTGCGCCAGGGCAAGCTGCGAGGCGCGGTCGCCTGCCAGCGCCTGCACGCGCAACATGGCGAGCGCACGCGAGGGGTCGCTCCTCAGCAATTGCGGAAAACTATCGGTGGCAACGCTATGCACGGCCATCAGGTTGCCGACCATGCGCGCAGCAGGTTGTGATAAATGCCGGTGAGGCGCAGTACATCCTCCTGCGGCGCGTTCGCCCGTCCTAGACTCTGGATGGAAACATCCAGCTCCAGCAGCAAGCGACGATGCGCCTCGTCGCGCACCAGGCTCTGGATCCAGAACGAGGCGACCACGCGCTCGCCGCGTGTCACCGGCTCCATGCGATACAAACTGCTGGCCGGGTAAAGAATCATGTCGCCGGCAGCGAGCCGGACGGCATGCGCGCCGAAGGTGTCTTCGACGATCAGATCGCCGCCGTCGTACTCGCCGGGATCGCTGAGGAACAATGTGGCCGACAAGTCCGTACGCATGGGTACGTCCGTATCGCCACGACGGTCATGACGAATCGCGTTGTCCACGCGAAAGCCCGACGAGGCGCCAGCACCTGCGCGATTGAAGCGCGCCGGGAAAATGTGCCTCGGCAATGCTCCGGCAAAAAAGGTGGTACTGCGCGCAAGTGCCGCGTCGATCAGGGCGCGCGCATCACTCGCCTCCGTACAGGTTTCCGGCACCTGCAGGCTGCCCTCTGCGGCCCCGCCGCCCCACGACGCTTCCGCGAGCCGCCGCCGGCAATGGGCGACCTCGTCAGCGTTAAGAACCTCGGGGACATGAAGCAGCATTGGATTTCCCTGTCGTTGCCTATCGGTCATGCCTTACGCAACGCACGACCGAGCCGCGAACGTATCAGAAACTGAAGCTGGCTGTGAGCATGCCCACCCGCCCCGGCGCGACCGACGCGTAGTGCGCCGCATAGGCCTTGTCGAAGTAGTAGCGGTTGGTGAGATTCTGCACATTGAGCTGCAACGAAAGACGGGGATTGACGGCGTACGCCACCATCGCGTCGAAACGGGTGTACGAGGGGACCCATTTGGTGTTGGCCGTGTTGCCGTAGACCTTGTCCTGGTAGTAGGCGCCGCCGCCAATGGTCCACTGCGAGGTCACGGCATAGGTGGTCCACAAGGTGAAGCTGTTCTTCGGCGTATTGGGGAATACGTTGCCCTGGCTGGCGGCATCGCCCGGCCCGGTCTTCGCCAGCTCGCTGTCGAGATACGTGTAGCCCCCATACACATTCCAGCGCTCGGTGACCTGTCCGCTGAAGCCCAGCTCGACACCATCCACCCGCTGCTTGCCCGCGTTGATCTGCGGACTGCCACGACCGCCGGTCGCGACACGCGCATTGGTCTTCTCGCTGCGGAACACCGCGGCGGTGAGCGACAGGCGCTGGTCCAGCACGTCCCATTTGGTGCCCAGCTCGATATTGCGGCTGCTCTCGGGCTTCAGATCCTGGTTGGTCACGGCAAGACCATCCGCGCCATCACCCGCATCCACGCCCGGCGGGTTGGACGAGGTCCCCCATGACGCATAGATGCTGCCATGGGCCGCCGGCTTGTAGACCACGCCCAGCTGGTAGTTCCAGAAATGGGAGTCATTGCTCAGGCGGCTCACCACGCCCGTGGTGGTGGTCGTTGCTGTGGAGCGCGTGCGGTAACTGTCGAAGCGAACGCCGCCGTTGACTGACCAGTGCGGATTGAACGTCACCGTATCGAACGCCCATGCCGAACGCGTATCCGTGGTAATGCGCGTGGGGTTCTGGCCGCCGATGATGGCTCCGTTGAAGGGATCGTTCGGCGTCGGGTTCTGCGCGCTGGTACACCAGTAGTTGGACGGCGCGCCGATGCCGTACTTGCTGCTGCAGGCGCCGTTGACGATGGAACCGGTGTTGTGGGTGTCGCTGGCGTTTTTCGCGGGATCCACCAGATAACTGGTGCGCTGCGTCTTCTCGCTGCTCAACTCGATGCCTGCGGCGATGCTGTGCCGCAGTGAACCGGTCTCGAACTCGCCGGTCAGGTCGGTCTGGTTGGTGAGGTTGGTCGTGCTGCTGTCGCGGTTGTTGTTGCGGCGCCAGATGCCACCGTTCACCAGGAAGTTGCCTTGGCTATCGTCCGGCTGCGTCCAGATGTAGTCATTGGTGGTACGCGCATAAACGGTAGCGTTACGCAGCAGCCAGCCGTCACCGAGATCGTGCTTGAGCAAGATCGAACCGACGTCGTTGCTCTGCTTCTGGTAGTCACGATCCAGCCAGCCGTAGTACGTGCCGCGCCGGACTGAGTACGGGCGGCCGTCGCCATTGAGGCGGGCATAAGGGCTCGTGGCCGCGAACGGATTGTTGTAGGGAATGCCGCTGTCGGGCGTGTCATCGCTTTGCAGGTGGTAGTAGCTCAACGTGACGCTGGTCGGCGCATGCAGGCCAAAGGTCACCGACGGCGCGATGCCCCAGCGCGACATGTCCGGACCATTGCGCCCCGGCACGTCGTTGCTGTGCCCCATCACATTGAGGCGGACCGCCGTGTCGGCACCGACCAGCCGGTTCCAGTCAACCGTGCCGCGATAGTAGTTGTCCGTGCCCACACCCGCCGTCGCGCGCAGGAAGTCCGTCGCCTTGGGTGTCTTGGTCACGAGATTCACGCTGCCGCCGACGCCACCGCGGCCGGTATAGGCGGAACTGGGGCCCTTCATCACCTCGACCTGATCGACATCGAAGATCTCACGCGATTGCGAACCTGAGCTGCGCACGCCATCGATGAACACCGAGCTTTCAGAGTCGAAGCCACGGATGATCGGTCGGTCGCCGTTTGGATTGCCGCCCTCGCCCGCGCCAAAGGTGATGCCCGGCACCTGGCGCAGCACGTCGAGCAAGGACGTAGCGGCGGTCTGCTGGATGATCTGCTGCGGTACCACGGTGACCGAGCGCGGCGTGTCGAGCAGCGGCGCGGTGAGTTTGGGCGAGGTCGCATTGACCACGGTGGAGCGCACTTTCACACCGTCGAGGTTCTGGGCGTCCTGCGGGTCAGCCCCGGCCTCGACGGACGCATCGGCAGCGGCCATCGCGGACGTGGACACCAGCGCCATACCAAGCGCGCTGGCCATCAGCCGGATGGGCGGACGTGCCGAAGAAGAAACAAAGGTCTGGGAGGTCATGCTCGATCCTTCGCGCAGGCGAACTCCGGCCGCCGCGGATCCGGGCAGCCCTTCGCCAAGGGGTTGAGGGGATGTGCGTGTCGCGCGGGCCGTGCCTGTGCGTTTCGCATGAACTTACGGTATCAGTATTGAGAATGATTCGCAATATCGATGACCTGCCCGACGCCGAGCGCCCGCCCCACGCACCCGAGGCTACGAACCACTCCTCACGCGAACTCCCCACGCCGTGTCATGCGCAGACACAACGATGGAAACGCGAACTTCGCTTCGGCGCACCGGCGCACATTCCCGCATACGTCGTCCGATACGCATCCTCTGGCCTAGCGGCAAACGGATGTGACCCTGTTAGCCTTGCGCCGCCTGTTGAGAGTTCGCAGATTCGCGCGCGGCAATGCACGCTTTCATTCATCAGCGGGCAGGTAACTTCGCTCGGGTTCGATCGATCCATCCGATACCCTGCGGATCACGCCTCTCCATCCAACAGCGGAAGAACGGCATGCAGAATCTGGAAGACACCAAGCTCGCCATCATCGGACTCGGCTACGTGGGATTGCCCCTGGCGGCTGAGTTCGGCAAGCACTACGACACTCTCGGGTTCGACATCAACCAACGGCGCATCGACGAGTTGTCCAACGGCGTCGACCACACCCTGGAAGTCACGGCCGAGGAACTGGCCCAGGCCACTCGCCTGCGCTTCAGCTCGCAACTCGCGGACCTCGCTGACCGCAACGTTTTCATCGTCACCGTGCCCACGCCGATCGACTCGGCCAAGCGCCCCGACCTCACGCCCCTGATCCGTGCCAGCGAAACCCTGGCCAAGGTACTCAAGCGCGGCGATATCGTGGTCTACGAATCAACGGTTTATCCGGGTTGCACGGAGGAAGTCTGCGTGCCGCTGCTGGAAAAAGGCTCGGGACTGGTCTTCAACAAGGATTTCTTCGCCGGCTACAGCCCGGAACGCATCAACCCCGGTGACAAGCAGCACCGTGTGACCAGCATCCTCAAGGTCACCTCCGGCTCCACACCGGAAACGGCGGACTTCGTCGACCGCCTCTACGGCTCCATCATCACCGCCGGCACGCACAAGGCCAGCTCGCTGAAGGTGGCCGAGGCGGCCAAGGTCATCGAGAACACCCAGCGCGACCTCAACATCGCGCTGGTCAACGACTTGTCCATCCTGTTCAACAAGCTCGGCATCGACACGCTGGAAGTCTTGCAGGCCGCTGGCACCAAGTGGAACTTCCTGCCGTTTCGCCCGGGCCTCGTCGGCGGCCACTGCATCAGCGTCGACCCCTACTACCTGACGCACAAGGCCCAGGAAGTCGGCCACCATCCGGACGTGATCCTGGCCGGTCGCCGCACCAACGACAGCATGGGCCCGTACGTAGCCAGCGAAGTAATCCGCCTGATGGTGCGCAAGGGCATCAACCCGGTGCGCGCGCGCGTGCTGGTGCTGGGGCTGGCGTTCAAGGAAAATTGCCCCGACCTGCGCAACACCCGCGTGGTGGACATCGTGCATGCGTTGCGCGAGTACAACGCGGAAGTGGACGTGCACGACCCCTGGGTCAACACGGCAGAAGCCGAGCACGAGTACGCCCTTACGCCCATCGGCGCGCTCCACCGCGGCAGCTACGACGCGGTGATCATCGCGGTGGGCCATCGCCAGTTCGTCGAACTGGGCGCCGAGGGCATCCGCGCGCTGGGCAAGCCATCATCCGTGGTCTACGACGTCAAATACGTGTTGCCGCGCGAAGCGGTCGACGGTCGTCTCTGAGGAATTGCGTCATGAAAGTGCTGGTCACCGGTACGGCAGGCTTCATCGGCTCCCACGTCGCCCAGCGCCTGCTGGAGCGAGGCGACGAAGTCGTGGGCCTGGACAACCTCAACGATTACTACGACGTCACCCTGAAGAAGGCGCGATTGGCGCGCTTTGCGGACAATCCCGGCTACATCCATATCCAGGCGGACCTCGCCGACCGCACCGCGATGGAGCAAGCGTTCGCCGAACACAAGCCGCAGCGCGTGGTGCATCTCGCTGCCCAGGCCGGCGTGCGTTACGCCGCGCAGAATCCGCATGTCTACACCAGCAGCAACGTGACGGGCTTCCTGCACGTTCTGGAAGGTTGCCGACATCACGGCGTCGAACATCTCGTGTTCGCCTCCACCAGTTCGGTCTATGGCGCGAACACGGACATGCCGTTTTCTGAGCACAAGTCCGCCGAGCATCCGCTCACGCTGTACGCGGCCACCAAGAAAGCCAACGAGCAGATGGCGCACAGCTACGCTCATCTGTACGGCATCCCGTGCACAGGGCTGCGCTTCTTCACCGTGTACGGTCCGTGGGGTCGCCCGGACATGGCGCTGTTCCTGTTCACGCGCGCCATCCTCGCGGGCGAACCGATCCGCGTGTTCAACCACGGCAAGCACAAGCGCAGCTTCACCTACGTGGACGACATCGTCGAAGGGGTGATCCGCACGCTGGACAAGGTACCGCCCATCAACGAGCACTGGGACAGCAACCAGCCCGACCCCGCCACCAGCGGCGTTGCGCCCTACCGCCTGTTCAACATCGGCAACGAGCGGCCGGTGGAATTGCTGAAGTACATCGAAGTGCTCGAAGCATGCCTTGGCCGCAAGGCCATCATGGAAATGCTGCCGCTGCAGCCGGGCGACGTGCCGGACACCGAAGCCGATGTAACCGACCTGATACAGGCCGTTGGCTATAGGCCGCAGGTGTCGGTAGAAACCGGTGTCGACAACTTTGTACGCTGGTACAGGGAGTACTACCGCGTGTGATCGTTTAAGGCCACCACCAGTCCGGAGCGACTGCGCGCTGCGCCTCGGACCTGATCCACGACCGACAGGGCAGTAAGCGACGTGGATCTTTAGGGGGTTGGTGTGATCATCGACTACTTGGATGGTGCGCATCCGGAGGATGTGGAAGCCGACCTCTGCATCGTCGGCGCCGGCGCAGCGGGCATCGCCATCGCTCACAGTTTCATCGGAACAGAGGTGCGGGTCTGCCTGCTCGAGAGCGGCGGACTCGGTGGCGAGCAACGCAGTCAGGCTCTGTACGAAGGCCGTTCCGCAGGTCACGTCGAATTCGATCCCGGCACGTCGCGCATGCGCGTGTTCGGCGGCAGCTGCAACCTGTGGGGCGGCGGCTGCATCCCCTTGGGTGGCGACGACCTCAAGCCCCGTGACTGGGTGCCGCACAGCGGCTGGCCGATAGGCTACACCGATCTGGAGCCGTACTACGCCCGCGCCCGTGCGTTCTGCCAGCTGGGCGATATTGCTTTCACCGAAGGCAGCTTCACGGCGCCCACCGCGCGGCCCGTGCTTCCGTTCGACGACGACAAACTCATCAACCCGCTGTTCGCGCGCTGCGGCATCCTGTTCGGTGACGCCTATCGTGAAGCGATGGACCGCGCACCCAACGTCAAGGTGCTGCTACACGCCAATCTGCTGGAACTGCTGCCCACCCCGGATGGCGCGCACGTGCAGGAAGCGATCATCGCCTCGCTGGGCGGGCATCGCGGACGGGTACGCGCGCGCCACTACGTGCTGGCCTCCGGCGGCATCGAAAACGCCCGGCTGCTGCTGCTGTCCAACTCCGTGGTGCCGGAAGGGTTGGGCAATCAGCGCGACGCGGTCGGCCGGTACTTCATGGACCATCCGAGCGGCACGCTGGGCATCCTGACCGCTGACGAATCGCACCGAGTCACACGTCCCTATGAACGCCTGCGCGGCCGGAATGCGCCTTCATCTTTCCCCGAGATCGCGTTGTCTCCGGAATACCAGCGCTCACACCGCGTGCTCAACGGTCGCGTGCATCCCTTCGGCGTGGAAGGGCCACTCCCGCGTGGCATCCGCGCCCTGCGCGAACTGCGCACCGCCCTGCGCAAAACCGTGCAGGACGAAAACGCACTGCTCGAAGCCCGCCTGTCCGAGGCGCTGCGCAATGCGCCCGCGGGTGAAGTCATCACCGCGCCGGACAGCATCGGCCTTACCGCACTGAAACTCGGCCTGGGCATGGGCGACATCGCAAGGGCCTTCATCCACAAGCTGACTGACCGGCCTGCTGTGAGGAACAGCCACGTCGAGCTGATCGGTTACTTCGAGCAGGCGCCCAATCCCGAGAGCCGCATCACGCTCAGCGACGATACCGACACCCTCGGTCAGCGTCAGGTGTGCGTGGATTGGCGCCTCACGCCGCTCGACCATCACACCTACCGCAACTCGGCCTCGCTGTTCGGCAACGAACTGGCCCGCTCCTGCCGCGGTCATTTCGCGTTGTCGCCCTGGCTTGCCGATGCCGGCAACGCAAAGCCCGAGATCCATGGCACGGCTCATCACATGGGCACCACGCGCATGTCCGACGATCCCGCCAAGGGTGTCGTCGACCGCGACTGCAAGGTACACGGGATGGACAACCTGCACGTCGCGGGAAGCTCGGTGTTTCCAACCGGAGGCTGGGCCTTCCCGACCTTCACCATCGTGGCCCTCAGCCTGCGCCTGGCGGACGAATTGCGCGGCCTGCTGCTGGCCGGCGTCCTCTGACGGGGGCGAAGACATGCAAGCCGCGATGCTCCAGCAGGCAACCTTTTCCCGTTTCACCCATCGCGTAGTCGCCGCCCTGCGCGCGTGCGGATTCCAGCCACCCACCCGCCAGGAAGCACGCATCGTCGTGTTCGACAGCATCCCGTGGTGGCCGCTGCGCGATCACGCCACCGCCCTGCTGTCGCCCTATGAAGCGACGCGAGCCGGGCGCTTTCGCCATGCGCTTGACCACGACACCTACACCATTGCGCACGCCTTCTGGCGGGTGACGATCGGCGTGGCATTGGGCGTCGATCCGGCGCGGGTAAACCTTGCACGCTCACCGGACGGTCAACCATTGCTGCCCGGCACTGGCCTCGCCACCAGCCTGAGCCACAGCGGGACCATGGTGGCGATAGCGATCGCCCGCGGCGCCGCCATCGGTGTAGACATCGAAGGCTATCCGCAGAGCACCCAACTGCAGGACATCGCCAGCGTGCTGTGCTCATCGCGGGAAGCCGAAGCCATGGCCTCGCTCGAGGGGGATGCGCGCACGCGCGCACTGCTCGGGCTGTGGACCCGCAAGGAAGCCCTGCTCAAGGCATTCGGCGTCGGCTTGCGCATCCCACCGTCATCCATCGACGCCGACCTCGAGCGCACCATCGATCCTCCCGCCGACGTGGCTGGCGCCGCACCCTGCCGCGTCTTTCCACTGGCGATGCCTATCGGTTGGCTGGGCGCAACGGCGTTGTCTGAGGACATCGGCAGCCATTCGCTTCATCACGTCTGACGCATCGCGCGTTCTACGTGTCGCCGCTCGCCGTGCACGTGATGTAACACCCCTGAGACAGCCGAACAGGCTGTGCCTTCGCTCCGCCGTAAGTTGCATCGACATGCACAAGGACGCGGCGATAGCCTTTCTTGCGCGCCACGGGACGTGGCACCGAGGGGATGGAAGGGGGAACCCGATGCTTCGCTTTCTACGTCGGCAATCCATGCGTTGGCTGGCGCTGCTCGGCTTCTGCGAGCTGGTGCTTCTCGCCCTTTCGCTGGTACTTGCCACCTACATCCGCTACGCCACCCAGCCCGACGAGCTCGCCGAGTTCACCGTGCACCTGGCTCAGCGCGCGCTCGTATTCGCCACCATCATCGTGATCGGCATGATCGCCATGGGTCAGTACCAGGCGCATATCCGCATGACGCGCTTTGGCCTTGTCGCCCGCCAGTTCGTGGCGTTCGTGTTGGGCGGCGTTCTACTGGTGATCGGCTATTACGTCGTGCCGCAGGCTTACGTTGGCCGAGGCGTGCTGGCCATCGCGCTGATCCTGGGCTTCGTCCTCGTGCTGGGCCTGCGCACGCTGTTTCTGCAACTGGTCGAAGTCGATGTGCTGAAGCGCCGCGTGCTGATCCTGGGTGCAGGTCACCGCGCTTCGCAGATCCACAACCAAATGCGCCGCCGCACGGACCGGCGCGGCTTCTTCGTGGTTGGCTACCTTCCCCGCGCCAACGAAGACGTCGCGGTGCCGGAAGACCGCCTGATCCACACCCATCTTCCCTTGCACGTGCTGGTGCAACGCGAACAGATCGACGAGGTCGTCGTGGGCGTCGACGACCGCCGCGGCCACATGCCGATGGACGACCTGCTGGAATGCCGCCAGATGGGCACCGCCATCACCGATCTCACCTCGTTCTTCGAGCGCGAGTCGGGCCGGTTGCAACTGACCATCCTCGACCCGTCCTGGCTGGTGTTCTCCGGCGGCTTCAACGCCACGCCGCTGCGCCAGCTCAGCAAGCGCTGTTTCGACCTGGGCGCAGCCGCCATGCTGTTGCTGCTGTGCTGGCCGCTGATGCTGCTGGAAGTCATCGCGATCCGCATCGAGTCAGGCGCGGGGCAGCCCATTCTTTATCGCCAGGAACGCGTCGGCGCGCATGGTCGCACCTTCCTGCTGCTGAAGTTCCGCAGCATGCGTACTGATGCGGAACGCGACGGCATCGCCCGCTGGGCGGCCAAGAACGACGACCGGGTCACCCGCGTCGGACGGATCAGCCGCAAGCTGCGCGTCGATGAGCTGCCGCAGTTGTGGAATGTACTGAAGGGCGACATGAGCATCGTCGGGCCTCGCCCGGAACGCCCCCAGTTCGTTGCCGACCTCGCTTCACAGATTCGCTACTACAGCCTTCGCCACTGCCTGAAACCCGGCCTGGCGGGATGGGCACAACTCAGCTACCCCTATGGCGCGACCGTCGAGGAAGCCGCCGAGAAGCTCAAATACGATCTGTTCTACGTGAAAAACCATAACCTGCTGCTGGATCTGCTCATCCTGATCCAGACCGTGGAAGTGGTGCTGTTCGGCCGAGGAGCGCGTTGACGCACGACGACCGCACGGGCCGCCGGGTGGTGGAAGCACACGATGCGATCTGACCTACCGCAGATCTCCCGTGGCAGCCGCCTGGCGACCCGTGCGGTCGTTCGCCGTGATCCGGGCCGCATCATCGATTCATCGCAACAGGAGCATGCAGCCATGCGCGCGGGTTCGTCTTCGTTCGTCCTGTTTCCGCTTGCCCATCGCGCCACCCTGCTCGCACTTTCGCTCGCACTTTCCGTTCCATCCACGATGGCGGCCCACGCCGACGATGCCATGCCGGTCCCACAGGCTCGCCCCACACTGGGGGCGCACACCATGCTCACCCAGTCCGAAGGCGATGGCAGTTCGCCCGCCGCCACGTCCGGCATCCACACGCAGGACGACGGGAGCTCGCTGCTCGTGTTGGTGGCTGGTCATGCCGACAACGATGCCGACCCCACCGACAGCTATGCCAACACCTGGAAGCGCATTGGCGACCCGGTGACCTACAACGGGTACGACGGCCGGTTCAACGCGCGCGCCTACATCGCCATTGGCGCCCATGGTGGCAAGCGCCATACGGTACAGATCGTCAAAAGCGGCTCGCCGAATGGCGAGATCACCGTGCCGTTCGTCGAAATCGCGCATGCCGGCAAACTGCAGGACATCGCGCAGAACTACCCCACGCCCGGCGTGGCAGCGCGCGCGGCAAACAAGCTGACCCGCGCCTGGCAAGGCATGGTCGGCAACCCCGACTCCACCCGCACACGGCTGACCAGCGGGACCGTCACCACCACCGGCCCGGCGACGCTGGTCGCCGTGTGGCTGGGCGACGCCTATGTCTACTCCATGACCGCCGTGCCGGACGATGGCTTCAAGGTCATCGACAGCTACCTGCAGTTGCCACCGAACAGCGGCGTGCAATGCGCCGTCGCCGTCCGGCAGGTCGATGCCGCAGGAACGTATTCCGTCTCATGGACAGGCTCGCCCGCACAGGGCGCCATTCTCTGGCTGTTCGCCTTCCAGGCCCCCTGACCCGGCGTTTCCGCGTACCTGTTACATCCCTGTATCACTTTTCGGCGTAACCATCGTCACGCCGTTTGTCGCCATGGCACCCGATGCCGCGACACTGCGGAAAAGCTACCCCTATCAGCCTATTTCGTCGGCGCTGCCCCACGTAATTCGCTGCGAAGTCCTGCTGCTTTGGGCGTATTCACACCCAAGCGGCGCAGACGGAGACTAACCGCGTTCCATGTATCACGGGGGATGCAAGGCGACTCCGTGAAACGCGGCTCCGGGGGACTGGCGCCATCAATACGTGATCGGGTCGATGACGGCGCGAACCACGCTTGTTCAGGGGGAAGAAATCATGAGCGCCGATGCCGGCCGGCTGATCGAAGTGAACAAGGACGCCTTTGACCCCTGGCGCATCCAGGCCGTGCGTCATCACCTGATCCACCACCCGCTCCTGCAACTCGCCTCGCTGGTGGAACTGGGCAAGCGCCTGGAATCGCGCGGCCGAGTACGCACGCACACCAGCGATGCCACGCCGGGGACGCCGTTCAACAGCGCGCCCAAGCTGCATCCCAACCGCGAATCGGCGGCAGACACGTTGCAACGCATCGAACAGGCCAGGGCATGGATGTCGTTGCTCAACGTGCAGTCCGATGACACCTACCGCGCGCTGGTGGATGCCGTGCTCGATGACGTCAAGCCCGCGGTCGATCAGGTCGATCCGGGCATGTGCTATCGCGGCGGATGGATTTTCATCACCTCGCCCCACACGGTGACGCCGTTCCACTTCGACAAGGAACACAACTTCATCCTGCAGGTCAGCGGCCGCAAGACGCTTTACGTGTGGGATCACCGCGACACCATCGCGGCCAGCGAGGAGGCACGCGACCGCTTCCATGCCTGCCACGAGCGTGACCGCCTGCAATGGGATGAGCGCCTGCGCGAGCGCGCCACCGTGTTCCACCTCCAGCCGGGCCAGGGCGTGTACATGCCGTCGACCAGCCCGCACATGGTGGAGAACGGCGACAACGCATCGATCACCGTCAGCTTCACATACTACACCCATGCCACGCGTCGCGACAGCCTGCTTCACGCCGCACACGAGCGCTTGCGCAACTGGGGCGTGAAGCTGCCCGCCGTCGGCCACAGCGCACTGCTCGACGGCCTGCTCCACGCCGGCTTCCGCGCCGCCATCGATTCGCGCGAATGGTTGCGCCGGTCACTGGGCAAGAAGCCCAGCACGGATGGCGCGGCTTACGCCATCGCCAGTTGATCGAACACGCGACGTCAGGCGCGCAGGTGAATCCCATGAATCAACCCAGCATCCCGCAAACGTCCCCCGCCAGCACGGAGCTGTCGTTGCTCGACGTGCTGATCCGGCAAGCACCGGCCACGGCAGCGGGAGCGACGCAGCGACTGAGCATGGCCATCGACCCGACCGTGCTCCATGGCATCGAAAGTCGCGCGGCGCGCCTGGACCTCGCACCGGCCTTGATTCACCGCGCAGCCCTCGCCCTGTTGGAATCGCGCCTTACCGGACAGGCGGAAGTGATTCTTGCGACACACAGTGGCGCCATCTTCCACAAGGTGCCGGCCGAAGGCGCCATCGACGCCTGGCTGCTCGCGCACGCGACGCCCGCGCTGGCGGATAACGGCAATCCAAGCCCCATCGGCGCGTGGAACGACGATGCACCCGCGAATGCTCAGCTGCCCTTGCGCTGGTCGATCGCCCCGAATGCTTATCTCCAGCTCGACTACGACACCGGCGTGTTCGACGAGTCGATGCTGCTGACGCTGGGTCGCGCGCTGTCGAATGTATTTCAGTCACTCGCGCATGAAGACGCCATCGAAGCGGTCTCGGCGCTGGATCATGAAACGCGTGAGCGATTGCTATCCGACTGGAACGACACCCGCGTGCCGCGCGATCCGGCGGATACCGTGCACGGCCTCTTCAGCAAGACGGTTGCCGCACATCGAGACGCCATCGCGCTCGACGGCCCGCTCGGCGCATGGAGCTATGCCGAGCTTGACCAACGCAGCGAACGCATCGCCGCCGGCCTGATCGACGCTGGCGTCACACCGGGCGCGACGGTTGGCCTGCTGCTGGATCGCTCGCCCGAAGCCATCGCCGCCATCCTCGGCATCCTCAAGGCCGGCGCGGCCTACCTGCCGCTGGATCGCACGAATCCCGCCGAACGGCTCGCGTTCGTCCTCAAGGACGCACGGACCCAGCTCGTCATCGTTCCCAAGGGCATGGATGTTCCGGAGGAAATCACGGCCCCCGTGCAGGACCTCGACGCGCTGATGGCTGCTGCTGCGCCCCTCGTGTCGCCCCGGCTGGATGGCGACGCACTGGCCTACGTCATGTACACCTCCGGCTCCACCGGCACGCCCAAGGGCGTGGAGATCCGTCACCGCTCCATCATCCGGCTGGTACGCGGCGTCGACTACGTGGAGCTCGCCGAACACCCGCGCGTGCTGCACGCCGCGCCGCTGGGGTTTGATGCTTCCACGCTGGAAATCTGGGGTCCGCTGCTCAATGGTGGCGCGTGCATCGTCCACGACGAACGCGTGCCCAGCGGTGCCGGCCTGGCAACCACCATCCGCAAACACGACGTTCGCATTGCCTGGCTGACCGCCGCCTTGTTCAACGGCATCGTCGATGAGGACGCCACCCATCTGCGCGGCCTGCAACAGTTGCTGACGGGTGGCGAAGCCTTGTCCGCCGCGCATGTGCGCAAGGCGCAGTCGATGCTGCCCGGCACCACGCTGATCAACGGCTACGGCCCAACGGAATGCACGACCTTCGCCACGACCTTCCGCATTCCGTCGCCACTGGATGCGGCAGCGCGTTCCGTTCCCATCGGCAGCCCCATCGCCGACACCGCGCTCTACGTGGTCAACGCACGCGGTGAACTGGTGCCACCGGGCGTCATCGGCGAGCTCTACATCGGCGGCGCGGGCGTAGCGCGCGGCTACATGGCGCGAGAGGAACTCACCGCCGCCCGCTTCGTCACCGACCCGTTCTCCGGCCATGGAAACACGCTTTACCGCACCGGCGACCTCGTGCGCTGGCTGCCCGACGGCGTCATCGATTTCATCGGGCGCATCGACGGGCAGGTGAAGATCCGTGGCTATCGCATCGAGATCGGCGAGATCGAAGCCGCGCTGCAACGCCTTCCCGGCGTGCGCGCCAGCGCCGTGCTCGCACGCGAGGATCATCCCGGCCAGAAGCGACTGGTGGCCTACTTCGTCGCCGATGATGCTGCCGTCACCGCCCGCGCGCTGCGTGCGCAGCTTGCCCAGTCACTTCCCGAATACATGCTGCCGGTCGCCTACGTCCACATGGACAGCCTGCCGGTGACCACTAACGGCAAGCTCGACCGCCGCGCCCTACCGGCGCCCGGTCGCGGCCGGCCGGAACTGGCCGATCGCTATGTGCCGCCCCTGGGCGAACTCGAGCAGCGCTTGTGCGCCCTGTTCTCCGATGTGCTGGAAGTGGATCAGGTCGGCCGCCTCGATCACTTCTTCGATCTCGGCGGCAACTCGCTGCTGGCCGTGCGCCTGATGGAGCGCATCCATGCGGATCTCTCCACCGCGCCGACCATTCCCGCCTTCTTCGCCGAACCGACGCCTGCGGCACTGGCCGCGCTGATCGACGGGCGCAACCAGCACTCAGTGCTCGCCGCGCGCCTGTCGCGCGGACAGCGTGTCGACGCGCGCGAGCCCATCGCCATCATCGCGGCAGCAGGCCGTTTCCCGGGCGCATCCGACGTAGAGGCGTTCTGGACCAACCTCTGCGAGGGCCGTGACACCATCACGCGCTTCGCTGCGCAGGAACTCGATCCGTCGATTCCCGCCTCGCTGCGCAATGACCCCGCCTACGTGGCGGCACGCGGCGTCATCGACGGCGTGGAGGATTTCGACGCCGCCTTCTTTGGCATGTCGCCACGCGAAGCGGAACTGATGGATCCCCAGCAGCGCATCTTCCTCGAGCTGTGCTGGGAATGCCTGGAGCGCGGCGGCTACACGCCGGACCGCCACGACATGCCGGTGGGCGTGTTCGGCGGCATGTACCACGCCACCTATTTCCAGCACCACCTGACCCATCGCCCTGACCTGATCGACAAGCTCGGCGCGTTCCTCGTGTCGCTGGCCAACGAGAAGGATTTTCTCGCCACGCGCGCCGCGCACAAGCTCAACCTCACCGGGCCCGCCGTCAACGTCAGCTCCGGCTGCTCCACATCCCTGGTTGCCATTTGCCAGGCCGTGCTTGCCCTGCGCGGCGGGCAATGCGATATGGCCATCGCGGGCGGCGCATCGATCACCTGTCCGCCGCGCAGCGGCTACATCACGCAGGAAGGCTCCATGCTGTCACCGGATGGCCACACGCGCACCTTCGATGCGCAGGCGCAGGGCACGGTGTTCAGCGACGGCGCCGCCGTGGTGCTGCTCAAGCGCTGGTCGGATGCGCAGCGCGATGGCGACGATGTACTCGCGCTCATCCGTGGCATCGGCGTCAACAACGACGGCGGTGGCAAGGCAAGCTTCACCGCGCCGAGCAGCGAAGGTCAGGCCGCCGTCATCGCGATGGCGCTGGCCGATGCCGGCGTGGACGCACGCTCCATCTCCTATGTGGAAGCCCATGGCACGGCCACGCCGCTGGGTGACCCCATCGAGATCGAAGGCCTGACCACGGCCTACCGCCAGCACACCAGCGATCGTGGCTACTGCGCCATCGGCTCGGTGAAGAGCAACATCGGTCACACCGTCATCGCCGCCGGTGCCACCGGTGTGATCAAGACAGCGCTCTCGCTGCAGCAGCGTCTGCTGCCGCCGTCGCTGCACGTGCAGGCCACCAATCCGAAGATCGATTTCGCCAACTCGCCGTTCGTCGTCAACGACACGCTGCGCGCCTGGCCGGATGACGGACAGCCGCTGCGCGCAGGCGTGAGTTCGTTCGGCGTGGGCGGCACCAACGCGCACGTGATCATGGAGGCTGCTCCGGCGCCGACGCCGTCCGATGTGGCGACCGGCCCGCAGTTGCTGTTCCTGTCCGGCCGCACACCGGCGGCCGTGGCGACGTACGCGACACGGCTTGCCGACCATCTGGCTGCGAACCCGGACGCCAACCTCGCTGATGTCGGCAGCACCCTGCTGCACGGGCGCAAGGCGTTCACCCATCGCGCATGCGTGGTCGGCACCACCGTGGATGAAGCCGTGGCGCGCCTGCGCGAATTCAGCCCGGCCGCGACCCGCGAGGCGGGCAAACCCGCGCCGGACGTGGTGTTCCTGTTCCCCGGGCAAGGTTCGCAATACGCCGGCATGGGCAAGGCCTTGTATGCCAGCGAGCCAACGTTCCGCGCCGCCATCGACGATTGCGCCGAAGCGCTGCGCGGCGAGCTCGGCTTCGACCTCCGCGAGCGCCTGTTCGACAGCGACGCCGCCGCGCTGCGCGAAACCTCGCTGACCCAGCCGGCCACGTTCGCCATCGAGTACGCGCTGGCCAAACTGTGGCTGTCGATGGACATCATGCCGTCCGCCATGATCGGCCACAGCGTGGGCGAGTTCGTCGCGGCGGTCATCGCCGGGGTGATGAGCCTGGCCGACGGTGCGCGACTGATCGCCCGGCGCGGTCGTCTGATGCAGTCCATGCCGCCCGGCGCCATGCTTTCCGTGCGGCTGGGGGCCGATGCATTGTGCGAGCGACTGCCCGGCACGCTGAGCCTGGCCGCCGAGAACAGCCCCAACGCCAGCGTAGTCAGCGGCGACGGCGCGCACGTCGATGCGTTCCGCCAGCAACTCGAAGCCGATGGCGTGGCGTGTCGCCTGCTGCAGACCTCGCACGCATTCCACTCCGCCATGATGGATCCGGTGCTCGAGCCGTTCCGTGCCGAAGTGGCGAACGTGGCGCTGTCCGCCCCCCGTATCCCGATCATCTCGACGCTGACCGGCGAACCGTTGCGCGATACCGACGCGATTTCACCCGACTACTGGACACGCCACCTGCGCGGCACGGTGCGCTTCTCGCCGGCGCTGCTCTACGCACTGGGTGAACAGCCGCGCGTCTTCATCGAGGTCGGCCCGCGCAATGCGCTCAGCACGCTCGCCCGCCAGCACGCGGCGAGCCGCAAGCATCACGTGGTGTCCACCCTCGCCGACGGCGAGGCCCTGGAGCGCGCCGCCTGGGTCGGTGCCATGGGTGAACTGTGGTGCGCCGGCTTGCCGGTCGCCGTCTGCTCGCTGGATCGCCGCGCGAATCGCTGCCGCGTGCGCCTCCCCACCTATCCGTTCGAACGCAAGCGTCACTGGGTGGAGGCGGCCGCGCCGGCCGTTGTCCAGCCCAGCACCAGCCAGGACAACGTTGTCCCGCTGTTCGCCCCGTCACCTGCCCCCGTCGTGGAGCCCACCATGGATGTCACCGTCTCCGGCGCCAACGCCGGCTCGCCCCGCCAAGCCCGCCTGCTTTCCCAGCTCACCGAGCTGTTCGAAGACGTGTCGGGCACGGAACTGCAGGGCGTCGACCCCGCGGCCGGCTTCGTCGAGCTGGGGCTGGATTCGCTGTCGCTGACCCAGGTCGCGCTGCAGCTTCAAAAGACCTTCGCGCTGAAGATCACCTTCCGCGAACTGATGGAGTCGTTCTCCTCTTTCGAGCGCCTCGCCATGCATATCGACCAGATGCTTCCGCCGGACGCAGCCGCGCCGGCTCCCCAGGTTCTTCCCGCTGCAGCCGGCGCGACGGTGGCTCCCGCCGCCATCGTCGCGCCGGTCATGCAGATGGCTGCCAGCGGCAATGTCGTGCAGGACCTGATCCAGCAACAGATGCTGATCATGCAGCAGCAACTCGCGCTGCTTGCCGGCGCCAGCATGGCCGCGACCGTCGCCGCACCTGCGGCCGTGGCGCAGGCGCCGGCGCCCGTGCCGCCGGCTCCCGTCACGCCCGCGGCACCTGTCGCCGCCACGCAGGCACAGCCGCCGACGCAGGACGAGGAAGCCGCACTGGCCCACACCACCTACGACGTGAAGAAGGCGTTCGGTGCCATCGCACGCATCCACTCCACGCAGACCGACCTGAGCGATCGCCAGCACGCGCGCCTCGACGCCTTCATGCGCCGCTACATCGACCGCACGCGCGCATCGAAGGAATACACCCAGCGTCATCGCGACCATCTGGCTGATCCGCGCGTGGTGAACGGCTTCCGTCCGCTGTTGAAGGAAATGATCTACCAGATCGTGGTGAACCGTTCGAAGGGCTCCAAGGTGTGGGACCTCGACGGCAACGAGTACATCGACGCACTCAACGGCTTCGGCATGAACCTGTTCGGCTGGCAGCCGGATTTCGTGCTCGATGCGGTGCGCCGCCAGCTCGACGCCGGTTACGAGATCGGGCCGCAGCACCCGCTGGCCGGTGAAGTGGCCGAACAGGTGTGCGAACTGACCGGATTCGACCGCGCCGCGCTGTGCAACACCGGTTCCGAAGCGGTGATGGGCACCATCCGCATCGCGCGCACCGTCACCGGTCGCGACACATTGGTGATCTTTACCGGCTCGTACCACGGCATCTTCGACGAAGTGATCGTGCGCGGGACCAAGAAGCTGCGTTCGGTGCCTGCCGCACCGGGCATCCTGCGCAACACCTCGGAGAACGTGCTGGTGCTCGACTACGGCACGCCGGAGTCGCTGCAGATCATCCGCGAACGCGCGTCGAGCATCGCCGCTGTGCTGGTGGAGCCGGTGCAGAGCCGCCGTCCCGACTTCCAGCCGCGCGACTTCCTCGAGGAACTGCGCGCCATCACCGCCGATGCGGGCGCCTTGCTGATCTTCGACGAAGTGGTCACGGGCTTCCGCGCGCACCCGCGCGGTGCGCAGCACGTGCTCGGCATCGATGCGGACCTGGCTTCCTACGGCAAGGTGGTGGGCGGTGGCTTCCCCATCGGCGTCATCGCCGGCAAGCGTCGCTACATGGACGCGCTGGATGGCGGCAGCTGGCAGTACGGCGACGCTTCCATTCCCACCGTCGGAGTCACCTATTTCGCCGGAACCTTCGTGCGCCACCCGCTGGCACTGGCCGCGGCGCACGCCGTGCTCAACCATCTCAAGCAGAACGGCGCCGCGCTGCAGGAGCGGCTCAATGCGCGCACCAGCCTGCTGATGGACGAACTCAATGCGTTCTGCGCCAGTGTCGGCGCACCGATCCAGCTCGTGCATTTCGCTTCGGTATGGAAGACCAGCTTCACGGAAGACCACCCGCTACAGGATCTGCTGTTCGCCATGATCCGCAGCCGCGGCGTGCACCTGCTGGACAACTTCCCCTGCTTCTTCACCACCGCGCATACCGAGCAGGACTTCCAGGCCATCGCCAAGGCCTACAAGGAATCCGTGCTCGAAATGCAGGAGGCCGAATTCCTGCCGCGTCACAAGAAAGTGGAATCGCTGTCCATCGACGCGACCCGTCCGCCCGTAGTCGGTGCGCGTCTGGGCAAAGACCAGGACGGCAACCCGGCGTGGTTCGTGCCCAACCCCGACGTGCCCGGCAAGTACATGAGGGTGAACGCATGAACCCGAACGCCCCGGCCCTGCAGCCCGGCGGCGATACGATCGCCGTCGACTACGATCCGTTCGCCGGCGCGACGCTGGCACGCGTGGCGCCGGCCACGGCGCCGCAGCGCGAAGTGTGGCTGGCCTCCACGCTGGAGCCGGAGGCATCGCTCGCCTACAACGAATCGGTGTCGCTGCGACTGCATGGCGACCTGAACGTGGAAGCACTGCAAACCGCGCTCCGCCAACTGGTGGAGCGTCACGAAACGCTGCGCGCCACGTTCGCCAGCGACGGCAGCGAACTGTGCATCGCTGCCGAAGGAGATCTGCCCTGCCCCTTGCGTGAACTTTCATGGATGGGGCCGGACGAACAGCAGGGAGAAATCGACGCGACACTCATCCGCGTAGTCAACGAGCCGTTCGACCTGGACAAAGGTCCGCTGGTGCGCGCCGAACTGCTGCGCCTGTCTTCGCAGGAGCATCTGCTGGTATTCACCGCGCACCACATCGTCTGCGACGGCTGGTCGTTCGGCGTGATCGTGCGCGACCTCGCCGCGCTCTATGCGCAACAGACCGGTCAAGGTGAAGAGCTTCCGCCCGCCCAGCCGTTCACCGACTACGCACTCGCCGAAGCCGCCCGCGCCCAGAGCGATGAAGGCAAGGGCGACGAAGCCTACTGGCTCGCCCGCTTCACCCATGCAACGCCGTCGCTGGACCTGCCCACCGATCATCCGCGCCCGCGCCAGCGCACGTTCCACTCACGGCGCGAAGACCTGCTGCTGGATGCCGCACTGGTCGCCGACGTGAAGCGCATGGGCGCGCAGCGTGGCGCCAGCCTCTACGCCACCCTGCTCGCCGCCTTCGGCCTGCTGCTGCAGCGCCTGAGCGGCCAGGACGATGTGGTCATCGGCATCCCCTCGGCCGGACAGGCTGCCGGCGGCCACCAGGACCTCGTGGGTCACTGTGTGAACGTGTTGCCGCTGCGCGTGACAATCGACAGCGCCGCGCCGTTCGAGGCCAGCCTCAAGCAGGTGCGCGGCGACCTGCTCGATGCCTTCGACCACCAGCAGTACACGCTGGGCAGCCTGCTCGCCCACCTTGCACTGCCGCGCGACCCCGGTCGCCTGCCGCTGGCCGGCGTGCTGTTCAATCTCGACCAGGCGCTGGACGAACGCTCCATTCGTTTCCCCGGTCTCTCATTCGAATTCGCCGGCAACCCGCGCGTGTTCGAGAACTTCGAGCTGTTCGTCAATGCCGTGCAGTTGCCGTCGGGCATCCGACTGGAGTGCCAGTACAACAGCGACCTGTTCGAAGCCGCCACCATTCACGCCTGGCTGGATGCCTATGCGAGCCTGCTGCGTCAGGCCGCCGACGCTCCCGCGACGGCCGGCGACGCACTCGCCCTGGTTTCACCCAGCGCGCATGCCACGCTGATGGCCTTGCAACCGACACGCATCGGCTATCCAGCCATGCAGCTGGCGCACGATTACTTCGAGAAGCAGGTGGATCGTGCACCGTCGCGCATCGCCATCGCGGGTGACGCGCCGCTGAGCTATGCGCAACTCGATGCGCGAGCCAACCGCATCGCCCACGTGCTGCGCGAGCGCGGCGTGGGCCGCGGCCAGTTGGTCGGGCTCTCCGTGGCGCGCAGCGTCGACATGCTGGCCGCCTTGCTCGCCGTGCTGAAGTCGGGCGCGGGCTATGTGCCGCTCGATCCCACCTTCCCCGCGGAACGCCTCGCCTTCATGGCGCAGGACGCCGAGTTGGCCGCCCTCATCGTGGACGACGAGGCCGACGCGCTGTTTGCGTTCCCCGCCGCAAAGGTGCTGTCACTGACGAACGACGCCGCACTCATCGAAACGGCGAGCGCCAAGCGCCCCTCGCGCGACGAGCGCTCGGCCACGCCGGAGTCCGCTGCGTATGTGATCTACACCTCCGGCTCCACCGGCAAGCCGAAGGGTGTGTGCGTTCCGCATCGCGCAACCTCCAACTTCATCAGCAGCATGCAGCGCGAGCCCGGTATCCGCGAGGACGACCGGCTGGTCGCCGTCACCACCTTGTCGTTCGACATCGCCTTCCTCGAGCTGATGCTGCCGTTGAGCGTGGGCGCCGCCATCGTGCTGGCCAGCCACGACGACGTGCGCGACGGCACGGCACTGCGCCAACTCATCGAGCGCAGCGGCGCCACCGTCATGCAGGCCACTCCGGCCGGTTGGCGGGTGCTGCTGGAATCGGGCTGGGAAGGTCGCGCCGGCTTCAAGGCCATCGCCGGCGGCGAACCGCTGCCGCTGGATCTTGCCGAAGCACTGCTCGCCCGCTGCGGCGAACTGTGGAACGCCTACGGCCCCACCGAAACCACGGTCTGGTCCACGCTGTGGCGCGCGCACGATCCGCGCGACGGCATCACCATCGGCCGCCCCATCGCCAACACCACCGTCCATGTGCTCGACGAACGTGGTGCGCCTTGCCCGCTGGGCATGCCGGGCGAAATCTATATCGGCGGCGACGGCGTCACGCTGGGTTATCTCCATCGCCCCGAACTCAACACCGAGCGCTTCCTGCCCGACCCGTTCAGCGGCGATGCGCAGGCCCGCATGTACCGCACGGGCGACCGGGGACGCTGGCTGGCCAAGGGTGAGCTGGAACATCGGGGGCGCCTCGATTTCCAGGTGAAGATTCGCGGCTACCGCATCGAACTGGGCGAAATCGAAACCGCCCTGGGCGACCTGCCGGAAGTCGCGCGCGCCGTGGTGACCGCCCGCGAGGACCGCCCCGGCGACGTGCGCCTGGTTGCCTACGTGGTGCCCGCCGAAGGCGTGGATCTGGAAATCGTCGACCTCTGCCCGCGCCTGCGCCAGCGATTGCCCGACTACATGCTGCCGCAGCACTTCGTGGCCCTGGCCGCCATTCCGCTGCTTCCCAACGGCAAGATCGACCGCAAGTCGCTGCCTGCGCCGTCGCAGCCCGTCGTCGAAGCACGGCGCGATCGCCGCCCACCGCAGGGCGACACCGAGCGTCGCGTTGCTGCGGCCATGGAAGCCGTGCTCGCCTTGCCGGAGCTGGATGCGCGCGACAACTTCTTCGCCCTCGGCGGCCACTCGCTGCTCGCCGCGCAACTCACCGCACGCCTGAATCGCGAGTTCGGCATCGCCCTGTCGTTCCGTACCCTGTTCGATGCGCCGACCATCGAAGGGTTGGCCCAGGCCATCGATAGCTACCACGCGCCCGCCACGGCCACGCCGACAGCCGACATTCCGCGACTGGCGGATCGCCACGTCGCTCCGCTGTCGTCCATGCAGCAACGCCTGTGGTATCTCGAACAACTGCATCCCGGTCGCGTGGTCTACAACACGCCGTCCGCGCACCGCCTGCGCGGCCCCATGAACATCGAGGCCTTCCAGCAGGCACTGCAGGACGTGGTGCGACGCCAACCGGTGTTGCGTACATCCATCGAGGCGGGCGAGAACGGCGGCATCCAGCGCATCCATGCCGGCCCCATGCCGGAACTGTGGCTGGAGGACCTGTCTGCCATGCCGGCCGATGCGCGCATGAGCGCATTGAAGCAGACCCTGGAGGCATCCATAGCCGAACCGTTCGACCTGACGCAGCCGCCGCTCTGGCGCGCGCGCCTGTTCCGGCTGGACGAAAACGACCACGTGCTCTTCTTCATGGCCCACCACATCGTGTGGGACGGCTGGTCGTTCGACCTGCTGTACGAAGACCTTTCACGCGCTTACGTGGCGCGTTGCGCCGGCCGCACGGAAGGATTGCCGCCACTCGCCGTCGACTACGCCGACTTTGCCGCCTGGCATCGCGACTGGATGCGCAGCGACACGGTGCAGCAGCAGCTCGCCCACTGGCTGAGGACGCTCGACGGCGCGCTCGAACCGCTGGAACTGCCCGCCGACCGGCGGCGCCCGGCGCGCATGTCCGGCGCAGGCGCCACCGAGTGGGTACGCATTCCGGCCGAGCGCGTGGCCGCCGTGCATGCCCTGGCCCAGCGTGAAGAGGCCACGCCGTTCATGGTGCTGCTGGCTACGTACTACGTGCTGCTGCATCGTCTGAGCGGCCAGCGTGACCTGATCGTGGGCACGCCGGTGCGTGGCCGCGACCGTGTGGAGACCGAAAACATCATGGGCCTGTTCGTGAACGCGCTTCCGCTGCGCGTCACGATCGATCCCGATGCGCCGTTCCGCCAGGTGCTGCATCAGGTGCGGCAGGTGGTGCTCGATGCTTTTGCGCATCCCGACGTGCCGTTCGAACAACTGGTGTTCTCGCTGGGATTGGCGCGCGACGACAGCCGGCCGCCGATCTCGCAGGCCATGTTCTCCTTCCAGGATGCACGCCGCCGCATCGTGTCGTGGGGTGATCTGTCGCATGAGCACCTGCCGGTGTTCCAGCGCGGCGCCGCCGACGACATCGGCCTGTGGTTCCTGGAACAGGAACAGGGTTTGCTTGGCGGCATCACCTACAACACGGACATTTTCGACCCCGCCACCGCCGCGCGTTACCGCGACGGTTACGAAACCCTGCTCGCGTCGGCGCTGGCCGATCCCGGCCGTGCCGTCGCCCGGCTCGACCTGTTGCCGGCGTACGAATCCGCCCTGCTGAGCGAGTGGAACCAGACACAGCTCGACGTGCCCGATCTGCGCCTGCACCAGTTGTTCGAGCAGCAGTGCGACCACGCGCCGTCACGCCATGCCATCCGCTGCCGTGACGTCACGCTCAGCTACCAGGAGCTCGACGCACGTGCCAACCGCATCGCGCACGCCCTGCGCCAGCGCGGCGCACGGCGCGGTGCGCTGGTCGGCGTGGCACTGACACGCGGCATCGACATGGTCGCGACCGTGCTGGCCGCGCTCAAGACCGGTGCGGGCTACGTGCCGCTGGATCCCGACTTCCCGGCGGATCGCCTGACCTACATGGCGCAGGACGCCGAACTGGCCGTACTGGTCACTGAGTTCGCCGTGGCAGGACGCATCGATGGCGATGCCACCGCGCGACTGCTGCTGGATGAATCCGCCACGGAACTCGATGCGCTGCCCGACACGCGACTGCCAGCCGATCCCGCGCTTGGCGGTGATTTCCCCGCGTATGTGATCTACACCTCCGGCTCGACCGGTCGCCCCAAGGGCGTCGCCATTCCGCATCGCGCGGTGGTGAACTTCCTCGTCGGTATGGCGCAGCGCCCCGGCCTGCATGCAGACGAACGCCTGCTCGCCGTCACCACCCTCTCGTTCGATATCGCCGTGCTGGAGCTGTTCGGCCCGCTCAGCGTGGGCGGTGAGGTGCTGCTCGCCACACGCGAGGAAGCGACGGACGGTGACGCACTCTTCGGCTTGCTGGATGCGCATGCGGCCACGGCGATGCAGGCGACGCCAGTAACCTGGCGGCTCCTGCTGCAGACGCCCTGGCAGCCCGCACCGGGTTTCCGCGCCCTGTGCGGCGGCGAAGCCCTCTCCGCCGATCTCGCCGAACAATTGCTCGCACGCGGCTGCGAGCTATGGAACATGTATGGCCCTACCGAAACCACGGTGTGGTCGACCTGCTGGCGCGTGGAGCATCCCGAGCGAGGCATCTCCATTGGCACGCCCATCGCCAACACCACCATCCATATCCTCGACGAGCACGGTCAGCGCTGCCCCATCGGCGTGCCCGGCGAGTTGTGCATCGGCGGCGAAGGCGTGGCGCTGGGCTACCTGCACCGCGATGAACTCACGGCTGAACGCTTTCCGCCCGACCCCTTCGCGCCCGGCGCGCGCTTCTACCGCACCGGCGACCGTGCACGCTGGCTGGCGAACGGCACGCTGGAGCATCTCGGCCGTCTCGACTTCCAGGTGAAGTTGCGCGGTTATCGCATCGAACCGGGCGAGATCGAAGCCGTGGCACGGATGGAACCCAGCGTGCTCGACTGCGTAGTCGCGGTGCGCGAAGTGGCGCCCAACGATGAACGCCTGGTGCTGTATGCGGTGTGCTCGGAAGACGAGGAGATCGTCTGGCCAAAGCTGCGCGCGCAACTGGCGGCCCGTCTGCCTGCCTACATGCAACCGCAGCACATGATGCGACTGCCCGCCCTGCCGCGCACGCCCAATGGCAAGACCGATCGCAAGGCATTGCCACCACCGCTGCTGCACGCCGCGACAGCGACGGAAGACAGCGAACCGGGCGTAAGCGCCAGCGACGATCCGCGCGAGCGCTACCTCGGCCAGGTCTGGTGCCGGCTAGTCGGTGTGGACGATGTGCGGGCCAGCGACAACTTCTTCGATATAGGCGGCCATTCGCTGCTCGCCATCGAAATGGTCACGCTGGTGCGCAAGGAAACGGGCATAAAGCTCAACCTGCTCGACGTCGCGACCAGTCCGCTGGCATCGCTGGCGGCCGCGCTGCCGGAGGGCGATCTGACGGAGCCGAACAAGAACACCTCGCTGGGCGGCCGCTTGCGGCAGCTGTTCGGGAGGCGATGAGCGGACATGGCCACAGGGGGCGGGACATGACGACCATGGCGTCACTGGTGTGCAGAAGCAGCTTCTGGCTGTTGTTCTACATCTTTGTGGGTTATCCGTTCATCGCCTGGTTGTGCGGCAGGGTGATGCGCCGCCCGGTGCGCAAGCAGCCCATCCTGCCCACGGTTTCCATCGTGATCGTGGTGCGCGACGGCGTGCGGCATATTCGCGCCAAGCTGAAAAACCTTCGCGCGCTCGACTATCCGGCGGACTACATCGAGATCATCGTGGCCTGCGACGGCTGCAAGGACCGCACGGCCGCGCTGGTCCGCCACTCGCATGATGCGCGCGTACGCGTGATGGAATTCCCGGTGCCGCGCGGCAAGGCGCTGTGCCTGAACGACGCCGTGGCCACCGCGAGCGGCGAGATCCTGCTGATGACCGACGTGCAGCACAAGCTGTCGCCGCTGGCCCTGCGCGAACTGGTCGGCAACCTGGGCGATCCACGCGTGGGCGCGGTGAGCGGCAGCCTGGAACTGGAGAACGTCAACAGCACCTTCGCCCGTGGCGTGAGCGCCTACTGGCACTACGAGAAATTCCTTCGCCACCAGGAAAGCCGCTGCGGCTCGGCCATTGGCGTGTGCGCTGCGCTGTATGCCGTGCGCAGCGAGCTGTTCAAGCCGTTGCCGCCCGATACCCTGCTCGACGACGTGCTGGTGCCGATGGACGTCGCGGCCGCCGGTCGTCGCGTGGTGTTCGAGCCGCGAGCCATCGCCTGGGGGGAAACCGCGCAGGCGCCGTTGGACGAACAGCCGCGCCGGCTACGCGCCATGGTGGGCTGTTTCCAGCTCATGGACGTCGCGCCGTGGCTGCTTTCGCCCGCGCGCAATCCGCTGTGGTTCCAGTTCATCAGCCACAAGATGCTGCGCCTGCTCGCACCGTGGCTGCTGCTTGCGCTGCTGCTGTCGTCGGCCTATCTCGCACGCCACCATCTGGCCTATGGCGCAGTGCTCGCCGTACTGCTGTCCTGTATCGGACTCGTCGCCATCGAACGCGTGCGCCCCAATGCCGGGCGCTGGCTGCCGGTGCGAGTCATGGTGGCCTTCTTCTATCTCAATCTGTATGCGGCGCAGGCATCCATCGCCTATGCCCGGAGCCGAGGTGAGCATCTATGGTGAGCCAGACCCCGAGCACCGGCATCCGTGGAAGGCTGGGCGAGCTGTGCTACAACGCCGGCCTGCTGAACCCGCTGCAGAAGATGCGCGCCTGGTGGCAGAAGGATCTGCGCATCCTCGCCTATCACCGGGTGATGCCAGTGCCGGATCCCGAACACTATCCGTTCGACATGGAGCTGATCAGCACCACGCCGGAGGAATTCCGCGAGCAGATGCTGCTGGTCCGTGAGCGCTACCGTCCCATGCGCCTGAGCGACGTGGCTGCCGCCATCAACGCGGGCGAGGTCCTGCCGCCGGATGCGGTGGTGATCACCTTCGACGACGGCTATGACGACAACTACCGCATCGCCTATCCGATCCTGAAGGAACTGGGCGTCCCCGCGACTTTCTTCATCTCCACCGGACACATCGACAGCGGGCGGCCGTACGCCTACGACTGGCTGGTGCACATGATCCTGCTCACCGGCGCGCCGCGACTGGTGCTGCCGGAGCTGGACATGGACCTGCCCATGCCGGCGTCGCGCGCCGAACGCCGGGCACTCGCTGGCCGCGTGCTCGACCATATGAAGGAGATCAGCGCGCTGGCGCAGGCGGCGATGATCCGTCGCCTCGAAGAGGACTGGCGGATGCCATCCGGCCACGCCTACCCGCCCGACTGCCGCCCCATGAACTGGCAACAGTTGCGGGAGATGCGTGCGGCGGGACTGGAGATCGGCTCGCATGGCGTGAACCACTGGATGCTTTCCAAGCTTCCCCGCGACGAACTGGAACGCGAAGTGTTCGACTCGCGCGACGCGCTGCTGCGCGAACTGGGGCCGATGCCACTGCTGATGTCCTATCCGGTGGGCAGCAATCGCGCCTTCGACCGGCAGGTGATCGAGGTGACGCGCGACGCCGGCTTCGACCTGGCCTGCAGTTACATCAACGGCACCAACCCGCATCCCGCCGACAACCGTTATTCGCTGTACCGCATCGCCGTGGAGCGCTATTACGGCAAGGCGTGGTTCGCTGCCTTGCTCGCCATGCCGGGCCTGATCGGCTATCCCACGCCGGCCCACCTCGCCGTGACGGATGAGGCCCCACCATGTTCCCACTGATCCTGCTGTACGTCGTACTCACCATTGTCCGCCCGCAGGAATACATCCCTGCGCTGATCGGCCTGCCGGTGCTGCCGGTGGTACTGGTGCTGGCGTTCGCTGGCTGGGTGGTTTCGGGCGCGCGCCGGCCGCATGCGCCGCAGTTCATGATACTGCTGGCGTTCTTCGTCGTGCTGATGCTGTCGGAGGTCGTCAACGGCTGGGTCGGCGGCGTGAAGGACCAGCTCGGCAAATTCGGCCCCGTGGTACTGACCTTCCTGATGATCTCCGCGGCCTGCAACACCCAGCGTCGCATCCTCACCCTGATGACTGTAATGGTGCTTTGCTCCACCGTGCTTGCCGTGCACGGCATTGGCCAGGCGCACAGCGGCGTCGGCTGGACCGGCGTACCACTGGCCGAGGATGGACGCATCCGGTACGTGGGCATCTTCGACGATCCCAATGACCTCGGCATGCTGTTCGTCTCGGTGTTTCCCATGGCGGCCTTGCTGTGCAAGCGCGCGGGGTTCTTCGGCAAGCTGTTCTGGCTGGCCTGCATCCTCACCATTTTGTACGGCGTATATCTCACCAACTCGCGCGGCGCCATGCTGGGCGTGCTGATGGTGATCGGTGCGTACATCTGGTACCGCCGTGGTGTCGTGGTGGCTGGCGTGCTCGGCGCGGCGGGCCTGGCCGCGATGAAGATGCTCTCCTCGCGCATGCAGGAGCTGGACGCGGGCGAAGAGTCGGCCAGCGGGCGCGTGGATGCCTGGTACGAAGGCCTGCAGATGTTCAAGGACCATCCACTACTTGGTGTCGGCCCCGGCAACTTCACTGACTACAACCCGCTCACCGCACACAATTCCTTCGTGCTGGTGCTGGCGGAAACGGGGTTCGTGGGTTACGTGCTGTGGCTGGCGCTGATCGGCTACACGTTCTGGATGGCGGCCACCGTGCTTCGCCTGAAGCCCGACCGGTTCACCGAACCGGAGCGCTTCGCCGCGTGGAACACGGAGCGCCCAATGGCACTGACCCTGCTGCTGTCGCTGTGCGGCATGTTCGTCTGTGCGTTCTTCCTCAGCCGCAGCTACATGATCGTGTTGTATGTGGTGCTCGCTATCGTCACCGGCTTCTACGTGGGTGCCCGCGAACGCATCGGTGGCATGCCTTCCTTCAGCATGACCGAGAGCGGCATGCGCTGGATTCCCGCCGCCATTGGCAGCATCGCCGGTTTGTTCGTGCTCGTGAACATCCTGCTGAGGACAGCGGGATGAAGCGACCACTCGACCTTCCTTTCCATCGTCGCCCGACGGAGCGCTCGACATGAGTGGCTGGTACGAGCAGGTCTTCCGCCGGTTGCTGTATCCGGCCTACGAAAGCGGCCTTCGCCGTCGCAGCACCCTGTCGTGGCTGGCGGCCTACGAACGCGACCAGTGGTACTCGCCGCAGGCCATCGAGACCCTGCAATTCAAGCGGCTCAAGACCCTGCTCGAGCACTGCTACCGGGAAGTGCCCTACTACCGCCGCCGCTGGAGTGAACTGGGCATCCAGCCAGACGACATCCGCAACCTCGACGACTATGCCAGGCTGCCGGTGCTGACCAAGGCCGACATCCGTGAGAACTTCCAGGACCTGCAGGCCGCGTCCTGGCGCGGGCGCCTGCTGTTCAAGCGCACCGGCGGCTCCACCGGCGAACCGTTGGAGCTGGGCTATACGCATGAGAGCTATGAACGCCGCATGGCCGTCATGTGGCGCGGCTACGGCTGGGCCGGCTCGCGACTGGGCCGCCGCACGCTGTACCTGTGGGCCGGGACAGTCGGCACGCCGGGACGCATGCATCAGTTCAAGGACAGCCTTTACAACGCGCTCTTTTCGCGCCGCATGCTCAACAGCTTCAACATGACCGAGGCGAACCTGGCGAGCTACGCCGACGCCATCGACCGCTACCGCCCTGACATCATCGTCGGCTACGTCCATCCGTTGGCCCAGCTTGCGACGTGGATGGTCGAAACCGGCCGCAAGGTGCACCGCCCCGAAGCGGTGATCGGCGCGGCAGAGGCACTTCATCCGCACCAGCGCGAGGTGATCGGGCGCGCTTTCGGCAGCCCTGTCTACAACACCTACGGTTGCCGCGAGGTCATGCTGATCGCCTCCGAATGCACCCATCATCAGGGGCTGCACGTCAATGCGGACCATCTCGTACTCGAGCTGCTCGGCGAAGACGGACAACCCACGGTGCTTGGCCCCGGCGAAGTGGCGCTTACCGATCTGTCCAACTACGGCATGCCGTTCATCCGCTATCTCAATGGCGATCTGGCCACGGCATCGAGCGTGAGCCATTGCCCCTGCGGCCGTGGCCTGCCCTTGCTGGAGCGCGTGGACGGCCGCGTGCTGGATGCCATCCGCACGCCGGACGGACGCATTCTTCCCGGCGAGTTCTTTCCGCACATGCTCAAAGACGTGCCGGGCCTGTCGCGCTTCCAACTGGTGCAACGGGAACTCGACCGGCTGGAACTGTCCATCGTCCGCAACGAGCGGTTCGACGATGCATCCATCGCGTACATCCGTCGCGAAACGGCGAAGGTGCTGGGCGACAGTGTGTCGCTGGACTATCACTTCGTCGACGACATTCCCCTCACCCGCAGCGGCAAACATCGCGTCACGCGATCGGAACTCGTGTCGTGAACATTACCCACGTCGTCGAAAACCTCAATCGCGGCGGCCTGGAGCGCATGGTGCTCGACCTGGTCCAGCGGCAGCAGCAGCAAGGCCATCAATGCCAGGTGGTTTGCCTGTACGACACCGGCGCGCTCGCGCACGAGCTGGACATCGCCGGCATTCCCTTGGTGGCCTGCAACAAGGGGCGCGGGATGGATCTGCGCGCACTGGCGCGCGCACGCTGGGCCATTGACCGGCACGACACCGACGTTCTGCACACGCATAACGCGGTGGCGCACTACCAGGCCGTGCTCGCATCGTGTGGGCTTGGCTTGCTGCGCATCCTCAACACCCGCCATGGCATGGGCGCGGGCCAGCGCACCGGGCGCAAGGAATGGCTGTATCGACGCTCACTGGCACGCACCGACCTGGTGATAACGGTCTGCGAGGCCGCGCGACGCAACGGCGTGTCGCTCGGCATGTTCCCGCCGTCGATCACGCGCGTGGTTCCCAACGGCATTGCGGTCGAACGCTTCAAGCCGGCGACGGAAGCCATGCGCCGACACGTACTGCAGAGGCTGGACCTGCCAGAGGACACGTACCTCATCGGCAACGTCGGACGGCTCAACTGGACCAAGGACCAGGCCGGTCTGATCCGCGCTTTCGCGCAGGTGCACGCGCATCGCCCGGCGGCTCACTTGCTGCTGATCGGCGACGGCGAACTGCGCGCTGAACTGGAGCTGCGCGCCAAGCACGAGGGCGTAGGCGATGCCGTGCATTTCCTGGGCGACCGCAACGACGTGCGCGAACTGCTGCGGGGCCTGGATCTGTTCGTGTTGTCCTCCGCCAGCGAGGGCTACTCCATGGCGCTACTCGAAGCCTGCGCCGCCGCGCTGCCCATCATCGCCACCGACGTTGGCGGCAACGGCGAGATCATCGACAGTGGCCGCACCGGCCAGCTGGTACCGCCGGGCGAACCGGACGCACTGGCCGAAGCCATGTTGCACCTGCTCGACAAACCGCACCTCGCCTCCGCTTACGGCAATGCTGCGCGTGCATGGGTTGAAACACACGGCTCACTCGAAGCCATGGCCGATCGTTATGAGCGGCTATATCAGGGCACGGAGTGCGAGACATGCGGCTGAAGGTGCTTATCCTCACCAACCTGTTTCCCTCGCCCTGGGACCCGCTGCGCAGCCCCTTCAATCGCCAGCAGTTCGAGCGCCTGGGCAAGCACCACGCGGTGGACGTGATCACCGCCGTGGATTTCCGCGAACGCTTCGGCCGCAAGCGCGCCGCATTCCGCGCCAACGACGTGAACACCGATCACTTCGTGTTCTTCTATCCACCGGTGATCGGACGTTCGCTGCACGCCGTGTGCTGGCTGCTTTCCCTGTTGAGCCAGAAGCTACGGCGTCTGTGGCGGGCACCCTACGACTGCATGCTGCTGAGCTGGGCTTACCCGGATGCCGCCGCGGCAAGCCAACTGGCGCGCTGGCTTCGCATCCCCTACGTGGTCAAGGTGCATGGCAGCGACCTCAACGTGAAGGCCGAGCAATTCCTGCTGCGGCCACAGATCCAGCGCACGCTGCGCGGCGCGCAAGGTATCGTCGCGGTGAGCCAGGCGTTGGCCGACAAGGCGGTCGCGCTTGGCGCCGATCCCGCGCGCTTGCACGTGCTGTACAACGGCGTCGAGCCCAGCCTGTTCACGCCCGGCTCCCTGAGTACAGCCCGTGCAAAGCTGGCGTTGCCGCAGGACGAACGCGTCCTGCTCTACGTCGGCAACCTGAAAAAAACCAAGGGTTGCCTTGACCTGCTCGACGCCTTCCCGCGTGTACTGCTGACGCATCCCGACGCCAACCTGATCTTCATCGGCACCGGCCCAAGCCGCGACGCCCTGCTGCAACGTGCCGCCATGCTGGGCTGCCAGAACCGCGTCCGCCTGATCGGCGCCGTCGAACACAACGCACTCGGCGACTGGTTCCGCGCAGCCGACCTGCTGTGCCTGCCCAGCCACAACGAAGGCGTACCCAACGTCGTGCTGGAAGCCATGGCCTGCGGCACCCCCGTCGTCGCCACCCGCGTCGGCGGCATACCAGAGGTGCTTCCCGAACACGCCGGCATACTGGTGAATGCACACGACCGCATCGGACTGGAAGGCGCATTGATCGACGCCCTCGGCAAACCCTGGGACACCGCCCAGATCGCCGCCCACGCCACCCGTTTCCGCTGGGACGAGAACATCCAGCAGTTGAGCGACATTCTGGTAGTAGCAGCGCAGAGTCGAATGGAACAGCCGACACGGCCGACGCCAAAGACGGGCAAGATCAAGAAGCCGCTGGACCACCTACCCGCAAAGAATGCTCGCTGACGATTTAGACCCCGTGCACTTATTAAATGCCTTAGACCCTCCCCGCAGCGACGCTTTAAGTCCTCTGGGCCACGACGCGTTGCGGTGTAGCCGCTGTGTGTAGGCGTTACGCCTGTCGCAATCCGGGCTCCGGAACAGTCAGCGCTTGTATCCCACGCTATGCAGAGCACTTCGGCGCGTTGCGGTGTAGCCGTACCGTGTGTCGGATGGATCGCCCGGTGCCGAATACCGAGGCCTGCAAGGCTTGTATTCAACACGGTGCTACCGGAGCTTTTGAGACCATTTCTTTGGGTTACTTTTCTTTGACTCCGGGCATCCTGCCCTCCGCCCTTCGGGCCGGCTTCGCCGTTCGCACGCGCTCCTGCGCGTGCGTGGGCCAGCAAAGAAAAGTGACTCGGCCTTCGGCAGAAGGTCGAAACGCCCGCTGCGTAAGCGGCCCGATCACGGCGACGCGCGAGACCGAAGGCCCAAGGCAAAGTCACTGGACCCCTGCCTGCGCAGGGGTGACGGCTAAAGAAGGAAACGGTGAGGCGAGCACCCACCCCTCACCACCATGAAGGTGGCGATGCCCCAACCCGCTCCCCGAAGGGGAGCGGGGGTAGTGATGTGGTACCACCGGACGAGAAGGTTGCGAGACGCTCGAAATCAAAGAACCACTACTTATCCGACACCGTTGTCACCACCGCCGCCGCCGACACCGCCTGATCCCCAAACATCACCTCCATCCCCCTCTTCACCCCAACCCGCGGCGCCCACCCCAGCACATCCCTCGCCACCCGCTGATCAAAATTGGCTAGCGGCCTCAGCGATCGCACGCGATAGCGCGTCAACGGCACGCTTCGCTTCAATACCTTGCCCAAGCCCTCCACGCCCACCGCCAGGCCCAGCAGCAACCACGTCGGCCAGCGCATCAATTTCAACCCGCCACCCCGCTTGCGACGCACGCGTTCCAGATACTCCCCTTGCGTGACGATGGTCGGGTCCACCACATGCACTACTTCTCCCTCCGCCGAGGGCGTCTGCGCAGCCAACAACAACGCATCGATCACGTCATCCACGTAAACCAACGGCAACGTCTGCGCCGGCGACCCGATGGCGATCCAGCGACCCGCGATGGCGAGCGTTCCGTTCGGCGTGGTGTTCTCCGAACCGGGCCCGATGATCTGTCCTGGCCGAATGACCACGGCCGGCAATCCATGGTTGCGAATGGCCTCACGCACGTAGGTCTCGGCGGTGAGCTTGGTCTGCGTGTAGCTGCCACGCCAATCGGCATGCGGCTCCAATGCCGAGCCTTCATCGATGGACACAGCGGGATCGCGCCCTGCGTGGTCGAGTACGCTCATCGAACTCACGTAGACCAGCTTGGCCGTGCCATGGCGCAGGCAAGCGTCCACAACGTTACGCGTACCCCACACCGTGCCGGCATCGAACTCCCGGGCACTGCCGCCCATCGCCGCGCCCACGTGGTAGACCACACCAACGTCTTTCACCGCATGCTCCACGATCCGTGGGTCACCCAGATCACCCACCACCACCTGCTGGACTGTCGCGGAAAGGCGCGGGTCCGGCCGACGCACCAGCACGCGCACGCTCTGGCCACGCCGACGCAGCGCGCTCACCAGGCCGCGGCCAAGAAAGCCCGATGCACCGGTGACCAGCACGTCGACCGGTGCCAATGGTTCGATGCGTGCATCCAACTCCTGTCGCCGCTCCTCATCGGCACGACGGCAGGCCGCTTCCATCAGCGCGATAGGCCGCCGGCCATCCTCTGCACTAATGGGCGGCGCCTTGCCTTCGATCAGCGCGCGCGCAAACGCCTCGGCACTCGCCTGTATGCCAGGCGATGGCCGCAGGCTACCCGTCGCGAAGCGCAGTACGTTCCACGGGATGCGCAACACGTCGCGCAGGGCTCCAAAGAACGCCCCCATGACGATACCGATGAACTTTGGTCCCGGCAGCACGCGCCGCACATGGCAGACCTGCAGGAAGCGATCGATCTCGATCACACCGCGCGTACCCTGTACCACGATGCGGTTGAGCATGGGGCGGACGTTCCACGACAACATCACCCGCCCCGTGCCCTGGGCGCAGTTTGCAGATGCCTGCCATTCGTCGAACTTCAGTGCGGGCGAACGGCCAGTGGAGCGATAGCGGATATCCACCGCTCCAATCTCGCCCAGGAACGCCTCCAGCGTGTACAGGCCATGCACACCCAGATCGCGGAACGGATAGGAGCCCTGCGTCACCATCGCCGGCAACGGACCACCGCCATACGGCGGATAGTCCGAACTACGCCACACGTCCACCGCGATGAGATCGCCGCAGACACCCCCCGCAACCCACTGGCGTGCTCGCTGGATCATCGGATCAAACAAGTCGGAGTGGTCGACCGACAGCACCAAGCCTTTGTCGCGCGCCTTCGCGATCATGGTGTCGCATTCGGCCGTCGATTCAGCCATAGGCTTTTCGACGAAGACGTGGCAGCCCATGTCGAGCGCGCGCAAGGTCAGCGCGCAATGGCTGGATGGGGGTGTGAGCACATAGATGGCTTGCGGTCCGCACGCACCCAGCTCTGCCAGATCGGACGTGGCCAGATCGATGCCATAGGTTTGCGCCAACCGACGCGCGGCGTCGATGTCGAGATCGCAGATGCCCACGATGTCCGCGCCTTCGACTCGCTTCAGCGCCTCGATGTGATAGCGCGCCACATAGCCCGCACCCACGATGCCGATGCGTAGCCGGTTGTCCATGGAAACACTCATCCCGATACCTGATGGTCGGCAAACGTCATCTCCGCCGCAGCGAGTGACGCGGTAACTTCACGCAACACGTCCTCCACCCGGCGGTCCCAGGTCTGGTCGGCGACCGATGCCATGCGCTCGGCCGCGCCCAACTCAGGGCCATCGGCGATCGCCTGGTCGAGTCCGGCCAGGAAGGCTTCATGTCCGTCGGCGATGCGCACGAGCGACGCGAAACGTGCGATCTCCGGATTGCTCACCGTCACGATGGGCTTTCCCGTGGCGAGGTACTCCCGCAGCTTGAGCGGGTTGGCGTTCTCCACCTGCCGGTTGTGCCGATACGGGATGATGGCGACGTCGAATGCCTTGGCCCACGCGGGCAAGGTGGCATACGGCTGTGCACCGACCAACACGACGTTGGGCAAGGCTTCGAGCTCGCTTACCTTGATGGCCGCATAGCCCACCAGCAGGAAGGTCCACTGGGGACGCGAGCGGGCCAGCCACGCGATCAGCTCCACATCGATCCACTGGTGGATCGAGCCGAAATAGCCCACCACCGGACCAGGAAAGCCCTGCGCCAGGGCCGGCACCTTGGTGGCGGCGTCGGAGGCCTGCGCGAACAGCTTCGCGTCCACGCCATGGGGCGAAAAACGTGTCTGGGGGTTCTGCGCCTGCTTGGTCGCCAGCAGCGAGGGCGGCGCCACGAAAACGATGTCGGCCTGCTTGGTCAACGCGAGGTCACTGGCGGCGATCACCTCGGCATCCACACCCGGGTGTGCGGCGTAGTCGTCGATGCAGTAATAGACGCAGAAGCTTTCACCCAGTCGACGGGCGAGAAAACCCGGATGCGGCGTGACAAACCACGAGATGCGCCGGCGTGCGCCAAGCACGCGCATGGCGCGGCGCAAGGCCCACTGGCTGAACAGCCGATTGAACAAGAGCACGCCCGGCACGCGACGAAACGGCAGCTGCGGCACCGTGCAGCGCCATAACTGCGCATCCAGGCGTTGCGGTGCACGGAAGGCCTCGCGCACCTTGCGCCATGCGCGTCGCAGGTCGCGTCCACTGGCCTGCGGTGCACGCATGCCTGGCGAATCGACGTAGAGCACGGGCATGTGCGCGGCAAGGCGCTGGGCCACGTGATGGCTACTCGTGCGGTTCTCAGCCAACCAGTCGTTGCCGAAATAGACGACACCGTACCGCTCCAGCATGCCCCCTCCGGTGTACGGACCCGCCGTGGCGCGCATGGCCTCCCCCCCTGTCCAGGTTGATATCGAGGGGTCCTGAAGCAGCTCCTCGCCATGATCAGCCTATCCCAACGTCACGGACGCTCCCATAAGTCGAATTGCCAAGCCAAGGCCTGAAATTGCAGCGGTTTTTGTCCATTTGTCACGATTGTTCACCGTACCTTCGCCCCTCATCGGCCGTTCGCCATAGCCTTTCGGTGGCATGCGGTACTGACTATGTGCCCAATGGATATCAGGACAGCTTGGCGACACAGTTGACGCATCGGAACGGCATGGACGCGCCGACGAATTCGCCCTTCGCCCTCTCCCATTCCGTGTGCACGTTCGTCATGACGCTCAGGCCGAAAAAAATGCAACTGCTGCGATGCCTGCCGCGCGGGGTGGTGTTCACGCGAGCGCCGCACGTTGAGAAATCGCTTTACCTCACCTTCGACGATGGCCCTCATCCCGATCACACGCCCGCCCTGCTCGAGCTGCTCCGCGAGTACGGCGTCAAGGCGACGTTCTTCCTCATCGGCCGCGAGGCGGAGCGCTATCCGCAACTGGTGGAGCGCATCGTCGAAGAGGGTCATGTGCTCGGCAATCACTCCTATAGCCACCCGATGTTCGACGCGCTTACGCATACCGAGCAATGGGTGGAAGTGGAACGTACGGACGAGGTGCTCTCCAGCTTCGATGGTCGGCGACATCACGGCTTCCGTCCGCCGCGCGGCGTGTTCTCGCTGTTGTTGACGCTGCGTTTCGCGCTCAGTCGTCGCCAGCTCTCGTACTGGTCGTACGACACGCTGGACTACCAGGATCGCGAGCCGGACGAATTGGCCGCGCGCCTGCGCGAGCAACCGCCCCGCGCCGGCGACGTGGTGTTGATGCATGACGACAGCGACTGCTCGCGCCGCCTACTCGAACAACTCCTTCCCGAATGGAAGGAACATGGTTTCAACTTTCGCGCCTTGCCGGCCTGAACAACCGTCGAGGCATGCGCGGCTCGCCATGCCACCGCATGGCGACCGCACACAGGGGATAGGTGATGAACCAAGCCATCGTCATCGCGTTGCTGGCATTGATTGTCCTGGCTGTACTGGTCTGCGCCGTGGCGTGGATGGCCATCCGTTCGCGAAACATGCAGTCATGGCTGTGGAGCTACCTGCGCCAGCGGCCGCGGCCCGCCGTGGAAGGCACTACCCACGTCATGTTCTGTTTCGTGGACCACTACGAGCCGGCATGGGGCCGGGTGGATCTGGAAACCCAGCGACGTCGCGTGGATCGCTGGCATACAGGCTATCCCGCCATGGCTTCGCGCCATCGCGATGCCGACGGCCGCCCGCCGCAGCACACGTTCTTCTATCCCGAAGAAGAATACCTGCCCGAGCACATAGACAAGATTGCCGGCCTGTGCGCGGCAGGCTACGGCGAGATCGAGATCCACCTGCACCACGACAACGACACGCCCGAGAATTTCTGCGCCACGATCTCCCGCTTCAACGAACTGCTGCATGCGCGGCATGGCGCGCTGTCCCGCGACCGCCATACAGGCCAGCTCCGCTTCGGCTTCATCCATGGCAACTGGTCGCTGGACAACTCACGTGCCGACGGTCGCTGGTGTGGCATCAACAACGAGCTGATCCTGCTGCGCGAGCTCGGCTGCTATGCCGACTTCACCCTGCCCTCGGCGCCCAGCGAAACACAGACGCGCACGATCAACTCGATCTACTACGCCACCGACGACCCTTGCCATCCCAAATCGCACGACACGGGCACGCCGGTGAAGGTCGACGGCACGCCCACCGGTGACCTGATGATCGTGCAAGGCCCGCTGGGGCTGGACTGGAAGCGTCGCCGCAAGCTCGTCATGCCACGCATCGAGAATTCGGATATCCGCCGCAGTTCTCCGCCGACGCCGGAGCGCGTCGACGCATGGGTGCGTACCGGCATCCATGTCGAGGGACGACCCGACTGGATCTTCATCAAGATCCACACGCACGGCACGCAGGAGCGCGACATGGACACCCTGCTCGGCGACCCCATGCATGCCATGCACGATCACCTGGAAAAGGTCTACAACGACGGGCGCAACTACCTGCTGCACTACGTCACCGCACGGGAGATGTACAACATCATCAAGGCCGCGGAGGCCGGTATGGAAGGCAATCCCGCGCGCTATCGCGACTTCGAACTGGCCCCGCCGCCGGGCGTGACCAGATGGACGGCGGCGGCATCGTCGTTCGATCTGCGCGAGCCGGAGGCCGTTGCAGGCGGCCATGGCGCGGAGTGACGACCATGCACTGGCGAGCCAAAGGCGTACTGCAGAAGTTGCTGGGCAACGTTCCCGGTGGCGAGAACGCACACTATCTCCTCCAGCGACGCTTCGGCGGACTGCGCGGTTTCACGCGCGAATTCGACATCAAGATGGACGACTGGCGCCTGATGGCCGGCCATCTGCGCGACGCCGGCCTGCCCATGCCGGGCGCCCGCCTGTTCGAGATCGGTAGCGGCTGGTACCCCACGTTTCCGTTTGCGTGCTACCTCGCCGGTGCGGAGCAGGTCATCACGGTCGACCTCAACCGCCACATCAAGCAGGATCTGGTCGGCAACTGCGCGGACAACCTCTCGCGCCACACCGCTCTTATCGCCGAAACCTGCGGCCTGCCCGAGCAGGACGTGCGCCGCAGGCAGCGGCAGCTCGCCGAAAGCCTGCAGCGAAGCATCGACGTTACCGAAGCCACGGAAGGCGTGGTGGTCTACCGGGCGCCGGCCGATGCCGCCGATACGGCGCTTCCCGCGCACGAGCTTGACTGTGTTTTCTCCAACAGCGTGCTCGAGCACGTCCACCCAGACGCGGTGGACGGCATCTTTCGCGAGGCGCTGAGGATTCTTGCGCCCGGCGGCATCATGTTCCACTCGGTCAATTGCGGCGACCACTACGCCTACGTCGACCACGCCATCAATCAGCTCAACTACCTCAAGTATTCCGATCGCGAATGGCAACGCTGGGACAATGCCTTCCTCTACCAGAACCGCATGCGTGCCTACGAATTCGTGGACCGGGCCATCGCCGCCGGTTTCGACATCGTGCTGAACACGGAATGCCCACGCGAAGCGCGACTGGCCCAGCTCGCCGCCATGCACGTGCACCCGCAATTCGCCCACATCCCGCCGGAGCGCCTCTGCGTGACATCCATCGACTTCATCGGCCGCACGCAGACCGCTGGAGGCGCGCCATGACCACCGCCCTGGTCAGCGTCATCATGCCCGCCTACAACGCGGTGACCTACATTCGTGGCGCAGTGGTGTCCGTGCTCTCCCAGACCTATGCCTCGTGGGAGCTGGTCATCGTCGACGACTGCTCCACCGACGACACACCGCAATTACTGGATGCCCTCGCCGACGCCGATGAGCGAATTCGCGTCATCCACGCACGCGAGAACGGCGGCGTGGCCGCGGCCCGCAACACGGCCATCGCCGCCGCCCGCGGCAGCCACATCGCCTTCCTCGACAGCGACGACGGCTGGCACCCGCGCAAGCTGGAATGGCAGATGGAGCACATGGAAGAGACCCAGGTGAAGGTCAGCTACACCCCGTATGACCGCGTGACCGAGCAAGGCCAGCTACTCTCCCGCGTGCGCCCGCCCGCCACCGTGGACTACGCGCAGATGCTCTGCAGCAACTACATCGGCAACCTCACCGGCCTCTACGACCGCACCCTCGGCGACGCCACGTTTCCCAAAGTAGGTCACGAAGACTACGTGTTCTGGCTGGAGATGGTCCGCCGCGCCGGCCACGCCTCCTGCGTACCCGGCGACCAGCCACTGGCGTACTACCGCGTGCGGGAAGGCTCGGTATCCGCCGACAAATGGCGCGCGGCGTGCTGGCAGTGGCGCATCTATCGCGACATCGCCCGCCTGAGCTTGCTGTCTTCATCGCAGCACATGTGTCATTACGCGTGGCAGGCGATGAGGAAGAGGATGGTTTAGGCTCCAAAGACCGAACACAGTCGCAACCGAAGCGCTTTAAGTCCTCTGGGCCACGACGCGTTGCGGTGTAGCCGCAGTGTGTAGGCGTTACGCCTGTCGCAATCCGGGCACCGGAACAGTCAGTGCTTGTATTCCACGCTATGCAGAGCACCTCTGCGCTTCGGCGCGTTGCGGTGTAGCCGTACCGTGTGTCGAATGGATCGCCCGGTGCCGAATACCGAGGCCTGCAAGGCTTGTATTCAACACGGTGCTACCGGAGCTTTTGAGGCCATTTCTTTGGGTTACTTTTCTTTGGGCCAGCAAAGAAAAGTGACTCGGCCTTCGGCAGAAGGTCGAAACGCCCGCTGCGTAAGCGGCCCAATCACGGCGACGCGCGAGACCGAAGGCCCAGAGCAAAGTCACTGGATGACCAGCCCTTCGGCTGTTGAAAAGCGTCTCCTGCCTTCGCAGGGATGACGGTGCTTATGAAGCGATGGGGCTAGGTTGGCCACTCACCTCCCCCCAACTCAACCCACCCCAACTCAACCCTATCCTCCCTCCTCAACGCCGCAGCCATCCATAGCCACTCCCCGCACCCCATGGGTGAGAGGGAGTAAACATACGCGCCACACATGCCAGCCGCATCAGGGCGCCACCCTCTGCACCGGCCCCTGCAACACCCCCAGAACCCGCTTCGCCACCCCAGCCATCGGCCCCAACTTGTCCGTAATCGCCCCCATCAGCCGATAGTCCTCCTCACTCCAATACCGCACGAGGAAGCTGGCCGGCAGGAACACCAGGATGAACATCACCGCCCCCGTCACGAATGCAAGATGCCCCGGCGTCACATCCGCCACCAGCCACCCGGCCGCGGTCGCCACCAGCCCCACCGCGAACAAACGCGCCATCACCGCCACCGGCAACCCCGCGCTTGCCACACGGCGGATATACACCGTGCAGATCACCAGCTCGGCCAGACGCGTACCGGCGTAACAGAGCACCGCACCCAATAGGCCGAAGTGCGGAATAAGGCTGAAGCCCAGGATCACGTTGATCACCAGCGCCGACCCCGAGATGCGCAGGCGGTCGCCCTGCCGGTCGGTCACGACCTGGAAGGCGGCGATGCTATTGGTGACCAGCAACAGGCCCGCCAGTACCAAGGTGACCTCGATGGCCGGGATCGCTTCCACGTACTTGTTGCCGTACATCAAGGTCACCAGGCTGGGCGTGGTGACGAAACCAAGACCAGCGATCATCAGGCCCGTGGCCCAGTAGAAGCGCGCAGCCTCGGACAGCACGCGCGTGGCCTGCGCCTGCCCGTTCTGACCAAACGCGCGCGCCATGTAAGGCAGCAAGGTGGTGGTCAGGCCGACGGAAAACAGCTCCACCGCGCCGCGCGTCAGGGTGCCGGCAATGGCGAAGAAACCCACCGCCGTGGAGTTCGCATAGGTGTTGAGCAGGAAGACTTCGATGGTGTTGGACTTCAGCGCGAGCAACAGGATCAGCACCGCCGTCAGGCGCAGGTGGCGGGTGAGCCGGCGTGAGATCTGCGGTGGCACCTCACCGGGGCCTATCGGCTGGCAGTAGCGACGGTAGGCGATACGGTTGATCAGGTTCAGCATGAGGCACGAAACGGTGAAGATGCCAACAAAGTCCATCAACCCCGCGTGCAGGATCGACGCGATGATGACGAACACCAAGGTGAACACGCCTGCCACCACGGTAGCTATCGACACCGGCTCGAACTTTTCCTGCCCCTTGGAAATGGCGCCCCACAGGCTGTAATTGGCCTTCGCCACGACGCCGATGGCGACCAATACCGAAACGGGAAGCATGAAGACCGTCCACTCCTGCGGACGGATGATGGCCACCCCAGCGAAGAACAGCAGGATGACGATCGCGCAGCTCCACGCCTGATTGCGCAACAGGCGATATGAGATATGCGAGGCCACCTCGGGCAGGCCCGCGCCATAAGCCTCGGCGATGAACTTGGTCGACGACGTGGTGAGTGCATGGTTGCTGCAGGTCATCAGCCAGCCGCACAGCCACACGGTGAAGGCGTAGCGGCCGAAGTCAGCCGGGCCCAGCGCGCGCGCAATCCATACGCTGATGAACAGGCCCAGCGCGTATTCCACGTACGTGGAAGCCGACACCAAGGCCATGCTCCGTAATGCTGCCATCCGCCGATTCATCTGGACCCGCCCCTGTTATACCGATTGCCCCGTCGCTGCATCGCCTATGGCATTGCATGCGCCGCGAGCGTTGAAGTCGTGCCGCTGCCGGGTGGCTGCTGCATGAACCACATGGCCACGCCGCTACCCCGGTTGTTCCAGTTGAAGCGGCGCAGCGTTTCGCCGATCTGGCCGCATTCGGTGTCGTAGGAGGACGCCAGCGCTTCGAATCGATGCTTCAATGCCGCGCTTTGCGCCGGATCCTGTTCGAAGTAATACGCAGCCGCCACGGGCATGGTGAGCTCAACGTTGTGCGCATCGCTGTACCAGCCATCGGAATCTTCGATGTCGGACAATGTTTTATGACTGGCCTTCGAGGACGCCCAGTACCAGGCGATCTGCCCGTCCGAGCCGGAACAGGGATTACGCCAATCGTGCCCCTGCACGATGGTCTTCACGTCGACCCAGCCGTAGCGCTCCATATAGCGGCCGAATGCCGTGATCATTTCCGGAATGCGGCGATCGTCCGTCACCAACCAGGTGTGCCACAGCGCATCGATGATGTTCTCGCTCATCCAGGGCGAGGTGCCCCGCACGTCGCGTTCCGGGTTCCATGAATCGTCTTCGTGCAGGTTCCAGCTATTGCGCCAGGAGCCGTCGTTGCCCTGCTTGTCCGGGTTGTTGCGCTGGTGGTCGTACAGCCAGCCCACGCGTTCGTTCGCGTTGGCGAGGTACTGTTTATCGCCCGTCAACTCATAGGCATTGATGGTGGCCAGCAGGCCCAGTCCGGCCAGGCGCTCGGTGAAGCGTTCACCGGGCCCGGTATACGGGCCGGCTTCGCCGCTCCAGCCGTTGTGACGCCACAGCGTGACCATCTTGTCGACGAGTGCCGCATCGTGCTCGCTGTCGTCACCCGTCAGCGCCAGGGCCAGCAGGATGGGTTCCACGTAGACGTATTTCGAATCGCACGGCTCCTTGCCGTACGTCCAGCCGCCGCCACAGAACGGACTGAACGGCATCCCGTCGCGTTTGATGTACTTCATGTAGAAGTGATAGCTCTCGTCCGCCGCCTGCAGATAGTCCAGGCGGCCGGTGCGCACATACGCCTTAAACAGCGTGGTCGGACGATCGAACAGCCACGCGGTGTGATCGTCCACCGGCAGCTTGCGCGCCCATTCGAACTGCGTCGCCACGTAACGGGCATAGGCCTCGCCCTTGGCGGCGGGAACCTGCGGCCCGGCGATCAGCGAGGCGCACAACCACGCCGGCTCCAGCGTTGCCAACGCGGCGGCCACGCGCACGCCAAGCGCGTCGGTAACCAGTTCCTGCGCATAGGGCCAGCCGGGTATGTCACGCGTACGCGGCTTGCCCACGGCGAAATAGTACGTGCCCTCGCCCTTGGTCAGTTGCGCCTGAAACTGTGCACGCACGGCACGGATACTGCGATCACGGGCGAACCACAGCAAGGTTGCGTCGACATGGGACGGAACCTCGTTGCCGGCCGCATCGAGTATGCGTACCTGATGAATATCGTGAAGCGCCGATGGCGGGAACGGTATGCCGACGGATACGCGCACATCCGCTGCATCACCCACGTTCTTGTGCACCACGATCCGCTGTGCCGGAATGATGTCCGGCGACACCGGGTCGACAGTGCCCTTGGACGGCTCTGCCTTCGCGGGCGCGGGGTGTGAGGCATGGGATGCGTTCGCCGCGTGGCTCGCCGCGAACGGCACCCAGGCCAGCACAAGGGACAGCAAGGCGACACAACGATAGCCGTCGCGAATGGCCTGGCCCCTGGCTGGCGCGTTCCCGGACATCACGCCACCGATGCCATGGGCAGGCTCTCGCTCACCATCTTGCGCTCCCATGCCAGCGCCGTACGGACGATGACGTCCAGATCGTCGTACTGCGGATGCCAGTCGAGCACCTGTTTGAGCCGGTCGCTGCGCGCGATGAGCATGGCGATATCGCCCTCCCGGCGCGGAAGCTCCAGCACGTTGAGCGGATGACCTGCCGCGCGCGCGACCGAGTCGAGCACCTCGCGCACGCTGTATCCATGGCCATAACCGCAATTGAGCTTGAGCGACGCACCATCCCCACGCAGGTGATCCAGCGCGCGCAAGTGCGCTGAAGCGAGGTCTTCCACGTGGATGTAATCGCGTATGCCGGTGCCGTCGGGCGTCTCGTAATCGGTACCGTAGATGGCGATGGATTCCCGCTTGCCGACCGCGTGCTCGCAAGCCGCCTTGACCAGCAACGTGGCGGTGGGCGCCGAATGCCCGATGCGCCCCCTAGGGTCGCAACCGGCGACGTTGAAGTAGCGCAGGATCACATGGCGCATCCGCCCCGTCGTGCAGTAGTCGCACAACATCGCTTCGGACATCAGCTTGGACATGCCGTACGGGTTGGCTGGCAGCGTCGGCGTATTCTCGTCAGCGACACCGTTCCCGGTGACGCCATAGACGGCGGCGGTCGATGAAAAGATGAACTTGTCCACGCCCGCCGCTTCGCAGGCAGCGAGCAAGTTGCGTGTATTGCAGGTGTTGTTGCCGTAGTACTTGAGTGGATCGCTGACCGACTCCGGCACGATCGTGTGCGCGGCGAAATGAAGCACCGCATCGATGCGGTTCGCCTTGAGCACCGATTCCACCAGCGCCATGTCACCCACGTTGCCCACCACCAGCTCGGCGTCATGCACCGCGTGACGGTAGCCCGTGCTCAGGTTGTCGATGACCACCACCTGCTCGCCGCGCGCCGAGAGCTGCTGTACGACATGGCTGCCAATGTAACCGGCACCTCCGGTGACAAGTATCTTGTGCATGCTCACGTCCCTGCTCGCGTCACGGGAAAATGGCGGCCCATCCATTGCGTGACGTGATCCATCAGGCGTTGGCGGTCACCACTGAGAACGTAGGTGTGATCCGTTTCCTGGAAGTAGCTGGCGCTGATGCCTGGATGATCGGCCAACCGGCCGAAGCATTCGCGGAACTGGCGGACATGGTTGAAATACCGCGTGACGCCACCGCTGTAGACGAAATCGAGCTTGAGCCCACGCCCAAGCATCTCGGCCAGTTCCGCGCGAACAACCTTGGGCGGCAGCGGCTCGACCACGAACATCGGCTCGGCCGGCCGCGGTGCTGCGGATGTGCGTCGGCGCTGCAGTCGATGCCGCCACACGGAAAGACTGAACAATCGCGGTAGGTAATGGCGCAGGCGTTGTCCGAGGGTCCGGTGCCCGTAGCCATCGAGGAAGAAGGCCCCCGCGACGCGCGGATCCGCATAGGCGGCGGAGTGCGCGTTCTGCGCCCCCGAGCAGAGCCCGAAAAGGACGAAGCGCGTGCAACCGGACTGATGCTTGAGCAGCTCCATGGCATCGCGCACGTCGGCAACCACCTGCTCGGGGCGCGAGAGCCGCTGACCGCTTGCGCCGCTGTCGCCGATGGTGGACATGTCAAAGCGCAATGTCGGATAGCCCAGCGCATTGAGTCGCCTGCTCAGGTCTACGTGCAAACGGAACGGACCCACGCGGTAGACCATCCCCGCGTTGAGGAAGATCACCCCTACGCCATGGTCGATGACGGCGGGAAGCCCCACGACGCCGACCAGATGCCGGGCACCACCGAAGCGAAAGGCCTGCTCGTGCATCACGCCATCTCCTTCAGGTGGCGCTTCGCCGCGTCGAGCAGCGGATGCGACAGGATGGCCAGTTCCAGGCTATCGACGTCATCCCAGTTCGGCGAAACATCCACACTGATCCGCCGGTGCGCGTGGTGCGCGTCCGGTTGCGACGCTTCGTCGGCAAGCGCGGATCCCAGCCAGGCAGAGGAGATACCAGGATCGAGCAGTCGTAACGTCCGCAATTGTCCGTGCAGGCGTTCGTTCCGTTCGAATCCGGGCCACTGCGTACTCACGTCGAGCTCCGGGCGTGCGTGCTCGAAGCGGTTCAGATCCACCTTCAGCGCGTCCTGCATGCGGTCGTACTGCTGCACCAGCGCGCTGCCATCGGTAATGGCATCCCAGGCCACGATGCCATCCAGGCGTGCTGCCTGGGCAGCGGCCAGCGCGGCATTCGCACCCAGACGCGCACCAAAGGCCAGTATCCGGCCGCCACCGTGCCGCGAGCGCAGCTCGCTGGCAGCGGTCACGACGTCGGCCAGGCATCGTGTCCATTCGAACGACCGACTGTCACCGGCCGAGTCGCCGGTGCCGAAATAATCGAATCGCAGCACCGGCAAGCCGCTTTCCGCCAGTCCCTGGGCGAGCTGCCGGTACAGGCGGTGGCAACGAATCTGTTCCACGCCGAACGGGGCGCACAGCAACACCGCCGTGCGCGTGATCGCGGCAGCCGGATGGTAGAAGCCGAACAGCTCCCGCCCCGGCCCGAAGTAGAACGGCAATTCGGCTTCGATACGCGACTTCATCGACGGTACACCAGCCCGACCATCACCTCGTTCTCGTGATAGCTCTGCAAGGCGGCCGTGCTGGCGCGGATCTGCCGGGTATAGCCTGCACGCCAACTCCAGTGCGACGTGAACTCATGGCTGATGGCGACACCGAAGCGATAGGTCTTGTCCGTACGGTTCAGCGCGGTGTAGTCGATGTGCTCGATGTTGCCGAACCCCGTCAGGATCAGCTTTGGCCGCAACTTGTATTCGACGCTGAAGGCACCGCTCCGCTCCTTCTGGTCGAAGGTCGGATTGTTGAGGTACGAGAGCTTGCGCACGAGCGGCGCCACCGTGATCGACAGACGGTCGCCACGGTAGCTATAGGTGCCCTGCACGCTGCGATCCAGGTAGACCTGCGAGTCCACCACCACGGTACCGGTGTTGATGCCGCGGGTCGGATCGTTGATCAGGTCCAGCGGATTGGTGGGTACGTTGGTCATGTTGTCCACGATCGTCTGACCGGGCTGCAACAACATGTCCTGCGCGGCGTCCGAGTACTCGTAGGTGCCGGTGACGCTGAAGCTGTTGTCCACGGTTGGCCGCCAGCCCAACGTCACGCGAGCCATCGGCTTGGATGCACTCGGCGCATTCTTGAAATCGACATACCCCCAACCCAGCAACGCATCCACATCGAAATTCGTCAGCGTGTGGACGTAGTGGCCATACAGCTCGTCGCGCGTGTAATTGGGCCCCGCCGTGCTGTTCTTCAGGTTGACGTGCTGGGATTCGAGGTTCAACGACACTTGCGTGGTCGGACTGACGTCGCGGATCACACGGAATGCCGCCAGCCCGCGGGACGAATCGAAATCGTCCACCTTGGAGGCGTAGCTGTTGACGTACTTCAACTCAGCCTGGCCACGCGTGGCCGCATTGAAATTGAAATGCAGGACCGGCCCCAGCGACAGCACATTGGTCTGCTGTCGATTGTTCGGCGCATTGCTGGCGAGCGTATCCACCGGCTGCACGCCCGCGTCGTCCTCGATGGCGAAATCCAGCCGCTGCGGAAGCACCGACCAGTTCGCCTGTGCGCTGAGCGTACCCAGCGTCTGGCTGTCGTACTGGCTGCTGCTGTAGTCCAGATACTCCGCCGTGCCGACCACGTTCGCCTGGATGGTGGAACCCAGTTGTCGGTACGCGAAATTGATACCCGGTACGAAGATGTTGCTGCTGACCGGACTGTCGGTGGACAACGCGACGTTGTCGCTGTGTTCGACGCTGGCGAACACTGAGTAAGCGAAGTCCCCTGCCCACGAACAGCCGGGCACCACGACAAGCGCGAGCATGGTGGCACGGGCAAGCCTGTTGTAAGCCGGCATATCCATTCCTCTCACCGTTTCCCCTCGGGATGCCGCCCATCCTTGCGACGACACCTCCTTCCCTATCCGTCTAGGGCGCCTGGTTGAACACCACTCCAGCGAGCTTGTTCGGCTCGAAATGACTCAACGCCTGACTGATCGCGCCCGGCGTGTCCTTCCCATATCCGGCCACCACCACCACGAAATCGGCCAGGTCCGCGAGAATGCGGGCATCGGGCGCGCCCTTGATGGCCGGACCATCGAGGAACAGGTAGCGGTCCGCGTAGCGCGCGCGCAGCGAATCAATGACCGCGCGCATGCGATGGGAAGTGAAGTACTCGCTACCGCTCTCGCGCGGTTTTCCCGCGGGAATCAGGCGCAGGTGCGGCACGCCGGTGTGATAGATGATCGATTCAAGGCCAATGGCCGGATGATCCATCAGATCGATCAGGCCGCCATGTGTCGGCTCCACACCCATCACCTTGTGCTGGTTCGGGTAGCGCACGTTGCAGTCGATCAGCAGGCTGGTCTTGGCCTCGTCGAACGCGAACGCGGCCGCAAGGTTGCGCGCCACGAAACTGCTGCCCGAGTGCGGGCTGACCGCCACCACCAGGGTCACGAAATTCTCGCGGCCACCCATGGCGAGCAGGCGCGTGCGGATCTCGCGGAAGGCATCGGACTGACGGCGCACCGATTCCTCGCGATGGATCATCCGCCGCTGCTCCAGCTGGATAGGCGCCAACGCCCCCCCCTGCTCGTGCATGCGCGCAATAGACTGGCTCGACGACTTGCGGATTTCCAGATTGTGCGCGGCCGCTTCCAGCACTTCGCTGATGCGATCGGACATGTTTTCGTTCTCGAGGTTCTTCATGGTCATCCCTTCAGCCGAATCCAGACGGCAATGAGATAGACGGCGAATACGCCAAGCACGATCAGCGCCACCGTCATATTCCGCATGCGGTCGCGACGGCGATCGCCCGGCGTGGGATAGAACGGGATAGACGCCAGCACGGGCGCACCGATGGCCTGTTCGAGCTGCCACACGGAACGCACGCGTGGATCGAACCAGACCAGCGCAAGCAGCAGACTAAGCGGCAAGACAATGGACAATGCCCCGCCCGCCAGCCCGAAGTGCATGAAGCGCAGGCCGGAAGGCGTCAGCGGCATCACCGCCGGGTTCTGCACGAGGAAGGTCAGGCCGCGCTGCTCGGCATCCAGGTTCATCGACACGCGGGCGTTCTCGCGGCGCTTGAGCAGATCCTGGTAGACGTCGCGATTGACGTTGTAGTCACGGGTCAGTTCGGCAGTGACGTTCTCGGAACTGGCAATGCGCGTGCTGCGTAGCAGTTCCGACTGCAACATCGACTCGCTCGCACTCATGCGTGCCGCGGCCGCGGCGCTCGCGGCACGCGCCGACGCCAATTGCGTCTTGATCTGCTGATACGCCGGGTTGAACGTCACGTTGCTGTCCAGCGCGACCGGTGTGCCGGCGGCCTGCGCGGCTGCGCGGCGCTGGTCGGCACTGGCCAACTGCTTCTTCAGATCTTCCATCTGGTGGCGAACGCGCACCACGTCGGGATAGGAATCGGTATAGATCAATTGCAGTTTGTTGAGCTGCGCCTGCAGTTCGCCTAATTGGGCCTGCAGCACGCCATCGGCCGTCTGCACGGTACTGACTTCCGACTCGCCATTGAGCTGCGACGCGAGCGAACCTTCCTGCGAGCGGCGCTCCATCATGTCCATGCGCGCAGACTCGATCTGCGAACGGAGCTGGCTGATGCGTGCGGCGGTGTCGGTCTCGTTGCCGGGCCGGGCGTCAGGATTGGCGTCGCGGTAAGCCTTCAGCTTGTCTTCCGCATCGGTGAGCTTCCTGCGGTAAGCCTCGACCTGGCTGTTGATGAATTCGTATGCCTCGCGGCTCTCGCGTTGCTTCGAAGCCAGGCTTTCGCTGATGAACAACTGCGCGAACGCGCGGGCCACTTCATAGGTGCGCCGGGCACTGTTGTCGCTGTAGGTGATGGTGATCAGGTTGTCGTGTGTGATCAGCACCTGCGTGCGCGACTTGATGCCTTCGGCAATACGGTCCTGTTCGACCGGCGTCGGATTGGTCGCCATCCAGCCGCCGGCCTCGAGGATCTTCGACATCACCTTGCGGCTGAAAATGACGTCGCGTGCCATGTTGGCGCGATTCTTGTTCGCCGTCGGCGCCGCGGCGCCTTCCATCAGCGGCGTGATGATGCTGCTCTCCTGCGCAAGAATCGTCGTCGACGCGACGTACTTGCGCGGCCACAACATGCCCGCCGTCAGCGCGGCCAGCGCGATCACCGCAAACGCAACGCCTAATGCAAGGCGCCGACGACGCGCCTCGTTGACCAACGCCGGCACCAGGCTTGCCATCGGCCTGAGTTCTTCGCTCATGGCGACGCCCTCCCTCTCCCTTTCCCGCGGTCTCAGAACGACCGCATCGGCACAGTGACGACATCCCCCGGCTGTACCGGGTAATTGGTGTCGAGATCCCCCTTCTGCAGCACCTTGTCCAGGCGCACGGCATAGGGCGTGGTCACGCCATTCCGCCCCTCGCGGAACAGCTCGGTACGATCCGGTGCAGCGAACTCCGTGGTGCCGCCGGCTGCCAGCACCGCGTCCAGCACCGTCATGCCCTGGCGATACGGGATGGATACCGGCTGACGCACCGCGCCCGTCACACGGACACGCGACAGGTATTCATGGCTGCGCAGCGCCGTGAGGATCACCGCGACCTGCGGATCACGGACGTACGACGCCAGCTTCTCCTTGATCTCGGCGGCCACTTCTTCCGGCGTCTTGCCGCCCGCCATCACGTCGCCGATCAGCGGCACGGTGATCTTGCCGTCGGGTCGCACGGGTACGCTCACGCTCAAGTCCTGGTTCTGCCAGACCGTCACCTGCAACTGGTCATCGACACCGATCCTGTACGTGGTGACCGCCTGCGCACCGGGATCGATCTTCGGCGCCTCGGTCAAACCATTGCTGGCACACCCCGACAGCAACGCGGTAACGCAAACAGCGAACAACACAGGAAGAACTTTCATGACTTGCCCCCTGAACACAAAAAATGTGAACTGCGTCACTTACGAGTATATCTACGCGCCGAGAAAACTTGACAAACCATAGGTTCTATGTCTTGCCGCACATGGAATCCGAAAAAAACGCGATGGCGCGACCACGGACTGGCTGGCCAGGGCTTTGCCAAACCCAGCCGCACCGAGGCGGGAGAAAGTCCTTGCGATGGCAGGCGAAGCGCCCGTCTTCCGGGTTTAGGCCGTTTGGCCGATGGCTCGCGAATGCGCGAAGCACGCTGCGCACGCCGTACTCGCACGAATGCATCGGCCGCACACCGACGGCCCAGGCACACTCATGATCAAGACGGTCGCCAGCACGCCGTTCGACGCACACCGTCTCGGGGGAAGAATCGTCATCATCACGGGAGGCGTGCAGGGCAACGGGCGTGGCGTGGCGCAGGCCGCATGTGGCACCAGCGGTAACGTTTTCATCGTCGATCGCAGTGCGGACGCCGGCAAGGCGTGATGGCAAGGCAGACGCACACCACACACAGTGCTCGCCACCCAATCCATCGGATGGACGGGCAAGGTTTCGTCGCCTGATCGTCGATCTCTGACGCGACGCTACGGCAAGAGGCCTACATTTCCCGACTGCTCGCATACAGCGCACCCGCGCGGTGAAGCACGCTGCGCATCCCTGACCCGTTTAGGCGTCACGCATCAACGTTGGTTGACCACGAGGCGTGACCCTGCGCGCCGCAACACGTGTGGCACGCAGCGGCGGACGGATCACCATGGAGCCCCGCCATCGCTGATGGTCAACGCAGCCCGCGCGGATTGCCGCATTGGAATACCGGGATAGTCGGTCGCGTGCCGATACGAGACTTCAGCGAGCCTGATGATTACCCCTGTGGCGTGCTGGACGCTTCCGGCACGTGACACCCGGGCCATCACAACTCGTCCGTGCAATAGAGCGCGCGCTGCGCATCAATAGGCAGCCGATGGACTGAAGTCGCCTTCTGCGATCTGCGATATCAGCGCACGCAGGTCGGCGGGATTCTTTCCACCCGCACCACCCCACACCAGCGTTGGCGTCTTCGCTGAGATATCCAGCACGACAACAGCGCGAAACGGCGCGAAGCCACCTATCTCGTAGAACACGATGCAACGATCGCTCGACACGCCACCGATAAGCAGTCGCCGCCACGGCAGTTGCGACCCGCGCCCCATGACATCCGTCGCCTGATAGGGTTGCCCGGGATTCGCCAGCTCAAAGCCGTGGGTTCTCGTCAACGCCGCAAACCCGCTCTTGCAGCTCGCAGGAAACGCCGCGGCATCGCGCACTTCGGTGAAGTGTTCCGAGAGAAGCTTTTCGCGCTCGCCGGATGCCGGGAAGAATAGCGACGGCGCACTTGCGACCGCACCCTGCCCGCGCATGCCCGACGCCGAACTCGCCTGCGACCAGGCCCACGTCGAACTGCATGCAAGCAGGCTCGCTATCACGGCGACCATTGCGTTCGCGGGATGCAGAAAGCGCTTCATCATGGCCACTCCGTTGACTCGACTGCATGAGTAAACGTAACGATGAGCTTCGCGGGGTTACCACGCAAGTCAGCAGCAAAGAATGGTCACTCGAAAAGCGCTCAAAACAAAAGGCACTTAGATTTCTCTAAGTGCCTTTCGAATTGGTGGGCCGTGTAAGATTCGAACTTACGACCAATTGATTAAGAGTCAACTGCTCTACCAACTGAGCTAACGGCCCTGAAACTTTTATTTTTCTTGCTTTCTCAACTGGGGTGGAAGATGGGACTCGAACCCACGACCCTCGGAATCACAATCCGATGCTCTAACCAGCTGAGCTACATCCACCGCATTGTTGAACTGGCGCGCCCGACAGGAATCGAACCTGCAACCGTCGGCTTAGAAGGCCGATGCTCTATCCGGTTGAGCTACAGGCGCTTGTGCATATTGTGCATAGCGTCTGCATGGTCGGGGCAGAGGGATTCGAACCCCCGACATCCAGCTCCCAAAGCTGGCGCTCTACCAGGCTGAGCTATACCCCGATTTCGAACCCTCAACCGCTTTTGCGGGCTGAAGCTTTGAAATGCTACGGGTGACGCCTAGCCTAGTCAATCCGTATCAAAGCACACCGAACTTTTATCTTTCGTTCGGTCCGTTTGGCGATTCACTGCCTTGCGGTGCAAGCCGTGATGCGAACATCACACCTTGCTGTTAAATGGCGCGCCCGGAGAGATTCGAACTCCCGACCACCAAGTTCGTAGCCTGGTACTCTATCCAACTGAGCTACGGGCGCGTTTTAACTTTTGCCTCTTCGCTTAACCACCGGAGTGGAAAGCGCCGAAGCGAGAAGCGGAATTATTCAGATTCGAGGGCAGTGCGTCAATACTTTTTTTCAGTTTTTTTTCATTGCCGTGTGGAAACTTTCACGTTCGGCGATGAATGCACTTCACTCGAGCCGCTAAGTTTAGCCTTCTGTTTCACATTCGGCTAGACCTTGGGCTGAATTTTTTTCACATATGTGAAGCAACAGGGCGCGCGCTCTGCGCGAGGTGATACTGCGGCGCGTGCCTCCGATGAGGCTTTACGGCGATCACGCGCAACGATACGTGCTCCTGCACCAGATTGCGGCGCACCCTGCCCTGCAAAGAAAAGGCGGCACGTGGCCGCCTTTTCTCTGCCTGCTGTCTCGACGATCAGCGATCGGCGATACGACTCTGCGTTGCGGGATCGCCCACCTTCGCGCCCGTGTCGCCACGCGGCGGCGGAGGCGGCGGCGTGGAACCCGTGCCGGAGCTCTTCGACCAATCCGCCGGCGGGCCCGGAACGCGGCCGGCCATGATGTCATCGATCTGATGCGCGTCGATGGTCTCGTACTGCAGCAGCGCGTCAGCCATCACGTGCAGCTTTTCGATGTTGTTGGTGAGCAGGCCCTTCGTGCGTGAATAGGCGCGATCCAGGATGGAGCGCACTTCCTCATCGATCTTGCGCGCGGTCTCGTCGGAGACGTTCTTGTGCTGCGTCACAGCGCGACCCAGGAACACCTCGTCCTCTTCCTCGCCATAGGTCACCGGACCCAGCTTGTCGGACAGGCCCCACTTGGTGGCCATGTTGCGGGCCATCTTGGTGGCGCGCTCGATGTCGTTAGAGGCACCAGTAGTGACCTTGTCTTCGCCGAAGATCAGCGCTTCGGCGACGCGACCGCCGTACAGCGAGCACAGCTGCGATTCGATCGCCACGCGGTTCATGCTGTACTTGTCGCCTTCCGGCAGGTACATGGTCACGCCCAGCGCACGGCCGCGCGGAATGATGGTGACCTTGTAGACCGGGTCGTGCTCCGGCACGAGGCGACCGACGATGGCATGACCCGCTTCGTGATAGGCGGTCAGCTTCTTCTCGTCCTCGCTCATGGCCATCGAGCGGCGCTCGGTGCCCATCAGGATCTTGTCACGTGCCTTGTCCAGATGAATCATGCGGACTTCGCGGGCGTTCTCGCGAGCGGCGAACAACGCCGCCTCGTTGACGAGGTTGGCGAGGTCGGCACCCGAGAAGCCCGGCGTACCGCGCGCGATGGTCATCGGTTCGACGTCCGCCGCAGTCGGTACGCGGCGCATGTGCACCTTGAGAATCTGTTCGCGGCCCTTCACGTCCGGCAGGCCGACGACCACCTGACGGTCGAAGCGCCCCGGACGCAGCAGCGCAGGGTCAAGCACGTCCGGACGGTTGGTGGCGGCGATGACGATGACACCCTCGGTGCCCTCGAAACCGTCCATTTCCACCAGCAACTGGTTCAGGGTCTGCTCGCGCTCATCATGACCACCGCCCAGGCCGGCGCCACGATGGCGACCGACAGCGTCGATTTCGTCGATGAAGATGATGCACGGCGCGTGCTTCTTGGCCTGCTCGAACATGTCGCGCACGCGGCTGGCGCCGACGCCCACGAACATTTCGACGAAGTCCGAACCCGAGATGGAGAAGAACGGTACCTTGGCCTCGCCGGCGATGGCCTTGGCGAGCAGGGTCTTGCCGGTACCCGGCGGGCCCACCATGAGCACGCCACGCGGAATCTTGCCGCCGAGCTTCTGGAACTTGCCCGGATCGCGCAGGAATTCGACCAGCTCGCCCACTTCTTCCTTGGCTTCGTCGCAACCGGCGACGTCGCTGAAGTTGACCTTGATCTGATCCTCACCCTGCAGCTTGGCGCGCGAGCGACCGAAGCTCATGGCGCCGCGACCACCCGCACCGGCCTGCATCTGGCGCATGAACCAGATGAATACGCCGACGATGAGGATGATGGGCAGCCAGTTGAGCAGCAGGCCCAGCAGTGAGAAACCGTTATTGGACGGCTCCTGGCGGACCTCCACGCCCTTGTCCTGCATCTGCTTGATCACCGTATTGGTGGACCAGCCGAGGACGGGGGCGACGGTGCGGAACGAGCTGCCGTCTTTCAACTTGCCGCTGATCGCGGCCGGCTGGTCGGCACTGATGTTGGCCGTGGCCACATTGCCGTTATCCACGCTCTGCACGAAGCTGCTGTAGGCCAGATCCGAAGAGGACGCGCCATGCGGATTGAAGCTCTGGAACACCGTCAGCAGTACGACTGCGATGATCAGCCAGAGCAGCAGGTTTTTCGCCATTTCATTCATGCACGGTTCTCGCCCGATTGCCCACCGTGAATCTTGCGACCCACGGCCAATGCATACACCTCCCGCGAACGCGCGCGGGAGGCCTTAGGTTTACGCATCGTTACGCGGGTGAAGTCTGCGCGCAAGCTACGTATGTATTCGTCAAAGCCGGTCCCCTGGAACAACTTGATCAGGAACGACCCGCCCGGCTTCAGCCATTGACGGCTGAAATCCAGCGCCAGTTCGGCCAGGTCCATTGCCCGGATCTGGTCCGCCAGGGCCACCCCACTCATATTGGGGGCCATATCAGACAGTACAAGATCGACCTGCTGGCCCTGAAGGCGGCTTTCCAGTTCACGCAGGACCGACTCCTCGCGGAAGTCGCCCTGGAGGAAGTCCACCCCGCCGATGCCCTGCATGGGCAGGATGTCCATGGCCACCACATGGCCGGTATCGCCCAGGCGCTGGCGCACTAGCTGCGACCATCCGCCCGGGGCGGCACCCAGGTCGACCACGCGCATGCCGGGCTTGAGCAGCCGATCCTTGTCGATCAGCTCCTCCAGCTTGAAGACAGCACGCGACCGCAGGCCTTCGGCCTGGGCCTTTTTCACATAGACATCATCGAAGTGTTCCCGCAGCCAGCGGGAACTGCTTTTGCTGCGAGACATGGGTCGGCAACTGCCACAGATACGGAGGAGATGGCCGCATGATACCCTTTGCGGTCCTATCGCAGCGAATCCGAGACTGAACGCATGGCACTTTCCCCTTCGCAGCGCCGTTACCTGCGCAGCCTTGCGCACGATCTCAGCCCCGTCATCCTGTTGGGCGCCAAGGGTGCGACCGAGGCCGTGCTCAAGGAGCTGGACCTGGCCCTGTCCCACCACGAGCTGGTCAAGGTGAAGCTCTCGGGTGGCGACAAGGATGAGCGCCAGGAGCAGATCGACTTCCTCACCGAAGGCACCAAGGCCGAAAGCGTGCAGCAGATCGGCCATGTCCTGGTGCTGTTCCGCCGCAACGAGGACGAGCCCAAGCTCGCCCTGCCGCGCTAAGGGCTCACCGATGGACCTGTCGCTCGACCGCCCCGGCACTTACCTGTTCGTGCGTCGCGTGGGTGCGCGCAGCATCACCGTGGTCGATCGCGAACTGACCACCAGTTTTCTGCTGTCGCCCGAGCGGGCCATCGAAAACTGGCCGATTACCGCTTCGAACGAGCTGGACGCCAGTCACGTCGAGGCCATTCTCGAGCTCAAGCCTGAGGTGGTCCTGCTCGGCACGGGCGAGCGGCAGGTTTTCCCTGCCCCGGCTTTCATGGCCGGCCTGCTGCGCAAGGGCGTGGGCGTGGAAGTGATGGACAACGCCGCCGCCGCGCGCACTTACGACCTGCTGGCCGGTGAGAACCGGCGCGTGGTCGCTGCCTTCATTCTGCCCAAGGACTAAGCCAGCGCCGTGATCCCAGCAAAGGCTGGGATCGCGAGCGGCATCAACGCGACGGCAGGTAACCCAGCGGATCGACCGGGTTGCCGTCCTTACGGATCTGGAACTGCAACTCGTCGCGCGATGCGCCAGTCGCCCCCATCTCCGCGATTTGCTGACCGGCCGTCACGCGCTGGCCTTCCTTCACGAGTCGCTTGCTGTTGTGCCCATAGGCCGACAGGTAGCTGTCGTTGTGTTTGACGATGACCAGCTCGCCATAGCCCACCAGGCCATTGCCGCTGTAAACGACCACACCATCGGCCGCCGCGCGCACGGGATCCCCCCCCTTGCCGCCAATCTCGATGCCCGGGATAGCGTCACCCGACTGGAAACGCTTGATGAGCGTGCCGTCCGCCGGCCAGCGCCAGGTCACGCCGCCATTGCTGCGCGTTCCGCCGGCTGCGACGGGAGTCGGTGGCGCCGGCGGCGGCGTGTTGCTGGCCGTTGCAGCCGGGGCACCGGCCACGGGAACAACGGGCGTGGTCACGGCGGCCGGTGCCTGGGTCGTCGCATGAGCCGGGGCCGATGCCGCAGCGACTTCGGCGGCAACCTCGGCGGCAGGGTTGGATGCTGCAGTCGCTGTCGGCGCGGGCTGTGAGCCCGGCTGTGTTTCGGGCGCGGCATGGGCCGGCGCTGCCGGCTTGGCCGTCGTGGCAATGACCGGCGCCGTATGCGTTGCCACCGATGCTGGCTTGCCGCCGGCAGGCCCCAGTTTCAGCTCCTGCCCCGGCCAGATGGTGTAGGGCGAATCGATGTGATTCCAGCTCGCCAGATCACGCACGTCCACGCGGTTGCGGAAGGCGATCGAGTAAAGCGTATCGCCCTTGACCACCTTGTACGTACCGCCCGGCACAGGGCGCGCGCCTGGCGCAACCACCGCGCTCGGCGAGCTGTTGCCAGCCGCAGGTTCGACGACGACGGACCGCTGGGTGCCGCAGGCAGCCAGCAGGAGGACGGAGGTCAAACTCAGTGACCGGAGATATCCATTCATGTCGGTCAGCATAACGAGGCGCCCCGGTATTTTCATGCGTACCACGCCGGCGGGCCACCTAGCCCGCCGGCCGGCGTTCAGTGCGACAGGAACCACCACGCCGCCAGCCCGACCAGAATGATCAGCGCCGCCCAGCCAATGCGTTCGATGTGTTTGTGCAGGATACGCTCGGCACGCTCGCCGAACAGGCGGATGAGCAGGGCCAGCAACCACACGCGCTTGCCACGGCCCACCGCCATGCACACCAGGAACGGGATCACCGGCACGCCGACAATGCCCGCCGCCCAAGTGACGAACTTCATCGGCACCACCGGCTGCAAGGCGGCCAGCGCCAGCACCACCATCAGCCCGAGCCAATGCTGGTTCATCTGCATGCGCAGGTTGTCCACGCCCTTTTCGATGGGCGCCAACAGGTGCAGGCTGTCCAGCAGCGGCGACAAGGCGTGGAAGGCCCAATGGCCCAGCGCATAGCCCACCAGCGAACCCAGCAGCGAGAACAACAGGCTGATGTTGGCGTAGAAGAATGCCTTGTGGCGCTTGCCGAGCATCATCGGCGCCAACATCACTTCCGGCATGATCGGGAAGATGAAGGCTTCGATGAAGCTCAGGCCGCACAGGTAGTACAAAGCCTTGGGGTCGCGCGCCCACGTGAGTGCACGCGCGTACAACGGTCCGAACAGACGCATTCTTAGTGGCTTCCTTGGGTACGCATCAGCCGATGCCGCCGAGCAGAGGCACGAAACTGACGGCCGCCAGTTCCTCCTGGACGAAATCGCCCTGCCCGTCGCCACGCATGCGGATCAATGTCTGGTTGCTGGGTGAACCCACCGGCGCCACCAGTACGCCGGTCGGGCTGAGCTGATCCAGCACGGCGTGCGGAATCGCATCGCCGGCGGCGGTGAGGATGATGGCGTCGAACGGAGCCTCGTCGGCCCAGCCCAGCTTGCCGTCATCGTGACGCGAGCGGATGTTGTTGAGGCCGAGCTGACGGAAGCGACGACGCGCCTGCCGCAACAGCTCTTCAATGCGCTCGACGGTGAACACCTGGGGCACCAGCTGCGCGAGCACGACGGCCTGGTATCCGGAACCGGTGCCGATCTCCAGCACCTTCTGCGGCATGCCCTGCTTCGCATCGAAATGCTCGAGCAGCGCCTCGGTCATGCGCGCCACCACCCAGGGCTGGGAGATGGTCTGGCCATGGCCGATAGGCAACGCGGTGTTTTCGTAGGCGCGCGAGTGCAGCGCCTGGTCGATGAAGTGGTGCCGCGGCGTATTGCGGATCACGTCGATCACGCGCTGATCGCGGATGCCTTCTTCCTTCAGCTTGACGGCCAGGCGGTCGCGCGCGCGTTGCGAGGTCATGCCCTCGCCTTTCAATGCGGATGGCGGCAACGGATGCACGTTCATATCCTCACGCTGCCTCATCGGCAGAGTCGCCGCTACCCACGCCCTTGTTCAACGCGCCGACCCAGCTACTGACCTTTTCCAATGCCTGGAAGCGCGTCAGATCGACATGGATGGGCGTCACCGAGACGTAGCCGCGACGCACCGCGTTGAAGTCCGTGCCAGGGCCGGCGTCGTCGACATCACCTGCCGGACCGATCCACCAGATTTCCTTGCCGCGCGGATCGGTCTGCTTGATGCAGGGTTCGGAACGATGACGCTTGCCGAGGCGCGTCACCTCGAAGCCGCGGATCTGCTCCCAAGGCAGGTCGGGCACATTGACGTTGAGGATGGTGTCCGCCGGCAGCGGGTCGTCGCGCAGGCGCTGCATCAGCAGCAGCACGGCATTGGCTGCCGAATCGTAATGCTCGCCCTTGTGGTCCTTGCTGACCAGTGACACGGCGATGGCCGGCAGGCCAAGGAAACGCCCTTCCATCGCGGCCGATACGGTACCGGAATAGATCACGTCGTCGCCGAGGTTGGCGGAGTTGTTGATGCCGGACACGACCATGTCGGGCTCGTGATCGAGCATGCCGGCCAGCGCCAGGTGCACGCAGTCGGTGGGCGTACCCGCAACACGGTAGTAACCGTTGTCCATGCGCAGCGCACGGATGGGCGCATCGAGCGTGAGGGAGTTGCTTGCACCGGAGCGATCGCGGTCAGGCGCCACCACCGTCACCTGGCCGATCGCACCGAGGCGTTCGGCGAGCACGCGGATGCCCGGTGCATCCACGCCGTCGTCGTTTGAAACCAGAACTCGCATGATGATCCGTTCAAAGCCAGTCGCGGCAGCGCTGCAAAGGCGGCGCTCGCCGGGTCAAGCCTGAAGTCTACCGGACCGGCGCGGTGGTTTCACATCAAGACCGCTCATGTTTCAGAAGGCTGACAGTGCCACCATCGCCATCGGCGACTCACGCTCGCCGCGACACCGCCGAGACGCCCGTGCATTAGGATTCAAACCATGAAACCGCGCCCGCCCAGCCCCATTTCCGACGACGACGCCCGGCTATTCCGCGACGCCATTGGCGAGGTGACGCCACTCACCCCGGCCGAACCCGCGCCGGCCGCGCCCAAGCCCGAACCGCTTCCGCGCATGCTCGAAGCTGACGAGGCCGCCGTACCGGGCGAACTGCTGGATATGGCCTTCGATCCGACCCTGATCGAGGTGGGCGAGGAGCTGAGTTATCTGCGGGACGGCTATTCGCCCAAGCTCCTGCGTCAGCTCAAGCGCGGGCAGTTCAGCATTCAGGACGAGATCGACCTGCATCAAATGAACGCCGCCACGGCACAGGCGGTGATTGCGGATTTCCTGGCGGAGGCGAAGCACAACGGTATCCGTTGCGTGCGCATCGTGCACGGGAAGGGGCTGCGTTCGCGGGCAGCCGGGCCGGTGTTGAAGGTGCTGACGGATCGCATCTTGCGCCGGCGCGATGATGTGGTGGCGTTTGCTTCGGCGAGGCCGATGCAGGGCGGGACGGGGGCGGTGGTGGTGCTTTTGAAGGGGTGAGGGTGGCCCGCTCTACGCGGTGCGCTTTGTGCGTCGGCTGGACGTACCTCACAGGATGAGCATGGGCCGACCAAGTGCGAAGTCAGTAGAACTGGCTTTTCGAACTCGCCTCACCCTTTCTATTCGTCATCCCTGCGAAGGCTGGACAAGCGCGAAGCGCGTCCCACGGGACTAGCTTCGCGTCGCAGAACGCCTCAGTACTGCTCCCTCTCCCCTTCGGGGAGAGGGTTGGGGTATTGCCACCTTCATGGTGGTGAGGGGGCAACCTAGCCTCATCGTTTCATTCTTTAGCCGTCATCCCAGCGAAGGCTGGGATCCAGTGACTTTGCTCTTGGCTTTGTTAGGCCTGCGGTCTCGTGCGCTTCCGCGATCGGGCCGCTTACGCAGCGGGCGTTTCAACCTTCTGCCGAAGGCCGAGTCACTTTTCTTTGCTGGCCCAAAGAAAAGTAACCCAAAGAAATGGCCTTCAAAGCTCTCGTAGCACCGTGTTGAATACGAGCCTTGGAGCTCGAGGTAATCGGCACCGGGCGATCCATCCGACACACGGTACGGCTACCCCGCAACGTGCCATAGCGCAGAGGTGCTCTGCATAGCGTGGAATACAAGCACGCAAGCGTGAGGAATCCGGGTTGCGTGGCCACCTTCGCCTCTACACCGCGGGTACGCCGAAACGCTACGCAACGCGTCGTGGCCAAGAGGACTTAAAACAAATCCCGCGAAATTCGGGACAGCGAGGCAACGTGTTCACGCCATGCCGAGCCACAGCGCGGCGCGATGTGTAGCAAAGCTGCACGAGCCGTTGGCTCGGCGCTTTGGCTTTTGACTTCAGCCCCCCCCTTGCGCGGCGGTGAGGGGTGGACGATCAGGCCCGAAGGGGAACCTTTTCGCCGGGGCAGGAGCCCCGTCGAAAAGCCCAGCCGCCCCTCGCGAACTGGCCGGCTTCACCGGCCAGCGCCAAGCGGGGGTGCCCTTTCTTTTGGCATTGCCACCATCTCGGTGGTTACTTTTCTTTACTCCGGGCATCCTGCCCTCCGCCCTTCGGGCCGGCTTCGCCGTTCGCATGCGCTCCTGCGCATGCGTGGGCAAGCAAAGAAAAGTGACCCGGCCTCCGGCAGGAGGTCGGAAGCCCGCCGTCCCACAGGGACTACCTTCGGGTCGCAACGAGCCAGGTCGCCGCCACGCGACAAACCGAGCGAGAGCCAAAGTCACTGGACCCCAGCCTTCGCTGGGGTGACGGCTAAAGAGCGAGGCGGTGAGGCCAGATTGACTCCTCACCACCATGAAGGTGGCAATGCCCTAACCCTCTCCCCGGAAGGGCAAGGGAGCCAACGCTCAACCGGTCCGCGCCAACTCGCGAACCACCGTCGTCGCATACGCCCCCGCCGGCAGTTCAAAACTCAACTCCAGCGACGTGTCATCCAACCAACGCCACGCCAGGCTCTTCGGAATCATACGCAGCGCACGCCGCTCCTGATCCATCTTCGCCGCCACCAACCCTTCTGCCAGATCGGCATTCTCCGCAGCCAACGCATTCTCCAGCGCCGCGACTTCCCCCTGCGCGGGCGTATCACCACGCCCCCACAACGGCCCCGACGGATGGATATCTCCCGTCGCCAATCGCTCCGAGAGCGCTGCGTCGAACGGTTCCGGTCCGAACCATGAGCGTGAACCCGCCAGCGACCAGATCTCACCCTCCATCGGCGAATCCCACGCATCACGCTCAATGCGCGCCGCCAGCACCGCATTGAAAATGTGCGAACGCGCCGCCGACAACAGGAAATGCCGCTTGTCGCGATCCACACGACGCCCCGCGAACATCGCGCGCGCCTGTGCCACGTTGCCGCCTTCGCGCCCGAAACGCTGCTCGCCGAAGTAATTGGGCACACCACGCTGGGCGATCTGCTTCAGCACCTGCTCGGCGACCGCGCGATCCCCTTCGACCTGACGCAACACCAGCACGAAGCGGTTGCCGCGCAGCGCGCCGCGCTTGAGCTTGCGCTTGTGGCGCGTCACGGCGAGCACTTTCACGCCTTCCGCCGGGAATGCCGACCAGTCGGGATCGGACTTGCCGGCCAGTTGCACGGAGAACGTCTGGCGCGTGACCGCGTGGCGATCTTTCAGCCCCGCGTAGCCCACGTTGAGCGGAGGAATGCCGGCGAACTTGGCCAGCTCTTTGGCGACCCAGTCTGTGTTGGCCCCGCGCTTCTCCACCCACAGCAGCGCGTGTTCGCCTTCACCGTCAGCGTCGTATCCGAGGATTTCCTCGACCTGGAAATCTTCCGGGGTGCTACGCAAGGTGGCGGTCAGCGGCGGGTTGCCATAGGCGTAAGGCAGTTCGAGATCGGACATGAGACTCCACCGGCGTCGCCGGCCATCAGGGGAACATCGCGCCAGCGGCGCATTACATCAGGAAGAGCGTGGCAAGACCGAGAAAGATGAGGAGTCTGCCAGGATCGGCTGGCGGCCAGCAGGGCACGGTAGCCCGGCGCCGGGTCGAGCGGCGCGTGCAGGCGCGGTGTCTACTTCCTGTCTCCGGCCCCGCTCATGCCAGAACGAGCAGCACACAAGCCTGTGCCGCGATACCTTCGCCTCGACCGGTGAAGCCGAGTTTTTCGGTGGTCGTGGCCTTGATGCTGATGCGGTCGAGTTCGCAACCCAGCTCCTCGGCCACCGCTTCGCGCATGGCGAGCGAGTGGGGGCCGACCTTGGGGGCTTCGCAGATCACGGTGACATCGGCATTGCCCAGCGCGTAACCCTGTTCGCGCATGAGCTTGGCGGCGTGACGCAGGAAGATCCGGCTGTTCGCGTTGCGCCACTGCTCCTGGCTCGGTGGGAAGTGCCGGCCGATGTCACCCAGCGCCAATGCGCCGAAGATGGCATCGCACAATGCATGGATCACCACGTCACCATCGGAATGGGCCACGACACCACGTGTGTGCGGTACACGCACACCGCCCAGCATCACGTGGTCGCCTTCGCCGAAGATATGGACGTCGAAGCCCTGTCCGATTCGCATCATGGGAACTCCTTGAAGCCCAGACGGGCTTTACTTCATACGCGACAACAGGAATTCGGCCAAAGCGAAATCCGTTGCCGTGGTGACCTTGATATTGTCTTCCGCGCCCTCGACCAACAGCGGCGCGAAACCGGCGCGCTCCATGGCCATCGCCTCGTCGCTGACGGTAACGCCCGCCACGTAGGCGGCCTGCAACGCCGCCGACAGTTCGCCGCGACGAAACATCTGCGGCGTGAATGCACGCCAGCGGTGATCGCGCGGCTCGGTGATCTCGCTACGGCCATCGTGGTCGGCGCGCTTGAGTGTGTCCCGCAGTGGCGCGCCAAGCAGCGCGCCGCCCGCAGGCATGCCCACATCCATCAAGCGGGTAATGTCCGCTTCGCGTACGCAGGGGCGCGCGGCGTCGTGCACCAGTACGAAGCTGTCTTCGCGGATGTCGGCAGGCAATGCACGCACGCCAGCCAGCACCGAATCACAACGCTCCGCACCGCCGATGGTGGTGAGCACCGGCTTGCCATACAGGTGTTCGACGCCCGGCCAATGTCCGTCGCCTTCACCCAGCACGACCATCAGGCCGGCGATGCGCGGATGCAGGGCCAACCGTTCCAGCGTGTGCAGGATCAACGCCCGCCCGGCCAGCGGAAGGTATTGCTTGGGGATGCTGCCGCCTACGCGCGTGCCGCGCCCCGCCGCCGGCACGACACACCAGAGTGCCGCGCTCATGGATTGCCGTTGCTTGATGAGGCCGCGGCTGGCGCCTTCGCAGCACCCGGCTTTTCGACCACCTGATAGAACGTTTCGCCCGGTTTGATCAGGCCGAGTTCGGCGCGGGCGCGCGCCTCAACGGCCTGCTCGCCGTGCTTGAGGTCGCTCACATCCGCGCCAAGAGCCTGGTTGCGCTGGGTCAGCTTGTCGTTGTCCTCACCCTGCTTCTTGACGGCGGCACGCAGTGTTTCCACCTCGTGCACGCCGCCGTGACCGTTCCACAGTTTCACCTGCAGGGCGATCAGCAAGGCAATCAGGATCAGGGCGACCCAACGCACCATGGGCTAAGCGTCCTCCTCAGCCCGGCAGCTTGGCCAGGTTCGGGAACGCGTTGCGGCCGGCGTAGACCGCGGCCGAACCCAGCGCCTCTTCGATGCGCAGCAGCTGGTTGTACTTGGCGACGCGGTCGGTGCGGCACAGCGAGCCCGTCTTGATCTGGGTCGCGGTGGTCGCCACGGCGATGTCGGCAATGGTCGTGTCTTCCGTCTCGCCCGAGCGATGCGACACGATGGCCGCGTACTTGGCCGCGTCGGCCATGGCGATGGCTTCCAGCGTCTCGGACAGCGTGCCGACCTGGTTGACCTTGATCAGGATGGCGTTGGCGATCTTCTTGTCGATGCCTTCCTTGAAGATCGCCGGGTTGGTGACGAACAGGTCGTCGCCCACCAGCTGCACAGTCTGGCCCAGCTTGTCGGTCAGGTGCTTCCAGCCGGTCCAGTCGCCTTCGGCCATGCCGTCTTCGATGGTGACGATGGGGTACTGCTTGGCCCAGCTGGCCAGCACGTCGACCCACTGCTCCGGCGTGTACACCTTGCCCTCGCCTTCCAGGTCGTAGTTACCGCCCTTGAAGAACTCGGAGCTGGCCACGTCCAGGCCGAGCAGGATGTCGCTGCCCACCTTGTAGCCGGCCTTGTTGACGGCTTCGAGGATGGTGTCCAGCGCTTCGATGTTGGAACGCAGGTTCGGCGCGAAGCCGCCTTCGTCACCCACGGCGGTATTCAGGCCCTTGCCCTTGAGCACGCTCTTGAGCGCGTGGAACACCTCGGCGCCGGCACGCAGCGCTTCGGAGAAGCTGGACACGCCGACCGGCAGGATCATGAATTCCTGCACGTCGACGTTGTTGTCGGCGTGCGCACCGCCGTTGATGATGTTCATCATCGGCACCGGCAGCGCGCCCGGCTTGCCGGTGGTGCCGTTGATGGTGGCGAGGTACTGCCACAGCGGCTGGCGGTTCTGCGCCGCGACGGCGTGGGCGGCGGCCATGGACACGCCGAGGATGGCGTTGGCGCCCAGCTTGCCCTTGTTCGGGGTGCCGTCGAGGTTGATCAGCTTGGCATCCAGGCCGCCCTGGTTGGCGGCGTCGAAGCCCTTCAGCTCGCTGGCGATGGAGTTGTTGACGTTGAGCACCGCGTTCTTCACGCCCTTGCCCAGGTAACGCGCCTTGTCGCCGTCGCGCAGCTCAACCGCTTCGCGCGAACCCGTCGACGCACCACTCGGCACGGCAGCGCGGCCAAAGCCGCCGCCAGCCAGCGTCACTTCCGCTTCAAGCGTGGGGTTGCCGCGGGAATCGAGGATTTCACGTGCGTGGATGCGGGTGATTTCGGTGCTCATGGGATCCGTAGCTTGATGAGGTGAATAAAGCGGGGAAATATCCTGCCTGATTTGCGGGGGATGCGCTTCATTCGCCTCCCCATCCTGACTAGGCGCCGGGTGCGAATCAGAGCGTGTGTTCCAGGAACTGATGCCGCTTGGTGACCTGGTCGAGTTCGAGCAGGGTTTCCAGCAGCGCCTCCATCTTGTCCAGCGGCCAGGCATTGGGGCCGTCGCTGAGCGCCTTGGAGGGGTCCGGATGCGTTTCCGCGAACAGTCCGGCCACGCCCACAGCCACGGCCGCACGCGCCAGCACCGGCACGAATTCGCGCTGGCCGCCCGAACTGGTGCCCTGCCCGCCCGGCAACTGCACCGAGTGCGTGGCGTCGAACACCACCGGGCAACCGGTGTCGCGCATCACGCTGATCGAGCGCATGTCCGAGACGAGGTTGTTGTAGCCGAAGCTGGCACCGCGCTCGCAGACCATGATGTCGTCGTTGCCGACGGCCTTGGCCTTTTCGACCACGTTCTTCATGTCCCACGGCGCGAGGAACTGGCCCTTCTTGATGTTCACCGGCTTGCCGGCGCGGGCCACGTTCTGGATGAAGTCGGTCTGGCGGCACAGGAAGGCCGGCGTCTGCAGGACGTCGACCACCGCGGCCACTTCGTTCATCGGCGTGTACTCATGCACGTCGGTAAGCACCGGCACGCCGAGCTGACGCTTCACTTCGGCCAGGATCTTCAGGCCGGCCTCCATGCCCGGACCACGGAAGCTGGTGCCGGACGAGCGGTTGGCCTTGTCGAAGCTGGACTTGAAGATGAAGTTGATGCCGAGCTTGGACGTGATTTCCTTCAGCTTGCCGGCGGTGTCCATCTGCAGTTGTTCGGATTCGACCACACAGGGACCAGCGATCAGGAACAGCGGCTTGTCCAGGCCGACTTCGAATCCACACAACTTCATGCGACAGACTCCTTGGCGAGACGCTCACCCTCGCGCACCGCCTTGAACTCGCGGGCGGCCTGCACGAAGCCGATGAACAGCGGATGGCCGTCGCGCGGGGTCGAGGTGAATTCCGGGTGCGCCTGGCAGCCGAGGAACCACGGGTGCTTCTGCTGCGGCAGTTCGACGATTTCGACCAGCAGGTCGTCCATCGACTTGCCCGAGATCACGAGACCGAGGTCTTCGAACGTCTGGCGGTAACGGTTGTTGAATTCGTAGCGATGGCGATGACGCTCGCGCACCACGTCCTGGCCGTACAGCTCGCGGGCCAGCGTGCCGGCCTTGAGGCGGCATTCCTGTGCGCCCAGACGCATGGTGCCGCCAAGGTCCGAACGCTCGGTGCGCGTCTCGACTTCGCCGGTGGCCGTGGTCCACTCGGTGATCAGGGCGATCACGGGATCCGGGCTATTGCGGTCGTTTTCGCTGGAGTCGGCGTCGGTGAGGCCGGCCACGTTGCGGGCGAAATCCACCACCGCCGCATGCATGCCGTAGCAGATGCCGAAGTACGGCACGCCCTTCTCGCGGGCATACCGGGCCGCCAGCACCTTGCCTTCGAAGCCGCGCTTGCCGAAGCCGCCCGGCACCAGGATGGCGTCGGCGTTGCCGAGCACCTTGGCGGCGCCTTCGGCCTCGACCTGTTCCGAATCAACCCAGTTGAGATTGACGCGGGTGAGCTGCTTGATGCCGCCATGGCGCAGCGCCTCGCCCAGGGACTTATAGGCGTCCTTGTGCTCGACGTACTTTCCGACGATGGCGACGGTGACCTCGTCCTTCGGATGCTCCACGGCATCGACCGTGCGCTGCCACGAAGACAGGTCGGCCGGACCGGCCTGAAGGCCCAGGCGCTTGACCACGATGTCGTCGAGGCCCTGCTTGTGCAGCCACAGCGGCTGCTTGTAGATGATGTCCACGTCGGTCGCGCTGATCACGGCGTTCTCGGGAACGTTGGTGAACAGGGCGATCTTGCGGCGCTCGCCGTCCGGCAGCGGCTGCTCGCAACGGCACAGCAGCACGTCCGGCTGGATACCGATGGAGCGCAGCTCCTTCACGGAGTGCTGGGTCGGCTTGGTTTTGATCTCGCCGGCGGCCTTGATGTACGGCACCAGGGTGAGATGCATGAACAGGCACTTCTCCGGACCGTGCTCGCTGCGCAGCTGGCGGATGGCCTCCAGGAACGGCAGCGACTCGATATCGCCCACCGTGCCGCCGATCTCGACCAGCGCCACGTCGAAGCCACGGGTGGCCTCGTGGATGCAGTGCTTGATCTCGTCGGTGATGTGCGGGATGACCTGCACGGTGGCACCCAGGTAGTCGCCGCGGCGCTCCTTGCGGATCACCGATTCGTAGATCTTGCCCGTGGTGATGGAGTTCTTGCCCGTCAGGCGGGTATGGACGAAGCGCTCGTAGTGGCCCAGGTCCAGGTCGGTTTCCGCGCCGTCGTCGGTCACGTAGACCTCGCCGTGCTGGAAGGGACTCATGGTGCCCGGATCCACGTTGATGTACGGGTCGAGCTTCATCATGGTGACCGATAGGCCACGCGCTTCCAGAATGGAAGCCAGCGACGCCGCGGCGATGCCCTTGCCGAGTGAGGACACCACACCGCCGGTGACGAAAATCAGGGGGGTCATGGGATGCAGCCGTGCTGGAAATATGTATTTTAGAGGAAGAACGGTCTCACCGCGAGGGCTTGCGGCGGGGTAAATGACTGGGTTGTTCAAGTTGGGGCGTGTCGGGCGGGCCAGCCGCCGCGATTCATGCCCTACCCCTCACCGTCATTCCGGCGAAAGCCGGAATCCAGCGCCTTCCCTTGCCCCCCCCTCCAAGTCACTGGATTCCAGCTTTCGCTGGAATGACGACTTGGAGACTGAGGGAGAACCCACCCACCCGGATCCATCGGATGCCCCAAACAACAAGGGCGCCCGAAGGCGCCCCTGTCGCGACCTCAGCCCAATACCGGTTTATTCCACCGGCACCATGTGGGAGGTCGGATGCATCATGTTCACATTCATGTTGTGCAACACCCACAGCGAGCCGACCACCACGATGGCCAGGATCAGGATGGTGAACAGCATGATGGACAGGTTGCCGCGCTGGGACGGCGACGTGCCCATGTGCAGGAAGTAGACCAACTGGACGATCAGCTGGGCCACGCCGAACACGACGATGCCAGGCATCATCAGGTCATGCGGGACCTTGCCGCTCATGACCACACCAAACGAAGCCAGCGTCAGCACCACCGACAGAATGAAGCCGGTCAGGTAGGACTTGGTGCTGCCGTGGTCGGCGTGATCGGCACCGTGGTGGGCCTCATGGGAATGGTGGTTGCCGGACATCAGATGGCCCCCCGCAGGTAGACAAAGGTGAAGACGCAGATCCAGACGATGTCCAGGAAGTGCCAGAACAGGCTCAGGCACGACAGGCGACGCTGGGTGGCATCGTTCAGGCCGAAGCGACGGATCTGGTCCATCATCACCACCAGCCAGATCAGGCCGCAGGTGACGTGCAGACCGTGCGTGCCCACCAGCGTGAAGTAGCTGGACAGGAACGCACTGGTGCTCGGGCCGGCGCCTTCATGGATGAGCTTGGCGAATTCGTACACTTCCATGCCGATGAAGCCGGCACCGAACAGGAACGTCACCGCCAGCCACGCCACCACGCCGCCCTTCTTGCCGGCGTGCATGTTGAGCATGGCCATGCCGAAGGTGACCGAGGAGATCAGCAGCAGCATGGTCTCGCCGAGCACGTAAGGCAGCTCGAACAGTTCCTTGCCGGTGGGGCCGCCCGCCGTGCTGTTGGCCAGCACGGCAAACGTGGCGAACAGGCCTGAGAAGATCAGGCAGTCGCTCATCAGATAGATCCAGAACCCCAGCAGGGTCTTGGATCCATCGTCGTGGTGATGCGCGTCCCCACCACCGTGGGAGACGCCGTCGAGCGCGCCGTGGGTGGCGCTTACTGCAGGACTGCTCATGGGTTACGCCACCTTCTGACGCTGCGGCGCCGCTGCCGGAGCCACCTGCGTGGTCTGGAATTGCTTGAGCTGGGCGTGACGCGAACGCTCGATGCGCTCGACCTCGGCCGCCGGCACCCAATAATCGATGTCACGATCGTAGGCGCGGACGATGAAGGCGCCGATCATGCCCAGCAGGCCCACGGCCGCCAGCCACCAGATGTGCCACACCAGGGCGAAACCCAGGACGGTACCGAACGCGCCCATGACCACACCGACGCCGGTGTTGCGGGGCATATGGATGTCTTCGTACTTGGTAGGTTGCACGTAAGCGACTCCGTTTTGTTTGTCTTCCCAGAACTGGTCCAGCGCGTGGACCTGGGGCAGCGATGCGAAGTTGTAGAACGGCGCCGGCGAACTGGTGGCCCATTCCAGGGTGCGGCCACCCCACGGGTCGCCGCTGGGATCAGTGAGCTTCTTGCGGTCGCGGATCGAGACATAGAACTGCACCACGGTGCAGAAGATGCCCAGCGCGATGACGGCCGCGCCGAGGGCAGCGACGATCAGGTACGGCTGCCACTCCGGGTTGGCGTAGTGGTTCATGCGGCGGGTCATGCCCTTCAGGCCCAGCACGTACAGCGGCATGAAGGCCAGGTAGAAACCGACCAGCCAGCACCAGAACGACGCCTTGCCCCAGAACTCGTTGAGGCGGAAGCCAAACGCCTTCGGGAACCAGTAGTTGATCGCCGCGAACACGCCGAACACCACGCCGCCGATGATCACGTTATGGAAGTGCGCGATCAGGAAGACGCTGTTGTGCAGCAGGAAGTCCGCACCCGGCACGGCCAGCAGCACGCCGGTGACGCCGCCGATGACGAAGGTGACCATGAAGCCCACCGTCCACAGCATCGGCACGTTGAACTCCACGCGGCCGCGATACATGGTGAACAGCCAGTTGAACAGCTTCGCACCAGTGGGCACGGAGATGATCATCGTCGTGATGCCGAAGAAGGCATTCACGCTGGCACCCGAGCCCATGGTGAAGAAGTGGTGCAGCCACACGACGAACGACAGCACACCGATGCACGAGGTGGCGTACACCATCGATTTGTAGCCGAACAGCGGCTTCTTGGAGAACGTGGCGACGATTTCCGAGAAGGCACCGAAGCACGGCAGGATCAGGATGTAGACCTCCGGGTGGCCCCAGATCCAGATCAGGTTCACGTACATCATGGCGTTGCCGCCAAGCTCGTTCGTGAAGAAGTGCATGTCCAGGTAGCGGTCAGCCGTGAGCAGGGCCAGCGTCACCGTCAGCACCGGGAACGCGGCCACGATCAGGATGTTGGTGACCAGCGCAGTCCAGGTGAACACCGGCATCTGCATCAGCTTCATGCCCGGCGTGCGCATCTTCATGATGGTCACGATGAAGTTGATGCCGCTCAGCGTGGTGCCAAGGCCGGACAACTGCAGCGACCAGATGTAGTAGTCGACGCCCACCGTTGGGCTGTATGACAGCCCCGACAGCGGCGGGTAGGCCAGCCAACCGGTGGCAGCGAAGTCACCGATGAACAGCGACATCATCACCAGCACCACGCCCGACATGAACAGCCAGAAGCTGAGCGAGTTCAGGAACGGATACGCCACGTCGCGCGCGCCGATCTGCAGCGGCACCACCAGGTTCATCAAGCCCGTGATGAACGGCATGGCCACGAAGAAGATCATGATCACGCCGTGGGCGGTGAACACCTGGTCGAAGTGGTGCGGCGGCAGGTAGCCGGCCGATTCGCCCGCCGCCATGGCCTGCTGCAAGCGCATCATGACGGCGTCGGCGAAGCCGCGCATCAGCATGACCAGCGCCACGATGACGTACATGATGCCGATCTTCTTGTGGTCCACCGAGGTGAACCACTCCTTCCACAAGTAACCCCACAGACGGAACTTGGTAAGGGCGGCGAGCGTCGCCGCGCCGCCGAGGAGCACGGCAGCGAGCGTGATCATCACGATCGGCTCGTGATACGGGATCGCGTCTAGGGTGAGCTTTCCAAACATGGCTTACTTCTCTGCCTTGACCGGGGTGATGGCCGAGGACGTCGCGTCCCCGCCCTCGTGGTGGTGCATGTCCATCTGCATGCTTTCCTGCGGCGCGTCGTGATGCATGTCTTCCATGGGCATCTCGCCGTGCTTGGCGGCGTCATGCGACATCTCGCCCATGTGCTTGTTGATCACGCCGACGAACAGGTCCGGCGTCACGTTGCCGTAGTAGGCCACCGGCGCCTTCTCGCTCGGCTGTGCCAGCGTCTTGTAGCTGTCAGCATCGAGCGTCGCCTGCGTGGCCTTGGCCTTGGCGATCCATTCCTTGAAGCCATCCTCCGACGTCGCGATGGCCTTGAAGTGCATGTCCGAGAAGCCCTCGCCACTGAAGTTGGTCGACAGGCCCTCATACGTGCCCGGCTCGCGTGCGATCAGGTGCAGCTTCGTTTCCATGCCCGCCATCGCGTAGATCTGGCTGCCCAGCTGCGGAATGAAGAACGCGTTCATCACCGAATCGGAGGTGATCTGGAAATTCACCGGGCGATCGGCCGGGAAGGCCAGCTCGTTGACCGAGGCCACGCCGTATTCCGGGTAAACGAACAGCCACTTCCAGTCGAGCGACACGACCTGCACCGTCACCGGCTTGGCCTCTGACTCCAGCGGCTTATACGGATCGAGCTCGTGCGTGCTGATCCAGGTGATGGTCGCCAGGATGACGATGATGATGGCCGGGATGGTCCATACCACCACTTCGATCTTGGTCGAGTGCGACCAGTTCGGCGCGTAGGTGGCCTTCTTGTTCGAAGAACGGTAGCGCCAGGGGAACCACAGCGTCATCGCGATCACCGGGATCGCCACGATGGCCATCAGGCCCAGCGCGATCAGGATGAGGGACTTCTCGTGGGCGCCGATATCGCCCTTGGGCGTAAGGACTTCCAAGTTGCAGCCGCTGAGCAACACAGCGGCGCCAACGCCTGCGTAGCGCAGGCGCGAAAAGAGGGCTTGCATGTTCACTGACTACCTGGGGTGCAGCGTGGGGACGCGGCATGGTAGCCATGTTAGGTTCGTGTTGGTACTTCTTTGAGACACAATGCCGCACATGCAATTTTTTGCGCAGGCGCCCGCGACCTATTGACTAAAAAATGCAAGAGCGCGCACCCGCATTCGAGCGTCGACTTTGGTAGAAAACCGAAGAAAAATCGGCACCCGCGGCCCCTGCTACCATGCGTCGATGGACCACACCACGCCCGCCCGACTGACCGCCCTGCGACAGGCCATGCGGCAGCACGATGTCGCTGCCTGCCTGATCCCGACCGCAGACCCGCATCTTTCCGAGTATCTGCCCGCGCACTGGCAGGCACGGGAGTGGCTGTCGGGCTTCACCGGGTCGGCGGGCACGCTGGTGGTTACCGCTGAACACGCGGGCCTGTGGACCGACGGCCGCTATTTCGCCCAGGCCACCAAGGAGCTGGCCGGCAGCGGCATCGACCTGATGAAGCAGCGCGTGGCGCATGCGCCGGAACATATCGACTGGCTGTTGGAACACCTCGGCGAAGGCCAGACGCTCGCCGTGGCGGGCGACAGCTTTCCGCTGGCTGCGGCGCGGCAGCTTGAAATACGTCTGGAACGCATCGGCGCCCGCCTGCGCACCGACCTGGACCTGCCCGCACAGATCTGGACGGATCGCCCCGCCCTGCCTGCCGCCCCGATCGTCGAACATGCTGCCCGCTACGCCACCCAGCCGCGCGCAGACAAGCTCGGCCGCATGCGCACCGCCATGCGCAAGCTGGGCGCGACGCATCATCTGATTTCCAGCCTCGATGACATCGCCTGGCTGACCAACCTTCGCGGCAGCGATGTGGAGTGCAATCCAGTATTCCTCGCGCACCTGCTGGTGCAGGCCGAGGGACACGCCACGCTGTTCGTGGATCGCGGCAAGCTCACCGATGCGCTGGTGAGCGCGCTAGGCGCGGACCAGATCCGCATCGCCGATTACGCCACGGTGACCGACGCACTCTCCGAACTGGGCGCGAAGGATCACCTGCTGCTCGACGGCAATCGCGTCGTCGTGGCTGTGGCGTCTGCCATTCCTGCCGCCGCCGCACGGATCGAGGCGGCCAACCCGTCTACCCTGCTCAAGGCGCGCAAGACCGAAGCCGAGCTGGAACACATCCGCGACGTCATGCGCCGCGACGGCGCCGCCCTCGCGCGCGCCTTCCGCCGACTGGAAGAGCGCGTCACCGCCGGCATGAGGCAGACCGAGCTGGACGTGGACGCACTGGTCCGCGAGGAACGTTCCGCGCAACCAAACTTCGTCGGCGAAAGCTTCTCCACTATCGCTGGCTACCAGGCCAACGGCGCACTGCCGCACTACCGCGCCACGCCCGAGGCGCACAGCACGCTCAAGCCGCAGGGCCTGCTGCTCGTGGATTCCGGCGGCCAGTACCTGGGCGGCACCACCGACATCACCCGCGTGCTTGCGCTGGGTGAAACCACCGCCGAGCAGCGCCGGGATTCCACACTGGTGCTCAAGGGCATGATCGCGCTCAGCCGTGCCCGCTTTCCCAAGGGCGCCAGCGGCCCGCAACTCGACGCACTGGCGCGCGCCCCGCTCTGGGCCAGTGGCATGGACTTCGGCCACGGCACCGGCCATGGCGTCGGCTACTTCCTCAATGTCCATGAAGGTCCACACGGCATCCGCCCGCCGGCCTCCGGCGCCACGCTGGTGCCGCTGGACCCGGGCATGATCACCTCGATCGAGCCCGGCCTGTATAAGCCCGGCCGTCACGGCATCCGCCACGAGAACCTCGCGGTGGTCATCGAAGCCGACAAGACCGAGTTCGGAGAGTTCTACGCCTTCGAAACCCTGACGCTGTGCCCGTTCGACCGCCGGGCGCTGGAACCGGGCCTGCTCAATCCCGAGGAGCGGGCCTGGCTGGACGACTACCACGCCACCGTCCGCGCCGCCCTGTCGCCCCTGCTGGAGGACGCGGACCTGGCGTGGCTGGAACGGCACTGCGCCCCGCTATAGAGCCGCCCTCCACCCCGGCCGCCGCACATATATATGTGCGCAGCGCTGCCCTGGCTCGTCATCCTTGCCTAGGCCAGGATCCAGTCGCGATGGCGTGCGGTGGTCGCCGCATCCGCCAGGGCGTTGATTACACGCAATAACCTGTCGTTACGACGCTGGATCTCGGCCAGCGCCGGGATGACGAGCAAAAACAACAGCTCCCACGCCCCATCTTGACCCCTCCCCCGCGCCCCGCCATCCTCCTGCGCTTAACAAGATTCGATCCTTACCCATGAGCAGTCGTTACAACGCCGCCGACATTGAAGTCCTCTCGGGCCTTGACCCGGTCAAGCGCCGCCCGGGCATGTATACGGACACCTCCCGCCCGAACCATCTGGCGCAGGAAGTGATCGACAACTCGGTGGACGAGGCCATCTCCGGTCACGCCAAGACGCTGGAAGTCATCGTGCACACCGACGGTTCAGTCGAGGTGTCCGACGACGGCCGCGGCATGCCGGTGGACATCCACCCGGAAGAAGGCGTGCCAGGCGTCGAGCTGATCCTCACGCGCCTGCATGCGGGCGGCAAGTTCTCCGGCAAGAACTACAACTTCTCCGGCGGCCTGCACGGCGTGGGCGTGTCGGTGGTCAACGCGCTGTCCAATCGCGTGGAAGTCACCATTCGCCGCGATGGCAACGAATACCGGATGGCCTTCGAGAACGGCGACCGCGCCAGCGAGCTCGACATCATCGGCACGGTACCCAAGAAGAAGACCGGCACCACGGTGCGCTTCTGGGCCGACCCGAAATATTTCGATTCGCCGAAGATTTCGCTAGGCAAGCTGCGCCACCTGCTGCGCGCCAAGGCTGTGCTGTGCGCCGGCCTTAACGTGAAGCTGGTCGACGAAGCCACAGGCGACGTCAACGAGTGGTACTACGAGGACGGCCTGCGCGATTACCTGCGCGACGAGCTGTCCAGCGCCGAAGCGATTCCCGCCGAACTGTTCGTGCACCACCTGCAGCGCGAGGCCGACGGCCTGGACGTCGCGCTGGCCTGGCTGCCGGAAGGCGAGCTGGTGCAGGAAAGCTACGTCAACCTGATTCCAACGGCGCAAGGCGGCACGCATGTGAACGGCCTGCGCTCGGGCCTGACCAATGCGATCCGCGAGTTCTGCGACATCCGCAACCTGCTGCCGCGCGGCGTGAAGCTGGCGCCGGAAGACGTGTGGGAGCGCCTCGCCTTCGTGCTGTCCGCCAAGCTGCAGGATCCGCAGTTCGCCGGCCAGACCAAGGAGCGCCTGTCCTCGCGCAACGCCGCTGGCATGGTGGAGGGCGTCATCCACGATGCCTTCAGTCTGTGGCTCAACCAGCACGTGGACCTGGGCGAACGCATCGCACAGCTCGCCATCGAGCGCGCGAGTGCGCGCCTCAAGGCGGCCAAGCAGGTGGTGCGCAAGAAGATCACCCAGGGTCCCGCCCTGCCCGGCAAGCTCGCCGACTGCACCGCCACCGACCTGACCCGCACTGAGCTGTTCCTGGTGGAGGGCGACTCGGCAGGTGGCAGCGCCAAGCAAGCACGCGACAAGGAATTCCAGGCGATCCTTCCGCTGCGCGGCAAGATCCTCAATACCTGGGAAGTCGAATCCGGTTCGGTGCTCGCGTCCGAAGAAGTGCACAACCTCGCGGTTGCGATCGGCTGCGATCCCGGCAAGGACGACCTCTCCGGCCTGCGCTACGGCAAGGTGATCATCCTCGCCGACGCCGACTCCGACGGCCTGCACATCGCGACCTTGTTGAGCGCACTGTTCCTCAGGCACTTCCCGGCACTGGTGCGCGAAGGCCATGTGTTTGTCGCCATGCCCCCGCTGTTCCGCGTGGACGTGGGCAAGCAGGTGTTCTACTGCCTCGACGAGAACGAGAAGAACGCCATGCTGGAGCGCGTGCAGCGTGAAAAGATGAAAGGCCAGGTCAGCACCACCCGCTTCAAGGGTCTGGGTGAGATGAACCCGGGGCAGCTGCGCGAATCGACCATCCATCCGGATACGCGTCGACTGGTGCAACTCACGGTGGATACCGATGACGGCACGACCAAGCTGATGGACATGCTGCTTGCCAAGAAGCGCGCCAGCGACCGCAAGGCATGGCTCGAGGAAAAGGGCGACCTGGCGACGCTGGAGGTTTGACAGCAGGGCGGCAGCAAGCCGCCCCGGATTTGCCTGTTTTGGTCGCCGTCCTCACACAATCGGCGGCCATGCTTATGGACACGGACATCCAACCAAGAGCGGCACCATGCTACTCGCAGAGTATCCACAGGAAGTGGAAGGCCACCCGGATGTGGCAGCGCCCACCACGCAAGTCGTTCCGATTCCCCAGACACGCCTCTCCGGACTCGATGGCCTCCGGGCCATCGCCGTCACGGCCGTGGTGCTTTTCCACGCCGACTTCTACTGGGCCCGCGGCGGCTACCTGGGCGTCGACCTCTTCTTCGTCATCTCCGGCTTCCTGATCACCGGCCTGATGGCTCGCGAAGTGGACGGCACGGGGCGACTGGACCTGCGCGGTTTCTATTGGCGTCGCGCCAAGCGCCTGCTGCCGGCGTCCTGGCTGATGATGGCCGTCGTGGTGGCCGTGGCCGCATGGACCGCGCGCGATGCACTTCCCCACCTGCGCAACGACGTCATCGCTTCGCTGGCCTACGTGACCAACTGGGAGCTGCTGCGCAGCCAGACCTCCTACTTCGAAGCAACGGGCCGTCCACCGCTGCTTCAGCACTTGTGGTCGCTGGCGATCGAGGAGCAGTTCTACATCCTCTGGGCGCCGCTGGCTTTCATCGTGCTGCCGCGCATCGGTCGGCGCGCGATGACCATCATTGCCATCGCGCTTGCTGTGGCATCGGCCATGTGGATGGCAGTCCTGGCACACAGGATGGGCTATCCGGAGCAAGGTGATCCGTCCAGGCTCTACTTCGGCACCGATACGCACGGCTTCGCGCTGTTGCTGGGTTCGGCACTCGGTCTGCTCTGGCGGCCGTCGGTCCATGCCGGTCGCGCCCACGCCGTCGTGCGCATTGCCGGCTGGCTACTGGGCCTCTCTGCGCTCGCGATCATGATCACGCTGTTCGCCAGCATGGGCGAAGACACGCGCACGCTCTATCCGTGGGGCTTCCTGGCCGCCGCGGCGACAGCTCTGACCCTGATTGCCATCAGTACCCATCCGGGCCTGGCCTTCGGCCGCTGCCTGGACAACGCACCGATGCGCTGGATCGGTGAGCGCTCCTACGGCATCTATCTGTGGCACTGGCCCATCTTCATGCTGATGCGGCCCGGCATCGATCTGCGCGGCCTCGACGCCAACAGCATGTTCGCCTTGCGCATCGTGGCCACGGTACTGGTCGCTGCCCTGTCCTATCGCTTCGTGGAAACACCCATTCGACAGGGTGCCATCGAACGCATGCTGCGCGACGCCCGCACCACGTCCCGCCGCGTTCGTGGATGGTCGCGTGGCATCGCCATGACGGCCTGCGTGGTACTCGCCTTTGGCGTCATGGGCGCCATTCTCTGGCATGCCCCGGTGCAGGCCGGTCCTGCACGGGATGTGCGCGAGGCGCTGAATGTCGATGCTCCTGCCGCCCCCATCGTGCCCGCCAAACCTCAAGCCAGCGCCGCCGCCGAGGTTGCCGCAGACGTCGCTGCAGAGGTCGCCGGGAATCTGCAGCCCATCCCTGCGGCATCCGTGGAGGCGCCTGTCGTGCCGCTTGCATCGATGGACCCGCCGGCCCAACCCGGCGAACCTGCCGTGGAGAGTTTCAGCGGCGACGACATTACCGCCGTGGGCGACTCCGTATTGCTCGGCTCAAGCCGCCTCCTGAAGGTCAGCCTGCCCGGTACCGATGTGCACGCCACGATGGGATGGCAGGCCGTTGACGTCATCCGCCAGATCAAGGCGCTAAAGAACACCAGCGCCTTGCGCGCCGTGACGCTGGTGCACCTGGGAACGAACGGTTACGTCACCGAAGACCAGTTGCGGCAGATTCTTTCCCTGCTGTCGGACTGCAAGCGCGTGGTGCTGGTCAACACGCACGTGCCACGTCGCTGGATGGAGGCGAACAACGCGCTCATCGATCGCGTCGCACCGGATTTCCCGAACGTGGTGGTCGTCCGCTGGAACGACCGGTCGGACAACCAGCCGGATTATTTCGTCTCCGATGGTGTGCACCTGACCACGATCGGGCAACGGGCCTTCATCATGGACATCATGCGCACGGGGCACCTGGCGCGTGACGATGCGCCGGTGGCCTCCGACGAGGAGGCAACCGCCACGACGAACGCCGCTGGTGATCTGTCCCCCTCCCTGGTCCTGGCACCGCAGGCAGCAGCCAGTGACGACTACTGGCACAAGCTGGCGCTCTGCGAGACGGATGCGAACTGGAAAAATGGCGGCCGCCATTCGGGAGGGCTGGGCATGTCCGTGGACGACTGGAAAACCTGGGGGGGCGCCGGGTTTGCGCCGACACCGGCGGAAGCCACGCCCGCACAGCAAATCGAAATCGCCAACCGCATGTCCACTCAGGGCTGGACGAATGCGCAAGGCGAAGACGTCAAGCCGATCGGCTTTGTGCGCTGGCGCTGTGTGGCGGCGCTGGGTCGTCCGCATTCCGAATCGCCCAATATGTACACGCGCGAGAGCGTGCTCGCTCAGACATTCCACCTGGGCGAGCGCGGCGATGTCGTGCGGGATCTGCAGTTGATCCTCGGCGAGACCGGTGACGGCGTCTATACCAAGAAACTGCGCAAGAAACACATCACCTATTTGCAGCACAATGGCCTGCCCACCGAGTTGGCGGGCACGGATTCTTGAACGACCGGAGAACATGGCGCATGGCACCAGTGTCACGCTTGCTGATGATCAGTGCCTGGTGCGCTGGCCTTTTCGCCCTTTCCTTCACCGTCCCGACGCATGCGCAGGATGCCGCGCCGATGGATGGCGTGGGCGATCTTGTATGCCCCAATGCCCCCCCGGTGTCGCCCAAGCCCATCGCGGGCCGTCCAGCGGCGCGCGTCAACATGTCCGGCACGCAGATGCCCAGCGACGCCGAACTTGGCTCGTTGGCGAAAACCGTCATCCGCCCACAACCACTGCTCGATGCGCAGGCCATCGCCGGGCTGACGCCTGGAACGGATGGAGCATCGCGACGCATCGCCTTCTGGGGAGATAGCCACCTTGCCGGCGGTCCTTTCGCGCCCACGCTGATCCAGGCGCTGCGCAACCGCGGCCTGAGCGTCGCGCCACGCTTCCTGCCGCCGACGATGGGACGCGCCAACGTGGTCCTTCCCGGCTTGCGCGCGTACTGCATTGGGTCGGCATGGTCGACGGATATCGCCTATACCTCGCCCACGCCGCTCGACATCGGACCATCGCTGGTCAATCGGGTGGTCGATGCCGGTCCGGACAGCTACCTCTGGCTGGATCTGCGCGACGCCAATCGACTGGCTGACGTGCGACAGGTGCAGTTGATCTACAGTGCGCCGGCCGGCGCTTCCATCGACTATGCGATCGACGATGGCGACCGCCGTGCGGCATCCCTTCCCGCCAGCGTTGCGAGTCAGACACTGGTACTGGGCGGCAACGGCCCGATCTCCACGCTGAAGCTGCGGGTGTCGCAAGGCAAGCTAGTGCTGCAAGGCTTCATCCTTGAGCGTGCGCAAACACCCGACGTCACCATGGACGTCTTTGGCCTGCCCTCCGCCACCGTGAAAGGCTGGGCCAACGCGAATCCGAACACCCTCGCACAGGCACTGCACGGTGTGAGTTACGACGGCGTGGTGCTGGAGTACGGCACGAATGAAGGTGCCGATCCCAACTTCGATGGGGAGAAGTACGCCGACATGCTGAGCCGCGCCCTGGGCAACGTCCGGCAGGTGTTTCCCAAGGCATCCTGCGTACTCGTAGGGCCGCCCGACCGCGGCGTGCTGCGCCAGGGCAAGGGCGGTTCGCTACCGCTGCTGACCTACGGACGCATCCACCAGCGCATCGAGCAGATCCAGCGGGACGTGGGCAGCCGCTTCGGTTGTACGGAATGGAGCTGGCAGGATCTCATGGGGGGCCCGGGCGGCAGCTATGGTTGGGCGCACGCGGACCCCAGCCTGATGGGGCGTGACCTCATCCATCTCAGCCCCGATGGTTACCGCCTCACCGGACGCTCGCTGGCCCATAGCCTGGGCTGGTCGCTATAAGGTCTGTTAATGCTGTTCGCGTGGCCTGCGCCGGGAGCCTTGCCCGCCAGGCTACGAAGAATGAAGGGGTGTACGTCCGTACACGACTGAATGATGACGCGGCATGGCAGGCAAAAAAACCTGGCTCGAAGGGTTGTTTGTCCGTGACCGCCCGGTGGCAGCGCAACTGCCGTCCATGATCCAGAACAAAGCCTTCACCCGGCCCCGCGTTAAGCTCGCCGAATGCATGCTCATTGGACCAGTCGCGCCATCCAGACGCTGGAAGCCGAGGCTCATCGCTCGGCGGACACGCACCTTATCCGCCTCGACCTTCCGGCCTTTCCCGGCATTCCGCTCTATCTCAAGGACGAATCCGTCCACCCCACCGGCAGCCTGAAGCACCGGCTGGCGCGCTCGCTGTTCCTGTATGCGATCTGCAATGGCTGGCTGGAAGAAGGCCGCCCCGTAGTGGAAGCGTCCAGCGGCAGCACGGCCATTTCCGAAGCCTATTTCGCGCGACTGCTCGGCCTGCCCTTCTTCGCCGTCATGCCTCGCAGCACATCGCGGGACAAGGTGGCGCAGATCGAATTCTTCGGCGGCCATTGCCACTTCATCGACGATACCGATGTCTATGGCGCCGCCCAACGCCTCGCCGACGAACTGGGCGGCCACTACATGGACCAGTTCACCTATGCCGAGCGCGCGACCGATTGGCGCGGCAACAACAACATCGCCGAATCGATCTTCCGCCAGATGCAGCGCGAGCCCGATCCCACGCCGCGCTGGATTGTGGTGCCCGCAGGCACGGGTGGCACCTCCGCCACCATTGGCCGCTATATCCGCTATCGCGCCGGACAACACGACCGGACGCAACTGGCGGTCGTCGATCCAGAGCATTCGGTGTTCTACGACTACTACCACGGCCGCGACCGGGACCTGCAGCTGTCGCGAGGCTCCCGCATCGAAGGCATCGGCCGTCCACGCGTGGAGCCTTCCTTCATACCCGGCGTCATCGACCGCATGCTGCGCATCCCGGACGCCGCTACCATCGCCGCCCTGCGTCTGCTGGAAGCCCTACTTGGCCGGCGATGCGGCGGCTCCACCGGCACCAATCTGGTGGGCGCACTGAAGCTGATGGCCGAAATGACTGGCAGGGGCGAGCGCGGCCCTGTGGTCACCCTGATCTGCGACGGTGGCGAGCGCTACCAAGGCAGTTACTACGACCCTGATTGGCTGGATCGCGAAGGCCTTTACCAGCCCGATGAACTGTCGCGCCTGGAAACCGTGGCCCGGGAAGGCCGCTGGATCGACTGACCCGCGGTGCTTACACTCGACCTCTGCACCCGCCCACCGACGGAATTCCCATGGCCCTGACGCCGCCTATCGACCTGCACCGTTGGATCGACGAACACCGGCACCTGTTGAAGCCGCCGGTCGGCAACAAGTGCATCGTGGATGGGGACTTCATCATCATGATCGTCGGTGGCCCCAACGCACGCACGGACTTTCACTACGACGAAGGCCCGGAGTTCTTCTACCAGATCGAAGGCGAGATGGTGCTGAAGGTGCAGGACGATGGTGTGCCGCGCGACCTCCCCATCCGCGCCGGCCAGGTGTTCTATCTGCCGCCCTGCGTGCCTCATTCGCCGCAGCGCATGCCTGATTCCATCGGGCTGGTGATCGAGCGTCGTCGCCTCGCCGGCGAGAAGGACGGCCTGCTGTGGTTCTGTGAGCGCTGCAACCACAAACTGTATGAGGAGTACTTCACCCTCGACAGTATCGAGCAGGATTTCCCGCCGGTCTTTGAACGTTTCTATCGCTCCATCGATGCGCGTACCTGCGTGGAGTGCGGACACCTGAACTCCGCGCCGGCGAAGTACGCCTGAGGCGCCATCCGGCGCGTCCACCGATATCGCTCAACCGCGCTGCAACCATTTGCCGGCCATGCGGCGCAGTGACTCGTCGCTGGCGGGATCCGCGGCGATCTCTCGAATCGAGCGCCACGCCAGGGCGTGCGACTCTTCACTGACTTCGAACGCCTCGCTCGCTCCTGCGCGCACCACGTAGCGCACGTCGTAATGCCAGTGCTCCGGCTCTTGCGCGCGCGCGGGAATGCGATGGCGATCCAGATCGAACGGCTCCGGCTCGACGCTCAAGCCGCTCAGGCCGGACTCCTCTTCCGCCTCCCGCAGCGCCACGCGCGACAGGTCGGTATCGCCGTCTGCGTGACCGCCCAGCTGGAGCCAGCGCTCCAGTTTCCGGTGATGTGTAAGGAGCACACGCTCACCATCGGCACTGACCAGCCAGGCCGAGCCGGTGAAGTGCCCCTCGTGGTTTGCGCGCTCAAAACCATGCACGCCGGCATCCAACTTCTCGACGAAATAAGAGACGTCGGCCTCACTTGGCCATTGCCGAGCGTAATCAATAAATTGCTGGCGCAATGCGGTCACGGATGACGTTGTCCTTAGATGTTTTCCGTCCGCGAAATGCAGAACGGACCTTCACATTATCTCAGGCTGCACCGCTGACAGCGCAACGGACCTGATCTCTAGCATCAGCAGGCACCCACAGTTTGTGGATTTCTCGCTGCAGCAGGGACGGTTCTTATGCGCAAAACCGTTATCACGGCACTCGGACTCATCGCGTGCGCCGCGCAAGCAGGTACGCAGGAAGCGAACTTCACCGGCCCGCTGATCACCCCCAACGCGTCCGCCCTTCCCGCGGGAGTCGTCCTCGTCGAGCCCTACTTCATCTACTCGGAATCCCATGCAAACTACGATGCGCAGGGCAACCGGCATAGCGATCACCCAGGGGCGCACCAGTGGTTGTGGCTTGTGCCGGTCACGGTCGGCCTGACCCATCGCCTGAATGTCCAACTCACCGCAGGAACGGTGTACAACGTATCCGGCAGCTATCACAGCGATGGCGCCCACCTCGCCGACACCACGCTCACGCTGCAGTACATGTTCGTGGCGCCGGCCGCGGATGGAAGCGGGCCGGCCGTCTCCGCCAGTTACGCGCACGTGTTTCCCACCGGGAAATACAATCGCCTCGGAAACAACCCACTCAATGCGACCGGCACCGGCGCATCCGTGGACAGGATCTCGCTCTTTGCACAGCAGATGTTCTGGCTTGGCAATGGCCACCCGCTGCGCGTGCGCGGCCAAGTCGCCTGGAGTCCTGAGCCTCCGCGCATCTATCTCGATGGCGTGAGCGCGCATGGCACCAGTGAAGTTTTCCAGGGCTGGGTCAAACCGGGCTCGTCGCTGGGCATCACTGCCGCCGTCGAATACGGACTGGACCGTCACTGGGCGCTCGCCACCGACCTGACCTGGAGCCACCAGCGCAGTGGCACGTTGCTGGGCACGAATTGCTGGCCGGATGGTTACCAGAACGTGGAGCGTCGCAACCCCGTCAACTGGACCTACAGCATCGCTCCGGCCGTGGAATACAACGTCAACGGAAACTTCGGCATTATCGCGGGCGCCCAGATCAGCCTTGCCGGCCATCGGAGCGCGGCCTACGTGACGCCACAGATTGCCGTAAACATGGTGTTCTGACGGTGTTGCCACGCAACACATCCAACGCAAAAAACCGCGCCACGTGGCCGATTGCACGGGCTACGCCGGCGCTTTCAGGGAAGCCGCAACGCAGCTTGTGCCTCCGCACCCCGCTGGGCTATGGTGCCCTGTCGCGGGGGAAGCGACGTTACGACCATGGCAAAAGTCACGGTTTCACGCTTTTAAAAAACGATACATCAGGCGGTAGGGGAGAAACATGCTGAAAAACCTGTTCGCGACGCATCCGATCCAGGCGTCGCCGCACGTCGACGCAGGCGAACTGCCGCACGACAGCCTGCAAGGCGAAGCAAGTCTCAAGCGCGTACTGACGGCACGTCATCTCGTAACCCTAGGCATCGGCGCCGTGATCGGTGCCGGTATCTTCGTCATCACCGGCCAAGCTGCCGCCGAACACGCCGGTCCCGCACTGATCATCAGCTTCATTGTCGCCGGCATCGCCTGCGCCTTCGCCGGACTGTGCTACGCAGAATTCGCGGCGATGATCCCGGTCTCGGGCAGCGCCTATGCGTATTCCTACGCAACGCTCGGCGAGATCGTCGCCTGGTTCATCGGTTGGAACCTCGTCCTCGAATACCTCTTTGCCGTCGCCACCGTCGCGGCGGGCTGGTCCGGTTATTTCAACGAGTGTCTTTCCATCCTCGGACACTGGACTGGACTGTCGCTGTCATTGCCCGACTATCTTTCGACCGCGCCGCTCAAGTTCACCGACACGCACCAGATCGTCACCACCGGCGCGCTCATCAACCTGCCCGCCGTGCTCATCGTCAGCGCGCTCACCTGGCTGTGCTACGTGGGCATCACGCAGTCGACCTTCGTCAACTCGCTGATCGTGACGATCAAGGTGCTGGTCATTGCGCTCTTCCTGATCTTTGCGTTCCGCTTCATCAACCCGGCCAACTGGCACCCCTTCATTCCGCCGGAAGAAGGTCCGGGCCGCTTCGGCACCAGCGGCATCTTCCGCGCCGCCGTGCTGGTGTTCTTCTCGTACGTCGGGTTCGATGCCGTATCCACGGCCGCCGGCGAAGCCAAGAATCCGCAGCGCGACATGCCCATCGGCATTCTCGGCTCGCTGGCCATCTGCACCGTCCTGTACATCGCGATGGCACTGACACTCACCGGCATCGCCCCGTACTACAAGCTGGGCACGCCTGAACCGGTGGCTACGGCGCTGAGCCTCTATCCGCAGCTGACCTGGCTGAAGGCCATCGTGTCGTTCGGCGCACTGGCCGGCCTTTCGTCGGTGATCCTGGTGATGCTGCTGGGCACTTCGCGCATTTTCTTCAGCATGGCGAAAGACGGACTGCTGCCCAATGGCATGTCCCGCGTGCACGCCAAGCACCGCACGCCGCACGTGGCGACCATCATCGCCGGCGTCTCGGCGCTGGTGATTGCCGGCCTGTTCCCGGTGAGCATCCTCGGCGAGTTGGTCTCGATGGGCACCCTGCTGGCGTTCACCACGGTGAGCATCGGCGTTCTGATCCTGCGCTATACCCGCCCTGACCTGCCGCGTTCGTTCCGTGTTCCGGGCGGCATGCCCGGCATCTGGTTCGTGAGCCTCGCTGGCGCCGTGATCTGCCTCTACCTGTTCTGGCAGTCGTTCCGCGCCAACTGGCCCCTGATGCTGGGCTGGACCACCATCGGCATGCTCATCTACGCTTTCTTTGGGTATTCCCACAGCAAGCTCCGCAAGCAAAACTCCTGATCCGACACGAAGGGCCGGCCCAGCGCCGGCCCTCTCGTTTTGCCCCAAGAGCCTGTTTTTGATCTCCGCAGCACCAGGCCGACGCATGCTCAAACAGTTATTCGCCCGCAAAACCGACTTCTCCGACGCCGACGACGCGTCCCACGGCCCCACCCTTCGCCGAACACTCGGCCCCTGGGGCATCACTGCACTGGGCATCGGCGCCGTCATCGGCACCGGTATCTTCGTAGTGACAGGGCAGGCCGCCGCGGAACACGCGGGCCCGGCCGTGCTGATCTCCTTCATGCTGGCTGCGATCTGCAGCGCCTTCACGGCGCTGTGCTACGCCGAGTTCGCCACGCTCATACCGATTTCAGGTAGCTCCTACTCATACGCCTACGCGACGCTGGGTGAATTGGTGGCCTGGTTCATCGGCTGGAACATGGTGCTCGAGTACGGTATCTCCGCCTCCGCGGTGGCGGCGAGCTGGACCGGCTACTTCACCAGTCTGCTCGACAGCATGGGCATCCATCTGCCGATCGCCTTGACGGAAGCGCCATTGGCCTTCACCGACGGGCATCTTGTGACGACCGGTCATCTGATGAATCTCCCCGCGGTCGCGATCGTGATGGCACTGACGGCGCTTTGCTACGTGGGCATCAAGGAATCGGCCGGGCTGAACGTCCTGATGGTGGCGCTCAAGGTGGGCCTGATCATCGTGGTGGTCGTCGCCGGTTACCGTTATATCGATCCGGCCAACTGGCATCCGTTCATCCCCGCCAACGAGGCGCCCGGCAAGTACGGCTGGTCCGGCATCATGCGCGGCGCCGCCATGGTGTTCTTTGCCTATATCGGTTTCGAGGCGACATCGACAGCGGCGCAGGAGTGCAAGAACCCGCAGCGCGATCTGCCATTCGGCACGCTGGTGTCACTGGTGATCTGCACGGTGCTCTATCTGGCGATGGCGGCCGTGCTCACTGGCCTGATCTCCTACACCCAGCTCGGCACGTCGGAACCGGTCGTGACAGCGGTGAAGAACTATCCGCAGCTCGGCTGGCTGCGACTGGTGGTGGAAATCGGCGCGTTGATCGGCCTGTCCTCCGTGATCCTGGTGATGATCATCGCGCAGCCGCGCATCTTCATGATCATGTCGCGCGACGGCCTGCTGCCGAAGGTGTTCAACCGCATCCATCCCAAGCACCGTACGCCGCACATCAACACCGTCATCACGGGCGTCGGCATTGCCATCCTCGCGGCCGTGTTCCCGCTCGATCTGCTGGCGGACCTGACGTCGATGGGCACGCTGATCGCCTTCGTGGCGGTGTGCGCGGGCGTGCTGATCCTCCGCTACACCTCGCCGCAACTGCATCGCGGCTTCCGGGTGCCCTGGGCCTGGTTCATCTGCCCTGCCGGCGTGATCAGCTGCCTGGCCCTGCTCTACTTCATGAGCTGGTTCAACTGGCTCCTGATGATCATCTGGACGGTGATGGGCTTGGCGATCTACTTCGGCTACGGCATCCGCCACAGCCGCCTTCACAAACGCCCCAACCAGGGATAAGCGGGATTCGGCGGCGATCTGACGCCAACGTCGCCGAAAACCCCTTTCAAGGCCACCTCACCTCCGGGGAACGAATGATTGCCGGCAGGCGATTATTCGTGAGGCCCAGTCTTTAATGATTTTGTAAGTTATTGTTTTTACTTATTTTAACGAGACTTTTTCGAGAAAATTTTGGGGCCTGCGGGCCCCAAAATGCCCGGCCAGGAGTATCATTTGTGCTCCGTGGGTTGATCACTTGGCAGTGGGCCCCGGATTGCCGCCCGGCGCGTCAGGCGGGTCAGCTCCTCGGCCTGACGCGTCTGGGCAGCATCTTCTCTCTCACCGAGTTCTTCGGTTCGAGCGTTACTGTTTACGACGACGAAAAGCATTCGCTACCACCATGCGAATGGTGCTCGCGTACGTGATGACTGCGTCAGAAAAAAAGAAAGGCCGACATGAATGCCGGCCTTCGACTTTCCGCTGAGTGAAACGATCAGGCTTTCTTCGGCGCGTGCGATACGCACCAGCCCTTCGCATTCACCGCCTTGCCCGGGAACAGCTGGCACGGTCCGTAGCCCGACGGGCCACCGGAGTAAAACTGGCAGTTGGCACAGGTGTCGCCCGCCTTGTGCTTTGCATCGGTCGACTTGCTGGCGTCCTCGACGTAACCGAGTGCCTTGGCGGTCGGATCGGAGTCAGCCAGGTGCGGCAGGTCGGCAGCGCGCGCCATGCGCGGCAGGGTGCCGATCACAGCGGCGGCGACAGCCGTCCCGGCTGCGGCCTTGAGAAACCGGCGACGCGATTCGATATCTTTCTCTTGCGACATGGGTCCAACCTCCGTCGTAAAGCATTCATGTTCGCCACGCCCGTGACGAACCTTTCCCGATCGTACTAGTCCTGCCGATAAGTCGTGAGAATGGATCGCATTTTCGGCGATCTGAGAAAAATACCCGTGGTATAGTGTCTGTTCATTTGGACGTCCATACATCATGAGCCAGGTACTCCCCGATACCATTTCGCCCGCGCTGTTCGCCGAGCGCTCCGACGCCATCGCCGATGCCGCGCGCGAACTCGCGGCCGCTGGCTGGACGCCGGCCACCAGCAGCAACTTCTCGATGCGACTCGACGGCGATCACGCCGCGATCACGATCTCCGGACGCGACAAGGGCAAGCTTGGCCGCGACGACATCATGCTGATCGACATGAACGGCAAGGCGGTCGGCACCAGCGCGCGCCCCAGTGCAGAGACCGACCTGCACACGCAGATCTATCGCCGCTACCCCGAGATCACTGTGGTGCTGCACACGCACTCGCGCACCCAGAGCGTCGCCTCGCGCCTGTTCGCGAAAGATGGCGTGGTGAAGCTGGAGGGCTGGGAACTGCAGAAGGCCATCGCCGGGCAGACCACGCACGACGCCGAACTGGCGATTCCGGTATTCCCCAATACGCAGCACATGCCCGAACTGGTTGCGCAGGTCGATGCATGGCTGGACAGCGGCCGCCCGCTGCACGCTTATCTCATCAACGGCCACGGCATCTATACCTGGGGCCGTGACATGGCCGAGACGCGCCGCCACCTGGAGGCGCTGGAATTCCTGCTCGGCTGCGAACTCGATCTCCGGAGGTTGTCCGCATGAGCCGTCTGCGCATTTTCAACGACGCCCAGCCCCAGGCGCCGCTCTCGGTTCACACCGGGCATGCGGATATCGCTCACGAACTGTCAAAGATCGGTGTGCGTTTCGAGCAGTGGGACGCCAGCCAGCCCATCGCGCCGGGCGCCAGCCAGGACGAGGTGATCGCCGCCTATCGTGGCGACATCGACCGCTTGATGTCCGAAGAGGGCTACCAGGCCGTCGACGTGATCAGCCTGAAGCCCGACCATCCGGACCGTGCCACGCTGCGCCAGAAGTTCCTCAGCGAACATACGCACAGCGAGGACGAGGTGCGCTTTTTCGTCGCGGGCGCAGGCCAGTTCACCCTGCACGTGGACGGCAAGGTCTACGACGTGCTGTGCGAACAGGGCGACCTGATCGGTGTGCCGGACGGCACACGCCACTGGTTCGACATGAGCGAGTCCCCCTACTTCGTAGCCATTCGCCTGTTCACCAACAAGGACGGCTGGGTGGCCCAGTTCACCGGCGAGGATATCGCCGCGCAGTTCCCCCGCATGGCGCCCCACGCGTCCGCACAGGCGGCCTGAACCGCCAGCCCGGCCACGGCTGGCCGGGCTGAACCAGATCATGAACCGGAACACCGCCGCTCGCCCCCAGGGCCCGGCGCCGGGTAAGCTTGCCCCCTCCTCGACCTGGCTTTTCCGCATGACCGTCATCCGCGCCATCGTCACCGACATCGAAGGCACCACCAGCTCGATCAGCTTCGTCAAGGACGTGCTGTTTCCGTACGCCTACAAGCGCCTGCCTGCCTTTGTCGAAACGCATGGCGACACACCCGAGGTGCAGCACTGGCTGCATGAGGCGGCCAGGGAGGCGGGTATCGTCGAAGCCCCGCGTCAGGAAGTGATCGAGCTGCTGTTGCGCTGGATCAAGGAAGACCGCAAATCCACGGCACTGAAGGCACTGCAGGGCATGATCTGGCAGGAAGGCTACTCCAGCGGCGAATACCAGGCACACGTGTATCCCGAAGTGTCGGCCAGGCTGCACGCGTGGCGCGGTGACGGCATGCACCTTTACGTCTATTCCTCAGGCTCCGTGCCAGCGCAGAAGCTGTTCTTCCGCTACAGCGAGGCGGGCGACCTGACGCCGATGTTCTCCGGTTACTTCGATACCGAAACCGGCCCCAAGCGCGAGCGCCTGTCCTATGAGCGCATTGCCGAGGCCATCGGCGAGCAGCCGGCGCACATCCTGTTCCTGTCCGACATCGTGGAAGAGCTCGATGCCGCCCGCGCGGCCGGATACCACACGGGTTGGCTACTGCGCGAACCGCTGGAGATGCCGGACGCACCGCGTCACCCCGCACATCGCACGTTCGACGACATCGTCCCCTGACCGCTGCCGGTTGCCGCCATGCGTACTGCCCTGACCGCTTTGCTCGCCTTTGCAGCCGGCGTATTGCTCATGGTCGCCCTGTCCCATCACGCGCCAGGTGCGTCGGACACCGGCGCGATGGATCAGTCCGCGCAGACAGGCACAGTGCCCGCGCCGTCCAGCACGGCCACCACGGACGAAGGCGATTCGACGGCTGACAACTGGCCCCAGCAGGCGCCCTCGCCGGAGCAGGTCATGTACGCGCAGCGGAGCATGGTGGACAAGGCACTGGCCGAACTCGGTCCGCGCACGGCAGGGCATCCCAACCTTTACGTCGTGACCTTCGGTGCCGACGGTGGCGAAGACGTGTTCCGCAACGAGGCCGAATACGCGGCGAAAATGTTCCCGCAGCGCTTCGGCCCGGATACGCACGTCGTGGTGCTGGAGAACAACCCGGGCTCACTGGAAAAGCATCCACTCGCCACGTGGAGCAACCTCGAACAGACGCTGGACGGCCTCACCGCGTTGATGAAGCCGGACGAGGATATCCTGCTGGTCTACCTCACCACGCATGGCGACGAAGACCACAACCTGCTGGTGGACATGGACCCTCTGCCACTGGACCAGATCGGCGCTGGCGATCTCGGCGACATCCTCGCCAAGCGCCCGTTCAAGTGGAAGGTGGTGGTGGTGAACTCCTGCTATTCCGGCGGTTTCGTGCCGCCGCTGCAAGGCCCGGGCACGCTCGTGATCACCGCCGCTCGTGCGGATCGCAGTTCCTTCGGTTGCGGCTCCGACTCCGACATCACGTATTTCGGGCATGCGTGGCTGGTCGATGGACTCAACCACACGGCGGATTTTATGGAAGCCTATCGCCTGGCATCCACCGAGATCGCGCAGTGGGAAGCAAAAGACAAGCTAACGCCTTCCGAGCCGCAGATGAGCGTTGGCACCGGTATTGCCGATCAGCTCGCCCTGTGGCGCAAGCATGTCTCGCCGGGCCCGGCGGTAACCTTCAAGCCGGCCATCCCGGCGTCGATATTGGGCCACCCAGGCGGGCACCGCTGAGCCACTGGCCGCCGCTCATGCCGGCACAGGGCTGCGAGCCTGCCAGATCCAGCGTTCCGCGCTGAGCGGAAGGGCCTTTTCGTCGAGCGGAAACAGCACTGCGCTACGCGGCGCTATGCGCAGCGAAGCGCCAGCCTGCAAGCCCAGGCGCAACAGGTCTTCGCTCGCCACATCCGCCTCCAGCGCCAGGTCGAGCGAGGCCACGTAGAGATCCAGGTGAGCCACGCTGCCCGCCAGATAGATGTGCCGCAGATGCGCATCCCACGCCGGCTCCGATGGCGGCACGGCAAGACGCAGCTGCTCCGGGCGCACATAGGCCACAGCCTCCGCGAACCGCCCTTCCCACGGATCGCCATCGGGCATCCATCCACCGGCTGCGAAACCGTTGCCATGGCGGCGCACGGAGAAACGATTCACCTTGCCGATGAACTCGCACACGAAAGGCGTGGCGGGCTGGTGATAAATGACCTCGGGCGATCCCACCTGCTCGATGCGCCCGTTGTTCATCACGGCGATGCGGTCGGCGAGCTCAAGCGCCTCTTCCTGATCGTGCGTAACGAAGATCGTGGTGAGCCCCAGCTCCTCGTGCAACTCGCGGAGCCAGCGCCGCAGGGTCACGCGCACTTGCGCATCGAGCGCGCCGAACGGCTCATCCAGCAACAATATCTCGGGCTCAACGGCGAGCGCGCGTGCCAGGGCCACGCGCTGCCGCTGGCCGCCGGAGAGCTGCGCCGGATAGCGATGGCCCAGGCCGTCCAATCGCACGCGATGCAGCAAGCGGTCCACGCGTGCCCGGATTTCCGCGCGTGAAGGACGGGAGCGCCAGGGCCGCACACGCAGACCGAAGGCGATGTTTTCGATCACGGTGAGATGGCGGAACAACGCGTAATGCTGGAACACCATGCCGATGCGCCGCTCGCGTGCCGGCGTCGCGAGGAAGTCCTCGTCATCGCTGAACACGCCACCGCTGTCGGGATAGTCCAGGCCGGCCAAGATGCGTAGCAAGGTCGTCTTGCCCGACCCGGATGGCCCGAGCAAGGCGAGGAACTCACCTGGCGCAATGCTCAGGCTGACATCGTCCAGCGCCTGGAAGCCAGCGAATCGGCGATGGAGTCGGGACAATTCAAGCCGCATGCCGTTCCCTCAATGTCCGCCGGGCGCATGTGCGGCGATCTCGTCGCCGTAGCGCCATTCCAGCAAGGTTTTCACCGCCAGCGTCACCAGCGCCAGCAAAGCCAGCAAGGAGGCGACCGCAAAGGCGCCGACGTATTCGTATTCGTTGTAGCGCATTTCCACTTCCAGCGGCATGGTGGTGGTCAGTCCGCGGATATGGCCCGATACCACGGACACCGCGCCGAACTCGCCCATGGCGCGGGCATTGCATAGCAGCACGCCATACAACAGCGCCCAGCGAATATTGGGCAGGGTGACGCGGAAGAACATCTGCCAACCGGTGGCGCCCAGCACACGCGCCGCCTCCTCCTCCTCGCTGCCTTGCGCTTGCATCAATGGAATCAGCTCGCGGGCGACGAACGGCAGCGTCACGAACATGGTCGCCAGCACCAACGCCGGCACGGCAAAGATGATCTTGATGCCATGCTGATCCAGCCACGGACCGAACCACCCCTGCGCACCGAACAGCAACACGTAGACCAGGCCGGAAATCACCGGCGATACGGAAAACGGCAGGTCGATGATGGCGCCAAGCAGCGCCTTGCCGCGAAATTCGAAACGCGTCATCGCCCACGCCGCGGCGACGCCGAACACCACGTTCATCGGCACGGCGATCACGGCCACCAGCAACGTCAGGCGTATGGCCGACAGTGCCTCGGGTTCCTTGATGGCCTCCAGATAAGGCCCGATGCCTTGCCGGAATGCCTCGACGAATACCGAGGCCAACGGCAGCAACAGGAACAACAACAGGAACACCAGCGCCAGCAAAATAAGTACCAGATGCACCCCGCGGCGCGGCCATGCCACCGGACGAGAGCGTATCGTCGTGCTCATGCCGAACGCTCCGCCCAGCGCTGGCTCCAGCGCTGCAACAACGCCACCAGCACCAGCAAGCCGAACGACAACAGAAGCATGGCAACGCCCAGTGCGGCCGCGCCCGCGTAGTCGAACTGCTCCAGCTTCTGCACGATCAGCAAGGGCGCGATTTCCGAACGCATCGGGATATTGCCGGCGATGAAGATGACCGATCCGTATTCGCCGACGGCGCGCGCCAGCGCCAGCGCAAAACCGGTCAGCAAGGCGGGCGCCAGCATGGGCAGGATTACGCGGAAGAACGTTTGCCAGCGCTGCGCCCCAAGACTTTCGGCGGCCTCCTCCACGTCGCGCTCCAGCGAGGAAAGCACCGGCTGCAAGGTGCGCACGACGAACGGGAAGCCCACGAACACCATGGCGACGAACACACCGAGCGGTGTATAGGCCACCCGGATACCGAGCGGTTCCAGCCATCGCCCAATCCAGCCATTGGACGCGTACAGCGACGTCAGCGCGATACCCGCCACCGCCGTCGGCAAGGCGAACGGTAGATCCACCAACGCATCGAACAGGCGACGTCCGGGGAAGCGATAGCGCACCAGCACCCACCCCACCAGCAGGCCAATCACGACATTGATGAGCGCTGCCACCACCGCACCGCCCACACTCAATCGGAGCGCCGCCAGCGTGCGCGGCGCCGACAGCAACCGTATCAACCCTTCGACGCCGATACCGGAGGCCTTCCAGGCCAGCGCAGCCAGCGGCAGCAACACGATCAAACCGAGATAAGCCACCGCATATCCGAGGCTGATGCCGAATCCCGGTAGCACGCGCTTGCGCATAACGTCAGCTTCCCGGCCCCAGCTGGTCGAAGATCGCGCCATCTGCGAAGAACTTCGCCTGCACCTGGCGCCAGTCGCCGAACAGCTCGCCCAGGGTAAACGTATGGGTCGCCGGGAACTGGCTGGCGTAGCGTGCAGCCACGTCCGCCGCACGCGGGCGATAGAAATTCTTCGCGGCGATGTCCTGGCCCTGCGGCGAATACAGGAACTCCACATAAGCCTGCGCGACAGCGCGCGTACCATGCTTGTCCACGTTGCTGTCCACTACCGCCACCGGCGGCTCGGCCACGATGGTGACGGACGGCACCACGATCTCGAAGGTATCGCCGCCCAGCTGGCGCTTGGCCAACAGGGCTTCGTTCTCCCATGCGATCAGCACATCGCCCACGCCACGCTGTACGAAGGTGTTGGTCGCACCGCGCGCACCGGTATCGAGCACCGGCACGTGCTTGTAGAGCTCCTTGACGTAAGCCTTCGCGGTGGCGTCGCTGCCGCCCGGCTGCTTGAGCGCAAAGCCCCAGGCGGCGAGGAAATTCCAACGCGCGCCGCCGGACGATTTCGGGTTTGGCGTCACGACCTGGATGCCAGGACGCACGAGGTCGCCCCAATCCTTGATGCCCTTGGGGTTGCCCTTGCGCACCAGGAACACGATGGTCGACGTGTACGGCGTGGCGTTGTTGGGGAGCTTCTTCTGCCAGTCCTTCGCCAGCAGGCCGCGGTCGGCAATCGCGTCGATGTCATAGGCAAGCGCAAGCGTCACCACATCGGCCGGCAGCCCTTCGACGACGGAACGCGCCTGCTTGCCCGAACCGCCATGCGACATGCGGACGGTGACGCTGTCCCCGTGCTGCGCCTTCCATTGCGCGGCGAACGCCGCATTGACCTGCCGATACAGCTCACGCGTGGGATCGTAGGAAGCGTTGAGCAGCGACACGTCGCCGGCGGAGACCGCCGCCGACAACAGCACGCAGGCCATGACCAACAGCGTGACGATGGAGTTCTTCATGGCGCCTCCCGCAAAACGATGGAGCAGCAGACTAGCGTTGGCCGGCAACGCTGCGAAATCGCAATATGGCATATCGTCATGTCGTGACCTTGCGCCGCATCAGCACGGAAGCATCTGATTTGCGCAAGGCATACATCGATGCCGGCCGTGCGCGTTTACGGAAGATCGTTCGCGCTCTCGCAGGAAACCTGTCGCTCCTGCGAAAGACGAACCGCGAGACGATGGGCCGCCACCCGAATCTCGGGCATGGCCGTGCATTCCCACAAATTGCCGCGCAACAATGAGCCGATGGCATATAGACCCGGCTGCGGGCGACCCTCGCCATCCGTCAGTTGCCCGTCGGGCTGTGCCAGCACCCCCAGTTGCAGCGGGTCCGCCACGGCCAGACCATCGCGCAACAACTGCGACAGCAAGTCATGTGCACCGTAGGCCACGGCCGTGTCCAGTCCGGTCGCCTGGATAACCAGATCGGCTTCCAATGCGCTGACCAGTTGGGTCGAGCGTTCGCGCAACGTCACCTGTAATGGCGATGTGCCATCGACATCGAGCACGCGTGCGGCAAGTACCTGCAGGCGGCCTTCCTCCTGCAACTGGTGAATCACCTCGCCGGTGGCCGGCGCCATGCGATGGCGTGCGGCCTCCCAGACCCAGCGCGCATGACGCAGGAACTGGCGTCGCCGCGCATGCGAAAGCTGTTGCCACAAGGTTGCGTTGATCGGCCGCATGCCGTCGATGATGCTGCGCCATTCCGCGTCGCCCGCATCGCCCATGGCGGCGCGCACCAGGCGGAACATGCCGGCCGCACCGTCACTGGCGAGCAGGGCGCGATTGAGGGCTTCCTGCCGCGCGTACGGCGCCAAAGGCAGCGCCGCGTGAGTGAATGGCAACAATCCATGGCGGGACACCGCGACCAGTTCCGCGTTCGGCCATTTGATAGCGACCGACAGCAACGTATCCACCGCGGTCAGTCCCGTGCCGATCACCATCACGCGGCGCGGCGCCTGCGGATGGCGATCCAGTTGCCACGGATCAAGTTCGTACGCACCGCCAGCCAGCGCCGTGGTGGACACGGAACGTAGCGGACGCTGCGCCAGCGCCCCCACGGCCAACACGACCTGCCCCACTTCAAGCCAGCGATCGGCGCCGACGCGCACCGCGTAGCCACGCTCTCCACGCGACACGATTTCGCGCGCGCTCTGCGGATGGATGCGGAAGCTGCGTCCGGCGCGCCGGGCGGCGTCGATGCGCGCGCCCACCTGGGCCTGGATGAAATCACCGAAGATGCGCCGCGGCAGGAAATCCGTGCCTTTCACTTGCCCGAGCTGGCGCGACGCGTGCTGGATGAAATCCTCGGCATGCTCCTGGAACACGCCCATGGCCGAGGCTCGCACGTTCAGCAGGTGCTGGTCGTCGCGGGTGCCGTAGGCCACGCCGCGCCCAGGGGCATGCTGCCCGACGATCCAATGCACCGTGCCACCGTCGAACCGCGCCAGCAACTCTCCGAACGCCGCCGCGCCCGCGGCCCCACCACCGATCACTGCGACATCAGCCATAACGCGCTCCTCGACTGGGGACACCACATCCTCGCGATCTGCCCCTGGCAGCTCGCTATCCGTTGCATCCCCCGGAAAGAAATCCCTGGTGAAGGTTGCCTTCACATCCACCGGCAACCGTACGACTCGTCAGCTCAGCGATCACCACCCCTGAGGTTGCGGCCTGCATGCCTCCGTTGGAACGGAACGACTCGGCATGTGCGCTTCCCCGGCATGTCCTCGTGCCTGGGAAACAAGAGACCACAGGGCTCGTTAAGGCCGCGCTAGTCGTCCGTGGATTTGTAGGCGCAGCTCATGCCCGGGAAGTTATGACGCGGAACGCACCGCGTGCCGTTGCGCCAGTACGCCGGACACGTCGGACAGGCCCAGGCCGCGGGCGCGCAAGGCCACGGTAAGGTGGTAGATCAGGTCGGCCGCCTCGCCAAGCAGGGCTTCGTCATCCTGCGCCACGGCGGCGAGCGCCGTCTCGACGCCCTCCTCGCCAACCTTCTGCGCCATGCGGCGAATCCCGCCTTCAAACAGCTTCGTGGTGTAGCTGCCGGCAGGACGCTCCGCGTAACGCTGGGCGATCAAGGTATCCAATTCCGCCAGGAAGCCCAGCGGCGGTACCACTTCGTTGCCAAAGCAACTGCTGGTGCCGTTATGGCAGGTCGGCCCGTGCGGCTCGGCCTGTATCAGCACGGTATCGGCATCGCAATCCATGCGCACGGACTTCAAGACCAGCACGTGCCCGGAGGTTTCGCCCTTGGTCCACAGGCGCTGCTTGCTGCGGCTAAAGAAGGTGACGTGACCGCTGCTCTGCGTCGTCGCCAACGCCTCCGCGTTCATATAGCCCAGCATCAGCACCTCGCCCGTCAGCCAGTGCTGGACGACGGCGGGCAACAGGCCGTCGCCTTTGGACCAGTCGAGGCGAGAGGGATCGAGGGGGATGGTGTTCATCATGCGTCTCTTTCGTAGGTGACTTTCAATGTCGGGTGGAGCGGAATCACGCCAGCTCACACACCGCTACCGCCTGACGTCCACGCCCCATGCCGTCAGTGCCTGCTTGAGCTCGGGTATCGCGACGGCTCCTGAGTGGAACACGCTCGCCGCCAACGCGCCGTCGACGTCGGCCTCGATGAACGCATCGCGGAAATGCTCAGGCGCACCCGCGCCGCCGGACGCGATCAAGGGCACGTTACAGAGGCTACGCACCACCATCAACTGCTCCAGGTCGTAGCCCTGCCGCACGCCATCACTGCCCATGCAGTTCAGTACGATCTCACCCGCGCCGCGCTGCTGCGCCTCGACGATCCAGTCCAACGTGCGTCGCGGCAGCGCCTGCGTGCGTGACGGGTCGCCGGTGTACTGGCGCACACGCCATTCGCCATCGGCATCACGCAGGCTGTCCACGCCGACCACCACGCATTGCACGCCGAATGCGGCGGCCAGCTCGTCGATCAGTCCGGGGCGTTCCAGTGCTGGGGAGTTCACGGAAATCTTGTCGGCCCCGGCATGCAGCACCGCGCGAGCCTCTTCCACGCTGCGGATGCCGCCGGCCACGCAGAACGGAATATCGATGACGCTGGCCACGCGCTCCACCCAGCCACGATCTACGCTGCGCCCTTCCGGGCTGGCGGTGATGTCGTAGAACACCAGCTCGTCCGCGCCTTCGTCGCGATAACGCAAGGCAAGATCCACGATCTCGCCCATCACCACGTGATCACGGAAGCGCACGCCCTTCACGACCTTGCCGTCGCGCACGTCCAGACAGGGAATCAGGCGACGACTCAGCATGCGAGTGCTTCCTTAAGACTGAAGCGGCCTTCGAGCAAGGCACGGCCAAGAATCACCGCTCGTGCACCGGCGTCGCGTGCTGCGCGGATGTCGTCCAGCGAGCGCACGCCACCGGAGGCCTGCACCGCCAGCGTCGGCACGGCCGACGCGAGATACCGGTAAAGATCGAGATTGAAGCCGGCCAACATGCCATCACGGTCGATGTCGGTGCACAGCAGGTGCGTGGCGCCGCGTGCGGCGTACCAGGGCGCGAGATCGTCCAGCGTGCGCGATTCGGTCTCCGTCCAGCCTGCGCTGGGCAGGGTCCACGCGCCATCGCGTTGCAACGTGTCCAGCGCAAGCGTGAACCTTTCGGCGCCACGCAAGGCAAGCCAGCCTTCCACCGTCTCCGGTTCGCGAATGGCCAGGCTGCCGAGCACCACCCGGGATACGCCAGCACCCAGCAGCCGCTGCACGTCGGCCTCGGAACGCACACCACCGCCCGCCTGGATGCGCATGCCATCCCGGGCAATCGCCTCGATGACCGCGAGATTCTCCAGGCTGCCGCCGCGCGCACCGTCCAGGTCGACCAGATGCAGCCACTGGGCGCCGGCGTCGGCATAGTCGCGCGCGAGCGAACGCGGGTCGAAGTCGTATGTCGTCTGCTGCGCATAGTCGCCCTGTTTCAGGCGAACGACGCGGCCGGCGCGCAGATCGATGGCGGGAATGACCGTGAAACTCATAGCTCGAGGAAGTTCTTCAGTAATTGAGCACCGACCTTGGCCGAACGCTCGGGGTGGAACTGCATGCCGTGAAAGTTGCCGCGCGCGATGACCGAGGCAAACTCGCCGCCGTAGTCGGTGGTTGCCAGTGCGTAGTCGCCTGTGGGCACGGCATAGCTGTGCACGAAATAGGCCCAGTCGCCTTCAGCCAGGCCGTCCAGCAGGCCATGCTCGCGCCGACGCTGCAGGCGATTCCAGCCCATGTGTGGCACACGCAGGCCGGGTTGCTCGGCGAAGCGCTTCACCACCGCGGGAATCACGCCAAGACAAGCGGTGTCGCCCTCCTCCGAGTATTCGCACAGCAGCTGCATGCCCAGGCATACACCGAGCACCGGCTGGGTCAACGAACGCATCAGCTCGACCAGCCCCAGTTCCTGCAAGCGCGCCATACCCGGACCGGCCGCACCGACGCCCGGCAGGATCACCTTGTCCGCTGCCCGGATGGCCGCAGCGTCCGACGTCAGCGCCGCGTCGACACCGAGTCGCTGCAAGGCGTAACGCACCGAACCGATATTGGTGCCGCCGGCATCCACCAGTACCACGCTCATCAGAGCGCTCCCTTGGTGCTCGGCAGGTCGCTGCCTTCGCGGCGAATCGCCTGTCGCAGTACGCGAGCCACCACCTTGAAGCATGCCTCCACCATGTGATGCGCGTTCTCGCCACGCACGCTCAGGTGCAGGTTGGCGCCCAGCGTCTCGCACAGCGAACGGAAGAAATGCGGCACCAGTTCCGTGGGAATATCGCCCACACGTTCGCGCGGAAAATGCCCGTCGAACAGGAAATAGGGCCGACCGGAGAGATCCAGCGCCGCGCTGGCCTGCGATTCGTCCATGGGCAGCACGAAACCGTAGCGACCGATGCCGCGCTTGTCACCCAGCGCCTGTCGCAACGCCTGCCCCAGCGCCAATGCACAGTCTTCGATGGTGTGGTGTTCGTCGATGTGCGTGTCGCCGTCGCAGCGCAGCGCCAACGCGAAACCGCCGTGCTTGCCGATCTGTTCCAGCATGTGATCGAAGAAACCCAAGCCGGTGTGGATCTGCGGCTCGGTTGTCCGGTCGAGATTCACGCTTACCGTGATGCGCGTTTCGCGCGTGTTGCGCTCCACCGTCGCCATGCGGGGGCCGTCCAGCAACTGGTGCGCAATCTCCGCCCAGGCCAGCCCTTGCGGACCGACACGGAATCCACGCACGCCCAGGTTGGCTGCAAACTGCAGGTCGGTGTCGCGATCCCCCACCATCGCCGAGGCGGCGCGACTCCAACCGTCGTCAGCGAGGTAAGAGCGCATCATGCCGATGCCCGGCTTGCGCGTGTCCTTGCCCTCGTGCGGGAAGCTGCGATCGATCAGCACTTCGCGCACCGGGATGCCCTGCGAGGCAAGGATACGCATCAGCAATGCATGCGGGCCGGCGAAATCCGCCTCCGGAAAGCTGTCGGTGCCCAGGCCGTCCTGGTTGGTGACCATCACGAGTTCGTAGCCGGATGCGACGAAACGTTGCAGCGCCGCGATCACGCCAGGCAGCAGCGCGAACTTCTCGAAGCTATCGATCTGGAAGTCGGCCGGCTCCTCGATAAGGCAGCCATCGCGGTCAATGAAGAGGATCTTGCGACTCATGCCTGCCTGCCCATGGCCGTTCCATCGGCGAATTCGCGGCCAACCGTGACCGTGTTGTTGAGTATGTCCAGTACGCGCTGATTCTCTTCAGGCGTACCCAGGGTGATGCGCAGCGCATCGCCAAGCTGCGGATAACGGCGTACGTCGCGCACGACGATGCCGGCATCCAGCAGGCGCTGGTACGTGTTGCCCGCATCGTCGAACCGCACGGCGAGGAAATTGGCCTGCGAGGGCAGCACCTGACGCACGCCGGGCGCCTGTGCAAGCGCGGGGGCCATGCGCTCCCGTTCGCTGCGCACCGTGGCCATGTGGTCGCGCGCCGCGATCTGCCCTGCTTCCGACAGCGCTTCCAATGCCAGCGCCACGCAGGGACGCGGCAAGGGATACGGCGCCATGATGCGTTTGAGCAACGCGATCACCTCGTCGTTTGCCAGCAGCGAGCCGATGCGCGCGCCGGCCAGTGCCCACGCCTTCGACAGGGTGCGCAGCACGGCGACGTTGTCGAACCGGTCGATCAACGGCGCCGCGCTGGCGGCGTCGGAGAACTCGATATAGGCCTCGTCAACGACCAGCAGCACGCGATCGCGGAGCGCCTGCGCAAGGCGCTCCACATCGCGCAACGGCACCAGCCGACCAGTCGGATTATTCGGCGTGCAGACGAATACCAGCTTCACTGCGGGCGTGATGGCCGCGAGCAGCGCATCCACGTCCAGCGTGAAGTCGGCCGCCAGCGGCACAGTCACCACCTCGGCGTCCTGGATGCGCGCGCTCACTGCATACATGCCGAACGTGGGCGGCTGGATGGCGATGGCATCCTGGCCAGCGCGGCAGAACGCGCGCACCAGTAGATCAATGACCTCGTCACTGCCACGCCCCACCAATACCTGCGATGCACGCACGCCATAGAGACGCGCGAGCGCATCGACCAGCGCGGCCGGCTGCGGATCGGGATAACGGTTGCAGTCCAAACCGTGGTCGCCCGGCGGTGCCCACGCGGATTCATTGGCGTTGAGCATCACCCGGCCACCGCTCGCCTCCATGCGCGCCGACGAATAAGGCTGCATCGCGCGAATCTCGGCGCGCGCAAGATCCAGCACGCTCATGCGGCATCCTCCAGCGCGGCGAGGCGCAGCGTCACGGCGCGCCTGTGCGCCTCCAGTTGCTCCGCGGCGGCAAGCGTCGCAGTGCACGGCCCGATCGCGCGCAGGCCCTCCGGCGACAGTTCCTGCACGGTGATCTGCTTCTGGAAGCTGGCCACGGATACGCCACTGTAGCTGCGCGCATAGCCGTAGGTCGGCAGCACGTGGTTGCTGCCGCTGCAATAGTCGCCGACAGATTCGGGCGTCCACGCGCCAAGGAATACCGATCCCGCGCTTTCGATGCCACTCAGCAGGGCGCGCGGATCAGCGACCTGCAGAATCAGGTGCTCCGGCGCATAGCGATTGCTGACCTCGACTGCCTGGGCAAGCGACGAGACGGCGATGAGCCGGCTCTGCGACAACGCCTTCTCTGCGATGTCGGCGCGCGGCAGCGCCGCGCATTGCTTCGCCACCTCCGCCTCCACTGCGTCGAGCAAAGCAGCGGACGTGCTGAGCAGGATCACCTGGGAATCCGGGCCATGCTCCGCCTGCGACAGCAGATCGGCCGCGACAAACACCGGGTTGGCTTCTTCGTCCGCAATGACCAGCACCTCGGACGGACCGGCCGGCATATCGATCGCCGCGCCTTCGGGATCGGCCGATACCTGCAGCTTGGCCTCCGTCACCCAGGCATTGCCTGGACCGAACAGCTTGTCGCACGCGGGCACCGAATCGGTGCCATAGGCCATGGCCGCAATGGCCTGCGCACCGCCGAGCTTGAAGACGCGGTGCACGCCGGTGACGCGCGCGGCGTACAGCACGGCGGCATCGCACCGACCATCCGGCCGTGCCGGGGAACACAGCACCACTTCCGCGCAACCGGCTATACGCGCGGGCACACCCAACATCAGTGCGGTGGACGGCAGCGGCGCGGTACCGGCGGGGACATACAAGCCGACACGTTGGATGGGCCGCAGCACCCGCTCGACGCGCACGCCGCCGGCCGTATCGAGCGCCACCGGTTGCGGCGCCGCCGCGCGATGGAACGTGTCGATGCGCGACGCGGCTTCTTCGATGGCCGCCTTGAGTTCGTCGGATAGACGGGCTTCCGCCTCGTTCCACTCCTTTTCCGACACTTCGATGGCGGTCAGCGCGCAGCGATCGAACTTGACGGTGAGTTCGCGCAAAGCGGCGTCACCATCGGCGCGCACGCGGGCGATGATCTGCTCCACGCCGGCACGAAGGCTTTCGGCGCGCGACTGCGCCGGACGCGACAGCGCCGTGCGCTGCCCTTGGGTGTCCAAAGTATTCCAGTCCAGGCGATTCATGGGTTTCGCTCGTTCATTCCGACTGCATCACGCAAGCATCTTTTCGACAGGCAACACGAACATCTCGCGTGCCCCGGCCTTCTTGATCTCTTCCAATTGGCGCCAGCTGACCTCGCCCGCGCACAGCGCCTGCAACATGAGCTGGTCGGGTTGCCCCGCCACCGGGAGCAGCGTCGGCTGCGGACCGCCTGGCAGCAGCCGAATGACCGCATCGAGTGCACCACGCGAGGTCTGCAGCAGGAGCAGGCGCGATTCACGCACCTGGATGACGCCGTCGAGACGCTTGAGCAACAGGTCGATCATGTCGCCACGCTCATCCGTGGGCAGTGCCTGTGGACCGGCCAGCACGGCCTCGCTTTCCAGCAGTACATCGACTTCGCGCAACTGGTTGGCCACCAGCGTGCCACCGCTCTGCACCAGGTCGCAGATGGCGTCGGCCGTACCCAGGCGCGGCGCGATCTCCACCGAACCGGCCAGCGTGACCACGCCCGCGTCAATGCCGCGCTGGCGCAACCATTCGCCCAGCAGGCCGGGGTACGACGTGGCAATACGCTTGCCTTGCAGTTGCGAGGCGTCGCTGTAGTCGAACTCCTGCGGCACGGCTACCGACAAGCGGCAACGACCAAAGCCCAGCGACCGCCATTCGGCAAGTTCCGGCCCACCCACGCCCGCGGTGAGGCTGTACTCGCTGAGTACGTTGCGACCCACGATGCCCAGATCGCACACGCCCTGCGCGATAAGGCCGGGGATGTCGTCGTCACGCACCAGCAACAGGTCCACCGGCTCACCTTCGCCAAAGCAGAACAGCTTGTCGCGGCTCTGGCGGAAGGTCAGCCCACAACGATTGAGCAACTCCAGCGCCGGCTCGGTCAATCGGCCGGACTTCTGCATCGCAATACGCAGTCGATCGCGCGGTTTCATGCCTTCACCTTCTTGCTGGCCGCGCGACGACGGGCGGCACGGGCACCGGCGGCGAGATAGCCGCCACTGCCCTGGTTGATATAGCGGGCGACACGCCCGATGGTGGTAATGCTCACCGAAGTCCGCTCGTGGATTTCCCGATAGGAAACCCCGTCCAGCAGATACGGCACCACACGCCAGCGGTCCACCATCACTTCCAGCTCGGCGGGCGTGCACAGGTCGTGCAGGAACGCGGACATCTCTTCGGCGTTCTTCAACGAGAGCAAGGCCTCGCAAAGACTGAGCTCGGCGGACTCGGCGGGGGTTTCGGGATCGATCGATCGGCGCTTCATAATGTACTAATGCGTTAATACAATGGATCGCATCATACGCGACCAAAACCGGAGCGGCAACCGCCCTCCCGCGCCGGCCCGGCTACGGCGCCTGGACGACCCAATCCGCCACGAACAAGTTTTTGCGACGAATGAACGCGCTCCGCGCCCGCGAATGGCCCGATACGACGCCACGGACGCGCATCGAGGCGCAGCCCGGCCACAGCACCGCAGGATCCAGCGCCTGAACAGAACCTCCCCTATCGCGTCGACCGCATGAGGCAGCCACACAGCCGGCACCCGCGACGCGCTCCCCGCAGGCACTGGTCAGCGCAAGCCGTTCGCGCTAAATTAGATAGGTAGCCTACCTATTTATTCCGGAGCCGAGCCATGAGCCCGAGCCGATCCGTCGATACCGATGCCCGCGAACTGGCCGAGCAACTACGGCCTGCGCTGCGCCGCATCTTTCGCCAACTGCGTCGGCATGCGGAAGGCGGCGAGATCTCACCGCTGCACGCCCCCTTGCTCGCCACCATCATCGACAACCCGGGCATTGGCGTGGGCGAACTGGCCCAGATGGAAGGTCTGCGCAGCCCCACCATGACCGGCCACATCAACAGCATGGTGGCCGCCGGACTGGTGAAGCGTACCGATCCCACGGAAGGCGACCGACGACGCGTCGGCCTTGTCGCCACGCCGCACGGACGCTCCCTTATCGACGCCATGCGCAAGCGCCGTACGGATCAGCTCGTCAGGGCACTGGCGCAATTGCCCGATACCTCACGGGCCGCGTTGCGTGCCGCCATTCCAGCCCTGAGCAACCTCAACTTGAGCGACACCGACGCATGAACACCCACAGCGCCACCGCAGATGCGGCACCGCACGCCATCCACCCGCCCACCGAGCGGGAGATCAACCAGGTCTTCGCCGGCCTGGTGATCGTGCTGGCGCTCGGCGCCATCGACCAGGCCATCGTCGCTACGGCGCTCCCCCGCATCGTTGGTGACCTGGGCGGCATGAGCCACCTGTCCTGGGTAGTGACCGCCTACGTGCTCGCCTCCACCGCGACGATGCCGCTGTACGGCAAGCTCAGCGACCAGTACGGCCGCAAGCCGGTGATGTACTTCGCGATCGTCACTTTCCTGCTGGGTTCGGCGCTGAGCGGCGCGGCGCGCAACCTCATCGAACTGATCGTGTTCCGCGCCATCCAGGGCGCGGGTGCAGGTGGCTTGCTGCCGCTGGCGCAGATCATCATCGGCGACATGGTGCCGCCCACGCAGCGCGGCAAGCGACAGGGCGTGGTAGCAGGCATCTTCGCGCTATGCAGCGTGATTGGACCCGTGGTCGGTGGCCTGATTACCGACATGCTGTCGTGGCACTGGATCTTCTACGTCAACCTGCCCGTCGGCGCCGTGGCACTGGTGATCATCGGTCGCACGCTGCGGCAGTACACGCCCTTGCATGCACGACGCATCGACTACCTCGGCTCCGTGCTGATGATGGTCAGCACCGTGGCGTTCCTGCTGGTGCTGACACTCGGTGGCGGCGAATGGCCTTGGACGTCCATGCCCATCGCTCTGCTCAGTGCGTTTGCGCTGGTCATCGGCATACTGTTCGTGCGGCACGTGAACCACGAGCCCGAACCCGTGCTGCCGCTGGCGCTGTTCCACAACCGTCTGTTCGTGATTGCCAGCATCGTCATGGCGTTGACCTTCATGGGCCTGATGGGCGCCAGCCTGTTTTTCCCGCTGTTCTTCCAACTGGTAATGGGGGTCAGCCCCGCACGCTCAGGCCTGTTGACTGGCCCGATGATGATGGGCATCGCCATCTCCTCGCTCTTCAACGGACGCGTGCTCATGCGCGCGGGGCGCTACAAGCCCACCGTGGTGATTGGCCTGGCCATGTCCACGCTGGCCTTCGGCGTGCTTGCCTGGAGCGCTGCCACATCGCAGGGGCTGGGCATCATCGAGCCATCCATCTTCGTGCTGGGCCTGGGCCTTGGCCTGGTGACACCCAACGTGACCATCGCCGTGCAGAGTGCGCTCGCGCCCGTGCACCGTGGCGTGGGTACGGCAACGCTCACCTTCTTCCGCTCGCTGGGTGCACTGATCGGCGTGGCGGGCTCCGGCGCGATCTTCGCGTGGCAACTGCGTGCCCGCGGTGGTTCCGTCGCTCCAGCCCCCACTGTGATGCCAGAGGGCGGCATGGCGAATAGCCCTGCCCTGCATCACGTCACCGATGCCGCCGTATTGCTCTACCGGCACGCCATTGCGTCGACGTTCGTCATCGGCGCGTGCATCGTCGCCTGCGCGTTCGTGCTGATCCTGCTCTTGCCGGAGATCCCGCTCAGCGATCACCATCACGCCTCGCCCGCCCCAGCCACCCCGGCCGCCGACTAAGGACCATGCGATGACCACCTCCCGGCGCGACACACCACTCGCACTGTCTGCCGGATGGATAGCCATCGTCACCCTCGCTTTCGCGCTGACGGCCGGCGTACTGCAATGGACGCGGACGGACCTGGACCCGGTGGCGATGCCACTGAGCGCTTATTTGCGTGGCCCCGGCGGCGGATGGCTACGTGGCGCGTACTACCTGATGGCGAGTTCGCTGGCATGCCTGGCATGGTCTAGCCGCCGCGCCACGCGACGCGACCTGCGAAGCGGACTCGCCAGCGTCTTGTTCATCGTTGCGGCGCTCGCACTGCCCGTGGTCGCCATGACGGTGCTCTACGAGTACACGCCCAGCGAAAACCTTGCACGCCTGCTTCATGGCGAAGCGGCGCAGGCGACATTCCTTTGCCTGGTCGCCGGCATGCTGCTGGTATCGACGCGCTGGTTGCGTGACCAGCGCATGCAACGCAGCCGCCGTGTCGGCGTCGCGCTCGCCTGGCTCGCGTTCGTACAGATGTGGACTCTGGCACTGTGGAAGGGGCTGCCGCCGGGACTTACGCAGAAGGCGTTGATCGTGCTGATACTGGGCTGGCTGGCATGGGTGGTACGGCAATTGTGGCGGCGTAGCGCTTCGCAAGATTGAGTCGCGCACTGTGCGCGACTCAATCCGCCGCTTACCTCACATGAAAAGGGGCGCCTCAGCGCCCCTTCTCTTCATCACTGATCAGCCAAACACCCGCTGACGCACCAGCTCGCACACTGTCCGCACGTCACCATCCATCGCACGGTCTCGCGACATGAAGCTGATGCGCTTGCGCAGCGCGTCATGCGCCTTGCGCACGGCAGCGCCGGCATGGAAGTCGCCCACGCTCGCCAGTGCCGTGGTGAGCTGCTTCACTTCATCAACGAACTGCGCGTAGTGCGCGTGATCCTCGCGCGGTGCGTTGGACACCTTGCCCGCCAGCGCCTGCCAGTCACCACGCGACGCAAGGCGGCACGCAGCGTTGAGCATGGCCTGGCGGAAATCCAGCGCCTGCGCGGCGGTGTACAGCTCCAGCGCAAGGACGTGGCTGAGGTCTTCCATCATGTCCAGTACGTGGCGGGCTTCGTTGGCACCCATCGACACGTGGTCTTCCGCGTTCGCACTGGTCGGCACGGAATAGACGCTGGCCGGGTGCGCGCGCGTGGCGAGATCGTTCACCAACGCCGCGGCGGTGTACTGCACGATCATGAAGCCCGAATCGGTGCCGTCTTCGTTGCCGGTGAGGAACGCCGGCAGGCCATCGTTCGTTGCGGGATCGACCAGCTTGTTGAGGCGACGCTCGGAAATGGACGCCAGCACGGGGATGGCTGCCTTCACGTAGCTCATCGCCAGCGCCAGCGGCATGCCGTGAAAGTGGCCGGCGGAGATCACCTGCTCTTCGATAAACTGGGCGCCCTCGGCATCCGGGAAGATCAGCGGGTTGTCGGTGACGGAGTTGAGTTCGATATCGAACACGCGGCAGGCCTGTGCCCAGGCGTCGCGCACCGCGCCATGCACCTGCGGCATGCAGCGCAGGCAGTAAGCGTCCTGCGGCTGGTGCTTCTTGCCACCCTTGAACGGTAGGAAGCGCGCATAGAACGCTTCGCGGCCGTGGCGCTGGTTGGCCGGCACCCAGTCCCAGCCAATGTCGAAGGTGAGCGCCTGATCCGAGGGATCTGCCCATGCCTCCGCCGTCCACTGCCTGAAGCGCGGCACGAGGTGGTAAGGAATATCGACCAGCGTGCTGCCTTCGAGCAGGCCCCGCACGTTGGCGGCGGCGTCAACCTGTCCCGGATGCGGACGCAGCGCATGGACTTCCGGGCGCAGGGCGCCACTGCGGCCAGCGAACGCATCGAGCGTCATTGCGGCGGCGAGGTCGGCCAGCTCCAGCAGATGTTCCAGCTCGTCCAGCGCCAGCGCGCCGGTCGCCAGCATCTGCGCCGTGCCGTTGTTGAGCGCCAGGCCTTCCTTGAAGGACAGACGGATCGGCGTGAGACCCGCGCGCTTCAGCGCGTCCGCGCCCGACAGGCGCTCACCCTGATAGAAAGCTTCGCCACCACCAAGCAACACGATGGCCAGGTGCGACAGCGGCGCGAGGTCGCCACTGGCGCCTACCGAGCCCTTCTCCGGCACCACCGGCACCACGCCGGCATTGAGCATGGCGGTGAGCGCCTTGAGCGTCTCCACGCGAATACCCGAGTGCCCGCGCATCAGCGTATTGATGCGGATCACCAGCATGGCGCGCACCACGTCCGGCGCGAACGGCTTGCCCACGCACACGGCGTGCGTGGTGATCAGGTTGTGCTGCAGCTCTTCCAGCAGCGTGCCTTCCGGCTTGTCAGGGTTGCCGCCCGGCAGCTCGTCGCGCAGGCGATGCGCGCCCAGCAATTTGTCGGCGTTGCTGCCGAAGCCGGTGGTGACACCGTAAGTGGGTTCGCCGCAGCTCACCTTGTCGGCAAGGAAGTCCGCGGCGCGCTGCACGCGCTTGAGCTGCGCCTCGTCCAGCTCCACGCGCAGCCCTTGGCGCGCTACGGCCACCAACTGCTCGCGAGTCAGGCTGTTGCCGTCCAGGAGTATCGTCTTTGCGGTCATGCTTGGCTCCAGCCCGGACGGGCCTTCTCAGGTTGTAGGGTGCAGCCGCCGCGGCGCACGGCCACGGCGGCGGGGGATTACTCGGGCAACGCTCAGGCGCCGATTTCGGCCTGCGCCAGTTCGACGCGCAGCGTCTTGATGAGCTCCGCGCGCGACACTTCGAACTGATCTTCGCGACGCAAGTCCTTCACCGTCACGACGCCCTTGGCGAGTTCATCCTCGCCCAGCACGATCACGAAGCGGATGCCCGCGCGATCGGCGTACTTGAACTGCTTGCCCAGCTTGCCGCCGTCCAGCACCACTTCCGTGGCGATGCCAGCACCGCGAAGCTCACTGGCCACGGCGAGGTAGGCCGGCAACTGCGCCGGATCCATCTGCGTCACCAGCACGTCGACCGTGCTACGCGCCGTACCGATCAGGCCGGCGTCGCGAAGCTGCCAGTACAGGCGTGTCAGGCCGATGGAAATGCCCACGCCCGGCAGGTGCGACTTCGTGTACTGGCCGGCGAGATTCTCGTAGCGACCGCCCGAGCAGATCGAACCGATCTGCGGGTGATCGTTCAGCGTCGTCTCGTAGACGGTGCCGGTGTAGTAGTCCAGGCCACGGGCAATGGAAAGATTCAGCGCATAGTGGGACTCCGGCACGCCAAAGGCGTGGATCAGGCCCAGCACTTCCTTCAGTTCGGCACGCCCCTGCTCCATGGCTTCCGGGCCGGGGCCCAGCGCATCGAGCTTGTCGTAGGCATCCTGCAGCGAGGTGGAGCGCACCTGCACGAAATCGAGGATCTTCTGCGCCGTGTCCACGCTCAGGCCGAACGGCTCACCGGTCAGCGTGTCGCGCACGTAATCGGCACCACGCTTGTCGAGCTTGTCCACCTCGCGCAGCACCAGCGTCTGCTGCTCGCCGTCGGTAACGCCCAGGCTCTCGAAGAAGCCGCGCATCAGCTTGCGGTTGTTGAGCTGGATGGTGAACGGGCCGATATCCAGCTCGCGGAACACGCTATAGATGACGGCCGGCAGCTCGGCGTCATAGCGCACCGACAGGCTGTCCTTGCCGATCACGTCGATGTCGCACTGGTAGAACTCACGGAAGCGACCGCGCTGGGCACGCTCGCCGCGGTACACGCGCTGCATCTGGTAGCGACGGAACGGGAACGAAAGATCGTGCTCGTGCTCGGCCACGTAGCGGGCCAGTGGCACGGTGAGATCGAAGCGCAGTGCCAGCTCGGGCACGCCCTCGTTCTTCTCGGCGTTGGCCAGCGCACCGGTGGACTGCACGAAGTACACCTGGCGCTCGGTTTCGCCGCCGGTCTTGGTGAGCAGCACGTCCGAGAATTCCATCACCGGCGTCTCGACCGGCAGGAAGCCGAAGCGCTCATAGTTGCGGCGGATCACGTCGAGCATGCGCTGGAACGCGATCTGGTCGAGCGGCAGCAGCTCGAGCACGCCGGGCATGGTACGGGCCTGGGTAAGCGCCATGAGATCCTCTGCTTGAACGGTATGGAAAGGTCGGCCAGCCACCCGTTGGCGACATGTCCGACAGAGCCGTATAGGTTAGCAGAAGGCTGCCTCCGGACCCTCCTCAGAAGGCGCTGCGACACCCCTGCGGAACTTCGTGAAGAAATTTTTTCACAAAGTGTTGCCAAGCCCCCGGGGTGTCATTAAGATACGCGGCTCCCACGGGGTGTAGCTCAGCCTGGTAGAGCGCTACGTTCGGGACGTAGAAGTCGCATGTTCGAATCATGTCACCCCGACCAAAATTCGAAGTAGTCAAGGCCCTGAAAACACCCGTTTTCAGGGCCTTCTTCTTTTCCGGCATCTGAAACGGGCGCCCTGGCGTGGGCCACCACAGAAATCGTGCCCCGACGCCGCCACCCGGCGTCACAGCGCCGGCGAAACCATTCGCCGGCGCCCATCCCGAAGATCCCCTAAGGGTTCAGTTCAAACCCGCACTTTGCCCGGCCGCGGATACATCACCCGTATCGCGCAACAGCATCAGGTAACTGGCGGCTGACCAGCTGAAGTTCGGTGACTGGTAGCCATGGCCCGTCAGCGGATCGTAGTTTTCATACGTGGTCCCCTGCCCGGTCACCCCTTGCGCATTCATCACCAGGCGCCGCGCCATGTCGTTGGCATCACGGTGGAAGCCATAGCGTTTCAGCGCCTCGACACCGAAGTACGCCTGGTCCATCCATACCGGACCGCGCCAGTAGCCCTTGATCGGCGAGAAATGCGGGTCGTCCCTGGCCAGCGTGGGAAAAGGCATCACCGTGGCGAACTTGTCTGGATCCAGCATCACGCGACGTACCGCGCTGGCCTGTTCCGGCGTCGCCGCACCAGCCCATAGCGGTGCCCATCCCTCGGAGCCGTAGACGCGCACCGGCTGGTGGTTGGTCAGACGAATGTCGAAGAAGTAGCCCGCCTTCGCATCGAACATGCGCTGCTGGATAAGCGGCTTCATCGCCTCCGCCTCCTTGAGCCACATATATCGATCCTCCGCCTTGCCGAGCGCGCCAGCGAGTTCGGCGAGGTCAAGCTTCTCGCGATAGAGATACGCGTTGAGATCCACGGATTCCTGATCCAGCGACCACGCACCATCGCCGTTGCTGACCATGGTGGCGCCATCGAAGCGCACGGCGTTGTCCATGCCGCTCTCCCATGCCGCGGCGATCCGCGTGCCATCGGTGGAGCCGTATTCGGCCAGGCCATCGTGATCGTGATCGCGCGCCTTGAACCACCAGCGGTGGTAGCGCACCAACTTGTCGTACATCTCGGCAACGAACGCGCGGTCATTCGTAGCGTGATAGATGGACAGCGTTGCCCACGTCGCCAGCGGCGGCTTGGTGTCGCGCCAGTTGTTCTCCGCCTTATCCAGATAGAGACAGTCGGGAATCATGCCGTCCGCTGCCTGGTAATCGAACATCGCGCGCATCTGGTCGCGCGCCAGGTCCGGCGCGAACGCCGCGAGTGCGGCCGCGTGCTTCCACGAGTCCCATGCCCAGAACCCGTTGAAATCCGGGTTGGAGTACGAGGGAATGACACCATCGTGATGGAGGTCGCCACGGGCTGCGCGCCAGTTGCCCAGCAGGATGATCATGGCCTTTGCCGCCACATGGCGAGCCACGTCATCGGGAATGCCCGGCAGATGGTAGTCAGGAACGGACTTCAGATAACCCTGCCAACGCTGGCGATTGACCAACCAGGCGGCCGCGTCGTCGACGGCCGGCGCCTTGGCGTTTCCGTCGTCGATCAGCGTCTGGTCGGCAAAGACGCTGATCGTTTCTCCCCGCAACAGATGTAAAGGTTGCGCAAGTCCGAGTTGATAACGATCACCCGCGAGAGTGACGGCTCCGGTGGCATCCGCGTCGGCGTGCAGCGTGGTCACCAGTCGAGACACCGAGCCGGAGAATGTCTGCACCACGGTCGCGCCATCCTTGGCGAGGCGTGAGCCATGCGCAGGCAAGGTGGCGCCCTTGATGGCGAACTCCACATCGCGCGCCTCCGTCGCAGTGATGTCGGTCCTCACGACGGCGCGCCAGGAATCGGCAAAGAACAGCGTCTGCCGGATGGTCAGGCCCGGCGCGGTGTAGCTGCGCTCGAGAAAACCTGGTCCGGCGTGCTCGCTCGTCGCAGACAGCGCCAGCGCTTTGTGATTGCTTGCGTCACCCAGGGCCAGCACCGCGAACCGCATACCGGTCCATTGTCCGCCGGCCAGGCTGTGTACGAATGGCCCTGAAAAGCCGGACGTCGTGTCACCGGACTTGGGCAGGCTATAGCCATGCCACGAGCCGGCGTCGAAAAAGATGTTGAAGCTCCGGTCACCGGCATTTTTCGGCGCACCGTGCATGTCCAGCATGTCGAGGTAGGCTGCGGTGTCACCGCTTGCGTCGTCAGCGAAAGCTACGCCCTGCCCCCATCCCGCCAACGCCAGTGCGAAGGCCAGTGCCGCAAATCGATGATGCCTGGTGCGGAAATACGTCACGTAACACTCCTGTTGCGCCGATCTCTTCGCGTGCACCGTCACTGCAGATGCGGTGCCCGCGCATAACCCTGTTTTCCGGCTACTGACATGCAAAGCGCCGGCCACTTTCGCAACCGGCGCTTTGCAGACTAACTACGTCTCCTGGCGGGTACCAGTTCCGTCATCAGAACTGGTACTTCACCTGCAGGTTCACTTCGCGACCTTCGATGGATCGGGCGAGAATCACGCCGCCGCCGCTGGCGAAGCCGAACAGACGCGCATTACCCTCGGTGATGCCGATCTCGTTGGTGAGATTGGTGCCACGCAGGGTCACCACCCAGTTCTGGCCGATGTTCGCCATCGCGCCGGCACTGAAGTCGTAGTAATGGCCGAGCGGCTGCTGGTTGAGCTGGTCGCCATAGCGCGTGCCCACGTATTCATAGGTCAGCCAGAACTTCAGACTGCCCCAGCTGGTGGGAATCAGGTAACCCGGCGTCAGGCGGTACTGCACCTTCGGCTGGCGGTCGAGCTGCTTGCCGCTGATGCTGTCGCAACGGTTGCTGCCATCCTGCGCTACGTACGGCACGCAGCCGGCGTAGTCGGAGTAATGGCCATCCATGTAGTTGCCGCTGAGTGCAACGGAGAAGTTCTGGAACGGCTTGACCGTCACTGCGGCGTTGAGGCCCTTCGTCGCCGAGCCGTACACCAGGTTGACCTGGCCGGTCGGCAGATTGATCGAGTACGGAATGCCATGGAAAAGACGGCGATAGGCAGACACGTCGGCGAAGATCCACGGTGCCTGATACTTGAAGCCGACTTCCATGTTGTGGATCTTCTCGATCGGAGGATGATCGAGGTTCACCACGTCGTCGAAGCCCGGCAGGAACACGCCATCGTTGACGCGCGCGTAGGCACTCATGTGGTCGTTGAACGCGTAGTTCGCACCCAGCGTCCACGAAGGAGCACTACGCGAGCTGGACGGGTGGGTCTTGCTGTTGACCAGGTATTGGGCGTTGTTGTTGTAGACGGTGTACGGGTTGTTGTCGAGGTCGCCCGACGTGGTGTTCTGGAACCAGCCACCGATGTCGTCGTGATGAATGCGCACGCCGCCGTCGAAGCGCCAGTTGCCCACGTTCCACACGTCCGCCAGATAGAACGCCCAGGTGGTGGCATGCCAGCTTTCGTTGAAGGCCATCCACGACTGCGGCTGGGAGTTCCAGAACAGGCCCTGCTTATCCGTCAGCGCGTAGTTGTTCACGCCATCGGTCATGTTGACCACGATCGGGTTCGGGTTGCTCTGGGCCTGCATCAGCATGTTCAGGCCGTCTTCTTCGACGTGGTGCTCGGAGTACACCGCCGTATAGTTGCCGAAGGTGAGCGTGTTGCCCTCGAACAGTTCCTTGCTGACGCGGAACTCGTTGCTGATCGAATTGATCTTCTTGTGGATGTACTCGGGGTTCTGGATCGTGACGTTCTCGTTCATGTTCGCCGGCTTGCCGTTGGTATACGTGGCAGTCGCGGTGAGGTTGGACGGCAGGCCGAACGACGAGGCCATGCCGGCAATGGTGTTCGCCAGCGTGTCGGGGTTGGCACCGGTGCTGTAGTACGCGGTGGTATCCATGTCGCCTGCGGTGAAGAACAGCTTGTCCGAAAGCGACCAACCATTGCCCCAGTCCAGATCCAGATTGGCGCCGAACACGCGGACGTTGCCGCCCTGGCCGTTGGCCATGTCGATGTTCTGACCGGTCGGCGAGCAGCCCGCGGTGTTGCATGGATCAAGCTCGAGGAACATGCGCCGGGAAGCATTGCTCCCGAACGTGCCCGTCAGAGGGCTGAAGTTGGGATAGGCCGAGAACTGGCCGGCCGAAGGATTGAGGATGGGCGTGTCGGTCACCCACTGGTTCTTGTCCTTCAGCACACGCGCGAAGAACATGATCGAACCGTGGTCGAGGTCATGGCTCAGCGTGGCGGTGAGCTGGCCACCCTTGTCGGCCGCAAACTGCGGATCGCGCACGCCATCGGACTTGCGCCAGAAACCGCCGACGCTACCGTACCAGCCGCTGTCCTTGCTGATCGGGAAACCGTAGAAGCCGTCGATGCGATACATGCCTTCGGAGCCGACGGTCAGGCCGATGTCACCCGAAGGCTTGCTGCTGCCTTCGCGCAGGATGAAGTTGGCGATCATGCCCGGCTGGCCGTTGCCGTACAGCACCGACGTGCCGCCCTGCACCGCCTCGAGGCGATCGACGGTGTCATCCAGACGCACCATGGCGTCGGTGAAGTAGTCCCACTTCGGGAACAGCGGCGAGCCGTTCATCTGCATCGTCACGAACGGCGCGCCACTGTCGGACGGGAAGCCGGCCACTTCGATGTTCGCGCCGGTCTGGCCGCCTGAGGATTCCGGATAGACGCCCGGCGAGATCTTCAGCAGGTCGGCCACGCTGACGGGATTGAGTTCCTTGATCTGCTGCAGGGTAGCGGTCGTGATCGAGTAGCTCGCATCGACCTTGCGAATGCCGCCTGCCGTCGAGTTACCCGTGACCACCACCTGGTCAAGGCTCTGCACGGTCTTGTTGGCGGATGCGGCCTGCTGGCGCTGTTCGACGGACGCGTTGTTCTGCGCCTTGGGGGGCGTCGCCGGTGCGGGCGCCTGCGTCTGGGCGTCCTGCGCGTGGAGCGCGCTGGTCATCAGTACGGCACTGATCGCGGCGGTCAGCACGCGCTTGTCGATCTTCTTCCAACCGTTCATTTCGAAAGTTCCTCCCCGGAACATTAGGAATGTTGCCTGCGTTGCGAATTCGGTCCGGCCTTGCTGCCGCGCGCGCTGACTTGGATGTGTCGCGTCGCCATGCCCCTGGCCCGCCACTCCACGCCGCCGCCGAAGGTCCGTGTCTTCGGCTATCCGTCCGGGAGTGCGAACTCATCCTAGCGCACTTTTTTCTATTTGTCCTACTATATAACTATACGTCAATGGTCATGATTGCCCGGGCTTGCACGGTTGCGCCGCAGCATCGGAATACGGAGGGCCGGCGCGCGGAATCGCCACGCACACGTGCACCGGACGGCGTGATGTACGGCGTGAGATATCGCTAACATGTCGGCAACGCGCCGGTCGCGGGACCATCGAAGGGCGGCGCGCAAACTGCCTCAACGAACGGTTGTGGTAAGTTCCGGGGTACGTTGCAACGCAACATGCACCAGCGCCCAAGCTGCAAATGGGCGGCAACTTTTTTTATCGACAAGCTCCTGACGGAGAGAGATCCAACATGAAATTTTCGGACGCTCGCAGTTTGCACGGCCAGGTTGTCCGTGAACTGGGCACAAGGATAGTCGCCGGCGACCTGAAGCCTGGCGACGTGTTGCCGCGCGAGGACGCCCTGGCGGAAAGCATGCAGGTGAGCCGCAATGCCCTGCGCGAGGCACTCAAGGTGCTCGCCGCCAAGGGTCTGATCGAAGCCCGCCCGAAGACCGGTACCCGCGTGCGCCCCACGGAAGCGTGGAGCCAGCTCGATGCCGACGTGCTCTCCTGGCGCTGCGCATCCATGCCCACCGACGACTTCATCGAGAAGCTCATCGAGATGCGCGAGATCATCGAACCGGCGGCGGCCGCTGCGGCAGCGAAGCGGCGCACCCCGGCGCAACTGGCGAAGATCGATGCCGCCTATCGCAAGATGGAAGCTGCGCAGGATTCCAGCGAATGGGCGCAGGCGGACCTGAGCTTCCACAATGCCGTGCTGCAGGCCACCGGCAACGAGATGATGATTTCGTTGTTCTCGGTGATCGAGAGCGTGCTCGGCATGTTCTTCGTGCTGTCGGCGGAGACCGCCGGCAACTTCAAGTACTCGCTGCCCCACCATCAGAAGGTGCTGGAAGCGATTCGCCGCAACCAGACCGAAGCGGCGCGCAAGGCCATGCAGGCGATGATCGTCGACTCGCGCGCCAACCTCGACAAGCGCCGCAAGAAGAGCCTGAAGAAGGCCTCCTGAGCCTTGCTGGCGGCGGGTTGATCACAACCCGCCCAGCACGTCCTCGAGCTTGCCGAGGAACTCCTCTGCGTGGGCCTGACTGAACACCATCGGCGGCTTGATCTTCAGCACGTTGTCGTCAGGCCCATCCGTCGAAAGCAGCACATGGCGCGATTTCATCGCCTCCACCACGGTCTTGGCGCGAGGTTTGTCCGGTGTCCTGGCCGCACGATCGGCCACGAATTCGGCGCCGATGAACAGGCCGCAACCACGTACGTCACCGATCATCTCGAAACGCTTCTGCAGATTACGCAGGCCGTCCATCACGAACTGGCCGACGCGACGCGCGTTCTCCTGCAGCCGTTCCTCCTCCACGATGTCGAGCACGGCCAGCGCTATTGCGCACGAGACCGGATTGCCGCCGAACGTATTGAAGTACTCCATGCCGGTGACGAAGCTGGCGGCGACCTCCGGCGTTGTCACGACCGCCCCCATGGGATGACCGTTGCCCATGGGCTTGCCCATGGTGACGATGTCGGGCACGACACCCTGGCGCTCGAACGCCCAGAAGTGTTCTCCCGCACGGCCAAAACCGACCTGTACTTCGTCGGCAAGGCATAGGCCGCCCGCGGCCCGAATCGTGGCATAGACCTCCGGTAGATAGCCTTCCGGCAGGACGATCTGCCCGCCACAACCGAGCAGCGATTCACCGAAGAAGACCGCCACCTCCTGTCCACGGCCACGCAGTGCATCGATGGCCGGTGATGCCAACTGGCCGTACTTGCTTCCGGCCTCGGGTGTATCACCGAATCGACCGCGATATACGTCGGGCATCGGTAGCACGCCGACATGACCGGGCTGGCCGTCACCGCCCTTGCCGTTGAACTTGTACGGGCTCAGTTCGATCATCGACGGCGAGTTGCCGTGGTAGGCATGATCGATCACCACCACGCCCTTCGCACGCGTGTGCGCACGAGCCAGCCGAAGCGCAAGGTCGTTCGCTTCCGTTCCCGAATTGGTGAGGAACACCACCGATAGAGGGGACGGCAAGGTGCGGGTGAGTCGCAGCGCATACTCGACGATGTTGTCGTGCAGATAGCGGGTATTGGTGTTGAGCTGCGCCATCTGCGCCTGCCCCGCCGCCACCACGCGCGGATGGCAATGGCCGACGTGGCAGACGTTGTTGACCATGTCCAGGTAAGGCTGGCCGTGCTGGTCGTACAACCACGTGCCTTCACCACGGACGATCTTGAGCGGCTCGCGATACGACACGCTCAGCGTCGGGTTCAGGTACTGCTTGCGCAGGCGGAGGATCTCCTCGTTGCCGCGCACCGGAACATGGATGGAAGCAAGGTCAGTCATGGTTCGATTCCAGAAAAGATCGCACGATGGCGTCGGGTTCCACGCCCACCAACTGGTTCAGCAGGCTCCGCACGCCCTGCTGGGAGACGAGAACGAAAGGGTTGTCCGGCTGCTCGCGATGCGATCGCGTCGCCATCAGGATGCTGTGGCAGAGGCGCGCGAGGATGAAGGCATGCAGTTGCTCCAGCTCGGCACGCTGCAACGGCTGCTCGGCAAGATAGCCGCCGACGATGCGCTGCGCGCACGCGACCGGATCGGATTCGTGCTGCATGGCATAGGTGCAGGCAATGGCGAGATCGGCCACGCGAAAGCTGGTGCACATGTCACCGAAATCGATGACGGCGCCCACCTGCTTTCCGCCGACACCGTCATCGGCCACGATCACATTGAGGTCATTGGCATCGTTGTGCAGAACGCGGATCGGCAACGTGTCGCGCCATGCCGGCATGGCGGCACAAAAGGCCGCTGCATGCGCCTGCACAGCGTCCCGGCATACGGTGTCTTCGATATGACGGACCTCATCCAGCAGGCGCGGCAGACTCATGATGTTCCAGTCGTGTCCGCGATCAGCGGCGGGATGACTGAAATTCTGCAATCCACGCGTCAAGCGCCCTACGGCGCCGCCGAGGCTTTCATGGAGTCGCTCACATTGGCGCGGCTGCAGATCACCGATGGCTTCCGCATAAGTCGTGCCGGGGACATAGCTCAGCAAGCGCACCAGACTGACCTGCCCGTCCATCGGCAGTTGCAGCAGGTGTTCGCCGTTGCTGGCGAACTGGACACGCGGACAACCCAGCAAAGGCTCGCGCGCAGCGAGTTCCATCATCGCGAGGTTTTCCAGTTCGATATCCGGCGCGGACCAGGCGGCATGCGCGACCTTGAGCACGTATCCATCGCCATCGGCGCGGATGCGGAAGTTTTGGTCCGCATAGGACGGCAACGCGCGGGCTTCGCCCTGGATGCCCCAATGGCGCGCCGCCAACGCGGAGGCTTGGTCAGCGGTCAGCATGGTCATGCGGGCAGCCTCGTGGCAACCAAGCCTATCGACATGCGGTATCGCCCGCCGCGCAGGTTCCGTGCGCCTGTGATTTGCAGTACATCATGCCTTCTGCCCTGGACAGCGCTGTGCATCCCCGGATGACTCCTCGATTGCAGCCGACCCAATGGTAGGATAATTTGACAAATAAACCCAACAACAGGCTTGTCCCTATGCTCCGGCCCTTGCTTGCAGCCGTATTGACCACAGCGGTGATGATCACCGGCGCCTCCGCCGCCCCCGCTGGGGACACGGTCGGTTCCCGTGCCGGCCCTCAGGGGGCCTCCTTGCTGCACCAGCGGGAGCCGATGAGCTTCGGTGTGTTCTATTACCCGGAGCAATGGCCGCGCGACCAATGGCAGCGCGATATGAATGGCATGGCCAAGCTTGGCTTCAGCTTCACGCACATGGCCGAGTTCAGCTGGACCTACCTGGAGCCTGAAGAGGGCCGCTTCGACTTCAAGTGGCTCGACGACGCTATCGATCTGGCCAACAAGGCGGGGCTACGTGTGATCCTCGGTACGCCATCAGGCGCGCCGCCTGCATGGATGGGCGAGCACTATCCGGAGGTCTACCGGGTCGACGAGCACGGGCAACGCCACGAGCACGGCATCCGTGCGGAAGTGTCCCTGTCCAACGCGAAATACCGGGCTTTCGTGAACCGGCTGGTCACCGCCATGGCGCAGCACTACGGTCACGACCATCGCGTGTGGGGTTGGCAGATCGACAACGAACCCAGCAGCTTTGCCGACTACAGCGATAGCGCGCGCGCCGCATTCCAACAGTGGCTACGAAAGAAATACGGCAGCATCGACGCCATGAACGCGGCGTGGGGCGGTTCGTTCTGGAGCACGCGCTACACGAGCTTCGATCAGGTCCTGCTGCCCAATGCCACGCTGGCGGCGGAAGACAAGCTGAGTCCGCACGCACTGGTGGATCTCGCCCGCTTCCAGGCCGATACCACGGGACAATTCCTCGACGGACAAGCGGCGATCATCAAGAAATACGCCGCGCCCGAACAATGGGTGACGACCAACTACACCAACGTCACCACCGCGACGGATCCACGCCGCAGCCACGGCATGGACTTCACCACGTTCACGCTCTATCCGGTGGCCGGTACCAACGTGCTGGGCGGCGACAGCTACGCCATCGGCAAGCCCGCCAACCTGATGGAAGCCGCCGCCTACTTCCGTCCCATCACCGGCACCTTCGGCGTGATGGAACTGCAACCGGGCCAGGTCAACTGGGCCGACATCAATCCACAGCCTGAGCCCGGTGCCATCGGCATGTGGATCTGGCATGCCTTCGGTGCAGGTTCCTCACTGCTCAGCACCTATCGCTATCGTCATCCGCTACGTGGCAGCGAGATGTATCACGACGGCATCGTCGGTACCGATGGCGTGACGTTGTCGCGCACGGGGCGCGAATACGTCGACACCATGCACGAAATCCAGTCGCTGGAACCGAAGCTCGACGCGAACGCCAGGCTGCCCGCCGCCATGGCGAAGCGGTACACCGGGTATCTCTGGAGCCACGACGTTTTCTGGGATCTCGAAGTGCAGCCGCCAACCACCCTGTGGAACACCTGGACCTACCGCAACGGCTACACATTGGCAGTGAAGAGCACGGGCGCACCGATGGACTTCATCGCCGAGGGCGACGATTTCAGCCGCTATCCGTTCCTGATCGCGCCGGCCTACCAGATGGTCAGCGAATCACTGGCGAAGAAATGGAAGGCCTATGTGGAGCAAGGCGGTCACTTGATCCTGACCAGCCGCACCGCGCAGAAGAACGCGCTCGGCCACTTCCACGAAGGTCCGTGGGCCGCGCCCATCCTCGACCTGATTGGCGATGACGTGGAAGGCTTCGACATGCTGCCGCCAAGCGCTGATGGAAAGGTTGCGTCGGGTGGCCAGTCGCACGGGTGGCATCGCTGGGCGGACATCCTGTCGCCGCGCCCCGGCACCGAAGTGCTCGCCACCTATGCGGACCACTACTACGCCGGCAAGGCCGCCGCCACAACACGCAAGCTGGGCAAGGGCTCCGTCACGATGATTGGCGTGTCCACCGACGACGGCGCACTAGAGCGGGAGATCGTGCGCAGCGTCTATCAGCGCGCAGGCGTCGCCATCGAGGATCTGCCCAAGGGCGTGTTCCACGAATGGCGTGGCGGCTACGACTTCCTGCTGAACTACAACCCCGCCCCGTTCCAACCTGCCCTGCCCGCGGGCGCCACCATCGTGCACGGCAAGGTGCCGCTGGAACCGGCACAGGCGTTGGTATGGAAGGAAGCCTCACCGTAAGCACAGGCCTGGCTGGCATCCCGGCATAGCACCGCCTCCCTCACCGTCATCCCAGCTTTCGCTGGGATGACGGTGAGGATCGGGTGTAGGTAGACGGGTGCGCCGTCAAACGAGATCAGGCCAGGTCCCGCATCGCGGCATGCACTCGACCCGCCCCACCGCCACCAGCCTTATGACTGCAAGGCAAGCTGCGTCAGCTGATCGAGCTCTTCATCATCGAAACCCGCCTGCAAGCGCGCCGGACGGTTGAACGGGCCACGCAGGTTGCGCCCCATGTAATCGCGCAGAAGGTCCAGGAAGGTTTCCCGCGAATCGAGGCCGTCGCGTTCGCAGCAATGTCGGAACCAGCGCGTTCCCGCGGCCACGTGCGCCACCTCTTCGCGCAGGATCACTTCGAGGATGGCCACGGTGCGATCGTCGCCCACGGAGACTAGACGCTCGATCATGCCCGGCGTGACGTCCAGCCCGCGTGCTTCGAGCACACGCGGCACCAGCGCCATGCGCGCCGTGTCGTAGTGGGCGGTCTTCTCCGCCATTTCCCACAGGCCGTTGTGCGCGTCGAAATCGCCATAGGCGTGGCCCAGTTCGGCGAGGCGGTCAGAGAGCATCGCGAAATGGCGCGCCTCGTCGTGCGCGCAACTCACCCAGTCGCGGTAGTACTCGAGGGGCTTGCCGCGGAACCGGTAGACGGCGTCCCACGCAAGATTGATGGCATTGAACTCGATATGCGCTACCGCGTGCACCAACGCAGCGCGCCCCTCGGCGGAGCCGAGGCCACGGTGCGGCACCTGCCGTTGCGGTACGAGTTGCGGGCGCTCGGGGCGTCCCGGTGCGCCGATGCGCAGCGGCGCGGGTGATGCCTCGTCAGGTGCCAGATCGCCGGCGAGAAACGCCTCCCACGCCGCTTGCGTCAGGCGCAGCTTTTCCGCGGGATCGGTAGCATCGAGGCAACGCTTGGCGGCGGCGTGGAGATCGGCGGTCATGGGCGATGATCGCGAGGCAGATGACCGGTGGGAGCGCACAGGGCGCGCTCCCACCGGTGGAGTGATGCCTTACGCGCTGCGGCGGGCCGCCTTGGCGTCGTCGGAGCGCAGCATTTCGATCTGCTGCAGGTACTGCTGGTCGAGACCGGTGACGTATTCACCCGAGAAGCACGACGTGTCGAAGTGCTTCAGCTTCTCGTTGCCATCCTGCACTGCCCAGACCAGGTCCGGTAGATCCTGGTAGATCAGCCAGTCGGCGCCCAGCACTTCCTGGACTTCCTTCTCGGTGTGGCCAGCGGCAACCAGTTCCGACGCGGCCGGCATGTCGATGCCGTACACGTTCGGGTAGCGCACCGGCGGCGCGGCGGAGGCGAAGTACACGTTGCGGGCGCCGGCATCGCGGGCCATCTGGATGATCTGGCGCGAGGTGGTGCCGCGCACGATCGAATCGTCCACCAGCAGCACGTTCTTCTTGCGGAATTCCAGTTCCACAGGGTTGAGCTTGCGGCGCACGGATTTCACGCGCTCACCCTGCCCCGGCATGATGAAGGTACGACCGATGTAGCGGTTCTTGACGAAGCCCTCGCGGAACGGCACGCCCAATGCTTCGGCCAGCGCCGATGCAGCGGTGCGGGCGGTGTCCGGAATCGGGATCACGGCCTCGATGCCATGGTCCGGGCGCTCGCGCAGGATCTTCTCGGCCAGCTTCTGGCCCATGCGCAGGCGCGCCTTGTAGACCGACACGTTCTCGATCATCGAGTCCGGGCGGGCCAGGTAGACGTATTCGAAGATGCACGGCGCATGCACTGCACCGTCGGCACAGTGGCGCGCGAACAGCTGGCCGTCGTTGGTGATGAACACCGCCTCGCCCGGCTCCACGTCGCGCAGGCGCTTGAAGCCGAGGATGTCCAGCGCCACCGATTCAGAGGCAACTGCGTATTCACGGCCTTCGGCGGTGACGCGCTCGCCCAGCACCAGCGGGCGAATACCGTTCGGATCGCGGAACGCCAGCAGGCCATAGCCCAGCACCAGCGCCAGGCAGGCATAACCGCCGCGCGCACGCTGATGCACGCCGGCCACGGCCTTGAAGATGTGGTCCGGAGTCAGCGCCATGCGGTCCTGGATCTGCAGCTCGTGCGCCAGCACGTTGAGCAGCACTTCCGAGTCGGAATCCGTATTGATGTGGCGGCGGTCGTCCTCGAACATCTCGCGGCGCAGCGCCTCGGTGTTCACCAGGTTGCCGTTATGCGCGAAGGCGATGCCGTAGGGCGAGTTCACATAGAACGGCTGCGCCTCGGAAGAGCCTTCGGAGCCGGCCGTGGGATAGCGGCAATGACCGAGCCCGATACGGCCGCGCAGCCCGCTCATCGCGGTCTGGTTGAACACATCGCGCACCAGGCCGTTGCCCTTGTGCAGGCGCAGGCGCGCGCCGTCCACCGTGGCGATACCGGCGGCGTCCTGCCCGCGGTGCTGCAACACGGTCAATCCGTCATAGAGTGACGCGGCGACCTCACTGGTGCCGACGATGCCGATGATTCCGCACATGGTAGTAAAGCCTGTAATTTAAGAACTGGTTGCCGGGGCGACCGTGGATGCGGCCGCAGGATGGATGTCGTGCCCAGTCGCTGGCAAAGCGCCCGGTAACCCCGCCGGCAAGGCGGGCAAATGGTCGAGCAGGGCTGGGGGATTGCTCAGGTGACTGCGGACGCTGTCCGGCACCCGCTCACCCAGCCACCCAGCCACTCCCTTGAACTGCGGCAATAACACCGAATCGTGCCACCACGGATCCCGCGTGAACGCGGTAAACCCGATCAGGAACACCCCGAGCGTCACCAACAGCACGCCACGGGCAAAGCCGAACACCATGCCCAACAGGCGATCGGTGCCGGATAACCCGGTACCCGCCACCAACCGGCCGATCAGGAAGCGCACCAGCGCCCCCAGGATCAGCACCGCCACGAAGCAGGCGCCGTAACCCACGAAAATCCGCACCGACGGCAACTCGAGATGGTGCTCGAGCCCCGTCGCCACGCTGGGACCAAACGTCAAGGCCACCCAGTACGCGGCTGCCCAGATGCCCAGCGCCAACACCTCTGAAATGAGGCCACGCCATAGGCCGATCAAGACCGACAGGCCCAATACGGCAAGAATGATGTAGTCGGCCCAATTCACCGGGTCACCTCAGCGTCCATCCCGGTCGCCATTCACGGAGCGGTGACGACGTTGCCGTCCACGCCCAGCTTGCCCTTGATCTGGTCCCGAATGCGCACGGCATCGGCGCGTTGCGTCTGCGGACCCGCACGCACGCGCCACAGCTGCTTGCCGCTGGCATTGACCGAATCCACGTAGCCATCGAAGCCATTGGCGCGCAGCTTGTCGCGCAGCGCATTGGCATCGGCCTGCGTGCCCATGGCGGCGACCTGCACCGCCCAGCCGCCAGCGCGCGAGGAAGACGGAGCCGCCGAGGTGCTGGCAGCGGTGGCCGCCGGCTTCGCGGCAGGCGCATCGTCCTGCGTCGGCGTCGAGGCGCTGCTTTCCAGGCGCGCCGGGGCGCCCGGAATGGTCTGGGTGATCTTCAGGCGGGCCGCCTCGGCAGCCGCGCGGGACTCGAACGGACCTGCGGTGACCATCGTCAGCGACTTGCCGCCTTGATTGATCGAGCGACCGGACGCGGAATAACCCAGTCCACGCACGCGCTGGATCAGGCTCTGCGCGCTGGCGGTCGACGCATAGGCGCTGAGATTGATCGAATAAGCGCCATGGGCAGCCGTGGCCGGCGGCAGCGCGGGCTCTTGCTGGACTGGGATGGCGGGCTTGGCGGCCGTGGTCGTGGCACTGCCGCTCACCGCCCCGCCCTTGCCCTGCACCGGGATCACCGGCTGCGAGGCGCTAGACCCGGGACGCGTCACCATGGTCGGTTCCGGCTTCTGACCGGCGGCCGGATCGGTCTCCACGTCACGGGGGCGGCTCGAACCAATGTTCACGGTCGCCAACTGGTCGGTCGAGCCCACCGGGGCCGCCGTAGCGGCAGGTGCCGGCACGGCAGGCTTCGGTGCCGGCGCAACCGTCGAAGCCGACGCCGCGCCGGGTGTCAGGCTCATGGTCTTGGTCTGCAGGTCGCGATCAGGTGCCGGCGGAATCGCCAGGCTGACCGATTCATCGCCGCTCGCGGAGGGAGGATTGCTGGAAATGAACATCGGCACGATAAGCACAGCCAGCGCGATGAGAACAGCAGCTCCCAGCAGACGTGTTTTCAAGACGGGCTCCAAGCGGGCGGGGGATGCGAAAACGGCGCGATTATACCTGCCCTTGCCGTCACTCAGGCCGAATCGGGTCAGCCTGATTCAGCAAGTACCGCCGAGGCGACGAAAAACGAGCCGAATGCAAGCACGCATTCGCCCGCTTTCGCGGCGGAACGCGCAGCGTTCAACGCGGCGGCGACATCGGGATGCGCATCGAAAGACGCCCCTGGCAACACTGCGGTGAGCTGCCCCGCCAGCGCCTCGGCGGAAAGCCCGCGTGGCGTATCCCGTTCCAGCCCCGCCAGGTGCCAGTGCGCGATGCGCGCACCCAGTGCCCTGATCACGCCTGCCACATCCTTGTCCGATAGCGCGCCATACACCGCGTGCACGCGTACGCCGGGGCGCGCATCCAGCCACTCGGCCAGCGCGCGAGCCGCCTGTGGGTTGTGGCCCACGTCGACCACCAAGGACGGGTCGCCGCCCAACACCTGCAGCCGTGCGGCCACTCGCGCCGAGCGGATACCGCTGGCAGCGGCTACCGCGAGATCCTTCGTCGCCAGCACGCTGTCCGCACCCTGCAAGGCATGCAGGGCCGCCACCGACGCGGCGGCATTGGCGTACTGCACCGGCGCAGCCAGTGCCGGATCGGGCAGCGTGAACACCGTGCCGTCGCGATGCACCCATCGCCAGCCCGTCGTTTCGCGCTGCACCGTGAAAACCACCCCGGCCCGCTCCACGGCGGCGCCGATATGCCCCAGGGCCTGCAGCAACCCCTGGGGCGGATCGACCTCGCCCACGATGGCGGGCCGCCCATTTCTTGCGATACCTGCCTTCTCCACGCCAATGCTGTCGCGGTCCGGTCCCAGCCAGTCCATATGGTCCAGATCCACCGTCGTGATGACGGCCACGTCGGCGTCGATGATGTTCACGGCATCGAGCCGACCGCCCAACCCCACTTCCAGCACGGCGACATCCAGCTTCGCCCGCGCGAACAGGTCTAGCGCGGCGAGCGTGCCGAACTCGAAATAGGTCAAGGGAATCTCGCCGCGCGCTGCTTCGATGCGCTCGAAGCTCGCTACCAGTGCCTCATCGCCCGCATCGCGTCCTTCGATGCGGATGCGTTCGCGGTAATGCAACAGATGCGGCGAGGTATAGCAGCCCACCCGCTGGCCAGCCGCCGCAAGCATGGCTTCCAGCATGGCCACCGTCGAACCCTTGCCGTTAGTGCCACCCACGGTGATCACGCGGCGCGCTGGCGCCGGGGCACCCATGCGCTGCCACACGTCCCGCACGCGATCGAGGCCAAGCTCGATACTGCGCACGTTGACGTGCTCCTGATAGGACAACCATTCGTCGAGGGTACGGGTCATGGGGGCATTCAATGTTCAGGCGTCCAGCGGGCGCAGCCAGAAACGCAGGCGATGGGGAGTGGATTCGAACGCCCCTATTTCGGTCCAGTCCAGCGTGCAGAACATGTCGTCCTGCCGCTGGTAGCCGCGACCGGTCCAGAATGCATCGTTGGGGCGGTAGCCGGCAGGCTGGCGCGGATCGTTGGCCGCGCGTTCCACCGCGCAGAAGGCCGTCCAACGGTAACCGGGCAAGCGGCGTGCATGGCGCTCACGCGCATCAAAAAAGCGATGCCCGATGCCCTGCCCCCGGTACGCTGGCAGCAGCACCGACTCGCCGAAATAGAACACCTCGCCAAGCACCATGCCGCGCTCGACGAAGGGCTGCTGGATGGCAGGAATCTCGTCGACCAGCGGAATGCCGGTGGAGCATCCCACTACCGCGTCGCCATCCAGCGCCAGCACGAACACGCTGCGACGGGAGCGCGCATACGCATCCAGATAGCGCTGTTCATACGCCATGTCGCCGTCGTACCGATAGGGATAGTCGCGGAACACCGCGATGCGCAACTGCGCGAGAGCCTGCAGGTGCGGTCGCACTGCTTCGCCCACGCTGGTGAGGATGCGCACCGTCACGGTTCAGTTTCCGGAGACCTGCGCGATCCAGTCCTGCAGGTTGTAGTAGTTGCTGATACGCGCGATGCGCCCGTCGCGGATGTCGAAGAAAGCGCCACCCGGCAGCGCGTAGCGCTGGCCATGCGCGGGCGGCAGACCTTCGTCATCCGCCAGGTACTGGCCATGCACCACGTACTCGGCGGCGGCGCGCGTATCGTCAGCACTCGCCATCAGCACGATGTCGCGCAGTTCCTCGCGGTAGCTGCGATTCATGCGCGCCAGGAAGGCGCCGAATGCCTCACGACCATGTTCGCGGTGCCCCTGGTTGATGTCGTGCGCCACGTCGTCCGTGAGGCAGTCGAGCATGGCTTCCCAATCACCACGGTTGAACGCGTCGTAATAGCGGGCGATCAGGGCGGTGCTGGAGGACATGGCGGCTTCTGGCGGGAAACGGGGCGCACAGCTTAAAGCATGTGCCGTCGCCGTGATCGCCGCCAGTCATCCATGGGCCCGCGTCATCAGAAGTGCACGCCGGTAGCCCGCAGTGCCCAGTACATGCCAAACAGCGTCCAGAACATTTTCTTCAGCGCACGTCCGGCGAGCAGCGCCACCAGCAGGCCCAGCAGCAGCGGCATATGCTTTTCCAGCGTACTGCGGGTGTCGTTGATGATGTTCATGATGAAGTCCTCCCCGCACCCCATCGGTGCGGGAGAAATCATCGTCCCTGCCCCCGTGACCGAGGCAGGGCACGGCGTCAGCCATCGCAGGTGACAAGCATCACAAGGCGGCCCGGCGCAACCGGAGAGCGTTGGTCACCACCGAGACCGACGACAGGCTCATCGCCAGCGCCGCCACCATAGGCGACAGCAGCAGGCCCGTCAGCGGATACAGCAGGCCAGCCGCCAGCGGCACGCCCACGGCGTTGTAGACGAAGGCGAAGAACAGGTTCTGGCGGATGTTGCGCACCGTGGCCTGCGATAGCGCCCTGGCCCGCACGATGGCGGTCAGCTCGCCCTTCACCAGCGTCACCTGCGCGCTTTCCATGGCGATGTCGGTGCCGCCGCCCATGGCGATGCCGACGTCGGCCAGTGCCAGCGCGGGCGCGTCATTGATGCCGTCGCCGGCCATGGCCACGCGATGTCCCTGCGCGCGTAGCTGCTGCACCACCGCGGCCTTGTCGGTCGGCGATACATCCGCATGCACCTCGTCGATGCCCAGCGAGCCGGCCACCGCCCTGGCCGTGGCGAGGTTGTCGCCGGTGAGCATCACGATGCGCAGGCCCGCCGCATGCAGGTCGCGAATGGCCTGCGGCGTGCTTGCCTTCACCCGGTCAGCCACGGCGATCAGGCCAGCGAGTTCGCCATCGACCGTCAGGAACATCACCGTGGCGCCGTCGCCGCGCCATGCATCGGCCTTGGCCACGGCCGCATCGTCAGGCTGCACCCCGACATTCGACAGCAGGCGCAGGTTGCCGAGCGCTACGGCGTGGCCATCGACCTCGCCCTCTACGCCCGCACCGGTCAGTGTGCGGAAATGCGCCACCGGCGGAACGGCCACCTGCTCTGCTTCCGCGCCGGCAAGGATCGCCCGCGCCAACGGATGTTCGCTGGGACGCTCCAGCGCCGCCGCCATCGCCAGCAGGCGTTCGCGCGGCTGGGCGCCAAGGCTCACGACGTCCTTCAGCGTCGGCTTGCCTTCGGTCAGCGTGCCGGTCTTGTCGACCACCAGCGTATCGATGTCGCGCAACGACTCGATGGCCGCTGCATCGCGGAACAACACACCGCTCTGCGCGGCGCGACCGCTCGCGACCATGATGGAAATCGGCGTGGCGAGGCCAAGCGCACACGGACAGGCGATGATCAGTACCGACACCGCCGAAATCAGCGCATAGGCAAGTTTCGGATCCGGCCCCAGCCATGCCCATAGCGCGAACGCCACCGCAGCGACGGCGACCACGGCGGGCACGAACCACGCCGCCACCCGGTCCGCCACGCGCTGCAACGGTGCCTTGCTGCGTTGCGCCTGCGCCACCAGGGTGACGATCTGCGACAGCATCGTTTCCGCACCGACTTTTTCCGCGCGCATCAGCAGTGCGCCATCCTGGTTCACCGTGCCACCCGTGACGCGCTCGCCCCTGGCCTTGCCGACAGGCAGCGGTTCGCCGGTGAGCATGGATTCATCGACATGGCTGCTGCCATCGATCACCACGCCATCCACCGGCACTTTCTCGCCGGGACGTACTCGCAACGTATCACCGGCATGCACGTCGTCCAGCGGCACATCGTGTTCGCTGCCATCGACCGCCACGCGACGCGCCGTCTTCGGTGCGAGACCAAGCAGCGCCTTGAGCGCGGCACCCGTGCGGCGGCGCGCACGCAACTCGAGGAAATCACCCAGCGTCACCAGCGTGACAATCACCGCCGCCGACTCGAAATACACGCCGACGCGGCCGTGCATGTCGCGAAACCCATCGGGGAACAGCGACGGCATCAGGAACGCCACCGCGCTGTAGAGCCACGCGACACCCGTGCCGAGGGCGATCAGCGTATACATGTTGGGCGACCACGGCTTGAGCGACTGCCAGCCCCGCGCGAAGAACGGTGCACCTCCCCACAACACGACCACGGTGGAAAGCAACGCTTCCGTCCACGCCGCGACGCCATCCCACGGCGACGGCAGATGCCAGCCGAACAGATGCGGCCCCATCGCTAGCAGGAACACCGGCAAGGTCAACGCCACCAGCGACCAGAATCGCCGCGACATGGCGAGCAGCTCGTGGCCGTCATCCTCGTCGAGGCTGGGCATCATCGGCTCGAGCGCCATGCCGCACTTAGGGCAATGGCCTGGTCCGATCTGCTGCACTTCCGGGTGCATCGGGCAGGTATAGACGGCGCCTGCCAGCGCGGGCGGCGGCGGTGCATCATCGGGTTTCAGGTAGCGCGCCGGATCAGCGAGAAATTTGTCCTTGCAGCGCTGCGCGCAGAAATGGAACGTCACGCCGCCGTGTTCCGCGTGATGCTTTGCCGTCGAGGGATCGACGGTCATGCCGCACACCGGGTCCTTTGCCACCTGGGCCGCATGGTCGTGGTGCGCGGCGTGACCATGATGGTGGCCATGATGCTGATGTCCATCGTGCGACGAGGCAGCAGCGACGGCATGCCCACTGCAGCAGGACGCCTTGGTTTCCGGCTCGGGCTTCGGCTTCGAATGACAGCAGCTGTGTTCTTCCATGCTCATGCTTCGTCCTCTGCATCGGTCAGCGCTTTCAGGATGGGACACTGGTCCGGCGTGCCATGTCCCGGACACGCCTCGATGAGTTGTTCGAGTCCGTCGCGCACGCGGGTCAGTTCGGCGATGCGCTCGTCGATGGCGGCAAGGCGCTCTTCCGCGCGCTGCTTCACTGCCTTCACGCCGCGATGTCGATCGGCGGAAAGCGAGAGCAGGTCGCGGATCTCCTCCAGCGTGAAACCCAGGTCCTTGGCGCGGCGGATGAAGCGCAACTGCCGCACCGCACCCTCGTCGTAACTGCGATAGCCGGAGGCACGTCGCAACGGCGCCGGCAGCAAACCTTCGCGCTCGTAGTAACGGATGGTGTCGATCGCCACGCCGACGCGTCTGGCGACGGCCCCGATGGTCATGGAAGTACTGGGAGTGTTCATGAGCCAAGTCTAGACCTTTGATCAAGGTCCAGAGTCAAGCCCCTTCGCCCTACTCCGTGAGCAGGCGCGGCATCGCCTCGCCCAGCGCCGCCCGCAGCCATGCCAGGTCCAGACCCGGATCGCGCGCGGCGCGCACGGCCAAGCCTTCGAACAGGCAGGTGATCACCAGCGCACGTTCACGGGCGAGCTTGGCCGACATGCCGAAGCCCCCGTCCGCAACCGGCCTGGTCAGGATGGCCTGGAGTTCGGCGCAGTACATCTGGTCGGTCTGGTGCATGGCCTTGGCCACCACCCGGTCGCGCGTGGCCTCCGCGCTGGCCTCTAAAAACAGCGCGGCATTCATGATGCGCATGTCGGGCGTCGGCCGGGTCCAGGTGGCGAAGGTTTCCACCAGCATCTCGGTCAGGTCCATCGACGCGTTGAACGCGCGCATGTCTTCCAGCTCGATCTCGGTCTGGCGCTCGATGATGGCCAGCACGATGGCGCTCTTGTTCGGGAAATAGCGATAGATGAGACCCGCACTCATCTTCGCCGCCTCCGCGATGTTGGCCATGCTCGCGGCGTGGAAGCCGTATTTGACGAAGCAATGCTGCGCGGCGGCGAGGATGCGCTCGCGCTGCTCCCTGGCGCGTTCGCTCAGTGGCTTATCGTCGGTTTTCCCGGGGTTGCTCATGGTGCACGTTCATTCCAGCCGCCTCCGAGCACTTTATACAAAGTGACCCGGTTGGTCTGCTCGGCCAGTCGCGTCGCAATAAGCTGTTGCTGTGCGGTGTACAGCGCACGCTGCGTCACCAGCGACTCCAGGTAGCTGTCGCGCCCCGCGCGATAACGTGCCCTGGACAGCTCGTCTGCCCGGGCCGCCGCGCCTTCCAGCGCTTCCTGCGCCTGGCGCTGGTCAGCCAGCGTGCCGGTAAGCACCAGCGCATCGGAGACCTCGCGGAAGCCGCTCTGGATGGCTTTCTCGTACTGCGCCAGCGCGATCTGCTGATCGGCCTTGGCGCCGGCGAGCTGCGCCGTGAGCCGGCCGCCCTGGAAGATCGGCACGGTGATCTGCGGTATGAACGTCCAGGCACCACTACCGCCCTTGAACAGACCGGAGAGATCGTTGCTCGCCGTGCCCGCGCTGCCGGTGAGCTGGATGGTGGGGAAGAATGCCGCCCGCGCTGCGCCGACATCCGCATTGGCCGCGCGCAGCAGGTGTTCCGTCTGCAGGATGTCGGGCCGGCGCAGCAGCACGTCGGAAGGCAGGCCTGCCGGCAAGGCACCCAGCATGGTGACGCCGCCACTGAGGCCATCGGGCAACAGCGAATCATCCAGCGTCGCGCCGACCAGCAGGCGCAACGCATTGGTGTCCTGCGCCACCTGGCCCGCATAGCGGGCCATATCGGCACGCGCGCTTTCCACGGTGGTCTGCGCCTGGCTCAGGTCCAGCTGGGATGCAGCGCCCAGCGCGTGGCGCTGTTGCGTCAGATGGAACGACGCTTCCTGGTTGTCGCGCGTGGCCTGGGCCACCTTCAGCGACTCCTGGTCCGCCGCCAGCGTGAGGTAGGCGTTGGCCACCTCAGCGATCAGGCTCAGCTGCGCGCTGCGCCGTGATTCGTCCTGCGCCAGGTATCGCTCCAGCGCAGCCGTGCTGAGCGAATGCACGCGACCGAACAGGTCCAGTTCGAAGTTGGCCGTGCCCAGCTCCACGCTCGCCTGCTCGCTGATCGGCTGCCCACCCACACTGGTGCGCGTGGACTGGCCAACCACGTTGATCGACGGCACGCGGTCGGCACGCTGGATGCGGTACTGCGCACGCGCCTTCTCCACGTTCAGTACCGCCACGCGCAGGTCGCGGTTGTTGTCGAGCGACAGCTCGATCAGGCGCGCCAGCTTGGGATCAGTGAAGAACTGGCGCCAACCGATATCCGACGCACGACCGGGCACGGCGGTGGCAGCCTCCGGTAAAGGCCAGGCGGCGGGAATATCCGCCTGCGCGGCAGGCAGTTTCGGCGCCATGTTGACGCAGCCGCCGAGGGCCAGGGCGATGGCCGCGCCGCACGCGGCGAGGATGGGCTTATTCATGGGTCATCTCTCCCATCGCCTGCGTCCTGCCGGCCGGGGCTTTTTTCCTGACGAACACGCGCTGCACCGTGATGAAGAACAGCGGCACGAAGAAGAGGCCCAGCGCGGTACCGGCGATCATGCCGCCCAGCACGCCGGTGCCGATCGCGCGCTGCGCCCCTGAGCCCGCACCGGCGGCCAGCGCCAGCGGCAACACGCCCAGACCGAAGGCCAGCGACGTCATCAGGATCGGACGCAAGCGTGTGCGCACGGCCAGCAACGTGGCCGCGATCAGCTCCATTCCCTTCTCCACGTTCTCCTTGGCGAACTCCACGATCAGGATCGCGTTCTTGCTCGACAGGCCTACCGTGGTGAGCATCGCCACCTGGAAGTACACGTCACGATCCAGGCCGCGGAAATACGCCGCCGTCACCGTGCCGAGGATGCCCAGCGGCGCCACCAGCAGCACCGCGGTCGGAATGGACCAGCTCTCGTACAGCGCCGCCAGGCACAGGAACACCACCAGCACCGAGAGCGTGTACAACAGCGGCGCCTGCGCACCGGCTTCACGCTCCTGGTACGACTGGCCCGTCCATTCCATGCCGATGCCATGCGGCAGCGTCGCCACCAGCTTCTCGACCTCGGCCATGGCAACGCCCGAGCTCACGCCCGGCGCGGCCTCGCCGTTGATCTCCATGGCCGACACGCCGTTGTAGCGCTCCAGGCGTGGTGAACCGAAATCCCAGTGCGTGCTGGCAAAGGCGCGGAACGGCACCATCGCGCCACTGGCGTTGCGCACCGACCATTTCTCGAAGTCTTCCGGAGCCATGCGGAACGGCGCATCCGCCTGCACGAACACGCGCTTCACCCGCCCGCGGTCCATGAAGTCGTCGACGTACTGACCACCCCAGGCCATCGTCAGGGTGTCGTTGACGTCGCCGATGGCCAGCCCCTGCGCCGCCGCCTTGCGGTAATCCACATCGATGCGGAATTGCGGCGTATCGTCCTGACCGTTGGCGCGCACGTTGGCAAGCAGCTTGTTCTGCGACGCCGCCTGCACGAACTGGTTGCGCGCAGCGACCAGCGCCGCATGGCCGAGCCCTGCGTTGTCCTTGAGGTAGAAGTCGAAGCCGGCCGAGTTGCCCAGTTCCGGCACGGCCGGCGGCGCAAAGGCAAACACCATTGCCTGCTTGATCTGGCTGAAGGCGCCCATGGCGCGCCCGGTGACGGCATCCAGGCTCATGTCGTGGCCGTGGCGTAGGCCCCAGTCCTTCAACTGCACGAAGGCCATGCCCGTGTTCTGGCCGCCGCCGGCGAAGCTGAAGCCCTGCACGGAGAACACCGAATCCACCGCCGGGTCATCCATGAATTGCTTCTCCACGCGGCCCATCACCTGGCCGGTGCTCTCGGTGGTGGCACCCACAGGGGCCTGCACCATGGCGAAGACAAAGCCCTGATCTTCCATCGGCAGGAATGAGGTGGGCAGGCGCAGGAACACCACTACCATCGCCGCACTCATCGCCACGAACACCAGCAGGAAGCGCCGACCGCGCGCGATGATGCCACCGACACGGCGCTCGTACGTCTGCGTTCCCTGGTCGAACTTGCGGTTGAACCAGCCGAAAAAGCCACGATCGGAGGCGTGATGTCCCTTCGCGATGGGCTTGAGCAAGGTGGCGCACAGCGCCGGCGTCAACACGATGGCCACCAGCACCGACAAGGCCATCGACGAGACGATGGTCACCGAGAACTGGCGATAGATCACGCCGGTGGAACCGGTGAGGAAAGCCATCGGCACGAACACCGCCGACAGCACCAGGGCGATGCCCACCAGTGCGCCGGTGATCTGCGACATGGATTTGCGCGTGGCTTCCAGGGGCGAGAGCCCCTCTTCACTCATCACGCGCTCGACGTTCTCCACCACCACGATGGCGTCGTCCACCAGCAGGCCGATGGCCAGCACCATGGCGAACATGGTCAGCATGTTGATGGAGTAACCCATGGCCGCCAGCACGCCGAACGTGCCCAGCAGCACCACCGGCACGGCGATGGTGGGAATCAGCGTGGCCCGGAAATTCTGCAGGAACAGATACATCACCAGGAACACCAGCACGATCGCTTCCAGCAGCGTCTTGATCACGCCCTTGATCGACACCTTCACGAACGGCGTGGTGTCGAACGCGATCACCGACTTCACCCCACGCGGGAACGAGGGCTCCATCTGCTTGAGGGCCGCCGTCACGCGCTCGGCCGTGGCCAGCGCATTGGCACCGGAAGTGAGCGAGACGGCGATGCCGGTGGCCGGCTTGCCGTTGTACTTGCTGGTGAAGCCGTAGTCCTGCAGGCCCAGCTCCACGCGCGCCACGTCGCCCAGGGTCAGCACCGAGCCATCCGTATTGCTGCGCACCACGATGTTGCGGAACTGCTCGGGCGTCTGCAGGCGTTGCTGCGCGATCACCGTGGCATTGAGCTTTTGCCCCTTCACCGCCGGGTTGCCGCCGATCTGCCCCACGGCCACCTGCTGGTTCTGCGCGCGCAGCGCCGTCACCACCTCGGCAGTCGTCAGCCGGTAGGTATCGAGCTTGTTCGGATCCAGCCAGATGCGCATGGCGTACTTGGAGCCGAACACCTCGATATTGCCCACGCCTTCCACGCGGCTGAGCGGATCGACCACGCTGGCGGTGACGAAGTCGGAGATGTCATCGCCATCCAGGCGTCCGTCCTCGGACACGAAGCCCACCACCATCAGGAAGCCCGAGCTGGACTTGACCACGTTGATGCCCTGCTGCTGCACGATCTGCGGCAGCAGCGGCGTGGCCAACTGCAATTTGTTCTGCACCTGCACCTGGGCGATGTCGGGGTTGGTGCCGTTCTGGAAGGTGAGCGTCACCTGCACCGAGCCACTGGAGTCGCTGGTGGCCGACATGTAGATCAGGCCGTCGAGACCTTTCATGTTCTGCTCGATGATCTGCGTCACCGAGTCTTCCGCCGCCTGCGCGGACGCGCCGGGGTAGTTGGCGTTGATGGTCACCTGCGGCGGTGCGATCACCGGGTACTGCGATACCGGCAGGCGCAGCAGCGACAGCGCGCCGGCCAGCATGACGATGATGGCGATGACCCACGCGAAGATGGGGCGATCGATAAAAAACCGGGCCATGTGTCGAGATCCTTATTTGGCGACCGACGCCTGCGCCGCCCCGGCCGCTGCGGCGGCGGAAGCGGATGCACCCGCTTCCGTGGCGTGCACGGGCATGCCGGGCTGGATCATCTGCAGCCCTTCCACGATCACCTTGTCGCCAGCCGACAGGCCGCTTTCGACCAGCCACTGGTCACCGATGGTGCGGCTCACCTGCACGTCGCGCAGCGCGGCCTTGCCGTCCTTGTCCACCACCATGGCGGTGGCGCCACCCTTGGGATCGCGCGCGATGCCGGGCTGCGGCACCAGCAACGCCTGCGGGTTGCTGCCCTTGTCCAGCACGGCGCGCACATACATGCCGGGCAGCAGTGCATGCTCGGGATTGGGCACGATCACACGCAAAGCGAAGCTGCCGGTGGTCGGGTCCACGCTGACATCGGAGAACTGCAGCTTGCCTTCGTGCGTGTAGGGCGTGCCGTCTTCCAGCAGGATCTTCACCGGCGTGCCGTCGGTTTCCTTCAGGGCACCCGTGGCGATCTGCTTGCGCAGCGCCAGCAGCTCGCCGCTGGACTGGGTCACGTCCACGTACACCGGGTCGAGCTGTTGCACGCGCGCCATGGGATCGGCCTGGTTGGCCGTCACCAGTGCCCCCGGCGTCACGCTGGACTTGCCGATGCGCCCGGTGATCGGCGACACGATGTGGGCAAAGGCGAGCGTCACGCCGGTGCTTTCCACCGACGCCTGTGCCGCGGCCACGTCGGCCACGGCCTGGCGCCACGCGGCCGTGGCGTTCTCGTCGTCCTGCTTGCTCGCCGCGTCGATGCGCGCGAGATCGCTGGTGCGCTTGGCGTTGAGCTGCGCCGAATACAGCGCGGCCCGGGCCTTGGCCAGCGCGGCCTTGGCGTTGTTGTTGTCGGCGCGGTACTGGGCGTCCTCCAACTGATAGAGCGGCTGACCCGCCTTCACCATCGCGCCTTCTTCGAACAAGCGCTGCTTGATGATGCCGTTCACCTGCGGCCGGACCTCGGCGATCAGGAAGGCATTGGTGCGCCCCGGCAATTCGCGCGTCACCGTGACCGGCTGCGGCTTGAGCGTGACCACGGTGACCTCGGCCGGCCCGGCGTGCGGCGCCTCGGTCTTGCCGCTGCAGGCCGCCAGCACCAACGCGGCGGGAATCAGGGCGCCCGCCAACCATGGGCGCAACAACTTGCGTACGAGAGACATAGCGGTGGCCTCAGTCCCTTGGGGAGGGGACGATGCAAAAACGAGAGTGAACGATCATTCTCATTTTCGAACTGGTGAGTAAAGTTAGTCAACCCTGACGGAGGTCATGCCTGGGAACGCCCGAACGCCTCGCTTTGCTTGCGGCTAACTGACTGTCCCATCGGCTAAATGGGCAACCACGCAAGCGGACGTGCGCGCGGATCGCTTCCCTGCAGCCTCATGTGTCCTTTTGCCGGCACCTTGGCAGCCGGGTGCGCTCCGCGCCAATGCCGGAAGCCACACCCTTGCGGGCGTGGGCGTCGTGAAAAAATGCGATCAGGCCCGGTCACCCGGGCCCTAGGTCGTGGTCAACGGGCCCCCTGTCCGTCCCGCGACGGCACACCACCGCCTGGCACTCCGGCGGTTTCATCATTCGGCGTGCCCATGGCCTGATACAGCGCCGCGGTATCGATCAAACGCGCCGCCGTGGCCTGGATCGCCTGCACGCGCGCGTTCTGCCAGCGTTGCTCACTCGCCAACGTGATGGGATACGACACCGAGCCAAGGCGGTAACGCTGTTGCGCATCATCGTTGGACTGCCGTGCGGATGCCTCGCCGCTTTGCGCGGCTTTCAGTGCGAGCGCGTCCTGGTCGAGCGCGGTAAGCGTATCGGCGACATTCTGGAAAGCACCCAGCACGGTCTGCTGATACTGCGCGATGGCCGCCTGATAACTGGCGATGGCCGCTTTGCGCTGCGCACGCAAGGCGCCGCCATGAAAGATCGGCTGCGTAAGTCCCGCGGAGGCGCCCCAGATGGTCCCTGCCCCGGTAAACAGCTTGGCGCGATCGAACGCGCCGGTGCCGAACGAAGCGCTCAACGACAGATGCGGAAACATGTTCCCGGTAGCAACGCCAACCTGCGCGGAAGTCGCGCGCACATTCGCTTCCGCCGCGAGCACATCCGGGCGCTGGCTCAGCAATTGGGATGGCACCACCACGGGCACGTCACCCGGCAACGTCAGACTGGCCAGCGGTAGCAACGCAGGGGACTTGTCGGGCGTACGGCCCAGCAACACGGCGAGCGCATGGCGTTCCCGCAGGGCCTGCGTGCGCAGGCCGGGCAGACTTGCATCGATGGCGTCAGCGTTACGTTGCGCATCCAGCACATCTTCATGCGCGGCCGCGCCGAGCGTGTAGGCTCTGTCGGCGAGCGCCACCTGCTCGCGTGCCAGCGCGGACAGCCGCTCGGTGGCACTCACCTGGTCCGCCAGCGACGACGCACGCACGGCACTGATCACGATATTGGCGGCGAGCGCACGCCTCGCAGCGTCGAACTGGTAGGCCTGCGCATCCACCTGCGCCGCGGCCTGTTTCACCTCATTGCGAGAAACGCCGAACAGGTCGAAGTCATAGCCCAGTTGCAGCTGGCCCGCATAGACGTTGTAGATGTTGGTCGGCCTGCCGAGGTTGGGCAGGCCCAACGCGCGCTGGCGACTCGCCTGGCCCCCGACATCGAGCGAAGGCCACAACGCATTGCCCACCTCGGCGCGATATTGCTGCCGTACCGATTCCAGCGTGTGACGAGCAGCCTCCAGCGAAGGGCTGTGCTGCAAACCTTCATCGACCAGCGCATCGAGCTCGGCTGAGCCATAGGCTTTCCACCACGTGGGCACAGCACGAACGCCCGGGGTGAAATGCTGTGCGACGCCAGCCGCTTCGGCGCTGACGTTCGGCGTCGGCGCCACCGTATAGCTGGCGGGTGCAGGCGCCGTAGGTGGCTTGGCCGGCGGTGCGAACGAGCAACCGGCGAGCGCAACGGTCACGCCCAGCGTCACCAGGCGGAGAGCAGGAAAACGCATCATGGGGCAAGCTCCTTCGGCGCTTCGTCGGCACGCACGCGATACCAGACGGCATAGAGCGCCGGCAGATAGAACAAGGTGAGCACGGTGGCGACGGTAATGCCGCCCATCAATGCGGTGGCCATGGGGCCGAAGAAGTTGCTGCGCAACAGCGGGATCAGCGCGAGCACGGCGGCCGCGGCAGTGAGCGTGATGGGACGGAACCGTCGCACCGTGGCGCCCACGATCGCCTCCCAGCGCGGATGACCCTCGCGGATATCCTGCTCGATCTGGTCCACCAGGATCACCGAGTTGCGCATGATGATGCCGAACATCGCGATGGTGCCGAGCATGGCGACGAAACCGAACGGTTGACGGAACACCAGCAGCGACACGATCACGCCGATCAGGCCCAAGGGCGCGGTGAGCACCACCATGAAGGTTCGGCCGATGCTCTGTAGCTGGATCATCAGCAAGGTGAGAACCGCGATCACCAGCAATGGCATCTGCGCGTTGATGGAGCCCTGCGCCTTGCCGTTCTGCTCCACCGAGCCGCCCACTTCAATGCGATACCCCACCGGCAGATGGCTGCGCAATTCGCCCAGTTTCGCGTCGATGTCGTTGGTGACATCCAACCCTTGCGCACCGTTGCGCGTATCGGCCTGAACGGTGATCGACGGCTGGCGATCGCGTTCCCAGATCACACCGTATTCCAGCCCGTACCGCACATGGCCGAGCTGCGCCAGCGGGATGGCCTGGCCACTGGGCGTGGGCAACGCGAGCTGCTCGATCTGGTCCGGATGCACGCGTTCGTCCTTCGGTGCGCGCAGGTCAACCGCGATCAACTTGTCGCGCTCGCGGTACTGCGTGATCGTGGTGCCCGATAGCGACATCGCCAAGAAATCGGCGACATCCTGTGAGCTGATGCCTAACTGGCGCGCCTTGGCCTGATCGATCTCGAAGCGCACCGAGCGCTCGGCGGGCTCATCCCAATCGAACTGCACGTTACGCGTGCGCGGGTCGGCACGCATGATCCCGGCGACCTTCTCGGCAATGCCTCGCACCGTGGCAATGTCGTCACCGTTGATGCGGAACTGCACGGGGAAGCCCACCGGCGGGCCGTTCTCCAGGCGGCTGACGCGGGTGCGCACGGCGCTGAAATCACGGGCCAGCACGCCATCCAGATAACTCGCCAGCGCTTCGCGCTGTTCCACGTTCTTAGCCGTCACCACAAACTGCGCAAAGTTAGGCTGAGCAAGCTGCTGGTCCAGCGGCAGGTAGAAACGCGGTGCACCGCTACCCACGAAACTGACGTAGTTCGCGACATCCTTGCGCTCCTTGAGCACGCCTTCCATGCGCTTGACCTGAGCAAGCGTGGCATCGAACGAGGCGCCCTCCGGCAGACGCAGGTCCACCAGCAGCTCGGGTCGGTCGGAGCTGGGGAAGAACTGCTTGGGCACCAGGCCGAAGCCCGCCATCGACACCACGAACAAGGCCACCGTCACCACCAGCACCAACACGCGATGCTTCAGGCAGGCGTCGAGCATGCGGCGGAAGCGCTGGTAGAAGGCGGTGCCATAGATATCGATGTCGCCACCATGCGCGGGAGCGGGCAGCGCCTTCGCGCGACGAGCATCGCGCCAGCGCGCGGGCAGGAAGCGCGCCCACCATTCGTCGCCCGGCTTGGCGCGCGCGTGATGCTCGGGCAGCATGTGATAACCCAGCAACGGAATGACGATCACCGCGGCCAGCCACGACACCAGCAAGGCGATGGCCGACACCTCGAAGATCGAGCGTGTGTATTCACCGGTGCCGGACTTGGCCAGCGCAATCGGCAGGAAGCCGGATACCGTCACCAGTGTGCCGGTGAGCATGGGAAAGGCCGTACTGGTGTACGCAAAGGCGGCCGCGCGCAAGCGGCTCCAGCCCTGCTCCAGCTTCACCGACATCATCTCCACCGCGATGATTGCATCGTCCACCAGCAGGCCTAGCGCCAGCACCAGCGTGCCCAGCGACACCTTGTGCAGGCCGATGCCGAACAGCTCCATGCACAGCGCCGTGGCGGCGAGCACGAACGGAATGGAGATCACCACCACCATGCCGGTGCGAAACCCCAGGCTGAGCAGGCTGACCAGCAGCACGATGGCTACCGCTTCGGCGACGGATTCGAGGAAGTCGTCCACCGAATGCGATACCGCGTGCGGCATGCTGGTGACTTCGTTGAGCTTGAGGCCAGCCGGCAGGCGCTTCTGCAGGTCAGCCGTGGCCTTGTCCAACGCCGTGCCCAGGTGGATCACATCGCCGCCCGGCTGCATGGTGATGCCGACACCCAGCACCTGCTGCGACATGAAGCGCATCTGCTGGCTCGGCGGATCGTCGTAACCACGCCGCACGGTGGCGACGTCGCCCAGGCGGAAGCTCTGGCCGCCGATGCGCAACAGGGTGTTTTCCAGGGCGGCGACGTCGGTGAACTGTCCACTGGGGCGAACGAACACGCGATCGTCGGCGGTGGTGATCACGCCTGCCGAGGCCACCGCGTTCTCCGCGTTGATCGCCTGCGCGATCTGCTGCGGTGTGATGCCTAGCTTGGACAGGCGCGCGTTGGGAATCTCGAGGGTGATGCGCTGGTTCTGGTCACCCAGGAAATCCACCTTGCCCACCCCCGGCACGCGCAGCAATTCCGCGCGCAACTGGTCGGCGTAGTCGTGCAGCTGAGCGGGCGAGAAACCGTCGCCTTCCAGCGCATAGATGTTGGTGTAGACATCGCCGAACTCGTCGTTGAAGAACGGCCCCTGCACGCCTGGCGGCAACTGGGCGGCGATATCGCCCACCTTCTTGCGCACCTGGTACCAGGTATCAGGCACGCTGGACGCCGGCGCGGAATCCTTGATGTTGAAGAAGATCAGCGATTCGCCGGGGCGTGAATAACTGCGCAGGAAGTCGATGGACGGCGTTTCCTGCAGCTTGCGCGAAATGCGGTCGGTAACCTGCTCCTGCACCTGCTTCGCATCCGCGCCCGGCCAGAAGGTTTGCACCACCATCACCTTGAAGGTGAACGGCGGGTCTTCCGATTGCGACAGACGGCTATACGACAGCATGCCGAACAGCGCCACCATCACCATGACGAAGAACACCAGCGACTGGTGCCGCAACGCCCAGGCCGAGAGATTGAAGCGGCCTTCCTCGTGGGGGGCGGGCGCGCTCATAGCGGACGGTCCTCGGGATGCGGCGGCTCCATCGGCGCGACCTTCTCGCCCGCGGTGACCGTGTGCACACCCTGCATCACCACGCGTTCGCCCGCCTTAATGCCGCTGCTCACCAGCACGTTGCGCTCGCTGTAGCGAAGCACCGTGACGGGGCGAAGCTCCAGCGTCATATCCGATGGACGGACGACCCATACCGCCGGCTGCTCGCCCTGATGGAACAAGGCCGTGGCTGGCAGACGCACCGATGCGCCCGCCGACGCCGAGGTTTCCAGCGCCACGTCCGCGATCATGCCGAGGCGAATTCGCGCGTCCGCTGCATCCAGGCCGAGCTTGACGCGATAGGTGCGACTGGCCGGGTCGGCAGCGGGTGCCATGTCGCGTACGTGCGCCGTCAGCGGCTTGCCGACCAATGCGGGCAGGCTCACGCTCGCCGCCTGCCCGGGTTTGATCTCGCCGATGCGCGATTCAGGCACATCGACGAATACATCACGCTCGCCCGACCACGCGAAGCCGAACACCGCCTGCCCTGCTGCCAATACCTGCCCCACTTCCGCCCGTTCGCTGGTGATGGCGCCGTCGCGATCGGCCACCAGCGTGTTGTAGCGATGTTGGTTCTGCGCCACCTCGAATTGCTGGCGAGCCTGCACCTGCGCTGCCAACGCGGACGCGTAGGCGTCGTGCGTCTGTTCAAGCTGCACCTGGCTGATCAGATTGGCCTTCGCCTGCGCCTCGTCGCGGTCGCGCTGCTGGGTGGCGAAGGTCAGCCGATGTTCGGCGGCGTCCAGGGCGGCGCGGGCGGCGGCTTCGTTTCTCGCGGCGTCCGCGTCGTCCAGGCGGGCCAGCACCTGGCCCTTTTTCACGATGTCGCCCAGGTGGGCATCGCGCGACACGAGCTGACCGGGCACGCGGAAGGACAACGGCATTTCGTAGCGCGCATGGATCTCGCCGGGAAACCGGAGCACCTGGGCGCCATCCGCCGCCGGCGCGGGCAAGGCGATGACCGGACGGGCGGAGTCGGTGTCCTGGGCCTTGTGGCTGCAGCCGGCCAGCAGCGCAAGCGCCGCCACACCAAGCCACGTCACGGATCTGCGCGAGGGACCTCGCGCCGGGGAGTCTGGATGGATCACGGGCCGTTCCTGATGGGGAGAGGGGACGAATGCGCCGGTCCAGCCATGGACCCACTGCATACGGCATCGAACTCTAATACACAGTTGTATCTCAATACAAACAGGCATCCAGATGATGACTTGTGACCTACGTGATACGATGCCGCATGGCCCGTAAACGACTGACCCGCGAAGAAAGCCGCGACCAGACCCACCAGCGCCTGCTGGAGGCGGCGGCATCCGTCATTGCCAAGAAAGGCTTCGCCGCCGCCAGCGTGGAAGACATCACGGCGCAGGCCGGCTACACGCGCGGCGCGTTCTATTCGAACTTCAAGAGCAAGGCAGAGCTGTTCATCGAACTGCTGAGCCAGGACCACCAGTGCGTACGCCAGGATCTGCACGAGATCCTCGAGGCGCCGATGTCCCTGGAGGCCATCGAGGAAAAGATCACGCAGTACTACCTGCGCGTCTACCGCGACGAGAAGAACTTCATCCTGTGGGCCGAGGCGCGCGTGCTGGCGCTGCGCGATGCGAAATTCCGCGCGCGGCTCAATGCGTATTGCCTGGAAAAGCGCGACGACATTGCCTATGTCATCGAGCGCTTCTATCAGATGCGCGGCACCCAGCCGCCCGCCCCGCCGAAGGACCTCGCCTTCGGCACCATGGCGTTGATTGACGGCATGCGCTTCTTCAACGAAACCATTCCCAAGGAATTGCCCGACGAAGCGGCGCAGGGCGCGCTGGGCGTGATCTTTACCTCGACGTTCTTCAAATGACGCCCCTCGGGGCGGTGCCCCAGGGCGGCTGATGCAGGCAAGGACTCCGTGACCGTGCCGACGAACACGCCCCCCGTCCACCGAACCATCAGGCTTGGCCTGAAGGAAAACTGGCGCCAGTTCACGCTGCTGGTGCTGATCAATGCCTTCGTCGGCGGCATGGTGGGCATCGAGCGCACCGTGGTGCCGCTGATCGGCGCGGAAACCTTCCACCTCGCGTCGACCACGCTGATCACCTCGTTCATCGTCAGCTTCGGCGTGGTCAAGGCCCTGGCCAACCTCGTATCCGGCCACCTCGCCGATACGTGGGGGCGCCGGCGCGTGCTGGTCATTGGTTGGCTGCTGGGCCTGCCCGTGCCCTTCATCATCATCGCCGCCCCGAGCTGGGGCTGGATCGTCGCAGCCAACGTGCTACTCGGCCTGAGCCAGGGCTTTGCGTGGTCGATGACGGTGATCATGAAAGTCGACCTGGTGGGTCCGAAGAGTCGCGGACTGGCGGTGGGACTCAACGAATTCGCCGGCTATTTCGCCGTGGGTGTCACGGCTTTCCTCACGGGGTACCTCGCGAGCCGTTATGGCCTGCGTCCGGTACCGATCTATCTGGGCATCGGTTACGCCGTGCTGGGAACCCTGCTTTCGATGCTTGCCGTGCGCGACACCCGCGACCACGTTCGCGCCGAAGCCCATGGCTCGCATCATCCCCCGTCGTCGCTGGGCTTCAGGGAGGTCTTTGCGCTCACCACGTTCCGCAACCGCAATCTGTTCGCGGCCTCGCAGGCGGGCCTGGTGAACAACCTCAACGACGGCATGAGCTGGGGCATCTTCCCGCTGTTCTTCACCTCGCTCGGCCTGGGCGTGGAACGCATCGGCGTGCTCAAGGCGGTGTATCCGGTGGTCTGGGGCATGGGCCAGGTGATCACCGGCCCCTTGAGCGACCGCTGGGGACGCAAGGGACTCATCGTGGCCGGCATGTGGGTGCAGGCCGCTGGACTTTTCCTCACCGCCGCCACCGGCCACTTCGCCGCGTGGCTGGTGGCCAGCATCCTGCTGGGCGCGGGCACGGCGATGGTGTACCCCAGCCTGATCGCGGCGGTGTCGGACGCATCGGCTCCCGCATGGCGCGCCCGTTCGCTCAGCGTGTATCGCTTCTGGCGCGACCTGGGGTACGCCATCGGCGCCTTGTCGGCTGGCCTGATTGCCGATCGATTCGGTTTCGCGGCGGCCATCTACGCCATCGGTGCGCTCACCTTTCTCTCGGGAGCCATCGTCGCCCTTGCCATGCAGGGTCGCGCGCCAGCTTCGGGGTTCCCCGCCACCGGATCGTGATCATGCCGGTGATTCTTCGTCATGGATGTCCTGCCCGGCCGTGCCTGTTGCATGATCGGGCTAGCGAGCGTCGCTGCCACCCATCACGTGCAGGTGCCCCGGGATGAAACCCATCTACCTCGACTACAACGCCAGCACGCCGATCGATCCGGCCGTGCAGGCCGCCATGCAGCCTTTTCTGCGTGAGGGATTCGGCAACCCTTCGAGCGGCCACTGGGCCAGCCGGCCGGCAAAGGAGGCACTGGAACACGCGCGTCAGCAAGTAGCCACGCTGCTGGGCGCGCAGGCGGACGAGATCGTTTTTACCAGCGGCGGCAGCGAGGCCAACAATGCCGCCATCAAGGGCAGTTACTTCGCACTGCTCGATCGGGGCAGCCACATCATCACGCAGGCGACGGAGCACCCATCGGTGCTCAAACCGCTGGCTTTCCTGCAACGACTGGGGGCTTCCATCACCGTGCTGCCGGTGGATGGCTCGGGACAGGTCGATCCTGACGCCGTACGCCGCGCCATCACGCCGCGCACCAGCCTCATCAGCATCATGCATGCGAACAACGAGACCGGAACGCTGCAACCCATCGATGCCATCGGTGCGATCGCGCGCGAACACGGCGTGCGTTTCCACACCGATGCCGCACAGTCCATCGGCAAGGTGCCGACGCGGGTCGATGAACTCGGTGTCGATCTGCTCAGCCTTGCGGGACACAAGCTGTATGCGCCCAAAGGCATCGGCGCGCTCTACGTCCGGCGAGGTTCGACGCTGGAGCCGCTGATCCACGGCGCCGGACACGAACAGGGCCGACGCGCCGGTACCGAGAGCGCCCTCCTCGCCGTGGCATTGGGCGAAGCATGTTCGCTCGCCGCCAATCTGCAACCGGTGGCGGCCATTCGCACGCTGCGTGATCGCTTCTGGCACGCTCTGCAGAACATCTACGGCGACCGTGTCGTGCTCAACGGCCATCCCACGCAGCGCTTACCCAACACGCTCAACGTCGGTTTTGTCGATCAGATCGGCGCCGATGTTCTGGCTCAACTCGACGGCGTTGGCGCGTCCACAGGATCTGCCTGCCATGCCGGCGTGATCGCCTTGTCGCCGGTGCTTGCCGCCATGGGCGTGAACGAACGCGTCGGCATGGGCGCAGTCCGCTTCAGCCTGGGCCGTGGCACGACGCAGGCGGATATCGATGCCGTGGTGGACCAGCTGCGTGGGGAAGCTACGCCCATGCAAACCCCGTAAAAGCCGGCACTGTCCGAGGGAGCAAAGTCGTCGACCGTCGTCTTAGGCAGGCCGCTTGCGCTCACTTGATCGCGCCTCCGGCGATGGCGCGAACCTTTTCCGAGCTGGTGCCACCGGGCGCTTGCACATGGATGCCGCCATGCCAGCCAAACTGGTGACTCAGCGGGAAGGCGCCCTGGCCGGTGACTTCGCCTAGGGCGGCGCCGTTGTCGGTGTCGTCGCTGGCGACGGCGGTCAGAAACGGGAGGCTGATGAGCATGGCATCGTCCATGGCATCCAGCTCTTGCGCTATGGCTTGGCGGTCGTGCTGGACGATGCGGGGGTGTCGTCCTGCCCGAGCTGGTGCCGACGATCCCTGCCGATGGCTACCTGCTCGTTGCTGCCCACACTCTCGGTACGGTCACGGCCGATGCCGATGGTTTCGTTGTGCTCGACGCTTTCCTTGCGGTCATTGCCGATCCGCAGGGTTTCGTCGTTATTGACGACGATGTTCTGATTCTTCTGCGCGTGAACGTAGATTTCTTCCCGGTCTTTCTCGTCTTCGAAGCGCAGTTCGTTGAAGCCATCCCCTTTGTGGGTCTGACTTTTGATGGTCATGCGCGTTTTGTGTTTGGGCAACTCGTAGGGCGGTGGGTTGATGGCTGGGTAGGTGCGCCCGGTGATGACCGGTTGGTCGCAGTCACCGTCGACATAGCTCACGATGACTTCCTGGCCGATGCGCGGAATGGCTATATGGCCCCACGCCGCACCAGCCCAGTCCTGGCTGACACGTATCCAACACGAGCTGTATTCGTCGCAGTTGCCGTAGCGGTCCCACGGAAACTGGACCTTCACCCGGCCGTATTCGTCCGTGAAGATCTCCTCATTTTTGGGGCCGACGACGATGGCCATCTGCGGGCCGTCGATACGGGGTTTGGGATAGAGCGGTGCCTTCCACTCGACGCGATCAGGGATAATCTGAGCGGTGTAGCTGTAATGCGTGCCAACGGTGGCGTCGGCGCTTTCCTCTTCCTGGCTAGTGGCCTGGATGCCGGTGTGCACCATGCGCACGGTGCGCCAGCCGGTGTTCCAGTCCTCGCGCGGATGGCCGTCCAGATCAAAGGCCAAGCCGGGTTGCAGCCGGGCGTCATCGCCTTCGATGGTGGCGACCTGGGCATCGCGCCGCAGCGACAATAGGCGCGTTTGAGTGAAGGGTTTGCCGGCTTCGTCCCGCTTGTAACGGCCGGGGTAGTCGTAGCGCTCGTAGTCCGTCGCTTGATGATTCAGGTTGCTTCCAGTGCTGATGTGACTTTGAGCATATTGCGGGTGTTTGAAGGTGTAGTCCCGCTGGGTTTGTTGGGCGGTGCGCACGGACTCGGCGTAGTGGAGCGAGCGCAAGCAGGGCTCGGCTTGATCACCGCCCGGCGTGGCGTTGAATGTGACGGGGCCGCCAGGGATGACGCCATGGGTGTAGAGCACATCGCCTTGGATCAGACGGTGGGCCTGGGGGCTATGTTCGAAGGCGTAGTAGAGGCCCTCTTCGCTGCTGAGTCGCGCGAAGAAATCCAGGTCAGTCTCCCCGGGTTGCACGCAGTACTCGCGGAGCAGGTGCTCCTTACTGAGCACCTGCTCCGCGTCGGTGATGCCGGAGCGCTTGAGGACGGTTTGCAGAATCTGTGGCGCGGTCTGCTGCTGGAAGATGCGCCAGTCGCTGCGCAGCCCTGCGCGGGCGAGCAGAGGCTCCACGATGACGCGGTAACGCGTTCTCCGAAAGCCCGTGGATCCCTGTTCGACGCTAGAGATCACCCCATGCACATAGCGTACGGCTTGCTCGCCACGCCAGATGGTCAGCACAGCGGGTTGGCCGAGGAGTTGGCCGAAGTCGAGGGTTGGGTTGCTGCTGCTGAGATCAACAGTCAGCTTGTAAGGAGAGGAAAGGGATTCCTCCAGCCGAAATGCGACCACGGCCATGGCGAGACCGCTGGCGGGTTGGAACGTAAAGCACACGTCACTGGTACGGGGCACGACCGTCTCCTGAGTGCAGGCGAGTACAGAAGTGCAGCGTCCAAGGAATGCTTCAGGCGCAACAATCGGGAAAGTCTGATTGCCATGTGCGGATTTTGCGGTCCGTCACCGCTGTGCGTGATGGGCATGATCTGGTGCAAATTGAAGGTAAGGACATTTGACGCCCTGCGCCCACAAAACGGGACGCAAGTGTGTGTTCACAAGGTGGATGCCACTTATTCAGAACATGAATAGGTGGCATCGAGTCATTTCATTGGTAAATGGAGATATCCCACGCTAGGGTAGCCAGCATCGCAAACGCGTTGCCACGCCGCGTGGGTATCCCCGGCCTTCTTCATCCTCCGCGTGGTTCGCGCCCCACTCCGGACCATGACATGTTTGACCGCCTGTTCGACAACGCCGTGGATATCCACGGAAACCGCCTTGCCCTCGCCGTCCTCGATGGGCGTTTCGTCGATGTCGCACCGTCCTGTGACGCCTCGCTCGCCAGGGAGCAGATCGACCTCCAAGGCCGACTCGTGCTGCCCGGCTTTGTCGATGGCCACATCCATCTCGACAAGAGTTTCGTGGGCGATCGCTGGCAATCGCACAGGCCGGCGACTTCGCTGCGCGAACGACTCGCCATCGAAAAGCAGCAGCTCGCGGCGGCGCGTCCCATGACCGAACGCGCGGATGCGCTCATCGCGCAGGCCGCGTCCTTCGGCACCACGGCGATGCGCTGCCATGTCGACGTCGATGCCACCACCGGCCTTTCACACCTGCATGCGGTGCTTGAGGCGCGCGAGCGTTGGCAGGGCATCGTGGACATCGAACTGGTGGCCTTTCCGCAGGCCGGCATTGTCAGCTGTCCGGGCACCGCCGACGTGCTGGATGCCGCGATGTCGGAAGGCGCGCAAGTCATCGGCGGTATCGATCCCACCACGCTGGATGGCGACTCGAAAGCGCACCTGGATGTGGTGTTCGACATCGCCGAGCGCCATGCGGCGAAGGTCGACATTCATCTGCACGAGCCAGGCGAACAAGGCATTCGCCAGTTGCTTGCCATCGCGGAACGCACTCGCGCGCTGAACCTCGCCGGACGGGTGGCGGTAAGCCACGCCTATGCGCTGGGCGAAGTGCCGCTCGACACGGTGGACCGCACGGCGGCGGCACTGGCCGAAGCCGGTGTCGCCATCATGACGAATGCACCCGGCGACCGCCCCTTTCCTCCGGTGATGCGTCTCAGCGATGCCGGCGTCCACGTGTTCGCCGGCAACGACAACATCCGCGATGCGTGGTGGCCCTACGGCAATGGTGACCTGCTGCAACGTGCCATGCTGATCGGCTACCGCTCAGGCTTCTATACCGACGACGCCTTGCGCTTGGCGCTCGACATGATCACGCACGCAGGCGCGAAGGTGATCGGCCAGCAAGGCTACGGAATCGCTCCCGGCCATGAAGCCACGTTCGTGGTGATCGATGCTCCCCACGGCGCGGCCGCCGTCGCTGGCGTGCCGGCACGTACCGTGGTCCGGCGCGGCACGTGGCCTAACCGCGATACCGCTCCAGCATCCGTCCCAGCTCCGCTGCGAGCGCTTTGACGACAGGATCGGCCGTTGGCCGGTGCAGCAGCGCAATGTCCATCGTCTCGATGGGCGGAAGGCCTTGCCGGCGCGTCAGCACGACATGTTCGGCTGTCACGGCGCGCGCCGGAATCAGGCTGACGCCAAGGCCGCCGGCCACGGCGGATTGCACGCCGAACAGGCTGGAACTGGTGAAGCTGATGCGCCAGGTCCGGCCCTGCCCCTCCACCGCCTTGATCATTTCCTCGCGATAGAGGCCGCGCGGCGGGAACGCGACCAGCGGCAACGGTTCCTGACGCACCGCCGGATGCTTCGCGCTGTCGATCCACACCAGTTTTTCCCGCCAGCGCGCCACCGCCTCGCGGCTGTTCCGGCGCTGCTTGATGATGACCAGATCGAGCTCGCCATGATCGTAGCCATGCGCAAGATCGCGGCTCAGCCCCGTGGTCACTTCCAGCTTCACGTCGGGATGCTTGCGGTTGAATGCGGCGAGCAGTTGCGGTGTCCGGCCGACGACGAAATCCTCCGGCACACCCAACCTCACCGTCACGGCGACCGCCGTGCCAGCGAGCGCGTCGAGCATCTCATCGTTGAGCGACAGCATGCGCCGCGCATAAGCGAGCAGCTTCTCGCCCTGGTCGGTGGGCCGCACGTCACGGTTACCGCGCACCAGCAATTGATGCCCGGCCATCTCCTCGAGGCGACGGATCTTCTGGCTCACCGTCGACTGGGTGGAATGGAGGCGTGCCGACGCGGTGGTGAAGCTGGCGCAGTCGGCCACGGTGACGATGGCGCGCAACAGGTCCAGATCGAACAGGACCCTATTTGGTTTTGCACTGGTAGCCATTCGAATATTTGGCTTCTAAATGACAGTACCGACTTCTAACATCGATGAACGCAGCGGGCAACGCCCGCTTTCCCGCCACGAGGAACCCCACGCGTGAAGAAGCTCCTTTCCGTCGCCATCGCCTCGGTGGTGGCCCTGGCCTCCCCGGCCTTCGCAGCGACCGCTACCGGCGACGTGATCATCCGCCACGCCAACGTCGTCGACGTCGAGCACGGCAAGACCATCGATGACCAGGCCGTGGTGCTGCGCGGCAACGACATCGTCGCGGTCGGCCCTGACAGCGACATCGCCAAGGCCTGGAAGGCCAATCTCAGTGTCGACGGCAGCCATCGCTTCCTGATTCCCGGCCTGTGGGACATGCACGTGCATTTCGGCGGTGGCACGGACCTGATCGACGAGAACAAGGCATTGCTGCCGTTGTACGTCGCCCACGGCATCACCACCATTCGCGATTGCTCCGGCGACCTGCCGGAACAGGTGCTGGCCTGGCGTGCCGAAATCGCCAATGGCACGTTGTTCGGGCCGCAGCTGTTCTCCTCGGGCGCCAAAATCGAAGGCATCCACCCGGTCTGGAAAGGCACCATCGAAGTCGGCAGCAAGGCCGACGTCGACGCCGCGTTCGTGAAGCTGAAGAAGGACAAGGTCGACTTCGTCAAGATCACGGACAGCACGCTGGATCCGCAGCTTTTCCTCTACGCCTTGTCCGAAGCGCACAGCTTCGGCATGCGTTCGTCGGGCCATATCTCGATGGCATTGACCGTGGAACAGGCGGTCGACGCCGGCATCAGCTCGATCGAGCACATCGATTACGCCTACAAGGCAGGCGTCAAGGACGAAGCCGCCATTGCCGCTGACTTCGCTGCCGGGCGCATCACCCGGGCGGAAGCCAACCAACGCCTGGATGCCGGCTTCGACAAGGCAACGGCGATGAAAGCGTACCAGCTGTTCCGCGACAAGGGCGTGTTCGTCACGCCCACGCTCAACGGCGGACGCGTGCTGGACTTCCTGGATACCGACAACCACGCCAACGATCCCTACCTCGCCTACATCGGCCCGAAGCTGCGCAAAACCTATGACTGGCGGATCGAACGGGCGGCCAAGGCAACGCCGGAACAGATCGCGGCCCGCCACGCGCACTACGAAAAACTGGCGGCCGTGCTGCCGATGCTGCAGCAGGCGGGCGTGACCATCATGGCGGGAACGGATGCGGGTTTCCTCAACTCCTTCGACTACCCCGGCATCGGCCTGCACGAGGAGCTGAGCCTGTTCGTCAAGAACGGCCTGACGCCGGCGCAAGCCCTGTCGGCCGCGACACGCGCGGGTCCGGCGTGGTTCGGCAAGCTGGATCGCTACGGCGCCGTCGCCGAGGGCCAAGCGGCCGACCTGGTGCTGCTCAAACGCGATCCCCTGAAGGACATCGACGCCACGCGCGCCATCGATACCGTGATCATGCGCGGCCACGTGTACGACCGCCATGCACTGGACGGCATGCTCGAGCAGACGCGCACCAAGGTAGCCGCCTGGAACCAGCAAGCCGCGAAATAAGGAAACCGCGCTGCCGGCCGCACCGGCGGGCAGCGCGACGCGGACTCCCCCAAGGCCGGCGCCATGCCGGCCTTTTCTTCACGCGGCGCTGCATGACATCGGGCTGACAATAGAAAATCCGACGCCGGGACAGGACCTCCCGGCGGCCTCCAAGGGCGGCATCGAGGTAACCTTCAGCCGCCATCCGACGAAGTCAGGACATCTCACCTGTCATTCCAGGAGCGCCGCATGACCGATCCCTCCCGACCGCCGCCGTCACGCCAGCCCTGGAGATGGGCCGTGATTGGCCTCGCCGTCGCCGCGCTCGCCGCGGCCTTTGCGCATGTAGCAGGCTGGATCACGCCGCAACGCCTGACCGCACACCGCCTGGTGAACGCGCTGCAGAACGGCAGTGGCGTGCATCCCGGATATCGGCGCAACCACGCCAAGGGCATTTGCGTGGCCGGTTATTTCGAAAGCAACGGCGCAGCCGCCACCTATTCAAAGGCGAGCGTGTTTGCACCCGGTCGCACGCCCTTCGTCGGGCGTTTCGCCCTGCCGGGCGGCAACCCTTATGCGCCGGACAGCAGCATTCCCATCCGCAGTTTCGCGCTGCGTTTTTCCCTGCCCGGAGGGGAGCAGTGGCGTACGGGCATGAACAGCATGCCGGTATTCCCCGTCGCCACGCCCGAGGCGTTCTACGAGCAGGTGGTAGCGACGAGTCCCGACCCGGCCACCGGCAAACCCGATCCCAAACGCGCGGGGGCATTCTTCGCCGCGCATCCGGAAACCGCAGCGTTCCTCGCCTGGGTGAAAACGGCCAAACCTTCGGCCAGCTACGTCACCGAAACCTATGAAGCACTCAATGCGTTCTATTTCGTCGATGCCATGGGCAAGCGCCATCCCGTGCGCTGGAAAGTGACGCCGGAAGCCAATGACGACGCGGGCACCGGCCCACAGGCAGGCGACCCCGACTATCTTGCGCATGACCTGCAACAACGACTGGCGCAGGGGCCGCAACGCTGGCATCTGCGCGTGACGCTGGGCGAACCCAGCGATCCGACCAACGACGCGACGAAGGTGTGGCCGGCGGACCGCCACGTCATCGACGCCGGCACACTGGTGGTCGAAAGCGAACAGCCGCAGGACAGCGGCCCGTGCCGCGATGTGAACTACGACCCGACCATCCTGCCCAGCGGTATCCAGATCTCCGACGATCCGCTGCTGCCGGCGCGATCTTCCGCTTATGCGGATTCGTATCTGCGCCGCACCAGCGAGGAGGCGCACGTTCCCGGCGCCGCGCACGCCACGTCGTCTTCGGAGCATCCCTGATGAACAACGCACCCCACGCTTTCCATCCGCTCGCGCGGGCACTGCACTGGATCATGGCCGTGCTTGTCCTCGCCATGCTGTTCATCGGTGTTGGCATGGTGTCGACCGTGTCCGGCAAACACACGTGGCTGCTTGCCATCCACAAGCCGTTGGGCGCGGCGATCTTCGTACTCGCCCTCGTCCGCCTCGGCGTGCGGCTGCGCTTTCCGCCGCCGCCCTTGCCTGACGACATGCCACCGATGATGCAGTTCGTGGCGCACGCTTCGCACTGGGTGTTATACGCGCTGATGCTCGCCTTGCCGCTGGTGGGCTGGGCCATGCTATCCGCGGGCGGCTACCCGATCTCGCTGTGTGGCTCGCTGCACCTGCCCCCGCTGCTTGCGGCCAACGGCGAAACGTTCGCCTGGCTGCGCGAAGCGCACCGCTATCTTGCCTACCTGCTGTTCCTCACGGTGTTGGGGCACATGGGCGCGGCGTTGTATCACGGGCTGATCCGGCGCGACGATGTGCTGCCCAGCATGACGTTTCCGTCGAAGCGTCCCGCTGTGCCAGCGGATGCCGAGCCACAGGTCGTCACGCAGGAAGCCGTCGAACCACCACCACAGGGTTGAAGATCCATCGTGAGCGAGACGGAAGGCTGTATCTATGGGTGCGCAGCATCGACCCTGCTGGTGTTCGACCTTTAGCGAAGCATCAGCGGATGCGGGCACGCATGGCGCGTGTGCGTGCCGCGCGGGTGGCGCCTGCCACCCGCGTGCGCGTGGTCTTCTTCGCGGATGCCTTGCGCTTGGCCCGGGTTGCCGTCGTCGTGGAATTCGTCTTTATCGTGGAGGCAGCGTGAGCGCGCTTGCCACCGCGCACGCTCCTCTTGACGAGTGTCTTGATGCTGGTGCGTCGCGCCTGCGGGATTCCGATGGCAGGCGCTGGCGAACAAACCCTTTCTACATCCCCAGCGAGACGCCCACCGTCATGGCGCACGAGTTCGCTGGCCTGCGCACCGGCCGATCCGCCTGCGCGCCTGTCCTTGGTGGCGCGCGCCACACCTCGTTGTGTCGGCATCTCGCGGCTCCCGTGCGGGTGAAGCGTCATGCTGCCGTGGCCGTCGTGAACAGCGGAGCAAATAAACCTCAACACCCCTGGCGAGCATTCACGCCCGTGGCACGGCGCGGTGCGACAACCGCCGGGAACTACGCCAGTGCGCTGTCCTCGGCCGGATCTTCCGCCGCCACGAAGCCGCCTGTCTGGCGCTGCCAGAGACGCGCATAGAGGCCACCCCGTGCGATCAGCTCCGCATGCGTACCGGTCTCCACGATGTGGCCCTTGTCCATCACCACCAGGCGATCCATGCGCGCGATGGTGGAGAGACGGTGCGCGATGGCGATCACCGTCTTGCCTCGCATCAATACCTCCAGGCTGTCCTGGATGGCGGCTTCGGCGTCCGAGTCCAGTGCGGACGTGGCTTCGTCGAGAATCAGGATCGGCGCATCCTTCAGCAGCACGCGCGCGATCGCGATGCGCTGGCGCTGACCGCCACTGAGCTTCACGCCGCGCTCGCCGACGTGGGCGTCGTAACCGCTGCGGCCTTCGCCATCGACCAGTTGTGGGATGAACTCCTCCGCGCGCGCCTTGCACACCGCTTCGATCACCTGCGCCTCACTGGCATCCGGGCGGCCGTACAACAGGTTGTCGCGGATGGAACGGTGCAACAGCGACGTGTCCTGCGTGACCACGCCGATCTGCGCGCGCAGGCTTTCCTGCGCCACGTGCGAGATGTCCTGGCCATCGATCAGGATACGGCCGCCTTCCAGGTCGTACAGCCGGAGCAGCACGTTCACCAGCGTGGACTTGCCCGCGCCGGAAGGCCCGACCACGCCGATCTTCTCGCCGCCGCGCACATGGAGATTGAGGCCGGAGATCACCCCGCCCTTCTTGCCGTAGTGGAAGTGGATGTCGTCGAAACGCACGTCGCCTTCCGTGACCTGCAGCGGCATGGCGCCTTCGCGGTCCTGCACGGTGCGTGGCTTGGAGATGGTCTCGATGCCGTCCTGCACGGTACCGACGTTCTCGAAGATGCCGTTGATCACCCACATGATCCAGCCGGACATGTTGTTGATGCGGATGACCAGGCCGGTGCTCAGCGCGATGGCGCCCACCGTCACCTTGCCCTGGCTCCACAGCCAGAGCGCCAGCGCCGACGTGCCGACGATCAGGAACCCGTTCAACGTGGTGATGGTGGCATCCATCGCCGTGGTCAGGCGCGTCATCGCGCGCATGCGCGTGATCTGCTCGCCCATGGCGTCGGCCACGTACTGCTCTTCGCGCTGGGTGTGCGCGAACAGCTTGAGTGTGAGGATGTTGCTGTAGCCGTCCACGATGCGGCCCATGAGCCGCGAACGCGCCTCGGACTGCCGCCACGAACGCTCTTTGGTGCGCGGCACGAAATAGCGCAAGGTCGCCACGTACGCCACCAGCCACACGATCAACGGCACGGCGAGCCAGACATCGGCCTTGGCGAACATCACAATGGCGCTGCCAGTGTAGATCGCCACGTACCAGATGGCGTCCACGATCTGCACCGCCGATTCGCGCAGCGCGCCTGAGGTCTGCATGATGCGGTTGGCGATGCGACCGGCGTAATCGTTCTGGAAAAAGCCCAGGCTCTGGCGGATCACGTAGCGGTGGTTCTGCCAGCGGATGCGGTTAGTCAAGTTGGGCACGATGGCCTGGTTCACCAGCAGATCGTGCGCACCGATCAGCAACGGGCGCGCGATCAGCGCCACGAAACCCATCCACAGCAGCTCGTTGCCGTGCAGGCGGAAGAAGTCCGCCACCGGCGCGCCCTTGGCCATGTCCACGATGCTGCCGATGAAGCCAAACAGCGACACCTCCACCAGCGCCACGCCGAAACCCACCACCAGCGCGGCAGCGAACACCGGCCATACCTGGCGCAGGTAGAACACGTAGAACCGCCACACCGACTGCGGCGGCATGCCGTCGACGGGTTCCTTGAACGCGTCGATCAGCGATTCGAACCAGCGGAACAGCATGGGGTCGTCCTTGGGGGAAACGGGCGGGGAGCAAATGGTGGGTGATGGCGCGGCGGGGGTGTTTCAAGGTTTTGGGGGGCGTGGCTGTTGGCTGGGCGATCAGGCGCTTCGCCCTGGCTCTGGACCGGGGCGCTGGATTCCGGCCTGCGCCGGAATGACGGTCATGCAGGTATTCGGAAGCTCAAATGTGGGTCGCTTCGCCGAGCGCGCTCAGTGACGCTACTCCAACGTGCGGGCGACGCCGTGATTTCATCGGTCCAACCCCGTTTGACCGTCATTCCGGCGCAGGCCGGATTCCACCGCCTTGGGGCCGGCAGAACCCAAATCCTTCCAACGTCCCTTGCATTTCGGAAAACTCACGATATATCTTAAGACCATTACTTACGATATATCGGAGTCAGTCATGGGATTTCGTCATTTCTTTGAACATCACCACCATCATCACGGCCGCCACGGCCATTGCCGCGACGGTTTCGAGGGCCGCGAGGCCTGGGCGCGCGAGGCCATGGGCATCGGCCGGGGACGCGGTCGCCGCGGTTTCGGCGATGAGGATGGCGAGGGCGGCTGGGGTGGCATGGGCGGTCGGTTCCGGGGCGGGCGCGTGTTCGGCCACGGCGACCTCAAGCTCATCCTGCTCGCCCTGATCGCCGAACAGCCGCGCCACGGTTACGAACTGATCCGCACCATCGAGGAGATGTTCGACGGCGGCTACGCCCCCAGCCCCGGCGCGGTCTACCCCACCCTTACCCTGCTGGAGGAACTGGGCCACGCCAGCGTGCAGAGCGCCGACGGCAAGAAGCTCTACACCATCACCGAGGAAGGCAAGGCGTTCCTGACCGAGAACAAGGAAGCCGTGGACGCGGTGATGGCGCGCATGGAGCAGACCGCCAAGATGTTCGCCCGCGCCGCCGCCCCGATGGCGCTGCGCGAGGCGATGCACAACCTCAAACGTGCGCTGTTCATGCACGGCGGCCCATGGAACACCGAGGAAGTGAAGCGCATCGTCGACATCATCAAGCGGGCCGTGGATGAGATCGTCAAGGGCAAGAACGGTGCCTGAGGCCATGCCCATCGCGCCAGCCGATATCCATCAGGCGCTGGCGCGCGTGGGCATGCGCGCCACGCCGCCGCGCCTGGCGATCTGGCAGGCCCTGCACGACGCAGCCGACGAGCCGGACGCCGTGGAACTGCTGCGACGGGCGCAACGGATCGAACCGCGCACCAGCCTTGGCACGGTGTACCGGTTTCTGCGCGAACTGGAGCAGCACGGCCTCGCCAGTTCGCGCCCGGTGGCGCATGAGCGCTCACGCTGGCGGCTGGGTTCGTCGGCCGAATCGACCGCGAAGAACGACGCGGCGATCGCCGCCGTCGCGCGCCTCGCCGCGGCCTTCGGCTATCGGCTGATACCGGTGGCGACAGCCTGAATCGCCACGTCAGCGGCGCACGCTGCCTCGGCGTGACGCCAGCCGATCGGCCAGCCGCGTCGGCTCGGGCAGGCGGTACTTCGTGCCGAACGCCAGCACCAGCTCCGGCGCGGTCGCCATGCCCACGCGATGACCCGGCGAGATGATCAGCGGGCGGATGCGGTCCTTGCTGCGCAGCACGCAGCCAATCACCTCGCCCTTATGCTCCAGCGGCTGACGATCGCCACGATGCGGCCCGACCTCTTCATGCGTGCCCACCAGGATCGACTTCGCCACCCCGATGGCCGGCAGTCCGGTGACCACGCCCAGGTGCGCGGCGATGCCCAACCTTCGCGGATGTGCGATGCCGTGGCCATCCACGAACACCAGATCCGGCACCTCCGGCAATGCAGACAATGCCTGCAGCAGTGCCGGCAGTTCGCGAAAGGACAGCAGCCCGGGGATATACGGCATGCGCGTCGGCTGCCGCGCGACCACTTCCGCCAGGGGCGCGAGTGTCTGCGCATCGATCAGCACGGCGGCCGCACGCGTCACGGCACCACCGTCCTCGAAACCCACGTCCAGGCCGGCCACGCGCCGCAACGGAGGATAGTCGTCTTCCAGCCGCACTCTCGCGGCCAGTTCGGTTTGCAGCGCGCGCGCCTTCGCCACATCGCCGTCCCAGGACGGCACCGCGTGAGTCATGTCGATCGTGGTCATCACCTCAAGGTGAATGCCTTGAAATCAACGAACCGTCAAGAAACGCCTTCAGAACCATTTATTCATTGACCGGTTCAGGGGTCGGCCGGGATCATGCCCCGCATGCCTATCTTGTCCCGCCTGCTGCTGATCCTCCTCCTCGCCATCGCCGGCGCTGCTCCCGCGCTGGCGCAGGACACGCAGAACACCGCGCAGATCCCGCAGACGACGCTCGCCACGCCCGACCAACTCAGCGCGCAGCTGGACAAGATCAAGCAGACGCTGACGGACAAGACCAAGCTCACCGACGACATACTGACGGCCGCGCGCACCGGCGCGCAGAGCGTGCAGCAGCAGGCAGACCAGCTCACCGCCAGCCTGACGCCCCAGGCCGATGTGCTGAAATCCAAGCTCGACGTGCTGGGTCCCGCACCGGAGAAAGGCGCTCCGCCGGAAGCGCCCGAGGTGGCCAGCCAGCGCAAACAGTTGTTGAAGAGTCAGACCGACCTCAACGGCCAGATCACCCAATCGAAACTGCTGAGCCGCGACGGCCAGCAGTTGCTGGCGCAGATCGGCGCGTTGCGACGCGATCTGTTCAATGCGCAGATCAGCCAGCGCACCGCTTCGCCGCTCAGCACCGCGTTCTGGAGCCGCCTCGCGCAGAGCAGTCCGGATGACCGCGCCGCCTTTGGCCAGCTCTGGCATGCGCTGCAAGGCGCCATCGCCCAGGCATGGCAGCCCGACAACCGCCTGCCGTTCATCGCCTGCCTGCTCGCCGCCGTTGCCCTGCTTGCCGGCGGGCGACGCCTGATCGAACACCGTCTGCTGGAAATCGTCGCGCGCTACATGCCGTCGGGCCACCTGCGGCGCAGCGCCATGGCCTTGCTGATCACCGTCGCCACCATGCTGGTCTATGGCGTGGCCGCATGGCTGATCTATCTGGCAGTGAACTGGAACGGCGTGTTCGACGCGGAACTGGACGAACTGGTGCACCCGCTGGTTCGCCGGATGTTCTTTGTGGCGACCATGGCTGGCCTGGGCCGGGCGTTGCTGATGGTCAAGCATCCTTCGTGGCGCCTGCCGCCGATCTCCGATGACCTGGCCAAGCGCCTGTGGCCATTCCCGACCCTGATGGCCTACAGCACGCTGCTACTGGGCATCATCGAGCTGGTCACCAACAACATCGGCGCCAGCCTCGCCACCGCGATGGCGTCCAATGCGCTGGTGGCTACCGTGATCGGCTGCCTGGTGGGCTATGCGCTCATCCTCATGAGTCGCGCACGGCGCGCCATGCTTGCCAGCGGCAACACACCGGCGCCGCGGCCGCTGTGGGTGGGGCTGCTGGTGCTGTGCGCCTTCCTCGGCATGCTGATCACCCTGCTGGCCGTACTGACCGGCTATATCGCGCTGGGTTTCTACGTAGCGCGGCAGATGATACGCGTGGGTTTCCTCATCGCTGCGCTCTATCTGTTCATGCACCTGGTCAACGACCTGTGCGAGTCGTTGCTGTCGCCGGAATCGCGCACGGGACAGCGCCTGCAGGAGAACTTCGGCATCGCACCCGCGCGGCTGGATCAGACGGCAACCGTGCTCTCGGGCGTCGGCCGTGCCTTCCTCCTGCTGTTCGCTGTCCCGCTGATCCTGGCGCCCTACGGCGCCGGCCCCAGCGAACTGATGGACCGCGGCACGCACTTCTTCAACGGGCTGAAGCTGGGCTCGCTGACCATCAACCCGACCAGCATCTTCAACGCCATGCTGGTGCTGGTGGTGGGTGCGGTCATCGTGCGCTTGCTCAAGCGCTGGCTCAGCCGGCAACTGCTGCCCAAGACCGCGCTGGACCTGGGCATGCAGATGTCCATCGTCACCCTGCTCGGCTACGTCGGCGGCATCCTGGTATTCGTGCTGGTGCTGGGCATGTTGAATGTGGACGTGCAAAGCATCGCCTGGGTGGCCAGTGCGTTGTCGGTAGGTATCGGTTTTGGCCTGCAGGCCATCGTGCAGAACTTCATCTCCGGCCTGATCCTGCTGGCCGAGCGCCCGGTGAAGGTGGGCGACTGGATCAGCATCAGCGGCGTGGAAGGCGACATCAAGCGCATCAACGTGCGCGCCACGGAGATCCAGCAGAGCGACCGCTCCACGGTCATCGTGCCCAATTCGCAGCTGATCACCCAGAACGTGCGTAACGTGACGCTGGCCAATGCCCAGGGCCGCGTGCAGATCCGCCTGCCGATGCCCCTGAGTTCGGATGCCGGCAAGGTGCGGCAGATCATCTTCGACATCCTGCGCAACCATTCGGTGACGCTGAACACGCCATCGCCCAACGTGACGCTGGACAGCATCGATGCGGGCTCGATGATGTTCGTGTGCACCGCCTATGTGAGCAATCCGCGCGAGGCGAGCGCGGTCAAGAGCGACCTGTTGTTCCAGATCGTCGATAGCCTGCGCAAGGCCGACCTGCCGCTGACCACGCCGCAGGACATGGTGGTGCGCACCATGCCGCACGATGCTGGCCCGGGGCCCAATCCGCCCACCACGGTGATCCCGGGCCAGACCTGACACCCGCGTCCCATCGGCCTAGACTGGGCGGCGCCGCCGGAGTCAGCCGATGGGACACCTTGTCGTCGTACCCGCACCACCGCTGGATGCCCTGATCTCACGCCTGTGGGATTGGGACATGCCGCCGGCTGCCCATCAGTACGAGCGCGTGCTGCCGGTGCCCGGCGCGTCGCTGATCATCAACCTCCACCAGGATGAAACGCGCGCCTACAGCGACGACGCCGAACGGCGTTGCGTGCGTGCACCGGCCGCGGTCATCGGTGGCCCCTATCTGCGCAGCCAGATCATCGACACCGCCGAACAGGTGCGTGTGATGGGCGTGGTGTTCCATCCCGGCGGCGCCCATGCGCTCACCGGCGAGGATCAGGAAGCCCTGGTGAATCGTGACATCGGACTGGAAGACATCTTCGGCAGTCGCGCGCACTGCCTGCGCGAGCAGTTGCTGGACACGCCCTGCTCCCGGACCCGGCTTGCCGTGCTGGAACAGTGGCTGCTCGCCCATATGCGCATGCCTCGGCTCGCTCCTGAAGTGCTTCATGCATTGCGCGAGATCGATGCGCGACCGCAGGTGGCCCGCATCGGCGAACTGGTACGCGATACCGGCCTGTCGGACTATCGCTTCGGCCGCCTGTTTCGCCGGCAGATCGGCATGGGGCCCAAGCGCTATGCGCGACTCGTGCGTTTTCGTGGCGTGATCGACGCGGTGTACCGCTCGGCCACGGTCGACTGGAGCGGCGTCGCCATCGATGGCGGCTACGGTGACCAGGCGCATCTGGTGCACGAGTTCCGAGCGTTCGCCGGCATGACGCCCACGGCGTTCATGGCGGCACGCGGCCCCTATCCGAACCACTTGCCGCTCGACTGACCCGCCCGTCAACGGATCACCTTCACCTTGGCCGTGGCATCATGCCTGCCCCCAGCGAAGCTATCTCCATGCCCAGCGACCTGTTCTCGCCCGCTCCAGCCCAAGGTCCCGCATCGCGCATCCGTACCGGGATCGGTGGCTGGAACTTCGCGCCATGGCGCAACAACTTCTATCCGGCGGGACTGGTGCAACGGCGCGAACTGGAATACGCGAGCCGGCACCTTCGCGCGATCGAGATCAACGGCACGTACTACGGCGCGCAGAAGCCGGCGACCTACGCCAAATGGGCGGCTGAAACGCCGGACGGGTTCATCTTCTCGCTGAAGGCGCCGCGCTACGTCACCGAAGGAAAACGCCTGGCCGATACCGGCCGGGGCATCGATGGCTTCGTGTTCGGCGGCCTTGCCGAATTCGGCGAACGGCTGGGGCCCGTGCTGTGGCAGTTCCCGCCCTCGCGCGCGTTCGACGCCGGCGACCTGGCCGCCTTTCTTGACCTGTTGCCGCGCGAACTCAACGGCAGGCCCATGCGGCACGTGCTGGAGGTGCGCCATCGCAGCTTCCTCGACGAACGCTATGTGGAACTTGCGCGCTCGTATCGCATCCCCACGGTATTCACCGATTCGCCTCAATACCCGTCGCTGGCTGACCTGACTGGCGACTTCGCTTATGCACGACTGATGCGCAGCGAATCGCATCTGGACACCGGCTATGCACCCGCCGACCTGGATACGTGGAGTGCTCGCGCGCGCACCTGGGCCGAAGGCCACGACCTGTCCGAACTGCCGCATTCGGCCGCGCCGCTGCCAACCCAGGCCAGCCGTGACGTGTTCATCTACTTCATCAGCAGCGCCAAGGAACGCAACCCTGCCGCTGCCATGGCGTTGCAACAGCGCGTCGATGCCACTCCTTGAGACTGGCGTGCCGGCGCGCGCCGGAAGCTCTAAACTCGCGCCACCTTGCCGAGGTCGTCTGTCATGCGCCAACTGAAACCCTTGCTCCTGTTGGCCGTACTGGCCATCGCCGCGCTGCTGTGGGGTCGCCATTCGCCAGAGCCGTCGACGCACGGCACCATCGCTCCGCAGACCACCACGACACAGCAAGCGCCGGCACCGGGAACGGCGCCGACCGGCCAAGGCTCGCTGCCCTCGTTCCTGCCGCCGGAAGCCGCGGACATGCTCCGCCGCATCGCCAGCGGCGGCCCGTTCGAGCACCGGCAGGACGGCGTGGTGTTCCAGAACCGCGAACACCGCCTGCCCGCGCAACCTGAGGGTTACTACCACGAGTACACCGTGGACACGCCCGGACTCGACTATCGCGGCGCCCGGCGCATCATCACCGGCGGCACGCCGCCGCAGGTGTACTACTACACCGACGACCACTACCGCACATTCCGCCAGTTCGAGGTATCCCGATGAGCGCACAATTCGATCTCGATTTCGGCGATGCCGAAGATGGCGGCATCTTCTTCGTCACCAGCGAAGACCTGGAACCGCTGGGTGAAGCCGCGGGCATGCAGGGCCTGCGCGTATGCCGCATCAGCCTTGCCGACTACACCGACCACGACGCCCTGTTCGACCGCCTGACCCAGTCGCTGCGCCTTCCCGCGGATTTCGGCCGTAACTGGGACGCACTGGCCGACAGCATGCGCGATCTCTCGTGGCTCAAGGCCACCGGCTATATCCTGTTGTTCGATCGCGCGGAAGACATGCGCGAGCGCAACGAGGACGATTTCGACACGCTGCTCGACATCCTCGAGGAAGCTGTCGACTACTGGCAGGAAGCCAACGCTCCCTTCTTCGTGTTTTTTGCGCTGCCTGAAAGCGCCTTCGACGAGACCGACGCCTGACCATGCAAGAACTCGATTTCGATTTGGACCGCGACTACGTCGAACTCAACCAGCTGCTGAAGCTGGTGGGCCTGTGCGACAGCGGCGGCGCGGGCAAAGCCATCGTGGCAAGTGGCGCGGTATATGTGGATGGCGAGCAGGAGCTGCGCAAGACCTGCAAGATCCACGCAGGCCAGGTGGTGCAGGTAGAAGACTTTGTCATCCGCGTGAACGCGCTGGACTGATCACACTTCCGGCATCGGGAGCGCATCCAGCTTTGCATCGAGCAGCGGCGACGCCGGCAGGCGGATGCCGAACTGCTCCTCCAGCACGCGCTTGATCTCCTCCGTGCCCTGCAAGGTTCGGCGCACGGACTCCTGCCCCAGCGTATGCACCACGAATTCGCGATTGCGCAGGCCGAGCCGACGGTCGGATAGCGTGCGCGCGACGATCAGCGAATGCAGGAAATGGGACGACGGATGCGTCGAAGTGAAATGGTTGGCCACGACATAGTCGATGGGCTCCGTGGGTTGCAACCGGAAGCGATACAGCGTCCGCCATTCATCGCGCACTAGCGCCTGTGTACGCCAGTGCGTTCCGTCCGTGATGAGCCGGAAAGGTTCCAGCGAGGTCGGCTGGGCCTCGTCCACCACCAGGCGCAGTGCGCCGCCCAGCGCCATGCTGCCGAAGCCGACATCGGCCAGCCAGCTTTCGCCCTCCACCTCCACCCGCAGCAGCATGTGCGTCTGCGCCACCTCGGCGTCCTCCGGCTTGTTCCACAGCACGCGGGCGATCATTCCGGACACGTCGAACCCGATGCTCTTCAGCACCGCCAGGAACAACCCGTTCTGCTCGAAGCAATAGCCGCCACGCTGGCTGTTCACCAGCTTGTGTTCGATGGCGGCCAGATCGGGCGATACGGGCGTGCCCAGCAGCGGGTCGAGGTTCTCGAACGGGATGGCGGCGATGTGGGCCGTGGCGAGCGCGCGCAGCGTGGCGACGTCGGCCCGGGGCTCGCCGACAAAATCGATGCGCTGCAGGTAGGCGTCCAGATCGAGCCGGTGCGACATGGGGAGGTCCGCAGAGAGGGGAGCCGCACCATAACACCGCCTTGGCGCCACCTTCGCACGCAGGAAGTCATGGCATGCCAGCATGGAGGTAACCGGAAGCGATACCGCGACGAATAAGGAAGCAGAGCTCGTGCCGGCCGAGGCGAGCCATGTCGTCCCTCCCCTCGATGGAGCGTTCCTTCATGAGCATCCGCCGATTCAAGTGGTTCCCTCCCCTCGCCGGCCTGTTGTTGATGGCTGGCGTAAGCGCCTGCACGCTCGCCACCGCGGGCAGCGACGGCGCACCGCTGCCCGATCCCGCCGTTGACGCCGCCCCCGCACAGGGCGACCAGGTCGCCGTGCTCGCCGGTGGCTGCTTCTGGGGCCTGCAGTCCGTGTTCGAGCACGTCAAAGGCGTGAAGAAAGTGTGGGCAGGTTATGCCGGTGGCGCCGCCAATACCGCCGAATACGACCGGGTCAGCGATGGCGACACCGGCCATGCCGAATCGGTAAAGATCGTCTACGATCCCGGCAAGATCAGCTATGGGCAGCTGCTCAAGGTGTACTTCTCGGTCGCCACCGATCCCACCCAGCTCAATCGCCAGGGCCCGGACGTGGGCACGCAATACCGCTCGGCGATCTTCTACGGCAACGACGAACAGCAGCGCATCGCCACCGCGTACATCGCGCAACTCGGCGCGGCCCATGCGTTCGCCGACCCCATCGTGACGCAGGTCGTGCCACTCAAGGGTTTCTACACGGCCGAGTCCTATCACCAGGACTACGCAAGGCGGCACCCTGATGAGCCGTACATCGTGTTCAACGACGCGCCCAAGGTGGCCCACCTCAAGCAGCAGTTCCCTACGCTATACCAGCCTGACCGCGAAGTGGTCAGCGTGGTATTGCACTAGACAGCGGCGTGTCAGCTCGCCTCGGGCGGCACCAGGCGCAGATGAGAGTTGCCCTGGCGTCGTCCGGAGTTGAGCAATTGAGCGATGACGGCCGGCTCGACCGGCCGCGAATACAGGAAGCCCTGACCTTCCACGCATCCCGCCCGCAGCAGGAAGCGATGCTGCTCCTCCGTCTCGATGCCTTCGGCGATAGGGCTGATGTCGAGGCGGCGGCAGAGCGTAAGCATCGATTCGACGATGGCGCCGTCGCTGCTATCGTCAGGCAACCCGGCGACGAAGCTCTGGTCGATCTTCAGGTAATCGATGGCGCGCAGCTTGAGGTAGCTCATCGACGAATAGCCCGTGCCGAAATCGTCGATGGCTACGCCCACGCCCAGGGCGTGCAGCGCGTGCAGCGTTCGCTCCATCTCCTCACCCAGGCGCAGGATGGCGCCTTCGGTGATCTCCAGCATCAGCCGCTCCGGCGCGAGCCGGCGCGACTCCAGCAGCATGCGGATCTCATCGACGAAGTTGGCCTGGCCGAACCAGTTGGCAGATACGTTCACCGCCATGCGCAGCGGCGGCAAGCCGGCCTTGTCCCAGTCGTACATCTGCTCGCAGGCCGCCTGCAGCACCCATTGGTCGATGCGGCGGATCAGACCGAGCTTCTCCGCCATCGGAATGAATTCACCCGGGGCAATCAGTCCGCGCTGCGGGTGGAACCAGCGCAACAGCGCTTCCACGGCCACGATGCGCCCGGTGCGCATTTCCACCGTGGGCTGGTACATCAGCCGGAATTCGTTCTCGGCAAGCGCCTTGCGCAACTCCGAGGCCAGCGCGATGCGGCGCCGCGCATCCGCCTGCATGCGTGGCGAATAGAAGCGGAAGGCGTTGCGCTCTTCCGTCTTCGCGGCGTACATCGCCGCGTCCGCGTTGGTGATCAACGTGGGCACATCGGTGCCGTCCAGCGGGAAGCAGGCGATGCCGATACTCGCACTGAGCGCCAACTCGTAGTCGCCCACGGCGAACGGTGCGGACAACACGGATAGCAGGCGTCCCGCCAGCGCACTGGCCTGTTCGCGCGAATGCAGGTCCGGCAGCAGCACGGTGAATTCGTCGCCACCGATGCGGCCGGCCACGCCCTTGTCGCTCAGCTCATAGCCGATGCGTTCGGCCACCTTCACCAGCAGTTGGTCGCCGATGGCGTGTGTGTAGCTGTCGTTGACGGCCTTGAAGGCATCGAGATCGATGAAGACCACCGCCGCCATGCCGCGATCGCGATCAGCAGCGGTCACCGCCTGCACGCAGCGCCGCTCGAACTCGGCGCGGTTGGCCAGGCCGGTCAGCGTGTCGTGCGCGGCCATGTATTGCAGGCGTTGCTCGTTCGCCTTTGCCGCACTGATGTTGTTGATCACCGCCACGTAGTGCTGCACCTCGCCATCCGGATTGCGGATGGCGCTGATGCTGAGGAGTTCGGGATAGCTTGAGCCATCCATCCGGCGGCTGCGTACTTCGCCGACCCAGTTTCCTTCCGCTTCGATGGTCTCCCACACCGAGTCGGGCAAGAGCGAGCCATCGGGAAGGCAACGCAGGTCGTCAAATCGCAGGCCCTGCAGCGCCTGCACGGTGAAGCCGGTCATGCGGATATGGGCCGCGTTGACGCGGGCCACGCGGCGATCGGCCTCGGCGATGATCACGCCCTCGGCAATGCTGGCCAGCGCTTCGGAGGCGATGCGCCGCTGCTGCTCCAGATTCACGCGTTCGGTGATGTCGCGCATGATGGACTGGCGCACGCTGCGCGTGCCCCAGTGCGTGACGCTGCTGCGCATTTCCACCGGACGGAGTTCGTCGTTGGGCCCCTTCAACTCGCCGGTGACCGCGCCATCGGCCCGGTGCAGCAGCGGGATGAAGAAGGACGACAAGGACTCGCCCGCAAGATGGTCCACGTCGCGCCCCGTCCACTGCAAGGCGGTGCGGTTCGCATCGAGGATCTGGCCGCTCTCTTCGTCCACCATCAGGATGGCGTCGGCCGCGCTGTTGAACAGCACGCTGTAGCGCTCTTCCGTGCCGCGTATGCGCAACAGGATGCGTCCTGCCGTGCGCATCCACAGCAACGAGGCGACGAATGCACTCAGGAATACCGCGGCGAACAGCACGCGCCCCAGCCACGTGGCGCCCTGCGCCACCTCGAGCGAGAACCCGTTGGTGAGCGGCTCCAGCTTCTGGTTCAGGCCGTTGATGCGGTCCATCTGCCACTGCAGCCACGAATGCTGCGGCTGTCCCTGCGCGTAGGCGTCCTGCAGTTCCGTGGCCACTTCCTCGAGTTGCGACAACGGACGATCCGCCTGTCGCCACAACGACACCGCCTCACGCATGTGCGGTGCGCCCGTGCAGAAGCGCAGCATGAAGATCATTCCGGCTTCCGCCTGTGGCAGGATCTTGCCGCGCTGGAACGCCTGGTGGATCTGTGCACGGTCGTAATGACCCGAGGCGATCTGGTCCCGCGCCCAGCCATCGGAGCGGAGCAGCCCATAGTTTTCATGGAAGGCGGCCAGCCGGGCGGGATCGCCGGTTTCGGCATAGCTGAGCAGGTCCACCACCGCCTGTTTCTGCGCCTTGCTCCAGACACTCTCGCCGTTGAGGAAACCGGCGAGAGTGACCTGGACCTGAGTCGTTCCCCAGGCAAGTACAAGAATCAGGCCGATGACGGCCACCAGCCCATAGGCCAGAGGCCTCAAGCGCCGGGACAGCGGTCTTGGAGAGGTGCTACGGATCAAATCCATGGCGTCCTTTTACACGACCACTTCATAAAGCTACATCTCGTCCCGTCACTCTGTCGACGAGATCCCTGTTACGCCGCCTGCTCTTCCACCTCGCCAACCGCGTGCCGCATGAGGCAACGCTCGAGGCCGTAATGCAGGCTTACATAGCTACGCTCGATGCATTCGCGGACGTGTTCCACTTCCTCGGGGGCGGGCTGGCTTCCCATCAGGGTGCAAACGATTTCCAGCGCCTCCCACGGATGAGTATCGTCATACGCCGCGTGTAGCTGAAGCCAACGCAGGGTGGCCTTGCGGCCGGCCTCCGGCAGACTGTTGGCATAGGCCACGCTGTCGTACACCTTTTGGGACCACTCGCCCGTCACACCCTCGATAGCGTAGTTGGTGGCGGCGATGCCGGCGGCCAGGCTGTCCCGGCCGCACACATCGTGGCACCAGTCGGCTGCCGTCTGGGTACCCCGCGGCGGCATGCCGTCAAGAACGTCTTCACGCGGCACGCCAGCGCCTTCGGCCCAGTCCAGCCAGTACTCCGCATGGTTCTGTTCCACACGGATATTACGTACCAGCCAACGTCGTGCCATGTTGTCGCCGGCGCTCCTGCCGTAACGCGTCTTGAGCAGGCTCAGCGCCATGAAGGACGGGAAGCGTTCGATCAGCGACCAGGTACCAACCATGAAATTGCGCATGGTCTGCGGGTCGATGTTGCCATCGCTCATCATGTCCCACATCACATGGTCGCGGACGCTCCGGCGGGCGGGTTCGCAGGCTTCAACCATTTCGCGCGCCCACTTGGGGTAGCTGGACAGTTCGGTCAGCGAGCCGGTGCGTACAGTGTTGGTGTTCATACAAAGTTCTCCAGTGATCAATCAGGGAATACCGCCAGACCCTGCCGGCGGCCCGGCGCGCTTCGCGCCAGACCTGCATAGTGGTCACGCCTTGGAGAGCTTGCGATCGCCCCGCGTGAGGGCGAACACCGAAGAACAATCAACTAATTGATTAATATGTGAAAAAATATGGTGGATCACTGGCCGCCGAAGGCAAAAGCGACCAAAAAATGGCGCCAAAATAGTGACGAACGTCATTCTTTTGACGCCAACGACGTCACGAAAAGGTGATGCCGTCCCGGATCACCCGCTGCAAGGACGGCCGACGGCACCGGGAGCATCCCGGCGCACGTCGAACCCAGGGACTGGCGAGCCGTGCCGGATGTGTCAGCCCGAACCGAATGCGCCGGACAACACCATGATCACCCCGGCCACCGACGCCGCCCAGACCAGCGTGCGCAGGTAGGGAATACCGATCGCGTAGACCGGCAAGTAGACGACGCGGGCCCAGACATAGAGCTCGGCACCGAGCGCCGTCTGACTATTGGTGCGCTGCCCCACCACGACCACCAATACGGCGGCGGCAAAGAACGCGAACGTCTCCAGGAAATTCCGGCTGGCACGATCTGCTCTGGCGGCAAGGCCGATCAGCGGTATGACTTCCTCGCGGTTGCCGGCGTTCCAGGTCATGCCACGCTGCATCAGCGACAGCGTAGTGGCGAATACCAGATAGACCAGCCCCAGCACTATCGACCATCCCAACATCTTCAGCTCGACCGGCATGTCGCACCTCCTCGTTGGACGTGACGACATGATGCGCCGGGGCAGCGCCCGGCACTACTACACGGGATCAGGGATGCGTTGCCGCCACGGTACGCGCGATCTCGGTGAACAGCCGATCGCGTTGTTGGGGCGTCATCGCGGAATCCATCAGGAACGCCGCTACCAGAACCCGACGGCCATCCGGCCAGGTGATGATGCCGATGTCGTTGTAGGCTGCCGTGCGCTGGCCCAGCGCTCCGGACGTGCCGGTCTTGTCGGCGAACCGCGGGCCGGACGGCAACCCGGCGCGCAGGCGGTTCGGGATGGTCTGTGCCTCCATCAGCGCCAGCAGATGCTGCGTCGACGCGGGGGACAGCAACTCTCCGCCCGCCAGTTTCTGCAGGAACACCACGGCGGCATCAGGCGTGCTGCGGTTGCGCGGATCAGCCAGGAAAGCGCGGTAACCACGCTCGTAGCGCTGGCTGGCTGCCGCCTCGCTTTCATCGTCGGGAACCTGCCCGCCAGGTGGCAGGCCGCCGAGGATCCGCCCCATGCCGGCCTCATCGAGATCCACGCGCATGCCCTTGATGTCATGCGCCTGCAGGTACGCCGTCACCACGTCCGGGCCGCCCACCGTGCGGATCAATGCATTCACGGCGGTGTTGTCGCTCTCGCTGACGGCAGCCTTAAGAAGCTGCTCGACCGTGAAGTCCATGCGCTCGCCGTGGAAGTGCGCACCGACGGAAGGAATGGCGGAACCGCCCTGCACCTGATCGCGCGTGATCGATACCCGCTGCTTCAACGACAGCGTACCGTCATCGATGCGTGACAACACCGCGGCAGCCACCGGCGCCTTGAACACGCTCATCATCGGAAAGGCGACTTCGGCATTCACGCTGGCCGATGCACCCGTGGACAGATCCAACACGGCAATGCCGAGCGTGGCCGGGCGCACCTGTTGCGCCAAGGCTTCCAGGGAATGCTGGAGCGTGGCATCGGTATGGGAGGCTTTCGCCGGTTCCACCGCGAGCGAAGGCGGTGATGCGCTGGCGCATGCCAGGGTGAAAACAGCCATCGCCAATGCGCGGCGTGCGTAGAAAAGCGTCATGGGGAATCCTTGCCAGCAGGTCAGCCGCCGACACTCTCGCAGTCGATCATGGCAAACCAGGGGCAGCGGGCTGTCCTTATCCGGCCCACCCCGGTGGAGCCTTGCGCCGCACGCAAGGCTCCATGGTCCGATCAAAGCATGGGCAGCTTGAGGCCCTGCTCCTTCGCGCACTCGACGGCGATCTCGTAGCCGGCATCCGCATGACGCATCACGCCTGTACCCGGGTCGTTCCACAACACGCGCGCGATGCGCTTGTCGGCGGCTTCACTACCGTCGCACACGATCACCACGCCCGAATGCTGCGAATAGCCCATGCCAACGCCGCCACCGTGGTGCAGCGACACCCATGTCGCGCCACCAGCCACGTTGAGCATGGCGTTGAGCAGCGGCCAGTCGCTCACGGCATCGGAACCGTCGCGCATCGCTTCGGTTTCACGGTTGGGGCTGGCGACCGAACCGGAATCGAGATGATCACGACCGATCACCACCGGCGCCTTCAGCTCACCGTTGCGCACCATTTCGTTGAACGCCAGGCCCAGCTTGTGGCGCAGGCCCAGGCCCACCCAGCAGATGCGCGCCGGCAGGCCCTGGAAGCTGATGCGTTCCTTGGCCATGTCCAGCCAACGGTGCAGGTGCGGATCGTCCGCGATCAGCTCCTTCACCTTCTGGTCGGTCTTGTAGATGTCTTCCGGATCGCCCGACAGGGCCACCCAGCGAAACGGACCCACGCCGCGGCAGAACAGCGGGCGCACGAACGCCGGCACGAAGCCCGGGAACGCAAACGCGTTCGCGCAACCTTCGTCCTTCGCCATCTGGCGAATGTTGTTGCCGTAGTCGAAGGTGGGGATGCCTTGCTCATGGAACGCAAGCATCGCTTCCACGTGCTTCTTCATCGACTGCTTCGCAGCCTTGGCGGTACCGGCCGGATCGCTCTTGCGACGCTCGAACCACTGTTCCACGGTCCAGCCCTGCGGCAGGTAACCGTTGACCGGATCGTGCGCGCTGGTCTGGTCGGTGACCGCATCCGGACGCACGCCACGACGTACGAGTTCCGGCAGCACGTCGGCCGCGTTGCCCAGCAGCGCGATCGACTTCGCCTCGCCTGCGGCGGTGTACTTCGCGATGCGGGCGAGCGCGTCATCGAGGTCCGTCGCCTGCTCATCGACGTAACGCGTCTTCAAGCGGAAGTCGATGCTCTTCTGCTGGCATTCGATGTTCAGCGAGCACGCGCCCGCCAACGTCGCCGCCAACGGCTGCGCGCCACCCATGCCACCGAGGCCAGCGGTGAGGATCCACTTGCCCTTGAGGTTGCCGCCGTAGTGCTGGCGGCCCATTTCCACGAAGGTCTCGTAGGTACCCTGCACAATGCCCTGCGAACCGATGTAGATCCACGAGCCGGCCGTCATCTGGCCGTACATCATCAAGCCCTTCTTATCGAGCTCGTTGAAGTGCTCCCAGTTCGCCCACGCCGGCACCAGGTTGGAATTGGCGAGCAGCACGCGCGGCGCATCCGGATGGCTGGGAAACACGCCGACGGGCTTGCCGGACTGGATCAGCAGCGTCTCGTCATCGTTGAGTTCGCGCAACGAGCGCAGGATCGCGTCGAAGCACTCCCAATTGCGGGCGGCGCGGCCGATGCCGCCGTAGACGACCAGCTCCGCCGGGTTTTCGGCCACTTCCGGATCGAGGTTGTTCTGCAGCATGCGAAACGGCGCCTCGGTAAGCCAGCTCTTGCAGGTCAGTTCGCTGCCGCGGGGCGCGCGGATGGTACGGGTGGTGTCGATACGGGTGGGAGCGTTCATGGGAAGCGTCACAGCCAGGGGAAAACCCGATTGTGACCAGCCCTGGCGACGCTCGCAAACCGCAGTGCGGCAAAACACTGTACATGCCCGTACGCTAAGCCTTCTGGTCAATTGAACGCTGTTTCTGGCGCGCCCACACTGCATTCGGGTATCCAGGCTTGACCGTCGCGACCTTGTGGGAGACCACCATGAATGCGACCTACCCCGCTGCGATGCTGACGCTGGCCTTGCTGGCAGCGGCAGGCAGCAGCGCCGCTGAAAAAGGCACGCCATCCGACCAGGAACTCATCGCCAGTGCGATGCGCGCTGCGCCCCCGGGCGTTGCAAAGGACGCGACGATCGTCGCGATGGATGCCCAAGGAAAGATACGCACACTGCGCCAGGGCAAGAATGGATTCACCTGCATGCCCGACAACCCGGATACGCCAGGCCCCGATCCGATGTGCATGGACAAGAATGCATGGGAATGGGTCAGCGCTTACATGGCCCACAAGCCGCCACCGGCGGGGAAAATTGGGCTGATGTACATGCTCGAAGGTGGCACCGATGCGAGCAACACCGACCCATACGCCGGCAAACCCACCACGGGCAACCATTGGATCAAGACGGGTGCGCACGTGATGGTGGTGGGCGCCGACGCGGCGTTCTATGACGGCTACCCGAAGAATGCGGATCCGGACACCAGCGCACCGTATGTCATGTGGGCTGGGACACCCTACGAGCACCTGATGGCGCCGGTGAAATAAACGCTGCCGCGCACACCGGTCATTGATGTCCGAAAACGGCGAGTCATGCGGTCATGACGGTGCTAGCCTGCATGCATGACCGATCGATATGACACGCCACTGGATACCCACACCTGCGAGCAGGCGCGGTTGAGCCGCGATGCGCGCTTCGACGGCCTGTTCTTCACCGCCGTCACCAGCACGCGCATCTACTGCCGTCCCGTATGCCCTGCGCCGCCGCCGAAACCGGAGAACGTGCGCTACTACGGCAGCGCCGCCGCGGCGGAAGCCGCCGGTTTCCGTCCTTGCCTGCGCTGTCGTCCGGAGCTGTCGCCGGGTAACGATGCGTGGCAGCGCGGGGACCATGTCATCGCACGCACGCTCAAGCTTATGGACAGCGGCGCGTTCGACGAACTGACGGTGGACGAGATGGCCGAACGCGTGGGCCTTGGCGCGCGGCAACTGCGCCGCCTGTTCGTGGAGCGCCTGGGCGCGCCGCCGGTCAGCGTGCACGCCACCCGCCGCCTGCTGTTCGCGAAGCAGTTGCTGACAGAAACCACCATGCCGGTGACCGAGGTGGCGCTCGCCTCGGGCTTCCGCAGCCTGCGCCGTTTCAACGCGGCATTCCTGCAGGCCAACCGCATGGCGCCGCGCGACCTGCGTCGTCATCCCAGCGCGACGACGGGCGACGCGATTACCTTGCGCCTTGGCTATCGCCCACCGTACGACTTTGAAGCGATCCTCACGTTCCTGCGCGGACGCGCCCTGCCCGGCGTCGAGATGGTCGACGAGCACAGCTATGCGCGCGTGTTCGGTACGCCGGACGCGCCAGGCTGGCTGCGGCTGAGCCAGTGGCCCGGTCGCGAGCACGCGTTGCGGCTGGAACTGCATTGCCCGCAGCCGGCGCAGATGCTCGGCGTGGTCGGCAAGTTGCGGCGCATGTTCGACCTGGATGCCAGTCCGCAATCGATCAGCGATGCGCTGAGGGAAAGCCCCGTGTTGCGTCCGATGTTGCGCAAGCGTCCCGGCCTGCGCCTGCCCGGCGGCTGGGATGGTTTCGAGATCGCGGTGCGCGCCATCCTGGGCCAGCAAGTCAGCGTGGCGGCGGCGCGCACACTCGCCACGCGCATCGTGCACAAGTTCGGCACGCCGGTCGCCGCACCGCTGCCAGGACTGGAACGCCTGTTTCCCGGCCCCGAGTTGCTGGTCGACGCGGACCTGCGCTCCATCGGACTGACCACTGCACGCGCCGCCACCGTGCGTGGCGTGGCGCAGGCACTGCTGGATGGTCAGATCGACTTCCGCAGCGAGCAGCCCCTGGAGGAATTCGTCGAACGCTGGATCGCCCTGCCCGGCATCGGCGAGTGGACGGCGCACTACATGGCGATGCGCGCGCTCAGCCATCCGGATGCGTTCCCGGCGGCTGACCTCATCCTTCGTCGCGCTGCCGCCGGCACGGGTCCGGAGCTGTCGACCAAGGCGCTGACGTCCCTGGCGGAAGCGTGGCGCCCGTGGCGCGCATATTCGGTCATGCACCTGTGGCGCAGCGTTGCCGACGCGGCCCAGGCATCGAACAAGAAGGTGGCGTGATGTCCCCCGAAACGATCTGGTACGACGAGATGCAGACGCCCATCGGCGTGCTGCGACTGGTTGCCGATGACAGCGGACTGCGCGAGGTCTGGTTTTCCACCGGTCGGCACCAGCGCTCGCCGCGCCCGGAGTGGGTGCATGCCCGCGAACCGCTCGCGCAGGCCCGGCAGCAACTCGACGAATACTTCGCTGGCGAACGCCAGCATTTCGACCTGCCGCTGCATCCGCTCGGCACGCCATTCCAGACGCAAGTGTGGTGGGAGCTGTCGCGCATTCCCTATGGCGCCACCATCAGCTACGGCGAACTTGCCCGCCGCATTGATCAGCCGCTCGCCGTGCGCGCCGTCGGCGCGGCCAACGGTCGTAATCCGTTGCCCATCGTGCTCCCCTGTCATCGCGTCATCGGCGCGAACGGCAGCCTTACGGGTTTCGGCGGCGGCCTGCCGACCAAGCGGTTCCTGCTGTCGCTGGAGAGCCGCGTCGCCGAAGGCGATCTCTTCGGCATACCGACGAAAACCCTGGCACGCTGACGCAGCGCGCCGGCTCCGGGCCGTTATCAGCGATCCGTCGTCACCGGTGGCGTCACGGCCCGTTGGTAGGAGTCGAGCTGGCGCGGCTGGTGCGACAGGCGATAGGTGTCATCCGCCGACGCCTGCTGCGCCGCGGCACGCTTGACCGTCTTCTTTGGGGCCGGCGCGCCTTGGGCATGGGCGGCCGATGAATGCACATGCGAAGGCGCCGTCGATGGCTTGGCTGTCGCGGCCACCGGCACGCCGCTGGTGGCGGCTGAAGCGGGCTCGTCGCCGGGCCCGGCATGCGCCAAAGCGACCCCGGCCCACAGCGGGCAGGCGACAAAAGTCACGTACAAGAAAAGACGTGTAATGGTCATACGCCTAGGTGATGATACGGCCTTTGTTCCGATGGTACGTCATTGCCTATGAAGATCCTGTTTCGCCCGCTGCTGTGCTCGTTGATCGCGCTGATGGCCGGTTGCGCCGCCACGCATGACCACCCGGCCACCACGCCTGCGACCCAGGCCGTCGCCAAGCCGGCACCCGCTCCATTGCTGTTGATCTCCATTGACGGCTATCGCGCCGACTATCTTGCACGTGGACTCAGCCCGGCGCTGCAGACGCTGGCCGATGGCGGCGTGCGCGCGGCGAGCGGCATGCAGCCATCGTTCCCGTCGCTGACGTTCCCTAACCACTACAGCATCGTCACCGGCTTGCGCCCGGACCACCACGGCATCGTCAACAACACGATGACCGATCCGGTGCTGGGCAAGTTCTCGCTGAGCAACCGCGACGCGGTGAGCAACGGCCGCTGGTGGGATGAAGGCACGCCGCTGTGGGAGACCGTGCAGAAGCAGGGCATGAAAAGCGCGACCATGTTCTGGCCAGGGTCTGAAGCCGACATTCATGGGCAGCATCCGAACTACTGGAAGCCGTACGACGGCAACGTGACGCCGGACCAGCGCGTCGACCAGGTGCTGGCATGGCTGGACCTGCCTGCCGACCAGCGCCCGAAATTCATCACCTTGTACTTCGACGAAGTGGATCACGCCGGCCATAGCTATGGCCCGGATTCACCGCAGGTCAATGAGGCGATCAAACATACCGACGCCGCGCTCGCCCGCCTCGTCGGCGGCCTCGTGCAACGTGGCTTGCTCGATCACATCAACCTCATCGTGCTTGCCGACCACGGCATGGCTCACGCGCCCACGCGCAACATGGTCCTGGTGGACAAGCTCATTCCGATCAAGCACGTGGACGTGGTGAGCATGGGCGTACTGGCAGGCTTCAACCCGAAGCCCGGTTTCGATTTCGCCAAGATTGAAGCCGCACTGGAAAAGCCGCAGAAGCACATGACCTGCTGGGACAAGACCCGCGTGCCGGCGCGCCTTGCTTATGGCAGCAATCCGCGCGTGCCGCAGCTGCTTTGTCTGGCCGACGTGGGCTGGCGCGTGACGACCAGCGACTATGTCGCTAAGAAAAAGACCACGACGCAGGGCGAGCACGGTTACGACAATGAAGCACCTGAAATGCAGGCGCTGTTCGTCGCGCACGGCCCGGCATTCCGCCAGGGCCTGCAGGTGCCGTCGTTCCCGAACGTGGACGTCTATCCGCTGATGACTCGCCTGCTCGGCGTTTCCCCCGCCGCCAACGACGGCGACTACGGCGACGTGAAGGGCATGCTGAAGCCGGAAGCGCAGTAAGCGACGGGCTGTCGCGGGAGCGTGCAACGCGCTCCCGCGCTGATCCTCATCATTGGGGAATCGGCGGCTCGGTTTCCGGCCGCGACGGGCTGACCAGCGGCGGCAGGCGATACAACCGCAGCGCGATGAGCAAGCCAGCAACGATCAACGCGCCAACGAAAACGGCGACGCCGTTCCATCCGTGCGACGCATAGAACAAGCCACCACTGGCGCCCGCAATGCTGGAACCCATGTAGTACGAAAACAGGTAGAGCGACGACGCCTGCGCCTTGTTGCTGCCTGCCCGACGCCCCACCCAGCTGCTGGCGATGGAGTGCCCGCCGAAGAAGCCGAACGTGATCGCGACAATGCCCAACACGACCAGCGCCAGCGGCTTGGCGACCGTGAGCGCCAGCCCCGCGAGCATCAGCGCGAACGCCGTCCAGAGCACCTTGCGCCGTCCGAGCTTGCCGGCGAGGTGGCCCATCCATGCCGAACTGAAGGTGCCGATGAGATACACGCTGAAGATCGCGCCCACCACCGCCTGATTCAGGCCATAAGGTGGCGCCAGCAGGCGATAACCGATGTAGTTGTATACGGTGACGAAGGCGCCGAGCAGCAGGAAGCCTTCCGCGAACAGCCACGGCAGGCCGGCATCGCGGAAGGCCGCGGCGAAGCGCCCCATCAGCGCGCCCAGGTGCAAGGGCTGGCGAACGTGATGACGGGACGGTGGCAGGACGCGCCAGAACACCAGTCCCGACAGCAGACCAATCACGCCCACGGTGGCCACACCGACGCGCCAGCCGACGAAGTCGGCGAGCACCCCGGCCACCAGACGTCCGCCCATGCCGCCGATGGCGTTGCCGCTGATGTACAGGCCCATGCCCAGGCCAATGGAATCGGGGTGCATCTCCTCGCTGAGATACGTCATGGCGACGGCAGGCAGTCCACTCAACGTCAGACCCAGCAGCGCACGCAAGACCAGCAGCATGTTCCAGTCGGGCACCCCTGCCGTGAGCAGGACCAGGACCGCGGAGGAAAGCAGCGATGCCGTCATGATCGACTTGCGGCCCCACGCGTCCGACACGCCGCCAGCGAACAGCATGGCAAAGGCGAGCACGCCCGTGGTCAGCGACAACGACAGGGAAGCCGTCGCGGCGCTGACGCCATAGTCCTTGCTGAACTCCGGCATCAAGGGCTGCGTGCAATACAACAGGCCAAACGTGGCCAGGCCGGCCGCGAACAGCGCCAGGTTGGTGCGTCGGAAAGCCGGGGTGCCATGGCGGATGAAACCGGAGGGCTCAAGTTCTTCCGCCGGCGGCCGATGTTCTGGCCGAGCCACCGGTTCCGCGCTTTCCCGCCTTGCCATACTGCTGCCGCCTCGATACCGCCAGGGCCACAAGCATAAGACTTGCCGCGATCGTGTTCGACCGGCTGCTCGGTAGCAGGTCCGGAGGGCGCGCACTCGCCCTGGGACCTGCCAAAACGGTCTATATCACAGGGTTGACGTGATACATAAGATGTCGCCAGGGATCGTCCCGGGAGAGGACGACCCTGCAAGCCGGTAACAGGGGACCGGCGGTTAAAGGGGGGGGAATATGCTGTCTCGCGGACCCGCGTTGGCTGTCGTCGCATGGGTGTGCACCATGTTCTTTTTGCTGGCTGCCAATGCCGCGGCGGCGCCATCGCGGCTGCCTGTCTTGCAAGCGGCGGCACTAGCGCCGCTCAAGCCCGCGCCGGTGGCAGCGCAAGTCATTCACGGTGACCTGGATGCCGACTTCACGCCGCTGCCGACGCCGCACACGCCAAATGCGCTGGAAACCCAGCGCTGGTATCGGCTGACCATCGACCGCGACTGGCACGAGACAAGTTCGCCGGTACTCAACTTCACCGGTGCCACCTACGTGCGCATCACGGTGTATGCGCCGCCGGACTACCGCCCGCAGGAATTGTGGTTCGCACAGACCGATCGGCCCGTGCGCTTTTCTCGCCATCACCTGGCGCTGGAACTGCCGCACGACCTGCATGCGGGCGAGCCGGTTTACGTGCAGATCGCCGCGGACAGCTTCACCCGGCAGATCCGCGCCGACATCACGGACATGGCCACGTACCAGGCGGAGGACCTGAACCACGTGCGCCTCACCACGCTGTTTTCCAGCGTGCAGTTCACCATGATCCTGGCGGCGCTCTGCCTGTGGCTGGTGCTGCGCGACCGCGCACTGCTGTATTTCATCGGCTACACCGGCTGCCAACTGATGAATCAGTTGCTGACGAGCGGCGAACTGTACGAGTTGCCCGGCGCCTGGCTGATGGTGCCGCTGGGCACGCATGCCCCGTGGCTGTTCACCGCGCTGAGCGCGCCGTTGCTGCTGTCCTTCATCATCGAGTTCTGCGAACTGCGCGCCATCACACCACGCGCCGCCCGCATGCTTGGCGCCATGCGCTGGCCGTATCCCGTCATCGCCGCCCTGCTCTGCTTTCCATTCGCCGAGCGCATGCATCTGCTGGCCAGCGCATACAACTTCTGGTTCATCGTGTCACTGCTGTATGCGCTTGGCGCCGTGGTCGTGGCCACCGCCAGGCATGGACGCCAGGCGCGGTTCTTCCTGGTGGCGTGGCTGCCACAGGTCTTGCTGACGGTGGTACGGGTAAGCCAGGTGTTGCTGGCGCTGGACCTGCCCCGCTGGTTGGAATACGGCATGCCGGCCGCCATGGCGTTCTGCAGCGTGGTGGTCACCATTGGCCTGGCTGATCTTTCCCTGCGCGCACGCCGCGAGCGCGATATGGCACATCATCTTGCCGACCACGACGCGCTGACCGGCGTGCTCAACCGTCGCGCGCTGGTCCGGCGGCTGCATGACGCTGCGGCGCAGGCGCGTCCGCATCACGCGCCGCTGGCGTTGATCTTCCTGGACATGGACCACTTCAAGTCGGTCAATGACCGCTACGGCCATCCGGCTGGCGATGCCTGTCTGCGCGCGGTGGCCGAAACCATTGCGGATGAGTTGCGTCCCACCGACAGCCTGGGCCGCTACGGCGGCGAGGAGTTCGTGGTGATGTTGCCGGGCACCACGCAGGAAAACGCCATGGCGGTGGCCGAGCGTATTCGCCGGAGCATCGAGGCGCTACCTGTTCATGCCCGTGGCGAAACCTTGCAGACCACGGTGAGCATGGGCGTCGCCAGCCTGCTCGGCGCTGGCGATACGGTCGACGACCTGGTCGCGCGTGCCGATGCCGCGCTCTATCGCGCCAAGACCCAGGGGCGCAATTGCGTGGTCGCCCACGCCCCGGTCACGGCGATGACGGGCTGACCGATGGCGTTGGCTCCGCGCTGTAAGCCCAAGTGAGGAACACCGGCAACATGCGCTTCCATGTCGCCTGATTGTGCTCGCCATCGGGGAACAGGTCGTAGGCGACCGTGTCCCCCGGTGAAGGATGCGCGGCGTACTCCATGTCGATGGGATACCCCTGATCGCGCAGGCCGCGCCGATGGGTGCCGTCGGGTGCGTTGAACCCGTTGATCAGGTCTTGCAGATCCTCGACGGCATCGATGGTGCCGTTATGGTTGCGGTCGTTCGTTTCTTCGCGACCGCCCACGGCAAACCAGAAACGGACTGGCTTGCGCTGCCCTGCCCGGTCCACCATGGCCTGTGCCAGGCGCGTGCTTTCCACGGCCTTCGCATCGCTGCGATCGGCAGCCAGCCAGAACGACGGAGAGAACGCGCCGACCTGGCCGAATACGTCCGGATACTCCCAGCCGAGGCAGAACGCGTTGAGTGCACCCAGCGACCAGCCCAGTATGGTGCGCCCCTGCGCCGATGCCTGCGTGCGGTAATGCGCGTCGACGTACGGAACCAGCGCGTCCACGACCCATGCCGAGTAATCGTAGGCACGTGCGCCGATGGGTCCGATGCGCGAGCCGCCCACCACGCTGCGTCGTCGCGTGCGATCGAACAGCCCGTAGCCGGACGCGCGGTCTTTCAGCATATCCACCGCTACCACGATGACCGGACGGATGGCGTGCTGTGCATAAAGCGTCGCGAGCGTGTCTTGCAGACCGACGGCATCCATATCCTGCCCATCGTTCGCGTAAAGCACGGGGTATCGCGCGTCCGAGTCGGCATAGCCGGGCGGCAGGTACACGGTGACCGTGATCTGCTCAGGCGCGAACGCCTTGGCATCCAGCGTGAGTTTGACCGGCGACGGTGCCGCGACATCGGCCGCTTGGGTCGTTGATGCCGTGGCGAATGCGCCAAGCAAGAGGCAAGCCGCCATGTGTTTCCAGTTCGCACGCATCACGATCACTCCACGACGATCAGCCAGCCCTTGCCGGGTTCCACGGAAATCGCATCACCCACCTTGAACGTCGCCTGCGGCTGGAAACCGGCCACGGCAGGCGCCGTCAGCGTCACCTTTGTGGGTGACAGGCCCAGCGCCTTCCAGTCCACGGCCAGCTTCACGTCCACCTTTTGCGGTGCCCACGAGGCCACGGCAATCAAGGTCTTCTTGCCCTTCCGCACATAGCTGGTGGCGAGCACGTCGTCGCGGTTCGTCTTCACCGGCGTGTCGTGCACCCACCAACCGACCATATCCGCCTGCCCGATGCCGAAGGCATCCCACAGCTTCCACAGGCCACGCGGGTCACTGCCCGCCGACCAACCTAGGCGGTTGGTCATGCCGAACAGCATGCCGCGCCACGGGTTGCCGTCGTTCTGCAGCATCTCGCCCATCAGGCCATAGGGAATGCCGGAGATCTCGGTAAGCCAGTAGGCGGGCGAGGTTTTCTTGTAGTCGAACTCTTCGCCGAACCACAACCGGTCGATGTACGGGAACAACTCCATGTACAGCAGCGCGCTGTTGATATAGCCATCGCGTGGGTTGTACTGGCTGGCCGAATGTAGATCGATCAGGGCATCGGGACGATGCGCCTGCAGCACCTTGCGCACACGTTTCATGGTGGTGCGATCGTAGGCCACGTCGTCCAGGTACAGGCCATCGATGCCTTCATTGCGCGCGAGCCAGTCCAACCCTTCGATGTAGTAGTTGTGCCAACGGCTCTGGCCGGCGTTGATCACTGCCGCATCACGGTTCTCCGGCACGTGCCACGCAGCGATGTAGTCACCGTCCAGATGCTCTTGCAGCCAGGAGAACCCGCCCCCCTTACCGGCGCTGATCACTTCGTGGCCGAGGCTCTCCAGCATGGGCAGTTCCGGTGCGCGATCGGAAACCTCGCGCACGGTGTCATAAATCTTCACCCGCATCCCGCGCTGATGGGCCGCATCGATATAGGCGCGCATCGCCACCGGCTCGAGGAACGGATAGTTGATCCATGGATTGATGGGCGTGGCATGGTGGACGTTCACCACATTCGCGCCGTCGGCCTTGATGACATCCAGATCATCGTATTTGTGGAAGAAGCGTTCGGCGAAATGCTTCGCAGGGTCGATGGTTTTGAACGGCGTGACGCGCAAGACGATGTCGTAGTGCAGCGTTTCGCCGGCTTTCATGCGGCGCGGACCACTGTATGCCTCAGCAAGATAGCCCTTGTCTTCGTTGCGCAGCCGGATGCCGCCTAGACCGCTGTTGTCCCAGGATGTGGGCATGCGCAGCGGTTGTTGCTGATAGAAGTTTGTGTTTAGCGGACGGCGGTAGTTCTCGTCGCGCAGGTGGAATTCCAGGCCTGCCTGGACCGAACCGATCCACGCACCGTCCTGGTTGTTTTGGACGCGCCACTTCCAGCTGAAATCATCCGGCGCCTTGTCGCCCTGACGACCAAGGCCAAGCTGATAACGGGCCACGTCGTGCTGCATGGGAATGGACAGCCGGATGTCATGCAACGACACGTCTTGCCGCGCCGACAGCGCGATGCTGTAGAGCAGCGTGCCATCCGCTTCCAGGCTGGCGTTTACAACGCCATCCAGCGCTCCCGCGCTCGCGGCGACCTGCCAATGCACCTTGCCCGATCCGTCGATCTGAACCTGCGGCGGATGCATCGCGCCAAGCACATGCTTGCCGGCCTCATCCTCCACGATCAATTGCATGGGCGCTGAAAGCAACGCCTTGCCTTGCTTACTGATTCCGGTCATGCGCTCGTCGAAGTAGCTGGTGACCTGTGCGGGTAAACCGCTCGTGGCGAGCTTGATTTCACGCCCGAGAATGCCGAGCCGGTCACCGGTCACCGCTATCAGCGTCAACGGCTTCACCACCGTATCGTCTTGCGCCAACGTGGAGTTGAGCCAGCGCAGACGCGCCAGCTTGGACGGATCGTCATCACCATGCGCGACGGCGTCGCCCTCGCCCACCGTGATCGCCAGAGGAATCGACTGTGCTGCAACGCCGTCCGCGGAAACGGTCACTTCCCCGTGATACACACCGGGCTTTGCCGCGGCGGGCACGTCCAACCCCATCCACAAGGCCTGCACGCGACCTTGCGCCACGTCCACGCGTGAGGTGAATGGCTTGCCGTCATAGCCGATGCCGCCGAGGTTGAAGCAAGTCAGCGCGCTGGCCGGGATGGTGGAACCATCACTGGCCCGCAGGTCTCCAAAACGAACCTGCACGTTGTTCACGGCACCGCGAGGCGCCCATGCGCCCAACTGAAAACTCAGGTATTCGCCGCGCTGCACGGTATCGCTCAACGTCCCGCCGGGGCCGCGCTTCGCCCAGCTTTCAGGCAGGGTGTCGAACATTCGGATCGGGTTGGTGCGCGTTTCGGGAAACAACAGCAAGGCGTCCGACCCGTGTTTCGCCAGCATGCTCTGCAGTTCTGCCGGCGTCGCGGTGCGCTCCATCGAGGTATAGGCATCGAAATCGTCGACCGCCTCGTAGCGCAGCACCTTCGCCTGAGGCAGACGCGACCAGTGCTTCGCGTCGCCCACCTTGCCGGCCCATGCGGCATCGGCCGTGTCCTTGGGTTCGGCGTAGTTCACCGTGGGATAGTTGCTGCGGCCCTTGCTCACGTACGGCTGGTAATAGATGGCATACGTGCCGGCCTGCGTCGCCTGGAACACCAGTTCGCCATTGGCCTGGTCAATATCGCCGCGCCACACGTTGGCGACGACGGAACCATCCGGCGCGGTGACGATGACGGCGACGTTTTCCGGATGCGCATCGCGACGGCGCCACGGAATGACCACATGCACTGCCGTCGCCGGTGCCTCCACCTGGACCAGATAGCGGTGATTGCCCAATGCATCCGCGTTCCAACGAAGCGCCTGCTGCGTTACGGGCGCTTGCGCGTGGCCCGCGCAAACCGCACCCAACAACATACCCGCCACGATCCAAGCACTGCGTCGATGCATCACGTCTACCCCGGATAGCCGAAAAACCCGGCGCACTGGCGAGCGCCGGAACTGGGGTGTGTAACCCGAGTGGATACAACGGAGCAAGTTCCGAAAGGCCCGCTGGATGCGACGTCATACCCGTGGCGTGCATAAAGTCGCTGGATGACCATCACGGTGCGCGCTCAAGCCCCACGATCCGTCCGCAAGGTACGCACTTCTTCCTCCTGCCCGGCAGCGGAGCGCCCGCTCACCCAGCCGAACAGCGCGATGCCCACCACGATCATCACCGCGCCAAATGCGGAGAACCCATGCGGCCAGGCTTCACCAAGAAAGACTGCGCCAATGACGGTGGCAAACAACAGCTCGGCCGCCTGCATCGCTTCCACCGCCGCCAATGCCGTGGGTTCCGTGCGCACCATGTCGGTGGCGCGAAAGAACAGCACGGTGGCAATCACACCCGACGACAACGCCACGCCACCGGCGAGCAGGATCTCTCGCCAACCCGGCGGACCGATAACCCGCCATGCCACCGCGGCGAGCAGCAGCCACATCGGCCAACTGCACAAGGTCATGCCGAACACGCGCTGCGTCGCGCCGATGCGCGAGGTGGTCTTTTCCAGGTGCAGCAACACCATGCGGTTGCCCAGCGGATACATGAAGGCCGCGAACACTACCGCCGCCATCGCCAGCCAGTCGCTGGCGTGCAGCCGTCCTTGCGCATGTCCCCACTGGAGCGCGAACACCCCCGCCACGATCAGCACGCCGATCGCCACACTGCGCCATGCCAGTTGCCGCCGTTCATCGCGGTAAATGAGGGGCGCCAGCAGCGGACCTGCTAGCACCGTGGTCTGGAAACTGCCCGCCACTAGCCACGAAGGACCGCTGTTAGCGGCCCAGGTAAGCGGCAGGCCAAATAGCACGAAGCCCACGGTGCTCCACAGCAACCACGTGCGCGAATGGCGCTTCAACTCACCCGGCAATTCGCCCAGGCCGCCCTGCCACGGCAGCGCCACAGCCAGCAGCGGCAAGGTGATGAGGTAGCGCAGGATCACGGCCCATGCCCAATGCCCACCGCCAGCGACGAGGCTGCGGTTGAGCACATAGGTCATGGTGAAGAACAGCGCCGCGCACAGCGCCAGTCCCACCGCGGCGACAGCATTGGAGCGCATGCACAGGGCCGAGGTTCAAAGCATCGAGTGTCGCAGACGCGGGGGCGTTGTCGAAAGCCGCTCGCTCAACTTTTCCCGGCCGGCGCCAACGGAAGCTGCAAGCGCACGATCAGGCCACCCGGCTCGCCGTTCTCGGCATGGATGTCGCCGCCGTGCGCCTTCACCACACGCTGTACGATGGCGAGTCCGAGGCCATGCCCATCCGCCCGCGACGCATTGCTGCCACGGAAGAGTGGCCGAAACAGCGAGCCCATTTCCGCTTCCGGCACGCCTGGCCCGTTGTCGCGAATCGACACATCGACCTTCCCCGCCGACGTGTGGGCCGCGAGTTCGACCTGTCCGCCCTGCGGGCTGAACTTGATGGCGTTGCCTATTAGGTTGTCGAACGCCCGCTCCAACAACAGCTCGTTGCCCGAAACCACCGCCGGTGCATCGTCGCCCAGACGTAGCGTGATGCCACGCGTCAGCGCCTCCAACTCAGCGCGCTTCACGCACTCGCGCAGCAGCGCCGCCACGTCCACCGGCTCACGGCTCAGCCCGGGGATGCCGCCTTCCAGGCGCGAAAGCGCCAGCATCTCGCCTGTCATGCTGTCGAGCCGGCTGATCTCCTGTTCCGCCTGCAGGAAGTAGCGTGATGCGTCTTCCGCCGTGGCGCTGCGCTGGGCGAGATCCAGGATCAGGTGGAGCCGTGCCAGGGGCGAACGCAGTTCGTGGGAAAGGTCCTGCAGCACGCTGCGATCGTGCGCGACGAGTGCCTCGATACGCTCGGCCATGGTGTCGAAATCACTGGCGAGCTGGTGGAGTTCTTCCGGTGCGCGGCGTCCCGGCGCTTCGACACGCGCCGACAGCTCGCCCGCCGCCATGCGCCGCGTGGCACGGCTGATCGCCTCCACCGGCTTGGCCACGCTGCGTGCCACCCACCAGCCCACCAGTCCAATGAACAACAAGGAAAGTCCGCCCTGGATGGCAAGGAAAATGGTCTGTCGCGTGCCCTGACGCAGACGCGAATGCGTGCGGCTCAAGGCGACAAGCTGCCTCACCTGACCGTCACTGCCCTTCACTTGCTGCACGGCCAGGTAGAGGTTTGGCCATGGTTGCAGCACCACATCACGTTTTTCGTCCAGCCACGTCTGCAGTGCCCCTTGCATCGACATGGGTACGCGTATCGGCGACAAGGCTTGCCCGTTTTCGTACAGGGTGGCCTCGATGCCTTCGCGACGCTGCTGCAACGACCATGCGGTCAGCGCCGAGGAACCACCACTTTCATAGGCCTGGTCCGCGCCCTGCGCGAGGGACGACCAGTTGATCTCCACCGCCGTGGTGAACTCGATGAAACGCTGCGTAAGGAAGATACCCAGCCCCAGCGCAAGCAGATTGGCCGCGCAAAAGCTGATCAGCACACGCCAGTACAGGGAGTTATTGAACGGGTTCACGCCGCACCCACCACAAGGCTGTAACCCGCACCACGCACGGATTCGATGCGCGGTGCCTGCGCCGATGCTTCGGAAAGCTTGTGGCGCAGCCGACTGACGTGCACATCAATGCTGCGGTCGAAGCGTTCCAGTTCGCGCCCCAACGCCATGCGTGTGAGCGTCGCCTTGTCCACCAGTTCGCCGGCACGTTGCGCCAGCGCAAGCAGCAACTGGAACTCTGCACCGGTAAGCGACAGCTCCTGCTCACCCACATAGGCACGGCGCTCGCCGGGCTCCAGCCGCAGCACGCCCAGGCTGAGACTGCCGGCGCTGACCGGTGCGTTGCGACGCAACTGGGCACGCACGCGGGCCAGCAGCTCACGCGGCAGGCAGGGCTTGGTGAGGTAATCGTCCGCACCGAGCTCCAGGCCGATCACGCGGTCAACCGGCTCGCCCTTGGCCGACAGCATGATCACCGGCAGGCGGTGCTTGAGGCGTAGCTCGCGCAGGGTTTCCAGGCCATCGCGGCCCGGCATCATCACGTCGAGGATCAGCAGGTCCGGCCGAGAGGACTGACTGTGCAGCAGTGCCAGGCCAGTGTCGCTGTCATGCGCGACGTCCACCGTAAAGCCTTCGCGCTGGAGGTATTCGGCCAGCAGCGCGGCGAGGGCGCGGTCGTCGTCGACAATCAGGATTTTGGGCATATCGGGAGAGCAACTTCGTTTGTCTGGCAGCCATTACACCGGCGGCGAAGGATCTTGCTCCACCGGCTTTACCCTTCTTTACCTTCCCGCAAAGAACATACACATAGCGCTGTCGTCAAATAGGCATCACGCAAGACCCACCCCCCAACGACACAGGTAATTCCCATGCGCAAGAATATCTCTCTCGCTCTGGTGCTCGCTTCGGCCGTTGCCCTGGCTCCGTTTGCCATCGCGTCCGCACAGGACGGTGGTCCGCAAGGCGGCTTCCATGGTCACCGCGGCCACGGTGCGTTTGAGGCGTACAGCAAGCTGAACTTGACCGACGCCCAGAAGGCCAGCATCAAGCAGATCATGCAGACCGCCCGCTCGCAGGGTAAGACCCAGCGCGACACGCTGCGCCAGCAGCGCGAAGCCTTCGAGCAGATGGCCCCGAACGCCTCCGGCTACCAGGCCGCAGCCACCGCGCTGGCCCAGGCCGAAGGCGCCGCGACCACTGCCCGCGTACAGCAGCGTGCGGCGATCCGCGCCCAGATCTACACGATCCTGACCCCGGCGCAGCAGTCGCAGCTGGCCACCATCAAGGCCCAGCGCCTTGCCCGCCACCAGCAGTGGGAGCAGTTCAAGGCGCAGCACCCGGCGTCGGGTTCGAGCACGGCACAGTAACGATTCGGACGACGTTATAAGAACCAACGGCGCTGCCTCGGCGCCAGCAAGAAAAACGGCGCCAGCCTGCATGCTGGCGCCGTTTCTTTTTGCCTCGGTCTCCTGTGCGCGACCATCGAACGGCGCGCTGGCGACATGACCGCGGTCGCGCACAAGGTGCGCTCCCCCAGTGACGACGGCGGATCAATCCGCCTTGAAGCCCGTTTGCGGTGCTGCGGGCACGTACACCGGCGGCGCATAGCTGGCCGGCTTGCTGCCCACCGCGACGCCACCATGGATGCGCGACTGCTGCACGTCGCCAAAGAACCAGTATGGGAAGGCCGGCTCCAGCGCACTGACTTCATTGAGGCGGGCACGCAAGTCGGCGGGAATCTCGAACGACAGCGCGGACAGGTTGTCGTCCAACTGCGCCAGCTTCGTCGCGCCGATGATCACCGAGGCAATGCCAGGCTGCGTGGCCACCCAATTGAGCGCTACCTGCGCCATCGGCTTGCCCAGCTTGCCGGCCACTTCCTCCAGCGCGGCGACGATGGCCCAATTGCGCTCGGTGAAGCGGTCGAAACCGGGCGTACCGGAGATTTTCGCAAGACGGCCTTCGCCGGCACCGCCGGCTTCACTCGGCTTGTACTTGCCCGACAACAGGCCCATGCCCATCGGGCTCCATGCCGTAATGCCCATGCCCAGTTCACCGGCCATCGGCACGAATTCGTGTTCGATGTGGCGCTCAATCAGCGAGTACTCCAGCTGCAGGTTCACCAGCGGCGTCAGAGCGTGTGCCTCGGCATACGTCTGCGCCCGCGAGGCGTACCACGCCGGCACGTCGGACAGGCCGGCGTAGCGGATCTTGCCGGCGCGTACCAGGTCGTCCAGCGTGCGCACCACTTCCTCGGCCGGCGTCACGCGATCCCAGGTGTGCAGGATGTACAGGTCGATGTAGTCGGTGCGCAGGCGGCGCAGCGAACCTTCCACTGCGCGCAGGATGTTCTTGCGGCCATTGCCGCCGGCGTTGGGGTTGCCGGGCTGGGCGTTGTAGCTGAACTTGGTGGACAACACCACGCGGTCGCGGCTGCCACTATCGGCGACGAACTTGCCTAGCAGCTCTTCGCTCGCGCCTTCGGTGTACAGGTCGGCGGTATCGAAAAAGTTGCCGCCGGCGTTGAGGTAGCGGTCGAACATGGCGCGCGCGGTGTCCTCCGCGGCACCCCAGCCCCAGTTGTCTCCGAAGGTCATGGTGCCCAGGGCAAGGCGGCTGACGCGCAGGCCGGAGCGGCCGAGGGTGTAGTAAGCATCGAGCGACATGGCGAATTCCCTTTACGAATGGCGTGGATGGGTGGGTGGAGCGGATGGGTGAAGTCTGCGCCTTGCCATTAGAGGGAAAAATCCGCATCTTGTGCATGCTTTATTAAGCAAAACTAATCAATGGCCATTGACCACACCGCCGCGCTACGCGCGTTCCGACTGATCGCCCGGCACGGGAGCTTTACCCGTGCCGCTGCCGATCTGGAGGTCACCGCCTCGGCCCTCAGCCAGACGCTGCGCCAGCTCGAGGAGCACCTGGGCGTCCGCCTGCTGCACCGGACCACGCGCCGTGTCGGACTGACCGAAGCCGGCCACACCTTCCTCGAGCGCATTTCCCCGGCCCTCAACGAAATCGACCAAGCCATCGATGCCCTGCGCCAGCACGGCGACCGGCCGGCAGGCACCCTGCGCATCGCCGTGCCGCAGATGGTGCTGGACCATCTGATTGCGCCCAGCGTCGCCACGTTCATGCGGGCCTGGCCCGAGGTAAAGCTGGATATCCAGGTCGAGAACCGCCTCACCGACCTGATCGCGGAAGGCTTCGACGCCGGCATACGGCTTGGCGAACGGCTGGCGCGCGACATGGTGGCGATCCCGCTGGGCGGTCGGCAGCGCGCCGCGGTGGTCGCATCGCCGGCGTATTTCGCTACTCACGGTCGCCCTGTCCATCCGCGTGATCTGGCTGCGCATGAATGCGTGCGCTTCCGCTTCAGCAGCAACGCGATCTATCGCTGGGAGTTCGCCCATCCATCAGGCCCATCCAAGGGCCAGTGGTTCGAGATCGACGTGGACGGCCCCATCACCACCAACGATCCCACCATGGCGATACGCGCCGCGCTCGATGGCCTGGCGTTGACGCACATGCTGGAACCCTCGGTGCGCGAGGCACTGGCGGATGGGCGGCTGGAGACCGTGCTCGACGACTGGTTGCCGCCGTTCGATGGTTTCTATCTCTACTATCCGAGCCGCCTGCAGGTGCCGCCGAAGCTGCGGGTCTTCATCGAACACCTGAGGCAGCACGTCGCCGACCATCGATGAACCGGCACGAAAACAAGGAGCGCATCGTGGACGATCTTCAGGCCTTCGCCCGTCGGGTGTTCGACGCCCAGCCGTTCAGCCGCCACCTCGGCGCTGAACTGACCGCCTGCGGCCCCGGCAGCGCAGAGATCACGCTACGCGTCCTCGATCACCTGAAGCAGCAACACGGCTTCGTGCACGGCGGCGTCATCAGCTACCTCGCCGACAACGCCATCACCTTCGCCGGCGGGCTTGCGCTGGGCGGCGATGCGCTCACCTCGGAATACAAGATCAACTACCTGAAGCCCGCGGTGGGCACGCATCTGATCGCGCGAGCCCATGCCAAGGGCAAGGGAAAACGTCAGGCTGTCTGCCTGTGCGATGTCGTCGCGGTCGACAGCGACGGCACGGAAACCTTGTGCGCCATCGCGCAGGGCACCGTGGTCGCCACCGCGACGTAGTGGCGGATCATCCGCGCCAGTGACCGTAGACGTACACGCCACTGGGTTCGTAATAGGCCGGCACCCAGACACGAGCGGCATAGTGCGGCCGCGGCGCGACGACCACACAGCCCGTGAGTGACAGACTCGCACTGACCATGACAGCGAGGCTGAGACCGATCAGCATGAGACGACGCATGGTGTTCTCCTTCGGGTGGGTTTGCTTCGGAAAACGCCGACCCGAAAACCGCGCTGACGCACCCCCACGAAAAAGAAGGCGGCCATTCATGCACAGGAAGGCCGCCGTTCATGCTGTCACCGAGCTGTCGCGTCAGCGCGGTGCGAGCCGTTCCATGACCGAGCGATAGCGCGCAGCGATACGGTCTTCGTCGCGATGTGTGAAACCGCGCACCACCCACTCGCCACCCACCATCACGTCACGCACCAGTGGCACATTGCCGGCGAACAGGAAGCTGTCGATCAACGAGCGATCGTCACGCGCCGCCAGCAGCGGTGCGCGATCGTCCAGCACCAGCAAATCGGCACGCGCCCCGGCGCGCAACTCGCCGATGGAAAGCCCCGACGCCGCCGCACCACCACGCAACGCGGCACGCCAGAGCGTTTCGCCGACGCTGTCACCCTGGTGGCGCGCGGCAATGTTGCGATGGCAGGTGGACAGGCGCTGGCCGTATTCCAGCCAGCGCAGTTCTTCGACTGGCGACACGGAGATATGTGAGTCGGAGCCGATGCCGAGCGTGCCGTTCGCATCGATGAAGTCCGCCAGCGGGAACAGGCCATCGCCGAGGTTGGCTTCGGTCGTCGGGCACAAACCGGCCACGGCGCCGCTGCGTGCGATCTGCGCGGTTTCCTTGTCGCTCAGGTGTGTGGCGTGCACCAAGGTCCAGCGCGCGTCCACCGCTGCATGATCGAACAACCACTCGACCGGTCGTGCACCACGCGTGGCGAGGCAGTCCTGCACCTCACCGATCTGCTCGGCGATATGGATATGGATGGGGCCATGCTTCGCTGCGTCGTTGGCGAGCACCAGACGCAGCGCCTCTTCCGGCACGGCGCGCAACGAATGCAGCGCGATGCCGATGCGCAGCTTGTCGCTCTCATGCGCCTTGAGGGTTTCGAGCAGCCGCAGGTACGACGGCAGGTCGTGACCGAAACGACGCTGACGCGGTGCAAGCGGTCGACCGTCGAAGCCGCCGCTCATATACAGCACGGGCAACAAGGTAAGCGCGATGCCAGCCTCCCGCGCGGCTTCGATCAACGCCAGCGACATGGCCTCAGGCTGCGCATACGGCGTGCCGTCCGGCTGGTGATGCAGGTAATGGAATTCACAGACCTGCGTGTAGCCGCTCTTGAGCATCTCCACGTACAACTGCGCGGCGATGGCCTGCAGTTCGTCCGGCCCGACGGTGGCGGCGAACGCGTACATGGTTTCACGCCACGTCCAGAAGCTGTCGTCGCTCTTGCCCTTGCGCTCGGCCAGCCCCGCCATGGCGCGCTGGAACGCGTGCGAATGAAGGTTCGGCATGCCGGGCAGTACCCAGTGGCCGAGACGCTCGCCCTCGCCCGTGGCAACGCCGGTGAGCATGCCCCCATCGTCCACCTCCAGCACCGCGTTCGGCGTCCAACCCTGCGGCGTCCACAGGCGATCGGCGGTGTAACGGGTCGGGATGATGCCAGCCATGACAGGACTCCTCGGAAACAGACGCCGAGTGTACCCGCTCGATTCGCCGTCTCGTTCACATCGGTGCGGCATAATGTGGCGATGGCCAAGAAACCCCCGGAACACGCCCCCAAGCTGCTGGTGCGGCAGGCGACACCTGCCGATGTGCCCGCACTGGTCGACCTCACCGCCCGCGTCTATACCCCCGAGTGGGGTCATTCGGCGGAAATGCTGCGCTCCCAGCAGACGCATTTCCCCGAAGGCCAGTTTGTGGTCGAGTACGAAGGGAAGATCGTGGGCTACTGCGCCACCTTCCGCATCGACGAAGCCACCGCGCTCGCGCCGCATACCTGGATGCAGATCACGGGCGGCGGCATGGCCTCGCGTCATCGACGCGACGGCAACTGGCTGTATGGCATGGAAGTGGTCGTGCATCCCGAGTACCGCAGCATCCGCATCGGGCAACGCCTGTACCAGGCCCGCAAGCGCGTGTGCACCGACTTGAAGCTGCGCGGCATCGTATTCGGCGGACGCATCCCCGGGCTCGCGCGCAACCTGCAACGCTTTGGCAGCGCAGAGGCTTACGTGCAGGCGGTGTCGGAAGGCAAGCGCCGCGACCCCACGCTCAGCTTCCAGCTCAACAACGAGTTCGAGGTGATCGGCCTGCTGCGCGGTTACGTACCCTCCGACTATGAATCGCTGGGCTACGCGGCGCATCTCGTATGGCGCAATCCGGCCCTGCTGGATCATCCGGACATTCCGTCGGTCCCATCGACACAGCGGCTGCCAGACATGGTGCGGGTGGCGTCGGTGCAGTACCAGCAGCGGCGCATCCGCTCTTACGAGGAGTTCGCCACGCAGGTGGAATACTTCACGGATATCGCTGCCGACTACAACGCGGACTTCGTCGCCTTCCCCGAGCTGATCACGCTGCAGTTGTTGTCGATCGAGAACGAAGAGCTGTCGCCGGTCGAAACCATTCGCAAGCTCAGCCAGTACACGCCGCAAGTGAAGGAACTCTTCAGCCGTCTGGCGGTGCACTACAACATCAACATCATCGCGGGATCGCACCCCACCGAGCAGCCCAATGGCGACATCCACAATGTCTGCTACGTGTGCCTGCGCGACGGCTCCATCCACGAGCAGGAAAAACTCCATCCCACGCCGAGCGAACGCACGGTGTGGAGCATCACCGGCGGCGACACCGCGGCCACCATCCAGACCGACTGCGGCCCCATCGGCGTGATGATCTGCTACGACTCGGAGTTCCCCGAGGTCGCGCGTCATCTGACCGACCAGGGCGCGCTGATCCTGTTCGTGCCGTTCTGCACCGACGTGCGCGAGGGCTACCTGCGCGTGCGTTACTGCTCGCAGGCCCGCGCCATCGAAAACCAGTGCTACGTGGTGCTGTCCGGCAACGTGGGCAATCTGCCTGGCGTGAACAACTTCGACATCCAGTACGGCCAGAGTTGCATTCTCACGCCGAGCGATTTCCCGTTCGCGCGCGACGGCATCGCGGCGGATTCCACGCCGAACATCGAGACCGTGCTGTTCGCCGACCTGCACCTGGAAAGCCTTGCACGCGCACGTAACGCTGGCGCCGTCCAGAACCTCAAGGACCGTCGCTTCGACCTTTACGAAACGCGATGGAGCCGCAAGTCCGAGGCGAAGTCGTGAGTGATGCGGACGACGGACGGTCGCGCTCGACCTCGACGGTGGCAGGACGCTTCCAGCAATTGGCCAAGTCGGATCTGTTCTCGCCGGTGCAATGGCGCCGACGAGTGCTGTTCTGGGGCGGCGCCGTGCTGGTGGGCCTGGCGGCCATCGGTTTTGCACGTGCGGCGGACTGGGCGTTCGAGGTCTTCCACGGCGTGGTCACGCACAACCGGTGGTGGGCCTTTCTGATCACGCCGATCACCTTCGCCCTGCTCGCCTGGCTCACCGAAGGCGCGCTCAGGCCAACGCGCGGCTCGGGCATTCCGCAGGCCATCGCTGCCTTGAAGATAGAGGACGAAGGCTTCCGGCACAGCCTGCTCTCGCTACGCGTCGCCATCGGCAAGATGGCGCTGACGCTCGCCGCGCTGCTGGGCGGCGCATCGGTAGGACGCGAAGGCCCGACCGTACACGTGGGTGCGGGCCTGCTGTACTCGCTGGGTCGCCGCTTCGGATTCGCCGAACCGGCCGCGGCGGGGCGTTTCATCCTGGCCGGTGCCGCTGCCGGCCTTGCCGCCGCGTTCAACACGCCGCTGGCCGGCATCGTGTTCGCCATCGAAGAGATGAGCGGTTCGTTCGAGCACCGCATGAGCGGCATCCTGCTCACCGCCGTGTTCGTGGCGGGCCTGGTTTCGCTCGGCATCCTCGGCAATTACGCCTACTTCGGTCATTTCGACATCGGCCTGCCGCTGGGCAAGGCATGGTGGGCGGTGCTGGCGACGGGCATCGTCTGCGGACTGGCGGGCGGGCTCTTCGCGCGCCTGATCCTTCCCCATGACACCGGCTTCCGCGGTTTCGTCGGCCGCCTGCGTGCACGGCAACCGGTGGTGTTCGCCGCGGCATGCGGCCTTGCCCTGGTACTGCTGAGTCAGCTCACGCACACCGGCCTGTATGGCACCGGCTACGCGCAGGCCAAGGACATACTGGAAGGCCATACGGATACGGTGACGAGCTTCGGCGTGCTGAAGTTCTTCGGCAACATCGCCTCGTACTGGGCCGGCATTCCCGGCGGCATTTTCTCGCCCGCGCTGGCCGTCGGCGCGGGGCTGGGCAACAACCTTTGCGCCATCCTGCCGGGTGTCGATCCGTCGGCGGTGGTGTTGCTGGCGATGGCGGCCTATCTTTCCGGCGTGACGCAGGCCCCGCTGACCGCCACGGTGATCTCCATGGAGCTCACCGCCAACCAGCAGATGGTGCTGCCGATCATGGCGACGTGTCTTCTGGCGCGGGCCACGTCTTCGCTGTTGTCGCGCAAGCCGGTGTACCGCGCGCTCGCGGACAAGCTCATCGAAGGCTACGAGCACGAACTCGCGCGCCGTGCCGCCGAAGCGGCATCGGACGATGACGACGACGCACGCGCCTTCAGAGTCGAACCGGAGATGGTGGAAGATCCCGCCACGCCGGTACCGCCGCCCGACGAACCGCCCCATTCATCCGCTTCACCGACCGATCATCGACCGACATGACGCCACGCTGGGACCATCTGCTCACCCACGCCACGCTCGCCACATTCGCCGGCGATGCACCTTACGGCCTGATCGAACGGGGCGCCATCGCACTGCACCAGGGACGCATCGCCTGGGTCGGCCCGCAGGACGCCCTTCCCGGCGAAGCGGCAACACTGGCGGCGCAGGTAGAAGACCTGGATGGCGCCGTGGTGACACCCGGCCTGGTCGATTGCCACACGCACCTCGTGTTCGGCGGCAACCGCGCGCATGAATTCGATATGCGCCTCAACGGCGCGACCTACGAAGAGATCGCCCGCGCCGGTGGCGGCATCGTGTCGACGGTAAAGGCCACGCGTGGCGCCAGCGAGGACGAACTCTTCGCGCAAGCCCTGCCACGCGCACACGCGCTGCTGGACGATGGCGTCACCACGCTGGAGATCAAATCCGGCTACGGACTGGACCTGGACACCGAGCGCCGCATGCTGCGTGTGGCGCGGCGCCTGGGCGAGGCCCTGGGCATCACGGTGCGCGCCACCTTTCTTGGTCTGCATGCGTTGCCGCCGGAATATCGCGATGACCGCACGGGCTATGTCGCCCTCATGTGCGATGACGTGCTGCCCGCGCTGGCCGGCGAAGGCCTGGTCGATGCGGTCGACGCCTTCTGCGAGAACATCGGCTTCACGCCTGAAGAAACACGCCGCGTGTTCGATCGCGCCACGCAGCTTGGCTTGCCGGTGAAGCTGCATGCCGAGCAGTTGTCCGATCTGGACGGCGCGGCGATGGTCGCCCGTTACCACGGGCTATCCGCCGACCATCTGGAATACCTCAGCGACAGCGGTATCCGCGCCATGGCGCAAGCCGGCACGGTGGCGGTGCTGCTGCCCGGTGCCTTCTACGCATTGCGCGAAACGAAGCTGCCGCCCATCGCCGGCTTGCGCGAGCACGGCGTGGCGATGGCCGTAGCCACGGACTGCAACCCTGGTACGTCTCCCCTGCTCTCGCTGCGACTGGCCGCGGGCATGGCCTGCACCTTGTTCCGTCTCACGCCGGAAGAGGCGCTGCGCGGCGTCACCGTGAACGCGGCGCGGGCGCTCGGCCTCGATGATCGCGGCACGCTGGAGGTGGGCAAGCGAGCCGACCTCGCCCTGTGGAACGTGAAGCAGCCGGCGGAGCTGTGCTACTGGATTGGCGGCGATCACGCCCTGCGCAAGGTATTCACCGGTGGCGCAGAGGCCTCGCGGCCTGGCTGAAACCGGCTCGCGCGCATAAAAAAAGCCCCCGCTATGCGGGGGCTTTTTTGCGAGCCTGATGGCTTAGGCCGACTTCTTCTTCGGCGCTGCCTTCTTGGCGGCGGCCGGCTTGGTCACGGTAGCCTTGCCACCGGCCACGGCCGGCTGCGCCGTGTGAAGGCGGCTGTTGCCGTAGCTGCCACGATAGGTCTTGCCGCGACGGGTCCTACGATCGCCCTTGCCCATGGGGAACTCCTTGATTCGTTAAGGTGAATACGGCCGATCATCGTATCAGCGACCGCCCAAAGCGCAATAGTCGCGCCGCCAGCCTTATTCAGCGCGGCGGTCAGCGGCAGCCAGGACCCGCGCAGCCACGCGTCTCATCGGGACAGGGTTCGGCGTCGATCTGCACGGTGACATGCTGAATGCTGAAGCGCTCTTCCAGCACCTGATTGATCGCCCGGATCGCGGATCCGCTGCTGGCACCCTCGTGCAGTTCCGCATGCAGCGTCGCCATGCGCGAGCCGGAAGCCAGTTGCCACACGTGCAGGTGGTGCACGTCGCGGATGGAGGCATCGGCGCCACGCAGCGCCTCCTCCACGTCACCGGTGTTCATGCCCTCGGGCACGCCTTCCAGCAGGATGTGCGCGGAACGGCGCAACAGGCGCCATGCACTGTTGAGGATCAACAGGGAGACCAGCAGCGAAAGTACTGGGTCCGCCCAGTTCCAGCTCATCCAGCGGACCAGCAACGCCGCCACCACGGCGGCCACCGAACCGAGCAGGTCGCCCAGCACGTGCAACGTGGCACCCGCGAGGTTCACGTCATCGTGGGCGTGCCCATGCAGCGTGCTCAACACCAGCACATTGACGACGAGGCCGATCAGCGCGACCACCAGCATCATGCCGGAGAGGATGTGGGTGGGTTCGAACAGACGCGTGATCGCTTCGTACGCAATGAATGCCACCAGCACGAACTGCGTCAGCGCATTGACGAAACCCGCCAGCACTTCGAGACGGCCGTAGCCGTAAGTGCGCCGCGCATCCGCCGGCCGGCGCGCGAACCACGCACCGACCACGGCAAGCAGCAGCGCCAGAGCGTCGATCAGCATGTGCCCTGCATCGGCCACCAGCGCGAGCGAACCGGACCAGAAGCCGCCTACCATTTCCACCAGCATCATCAGCGTGGTGAGCACAAAGGCGAAGATCAGCTTTTTTTCGCGGCCAGTAACGCCAGCGTGCGGATGATCGTGACCATGCACGTGATCGTGCGCATGACCGTGGTCATGGTCATGGCCGTGATGATCGTGGGTGTGCGCGTGGGGAGAACTCATGGGTGCAAATGCTAGAAACCGCAGGCCCCGTTACACAATCACGACGACGGGCGTCGCGGCGCTCAGTGGGCGCATTGGGGACTGTGCACGTGCAGCGCGCGATGCGTGCGCAGGTTGATGAAATGCCCCGCGGCCACCAGCAAGCCACCACAGGTAACCAGCACGCTGTGCAGGCCAACCGAATAGCCCTCGGCAAAGGTGACACCGGTGATCAGCAACGCAAGACCGGGCAGCGCGAGGAACAACGCCAACGGACGATGATGGTGGCGATAGCCACTGATCAGGCTGATCAGCGCCAACGCACAGGCGAACATCACGAAGCCGCGCTCGAACGCATGATCGGCAAGGAAGCCAAGCCCGAGCACCGGCAGCAGGGCAAGCACGAACGGCAGTGCAGCACAGTGGATGGCGCACAGGAACGACGCCGTTGCGCCTATCCGGTCTGCCAGGGACCACCAGCGTTTCTTGTTCTGTTCGGGAGCTTCCATCGGGCCGGGGCGGAAAGCGGATCGGGCCTTGGAATAGCCCGTTGAACGCATGTTACATTATAACGTCTCGAAAGCAAGCCCGGCGCGCGCGGCCATTCAGGCCGTCAGCAGGCTCAGCTCTTGCGGCAGTTCTTGCAAAGGCCGTGCACTTCCAGCGTCTGCGCCTGCGGACGGAAGCCGAAGGCCTTGGCCTGTGCCTCGATCAGCTCCGCCACGCGTTCGTCGCACACTTCCTGCGCGCTGGAACAGTTGTCGCAGATCAGGAACGGCACCTGGTGAGCCTCTGCCGGATGGTGGCAGGAGACGAAGGCGTTGATGGATTCCAGCTTGTGGATGAAGCCATGCTCGAGCAGGAAATCCAGCGCGCGATAAACCGTGGGCGGCGCTGCATTGCCATGGCGTTCGCGCAACTGATCGAGCAGGTCGTAGGCCTTCACGGGTTTACCGGCGGCCGCGACCAGCTCCAGCACTTCCTTGCGCAAGGGCGTCAGGCGTAGACCGCGCTCCTCGCTGGCATGCTCCACCGCACGCACGAAGCTTTGCGCATCGTCGTGGTGATGATGGTGGTGGTGGTGCGCGTGCGATTTGTCGGCGGTATGGCTCAACGGATTCACCTCTGCGCCCATCATACACCGTCGCTTACATGGAGCCTGCGGCGAGCCGGCGCAAGCGCTTGTTCAGCGCCGCCGCGGCAGCGGTGGCGGCGTAGGCGTGCCCTTTGCGCGCGGCCTGGCCAGCACGATGATCCAGCCGATGGGCCCGAGCACGGCTGCCCAGACGATGCCTTCCACGGTGCGCCCGCGCCACCAGCCCAGCAGGGCACCCACCGCCACGAACAGGACGTTCCACAAGACCAGCGCCCCCCACGGCACCATGGCCATCAGGTTCACGAAGATATGCAGAAAGGCATCCGGGCTATCCGGATCCACGCCCTGCATTGCCTTCTCGAGCCACTGTTCCACGCCGGGGCCGCCTACTGATTACGATAGGGGGATGATGAAGGGTCGGCGACCCGCTTGCATGCGCCGCCATTCCCACTATGGACCGGAGCCATGCGCTGTCTGCTTATCGAAGACGACATTCCCACGTCAGACCTGATCCGCGAAGGGCTGGCCGACGCAGGGCACGAGGTGGAGGCTTGCCATGACGGCGCCAGTGGCCTGTCCCGCGTCAGCAACGAGCGCTGGGATCTGGTGGTATTGGACCGCATGCTGCCGGGCGGCGTGGATGGCCTGGATATCCTGTCGACCATGCGCCTGCGCGACGACCGTACGCCGGTGCTGGTGCTCAGCGCACTCAGCAGCCTGGACGAGCGCATCCGCGGCCTGCGCAACGGCGGCGACGACTACCTGACCAAACCCTTCGCCCTCGACGAGATGCTGGCACGCGTGGAGGCCCTCGCGCGCCGTGCCGGCCAGCGACCGGAACCCGACGTATTCAGCGTGGGCGACCTGACGCTGGAGCCACGCACGCGCCGGGTATTCCGCAATGGCCTTCTGGTATCGCTGCAACCGCGCGAGTACCAACTGCTCGAATACCTGATGCGCCACCAGGGCGAGGTCGTGACACGGAAGATGCTGCTCGCCGCAGTCTGGGGCTTCCACTTCGACCCGGAGACCAATGTGATCGATGTGCAGATGAGCCGTCTGCGCACGAAGATCGATGAAAACGGCGCCCCCCCGCTGATCCGCACCGTGCGCGGCGTGGGCTTCACCATCGGCGCCCATGACGACGGCACGCATGTCCCTGAGTGATTTCCGCCATTCGGTCGTATTCCGCATGGCGGCGGGCTATGGCGTCCTGCTGCTGCTTTCGGTGGTGCTGATAGCCGCGGTGTTCTACGTGGGTACCGCGGGCATCCTGCGCAGCAATATCGACGAACAGTTGCACAGCCATTTGCGCCATCTCGTGCAGGAGGAACAACAGCACGGACGGGGCGCGCTGGCCAGCGACATCCACGACCTGCTGACCGACAACCAGGACACGGATACGGAGATCTACCTGCTGCTCGATCCGCACGGAACGAAGGTGATCGGCAACCTGACCGCCTGGCCAAACGCCGCGGTCGCCACGGAGGGCATGCACCAGTTGGAGGTGGACCGTCTCGATCGGCATTCCACCAGCCGATTGCTGACCCATCGCTTTGCCGATGGCAGCGCCTTGCTGGTGGGACGCGACATGCAGGATGTGCGCACGCTCGAACACCGCATCGTGGTGGCCTTCGGCATCGGCGGCCTGCTTGCGTTGTTGCTCGCCGGTGGCGGCGCGTGGCTGTTCCGTTCGCAGTTGCAGCGGCAGCTCAAGGCCATCCATCGCACCACCACGGAGGTCGCCGCCGGCAGGCTGGACCGGCGTATCGCCGTGGGACGCTCGCGCGACGAATTCGCCATCGTGGCGGGTGACGTCAACGACATGCTCGATGAAATCGAGCGGCTGATGGACAACACTCGTCAGGTCTCCAATGCCATCGCGCACGACCTGCGCACGCCGCTGGGACGGGTGCGTGCCGCGCTGGAGCAGGCGCTGCGCTCGCCACAACGGGACACACGCCTGCCCCGCGACGCGCAATACGCTATCGACGAGATCGACAGCCTGATCACCGTGCTGGACAAGATGCTGCAGATCGCCGAAGCCGAATCAGGCATACGCCGCGGCAGTTTCGAAGCACTGCCGTTGGATACGTTGCTGGGCGACTTGATCGAGCTCTACCAGCCGGCCGCCGAACTGCGCTCGATCAGCCTGCGGTCCACGGTGGAAGGCGATCCCTGCGTGGTGGCGGACCGCCACTTGCTCGCTGGCGTGCTGGCCAACCTGCTGGACAACGCCTTCAAGTATGCCGGTGCAGGCGCCCACGTCCTGATGACCGCTGCACAGGCGGGCGATTGGGTATGCATCAGCGTGCAGGACGACGGTCCGGGCATCCCCGAACCCGCACTGGCCCGCGCCACCGAACGCTTCTTCCGCGTGGACAGCAGCCGCCACCAGCGCGGCAACGGGCTGGGCCTCAGTATCGTGGCGGCGGTGGTGGCATTGCATCGCGGCCGTCTTACGCTGCAGAACACCTCGCCCGGTCTGCGGGTGGCCATCGAGCTGCCAGCCGCCAACCTTTCCAAACCGTAACTGTCGCTGGCGGCCGGCCTGCCTTAGGGTGGCGCGGCTTTCCCTGCCCGGCGGCGCGCCGTTTCGTCGCCGGAACAAGCAGGCACCCGCAGCGCGGCTGCCATGCCGCGACTCCCCTGTTTCCGTGTGACAAGCCGTAGGTTTCATGAAGAAGCATCAAGGACGCCTGATCGCTGGTGCCTGCCTGCTGGTGGCCATCCTGCTGGCCGTGTTTCTGCGCGCGCCCTTCACCGCCGCGGACACCAGCGCCTCGCCCGCCCCCGCGACGAAGGATCTCCAGAACGTCACCATCAATGCCCAGCAGGCCCGTCAGGTGCGCGTCGCGCAGGTCGTCATGCGCGACTTCACGCCGGGCGTCGATGCCGTGGGTTATGTCGACTTCAACCAGGATCGCCTGGCCCAGGTCAATTCGCCTTATGCAGGACGCGTGCGCGAGGTGTTTGCGAAAGCCGGCGATACGGTGAAGCACGGCCAGGCGCTGTTCTCGGTAGACAGCCCTGACTTGGCGCAGGCCGAGGCCACCCTGGTCAGCGCGACCGCCGCGCGCGTGCAGACCACGGCGGCGCTGGAACGCGCCAAGGGCATGGCGCAAGCGCAGGCCAACGCACCACGCGATGTCGAGCAGGCGGTGTCGGATCAGCAGACCGCCGAAGGCAACTACCAGGCGGCGCGGCGCGCCCTGCATATCTTCGGCAAGAGCGACGCGGAGATTGACCGCATCGCCGCGACGCGACGCGTAGATGGCGAACTGCGCATCGACAGCCCGATCGACGGCCACGTCAGCGCACGCGCGATTGCCTCCGGCGATCTGGTGCAACCGGGCAACAGCCCCGCGCCCTTCACCATTTCCGACGACGGCAGCCTGTGGCTGGTCGCCAACGTGAACGAAGACGACGCCGCCCAGGTGCATGTAGGCAATACGCTGACGGCCACTCTGGCCGCGCTGCCTCAACAGACCATCCAGGCCACGGTCGACTATGTGGGCAACAGTTCCGACGCCGCCACGCATCGCGTGACGCTGCGCGCCGTGCTGCATACGGCGCCCCAGGGTCTGCGCCCGCAGATGCTGGCGAGCTACCGCATCTTCACCGCCCCTGCCGCATCGCACGAAGCCGTGCCGGCCGATGCTGTGGTCCGCGAGGGCACCGGCGCCATGGTGGTGTTCACCACCTCCGACGGGCTGCGCTTCACCCGTTGCCCGGTGCAGTTGGGGCCGCCGCAGGACGGCTACTACCCCGTGCTGTCCGGCCTGCCCGCCGGCCAGCGCATCGCCACCGAAGGCGCGCTGTTCCTCAGTAACGCGCTGGCACTGCAGTCGCAGTAAGCACCGCAACCCTCATAAGGACCGAATGTGTTTCGTGGTCTTGTCGCCTTCGCGCTGACCCGCCGCGCCATCGTGCTGATGGCGCTGGCGGCATTCACCATCGCCGGGCTGGTGGCGTACGCCAAGCTCAATATCGAGGCGTATCCCAACCCTGCGCCGGTGATCCTGGAAATCACCGCGCAGGCACCGGGGCTTTCCGCCGAGGAAATGGAGCGCAGCTATACGCGCCCGATGGAGGTGGGTCTGGCCACCACGCCGGGCGTGGAAAGCATCCGCTCCACCTCGTTCTACGGACTGTCGTTCGTGCGCGTCACCTTCAAGTACGGCACCGACTACTACTTCGACTACACGCAGGCCGCACTGTCGCTGCAGCAGAACGTGAGCCTGCCCAACAGTGTGCAGCCGCAGATCCAGGCCTCCAGCCTGGTCGGTGAAGTCTTCCGCTACCAGTTGGTCGGTCCGCCATCGATGAGCCTGACCCAGCTGCGCACCCTGCAGGACTGGGTGGTCACGCGCCGCCTGCTGTCGGTACCGGGCATTGCCCAGGTGGTGACCTGGGGCGGTACCACCAAGGAGTACGACGTCGAAGCCGATCTGCACAAGCTGCAGGGCTACGGCATCACCCTGCCCCAGCTCGTCAGTGCCATCGGCAACGCCAACAGCAACGTGGGCGGACGCACGATCAACATCGGCCAGCAGTCGGTGAACATTCGTGGCGTCGGGTTGATCAAGGACGTCGACGACATCGGCAACATCGTGCTCAACCAGTCCAACGGCACGCCTGTACTGGTGAAGGACGTGGCCAAGATCGGGATCGGCGCCGTGCCGCGCCTGGGCCGCGCTGGGCGCGATAAGCAGGACGACGTGGTCACCGGCATCGTGGTGATGAACCGCACGCTACAGACCAACGAAGTGGTGGCGCGCGTCAAGGACGAGGTCGCCAAGCTCAACAGCGACGGCACGCTGCCGGCAGGCGTAAAGCTGGTGCCCTTCTACGACCGCTCCACACTGGTCTCGGTGACCACCCACACCGTGTTGCACAACCTGATTTTCGGCTGCCTGCTGGTGTTCCTGATCCAGTGGATTTTCCTGGGCGACCTGCGCAGCGCGGTCATCGTGAGCGCCAATATCCCCGTGGCGCTGTTCTTCAGCATCATCATCCTGGTGCTGATGGGCGATTCGGCCAACCTGCTATCACTGGGCGCGGTGGACTTCGGCATCATCGTCGACTCGGCGGTGATCCTGATCGAGAACATCTTCCGCAACTTCCAGAAGAGCCACGCCGAGCAGCGCGAAATACTGCACGAGTCCGCGCAGAGCGACCTGGGCACCTACATGCGCGGCGGCGCCACCCATGGCTGGACAGACCGCCTGCGCCTGCTGTTCATCAGCGCCATGCAGGTGGATCGCGCCGTGCTGTTCTCCTCGGCCATCACGGTCGCGGCCTTCATTCCGCTGTTCACCATGCAGGGTGTGGAAGGCCAGATCTTCAACCCGATGGCGCGCACCTATGCCTACGCCTTGACCGGCGCACTGATCGCCACCTTCACCGTCTCGCCAGTGCTGGCCTCGCTGTTGCTGCCCAAGCATGTCAAGGAAACCGAAACGCTGTTCGTGCGTGCCATCCGCCGCGTCTATACGCCGGTGCTGCGCTGGGCGCTGGCGCGCCGCCGCACCACCGTGGGCCTGGGCGTGGGCTTCCTGCTGCTCGCCGCCCTGCTGCTGACGCGTGTGGGCACCGAATTCCTGCCGGCGCTGGAGGAAGGCAACCTGTGGATACGCGCTTCGATGCCGCCCACCATTTCGCTGGAAGCCGGCCAGGACAAGGTGAACGAACTGCGCCGCATCCTGCTCACCCATCCGGAAGTGGTGACGGTGGTATCGCAGCATGGTCGCCCCGATGACGGCAGCGACGCCTCTGGCTTCTACAACGTGGAGCTGTTCGTCCCACTCAAGCCGCAGGACGATTGGCCCAGCGGCCACTCCAAGGAAAAACTGGTGGCCGACCTGCAGCGGGAGTTCGAGAACGCGCTGCCCGGCGTCGAATTCAATTTCTCACAGTACATCCAGGACAACATCGAGGAAGGCCTTTCCGGCGTGAAGGGCGCCAACTCGGTGAAGATTGTCGGACCCGAGCTGCCCGAGCTGGAGCGCCTTGCCGACGAGGTGATGCACCAGATGCAGCAGGTGCGCGGCGTGCAGGATCTCGGCGTGTTCCACGTACTGGGCCAGCCGAACCTCAACATCACCATCGACCGTGCCAAGGCCGCGCGCTACGGGCTCAATACCGGTGACATCAACACCGTGGTACAGGCCGCCGCCGGTGGCACCTCGGCCACGACGGTGCTGGAAGGCGATCGCCAGTTCGATCTGGTCGTACGCCTCGCTCCTCAGTTCCGGCGCAGCATCGAGGACATCGGCAAGATCCAGGTGGGCTACAACCTGCCCAACGGCGGCACCGGCTATATATCACTGCGAGACGTCGCCAAGATCAGCCTCGACACGGGCGCCTCGTATATCTACCACGAACGCAACGAACGCTTTGTGCCGGTGAAGTTCAGCGTGCGCGGGCGCGACCTGGGCGGTACCGTGGCCGAGGCGCAGCGTCGCATCGCCGAACACGTCACGCTGCCGCCGGGCTACCACCTGGCATGGGCGGGCGAATTCAACGACCTGCAGCAGGCCAAACAACGCCTCGCCGTGGTGCTGCCGATTGCCATGGGGCTGATCCTCGCCCTGCTCTTCGCCCTGTTCAACTCGCTGCGCGACAGCCTGCTCACGCTGGCGGCCATTCCCTTTTCCATCGGTGGCGGCATCGTCGCGCTCTACCTCTCGGGGCTGGATTTCAGCATCTCCGCCGCCATCGGCTTCGTGTCGCTGTTTGGCGTATCAGTGATGAACGGCATCCTCGTCATCACCTACTTCAATCATCTGATATTCACTGGTTTGTCTCCGGTGGAAGCGATGGCACAGGCGGCGGAGCAGCGCATGCGTCCGATGCTGATGACCGCCCTGTCGGCCTGCATCGGCCTGCTGCCGGCGGCGCTGTCCACCGGCATCGGCAGCCAGGTGCAGCGTCCGCTCGCCACCGTGGTGGTCGGCGGCATGCTGATCGGCCCGGTGATGTTGTTGGTCGTCGCCCCCGCGTTGCAGGTACTGGTGGTGGAGTGGTCGCAGAAACGCCGCAAGCGTCGCCATGCCGGAGGCACACCATGATTCGCGCCGGAAAGGCTCCCCACTGGTACATGCTTGCCACCCTCCTGACGGCATGCGCTGGCTGCGCAGTCGGGCCTGACTACCAGCGGCCCGCCACGCCCACGCCAACGCAGCTTATCCGCCAGCCGCTGGCGTCCACGGCGGGCAGCGCCAGTGGCGCATCCCAACAATGGTCTTCCAACGAGGCGATCGCGAAAACCTGGTGGGAAGTCTTCGGTTCGGACCCGCTCAATCAACGCGTCCAACGCGCGTTGGCGCACAACCCCGATCTGGACGCCGCCACCGCTGCGCTGAAACAGGCACAGGAGAACGTAGCCGCGCAGCGTGCCACGTTCTTTCCGTCCGCCCAGCTCAGCTATTCACCATCGCGCCAACGCGATGCGGTGGGCACACTGTCGCCCACGCTCACGTCGAACGCGACCTACTACACGTTGCATACCGCCCAGCTCAACATCAGCTACGCGCCTGATGTATTCGGGCTCAATCGGCGCACCGTGGAGTCGCTGCAGGCGCAGGCTGACAACCAACGCTACCAGTTGGAGGCGGTACGCCTGACTCTGGCGGCGAACGTGGTAAATGCGGCCATCCAGGAAGCCTCGCTACGCAACCAGATCGAGGCCACCCAGGCCGTTATCGACGCGCAAACGAAGGCGCTGGCAATCCTGCATGACCAGGCAAGGCTGGGCTATGCCTCCGGCCTGGACGTGGCCGCGCAGGAAAGCGCGCTCGCGCAGGCACGGCAGTCGCTGCCGCCGCTGGAAAAACAGCTGGAACAGAACCGCGACCTGCTCGCCGTACTGTGTGGCGACACGCCCGATCAGGCGGGCCCGCCCGAGTTCGACCTCGAACACCTCACCTTGCCGGTGTCGCTGCCGCAGGCGGTGCCATCGCAACTCATCACGCAGCGCCCTGACGTGCGCGCCGCCGAGGAAAGCGTGCACGATGCCAGCGCCCAAGTGGGCGTGGCGCTGGCCAACCGCCTGCCGCAGTTCACGCTGTCGGGTAGTTACGGCGGCAGCTCCACTTCGTTCACCCGCATGTTCACCGACGACAACGTGTTCTGGTCGCTGGCGGGCAGCGTCAGCCAGACCGTCTTCGACTTCGGCGCGCTCAAGCACAAGCAGCGCGCTGCGGAAGCCGCCCTGCAGCAATCCGCCGCGCAATATCGCAGCGTGGTGCTTGGCGCCTTCCAGAACGTGGCTGACACGCTGTACGCCATCGACAGTGATGCACGCGCGCTCGCCGCCGCCGATGATGCGGAGAAGGCGGCTGCGCGTACGCTGGCGCTGACGCAGAAGCAGCAACAGCTTGGATACGTCAACGTGCTGACGTTGATCAACGCGCAGCAGGCGTATCAGCAGGCGCGTGTGTCGCGGGTGCAGGCGCAGGCGGCGCGGCTGAGTGATACGGCGGCGTTGATTCAGGCGCTTGGGGGTGGCTGGCAGGGTTCGGTAGCGTCGAACTGAGGGTTCCGCGTGTTGACTCGGCCTGTGTTCTTTGGGTGGTCCGATGGAATCGGTGATGTATGGCCGGTTGTGTGTGGCTGCAGTGATGTTTTGTTCGAGTCGGCGTCGCGGTGCTGGTCGGGTAGGCGCGGCTCGCAGCGCTGCATTCTTTAGCCGTCGCCCGTGCGGAGGCAGGAGGCCAGTGACTTTTCGCTCGGTTGTCGCGCTACCGCAACCTGGCTCGCCCGCGGCGGGCTTCCGACCTCCTGCCGGAGGCCGGGTCACTTTTCTTTGCTTGCCCAAAGAAAAGTAACCCAAAGAAAAGGCACCCCCACTTGGCGCTGGCCGGCGTTGCCGGCCAGTTCGTGAGGGGCGGCCGGGCTTTTCGACGGGGCTCCTGCCCCGGCGAAAAGGAATCGACATCCTTGCCGATTCCCCTGCGGGCCTGATCGCCCCCCCTCACCGCCGCGCAAAGGGGCCCGAAGATCAAAGGCCAAAGCGCACGGCTCGTGCAGCGGAGCTGCACATCGCGCCACGCTGTGGCGCGGCATGCGTGAACACGCTGCCTCGCCGTTCCGAATTTCGCCGAATCTGCTTTAAGTCCTCTCGACCACGACGCGTTGCGGTGTAGCCGCTGTGTGTAGGCGTTACGCCTGTCGCCATCCGGGCTCCGGAACAGTCAGTGCTTGTATCCCACGCGATGCAGAGCACCTCTACGCTTCGGCGCGTTGCGGTGTAGCCATACCGCGTGTCGGATGGATCGCCCGGTGCCGAATATCGGGGCCTGCAAGGCTCGTATTCAACACGGTGCTACGAGAGCTCTAAAGGCCATTTTCTTTGGGTTACTTTTCTTTGACTCCGGGCATCCTGCCCTGCGCCCTACGGGCCGGCTTCGCCGTTCGCACGCGCTCCTGCGCGTGCGTGGGCCAGCAAAAGAAAAGTGACTCGGCCTTCGGCAGAAGGTCGAAACGCCCGCTGCGTAAGCGGCCCGATCGCGGTAACGTCAACCCCGAAGGCCAAGAGCCAAGTCACTGGATGACCAGCCCGTCGGCTGTTGAAAAGCGCCTCCAGCCTTCGCTGGGATGACGGTGCTTATGAAGCGGTGAGGCACCCTGCAAGCCTTCTGGGCGCTTCGCGTTTGTCCTGCCTTCGCAGGGATGCCGGTGCCATGAGGTGGTGAGGCACACCTCCGCAGGCGTTCTGCGCGTGCCGCGCTTGTCCCGCCTTTGCGGAAATGACGAGTAGAAGCGGTGAGGCTAGGTTGCCCCCTCACCACCATGAAGGTGGCAATGCCCCGACCCTCTCCCCGAAGGGGAGAGGGTGAAATCACGACAAGACAACGCGCACACCAATAGCCAGCAAAGGCGTATCAACCCTTCGCCCGCGCCACCGCATCATCAATGCGCTTGAGCGCCACCTCGCGCCCCGCGAGGTAAATCGTGTGATCAATCGACGGCGACACCTGCGTCCCCGTCATCGCCACGCGCAGCGGCTGGGCAATCTTGCCCATGCCAAGCTCCAGCTTGGCCGCCACCTGCTCGATCACGCCATGGATCGGCTCAGGCTTCCACTCGACATCCACAAGCAGCTCCCTCGCCGCTTCCAGCACGGCAACAGCGCTGTCGTTCTGCAGATGCTTGGCGACTGCCTTGTCGTCCCACTCGGTGATCGGGCCGTACCAGATCTTCGCGCGCTCGGCCATTTCCTTCAGCGTCTGCACGCGGTCACGCAGCGCGACGATGACATCGGCCGGGTTCGGTCCCTTGCTGAAGTCGATACCCGCCTGCGTGAGGTGCCACTCGAATTCAGGCGCGATGGACGCAGGCTCTTCGGTCTTCAGGTAATGCTGGTTGAGCCAGGACAGCTTGGTGACGTCGAAGCGCGATGCCGCCTTGTTGACGTCGGCCACGTCGAACAGGCGGATCATCTCTTCCTCGGAAAAGATTTCCTGGTCGCCATGCGACCAGCCCAGGCGCACGAGGTAGTTGAGCAACGCGTGCGGCAGGAAGCCGTCGTCGCGGTACTGCATCACGCTCACCGCGCCGTGGCGCTTGCTGAGCTTCTGGCCATCCGGGCCAAGGATCATCGGCAAGTGAGCGAACTCCGGCACGGGCTTGCCGAGCGCCTTGTAGATGTTGATCTGGCGCGGCGTGTTGTTCACATGGTCGTCGCCGCGGATCACCTCGGTGATGCCCATGTCGATGTCGTCGACCACCACGGCGAAGTTGTAGGTCGGCCAACCGTCGGAACGGAAGATCACCAGGTCGTCGAGTTCGGCGTTGCTCCACTCCACGCGACCCTTCACTTTGTCGTCGAACACCACGGATCCTTCCAGCGGATTCTTGAAACGGATCACGCGGTTCGGATCATCACGATACGGCTCGTTGCGATCGCGGTAGTAGCCGTTGTAGCGGGGCTTTTCGCCCTTGGCGTACGCGGCCTCGCGCATGGCCTCGATCTCGTCCTTGCTCTCGTAGGCGTAGTAGGCCAGGCCGGCCTTCAGCAGCTCGTCGGCGACCTGCTTGTAGCGCTCGAGGCGGGCCGTCTGGTAAACCGGGCCTTCATCATGGCGCAGGCCCAGCCAGTTCATGCCGTCGAGAATGGCCTGCACGGCCTCCTCGGTGGAGCGCTCGCGGTCGGTATCCTCGATGCGCAGCACGAATTCACCCCCGCGTCGGCGCGCTTCCAGCCAGCAATACAGCGCCGTGCGGGCACCGCCGATGTGCAGGAAGCCGGTGGGACTGGGGGCAAAACGGGTGCGGACGGTCATGGGCTGCTTTGACAGGGACGAGAGAGAAGTGCGGAATTTTAGCCGATACGGCGCCAAGAACCGATCAGGGGCGATGATGACCCGCCCGGCCGCCCTGTGCGCGCTGGCCTGGGCGTGCATGTTCGGCGCGCGTCCCGCCCTGGCCGACGACAATCCGGGCTACGACCGCCCTGGCCTCGGCTTCACGCCGGTGGTGCTCAGCGCTGGGGATGTCACCCTCGAACAGGGCCTGCCGACCTGGACCCGCAACAACCAGGGCGGCGGCCAGATCCAGTCCCAATACACCACCGACAGCCTGATCCGGCTTGGCATCGGCGGGCCGTTCGAGGCGCAGCTCGGCACCTCGCCGTTCAACGCCATCCACACGACCGGTGCCGGGGCCGACGCGTGGGCACATGGCCGCGGCGATACGGTTCTCGCCCTCAAATTCGCGCCCTGCAAGGCGGATGCGAAAGTGACGTGGGGATTTCTGGGCAGCGCGGAATTCACCGACGGCGATCGCGGCGTTCGCAATGATCACCGGCAATACCTGCTGGGCGCGGCCCTGAACTGGCAGGTGACGGACCATGACGGCGTCGGCGCCTATCTTGAGCAGACGCACAGCGGCCACGATGGCCAGAGCACCCTCGCACTCAACGAGAGCCACGTACTCAACCGGGTGCTGGTGGGTTACGTGGAACTGGCCCAGGTGCACGAGCGCGGTGAGCGAGCCGGCACGGAAGCCGGTACCGGCGTGGCCTGGCAGCTCAACCGGCGCGTGCAGCTCGACGGCGGGTTGCGTGCCCGCGTCGCCGGCCACGCCCAGCTATGGATGGTCAGCATGGGCGTGTCGGTGTTCCTGGGGCGCTGAGCTTTATTTCACCGTGATGGTGACCGGCTTGGAGACGATGGCCGGATCGAACGGAATGTGGTTCTCGTCGGCCAGTTCCAGTTGCAGCGTGTGCTTGCCCGGCGCCAGCTTCAGCGTTGTTTCGGTCTGACCGTTGCCGAAGTGGATGTGCTGCTCGTCCTTCGGAATCGGCTGGCCGGCGGCCGGCAAGGCCGTCACGTCCACCAGCAGATGATGATGGCCGGTGCCTTCCTTCTTCACGCCGGCCGGCGCCACGCCCATTCCCTTGAGGCCGAACTGCACGATGACTTCGGGGCCGACGATAGCGCCATCCTTGGGCGAAATGATGTACACCTCGGCGCCGGCCGGCGCCTTTGTCACAGGCAGTCCTGGCGCATCCGCAGCAAAGACCGCACCGGTCAGGCCGGCGAGCGCGACAGCAAGCAGAAGGCGTTTCATCGACGTTTCTCCGCGGTGACAAGGGTTCTGAGTGTACCCCCTGAAAACGTGATGGGCGCATGCCTGGTATCCCGCCTCGGTACCGCCGTCACGCGGGCGTCATACATACGCCATGCGGCAGCAACGCCAAAGGAGGAATCTGCGCCGGGCCAGCAAACGGTATGTTCAAGTGCGCATCGGCATAGTCAGCGAAACCTATCCACCCGAAATCAACGGCGTGGCACTGACCGTGCACAGCCTCGCCGCCGGGCTCGCGTCGCAAGGCCACACGGTCGACCTGATTCGTCCCCGCCAGCGGCAACCCTTCGAAGATGAACCCGGCATCGTCACGCTCGAAGTGCGTGGCGCTTCCCTTCCCCGCTATCCCGGCCTGCGCTTTGGACTGCCTGCGGGCGGCACGCTGCGCGAGCGCTGGACACGCCTGCGCCCCGACGCGATCTACGTGGCCACCGAAGGCCCATTGGGCTGGTCTGCCGTACGCGCAGCCAAGCATCTGGGCATTCCCGCGGCCACCGGGTTCCACACCCGCTTCGATACCTATGCCGACCACTACGGCGTGGGCTTCCTCACCCCGGTGGTGCGCAACTACCTGCGCAACTTCCATCGCCGCGCCAAAGCCACGCTGGTGCCCACCGACGCACTGGCGAATGAACTGACCGCGCTGGGCGTGGACACCGCCCGCCTGTTGCGCCGCGCCGTGGATACGCACCTGTTCCACCCGCGCCACCGCAGCGCTGCTCTGCGCGCCGCCTGGGGCGTGGATGGCAATACGCCGGTGGTGTTGTATGTGGGCCGCATCGCGCCGGAGAAGAACCTGGATCTCGCGGTACGCACCTTCCGCGCTGTGCAGCAGCAGGTGCCCAAGGCCAGGTACGTGTGGGTGGGCGACGGACCGGCGCGCGCTGCGCTGCAGGAGGCCAACCCCGACTTCATCTTCGCCGGCATGCAACGCGGCGAAACATTGGCCCAGCACTATGCCAGCGCCGACCTGTTCCCGTTTGCGAGCCTAAGTGAAACCTTTGGCAACGTGATCCTCGAAGCACTCGCCTCCGGACTGCCGGTCGTGGCTTATGAGGAAGGCGCGGCACGCGAACATCTGCACACGGGCCATAACGGCTACCGCATCGACATCGGCAACGAACGCGCCTTCATCGAATCCACCGTGATGCTCGCCACCAACGCCAGCCTGATCCGGCACATGGGGCGCGCCGCTCACGCGAGCATCGCCACTCTTTCACCCGACGCTGTCATCAACGAGTTCGAACACCTGTTGCGTGAACTGGCCCAGGAGAATGCGCATGAGCACCATGCCACCGCTGCACACGCCTGACCTGCCCGCAGGTCCTCGATTCGCCATCGACCGCCGCATGTGCGTCGCCGCCAATCGCTGGGGCACGCGTCGCGCCGTCGGCATCTTCTTCGGCATCATCAGCCGACTGGGCGATGGCGTGTTCTGGTATTCGCTGATGGCCGTGCTCGCCCTGGTCGATGGTCGCCGCGGCCTGCTGGCCGCCGCGCAAATGGCCATCACCGGCCTCACCGCCCTACTGCTCTATCGCCTGCTCAAGCGCTGGACGCGCCGCCCCCGCCCGTTCCGCGCCTGTCCCGGCGTGATCGCGCACGTGCCGCCGCTGGATGAATTCAGCTTTCCCTCGGGCCACACGCTACAGGCGGTGAGCTTCACCGTCGTCGCGCTCGCCTGGTATCCGCTGCTGGCGCCGCTGCTGCTCACCTTCACCGCACTGGTGGGTGCGTCGCGCGTGATCCTGGGGCTGCACTATCCGAGCGACGTGATCGCCGCCACAGTGATCGGCAGCGCGCTGGGTGCACTGTCCCTTTGGCTGCTGCCGTTCCATTCGCTGCTGGCCTGACTACAACATTCCGACGTGAGCGCGTGCGTGCGCGACTCACGCTATCCCTAGGCTGCGCATTTGCGCACCAATGCGTCGCCATTGCTTTGCCATCAGTAAGATAGGGTACCTATCCACAAGCTTTTCCAGTGTGCATCCACATTCGCTGTGGAAAACACGGCACGCCGGCGCGCACCCTCACTGCTCACTTCTTCACCACGACGTCGTGAATACCTTGCGCACCAAATAGTTGTGATGCTTTTCCACAGGTTTGCTTCGACGGCATCCACAAACGCTGTGGAAAACATCGCGCAAGTGGTCAAAAAATCATCGCCGCGTGACAAGTGCTTGTTGGCAAAGACACCTTGCAGGCTTTTCCACAGGCTTATGCGCATGGCATCCACATGTGCTGTGGAAAACATGCATCGTTCTCGCCACGCCGGTCGTGCACAAGTGAGCTCCTACCCGCGGTGTAACGCCTTTCTGCAGCAGCGCACTTATGCGCGACATGACCTCTCGGCTCGCTGCATATTTATCCATCAACGCGTCGCCACTGCTTTGGCATCAGTGACATAGCGCACCTATCCACAGGCTTCTCCCGCCCGCATCCACATGGACTGTGGAGAACTCGCGCATAAAAAAACAGCGCCCACAGGCGCTGTTTTTTCGTATGCAACGAGGGGCAACCGATCAAGCGACGCGCGGTGCCTTCATCAGGATGCCGAGCAGGTCCGCCAGCTTGTCGCGCATTTCGCGGCGATCGACGATGAGATCCACCGCACCATGTTCCACCAGGAATTCCGAGCGCTGGAAGCCTTCGGGCAACGTTTCGCGCACGGTCTGCTCGATCACGCGCGGGCCGGCGAAGCCGATCAACGCCTTCGGCTCGGCAACGTTGATATCACCCAGCATGCCCAGGCTCGCCGACACACCGCCGGTGGTGGGATCGGTCAGCACGCTGATGTACGGCACGCCGGCATCGCGCATGCGCGCCAGCGCGGCCGAGGTCTTGGCCATCTGCATCAACGAGAACAGCGATTCCTGCATGCGCGCGCCACCGGTGGCGGAGAAGCACACCAGGGCACTGCGGTCGGCCAGTGCGCGTTCGGCGGCACGGGTGAACTTCTCGCCCACCACCGAGCCCATCGAGCCGCCCATGTACGAGAACTCAAAGGCCACGGCCATCAGCGGACGGCCCTTCAGACGACCGCTCATGGCGATCATCGCGTCCTTTTCGCCCGTGTTTTTCTGCGCGGCCACGATGCGGTCGCGGTACTTCTTGGAGTCACGGAACTTGAGCGGATCCGTCGGCTCCATGCTGCCCCACAGCTCTTGGGCAGAACCCGGGTCCAGCAGCGCGTCCAGGCGCACGCGCGCCTCGATGGCGTGGTGGTGGCCGCACTTGGGGCAGACCATCAGGTTGCGTTCCAGCTCCGGACGGTAAAGCACCGTGCCGCAGCCGTTGCACTTCTCCCACACACCTTCCGGTACCTTGCCCTTGCCGGCGTTACCGGTGGCTTCCGTGCGGGCACGGGGAGTCATGATTTTCTGGAGCCAGTTCATCGCAACACCTCAAACGTTCATGACGCGACGCCGCGTCATGAACGCAGCGTGTTCTCAATGCGCATCCAGCGCGGTGCGGATCGGTGCCAGGAAATTCCGGGCCCTCGCGGTGATGTCATCGACAGCTTCCGCACCCGCCAGTTGTTCCACCAGCGCGCTGCCGATCACCACCGCATCCGCGAAACCGGCAATGGCCTTCGCTGATTGCGCATCGCGCACACCGAAGCCCACGGCCACCGGCGCTTTCGATCTCGACCGGATATCGGCCACGCGTGCGGCGATGTCTCCAGTGCTCAATCGTGCCGCGCCCGTGATGCCGGCGAACGAGACATAGTACAGGAAACCCTCAGCCGACCCGCACAACCGCACCATACGCGCGGGTGCGGTGGTAGGCGCCGCCAGCAGGATCTGTTGCAGGCCAGCCTTGCGCAACGGCGCCAGCACGGCCGATTCCTCCAGCGGGCAGTCCACCACTAATACGCCATCCACCCCAGCCTCCACGGCTTCATGGGCGAAGCGTTCGTAACCGTGGATCTCGATCGGATTCAGGTAGCCCATCAGCACGACCGGGGTTTCCGGATCGCGCTGGCGAAACTGCGCCACCCAACCCATCACATCGCCAAGACCCACGCCCTTCGCGATGGCGCGCTCGCCGGCGTGCTGGATCACCGGACCATCGGCCATGGGATCGGAAAACGGCACGCCCAGTTCGATGAGGTCGGCGCCGGCATCCACCAGCGCATGCATCAGCGCCACGACGTGTTGCGGCGACGGGTCGCCTGCGGTAACGAACGGAATGAGGCCGGTGCGGCCTTCGGCCTTCAGGCGGGCGAAGCGGCGGTCGATGCGGCTCATACCTGCACTCCTTCGCGGGCGGCAATCGTGTGTACATCCTTGTCGCCACGGCCGGACAGATTGCACAGCACCAGCGCATCCTTCGGGTATTCACGCGCCAGCTTGATCGCCTGCGCCACCGCATGGCTCGATTCCAGCGCCGCGAGAATGCCTTCGGTGCGTGCGAGCAGATGGAAGGCTTCCAGCGCCTCGTCGTCGGTCACGCCGACGTATTCGGCGCGGCCGGCATCCTTCAGGAAGGCATGCTCGGGTCCTACGCCTGGGTAATCGAGTCCGGCGGAAACGGAATGCGTTTCAGTGATCTGCCCGTTGTCGTCGCACAGCACATAGGTGCGATTGCCGTGCAGTACGCCAGGGCGCCCTGCCGCCAGCGATGCAGCGTGATGGCCGGTGGCAATGCCCTCACCCGCCGCCTCGGCGCCGACGACGCGTACGCCTTCGTCATTGAGGAAGGCGTGGAACAGGCCGATGGCGTTGGAGCCGCCGCCCACGCACGCGGTGATGACATCCGGCAGCCGACCGAACTGTTCCAGCACCTGCGCGCGCGCCTCGCGGCCCACGATGGCATTGAAGTCGCGCACCATCAGCGGATACGGATGCGGGCCAGCCACGGTGCCGATGATGTAGAACGTGTCGGCCACGTTGGTGACCCAGTCGCGCATCGCTTCGTTAAGCGCGTCCTTGAGCGTCTTGGAGCCCGAAGTCACCGGCACCACGTCCGCGCCGAGCAGCTTCATGCGGTAGACGTTGATCTTCTGCCGCTCGATATCCACGGCGCCCATGTACACCACGCACTTGAGGCCAAAGCGCGCCGCCACCGTGGCGCTGGCCACGCCGTGCTGGCCCGCGCCGGTTTCCGCGATGATGCGCGGCTTGCCCATGCGGCGGGCGACCAGTGCCTGGCCGATGGTGTTGTTGATCTTGTGCGCGCCGGTGTGGTTCAGGTCCTCGCGCTTGAGCAGGATGCGCGCGCCCCCCACGTGCCGGCTCAGGTGCTCGGCGTAGTACACCGGGCTGGGGCGGCCCACGTAGTACTGCAGATCGCGGTCCAGTTCGGCGATGAAGTCGGGATCCTTGCGCAGGCGCAGGTAGGCCTCGGTCAGCTCGGCCAGCGGCGCCATCAGGGTTTCGGCCACATAGCTGCCGCCGTAGTTGCCAAAGCGCCCGTGCTCGTCCGGGTAGACGTTGAAATCGATCTTGCTCATGGCGTGTCGGGAAAGTCACAGGAGATACCGCTCAACCTACCCCAAAGCACCCGCGGTAAAAAGCGATATGATGGCCGCAACCTGTCAGGAAAACTCACACGTGCCATGGCCCGCGCGCTGCCCTCGCTGAACGCCCTGCTCGCCTTCGAAGCCGCCGCCCGCCTGGGTAGCGTGAGCCGCGCCGCCACGGAATTGCACGTGACCCACGGCGCCATCAGTCGTCACATTCGCGCGCTGGAAGAAGACCTTCACACGCCGCTGTTCCAGCGGCAGGGGCGCGGCCTGGTGCTGACCCCGGCCGGCCAGCGCCTGCGCGACACCAGTACTGCGGCGTTCGCCCAATTGCGCGACACCTGCGAAGCGTTGCGTACGGGCACCGCTCATGCGCCGTTCGTGCTCGGCTGTCCGGTCAGCCTGCTGGCCCGCTGGATGATTCCGCGCCTCGAACGCCTGATGGCCGAGCTCCCGGAGCTCGACCTTCATCTGCGCCCGCAGGAGCCCGCCTTCGACGATGCACTGACCGGGCTCGACGCTGCCGTGATGGCCGGCGAGCCACCGTGGCCGTTGGGGTGGCGGGTGTATCCGCTGGCGCACGAGCGCATCGGCCCCGTCGCCAGCCCCGGCTTCGCCAAGGCGCACCGGTTGGTGCGCAGTCGCCCGCAGGCGCTTCACGACCAGGCACTGCTGCATACCCTGTCGCGACCCGGTGCGTGGTCACGCTGGGCTGAAAGCGTCCATCTGCCGTCGAAGCGGCTCACGCCTGGACAAGGCTATCCGCACCTCTATCACACGATCGAAGCCGCCGTGGCGGGACGCGGCGTCGCCATCGCGCCGGAACCACTGGTGGCCGATGACCTGGCCTCCGGCCGACTCGTCGCTCCCTGGGGCTTCGAGGAGATGCGGGCGCAGTGGATATTGGCGACGCCGGCACGCGTCTCCGATGCGCGCGCCGAACCGCTCGCTGCATGGTTGAAGGCGGCATTCGCCGAGCGGCCGAAGCCGGAATCGCGCGCAAGTTGAACGATAGCCGCCGCGTCATCCCGATGCGTTGCGCAATCACACGCCAATGCGTCGCAAGGCGTTTCGTGTCAGGCAGATAGCCTACCTATCCACAGCGTTTCCCGGTGTGCGTCCACATTTGCTGTGGAAAACCACATGGCCGCGCCACCCATAAGCGCGGATCGCATTCGGAACACGCGATGACAACGCGCTGCTCAGTTACGCATCAACATGTCGCGATGCCTTTCGCGTCAGGCAGATAGATCACCTATCCACAGCGTTTCCCAGCATGCGTCCACATTCGCTGTGGAAAACGTGGAAGGTGTCGCCTCGATAAGCCCCCACACGCGCGAGGCCGAAACACACCCTTGTGCGCATTCATGCATCAACGCGTCGCGATGTCTTTCACATCAGGCAGATAGACCACCTATCCACAGCGTTTTCCAGCACACGTCCACATGAGCTGTGGAAAACGCGTGCGACGCTTGCGCGCCTTAAGGAAAGACAAGCGGCGCAGGCAGATTACGGAGGCAACGCATCCGCGTCGCGAACCGCGCGAATGAAATCCGCGAGCTTGCGGGGATCCTTGATGCCTGGCGATGACTCGATGCCACTGGCGACGTCCACGCCCCAGGGTTTGGCGATGCGCATGGCATCCGCCACGTTGGCAGGCGTCAGCCCCCCAGCAAGCACCAGCGGCTGCATCAGGTCACGCGGCATCAGCGACCAGTCGAAGGCCTTGCCGCTGCCGCCCGCCTCGCCTAGGCCATGGCCGTCGAGCAGCAAACCGGTTGCACCGGGATAGTGGCGCAGGCCGGGAAGTGCCGCCGCTCCCTCGCCCATGGCCACCGCCTTCAAATAGCGGCGCCCGAACTGCGCGCACCAAGCGTCCGATTCGGCGCCATGAAATTGCAGCAGGTCTGGCTCGATGGCTTCGACAGCCTCGCGCACGAACGCCGCCTCGTCGTCCATGAACAACGCGACCGTGGTGACAAACGGCGGCATGGCCTGCGCGATCGCCCTCGCCTGTTCGATCGAAACGCGTCGCTTGCTTCGCGCGGTAAGCACTACACCGATGGCATCCGCGCCCAGCCGAGCAGCGAGCAGTGCGTCCTCGACGCGGGTCATGCCGCAGCACTTGATACGTGTCACTGGCTTACCTCCTCCGGCAAGCCCCATTGCGCCTCGTAGCGAGGCCCCAGGAAGGTCAAACCCGAGGCGAGCGCGGTCGGTCCGGCGACTTCGCGATTGCGGCCTTCGAGCAGCTCGCGCATCCAGCTCACCGGCTGCTCGCCGCGACCGATCGGCAGCAGCGAACCGACAATGTTGCGCACCATGTGGTGGAGGAAGGCATTGGCTTCGATCTCGACGATGACCTGATCTTCTTCCCGACGCACACTCACGGCGATCACTTCGCGACGCGGGTGGGCGGCCTGGCAAGAGATGGCGCGGAACGAGGTGAAGTCGTGTTCGCCGACCAGCGCCTGCGCCGCCTCATGCATGCGCGCGGCGTCGAGCGGCAGGCGTTCCCAGGTGACGTAGCGCGCGTCCAGCGCGGCGCGCACCTTGCGGTTGAGGATGCGATACCGATAGCGGCGACTGCGGGCGGAAAAGCGCGCGTGGAACGTCGGCTCCACCGGTTGCGCCCATAGCACCGCGACCGTGGCCGGCAGATTGGAACACGTACCCAGCACCCAGCTGCGCATGTCGCGCTGGACGTCGGTATCGAAGTGCACCACCTGGCAACGCCCGTGCACGCCGGCGTCGGTACGTCCTGCACAGGTCACCTGTACGGGGTGGGCGGCCACGAACGACAGCGCACGCTCTAGCGCGCCCTGAACGGTCTCGCCGTGGGTCAGCCGCTGCCAGCCGGAGAACTCGGTGCCGTCGTATTCGATACCCAGGGCGATACGCATGAAATCCAGGAGAACTGCCAGAAGAGGCGTAAAGGTTAACAGGCCCAAACGCACACGGGCCGGCAAAAGCCGGCCCGTGGGGTGGAAGTGCGGGAAAACGCGGCGTCAGCGCAGGCTTTCGAGCAGGCGCTTGGCCACGTCCTTCTGCATCTGCGAACCCTCGTGAATGACTTCTTCCAGCATGGCTTGCGCGCCATCCGGATCGCCCATGTCGAGGTAGGCGCGAGCCAGGTCGAGCTTGGTGTCCACCGGATCGTCGGTGAAATGGCCACCGAGATCGTGCTCCAGCTCGTTGCCCAGGTCGTTGTCGACGTGTCCGTGCGTGAAGCTGTGGTCCGGAGCGTGGCTCGCTACCGGCTTTTCTTCCAGAGCCTCTTCGGCTTCCGGCTCGGCGAAATGCCAGGTCGACGCGTGGCCGTCGTGCTCGTCCTGTTCCTCGTGATGCGACGGTGCCTGGGCGCCGGCCGACGACTGGGGAGCACGCGGCGTCAGGTCGAAATCGAAGTGGTAGCCACTGACCTTCGGGGCATGCTGCGCCGCGGACGACGGAATCGGCGGAATATCGTCGTGTTCCTTGTCGCTGGCGTACGCACCCAGATCGAACTGGTCGAGCGCGCTGTGATCACCGTGATCGCCCAAGGCATGCATCTGCGGCGCACCGTGGGCGAACAACGGATGCTCCGGCACCAGATCCTCACCCATGTGCATCACGTCCACCCACTCCGGCTGCTGCGGGTCGGTGATATGGGCGTGCATGGCTTCGGCGGCAGCCTCGAAATGCTCGACGTCGCGACGGCTGTAGTACAGGCTGACCAGTTCCAGATGCAGGCCGACATCGTCCGGATGCTCGGCGAGCTGATCGAGCAGTTCTTCCTGATCGTGGTCCGCGCCCTCGACACCGCCCATGGGAACGGTACCGAACCGGTCGGCCAGCGACGACGCGCCCGTTGCCGCCGCAGCGGGGGCGGCAGACTTGCGGTTGCGGCCGCGCATGGCGGCCAGCAGGCCAAGCAGGATCACCGCGCCACCAGCGCCCCATGCCCAGGTCTGCATGTACCAGGGCTCTTCCTCGGTCACCGGCGCCGGCTTCACTGCCTGCTTGGCAGCGGGCTTGGCGGCGGCCGCCACGGACGCCGTGCTGGCGTGTGCGGGTGCACTGGCGGCGGAGGCCGGCGCGACAGCAGTCGTGGACGGCGCACTGGCGGCAGCGGCCGGCGCGTTGGCCTTCACCGGTGCCGCCGCTTCGGCGGACTTGGTCGACACGGCCTTCGCAGGCGAGGCAGCAGCTGTCGCAGCCGCAGCGGCAGCCGTTGCTGCGGCCACGGGCTGGCCAGCCGCCTTGCGGGCCTCGGCGAGCTTGTGCTGCAGCTCGGCGATCTCGCTGTCCTTGAGCGACATCAGGCGTTCGTTCTTGCCGTTGATGTCTTCCAGATCCTTCAGGCGGGATTTCAGCTCGTCGCCCTGCTTGGTCAGCGAGGTCAGTGCCTCCTGGCTGCGCAGCAGGTCCTGATGCAGGGCGGCCATGCCCTTTTCGGCAGCGGCCTTGTCACCCTTGCCGCCATGGCCGGCTGCGTTGTCGGAGCCTTCCTTCGCCGGCACCAGGGCCAGATGGTCACCGGCCGGGGTACCCGTGGTCGGTGCCGACGAGGCGTTGGCGCGCGTCCCCGTATCGGCCACCGTGGTCGGCACGCGGGCCGCGCCGGAACGCCAGTCGCCGTTCTGGCGACGCACTTCGGCCAGGGCAGCCGCGGCGGTCATCGCCATGGCGTCTTCCTTGGTCGGCACGCGCAGCACCGCGCCGCTCTTCAGCGCGTTAATGTTGTCGCGGTAGAACGCATCAGGGTTGCTGGTCTTCAGGGCCAGCAGCATCTGATTCATGTCCACGCCCGAGGGCGCGGTCTCGTGGGCAATGGCGGAGAGCGTCTGGCCGCGCTCCACCGTGTAGGTGCCACCGGCCGCCGCGCGAGGCGCAGGCGCAGGCTTAGCAGGCTTTGGCTCCGGAGCGGGCGCGGGCGCAGCCGCAGTCGATTCGTTGCTGGACGCGGCCGGCGGTGTAGCCGTGACATGGCGCGAGGGCTTGCCTGCCGACTGCGGCGCGCGGGTCGCCGGCACGCTGCTGGCAGCGCTGCCGGGCGGGTCGAGCAGGATGGTGAACTCGCGCAGGCTCTTGCCCGAGGCGTTGTTCACTTCGACGAGCAAGTCCAGATAGGGGTCGTTGACCGGCGCCGTGCTGGTGATGCGGATCACCTTCTTGCCGTTGGCACCGTCCACTATGGCGAACTGGAGGGGAACCGTGGGGCCTGCGGCCACGCCAGCCTGGGCGGCGTCGTCGGAGGACGCCAGTCGGGCTGTGAGGTTCTGCAGCTCGGCCGGGCTGTCGGGGTTGACCGGGATTTCGGCCAGCAGCGGCTGCCCGAGGGCAGATTTCACCTGGATCTGACCCAGCTCCAGCGCGGCTGCCTGGCTACTGCCGAGGGCAAGCGCCAGCAGTATCGACAGCTTCAACGAACGATTCATCGTGTTTTCCCCCGAACGACCCCGTGACGTTTCTTATCGGCGCGCCCAATAACGGCAGCAAGCACCCGCGACGAGGCGTCACTTTAGTTAGATACAAGCCAATCAACAATAGCGTTGATCAGTATTTACAGCACCTTGCTGGCGCTTCTTCTCGTGGGACGGCATCGCCGGGAGAGCCCTGGACACCCCGGCGAACCGCCTGCTTCAGTGCCCTGCCGACTGGGCCCCCGAGTTCAGGGCCTTCAACTGGGCCTGAAGCTCGGCGATGGCCTGGTCCTTTTCCTTGAGCTTCGCGTCGGTGTCGTGTGACTTGCCTTCTTCCCGCGCCACGTCGCCCTGCAACTGCTTCACCGTCGCCTGCTGCGTCTCGATGGCCTGCGCCAGCTGTTTCTGGTCGCCGGACTGGGAAGCAGGCGTTGTCGACGGCTGTGCCGCCCGGGCAGGTACCGCGAACACCAGTGCACACATCACCAACCCGGTCAGCACATGCTTCATTACAGATAGTCCTTGATGAGAAGTTCTGCGATTTGAACGGCGTTGAGCGCCGCACCCTTGCGAATGTTGTCCGAGACGACCCACAGGTCCAGGCCACGCTCGTGCGAGATGTCCTCGCGGATGCGGCCGACGAAGACCGGATCCTGGCCCGCCGCGTCGCTCACCGGTGTCGGGTAGCCGCCCGCCTTGCGCTCGTCCACCACCACCACGCCCTCGGCCCTTTCCAGCAGCTCGCGGGCCTGTTCGGCGGTGATCTTTTCGCGCGTCTCGATGTGCACGGCCTCGGAGTGGCCGTAGAACACCGGCACGCGCACCGCGGTGGGATTCACCTGGATGGTGCGGTCCTCGAGGATCTTTCGCGTCTCCCACACCATCTTCATTTCTTCCTTGGTGTAGCCGTTGGGCTGGAAGTCGTCGATGTGCGGGATCACGTTGAACGCGATCTGCTTGGAGAATTTCTGGGATTCCACTTCCTGGAAGCTGAGTAGCGCGGCGGTCTGCTTGCCCAGCTCCTCCAGGCCGCTGCGACCCGCGCCGGAAACCGACTGGTAGGTCGCCACGTTGATGCGCTCGATGCCCACCGCACGATGGATCGGCGCCAGCGCCACCAGCATGCCCATGGTCGAGCAGTTCGGGTTGGCGATGATGCCGCGCGTGGTGTACTCGGCGATGGCGTGCGGGTTCACCTCGCTCACCACCAGGGGGATATCGTCCTGGTAGCGGAACTCGGAGGTGTTATCGATCACCACCGCGCCTGCCGCGGCGGCACGCGGCGCGTGCTCACGACTGACCGAGCCGCCAGCCGAGAAGAAGGCGATATCGACGCCGGTGAAGTCGTAATCGGCCAGGTTTTTAACGGTGACCTGTTTGCCGCCAAAAGTGATTTTTTCACCCGCCGAGCGCTCGCTCGCCAGCGGCACCAGCTCGCTGACGGGGAATTCGCGCTCGGCCAGGATGGCCAGCAGGGTTTCACCCACGGCGCCCGTAGCGCCGACCATTGCCACTTTGTAGCTGCTCTTCTTGCTCATGTCCCGTTATCAGGTAGGAGGAGTGGGAAAACCGCTCCGGCCTCCGCATCAGCGGAAATCTAGCCGGGGCAGCGTGCAAAACAACCAGCGACACGCATGGGCGTGAATGTCATCACGCTTTATGTGCGGACCCGCGCGCCAAAACCGCCGGATTCAGCGCAGTCGGGGGTTTCCCCGCCGTCTCACCGAAGCCGAGCGCCGCTATCACATTGTCCGCCGCCAGGTTGGCCATGGCACGACGGGTTTCTTCGCTTGCGCTGGCAATGTGCGGGCAGAGCACGGCGTTGTCGAGCATAAGCAGGTCCGGATGAACCTCCGGCTCGCCCTCGAACACGTCCAGGCCCGCCGCCGCCAGCCTGCCCTCACGCAACGCAGCCGCCAACGCGGCGTCGTCGACGATGCCACCGCGGGCGACGTTCACCAGCACCGCGGACGATTTCATTTGCGCCAGCTCCGGCGCGCCGATGGCATGCCGATTCTCGGGCGTAAACGGCAGCACCAGCACCAGGAAATCGGACCGGTGCAGCAGCTCGTCCTTGGGCACCAGCGTCGCCTTGCACTCGCGCTCCACCATGTCCGGCAGGCGCGAGCGGTTGTGGTAGAGGACGTTCATGTCGAAGCCGGCCGCGCGACGCGCGATGCCCTGCCCGATACGCCCCATGCCCAGGATGCCCAGCGTGCGGCCATGCACGTCCAGACCCAGCCAGTCATCGAAACGCATGTTGCTGCCCGGCCACTGCCCCGCCCGCAGCCAGCGTTCGGCGGCACCCACCCGGCGGGCCGCGGCGAGCATCAGGGCCCAGGCGAAGTCGGCAACGCTCTCGGTGAGCACTTCCGGCGTGTTGCTGGCGAGGATGCCGTGGCGCGTCAGCGCGTCGAGATCGAGGTTGTTGTAGCCCACGCCGAGATTCGCGACTGCTTTCAGGCGTGTATTGCCCTCCAGCACGGCCGCATCGATGCGATCCGCCAGGCCGACCAGCGCCCCGTCCACCCCGGCCAGCTTGTGCTTGAGTTCCTCCGCCGTGTGACGGCGCTCCAGCGCCTCGGCATCGACCTCGAAGTGCTCCGCCAGGCGGGCCAGCACGTCGGGGAACAGGGGGCGGGAAACCCAGACTTTCGGCTTGGCAGTCATCGACCTGCTCTTCTTCAACATGTACGTCTTCGTGCTGTGCCGGCCCGCGCGCAGACCGGCGTATTCAGGGAATGCGGGGAGACACCTCGCCGACATCGCCGCACTGGGCGCGATGCCGGAGCGCGTGATCCATCAGCACCAGCGCCACCATCGCCTCGGCGATGGGCGTGGCGCGGATGCCGACGCAAGGGTCATGGCGCCCCTTGGTCACCACATCCACCGACTCGCCGGCGAGATTCACGCTGTGGCCGGGGATCAGGATGCTCGACGTCGGCTTGAGCGCGATGGAGGCCACCACGGCCTGCCCCGTGCTGATGCCGCCGAGAATGCCGCCCGCATGATTGGACGCAAAGCCGTCCATCGACATTTCATCGCGATGCTGGCTTCCATGCTGCGCGACAACGCCGAAACCGTCGCCGATCTCCACGCCTTTCACCGCGTTGATCGACATGAGCGCGGACGCAAGCTCGCCATCCAGCTTGCCGTAGATGGGCTCGCCCCAACCCGGCGGCACGCCCTCGGCCACGACGTTGACACGCGCGCCGACGGAATCGCCCGACTTGCGCAAGGCGTCCATGTACGACTCCAGCGTGGAGACTTCATGGGCATCCGGCCAGAAGAACGGATTCTGCTCGATCACGTTCCAGTCGAACGAACCGGGTGTGATGTCGCCGATCTGCGCGAGATAACCGCGCACGCGCACGCCGTAGCGTTCGGCCAGCCATTTCTTCGCGATTACCGCCGCGGCAACGCGCATGGTGGTTTCGCGTGCGGACGAACGCCCACCGCCGCGCGGATCGCGGATGCCGTACTTCTGCCAGTAGGTGTAGTCGGCATGCCCGGGGCGGAACGTCTGCGCGATGTCGCCGTAGTCCTTGCTGCGCTGGTCGGTGTTGCGGATCAGCAATGCGATCGGCGTACCGGTGGTCTTGCCCTCGTAGACGCCTGAGAGAATCTCCACCTCGTCCGCCTCGCGACGCTGCGAGGTATGGCGGCTCTTGCCGGTCGCGCGGCGACCGATGTCAGCGCGAAATTCTTCTTCCGCAATAGACAAGCCGGGCGGACACCCGTCGATGACACAGCCGATGGCGGGGCCATGGCTCTCGCCAAAGGTGGTGACGGTGAAGAGTTTGCCGAAGGAATTGCTGGACACGAGGCACGGGTCGTCTGCGGGGTAACCCTTACAGCTTACCGCGATGCAGCAAATCCTGCGCCCTTTGCGTGCGTTTCGTACCACTCCCGCGACAGCATCGCGAAGACGACATCGTCGACCCACTCGCCACGGAATCGCTGACTTTCCCGGAAGTGCGCTTCCTGACGCATGCCGACGGCCGTCAGCAAGGCCACGCTGGGTGCATTGCGCGGGTCCACGGACGCATGCACGCGATGGACGCCCAGCCGGCCAAACAGCTCCCGCAGCAAGCCGCCCAGCGCCTCACGCGCAAAGCCTTGGCCCTGTGCGGAAGGCATCAGCGTGATGCCGAACTCCGCCTGCCCGTCGCCCGAGAGGCAGAGCCCCAGATCACCGATCAGGCGGCCGTCGTCGATGCGACGGATGGCGCGCTGGAACCACTCGCCCGGCGCGGGATCGATCAGGCCGGATTGGTTACGGATGAAACCCTTTGCCTCGTCGAGCGATTCGGGTCGCCACCCCTGGTAGCGCGACACCTCGGGGTCGGCGCGATAGGCAAACAACACCTTCGCGTCGCTATCCCGCAAACCGTCGAACCAGAGCCGCTCGGTCGACAGTTCCATGGGTTCAACGCCCCTTGCGAGCCTCGGCCGCCGCACGAATCGCGCCGGCATGCTCGATCAGGTCACGGCGCTCCAGCGCGAACACGCCCATCGCGCCCACCTTGAATTCGATCCACACGAAGGGAACTTCCGGCAGCAGTTCGACCAGTTGGCGCTCGCTCTCACCCACTTCGACGATCAGCAAGCCGTCTTCGGTAAGGTAGTTGGCTGCCTCATCGAGCATGCGCACGCAGATGTCCAGGCCATCTTCGCCCGAGGTCAGGCCAAGCTTCGGCTCGTGGCTGTATTCGCCCGGCAAGGCCGCGTATTCGTCCTCGGTGACGTAAGGCGGGTTGGATACGATCAGATCGTAGCGACGCCCCTTCAGGCCACTGAACAGATCCGACTTGACCGCCTCCACGCGGCCCTCCACGTGCTGGAAGGCAATGTTTTCGCGTGCCAACGACAACGCGTCGTCGCTGATGTCGACGATATCGACCTGCCAGTCCGGGTTGTACTCGGCCATAGCGATGCCGATGCAGCCCGAGCCCGTGCACAGGTCCAGCGCGCGCTCGACGTGTCGATGGTCCAGCCACGGCTGGAAGCCCGACTCGATCAGCTCGGCGATGGGCGAGCGCGGCACCAAGGCGCGACGGTCGCTCTTGAACTTCATGCCGGCGAACCAGGTTTCGCCCACCAGATAAGCCACCGGCAGGCGCTCTTTGACACGGCGCTCGATCAGCGCCAGCACGCGTTCACGCTCTTCCGTGGTGAGGCGACCCGCGCCATAGGCCGGCGGAATATCCGGCGGCAGATGCAGGCTGGCCAGCACCAGATGGGTGGCCTCGTCGATCGGGTTGTCGTGGCTGTGCCCGAAAGTGAGCCCGGCCGCCGAGAACCGGCTGGCGCCGTAGCGGATGAAGTCGATGATGGAGGCGAGTTCGTGGGTCACGGCGGGCACGGTCGGCGTCGAGGGGTCGCAGAGTATAGCCGGTGCGGCGTGTTGGCCGGCCAGGCGGCCCGATGCGGCGCAAGGCGTAATCGGCGCGCGCTTCATTCATACTTGGGGGATGACCTTCAACGTACTCCTGCAATACATCCTGCCCCACCGCGCTCTGTCGCGCATGGTCTACTGGGCCACGCGCTGGACATTCAAGCCGTGGAAGAACTTCCTGATCAGCACCATCGTGCGCAACTATCAGGTCAACATGGCCGAGGCGGCCCAGCCGGATCCGCTGGCCTACCAGCACTTCAATGCCTTCTTCACCCGCAAGCTGCGGCCGGACGCGCGCCATGCGGATGCCGACCCCAAGGCGGTGATCTCGCCTGCCGACGGCAAGATCAGCCAGATGGGCAAGATCGTCGAGGGTCGCATCTTCCAGGCCAAGGGCCAGGAATACACTGCCGCCGAGCTGCTCGGCGACGAAGCCAGCGCCCGCCCGTACCGCAACGGCCGCTTCGCCACGATTTACCTCTCGCCGCGCGACTATCACCGCGTGCACATGCCCCTCAAGGGCACGCTGAAGGAAACCGTGCACGTGCCCGGCCGCATCTTCAGTGTGGCGCCGTTCGCGGTGGAGGCGATTCCCCGCCTGTTCGCGCGCAACGAGCGGCTGGTCTGCCACTTCGAGGGCGAGCATGGCCCGTTCGTGGTGGTGATGGTCGGCGCGATCCTGGTATCCAGCGTGGCTACCGTATGGGATGGGCTGGTGATTCCGCCGTATGCCTCGTCGATCCGCCGCAAGTCCTTCGCCGGCCAAGACATCACACTGGAACGCTTCGCCGAGATGGCGCGGTTCAACATGGGTTCCACGGTGATCGTGCTGTTCCCCGAAGGCACGTCGGAACTGGACGGACTGGCCTCTCAGCAGCCCGTGAAGGTCGGCGAACGCCTGGGCACGCAGCTCAAGGGCTAAGCGGTCGCGCGTCAATTTTTTGACGCGCGAGGTGACGCGCCGCGTCGTTTTGTGACCTTCTTGGCGCACCACCCATGCCGGGGGCGGCTATGCTCCCCGCCCGGCGCCGCCCTCTGCGAACGCCATCCCCTGGCCAGACCGAGGACAGCCGTGCGCATCGTCACCCGACTCATCGCCATGAACCGCGGACGCCAGCTCGGCAAGCAGTTCCGCGAGATCGAACGCCAGATCCACGGCCTGCCCAAGCGCAGCCGCGCGCGCCTCGGCACGATGGCCCTGCGCGAAATCGGCTCCGCCTCGCGCTGCGAATTCCCGCACCTCTACGGCACGCCGCCAGAAGAGCGTTACCTGCCCTGGGGTCAGGGCACCGATATCGGCCTCGCCCGCGCCCGCTCGGACAATGCCGAAGTCGCCATGCGCGGCATCGCACTGTGGCTGGCCGTGGCCTACCACGAGACCAAGAACACCCCGCACCCGAACATCAAGCCGCACCACCGCGAGCTGATGCGCGTGCTTCGCCAGCTCAAGGAAGACCACGGCGGGGACGCCACACGCCAGTGGATGCAAGGCGCCGCCATGGCCTGAGCCCACGCGGCGGGCAAAGAAAAACGCCGCCCTCAGAGGCGGCGTTTTTCATGGTTCGACCGACTCAACGACAGGTCGGCAGCTTGAGCGTCTGCCCCGGCTTGATCTGGTGGTGCTTGAGGTCGTTCATCTGCGACACCTCCTGCACCGACGAGCAGCCGACCTTGTTGACGATAGCCGTGAGCGTGTCGCCACGTCTGACGACGTAGCTGCGCGTACGCGAAGACGTACTCGTGCTGCGTGACGACGAAGCCGGCGGCGGAGGCGGCGACGACGGCACGACGGGCAGCACGGCGGTGTGCAGATCGTTGGCGAGGATCGGCCAGGGACCGTCCGTGCAACGCGCCTGGTACGGCTTCTCCAGCACCTTGGGCACCATGATGCGCACACCGGCCGGCTGCGCCGCCTGCGGATCCAGGCGCGGATTGAGGTTGCGCAAGGTGCGGAACCAGCCGTCCTGCATGCCCGCTGCCGAACCGAGGCAAACGGTGAGCTCGGTCAATGACGCCGGGCGCTTCAGCACAACGCTGCCCTGCGCACCATCCACCTTCGGGAAGCGGAGGTTGTAGCTCTCCGGATGCAGGAACAACCACGCCGCCGCCAGCACAGAAGGCACGTAGTCACGCGTCTCCTGCGAAAGCTGATTGTAGATGATCGGGTCGTACAGGCTTACCGAGGTGTTGTCGCCGACGAGCCGACGCATGCGACCCTCGCCACCGTTGTAGGCCGCCAGCGTGAGCTCGAGGTTGTTGTTGAAGGCCTTGAGCTGCTCATCCATGTACTCCGCGTTAGCGCGTGCGGACTCGGCCGGATCGAAGCGCGAGTCGAACCCGTCCTCGGTGCCCAGGCCAAAGCGCAGGCCGGTGGCGTACATGAACTGCAGCGGGCCCGCCGCGCCGGAACGCGACACCGCATGCACCTTGCCGCCCGATTCCTTGGCCATGATGCCGAACAGCAATGCTTCGGGCAGGTCCTGCTTCTGGTATTCCGGCCACATCTGATAGCGCAGGAACTGATAGTTGACGTACGCATCCATCAGGTTGCCGCGCCACTGGGTCAACCACATCTCCAGCGCGGCTTTCACCGGGCCATTCATGGCGATCAGCTGCGACAACTGCTGGCCGCGCAGCAGGGTCACGCTGCGCTGCGCTTCCGGCAAGCTCGCCGCACCGGTCTTGCCGGCGTCACTGCCTTCCGGCAAGTCATCGCCCATGGCGCCCATGTCGTCGCCCAGGTCGAAGTTGCCGTCCTTCAGGCGCAGCAGGCGATCGAACACGGAGAAGAACCGCTGTGGATCGCAGCCCGGCGTCGCAGGGCAATGCGCGGAAGCGTTCTTCAGCTGGTCCAGTGCCGTGTTCAGCGTTTGCTGCGAAGCCTGTGCATTGCCGGCACGCGCCTGCGCAAGTGCTGTTTCGTAACCCTTGCTGGCCTGGTCGAGCTGTGCGTAGAGCTGGTTGGCCTGAGGTGTGGCGGCGGGTTTCGTGGCACCGCCACTCGAACAGGCAGCGAGTAATACCAACGCGCTGGCCAGGGGCGCCAAGCGCAACGAACGGGAAAAAACCGGAAAAACCATGGACGACTTCACTGTCGGACCGAAAACGCGACCTTACTGCGCACGGCCACGTCGACTCAACCGAAAAAACCATGAGATTCCGCCGGAACGTCCCTTCACCTTCGAATCGGACGCAAGAACCTGAGGCGTGGCTACAATCGCAGGGCACCCTACGGACGGAACGCCATGACTGAGATTCTTATCGGCCGCAACGACAGCGCCAGCGTCAGCCTCGATCCACGCTACGGGAATCGCCACGGCATGATCGCGGGCGCCACCGGCACGGGCAAATCGGTATCGCTGATGGTGCTGGCCGAGGGTTTCTCGAAGCTTGGCGTGCCCTGTTTCCTGGCCGATGCCAAGGGCGATCTCGCCGGCCTCTCCATGCCCGCAGGCGAGGCGGGCGACAAGCTCAAGGCGCGGCTCGCCAAGCTCGACATCACCGACTGGAAGCCGCAGGCCAACCCGGTGATCTTCTGGGACATCTACGGCAAGCTCGGTCATCCGGTGCGCGCCACCATCAGCGAGATGGGCCCCACCCTGCTGGGCCGCATCCTTGAACTCAACGACACGCAGGAAGGCGTGCTCGAAGTGATTTTCAAAGTGGCCGACGACCAGGGCTGGCTGCTGCTCGATCTGCCCGACCTGCGCGCCATGCTCGGTTTTGCCAGCGAGAACGCGAAGGACATCTCCGCCCACTACGGCCTGATCAGCACGCAGAGCATCGCGGCGATCCAGCGTGCCGTGCTCAAGCTGGAACAGGACGGTGCCGACCAGTTCTTCGGCGAACCGGCGCTGGAACTTTCCGACCTGATGCGACAGGACATGAGCGGGCGTGGCGTGATCAATGTGCTCGCGGCCGATCAGCTCATCCTCAAGCCACGCCTGTATTCCACCTTCCTGCTGTGGCTGCTGTCGGAACTGTTCGAACAGTTACCGGAAGTCGGCGACCTGGATCAGCCCAAGCTGGTGTTCTTTTTCGACGAAGCGCACCTGCTGTTCGACGACGCGCCGCCGGCGCTGTTGCAGCGTGTGGAACAAGTGGTGCGCCTGATCCGTTCCAAGGGCGTGGGCGTCTATTTCTGCTCGCAGAATCCGGACGACGTGCCCGGCAACATCCTTGGTCAGCTCGGCAACCGCGTGCAACACGCGCTACGTGCATTCACGCCGCGCGACCAGAAAGCGGTAAAAGCCGCCGCGGAAACCTTTGTGGCCAATCCGAAGCTCAACGTGGGCGAAGCCATCACCCAGCTTGGCGTGGGCGAAGCACTGGCGTCGACGCTGCGCGATGGTGGTGTGCCCTCGCCCGTCGAGCGCGTGATGGTGACCACGCCCACCGCCCGCATCGGTGCGATCACCGACGTCGAACGCGCTACGGTGCGACAGCGCTCGCCGGTCGGCGGCAAGTACGACACGCCGGTCAATCGGGAATCGGCGGCGGAGATCCTCGCCCGACGGGCCTCCGAGAAGGCGGCGGACCCTCAGGCCATCGGCAAGCCGACGCCCGCCGGCGCGCCAGCACAGGAGGGCCCGGGCTGGACCGATGCCGTACGCGATGCACTGCTCGGCACCAACCGTCGCCAAGGCATGATCGAAGCGATGGCCAAATCGGCGAGTCGCGCCGTGGGCTCTCGCCTGGGCCAGCAGATCGTGCGCGGCGTGCTGGGCAGTATCTTTGGCGGCAAGCGCTGAGTGCAGCTCCTCATGCCCCATTCCGCATGCAGGAAGTGACGAATCACTTATGCCACGCGTCAATGCCGTTTCCACCGATACGCCGCTTTCCGAACGCTTCCTTGCCGGACTGACCTATCCATTGCGAGGCGGCGGACTCGCCGCGTGCGTGGTGCTGGCCCTGGGCCAGTGCCTGGTGATGATTCCCGCCTACATAGGCGTGCTCGTCGGCTTCGTGTTGTGGACAGCCACCTGGCGCTACGCCGCCGCCTGCCTGCTGCACTCGGCCAATGGCTTCGCCGACCCGCCTGACGTCGGCGTGGAGGAAGACCCCGCGGCCGGCCACTGGCTGACGGTCATCCACATGGCCGCCGTCATCGCCTGCGGCGCGAGCACGGTGCTTTACCCCGCCATGTTCTGGCCGCTGGTCATGGTGTTCGCGATGACGCTGCCGGCCATCGACATGTCGCTGGCGTTCGGCGGGAATCTACTGGCGGCGCTCAATCCATGGAACTGGCAGGCCGTCATCGGCCGACTGGGCGTCGGCTACTTCATTCCCGTGATCATCAACGTGCTCATCGGCTGCCTGGTCGTGCTGCCATCGCTGACGTTGTCATGGTGGCCGGTCTGGTTGTCGCTACCGTTGATCGCCTTCGCATACACCTACCTCATCATTTTCAACCTGCACCTGATGGGGTCGATGATCCATCAGCATCACGAGCAGTTCGGCCTGGAACCGGAAGTGGAAGCACTCGTGCGGCAGAGCGGCCAGGACGACGACGAACATCTGCTCGTCCAGGTGCATGAGATGGCCGCCGTCGATCGCCGTGCGGCCATTCGCATGCTGGTGGAACGCATGCAAGGACGCAGCGCCCCGTCATCGCTGCACCAGGCGTATCGCGACCTGTTGCACAAGGAAGGGCCGAAGGAAGGACTGCTCGAACACGGGCATATCTGGATCGCCGTGCTGATGGCGCAAGGCGAGACGCGCCGCGCCCTGGGCCTGACGCAGGAATGCATGGACATCGACGCCAGTTTCCTTCCCGATGCGCCGGAAAGCGCGCTGGCACTGGCCGAGCTGGCGGCCAGTTCAGGCATGACCCGCTTGTCCCTGAAACTCTGCCGTGGCTACCTCGGTCGCTGGCCACGATCCCCGGAATGCCCGCGCATCGGCCTGCTTGCCGCCAACCAGATGGCCGATCGCCTGGGCCAGCGCGCCGAGGCTGCCGTCCTGCTGGGCAAACTTGCCGCTGCATGGCCGGAGCACACACTGCATGCCACGCTGGTGGGGCTTGCAGCGCGCATGCAACAGGCGACTGGCGCCACACACGGACCTTAGCGCTTTCCGTATTGAAACGAGGCTGATGCGAATTCAGGCAGTCCACGGCCCTGCCCGTCCACACGATGGCGCTCGGCTCGATGTGCGTCAGCGACGAGGAGCCTTCATCAACGCACCTTGATTCGCACGACGGGAGCTAACGGGCGCCACTCCCACCATCACCGCAGGTCGGGACCGGCTAAGATCGCCGACACGTACCACCAAACGGATCCACCTACGCATGAGCCGCTGGCGCCCACCTTCGCCGTCGTCCACCGCCATCATCACCCGCGACGGCTTCGAGAAGCTCAAGAGCGAACTCGACCACCTGTGGCATACGTTGCGCCCGGAAGTGGTGAAAGCGCTTGCTGCGGCGGCAGCCGAAGGCGATCGCTCGGAAAACGCCGAGTACACATACCGCAAGAAGCAGCTGGGTGAAATCGATCGCCGCGTGCGCTACCTGAGCAAGCGCATTCCCTCGCTCAAGGTAGCCGAAGGCGCGCCGGCCGATCGCCATGTCGTGTTCTTCGGCGCAAGCATCGAGCTTGAAAACGTCGACTCGGGCGAAAGCGTGCTTTATCGCATCGTCGGCCCGGACGAGACCGACGCAAAGCTAGGCTGGATCAGCATCGATTCGCCGCTCGCCCGCGCTGCGCTGAAAAAGCGTGTGGACGACGAGTTCGATGCCGAACTGCCCGGCGGCCGTACGCGCTTTGCGATCGTCGCTGTCAGCTACTGACTGTCACTGCCCGCGCAGCAAGGCCTGCACTTCGGCCTGGTGCGATTCGACGAAGCGGATGTTCTCCGCGTTGACCCAGGTCTGGTTGAGGTTGCTGGACAGCGCCGGATCGTTACGTGCCTGCACCGCCATGATCGCGTTCATCAGTGCGATGTTGGCAAGCATGAACTCGCGCGGGGTAAAGCCATACTTCTTCACCAGCGCCGGAATGCGCGGATCGGCCGCCATGGCCTGATTGGCCAGGTCATCAAGGCTGTGCACCTTGGTGGCATCCGGTGCGGCCTGTGGCGGAATGCCGGTGGCGCGGGCTTCGCGCGTCGCCGCGGCAAGACGCCCGAACACGTCGTCATTGAGCAAGAATTGCTTGATCTGCTGCTTGTCCGCCTGCGGCAGGCCCGGTGGAAGCGCCTGCGCGTGCGCCAGCGGCACCGCGCCCAGCATCAGGACAAGCATGGCTACGCGGCACGCGAGAAGAGCACGTTCAAAAGCAGGCATCGGGAATCTCCAGCAAAGGCGTCACCCTAACATCGGGTGCTTGAATGACACCTCATTTGCGCAGAAGTTGCTTGATATCCGCCTGGTAGCTGGCATCGATCTGGTTGAGCCGCGCCTTCTTCGCCTGCTCGTTCACCCAGCGCCCGTGCTCGGCCTGTTCGCGCATAAGGCGGTACTCCAAGTCGATGAAGGGCTGCAGTACCTTGTTGTCCGCCGGTGCAAAGCCGGCAAGGTCAGGGATCCGCGCCAGATTCGCCCGCTCGCGCTCACCTGCTGTGCCGGGCGCGTGCCCGTAGTTGTGCATGAAGTCGACCAGTTGTCGACGCAGCGGCTCGGCCATGCCGTCGCGCACAACCAGCACGCCAGAGGGAATCAGCGTGGATCGCCAGATCACGCGTAGTTGGGCTGCTTCCGCGGGAAAGTTGTGCCGGAACAGGTCGAGGTCGGGATTGTTGCACGTGGCCACGTCCACCTCGCCATTGCTCACGGCCAAAGCGTTGTTCTGGTGGTTGCCCACGCGCACGCTGGCGAAGAACGTATCGGAATTGAGTCCATTGGGCGCGAAGACCTCGGCCTCTGGCGCGACATAGCCCGTCACCGACAGCGTTTCACCCCGCGCATAACGCCAATGTCCCGGCTGGGCGAGCAGATCCTTGAGCGAGCCGATGGGACTGTTTGCCCGAACGATCAGCATGGCGACGTTGCCCTTCGCACCATCGTTGCGTACGAATTGCGCCACCACGCTCATCTGTTGGCGCTTCACCGCTTCGATCGCGAGGCGTCCCGACAGGAAGGCCACGTCCACACGCTGCTCGCCAATGGCGCCAGAGAGGCCCGCATAGCTGCTGACCGACACGGTCGTGACGGGGTGCCCTAGCCTGCGTTCCAGATCGTCCAGTATCGGCCGCCATTGCTCGCGAGATTCCGCGGCGCTGCCGATGGGAAGGATGCCGAAGCGGATCGCGGAATCGGCAAGCGGTGGTACCGCGTCGCCTGCATGGATCGATGCGAAAGGCACGAGCAGGCAGGCCAGCCATGCCGCCCGGAGCCAGCCAGCACGCATCCGCCCACAGCGCTCCCGACAAGCCATTGCCATGCCCGCTCCCCAGCGCTCCGCTGCCATCCTTGTAGCGCGATTGGAAAGCGGCCGCAATTTGTCACACGGACAAGAACGGTAAAAGTTCAGCGCAAAATCGGCAAAGGATAGGTACGTCCCTCGCGACGCGGCTGGTAACACGCGGCGTGCCGATGAAACGTTTCCATGCCGCTCTCAGGGTGCCAGCCCGGCAGGCCGGATAGCGGCAAGGGCCGCAAATCCAGGGGATCGCACAACAATTCCCCTGCCTCGATGCCCTGCGCGCAGACGGTGATCGCGTCGGCTGCGTCATCGGTAGCCACGTAGGCCAGCGCCTTCCCTACCAGGAGCTTGCCCGGCGTCAGCGCATGTTCCAGCAAGGCATGGCCGAACAGATGGACAGTCGCGCGACCGTCCTGCCAAGCCGCTCGTTCTTGCCAGAACAGCGCGTACCAATCGTGTGCTTCCCACCGTTCGAGCAGCCTGTGATCGCGCAGGATCACGATGACGCCAGCCTCGTCGAAGTGCGTCAAGGCGTACTGGGCTCGCGAACGCTCCCGCGTACCCATCACCGCAATGTCGGCCATTTGCCGCGCATTCAACGCGCGCTTGAGCATCGGATAGCGCAACCATGCCATCGCGTTGAACAAGTCATGCCAATTCGTTTCGCGCGTGGCGATCTCGCCCCGTTCGGCGATGCGTTGTTCGTAGTGCAGCCCGTCGTCCAGCAGTTCCTTCGTCTGCGCGACAAACCGCTCACGCTGGCCCGAGGGCCAGAAGGCATTGAGTTCGGCGATGGATGGCCAATGTTCGCCCTGCATCCAGGCGGCGTATTCGCTCCAGCCCTGCAACGGCCAGCGCGCAAACACTGCAGGATCAACGCTGTCGCGAGGCGGCGCGATGTAGCGCATCACGCCACCTTTGGATCAACCAGCCAGGCGCGCGTGCAGGTCGTGTTCGTCGGCGTCTTCGATCACCACGTCCACGAACTGACCCGGCTTGAGCAACTGACCGTTGGCGATGTGCACCACGCCGTCGATTTCCGGTGCATCGGCGGCCGAACGCGCCACGGCTCCGTTGGCGCTGGCCTCGTCCACCAGCACCTTCATGGTGCGGCCGATCTTGCGCTGCAGCTTGGCGGCCGAGATCTCCGCCTGCACCGCCATGAACTGCTCGAGGCGGTCTTCCTTCAATTCTTCCGACACGGCACCCGGTAGTTCGTTGGCCTTGGCGCCGTCCACCGGCGAATAGGCGAACGCACCCACGCGGTCGAGCTCAGCCTCGCGCAGGAAGTCGAGCAACTCCTCGAACTCGGCATCGGTCTCGCCCGGGAAACCGACGATGAAGGTGCTGCGAATGGTGAGGTCGGGCACCACCTTGCGCCAGTTGCGGATGCGCTCCAGCGTCTTGTCGATGTTGCCCGGACGCTTCATCAGCTTGAGGATGCGCGGACTGGCGTGCTGGAACGGGATGTCGAGGTAAGGAAGGATCTTGCCCTCCGCCATCAACGGCATCACTTCGTCCACGTGCGGATACGGGTAGACGTAGTGCAGGCGCGTCCACACGCCGAGTTCGGAGAGGCCGTCGCACAGTTCCGTCATGCGTGTGCGGTAGCTCTTGTCGCGCCACTGGCGTTCGGCGTACTTCACGTCCACGCCGTAGGCACTGGTGTCCTGCGAGATCACCAGCAATTCCTTCACGCCGCCCTTCACCAGGCGCTCGGCCTCCATCAGCACCTCGTCGACCGGGCGCGACACCAGATCGCCACGCATCGACGGAATGATGCAGAAGCTGCAGCGGTGGTTGCAGCCCTCGGAAATCTTGAGATACGCGTAGTGCTTCGGCGTCAGCTTGATGCCGGTATCGGGAATGATGTCCAGCAGCGGATTGCGCCGCGGCGGCAGTGCCGAGTGCACCGCGTTCATCACGCTGGCGTAGTCCTGCGGGCCCGTGATGGCGAGCACGTCCGGATAGGCTTCGCGGATCAGCTCCGAGCGCTTGCCCAGGCAGCCGGTGACGATCACCTTGCCGTTCTCGTGCAGCGCCTCGCCGATGGCGTCCAGCGATTCCTGCACGGCAGCGTCGATGAAGCCGCAGGTGTTCACCACCACCGCATCGGCCGCGCCGTAGCTGGGCACGATCTCGTAACCCTCGACCTTCAGCTGGGTAAGGATGCGCTCGGAATCGACCAGGGCCTTGGGGCAGCCGAGCGAAACAAAGCCGACCTTGGGCGTAGTTTCAACACTAGTCTTTGATTCTAAAGAATTCTTCACTGGATCACCGGTTCTCGCAGGGAACTGGGTACCCTGGCTGACGAAACCAATGATTTTACCTTGCGGAACGGCCCGCCGTCCGAAAAACCTCTCGCTGCCGGTTCTGGGCAGCTCGCGCCGCTTCCGCCCGCCATGGGGCGGAAGCGGCCCTTGGGCAAGCCCAATGGGGGCGGTAGAGCGAGCCCGAGCCTCAACGGTCGCCTTTCAATCTCACCCGTCGATAGACCTCAACCGTGATTTCAACTCCACCGCAAAGATAGGGCCCCACGCCTCCCCGAGGTCAGCGAGCTCAGCATGGATTGGAGTTATCCCTTGGGCGGCGCCGCGGGCCGGCACGGCAGGAACGCCATCGAGCCGCAGGCAGGTTCCGGGCCGCCGACCTCCGCGTCCGGAAGCACCGGAACGACAATCTTCGACGGATACGTCTGCGAGGAGTAGACGCTGTTGTACCCAGGCAGGTTCAACGGCTGCACGCCCCAGTCCGGCTGCGGGATCGGCGATGGCGAGCTCACCATCACCTGCAATTTATGGCCCTTTCGCAGGACGGCGCCGACGGGCGGAAGTGAGAGATTGAGTTCGTAGACCGTACCCGGAACCAGTGGCGCCAGCTTGTCGAAGTCGCGATAGACGAACTGCGGTGTGCTCTTCGTCTTATCCGTTTCCCGCATGGACGCACGAAGGAATCTGCGCTGGAGATACTGCACATCGCCGTTGGGATAGACGTCATGCAGTGACACCACAAAGTCCGTGTCCGTATTGTCCGATGACACGAAGAGATGCACCTGTATGGCACCAAGAATGGTCAGGTCTTTCGACAAGGGCGCACTGGTCCAAGCCAGGCTTCCGGTGGGATCCGGCGCGAGGGAAAACTGGGCGTTGCTCCCAACCAGTTCGGTACCCGGACCAAAGACGTAGCGCCGAGCCTTGCCATCGCCCTTTTTTTCAGCATCGTCACCCGTGAGCGATCCGTCCGCGTTCAAGTGGAATGTCTGATCTTGCACGCCCGGGGCCGGCCAATCTGCGTAGTGTGTTTCCCACGCTGCCACGGGTGGCATCTTGCCGCTCAGTTCCCAGTAAACCGTTACCTTCGGCTGCTTTTCAGCGCCATTGTTCACGCCCTTCACCCAGTGGTCCATCCACTTGACCAGTGAGTCCTGGAAGGCACTCTGCATATAGGTCCAACCGTGACCGCCGGGAGAGAGCGCCATCCACTTTGGTGCCTTGAGGCGCGCATACATCTGCGTGGCGCCATTCACCGACGTCTCGTTGTCCTGCCAGCTTTGCGAGATAAACGTGGGCACCTCAACTTTGTCCACGTAGTCGGCAAGCGACCGTTCTTTCCACCACGCATCGAACTGCGGATGATTGATGCTCTGCTCCACCAAGGACGGCGCGGAGTGATCAGCCATGTTGACCGGGCACTCCCGGTCGCCCCACGCCATGCGAGCCTTGGCTCCGGCTGCTGCGATCCCTGGTTGAAGGAGCAGGCTCCAGCGGGAAGCAAAGCCGACGTTGTACATACCGCCTGGCCAAACAATATCGTCGTACGTACTCATGGTGATCGCGGAAGGCGATATGGCGCGCAGCCACTTGGGGTGCTGCGCGGCGACCAGGAGCTGTGTATGCCCAGGATATGAACCACCGATCATGCCGATCCGGCGATTGCTCCAGGACTGATGCCCGATCCAGTCAATGATGTCGGCCCCATCGGGCCCCTCATGCGGCCCGAACAAGTCATGCTGCCCCTGGGAGCACCCCGTGCCCCGCACGTTCGCTGTAACGACGGCGTAGCCCGCTTTCAGCCAGCGCTTGTCCGGCGGACTCCCCCCACCCAAGTACGGCTCATACTGAAGAACCGTGGGAAACCTGCCCTGAGCTGCCGGGAGATAGACCACGTAGGCGAGGCGGGTTCCATCGCGGGTCGGCAAGTAGCCGAACTGTCGCGAATACTCCGATTTGGCCGCCCCCGCAGGCGGGGCATCCGCTGCCACTACGCATGTTCCGGCCATCAACAAGGAAAAGATCAGTATCCCCTTCACGCCAACGTGTGCGCCCATCCGATCCCCCGAATTCGATTTCAACAGATGATGTTTATTTCAACACGATGTTGATTGATCATTTATCCACGATACCGTCAAGACTCTGTCATCCATAGGCGGCCTCCCGCACGGGGAGAATATTGCTTCGTCCTGCCGCCCGGCCTCTACGCCCGCCACAGACTGGGCTTAGCGCAGATCGCCATGAACGCGCTCGATCTCCATGGCTTGCGCAGCTTTGCTCAACCAGTGCGGCTTGGCAAAGGCCAGTACCGGTTCTAAATCATGGGAAGAAATGCGTGGCAGGCGGCGCGGTATAGATGCGGTGCACCAAGGTCATCCCAGGCTGACGAAACCGACTTGGGGCGAGAGCTGCGTCATGGCGTGTGGAACGCAACCATGTGGAGAACAGATCACCATATCTCAGCACGGGCCCATCTCTGAGCGGCTAGAATTTGGCTTTGCCGCCGGGGAGAACGTGCCATGGGCCAGACCATCAATCTCAACACCACGCGGATGCAATGCATCAGCGCCTACCTGGCCCAACCTGCGGGGACACCCAAGGGCGGCATCGTGGTGATCCAGGAGATCTTCGGCGTCAACGACCATATCCGACACGTCACCGACGGCTTCGCCGAGGCGGGTTACACGGCTATCGCCCCCTGCTTCTTCGATCACCTGGAGACCGGTGTGGAGCTGGGTTACAACGAGGAAGGCTACAAGCAGGGGCGCGAGCTCATCATCGAACTGGGCATGGACCGGGCCTTGGAGGACGTCGCCAGCGCCGCCGAAGCCATTTCGTCCTCGGGACGCATCGGCGCCGTTGGTTACTGCTGGGGTGGCACGGTCGCCCTGCTCGCCGCGCTGCGCCTGGGTATGCCGTCCGTCAGTTACTACGGCGCGCGCAACGTCCCTTTCCTGGGTGAAAAGCCGAAGGCGCCGGTGATGTTCCACTTCGGCGAAAAGGACAAGTCCATTCCACCGGAGATGATCCAGAAGCATCGCGAGATGCTCCCGCAGATGGCGTTGTTCACCTACCCCGCCGACCATGCCTTCAATCGCGACGTCGGAGCGCAGTACGACGAGGCGAGTGCGAAGCTGGCCTATCAACGCACGCTGGCGTTCTTCGACAAACATCTGGCGCAGGGCGCATGAGCGAGACAACGTTTGCGCTTGATCCGCGACTGCAGAACGACACCCGCCGCGCCGCCTCGCTGGAGCTGTGCGATGTGCTGCTGATGAATGATGCACGCTTCCCGTGGCTTGTGCTGGTGCCGCGCAAACCGGGCATGGTGGAGATCTGCGACCTGACGCCGGACGATCAGGCGCTGCTGTGGCAGGAAGTGACGCGCGCATCGCATGCGCTCCGCTCGATCGAACCGTTCGACAAACTCAACCTGGGCGCGCTCGGCAACATGGTGCGCCAGCTGCACGTGCATGTAGTGGGCCGTCGCGAAGGAGATGCCGCATGGCCCGGCCCCGTCTGGGGCAGCGGCGCGGCGGTGCCTTATGGCGACGAGGTCCTGGCATCCATGCTTCGGACAGTCCACGCAGCCATCGCCTGACATCCACCAACGCATAAAAAAAGCCCGCGGCATCCGCGGGCTTTTTTTTCGTGTCGCCAGTCAGCTTACATATGCTGCTGCGGCGGCGGTGCCTCGGCCTTCACCGGCGCCTTGTAATCTTCCAGATCACGCGCCTTGGTGTCGACCACGCTGATCTTCTTCAGCGTGCCGCCGTCGTCGTAGTACACCGTGAAGCCGTAGTCGATCTGCAGACGCGCCATGTACTGCAGGTGCTGCTTGCGAACCTTGGAGTCATCGCTGGGCTCGAGCAGGACCGTCTTGGGCAGCTTGCCCGTGTCCTTGAGGTAGGCGAAATGGCTACCGGTGTCCAGCGCCGACAGCACGGCGCCGTCCACGATGAACTGGCCGTTCTTGTAGGCCTGGATCACCGCATCGAACTGGCTCTTCATGTCCGCGGTATGCACTTGATCCTTGGCGGCGCCACGGTGGCAACCGGCCAGCACCAGCATGCTGCCCAGCAAGATGGCTGCACCCGCGCGGGTCAGCAGCGTGGAAAAACGGGTCATGCGGGATCTCCTGCAATGCATCGAAGTGAACATAGTGAGTTTAGCGCCGCCCCGGCGCCTTGCATGGAGCCTGGACGGCAACCATTCAGGTGAACGCCGCAGGCGCGGTTCAGGTACGCGGCAAGGTGACGCCTTGCTGCCCTTGGTACTTGCCGCCGCGATCCCTATAGCTGGTCTCGCATTCCTCATCGGATTCGAGGAACAGCATCTGAGCCACGCCTTCGTTGGCGTAGATTTTCGCCGGCAGCGGCGTGGTGTTGGAGAACTCCAGCGTGACGTGGCCTTCCCACTCCGGCTCCAGCGGCGTCACGTTGACGATGATGCCGCAACGCGCATACGTGCTCTTGCCCAGGCAGATGGTGAGTACCTTGCGCGGGATGCGGAAGTACTCGACGGTCCGCGCCAGCGCGAACGAATTGGGTGGAATGATGCAGACGTCCGCTTCCACGTCGACAAAGCTGGAGGGGTCGAACGCCTTGGGGTCGACGATGGTGGAGTTGATGTTGGTGAAGATCTTGAACTCGCGCGCACAACGTACGTCGTAGCCGTAGCTCGACGTGCCATACGACACCAGTTTGGTGTTGTCGCGCGTCTTGACCTGGCCCGGCTCGAACGGCTCGATCATGCCGTGCTGCTCGGCCATGCGGCGGATCCACTTGTCGGATTTGATGCTCACTCGAACTCCCGGAGGGGGTGTGTCGCGCCGGATGGCGTAAAGGTGGGGAAAATAGCGGAAATGGAGGGGGGGCTGCCAGTCTGGGGTGGATGAGACGGTGGCTTTGCCTCATTTGGGGACGGGTTTTGGCCGCCGCTGGCTCGGTTTTGGGCGCGTCATCGCGGCGGTACGGCGATCTGGGCGGCCCGCGGCGAGGCGCTGGTTTTGCTCCTTCTCCCTGACGGGGCGCGTGGGGAAGTGGTCATCGACAGCCCCGCGACTTATGAGGGCAAGGAGTGGGCTGGGGTGTAAAGGTCTGGAGCCCACATCAGCGCTGCATTCTTTAGCCGTCACCCGTGCGGACTTTAGCCGTCACCCCAGCGAAGGCAGGGGTCCAGTGACTTTGCTCTTGGCTTTTGGTTGTGGCGATACGGCGACCTGGCTCGTTGCGACCCGAAGGTAGTCCCTGTGGGACGGCGGGCTTCCGACCCCCTCCCGGAGGCCGGGTCACTTTTCTTTGCTTGCCCAAAGAAAAGTAACCACCGAGATGGTGGCAATGCCAAAAGAAAGGGCACCCCCACTTGGCGCTGGCCGGCTCTGCCGGCCAGTTCGTGAGGGGCGGCCAGGCTTTTCGACGGGGCTCCTGCCCCGGCGAAAAGGAATCGGCATCCGTGCCGATTCCCCTGCGGGCCTGATCGTCCACCCCTCACCGCCGCGCAAGGGGGCCCGAAGGGCAAAAGCCAGAGCGCACGGCTCGTGCAGCGGAGCTGCACATCGCGCCGCGCTATAGCGCGGCATGTGTGAACACGCTGCCTCGCCGTTCCGAATTTCGCAGGGTTCGCTTTAAGCCCTCTTGGCGACGGCGCGTTGCGGTGTAGCCGTCGTGTGTAGGCGTTACGCCTGTCGCAATCAGGGATCCGGAACCTTCAGCGCTTGTATCCCACGCTATGCAGAGCACCTCAGCGCTTCGGCGCGTTGCGGTGTAGCCATACCGTGTGTCGGATGGATCGCCCGGTGCCGAATACCTCGAACTCCAAGGCTCGTATTCAACACGGTGCTACCGGAGCTCTAAAGGCCATTTTCTTTGGGTTACTTTTCTTTTGGGCCAGCAAAAGAAAAGTGACTCGGCCTTCGGCAGAAGGTCGAAACGCCCGCTGCGCAGGCGGCCAGATCGCGGCGACGCGCGAGACCGAAGGCCCAGAGCAAAGGCCACGAGCAAAGTCACTGGATGACCAGCCCTTCGGCTGTTGAAAAGCGCCTCCTGCCTTCGCAGGGATGACGGTGTCTATGAAAAGGTGAGGTGAATCCCCCACCAATTTCCCTTTTATCGGGGCTCCCCCCCCCAACCCTCTCCCCCCTCAAAGCCGCAGCCCTCCATGACTACCCCTCTCCAACGGAGAGAGAGACGCGCACAACCAGCGAACACCGGTTACGGCGTCCCCTGCACCATGATCTTCCCAAGACCAAGCGACTTATTCCGCGGCATCCGCGACAACCTTCCCGCCGCATTCCGCGCAATCTCCCGATAACGCGCCGCCAGATCAGACTCAGGTATCGCCACCACCGTCGGAGTCCCCCCATCCGCCTGTTCGCGGATGCGAATATCCAGCGGCAACGAACCCAGATACGGCACGTTGTACTGCTCGGCCATGCGTGCGCCACCGCCTTCGCCAAAGATGTGCTCTTCGTGCCCGCAGTTGGAACACACGTGCGTGGCCATGTTCTCCACCACGCCCAGCACCGGCACCTCGACCTTCTCGAACATCTTCAGCGCCTTGCGTGCATCCAGCAGCGCGATGTCCTGCGGCGTGGTGACGATCACCGCACCCGATACCGGCACCTTCTGCGACAGGGTGAGCTGGATATCGCCCGTGCCCGGCGGCAGGTCGATGATGAGGTAGTCGAGCTGTTCCCAGCGACTGTCGTTCAACAGCTGCATCATGGCCTGAGTGACCATCGGGCCGCGCCAGATCATCGGTGTCTCCTCCTCGATGAGGAAGCCGATGGACATGGCCTGCAGGCCGTGTGCTTCCAGCGGGATGATGGTCTTGCCGTCCGGCGATTGCGGCTTGCCGCTGATGCCGAGCATGCGCGGCTGGCTGGGGCCATAGATGTCAGCGTCGAGCACGCCGACCTTGGCGCCTTCGGCGGCCAGTGCCAGCGCCAGATTGGCGGATACCGTGGACTTGCCCACGCCGCCCTTGCCCGACGCCACCACGATGATGTTCTTCACGCCCGGCAGCGGAGCCAGCGTGCCCTGCACCTTGTGCGCGTGGACGCGCGTGCCGACCGACACGGAGGCACTGGCGATGGCCGGGTCGGCCTCCAGCGCGTGTCTGGCGGCGGCGGCAAGCGCGTCGGCAGCGCCCTTGGCCGGATAGCCCAGTTGGATGTCCACCGAGACGCGATCGCCATCCACGCCCACGGCGCGCACGGCATCGGCAAGGGGAGCACCGGTATGGGAATCAATGAGTTCGCCAAGAATGTGGCGGACCAGGGCTTCGCTCGCCTGCGTCATATCGAAATCTACGGCCTGTCAAAGGGATTACTCATTATGCCAGTCCGACCACGGAGACCGCCTGCGGCGCTTTCGCATTGCAGCTTGACGCCTTCGCGCAAGGTCGGTCAGGCTCCTGAACATACGCTTTCGTACGGGAGGATCGTCCATGAAGTCACTGCTCCGCACCGCCGTCACTGCCGCCCTGCTGCTGGGCGTCGGCGCCGCATTCGCCGCCGAGGTCACCCCGGTGGGCACCTGGAAGACCATCGACGATGAGACGGGCAAGCCCAAGTCCATCGTGAAGATCACCGACGAAAGCGGCGAGCTGAAGGCGACCGTGCTTGAGGTGCTGCAGTCGGACGAAGGCCTGCATCCGATCTGCAAGAACTGCGATGGTGAGCGCAAGGACAAGCCGATCGAAGGCATGAACATCATGTGGGGCGTGCACAAGGACGGCGACACCGTCTGGGACGGCGGCAAGATTCTCGATCCCAAGACCGGCAAGATCTACAAGGTGAAGCTGCAGCCCAGCGAGGATGGCTCCAAGCTCACGGTGCGCGGCTATATCGGCTTCTCGTTGCTCGGTCGCAGCCAGGAGTGGCAGCGCCAGCCGTAAGTCAGGTCACTCTCAGTGTAGGAGCGCACGGGTGCGCTCCTACAAGAGGCATTGAAGCTCAGTCGGCCGTCGCCTCGGCCCTGTGCACCGCCACGCCCTTCGCTGTAAAGGCCGCACGCGTGGCCTTGTCCGCCGAATGCTCCACCACCAGGTGCTGCACGCGCGCCAGCTCGGCCACCTGATGTGCCGCCACCGCACCCAGCTTGTCGTCAGTCGCCACGACGACGGTTTCATCGCTCGCCTCGATCATCGCGCGCTTGAACAGCGATTCCTCGCTGTCGAATCCCCAAAGGCCATGCGCGGCATCGATGGCGCAGGCGCCGGGGAAACACAGGTCCGCACGAACCCGGCGCACCTGATCCACCGCCTGTGCCCCCGTAGCGCCGCCGATGGCGGTATCGATGCGCCCGCCGATGAGCAGCACGTCGAAACCCTCCCGGTCGAGCAACACCTGGGCAATGTGTGGCGCGTTGGTGATGACGGTGAGTCGTGCATCACGTGGCAGCGCAGCGGCGATCGCCGCATTGGTGCTGCCTGCATCGATCAACAACGTCTGACCGGCATGCACCAGGCTCGCCGCCTTGCGCGCGAGCGCTTCCTTGCGGGCGGAGTGCTCGCTCCGTCGCTGCTTCAGCGGCGTCAGCGTGACCGCCGGCAGCAACGCGCCACCGTAGACGCGCTTGCACAACCCCAACGCCGCTAGTTCACGCAGGTCACGGCGAATGGAGTCCTCGGAGACCTCGAAGGCCTGCGCCAGCTCCGCTGCCACCACGCGCCCCTCGGCGCGGAGTCGTTCGAGAATGCGTTGCTGCCGCTCTTCCGGAAGCGCACTGCTGTCGACCGTGGGCGTCTTAACCATGGAATGCCTCGTGTGCCGGTGCTTCAAGCAGTTTCAAGTCAGTGAGACGCTGGCATAGCCCATCTGCGCCACGGAACCACCAGCCATGCATGCCCAGCGCTTCTGCCGCAGCGACATTGCGCGTCGAGTCGTCAATGTACAGCGCTCGCGATGGATCGACGTTGTAGCGCTCCAGCAAGCGCTGGTAAATGCGTGGATCGGGTTTGATCAGGCGTTCTTCGCCGGAAACGACGATGCCTTCGAACCATTGCAGGAAAGGAAACCGCTGCCGCGCAATGGGGAACGTCTCCTGCGACCAGTTGGTCAACGCCAGCAAACGGACGCCGCGCGCGCGAAGTTCGCCCAGCAGCGCGACGCTTTCCTCCATCGCGCCGACCAGGGTTTCTTCCCAGCGCAGGTGATAGGCGTCGATAAGGTCGGCGTGCTCGGGGAACCGTGCGCGCAACAGTGCCGTCGCCTCCGTCCACGGGCGCCCCGCATCCTGCTGTTCGTTCCACTCGCTATTGCAGACCTCGCGCAGGAACCACTCCATTCGCGCTTCATCCGGAATCAGTTGCCTATAGAGACGGCGGGGATCCCAGCCAATCAGCACGTTGCCCAGATCGAAGATCACGGTGTCGACTTGCTTGTTCATGGCTTCACGATCCTTGCCGAAAGTCCAACCAGCACCAACAGCCCGGCGACGCCGGCAAAGGCCATCGGGAGGCTGCTGACATGGGCGACGAAACCGATCAGTGCAGGTCCGCTGAGCAGGCCTGCATAACCTAGCGTGGTCGCCGTGGCGATCGCGATGGCGGGCGGTGTGCCGGGCAAGCGTCCCGCCGCGCTGAACATCACCGGCACGATGTTCGATGCGCCCAGGCCGATGAGCACGAAACCCGCCAGCGACGCCGCTGCGCCAGGCACGCCGGACACCAGCAGGAAACCCGCGGCTGCCAGCGCCGCACCGATGCGTACCGCCCAGTCCGGTCCGTAGCGACCGACGAAGCGATCTCCGGTGAGGCGCCCCAGCGCCATCGCTACCGAGAAGAACGCGTAGCCGAACCCGGCTGACGCGGGAGCAACCCCGCGGAAGTCGCGCAGGAACACCGCGCTCCAGTCCAGCATCGCGCCCTCAGCCAGGAAGCTCACGAAACACAGCAGGCCGAGTAGCCACGCCAGCGCATGCGGCATACCGAGCGGCGCCTTGGTCGACTCACTGGCGGATGGCGCATCGTCCAGCAAATCGCCGCGCAGCCAGATCACCGTTGCCACCAGCAAGGCGGCGATGGCGCTCGCGGCGAAGGCGAGCGGCACGCCCGCCGCCAGCAGGCCACTCATCACCGCCGCCCCCGTAATGCCGCCCAGACTGAACAGGCCATGGAATCCCGACATCAGCCGGCCGCCATCGAGACGCTCGACGTCCACGGCGTGGGCGTTCATCGCCACGTCCACGGCGCCCAGCATCACGCCGAAATAAAACAGCGCAGCGACCAGCGCGGTGATGCTCGACACCATGGCCAGCGCCGGCAGCGCCGCGCACATCAACAGGCCGGAGACAACGATCACCGTGCGGTTGCCCAGCTTGTGCGCCAACCAGCCGACGAACGGCATGGACAACATCGAGCCACCGCCAAACGCCAATAGCGCGAGGCCAAGCTGGGCATCGTCCAGCCCGAGCCGCGCTTTTGCATAAGGCACCATGGGCGCCCATGCTGACATGCCGATGCCCGACACCAGGAAAATCAGGCGCGTCGCCCGCCTGGCCGCCGGAAGCGTCGAGGCGGAGGATGCGCGTAAAGTGTCGGTACTGGCGTCCACGGAGCCTCCTTCGGCAAAACGGGTATAAATGTATTGAAACGTGCATAAACGTGCAATACCCGCCATCCGGGCCAAGCCACGGTATCGCCGCCCACATGACATCGTTGCCGTTTGCCCGGCAGTGCCCCGACAAGGAACGTCCCGCATGACCACCGTCTTTACCCACGCCATCGTGCCCCTGATGCTCGGCGCAGCCGCCGGTCGCAAACGCATCAGCACGCCCCTGCTAGTGGCGGGTGCAGTCGCCGCCATGCTTCCCGACCTGGATGTGCTCGCCTTTTATTTGCACATTCCCTATGCGAACGCATTCGGCCATCGCGGCGCCACGCACTCGATAGCGTTCGCCGTGGCGCTGGGGCTGCTGGCCGCATGGAGACATCGGCGGCTCGACAGCACGCCTCAACGGGCGGGATGGTTCGTGGGTCTGGCCGCGCTTTCCCATCCCCTGCTGGATGCCTGCACCAACGGTGGACTCGGCGTGGCCCTCTGGTGGCCTTTCAGCGATGCACGTTGGTTTGCGCCGTTCCATCCCATTGCCGTGTCGCCCATTGGTGCGCGCTTCTTCAGCGAGCGCGGCTGGCATGTGATTGCTTCGGAAGCATGCTGGGTCTGGTTGCCCGTGGCGATGCTCGCCACCTGCCTCCTGATCGTACGGCGGGCGTCCATACGGCCGTGATGGGGAGTCCGTGGCGACGCATGCCATAATGGACAACCCCGCCCAACAAGACCGTTGCCGCCCCATGAGCCGACGCCTCCTCGTCACCAATGCGCTGCCCTATGCCAATGGCCCGCTTCACCTGGGTCACCTGCTGGGCTACATCCAGGCCGACATCTGGGTGCGCGCGCAGCGGATGCAGGGCAACGAGGCCATCTATGTATGCGCTGACGACGCCCACGGCACGCCGATCATGCTGGCCGCCGAAAAGGCCGGACTTTCGCCCGAGGCGTATATCGAAGGCATCCGCATCAGCCACGAGGCCGACTTCGCGGAGTTCGGCGTGGCGTTCGACCATTACCACTCCACGCACTCGGAAGAGAATCGCGAGCTGGCCTCGCTGATCTACACCCGCCTGCGCGACGGTGGCTTCATCGCACGCCGCAGCATCCAGCAGTTGTTCGATCCGGAAAAGGAAATGTTCCTGCCGGATCGCTACATCAAGGGCACCTGCCCCAACTGCAAGACGCCCGACCAGTACGGCGACAACTGCGAGAACTGCGGTGCCACCTACGCGCCCACCGACCTGATCAACCCCTACTCGGTAATGTCCGGCGCCACACCGGTGCTGCGTGATTCGGAGCACTTCTTCTTCGAGCTGGGCAAGTTCGAATCGCTGCTGCGCGACTGGTTCGCCGGCAAGCTCACCGACGGCCAGCCCGTGGCCAACAGCGGCGTGGCGGCCAAGCTGCGCGAATGGCTCGACGGCGGCCTGAAGGATTGGGACATCTCGCGCGATGCGCCCTACTTCGGCTTCCCCATTCCCGACGAGCCTGGCAAGTTCTTCTACGTGTGGCTGGACGCGCCGGTGGGCTACCTCGCCAGCTTCAAGGCGCTGTGCGACCGCACCGACCTGAAGTTCGAGGATTTCCTTAGCGTCGACAGCCGTGCCGAGATGCACCACTTCATCGGCAAGGACATCATCAACTTCCACGGACTGTTCTGGCCGGCGATGCTGCACGGCGCGAACTTCCGCGTGCCGACGGCGCTGCACGTCAACGGCTACCTCACCGTCAACGGCGCGAAAATGTCCAAGTCGCGCGGCACCTTCATCAAGGCGCGCACATACCTTGATTCGGGCCTGCATCCGGAATTCCTGCGCTACTACTTCACCACCATGCTCAGCGACACGCCGGTGGACGTGGACCTTGACCTCAAGACCTTCGAGGAACGCGTCAACTCGCACCTGGTCGGCAAGTGGGTGAACATCGCCAGCCGCACGGCCGGCTTCGTGCACAAGTTCTTCGATGGCCGCCTGGCGCCCGCGTTCAGCGCGGAAGAACAAGACCTGTGGCGCGAACTGCTCTCGCTGTACGGCGATGTGCCCACGCTCTACAACTCGAGCGACTTCGCCGAAGTCTCGCGCCGCTTCGTGACCATGGCCGACATGGTCAACGGCTACATCGCCACCCGCGCACCATGGGCCATGGCCAAGGACGAAACGCTCCGCGACGAACTGCATCAGGTGTGCTCGTTCGCGCTGGCGGCGTTCCGCCTGCTCGCCGGCCTGCTCAAGCCCGTCGTGCCCGCCACGGTGGAAGCCGCCGAGCGCTTCCTCGCCGCGCCGATCACCGGCTTCGACGATGCCCGCGCGGAACTGCACAACCACACGATCAACGCATTCGAGCCCCTGCTCGGCCGCATCGACCCCAAGCAGGTCGAGGCCATGGTGGAGGCGTCCAAGGATTCCTTGGCGCCCGTCGAAAGCAAGCCTGCCCCCAAGAAAGCCAAGGAACCCAGCAAGACCATGACTGAAGCCAGCACCACGCCCGCCACCGACGGCGCCGCCATCATCGGCATCGATGACTTCGCCAAGCTCGACCTGCGCATCGGCAAGGTCACCGCATGCGAGTTCGTCGACGGTTCGGACAAGCTGCTGCGCTTCGAGCTGGATGCCGGTCCGATGGGCACGCGACAGATCTTCTCGGGCATCCGCGCCGCTTATGCCGAGCCGGAAAAGCTCGTCGGCCGCAACGTGGTATTCATCGCCAACCTCGCACCGCGCAAGATGCGCTTCGGCCTGTCCGAGGGCATGATCCTGTCCGCCGGCGACGGCGGCAGCGATCTGTTCCTGCTGGATGCGGACCAGGGCGCGAAGCCGGGCGCCACTGTCCGCTAAGCGCCTCTGCCATGTCGTCGCTGGCCGACCGCATCGACGCCCTGCTCCCGCAGACGCAATGCGAACAATGCGGTTACCACGGCTGCCGCCCCTACGCGGAGGCCATCGCGCGCGGCGAGGCGAAGATCAATCAATGCCCGCCCGGCGGTGCCGCGGGCATTGGCAAACTCGCCGCGCTGCTGGGTGCTCCCGTGTTGCCGCTCGATCCGGAGCACGGTATCGAGAAGCCGCGTACGCTCGCGCGCATCGTCGAGGCCGATTGCATCGGTTGCACCAAATGCATCCAGGCGTGCCCGGTGGATGCCATCGTGGGCGCATCCAAAGTCATGCATACAGTGATGCGAGACGACTGCACCGGCTGTGAGCTGTGCGTTCCTGCCTGCCCGGTGGATTGCATCGTGCTCGAACCCATGCCGCAGGCACAGTTGGATGACCCTACCCATGCCGATGCATCGCGCGCGCATTTCCAGCGTCGCGAAGCACGGTTGGCGCGAGAGAAGGATCGCCGCGAGGCCGAGCTCGCTGCCCGCAAGGCCGAAGTGGCAGCCAGCGCCACACCCACCAATCCGGTGCTCGCCGCGCTGGCGCGAGCGAAAGCCAAACAGCAAGGGTCGCCCTCTTGAAGAAAGCCGACGTCGTCGAGCTGTTCACTCGTTTGCGCGAGCTTGATCCGCATCCCACCACGGAACTCACCTACACCACACCCTTCGAGCTGCTGGTGGCCGTGGTGCTGTCGGCACAGGCCACCGATGTCGGCGTGAACAAGGCAACCAAGAAACTTTTCCCGGTCGCCAATACGCCACAGGCGATCCTTGATCTCGGCGAAGAGAAGCTCAAGCCGTACATCAGCACCATCGGGCTGTTCAATGGCAAGGCCAAGAACGTCATCTCGCTGAGCCGTATCCTGGTTGACCAGTACAGCGGTCAAGTACCGCAAACGCGCGAGGCCCTGGAAGCACTGCCTGGGGTGGGCCGCAAGACGGCGAACGTGGTGCTCAACACGGCCTTCGGTCATCCCACCATCGCCGTGGACACCCACATCTTTCGCGTCTCCAATCGCACCGGTCTCGCACCTGGCAAAGACGTGCGTGCGGTGGAGGACAAGCTGGAGAAAGTGGTGCCGCCGGAATTCAAGCAGGATGCTCATCACTGGTTGATCCTGCATGGCCGCTACGTGTGCAAGGCACGCAAGCCGGACTGTCCGCAATGCGTGATCCGCGACCTGTGTCGCTACAAGGATAAAACGCCGGCCTGAGCACCACGCGCGTTGTCGACAACGTGATGGTTACGTTCGCAACGACTTCGCGCGCTCAACCGGCGTGGCGTGACGATCGACCAGCAACGACTCGATCATCGCAACGCACGCAGCGCGATCGTCACGTCATCACGACGACATCTCGCAGGTGGCGAACAAACGGTTTCCTGCGCAACGACGAAAGCGGCGCGCACATGTACCCGCATACGTGTGTCAGCCGCCCTTGGCCTCCGGTTATGGCGCGTGTCTTCTCTGCGTCACGCATGAGTGGCCTGGATGTCATTCGTGCTTCGCCAAGGTGCAAATCGGCATGACTAGTGGCCTATGCCCCATGGCGAAACGCCCAAAACATCACAAATCCATCAGCGTTTCGCGCAAGTTCATCAAGCTTGGGATGCGCCGCCGACCTATGGTCACACCTCCCCCGGAACACTCCCCCGTCAGGAGACCTCACCATGAAGCGCATGATCCTCACCTCAGTCGTGGCTGCTGTTGGACTCGCTTGCATCGGGCAGGCGCAAGCCACCGTCGAAACCTATACCGTTGACCTCAACGGCTATGCCGTCATTGGATTCGTGGGAAGTACCTCGGCTGACTACGCCCGCGCGCAGCAGCAGGCGAAGAGCTGGGAGCTGCAACGGCACCTGATGCTCAAGCCGCAGTCGATCAAGGCGGTGGCCATTGACCAGTCAGAGGGCGTTGCCCTCAACGATGCCCAGATGCGCGATGCCATCGTGAAGGCCGCTTTGGCAAAGACGCCCTGAACACACTCCATTCACACTTTCGACGGCGCCTTGCATGGGCGCTGAAACAGGAAGGAAGACGGCAGGCGAGCAGGCCTGCCGTTTTTCTTTTTGTGCACGACGGATTGACGCCTACCGGCTCACTTGCCAACGTGACACCCCGGGGGCGCCTCCACCAAGAGCGGCCCCGCGGACTCTCCCGAGCCAACCCGCCCCTGACGAGGAGGGAAAAGATCCACAAAAGGTAGCTTGTGGATGATGCCGAGCGGGAGCGGCACGAGCCGCACCTTCGCCGGGACGGGCACGGGTGTTTGGAGCCTCTGTGATCACCTCGTGGTCCGCGTCATCACTCGATCGTGTACGGACATACACTCTCCTTTGGTCCGCGGGCAAACAGCTTCCGGCGTGGGCCACCAGGAGATCACAAAGGCTCAAAGCATGCATATTCTGCTGGTGGAAGACGACGCCGAACTGGGTGGAGCCATCAAGCACGCGCTGGAGCACCAGTCCTACGCCGTGACCTGGCTGCGCGACGGACGCGAAGCCATGGAGGCGCTGCGCGGCGACCCGGTGGATCTGGTGCTGCTCGACCTTGGCCTGCCCGGCAAGGACGGCCTGGAAGTGCTGGCCGAAGCCCGGCGCGCCGGCGTCAAAACACCCGTGCTGGTGATGACGGCCCGCGATGCGCTGGAAATGCGCATCCGTGGGCTGGATCTAGGCGCGGACGACTATCTGGTCAAGCCGTTCCACCTCGGCGAGCTGGCCGCGCGCATTCGCTCACTCACCCGGCGCACCCAGGGCCTGGCCGACAATCTGGTCGAAGTGGGCGGCCTGCGCCTCAACCTGGCCACGGCCGAGGTCGAATTCCGTGGCGAGCGCGTCTCCCTTACGCGCCGCGAATTCGCGCTGCTCCGCGTGCTCATGGAGCGTGCTGGCCGTATCGTGCGCCGCGAAACGCTGGAGAATTCCGTCTACGGACTCGACACCATCGTCGAGCGCAACGCCATCGAAGTGCAGGTGCACTGGCTGCGCCGCAAGCTGAGCCCCGAGGTGATCCACACGGTGCGCGGCATCGGCTACATGATTCCACGCGAGCCGCAATGACGCCGATGAGAACCAGCACCCGCCCGGCCAGCCTTCGTACCCGCCTGACCTGGCTGATCATCGCCGTGATGGTGGCCGTGCTGATTCCATTGGGCTGGATCAGCTACCGTCGCGAGCTGCGGGAAATGAACGAGCTGCTCGACGGCCGACTGGCCCAGGCGGGCCGCACGCTTGGCACCCTGATCGCCCATGGCGAACTGCCGCTGCGCGATGCCGACTTGCCCGCCATCCCGCAGAACGCAGACAGGCACGGCCATGGCGTGGTGGTGTCCGTCCATCCGCACAACTACGAACCCGAAGTCGGTTTCCAGGCTTACGATCCAAACGGCGACCTGATCGCCGCAACATCCAATTTCGCCGACCTGCCGCCACCCACCGCGGAAGAGCGTGGCTTCCGCAACATCCAGCGTGGCGGACGCCAGTGGCGCACCTTCACCTTGCAGAATCGCGCCCATCTGGTGATCCGCATCGGCGAACGCTCGGACAACCGCAGCGACATCGCCCGAGGGCTGGTCATCGAGCACACGCTGCCATTGCTCATCGGCCTGCCCTTGCTGGCCTTGCTGGTAAGCCTGGCGGTGAAGCGCGGCCTGCGTCCGGTAGCCGTGCTGACAGACATGCTGGACCGGCGAACGCCCGGCAGCCGCAAACCGATGCCCGCCGAGGTCGCTCCCAGCGAAATCAAACCGCTGATCGTGGCGCTCAACCAGCAGCTCGAACGACTGGAAGATGCGCTGGACCGCGAACATCGCTTCGCCACCGACGTCGCGCACGAACTGCGCACGCCGCTCGCCGCCACCATGATCCATCTCGAAAGCGCGATGATTGCGGACGACCCCACCGAGGTCGAGTTCACCGTGCGTCACGCGCAACAGAGCATGGCGCGCCTTGGGCGCCGCATCGAGCAGATCCTGGCGATGGCACGGCTGGAAGCTGGTGCGGCCTCGCAGCAACGCACCCCGATGGACCTGATACGCATCGCCACCGAGGTGATCGAAGAGCTGGCGCCGTTGATTGTTGAGAAGGACATCGAGGTCAGCCTGACGCACGACGATGACATGGTCGTGGTGCTCGGCCACGAAGTGGCGCTTACCGCCATGTTCCGCAACCTGATCGAAAACGCGCTGCGGTACACGGAGATCGAAGGCCAGGTGGACGTGGCCGTTCGCCGAGAGGGCCAGCAGGCCGTTGTCGATATTCGCGACAACGGCCCGGGCATTCCGGAAGATCGCCGCCAGGCCGTTTTCCAGCGCTTCCACCGCGAAGTGGAAAGCGCCACGCGCGGGTATGGGCTGGGCCTGAGTATCGTGCAGCGTGCGATCGAGCTGCATGAGGCGTCCATCGAGTTGCTGGAATCGCCGCTGGGTCGGGGGTTGTTGGTGCGGATAAGGATGGCGGCTCAGGCGGCGTGAGTCGCGTTGCGCGGGTAGTGTGGAAAGTCACTGGATCCCCGCTTTCGCGGGGATGACGGTGAGGGGGAGTGGGCGTCCCTTGGTGCTTGGATCTACCACGCCTTTTGTTCGTCATCCCCGCGAAAGCGGGGATCCAGTGCCTATGCCCCACCCCTAATGTCCCTTCCCCCCCTGCGTGAACCCTTTTGCCCCCCAAAAGGTTTCCACAAGATTGCGTTGCGATCATGCCGTGTATCGGGCCACCCGCCCCTCATGCATCGACGTCCATGCTAGGTCTTGTCCGAATCGCCCTGTCACGACCGCTGACGTTCATTGTCCTGGCGGTCCTCATACTCATCGCGGGTCCACTCGCCGCCTTCCGTACACCCACCGACATCTTCCCGAACATCGGCATCCCGGTGATCAGCGTGGTGTGGAGCTACAACGGCCTCCCGCCTGATCAGATGTCCGGCCGCGTCGTTTACTACTACGAACGCCAGCTCAGCACCTCGGTCAACAACATCGAGCACATCGAGTCGCAGTCGCTGCCCGGCATGGGCATCGTGAAGATCTTCTTCCAGCCGGGCGTGGACATCCGCACGGCCACGGCGCAGGTCACGTCGATCTCGCAGACGGTGCTCAAACAGATGCCGCCGGGCATCACGCCACCGCTGATCCTCAATTACAACGCCTCCACCGTGCCCATCCTGCAGATGGCGCTGTCGAGCAAGAGCATGTCCGAGTCGAAGATCCTCGACCAGGGCCTGAACGTGATGCGCCCCATGCTCACCTCCGTGCCTGGCGTGGCCGTGCCGACGCCCTACGGCGGTGCCGCGCGCCAGGTCACGCTGGATCTTGATCCGCGTGCGCTGGCCGCCAACGGCCTCTCCGCGCAGGACGTGAGCAACGCGCTGGCAGCGCAGAACCAGATCATCCCCGTGGGCACCGCGAAGATCGGTACTTACGAGTACCACGTGCAGCTCAACAACAGCCCCAACGCCATCGACGAACTGAACCAGTTGCCGGTGAAGACGGTGCACAACGCCACCATCACCCTCGGCGACGTCGCCCATGTGCGCGATGGCGCCGCGCCGCAGACCAACGTGGTGCGCGTGGACGGCAAGCGCGCCGTGTTGATGCCCGCGCTGAAAGTGGGCGAGGCATCCACGCTGGCGGTGGTCTCGGGCATCAAATCGTTGATGCCGCTGGTGCGCGAATCGCTGCCGGACAACCTCAAGGTCACGCTGCTCAGCGATCAGTCGACCTTCGTGAAGGCGGCCATTTCCTCGGTGGCCCGCGAAGGCGTCATCGCGGCGCTGCTGACCTCGGTGATGATCCTGATCTTCCTGGGTAGCTGGCGCTCCACCGTGATCATCGCGGTGTCGATCCCGCTCGCCATTCTTTCGGCCATCGCCCTTCTGTCAGCCACCGGCCAGACGCTCAACGTGATGACGCTGGGCGGCCTGGCGCTGGCCGTGGGCATTCTGGTGGATGACGCCACGGTGACCATCGAGAACATCAACTGGCACCTCGAGCAAGGCAAGAGCGTGCACGACGCCATCATGGACGGCGCCAAGCAGATCGTGACGCCGGCCTTCGTCTCGCTGCTGTGCATCTGCATCGTGTTCGTGCCGATGTTCCTGCTCGACGGCATCGCGGGCTTCCTGTTCCGCCCGATGGCGCTGGCGGTGATCTTCGCGATGGTCTCCTCGTTCGTGCTGTCGCGCACGCTGGTGCCGACACTGGCGATGTACCTGCTCAAGCCCCACCACATCGAAGAAGGTCCCGGCGACCACCCGGAAGACGAGTACCTCAACCATCACGAAGGCGATCAGCCCGTCGCCCGCAAGCGCAGCACCTTTCTGGCGACGATGGTGCGCTTCCAGCAACGCTTCGAGCATCGTTTTGCCCAGGTGCGCGACGTCTATCACGCGACGCTCAGCGTGGCGCTCGTCCATCGCAAGCGCTTCGTCATCGGCTTCCTCGTGTTCGTGCTCGCCTCGTTCGCACTGGTGCCTTTCCTTGGCCGCGACTTCTTCCCCGACGTGGACGCCGGCGCGATCGCCATCCATGTGCGCGCCCCGATGGGCACCCGCGTGGAAGAGACGGCCGCGGAGTTCGACCGCATCGAGAACGCCATCCGCAAGGTCGTTCCCGCCGATCAGCTGGACACGGTGATCGACAACATCGGCCTGCCGTTGTCGGGCGTGAACATGGTCTACAACGCCAGCGGCACCATCGGCCCGCAGGATGGCGACATCCAGGTGGAGCTGAAGGAAGGCCACGCGCCGACCGCTGATTTCGTGCGCGAGCTGCGCGCCAGCCTGCCGCGTGAATTTCCCGGCACCCAGTTCGCCTTCCTGCCGGCGGACATGAGCTCGCAGATTCTCAACTTCGGCGCGCCCGCACCGTTGGACGTCTCCATCGCCGGCCGCGACCTGAAGGCGAACGAGGCCTATGCCACGGAGATCATGAAGCGCCTGCGCGAAGTGCCCGGCATCGCCGACGTCCGCCTGCAGCAGAGCACCAGCTACCCGCAGCTCAACGTGACGGTGAACCGCACGCGCGCCGACATGCTCGGCGTGACCGAACGTGACGTCACCAACACCATGGTGGCGTCGCTCGCCGGCAGTTCGCAGGTGGCGCCGACGTTCTGGCTTAATCCGAAGAACGGTGTGTCCTATCCCATCGTGGCCGCCACGCCGCAGTACAAGATGGACAGCATGTCCGACCTTGCCGGGCTGCCGGTCACGCCGGCCACCAAGGGAGCGAGCCAGGTGCTCGGCGGCCTCGCCACCTTCACGCGCGTGCCCAGCGCGGCGGTGGTGTCGCACTACAACATCATGCCGTCGTTCGACATCTACGCCGCCGTGCAGGATCGCGACCTCGGCGCCGTGGCCGGTGACGTGCAGAAGGTGCTCAACCAGTTCGCCGCTTCTCGCCCGAAAGGCACGCTGGTCAGCCTGCACGGCCAGGTCGGCACCATGAATGAAGCCTTCAGCGGCCTGATCTTCGGCCTGGTTGGCGCCATCGTGCTGATCTACCTGTTGATCGTGGTGAATTTCCAGTCGTGGCTGGATCCGTTCGTGATCATCACTGCCCTGCCCGCTGCGCTGGCCGGCATCGTGTGGATCCTGTTCCTTTCGCACACCACGCTGTCGGTGCCCGCATTGACCGGCGCCATCATGTGCATGGGCGTAGCCACCGCCAACTCCATCCTGGTTGTCAGCTTCTGCCGCGAGCGCCTCGCCGAACACGGTGACGCCGTGAAAGCTGCGCTGGAAGCAGGCTTCACGCGCTTCCGCCCGGTCTGTATGACGGCGCTCGCCATGATCATCGGCATGATGCCCATGGCGCTGACGCAGGAGCAGAACTCCCCGCTGGGCCGCGCCGTGATCGGCGGCCTGCTGTTCGCCACTTTCGCCACCCTGCTCTTCGTGCCGGTGATCTTCAGCATCGTGCATGGCCATGAGCAGGCGCAGCCCCAATCCGATTCCGCTCTTGGAGAACCCGCCCATGTCGCATGACGCCATCGCTGCAGCACCCACGCGAACGCCGAAGTTGGGCAAAGCCGTGCGCATCGGTCTGGCCGTGGCCGTCCTTGCCACCATCGCCGGCATCTCGGTGCGCGCCTACGACTATCACCGCGTAGCGAAGTGGACCGCCGCGCAGGTCACGCCCAGCGTGCAGGTCGTCACGCCGGAAAACAGCGGCGGACTTCAGGGCATGACCCTGCCCGGCCATCTGGACGCATGGATTAGCGCGCCCATCCACGCGCGTGTCGGCGGTTACCTGAAGAGCTGGAGTCGCGATATCGGCAGTCAGGTCGTTGCGGGCCAGTCGCTGGCGGAGATCGACACGCCGGAACTCGACCAGCAGTTCGAGCAGGCCAAGGCGAACCTTGCCCGCGCACAGGCCAATGCGCGTCTGGCCGCGCTCACCGACAAGCGCTGGAAGAACCTGCTCACTTCCAACTCGGTCTCGAAACAGGAAGCCGACGAAAAGGCAGGCGAAGCGGAAGCGGCGCAAGCCAACGTGCTCGGTGCACAGGCCGATGTCGATCGCATCGCCGCGCTGGAAGCGTTCAAGCACATCACCGCGCCCTTTGCCGGCACCGTCACCGCGCGCAACACCGACATCGGCGACCTGATCAGCACCAACAGCGACAACACGGCGGCGCTTTTCACCGTGTCCGACACCACCCGCATGCGCCTGTACGTGCAGGTTCCGCAGGGTTATGCCGATGCCATCAAGCCCGACATGAGCGTGCAACTGGACGTGCCGGACCATCCGGGCGCGCAGTTCACCGGCCGCTTGATCGGCAACTCGGGCGCAGTGAGCCAGACGACCGGCTCCCTGCTTGCACAGTTCGAAGTGGACAATCCGAAGGGCGACCTGCTGCCCGGCGCCTACGCCGAAGTGCACATTCCCATGACGGGCAATGCCCAGACCCTCACGGTCCCGGCGACCACGCTGATCTTCCGCGCACAGGGTCCGCAAGTGGCCGTGGTGGGCACCGACAACAAGGTGGCGCTGCGCGACGTGCATATCGCGATGGACCTGGGCGATCGCCTGCGCATCGACAAGGGCCTGCACCCCGGCGACCGCGTGATCGATCACCCGTCCGATTCGCTGGCGCAAGGCGACGTCGTGCGGATCGCACGCGCCGATGCCGGCGCCACCAAGCCGGAGTAAGGACATGACGATCAACCTGCCCTTCCTGCGCCGGCTGCTGCCACTGGCACTGGTCGCCGTGCTGCCAGCGTGCTCGCTGGCGCCGACCTACAAGAAACCGGATGTCGGCAGCGTACCGGACAGCTATGCCGGCCAGACGGCGGATGGCCTGTGGTCGCCCGCGCACCCGGCCGATATGGCCTCGCGCGGTCCCTGGTGGTCCGTATATGCCAATCCGCAACTGGACACGCTGGAGCAGCAGCTCGACGCATCCAATCCCAGCCTTGCCGTCGCGCTTGCACGCTACGACGCCGCGCGTGCATTGCTCGGTGAAGCGCGCTCCGACATGTATCCCACGCTGGGCGTCGGGGCTTCCGCAACGCGCAATCGCCAGTCGGACAACCGCCCCTTGCGCGGCAGCAACCAGCCCAATGAGTACAGTGCGGATAGCTTCGGCTTCGGCCTGGGTTACGAGCTGGATCTGTGGGGACGCGTGCGTAATGAAGTCGCCGCGGGCAAGGCCAACGCGACGGCGGCGCAGGCTGATCTCGCTTCGGTCAAGCTGAGCCTGGAAGCGCAACTCGCCGACCTCTACGTCGCCCTGCGCGGCTACGACGTGCAGGAACGCATCCTCAAGGACACGCTGGATGCCTATCAGCAGGGTCTCGACCTGACCGAACGTCGCTTCCAGGGCGGCGTTGCTTCCGGCCTCGACGTGAGCCGTGCGAAAACGCAGCTATCCGACGCGCAGGCACAGGTGTCGGAAGTCGTGGCGCAACGCGCCTTGACCGAGCATGCCATCGCCACGCTCGTGGGGCAGTCCGCATCACGTTTCTCCCTGCCCGCCGACAACGCACCGATGGATGTGCCGGCGATTCCGTTGGGCGTGCCGTCACAGTTGCTTGAACGCCGCCCGGACATCTCGGCAGCCGAACGCCGCGTGTTCGCCGCCAATGCCGAAATCGGCGTGGCACGCGCGGCGTTCTTTCCACGCCTGAGTCTTTCGGGGATATTCGGCTTCCAGGACACCGGCATGGGCAGTCTGCTCAGCGCCGGGAATCGCTACTGGGCGCTCGGCCCTGACCTGGCGATGACACTGTTCGATGGCGGTTTGCGCAAATCGAAGGTGCAGGCAGCGCAGGCGAACCTGGATGCATCGGCGGGTCTGTATCGCGGCATCGTGCTCAACGCGTTCCAGCAGGTGGAAGACAACCTGACACTGCTGCAGCAATTGGGCAAGGAAGCGCACCAGCAGGATGACGCTGCCAGCGCGGCGCGCGATTCGCAGACGATCGCCACCAATCGCTATCGCGAAGGCGCGGTGAACTACCTCGACGTGGTGAGTGCGCAGACGGCGGCATTGCAAGCCGAGCGTAGTGCGGAACAAGTGCGTACGCGACGTCTTCAGGCGAGCGTGGATCTGATTCGCGCGCTCGGCGGCGGCTGGGATTCAGCCCAGCTGTCGACCACCGCCAATGCGGTGGCCGACAGCACGCCCCAGGCCCACTGACGCGACGGTACCTACGCCGTCGCGACCGCCTGGGAACCAAGGAGCCCCTCATGAGGAGAGGGAGGGGAGGCACGAGAGGCTCCTGTCGATGGCGAGCCGGCCCTATGCCGCTCGCCGCACGCCTTCCACGCGCTGGTTGAGCTGTTGCCAGTCCACCACCAGCTCGCAGCCGCGCGCCGAGGCGTTCCTGCCCCACTCGCGCAGCAGTTCCAGACACGCCTGGTCGACGTGGTGAAGACGATCCACGTCCAGTTGCACGCGCGTGTTCGGCGGCACGCGCTCCAACGTGCGGGCCACCGACGGCACGCGCAGGAAGGTCGCGGAACCTTCCAGGCGCAGCGAAGCGGAGCCCGGCTCCTTGTGATGATCCAGGCCCACCTTCAGGCGCGACGAATGCAGCGCCAGACGGAACAGCGACAACGCGAAGCCGATCAGTACGCCGGCCAACAGGTCGGTCGCGACGATGGCAACGGTGGTGGCGACGTAGATCCACGCCGTGCCCTTGCCGTACTGCGCCAGCGACTTCACCTGCTTGAAGTTCACCATCTTGATGCCGGTAAACACCAGGATGCCCGCCAGGCACGCCACCGGCGTCATGCGCATCAACCACGGCAGCAGCGAGGCGAATACCAGCAGCCAGCCGCCATGCAGGATGGCCGCCATGCGCGTGGCCGAACCCGCCTGTACGTTCGCGGCACTGCGTACGATCACGCCCGTCATCGGCAACGCACCGAACAAACCACAGATGGCGTTGCCGATACCCTGCGCGGTCAGCTCGCGGTCGTAGTTGGTGCGTGCGCCGTCATGCATGCGATCCACCGCAGCGGCGGACAACAGTGTTTCGGCACTGGCGATGAAGGCAAACGTGAGCGCCGCGATCAACAGCGACGGCTCGAGCAGGCCGGCCAGACTACCGAAGCTCGGCAGCGACACCGCGGACAGCAGGTTGGACGGCACGTCCACCGTTTTCACCGACAGGCCCGCAAACTGCACCACCGCCGTCAACGCAACCACGGCGAGCAGCGCGCCCGGTACGAAGCGCAGCTTGGCCGGACGCAGCTTCTCCCAGCCGAACATGATGGCCATCGTGCCTACACCCACCGCCAACGCCGTCATGCTGCCTGCGTCGCCCTGCACGGCATCGATCACCGCACTGGGAAGCGCGGCGAAGTTCTCCAGGCCGCGCGCTTTCGGCAAGGCATCCATCAGCACGTGCAGCTGCGAGGCGACGATCAGCACACCGATGCCCGACAACATGCCCGCCACCACCGCCGGCGAGCACATGCGGAACCACACGCCCACGCGGCACAGGCCCGCGGCAACCTGGATCAGGCCGGCGAGCAGCACGACGGGGCCCAGCGCCATCACGCCATGTTCGCGCACCAGTTCGAACACCAGTACGGCGAGTCCTGCCGCAGGACCACTCACCTGCAGCGGCGAACCGGCAAACACGCCCACGATGATGCCACCCACGATGCCCGTGATCAGGCCCGCCGCAGGAGGCATGCCGGAGGCGATGGCGATGCCCATGCACAAGGGCAACGCCACCAGGAACACGACGATGGAGCCGAGCAGGTCGCGCCCGAACAGACCCTGCTTGAAATAGTTGCTTATCACGACGGCGATCCTCAGGCAGCCGACGCCGTGGGCATGGAGAAGCGCGCGTGCGGTGTCGCCTCAGGCACATCGGCCCTACCCGGCTCGATCTGCACGAAACGCCCCTGCTGCGCATCGAACGCCTTCAGTTCCGCGTGCTCAATGTCATACACCCAGCCATGGATGCGCAGTTGTGCACTCGCCAGCGCCGCCGCCACTGCAGGCAGCGTGCGCAGATTCTCGAGCTGACCGACGACGTTCTCTTCGGTCAGGCAACGCAGGCCATCGGGCCCCTGCAGACCAGGACCGTTCTGCTCGACGACGTAGCGCGCCACGTCGGCGTGCTTCATCCATGCAGCGACCGACGGCATGTCCTGTACCAGCTGCGGATACTGCAATGCCTTCATTGCGCCGCAGTCGGAATGGCCGCAGATGACGATGTGGCTGACCTTGAGCACCTTCACGGCGTACTCGATGGCGGCGACCACGCCGCTCACATGCTGCGCGTACGGCGGCACGATGTTGCCGATATTGCGATAGACGAACAGCTCGCCGGGCTGTGCGGAAAACATCAGCTCGGGCATCACGCGCGAATCGGCGCAGGTGATGAACATGGTGCTCGGACTCTGGCCCGAGGCCAGCTTGCGAAACACCTCGCGCTGCGCCGGAAAGACGTCGTTGCGGAACTGCTCGAAACCTTCGATCAAACGCTTCATGGGGATGACTCCAGACAAAAAGGGGTACGACGCCCACGGCGCGACGCGCGCCGGACACCGGGCGTACAAGGAATGAGGAACAGATGGCCAGGCCACACGCGAACACGCACAGCACGCCGCTTGCGCGGTGATCAGATCACTGACGGGACCATCGGGGTGGCATGCCGGCAAGACATGCGCGCGCAAACGCTTGCCGCATCAGCGGCAGCGGATCAGGCGGCTTCGGGTGGGCGCAACAGGCGCGCGGGATCGTGCAGGCCTACGTCGTAGGAAACCGACTCAGGCGCCTGCGTGGGCATGGGCGCCCACAGGTAAGCCACGTCGAACGGATGGAGAATGTCGTCCATGTCGCCGTTCGTGCTGTTGTTGTCCTCTGGAGAGGACGCGTCCTGGCCATCGGGGGCCGAGTCGGCGATGTCATCGGCCGTAACCAGCGTCGCCACCGCCTTGCCATCCGCCGATGCGGACGACGTCTGCACCGGGCGCACCGGCGCGCCGACGAGCAGAAGCAGGCCGAACAGACACGCCAGGAACACGGCGAAACGGGAGCGGAGGAGACGCGAAGTCATGTGTCGACGTTATCGGAAAGCACATGACAGTCGCAAGAGTTTGCGCAAGATCAATGGCGAATCATCAGAAAAATGCCAGCAACGATTCATGTTCGCGACGCGGCGTACGCGAAGAACGCCGCGCGCTGAAAAGCAAAACGGCGGGCTAAGCCCGCCGTTTTTCCGTCCTTGGGTCGAACTCCCTTGCGATAGCCGTACCGTCTATCCGATTAGAACGGGTAGTAGCGGAAGGAGGTGAAGAACATGTTCTCCGTGGCCTTCGGCGAAGCGGCACCGTTGACGAGCACGCCGTTGACCAGACCCTGGCCAGCGAACGACTCACGCTTGGTGTACGAGTACTGCGCGCCGAACTGCATCTTGCCGAACTTGCCCTGGTAGAACTTCCACCAGAAACCAGCGGTGCCCTGCCAGATGTCCTTGGTGTTGCCCACGCAGGTGGTCGAGCCTTCGATGTCGCAACCGCTGTTGTTGTAAGCCGGGTTGCCATAACCGAGAGCAACGTTGCCCTTGTTCCAGGCGTTGAAATCCTTCTTGCTCTCCGACTCGCGGCCGCCGAACAGATAGACGTCCACATCGGAGTTGGCGTGCCAGGTCAGGCCGGTCAGGAGCATGTTCTCCTTGATCGGAGCCAGGTTGCCGTTCGGGCTGAAGGTCGCGTCAGGCAGCTGGGCGCTGCCGTAACGGCCGATGCCCTTGCCGGTCATGCCCGAGAACTGCCAGTCCAGGGTCTTCTCGATGAGCGGCAGCACCACGCCGATACCGACGCCACCACCCCAGGTGTCATGGTTCTCGCCCGCATAGCGGTTGTAGAACGAACGACCGACGCCGAAGATTTCGTAGTGACCGAAGCCCGGGTCAGCCGCGAACTTCACGACCACGTCCGGAATGTGGTTGAGCGACAGCGTGTTGACCGAGTCGTAACCCGAACCACCGCCGATGTTGTAGATGGAGTACGGACCGGTAGCCGGGATGGTGCCGCCGGCAGCGACGGCCGGAACCGGCGCCTTGGCCTGGTTGCCGTTGAGGTAGAACGTGGTCTGCGGGTTCTCAAGCGAGATACCGAGCCAGTATTCCTTGTTCCAATCCTTGACCAGGCGGACCTGCGGCTGACGGGCCCAGGTGAAGCCCGGCACGTACTGGGCGTCGATCTGCGGCGGGGTCAGCTCGGTGCGGGGCAGCATGCCCTTGCTGTTGAGCGTGATCAGCGACCAGTTCTGGCCGGCCAGCAGGTGCAGGCCCGAGGTGTCCCAATCAGCCGTCATGTAGACGTTGCGGATGCGCGGGTTGAACGAGTTGCTCTCGTTCTGGTTGGCCGTCTGTGCGCCACCGAGGAAGTCAGCCTCGATGTAGCCAGCCAGGTGCGTGTTCGGATCGACGTCACCCTGGGCCAGCATGGACACGCGGCTCTGGCGCGCGGTCATGCGGAATTCGCTGGTGTGACCCTGCGGCACGTTCTTGTACGGAATCGCGTTGTAGTTGGTGGCGATGTCCGCGCCTTCGTTGTGCGAACGGTAAATCGATTCCGCCGCCAGGAAGCCGCCCAGCGTGATGTTCACGCCCTTGTAGGACAGCTTGTCGGCCGACTTCTTGATCTGCGTGTCGGTGGCGGCGACCTGCTTCTGCACCTGTTCCACGGCCTGGCCGGTGGACACGTTGATGTCAGACTGCGCATCCGTGCGCTGCTCCAGTTCGACGACCTTCGCCTGAAGGGCCTGCAACTGGGCCTTCAGCGCTTCGATCTCGGCGGACTGCGACGACTGACTGGTGGTCTTCGAGGTCGACTTCGCCGGGGCCGGGTCGGCCATGACGTGGAAGCTGGTAACGCCCAAACCGGCAGCAACCGCCACCGCGAGCAACTTGGAACGCATGGATATTCTCCGCATGTAGGTAAGAACCACCTGGACCGCCCCCTTGATCCCTCGATCTCCGGCCGTCCAAGCACGATCGGAGCGCAGGATGGGCTCTCGGCTTTACCGTTAGATGGACGTTATGTGACAGAACAAAGACATGCGTTCGCGCACGTATGGGATGGGCCGGCTTACAAGCCCTGTCAGACAGGGCTGATTGCCAGCGCTGTTATGCTTGGAGCATGGACAAGCTCAACAACAGCATGGCTGGCCGCATGGCCGAGCGTTTCCGCGGCTTTCTGCCGGTCATCGTGGACGTTGAAACGGGGGGCTTCGATGCAGAGCGCGATGCCCTGCTGGAGATCGCAGCCGTCATCCTGCGTATGACGCCCGAGGGCTATCTGCAGCCCATGCCGGCCGTGGCCGCCCACGTACACCCCTTCCCTGGCGCCAACATCGACCCGCGCGCGCTGGAAATCACCGGGATCGACCCGGACAACCCGTTGCGCGGCGCGCTGGACGAACGCCTGGCGCTGGACCATGTGTTCAAGCCCATTCGCGACGCCATGCGCGACATGGATTGCCAACGCGCGATCCTGGTTGGCCACAACGCGGCGTTCGACTTGGGCTTTCTCAATGCTGCCGTGCGCCGCACCGGGCACAAGCGCAATCCGTTCCATCCCTTCAGCTGCTTCGACACCGCCACGCTGAGCGGCCTGGCCTTTGGCCAGACCGTGTTGAGCAAGGCCGTGCAGGCCGCCGGGCTGCCCTTCGACACGCGCGAAGCCCACTCCGCCATCTATGACGCGGAACGGACGGCGGAATTGTTCTGCACCATCGTCAATCGGTGGCGCCGGCTTGAGGAATTCGAGCGCGACCAGATCGGCGTCGAGTCGATGTAAGACCGGGTCGACGGCCTCGCGTCAGTGATGGAGGCGTCAATTTAATCCCTTGTCTATCAGTGTGATATGACAATTCGTTGCAGTCTGTCATATCACTGAAACATTGAACTCATTTCATTGCAACACGGCGCGCATGAAATAACGGCGGGCGGGAATCCCCCGAGACCCTTACGCTTAAGGAGCTACCGTGTTGATCTCAACCAAATCATTGACTCGCATCGGCACGGCCGCCGTGTTCGCGACGGCTACGCTGTTCGCCATGGGCGCGCAGGCTACGGACATTACCGGCGCCGGCTCGAGCTTCGTCTACCCGGTTCTCTCCAAGTGGTCCGCGGGCTACGCCGAGAAGACCGGCAACAAGCTGAACTACCAGTCCGTCGGCTCGGGCGCCGGCGTGGCGCAGATCAAGGAAGGCACCATCGATTTCGGTGCCACCGACGCTCCGGTGAAGGCTGAAGACCTCGCCCAGTTCGGCCTGGGCCAGTTCCCGGTCGTGGTGGGCGGCATCGTGCCGGTGGTGAACATCCCGGGCGTGGCCGCTGGCCAGATCAAGCTGGATGGCGCCACCCTCGCCGACATCTTCCTCGGCAAGATCACCATGTGGAACGATCCGCGCATCGCCGCGGCGAACGCTGGCGTGAACCTGCCGGCCAAGAAGATCACCGTCGTGCATCGCTCGGACGGTTCGGGCACCTCGTTCAACTTCACCAACTACCTGTCCAAGGTCAGCCCGGATTGGGCCTCCAAGGTCAAGTTCGGCACGGCCGTGGAATGGCCGACCGGCGTGGGTGGCAAGGGCAACGAAGGCGTGTCGCAGTACGTGAAGCAGATCATCGGTTCGATCGGCTACGTCGAATACGCCTATGCCGTGAAGAACAAGATCAGCTGGGTGAACCTGAAGAACGCCGCCGGCCAGGTCGTCGCGCCGAGCGCCGATGCCTTCGCCGCCGCCGCCGCTACCGCCGACTGGGGCAGCGCCAAGGACTTCAACGTGATCATGACCAACGCCTCCGGTGCGCAGGCGTGGCCGATCACGGCGACCACCTGGGTGGTGATGTACAAGAAGCCGAAGAATGCCGAGCACACCAAGGTGGCTTTCGAGTTCTTCAAGTGGGCCCTTGAGAGCGGCCAGAAGGATGCCGCCGCACTCGACTACGTCGCCCTGCCCGACAGCCTGGTCAAGAAGATCGAGGCTTACTGGGGTACCGAGTACAAGCACTAAGCTTCGCGTCTCGCCGGTCACGCTACGGCAACCGGCGACGCTTATCTTGATGACTTGACCGCACGACAACGGCCGCCCGACTAACCTCGGGCGGCCTGTTGTTGAAAGGCGCCTGGAACCGGCGCATCTTCCATGGGTCCGGCGGATTGCCACCGCGGGGCCTGAATGCCGAGGAATCCTCCGCACATGCAAGCGAATGTAGGCGACGTCGCCGCCACCGTGTCCCAAGAAGCGCGCGCGCACCGCGACGCCCGACACGATCGCCTGTTCAGCTGGCTGCTCATGGGCTGCGCCCTGCTGGTGCTGGCCTGTCTGCTTGGTGCCGCCGGCGCCACCCTTTGGGGCGGCCGTCACGCGTTCGGCACCTTTGGCTGGCACTTCCTCGTCAGCTCTGCCTGGGATCCCGGCTCCGACACCTACGGCGCCCTCGTGCCAGTGTACGGCACCCTGATGACCTCGCTCATCGCCCTCGTCATCGCCGTGCCGATCAGCTTCGGCGTGGCGCTCTATCTTTCCGAAGTGGCGCCGCCGTGGCTGCGCACGCCGGTGGCATCGGCCATCGAGCTGCTCGCGGGCATCCCCTCGATCATCTACGGCATGTGGGGCCTCTTCATCTTCGCGCCCTTCTTCGCCGACCACATCAAGCCGTGGCTGACCAACTACCTCGGCAACAAGCCGGACGACGGCAAGCTGTCGTGGGTCGCCGAGCACACCTTCCTCGGCAAGCTGTTCGGTAGCGACTATCCGTTTGGCGCCAGCATCCTGACCGCCGGCATCGTGCTGGCCGTGATGATCATCCCGTTCATCTCCTCGGTGATGCGCGAAGTGTTCCAGACCGTTCCCTCGCGACTGAAGGAGTCCGCGTATGCGCTGGGCTCCAGCACCTGGGAAGTGTCCTGGGACATCGTGCTGCCCTACACCCGCTCGGCGGTGATCGGCGGCATCTTCCTCGGCCTGGGCCGCGCGCTGGGCGAAACGATGGCCGTGACTTTCGTGCTCGGCAACGCGATGCAGCTGTCGCCCTCGATCCTTGATCCGGGCGCATCCATCGCCTCCACTATCGCCAACCAGTTCAGCGAAGCCGCTGGCCTGCAGAAGTCCACGCTGATGGCATTGGCCTTCCTGCTGTTCGTGGTGACCTTCATCGTCCTGCTGATCGCTCGCTGGATGCTGCGCCAGATGGCTCACAAGGAGGGTCGCTAATGGCCTCCAGCTCGTTCCTCTATACCCAGCGCCGCATCAAGAACATTGTGGCGCTGACGCTCAGTGTGCTGGCCACGCTGATTGGCCTGATCTTCCTGGCGTGGATTCTGTGGGAGACGCTGCGCCAGGGTATCGGCGCACTCAAGCCGCAGTTGTTCACCAAGATCACGGCCTACGGCGAAGACGGCGGCCTGGCCAATGCGATGATCGGCAGCCTGATCGTCAACATGATCGGCATCCTCATCGCCACGCCGATCGGCGTGCTGGCCGGCACGTGGCTGGCCGAGTACGCCAACGGCACCAAGCTGGGCGAGTCGATCCGCTTCCTCAACGACATCCTGCTGTCGGCGCCGTCGATCGTGCTGGGCTTGTTCGTGTACACGATCGTGGTATTGCCCACCACCTCGCTGACCAGCGGCTCCACCACCTTCTCCGGCTGGGCCGGTGGCGTGGCACTGGCGCTGATCGCCTTGCCGGTGATCGTACGCACCTCGGACGAAATGTTGCGCCTGGTGCCTTCCACCCTGCGCGAGGCGTCGCTGTCGCTGGGCATTCCTCAGTGGAAGCTGACCACCCAGATCCTGATCCGTGCCGCACGCTCGGGCATCATCACCGGCGTGCTGCTGGCGCTGGCCCGCATCAGCGGTGAAACCGCTCCGCTGCTGTTCACCGCGTTCGGCAACAACTACATGACCTTCAACCCCTCGGACAAGATGTCCAGCCTGCCCCAGGTGATCTACCAGTACGCCAACGATCCGGGCGATGGCCTGCACGCCATCGCGTGGGCCGGTGCGTTCGTGCTCACCATGTTCGTGTTGTTGCTGAGCCTTGCTTCCCGTCTGGTCCTTTCCCGTAACAAGGTGTCCCATGACTGAGTCCGCCGCCGCCGGCATCCACCCGCAGTCCGCGGCCACGCCTGCCCCCATCGCGCCCACCAAGCTGAAGGTGCGCGACCTGCACTTCTACTACAACGGATTCCATGCGCTGAAAGGCATCAACATGGACATCCCGGAGAAGAAGGTGACGGCCATCATCGGCCCGTCTGGCTGCGGCAAGTCCACCCTGCTGCGCATCTTCAACCGCATCTACGCGATCTATCCGAAGCTGGAAGCCAAGGGCGAGATCGTGCTGGACGGCGAGAACATCCTCGATTCGGGTTACTCCATGAACCGCCTGCGCAGCAAGGTCGGCATGGTGTTCCAGAAGCCGGTGCCGTTCCCGATGACCATCTTCGAGAACGTGGCGTACGGCATCCGTCATCACGAGAAGCTCTCGCGCGCCGACATGGACATCCGTGTCGAACAGGCGCTGCGCAGCGCCGCGCTGTGGGACGAGGTGAAGGACAAGCTCAAGCAGAGCGCACTGGGCCTTTCCGGCGGCCAGCAGCAGCGCCTGTGTATCGCCCGTGGCATCGCGCTGAAGCCTGAAGTGCTGCTGCTCGACGAGCCGACCTCGGCGCTCGACCCGATCGCCACTGGCCGCATCGAACAGCTGGTGGAAGAGCTCAAGAGCGAGTACACCATCGTCATCGTCACCCACAACATGCAGCAGGCGGCCCGTTGCTCTGACCTCACTGCCTTCATGTACCTGGGCGAGCTGATCGAATTCGATCGCACCGAGCAGATCTTCACCAAGCCCGGCAAGAAGCAGACCGAAGACTACATCACCGGTCGTTTTGGTTGATCATGGCGTTATTTCCTCTCCCTCCGGGGAGAGGACTAGGGTGAGGGGCCACCCCGCGACACCCTCTCTACTGGACACCGACGGAATCTGACCATGAGCGGCAGCAGCAAAGAACACATCATCAAGAGCTACGACGACGAGCTGACCCGTCTCACCGGCGAAATCGTCCGCATGGGCGAGCTTGCGGTGAGCCAGTTGGAAGCAGCCATCGACGTGATCGATCGACGTGACGAGCGCGCCGCGCAGCACGTGGTCAGCAACGACGACGCCATCGACCTGCTCGAGCAGGAAATCAGCCATGACGTGGTCCGCCTGCTCGCCCTGCGCGCCCCTATTGCTGGTGACCTGCGCAACGTGTTCGCCGCGCTGCGCATCGCCGCCGACATCGAACGCATCGGCGACTACGCCGCCAACGTGGCCAAGCGCTCCATTCCGCTGTCGATGGTGGCGCCCATCGCTCCGACCAATGGCCTCGGTTACCTCGCCGAACTGGCCGCGAAGGAAGTGCGCGACGTGCTGATGGCCTATCGCGACCGCGATGCCGAACGCGCTTACCAGGTGTGGAAGGACGATGCGGATCTGGACGAGGCCTATACCGGCTACTTCCGCCAGTTGCTCACCTACATGATGGAAGACCCGCGCAACATCACGCCGTGCACGCACCTGCTGTTCATGGCGAAGAACATCGAGCGCATCGGCGACCACGCCACCAACATCGCCGAGAGCATCTGGTACCAGGTGAACGGCGAGCCGCTCACGGCGCAGCGCGCGAAGCGTGACTTCACCTCGAGTCCCGAGCCGACCAAGCTGGGTCACAAGCAGGACTGAAGAAGCGATTCACCGTGGGAGCGCACTCTGTGCGTGACTGGCCTCCATATGGAGGCAGTCGCGCACAGAGTGCGCTCCCACATCGTTTCCAGCAGGGACAGTCGTCAGTGCGCGCCGCCGGTGAGCTTCAGGCCCACCATGCCCAGCACTACCAGTCCCACACAGGCCAGCCGCAACGGTGAGGCCGAGTCGCCGAACAACACGATGCCGAGAATGACGGCACCGACTGCGCCGATACCCGTCCAGATCGCGTAAGCGGTGCCAATCGGCAGCGTCTTGACCGCCATCGCCAGCAGCACGACGCTGGCCGTCATCGCCGACCCCGTGATCACGCTGGGCCACAGGCGGCTGAAACCTTCGGTGTATTTGAGCCCCACCGCCCAGACAATTTCGAGCAGGCCGGCGAGTACCAGATAGATCCAGGGCATGATGCGCTCCTCTAGAGGAAGAGCAGGGTCGTCCCCGCAGGAAGAAATAGGCTTGCGGGGCCGTCCCCGCAGACCGGTCCCATTGCGGGACCGGATTATCCATTCTACGGATCCCGCCTGAACGCCATGTCAGGACGAGATCTTGCTGCCCAAGTCACGCGCTTCGCGGCGTGCACGGGTCGAATGCACGATGCCGTAGATACCAATGACGATCCAGGCGACCTGCATCAGGAACGCCGGCCAGTTCATGGCCGGGCCGAACACCAGGGACAGGATCACGCCGAGCGCGCCCAGCACATTCATCAACTGGTAGACCAGCCCGTTGCCATGCAGCTTGTGGGCCTGAAGCAACAGGAAGGCGAGCAGCACCAGCGCCACGCCGATGTAGCCGGCCCAGTCGTGCCAGAAGAACGTCATCGCTTCTCACTCCTTTGTCGCAATGCCTCGAACAACACGATGCCCGTGGCCACGGAGACATTCAGGCTCTCCATCACGCCAGGCATGGGGATCTTTGCCACAAAGTCGCAGGTTTCCCGCGTCAGGCGACGCATGCCCTCGCCTTCGCTGCCCAGCACCAGCGCCACCGGACCACGCATGTCGATGGTGTAGATCGAGGAGTCCGTATCACCGGCCAGCCCGGTGATCCACACGCCGGCGTCCTTGAGCGTGCGCAGGGCACGCGCCAGGTTCGTCGCCGCGATGAGCGGCACGCGATCCGCGCCGCCGGCCGAGGCGCGCCTGACGACAGGCGTGAGGCCCACCGCACGGTCTTTCGGCACGATGACCATCGTCACGCCAGCCGCTGCCGAGCTGCGCAGGCAGGCGCCGAGGTTGTGCGGATCCGTCACACCATCCAGCACCAGCACCAGCGCGTTCTGGCCGGCTTCTTCGAGCAGGCGCTCGATATCGTTCTCGGAACCCATGGGCGGCGCTTCATAACGCGCCACTACACCCTGATGGCGCGCCTCGCCCGATACGCGATCCAGTTGCTCGCGCGGACGATGATGCACGGGAATGTTCAACGCCTTGGCGCGCGTGGCCAGCTCCTGCACACGCGCGTTGCGCTGGCCCTGCTCCACCAGCACTTCGCGCACGCGCGAAGCGTCATTGCTCAGGGCACCTTCGACGGGGTTGATACCGACGATCCAACTGTCACTCATCGTTTGCCTTTGTTCTTTCCAGCCTGGCTTGCCTTGGCGGTGGCCGTGGGCTTGGCGGTTTTGGTTTTCGGTTTGCCCTTGGCAGCAGGCGGCGCCTTGCCAAAACTGCCCTTGCCCGTACCTGCCGATGCCGCCTTGCGGCCCACCGGAGGCAACGACGGCAATGACACCGCGGGGGCCGCATTATCGCGCGCGCCGGGGCGCGGCGTCGCCTTGGGCAGCGAATAACGCTCACCGGCGGAGGCGTAGTCGTAGCGACGTTCGGTGCGCGGCGGCACGAACCCGCCTTCCTTGCGCGGCGCGACGAGGCGGAAGTCGATCTTGCGGTCTTCCAGGCTGGCACGCAGCACCTGGATGCGCACATGGTCACCCAGCCGGAACTGCATGCCGCTGCGCTCGCCCTTCAGCAGATGGCGCACCGGATCGAAGTGATAGTAGTCATTCGAAAGCTGGCTGATATGCACCAGGCCCGACACCTTCGAGTCATCCAGTTCCACGAACAGGCCAAACGACGTGACGCCGGTGACGGTGCCATCGAACTCGCTGCCCACGTGCTTGGACATCCAGGCACACTTGAAGCGCTCGTCCACGTCGCGCTCGGCCTCTTCCGCCCGGCGCTCGCGCTGCGAGCAATGCACGGCCATGGCCGCCATCTCGCTGGCGCTGTAGTTGTAGGCAGAGGGCTTGCCGCCCGCGATGGCATAGCGGATTGCGCGATGCACCAGCAGGTCCGGATAACGGCGGATCGGCGAGGTGAAGTGCGCGTACGCCTCCAGCGCCAGACCGAAGTGCCCACGGTTGTCGGGCTGGTAGGCCGCCATGCTCTGCGCGCGCAGCAGCACCGACTGGATCAGCTCGCGCTCAGGGCGATCCTGTACCAGGCGCAGGACGTCGGCGAAGTCAGCCGGCGTCACCTCTTCCACCGGCGGCATGCGCAACTTGAACTCGCGCAGGAACTGTTGCAGGTCCTCGTACTTCTCGGCCGGCGGCGGCTCGTGCGCGCGGAACAGCGCGGGGATTTTCTTCTTTTCCAGGAACAGCGCGGCCTGCACGTTGGCCGCGATCATGCATTCCTCGATCAGCTTGTGCGCGTCGTTGCGCTCGGTGGCACCCATGGCCTCCACTTCGCCGCGCTGGTCGAGACGGAACTTCACCTCGGGCGTTTCGAAGTCGATGGCGCCGCGACGTTTGCGCTGCTCGGCCATGAGCTTGTACAGGCCATGCAGATGTTCGACCTGCGGCAAGACATCGGCCAGTTCATGGCGCGCATCGGCGTCGTTGAGGCCGATGGCCTGCCACACGCGATCGTAGGTAAGGCGCGCATGCGAACGCATCACCGCGTTGTAGAACTTCGACTTCGTCACCTCGCCCTGCGCATCGACCACCATGTCGCACACCATGCACAGGCGTTCGACCTTGGGATTCAGCGAGCAGATGCCGTTCGAAAGCGTCTCCGGCAGCATCGGCACCACGAAGCCGGGGAAATAAGTGGACGTGCTGCGCTCGTAGGCTTCCTTGTCCAGCGCGGAGCCCACCTTGACGTAGTGCGACACGTCGGCGATGGCGACCACCAGGCGATAACCGCCGCCACGCCTGGGTTCGGCATAGACGGCATCGTCGAAATCGCGTGCGTCGGCGCCGTCAATGGTGACCAACGGTAGCGAACGCAGGTCCACCCTGCCCTCGCGCTCCGCGGCGGTGACCTGCGGCTCGACCTGCGCGGCTTCGCGCGTCACCGCGGCGGGCCATTCGTGCGGCAGGTCGTGGCTGGCGATGGCCATCTCCACCAGCAGCGAGGGCTGCAGGCGTTCGCCCAGCACGGCGCGGATCGCACCCATGGGGCCGCGATGCGGCGTCGGCGGATCGGTGATCTCGGCCACCACGATCTGGCCGGAGCGCGCGCCCATGTCCTGGCCGGGCACGATCATCACGTCCTGATGGACGCGACGGTCATCCGGCGCCACCAAGGTCACGCCGTTCTCGATCACCACGCGACCGACCAGGCGTGGCGAGCGACGCTGCAGCACTTCGACGATGGCGCCCTGCTTGCGGCCGCGGCGATCGATGCCCACTACGCTGGCCAGCACGCGGTCGCCGTGCAGCACGGTGCGCATCTGCTGGGGCGAGAGGTAAAGATCGTCGCCGCCGCCGTCCGGACGCAGGAAGCCGTAGCCCTCGGCGTTGGCGAGCACCACGCCCTGGATCAGGTCCAGCTTGGTCACCGGCGCGTAGCCGCCGCGGCGTCCCAACAGCAACTGGCCATCGCGCACCATGGCGCCCAGGCGCTTGCGCAGCGCATTGAGTTCGTATTCGTCGAAGAGAGACAAGGCCTCGGCGATGCGCGCCTCGGTCAATAGTTCGGCGCGCTCTTCAAGCAGCGCCAGGATCGCTTCGCGGCTGGGGATCGGCCGCTCGTACCGTTGCGCTTCGCGTTCGGCATGGGGATCGCCCACCACGCCGACGTCCTTGCGCTGCCGCGACGGATCAAGCGCCGAACGCTTCGGACGGGCGCCGCCGGCCTTTGGCGGCTTCGGGCCCCGTTTGGCGTCCGGCTGGCTGCTGCGCGGTTCTTTCTTTTTGGTCACATCCTTGCCTTTATTTGGTTTTGTAGGGCACCCAGGTCGCGAGGGACGCGGCCCGGAAAAATTTTTGTGAAGAATAGTTGACAACTCACCAACACATGCCTAATCTACGCGGCTCACGCAGACCACTTAGCGAAGCGTGACACCTGCCCAGGTGGCGGAATTGGTAGACGCACTAGTTTCAGGTACTAGCGGGTAAAACCGTGGAGGTTCGAGTCCTCTCCTGGGCACCAATTATAGAAGAAGTCCGCAGCGATGCGGGCTTTTTCGTTTCTGGCGTTTACACCAACACTTCCCGCCTCTTGCTGCGCGCAGTCATCCCGCCACACGCAGCGCGTTGAGTCCTCCGGTCAACGAATACACGCCTCGCACGCCTTCGCCACGTAGCAACCGCGCGGCATGCCCACTGCGCCGGCCACTGGCGCAGACCAGCAGATAGGGGCCATCGGCAAACTCGCAGACACGCGAGGTCACTTGTGTCGATGGCACATGCAGGGCGGCCATCACCGGCATGGGATCGCTGGCCAGTTCCTCGGAATCGCGCACATCGACCACGAGATAACCGGCCGCCACGGCGTCTTCCAGGCGATCGAACACCAGGTCGACATCGTCTTCCTCCATGGATCGGGCCATGGCGCGACGCGCTACCTCGATACATCCGCCTTGCTCAGCACAGCCGTGCGTGGCGTCGATCGGCAGATGCTGGATGGTCAGGTCGATCAGGTTCACCAGCGACAACGAGCCCGCGTTGGGCTGCGGCAGCCCCAGCAGCACCTTCAGCGCTTCCGTGGCCTGCATGGCGCCCAGCACGCCGGGCACAGGACCGAGCACACCGGAGAGCACGCAACTGCCAACGGATTCGGGCGCGGGCTCTTGCGGCCACAGGCAACGCAGGCATGGCGTGCCGGGTTGGGCGGCAACGAACTGCAACTGGCCTTCGTACTGGTAAATGCTGGCGAGGATCAGCGGCGTGCCGGTGAGCACGGCGGCGTCACTACTGAGGTAGCGGCTGCGCATGTCGTCGGTGCATTCCACCACCAGATCGAACTGGCCGAACACCTCCACGGCGTTGCCTGCGTTGAGCGGCTCCTTCCACGTCTGCACATGGATGGTCGGATTGAGCGCCGCCACGCGGCGTGCCGCCAACTCGACCTTGTACTCGCCGACGTCACGCGCGTCGTACATAGTCTGCCGATGCAGGTTGCTGGCATCGAGCCGGTCGCCATCGACGATGCCCAGCGTGCCCACGCCGGCACCGGCGAGGTAGCTGATCACCGGGCAACCCAGGCCGCCAGCGCCGATCACCAGTACGCGCGACGACGCCAGCTTCGCCTGCCCTGAATCGCCGACTTCACGCAGACGGGTCTGGCGCGAGTAGTCGGGCACGAAGGGTTTCGCATGCGCGTGATGATGACCGTGGTGATCTTCGTGTTCGTGTTCACGATACACATGCGTGCACGCCACCCAGTCGGATTCACCGGTGACGTAGTGCTCTTTCTTCCAGATCGGCAGACGATGTTTGATCTCGTCGATGATGTAGCGGCATGCGCGGAACGCCTCGTCGCGATGCGGCGCAGACGCGCCGACCCACACGGCCATGTCACCGATCTTCAGGTCACCCGTGCGATGCACACAGCGCGCATCGGTGACGCCGTAGCGCGCGATGGCTTCAGCCACGATGCGCTCGCCTTCGGCGATCGCCAGGTCGACATACGCTTCGTACGAGAGTCCGTCGACCTCGCGGCCTTCGTTGCTGTTGCGCACCCAGCCTTCGAAAGCGCAAAAGCCCCCGCTGGCCGGATGGCGAAGCCGATCGCGCTGCTCCGCCAGATCGACCACCACGCTGGAAAGTTCGAAACGACTCATCCGCCAGCCACCGGTGGAATAAAAACGACGGTGTCGCCGTCGCGCAGCGGGCGATCCCACGCGCTGAACTGGGCGTTCACCGCCACCTTCAATGCATCGGCCGCCAGCGAGAAGCCGCGTGCCGCCCTCAGTTCGTCATAGAGATCGCGCAGCGACGCTGCCGCCGTGACGATCTGTTCGCCGCTCATGCCGGCCTGCTCGCGCAGCTGCGCGTAGTACTGAAGGTTCACTACCGTCATGCCAATGACTCCAGGCGCTGCTGCATCGCTTCCCGTTCCTCGGGCGTGTTGACGTTGTCCAGCGCCTCGCCCGGCGCCGGCAACAAACGGATGTTGGACTGGATCAGCGCCTTGCGCGGGCAATAGCTGCCCTTCTCGTAGCGTTCCAGCAGTAACGCGTGGCTGACCGGCTCCCAGATGGCGCAAAGGGGCTCGGGCAGGCCGTCGTGGCTGCTGGTGAACGCGGTAGCAAAGGCATCGGGATCGCGCGCGGCGATCAGTCGGCCCAGCGTGTTGCTGTCGAGCAGCGGCAGGTCGCATGCCAGTACCAGCCATGCAGCTTCAGGAAACCGCTTCTGCGCGGACAGGATGCCGGCGGCAGGACCAATGGCGTCATAGCTGTCCACGATCTGCGGCAGGCCGGCACGCAGCGGATCGTCGCGCTGACTGTCACGCACGGAAACAAAGGCGCGCTCGGTCACCGTCTGCAGCAAGCGCCACGCGCGCAGCAATTGCGGTTCACCGCGATAAGCCAGCGCTGCCTTGTCCTGGCGCATGCGCTGGCTGGCGCCGCCGCTCAGTAGCAGGCCGTAAAGCGGTGCGGCAGTCATGCTCATGCGGCCCCCGCGCTATCAAAATCGTGTTTTCCGCCCGCCTTGGCGACGAGATGGATCTCGCCGATCACGATGTCATGCGACATCGCCTTGCACATGTCGTAGATGGTCAGCGCGGCCACGCTGGCTCCCGTGAGCGCTTCCATCTCCACACCGGTGCGCCCGGCGCAGGACACGGTGCAATCGATCAGCGCATCCACACCGTTCATATGGATGGCGATGTCGCACTTGTCGATGCTCAGTGGGTGGCACAGCGGGATCAGTTGCGACGTGGCCTTGGCGCCCATCACGCCGGCAATCTGCGCCACCGTGATAACCGCGCCTTTGGGTGTGACGTAACCGGCATCGTGCAGGCGCTGCGCGACGTCGGCGGGAAAGGTGACGCGTGCGCGCGCCCGGGCGGTGCGACGGGTCACTTCCTTGGCGCCGACGTCGACCATGCGCGGTTGCTGCTGATCGTCAACGTGGGAGAGCAGGGTGGTCATCGAGGTCAACGGACACTCCGGATGGATATCTAGGGAGGATTATCAGCCCGCCGTGGCCGCGTGGAATTAAGAAACCGTCTAAAAAGCGCGACTTTCCAGGCCAGGCGCGCCAATCACCCACCGATGTAGTGCATTTCGATCTTGCGGGCCACCTTGCCGTGGTGTTCGGCCCGCTCCTCGCTGTAGCGGTCGCGTCGACTCAGCCATACGTCGCGCAGCAAGCGCGTCACCTCCTCGTCACCGGCGCCCCGGCGCAGCAGGCTGCGCAGGTCGGTGCCCCGGTTGGCGAACAGGCAGGTATACAGCACGCCTTCCGACGACAGCCGCGCCCGCGTGCAGCCGCCGCAGAAGGGCTGGCTGATGGAGGAGATCATGCCGATTTCGCCGGCGCCGTCCTCGAAGCGGTAGCGCGTGGCCACTTCGCCCGGGTACTTCGGCGGCACCGCCCGCAATGGCCAGCGCTCGCCGATGCGCTGCACCAGCTCCGCCGAGGGCACTACGGCTTCCCGGCTCCAGTCGTTGCGGTTGCCCACGTCCATGTACTCGATGAAGCGCACCACGATGCCGCTGCCGCGGAAGCGTTCGACCAGATCGATCACCGTGAGCTCGTTGACGCCACGCTGCACCACGGTGTTGAGCTTCACGCCATGCGGGAAACCAGCGGCCTGCGCAACCTCGATACCCGCCAGCACATCCTCGAGCGCGCCACGGCCACCGCTCATGCGATGGAACAGCGCGGGGTCCAGCGTATCGAGGCTGACGGTAACGCGGTCGAGGCCGGCATCCCGCAGCTCGGCGGCATGCCGAGACAACAGCACGCCATTGGTGGTGAGCGCCAGGTCCGTAATGCCGTCGATCCGGCGCAGGCGGGTAACGAGCTCCGCCAGATGCGGACGCAGCAGCGGCTCGCCACCGGTCAGGCGCAGCTTGCTGACGCCCAGGCCCGCAGCGAGTCGGCACAGGCGCTCGATCTCGTCGAAGCTCAGGCGCTCGTCGTTGCGCAGGAAGGTGAAGTGTTCGCCGTACGTCGACTCGGGCATGCAGTACGGGCAGCGAAAATTGCAGCGGTCCATCACCGAGATGCGCAAGTCATGCAGCGGCCGACCCCGTTGGTCGACCGGCAGTACGGCAGTCTCGTTGAGGGCATCCATCGCGTTCATCTCACCACCGGTAGAAAACCGCCGCGGTGCCGGCGGGCGCCTTGCCCTGCCCCGGCGGCAGCTGCAGAAATCCCTGCGTGCGCGGCAGGGAGGAAAAATCGCCCGACGTGCGTGAAGGCACTGGATAGGCCACCAGGCGGCCCGAAGCGTCGCTTTCCACGTGGGCGGGTATGAAGCTGGCCAGCGCGGGATTGGCGTCCACGGCCTGGTCCAGGCTGACATATTCCGTGGCGGACGCAGCCATGCCCTGTGCCGCCAGCAAGGCTGGCCGCGCATAGCGCGTGGCGCACACCAGCGCCGATACGGGATTGCCCGGCAGGGCGAACACGGCCTGCCCGCGCGGACCGATGCCGAACCACATCGGCTTGCCGGGCTTCTGCGCGATGCGATGGAACACCTTGCGCACACCCTGTGCGGTGAGCGCCGCAGGCACGTAGTCGCGCTGCCCCATCGATACGCCACCGGAAAGCAGTAGCACGTCGTGCTGCTCCAGCAGGCGGGCGATGCGCTCACCGGTAGCGGCTTCATCGTCCACGATGTGCTCCATCGCCACGCGATGGAAGCCATCCAGTCGCAAGGCGGCCCGTACTGCGGTGTCGTTGGAGCGGCGGATCTGTCCTTCGCCCAGCGACGAGCCGACGTCCACCAGTTCATCACCGGTGGATACGATGGCAATCGATGGCACCCGTGCCACCTCGACCTGCGCCACGCCATTGGCAGCCAGCAAAGCCATTTCCGCCGGGCCCAGACGCATGCCGGGCGACAGCAACAATGTTCCCTGCACGCAGTCGGAACCGCGCCGATGGATGAACTGGCCGGGGAACGGATGGCAGTCATCGGCCAGCACGTAGTCGTCGCCATCGCGACGCAATTGCTCGATCGGAATCACGCAGTCGCAGCCATCCGGCAGCATGGCGCCGGTGGTGGCCTCCAGGCAGCTGCCTTCGCCGGGCAGGACCTGCCTGCGCATGCCGGCCATCTGCGCGCCCGCCACCCGGAGGCGGCGCGGCAAGGTTTCCGACCAGCGCGTCGCTATACCGTCCATCATGACGCGGTCAAACGGCGGATGGTCGTGCTCGGCATGCACGGCCTGCCGGAGCACCCGCCCTGCTGCATCGTCCAAACACACGCGCTCACTGCCAAAGGAGGGCATATGCTCGGCGATCAAGGCTTCCGCCTGACTGACGCTGATCAATTCGCTCATGGTTCCGATCATGCAAGGAAGAATAGCCGCGCGCCGTTGAGCATAGCGCGCCCGTCAAAGCCCGAGTGCAACGGCCTTCACCTGCGCCCACGCCAGACTGCCAGGAGAGAGCTCCAGCGCATGCCACGAGCGGCGGGTGACGCGTGCCAGCAGCGTGCTCCCGCCCAGGTCGAGTTGCACCAGCACCTGCGAAGGGTGGTCCGCGTCAGCCACAGCGACGACGCGGCATGGCAATTGGTTGAGCGCACTCGTTTCCGCGTGCTGCGTCCGACTCAGCACCACGTCGCGCGCGCCGATGCGGCAACGCAGCCGTTGCCCGACGGCTTCGTGGCGATACGGCAGCCATAACCGCCCACCCGCGAATTCCAGCGCGATCAGCTGGTCGTGCGCGTCGTAGTCGACCACCTGCCCTTCGATCACCGCACCCACCGCCTCGCCCAGCGCCGGCGGCAGATCCAGCCGGGTCAGCGTGTCCTGCAACGAACCCTGGGCGACCACGTGCCCGGCTTCCATCAGCACGAGATGGTCGGCCAGGCGTGCCACTTCGTCCACATTGTGGCTCACATAGACCATCGGCACCTGCAGCGTGCCGTGCAGGGATTCCAGGCAGCCCAGCAGGTCTGTGCGGGCGGTGCCGTCGAGCGCAGACAACGGTTCGTCGAACAGCAGCAACGCCGGGTCGGACAACAGCACCCGCACCACCGACACGCGCTGGCGCTCGCCCCCGGACAATGTACCCACGCGACGGTCGAGCAAGGCACGCAGGCCAAAGCGCTCGATCAGCCCTTCGCGATCCAGATGGGCAGGCCTTCCTGCGCGGCGATAGCCGAAATCCAGGTTGCCCGCCACCGTGTGGTGAGTGAACAGGCTCGGCTCCTGGAACACGTAGCCGACGCGCCGCCGATGCGGTGGCATGAATACCCGATGCGCGCTGTCCTGCCATACGGTTTGACCGAAACTGACGCGCCCGACGGCGTCCCGCTCCAGCCCGGCGACGGCACGCAGGCAACTGGTCTTGCCCGCGCCCGACGGTCCGAACAGCGCCGTGATGCCCTGGCGCGGCAGGCTCAGCTCGACATCGAACGCCAGCGCCCCGCACCGCCAGGCGAGTTTGGCTTCCAGTCCGTGCGGCTCAGTCATGCGCCTGCCTGCGGGTACGCAGCAGCGACATGGCCAGCAGGGCCACGAACGACACCGTCAGCAGGCACAGCGAGAGCACGTTCGCCTGGTGGTACTCGCCCGCCTGCACATGGTCGTAAATGCGCATGGACAGCACGCGCGTCTGGCCGGGAATATTGCCGCCGATCATCAGCACCACGCCGAACTCACCCACGGTGTGGGCAAAACCCAACACCGCCGCCGTGGCGACGCCGGGCAAGGCCAGCGGCAGAGCAACACTGAAGAAACGATCCAGCGGCCCCGCGCGCAGACAGGCCGCCACTTCCAGGGGGCGGTTGCCCACCGCTTCGAAGGCGTTGTGCAAAGGCTGCACCACGAAGGGCAGCGAATAGATCATGGACGCGACGACCAGCCCCTTGAAGGTAAACGGCAGCGCCGCCAGCCCGAGCGCGGCCATGGCACGCCCCACCATGCCGTCCGGCCCGAGCAGCATCAGCAGGTAGAAACCGAGCACGGTCGGCGGCAACACCAGCGGCAAGGCCACCACAGCGGCGAGGGGGCGCCGCCAGCGCGAGCGCGTATGCGCCAGCCACCAGGCGAGCGGCATGCCGAGCAACAGCAGGAGCACGGTCACCGTCGCCGCCAGCCGCAGCGTCAGGCCGAGCGCCTCGATGTCCGGTTCGGTCAGCAGGGCCATGGGCGCGACTCAGTGCGCTCCATCGTCCGGCAGATTGAAGCCATAGCGCGACAAGATGGCCTTCGCCTGCTCGCCCTGCACGTAGCGCGCGAAATCTTGTGCAAGCGCATTGCTCGCGCCGCGTTGGGTGATCACAAAGCTCTGCTTCAATGGTTCGTAGAGCGACGGCGGCACGGGCGTGGAGGTGCCTTTGACCGGTGAGTTGATCACCAGCGACTCGGCCACCAACCCGACCTGTGCGTTGCCGCTCTGCGAGAACTGCGCGGTCTGGCCGATGTTGTCACCGAACACCAATCGCGACTGCACCTTGTCCCACACCCCCGCCGCACGCAGCGCCTGTTCCGCGCGCTTGCCGTAAGGCGCATGCTGCGGATTGGCGATGGCGATGCGGCCGAAGCGCGCCTGCGCCAGATCTGCCACCTGCACGTCCTTCATGTCGATGCTCGCGCTCCACATCACCAGGTGGCCCAGCGCATAAGGCGTGGGCGTACCACCGGCCTTGCCGTGCTCCACCAGTTGCTGCGGGTAGTTGCTGTCGGCGGAGAAGAACAGCTCGAAAGGCGCGCCCTGCTCGATCTGGGTCAGCAGGTTTCCGGAGGAGCCGTAGACGACATCGATCTTGCTGGCGGGATGATCATGGCGATAAGCCGCTATCACATCGTCCAGCGCCTGATGCAGGTCGGCCGCCGCAGCCACCGTGATGTGTTCATCGGCAGGCGCGGCTATCGACGCCGATGACCAGACCGCACCCAGTACCAGCAGGCCCTGCAATAGCCGACGCATCATCATGGCGCTCCTTCCGCGTTGGTTCGGTCGATGGATTCGAGAGTAGCCCAAGCCGGCCAGCGCACGTGTCTATTTGGCGCGACGATGCCGCACGCTGTCGCGCACGTCCACGTCGAACAGCAGCGTCAGCGGCTCGCCGTCGCCACTTTCCAGTGAAAACGTCAGCCCGTCCCGCGTGGGCAGCGTCGCGGCGTGCTCGCGTACCGACGCTTCCGGCAAGTCGATCGACCAGGCCTCCGGGTGACCACTGAAGCGCGCTGCCGCGCCGGCCACTACCCGCAACGTGCACAACAACGACAGTGTGTGGCTGAAACGCGTGCGCAAAACGACCGGCTGGCCGGTCAGCAAAGTGGCGAGTTCGTCTTCGCCGATGCGTACGCGCAGGTTCTGCCCTTCGATCTGCAATTTCATGATGCGACTCCTGATGGATCCGCTTCGCCGAGCAGGGGCGCCCCGGGATGGAGGCCGGTGATGGTCACCCGCGCCCCGGCCTCCAGGCTTCCCGCGTCCTCCGGCAACAAGACCCAGGCTCCGGCCCTGGCGAACGGCTGGATGCGGAACGGCTGCTGCTGGGCCAGCACTTGCACGCGGAGCCGGCCCTCGTCGTCCTGTATCACGTTGGCGCGCAGGAAATGACGCAGGCCCGGCTTGGGCTGTTGCGGCGTATCGATCACGGCATGCCACACGGGTTCAGGGCCTTGCCCGCGCATCGCGCGCAGCACCGGGGTAATGAAAAACCGCAGCCCCACCGTCACCGCCATGGGCGTGCCAGGCAAGGCAAACACCAAGGCGTCATCCAGCACGGCCGCCAGTTGCGGCTTGCCGGGACGGATGGCGACCTTATGGAACAACACGCGCGCACCGAGTTCCGCCAAGGCGTCCGGCACGAAGTCATAGCGCCCCATGGAAACCGCACCGGTGCTGACGATCAGGTCGGCCCCTGCCCTGCGCGCGCGCTGCACGGCGGTTGTGAACGTGGGGCCGGTATCGTCGACCGTCTCGCAGGACAACACGCTCGCTCCCAGCATGGCAAGCGCCGCGGCCAGGTACGGACCATTGGATGCGTAGATCTCGCCATCGCCCAGCGGCTTGGTCGGATCGGCCTGCAATTCCTTGCCGGTGCAGATGATGGACACACGCGGTGCACGCACCACTGGCACGCTGGCGATGCCCAGCGCGGCCAACAACATGATGTGGTTCGCCTCGATGCGAGTACCCGCGAACACCACCACGGCGCCTTTCGCCACGTCGCTGCCTGCATAGCGCACATTGGCCGCAGGCATCAGCGTTTCAAGCAGACGGATGCGGGCAGGCGAACCATCAGCACGACGCTCGATCAACTCGGTGCGCTCCACCGGCACCACCGTGTCGAGCCCCTCGGGCAGACGCGCGCCCGTCATGATCTCCCACGCCCTGCCCGCCGATGCGCGCCTGGCATCGCCAGCGGCCTGGGAGCCTTGTACCTCGTGCTCGGAACCCGCCGCCAGCGGTTCGCCCGCGTGCAATGCATAACCGTCCATCGCCGAATGATCGAACGACGGCAAGTCCATGGGGCTGGTCACATCGCCGGCCAGCACCCTGCCCAGCGCGCCACCTACCGGGCAGGATTCCGCCTCGAGCCGCCTGGCATGTCGCAGGAGTTCGTGCAGGGCGTCGGCGTAAGCAATCATGCGAGGGTCGTGGCCTGTGTCGTGGCGGAGGTGTAAACCCCGTCCTGACATGCTCGGCTGGTGGGCCGCGGCATGCAAGGGTTCAAGCTACATTGATACGATGCATGCCGTCGACCGGGACACCCCGTTTCCGGTCATGGCGCGACACCATGCCGCCGTCGCCAAAGGAACCGACCGTCCATGCCTGAGCGCGAAGAAACGTCCCGAGGCTATGCCGTCCGGTCCGTCGACCGCTGGCGAGAGGGGGCATCCACGCACGACGAAGACTTCGTCGCCGAGGAAGTCCCCATCGCCATGGTCTACAACGGCGCGACCTTCGCCGTGATGATGGCGTCGCCGCACGATCTGGATGATTTCGCGCTGGGTTTCTCGCTGACCGAGCGACTGATCGGCGATGCATCGCAATTATTGCAGCTGGACGTGCACTCGCTGATCGAGGGCATCGAACTGGCGATGAAAGTCTCCGACAACGCGCCGGGCGCCCACCTGGAAAAAGAACGGGAGCGGCTGCTGCCCGGCCGCAGCGGTTGCGGCATCTGCGGCACACGCGATCTGGAGAACGCCATCCGCCACGATGGCGCGGTCGGCACCGGCCCCTGCATGTCGCGCGATGCGCTTGAACAGGCACTGCAGGAACTGAAGGAACGCCAGCCGATGAACCTCGCCACCGGCGCAGTCCATGCGGCAGCGTGGGCCGATACCGAGGGCCACATCCTCATCGTCCGTGAAGACGTCGGACGCCACAACGCACTGGACAAACTGATCGGGGCCATCCACCGCGCCGGTATCGACGTGGACACGGGCTTCGCCCTGGTGACCAGTCGTGCCAGCTACGAAATGGTCACCAAGGCAACGAGCGCGGGCATTTCGCTACTCGCTGCCATTTCCGCGCCCACTGCGCTCGCCGTCGAACTCGCCCGCAGCGCGGGTATCACCCTGGTCGGCTTTACCCGGCCCGGCAGCCACAACGTCTATACGCATCCCGAGCGCCTGCTGCCTCTCGCCTCACCGGAAGCTGCCAGCGAGTGACACGCGGGCGGCTTCCGCCGGTCGCACTACGGAATAATCAAGGACGAGGGGTCGTTCCACCGTCCACTACTTCGATAGAGGTCACGTTGCGCACCCACCGCGCTGGACGCTTGTCGCCTGGCACCAGCAAGCGGAACGGGCCGTCCTTGTCCAGTGGCTTGCCGTCTCGCGTATCGACCAGCAACACCTGCGTGTGGCCCAGCGTGGCATCGAGATCGGCCAGGCCGAATACGACCTGATACTGATCGGCCGCAGTAACGCGGACAAATGACGCCAACGCCTTGCCATGCAGCGGCTTGTCCAGTGATACGCCTGCCTTGGCCAGCACGTCCTCCAGCTTCACACCGCGCCATTGGCTGACGGGCTCATCGTGAGCCGACGCAGTCACTTCTTCGTGCGGCATGCCAGCTAATGCTTTCGCATCCAGCGTCAACGAGGCCTTGCCTGCAACCCATATCTGTAGGCCTGTCGACGTCACGACCGCGGACGCATCGGCCGCGGTCGCCGCAAACGCCATGCATGTACCGAGCAAGCAAGTACCTAAGTAGAACCACGACCACATCCGTTTCGTCATGCCCAAATCCTTCATCAGGAGAATTCACACGGCTTTCATGGCAAGAAAAATCCGCGGCGCGTAGACTCGTTCGAGTTCACATCCAAGCATGATTTGCAGGCCTTCGCCAACATCAGGTGACCGACCTGATCCAAGTCAGCAGCCCGGGGAAACCATCGGTTTAGGTTAGCGTCCAGACCTGGGTAGGGCTGTCCTGCTGAGAGGAGGTGCGCGTGGAACCATTGAACAACACCAGTACGCGCAAACAGGAACGCACCGCCTTCCTGTTGCTCCTCGTGCTGTTTCCCGTGCTGTCGGTGATGTTCATCGCCGCTTTCGGTTTCGCCGTGTGGTTCTGGCAGATGTTCGTGAGCGGACCGCCCCATGTCTAAGGTCCATGCATCCTCCCAGGGGAACATTGTGAAAGACGAACACCACATCTCCAGCCTGGTGGTGCTGCATCGTCCTGACGCCACCGGCACGCTGAAAGCCTTCGTCGACCATCATGCCGCCCTGGATATTGCCGTACAGGGCGATTGCCGCTGCGTGATGGTTTGCGAAACCGATAACCAGCGCGCCGTGATGGACCACATCGATGCATTGGAAGCTCTGCCCGGCGTCATCAACGTTTCGCTGATCTACCACCACGTGGAACCCCACGCCGTTATGGACGACGTGATGGAAACGGGCGCACCGCCCCAAGGAGCCGACGCATGACACTGACCCTGACCCGACGGGAATTCATCCGCAACACCGCGGTGGCGGTGGCGGCGAACGTGGCCGGCCTCGCCTTGCCCGCCTACGCGACGAACGTCCTGCTCGAGGGTGACATGACGCAGCTCAAATGGAGCAAGGCGCCCTGTCGCTTCTGCGGCACCGGATGCGGTGTCAACGTAGCCGTAAAGGACGGACGCGTGGTGGCGACGCACGGTGACCAGTTGGCCGAGGTCAACCGCGGCATCAACTGTGTAAAGGGCTACTTCCTCTCCAAGATCATGTATGGCGCGGACCGCCTGACCATGCCCTTGCTGCGCAAGAAGGATGGCGTCTACGCCAAGGACGGCACGTTCACCGAAGTCTCCTGGGACGAAGCCTTCGATGTGATGGCCCAGCAGTTCAAGCGTGTGCTGAAGGAAAAAGGCCCTGAGTACGTCGGCATGTTCGGCTCGGGCCAATGGACGGTGTGGGAAGGCTATGCCGCCAACAAGCTTTTCAAGGGCGGCTTCCGCAGCAACAACCTCGACCCGAACGCGCGCCATTGCATGGCATCGGCGGTGATGGGCTTCATGCGCACCTTCGGCATGGACGAGCCCATGGGTTGCTACGACGACATCGAAGCCGCCGACGCCTTCGTGCTATGGGGCTCGAACATGGCGGAGATGCATCCCATCTTGTGGACGCGCGTTACCGACCGCCGCCTGTCCAATCCCAACGTGAAGGTGGCGGTGCTGTCCACGTTCGAGCATCGCAGCTTCGAGCTGGCCGACATTCCGATCGTGTTCACCCCGCAGACCGATCTGGTGATTCTCAATTACATCGCCAATCACATCATCCAGACAGGGCGGGTCAACAAGGATTTCGTCACCAAACACACCACGTTCAAGCGCGGCGTCACCGACATCGGCTACGGCCTGCGTCCGGACAATCCGCTGGAAGTGAATGCGAAGAATGCCAAGGACCCGAACGCCAGCGAGCCCATCGACTTCGAACAGTTCGCCGCTTTCGTCAAGCCGTACACGCTGGAGAAAGCCGTCGAGATGACGGGTGTTGAGAAAGGCTGGCTGGAAAAACTGGCCGAACTCTATGCCGACCCGAACACCAAGGTCGTGTCGTTCTGGACCATGGGTTTCAACCAGCACACGCGCGGTGTGTGGGCCAACAACATGGTCTACAACCTGCATTTGCTCACCGGCAAGATTTCCACACCGGGCAATAGCCCCTTCTCGCTGACCGGCCAGCCGTCCGCCTGCGGCACGGCGCGCGAAGTGGGCACGTTCAGCCATCGCCTGCCGGCCGACATGGTGGTGACCAATCCCGAGCATCGCAAGCACGCCGAGGACATCTGGAAGGTCCCGCACGGCATCATTCAGCCCAAACCCGGCTACCACGCTGTGCAGCAGAATCGCATGCTGCGCGATGGCAAGCTCAATGCGTACTGGGTGCAGGTCAACAACAACATGCAGGCCGGCGCGAACCTGATGCAGGAGACGTACCTGGGTTATCGCGATCCGCGCAACTTCATCGTGGTGTCGGACGCCTACCCCACCGTCACCGCACAATCGGCCGACCTTATTCTTCCCGCCGCCATGTGGGTGGAGAAGGAAGGCGCCTACGGCAATGCCGAGCGCCGCACGCAGTTCTGGCACCAACTGGTGAAGGCACCGGGACAGGCGCGCTCGGATCTGTGGCAACTGATGGAGTTCTCCAAGCGTTTCACCACGGACGAATGCTGGCCGGCGGACATCCTTGCGGCGAATCCGCAGTTCAAGGGCAAGACCCTGTTCGACGTGCTCTACCGTAACGGCAACGTCGACAAGTTCCCCAGCTCGGAGATGGAAGCGGGCTACGACAACGACGAAACGGCCGCCTTCGGCTTCTACGTGCAGAAGGGTTTGTTCGAGGAGTACGCCACGTTCGGTCGCGGTCACGGCCATGACCTCGCTCCGTTCGACGACTACCATAAGGCACGTGGCCTGCGCTGGCCTGTGGTCGACGGCAAGGAGACCCGTTGGCGCTACCGCGAGGGCTCCGATCCGTACGTAAAGGCCGGCACGGATTTCCAGTTCTACGGCAACCCCGATGGTCGCGCGGTGATCTGGGCCCTGCCCTATGAGCCCCCCGCCGAAATGCCCGACAAGGAATACGACCTGTGGCTGTCCACCGGACGTGTATTAGAACACTGGCACTCCGGCTCGATGACCATGCGTGTGCCCGAGTTGTACCGCGCCTTTCCTGAAGCCGTGGTGTTCATGAATCCCGATGACGCGCGCGCACGTGGCCTCAAGCGCGGGGACGAGGTGAAGGTGATTTCCCGTCGTGGCGAAATGCGCTCGCGCGTGGAAACACGTGGCCGTAATCGTCCACCGCAGGGTCTCGTGTTCGTGCCGTGGTTCGATGCCGGCCAGCTGATCAACAAGGTGACGCTGGACGCCACCGATCCGATCTCCAAGCAGACCGACTACAAGAAATGCGCCGTCAAGGTCGTGGCCGTCTAGGAGTGCCTTCCATGCGCGACAAGTCCCTTATCGTTATCGCAGCACTGGTGGTGCTCGTGGCCGCTGCCATCGGTTTCGCGGTGGGCAGGAAGTCATCGCCCGAACCCCTGGTGGCGGCCTCATCCGCCACGACCCAGCCGGCTGTGGCAAGCACGACCCAACCGGTGTCAGCGGGGGAACAGATCGACGGCATCCGCCGCGGCGCGCCGGTCAACCAGGAGATCAACCCGCCGCTATTGGCGCGCGTGGAGAACACAGACATCAAGCGCAACCGCGCCTATCCGATGCAGCCGCCGACCATTCCGCATTCGATCGACAACTACCAGATCGACAAGAACTCCAACCGCTGCCTGCTGTGTCATTCGCGCGCCAACGCAGACAAGTTCCAGGCGCCGCCGGTCAGCGTGACCCACTACATGGATCGCAACGATCAGTTCCTGGCCACCATTTCACCGCGCCGCTACTTCTGCAACCAATGCCACGTGGTGCAGACCGACGCCAAGACGCTCGTCGCCAACAACTTCAAGGACATCGACACCATCCTGTCCGAAGAAAACGTGAAAAAGGCGAACTGATCATGTGGCAGCGACTCAAGGACTGGCTCGTCGCGCTGTGGCGGATCGTGCGCCGCCCCAGCATCCACTATGGCCTGGGCTTTCTCACGTTGGGTGGCTTCATCGCCGGCGTACTGTTCTGGGGCGCATTCAACACGGGCCTGGAGATGACCAATACCGAGGCGTTCTGCACGGGTTGCCATGAAATGCGCGACAACGTCTTCCAGGAACTGAAGACGACCATCCACTACACCAATCGCTCCGGCGTGCGCGCCTCCTGCCCCGACTGCCACGTGCCGCACAAGTGGACGGACAAGATCGCCCGCAAGATGCAGGCATCGAAAGAGGTATGGGGCAAGCTTTTTGGCACCGTCGACACGCGCGAAAAATTCCTCGACCACCGGCTGGAACTGGCCGAACACGAATGGGCGCGATTGAAGGCCAACGATTCTCTCGAATGCCGCAACTGCCACAACTACACGTCGATGGATCTCACACGGCAATCGGCACGCGCGGCGGAAATCCACAAGCGCTGGCTGGGCTCGGGCGAGAAGACCTGCATCGACTGCCACAAGGGCATCGCACACCACCTGCCCGATATGACAGGGATTCCACAAGGCTGATCCGCGGCATTCCCCGCCGGCGAGAGGGACCAGACCCGTCGCGACGGGTCTGCCCCCCCCCCCCCGGTTGGCGTGTCTTACCCCATCTTGACGAGCACAGCCTGCATCTCCTCGCCCGAGAAGGCCCGCAAGGTTTCGGACCGCGTATTTCCGGCCGCGCTGATGCTCAAGCCAAACGCTGTTGCGGATAGCTCATCGGGCGCTTCGATGACGGCGATCAGATCGTATTGTCCAAGCGTCCAGTACAGATCCTTCACCTTGGCGCCGAACTTTCCCGCCGCGGCCTTGACTGCCTCACCCCGCTTGGTGGTGTCCTTGATCGATCGCATGCCCTGCTCGGTGATGCGCGCGAGCGCAATGTATGTCGCCATGCTCGTTCTCCTGTTGGGATCAAACGTGACAGCGGGACCGTGGGCGGCATCAGACACTGCGTTTGTCCCGTGACGCCGGACTGCGGCTGGCCAGGGACGGGGCACCACCGGCCACACGACATCCGTGCAACCGGGTCTTTCGACCGGCGACTATAGGTAAGATTTTGCGTCCGCCAGGTGAAGGGGGGCGGCTTGCGCAACCCGCGAAGATCAGGCGTTCGGTGGCCCCTTGAGCTCCACCATGTTGCCCTGCGGGTCGTACAGGTAGATGGACGGTCCCTCGCCCTTGGCGCCGTAACGCGAGCCGATCTCGCCCATGCGCACGCCGTGGGACGTCAGGTGCGCCACGATAGCGGCCTCGTCATAGCCCTCCACCTGCAGGCACAGGTGGTCCATGTTGTGCCCCTCCTTGCCGGGGCCAGCGCCGCCCAGGCGGCCCAGCTTGCCGTCCAGCGCCACCAGGTCGATCAGGGAGTCGCCGGCGCGCAGCTGCACCAGGCCGATCTCGTCCTGCCGGCGCTCTTCCCGACAGCCCAGCACCTCGCAGTAGAAGCGCTGCATGGCCTCCACGTCGGCAACGCGCAGCACCACGTGGTCGATCCGGGCGAGTTGGAACGGGGGTTGGGGCATGGGGAGACTCCGTGGGCCAGATTTTCGCGCGAACGCGGACGGTGCTCATCCGTCATTCCCGCGAAGGCGGGAATCCAGTGCCTTTGCTTTCTGCGGTGGCATTGAAAGGCGCTGGATTCCCGCCTTCGCGGGAATGACGAGCTATTTGAGGGTCCGCTATCTTATGACGCCTGAGACAGGCGCCCCACTGCGACTGAAGCCGTGACCCGCCAGGGAGGCAATCGCGGCCAAGGCGCCTTATAATCGTCGTTTAGCGTGTGGTGGGAGAAGCGGCGAGAGCCGCTGCCGAAGGCGCAACGCCCGTAATCGCTCAGGCCCCATACCATCACCCGCACCAACACTCTGGAGAGACCGGTTGAATCCGGCGCCGAAGGGGCACGAAGCCTGGGTTTCACCACCCGGTCTTCCAAACTCTCAGGCAAAAGGACAGAGGGGCGCTTCGCGTGCGGCTTGCACGTTTCTTACGGACGCCCCTGCCAATGAGTCAGAACGCCAATCCTTCCCTGCGCGACCTCGAGCACCACGACGCCTTCATCGAGCGTCATATCGGCCCCAACGAAGCGGAAATCGCCACCATGCTGGCGCTGCTGGGCTACGACTCGCTGGAAGCGATGACCGACGCCATCGTGCCGGGCAAGATCAAGTCGCCGGCCCCGCTGGCCCTGCCGGCGCCGATCACCGAAGTGGAAGCGATCGCCAAGATCCGCGCCATCGCCGACAAGAACCAGGTGTTCAGGAGCTTCATCGGCCAGGGCTACTACGGCACGCTGACCCCGAACGTCATCCTGCGCAACATCCTGGAGAACCCGGCGTGGTACACGGCCTATACGCCGTACCAGGCGGAAATCTCGCAGGGCCGCATGGAAGCGCTGATCAACTTCCAGACCATGTGCGCCGACCTCACTGGCATGGAGATCGCCAACGCGTCCCTGCTCGATGAAGGCACCGCTGCCGCCGAAGCCATGACGCTGGCCAAGCGCTCGGCCAAGTCCAAGTCCAATACCTTCTTCGTGTCCAACGCCGTGCATCCGCAGACGCTGGAAGTGCTCAAGACCCGCGCCGAGGCGATGGGCATCGACCTGCACGTCGGCGACGACAGCGAAGCCACCAAGGTCGAAAGCTACGGCGTGCTGCTGCAGTACCCCAACACCTTCGGCCAGATCAACGACTACAAGGCGCTGGCTGACGCCGTGCACGCGCGCCACGGCGTGGTCTGCGTGGCCACCGACCTGCTCGCCCTGACCCTGATCGCCTCGCCGGGCGAATGGGGTGCCGACATCGTGGTCGGCAACACCCAGCGCTTCGGCGTGCCGTTCGGTTTCGGTGGCCCGCACGCCGCGTTCATGGCCTGCCGCGATAGCTACAAGCGTTCGATGCCGGGCCGCCTGATCGGCGTGTCCATCGACGCCGAAGGCAAGCCGGCGTACCGCCTCACGCTGCAGACGCGCGAACAGCACATCCGTCGTGAGAAGGCCACTTCCAACATCTGTACCGCGCAGGTGCTGCTGGCCGTGATGGCGAGCATGTACGCCGTGTACCACGGTCCGGAAGGTCTGACCCGCATCGCCCGTCGCGTGCATCGCCTCGCTTCGATCCTGTTCGTGGCGCTGCGCCAGGCTGGCGTCGCTGCCAACACCCACTTCTTCGACACGCTGCACATCACCGGCGTGGACGCTGCCGCCCTGCATGCCAAGGCGCGTGCCGCAGGTATCAACCTGCGTCCGATCGATGCCAACAGCGTCGGCGTCAGCCTTGACGAAACCACCACGCGCGCCGACGTCATCGCGCTGGCCGCGGTATTCGGCGCGTCGATCACCGACATCGATGCACTCGATGCCAGCGTGCACGATGCCCTGCCGCCCCAGCTGCTGCGCAAGACCACGTTCCTGACGCACCCGGCGTTCAACACGCACCACAGCGAGCACGAGCTGCTGCGCTACATGCGTTCGCTGGCCGACAAGGACCTGGCAATGGATCGCACCATGATCCCGCTGGGCAGCTGCACCATGAAGCTCAACGCCACCGCCGAGATGATCCCGGTGACGTGGCCGGAATTCGCCAACATCCATCCGCTGGCCCCGGCCGACCAGGCCACCGGCTACAAGCAGCTCATCGACGAGCTGGAAGCGATGCTGGTGGAGTGCACGGGTTATGACGCCGTCAGCCTGCAGCCGAATTCCGGTGCGCAGGGTGAATACGCCGGCCTGCTCGCCATTCGCGCCTACCACCGCTCGCGCGGCCAGGGCCATCGCGACATCTGCCTGATTCCGGAATCCGCGCACGGCACCAACCCCGCCTCCGCGCAGATGTGCGGCATGCAGGTGGTGGTGACCAAGTGCGACGCGAACGGCAACGTGGACGTGGAAGACATCAAGCGTGCCGCTGAGAAGTTCAGCGACCGCCTCGCCGCGCTGATGATCACCTACCCGTCCACGCATGGCGTGTTCGAGGAAGACATCGTCAAGATCTGCGAGATCGTGCATGAGCACGGCGGCCAGGTGTACACCGACGGCGCCAACATGAACGCGCTGGTCGGCGTCGCCAAGCCGGGCAAGTGGGGTTCGGACGTCTCGCACCTCAACCTGCACAAGACCTTCTGCATCCCGCACGGCGGCGGCGGCCCGGGCGTGGGCCCGTGCGCGGTGAAGTCGCACCTCGCGCCGTTCCTGCCGCGTACGTTTGGTGGCGAAGGCGAAGTGGGCATGGTGTCGGCGGCGAGCTTCGGTTCGGCCTCGATCCTGCCGATCAGCTGGATGTACATCACCATGATGGGCGCCTCCGGCCTGCGCCGCGCCACCCAGGTGGCCCTGCTCAACGCCAACTACATCGCCAAGCGCCTGGCACCGCATTACGAGACGCTCTACACCGGCCGCAACGGCCTGGTGGCGCATGAGTGCATCCTCGACCTGCGCCCGCTCAAGGACGCTACCGGCATCGGTGCGGAAGACGTGGCCAAGCGCCTCATCGACTTCGGCTTCCACGCCCCGACGCTGAGCTTCCCGGTCGCCGGCACGCTGATGGTCGAGCCGACCGAAAGCGAATCGCAGCACGAACTGGATCGCTTCATCGACGCGATGATCCAGATCCGCGACGAAATCCGCGCCGTGGACGAAGGCAAGCTCGATCGCGAAGACAACCCGCTCAAGCACGCTCCGCACACCGCCGTCATGGTGTCGGCTTCCGAGTGGACCCACGCCTACCCGCGCGAACTGGCCGCCTTCCCGCTGCCCAGCCTGCGCTTCCAGAAGTACTGGTCGCCGGTGGCTCGCGTGGACAACGTCTACGGCGACAAGAACGTGTTCTGCAGCTGCGTGCCGGTGGAAGCGTTCAAGGGCGAGATCGAAGCCTTCAGCAAGCCGAACGTGGCGTAACACGTTTCGCATCGACGCACGACGAAGGGCCCCGCAAGGGGCCCTTTTTTTTGCGCAGCAACCATGCGGTAGCAAATGCGCCTGGACACAGTCAGTCCCATCTCACGAGGATCTCGCGCGGGACCCGGCCGCCACGATGTGATCCATGGCCTGGTCGTTCTAGCTATCCGACCCTTCCAGACTTCGAATCAACAGGTCGAGCAAGCGATCCAGTTGCTTCTGATCTTTGGGGCTTAGCGCCGCAAGCGCTTGCTGTTCGTTATCCACATGCAGGGGCAGCATCTCGTCGATCAGCTGCATGCCACGGTCACTCAGGCCAACCTGCACGCTACGCCGGTCGGTGGAAGAACGGCGACGTTCGATCAAGCCGGCGCGCTCCAGCCGGTCGAGGCGACTGGTCATCGCGCCGGAAGAAAGCATCAGGGCTTCATAGAGCACCGTGGGCGTGAGCTCGTAGGGCGTGCCGCTACGACGCAGGGTGGCCAGCACGTCAAACTCGCCTTTCTGCAGGCCAAAGCGCGCCGCAAAGGGTTCCAGCCGCTCACGTTCCAGCAGATAGGCGGCCTCCAGCACGCGCCCCACCGTGGCCATCACGCCAGCGTCGATGCCAGGGCGTTCGCGGCGCCATTGTTGCTGCGCCAGATGCGCGCGACGGCTCATAGATCTCTCCGGGTCGAATTACTCGATGTAAAGCTAATGCCTTGTGCCCCGCAAGCGGTAGCACTATATTTCTCGATATCGAGATACTTTATGTGAAGTTATAATGCATCGAACGAATCACCCCGGTGGCCGTTGGCTGGTCACCTGTGCCGTGGTGGCCTTGGCCCTCAACCTGCGCCCTGCCTTGGCGGTCATTGGGCCTGTGCTGGACATGATCGAACAGGCCACCGGCCTGTCCCACACCGAAGCGAGCCTGTTGACCACACTGCCGGTGCTGGTGATGGGGTTATGCGCACTCGGTGGGCGCCGACTCCGGCAGGCACTCGGCGAACGACGCGGTATCGCCTTGGGAGCCGTGTTGATCGGCCTCGCCTGTCTGGCTCGCAGCGTGGCGAACGGTGCCGCAGGCCTGGTCATCACTGCCCTTCTGGCGGGTATCGGCATTGCGTTCGTGCAGACTTTGTTGCCAGCCTTTATCAAGCGCCGCTTCACCCATGCCGCAGGGCGCGTGATGGGCTTGTTCACCACCGGCATCATGGGTGGTGCGGCGATAGCCGCGGTGTCGGCGGCGAGCCTCTCCGCACGCTGGGGCTGGACCGTTGCGCTCGCCGCATGGGCGATGCCTGCACTGGCTTGCCTGCCGCTCTGGCTGGTTGCCAGCCGGCGGCACGATGACGACGCGCCGGTGGCGCCGCAGGACGTCAGCGCGCAGGCGCCTTCCTTTGCGCGCAACCGGCGTGCGTGGGAGCTACTGGTGTTCTTTGGCATTGGCACCGGGGCCTACACCTTGGTGCTCGCCTGGTTGCCGCCGTTCTATGTCGGTTTGGGCTGGAGCCGTGCCGACGCCGGCTTGTTACTGGGTGGATTGACGCTCACCGAAGTTGCCTCGGGCTTGCTGGTGTCCGCCTTCATCGACCGCTTTCGCGACCGCCGCAAGCCGCTACTGCTGGTACTCGCACTGCTACTCGCGGGACTGCTATGCCTGATTGCCGCACCGCTCACGATGGCCTTGGCCGCCTGCGTGTTGCTCGGCTTGGGCATCGGCGCGCTGTTTCCACTTTCACTGATCCTGACGCTCGATCATCTCGACGATCCGACGCGTGCCGGCGAACTAGCCGCATTCGTACAGGGTGGCGGTTACCTCATCGCCAGCCTCGCACCGCTGCTTGCCGGTGTGCTGCGTGACCATTTCGCTGACCTGACCCAGGCCTGGATAGTCATGGCCGTTGGCGTCCTGCTTCTGGCAGCGATGTGCGTGCGCTTCTCTCCGGCCTCGTATCGCCGCCTTGCATCGCCAGTCCGTCCCCGCCCCTAAGGAAACCATCATGGCCTTCTATGACAGCGGCTCACGCCGCAACTACTTCATCGAATTTGGCGACGGCGAACCCGTTGTCCTGTTGCACGGCATCAGCAATACCGGGCGGGCGTGGAACGCACAGCTTGCGCCCCTGGTGCAGGCAGGCTACCGCGTGATCATTCCTGATCTTGCAGGTCATGGCGCCTCGGCACGCGTCACGCAGCCACTGGGCGTACCGGCGCTGGCCGACGATGTGGTGGCTTTGCTGGATCACCTTTCACTGCCTACCGTGCACATGGTCGGCCTGTCCCTGGGTGGCATGGTGGCCATGCGTGTGACGTTGAAGATGCCGCAGCGTGTGCGGCGTCTCGTGGTGGCAAACAGTTTTGAAACGACGGATACCGATGCCTTCCGTGACATGGCCCGCGGCTGGTCCACAACATTCCGTCGCGAGGATGGCGCCGTGGCGAGGCTGGAAGCCACCTGGCCACTCAATGTCAATGCAGCGTTCCGCGCCAGCGCAGAGGGCATGCGCACGTACCAGGTCTGGCACGCCATCGCGGCGAACCACGACGGCGAATCGCTGGCCTGCATCGCGGAAGGTATTGCCGGTTTTGATGTGCGCGATCAACTTGCCACGCTGACCATGCCCACGCTGTTCATCGCCGGCAGTGTCGATGGGGTGTCGCCGCCAGCATTGAGCCACCGCATGGCCGCACGCGTGCCGGGGGCGCAGTGCGTTGAACTGGACGGGGCAGCGCACATCTCCAACGTTGACAGTGCCGAGGCGTTCAACACGGCGCTGCTCGACTTCCTGGCTGGCTGAGTCGGCGCTGGCGCAGAGCGGCCCTATGGCGTCGCCTACATTGTCTTTCATCGCCCAAACACCTGATCTGGGTAGCCAGCTGCTGCAACACGTTCGCCGGGCAATCCACCTTAGCGAGGCGATCCAGCCCTTGCTTCCTCCCTGTATGGAAGCCCGGAAGCACTAACGACTCCCGCCTCTCCCGGCTGCACGCGCGGGACACCCGGCGCAGCTTCACCGGACTCCAACGGTGTCTCCATCTGGCTGACGGCCGTCAGACAACGTTGTCAGGAAAGTCCTACGCAATAATGAAGACGTCCAGACATCTGAATCGGTCTAGACGCAACGCACCATGACAGCATCACGCCTTCCAACTCGAATTTCATTGCCAATCGCAAAAAATAGCGCACAAAGACGCTGCATTGCGGCACAAGAAGCCCTTCTCAGCGCATGACAACCGCGTTTCATTTTCACCACGGAAGTCACAGTTTGGGTCGCGCTTTGGAGACAACGTTGTCATGACAGGACACAAAGACGACACGCCACGGCACCGGCACGCCCTGGCTCGCAGGGACGCCCGGACTCAGGGGCCGAAGGCCAGGGAATGGCAGCCGTTCGCCACGGACACCTTCCGCATTAGTCATGCAGCACAACAAGGAGACCTTCCATGCGCTTGAAGAAGTCGGTTGTTTGGCTACGCACGGCACTCAACGCGATCGGCACCACCGCAGGTGGCGCGATGGCGATGAGCTTGATGACGATGGCTCCCGTGCAGACAGCGCAGGCGCAAAGCACGCCCGCCTGCGCTGCCGCGTGGAGTTCGAGCGCCGCCTACAACGGCGGTGCGGTCGTCAGCGAAAACGGCATCAACTACGTCGCCAACTGGTGGACGCAGGGCAACGACCCGGCGACCAGCAACGGCGTCACCGGGTCGGGGCAGCCGTGGACCTCGCAAGGCGCATGCGGCGGCAGTAGCGGCTCTGGCAGTGGCAGTGGCTCAGGCGGTGGCTCGGGCACGGGTGGTTCGTCGGGCACGTGTGCGGCGGCGTGGGTTTCCGGCACCGCATACAACGGTGGCGCCGTGGTGAGCGAGAACGGCATTAACTACACCGCCAACTGGTGGACGCAGGGCAATGATCCCGCCACCAACAGCGGCCCCAGCGGCTCCGGCAAACCGTGGACATCGGATGGCTCCTGTACGGGCGGTTCTTCCGGTGGCGGCACGCCTCCTCCGCCTCCGCCGCCGCCCCCGCCGACGGGTGGTGGTGGCCCAGGCACGGGCGCCAACCTGCTCTACAGCCCGTACAAGGACGTCACGGTGAACCTCAACTGGAACACCAACGTGATGCAGACGGCCACGGCGACGGGCTCGGCGATTCCTGTCGTCGGCACGGGCAGCCTCAAGTCCAACTACGTCACCAACCTCAGCGCCCTCACGCTCGCCTTCGCCACCGGCGAATGCGGCAGCGAAAACTGGGGCGGCGTGCCGGGTGCGACGTTTGCCAGCGCGAACATCTCGGGGCTCTCCAGCGCCGGCCTGCCCTACGTGGTCGGTACCGGCGGCGCCGCCGGCACCTTCACCTGCGGCAGCACGTCGGGCTTCGCGAGCTTCCTGTCGCGCTACATGTCGTCGCAGATGGTCGGCGTGGATTTCGACATCGAGGGCGGTCAGTCGCAGGCAGACATCAACAACCTGGTGGCAGCAGCGGTATACGGCCAGAGCGTGTATCCCAACCTGCGCTTCTCGTTCACGCTGGCCACGCTGGCCTCGTCCGACGGCAGCTACGGCGGCCTCAACAGCCTCGGCGACATGGTGGTCAAGGCGATCAAGGCCTCGTCGCTCACCAACTACACGATCAACCTGATGGTGATGGATTTCGGCAGCCCCAGCGCGACGGTGTGCGTGGTATCCAACGGCAAGTGCGACATGGGTCAGTCAGCCATCCAGGCCGTGGCGAACCTGCAGCACACCTACGGCATCCCGGCCAGCAAGATCGAGCTGACACCGATGATCGGCGTGAACGATGCGTCGGATGAAAACTTCAGCATCGCCAACACCGACACCATCACCAGCTACGCCGTATCCAACGGCCTGGCCGGCCTGCACTTCTGGTCGCTCGACCGCGACAACCCGTGCAGCCAGACCACGGCATCATCCACCTGCAACTCGGTGCCTTCCACCACGCCACTGCAGTACACCAAGCGGTTCCTGAGCGATCTGGGCCGGTAAGGCAGGCGGGCGCCGCGTGCGGCGCCCGCTTTCCACGCATCAAAAAAAGGGCCCCGCTTGACGGGGCCCTTTTCATTGACGGGAGATCCATCGTCGGATGACGATGAATCAACCGCCGTTCTTCGTCAGCCACGCGTCCACGTCCGGCATGCGTTCGTTGCGGATCATGATGCGGTACTTGATGCTCGCCACGGCCGTCTCGGCGTCGCGGCGCGAGCCGGCGGCCAGGTACTGGTTCGCGTAGGCGTTGATCTTGTCGACCATCGCCGGATTGTACGAAGCCGAACCGAGCCTCGGGTAGTAGCGGCTGCGCGAGCTGTTGTCGACCAGCTTGTCGACCTGTTCGCGGTGCGTGATGGCGAAGTCGAAGCCCAACTCCGGATGCTGACGGGAGACCACGCTGATCATGCCCGCACTGTTGGTGGCACCCGGCTCATCGGTAAGCGCGAGGTCGAGTGCACGCTGCGCGAGTGCCTTGTCTTCCGCGACGGCGAGCAGATCGTACAGGCGATCCTTCACCTGCGGCGTCGTTTCAGCCTTGGCCTGGGCATGCAGCTTGTCCCACGTGGCGGCGTCGGCGTGGTGCGCGACGACAGACAGGATGGTCTTGCGCAAAGCGGTGGGCACGGCGTTGGGGTCCGTCGCCTGCGCGGCATAGCGACGACGCGCCTCGGCCACCACGGTGGCATCGTCGAGACCGGACAGCACGCTGATCAGGTGCGTGCGCAGGATGGCCGTCGGCACGCTTTCACCCGCCTTGGCTTCCCAGCCGACGCGCTGGAACACCGGGCTGAGCAGCTTGGTCGCGAACGCGCGGAACGTAGCCTGACGCTTCGCATCACCGTCGTAGTACTCGTCCATGCCAGACAGATCACCGGCAATGTCGTCCCAGATCTGCGGGTCGGCATCGAGCGGCGTGGCCTTGGCCAGGTCGAGGAAGCTCGACGCCGGCTGCAGGCCCGTCATGCCCAGCGCCCAGGCGTCACCGATCAGGCCGAGCTGGTCGATGGGCGCGATCTTGGCAAAGTCCTTCTTGATGGCCGCAAACTGCGCCGGCGCGTAGAGCGTGCGGTAGTAACCGCTCTGCCCTGCGTTCACCAGCAGCGTGCCGCAGCCCGGCACGGTGAGCGTGGCGTCGCCGTCGACGACGGTGCTCACGGCTTTGCCGCCGGCAGCCTGCGCGATGACCGGCACGTGCCAGCGCAGCGGCTGCTTGTCCGGGCGATCGCGGGTGAACTCGCCCTGCGTCAGCTTGAGGGTAGTGGCGTGCTTGCTGCACGCGCTCGCTTCCACACGGATCAGCGGAATGCCCGGCTGCAGCGTGAAGTCGTGCGCGATGGTGGTGATCTGCTTGCCCGGCGCGGCTTCATCCATGGCGCGCCACAAGTCGTCGGACACGGCATTGCCGTAGGCGTGCGCCTTGATGTAGTTGCGCACGCCAGTGCGCCAGTTGTCCTCGCCCACGTAGGCTTCGAGCATGCCGATGACCGACTCGCCCTTGGAATAAGTAATGGCGTCGAATGCCTGGCTGGCCTGCTCCACGGTTTCCACGTGTTGCACCACCGGGTGCGTGGTCGCCACGGCATCGCGTCCCATGGCCGACTCGCGCGCGCCAACGGTATCGCCCAGCTTGGTGTTCCATTCCGGGTGCAGGCGCGCCGTGGTACGCGAAGCCATCCACGAGGCGAAGCCTTCGTTGAGCCACAGGTCGTCCCACCAGCGCATAGTCACCAGGTCACCGAACCACTGGTGCGCCATTTCGTGCGCGGCGGTACCGAACACGTTCTGTTTGTCCTGCAACGTGGAGAAGGACGGGTCGAGCAGCAACGCGTATTCGAACGTGTAGATGGCACCCCAGTTCTCCATTGCGGAGAAGAACTGGCTGCTGCCCGGCGAGGCCACGTTGTCCAGCTTGGGCAGCGGGAATTTCACGCCGAAGTAATCGTTATATTCCTTCAGCACCGCCTTGCCCGACTCCAGCGTGAAGGCGCCTTGCGAAGACAGACCCTTCTGCGTGATCACGCCGATTTCGGTGCCGTCCTGACGGGTGGTGACGCGATCGAAGTCACCCATGCCGAAGAACAGCAGATAGGTCGACATTTTCGGCGAGGGCTGAAAGGTCACCAGGCTCAGGCCATGGCCGTCATCCTTCTTCGACGCGACCGGCATGTTGCTCACGGCCATCTCGTCGGCGGGCACGGTGGCAGTCAGATTGAACGTTGCCTTGTAGTTGGGCTCGTCCCACGACGGGATGAAGCGACGCGCGTCCGAGTTCTCGAACTGCGTGTACAGCGCGCGCTTCTTGCCGGCCTTGGTGTCGTAGTCGATGGCGAACAAGCCGTTGGCCTGCGTGCCGATCTTGCCCGTGTAGTTCATCGCCAGCTTGTAGCTGCCGGCGGGAACAGGCTTGTCGAAGGCGAACGTGGCGGTCTGTGCCTTGTCGTCCACCGTTACCTTGGCCTTGAGCGCACCCTTGCCCGTGGCGGGCGTCAGCGTCACCGCGGCAAAGCGCAGGTCGATCGCGTTGAGCGTGATGCTGTGAGTGGGTTCCAGCACGTCGATATCGACGACGACTTTGCCGTCGAAGCTGAGCGTGGAGGCGTGCGGCACCACCGAGACGTCATAGTGGGTCGGGCGCACGTCGCGCGGAAGCTGCGTGGGCGCCTGCGTGGATGCCGGCGCGTCCAGCGCGGCAGTGGTACCGACGAACGAGAAGCCGGCCAAGGCCAGCGCAATGGCGGAAGCCAAACGAATTCGCATGCTCTATCCCCTCCTTGAAATGGCCGATGCGGTCCTGCTCGGCGCAAATGGCTCTCATAGTGAGACATGGGGAGAGGCGACGCACCTGGCCGAAAGTCATGATGTTAGGGGCGAGGAAGGCATTGGATGACCAGCCATTCGGCTGTTGAACAACGCTTCCCGCCTTCGCGGAAATGACGAGCGTGGGAGTCCACGCCATGCCCGTCATTTCCGCGAAAGCAGGAGGAGCTCTTTCAACAATCGAATGGCTGGTCATCCAGTGCATTTACGGATCGAAGCCCCCCCCCTTCTCCCACAAAAAAGCCCCGCCAGGCGGGGCTCTTCTGTAGTGCTACTTCGCGCTGACGAATCAGGCGAACGGATGGTCCAGCACGATGGTGTCGTCGCGGTCGGCGCCGGTGGCGACGAGCGACAGCTTGCAGCCCGACAGCTCTTCCACCGCGCGCAGGTAGGCGCGGGCGGCGGCCGGCAGCTTGTCCCACTCGCGGATGCCCGCCGTGGACTCGTCCCAACCCGGGAATTCCAGGTACACCGGCTTGCACTCGTCCCAGCCGTCCGCATCGAGCGGCGCCAGCTCGCGGCGCTTGCCACGGTATTCGTACGCGATGCAGACCTTGATGGTCGGCAGGCCGTCGAGCACGTCGAGCTTGGTGATGGCCAGGCCGTTGATGCCGTTGATCTGCACCGCGCGCTTGAGCGCGACCAGGTCGATCCAGCCGCAGCGACGCGGGCGGCCGGTGCTGGCGCCGAACTCGTTGCCGACCTTGCGCAGGCGCTCGCCCATCTCGTCGTTGAGCTCGGTCGGGAACGGACCGCCACCCACGCGCGTGGCGTACGCCTTGCAGATGCCCAGCACGTAGTCGATGTCGCCCGCGCCCACACCAGTGCCGGCGAGCGCGCCGCCCACGGTGGTGTTGGAGGAGGTGACGTACGGATAGGTGCCGTGATCGATGTCGAGCAGCGCACCCTGGGCGCCTTCATACAGGATGTGACCGCCTTCCTTGCGCACGTCGTGCAGGATGGTGGCGACGTCGTCGACCATCGGGCGGATGAATTCGCCATAGGCCAGCGCGTCGTCCAGCACCTGCTGGAAGTCGACCGGCTCGGCCTTCAGCCACTGGGTGAGGATGAAGTTGTGGTACTCCACGGCGGCCTTGATCTTCTCCGGCAGCTCGTGCGGGTACATCAGGTCGGCCACGCGCACGCTGCGGCGAGCCACCTTGTCTTCATACGCCGGGCCGATGCCGCGGCCAGTGGTGCCGATGGCGCTCTTGCCGGCAGCGATTTCGCGCGCCTTATCGACGGCGATGTGGTACGGCATGATCAGCGGGGTCGCCGGGCTGATCTTCAGGCGCGAGCGCACTTCGACGCCCTGCGCTTCCAGCTCTTCGATTTCCTGCTTGAGCGCCTGCGGCGACAGCACCACACCGTTGCCGATCAGGCACAGCGCATCGTCACGCAGGATGCCCGAGGGAATCAGGTGCAGCACGGTCTTCTTGCCGCCGATGACCAGCGTGTGGCCGGCGTTGTGGCCGCCCTGGAAGCGAGCGACGGCTTTGACCTCTTCGGTCAGCAGGTCGACGATCTTGCCCTTGCCTTCGTCGCCCCACTGCGCACCAAGGATGACTACTGACTTGCCCATGATGATCTTGCTCTCGTCAATTTGAAGAATCGGGTGCCCCGAAGGGCGCAAATACATCACACGCCTCCACTTCGTCATTCCCGCGCAGGCGGGAATCCAGCGCCTTGAGTCGCTGGGTCCCTGCCCTCGCAGGGACGACGGTGAGGCTTCGTTGGAAACTCTGATGGGTTGAGCGGCCCATCCACCGCATTAACTCAATGCACCAGTTGCAATGCCAGCAGGCCGACGATGATGGCCACCGCGCCAAACAGGCGCAGCGCGCGCGGACTGAGCTTCACCGCCTCGCGCATGGTGGCTTGCCAGCCGCGCGGCATGGCGAACAACACCAGCCCTTCGATCACCAGCACCAGACACAGCGCGCCAGCCAATTCACTGGACATCGCCCGTCACCCCATCAATGACGGGACGACGTGCCGTCGTTGAAATACTTTAGGAACTCCGAATCCGGCTTGAGCACCAACACGCCCTTGCCGTCCTTGAACGACGTACGGTACGCGGCCAGGCTTCGATAAAACGCGAAGAACTCCGGATCCTGCCCATAGGCCTGCGCGTAGATCGCCGCCGCCTGGGCATCGCCCTCGCCCTTCACCTTCGCTGCGTCGCGCTCGGCCTCGGCCTTGACCACCTGTGCCTGACGATCGGCGTCGGCCTTGATCGTCTCGGCGGCCTGCTGGCCGGTATAGCGCAGTTCGTTGGCAAGCTGCGTGCGTTCCGCGCGCATGCGCTTGTAGACCGATTCGCTCACTTCGTCCGGCAGGTCGATGCGCTTGATGCGCACGTCGATCACGGAGATGCCCAGGTTCTTGCCGGCAGCCGCATCGGTCTGCTTGCGCACACGCTCGGTCACGTCCTTGCGGCCGGCGGACACCAACTCCTGCAGGGTGCGGCCGTTGAACTCGAAACGCAGCGCATCCTTCACGATAGGCGTGAGGCGGTTGGCCGCCTGCAGCTCGTCGCCCGCGGTGGCGCGGTAGTAGGCCGCGTTGTCGGCAATGCGCCACTTCACGTAGAAGTCGACGTTGACGCTTTTCTTTTCGGAGGTGAAGTAACGCTCGGGCTGCGCTTCCAGGGTGAGGATGCGGTTGTCGAACGTCATCACCTGCTGGATGAACGGCAGTTTGGCGTGCAAGCCGGGCTGGTCGCCGGTGCGCACGATGCGACCGAACTGCAGCACGAGCGCGGTCTGTCCTTCTCGCACCACGAACAGGCTGTTGAAGCCGAGCAACACGAGCAGCACGGCGATGATGGCGGAGCCGAACTTCATGGCTGCTTCTCCTTGCCGCCGCCGAGGCTGCTGTCGCTACCCGCCGATTGCATGACGGAACCCACGCCCTGCACTTCCTTGCCGGAGGCACGGTCGAGCGGGAGATAGATCATGTTGCGGCCGCCGGAACCATCCAGCACCTTGGGATTGTTGGACATCACGTCCTCGACGGTTTCCAGCCACAGGCGGCGGCGTGTGACGTCCGGCGCGGCCTTGTATTCCTTGAGGATGAGATTGAAGCGCGAGGCGTCGCCGGTGGCGGTCGCCACGCGTGCCGCGGCGTAACCCTGGGCTTCGGCGGCAATGCGCGAGGCATCGCCGCGCGCTACCGGCACGACCTGGCTGGCGTAGGCGCGGGCGTTGTTCTCGGTGCCCTGCTTGTCTTCACGCGCGGCGTTGACGTCGTCGAAGGCGTCCTTCACTTCCTGCGGCGGGGCGACATTCTGGAAGCTGACGTCGGTGACCACGAGGCCGGCGTCGTACTCGTTTAGCGTGGCCTGCAGGATCTCGCGCGTCTGCTGCTGCAGGGTGTCGCGGGTCTGCGCCTTGGCGGAGGTGGGAATGGCAGCCTGCAGAGGAGCCTGCACGGCCGGCGCGGAAGAAGCCGCGGCCACGCTGCTCGCTGGCGCGGGCTTCACCACCGACTCGGCTTCGGTCTGGCTGGTAAGGATGTTGTCCATCACGTTGGCGCCCACCACCGTGCGCACGGCCGCCTCGGCGGCCTGGCGCAGCGTGTCTTCCGGCGGACCACTCAGCGAGAAGAGGAACTTGCGGGCGTCCGAGACCTGATACTGCACGTTGAAGTCGACCGAGATGATGTTCTCGTCGCTGGTCAGCATGCGCACCTTGTCCGACACCGAACGAATCTCGGTGGTGCCGACCTTGGTGACGGTTTCGAGCGGACTGGGAAGCTTGAAGTGGAAGCCCGGCGGCAAGGTACGGGCGTACTTGCCGAAGCGCAGCACTACGCCGGCCTGGCGCGCATCCACGATGGTGAAGCTGCTCATGCCGACCCAGACGATCACAAAGGCCAGCAGGATGATGAAGATGCCACCGGCGCCGCCGCCCAGCTTGCCGAAGCGGCTGCGCAGTTGCTTGAGCATGTCCTCCAGCCCTGGCTTGTTGCCAGGCTGGCGATTCCTGTTCCAAGGATCACGTTGCCCGTTGCCGGGTTCGTTCCAGGCCATGGTCAGTCTCCTTGAGGCCGCTGGGAGGCCGGCTGCATTGGCCGGAAAGCGCGTTGAACGGGTTTGGACATGGTCTCGGGTGCTTGTCGTGGCAAGGTGTGCCGTCCAGGCCCAGAAGGCCGCACAAACGCCGTCCATTCTACCAGACCCGGACGACGATTCCCCACCCGGCCGAGCGCTCTTCTGCAGGAGCGCATGGCTGCGCGCCCCGGGTGAGGGCAGGCCTGGCGCCTGCGGGGTGCGCAAGGGTGTTCCTACAGGGCTTCCGGCTCTTCGACGGTACCGAGGAGGTCCTTCAACAGTGCCGCCTCGGCCACACCGCCACCACTCAATGGCGCAATGACACTGCGCGGCGCGTCGATAGTCAGGCGCCAGCCGTCCTCGTCCACCTCTTCACCGACGATGGCACCGGCGGCCTTGAGCCGGGCATGCAGACGTCCGGCGGAATGCGGCAGGCGGAGTTCGGACTGGACGCGAGCCCCACCCAGCAGTTCGCCCAGCGCCTGGCGCAACAGGTCCAAGCCCTGCCCGCTCGCCGCCGACACCCATACCGTAACGGGGCGTCCGTCGGCATCGCGGTCGATGCGCGGCTCGGTGCCGGCCAGGTCGATCTTGTTCATCACGCGCAACTGCGGCAGGTCGCCAGCGTCGATCTCCTCGAGCACGCTGTCGACCACGTGGGCCAGGCGCTCGCGCTCTTCGTCGGCGGCGTCGCTCACGTGCAGCAGCAGGTCGGCGTCGCGCGCTTCGGCCAGGGTGCCGCGGAAAGCGGCGACGAGATCATGCGGCAGTTCGCGGATGAAGCCCACGGTGTCGGCCAGCACGGCCGGACCACAGGAGAGGCCGTCCAGCTTGCGCACGGTCGGGTCCAGCGTGGCGAACAGCAGGTCGGCAGCGAACACCTCGCCTTCCGTCAGTACGTTGAACAGGGTCGACTTGCCGGCGTTGGTATAGCCGACCAGCGCAACCCTGGGCACTGTGTTGCGCAAGCGTGCGCGACGCTGCTGCCCACGTTGGGTCTGCACCTTCTCCAGCCGCTTGGTGAGCATTTTCACGCGCTCGGCCAGCAGGCGACGGTCGGTTTCCAACTGGGTTTCGCCCGGACCGCGATTGCCGATGGCACCGCCGCGCTGGGCGTCCAGATGGGTCCAGCCCCGGACCAGTCGCGTGGCCAGGTGCTTGAGCTGGGCCAGTTCCACCTCGAGCTTGCCTTCGTGCGAGCGGGCACGCTGGGCGAAGATGTCCAGGATCAGTCCCGCACGGTCCACCACGCGGATATTGAGGTGCTTTTCGAGGTTGCGTTCCTGCACGGGCGACAGCAGGTGGTCGATCAGCACCAGATCAGCGCCCATGGCGCGGGCAGCCTCGGCCACTTCGTCGGCCTTGCCGGTACCGATGTAGTAACGGGGATTAGGTACGTCGACACGCGCCGGGATGCTGCCGAGGATCTCGGCGCCGGCGGAACGGACCAGTTCCGCGAATTCTTCGGCGCGACGCTCCGCATCGCCCATGCCACGGGAGTGCGGCAGGACCAGCAGGGCGCGTTCGCCTTTCTTTTGACGATCAAACACGAGGGCGGAGAGACCTATATGGAGACGCCGCGCCGCGGACCCATGCGGGCCCACGGCGCAAGCCTAGAGTGGGAAGTGTATGTGGATACGCCACCGGCCGATAACACCAGATCCGGGGCGCCCTCCCTACTCAGATGGGTCGACCACCCGGGTGAATCAAGCTTCCGGCTCGCCTACCGCGCCTTCACCCTGCCCCTCATGGCCATTACCGACGCGGACGTTGCGGCTGGGCACCACGGTGGAAATGGCGTGCTTGTAGACCATCTGGCTCACCTGGTTGCGCAGCAGGACGACGAACTGATCGAACGATTCGATCGTGCCCTGCAGCTTGATGCCATTCACCAGGTAGATGGCGACCGGAATGCGCTCGCGGCGCAGTGCATTGAGAAATGGATCTTGCAACGATTGCCCTTTGGACATTTCTTGTTCTCCCCTCGCAACGGACGGACCGGGATAAAAGACGCATATGCGCCCCGGGCCAAGGCCGTGGAATATTAACCACTTTTAAATCGTTGATGAAAGAGCAAATGCACGCTTTCATCAGGTGTGAAGAAGACGTTTAGAGAACGGCTCCGGACATTATTTGCCATTACTGATGAACAGCCCCATCGCATCCTCGGTGATACGGGAAATATCGGGCTTTTCCGGGTCGAGTACCCGTGCGTCCAGTTCGCCGCGCAACCAGGTCATCTGCCGCTTGGCGAGCTGTCGCGTGGCGAACACGCCTCGATCGCGAAATTCCGCGGCGCTGGTTTGGCCATCCAGATGCTCCCACGCCTGCCGATAACCCACGGCGCGGATGGCCGGAAGGTCGGCATGCAGGTCGCCACGCGCGCGCAGGCCACGAACCTCGTCGAGAAAGCCGTCGGCCAGCATGGCGTCGAAGCGGCGCGCGATGCGTGCATGCAGCGGCGCGCGGTCGCCTGGCACCAGCGCCAGCTTGAGCACCCGCCACGGGAAGCGTTCGCCGCTGCCGCCCCGCTGCTGTTCGGACAGCGGGCGTCCGGTGAGTTCGATCACTTCCAGCGCACGCTGGATGCGTTGCGCGTCGTTGGGGCCAATACGCTCGGCCGCGGTGGGATCCAGTCGTCTCAGGCGTCCGTGCAGCGCAGGCCAGCCTTCGGTTGAAGCCTGGGCGGCGAGGCGCTCCCGTACCTCGGGATTGGCCTCGGGCAACTGCGAGAGCCCCTGCTGCAGCGCACGGAAGTACAGGCCCGTGCCGCCGACCAGCAGCGGCACCCTGCCCCGTCCGGTGATGTCTTGCATGGCGGCGACGGCGTCACCGCGGAAATCCGCCGCCGAATACGGCTCGGCGGGATCGCGGATGTCGATCAACCGATGCGGATAGCGCGCGAGCGTCGCCGCATCGGGTTTGGCCGAACCGATATCCAGCCCGCGATATACCAGCGCCGAGTCGACGCTCACGAGTTCCACTGGAAGCCGGTCGCTCAATGCACAGGCGAGCGCCGTCTTGCCCGACGCGGTCGGGCCCATCAGGAATACGGCAAGCGGGCGCTGATCGATAGGCATCGCGCCATTCTAACGGTGAAGTCGCGACTCTCTGAGCGAACCGTCCGGCGTCAGGCGTAGAACTCCACCTTGCCGCCCACCAGGTGATACATCGAGCCGACGATCTTGATCTTGCCGTCCTTCTCCAGTCCGGCCAGCACCTCGCTGTGGCGACGTATCTCTTCCACGGTACGGCGGACGTTGGTCACGGCCACGGCATCGACGAAGGCGTCGTTCTTGCTCGTGCGCTCGCCGCTGTATGACGTGGCGTCCACCGCCGGCTTGATCTTGTCGAGCAGGCCGGTGAGGTTGCCTAGCTTCGCGCCGTCGATCGCTCCCTTGATGGCGCCGCAAGCGGTATGCCCCATCACGAGCACGACCTTGGAACCCGCGACGGCGCAGGCAAACTCCAGGCTTCCGAGCAGATCGTCGTTGGCGATGTTGCCCGCGACGCGCGCAGTGAAGGTCTCGCCAATGCCGGTATCCAGGATGATCTCTGTCGGCGCGCGCGAGTCGATGCAGCCAAGGATCACCGCGGCGGGATATTGCCCGCCGGCGCTGGCCCGCTTCTGTGCCAGATAGTCATGGCCCTGCATCTTGCCGGCGCGGAAACGCTCGTTGCCTTCCTTGAGCAAGGCAATGACCTGGTCCGGGGTCATCGCGTCACGCTGCTCCTTGGTAAGGGCAGCAGCCTGGGCAAGTCCGGGCAGTAGCCACGAGGCGCCCCCCAGGGCGACAAAGGCCGATGCGCCGAGCACTGAACCCAGCAGCGTGCGGCGCGAGGCGTCAACGGCGCCGACGCAGCAGGTCTCGTTCTGGTGATTCATAACGCCCCCTAAGCGACGTGAAGCAGTTACTTCGCGCCGGGGGCGATGAAACCGGTGTGAACCTTAGCCCTCAACTCCGGGAGCGCAGCCTGTGCGCGACCGCGGCGTCATGTCGACCCGCTTCGTCGGGCTGTCGCGCACAGGCTGCGCTCCCACAAAGGGCAGATACGGCATCAACGCGCCGGCACGCCCATTTCCTTGAGCAACTGCGGCGCCGGATAGACCTTGTCCATCAACCAGCGCATGTAGCGCAGGTCGACGTGGATGGCCCGCTTGTAGCGGGGATCGAACATCCAGCTCGCGCTCACCGCCTCCCAGTTGCTGTCGAAGTTGAGGCCCACCAGCTCGCCCCTGGCATTGAGCACCGGCGAGCCGGAGTTGCCGCCGGTGGTGTCGAGGTTGCTGAGGAAATCGACCGGCATCGCGCCGCTCTTTGCATCGGCGTAGCCCTCGTAATCGCTCTTGGCAATGGCGTCGAGCAAGGGCTTGGGCGCATCGAACGGCACCGCACCGGTGTTCTTCTCGACGATGCCCGCCGTGGTGGTGAGCGGCTCGTACGTCACGGCATCGCGCGCCTTGAGCGGTGTGACCTTGCCATAGCTCACGCGCAGCGTGGCATTGGCATCGGGATAGACCGCCCGCCCCTGCTTCTCGCGATAGGCGATGAGCGCATCCATATAGGCAGGACGCAAGCGCAGCAAATCGCCCTCACGCGATTTTCGCTCGTCGTCGATGCGCAGCAAAGCTGGCTGCAATTGCAAGGCAAGCGAGAGCAACGCGTCGTTGGATTTGACGACCGCGGAAGGGTCAGCCTTCAGCCACGCCAGGCGTTGCGCTTCGTCGCCAAGATGGGTGACGCCGTAGACCTGGTCGAGCTTGTGCGCCAGCGACTCCGGTGTGCGACCGAAGGCAGCGTCGAATTCGGGCAGGCGTTGCGTGTCTGGCAGTTTCTGGTAGCGCGTCAACAACGCGATGAGCAGGCGCTTTTCGATCCGCGGATCAAAACGGCGTTGCACCTGCCGCAGCGTGCCGGCCATCAGGTCTTCGTCGCGCACCTGATAGCCCGACTCGCGGTGCGCGTCGGGACGACTGCGCTCATGCGCCAACCGCTGCAACAGAATGGCCGAGCGCATGAGCTGCGTCTGAGACTGCATCAACCCCAGCACCAGATCGCGCTCACGCGTGCCGTTGGCGGTCGCGATGAGCTGGTTCACCTGCTCGATCTGCGGGCGCAGCGTGCCGGCCTGCGGCTGTTCCGCCAGCCAGGCCATCATGGCGTCCTCGTCCTTGCGCCGCACGGTGACTGCGTCGCTGCGCTTGAGGCCATCCAGTTCGCCCTGGAAGCGCTTGATGTTGTTCTTCAGCGACTGCAACTGGGAGGCATAGCGGATCGCCGCCGGCTTGTCGTCCTGCCCGCTGTCTTCGATGACGTGCTGCAACTGCTGCATCACCTCCACCGTGGTGGGCAGGCGCCACTGCACCTGATCAGCAAATTCGGCTGCCGTGCGATGCCGGTAAGTGATGCCGGGATAGCCGGCCAGCATCACGAAATCCCCTTCGCGCACACCCTCCCGGGCCACCTGCAAGTGCGCGGGCGGGTGATAAGGCACGTTGTCCTTGGCGTAATCGGCCGGCTTGCCATCCGGACCCACGTAGGCACGCAGGAGAGTGAAGTCGCCCGCATGACGCGGCCACACGAAGTTGTCCACTTCGTCGCCATAGTTGCCAATGGCGCGCGGCGGTGCGTAGACCAGGCGCACGTCGCGCAGCTCAAGCTGCTTCACCAGATAGAAGTCGCGGCCATAGAACATGTTGACCACGCTGCAACGCACACCCGGCTCGTGCTCGCATTCGGCCACAAGTTCCTTGCTGATGGCATCCACAGCGTCGAAGTAGGCGCGCCCGGTCTTGCCCTTGGCTGCTGCAAGTACCTTGTCGGTAACTTTGTCGAAACCGGTGGTGACGCGCAGGCGGAAATCCGGGTTGGCCGGCAACTCTTCCGCGCGCTCATGCGAAACGAAGCCGTTCTGGATCAGGTCGCGCTGCGCGTTGCTGTTGTACTGGATGACACCGAAGGCGACATGGTGATTGGTCAGCACCAGGCCATCGTCACTGACGAAGGAGCCGGTGGCGCCGCCCACCTTCACCACCGCACTGAGCGGTGCGCGGGTCAGGTCCGCGAGATCAGCCGGGTTGCCCTGGAAGCCCGCCGCACGCAGTTGTTTGCCGATGGCGGGCAGCTGCGATGGCATCCACATCCCCTCGTCAGCCTGCGCGGCCGGCGCCAGCATCATGGCCATGGCCAATCCCATCTTCTTGAAACGCATTGATCTACATCCCGGTTTTCGTAATAACTTACGACATTAGAACGGAACGACCCTGCGGGTAACGCTGCAATGCACAGCTGTCGCGCAACGAGCCAACCCAAGAGGGACGGCGCTGATACCCGTCCTGTCTCCGCAACGGGCATCAGCGATGGGATCACCGGCAGGACTGCCCGGTTGGCGGCGGCAATGCCAGGAACACCGTGCTCCATAGCTGCGCTGCGTTGGATTCGTCCTCATGGGCGCCCTCCGCCCCGAACGGCTCGATGCGGTAATGGCCATTGGCGTACGACCATGACCACAGCTCCGAGGTACGCATCGCGCCGGCCGCGCAAATCGCCCGCCACAGCTCGGTCTGCGCGGAAACGAGATGTTCGCGCGTAGCCGGCGGCAAGTCGTCGCGCGCGAGTTGGCGCGTCAGGCCCGCCGCCATGATGGCCTGCTGCCAGGCCCATACCACGGTGCCGTGGTACGCGTTGTTGCCGAAGCGCGCCCACACATCGCGATCGGCGTAGGCCGGATTGGCAACGACCATGCCCACGTCGGTCATCAGGCCCGCGGGGAACGGCCGCATCAGGCCCACCACGTTGCGATCGAGCACCGCCGCGTCCGGCCGGTCAAACAACAGGCGGAAGCCCTCGTCCGAATGCAGCACCGGAATCGGCCGTCCCTGCGCATCCAGGGCAATGGCGGGAAATTCCAGGGCGGCATTGCCCAGAACCTTCAAGGCCGATGCATCGGCCACGTTGATCTCCTTGGCGTAGTCGCGCACTTGCTGGGCGGCGCGCTCATGGGACTCGCGCACGGTGAACAAGGCGCTGGCGTGTTGCTCCCAATCGCCGGCACTGGCCGAGGCCGTGCGCAGGCGCGCGCGCTGCGCGGGCGTGGTGTAGTCATCGAGCAGGCCCGCGTCGAGGAACTGGCCGATCGCGTGCAGCGCGGCAGGCATCCAGACGGCGTTGACGTCATACGGATAGCGACCGCGCCCGATGCCCTCGTTGCTGTCGCGCCACTGCCCCACCTTGGCGTCGGGCTTGAGGGAGATCAGGTTCGAATAGACCGGCTTGTGCGCGAAGGCTTCGCTGCTGCCCGCGACGAACAAGAGGTTGCGCACCAGCGCATCGCCCTGGCGCTCGTTGCCGACCTTGCCGGCGAGGAAGGCGCGAGCTCCTGCGCGACCACGCGTGTCCTCCAGCAACCAGGCGGCGACGACGGGGGGCAGCATGTAGTCGTCATCGACCATGACATAGTCGTAGACGGGCTCGGCCGACGGCTTGCCTTGCTCCTTGAGGTGCTTGAGTACGGCGAATTCGCCGATACCCTCCTCATGCGCGACCTGACCGTCGTGCGACAGGCGCGCCAGCACGGAAGCGATACCCGCGTTGACCGCCTCCGGCTGCAGCACCGGCATCAACAGACGCAGCGACATCAGCGTGTCGCGCCCGAAATAGGTATCGAAGCGCCAGGAACCAGCGAGGAATTTTTCGTGATAGCTCAGGAACTGCAACGCCTGGCGACTGCGCGCGTCGGGCTGCGCTTTGTCATTGAGCAGGTTGGCGAACGGAGTCAGCGGGGTGTCGCCCGTGCTGGCTTCGATACGAAGGTGGATCACCTCGCCGGCACGATCCGGATGCAAGGCGATGTGCCCGTCCTCGCGCACGAAGCGCCCATCATGGGTGCTCAGGGCGATGGCATAACCCGGCGCGCCGTCCACACGCGGGCGCTGCCACCGGATGGAACGCTCCGTCAGCTCCGGGGTGGCGACGATCTGCGGGGTGGCACCCGCCTGCTCGGCATAGCCCTGGCCGAGCTGGTAATCGCGCAGTACGCGGATGCTGCCTAGCACGGCATCCTTGATGACCAGGTTGTCGCCCATGACGCTGGCCTGGGCAACGATGCCGTTCAAAACGTGACCATTCACCGTGTGCTGCTGACCGGTGACCGGGCCCAGGGTCCACCGCACGCGCGTAATGGTCGGTTCGAACCAGATGCCAGCGCCACTGTCTCCGGCGGGGAACGCCACCAGAATGCGCGGCTTGTCCCCGGAATTGAGCAGCAGATGGGCGGCGACGTCGCCGTCCTGGAAAAAGGCGTTCTCAATACTGCCCTCGGTGATCCGGAACTGCAGCGGCGCCTTGGCGCCAGAGTCTGTAGGCGCGGCCGCCCTGGCCAACGGCAGCGCCGCCAGGCCTGCGACCAGCACCACCGAAGCAGCCGCAGTACGCCACCACCTGTTCCGCCCCGCCATCCCGACTGCCTGACTCATCGTGCTCAAACGCATTCGTCCGCTCCGTCCAGTGCCGCACAAATTTACGACAGTAAAAGCAGGGGGCACGGTTCGGCAACGTTGCAGTGCACGAAGCCGGCGCCCCGGTCGCCTTCTATAATGTCTGTTTTCCCGCCCTCCCCCACGGAAATCCCATGCCTCAGATGATGAAAGCCCTGGTCAAGCGCAACCCCGAACAGGGCATCTGGATGGAAGAAGTGCCTGTCCCCGAGGTCGGCCCCAACGAGGTGCTGATCAAGATGGAGAAGACCGCGATCTGCGGTACCGACCTGCACATCTATAAGTGGGACGACTGGTCCCAGCGCACCATCAAGCCGGGCCTGACCATCGGCCACGAGTTCGTCGGTCGCATCGTGGAGATCGGCCCCGGCGTGACCGGCTACAAGATCGGCGACCGTGTCTCGGCCGAAGGCCACATCGTGTGCGGCCACTGCCGCAACTGCCGTGCGGGCCGCCAGCACCTGTGCCCGAACACCGTGGGCATCGGCGTGAACCGCAATGGCGCGTTCGCCGAGTACATGACCATGCCGGCCTCGAACCTGTGGCCGATCCCGGATCAGATCCCGTCCGAGCTGGCCGCCTTCTTCGACCCCTACGGCAACGCCGCCCACTGCGCGCTGGAGTTCGACCTGATCGGCGAAGACGTGCTGATCACCGGCGCCGGCCCCATCGGCATCATCGCCGCGGGCATTGCCAAGCACGTGGGCGCCCGCAACGTGGTGGTCACCGACATCAACGATTACCGCCTGAAGCTGGCGGCGGACATGGGCGCCACCCGCGTGGTGAACGTGGCCAACCAGTCGCTGAAGGACGTCATGAAGGACCTTCACATGGAAGGCTTCGACGTGGGCCTGGAGATGAGCGGCAACCCGCGCGCCTTCAACGACATGCTCGACTGCATGTACCACGGCGGCAAGATCGCCCTGCTCGGCATCCTGCCCAAGGGCGCCGGCATCGACTGGGACAAGGTGATCTTCAAGGGCCTCACCATGCAGGGCATCTATGGCCGCCGCATGTACGAGACCTGGTACAAGATGACCCAGATGGTGCTCACGGGCTTTCCGCTGCAGAAGGTGCTCACTCACCAGATCCACATCGACGACTTCCAGAAGGGCTTCGACCTGATGGACGCCGGCAAGTGCGGCAAGGTCGTTTGCTCCTGGAGCTGAGCGTACGCTGTCACACCTAGGGTTTCTGCTTAAGAAATCCACCCTGAAATCTCGGCCGCCCTAGTACACTTCGGCTCAGGGCGGCCGACAGAATCGCTGGGATTGTGAAGGTGCGGGACCCGAGGGTCTTGCACGGTCGGTGCGCGATGTCATGGGAGCATCGTGATGGCAGGCCTTTTCAGCAATCCACGTCTGGCCGCGGGACGCGACCGCGCCCTCGCCATCTACCGATCACGCCGCACGCGCAAGATCAGCTTGATCCTTGCCATCGTCGTGGTTGTGTTCGGTCTTCTCGGCTTCTTCGCTGCGCCGGGCATTATCCGCGGCCAGATCGAGAAGCACGCCAGCGCCGCACTGCAACGCCCCGTCACCCTGGGCGCCGTGCATCTGAACCCCTATACGCTGCGCCTGCAGCTGGACCAGTTGCATATTGCCGACCATGACGGCAAATCGCCGTTCATCGACATCGACCAGGCGGTGATCAACGCCTCGTGGGGTTCGGTGTTCCGGCTGAAGCCCGTGCTGGATGAACTGTCCCTGCAGCACCCGCGCATCCACATCGTGCGTACGGGCGATCAGCGCTTCAATTTCAGCGACATCATCGACCGCATCAATGCGACGCCGTCGGATCCGAATGCAGCGCCCACGCGCTTCGCGGTGTCCAACATCAGCGTGCACAGCGGCGACATCCAGTTCGACGACGAAGCGCTGAAGACCCAGCACCGGGTGGAGAACCTGGAACTGGGTATTCCGTTCATCGCCAACCTGCCCAGCGACACCGATGTATTCGTGCAGCCGCTGCTGTCGATGAAGGTGGACGGCAGCCCGCTGCGCATCGACGGCCATACCAAGCCCTTCGCGGACAGTCGCGAATCGACCGTCGATTTCCGCCTCGATCGGCTCGATCTTGCGCGCTACATGAGCTATGTGCCCGCGAAGCTGCCGGTGGCGATACCCAAGGGCCTCGTCAGCGGCGATCTCACCCTGCACTTCGTCCAGGCCAAGCCGACGCCGCAGCTGCAACTCACCGGCAAGGTCGAACTGGACGACTTTGCCCTCAACAGCAGCGATGGCCAGGCCATCCTGAGCCTTGGCAAAGGCAACGCCGATCTCACCGATGTGCAGCCGCTGCAATCGCGTTATGCGCTGGGCGCGCTGACGCTCGACCAGGCGCAGCTCTATTACACGTCCACGGCGGATGGCCACAGCAATTTCGACACGCTGACGGCGCCTCCGGCCCAGCCGCCCGCGGCCGACACCAAGGCCCAGCCGACTGACCTGCGCATCGCTTCGATCACACTCGCCAACAGCGCCATCCACTACGGCAATGCCACCGGCAAGATCGACCTGGGCAGCCTGCACGGCGGCATCCAGGGCCTGAGTATGCTGCCCGCCCCGCCGGCAAAGCTGGATGTGACGTCGCAGCTCTTTGGCGGCGCGCTATCCATGAAGGGAACGGTGGATCTGGCCAAGGACAAGCTGGTCGCTGCGTTGAACGCCAAGCAGGTCGAGATGGCACCGTTGCAGGCAGCCACCTATCAAGGCCTGGCTGCACACCTGACCAGCGGCAAGCTGGACGCCACCGGCCAGCTTCAGGTCGACTGGGGCAAGCCGTTCAACGTGCATCTGGCCGACGCGCATACCACGGTTACCGATTTCGCGATGGAGCCGCAGTACAAGGGCCATGCATCTCCCGTGGCGTGGAAGACGCTGGAATCGGAGATCAAGCAGATCGACCTGGCCACGCAGCAAGCGCAGCTCGGCACCGTCAAGGCCACTGGCCTGTCGCTTGACGTGCAGCGCAACAGCAACAAGTACATCAGTCTTGTCGACCTGTTCGCCGCCAAGGATGCGCCCAAGAAAAAGGCCGCGGACAGCAGCCCGCCGTGGCACTGGAGCATCGAGCACCTGGCGTTCGACAATGCCGCCGTCGTATTCACCGACCTGGCGGCCGGCGACAAGCCAGTGAAGATCAAGATCGACTCGCTCAGCGGCGGCATGGACAACCTGAGCGACAAGCTCAACGAACCACGCGCAATGAAGCTGTCGGGCAATGTCGACAAGGGCAGCTTCACCGCCAATGGCAAGGTGCAGCCGGTGCCTGCGCTCGCCGACATCCAGCTCGATACCAAGCGGCTGGATATCTCCACTTTCCAGCCGTACATCAGCGTGCCGTTGAACGTGACCATTTCCAGCGCACGCGTGAGCAGCAACGGCAAAGTACATTACGACGGCCGTGGCGCCGAACCCAAGCTGACCTACAAGGGCAATGCGGCCCTGGAACAGGTGCGCATCCAGGACAAGCTCACGGGCGATGACTTCCTGCGCTGGCGCACTCTGAGCAGCGCGAACCTGGACGTGTCCTACGGCTACGGCGCACCGCGCATGCACGTCGCCAGCATGGTGCTCAGCTCGTTCTATGCCCGCATGATCGTCAACGCGAATGGCACGCTGAACCTGTCCGAGGTGGTAGCCAACCCCGAAGCGGCTCCGGTGTCGGTGACGCGTGGCGAGAATGAGCAACCCGTGGCGGCGGCAAAGCCGGCACAAACAAGTTCCACCCCCACGCCGCCGCCGGCACCTGCGCCTGCCGCAACATCGGCCAAGCAAGTCGCCGCTGCGACACCGGCACCGGCCTCCTCCGCTACCGCTGCGCCGCCGGCTGATATCCACATTGGCGGCATCACGCTCGTCAATGGCCAGCTCAACTACACCGACAACTTCATCAAGCCCAACTACACCGCCAACATGACCAAGCTCACCGGCAAGATCGGTGCGTTTGGCACCAAGCCGGGTGATCCACCGGCGGATCTGTCGGTGCAGGCAGCACTGAACGACGACTCGCCGATCGATATCGACGGCACCATCAACCCGCTCCAGCCCGTAGCCTTCCTCGACATCAAGGGCAAGGCGAACGAGGTGGAGCTGACCGGCATGAGCGCGTACTCCACCAAGTACACCGGCTACCCCATCACGGCAGGCAAGCTGACGATGGACGTCCATTACATGCTGGACAACCGCAAGCTCAATGCGGACAACCACATCTTCATCACGCAGCTCACCTTCGGCGATCGCGACGACAGCCCGGGCATCAAGCACCTGCCGGTGAAGCTGGCGGTGGCCCTGCTGAAGGACACGCAAGGCAACATCGACGTGAACGTGCCGGTATCAGGCTCGCTGGACGATCCGCAATTCAGCATGGGTAGCTTGATCTGGCACGCCCTTGGCAATCTCATCGCCAAGGCGGCCACGGCGCCGTTCCGCTTGCTCGGTGCGGCCTTCGGCGGCGGCAACCACGAAGACCTTGGTTACGTGGAATTCGATCCGGGTTCGGCGGTGCTCGACAAGAGCGCGCAGGAGCGACTCGACAAGATCGTCGCCATGCTCAGCCAGAAGACCTCGTTGAATCTCGACATCATCGGCCGCGTCGATCCGTCGAAGGATCAGGATGGGCTGCGCAAGTTCACTGTGGAAAGCATGGTGCGGCGCGAGAAGGTGCTGGATCAGGGCGGCAAAAACGCCGACACGTCCGATGCCGCGCTTGCCGCCGTCAACATCACGCCCGACGAGTACGAAAAGTACCTCAAGCGCGCCTACAAGGACGACGACTTCAAGGGTAAGCCGAAGAATTTCATCGGCCTCAAGAAATCGCTCGAACCGGACGAAATGCGTAGCCTGATGGAAACCAGTGTGTCCGTCGATGAAGCGGCCATGCGGGACCTTGCGCAGCGGCGCGCCACCGCCGTGCAGGCGTGGCTCAAGGGCAAGCTGGACGACAAGCGTGTCTCGGTGAAGGATCCCAAGCTCGACGCCAAGGACATCGACGACAAGGGCAAGACGACGCGCGTGGAGTTTGGGTTGCATCAGGGTTGATGCCGAAGCGGAGCGGCACCCAGCCAAAGCCAAGACGTCCACCCGGCGAAGCACCACCTCAGCCGTCATTCCGGCGCAGGCCGGAATCCGGTGGCGTCGCGGCTGGGTTTTCGCCGAGCACCCAGGGGAACATTCGAGGCTTTGTCCCTTTTGCGGCGAAGACCGGATCCTATCGCCACGGGATTCCGGCCTGCGCCGGAATGACGGCATGGGTGCGTCGCGTCGCCAGGCAGCAGATGTTCCTTCCCACCCCGCCCTCCTGAGGTCAAAATACCCTTTTGACCCCACGGGACACCCCCATGAGCTACCCCGGCCAGTCGCGCTTCACCAGCGAACTCGAATCGATCCGTGAGCAGGGCCTATTCAAGGCCGAGCGCATCATCACCTCGCCGCAGTCGGCGAAGATTCGCCTCGACAGTGGCAAGGAAGTGCTCAATTTCTGCGCCAATAATTACCTTGGGCTGGCTGATCACCCCGAGGTGATCCAGGCCGCGAAGGACGCGCTGGATACGCACGGCTTCGGCATGGCGTCGGTGCGCTTCATCTGCGGCACGCAGGACCTGCACAAGGAGCTGGAGAAGAAGATCGCGGATTTCTTCGGCACCGAGGACACCATCCTCTACGCCGCCTGCTTCGACGCCAACGGCGGCCTGTTCGAGCCGCTGCTGGGCGAAGAGGACGCCATCATCTCCGACGCGCTCAACCACGCGTCCATCATCGACGGCATCCGCCTGTGCAAGGCCAAGCGCTTCCGCTACGCCAACTGCGACATGGCCGACCTGGAAAAGCAGCTTCAGGCCGCTGACGCTGCCGGTGCACGCACCAAGCTGATCACCACCGATGGCGCCTTCTCGATGGACGGCTTCATCGCCCCGCTCGACAAGATCACTGCGCTGGCCGAGAAGTACAACGCCCTGGTGCACATCGACGAATGCCATTGCACCGGCTTCCTCGGCGACACCGGTCGCGGCTCCGCCGAAGTCAGTGGTGTGCTCGACAAGATCGACATCATCACGGGCACGCTGGGCAAGGCGCTCGGCGGCGCGCTGGGTGGCTTCACCACGGGCCACAAGGAAGTGATCGAGATGCTTCGTCAGCGCTCGCGTCCCTACCTGTTCTCCAACTCGCTGCCGCCGCATGTCGTCGCCGCAGGCATCAAGGTGTTCGACATGCTTTCGACCGCCGGCAACCTGCGCGACAAGGTCAAGGAGAATACCCGCTACTTCCGCGAAGAAATGACCAAGGCCGGCTTCGACATCAAGCCGGGTGTGCACCCCATCGTGCCGGTCATGATCTACGACGCGAAGAAGGCACAGGCCATGGCCACCGAGCTGCTCGATGAAGGTATCTACGTCACCGGTTTCTTCTACCCGGTAGTGCCGCAGGGCCAGGCGCGCATCCGTACGCAGATGAGCGCAGCGCATACGCGCGAGCATCTCGACCAGGCCATCGCCGCGTTCACCAAGGTGGGCAAGAAGCTCGGCGTGATCTGAATGAAACCGCATTGACCTGCCCATGCGGCAGGTCAATGCGTCTTTTGTGTATGCCCCCCTTAGGGAGTGTGAACCTCATTGAGCTGCGGTCGCGCGCAAGTGCGCGCCCACAAGAGACGCGATCCCCGACCGGTTGAAGTCAAAAGAAATGTCAGCGCGCGGCGTCACCACCTAGCAGCGTGACCTCTTCCTGCGTCAGATGCCGCCATTGCCCCTTGGGCAACTCCCCCAGCACCAACGATCCAATTGCCACGCGCAGCAGGCGCAGCACCTCGATGCCGTGCGCGGCCAACAACCGCCGGATATGCCGGTTGCGCCCCTCGTCCAGCACGATTTCCAGCCACGCGTTCTTCTCGCCATGCCGGAGCAAGGTGGCGCGGCGAGCGGCCAGTCGCTCACCTTCTTCCACAATGCCTTCGACCAGGCGATCAAGCAGCGCCTGGTCGGGAATATCGTCGACCTGCACGTGGTACGTCTTATCCACGTGATGCTTCGGCTCCGTGAGGCGCGCAGACCACACGCTGTCGTTGCTCAACAGCAATAACCCTTCGCTCGCCTTGTCGAGACGGCCCACCGGCCCCAGCCACGGCAGGCCCGCAGCCTTCAACAGGTCATACACCGTATCGCGACCACGTTCGTCCGATGCGCTGACGACAATGCCGCGGGGCTTGTTGAGCGCGATATAGACGCGTGTACTCGCCATGACGGGCTCATCGTCGAGAAGGATGCGCTGACGCTCCGGGTCAGCCGGTCGCTCTGGATCGAGCACCACCTTGCCATCCACGCGCACCCTGCCCTCGCGGATCGCCTTTTCTGCCTGGCTGCGCGAACACACACCCATCTTGCTGAGCACGCGCGCCAGGCCATGGCGTGGTGCCTGGGATGTTGAAGTACGCGGCGATGGACGGGACGAACGCATCAGAGGACTCGAACAACGGTGAGCGATATCGCGCATGGTAGGCGCACGCCCACGCTTCGCGCAAAAGAAAAGCCCGGCTTGCGCCGGGCTTTTCGGTACTGCTTGGAACCGATCCGATTACTGCTGGACCTGCAGTTCCGTACGACGGTTCTGAGCGCGACCAGCGTCCGTATCGTTCGAGCCGATCGGATCGTTCTTGCCGTGACCCAGAGGACCAATCAGGCGGTCGGCAGTGATGCCGTGAGCCGTCAGGTACTTGAACACGATCGCAGCGCGACGCTCCGACAGATCCTGGTTGTACTGGTCCTTACCGACGGAGTCGGTGTAGCCAGCAACCGTGACCTTGACCTGCGGGTAACGCTGCAGGGTGTCGACAGCCTGGTCGAGGATGGCAACCGAGTCAGCGGTCGGCTCAGCCAGCGCCTTCTTGATGTCCGTCTCACCCTTCTTCGGGCGATCGAACTTGAAGTTGACGCCGCGCAGGTCGATCACGACCTTCTGCGGGCAACCGTCCGGACCGACGATCGTGCCTTCCGGCAGATCCGGGCACTTGTTGTCACACAGGTTCACGCCGTTGCGGAACTGCTTGGAGCAGTCCGGAGCCACCGGAGCCACCGGAGCCGGGGCCGGAGCAGCAGCCGGAGCGCCGAAGCGCGACACGATGCTGAAGCCCAGGAACCAGTCGCCGTAACCATTCTTCGTGGTCTGGCTCTTGTCGTCCCAGTCGTAACGGTAGCCGGCTTCCGCACGGAAGTCGGTGCTGTCGGTGATGGTCTTGGAGATACCACCGCCGATTTCGGCGGCCGGCGACCAGGCCTTGTCGGCCGGGTTCGAGTGGTAGCTGCCCATCACGCCGACGAGGGCGTACGGACGCCATGCGTTCCAGTCGCCGTAGTAGAAGCGAGCGGCGACGCCGACGTTGTTGTTCGACCAGCGCTGGCTGTTGCCGCCGTCGACGGTACGCTTGGTACGGTCGAAGAACAGGTCCAGCGAGGTGTACGAGTTAATGAAGCGACCGAAGCCCAGGCCGTAGTAAACCTGACGGCTGTTGGTGTTGCGGTCGGTGTCGTTGTAGTAGCCGCCCACGGTGGGTGCGATGTACCAACGGCCGTCGTAGCTCTGCGTGGCGCTGTCCTGCGCGTGAGCAGCGCCCATGCCGCCCAGGGCCAGGGCGATCACGAAATACAAGCCCTTACGATTCATCTGGTGTCTCCTCGTTTTATTGGTATTCGCGTCCGTTCCACCCCAGACGGAAAACGCGCGTCAAAACTGACTTCAACTCCGGGACTTTCTCCTATCCCGTGCTTTGCGTCCCGATCAAAGATTAAGTGTCACAAGATCACAAGCGGCGCGAAGTGTAGCAAAACCGTTAAGAGCATCGCACGCACAAGTAGACGCAGTTGGTGAACCCCTGTTCAGGCAGTTTTTTTGACTCCTGCAACAAGTTGATCAACTGCGACAATCTGTCACCGCGAAACAACGTGTTACTGCGACTCATACGGTTGCCAAAAAAGAAAAGCCCGGTTTTCACCGGGCTTTTCTGACTTTCCGAGAGTTGTCGGATTACTGCTGAACCTGCAACTCCGTACGACGGTTGCGGGCGCGACCAGCGTCCGTATCGTTGCTATCGATCGGATCGTTCTTACCGTGACCGATCGGACCATCCATACGGCTGGCGGCAATACCGTGCGCGGACAGGTAGTCGTACACGATCTTCGCACGACGCTCCGACAGGCTCTGGTTGTACGCGTCCTTGCCGACCGAGTCGGTGTAACCGGCAACGGTCACACGCACGTTCGGATAACGCTGCAGGGTGTCGACCGCCTGGTCGAGCACTGCCAGCGAATCCTTGGTCGGTTCGGCCAGCGCCTTCGAGATGTCCTTCTCGCCCTTCTTCGGACGATCGAACTTGAAGTTGACGCCGCGCAGGTCGATCACGACCTTCTGCGGGCAACCATCCGGACCGACGATCGTGCCTTCCGGCAGATCCGGGCACTTGTTGTCGCACAGGTTGACGCCGTTGCGGAACTGCTTGGAGCAGTCCGGAGCAGCCGGCGGCGGCGGCGGGGTCGGCGCGGCCGGCGGTGCGCCGATACGCGACACGATGCTGAAGCCCAGGAACCAGTCGCCGTAACCGTTCTTGGAAGTCTGGCTCTTGTCGTCCCAGTCGTAACGGTAGCCACCTTCGACGCGGACGTCGGAGCTGTCGGTAATGGTCTTGGACACACCAACGCCCACTTCGGCGGCCGGATCAAAGCCGTGATCGAAGTTGTTGATGTGCTGGCTGCCCATCACGCCACCCAACAGGTACGGGCGCCATGCCGTCCAGTCGAGGAAGTAATAGCGGGCCGCGATGCCGTACACGTTGTTCGCCCAACGGCCACCGCCAGCGGCGGCGTCGACGGTGCGCTTGGTGCGGTCAGCGAACAAATCCAACGAGAAGTTGGGCGAGAAGAACTTGCCGAAACCGATGCCGTAGTAGAACTGGCGGCTATTGGTGTTGCGATCGGTATCGTTGTAGTACCCGCCAACCGTCGGTGCGATGTACCAGCGATCGTCGTAGGTCGGCGTTGTGGTCGGAGCGGTGCTGCTGCCAGAGGCAGTATTGTCCTGCGCGTGAACGGCGCCAGCGCCGCCCAGGGCCAGGGCAATCAGGATGTACAAGCCCTTACGTTTCATCAGGTGTCTCCTCGTTTATTGGTGTACGCGTCCGTTCACCCCAGACGGGAAAAGCATCAGATCGTGGATTCCTAGTTCCCGTTGGAATGCGACCTGACTTTGAACCTAGTGGTGCTTGTTTACCCGAAACGGGCGCGGAGTAGTTTAGCAAAAGTTAAACAATTGCAAATCGACCCCAAACGCCCGTTCATTTTCTGCTCACGCCGTCTTTACAGCGTGAAGAAGCCAAGGAATTCCTGGATCGGCGTGGCGTCCAGCCGTGCCGGGTCCGCCGTGACGTTCAGGATCGCCTTGACTTGATGGGCCGGCAAGTGGCCCCTCAACGCGCCCTCGAACTTGCTGAGTAGGACGGGGACACCCTCGGCACGCCGCCTGCGGTGGCCGATCGGGTAGTCGATGGACACCTTATCTGTATGGGTGCCGTCCGTGAAGAACACCTGGACCGAGTTGCCGATGTAGCGCTTGCCTGGGTCGAAGTAGTCTTTGGTGAACTGGGGGTTCTCGCCGACGACCGTCTTTTCGCGGAGTGCGTCGATACGGGGATCGGCCGCCACCTCGTCGCCGTAATCATCGGCGGTGAGACGGCCGTAGATCAGCGGCACGGCCACCATGTACTGGATGCAGTGGTCGCGGTCGGCGTAGTTGGCCAGTGGACCGGTCTTGTCGATGATGCGCATGCCCGCTTCCTGGGTCTGGATCTCCACCTTCTCGATCTCCTCGATCCTGCCCGCCACAGCACTGTGCAGCTTCATGGCACACTCCACCGCCGTCTGGGCGTGGAATTCGGCGGGGAAGCTCAGCTTGAACAGCACGTTTTCCATCACATAGCTGCCAAACGGGCGTTCGAACTCGAACGAGCCGCCCTTGAAGGCGGCGTCGTAATAACCCCAGGTCCGTGCGCTCAGCGCCGACGGGTAGCCGACCACGCCGCGATACACCGCATTGATGGCATGAGTCACGGCGCGCCGGCAGGCGTCCCCGGCGGCCCAGCTCTTGCGCGGACCGGTGTTGGGGGCGTGGCGATAGGTCCGCAGGGCGCCGTTGTCGATCCAGCTATGGGAGATGGCCGTGGTGATCTGCTCCTTGGTACCGCCCAGCATGGCCGTGGCAACAGCCGTGGAGGCCAGACGGACCAGGATGACGTGATCCTGACCCACGCGGTTGAAGCTGTTCCTGAGGGCGTAGCAACCCTGGATCTCATGGGCCTTGATCGCCCAGGTCAGCACGTCGCGGACCGTCATGGGCTGGCCGCCCTCGCGCTCGGCCTTGCGACTCAGGTAGTCGGCCACGGCCAGGATGGCGCCCAGGTTGTCCGAGGGGTGGCCCCATTCGGCGGCCAGCCAGGTGTCGTTGAAGTCCAGCCAGCGGATCTGGGTGCCGATGGCGAAAGCCGCCTGCACCGGGTCCAGCTCGTGGCTGGTGCCCGGCACGCGTGCCCCGCCCGACAGGCTCGCGCCCGGGACCACCGGGCCGAGATGCTTAACGCACTCGGGGAACTTCATGGCCATCATCGCCGTGGCCAGCGAGTCCAGCAGCATGTAGCGCGCGGTGTCGTAGGCCTCGGCGGAGTCGATCCGGTAGTCGACGACGTAGTTGGCGACGTCGACCATGGGCTGGTCGGGATCTGGGCGCTTGGCGGAGCGGATGTCATGCGCACTCATGAGGCTTGCCTCCTGGCTGCAGGGGAAACCGCCACTGGTCGGGAGGCCCAACCCTATCGCTTGACGCAAATCTTGTCGAAAGAGGCCAGCCCTGCCCTTGCTGGCTTAACCCGCGGGCACGCGCACCCAACCTTCCATCAGCACGCGCGCGCTGCGGCTCATGATGGCCTTGGTGACGGCCCACGTGCCGTCAACCTGCGTCGCCTCGGCGCCGACCCGCAACGTTCCCGAGGGATGGCCAAAGCGCACTGCCTGCCGTTCGCCACCGCCCGCGGCCAAGTTCACCAAAGTGCCCGGAATGGCCGCCGCCGTGCCGATGGCCACGGCCGCCGTACCCATCATGGCGTGGTGCAGCTTGCCCATCGACATGGCGCGCACAAGCAGGTCGACGTCGCCCGCCTTGACGGGCTTGCCGCTGGACGCGATGTAATCGGCCGGCTTGGCGACGAAGGCCACCTTGGGCGTGTGCTGACGGGTCGCGATCTCGTCGAGTGAGTTGATCAAGCCCATGCGCAGCGCGCCGTGCGCACGAATGGTCTCGAACATCGCTAGCGCTTTGGCGTCACTGTTGATGGCGTCCTGCAGTTCCGTGCCGTTGTAGCCGATGGCGGAAGCTTCGACGAAGATCGTCGGAATACCCGCGTTGATCATGGTCGCCTTGAGCGTGCCGACACCCGGCACCTCCAGGTCGTCCACCAGATTGCCGGTGGGGAACATCGCCCCACCCGCCCCGTCTTCTTCGGCGGCCGGATCAAGGAACTCCAGTTGCACTTCGGCAGCCGGGAACGTCACGCCATCCAACTCGAAATCACCGGTCTCCTGCACTGCGCCGTCGGTCATCGGCACACGGGCGATGATGGTCTTGCCGATGTTGGCCTGCCAGATGCGCACGGTGGCGACGCCGTCGCGCGGCATGCGCGCGGCGTCCACCAGGCCACCTGCGATGGCGAACGGACCGACCGCCGCCGACAGGTTGCCGCAGTTGCCGCTCCAGTCGACGAAGGCCTTGTCGATGGCGACCTGGCCGAACAGGTAATCCACGTCATGATCCGGCCGGCTGCTCTTGGACACGATCACCGTCTTGCTGGTGCTGGACGTGGCGCCACCCATGCCGTCGATCTGCTTGGCGTAAGGATCAGGACTGCCGATCACGCGCAGCAGCAGCGCATCGCGCGTGGCGCCCGGCACCTGCGCTGCTTCGGGCAGATCCTGCAGGCGGAAGAACACGCCTTTGCTGGTGCCGCCGCGCAGGTAGGTGGCGGGGATGCGGATCTGGGGAAGCTGGGCCATGAACGTGTTGTCCTGTGGTGTCGGAACTCCGCGCGCGCATCGCGCAAGCAGGGCCACGAACGTGAGGTGAAATTAACTGGGTATATCCACTAACTCGTCATTCCCGCGAAAGCGGGAATCCAGCGACTTTCGGACCTTCAAAAAGCAAAGACACTGGATTCCTGCCTTCGCAGGAATGACGGATAAACATGAGGCTCACGGCGGCCCACACGTCCATTTCCGGAGGCTGCGATCAAGCCGCCTGCGAAGCCTCGATGAAGTCCTGTGCAAAACGCTGCAACACACCGCCGGCTTCGTAGATCGATACTTCCTCGGCGGTATCCAGGCGACAGGTCACCGGCACCTCGACAAGCTCGCCGTTCTTGCGATGGATGACCAGCGTGAGATCCGCGCGCGGCGTGCGCGCACCGATCACATCGAAGGTTTCCGTGCCATCGATACCCAGCGTCTTGCGATTGGTGCCTGGCTTGAACTCCAACGGCAGCACGCCCATGCCGATCAGGTTGGTGCGATGGATACGCTCGAAGCCTTCCGCCGCGATGGCCTCCACGCCCGCAAGGCGCACGCCCTTCGCTGCCCAGTCGCGCGACGAACCCTGGCCGTAATCGGCACCGGCAATCACGATCAACGGCTGCTTGCGATCCATGTAGGTCTCGATCGCTTCCCACATGCGCATGACCTTGCCTTCCGGCTCCACACGCGCCAGTGAACCCTTCTTCACTTCGCCATCGACCACGGCCATTTCGTTTAGCAACGTGGGATTGGCGAACGTGGCGCGCTGTGCGGTGAGGTGATCGCCGCGGTGCGTCGCGTACGAATTGAAGTCCTCTTCCGGCAGGCCCATCTTGGCGAGGTATTCGCCCGCCGCACTATCGAGCAGGATCGCGTTCGACGGCGACAGATGGTCCGTGGTGATGTTGTCGCCGAGCACCGCCAACGGACGCATGCCCTTGAGCGTGCGCTCGCCCGCGAGGGCGCCTTCCCAATAAGGCGGTCGACGGATGTAGGTGCTTTGCGGGCGCCAGTCATACAGCGGCGCAGCGCTTGTGCCTTTGCTGCCGGTGCGCGCGAACATCGGCTCGTAGACCTTGCGGAACTGTTCGGGCTTCACGCTGGAAGACACGATGGCGTCGATCTCTTCGTCGCTCGGCCAGATGTCCTTGAGCGTCACCGGCTGGCCACTCGCATCGATACCGAGCACATCCTTCTCGATGTCGAAGCGGATGGTGCCGGCGATGGCGTAGGCCACCACCAGCGGCGGCGAGGCCAGGAAGGCCTGCTTGGCATACGGATGAATGCGGCCATCGAAGTTGCGGTTGCCGGAGAGCACGGCGGTGGCGTACAGGTCGCGGTCGATGATCTCCTGCTGGATCGCCGGATCGAGCGCGCCGGACATGCCGTTGCAGGTGGTGCAGGCAAACGCGACGATGCCGAAACCGAGCTTCTCCAGATCCGGCAGCAGGTTCGCTTCCTTCAGGTACAGCTCCACCGCCTTGGAACCGGGCGCGAGCGAACTCTTCACCCACGGCTTGCGCGTGAGGCCGCGCGCATTCGCGTTGCGCGCCAGCAGGGCCGCCGCGATGACGTTGCGCGGGTTGCTGGTGTTGGTGCAGCTGGTGATGGCGGCGATGATCACGGCGCCGTCGGGCATCTGGCCCGGCTGCTCCGTCCACTCACCGGCAATGCCGCGCGCGGCGAGATCCGACGTGGGCAGGCGCTTGTGCGGATTGGACGGGCCGGCCATGTTGCGCACGACCGAGGACAGATCGAACGTCAACGTGCGCTCGTACTGCGCCTGGTTCAGCGTATCGGCCCACAGGCCAGCGGCCTTGGCGTAGGTTTCCACCAGCTTGACCTGTTCGTCGCTGCGGCCAGTGAGGCGCAGGTAGTCGATGGTCTGGCCATCGATGAAGAACATCGCCGCGGTGGCGCCGTATTCGGGTGCCATGTTGGAGATCGTCGCGCGATCGCCCAGCGTGAGACTGGCCGCACCTTCGCCACGGAACTCCAGGTACGCGCCGACCACTTTCTCCTTGCGCAGGAATTCGGTGAGCGCGAGCACGATGTCCGTCGCGGTGATACCGGGCTGGCGCTTGCCGGTGAGTTCCACGCCCACGATGTCGGGCAGGCGCATCCACGACGCGCGGCCGAGCATCACGTTCTCCGCCTCCAGGCCGCCCACGCCGATGGCGATGACGCCAAGGGCATCCACGTGCGGCGTGTGGCTGTCGGTGCCCACGCAGGTATCGGGATAGGCGACTCCCCTGCCCTGATCATCGTGTTGCACCTGGATCACCGGCGACATCTTCTCCAGGTTGATCTGGTGCATGATGCCGTTGCCCGGCGGGATCACATCGACGTTCTCGAACGCCTTCTTGGTCCAGTTGATGAAGTGGAAACGGTCTTCGTTGCGGCGATCCTCGATCGCGCGGTTCTTCGCGAACGCATTCGGATCGAAGCCTCCGCACTCCACCGCCAGCGAGTGGTCGACGATCAACTGCACCGGCACCACCGGGTTCACCTTCGCCGGGTCGCCACCGCGCTCGGCAATGGCGTCGCGCAGGCCGGCCAGATCCACCAGTGCCGTCTGGCCGAGGATGTCGTGGCAAACCACGCGTGCCGGGAACCACGGGAAATCGCGCTCGCGCTTGCGCTCGATGAGCTGCTTGAGTGATTCGGTGAGGATCGCCGGGTCGCAGCGACGCACCAGGTTCTCGGCAAGCACACGTGAGGTGTACGGCAGCGCGTCATAGGCGCCCGGCTGGATCGCCTCCACGGCGGCACGCGCATCGAAATAATCCAGCGACGTGCCGGGAAGGGACTGGCGGTAAACGGTATTCATAAATATCAAGAACCCTGGAGATAAACGCCGGGCTGACGTGGTCCGCCCATTTTAGCGGGAGAAAGCCTTTTCCTTAAGGGGTTTGGCTTGACTGGTATGCATGTCGGCATCGACAATAGTCGGATACTGATCCCAAAAGGGAGTAGTTCCGGACACCCATTCATCGGGCGTCCGCGCAGTGGTCGTCATCACGAGCGGAGCACCGCTCCGGTCACTGCAGTGGCTCTGCCGCGAACGAGACTTTTGCAGTAACAACGGGCCGCGCGCGTCCGTCGTTACTGCATTTGTCCTGACGCGCAGAGACCCGTTCATGGAACTTGCCGTTACCGAATTCCTCTCCGGCCTGCTGGCCATTGTGCTGCTTGACCTGGTGCTCGCGGGCGACAACGCCATCGTGATCGCGCTGGCCGCACGCAAGCTTCCCCGCCAGATCCAGAAGAAGGCAGTGCTGTGGGGCACCGTCGGCGCCGTTGCCGTGCGCCTGCTGCTGACCGGCATCGTTGTGTACCTGCTCAAGCTTCCCGGCCTGATGCTGGTGGGCGGGCTCCTGCTCCTGCCTATCGCATGGAAGCTGCTGCAGCAGGACGACGAGCCCGCGCATGAGATTGGTGCGGCTGGCAGCTTCTGGGCCGCGATGCGCACCATCATCGTTGCGGATGCCCTGATGGGCATGGACAACGTGCTGGCCATCGCGGGTGCCGCGAAGGGACACATGGCACTGGTGATCATCGGCCTGGCGATCAGCGTGCCGCTGGTGGTGTGGGGCTCGTCGCTGATCCTGCGCCTGCTCGAGCGCTTCCCGGTGATCGTCTATATCGGCGCTGGCGCGATCGCCTGGACGTCCGCACGCATGATCGCGCACGACCACTGGCTGTCACCCTGGTTCGAAGCCAACGCCTGGGCGGCGTACGTGCTCGATGCGGTACTGGTCATCGGCATATGCCTGGGCGGCTCGTTTATGCAGCGTCGTCGCCAGCGTTCGCAGGCATCGGCTTGAGGACGACGCGCCCGGCAAGCGACACTTGATGGATAACGCCAACCGAGGAATGTTTCCATGAAGCTGTACTACCTGCCGGGCGCCTGCTCGCTCGCCGACCACATCGTCCTCGAATGGATTGGCCAGCCCTATGAAGCCCATCGCGTCGCCCGCGAGGCATTGGGCTCGCCCGACTATCTGCGCATCAGCCCATCGGGCGTGGTCCCTGCCCTGCAGGAGCCGGACGGCTGGGTGCTGACGGAGAACGTCGCGATCCTCAACTATCTCGCCGACAAGTATCCGCTGGCCGGTCTCGGCGGCGAAGGCGCGCGCGGCCGTGCCGAAGTGAATCGCTGGCTTGGGTTTCTCAATTCGGATCTGCATCCGCTGTTCAAGCCCGTGTTCCGCCCTGAGCGCTTCATCGACGGCGAAGAGTCGCAGGAAAAACTTCGCGCCCGCGCCATCGAACGCCTGCGCGCGTACTACGAGCGCCTGGATGCGCAATTGCATGGCCGCGACTGGTTGACAGGCGAACGCTCCTTCGCCGACCCCTACCTGTTCGTCGTGCTGCGCTGGGCCATGGGCAAGGGCGTGGACCTCAGCGGCCTGGACAACCTCGCGCATTTCCATCAGCGCATGATGGAGGACGCCGGCGTCAAGGCGGCGATGCAGCAGGAAGGGCTCTGAGCACATCGGGCACGCGCGCGTGCCCGATGCCTTAGAACATCATCGGCATGCGCACGGTTACCGTGACATCCGGCGTGTCGCGCGTGACACCGACACCCAGCGTGAAGTTGAGCGTCCGCTTGTCGCTGAAGCGCCACGAGCCACCAATCAGCAATGTGCCGAGCACGGTCTTTACCGAGCCCGGCACAGTCTGACCGTTTTGCTTGGTCAGGCCGACAAAGCTCTGGTCGTAGCCGATGCTCATCGACGCTTTCTCGTTGAGCGAGAGGCCCATGCCGATGCTGACGTCGGCAACATTGCCCACCTTCACCTTGCCCAGATATTCCGTGCCGCCCAACAGAATGTTGCGGGTCACGTTATTGCGCGGCACGTTGTACAGGTAACTCAAGTTACCGAAGAACACGACCGGATCGGTCGGATACAGCCACGTCACGCCGGGCTGGATGGACCAGAAGCCCGTCCCCGTCGGCTGCTGGAGCGGCAGTCCGGTACCGGTGGCGGAAAGATCCACCTCGTTGATCACGTTCTCCACGCAACGATGGACGCAATCGGTGGTGACCTCGAACGGATCTCTGCCGGTGCGCGATTTGACGCGCAGCCAGCCGACATAGAAGGCCTTGTCAGGACCACCGACGTTGAGCTGGTAACGGAGGGTCGCTTCGATGTCGCCCAGGCCATGGCCGCTGGAGCCAAAGGCGTTGTCGGTGGCGGTACCGGTGAAGATCTCGCGACTGACGGTGTCCTGATGTGCGTACACGTACGGCACACGCACCTCTACTTCCATGCGATTGCTAATGCCATAGCGCGTCGTCAGCCAGCCGATCTGGGTCGTATTCTTGACCTGGCGTGCATCGATCAGACCGATCAGGATGGCCGGGATCACCGTGTAGCCGACCAGGGCCACACGATCGAGCGAGGAATAACCGAACTGGTAGGCCGGCTCGATGATCACCTTGCCCCTGGGCGTAAGCACGCCGGGTTGCTGGAAGATGGGCGCCACCTCAGGCGGCCGCGTGTCCTGCCTGGGCGCCTGCCCCACGGGCTGTTGCCCTTGCGCCTGATCGGTCGAGGGCGCATTCGCGGCGACGGCATCCGCCGCCGGCATCGGCAATGCCGACGCCATGGTGCCGCCGGCGGCGATGCTGCCGGCACGCTGCTTGTCGAGCACGTCCATGCCCACCGCATGGCGCAGGGCCTGATAGTCGGCCTCCTGCTGCGCCAGCGCGCGCTTCATGGCATCGAGCTCTTCGATCTGCGCACTGATCTGGCTGCGCATGGCATCGATGCGCTCGCCCTGCTCTGCCACCTGCTTGCGCAGGTCGCCGGTAGGAGCATCGTTCACCGTTGCATTCACTGGTGAGGGTGCTGCCGCGGGCAACGGCGCCGGGGGCGTTGAGGATTGTTGCGCCGATACGGGCGCGCCTAGCATCGCCAGTCCGGCACACCCTGACGTCAAGAGATACCGCCACGTTGTCTGTCGCATCGTGCTCCCCCTTCCGAAGTGCTCCGACCTGGTGTCACACAGACGAAGGCGCCGCGGGATCGCCCGCGGCGCGCTCGCCATCCCAAACGATTCGTGGCGGTGCGCGTTCCATCTCAGTGCACCAGTGACTGAAGTTGTGCCTGCTGCAACGCGTCCTGGAAATTCGCCGAGCGGAAGACGTTGAGCGAATTGACCGACGTGTTGAGCGTGGTGATGGTCTGGATCTTCTGATTGTCCAGCGTGTTCTGGATCACCGTGCCGGCACTGACCTGGCCGAGCGACGATGGGTCGAACGTATTGTTGGGCCCGATCTGCGTGAGCGACATGGTGTTGAGCGCCGTCTGCATCGCCGAAGCCTGCGCGGTCGTCATGTGTCCGATGTCGGGCACGTTGAAACTGGTCTGCGTGACGAGATTGCCGTTGACATAGACAGCACGGTTGATGCCGAACGACGCCAGCAATCCGTTACCCACATCGAATCCGCCGCGCGTGCCGTCCAATACCTCTTGGCTGACCGGAACCCAGCCTGCGGCCTGGGCCACGCCATCCTCTGCCCTTGCGCCCGTCCCGTAGGTGGCGCCAAGGCAGAACATCGAACTGATGCAGATGATGCGGAGCGCGGCTCTCATCGCCATATCCTCAAAGATCGTCCGGCCCTTTCTTGGGCATCACCGTGTTGAAGAGACTGTTGCGATCGACGGCCGTGTCGATCGGCGCCGGCGGTGCAACCTTCCAGTCATTCGGGCTGTTGAACACCGCCAGGTTGCGGCGGTTGTGGATGACGAACACGAGTCCGTTCGTCCACATGGCCATGAATCGGTTTTGCGCGATCACCCGCGTACCCCGCGCCGGGTCGCCCACCAGCACGCGATCGTTGCGTATGCCCTTGATGACGACGAAGTGGTGATAACCCTTCTCGTCGATCAGGACGATCGCCGGGAGGTTTTCCTGCGCGAGCTTGTCGAGCGGCACACGGAAGCCATCGGCATCAAAACCGTTGGCATCCAGGAAGCGCTTGATGTCGAGCAGGGAGAAACCTTCCTTGTTGATCTTGACGCGGTCGCCGTGGGTATACATCTGCTCGAAGGCCACCTGTTCGTTCATCGGGTAGCCGTACTGATAGGTGAGCAGCGTCGCAACCGCTGCGGATCCGCAACTGAAGTCGTACTTCTGATGGATCGTGGTCTTGTAACGAGCCTCTTTGAGGCTCGTCAGGTGAATGCTGTAGTTGCCGGTGCCGCTGATGACGCCCACCGTGGTGGCAAGGCTCCCGGATGGCAGCGCCACCAACATCATCAGTAGCGCTGCGGGCATTTTCACGGTTTGAACTCGACACTGATGACGGTCGCGTTCTGGATAAGCACGTTGCTGCCGGAGTTCTGTATCACGACCGGAATGCCGACCTCTCCGCTGAAGGCCCCGCCATTGATGACGTTGGCACCGGAAATGACATGGTCGGCACTGTCGTTGGTCACCGTGCCATTGAGGCTGGTGTTCTGGGCAATAAGCGTTCCGCCACTCATGCCGGCAAGCGTGGCGTTGTCGACACCCGCGCCTAGGCCGGGTGCACTGGCAGCGTCACCCTTCCTCACGTCGACAGCCGCGGTGTAAACCGCGATGGGCGATTGCGCGCCCGCGAGCAGATAGGCCGCTGGCGTCTGCGCGTTCTCAGCGCATAGCACCGTGGGCACCACCATCACACACAGCGCGATTGCGCCGGTCATCCCATTGAGAATCCGCACGGCACTATCTCCCTTGGCCTGCGTTTCGGACGTCGACGTGCGCTGCTTACGCGGCCGCGCCCCGAAGGCCTCTGCAAGTGCATCCGGACATGGTGGAGCGATGACTCCACCATGCCGGATGCCATCTCACTTAATGCGCGAAGTTCAGGTTGGCCTGGACATTGACGCTCTGCTGGATCAACGATGCCGCGCCGCTGTTCTGGGCGAGGATCGAGACGCCAGCCGCCGCTGCCGCCGAACCGTTCATCTGGTTCGACATGTCGAAGGCACCCGTCGTGGACGAGGTACTGCCGCCTGCGCCACCGGCGCCACCGGCGCCACCAGCACCTGCACCACCCGTACCGCCCATGCCGGAACCACCTGCTCCACCGGCGCCCGCCGTGCTGTCGGCTGATCCACTCGTACCGCCCGTGGAGGCCGATGCACCGCTATAGCTGCTCGGTGACGAAGCACCCGAACTGCCTGCGCCACCCGCGCCACCTGCGCCACCGGCACCGCCGGTACCGCCGGTTGAACTGCCGCCACCGGCCGTGCCACTGCCGCCGCCCGCATGCGAGTGACTGTGGTTACTGGCATTGGCGTCGCCGCCGTCATTGCCACCGCCCCCACTGCCGCCACCGGCAAGCGATGCGCCGAAAGCGCCCGAATCACCCGATGAACTGCCTGAGCCACCCGCGTGACCGCTGCGCGAATGAGCGTTACCGCCATCGCCGCCATCACCGCCGTTGCCACCGATGGCCTTGCCACCGAGGCCCTTGCCACCACGTCCGCCGTCACCACCATTGGCATCGCCATTGTTGGTGGAGGAGTTGCCAATGCCCCACACGGCTACGTTCGAAACCGAACCGGTAAGAATGCTGTTGGCTACCGCCGAACTTGAGTTGAAGGAGTCAGCATTGCCACCGCTACTCGCTGCGGAGCCGTACTGACCAGTCGCATACGTGCTGTAACTGTTATTGGAATCACTGCTTCCGTGGTTGTGGTCATTATCCGCAAATGCCGGGAGTGCCAATCCCATCCCCAGCACGATTGCGGTCGCAATTAGAGTCTTACGCATAGTCATTACTCCTGGAACGATGCGGTGACCCCCTGTGTGGCTGGTGTTGCGAGTCCAGCACCGCTACGTCGCAACTTGCATGCCATCAGGCGCGGCGTCTCGCCTGAATGTGCGACCGGCGTCAGATGGGCGGTTTCGACGGGCTCATCGCGGATCGATTCAGTTTGCGTTGTGCGACCGGAAGAGCCATGTGATTCACCGCCGTTACACCACGTCTTCGCAGTGATGGCGCATGCAGGCCCGAAGCGCTCGGAAATCGAGGGAAAGTTCAACGCCTTGCGAGACAATCGTGGGCGCTCAGTTCGCTGTGTATCCGGCGTATCAAAGCTGTTACACCGACGCATACGAAACGATAGCAATCTCGTACAGGCTCCTGAACCGCGACGAAAGGCGCGCACGAAAAAGGGGGCTTGGCGCCCCCTTTTTCTTACGTCACGCTGTAGTTCGACTCAGCGCTTCTCGATCGGCACGTAGGCCTGGTCTTCCGGACCGGTGTAATTGGCGCTCGGGCGGATGATCTTGCCGTCCTCGCGCTGCTCGATCACGTGCGCGCTCCAGCCGGAGGTGCGGGCGATCACGAACAGCGGGGTGAACATGGCCGTCGGCACGCCCATCATGTGGTAGGCGCTGGCCGAGAACCAGTCGAGGTTGGGGAACATCTTCTTCTGCTCCCACATCAGCTTCTCGATCTTCTCCGACACATCGAACAGCGTCGGGTTGCCGCCTTCGGTGCAAAGTTTGCGCGAGACTTCCTTGATGATCTCGTTGCGCGGATCGGACACGGTGTACACCGGATGGCCGAAGCCGATGATGATTTCCTTGCGCTCGACGCGGGCGCGGATGTCCGCCTCCGCCTCGGCCGCGTTGCGGTAGCGCGCGATGATCTCCATCGCCACTTCGTTGGCGCCGCCATGCTTGGGGCCACGCAGCGCGCCGATGGCGCCGGTGATGGCCGAGTACATATCCGAACCAGTGCCGGCGATGACGCGGGCCGTAAAGGTGGACGCGTTGAACTCGTGCTCAGCGTAGAGGATCAGCGACTTGTCCAGTGCGTGCGCATGCAGCTCGCTCGGCTTCTTGCCATGCAGCAGGTGCAGGAAGTGCGCGGCGATGGACTCGTCATCCGTCTCCGTCTCGATGCGCTTGCCGTTGTGGCTGAAGTGGAACCAGTACAGCAGCATGGAGCCGAAGCTGGCCATCAGGCGGTCGGCGATATCGCGGGCGCCGGTGACGTTGTGGTCGTCCTTCTCCGGCAGCACGGTGCCAAGCACCGAGCAACCCGTGCGCATCACGTCCATCGGATGCGTGGCGGCCGGCAGCAATTCCAGCGCGCTCTTCACCGGGGCCGGCAGGCCACGCAGGCGCTTGAGCTTGGCGCGATAGGCGTTCAGCTCTGCCCAATTCGGCAGCACGCCGTGGACCAGCAGGTAAGCGACTTCCTCGAAACAGCCCTTGGCCGCCAGATCGTGGATGTCATAGCCGCGGTAATGCAGGTCGTTGCCGCTACGGCCCACCGTGCACAGCGCGGTGTTGCCTGCAGCCACGCCGGACAGCGCGACGGATTTCTTGGGCTTGGGAAGGGTTTGCTCGCTCATCGGATACGTCTCCTCAACATGCGACTTTGCCGGCCGTAGCGCACCACGGCCGACGAATGGGGTGGCCGATCAGGCCTTCTTCTGGCTGGCGAACAGCGCGTCGAGCTTGTCCTCGTAGGCGTTGTAGCCGAGGAAGTCGTACAGGTCCGCGCGGGTCTGCAAGGTGTCGATGATGTTCTTCTGCGTGCCTTCGCGGCGCACTGTTTCGTAGAAGTTCAGCGCGGCCTTGTTCATGGCGCGGTAGGCACCACAGCAGTACAGCGCGATATCCACGTTGGCATCGCGCAGTTCGTCGGTAGTGAAGAACGGCGTGGAACCGAACTCGGTAAGGTTGGCCAGGATCGGCACCTTTACCGCGGCCTTGAAGCGGCGGTAGTCGTCCAGCGTCTTCATGGCCTCGGGGAAGATCATGTCCGCACCGGCCTCGACATAGGCGCAGGCACGGTCGATGGCGGCGTCGATGCCTTCCGCGGCGGCTGCATCGGTACGCGCCATGATCACGAAGCCGTCATCGGTACGCGCGTCCACCGCGGCCTTCACGCGATCGACCATTTCTTCTTTGGGCACCACTTCCTTGCCCGGGCGGTGGCCGCAACGCTTCTGGCCCACCTGGTCTTCGATGTGCACGGCGGCGACGCCGACGTTGATGAACGAGCGGATCGTGCGCGCGATGTTGAACGCACCGCCCCAACCCGTATCGATATCCACCAGGAGCGGCATCTGCGTGGCGTCGACGATGCGGCGTGCGTCGGTGAGCACGTCTTCCATGGTCGAGATGCCGAGATCGGGGATGCCCAGCGAGTTGGCGGCGACACCGCCACCGGAGAGGTAAAGCGCCTTGTAACCCACACGCTTGGCCATGAGGCCGGCGTAGGCGGTGATGGCACCCATCACCTGGAGGGGACTTTCGGCGGCGACGGCGGCGCGGAACCTTGCGCCGGGGGATGCGATCTGGGCCATGAAACCTCCGCTTATAAAGGAGAGATTTTAGCGCAGTGCGCGTTCAAGGCCTGTTGCGCGGCAGCATGAATGGTTTCGAACGGAGCGTGTGATGAAAGTTGGGGGACGCTTGTTGGTTGGGGTTTGGGCTCGCCTCAGCGGTTCATTCTTTAGGCGTTTGGGCTTGCCTCAGCGATTCATTCTTTAGCCGTCACCCCTGCGGAGGCAGGGGTCCAGTGACTTTGGCTTTCGTTTGATTGTCGCGATACGGCGACCTGGCTCGCCTGCAGCGGGCTTCCGACCTCCTGCCGGAGGCCGGGTCACTTTTCTTTGCTTGCCCAAAGAAAAGTAACCACCGAGATGGTGGCAATGCCCAAAGAAAGGGCACCCCCACTTGGCGCTGACCGGCGTTGCCGGCCAGTTCGTGAGGGGCGGCCGGGCTTTTCGACGGGGCTCCTGCCCCGGCGAAAAGGAATCGGCATCCGTGCCGATTCCCCCTTCGGGGCCTGATCGTCCACCCCTCACCGCCGCGCAAGGGGGCCCGAAGATCAAAAGCCAAAGCGGCGAGCCGACGGCTCGTGTAGCGGAGCTGCACATCGCGCCGCGCCGCGATGTGGCGCTGCATGGCGTGAAGGACACGCTGCCTCGTAGTTCCGAATTTCGCGGGGTTCGCCTTAAGCCCTCTTGGCGACGGCGCGTTGCGGTGTAGCCGCTGTGTGTAGGCGTTACGCCTGTCGCAATCCGGGCTCCGGAACAGTCAGTGCTTGTATTCCACGCTATGCAGAGCGCCTCTGCGCTATGGCGCGTTGCGGTGTAGCCGTACCGTGTGTCGGCTGGATCGCCCGGTGCCGACTACCGAGGCCGCCAAGGCTTGTATTCAACACGGTGCTACCGGAGCTCTAAAGGCCATTTTCTTTGGGTTACTTTTCTTTTGGGCCAGCAAAAGAAAAGTGACTCGGCCTTCGGCAGAAGGTCGAAACGCCCGCTGCGTAAGCGGCCCGATCGCGGAAGCGCACGAGACCGAAGGCACAGAGCAAAGTCACTGGATCCCAGCCTTCGCAGGGATGACGGTACTTATGAAGCGGTGAGGCACCCTGCGAGCCTTCTGGGCGCTTCGCGCTTGTCCTGCCTTCGCGGGAATGACGGATATGAGAGGCCGAGGCGAGCACCCAACCTTCATCCCTTCCTGGCCTCACCCACCCTGCTCCGGCCCCCTCTCCAACGCCTTCCTCACCTCATCCAACGCCCCCGGATCATCCAACGTCGAAAGATCCCCCGGATCGGTATGCTGCACCAACGCCTGCAGCGACCGGCGCAGCAGCTTGCCCGAACGCGTCTTGGGCAATGCATTGACCACGTAAACACGCGCCGGCTTCGCGACCTTGCCCAACTGGTCGGACACGCGCTGCTGCATGGCCTTCGCCACATCCGCCGGCGCTTCGGTCACACCCTGCCTCAAGGTGGCGAATACCACCGGCACCTGCCCTTTCAGTTCGTCCTGCATGCCGACCACGGCTGCCTCCGCACACGCAGGATGCGTCGCCACGGATTCTTCGATCTCGCGCGTACCCAATCGGTGTCCTGCCACGTTGATCACATCGTCGGTGCGGCCAAGGATGTTGGTGTAGCCGTTCTCGTCGCGGATCGCCCAGTCCAGCGAGCTGTACAGCAGCTCATTGAAGTGGCTGAAGTAACTCGTGACATAGCGCTCGTCGTCACCCCAGACCGTGGTGAGGCAACCCGGCGGAAGCGGCGGCACGAACACCAGCACGCCCTTCTGGTGCGGCGGGAGCTCGTCACCGGTGACTTCGTCGATCACCTTCATGCGATAGCCCGGCGCGGGCAAACCCGGGGAACCGAACTTCACCGGTTTCAGATCCAGCCCCGGCATCAGCGTGATCGCCGGCCAACCGGTTTCGGTCTGCCAGTAGTTATCGATCACGGGCACGCCGAGGCCATCGGTGATCCAGTGCGCGGTGGGTTCGTCCAACGGCTCACCGGCAAGGAACAACCAGTGGAGCGCGGACAGGTCGTACTTCTTCAACCAGCTCGCATCCTGTTTCTTCAGCACGCGAATACCGGTGGGTGAGGAGAACATGGTGCGCACGCCGTAGCGTTCGCACAGCCGCCACCAGATGCCGGAATCGGGATGCGTGGGCAGCCCTTCGTACAGCAGCGAGGTGGCGCCGCCGATCAGCGGACCGTACACGTTGTACGAATGCCCCACCGCCCAGCCCACATCGGAGGTCGAGAACATCACCTGCCCCGGTGCGATGTCGAAGATGGTGGCGATGGACATCGCCATGGCGACCGCATAACCGCCCACATCGCGCTGGATGCCCTTGGGCTTGCCCGTCGTGCCCGAGGTGTAGAGCAGATAGCTGGGTTCGTTCGATTCCAGCCACTCCACCGGCACTTCGGCGCCTTCGTAGGAAGCACGCAAACTGCCATAGTCGAGGTCGCGGCCGGCGACACGCGTCATCTGCGGGTCGAGCCCGCGATCCACGATGAGCACGTGCGGCGGCTGATGCTTCGCTTCTTCCAGCGCGGCGTCCACCAGCGGCTTGTACGGAATCACCTTGCCGCCGCGCATACCCGCGTCGGCGGCGATCAGCAGCGCGGGTTGCGCGTCATCGATACGCAGCGCCAGGTTATGCGCCGCGAAGCCGCCGAACACCACGGAATGAATGGCCCCGATACGCGCACAGGCCAACATCGCGAACACGGCCTCCGCGATGTTGGGCAGATAGATCACCACCCGATCGCCCTTGCCTACGCCCAAGGAGGCGAGCACGGCGGCGAAGGTACTCACCTCGCGATACAGATCGCGATAGGTCAGCTCGCGCGTCACGCCGGTTTCCGAAGAAACCGCCACCAGGGCCAACTGTCCGCCGCGCGCGTCCAGGTGCCGGTCCACGGCGTTGTAGCAAAGATTGGTGGTGCCGCCGACGAACCAGCGGCGGAACGGCAAATTGGAAACGTCGAGGATGCGTTCGGGCGGGGTGTGCCAGTGGATGCGTTGCGCCTGTTCGGCCCAGAAGGCCTCCGGCTGCTCCATCGAACGCTGATAGAACTCCTCGTAGCGCATCGCGATCACCCTCGTTTCAACGGCTGATCGGGCTAGCCTAGATCAGCCGCGCCAAACGGGCCTTGCGACCTTGGTCGAGTCGCGGAAGGGGAAGATCACCGGCGCGGCCATCCTCCCCTCGACGACGTTACAAGCAGGACACCGCCGCATCGCGATAGGCCGGGTTGTAGTCCTTCTTGGCATTCTGCGTTTCGTACATCATGGCCTGCGCGCCCGTGCCGTCAGCGGTCACTTCGATGAGCTCATGCGCGCCGGACTTGTCGCTGCCCGACACCGTGCCGGACTGGTCCTTGTGCGAAGCGCTCACTTCCGCCGTCTCGGCCCACTTCGCGCGCACGCATTCCAGATAGGTCGGAATGTCCTTGTTGGTGCGGCTGCTCATCTTGGGCGTGGTGTCGCGCAGACCGTAGCTGCCGCAGGCGGCGAGCAAAACGCAGGAAGTAGCGATGGCGAGGAGTTGCTTCATGTCCGGGTTCCAGTCGAGGATCGGCTGATTTAACCATGAAGCGCCGCCCGACGGAGAGGCTTGACCCTTACGTTACGTGAGGCCCCAGAGTCCCGGCACGCAACGAGGACACCAAAACGAGGACACCGAAATGGAACTAACGGTTGGCGAACTTGCCCGGCGCAGCGGACTCACCGTCCGCACGCTCCACCATTACGACGCCATCGGCCTGCTGGTGCCTTCGTTGCGCTCCGCTGCCGGCTACCGCCTGTACGATCGGGCCAACATCGAGCGCCTGCACCGTATTCAGGCCCTGCGCCAGCTGGGCCTGTCACTAGCCGACATCGGAGTCGCCCTGTCCGGGCCGGAACCGCCACTGGCCGAGCTGATCGACCGCCAACTGGTGCAGATCGATCGCGAGATGGTGCGCGCCGAGAGGTTGCGCGGCAAGCTCGTCCAGCTACGTGCGCAACTGGCCTCCGGACAGCCCCCTGATCTGGCCGAATGGCTGGACACACTGGAGCTGATGACGATGTACGAGAACTACTTTTCCGCCGAAGAAATCAAGCAACTGCCCCTGCTTCACGACGCCGACACCCGAGCCGAATGGAGCGCCATGGTCAGCGCCGTACAAGCTGCGCTGGATCGCGGCGTTTCGCCGGATGCGCCCGAGGCGCAGATCCTGGCGCTGCGCTGGATGCGCACGCTGTATAGGGATACCCACGGCAATCCGGATTTCCTGGTGCGCCTCAACAACATGCATGACAACGAGCCCGGTTCCTGGGATGCCATGGGCGTCACCACAGTCGTGCGGGGCTTCGTCGAGCAGGCGTTCGTGGAAGGCCGGCTGGCGATCTACCAGCGCTACCTGAAGCCCGATGAATTCGCTTTCATGCGCCAGCACTACGGCGCGACATTCAACGAATGGCCGCCCCTGCTGGTCGCGTTGCGCAAGGCCATGGCCGATGGCGTACGACCGGACCAACCGCAGGCCCTTGCCCTCGGTGAACGCTGGGTCACGCTGTTCCGCCGCTACGCGGGCGACGACCCGGGCACGCATGAACGTATCCGCGAGGCGCACGCGAAGGAGCCCGATCTCACCGACAGCTCGTGGGCCGACGAGGCCGTGATCGGCTACGTGCGGAGCATCATCGCCGCGCTGCAGGCCGCGTCACGCACGCACTGAAGTGTCCACACACGACAAGGGCGGCACGGGGCCGCCCTTGTCCTTGCAACGATGGATGACCGTTCGCTTACTTCTTGGCGAACAGGTGCTCGACGCCGGCGCGCTCTTCACGCAGTTCCTTGTCGGTGGCATCCATGCGGGCACGCGAGAACGCGTTGATGTCCAGGCCCTGCACGATCTCGTACTTGCCGTTCTTCACGGTCACCGGGTAACCGTAGATCACGCCCGGCGCGATGCCGTACGAACCGTCGGACGGAATGCCCATCGAAGCCCAGTCACCTTCCGCGGTGCCCAATGCCCAGGTACGCATGTGGTCGACGGCAGCCGACGCGGCCGACGCGGCCGACGAAGCACCACGGGCCTTGATGATGGCCGCGCCGCGCTGCTGCACGGTCGGGATGAAGTCGCTCTCGTACCAGGCCTGGTCGACCAGCGACAGCGCCGGCTTGCCGCCCACGGTGGCGTGGTACAGGTCCGGGTACTGCGTGGAGCTGTGGTTGCCCCAGATGGTCATCTTCTTGATGTCGGTGCTGTGCTTGCCGGTCTTCTCGGCGAGCTGCGACAGCGCGCGGTTGTGGTCCAGGCGGACCATCGCGGTGAAGCACTTCGGATCCAGGTCCGGGGCGTTCTGCTGGGCGATCAGCGCATTGGTGTTGGCCGGGTTGCCGACCACCAGCACGCGCACGTCACGCTTGGCGTGATCGTTCAGGGCCTTGCCCTGCGGGCCGAAGATGGCGCCGTTGGCTTCGAGCAGGTCCTTGCGCTCCATGCCCGGGCCGCGCGGACGCGCACCGACGAGCAGTGCGTAGTCGACGTCCTTGAAAGCGACGTTGAGGTCGTCGGTGGCGACGACGCCAGCCAGCGTCGGGAACGCGCAGTCGTTGAGCTCCATCACCACGCCCTGCAGCGCAGGCAGCGCCGGGGTGATTTCCAGCAGGTGCAGGATCACCGGCTGGTCCGGACCCAGCATGTCGCCTGCGGCGATGCGGAACAGGAGGGCGTAACCGATCTGGCCGGCAGCGCCGGTAACGGCAACACGAACGGGTGCTTTCATCGGAGAAACTCCTTCAACTTGGCTAGTCTTACAAAAGTGAAACCCAAGCCTTGCGGCAACATCACGACACCGTCATTCCCGCGAAGGCGGGAATCCAGTGCCTTTTCGGGCCTAAGGCGAAAGTCGCTGGATTCCCGCCTTCGCGGGAATGACGAGCGAAGAACCCGGCCTTTCGACGTGTCCGTGCGACATGGGGTCATGAACCATCAGGTCAATTCAGCAAAGAACGCCTGGATGCGTTCCAACCCAGGCTGCAATTGTGCAGTCGGGCAGGTATAGGAAATGCGCATGGCGCGCGGCTCGCCGAAGGCCGAGCCCGGCACGCAGGCCACGCCCTTGGCTTCCAGCAGTGCGGCGCAGAAATCGACATCGTTCTCGATGCGCGTGCCGTTGTGGCTCTTGCCGAAGGCCACGGAGATATCGGGGAACGCATAGAACGCGCCCTGGGGGTAGGGGCAGACCACGCCGGGAATGGCCCGCAGCGCGTTCACGACCACGTCGCGCTTGCCGGCAAATTCCTTGCACTTGGCTTGCGGCACGTCCTGCGGGCCGGAGAACGCGGCCACGGCGGCAGCCGTCACCACTTCCGGCACGCTGGTGATGTGATTGGAGTTGAGCGTGGTGATGGCCTTGGCCACGTTCTCGGGGCCAGCGATGAGACCCACACGCCAACCCGGCATGCCGTAGGTCTTGGACACCGAGTCCACGAAGATCAGGCGATCCTTCAGCTCCGGCTTCACGTGCACGAAGTTGTGGTAGCCCAGCCCATCGAACACCATCGAGTTGTAGATGTCGTCGGTGATGATCCAGGTGTCCGGGTACTTCGCCAGCACCTCGGCCAACGCGGCGATTTCATCGCGCGTATAGACCATGCCCGTCGGGTTGGACGGGTTGTTGAACAGGAATACCTTCGGCTTGCGTGCGAGCGCGGCATCGAGCTGCGCCGGCGTGAGCTTGTAGTTCTGCTCGGGGCCGCAATGCAGGATGTTGGCCTTGGCGCCGAGGATGTCGGCGATATCGCGGTAGGTGGTCCAGAACGGCGCGGCAAAGGCGATTTCGTCGCCCTCGTTCAAGAGCGCTTCGCCCAGGTTGTACAGCACCTGCTTGGCGCCGATGCCGATGGAAAGATTGCTGCGGCCATAACCCTTGAAGCCCAGCTTTTCGATATGCACCAGGAAAGCATCGAGCAGCGCATCGGCGCCGCGATTGCTTCCGTACTGGCCGGAATCGTGCTGGAGCGCTTCGCGTGCGGCGGCATAGACATGCTCGCCAGGAAGGAAATTGGGAACGCCGATGGAGAAGCTGATGATGTCGCGGCCGGCAGCCTTGAGCTGCTTGGCCTTTTCGGCAATGACCATGATCGCGCTGGGTTTGGCGCGACCGACACGCTGGGCAAGCTGGGGCATGACTTCCTCTTGTTCGGGGACAGACAGGGAAAGACAGCAAACCCGGCGATTTTAGCATGTGGCGGCGCGTCATCCGCCGCCCCAGGAACTATCGGATGGTCGAACCCCGCATCCGGAGCGTGCGTGGACACCCGGCTCGGGGCATCATGGGCGCGCCAGACTACCCCGCCCCGGAGGGGGCGCGGCGGATGGCAGCGGCCCGCGGGATGCAGGCCAGCCGTTTTGAACAGGAGGCCTTTCCAACGCTCACCAAGGACATACGCGTATGCATTGGTTATGGGTAATCATTGTCGGCCTGGTCGTAGGCATCATCGCCAAGGCGGTAACTCCGGGCAAAGAAGCCATGGGGTGGATCATCACCGCCGTCCTCGGCATTGCCGGTTCGTTCATTTCCACCTTCGTCGGCGAGAAGCTGGGATGGTGGCCGGAAGCCGGATTCATGCACTTCATCGGCTCGATCATCGGCGCGGTCGTGCTGCTGGTGATCTATCACGCACTGTTCCGACGCGGCGCCTCATCCTGACGCCCGCATCCCGGCGGTGCCTTGCGCACCGCCGGGCTTTTGCCGCCCTCAGGCAGTTTTGTTGCCGCCGAGCAGCTTGCCTGCCAGCGAGGCAAGCGAACCCAGGTCGAAACCGCCCTGCCCCTGTTCCGGCACCTGGCCGTCGGGGGTGAGGTGATCCACCGCGTGCGGAAGCACCTGCGAAAGCTGGCCAAGCAACTGGCCCTGATCGACGCCCATCTTGCTGGCAGCGTCCTGCAGCACCGAGCCGAGGCCACCATTTTGCAGCGCCTGTCCCAGCTGCTCGCTGGAAATCTGCTGGTTGGCGCCCGTGCCGACCCACGACTGCACCGCTTCGCCCAGCCCGTGCTGCTGCAGCGTGGCCACCAGTCCCTGCACACCGCCTGCCTTGTCGATCAACTGGCCGGCGATGGCCACCAGGGAAGAACCGCCAGCCTGACCGGCCTGACCACCACCGAGCAGATCATTGAGAAAGGACATGGTTACATCTCCGTGAAATGGAATGACGCACATCGTGCGACGCGTGTAGCCGTTCAATTCTAGGCCGCTGTTTCGCACATCGCCATGACAAAGCGCCCAAAGAAAAAGCCGCCGTCGGGACCGACGGCGGCTCTTCACGCAATCAACACGAAACGGTTCAGCCGCGCTCGTCGAGCACCGCGTTCCATTCCTTCACGCGGTCGGCCTGGGCGGCCAGCAGCGCATCGACGTCGCCTTCCACGGTGACCTTCTCGATCACGTCGCCCTGGCGGATGGCATCGACCACGGCCTGGTCTTCCGCGCCAAGGATTTCGCCGAACACGCTGTGCTTGCCGTCCAGCCACGGCGTGGCGCCATGGGTGATGAAGAATTGGCTGCCATTGGTGCGCGGACCGGCATTGGCCATGGACAGCACGCCCGGCTTGTCATGACGCAGCGAGGGGTTGAATTCGTCCTCGAAGCGATAGCCCGGACCACCGCGACCGCTGCCTTCCGGGCAGCCGCCCTGGATCATGAAGTCGGCGATGACGCGATGGAACGCGAGGCCATCGTAGTAGCCGCGACGGGCCAGGTTGACGAAGCTGGCCACGGTCACCGGGGTCTTGTCGTCGTGCAGACGCAGGTGGATGGGACCGCGGTTGGTGGTCATGGTGACGTTGATGGTCATCAGGGAATCCTTTGCTCTCAAAAGCAGCGCGCAACCACGGGCGCCCTGCGGGCCGGCAAGGATACCGCAGCCGGCGTGACAGTCCGATCCCCTCGGGTCACTAAAACGCTCAGCCCGGCCCCGGCGTCCAGGGTGCCGGCAGGTCCAGGGCAGCCGGCGTCAGAGCGTCCGGCCCGCGTGGCTTCGCGGCAGGAGTGGGCACTACCACCGGCCAGGGCGCGCCTTCATAGAGATGTGTCCACAAGCGATCCAGCGCGGCATAGCCGTAGGGCAACAAGGGCACGTGCTGGCCGCCGAAGCCCGGAATGGCGAGGAAGGCGTCGAAGTGCTGGGCATACGGCACCTTCCAGTACAGCGGGTGGCCGCCGCCGGCCTTCACCCATTCCACATAGGGTTCCGATGTGAACGACGTCGGCAACAAGCCGTCCGAGGCGCCATGCACGACCCACAGCGGGAGACTGGCGCGCGGCATCTTCACCGTCGTTGCCGCCACACCGTCGCGCAGCGGTTGGGTGCTCGCATCCGTGTCTTCCCACAGCGCGCGCAGGCACCGCGCGCCCGGCAAGGTGGGATCGGACGAATGATCAGTACCACCGAACAAACCCACGCCATTGCCCGGCGGGATGCCGGCCGCGTCCGCCCACCAGCTGGCCTTGATGGCGGGATCGACCGGCCCCGGCGCGCCATGGGCGCCCAGGCCGCCGTAATGAAAGCCGCAAGGCATGTCGTCCGGTCCGCGTCGCATATAGGCCGAGGCATAGCCGGCCGTGACGGCGCGCCACACATCCAGCGCCGTGGTGGAGGCCGCCGTAGCCATGGCCTCGTCCGTCCAGCCGCCGGCACGCAAATGCTCATAAGCCTGCGCTGCCTGCCCGGCCACGTGCGCAGCGCTCACTAGCTGGTGCTCATGCAATTGATGACAGCGTTGCGCCCACGCGGGTGGCACCTCGCCCTTCGGCGTGCGCGCCATCGGTGTGCCGTCGAAGCGCGCATCGGCCAGTGCACAGGGCAGCCAGATGGCGGCATCGGTGGCGTAGTCGAACAAGGCACGCCCCTGCCCCGGCACACGCACATTGGGTTCGAGGGCTACGACGCCGGCCAGCAGATGCCCATCATCCAGTCCGGCCGCCTGCAACACCGCACCACCGCCATTGGACAGGCCCGTCGCAATGATCCGCGTGTTCTGCGCGGTGAAAGGCGCCTGATCGGGAAATGCGCGATCGAGCATCGTCAATCCGAACTGCGCGGCCTGCAGCACGTGCAGGCCCCAGTCGGCCTCGGGGTTGTCTCCCGAGTGCAGGTGCTTGATGCCGATGCCACCCTGCGGAGATGCCTTGGGTGGCTCGAATTCCAGCGTGCTGCTACCGCGTTTGGCGCGTGTGCCGTCGAGCGCGACGCCGGTATCGTCCGCCGGGTCGAAGTAGCCGCCACCCGTGCCCTTGTCCGTATAGGCCACGGCACAACCACGCGGCAGCCCCCACGCACCCGCCAGCGAAATGGCGCCATAGATGCCGCGCGAACCCGACGATGCCGTCACCACCAGGCAACGATGCGAGCGATCGAAGTTGTCCGGCGCCTGCAGCAACACACGATGCGGCGAATGCGCACCGGGAATCCACGCGAACGCCTGGTACTCGCGCCCGGGGATATCCGGCACCGCGCCGTACACCCGCCCGTACCCGCCCAGCGGCCCGAGATCGGCAATGCCTTTCCAGCTCGCCTGGATCGCACGGCGCCGCAATTCAGCCGGCGTCGGTTGCAGCGGGTGCGTGATCGGTGATGGCGCGCCCGCCAGCCCTGCCAGACCCAGCCCTGCACTGAGCAAGTCGTCACCCTGCCGGTGCTCGGTCACGCGCACGTCGCCGCGCATAAAATCGGTGGCCTGCATGCGGGACTCCTTGGTTGCACCCGGCGCCACGCACGACGCCAGCAGCGGCACGAACAGCAACGTCCATCGGGAAAGGCGTTTGGTCATACCCCCACCATAACAAGCAGGTGCCTGTCTGCCATCGTACGAAAGTCCAGCACAGTGCCGGTCACCTCACGGTGACGACATGACTTTCTGATCTCGACGTAGGCCGTCGCCTTGGCTAACGTCGGCGATATGACGAGCCTGCTGATCGCCGACGACCATCCGCTGTTCCGCGCTGCACTGCGGCAAGCCGCTCATGAAAGCGTGGACGGCTGCGAGGTGATCGAGGCCGCCGATCTGCGTGGGGTGCTCGATGCCCTCGCCCGCGATCCCGACGTCGACCTTGTCCTGCTGGATCTGCACATGCCCGGAAGCCAGGGTCTCTCCGGCCTTGCCACGTTGCGCGGGCAGTTTCCCGGCGTGGCGGTACTGGTGGTGTCGGCGCACGACGAAGCGCGCACCGTCCGCCGCGCACTGGATCACGGCGCTTCGGGCTTCATTCCCAAAAGCGCCAGCCCGACGGAGATCGCTGACGCCATCCGCAGCGTGCTCGATGGCGGTCGCTGGTTGCCACCATCGCTCGCGCAAGCCGTGACCGCCTTGCCGGCCGACCCGGTCGATGTCGATCTCGCCTCACGCCTGGCCCGCCTTACCGAGCAGCAATACCGCGTGCTCGCGCTGCTGGGCGAAGGCCTGCTCAACAAGCAGATCGCCGATCGCCTGACGATCCAGGAACGGACGGTGAAAGCGCACGTCACCGCCATCTTCGAGAAACTCGGTGTGCGAAATCGCACGCAGGCAGGCGTGCTGCTGCGTTCGCTGGATCTCGCCGACTCGGCCAGAGTCTGACCTCGCACGCTTCACCAACACTCGCCGCTTTTTGGGTGGGAGCGCACTGGTACGCGGCCACGGCGTCGCTGGGCTCCCACTCCGTTGGTTTGTCGCGCACAAGTGCGCTCCTACAAAAAGGCCACCCAAGCCGGGCTATCGGCGCGCCACCGCCACCCGTTGCAATACCTGCCGCAGCGCCAGCGGTTTGAGCGGCTTGTACAGCACGCCGATGCCCCGATCGAGCAGACGCTGGCGCAACTCGCCATCGCGATCGGCGGTGAGGATGACGGTGGGAACATCCAGTGCGTCGTCACCGAGTTCACGCAAGACATCCAGCCCCGTGCGGCCGCCGTCGAGGTGATAGTCGAAGATGTGCAGATCCGGCGCCCACGGCGCCGCGCGTGCCTGCTCCAGCGTACGCGCCGCATGCACCTGCCATCCCCAACTGCCCAGCAACACGCTCAACGCCGATAGCGCAGCGGGTTCGTTGTCGAGCACCAGCGCACGCCCCGCGAGCAATGGTTGCGGTTCAAGGATGGCTGGCACCGGTTGTGGCATGGCCTCAGCCAGCGGCACCGACAAGGCAAACACACTGCCGCGACCGGGCCACGACTGCAGGCTGATGGGATGATCGAGCAGGGCCGCCATGCGTTGCGCAATCGACAAGCCCAAGCCCAGCCCCTGCCCGCCAACAGCGCTGCCGCGCCGGAATTCATCGAAGATCAGGTGCTGCTCGCCCGGTTCGATGCCCGGCCCGTTGTCCCACACTTGCAGCAACAACCCGTCGGCACGGTGGCGTACACCAAGCACTACACGCCCACGCTCCGCATAACGCAACGCGTTCGACAGGAAGTTCTGCAGCACGCGGCGCAACAGTTGCGGATCGGAGCGGACCCAGCGCCGCGTGCCCACCACGTCGAAACGCACGCCCTTGTCGCCGGCCATGGCGCGGAACTCCGCCGCCAGCGGATCGAATACATCGGCCAACGCAAAGTCACGCACCTGCGGTTGCAGTCGCCCCGCTTCCAGCCGCGCCATGTCCAACAGACCGGCGAGCAGCCCTTCGGTGGACGACAGCGCGCCATGCAGATGCCGCACGGTAGGCGCGTCCGTGCCGTGCTCGGCCAACGCATGGGCGAACAGTTGCGCGGCGTGCAGCGGCTGCATCAGATCATGGCTTACGGCGGCGAGGAAGCGGCTCTTCGCCTGGTTTGCGCGCTGCGCATCGCCGGTGGCATCCGCGAGTGCACGCGTGCGTTCGTCCACGCGTTGTTCCAGCGTTTCGTTCGAGGCCTTGAGCGCCTCCTCGGCCTGGCGGAACGCGGTGACGTCGGTGAACGTCGCCACGAAGCCGCCACCCGGCATGGGGTTGCCGCGAATCTCCACCATGGTTCCGTCCGGGAAGCGACGCTCCGAAAGGTGCCGTGTGCCCGCGCGCATGTGCGTCAGGCGGCGCTGCACGCCCTCTTCCGTCGCCGCCGCACCAATCATCCCGCGCTCGATGTTGTAACGGGTGAGGTCCGCCACGGGGCGGCCGACCTGGAGCAACGCGGCCGGATAAGCGAACAGGCTGGCGTAACGCCGATTCCACGCGACCAGCCGCAACTCCGCGTCCACCACGCAGATGCCCTGGCTCATGTTTTCCAACGCGGCTTCGAGCACGCGCTGGTTGAAGCGCAGGTCTTGCGCCGCTTCGCCGACGATGGCGGCAACGGTGTCCAGTTCCTCGCGACGCTGTTGCCGCACCACCTCCAGCAGCAGGCGCGCCGATGCCGCACCGATCACGGCCGCAAGCTCGTGCTCCACCGCGGCAACGCGCGCATTGCCCGCCATACCTTGTGACGGCGCATCACCGAACAGATGCTCGACGCGCTCTGTCGGAAGGAAACGCGACGCCAGCGCGCGTAGCTCGGCCAGGCCGATGTCGCCGACGTTGGTGGTCCGCGGCGCATGGCCAAAGCGCGAGCCGGCGACGGCAACCATCACCGCCACGTTGGCGATCAGGCCCACCACCACCGCACGTGCCAACCGGCTCCAGTCGTTGAGCCCGAGCAGCCCGTCAGGAGCCAGCCACGCGACGCCAAATGGCCCTTCGTGCCACCAGACTGGTCCGTGCGGCTCCATGGTCGGCAACAGCGCGTAGAACCACACCAGCGTTCCCACTGCCAGCCCAGCGGTTACCGCGCGTGGGCCGAGTTGTGGCCGGTACATCGCCACCAGCAAGGCGGGTGCAAGCCCCGCCAGTGCAGAGAACGAGATGGCACCGATATCCGCCAGTGCGTCGTTGCGCGCGAGTATTCGGCTATAGCCCCAGGCGAGCAGGATGACCGCCAGGATGGCTACACGTCGCTGATTGATCACCTCGCCGCGCAAGTCACCCCGCTCGTCTTGTCCCCAGCCTGCACGCACGCGCAACGGCGCGATGAAGTGATTCACGATCATCAGGCTCAACGCGAGCGTCGCGACCACCACCATGCTGGTCGCAGCGCTGAGTCCGCCAAGAAACGCCAACAGCGCGAGCCCATGCTGGCCACGCGCCAGCGGCAACGCCAGCACGTAAAGATCGGATGGCACGCCGCCTGGGCCCAGCCATGCATCGCCCAGACGCGCCAGCGGCAGCAACGGCAAGGCGATCAGCAACATGTAAAGCGGAAAGAGCCATCGCGCGGTACGCAGATGGGAGCTGTCCCGGCATTCCACCACGCCGGCATGGAACTGATGCGGCAAGGTGAACATCGCCAGCGCGCCCAACAGGATCAGCGCCGGAAAACCGTTGCTGTCATGCTGCGTGGTAGCGCTTGCCACCAGTTGCCGGCTGGTCGGCGACAACAACAGCGTGCCCAGTGCCAACATGGCGCCGAGCTTGAACAGCGATTCGAACGCCATCGCGAGCACGAGGCCACGGTTGTGCGCCATGGCCGATGCGCGCCGCGTGCCGAACAACATGGCAAACAAGGCCATCAACAGCGCCACATACAATGCGCTGTCCTGCCATGGATCGGCTTCGTCAAGCTGACCACGGCTGAGCATGCCGTAGCTCATCGCCACCGCCTTCAACTGCAAGGCGATGTACGGAACGATGCCGATCAGCACCACCACCGTCACCAGCGCGGCCAGACCGGTATGCCGTCCCAGACGCACGGCGATCAGGTCGGCGATCGAGCCTGCGTTGTAATCACGCGCCAACTCCACCAGCCGGCGCAACACGGCGATGGCGAAGACATACATGAGGATCGCGCCCACGAACGTCGGCGGCAGCCACCAGCCCGAACGGCTGGCCTGCGTGACCGTGCCGTAGAACGTCCACGACGTGCAGTGGATCGCCAGCGACAACGCATACACGATGGCCCAGCGCCGCTCGAACAACTTTGGCCGGCGCTCGCCGATCACGGCCACGCCGAACAGCAGGCCGAGCCACACGAGAGCGGCGGCGGTAATGGAGCCGGCGGTCAGCATGGGGATGTGCTGATATCAATCGAGGGAGTCCCCATCAAACGAACACAAGCTCCCCTACCGTCATCCCGGCGAAGGCCGGGATCCAGCGACTTTGCTTCACTACGCCCCAAAGACACTGGATCCCGGCCTTCGCCGGGATGACGGAGAGGACCCGTGCAGCCGACCGGTTGAAACAGCTCACCACCATCGTTGCCTCGCCTCCGGCGAGCAGCGGTCAATGAGCCAAACCCAACGCACTGACAGCACTCACCACCCAGCGCAATTGCACGCCCTGGCGGCTGTCGTAATCGTTCCCCGAGTATCCCCACCAGTCCCAGCATGCCTGCGGATTCATGGGCGCGGTGCTCGCGCGGGTCTGAGGATACAGGACGACCACATCGTAGGCGTCGGCCCAGCGATTGAAGCCGGCATCATTAACGAAGGCCTCGCCCACCGTATCGGCATTCTGCTTGCAGCCGTGGAATGCCACCAGCAAACCGCAGCGTTTCCCCGCTGCGCAATCCGGCGGTAGGTACACGTACCCCGTTGACGCCAGAAAGGCGTCAGCACCGCCGGAGCGATACGTGTCCTGATTGAAACGGCGCAGCTCGCCCTTGGCCGTCGATGCCGCGGCTCCGGGCTTTCCGAACATCTGCCGGAAGATCTCGCCCGCCGCATCGAACCCGCAATGCCCGAGATACGGCGAAACCGACTTGTCGCAATCCTCACCCTGCGCCGCAATGGGTAGGTTATGGGCAAAGGCGCGATCGCCGTCATCGTGAACCTGGAACGACGCCAGCGCGGATTCGCCAGCGCGCAGTTGCTCGTAGAACTTCGCCGCGGCTTCCGCCACCACCGGCGCCACGACGGCATCGTCCTTGCCGTGCAGCAGGTACACGCGGCCATGGGCGAGGCCCTTCAACGCGCCGATGTCACCGGCGGCCGCGCGCTGTTTCGCTTTCTCCGCCAGCGCCGCGGCATCCGGCGCGGGGATGCCCTTCATGCACGTGCTGAGCGCCAGATCCAGCCGCCCCGCCGCACAACCGAACGGACCGCCGGCCACCAGAGCCGCCGACGGGAAAAGCTCCGGGTACGCCATCTGCATCTGCGTCGCCATGTATGCGCCAGACGATAGCCCCGCCACCGCGACCTTCGCCGGATCGAGCTTCAGCCGGGGCAACGGCGGCGCGTCATCCGCACAGGCGACGCCGGACAGCAGGAGCACTCCACACAGCAAACCGGTCAGGCGTCGCATGCGCATCTCCTTGGCAGCAGATCAGCTTGGCAATGGATCAGAACGTGTACTTGGCGGTGAGCGTCACCATGCGCGGTGCACCGTAGAAGCCCGTGACGATACCCAACGCGGCGATGTTGTAACCCGTGGTGCGATACGACTTGTTCGCCAGATTGGTGCCCTGCAGGCTCAACGTCCACGGCTGGTCGATGCGCCACACGACACCCGCGTTCCACAAGCCATAGGCGGGCTGCATGATCAGCGGCGACAAGGTGGTCTCGGGGAACACGCTGGTCTGGTAGGTGTAATTGATGCGACCGCTGACGCTGCCGCCATTGTCCAGCGAAATGGTGTGCTCCAGGTTCAGGCCGCCCGACCATTTCGGCGCGTTGGTAAAGCGCTGCTTGTCGGCAATGTTGACACCGCCGCTTTCATAGTCGGTGTACTTGGTATGCAGGTAGGCCCAATTGCCGCTGAAGGTCCAGTTCTCCACCGGCGTCCAGGCGAATTCCTCTTCCCAGCCGTCGATATGCCCCTTGCCCGCATTGGTGAAGTCGCCGAAGAAGCCCTGTGCGCCGCTGGGCAGTGTGTACGAACTGAATACGGAGAGCTGGATGTTCGAGTAGATGTTGTGGAACAGCGCCGTGTTCAACATCAGCGAATCATCGAAGAACGACATCTTGCTGCCGATTTCGTAGGACGACACCTTCTCGTCCGCAATAGGCCGGCACGACTGGGGAATCGCCGAGCAGTTCGCGCGGATGTTGTAGCCGCCCGAGTGGAAGCCCTGGCTGTAGCTGGCGTACAGCTTCACCTGATCGGTGACGGCATAGTCCAGCGACACCTTGGGCGAGACGTTGTGCGAAGTATGCGAGCCACTGAAGTCAGCCAGCGTGGCGATCGGCTTGGTGAAGGTCTGGTCCGAGTAGCTGTAGTTCTGGATGACGGCCGATTTCTTCTCGCTGGTATAGCGCAGGCCCACGTCCAGGCTCCACTGCGGGCTGATATCCCAGGTGAAGTCGCCGTAACCCGCGTAGCTCTTGGTGCCGATGTTGCCGCCCGTGCTGCCGTACTGCGAGAACAGCGGGTAGTACGGCGGCGAGCCCAGGAAAATGTTGTGGATTTCGCCCTTGGCCGTGCCATCGAAGTAGAACAGGCCGAATACGCCGTGGACAGCGCCGCCGTTGTCGTAGTTGGCCTGCAGCTCCTGCGTGAACTGGTGATCCTTGTACACCGCGTTGACGTCGGCAATCTTCTCCGGAAGCGTGTCGAAGTCGATGTTGGAATCCGTGGACGAGCCGCGATACGCGGTGATGGATTTCAACGTCCACTCCTGATTCACGATCCAGTTCAGCGTCAGCGCCGTACCCCACAGCGTGGTGTGGTTGAGCTGGTCCATCCCGCTGCGTGTGTCGAAGTCGCTCGATAGCGGCGCATAGGCCGGATCGAACTTGTTGGCGATAAGCATCTTCGCGCCGCGCGGATTGGAGTTGTCGCGCATGCCATCCACCGACAACTGGGCATTGAAGTTGGAGCTGGGAAAGAAGCCCAGCGAGGCACGGGCCGCGTTGCTGTTCTTGTTGCCGTTACGGCTGTCGGTGGTCACGTCCTTGCCGAAGCCATCGTTGTGTTCGCTGGCATAGGCGATACGGCCGCGCCACACCCCATCGGACGTCGCACCGCCCACGCTGGCCTTGATGTCTTTCTCGCCATGCGTGCCCACGGTGCCTTCCACCGAACCCTCGGTCTTGGTGGGCAGCGGGTTGGACACATATTTGATGGCGCCGCCGATGGTGTTCTTGCCGTACAGGCTGCCCTGTGGACCGCGCAGCACTTCGATGCGGTTGGTGTCGAACACGTCCAGCACCGTGCCCTGCGGACGCGCCATGTAGACGTCGTCGAGGTAGATGCCCACCGCCGGGTCGAAGCCCCAGGTGGGATCGGCCTGGCCAACGCCGCGGATATAAGCGGTGAGCGTCGTATTGGAGCCGCGCGCGGCGTACACCTGCAGCGAAGGGACCTTGCCCTGCAGGTCGGACAGGTTCTGCACGTTCTGGTTGAACAGTGTCTGTGCGGTGAAGGCACTGACGGCGATGGGCACGTCCTGCAATGTTTCCTCGCGTTTGCGCGCGGTCACCTTGATGCCTTCGAGCTGCTTGGCGTCGGACGGCTTGGCCGTAGTGGCCGTGCTCTGCGGTGCGTCATCGGCATGCGCCGTTGCCAGCAGGGACATGCCCACGGCCAGACCAATCGCCAGACTCAGATGCGTGTGTTTCATAGCTCCCCAGCTCCCCTCGCTTGGACGCGCCCCATGGACACAGGACGCCGAATGTCGTGGAGCTTAGGCAGCACCCCCGGTCGTCACACTTGTACCTTCGTACAGTGCCGCGCACCGGTGCGCCTCTGGATACTCGCCGCACGACGATGCCCACGAGGGGTGTCCGGGGAATCGATGATGGCGTTTCTGATCGTGCTGGCCGCGCTGTCTTTCCTAATGTTCGCGGCCTATCGCGGGTACAGCGTGATCCTGTTCGCGCCGGTGGCGGCGCTGGGCGCGGTGCTGTTGACCGATCCGTCGCTGGTCGCGCCGATGTTCACCGGCCTGTTCATGGACAAGATGGTCGGCTTCCTCAAGCTGTATTTCCCGGTCTTCATGCTGGGCGCGATCTTCGGCAAGGTGATCGAGCTGTCGGGTTTCTCGAAGTCCATCGTGGCGGCCACCATCGGCCTGCTTGGCCGCGGCCGCGCCATGCTCTCCATCGTCATCGTATGCGCCCTGCTCACCTACGGCGGCGTGTCGCTGTTCGTGGTGGTGTTTGCGGTGTATCCGTTCGCGGCGGAGCTGTTCCGCCAGTCCAATATTCCCAAGCGCCTCATTCCCGGCACCATCGCGCTGGGCGCATTCACCTTCACCATGGATTCGCTGCCGGGCACACCGCAGATCCAGAACATCATCCCCACCTCGTTCTTCGGCACGAATGCCTGGGCCGCGCCGTGGCTGGGCACGCTGGGCGCGGTGTTCATCCTGATCGTTGGCCTGCTCTACCTAGAGTCACGCCGCCGCAAGGCCGCGGCTGCCGGGGAAGGCTATGGCACGGACCTTGTGAACGAGCCGGTCGCCTTCGAAGGCGGCAAGCTCGCGCATCCGTTGATCGCGCTGCTGCCGCTGCTGCTGGTGGGCGTACTGAACAAACTGCTGGGCGACGCCATTCCGCGCTTCTACGGCCCCCGCCATTCGTTCATGTCTGCCGTGATCGGCGAAAACAAGCCCGTGGTGCAGGAGATCTCCAAGATCGCCGCCATCTGGGCGGTCGAAGGCGCGCTGCTGGTCGGCATCCTCTGCGTGCTCGCCTTTGCCTGGCGCCCCGTGACCCGGCGCTTCGCCGAAGGCAGCAAGGCCGCCGTGGGCGGTGCGCTGCTGGCGTCCATGAATACGGCCTCCGAGTACGGCTTCGGGGCGGTCATCGCCGCCCTGCCGGGCTTCCGGGTGATCGCCAATGCCCTGCACGCCATCCCGCATCCACTGGTGAACGAGGCCGTGACCGTCACCACGCTGGCCGGCATCACGGGTTCGGCCTCGGGCGGCATGGGCATCGCCCTGGGGGCCATGGCCGACACCTTCATTCATAACGCCCAGGCGGTCGGCATCCCCATGGAAGTCCTGCACCGGGTGGCCGCCATGGCCTCGGGCGGCATGGACACCCTGCCCCACAACGGCGCGGTGATCACCCTGCTGGCCGTGACGGGACTGACCCATCGCCAGTCCTACCGGGACATTTTCGCCATCACGGTGATCAAGACCCTGGCGGTGTTCGTGGTGATTCTGGCGTATGGGCTTACCGGGCTGGTCTGAGGTTCTGCTTCTCCCCTTCGGCCCGCTGGACTCCCTCGGCGGGCCGCTTCTTTTGAGGGCTGGCTGAAGGCACCTTCCCCCCCCGTGCCCCCAAAACACCGCCCAAAAACACCCTCCTGAACCGATTTGTTAAAACCTTTCAAGCAAGCTGTCACATAACCCCGTATAATTGTCAGGTTACCCCTATAGAAACCTCACGCGACGGCCCCGTGCCGCCCGAGCCGACCCCATGTCCATCGAAAATCTGCGCAATATCGCCATCGTCGCCCACGTCGACCACGGCAAGACCACGCTCGTCGACCAGCTGCTCAAGCAGTCCGGCACCCTCAACGAGCGCACCGTGCTCGCCGAGCGCGTGATGGACAGCAACGACCAGGAAAAGGAGCGTGGCATCACGATCCTGGCCAAGAACACGGCCATCACCTGGGAAAACAAGAAGACCGGCGCCAAGAACCGCATCAACATCGTCGACACCCCAGGCCATGCCGACTTCGGTGGCGAGGTGGAGCGCGTGCTGTCGATGGTGGACACGGTGCTCATCCTGGTCGACGCGATGGACGGCCCGATGCCGCAAACGCGCTTCGTGACCCAGAAGGCCTTCGCCATGGGCTTCAAGCCCATCGTCGTGGTCAACAAGGTTGACCGCCCGGGCGCCCGTCCGGAGTGGGTGGTCGAGCAGGTGTGGGATCTCTTCGAGAAGCTCGGCGCCACCGACGAGCAGATGGAATTCCCGATCGTCTACGCCTCGGCGCTGAACGGCTACGCCTCGCTGGACGAGAACGCCCGCGAAGGCGACATGACCCCGCTGTACGAAGCGATCATGCAGCACGCGCCCAAGCCGGACGTCGATCCGGAAGGCGCCTTCCAGATGCGCATCAGCCAGCTGGACTACAACAACTTCGTCGGCGTCATCGGCATCGGCCGCATCCAGCGCGGCACCCTGAAGAAGGGCATGCCGGTCGCCGTGATCGACCGTGAAGGCAAGAAGCGCCAGGGCAAGATCGGCCAGGTGCTCGGCTTCCTCGGCCTGGAGCGCATCGAGCAGGATTCGGCCGAGGCCGGCGACATCGTCGCCATCTCGGGCATCCCCGAGCTGACCATTTCCGACACGGTCACCTCGATCGACAATCCCGAAGCGCTGCCGGCGCTGAGCGTCGACGAGCCGATGATCAGCATGACCTTCCAGGTCAACAACTCGCCGTTCGTCGGCAACAAGGATCTGTCGGGCGGCAAGTTCCTCACCAGCCGCCAGCTGCGTGAGCGCCTGGACCGCGAGAAGGTGCACAACGTGGCGCTGCGCGTGGAAGACGGTTCCGACGCCGACAAGTTCCTGGTCTCGGGCCGTGGCGAACTGCACCTCTCGGTGCTGATCGAAAACATGCGTCGCGAAGGCTACGAGCTGGCCGTGTCGCGTCCGGAAGTGATCATCAAGGAAATCGACGGCCAGAAGATGGAGCCGATCGAACAGCTGGTGGTCGACATCGAAGAGCAGCACCAGGGCGGCGTCATGGAGCGCCTGGGCATCCGCAAGGGTGACCTGAAGAACATGGTGTCGGACGGCAAGGGCCGCGTGCGCCTTGAGTACCTGATCCCGGCCCGTGGCCTGATCGGCTTCCAGAACCAGTTCAAGACCCTCACCCAGGGTTCGGGCCTGCTGTTCCACGTGTTCGACCACTACGGTCCGTACACGCCGGTGGCCATCGCCAAGCGCCTCAACGGCGTGATGATCGCCAACGCGGGCGGCACCACCCCGGCCTACTCGCTTGGGCCGCTGCAGGATCGCGGCAAGCTGTTCGCCGCCGAAGGCGACTCGGTGTACGAAGGCCAGCTGATCGGCATTCACGCCAAGGACAACGACCTCACCGTCAACGCCATCAAGCCCAAGCCGCTGACCAACATGCGCGCCTCCGGCAAGGACGATGCGATCCAGCTCACCCCGGCGACCAAGTTCTCGCTGGAGCAGGCGCTGGACTTCATCGACGACGACGAGCTGGTCGAAGTCACCCCGAAGGAAATCCGCATGCGCAAGAAGCACCTGACGGAAAACGATCGCAAGAAGGCCTCGCGCTCCGCGGGCTGATCGCCTCGCATGATGCATCGAAAACCAGGCCCCTGAGGGGCCTGGTTTTTTTGTGCCAGCCGAAAATCCGCGACAGTCATCCCGGGCAGGACATCGCACCGAAAAGCTACAGAACGAGCATCCGGTCGATGGCTTCGGATGCGCAGCGCGAAACCTACGATGACCTGTTGCGCCCGCTTGGCGGGCGGCCTTTTCCCGTCATCTACCAGGAGTCGCCATGAAAGCCCATCGCATCGCTGCCGCCCTCGTCGCCACCGCCCTGCTGGGCGGATGCGCCTCCTCGCCGAGCGGCTCACCATCAGGCGCCACGGAAATCCGCTCGGGCGTGATCGAACAGATCTCCAGCGTGCAGATCGAAAGCAACCATCACACCGGTGTGGGTGCGGTGGCTGGCGCCGCAGTGGGCCTGGGCGTAGGCAGCCTGATCGGCGGCGGCTCCGGCCGCGATGTGGCCATGGTGCTGGGTACCGTCGGCGGTGCTGTCGCCGGCAACGCCGTGCAGAAGCACTACGACAAGCCGGTGGCCGGCGAGCAGATCATCGTGCGCCTGAAGAACGGCGTGCTCGTTTCCGTCACCCAGCCCGCATCGGCGGCCTTCCACAAGGGCGAGAAGGTGTACGTGGAAGGCAATGGCGAGAGCGCCCGCGTCATGGCGGCGCAATAACCAAGGCCGGGGCCCACGAGCTACCCGCATCGATAAAAGGTCGCCGCAAGGCGGCCTTTTTACATTGTGGGTATCGTTCTGCGACGCTGCACGGCGTTGCATCGCCCCTTCCTCCGCCTGGCTCTCCATGCGATTCAGACTCGCCGCTGCCCTCACCTGCCTGTTGTCCGCCTCCTGCGTGACGCATGCCGATGAAGACCACCTGTTCGTGCCGCAATGGCTGGGTGCGCAATACACCTTCGTGGACCAGCATCAGGATTCATTGCACTCGCCGTATGCGGGCCCCATGAGCCTTCGCGCCAACGGCGACACGGAGCGCTCGCATACCTTCGGCGCGTATTTCGGTGTGGCCTTGCCGGCACACCTGCAGTTCTACCTCGACGTCGAAATGTTCAAGGGCGAGGGCGTCTCCGGTGCCACCGGCCTGGGCGGGCTCACCAACGGCGACGTCATCCGCGCTGGCGCCAACGGCCTCCCCAAGACGCCCTATGTTGCGCGTGCCTACCTGCGCTGGACTTACCCGCTCGGCGGCGAGACGAACCACGTGGAGCGGGCGCAGGACCAGCTTCCCGGTGACGAGGCCGCGGAACGCGTGGAAGTGAAGATCGGCAAGATGGCCGTATCCGACGACTTCGACAAGAATCGCTACGCCGGCAGCACCCGCACCCAGTTCATGAACTGGGCGCTGTTCAACAACACCGCGTGGGATTTCGCCGCCGATACGCGCGGCTACACGGATGGCCTTGTGCTTGCGCTGGTGCGCACCACCTGGAGCCTTCGCTATGGCATCTACCTGATGCCTTACGAAGCCAACGGCCAGCGGCTGGTCAACGCGCTGGGTCAGTCGCAAGGTCAGCAGGTCGAGCTCACTCTGCAACCACAGAAGGACGGTTGGGCGCTACGCTTCCTGGCCTATCGCAATACAGCACGCATGGGCATCTACAACGACGCGTTGACCATCGCACAAGCCACCGGCCAGCCGCCGGACATCCATGCCGACGACGCTTCGGGTCGTCACAAGTTTGGTTTCGGCATGAACGGCGAGCTGCCGCTGGCTGACAACGGCGAGACCGGCGTGTTCCTGCGAGCCGGCTGGAACGACGGTCATACCGAGTCGTTCGTGTTTACCGAAGTGGACCGCACGCTGAGCACCGGCTTCCAATTGTCCGGCGTGCACTGGGCACGTCCCGGCGATCATTTCTCCGTTGCCGTCGTGGTCAATGGCCTCTCACGCGATCACCGCAACTATCTCGCAGCCGGCGGCGATGGCTTCGTGCTCGGCGACGGTGCGCTGAACTACGGCCGTGAACAGATCCTCGAGGCTTACTACAGTTTCAGTCCAGTCGAGCACCTCACGCTGAGTCCCGACCTGCAGCTCATCCGCAACCCGGGCTACAACCGCGATCGCGGACCGGCACGATTCGTGGGGTTGCGTGCGCACATCGAATTCTGACGCCGCGTCAGACGCCCTGGGCGCGCTCCAGCGCGGCCACACGGCGCTCAAGCCTCGGTCCGAGATAGCAATGCGAGCCGCAGGGCATCAGCCCCACGTCGTTGAACGCCTTCAGATACCAGGACGGTGCGCGGGTATGGAAGCCATCCATGTCGCCGTCCACGCCATCCTTGCTGGTGAATACTTCGAGGAAGGCCACACCTTCGAGCATGTCGCTGATACCGGTGAGTCCCGCGCGGATCTCGGCGGGCTTCAGATAGTGCAGGACATCGGTACATACGATCACGTCGAAACGTTGGTCGAATCGCAAGTATTCGAGCTGGCCGAAGCGAGCCAACCCGATATTGCGGCTACGCCCATAACGCGATACCGCGTACTCACTCGCCTCCAGCCCCTGATAGTGAAGGCCGGGGCGCAGCTTCAACAACGGCGCGCGCCATACACCCTCGCCACATCCCACGTCGAGCACGGAACGCACGGGACGACCGAGGTAATACTCGGCCTGCGCCACCACCATGGCGATCTTTCGGCGCAACTCCGCCGGGGATGCAACGGAGTGATCAGGGTGGCGATACCACTTGTCGAAGTAGGCACGGTCGTAAATCTTGGGCACGGGCGGTCTCCGGCGAATGCTGAATCATAACGCAGCGTCGGCGATCACCTGCCCTGAACATGGCTTGACGCAGCATAGGCTCGCTGGCCCATGGGAGCCGCCCACATGCCCACGATCCGCATGCGCATGACTGGCACGCGCGACGATGCCAATACCTTGCTTACGATCCTTCATGGCATCGATGGCATCGAGCACGTGGAAGAAATCGACGATCCCTCGCAGGACATGCGTGAAGACTCCAGTTCCTCCGATCTCGTCGACGACAACAGCGCCGACCTGTTTTTTATCGAAGTGACGGCCCACGATCTGCTTCACGCAGATGCCGTGCGTGCCGTGGCCGAAGTGGAGGCCTCCGTGCTGGGCGCCATTGTGGAGTTCACCGACGACTTTTGAGAACGACCCCATCGTCAGCGGCATGGCGCTTACAACCTGACAGATGGTGAAGGCATTTCCTGATGTGAGCCATGAAGGCCAGGTCTTACGTTCTGCATGCGCAACCGCGCAGAACGTAAGACACACAAGGAATAGCCATGACAGCCAGCAAAGACTTCAGGAATCGCTACCCGATCATCCTCGTTCACGGATTCACCGGCTGGGGCCGCGACGAGCTTCTGGGCTTCAAGTACTGGGGTGGCAAGGTCGATATCGAGGCTCGCCTTAACGACTTGCATTTCCATACGCGCACCGCGACCGTCGGTCCGTTTTCCAGCAGTTGGGAACGCGCGGTGGAGCTGTATCACTACCTTGTCGGCGGCAGGGTCGACTACGGCGCTGCCCATGCCAAGAAATATGGCGTCAGCCGCTACGGTCATACGTTCTCTGGCATCTACCCCCAGATCAGCGACGCCAACAAGATCCATCTAGTGGGTCACAGCATGGGCGGGCAAACCATCTGCGACTTCGAGGCATTCCTTCGCAATGGTTCACAGGAAGAACGCGACTATCACAAGGCGCACCCGGAAGAAGGCGACATCTCCGATCTATTCCTGGGCGGCAAGCATTGGGTGCACAGCATCATGGGCCTGGCACCCGGTTTCAACGGCACAACCTTCCTGGACACCCACGAGGGCCTCATCAACTTCATGAACCTCACCAAGCAGGTCACGGCCACCATGGCCGCGGTCGTTGGTACCGACCGCAACGAGTTTATTTACGACTACAAGCTGGACCAGTGGGGACTCAAGCGTGAGAAGGACGAGCCATTCGTCCAGTACCAGGAGCGCGTCTACGAGAGCAACATCTGGAAGACGAAGAATATCGGCTACTACGACCTCACCTCCCCTGGCGCCGCCATGATCGCCCGTGATCGGCTGCGATTGTTCCCGGAGACCTATTACTTCTCGTACTCCGGCAACGCCACCTTCAAGAACCCCAAGACGGGACTGGCGCTTCCCATGCCTACGATCAACCCCATCCTCTACCTTCCGGCCCTGATCATGGGTCGCAATCAGGGCAACCCGGAGTATCCAGGGGACGAAGCCGAGTGGCATAACAACGACGGTTGCATTTCGTGCGCCGGCACCCGTTACGTGCTTGGCCAGAAGTACAGAGATGCCGATCCCAACGACTCGTCGTTTCCGCAGGGAATCTGGAACGCGTTCCCGACCATGAATGGCTGGGACCATGGCGACTTTATCGGCATCAATGCCTCTTTCCTGCTCGGGCGAAGGGACATCATGCCCTTCTATACCGATATCGCTCGCATGCTGACCGCGACCGAGCCGAGGGAGGACGATATGCAGGCCAATGCGCATGTGCCGGTGAAGAAACACGAAGCAGCGCACAAAACCACGCCGGCCAAGAAAGCCGCAGCGGTACACGCCAAGACACACGCTCCCTCGAAGCAACCGAAGGGAAAGCATTGATGGGACGGGGAAGGCGCGCCTATGGTGCGCCTTCCCTGCGCCAAGCTGTCGGGGCGAATGAATCCCCGCCGAACAAATTTGTGTGCTCCGACGCCCCGCCGGTCAGCCGGGCGTCAACTCCCACGTTCACACTCCCAGGTCACGCCGCCGTTCAACCACCGCCTGGAGCCCGGACGCATGCAGGACACCCCGAACCGCCCTACCCTTGGCGCGCGCGCCTGGCTTGCCACCGTGAGCGCACTGCTCATACTCGGCGTCGGCACAGCGGCGGCACGCGACGCCCGTGCACTCTCACAGGACGACGTGGACTGGCTGCGCCGGGACAGCTTCGAACTCGATAGCGCCTCCGTCGCCATGTATCGCGACCTTGGCCGCTCCCGCCTGCTCGACCGACAACTGGACGGACGCATCGGCGACGACCTGCCCGCGCCGATCACCACCCTGATCAACTCCTACGAAGCGGCCAACACGCCCACCGAGCAGCTCCTGACCAACCTGCGCGACGAGCAGGAGAAGATCAAGAACATGCCTGAGGGCGATGACAAGGCCGCCGCCAAGAAAGCCCAACAGCAGCACGCCAACGACCTGCTCCAACAGGCGCAGGAAATCGAGATGCTGCATGCGATCTACGGACCGAACCAGCTCAAGGAACAGATGGTGTGGTTCTGGCTCAACCACTTCAGCGTATACGGCGCCAAGGGGCGCGTGCGCTGGGTAGCCGCCGACTACGTACAGAACACCATCCGTCCGCACTCGCTAGGCAAGTTCCGCGACCTGGTGATGGCGACGCTGGAAAGCCCGGCCATGATGGAGTTTCTGGACAACGCACAGAATGCGAAGGGCCACGTCAACGAAAACTACGCGCGCGAACTGATGGAACTGCACACGCTAGGCGTGGGTTCCGGCTACACCCAACAGGACGTGCAACAACTGGCCCTCATCCTCACTGGCGCGGGCGTCGCGCCGCTGCGCGATCCCGCGGCCATGCGCCCACGCGTCGCCGAGATGGTGGTGCGCAACGGCATGTTCGAATTCAATCCCAAGCGTCATGACTTCAGCGACAAGGTGCTGCTCGGCCACAAGATCAAGGGCAGCGGCTTCGACGAGATCACCGAAGCCGTCGACATCATCACCAAACAGCCTGCGTGCGCGCAGTTCGTTTCCAAGAAGCTCGCCGAATACTTCGTCGGCGACGAGCCGCCGCCGGAACTGGTGGCCAAGATGGCGCGCACCTTCCAGCGCACCGATGGCGACATTGCCGAAGTACTGCAGACCATGTTCGACTCCAAGGAACTCGCCGCCAGCTACGGCAAGAAATTCAAGGACCCGATGCAGTTCGTGGTGTCATCGGTACGCATGGCCTATGACGGCAAACCCATCGCCAATGCCAAGCCGCTGCTCAACTGGCTCAATCAACTAGGCGAACCGGTGTTTGGCCGCCTGACGCCGGACGGCTGGCCGCTGGACAGCACGGGCTGGTCCAGCTCCGGCCAGATGGCCAAGCGCTTCGAAATTGCCGGTGCTATTGGCACGGGCAACAATCGCCTGCTCACGCCGGAAGGCCAGCCCAAGATGGGCGGTGACTTCCCCATGCTCACCACGCGGCTCTATTACGACACCTTCGATACCAAGCTGAGTGCGCCCACGCGCGACGCGCTTGCCAAGGCCACGACGCAGCAGGAATGGAACACCTTCCTGCTCTCCTCCCCCGACTTCAACTATCGCTGAGGCACAGCCATGAAACGCCGCGAATTCCTGCTCGCCGCCGCTACCGCTGCCGTCGCCGCCCCCGCGTTGTCGTTCTCCGGCAAACTGTTTGCCGCACCCGCCAACAGCCCACGCTTCCTGCTGGTGTTCCTGCGCGGCGGCTACGACTGCAACAACCTGCTGGTGCCCTACAGCAGCGATTTCTATTACGAGTCGCGCCCCACGCTCGCCATTGCCAAGCCCGATGCGTACAACACCAACAGCGCCATCGGGCTCGACAGCAACTGGGGCCTGAACCCGGTGCTGCGCGATTCCATCTATCCGCTGTGGCAGAAGCGCCAGGTGGCGTTCGTGCCGTTCGCCGGCACCGACGACATGTCGCGCAGCCATTTCGAAACGCAGGACAATATCGAATCCGGTGAACAGACCGACCAGCGCAACAACTATCGCTCAGGTTTCATGGCCCGTCTTTCGGGCCAGATGAGTGGCGTACCCTCCATCGCCTTCACGGATGCGCTGCCGCTGTCCTTCCAGGGGAGCAGTCGGGACATTCCCAACATTTCGCTGCGCGGCAATCCCAAGCCCGTTTACGACGAGCGGCAGGCCAACATCCTCGCCGGCATGTATCGCAATACTACGCTGGCCTCGGCGGCGGCCGACGGATTGGAACTGCGCCAGACCGTGTCGAAGGAACTGCAGGAAGAAATGATGAAGGCGAACCGCGGCGCGCCGAACGCGAAGAACTTCGCCGACGAAACGCAGCGCATCGCCACCATGATGCGGGACCAATACCGCCTCGGCTTTGTCGACGTCGGCGGCTGGGACACCCACGTCAACCAGGGCAGCACCACCGGCCAGCTCGCCAACAACCTGGCCAACCTGGGCAAGGGCATCGCCGCCTACGCCGATGCGCTGGGCGATGAGTGGAACAACACCGTGGTGGTAGTGGTGTCCGAGTTCGGTCGCACCTTCCGCGAGAACGGCAACAAGGGCACCGATCATGGTCACGGCACGGTGTACTGGGTGCTCGGCGGCAAGGTGAATGGTGGGCGCATCGCCGGTCAGCAGGTCGCGGTGAACGCGCAGAGCCTGCTGCAGAACCGTGACTACCCCGTGCTCAACAACTACCGCGACATGCTGGGCGGTTTGCTGGGCCGCATGTGGGGGCTGTCGGGCAGTCAGTTGCACTCGGTATTCCCGGGTGCACACCCAAGGGATCTGCAACTGGTCTGATCGTTGGCGCCGTCCACGAAGGTCCCTGCTCGTGGACGGCGCGCCTCGCCATTCAATCCCGGCGACGGTACGAACCGTTCATCACCGGCTCCCAACTCACTCCGCCGTCGAACGAACTCTCCAGCTTCAATGTGAATACATCATCGCTTTCGAACGCGTAGACGTGGCGCGTCTGGCCGCGCGGCGAACTGCGCACGAAGGTCAGCCGCTCACCGTTCCAGAGGCCGGGTGCGGGCGTGCCCGGCACGAAGCCATAGCTGTCAAACCAGTGCAGGCTGTATTGATCGTGGTCGGGTTCGGCGACGAATACCGCGTGCACCTGCAACGACATCTCGCCATCGCGCTCTTCCCGATAGTCCTGCACCAAGACGCGGCCATTGAACTTCAATGCCGCCGAGATTTGCCCCGTGGCCGGGCCACCCTGCCCCCAGCGCGTCGTCGCAATGGCTTCCTCACCCTGCCATTCACCGGCGAGGCGGGCCAGCATGTTCGCGGGCATGGCTTATTCCCCCTCGCCCACGATGCGTACCAGCAGCCCCTTGGCAATAGCGCCATGGAGCTTGCCCAGTCCGCGAACCATGTGCAGCGTGGCGAACAGCAGGAACACGCCGGCAATGCAGGTCAACACGGCCAGCGGCCAGTAGTTGTCGTCGCACAACCAGGACGGATAGCCGCATTGCAGGTAGATCACGTCCGCCACGCTCAGCGCCTTCAGGATCGGCGTGGCGATAAGCGCCAGCGAGACACTCAGGAACGTGATGGTCACGGTGAAGTAGAAGATACCCAGCGGCAGCATCAGCACCATGTAGAACAGCGTGGTCCACGTGCGTCCGTCGGTGAAGATCGCGCCGATGCGCTGGCCCAGCGTCTTGCCCGCATTGGATGGATAGGGCGGACGACGCGGCATGCGCACGCCCAGCATCGTCTCCACGATGCGCCCTTCCAGCAGCGACAGCGCGCGCACGGTGCCCAGGAACAGGACGGTGAACGGAATGCCGATGATCAACACCGACAAGCCCATCGACAGCGATACCCCCGTCACCGCCCAGGTGAAGTAGAAGATGCCGGTCGCCAGCGCCAGCAACATATAGAACAGCGCACCCCAGGTATGCGAATCGGCCGCCACGCTGAAGAACCGCCCCAACGCCGAACGTTGCTTGGGCACCGGCGGCGGACGCAACGCGCGCTGGATCTTGATCTCCTGGTCGCGGTAGATGTCGGCCACTTCCTCCGGTGCGCCATACGTGCCGACCACGTGCGCCAGCATCTCCGCCTCGCTGCGTTGCGGGTTGTCGGCCAGTTCGGCGCGCAGGTGTTCCTCCGCGTCGTACAGCGCGTCCTGGATCAATGCAGGGTCCGCGCCCTTCAGCGCAGCGCGTAGCTGCTTCAGGTATTCGGCGATCGTGCGTGGTGCATTCATTACACCCCTCCTTGCAAAACGGCATCGACGGAATCGCGCGTGTCGCTCCAGGCCTGCACCCAGTCGCGCAACACCTCGCGCCCCAGCTTCGTGATGCGGTAATAGCGCCGCGGTGGCCCACTGATGGAAGGTTCCACCTCGCTGGCCAACAGCCCCGCCCCCTCAAGATTGCGCAGTACGGGATACAACGCGCTCTGCTTGCCCGCGAGCACGCCCTCACCCACCTCTTCCAGGCGCTTGGCGATCTGGTAGCCGTACATCGGCTGCCGTGACTGCCCCAGCACCGCCAGCAGCACCAATGACACCGTGCCCGCCGACAGTTCCTTCTGGAATTTCTTCAGATGGCTGCTGCTGTCTTCCATGCCCCACCCGCACTGCTACTTACCTTGGAGTGAACCATAGTGTGAAGTTAACAGTAGTGGCGTGGGCCTGAAGTCATGGCCGTGCCAAAAGGCATGGTGGGCATGACACCAATGTATGTACCGGTTGTACAAACATTGGTGTCAGAGGGGATGTACAAACATTGGTGTCAGCGGGCTCTGCCGGCGGAGAGACACGCGGCAGGCGGGTACTCGAGAGATCAATTTGCGAACGCCAGGCTACGGGGCCGCTTGGCCTAAAGGTCTGCTATGTGACTGAAGCAGACCTTGGCGCTGATCGCGCCTGTAAGCCTGTACCTATGGTGCGCTTTCTTCTGGCGTTACTACCCGTATCGGCCGCGTCCCAATCTTTGCCCCGGTGACTTCGTCGATAGCCACGGCCTTGATCTCGATGCCGGACTCCGCGTCGAGGAACTGTGTCAGCTTGCCACCTGCACGATGTTGACGGCCCCACGCCCCGATCATGAAGAGGATCGGCAGAAAATCGCGGCCGGCCGCCGTTAGCCGATATTCCTCGCGCGGCGGGTGCTCGGAGTAACGGTGTTTCTCCAGCATCCCCTCGTCGGTCAGCATCGCCAACCGCTTGGTCAGGATCGTCGGCGCGATCCCCAGGCTTTTGCGGAACTGGTCGAATCGCGTGAGCCCCGCATGGGCGTCCCGCAGGATGAGAAGGTTCCACGCGTCGCCCGCGACAGCCAGGCTGCGGGCGATCGGACAGGGTTCGTTACAGGGTGCTTCGTCGTTCATATCATTTCGATAGTGACTTTCTTCTGGACTGGCATTATAGTCCATATCGAATCGATAGTAACCATCAGCCACGAAACGGGCCCCTGCCCAGCGGAACTTTGAATCATGAGCAAGCAAGGTAAAGGTGTCGCCCTGGTTACCGGGGCGTCTTCAGGGATCGGCGAAGCCACCGCCGACCGACTTGCCCGAGCGGGATACACCGTCTTCGGCACCAGCAGACGTCCGGCTTCCACAGGACGACTGTTTGAGATGCTGACTCTGGATGTCACGCGTGACGAATCCGTTGACGCGGTCGTGCAGGACGTCTTGCGACAAGCCGGCCGTATCGACCTGCTCGTCAATAACGCCGGCTTCGGCGTGGCTCCGGCGGCTGCGGAAGAAAGCTCCGTCGAGCAGGCTAAAGCGATCTTCGATACCAACTTCATGGGGGTCGTCCGGATGACGCGCGCCGTCGTTCCCCACATGCGACAACAGCGCAGTGGCCGCATCATCAACATCGGCTCCGTGCTTGGCTTCCTGCCCATGCCCTACATGGCGCTGTATTCAGCCACCAAGCACGCCGTCGCAGGCTATTCGGAAGCACTCGACCATGAACTGCGCACGTTGGGCATCCATGTCTCCGTGGTCGAGCCCGCCTACATCAATACGCCGTTCGAAGCGAATGTGATGAAGCCTGATGCTCCCCTTGACGTCTATCGCGAAGTTCGCGCGGGTGTGGAGCGGCGAGTCAAAGAAGTGCTCGTCGGCGCCGATGGGCCTGAGGTTGTCGCCGAGATCGTTCTGAAGGCGGCCGTGGCCGACCATCCGAAGATCCGTTATGCGCCGGGGCTGGCCAGCCGCATGCGATGGCTACGCCGATTTGCGCCCGCCAGTGTGCTGGATGCCGGGGTTCGGAAAGACCTGCGACTGGAAGCCTGAGTGGCTCCTCACCCGCTACCTTCACGAGAGAAAAGCACATGAAAGCATTCTTCATTGATCGGTACAGCAAGAAAGAACCGATGCGACAGGGCGAAGTGCCAACGCCGGAGCTTCGGGACAACGAGGTGCTGATCGAGGTACACGCCGCGGGCGTGAACCTGTTGGATTCCAAAATCAAAAGCGGTGAGTTCAAGCTGATCCTACCTTACCGGCTGCCGCTGGTACTGGGCCATGACGTGGCAGGCGTCGTCACACGCGTCGGATCACAGGTACGGCAAGTCAAGGTCGGCGACGAAGTCTACGCGCGGCCGGCCGACCATCGTATTGGTACGTTCGCGCAGTTCGTGGCCGTGAACGAAAACGACGTCGCGCCCAAGCCTTCGAATCTCACCATGGAGGAAGCGGCATCGCTCCCGCTTGTTGGCTTGACAGCATGGCAAGCGCTTGTTGAGCACGCTCATCTCAAAAAAGGCCAGAAGGTTTTTATCCAGGCCGGCTCGGGTGGCGTCGGTTCCTTCGCCATCCAGTTGGCCAAGCACATTGGTGCGATGGTCGCCACGACGACGAGCAACGCCAACATCGCACTGGTAAAGAATCTCGGCGCGGACATCGTCATCGACTACAGGAAGGATGATTTCGAGAAGGTGCTGCAAAACTACGACGTGGTCCTGCATAGCCAAGACGCGGCGGCGCTCACAAAATCCCTGCGCGTACTGCGTGCCGGTGGCGCACTCATCTCGATTTCGGGACCGCCGGATCCCGCGTTCGCCAAAGGCATCGGCGCACCGTGGTTCGTTCGCCTCATCATCCGTCTGCTAAGTGCCAAGGTCAGGAAAGAAGCGATCCGTCGCGACCTGAAGTACGCGTTCCTATTCATGCGTGCCAATGGACAGCAGCTGCGGCAAATCACACGGCTCGTGGAGGACGGTGTGATCCGTCCCGTGGTGGATCGTGTCTTCTCCTTTGAGCAGACCAATGAGGCCCTGAGCTATGTCGAAACCGGTCGCGCCAAGGGAAAAGTCGTCGTCAAGATCAAGTAAGCCCCTATTTTCTGGATGCCACTCATGAAGATTGAAAACGCTGTTGTCCTGGTCACGGGTGCCAATCGCGGCATAGGTCTAGCCTTTACGCGCGAGCTGCTCGCGCGTGGGGCTCGCAAGGTCTACGCCGGCGTGCGCGATCCCGCAGCCGTCACGCTAGCGGGCGTTGAGCCCCTTCGCCTCGACGTCACCAGTCCGGACGATGTGGCGGCCGCAGTGGAGAGGGCCTCGGATGTGACGCTCGTGATCAACAACGCCGGCATCGCCCAACCCGGCGGCTTCTTTGCGCCGGACAGCGAAGACGTCGCGCGACGCCTCTTCGAGACCAACTTTTTCGCCATGTTGCGTGTGAGTAAAGCCTTCGCACCGATCCTCAAGGCCACCGGTGGTGGCGCGCTGCTCAATGTGTTGTCGGTCGCCTCATGGGTGAACGGTGGTGAATTGGCCGCCTATTCGGCCAGCAAGTCCGCCGCCTGGTCGCTCACCAATGCCTTGCGCAACGAACTGGCGGCGCAAAAAACCCAGGTGATGGCACTGCACATGGCCTACGTGGACACCGACCTTACACGCGGTTTCGATGTCCCGAAGTCCAGCCCCGAGGATATCGTCAGGCGCGCGCTCGACGGACTCGAAGGAGGCCTCGATGAGGTGCTTGCCGATGAGCTCACCCAGCAGGTCAAGCAGGGCCTGACCGCGGCCAGGCCCAGTTATCTGCCGTCGGCCTCCTGACACCCCTTTTTCCAATATTCAACACGCACCCGAGGACGCTCATGCTTTTCGACCCTCTCGACACCGCTTCGGTTCAACTCGCAAATCGTGCCGTCATGGCACCCATGACGCGCAGCCGTGCTGTCGACGCCAACACCCCCAATGTGCTGATGGCTGAGTACTACGGGCAGCGCGCATCGGCAGGCCTGATCGTCACTGAAGGCACTTCGCCATCGCCCAACGGCCTGGGGTACCCGCGCATCCCCGGGCTCTTCAATGACGCGCAGGTACGCGGATGGAAGGCTGTCACCGAGGCGGTCCACGCCAAGGGCGGCAAGATCGTAGTGCAGCTCATGCACACCGGGCGCGTGACACAGGCGGCCAACCTGCCGACAGGCGCGGAGGTGATCGGGCCCATGGCCGATGTGTGCCCGGGTGAGATGTACACCGACGCACAGGGTATGCAGCCGCACAGCACGCCGCGAGCGATGACCGCGGCCGACATCGCCCATACGGTCAATGAATATGCGCAGTCAGCGCGGCTTGCGATGGAAGCAGGGTTTGACGGTGTCGAATTGCATGCCGCAAACGGCTATTTGATCGAGCAGTTCCTCAATGCCAATGTGAATCAGCGCACCGACAGCTATGGCGGCAGCATCGAGGGTCGCAATCGTTTCGCGCTCGACATCGCCCGCGCCACAGCCGACGCCATCGGTGCCCGTCGCGTCGGAATCCGGTTGTCACCCTACGGTGTATTCAACAGCACGGGGGCCTTCCCCGATGTCGAGACTCAGTACCTGGCGCTCACACAGCAACTGTCGGGACTGGGTCTGCAGTACGTCCATCTGTTGGATCATTCAGCGATGGGGGCGCCGCCGGTACCGGCCGAGTTGAAATCACGGCTTCGTAAAGCTTTCAAGGGCGTGTTCATCCTGGCCGGCGGCTTCGATCGGGTCAGCGCCGAGGCAGCCCTCAAGGCGGGCCAGGCCGATCTCATCGCCTTCGCCCGTCCATTCCTCGCCAATCCCGACTTGGTGGAGCGCATGCGGGCCGATGCGGCGTTGAATGCTGTGGACATGGCGACGCTCTACACACCTGGCCCCGAAGGTTACATCGACTATCCGGCGCTTGCGGCCTGACACGCCTCAGCGCCCGCGCTCCTCTGAGTACTGCGAAGGTAGGCGGCGTACTCACGGAGGCCATTGCGAAGTTGCCGCAACCAATCATGACGCCGGGCAACGCCTTGCGGCGCAATCTGGATTCGGACTGGAGCGCGAATATGAAAGGGGGATACGAGATGGGTGGCGAGCGGATCAAGGTGTCGTCCAGGGCTGTGCTTGAGCTCCTTGCGGGAACGCTGACGTATGAACAGTTCGCCGCGGCTCATCGATGGGATGAAGGTGAGTTCAATATGTTCAAGGAAAAGCTCGCATCGGGGCGACTATTCAAGTCCGCTAGCGTGGAATCGCTAGGGGAGAACCGTGATGATGACTGGCTTGAGTTTGAGTTTGGGCAGCCAGATCCTGCACTCAGCCCTTTTCGTCTACGATCTTGAGTCACATCGACCGAATCGGGGCAAAGTGGCTCAACGCACCCTTATTCACGGAGAAGCTCCCATTCACTACTCTTCGGCACTCTTCTTCTCGGGAAGTTCGTGCTGGCAGTAAGCATCGATGGGGGCGTCCAGAATCGCGTACATGGCTGACAGATGAGTCGGATCCGGCTCGAGCCACGCGTCAATGTTCTCGGGCCTTAGGGAGATGATGCAACGATCATGGCCGGCGTCTAAAACTTCGGGTGGCGGATCGCGAGTGATAGCGGCGAAGGAGTAAAACCCCTTCGTGAGTCCATGCCATCGCCGCTCAATGTGGCGCCTTATCGTAATGACCCAAAAGCCACCTGAGATGTCCGCTTAGGGTCGAAAGCGGACCCTCCAAGCCCCTAAGCTTCCTCATGCCCTTCGAGCTCAGGCTTGGGGTGCACCCGCACCGGATACTTGAGCCGAAGGACGCCGATGACGTGCTCGACATGCGAGCCAGCGCGCGCTGATCTAACTTGGTGCTTCATCGATGAGAACGTGTCGATTGCCACCTTCTCTCCGCCATCAAAAATCCAAAACCACGAATCAGTCTGCATGCCCGATTCGACGCGTGAAAAGTGACTGCTGAGGAAGCCTTTCAGCTCCTCATGAAAGTCCCAGTACTCAACCGGATAGTCCATTTCCGCGAAGATCATTGATGCCTCGTGTCAGGTTTCTTAGGTCCACGTTGGGTCGGAAGCGGACATCTCGGATTCTTTCAACTACGACTGCCGCGACCGGCTAGAAGGTAGGCTGCTACGCCTCCGATCACCCACCAGCACATCAGTGAAGTCGCCAGCACGACTGCGTGATGGGTCCTTTCCCCCGGTCCGACGTGACTGTGTTCACTGAGCCAACCAAATAACTGGTTGCCCGGGCCATATGCCAACCGACTCAGCCAAATGGGCACTGATTCGCTCGGCAATATGAAGGGGGCCGCAAGCAACAGCACCGAACCGGTAACGCCTATCCCGATGGTTGTCAAAGCGCGCTTCACGAAAGAACCCCTCCTTGAGTTAACCAACGAATCATTCCGCAATGATCTAGCATCGTCGGGCCTGTGCGATGTCCGCTTTGGGTCGAAAGCGGACATGCCTCTATCCGACCGGCTCATTGACCGTGCCTTCTCGGACGATACCCGCGCTATCAGTCTTTGAGTTCCCGCAGCAATTGCTGATGTCCGTCTTCGAGTATTTCATGGGCAAGCGCAGGATCCGCCTTGGCGACGGCACGTGAGAGCACCACGGATCCGACCAACTGACTGAAGAGCGCAACCGCCTTCTTCCTGCTCGCTTGCAGATCGTCGCCACCGATGGCGCCGGCCAATTGGTCAATATTCCACGACAGTCCTTTCGCATACGACTTCTGCGCTTCCTCGCCCAGTCGCCGTACATCGCCTGCATAGGCGATCAAGGGGCACCCCGAGTCGATATTGGCCAGGTGTTCCTCGGACAGATACCAATCGACGTATTGGCGCATCGGGTCGGCCGACTGCGCCCTGGACGCATCGAATCCGGCGAGAAGCAGGGCTGCGCCGTCCGCCATCGCCTTCTCCATCACCGCGGCAACCAAGGCTTCCTTTGACTTGAAGTGGTTGTAGAAGCCGCCCTGGGTGAAGCCCGCCGCCTTTGTCAGCTCCGACAGCCCGACATCGGCCACCCCTCGCTCACGAAAGAGCTTCTCCGCTGAAGCCACGATAGCTTCTTTATTTTCAATGGCTTGGCTCTTTGAAACACCCATGTGCCTGCTCCTCGTTCACGGCATGCTGGTGGTTTGCACCCAAATACAATGGTGATCACCATTGACATTGGATCTCCGCGGGACCATTCTACGCCACGTCAATGGCGATCACCATTGTGATTTGAAGGTGGGGGCCGGCAGCTGAATGCCGGCTCCGAACCACCATCCGAACGCAACACCTCCGCAGAGGAAACGACCATGTCAAAGACCTCGCCCGAACAGAACAAAGCCCTCGTCATCGAGGCATTCGACACGCTGTTCAACAAGCGCGACTACACCGCCGCCGAACGCTTCTGGTCCAACACCTACATCCAGCACAGCGCGCATATCGAACCGGGCCGCGACGGCCTGTTCAACCTGATTCGCAGCATTCCCGACACCCTTCGCTACGAGCACGGCCTGATCATGGCCGAGGGCGATTACGTCATCGTGCATGGTCGCTTCTCCGGTCACGGCCGTCCGGCAGCGTGGATCGCCGCGGATGTCGTCCGCATCGAGAACGGCAAGCTCGCCGAGCACTGGGATGTGCTGCAGGACGAAGCTACGCAAACCGAATCCAAGAGCGGCCTGCCCATGTTCGGCAACCGCTTCCCTGCCTGATCCCTTCCCTGGAGAACCCACATGAAGCTCAACGGCAATACCATTTTCATTACTGGCGGCGGCTCGGGCATCGGCCGCGGATTGGCTGAAGCACTGCACAAGCAGGGCAACAAGGTCATCATCGCCGGGCGTCGGCGCAGCCATCTCGACGCCGTGATTGCAGCCCATCCCGGTATGGAAGCGGTTGAACTCGACATCACCGACCCGGCGAGCATCGAGCGCGTGGCCGCCACGTTGATCGCTGAACATCCCGATCTGAATGTGCTGATCAACAACGCCGGCATCATGCAGGCCGATACGGTTGGCGGAAAAATCGACGACGCGCTGTTGACCTCCACCATCGCCACCAATGTCCTGGGGCCGATCCGCATGACCTCGGCGCTGATCGAACACCTGAAGACCAGGAACAACGCCGTGGTGGCGTACACCAGCTCCGTGCTTGCGTTCGTGCCCATGGCCGTGACCGGCATCTATTCGGCGACCAAGGCGGCGCTCCATTCCTACGTGCTTTCGCAGCGCTTCATGCTGCGGCAGACAGGCGTGCGTGTTCTTGAAATCGCCCCGCCCTGGGTACGAACCGAGCTCATGAACAGCCAGGAGGCCGAACTGGCGATGCCGCTGGATCAATTCATCAACGAAACGATGGCGGTACTCGGCACCGATTCGGATGAAATCCTGGTCGAAGGCGCCAAGGCGTTCCGCGCCAACGTGGGCCCCGGCGAGCATGCGCTGGTCAACAGCTTCAACGAGCAGGCGCTGGCACTCTTCGCCACTACCTGATCCTCGCCGCGAACAGCGGGCATCTGGACGCCGCACGCCAAGGAAGGCGTGAGAGGAACGTTCGCCGAGCGTTCCTCTCCTTGATCGCCATGTGCGTGACGACCGCTTAGTAGAACGGCCGGATCTCGATCTCGCTCGGGCCGGGCATGGGATTGGGGCAGCGCTTCAACCACGCCACTGCCTCGTCCATGTCCCTGACATCCCAGATCCAGAAGCCGGCGACCAGTTCACGCGTCTCGGTGAATGGCCCGTCGATCACCGTTCGGCTGGGGCCATCGAACCCGACCCGTTTCGCCTGTGAGGTGGGCTTCAGGCCTTCGGCCATGATCAGCACGCCGGCATCGCGTAGCTCGTCGTTGAAGCGACCCATCGCCGCCATCATCTGCTCCTGCCACTCCGCCGGAGTGGATTCCTTCTCGCTTTCTTCCGTCGCCTTCACCAACACCATGACGCGCATCGCCTGACTCCTCGGTCGAGCCGCCCGTGGCGGCCCTGTATCGAAACGACGAACGAAGTGACCGGAAATCGACAGAGTTCCGTGCCCATGCCACGGCATAGGGTCAGCCATGCTGTGCACCGGAGATTCCGACATAATGGCCGGCATGCTGCGCGCGATGGCTGAAGCACCGGAGCGTCGATGCTCCCCAACCGCGACCACGCGTCGCCTTCGACACGGTGGGCCGTGGTTGAGCAGACATCGCGTCGCCTCGTGTCGCTCAGCCCCCACGGGTTACAACACCTGACCATGGATACCAGCGGCATCCGGCGACGCTGGAGTGACCTGCGGCAACTCGTGGGCGCATTGTTTCGCGATCTGGCGACGTTGCTGAAACCCGGCCCGCGTCTGGTCGATCAGGCGGAGGCCGTTACCTCGGTGTTGCTGGCCATCCTGCTGGCCCAGCTTGCGGGTACACGGAATGTCGGATGGGCCGCCTTCAGCGGCTACATGGTCATACGCTCGCATCTTTCCGCCAGCGCGCAGCGCGCCGCATTGCGCGTACTTGGCACCGTTCTCGGTGCGGTGGCGGGTTACCTGGTCGCGCTGCGCGTCGCGGGCCATCCGTTCTTGGCCAGTCTCTCGCTGGGCGTGTTCATCACGATCACCATGTATATGGTGCTGGTCGGGCGACGCACGTACGCGTGGTTGTTCACCGGCCTCACCTTCCTGATGGTGGTGGTGGAAAGCGTCATCCCCCAAGCGGCCACGCCGGCATCGTTTGCGCTGTCTCGTGTGCTGGAGATCCTGATCGGCACCAGCGCCAGCCTGATGGTGAGCTATCTCTCCGCCAAGACGCTCCGGCGATGGGTCCCCGGCCAACCACCCAAGCCCCCCACGTCGAACTTCGGATGGCATCCGAACGCCGCCTGGCATGCGGTGCAGGCTGGCGTGGCCGCGTCGTTGATCCCCCTGTTCTCGCACTGGATCGCCGTTCCGGCGTTGATCCAGGCAGGCATCACGGTGATGGCCGTGATGGCAGTGCCGCTGGCCAGCCTGGATACCCACCACAAAGCGGTCTCCACGCGCATGGTCCACCGTTTCATCGGCTGCAGCCTTGGCGCCCTCTTCGCCATGGCCATCCTGCTGCTTTCCCACCACAACGTGGTGCTGATGACGCTGGGCCTGTGCCTTGGCGTGGCGATCGGCCGGCATATCGAGAACGGCCCGCACCGTTACGGCTACATCGGCGTGCAGTTCGCCCTCGCCTTCCTGGTGGTGCTCGTGCCGGATCGCTATGCGTTTGCCGACATCCGTCCGGGCGTGGAGCGCCTGCTCGGCATCTTGGCGGGGTTCGCCATGCTGTTGGTGACGCAACAGGTGTTCCGGTTGCTGCATGAGGCTCCCGCCCTCATCGCCGGCAAGTCGCGCCGCTGACATCGGCTTGCATCATGTCCATTTGCAATCACTGAAATAGGCAGGCGCGTCTGTTACCGGCCCAGGCGCCTCTCTACGCTGCCGACGCATCGCATCCCCCACCGAGGAAGTCCCATGCGTCCCCCCAGGATCCGCCTTGTCATGAGCGCGCTCGCGCTCGCCTTCGCCATGCCGTTTGCGCAGGCCGCCTCGGCCATTCAGGAACCGGGCATGCCACACGCCGACATGCCGGGCCATACCGATGCTGCGCAGGTGCCCGCGTGGCTGGTCGGCACCTGGACCCTGGTGCGTTGCGACAATGTGTATCCCGATGGCCATCGCATCGAACTGTACGGCCCGCATCCGCAAGGCCTGTGGATGATCGACGCTCACGGCCACTACCTGATGCAGATAGCACGCGTGCAACGCACGCCTTTCGCGTCGGGCGACAAATCGAAGGGCACGCCGGAGGAATATCGTGCAGCGTCGATGGACAGCAATGCCCATTTCGGCAACGTCGGCATCAAGGACAACCAAATCACCACGCACATCGACCAGGCTTCCTTCCCCAACTGGAACGGCCGCGACGGCAAGAACAGCTATACGCTGGACGGCAAGCAGCTCACCTATGTTGTGGCCAAGCCCAGCAGCGGCGCCTCGGAAGGCGCCCATGGCGAGGTGGTCTGGCAGCGTATCGACTGACGATCGGCGGCGTGCTTCAGGCTGAGGGAAGGCTCTTGAATGCCGACGCCAGCGTCTCCAACGCATGCCGCGAACGGCGATCGTTGAGCGCGGAGTAAAGCACCACGTCCTGCACCGGCAAGGCGGGCAAGGACAGCACCGGCCCCATGTCCACCGTACCGCCCGGCGCCGTACGCCGGGCGATCACCGCAAGCGCGAGCCCTGCGGCGGCCGCCGCACCTACCACGGCCGCGCCCTTGCCGATGAAGACTTCCGCCCATGCGATGCCGGCTTCGTCGAGCGCGCGCACGGCCGCGGCGCGGATGCTGCACGACTCGCCCTGCGTCGCCAGTGGCAACGGCTGCCCTGGCGTCGGCGTCCAACCGGCAGCACCGATCCACGCAAACGGCTCGGTGAACACCACGTCGCCTGGCGGCCGGCGGTGTTCGGCCTGCACCACCAGGGCGGCATCCAGTGCGCCTTCCTCATAGGCCTGCATGACATCGCGCGAACCCGCCACGCGCATTTCGATGAGCAATTGCGGGTCGTGTTCGTTCATGCGCCGCAGGAGCGCGGGCAGTTCGCTGCCCACGATCAACTGGCTGATGCCGACCACCAGGCGCCGACGCTCCACCTGAAACGACGACACCGCGCGCTCATGTGCGCCAATGAGCGACCGCGCCGCATCGAGAAACACCGTGCCTTCCGCGGACAGGCGCACTTGCCGCGGCGTTCGTTCCAGCAGGCGTCGACCAAGTTGCTCTTCCAGCCGTCGCAACTTCAGGCTGATAGTGGACTGCGTGGTATCGAGCGCGTCCGCGGCGCGCGTGAAACTTTGCAGATCGGCAACGAGCACGAAGGCCTTGACCGCATCGAGATCCAGAGCTTTCATCAACCTTCCGCCTTGTAGCGACTCTCGCTGTATAGCAACGGCACAGGGCAAGCTCAACACTGCCGATCGGCACCCCTCGCCGTCGAGGCGTCTACACGCCGGGCAACCTGCGCCGCGACACCTAGGAAAAGAAAGGCCATAAGGACCATGACCACCATCCGCAAGTCGATACCCACCGACGGCCCGCAGATCATGCGGGTCTGGCGAAGCGCCGTCGACGCCACGCATCACTTCCTTGCGCAAGAAGACCGGCAGGCCATCGAGGACGAAGTAGCCGCCTTCCTGCCCACGGCCCCGCTATGGCTGGCCGTGGATGCAGACGATCACGCCATGGGCTTCATGTACCTGCATGAAGGCCATATGGAAGCCCTGTTCATCGATGCCGGCCATCGTGGCGCGGGCATCGGTCGCGCCCTGCTGACGCATGCCCTGCAGCTCCATCCGGCGCTGACCGCCGACGTGAATGAACAGAATGTGCAGGCTGTGGGCTTCTATGAGCGCATGGGTTTTCAGCGTGTCGGACGCTCCGGGGTAGATGGTCAGGGACGTCCCTATCCGCTGATCCATCTACGGTACGAAGCCGCCGGCTGACCCGCATTCAACGCGGCGACAGTGAAGGAGGCGTGGCGTCCGTTCACGCCTCCACGCGGCTTAGCGGCGAGGGTCCGCCGCCCACGTCGGCGTGGCGATGAAACCATGCGCAAAATGGTTGGCGTCGAGGTAGTAGCCTGAGACCACGCCGAAGTTGTTGATGGTGGTCACCGCCGTGCCCGTGGAACCCGGGAAATCGAGCGTCACGAATTTGCCGTCCATTTCGACGAAAGAATGCATCGGTCCCGTCGTGCCCCAGTAGTAACCTGCGATCTGGCCGACGTCGTTGATCGCGAACGCTACCGTGGCGGCGGCGCCAGGTACATCAAGCTGGGTGATGTTGCCGTTGGCATCGCGAAAGAAGCCGTGCGGCGCGGGTGCTTTCGGGTTCGTGTCCCAATAACCCACCGACTGGTTCAGGTCGTTGAGGCCCAGCGGATAGGTTTCGGCCGCACCCGCCACATCGAACGGCGTATCCCAACCCTTGCCTTGTCGCAGGATGCCGTGGAACGCGCCGTCGGCATCCCAATACACCCCGAGAATGGTGCCGAACTCGTTGTAGCCGTCCACATTCGAATTGAGATGACCCGGGAAATCTTCGGTTTCAAAATGGTTACCGCGCAGAACGAAACCATGCTGCTTGCCTGCCGCATCGGCGTAGGCGCCATAGGTCGCGCCCAGGTCGTTGGGGCCGCCTGCCGCGCTGAAGTACGTACCCAGCATGGCCGGGTCGAGCAACTCGAAATGGCCGCGCCGATACACCATGGCATGCGGCGTGCCATGGTTCACGGCGAACTGCCCTGCCATCTCGCCGAAATCGTTGATGCCCCAGAAGATCGTCTGCGTTGAACCTGGATAGTCGAGCGACTGATAGCTGTAACTGGCGGCTTGGGGCGTGCTGCCCGAGTCGGCCATGGCCACTCCCGCAAGGCTGGCGAAGGCCAGTGCAACAAGACCCGCGGCCCTTGTGAGCCGACCATACGTAGCGCGATGATTCGACATGACTTCTATCCTCTCTTGGATGCGACGGGCGATGGCATTCCCTGGGTCTGTGACTGGTCCTGACTGCGCCATCTCCTCTTACAGCGCAAAAGGAATGCGAATACCGACACGGACATGCGGACACCCGCTCGCATGAACGCAGGGCTGCGCATCACGGAAGTGCTCTCACGCGCCGCCGACGGCGATGCCACGGCATTCGACACGCTCATTCCCGGGATCTACGCCACGCTGCGCCGCCTAGCGCGTCGCCAGCGCATGCACGAGGCATCGCACACGCTGGAAACCACAGCGCTCGTCCACGAGGCCTACCTGAAACTGGTGGCCAGCGAAGCCCCCGCCTTCCCCGATCGGGCGCACCTGTATGCCTACATGAGTCAGGTGATGCGCCATTTGCTGATCGATCATGCGCGCCGGAAAAAAGCACAGAAACGCCAGGTGCCCGAGTGGACGGCCGCGGAAGATCCATCGGACATCATCGACGTGCTGGCCATCGACGAAGCGTTGACCCGGCTCGCCGCCACCGACGAACGGCTCGCTCGCGTGGCCGAACTGCGGCTCTTCGCCGACCTGTCGAGTCCGGACATCGCCGAGGCGCTAGGCGTCACCGCCCGCACGGTGGAGCGCGACTGGCTCAAGGCGCGCACCTTCCTGTCAGCCTGCCTGTTGCCCGATGCGTAAGCAATGTCGGAACTGCACGCCTCAATACGCTATAGGGATAAACCACCAGGGAAACCCCGCTGTCGATGATTTCCGCCTTTGCCCAACGCTGGCATGAAATCGAGCCGCTGATCGATCAGCTGTTCGATGTCCCTGCGGCCGAGCGGACCGAATGGCTGCGAACGCATTGCGGCGACGCCACCCTGCGCGTGTTGGTGACGCAGGCGCTGGACAACGCGCCAGGCGTGGCGGCGCTTGAGCGCGGCGTGGAGCAATGGCTGCCTGGGTTGGCCGGTGAACTTGATGCGCTACCGACCATCGCCGGCTATCGCGTGCTGCGTTTCGTTGGCGCAGGCGGCATGGCCAGTGTTTTCGAAGCCGAGCGCGAGCTGCCCGGTGGCCCGCAGACGGTGGCGCTGAAGTTGCTGCGCATCGACGTGCACGATGCCGATGAACGACGTCGCTTCCTGCGGGAGCAACGCATCCTTGCGCGCCTTCAGCACCCGCACATCGCGCAGTTGCTGGATGCGGGATTCTCCCCGACGGGGACGCCCTTCCTCGCGCTGGAATTCGTGGCTGGCGACGATCTTCTGTCGCATTGCGCGCTGCGCGGACTCTCCGTGCGCGAACGTCTCACACTTTTCATCGACGTGTGCGCGGCCGTCGATCACGCGCACCGAAGCCTGATCGTGCATCGCGACCTGAAACCGAACAATGTGCTGGTCGGCGCGGACGGTTGCGTCAAACTCGTCGACTTCGGCATTGCCAAACTGCTCACCGGCGACGGCGAACGCACGCGTACCGAAGCACGCCGCCTCACCCGCTCCTACGCTGCCCCCGAACAGCTCCTGGGTGACGTGGCAACGACGGCCATCGACGTCTACGCACTGGGCGTGTTGCTGGGTGAGCTGCTCGGCGACCAACAGCCGCAGCGCCTGGAGGGCCAGGCCGACGCCAGGGCATCCGTCTTCGACGAAGCCGCCTTGCACCGGAAACTCGGCGTCGATCTCCATGCCATCGTGCAGGAGGCCACCCGCGCAGATCCGGCGCGCCGTTACCCGAGTGCGGCAGCGCTGAGCGCCGATATCCAGCGCTATCTCGATGGCAAGCCCTTGCAGGCTCGCGCGGACACGCTCGCCTATCGCGCCATCACGTTCGCGCGTCGCCATGCGGTGGCCGTCTCCGTCGGCGTGGTCATCGCGACCTTGCTCGCCGGGACCACGATCGCCGGTCTGCACGAGGCCCGGCTTGCACGCCAGTCCGCGCGGAACGCGCATGCCCAAGCCATCGCCGCCTCCGGCGAAGCGCATCGCGCCGACGCACTGAAGACCTTCCTCGAAGGACTGTTCGACAATTCCGCGCACGGTACCGAGGCCAACGAAACCGCCGAGGAATTGCTCGCGCGCGGACGCGAACGCGCAGACCGAGACTTCGCCACTCAGCCCGCGTTGCGTGCCGAAATCCTTGCCCTGCTCGGTGACCTCGAACGACGCAGCGGCCACCCGGAACGCGCATGGCAGCCGCTCGAGGAAGCCGCTGCGCTGGCGAAGACCCAGTTCGGCGCCACCGATCGCCGCACCCTGCACATCGAGTACCTGCTTGCCATGGAAGCGGACGAACTTGGCCGCGTGCGCGAGGCAACGGCACGCCTGCAGGGTGCCGTCGAGGCCTTCGAGGCAGGGCCGGACCATGATTCCCCCGATGAGGTTCGCGCGCTGGCATGGCTGGCCGGCCTCGACGAACGGCTGGGCGATTCCGCCAAGGCCATCCTCCTGGGCGAGCACGATATGGCTCTCGCCCGCCACGTCCTTCCGAAGGACAGCGAGGCGCTGACCGAAGCGGTCCTCAATCTGGGCTGGATCTACATGGATGCCGGCCGCCCCGAGCGCGCCGAACCTCTGCTGCGCGAAGCATTGGCGCGCAAGCAGCTTCATCTTGGCGCCCAGCATGCCGAGGTGGCCGATGCGATGGCGATCCTGACCTCGGCGCTCACCCGTCTCGGCCATTACGGCGAGGGCGAGCAGATGATGCGTGACGCCGTAGCCATCGACACCAACACGTACACGCATCCCAATTCGCACACCGCGTGGCATCTCAATGACCTCGGTACCGTGTACTACCTCGAAGGCCGGTACGACGAAGCGTTGGCGTTCTACACCAAATCGATCGCCATCGACGAGGTGCTGACGCCGGCCTCCGGACTCAACGGAGCCACCACCATCGGCAATATCGGCAAGCTCCGCTTCCGGCAAGGCGCCTATGCCGAAGCAGAGAAGGACCTGCGCGATTCCATCGAGCGCAGGCAACATCTGCTGGGCGTGGACTATGCGGATAACGGCCGCAGCTACGACCGCACCAGCCTTGCCGAGATCCTCATTGCGCGTAGCAGCTTCGATGATGCGCGAAAGAACCTGGATGACGCGCTCACCGAAGACCGCGCGCGGCACCACCATGCGCATCCGGACACCGCATTCGCGCTCACCGCCATGGCCGAGCTCTTGAGCGCTACCGGCGACCACGAGCGCGCCGCCAGCTTCGCCGCGCAATCGATCGCCATGTACAACGTGCTTGCCGATCAGCGTTCGGACAAGGCCGTCCGCGCCCGGCTGATTTACGCGGATATCCTGCAGTCGCTCGGCCGCGCTACGGAGGCTGCATCGCAATTGAACGTCGCGCTGGCGGCGGCGAGAGCGGATACGCCGAACACACCGTGCCTCGTGGCCCGCATTGCCGCCGATCTCGCACGCGTCGATGCGTTGCTGGGTGACCAGACATCCTCCGCGCGGCTGCGCGACGAAGCCCAGGCGGCACTCGCAAAAGCCGAGGCCAGCCCGAACTCCGACCGCGATGCCGCCTGGCAACTGCTGGCCGGAACAAGGCTCGCCTCGCACTGACCGCCTGCCTCGCCGATGGGCGGCAGCATGCTGTCTGCCGAAAAAGCGCTGTCAGTACCCCACCCGCCTGTCGCGGACATATTTAGGACTTGTCTTATGTGGCGCAACGAATCGCTGAGGCAACCTGTTCGTACTTCGCCGCGCACCTTTCCGTTAACTACGCGGCCCGCCGGAGAACGATCATGCTTTCCGCTCGCTTCGTACCGCACAACGAGTTCCATGTCTTTGATGATGGCCAATGGCAATTCAGCGTCGCCGAGCTGTGTCTGCAGCACGACGACGTGACACCGCTTTCCCCGCTCACCCATCAGTACTGCCTGCGCGCACCGGGATTCGATCAGGTCGCGTTCGACGCACGTGATGTCCGGCAGATGGATCGAACGGCCGCATGGGACCCGCATCTTCGCGTGGGGCAGCTCACACGACTGCTGAGCAAATCCTTTGAGAACGTGGATGGCATCATTGCCGCCATCGCGCCATTCATGTGCCCCATCGATGCGTCCGTCCGCTTCGACACGTCGCCAAAGCCCGCGAAGCCCTTGCCCACGCAGTACGCGTGATCCACCACGAATACCGTTCGGTACTTCATCCGGAACGCATCACTTGCTGGACGGGTGGTGACAAACTCATTCTCGATGGCGTCGGCCATGTACCCCAGCGCGAGCAACCGGTCACCGTGCTCGACCTGATCGGCGCGTGGCTCAGCCGACTACCGTCACCACCGCAGGCTACGAACCAGCCCGCTGCGGATTCGCTCAGTGGCTGAGCCACGACCGGCCATCACTTCTTTTCAGCGGCCTGTTGCCTGCGCACCTCGGACACCGGCAACCCCTTCCACCCCCAGTTCTCCAGTTCCACTTCCTCGATCACGACGAAGGTGGCGTCGAGCGGCTTGTTCAGCACGTCGAGCAGGACCTGACTGACGCCCTTGATGACAGCGGCTTTCTCTTCGGCGGTCGCCGCGTGACGCCCCGGGCCCGTGCCCTCGCGGGTGATCTGGATGTTGACGATAGGCATGACAATCTCCTTGATTGGACAGCGGAGGGAAGGCACCATGCCTTCCCTCGTTCGTTGTTTTAGTGACCGGCGCTCTGGCCGCCGTCCACGTGGAGGATTTCGCCCGTGACGAACCCGGCGCTGTCGAGATAGAGCACGGCATCGACCACATCCGAGATCTCGCCAAGGCGACCCACCGGCTGCAGGGCCGCGAGCGCCTGATGTGTCTCCGGCGCATGCATCGGCGTCTTGATCACGGCCGGCGCCACCGCGTTCACGCGCACACCGCGCTTGGCATATTCAATCGCCAGCGACTTGGTCGCGGCATTGAGACCACCCTTGGTCAGCGCGGCGAGCACGGACGGCACGCCATCGATGGCATGGTCGACGAGGCTGGTCGTGATGCTGACGATGTGGCCACTGCGCTGCTTCTCCATCTCCGCAATCGCCAGCTGGGTGATGTGGAAGAAGCCCGTGAGGTTCACGGCGATGTTGTCGGCATAGTCTTGCGCCGTAAAAGCCGTGAAGGGTTTGGCGCTGAAGATGCCGGCGTTGTTGACCAGTGTGTCGATGCGCCCGAAGCGCGACAGCGCCTCCTGCACGATACGCTCTGCCACGGCGCGGTCGGCGATGTCACCGGGCACCGCGATCACGTCGGGATCGCTGGACGGCTTGATGGAGCGCGAGTTCGCGATGACACGGTAATTGCGATCGCGGAAGGCCTTCACCAGGCCTGCGCCGATACCCTGCGATGCGCCGGTGACGATGGCGACTTTCTGCTGACTGTTCATGGTCCGACTCTCTCGTAGATGGAAGGGGGTTCAGCGTGTGCTGATCGGCGCTTGCTGCCGATGACTTCAATCTAGGAGTACGCGGGGAGTAAGCGAATCCCTGCTATTCGGCAGACACTCTTCCACGCGGCGGTGGAATCGCCCCCTTTCCCGCCCCTTCGGCATCCTTCGCCAGGGCGGTGAAACGCGAGCGCAGGCGCGGCAAGGCAAAGTCCACGAAGGCCCGTACCTTGGGCACAGACAGGCGCCCGTAAGGCGACACGATGTTCACCGGAATGGGCGGCGGTTCGTCGCCGGCAAGCAACACCTGCAGCTTGCCCGCCCTGATCTCCGGCGCTACGTGGTACGCCAACAAGCGCGCGACGCCATGCCCCTCCACTGCCGAGTCGATGGCGGCGCGGACGCTGTTCACCACCAACCTGGGCGTGAACGAGACAGAGCGCGACACAGAAGAGCCTTCCAGCGGCGGAAAGCTCCACGAGTCCATGCCCATGTGCGCCATGGCGATGATCTGCTGCTTGCCCAGGTCGGCCGGTTCCGCCATCTGCGGGTGCGTGGCCAGATAGCGCGGCGAAGCCACGACGACGCGTCGCACCTCACCGACGCGATGGGCAATCAGCGTGGAATCGGCCAGGTGCGTGATGCGCAATGCCAGGTCCATGCCTTCCTCGACCAGGTTCACCGGTCGCTCCAGCAGGTGGAGCCGCACATTGACCGTGGGGTATTCGTCCATGAAGGCATCGACGACGGGGCGCAGGATTTCCACACCCGAAAACACGGTGGCAGAGATGGTAAGCGTGCCGCGCGGCACCGAGCGCTCGCCGGCCGCCTGGCGGTCGGCCTCTTCGAGTTCCGACAGCACCTTGCGGCAGGCCACGGCATAGCGCTCGCCTGCTTCACTGAGCTTGATCGAGCGCGTGGTCCGGTGCAGCAGCGGCACGCCTACGTGCGCCTCGAGGAACGCGATGGCCCGGCTCACCGCAGCGGCGGAGCGCCCGGTGCGGCGACTCGCGCCCGCGAGACTGCCCTCATCGAGCGCGGCGACGAACACCTTCATGGCATCGATGCGATCCATAGCACACCACTCACCCGGCGGCGCCATGGCCGCAGTTGGGAGAGTGTCCTACAACTGTTCGGCTCGCGCCTAGCCGCGAGCCGCGCCAGCCGCATGGCCTGGCATGTAGCTCATGTAGCCAGTCGCCACTCGTTGACCAGGGTACGCATGAGTTCCTGTGCAGGTATCGGCCGCGCCAGCGGCGCGCCCTGCCCGGCCCAGTGCGCGCCATAACCTGTTTCGCCAGCGGCACGCCCGGCTGCGTTCAACGCCTTGCCGGCGTCGTAGCTGATCGGATAGTCCGGGATGTCCACCGCATGCACCGTCGCGCCGAGCTGCGTGAACAGGCTGGCCAGGCTGCGCGCCGGCCGACCGGAAACGGCCCGCGTCATCACGGTGGCGTTCGCCGCATCGCTCGCCATCGCCTTGCGGTATCCCGCATCCGCCAACGATTCGTCGGTGACTACGAAGGCCGTGCCCAGTTGCGCGGCCGCCGCGCCAAGTTTGAGCGCGGCGGCAATGCCGGCGCCATCCATGATGCCGCCGGCGGCGATCACGGGAACGCGCACGTTCTCCACCAACAGGCGCGTCAACGCGAACGTCCCCAGAGCGCTGTCTTCGGCGTCCGGGTCGAACACGCCGCGATGCCCGCCCGCCTCGTAGCCCTGCGCGACGATGGCGTCGATGTCCGCCGCCTCGAGCGCTTTCGCTTCGTGAATATTCGTCGCGCTGGCCATGAGGTAGACGCCCGCGTCGTGCAATGCTTTGACTTGATCTGGCCGCGGCAGGCCGAAGTGGAAGCTCACCACTTGCGGTCGTTCACCCACCAGCATGGCCAGCATGGCGTCATCGACCAGAAACGAGGTGTAGATCTCCTGCAAGGCAGACGGCGGTGTCGCACCGAACCGCTTGAACTCCGGCGCAAGCCGCGCAATCCAGGCGGCCTGCTTCGCTTCGTCGGCATGGGCGGGCTGGTGCACGAATACGTTGACGTTCAATGGACCGTCACTCAACTGGCGGAACGCGTGGATCGCCTCGCGCGCCTTCGCCGCGTTCATCGCTCCGACGCCCAGCGAGCCAAGCCCCCCGCTGTTGCTCACGGCCGCCGCCATGGCAGGTGAGGACACACCGGCCATGGGAGACTGGACAATGGGGACCGTGATGCCAATCGCGCTGAGCAATGAAGAAGAGGCGTTGCTCGCCATGGCCGATCACTCCTGCTTCGTGGGGACCCGCCAACTTTACGCGCGCACAGCCCCTTATCGAAGGCTTGAAATCCGGCGATCAGTCTTTCGCACGGCGCAACAATCGATCGACAAGTGCAGTGCCCGCACTGGCCTTGCTGTTCAAGATTGCCCGATGCCCGGGCCTACCGGCCGCAGGCATTACAAAACTCACCGGGCTTTCCACCTGGCAAAGGGCAGCCCCGGAGCTTGGCTGCCTGCGCTTTCACTCAAATCGCGCCACCGTTAGCGGCGCCTTGTCATTCTTCAATGAGCACGCGCAGCCTCGACGAGCAACCAGTCAAGGATCGCACGCGGCCTCCCCGTTCCCGCCAACGCGGGACGGCAAGGCCGCGTCGGGGAGTGGGTCAATGCGTTGTCGTCGCCGGTGCCGGCGAACTCTGCGGATAGGCCGGGGATGCTGGTGGCTTGGCGGTGCTTTCACCCGGTGCCGGCATGGTTGGCGACGGAGCAGCCGCCGTGCTTGCAGGCGCCGGTGGTGGCGCGCCGGCGTTTTCATCACTCGGCTTGCCGCATCCAGCGAGTGAGACCATGACCAGCACCAGCGGTGCACCGATTTTCAGTGTCGAATAAACCATGGCGTTGCCTCCTTGGGCGTGGGATCAATAGGCGCGACTTGCGTGCGTGCCTTGCGGTTCGCGCCTCAGGCGTGAATTGACCTGACTCAGGCTCACCTAAGCTCTAAGCCTAAGCATGTGCAGCGTACGTCATGCTTTTGCACACATCAGGCAAAGCATTCAGTGGGGACTCATGCTCCAGTCCCTGGCAGTCACGATGCGACCCCGCGGCGTTAACACACGTGATGCGACGCTGCCGCCCTGCCATCGCAAGGAAATAGGTATGTCGTCATCGACCGCGAGGCGGATGCATGACACCGCGCGCATGAAGCGCTGCCCCCGCTGGCAGTCCAACAGCTCGAGGTTCACCGGGCCACGGGGCTGACCTGAATCCCTACCGGGAGAAATCCATGAGCAGTCTGGTCATTGCCATGTTTGGCAATCAGTTCGCCGCCGCTTCCGCTTTCGACACATTGATGTCACACGGCCTCCGGCGCCGCAAAGACATCGTGCAGTGCGCCGAGAGCGTGGATCTATCCGCCGGTGCCAGCGCGCCGACCGCGGTGGTGTCGCGACTCCGTCATCACAGCAAGCGCCTGAAGGAAAAACAGGCCGTGCGCGCACCCAGGACACTGCCGCCACCCGATGAACTCGGCATGGCCATCCTTACGGTGGAAATCGATGACGACAGCGCTCTCGAAGTGGTCATGGAGGTGATGCGAAGCATGAATGCGCTCGACGTGCACATCCTTCCCGGCGCAGCCCTCCGCGAGGAGGATGCGCTGCCGTGGCCCGAACCGAGCGGTCAGAACGAGGATGACTGGGTCGATATGGAGCGTGCCATCGAAGCCGCCCTGCGGGGCAAGCCGCGCGTGCACTGATCTCATTCGGGCATCCAAGGCAGGCACCGGTAGTTTTGCCCGACGGAGGCAGGTAGTTTCTCGATTGTCCCAAACCGTCAATTGGGTAAAGCTCCTTCGTCGTGGTCATCCCTGCACGATGTGCAATGAAGGCGAATGGCTCGTCGATCCATGGCTCCCTGTGCAAGGCACTGCCCGTGCCCCTCTCCCCCAGCCAAGGTCGACGGCACATGGGTCATCAAGGCAACGTTGCGCACGCGGATGACCACACTTATTCCCTGGCCGATCGCCACGTCGGCCCATGCAGTCACTCGATCCGCAGGCAGCAGAACGTCCGCCGTGCCGGGCCGCGTCCCGCACGGCGGACGCATGGACACGCGCAACGCGTGAACGATGCGATGGTTGCGACAACCCTATCCGTTTACTTAGGCGAAATTACCTACCCGCCCGCACGTAGATGTTCGCTTTTCCTACAACCGGTATAGCAGATGAAATACGCACTGACAGGCAATCACTGCTTGCGCGAGCGACGGTCTACGCACTAGGGAAGTTTTCCGCCAACCCGGACTGCTCCCGTTCTCCGCGCGGCCCCACGACGCAATCTATCCGGAGCAGACCATGGGCTCGGCCGCCGCCAAGATCAAACACGAATTCATGAAGATGCTCCCCCCGACCATCTTCTTCTTCGTCGCCATCAACCTTGTGGTGCTGGTTCGATCCATGATGACCAGGGGCAGCGGCCTGTCGCTGCCGACCTTCGCGACGGTGGTCGTGTTCTCCCTGATCCTGGGCAAAGCCGTGTTGCTGGCCAACATGCTGCCGTTCATCAACCGCTTTCCCGAGAAGCCGCTGATCTGGAACGCGGGCTGGAAAACGGTGATCTACAACCTGGTCGCGACGCTCCTCCACTACCTGGAACATCTCCATGAGTACTGGACGCACACGCACGACATCGCAGCCGCCCACCACCAGCTCATGGCGGAGACCAATTGGTCGCATTTCTGGGGAACCCAGATCCTGCTGCTGGTGCTGATCTTCAACTATTGCGTCTTTGCCGAACTGGCCCGCGTGATCGGCCAGCACAAGCTCAAGGCCATGTTCCTCGGGCCCATGCCGGCGGCATCGGGCATGGCAGGCGGCCAGGCCGGCTAGTCCCGTCACCGGGGGATGCGGTCCTGCGAAGACGCGGCGGGTCTTCACATATCGTTGGCAAGCGAGGGTATGGAGTGGCCTGACGCCCTGCGACCCGGCATGGCCCTGCATGGAGACCCCGCGCATGTCTGAGCACGTCTACAAGACCATCGAACTCACCGGCTCTTCGAAGAACAGTTGCGACGACGCCATCCGCACGGCCATCGAGCACGCCTCCAAGACCGTGCGCAATATCCGCTGGTTCCATGTCATCGAAACCCGTGGCCACGTCGAAGCCGGCAAGGTGGCTTACTGGCAGGTAACGCTGAAGGTGGGGTTCACGCTGGAATAGCGTGCTGGTCGCAGGCGGCCGAATCGTACCCGTGGGTGCCCGCATCGCATGATGCGGGCATCCGGTTCGCTCGCGCCATCGCCATCACGCGCCTGACAGCAGCCAGGCGGCGCAACGTTCGACGTCCTTCGTATCGTGCCATCCATGGAAGGCAATGCGCAGATAGCCTTCGCGCGTACTCGTACTGATGTGCTGTGCATCGGCCTCTTGCAGCAGGCGCGCGGACCATTCCGCCGGCAAGGCAAACGACAGCGTTGACCCCACCCTGCCCGCATGCACCAGCGCATCCAGCCGCTCCGCCTCCGCCGACCATCGCGCGTCTTTCGCCAGCGCGGCCAACAGGGTGCGCTGAAGCGTGGTGACGTGTGCCTGGATCGCCTTCAGTCCACCCGCCTCTACCAGCAGGCGAATCGACGATGCCAGCGCAGCGCATGACAGGATGGACGGGCTGCCCGCTTCCAGCCGACGACCATCCATTGCCCATAAGTCCTCGTTCTGCAGCTGCGTACCGCCCTGCGAAAAATCCTCGGGTGCGGACAGCCATGTTCCCAGCGGCACCAGTTGCTCGCGGAATGCAGGATCCGTCCACAACAGGCCTTGCCCCTGCAGGCCGAGCAAACCTTTGTGCCCACCGGTGGAGAACGCACTGACGCCATCGAAGGACGCCACCATGGTGCCCGCGCCCTGGATGCCGTCGACGACAAGATGGACACCACGCTCGCGGCAACCGCGACCGAGTTTTTCCAGGTCGAGCCGGATGCCATCCTGGTAACGGACCCAGGACACCGCCATGACACGGGTGCGGGGCGTGATCGCATCCAGCAAGCGTTGCTCCGGGGTCATGCCGGCGCAGGGAGCGACGAAGGGTTGCGCCATCTGCCCATCCCACAACGCAACTTCCGTACAGGTCACGCCACGGCGTCCAAGCGCCAGCCAGGGAAGACGATTGCTGGGGAACTCGCCGGCGGGGATAAGCACCTCGTCACCGGGCTGCCATGGATAGCCGAGTGCCACCACTTCCAGTCCGGTGGACGTGCACGTCACCAGGCTCATGTCGCGTGCATCGACGCCGAACAGCGTGGCGCTGATGTTGCGCAAGGATCGCTGCACGTCGAGGAAGTCCTCGTTCCAGCGCAGGTCCCACGGACGCAGTTCGGTATCCATCAAGGCATGCACGGCGGCCGCTGACACGCGCGGCAATGGACCGTCTTTGCAGTGCGAAAGCCAGAGCACCCGTGGCGGCATATCGAAGAGTTCGCGAGGTATCAGCGGCGAGGCAGCGTGTGGCACGAAACCGGTTCCTTGATCCGGGGGGATGCAGCCGCCCGGCGCGCGGCGCCGGTAGGCAGGAGGCTCCGAAACGTATCACAGCGATGCCGATTCACGGCGCACGGTCTCACCGCACTCCACCCCACATGCACAGCGGAGTTGGCGTGACGGAGTTTGCGTGTCCGCGCCCTGTCCGTCGTCCGACATGCTTGTCCGGACACCGTCCGCGGACACCCGCCTATGGGCGGAAGCCATCAGGAAAACGGCGCAACGGCGCGGGTTTTCAGCCATCGGGATGGTTGGCACGACCCTTGCCATCTATCCAGTGAAAGCCACTCAACCCTGTTCAAGGAGAACGACATGAAATTCGAGAACCTGATGCTGCACAGCCTGTTCGCCGCCTGTCTGCTGGTTTGCGTGCTGACCCTGGGCGCCATGATCAGTGCACCGGCCGCCTACTCCGCCGCAGTGGCGAACGCCGCACCTGCCGCCACGGCACAGCCGGCCGGCTGAGCAAGGCGCCGTGTGTTTCGCGTCACGCGCTTCCCTTCGGCGGAATGACCGACCGGCTCGAAACTTTCAGGAAAAATAGCCCCGGGGAAACCCCGGGGCTCAATGAGCGCAAGGGCACGCGCTTGAAGACAAAGCGTTGTTCTCGGAAGCGTTGTTCTCAACGGTTCCCACACGCGAGCAGCACGTCAGCGTGTGCCCGATGCCTGCCGGCTCAGCTCGGTAAGACCATGCCGCTCCATCGTCGCGTAGAGCTGCTCCCACCACCAGCGACGATCCACCTGATCGATGGACGCGGCGGGCACGTGGACCAGCCGTTCGAAAGCCGTCCACAGATCTTCTTCAGGCGCATCCACGGCCATGAGCCGGACCAGTTCCGCGTCCAGTTCTGCAAATCTCTCTGCCAGTTGTTCTCTGGAGTAACGCACAAGCACCACGCCATCGCTGGGTCGAGAAACCGTTGCACTGGTTCCTTTCTATTTCATTTCGGCGAAACGCTATGCACGAATCTGGCAGATCTGCGGGTTCGCGAGTTGAAACCGCCTTCCGTTCAGGCTGCGCAGCCAACTTCACTGCACGTTTGAAGCCATTTCGCGTCAGCTCGCTACTTTCCCGACAAGGGCGCCGTAGCAAAACGAAACAGCAGACACGATGCCGCGTGCCATGGCGCGCCGAATTCACCGCCGAATGTCGTCTTTCCTCATTCGTCGGACATTAACTGCCGTTCATACGAGCCGCTCTTGCACGACCCTGTTTCCATGGACCCGTGGCGCAACGCGCCAGACAAGATCACCGGCGCAGGTTCCTGCCTCCTACGGCAGCAGGAACCTGCGTTATCTCGCCAGCGAACAAACCCTTGTCCTTCGCTATTTGGAGATCAGCAACAGCAGCGACTGCCCGCACTGGCCGTATGTAGTGCCCGCCCCGCCGATCAACGCTTCGTTGCCCGGCGTGGCGAATGTGTTCGCGCCGTCATTCCAATTGCAAGTATCCGTGACGCGGTACCACTGCGTGCCCGAAGGTGGCGCAGGCAAGGTGAAGGTCACGCTGCCCGACCAGCCGTTGTAGGCAACGTAGATCGAATTGCCGTCGCCCAGCGATGGGCCATTGATGGTGTACGCAATGGCGTAGTTGCTGGTGTTGTTCCAGTAAGTGCTGTCCGCCGTCGCACCGCTGGGTTCGTACCACACCACCTGACTGCCGCTGTACCAACTGGCTGGCCGCAGCGCGGGATGCGCCTTGCGGAACGCGATCAGCCGCTGTGCAAACGTGTAGAAGTTCGACTGATCGGTGGTCCAGCTGTAGTTGAGCCAGTTAGCGGTGGAATCGAGGTTGTAGGCGTTGTTGTTGCACTGGAGCGTGCGCAGGTATTCGTCGCCGCCCTGCATCAACGGCGTGCCTGCCGACAGCATCTCGAACGCCATGCCCGTGCGCGCCGCGCGACGCTGGTCGGCGGCCGTACCGGTGCCGGCCGCCATGCCCTGGTCCCAGCTGTAGTTGGTGCTGGTGCCGCCATCCGACGGGCCGTATGGCCATGCCTGGCTATTGCTGGATCCATTGCAGGAATAGACGTCCTTCAGCGTCATGCCATCGTGCACGTCGATGAAGTTGACTGAGTTCCATGGCGAACGCCCATTGGCCTGGAAGAGATTGGACGAGCCGGAGAAATCATTCGCGTCCTGCGTGATATGGATCGTCATGTTGCCAAGCTCGTTCTGCGCCTGGCGCAGGCTGTCGCGGAACAGGCCATTCCACTCGGACCATCCCTGCGGGAATCCGCCCAACTGGTAGGAGTTGCCGCCGATGGCCCACGGCTCCGCGAACAGGTCCAGACCGCTGCCGCCCGAGGCCGGACGCACCGTGAACTCCCGCAGGATGCGGTTGATCGCCACGTTGGAATCGGCGGCATCGAAGTTGTATCCGCCGTTCGGGCAGTTCGGTGCCGATGCGTTGTATGCACCATTAAGGCAACTGTTGCCGAGCACGGAGGCAAGATCGAAGCGGAAGCCGTCCACGCCCATCGTGTTCGTCCAATAGGCCAGCGAGTCGACGATCAGGTTCTGCGCGACGGTGTTGTACGTATTGAAGTTCGCGCCAATACCCGTGTTGTCGTAGAAGTATTGGTTACCGGAAGTGAGTTCGTAGTACGTGGCGTTGTCCAGGCCACGCCACGAATAAATGGTGGCCGTGGTCGGATCGTTGCTGGTCCATGTGCCGCCTTCGGCGGTGTGGTTGTAGACCACGTCCATGTAGACCTTGATGCCCGCGTTGTGGAACGCCTGCACCATTGCCTGGAATTCCGCGGTGGGGCCGCCCGGTGCCTTGTTGTAGGCATAACGGCGATCGGGCGAGAAGTAGTTCTCGGTCATGTAGCCCCAGTAGTTCTGGTTGGCATCCGAGTTGGGCACAACGTCGTTCGCGTCGTTCTGCGTTTCCTGCACGGGCAGGAACTCCACCGCCGTGACACCCAGGCTGGCAAGGTAGTTCGCCTTCAGTCCGGCGCCGTAGTACGTGCCGCGATACTGCGCGGGAATGGAGGTGTCCTGCTCGGTGAAACCGCGCACGTGGACCTCGTAGATCACATCATCCTTCTGCGCGCGCGTGGGCTTGCTGCCGGTGCTTTGCGTGCCTGGCACGAGCACGACACCCTTGGGCGCGTAGATGCCGCTGTCCGTGGTGCGATAGCTGGAACCGGAGGCGAACACGTTGCCGTTCTGGTTGGATGGATTCAGCGGATCCTGACTCACTTCCTGCGCATACGGATCCAGCAACAGCTTGTTCGGGTTGAAACGGTTGCCACTGGCGTCGACGTCGGCGACGAAACCGGCCTGCGACCCCTTGCCCCAACTACTGTCATACGGCCAATTGGGTCCCCAGGCGCGATAGCCGTAATACACGGTACCGGTGACGCCTGCCGCCTGAATCGACGACACCGGCACCGTCACGGCCCATACCCCGCTCCCGGCCGGGCTGAGCGTGTACGTCGCGGACTCCTGTACGCCGTAGCCCGCCGAATACAGGTACACCACGACGCGCGTGGCGGTGGACGAGTAGACACGGAAGGTGATGCTGGTCTGCTGCGCGTTGTAGCTCGCGCCCAGGCTCATGCTGTTGATGGCCGCATGCGCTGGCACAACAGGCACGCTTGCGAGCACCGCGCAGCCAAGCAGCGCGGCGAGAATCTTCGGGCACTTCATGGGTCAGCCTCCATCCTGTTTCGTGGACGATCAGGTCGAACAGCATCGACGCCATGGGGCGCATCCCTGCCGCGGCTGGCGGGCAAGCGAAAGCCACTGTCGTTCGCAACATCAGGCGTGCCGCGCGCACTCCCCTCGCGCGGCAGCCGTTCGGGCGGCAGTGCGGCGCATCGTAGAAAGCATCGCAGTGCAGCAACCAGCCATTGCATACGTATTCATTGCGGATTGCGTCCGCAAATGAATCCCGGGTCACGCGTTGGCCGAACGCTCCCAACGCGCAAGCTGTTCGCGCAAGGCCTCGTTGTCGGCCTTCAGCTCGGTGACTTCCGCCGTCAGCTCGGCTACGCGGCGACGCAGGGTGGGCAGGTCTTCGCCTTCCCCGGCCTCCGGCTCCTTCTTCGGCTTGCGCTTGGCGTCGCGCACGCGCTTGGCCGCCTGCTTGAGTTCGTCGTCGCCCGCCACGGCAGCAGCGCGCTGCTCTTCTTCCGGCAGGCTGGCCACCGCGGCGGCCGCGTTGATCGACAGCACGCCGGACTTCACCGCCGCCACCACCTCCGGCGCGGCCTGCTTCTGGATTTTCTCGATCATCACCACCTGGTTATTGCTCAGGCGGGCTTCGCGGGCGAGTTCCTGTCGGCTCGGCAACGATTCCGTCTTCGCGGACGCCGTGGGTACCTCCGCAGGCGGGAGCGCATCGGCGGAAGCCTCCTGCGACGGCGCAGGCGCGGCCTCGTCCTCGACCGGCTTCGCGCGGCCACGGCGTTCCGCCATGATCTCGCGCTTGCGCAAGGCCAGCACGCCGCGTTGGAAATCGGAGACGCTGCGGCGCCCCAGGTGCTGTTCGATCATCCACAGGTGCACGTCTTCCATGGACTGGAAGCGGGTGTTCTGCACGGTGTTGAACGGCAGGTCGTGCTTCCGGCAGATGCCATAGCGATTGTGGCCATCCACCAGGATGTTGCCCCACAGCACCAGCGAGTCGCGGCAGCCTTCGGCGAGCAGGCTGCGCTCCAGCGCTTCGTACTCGTCCGGGGTGAGCGGGTCGATGTAGGCCTTGAGTTCTTCGTTGACGACGATGTCCATGGGCGCAGGCAGATACGGCAAAGGGGCGGCATTGTAGAGAACCCCGGCCGCCGTTTCGCGGCTTGCAATGGGCGGCCGAACGTGCACAAGTCCGCGAGCCAGGCTCGGGTGAAAGCGAACGGCTCCTTGCTCTGCTACCTTGCGGCTTTCACACCAAGGGGAGTTCCATGCTGCTGCGCCATTGCCTTGCCCTTGCGCTCGCCGTCTCGCTGTCCGCTACGGCGGCCGCTGATGACGCGAAGCCCGCCCATACGCCCTCGCCCAAGGAACTCCTGGCCAAGTCGCAAGCTCAGGAGTGGCGCAGCCCTGATCCGCAGAACCTGCTGGTGATGGAGCTTCCGCAAGGTCGCGTGCTGATCGAGCTGGCGCCGGACTTCACCCCGCTGCACGTCGCCAACATCCGCACCATGGCGCACGAGCACTATTACGACGGCCTGGCCATCGTGCGCGTGCACGATAACTTCGTCACGCAATGGGGCGACCCCGCGAGCGACGACAATGGCGACAAGAGCAAGCTCAAGTCGCTGGGCTCGGCCAAGGATCGTCTGCCACCGGAATACACCCGCGCGTACGACGCCAAGCTCCCCTTCACGGCCCTGAAGGATGGCGATTTCTACGCGCCCGAAGCCGGCTTCTCGGAAGGCTTTCCTGCCGCACGCGACAAGGCCAATCAACAGGAGTGGCTGACGCACTGCTACGGCATGGTGGGCGTGGGTCGCGACATCGATCCGGAAACCGGTAGCGGCAGCGAGCTGTATGCGGTGATCGGCCAGGCGCCACGCGCCCTGGACCGCAACATCGCCCTGGTCGGCCGCGTGCTGCAAGGCATGGAGTATTTGTCGGGATTGCCGCGCGGCACCGGTCCGCTCGGTTTCTACGAGAAGCCCGCACAGCGCATCACCATCCGCTCCGTTCGCCTGGCCTCCGACCTTCCTGCGGCCGAACGACCGCACGTCGAGGTATTGCGCACCGACAGCGCCACCTTCGACGCACTGGTGGAAGCCAAGCGCAATCGCCTCGATGACTTCTATCGCATCCCCGCTGGAAAGATCGACGTGTGCAGCGTGAGCATTCCCGTGCGCGACGCCAAGGCCAAGCACTGATAGCCGGGGGCGTTGCCACAACCCGCGGCAACGCCCCTTACCATGACGCGGTCAGTTCCCGCCGCGTTCGCGCGATTTCCGCGTCACCTTGCGCCAGATCCAACGCCAGGCCAGGGCCAGCGGGAACGCCAGCAGCAGGAACGGGATGCCATAGGCCAGCACCGACAGCGTGGTGTCGATGCCATCGTATAGCTCGCCGATCCACTGGTTCAGCGACATGCCGAGCTGGTGACTGCGCGAACCGTCCGTGAAATCCATCTGCAGCAGGTTCGTGTCGATGCGCCGCTGTTGTTGTGCGGCGGTGTTCTCAAGGCTTTCTCGATCTACCTGGATCTTGGCTCGCTCATGGCTCAACGCGATGAGGTCGCCGGCCGACAGATCCTTGCGTGCGGATAGCTGCTCCACCTGCGCGGAATAGGTTTCCAGCAGCTTGCGCTTCTGCTCGTTCTCGCTGACGGCGTCGGCAAGATCCTCAGCACGCGTCTGGCGCCACGCCAGCTTGCCATGCTGGCTGGCCATGCCGGTCAGCGGCTCGACGCCGGCGGGAACCACGCGCACCGCCAAGGTGCCATTGTGCTCGCCCTGCTCCATCCGCAACACATTGCAGGCGCCGAAACGCGCCGATTCGCAGGCTTCACGCAAGGCGGCCATGCGTGGCGCTATCTCGCCCTCCGGCAGCTCGATGCGGAGTTGATGCTCATAGGCGAGCTTCGCGCCAGCCCTGGACGATTCACCCGCAACGGGTAACGGGCCGACTTCCTGCTTCTTCGAACAGCCTGCGGCGACCAGCATCACCGCCACCAACAACATCCAACGCTTCGTCATGTGCATGCACTCTCCCTGGCTTCTTGAATGACCACGAAACGCCTGTGTACGGACCACGCGGGGCCGATGCGCCGCAGATCCACGCGCATAGGGTGAATATTGCCTTACCGCCACACCCGAAGACCACGCGATCTTCACCCCTTGAGCCGTCAGGATGCCTACGTGGTCTCTATGGAGCGAGGCATGCCGCGGGCCTGGAAAATCGTGTCATGGATCATCGGCGTCTGGCTGGCACTGATCGTGGTGGTTTGGATCGTCGTTGCCACGTTCGACTGGAACCGGCTCAAGCCCAGGATCAATGCGCAGGTCAGTCAAACCATCGGCCGGCCGTTCGCCATCAATGGCGACCTGAGCGTGCACTGGCAACGCGAGCCGGGTACCGGCGGCGTGGAGAGCTGGGTGCCGTGGCCGGAGTTCGTGGCGAAGGACATTCGCGTGGCCAACCCCGACTGGGCCAGCCAGCCGATTTTCGCGCGACTGGAAGCCGTGCACTTTCGTATCGCACCGTTGCCGCTGCTGGCGCATCGCGTACAGATCCCGGTGCTGTATCTCACCCAGCCGACCATTGACCTGGAGCGCGATGCCCAGGGACGCGCCAACTGGAATATCGCGCTCACCAACAACGGTTCGCCATCCAGTTGGTTACTCGACCTGCAAGCCATTGGCTTTGATCGCGGCCATATTTCGGTCAACGACGCGCCGACCAAGACCAACCTGCAGGTCACCATGGAGACGCTGCAGCACGCCATTCCTTACGGCGACATCGTGGCCCAGCAATCGAACGATGCCCGCGAGCAAGCGACCAGGACGGTGGGCGCCACTGCGCGGACGACGTTGTCCAAGGAGTCGGACAAGGAAGGCAATGAACCGGGCAAGACCAACGCGGACTATCAGTTCGTCTGGCAGGCTGTGGGCAAGTACCAGGGACTCACGGTCGATGGCAACGGAAAAACGGGCGGCGTGCTGGCCCTGCAGCAGGCCGATCAATCGTTCCCGTTGCAGGCCGACGTGCACGTCGGCGATTCGCACATCGCACTGGTAGGTACGCTCACCGATCCGCTGCACCTGGCCGCGCTCGATATCCGTCTGTGGTTTTCGGGCACGAGCATGGCCAAGCTGTATCCGCTGATCGGCGTGACGCTGCCGGATACGCCGCCTTATGCAACGGAAGGTCATCTGCGCGCCAACCTGAAACGCGGTGCCAGCCACTTCTCCTACGATCACTTCCGGGGACGCGTGGGCGGCAGCGACCTGGCGGGCAACCTCACCTTCGACACGGGCGGCGCGCGCCCGAAACTTGCCGGCACACTAACCTCCCAGCTACTGCGCTTCACCGACCTGGCGCCGTTGATCGGCGCGGACAGCAACGCACAGAAGCAACAACGCGGCGACGCCACGCCGCAACCTGCCGACAAGGTGCTGCCGGTCGAACCGTTCCGTACCGATCGCTGGCGCGCCATGGATGCCGACGTCACCTTCAGCGCCAACCGGATCGTGCGCGATGCCCAATTGCCCATCAGTGCGTTGTCCACGCATGTCGTCATGGACAACGGCGTACTCGCACTCGACCCGCTCGACTTCGGCCTGGCCAACGGCACCGTGATCAGTAACCTGCATCTGGACGGCAGCGCCACGCCGCTGAAGGGCACCATTCGTCTCAAGGCCCGCCACCTCAAGCTGAAGGAGTTATTCCCCACCTTCGAACCGATGCGTACGAGTTTCGGCGAGATCAACGGTGACGCGGCAATGGATGCGCGCGGCAATTCGGTGGCCGACCTGATGGGCACCTCCACCGGTGAACTCAAGCTGCTGATGAACGATGGCGCGATCAGCAAGACGCTGCTGGAAACCGCTGGCCTCAACGTAGCCAACGTGGTGATCGCCAAGTTGTTCGGCGACAAGACGGTGAAGATCAATTGCGCCGCCTCGGACCTGACGGCGACGAACGGTTTGTACGAGACGCGGCTTTTCATCTTCGATACCGAGGACGCCACCATCCGCGTGAATGGCACGATCAACTTCGCGAGCGAGAAGCTGGATCTCGACGTGCGGCCATCGTCGAAGGGCCTGCGCATCCTGTCGCTGCGCTCGCCGCTGTACGTGAAGGGCACGCTCAAGAACCCGGACGTGGGTGTGCAGCCGGGACCGCTGATCCTGCGCGGCGGCGGCGCGCTCGCGCTCGGCGTGTTTGCCGCGCCGGTGGCCGCGCTGCTGCCACTGGTCGCGGCCAGCCGTGGTGCGCCGGACAATACCTGCGCCACGGTGCTGGAGCAGATGCGGGGCTCATCGAAGGCGCATCCGGCCCCGCTGCCGACGAAAACCAAGGCAACGTCAGCCCCAACGCACTGAAGCCGGCCGGCGCCGGTACAATGTCGGGCCCTCTGTCTCCCTGACGTTCGCACATGCAACCGGCAATCAAGGCCCGCTGGCAGATCCACTTCTGCGTCCTGCTCTGGGGCTTCACCGCCATCCTGGGCAAGCTGATCACCTTGCCGGCCCTGCAATTGGTGTGGTGGCGCACATTGCTGGTGGCGGGCTCGCTGTTGTTGATTCCCCGGGTCAGGCGCGGCCTGCGGGCCATGCCATCGAAGCTGCGCTGGGGCTACGCGGGCATCGGCGTGCTGGTGTCGCTGCACTGGCTCACCTTCTACGCCGCCATCAAGCTGGCCAATGCCTCGGTGGGCGCGACGTGCATCGCGCTGGGGCCGGTATTCCTGTCGTTGGTGGAACCGTGGATCGCCGGACGCAAGTTCGACCCGCGCGAGTTGCTGATCGGCGTGGCCGTGGTGCCCGGTGTGGCGATGGTGGTGGGTGGCGTGCCGCTGGATATGCGCATGGGCATCGTGGTGGGCACGGTATCGGCCTTGCTGGTCGCGCTGTTCGGCGCCTTCAACAAGCGGCTGGTGGAACACGGCGACCCGTTGACCGTGACCTGCATCGAGCTGGGCACCGGCACGCTGTTCCTGACCCTGCTGGCGCCCTTGCTGCCCGGCCCGGCCTTCGTGCTGCCCAGCCTGCATGACGGCATCCTGCTGCTGGTGCTGTCATTTGGTTGCACGCTGTTGCCATTCGCGCTGGCACTGGTGGCGTTGCGCCATATGACCGCCTTCGGCACGCAGATGGTGACCAATCTGGAGCCCGTCTACGCCATCGTGCTGGCCGTCCTGCTGCTCGGCGAGCAGCGCCAGCTGGATGGCTGGTTCTACGCGGGTGTGGCGGTGATCCTCGCCGCCGTTTTCATTCATCCCCTGCTGTCGCGCAAGCAAACCCCGCCATCCCAGCCGGAGCTGCTTGGCACGGCGGAAAGCCACAACGTCGTGGAATAAGCCCTCCCGGCGAGTCAGCCGGCCGCAGCGACCGTCGCGCGCATGTGGTCGATGAAAGCACGCACCTTGGCCGGAGGCTGGCGACCCGGATACACCGCGTAAATGCCGCAATCGGGCAGGCTGTATTGCGCCATCAGCACGACGAGACGCCCTTCGCGGATATCGTCCGTCACCAGGTAATCCGGCAGCACGCTGACACCAGCGCCGTGTTGTACCAGTGCATGCGTCGCGGTGACGTTGTTGGCCTGCGCCACGGGCCGCATCCGCACGGTACGTCGGGAGCCATCGGGCGCGGTAAAGGTCCAGCGCAGCGGTGTGGCCAGTAGCGCTAGCGCCACCCAGTCGTGCGAAGCGAGGTCGGTGATCACACGTGGCTCGCCGCATCGCGCGAGATAGGCCGGCGACGCCACCATCAACTGTCGGAAGCTCCCCAACCGTGCCGAACGCAGGTTGGAATCGCGCAACCAACCCATGCGTATGGCCAAATCAAAGCGCTCGGCAATCAGATCGCTCATGTGATCGGTGAGGACGAGGTCGGCCTGTATCGCAGGGTGCACGCGCAGGAAATCGGCCAGCGCCGGGGCGACGACCACCGTACCGTAATCGCCGGTGGCGGTGAGGCGGAGCGTGCCGCTGGGTTTCTCCTGGCCTTGTCCCACCTGGGCGATGGCGGCCTCCGCTTCCGCCAGGATGCGCAGGCAGGCGGCATGGAACGTTGCGCCCGCCTCCGTCAGTGTCATGCGGCGCGTGCTGCGCGAGAGCAGCGTCACGCCGAGCTCGCTTTCCAGGCGCGCGATGTGCTGGCTCACCATCGCCTTGGTCATGCCCAGCACGTCGGCCGCGGCGGTGAACGAGCCCGCGCGAACCAGCGCCACGAAGACGGACAAGCGGTTGAGATTGACATCGGCCATATGCGCCCTCCTTACTGTCAACTCAAACTTTACAGTGAATTACCTTTTGATGCGTTTATCCGCACCATCCGGTGGCGCATGATGGCGATCGTTATCCGTGCAGGCAGTTCGTTCACGCCGTTCGCGTCATCGTCCGCCGCACTCCCCTCATCCCCGCTGGAGAGCACCATCCATGAAGATCGCCCTGTTCGGCGCGACTGGCCATGTCGGCCACGCCATCCTCGACGAAGCCCTGTCACGCGGTGACCACGTCACCGCCATCGTGCGCGACCCGTCGCGACTAGCGAACCCCGACCCGCGCGTGAAGGTGGTCACCGGCGACATCGCCAAGCCGGAGTCCTGGCTGGATGCGGTACGCGGCGCCGACGCCGTGGTAGTGAGCATCTCCGCCCGCCGCGACGGTTCGAACGATGCCGTTCCGGCCAACGCCGCCACCGTGCTGGACAACCTGCCCAAGGCCGGCGTGAAGCGCCTGGTGTGGGTCGGCGGCGCTGGCTCACTGGAAACCGCCCCGGGCGTGCGCGTGGTCGACGACCCGAACTTCCCCGAGGCGTGGAAGGCGGAAGCGTTGGGCCAGGGCAAGGCGCTGGACGTGTTCCGCCAGAGCAAGAGCGACGTGGAATGGACGTATATCAGTCCGGCCGCTTTGCTCGAGGACGGTCCGCGCACCGGCAAGTATCGCGTTGGCGGTGATCAGTTGCTGGTGGATGCCAACGGCAAGAGCCACATCAGCGTGGCGGACTACGCCGTGGCACTGCTTGACCGCGTTGAAAAGAACGATGCGCGCAAGCAGCGCATCACCGTGGCGTATTGATGGCACGTGGCGGATGGCTTCGCGCCATCCGCCAGTTTGGACGCGCGGTCCATCGGACGCGCCTTGACTCCGTGAACGCTCCTTGGAGCTTGTTCACGATCTTCTCCAGGCTCAACAAAGTTGCCTCACCGTCATTCCCGCGAAAGCGGGAATCCAGTGGCTTTGGGCCTTTTTGAGCAAGGGGGAAAAGACGCTGGATTCCCGCTTTCGCGGGAATAACGGAGAGACTAAGACCTGACCGTGTTCAGACCTTGAACAGGCTCTCAGTGGAGGTGCTCATCATCGTGCTCGTCCGCATGGTCATGATGATTAGGCTGGCCCTGGGCATCATCGTCGTGATGAGCATGCTCGTGGCCGCCATGACCGTCGTCCGCCGCCCTTCCCGCCACGGCTTCGAACTGCGCCTGATCCAGCTTTGGCAATTGCCGGACGAAGGCCACCATGTCCCAGATGGCCGCATCGTCGTGGCTGCGCCCCCAGGCAGGCATGGCCGTGAGCTTCACGCCGTGCTTGATGACCCAGAAGGCTTCGGCCGGATCATGCACACCGTGCTTCGACAGATCGGGTGGCTGCGGATAGAGGCCTTGCCGTAACTCGGTTTGCGATAACCCCGGGGCAAGGTGGCAGGACGTGCACATCTCCGCGTAGTGCACGGCGCCACGCCGGATGCGCTGCGGATCATCGAGGTCCGGCACGATGATGCCATCGGCATGGCGCTCGATGGAGCGATCACGCATCGTTCCGATGACACGCTCCGTCCATGCCCAATGGGGCCGGTCCGCGCCCATGTCGTAGCTTCCCGACATGACGAAAGCGGCGGCTGCCGCACCGGCCAGCACGAGCACGAGCAACACGATCGCAACAGTCTTCTTCATGGCATTTCCCCTCAGAGCCAGATCCGTACGCCAGCCACCCAGGTGGTTTCCCGCGCGTGCACATCAGGCACGCCCGGTTCGTTGTCGACGCTTCCAAAGCGACGCGTCCAGTTGACGCCCACGTAAGGCGCTAACTTGCGGCTGATCTCGTAACGGAGGCGCAGCCCGGCTTCCACGTTCGACAGGCCGGATGAAATACTCCGCCGCGGATCGTCCTTGCCGTAGAAGTTCAGCTCAACCTGTGGCGTGAGGATCAGGCGCTGGGTGAAGCGCATGTCGTAACTGGTTTCCAGACGCAGTGCAGTGCGCCCTTCCTCGCCGACATAAAACGTTGCCTGCGTTTCGAACCAGTAAGGCGCCATCCCTTCCACGCCGGCGGCGAGCCACTGGCGATCCGGGCCCTGTCCGAAGTCGTGCCGCGCGCCTAGCTGCCAGTCCCAGAAACTCGCAAAGGCCTGGCTCCATAGCGCTTCCACCCGCCCGTCCTGCGTGCCACGACTGTCGCGCTCGCCTTCGGTCTTCAGCCACAGGCGGTTGATCGCGTTTCCATACCAGCCTTCAGCCTCCCAGCTTGTCGCATAGTCACCCAAGGTGCTGCGGCTGCGCTCGAAGCGATCGAGCAGGAACATGCCCAGCGGTGCGTTGTCGTCCATCTGCATCACGGCGTTCATCTGTGCCGGGGGCATGTCGTGCGGCACGGATTGCGGCGGCGGAGGCGGCACGTGGTCGTTCATTGGCCATGTCTTCATTTCCATGGCTGGCATCGCCTGCCCCGGCATGTCGTGCCCGCCTGCCATGTCGTGACCGGAGTGATCCATGGATGCGTGTTGCGCCTCGTTCTTCTTCGGCGCGGCGTCGTGCTGCTGCGTGTGAGCATCCTGCGAGGCCGGCATGCTCATGCCGGGCATATCGTGCATGTCCATGTTCTGCGCGAATGCAGCCAGTGGAAGCATGCCAAGGCTCGCGGTAATCCAGAGCGAGAGTGACCTGCTCATGCCACCACCACCTCGCGGAACATGCCCGCCTCCATGTGGTAGAGCAGATGGCAGTGATAGGCCCAGCGTCCCAGCGCATCCGCACTCACCCGATAGGCGATACGCTGCGCGGGCTGCACCATCACCGTATGCTTTCGCACCTGAAAGCTGCCATCGGGTGCCTCGAGCTCACTCCACATGCCGTGCAGATGGATGGGGTGCGTCATCATGGTGTCGTTCACCAGCACGATGCGTACATGCTCGCCATGACTCAGCCGCAGCGGCTCGGCGCCGGAGTAGCGCTTGCCGTCGAACGACCATAGATAGCGCTCCATGTTGCCGGTGAGGCGCAAGGTCAGTTCGCGATCCACATTCGGCGAAATCGGTGCGTCCACCGCATGCAGGTCCGCATAGGTGAGCACGCGGCGGCCGTTGTCGCGCAGACCCACGCCGGGGTCGTCGAGATTCGTGCGTGGCGTAGGCACGCGCATGTCCACCTCGGGCCCGGTTTTCAGTGGCTCGGCGGACATGCCTCCATGCGACATCGCCATTCCCGGCATCGCCATCATGTCCATGCCGGACATGTCGTGCCCCATGGGGGCATGATCCATCTGCCCCATCATGTCGCCCATGCTGAGCAGGGGCCGGCGATCCAGCGAGGGTACGTCGGCCACCATGCCCACGCGCGGCGCCAATGTGGCACGCGCGTAGCCAGTGCGATCCATGCTTTGCGCGAAGATGGTCCATGCGCGATCCGCCGATGGCTGCACGATCACGTCGTATGTCTCGGCTGTACCGATGCGGAACTCGTCCACGCTGACCGGCGCGATGGCTTGCCCATCGGCGGCCACCACGGTCATCTTGAGGCCGGGAATACGCACGTCGAAGAACGTCATCGACGAACCGTTGATGAAGCGCAGGCGGATCTTCTCGCCCGCGTTGAACAGCCCCGTCCAGTTGCCGGCAGGCGTGTGGCCGTTGACCAGATAGGTATAGGCCACGGCGGATACGTCGGCCAGATCGGTGGGATCCATGCGCATCTGGTTCCACATGCGTCGATCGGCCAACGCCTTGGACACCCCTTCATTTCCGGCGTCGCGTATGAAATCGCCGACGGTGCGCTTGCCATAGTTGTAGTAGCCGCCCTGCTTCCTCAGGTTGGCGTAGATGGTTTCCGGATCGAGATCGGTCCAGTCATTGAGCATCACCACGTACTCGCGATCCGCCGGATAGCGCTCGCCGTCGCGGGGCTCGATCACGATGGGACCGTACAGGCCGGTCTGCTCCTGGAAGCGCGAATGGCTGTGATACCAGTACGTGCCGGACTGGTTTACCGTGAACCGATAGGTGTATTCGCCACCCGCGGGAATGCCGTCGAAGCTCAGACCTGGCACGCCGTCCATGTCGGCCGGCAACACGATGCCGTGCCAATGAATGGAACTGGCGACATGGAGCCGATTGCGCACGCGCAGCGTCACGGTTTCGCCCTGCCGCCAACGCAACAGCGGAGCTGGAAGCTGGCCGTTCACCACGGTGGCCATGCGCCTGCGCCCGGTGAAATCCACCGGCAGCTCGCCGATCTCCAGATCGAAGTGGTTGCCGCGCAACTCCGCGCGCGGCGCGGCGGCCTGCGCGATGGCATTGCCACGCGACAGGCCTAGCCCAGCAGCAACGCCGCCCAGCACCAATCCTTGTACGAAACGCCGACGCGGCAGCTCGAAGCCGCGCGGTTCCTGCTTGTTCATTGCCTTGACTCCGTCAGGTGCGCCTTTGACCCAGGCGCATCAAATCGACCAGCGCATGCCGGCCTGTTGCGGTCAACGGAGAATCAGGCGACCGGAGGCCGCAGCGGCGGATCGTAGACGGGCTGGGGCGCGGTTTCGCGGCGGGCTTGCCAGTGTGATCCGTTGGCATGTGCGTGCAGCACGTGCGGCACCACCGAGGCGGGCACGTTGGCCGGCGCGTGGGTGCAGCAGCTATCGGAGGCGAGCGTCGACGCGTGTGGCGCACTGTGGTCTGGCGCTGCGTGCTGCATCGCCATCACGCTCATGGTTGTCGTCGGGGGACAGCAATCGTCATGGCGCGGCATGGACCACGCCACGCTGGACAGCGCCATCCACGCGCACAAGGCCAGCACCAGTAAGGTGCGGCAGCGGCGCAGATGGCGGAACAGGTGACGGGGCATGAGGTTGAGGATAGTGCCGCGATGGCGGGGGCTCAACTCTGGAGCAGGCTCCATGCGCCTTTGGGGATGGGGTGGGTCCTTTTGTAGATTCGATTCGTGTTCTTTGGGTCTTTGGCCTTCGGTTGCTGTGATTCCGCGATCTGGCCGCTTACGCAGCGGGCGTTTCGACCTTCTGCCGAAGGCCGAGTCACTTTTCTTTTGCTGGCCCACGCACGCGCAGGAGCGCGTGCGAACGGCGAAGCCGGCCCGAAGGGCGCAGGGCAGGATGCCCGGAGTCAAAGAAAAGTAACCCAAAGAAAATGGCCTTTAGAGCTCTCGTAGCACCGTGTTGAATACAAGCCTTGGCGGCCTCGGTATTCGGCACCGGGCGATCCATCCGACACACGGTACGGCTACACCGCAACGCGCCGAAGCGTAGAGGTGCTCTGCATCGCGTGGGATACAAGCCCTGACTGTTCCGGAGCCCGGATTGCGACAGGCGCCACGCCTACACACTGCGGCTACACCGCAACGCGCCGTGGCCAAGAGGGCTTAAAGCAAACCCCGCGAAATTCGGAACGGCAAGGCATCGTGTTCACGCATGCCGCGCCACAGCGCGGCGCGATGTGCAGCAAAGCTGCACGAGCCGTCGGCTGTGTGCTCTGGCTTTTGATCTTCGGGCCCCCTTGCGCGGCGGTGAGGGGTGGACGATCAGGCCCGCAGGGGAATCGGCAAGGAGGCCGATTCCTTTTCGCCGGGGCAGGAGCCCCGTCGAAAAGCCCGGCCGCCCCTCACGGACTGGCTGGGCAAAGCCCAGACAGCGCCAAGTGGGGGTGCCGTTTCTTTGGGCATTGCCACCATCTCGGTGGTTACTTTTCTTTGGGCAAGCAAAGAAAAGTGACCCGGCCTCCGGCAGGAGGTCGGAAGCCCGCGGCAGGCGAGCCAGGTCGCCGTATCGCTACAACCAAAGCCCAAGAGCAAAGTCACAGGACCCCTGCCTCCGCAGGGGTGACGGCCAAAGAATGCAGCCACAAGGCAAGGGAAGCCTCTACCCCTCGCCCAGCCCCAACCCTCACCCAAAGGAAGAGCGAGCCAATCAAGGTGACGACATAGTCACCTATAATGTCCCACCATCCGGCGAGCCCTCCCCTGCCATGAACTATCGCCACGCCTACCACGCCGGCAACTTCGCCGATGTCCTCAAGCACACCGTGCTGCTCGCGCTGGTCGAAGCCCTGCAGGCGAAACCCACGCCGTTCGCCTTCGTCGACACCCACGCAGGCAGCGGCTGCTACGCGCTGGATGGCGTCGAGGCGGGCAAGACGGGCGAATACAAGGACGGCATTGCGCGCCTGCTGTTCCCCGACTTGCATCAGGGCACCGGCAAGACCCAAGCCCTGCCCCCGCTGCTGCGGCGCTGGCTGGACGCCATCCTGCGCTTGCCCGGCAACGAACATGGCCTGAAGCTCTATCCCGGCTCGCCACTGCTGGTGGCGAATGCCATGCGCGAGAACGACAGTGCGCAGTTGTGCGAACTGCATCCGGAAGAAGCCGTTCGTCTGAAGGATCTGTTTCACCATGACCATCGCGTGCACGTGCACCAGCGCAACGGCTACGAAGCGCTCAAGGCACTGCTGCCGCCGAAGGAGAAACGCGGCCTGGTACTGATCGATCCGCCCTATGAAGCGCAGGAAGCCGAATACCGCGTGATCGAGCAGGCGCTCAAGGCCGCGCTGGAACGCTGGCCCACGGGCGTCTATGCGGTGTGGTATCCGATCAAGTTGCGCAGCCAGGTGCAACCGTTCCACCGCTGGCTGCAACGTTGCGGTGCACGCCGCGTGTTGCGCGCCGAACTGCTGGTGCATCCGGACGATTCTCCGCTGCGCCTCAATGGTTCGGGCATGGTGATCCTCAATGCGCCATGGAAACTGGACGAGGCCTTGCGTGACTCGCTGCGTGCGATGACGCCCCTGCTGTCGCAGGAGCGTCCGGCGCAATGGCGCCTCGACTGGCTGGTGGAAGAAGGCGCCAGCTGAACACGCAAGCCGGCGGCCACCCGTTGTATACCTTCTGCATGGCGAGCCCGTTAAGCTCGAACCAACACTCGGGGAAACCGGCCATGAACCAGCACAGCATCCGCACCCTCCTGCGCACCGCCATCGCCACCAGCCTGCTGGCCCTGGCCGCATGCGCACCCGCACCGATCTACAAGGCCTCGCCGTCCACGGTGGTCACGGCACCGAACATCGTGGCGCAGTCGCCGGACCAGTTCACCAATGCCGACGTGATCTGGGGTGGCCAGGTGGTGGAAGTGCGCAACTTCGCCGACCACAGCGAAGTGGAGATCGTTGGCTATCCGCTGGACAGCTCGCAGCGCCCCAAGCTGGCCAACAACGGCGGATGGGGTCGCTTTGTCGCGGTGATGCCGGGTTATGTGGAATCGTTCGATTACCCCACCGGCTCGCTGATCACGCTGACCGGTCACATCACGGGCACGCGCGCCGGCAAGGTCGGCCAGGCCGACTATGTGTTCCCGATGGTGAGCGTGGCACAGTCGCATCGCTGGACGGCGGAGGAAATGAACGCCGGCAAGTCGAACGTGAGCTTCGGCGTGGGCGTGGGCGGCGTCATACGCTGAAGGCGAATGGCCGGCTAAACTGCAGTCTTCGTCCAAAGGATTGCACGATGTCCGGCCAAGCCAATTCGATGAGGGCCATCCTGCTGGCCCTCGGCGCCAATTTCGCCATTTTCCTGAGCAAGCTCGTGGCTGCGCTGATCACCGGCTCGGGCGCCATGCTGGCGGAAGCCGTGCATTCGCTGGCCGACTGCGGCAACCAGGGGTTGTTGCTGTTCGGCATGCGGCAGGCAGCCCGCCCGCCTTCCGACGACTACCCACTGGGCTGGGGCCGTGCGTTGTACTTCTGGTCGTTCCTCGTCGCGATGCTGCTTTTCAGCGTGGGCGGCATGTTTTCCATCTACGAAGGTATCCACAAGCTCAGCCACCCCGAGCCGTTGAAATGGCCGTGGCTGGCCATTGGCGTGCTCGGCTTCGGCGTAGTGGCGGAATCCATTTCCATGCATGGCTGCCTGAAAGAGGTGAACAAGGCGCGTGACGGTCGCAGCCTGTGGCGCTGGTTCCATGAAACGCGCTCCAGCGAATTGCTGGTGATCTTCGGTGAAGACCTTGCCGCCCTGTTCGGCCTCGCCGTGGCGCTGGTCGCCGTACTGGCGACCATGATCACCGGCAACCTGCTCTACGACGCCGTGGGCACCATCGTGATCGGCGTGCTGCTGGTGGTCGTCGCCATCGCGGTGGCCAGCGAGGTGAAGGACCTGCTGATCGGCCAGGGCGTGGAACCCAGGCGGCGCGAAGCGTTGATCTCCTTCATCAACGCGCGTCCCGAAGTGGACGTGGTGCTCAACGTCATCACCCTGCAGATGGGGCCGGACGTGATGGTGGCGGTGAAGGCGCGCATGGCGCCGGCGCCCGACCAGACGGCGCTGGTACAGGCGATCAACAGCGTCGAACGGGCGATGAAAATGCAGTTCCCGGATATCCGCTGGAGTTTCTTCGAGCCGGATATCGCGGACTAAGCGAATCGCCCCATAACGGACAGATGTCGTCAGGCCGTCTTCACCTGCAACAGATCCCACTTGTTGCCATACAGATCCTGGAACACCACTACAGTGCCGTAGACCTCTTCGCGCGGCGCTTCGCAGAATGTGGCGCCAGCGGCCTCCATGCGGCGATAGTCGCGCCAGAAATCGTCGGTATGCAGCAGCAGGAACACGCGCCCGCCCGTCTGGTCGCCGACATGCGCGGCCTGGGCCGGTGTCGTGGCCTTCGCGAGCAGCAGGCGCGTCTGCGCCGAACCCGGCGGCGCCACCACCACCCAACGCTTGCCGCCGCCCATGTCGGTATCTTCGGCCAGCGTGAAGCCAAGCACGCGGGTGTACCAGTCGATGGCTTCGTCGTAGTCGGCGACGACGAGGGCGATGCTGCCGATGTATTGCGTCACTTGTGCTTTTCCTCAGGAAGCGGCCATTCACCCAGCTCCCGCTGCAGTTTCTTGGTGAGCTTGGCGCGAATCAGCCCGTAGGCTGTTTGGATGTGCTCGTGCAGTTCCCGCGTGGCGATGCGCTGGGGCTCCACCACCGAGACCCAGCGGGCACGGGCGAGATAGGGAGCGGCGATGATACCCGGCTGGTCGCTCAGTTCGAGAAAGCGCTCGTCCGGCACCTTGAAGGCGAGCCTGCCGCCCTCCATCGGCATGACCAGGAACATCTTCCCACCCACGCTGAAGACCAGTTCGTGGCCCCATTTGATGTCCATGGTGACGCCAGGCCAGCCGGCACAAAGCAGCTCGGCCTGCCGGGGAGTCATACCTTTTGACGCAGGAGCCATGGATTTCACCCTCCTTCAACGCGTATCCGCTGGTGTTGGCGCATTCTGCCCCGGGAGCGGCCACACCTCCCTGGTGCCCTTCGGGCCAGCGGCCATGCGGTGCGACATAGAACCGCAAAAACTCTTTTGATAGAAGGCCTTTTGTTCATGTTGCGGTGCACACAGTACGGTAAAGTATGGACATGACTCCCGCCATCGATTACTCCAACAGCCGCCACGCGCTAGTTCCCGCGCGCAGCACCGAGCGCTTCGCCCGCCCTCACCTGGTGGAAGTACCCAAGGCACCGCGGGGCGAGCTGGTCCATGCCCACGATGGCCGCGCGCTATACCTGCGCGACATCGAGCCGGGCGACCTGGCCGCGCTCAAGCGCCAGTTCTCGCGCCTGTCGCCCGAGGACATCCGTCGCCGCTTCCTGCACTGCATGGGCGAATTGCCCGATTCGATGGCGCAGCGACTGGTCAACATCGACCCTGCCATCGAAAGCGCCTTCGTGCTGATGGATGAAACAGTCAAGCCCGCCGAGATGCGCGGCGTGGGCCGGATCTTCGTCGATGTGGCGGCCAACAGCGCCGAGTTCTCCGTGCTGGTCGAACGGGACTGGGCTCGCCAGGGCCTGGGCGCCCTGCTCATGCAGCGCCTGGTGGACGACTGCCGTCGCCGCGGCCTCAGCGAGATCTGGGGTTACGTGCTGCTGGAAAACCGCCCCATGCTGCATCTGTGCAAGGACCTGGGCTTCGTGCGCCGCCTGTCGCCGGAAGAACCCGGCACCACGCAGATTTCGCTGCAGCTCTGAGCCCCACCCTCATCCCTTGTGGGAGCGCACCCTGTGCGCGACGGCAAGCGGCAACACCGCCTCATCCTCGAGGGGTTGTCGCGCAGGGGCCGCGCCATCACATGCAGAACCATTGAGTGCTCACCGCCCCGGCCAGTCCGGGGCGCTCGCGTTACACTTCCCCGCTTTCCCGGCGCGGCATGAGGCCGCGCCTTCGCTAGTTGGGTTCGCATGACCAAGTCGATTCCCCACCCGTCCCTGCCCACCACCCCCAAGCAGCGCCGTTTCTGGACGTCGCCGCATGGCTCCTCGCGCGCCCTGCTCGTGGCCGAGGCCGCCCGCGCGCACCAGGGCCTGCTGGTAGCCGTCACCCGTGACACGCAGCGCGCGAGCGCACTGGAAGACGAACTGCGCGTGTTCGCCGGTGACTTGCCCGTGCTGCATTTCCCGGACTGGGAAACGCTGCCCTACGATGTATTCAGTCCGCATCCGGACATCGTCTCGCAGCGCGTCGCCACGCTGTACCAGTTGCCCAACGTGCAGCGTGGCGTACTGGTGGTGCCCATGGCCACGCTGATGCAGCGCATCGCTCCGCGCAGCCACATCACCGGCGCGGGACTGGTGGTCAGGAAGAAACAGAAGCTCGACCTGGCCGCCGAACAGCGCCGTCTGGAAGCGGCCGGCTACCGCAACGTGCCGCAGGTGGGCGAACCCGGCGACTTCGCCGTGCGCGGCGCACTGATCGACATCTTCCCCATGGGCGCGATCGAGCCGTACCGCATCGAGCTATTCGACGACGAAGTGGAATCCATCCGCAGCTTCGATCCGGAGTCGCAGCGCTCACAGCAACAGGTGGAACACATCGAGCTGCTGCCTGCGCGCGAGTTCCCACTGACCGAGAACGCCGCCAAGGATTTCCGCACGCGTCTGCGCGAGCGTTTCCCCATCGACGTGCGCCGCTGTCCGCTCTACCAGGACATGAAGGAAGGCGTGACGCCCGGAGGCATTGAGTACTACCTGCCGTTGTTCTTCGAACAAACCGCCACCCTGTTCGACTACCTCGCCGACAACGCCGTGTTCCTGCTCGGCGAAGGCGCGCTGGAATCCGCCGACCAGTTCTGGACGCAGACCGGCGAACGCTATGACCAGCGCGCGCATGACATCGAGCGCCCCGTGCTTCCACCGGCCGAGTTGTATCTGCCACCCGAACTGTTGCGTGAGCAGCTCAACAAGCGCCTGCGCGTGGAACTGGTTGAAAGCGGCCACGAACACGCCCTGCCCAGCGGCACGCAACCCGCGCCGGAAGTGCCGCTTAACCGCAAGGGTGAAGAACCCGGCACATCGCTGCGCCACTTCCTGTCGAGCTATCCCGGACGTGTGCTGATCACCGCCGATTCGGCCGGTCGACGCGAGGCGCTGATCGAACAACTCGCCAGCTCGGGCCTCAAGCCGGATACGGTGGCCAGTTGGCAAGCCTTCCTTACCGGTGCGGACAACCAGCGCCTGTCCATCACCATCGCCGGTCTGGAACAGGGCTTCGCGCTGACCGATCCCGCCTTCACCGTACTCACCGAACGCGAACTGTTCGGTGAGCGCGTACGCACGGAACGCAAGCGCCGCCGCGGCGCAGCGCGCGATCCGGAAAGCATCATCCGCGACCTCACCGAGCTGACCATCGGTGCGCCCATCGTTCACGTCGACCACGGCGTGGGTCGTTACCAGGGCCTGGTGTCGATGGAACTGGGTGGCATGGAGGGCGAGTTCCTCACCATCGAATACGCCAAGGGCGACAAGCTCTACGTACCCGTGGCGCAACTCGGCCTGGTCAGTCGTTACACCGGCACGGCCCCCGAACTTGCACCGCTGCATTCACTGGGTGGCGACGCGTGGGAACGCGCGCGCCGCAAGGCGGCGGAGAAGGTGCGCGACGTGGCGGCGGAACTGCTTGCCATCTATGCGCAACGCGAAGCGCGCGGCGGCGAGTCGATGCCCATCGATCGCCAGATGGTGGAGGAATTCGGCGCCAGCTTCCCCTTCGAAGAGACGCCCGATCAGGAACAGGCCATCGACTCGGTGCTGAAGGACCTCGCCGCGCCCCGTGCGATGGACCGCGTCATCTGCGGCGACGTAGGCTTCGGCAAGACCGAGGTAGCGCTGCGCGCCGCGTTCGCCGCCGCCACTGCCGGCCGCCAGGTCGCCGTGCTGGTACCCACTACGCTGCTCGCCCAGCAGCACTACCGCAACTTCGCCGACCGCTTTGCGGACTGGCCCGTGAAGGTGGACGTGCTTTCGCGCTTCAAATCGTCCAAGGAAGTGAACGACGCACTGAAACGCCTTGGCGAAGGACAGATCGACGTGATCGTGGGCACGCACAAGCTGCTCGCATCGGATATCAAGTTCAAGAACCTTGGCCTCGTCATCGTCGACGAAGAACAGCGCTTCGGCGTGCGCCAGAAGGAACAGCTCAAGAAGCTGCGCGCAGAAGTGGACCTGCTCACCATGACCGCCACGCCGATCCCGCGCACGCTGAACATGGCGATGAGCGGCCTGCGTGACCTGTCACTGATCGCGACCCCACCCGCGCATCGCATGGCAGTGCGCACGTTCATCGCGCAGTGGGAGCCCGCACTGGTCCGCGAGGCGTTCCAGCGCGAGCTGCAGCGCGGTGGCCAGGTGTACTTCCTGCACAACGAAGTGGACACCATCGAACGCACGGCGCGCGAGCTGGAGGAACTCATTCCTGAAGCGCGCATCGGCATCGCCCACGGCCAGATGGCCGAGCGCGAGCTGGAGCGCGTGATGGCGGATTTTCACCGCCAGCGCTTCAACGTGCTGGTGTGCACCACCATCATCGAGACGGGCATCGATATTCCGACTGCCAATACGATCATCATCAACCGCGCCGACCGTTTCGGCCTGGCACAGCTACACCAGCTTCGCGGCCGCGTGGGACGTTCGCACCATCGCGCTTACGCCTACCTTGTCGTACCCGATCGCAAGTCGATGACGGCAGATGCGGAGAAGCGCCTGGAAGCCATCGCCTCACTGGAAGAACTCGGCGCGGGCTTTACCTTGGCAACGCACGATCTGGAGATCCGCGGCGCCGGCGAACTGCTGGGCGACGAACAGTCGGGCCAGATCCAGGAAATCGGCTTCGGACTCTATACCGAGCTGCTTGAACGAGCCGTGCGCGCGCTGAAATCCGGCAAGCTGCCCGACTTCGACCTGAGCAGCGAGCACGAGACGGAAGTCGAACTGCACCTGCCTGCGCTGATTCCCGACGACTACCTGCCGGATGTCCACACCCGCCTGACGCTGTACAAGCGCATCGCCAGCGCGCGCAACGAGGATCATCTGCGTGACCTGCAGGTAGAGATGATCGACCGCTTCGGCCTGCTGCCCGACGCCGCCAAGCAACTGTTCGCGGTGGCGCAGTTGAAACTGATGGCCACACCGCTGGGCATCCGCAAGCTGGACTTCGGCGCCAATGGTGGGCGCATCACCTTCCGCGACAAGCCGGAGGTGGATCCGATGGCGATCATCCGGCTGATTCAGGGGCAACCGCGGGTGTACAAGCTGGATGGGCAGGACAAGCTCAAGGTGAACCTGGAATTGCCTGGCGCGACCGAGCGCATTCGGGCTGCGCAGGAGGTGTTGGTGCAGTTGGGGGCACGACGGCCGGGGTGATCCGCTGTCGCGTTTTCTCCCTCTCCTCTTTGGGCTACGCCATGGATGGTTGGAGCTTTGAGGAGCGATGAGAGGATTGGATTGAGCCCCTAAAAAGGGGAGGTAAAGGTCAGGTGCTCGCCTCATCGCTCGTACTCGTCATTCCTGCGAAGGCGGGGCAAGCGCGAAGCGCGTCCCACGGGGACTAGCTTTGCGTCGCAGAACGCCCGTAGGGGTGCGCCTCACCGCTTCATACGTACCGTCATCCCCTGCTTAGGCTGGACAAGCGCGAGGCGTGCAGAGCGCCCCGCAGGGGTGTGCCTCACCACTTCATAAGTACCGTCATCCCTGCGAAGGCAGGACAAACGCGAAGCGCCCAGAAGGCTCGCAGGGTGCCTCACCGCTTCATAAGCACCGTCATCCCAGCGAAGGCTGGAGGCGCTTTTCAACAGCCGACGGGCTGGTCATCCAGTGACTTTGCTCTGGGCCTTCGGTCTCGTGCGTTCCCGCGACCTGGCCGCTTACGCAGCGGGCGTTTCGACCTTCTGCCGAAGGCCGAGTCACTTTTCTTTTGCTGGCCCAAAAGAAAAGTAACCCAAAGAAAATGGCCTTTAGAGCTCTCGTAGCACCGTGTTGGATACGAGCCTTGGCGGCCTCGGTCATCGGCACCGGGCGATCCATTCGACACGCGGTACTGCTACACCGCAACGCGCCATCGCGCAGAGGTGCTCTGCATCGCGTGGAATACAAGCGCTGACTGTTCCGGAGCCCGGATGGCGACAGGCGTAACGCCTACACACCGCGACTACACCGCAACGCGTCGTCGCCAAGAGGACTTAAAGCGAGCCCCGCGAAATTCGGAACGGCGAGGCAGCGTGCCCTTCATGCCATTGCAGCGCCACAGCACAGCGCGGCGCGATGTGCAGCTCCGCTGCACGAGCCGTGCGCTTTGGCTTTTGCCCTTCGGGCCCCCTTTGCGCGGCGGTGAGGGGTGGACGATCAGGCCCGCAGGGGAATCGGCAAGGATGCCGATTCCTTTTCGCCGGGGCAGGAGCCCCGTCGAAAAGCCCGGCCGCCCCTCACGAACTGGCCGGCTTCACCGGCCAGCGCCAAGTGGGGGTGCCCTTCTCTTTGGTTACTTTCTCTTGGGCAAGCAAGAGAAAGTGACCCGGCCTCCGGCAGGAGGTCGGAAGCCCGCGGCAGGCGAGCCAGGTCGCCATATCGCTAAAACCAAAAGCCAAAAGCCAAAAACCAAAAGCCAAAAGCCAAAAACCAAAAGCCAAAAGCCAAAAGCCAAAAGCCAAAAGCCAAAAGCCAAAAGCCAAAAGCCAAAAGCCAAAAGCCAAAAGCCAAAAGCCAAAAGCCAAAGTCACTGGACCCCAGCCTTCGCTGGGGTGACGGCTAAAGAACGACGCGGTGAGGCTGGATTGTTCACCCCTCTCCTCGCCACTCAAAGCCGCAGCTATCCATGGCCGCTCCCCGCGCACCCCAGTGGTGGGAAGCAGCAGAACCGCGCAGCAAGACCCCAGCAGCGCCACACAACCATCCCTCATCAGAATCACCCACCAAGCACACCCCATGGCGCATCGTCACCGCCACCCACAGGACCCCGCCGACGACGCCCATGATCACCAACCGCTCCATGCCTCCCGGCACCATCATCCCCGAGCTCGCCTACCCCGATGTCCTCGAAGCCGCCACCTGGCTATGCCACGCACTCGGCTTCCGCGAACGCTTGCGTATCGCCGATCACCGTGTACAACTGATCTACGAAGGCACATCCATCGTGGTCACCGAACTCGTGCACGATGGCCAGGCCATCGATCACGCACACGCGGTCATGATGCATGTCGCTAACGTGGACCAACACCATGCACAAGCCGTCGCAGCGGGCGCACGGGTGCTGCACCCACCCACCGACTACCCTTATGGTGAACGCCAGTATTCCCTTGAGGACATCGGCGGCCACCACTGGAAGTTCTCCCAATCCATTGCCGACGTCGACCCCGCCGTATGGGGCGGCGTGCTGATAACAGACACACCCTGAGCCGGAGTAACCATGACCCTCGACTCACCGCGCCCTGAAGGGCTGCCGATGTTCAATCCCAGGATGCTGATACGCCCCGCCGCGGCATGGGCCACGGTGGCGCTGTTCCTGATCTTCGGTTCGGACTGGATGGCGCACCTGAGCCGTCACGAGATCGGCCTTTCACTGTTCGCATGGCTGTTCTTCGTGATCGTGTGGGGCTCGTTCGGTGTGGTGCATGAGGCTGAGGAGCTTGCCAGCCTGTTGGGCGAACCCGTCGGCACGCTAGTGCTCACCTTGTCCATCGTGCTCATCGAGGTCGTGCTGATTTCGGCAGTGATGTTGGGTGCCGGCGATACGGCCACACTGGCACGCGACACCATGTTCGCCGTGCTGATGATCGTGTTGAACGGTGTGGTGGGATTGGGCCTGTTGATCGGCGGCATACGCCATCATGAGCAGGCCTACAACCTGCACGGTGCATCGGCCTTCCTGGCGGTGATCATTCCGCTTGCCACCATCGCCCTGGTGTTACCGAACTTCACCACGTCGACATCGGATGGCTCGCTGACGCCCGTGCAGGCGGTGAGCTTCTCCGTCCTCACCATCGGTTTGTACGGCCTGTTCCTGTGGCTGCAGACGGGACGCCACAAGGGTTACTTCGTAGAGCCGCGTTCGGACACGGACGAGAACGTACCGGCGGATCCGCCGGCACCGCCGCGGCGTCCGCGCAAGGGCGAGATGCTGTTTCACCTGGTGCTGTTGCTGGTCAACATCCTGCCGATCGTGATCTTGTCCAAGAGCCTGGCCAAGGTGCTCGACTACGGCATCGCAGCCACCGGCGCACCGCCGTCCCTCGGCGGCATCATCATTGCCATGCTGGTATTTACGCCAGAAGGCATTTCAGCGTTGATCGCCATTCGCCGCGACCAGCTCACACGCGCCATCAATCTATGCCTGGGTGGCGCCGCATCGACGGTGGGTCTGACGGTGCCTGCCGTGCTCGCCATTGGCCTGTTCACCGGCAAACCGGTCGTGCTCGGCCTGCCCTCGGCCAGCATGGTGCTACTGGCCTCCACGCTGGTCCTGAGCACGCTGACGTTCTCGGGATGGCGCACCACGATGCTCGAGGGTGCGGTACACCTGTCGATGTTCGCGGTGTTCCTTGTGCTGGTCTTCAGCCCATAGCGTCAACGCAGATGTCAGGCCGGCCGCGCGCCGGCCCTGACGAGGTAGTAGACGGCAAACATGCCGTCCGGATCGGTCCAGCCGTGCGTCACGCTCAGCCCTGCCTTGCTGGCGAGCGCGGCGAAGTCTTCGGGTGAGTACTTGCAGCTGTATTCCACCTGCATCGCCTCTTCCGCACCAAAGTTCACCTGCTGCTTGCCGACGCGCACCTTCTGGTCGCGCATGCTGACCAGAAAGGTTTCGATGCGTCCAGCCATCGCGTTGTAGTGCGCGCGGTGACGGAAACTGGAGAGGTCAAAGTCGCTGCCGATCTCGCGATTCAGGCGCACCAGCATGTTGAGCGTGAACTCGGCGGTGACGCCCGCCTTGTCGTTGTACGCCGCCTCGATGATGGTGGTGTCTTTCTTCAGATCGGCGCCGATCAGGATGCCGCCGTTGTCGCCCATCTCGTTGCGCATCTTGCGCAACAGCTCGGCGGCGTCTCGCGCTTCGAAATTGCCGATGGTGGACCCAGGGAAATAGATCACCGTGCGACGTGGCGCGCGCGGAGGAATAGGCAGGCGCAACGGGCGGGTGAAGTCAGCATGCAGCGGCTGCACCGGCACCGTCGGAAAACGCTCGTTCAGTGCCTGCGTGCTGTTGCGCAACGGCTCGTGGGAGATCTCCACCGGCACATAGGAAACCGGCGCATGCAGGTGTTCCAACAGCATGCGCGTCTTGATCGCATTGCCGCTGCCATACTCCACCAGCCGCACATCCTCCCCCAGCACGTCGGCGATGTCGCCGGCATGCACGTCCATCAGGGCGATCTCACTGCGGGTCAGGTAGTACTCGGGTTGCTCGCAGATGTCCTCGAACAGTTGCGAGCCCCGCTCGTCGTAGAACAGCCACGACGGCAGCCGCTTGGGGCGAGCGCGTAATCCGCGCTGCACGATGCCGAGCAGATCGTCGACGGGTGGGCGACGATCGTCGTCGCGGATCTCGCAGGCTTGCACACTCATCGGTCCTGTCCCAAACGTATCCCCATGAACTGCCAGCGCGCATGGGGAGGAAAGAAATTCCGGTAGGTCGCGCGCAGATGCTCGCGTGGCGTCACACAGGAGCCGCCGCGCAGCACCCATTGCCCGCTCATGAACTTGCCGTTGTACTCACCGAGCGAACCGGCCAAGGGTTTGAAGCCCGGGTAGCTGACATACGGCGACGCCGTCCATTCCCAGACGTCGCCGAACATCTGCAGCATGCCCTCGCCCGCCGCTGCGCGGGGATGGAAGGCCATCTCGTCGAGCAGGTTGCCCTGCACGGGCAATACCGCGGCGGCATTCTCCCACTCGGCCTCCGTGGGTAGGCGTGCACCCGCCCAGCGCGCGAAGGCGTCGGCCTCGAAGTAGCTGACGTGACTGACCGGCGCGTCCGGATCGATCGCCTGCACGCCGGCCAAGGTGAATTCACTGGACAGGTCTTCCTGCCAATAGAACGGCCGCTGCCACAGTTCGCGGCATACGGTATCCCATCCCTCGGACAGCCACAGCGACGGTTCGCGATAACCGCCGTCGCGAATGAATTCCGCGAACTCCGCATTGGTCACCGGACGGTTGGCCAAGGCGTGGGGCTGCAGCAACGTGCGGTGGCGTGGCCATTCGTTGTCGAACGCGAAACCGCGACCGGGGTGTCCGATCTTGACCACACCCTCGCGCCCCGGCACGAAGGTCATCGCTACCGACGTCGTGGCGGAGGACGACGCAGGCGGCAGCGTATAGGCAGGCATCAACGGGTTGCTGAAGAATGCATGCTTGATGTCGGTGAGCAACAGCTCCTGATGCTGCTGCTCGTGCTCAAGCCCAAGTTCAATGATGCCGGCGGTCGTATCGTCGACGCCACGCGACAGCCAGTCGCAGATGGCGTCGTCCACGCGCTCGCGGTAATCGCGCACCTGTGCAGCGGTCGGACGCGAAAGCATGCCGCGACGAGGCCGCGCATGCATCGGTCCAACACTCTGGTAGTAGGAGTTGAACAGGTAGTTCCACTCCGGATGTGGCGAGCGGTACGCCGGGTCGCGCTCCAGCACGAAGCGCTCGAAGAACCAGGAGGTGTGCGCGAGATGCCACTTCGTCGGACTGGCGTCCGGCATCGACTGCACCATCATGTCTTCCGGCGTCAGCGAAGCGCACAAGGCGATACTGCGGGAGCGGATTCTCCGGAATCGCAGCATCAGCGCCTCGGCGTGTACGGCCGATTGCGCCAACGTCATCGCAGCCCCCTGCAGTCTGGAACAAAGCCGCCGGGCATGGGGGAAATGTCGGAATGGCTCATGACGTGTGGAGTGCGCCGAAACATGCGCGCACCATGCCGGAGCCACCGTTCAAAAGGTGTGATGCGAAGATGGCAGGAGGCTGACAACCGTCAGCCTGATCGTCTGCTGCAGTGCACCGTCAAACAGGCAAAAAAACAAAGCCCGGCAGGAGCCGGGCTTTGTCGTATCGACACTTGCAACTATCGACTTAGTGGCCGTAGTGGCGGTAACCGTCGCGATAGTAGTAGCCGCCACCGCGGTGGTAATAACCCGGGTGGCCGCCGACGATCACCGTGGCGCCCACGGCAGCCGGATAGACGACCGGAGCCGGCGCGTAATACACCGGGGCCGGAGCGTAGTACACCGGCGGCGGCGGTGCGTACACCACCGGTGCCGGTGCGTAATAACCGCCGCCATACACCGGCAAACCGACGCCGATATTCAAGCTCACGTGGCCTGCGAAAGCCGGTGCGACGGCTGCACAGCCGATCAGCATGGCAGTCGCCAGGGCAGCGCGCTTGACGATGGAGGTCTTGGTCTTGTTCATGAGGTTGTCTCCCAAGGGAGGCTTGATTCCGACAGAAGGACCCTACGTTGCCTTCTATCGCTCTTTGCCGTGATCAATGCTCGGACTTTCGCGCTGAATCCGGACTGAGTAAAAAGCGTGAAATAGCTTAACGGCGCCCTTGATTCCTGACGTGGTTCACAGTGCCGCCCCAAGGCGATTCCCCGGTCGATTCCTGCGTGTGCAGGCGCAGCAGCCAGCAGCCGTGGATGTCCGACCGCCGGGTGAAATCGAAGGGGATGCTGGGCGCGCTCCAGTCCTCGATCCTGAACCGTTCGGCCAGTGCTTCCTGGTTCAGTTTGAAGCGCCGGAAGTTGTTGGAGAACACAATGACGCCGTCGCTGTTGAGACGGTCCGCGCAGGCCAGCAGAAGCTGGACGTGGTCGCGCTGGACATCGAAATCCTCCGCCCGCTTGGAGTTGGAGAACGTCGGCGGATCGACGTAGATCACCCCATAGCGATCACGCTCCTGGCGAAGAAAGGCCATGGCATCGGCCTGCATCAGGCGGTGCTTGCCCCCGGTGAACCCATTGAGCGCGAGGTTGCGGGACGCCCAGTCCAGGTAAGTGGCCGACAGGTCCACGCTGGTGGTGTCGCGCGCCCCGCCGGCCGCCGCGTAGACGCTGGCCGAGGCGGTATACGCGAACAGGTTGAGGAAGCGCCGTCCCGACGCCAGCTCGCGCACCTTCGCGCGCACCAGGCGATGGTCGATGAACAGGCCGGTATCCAGGTAATCCGTTAGGTTCACCAGGAAACGCAGACCGCCCTCGTCCACCTCGACGAACTCGCCACGCTGGTCGAACTGGCCGTACTTGGAGCCACCCTTGCCGCGCTCGCGTGTCTTCAGTGCGATGCGGTCACGTGGCACGCCCAGCACTTCGCCAGCCACGCGCACGATCTCGCGCAGGCGCTGGCGGGCCGTCTCCACCGGAATCTCGGCGGGAGCGCGGTACTCCTGGATATGCAGCCACGCGTTACCCCTGTCGTCGCCATAGACATCGACGGCCGCCGCGTACTCGGGCAAGTCCTGGTCGTAGGCGCGCCAGCAATGGATGCCTTCACGTTCCAGCCGCTTGCGCAGGTGGCGCAGGTTCTTCTCCAGGCGGTTGCGCAGCATCTGCGCGCCTTCGGAGAGGGGTTTCACCTCCCGCGGCGCTTCGCTGCGGGCATGAAGCTCGAAGATCAGCAGCACGGTTTCCAGCGCGCCGTTGTACAGCGCGTACTTTTTCTCCGCGCGCAGCGGGATCGCGTGACCCAACTCGGCATCGCCCGCCAGCACGGCTGCGCGCCAGCCGGCGAAGCGTTCGCGAAGGGTTTCGCCGATGGCGCGATAGAGCTTGGGCATCTCGCCGCGATCGCCCAGGCGCTCGCCGTAGGGTGGATTGGTGATGACCAGGCCGCGGGTGTAACCGGGCGGCGGCGACACGTGGGTGGCGTCGTGCTTGTCCAGCGTGAAGAAGCCGGAAACACCGGCCTCCTGCGCGTTGCGCTTGGCCGTCTGCACCATGCGGGGGTCGGCGTCGCTGCCGAAGAAGCAGGCGCGCAGCGCGCGCAGGCCGGTCTCCGCGCGTTGCCGCGCTTCCTCCAGCAGGCCGCGCCACAGCGCGATATCGTGCTGGGCCCAGCCGAGGAAGCCGTAGTACTCGCGATGCAGGCCGGGCGCGACGTCCGCCGCCATCCACGCTCCCTCGATCAGCAGCGTGCCCGAGCCGCACATGGGATCGAGCAACGCCCCGCCTTCGGCATACACCTCTGGCCAGCGCGCGCGCAGCAGCATGGCGGCGGCGAGGTTTTCCTTCAGCGGCGCCTCGCCCTGCAGCTCGCGCCAGCCACGACGATGCAACGGCGCGCCGGCAAGGTCGATGGAAAGCGTCGCGCGGTCGCGACGCAGGCGCAGGTTGATGCGCACGTCCGGCTCGTCCGTGTCCACGTCCGGACGCGAACCATCGCGCTGGCGGAACTGGTCCACCACAGCGTCCTTCACGCGCTGCGCGATGAACTGGCTATGGGTGAGCTTGCTCTGGGCCGAATTGGCATCCACCGCCAGCGTGGCGCGGGGGCCGAGATGCTTGGACCAATCGATGGATTGCACGCCGCCGTACAGCGCGTCGTCGGTGGCCGCATCGAACTCCGCCAGCGGCATCAGCACGCGGCTGGCCAGGCGCGACCACAGGCAGGCGCGATAGGCCGTTTCCAGCGAGCCGGAGAAATGCACGCCGGCCAGCGCCTCGCGCACGTCGGCGGCCCCCAGCGCGACCAGTTCGTCGCGCAGCAGGTATTCCAGACCCTTGGGACAGGTGGCGAAGAACGCGCTCATGCGGCCAATCCGGTGAGGAACAGACCGAACTGCTCGACGATACGGTCGATGCTGTCGCTCAGGCGATGATCGTCATCGACCACCACGAGCGGCAGGCGACGGCGACCGGCGAAAGCCACCACGCCTTCCGGCGGGCAGATGTCGTCGCGCCAGCCGTGATAGAGCAGCGTGGGCACGTCTTCGGCCACGTCGAAGGCCTGGCGATACCCGGGGATCTCGCTGGGCGTGGCAAGCAGGAACAGGCCCGCCACCGGACGCTGCAGGGATACCAGACCCGACACGAACGACCCCATGCTGGAACCGACCAGCACCGGCGGCGCGTCCAGGGTGTCGATGGCGGCCACCAGCCGCTGGATGCGCGGATCGACCGAACCGGCGTATCCCGGCAAATCGTCCGCACGGTAGTCCGGGCGCTGGGTTTTCCAGCCCAGCGACTCGGCGAAAGCAGCCAGCACGCTGACCTTGGTGGCGTCCGGACCGGAGTCCGAGCCGTGCGAAAGAATGATCTGGCCGCGCATCGCGGTCTCCGAAACAACGTCTGTATGGGCGCGCATCGTAACAGGCGACGTCGCGAGCCATCGGCGGATAGACTTCCGGGCATGCCCGTGACCATCATCGACCAGCCCCTGCCCTACGTCTCCCTACTGCCCGAGCGGCCCGCCAGCGCGGTGGACATGGTGGTGATTCACTGCACCGAACTGCCCGATCTGGCCACCGCCCGCGAGTACGGCGAGCGCGTGCTCTATGACAGCGGAGCCGGCGCCAGCGGCCACTTCTACATCGACCGGGACGGCAGCATTCACCAATACGTGCCGGGTACCCGGGTGGCCAACCACGTGCGCGGGCACAACCCCCACTCCATCGGCATCGAGCTGGTGAATCTGGGGCGCTACCCGCACTGGTGGGATTCCCGCCAGCAGACCATGACCGAGCCCTATACCCCGGCCCAGATCGACGCCCTGCTCGCCCTGCTCGCCAGACTGAAGCAGGATTACCCGAACCTGCGCCTGATCGCCGGCCATGAGGACCTGGACACGGCCCGCCTGCCCGCCAGCAATGACCCGACCGTGGAAGTGCCCCGCAAGCTCGATCCCGGCCCGCTGTTTCCATGGGCCGAGGTACTGCAAGGCAGTGGGTTGGAACGGATTACCGCCCCCGGCCGCTGAAGCGACACCGGGGCGCCGGCTATAATCGCCGCTTTCTTGCCATCTGCCCCGAGTGTTTCCCCAATGACGGAAAACAACGTCCGCGAACTCGTCGACCTGCTCGAACTCGAGCGCCTCGAGGACAACCTCTTCCGGGGCCAGAGCCGGGACATCGGCACGCATTTCGTTTTCGGCGGACAGGTGCTGGGCCAGGCGCTGTCGGCCGCCCAGCGCACGGTGGACACCGAACGCGAAGCCCATTCGTTGCACGCCTATTTCCTGCGCGCGGGCGACATCAACGCCCCGATCGTCTACAGCGTGGAACGCACGCGCGACGGCGGTACGTTCTCCTCCCGCCGCGTGGTAGCCATCCAGCATGGCCAGCCGATCCTCAACGGCTCGATCTCGTTCCAGGTACCGGAAACCGGTTTCGAACACCAGTCCTCGATGCCCGAAGTGCCCATGCCCGAGGACATCGAGCCGATGCAGCCACTGGCGCCCGAGCAATTGGCCAAGCTGCCCGAGAAGTTGCAGCGCTGGCTGGGTGTGGATGCGCCGTTCGAGTTCCGCCATGTGTGGCCGCAGGACAAGCTGCATCCGGTGAAGCGCCCGCCGATCCAGCACATCTGGTTCCGCCTGACCGCACCCGTGGGCGACTCGCCGGAGCTGCATCGCTCGCTGCTGGCCTACGCCTCGGATTTCAACCTGATCGGCACGGCGACCCTGCCGCACGGCATCTCGTACTACACGCACAACGTGCAGATGGCGAGCCTGGACCATGCGCTGTGGTTCCATCGCCCGTTTCGCACCGACGAGTGGCTGCTGTACTCCTTCGACAGCCCGACGGCGCAGGGCGCCCGCGGCCTCGCGCGTGGCCAGATCTTCACCCGTGACGGCCGGCTGGTGGCCTCCACTGCCCAGGAAGGCCTGATCCGCTTGCGCGGCTGAGCCATCCGGCCATCGTAGTAACATTCGGATTGGCCGGCCCCACGGCCAGCCGGCCCGTCCCCAGTCGCCCGGCGACGAACCAAGGTTTCTCATGCGTCAGCTCTATACCTCCCCCCGCCAGGAAAACATTGACCGCGTTGCGGCCATGCTCACTGAGCAGGGGATCGAGTGCACCATCGAGAACCGCTCCAACTACCGGCGGCCGAGCTACCAGCGCTTCAGTTACTCGCAGCGCACCGAAGACCGGGACAACTGGGCCCAGGTCTGGGTCACCAAGGCCGACGACTACACCCGGGCCCGCGCCCTGCTCAAGGAGCTGGGCATCGAGCCGGTGGTGCGCCACGGCGAGGAACTGGCCCTGGCCCGCAACCCCACCCCGGACATGCGGCGCCAGAGCGTGGCCAGCCGAACCCGCCGGATCGTCATGCTGGCCGTAGCCGGTGCCTTCGTGGTGCTGATGCTCAGGTACATGGGCGTCATCTGACCCGGCCGGAGGCGCCAAGGGTGCCTATCATGTTTTGCCTAGTGACACAGTGAGCCAGACCGGACATAGAATCAGGCCATGCGCTCTGATCGTGTCCGCCTCTTCCAAACCTTGCCGCACGCTTGCGGCTACTTTGCCGAGCGCACGGCACAGAACCTCGTGATCGATCCGGCCGCCCCGCAACTGGATCAGTTGTACGGTCCGGCGCTGGAACGCGGTTTCCGACGCGCCGGTGGGCATCTGTATTACCCGTATTGCACGAACTGCCGGGCCTGCACCCCCTGCCGCATCGACGTGCAGCGCTTCGAGCCCGATCGCAGCCAGCGCCGCTGCCTGAAGCGCAACGACGATTTGCAGGTGGTTGAATCCATGGCCGGCTACAACGCCGAACGCCATGCGCTGTACGAGCGCTACCTGCGGCAGCGCCATCCCGGCGGCGGCATGGACGAGGCCGACGCCAGCGACTTTCGCCGATTCCTCACTGCGCCGTGGAGCCCCACGATGTTCCTGGAGTTCCGCAAGGGCTCAAGGCTGCTCGGTGTGGCGGTGACCGACGTTTGCATGCAAGGCCTTTCCGCCGTCTATACGTTCTACGATCCGGAAGAAACGGCACGCGGCCTGGGCACGTTCGCCATCCTGCAACAAGTCGCCATGGCCAAGCGCCGTGGGCTGCCATGGATCTACCTGGGCTTCTGGATCGCCGGGCATCCGAAAATGGATTACAAACGCCGTTTCCGCCCACTACAGATCCGCACCACTGAAGGCTGGGTGGAGATGACGGATCCCTGAGGCTCACCGGTTGTTGGTGGGAGCACACGCTGTGCACGACGGCGATGCATCGTCCTCGGTGCCAAGCGTCGATCTCGCCGGCTCGTGACTCATGCCGGCCCTACAGCGTCATAGGTTCACCGCGCCGTGCCATGGGAATGGCCTGGCGAAGATGCTTTGCGCGTTGCGATAAACGGGTGACCCGCTTCAGCCACACACGACATCGCTACGCCACACCTGCCCAGAACGCAGGGCGCCTGCATCACCTACGCGGCAGGTCAAAAGCGCTACCGCAGAACAGGCGGAAGCCCCTAGGACATGGCCCGTGATCGCTGATTCAACATGATCGTTGCGACCACTAAAACGACAAGGCGTGGAACCCACCACGCTTACACAAGGAAAGCCCCCCATGTCGTTCGACAACTATCAACTGTTCACCATGACTTATCCCTCCAAGGAATCTGCCATGAGTGGCTTTGACGCCGTGGAATACGCGTTCGACGAGCAAGCCAAGGTGGATACCTACGACGCCGCTATCGTCGCCAAGAAGGACGGCAAGGTCAGCATCGTGCGCAAACGCGAACAGGCGGAGCACACCAAGGGTTGGGAAGGCCTGGGCATCGGTCTTGCCGTCGGTGCCTGCTTTGCGCTGTTCCCGGCGGTCACGCTGGCAGCAGGCGCGTTGGCGGGTGCCGCAACGGGCGGCATCATCGGCGTCGTCGCGGGCCACATAAAGTCTGGCATCTCACGCGACGACCTGCGCGAACTCGGCGACATGTTCGAAGAGGGCCAGTACGGCCTTATCGTCATCACCGCTACCGACGAGATGCGTCGCGTGCGCGAGGCGGCCAAGAACGCCATTCGCTTCGAGCAGAAGCAGCTCAAGGTCGACTACAAGACGGTGAAGAAGCAGCTCGACGAACTCGCGGCGCAGGTCTGAATCCAGCCGTATCGCTTCACGCGAACGCGGAAACCGACGCCCTAAAAACAAACGGCCGGCAGCATGCCGGCCGTTTGCGTTGTTGGCACCCGATCAGCCCTGGAGCGTGGAAGCCTGCGGCACGACCGGATACGGATACAACTTCACCAGTGGCACGGAGATGCCGTCATCGCCCACGACGCGGCAATGCGTGCGATCGAGCTGACGCGGTTCTTCGACGCCGCAACTGTGCGCGATGATGCCGACCTCCTGCATCACATTGGTGGCGTAATGCGCCACGCGCTCGCTCTTGTCGGCGACCACCAGTCCGCGTTGCAGCTTGGTGTTCTGCGTGGTGATACCGGTGGGACAGGTATTTCGATTGCATTGCAACGACTGGATGCAGCCCAGCGCGAGCATGAAGCCGCGCGCCGAGTTCACGAAGTCCGAACCCATCGACAGCGCCCACGCCACGTCATAAGCCGTGATGCACTTGCCTGAGCAAATCACCTTGATGCGATCGCGCAGGCCCCTTACCACCAACAGATCTACCAGTGCCGGCAAGGCCTCGTGCAACGGCAGGCCCACGCCTTCCATCAAGGTTTGCGGCGCGGCGCCGGTACCGCCTTCCGAGCCGTCGACGATGATGAAATCCGGCGCGCTTTCGATACCGCGCTTCTTCACTTCATCGCACAGGTCGGCGATCCAGTCGACGCCACCGAACACGGCCTTGAAGCCCACCGGTTTGCCGGTGAGCTCACGGATGTGATGGATCGCATCCATCAGCTCCTGCACGTTACCGATGTCCAGATGGCGGTTGGGGCTTTGCGAATCCTCGCCGACCGGGATGCCGCGAATGGCGGCGATCTCCGGCGTCACCTTCGCCGCGGGCAGCAGGCCGCCCATGCCGGGCTTGGCGCCCTGGCCGAGCTTGATGCTGATCATCTTCACCTGCTCGTGCGCACAGATGGCGAGCAGCTTGCCGTCATCCAGCTTGCCGTCGGGCGTACGCACGCCGTACTTGGCGGTGCCGATCTCGAAGATGATGTCGCAGCCGCCTTCGAGGTGGTAAGGCGCCAGGCCGCCCTCGCCCGTGTCCATCCAGATGCCCGCCTTCTTCGCGCCATGCGAGAGCGCGCGCACCGCCGGTGCGGACAAGGCACCAAAGCTCATCGCCGAAATATTGAAGAAGGCCGCATGCTGGTACGGCTGGCGCGAGTACGGCCCCAGCGTTACCGGCCGCGGCTTGACGTGCTTTTCGCCCAGCGCAGGAAACGGCGCATTGACGAAGAACGGCACGCCTTCACCACGCAGGTCGCGGGTGGAGCCGAACGCGTTGGTGTTGTCCACGTTCTTGGCCGCGCGATAAACCCACATGCGCTGCGCACGGTTGAACGGCAGTTCTTCGCGATCACTGGAATACAGGTACTGGCGGAAGAACTCGCCCAGGTGCAGGAACCAGTAACGGAAATGGCCGATGACCGGAAAATTGCGCAACACCGAATTGCTGGTCTGGTTGCGGTCGACCAGCCAGACCACACCGATCACCACCACCAGCAATGCCAGCAGCAGAAGGAACAGGGCGGCGAATGTCTCGACGACGACGACCAGCCAATGCGCGAATCCCGATGGTTCCATCACTTTCTCCGGTGGTTATCTGTGTACTCCGCCCATCCGGGCGGAGGGGCGATACTGCAATGGCTGTGTGTCAGAACCCGCGTGCTTCCGTCGCCAGTCCCGCCACATCATAAGGAAGCCACGCCTGTCAGAGTTCGATACGCAGCGCCTTCGCCGCGCGGATGGCCTTGGCTGTCGCCGCCTCCACGCTCTCGTCGCGGGCAAGGGTCACGGCCATGCGGCGACGGCCCTTCACCGTCGGCTTGCCGAAGATGCGCAGTTGCGTGTCTGCTTCCTTCAGGGCATCGGCCACGCCGTGGTAACGCCGTGCGGCACCCTCGCCTTCCACCAGCACCGCGCAGGACGCCGATGGCCCCTGCTGGCGGATGACTGGAATTGGCAAGCCGAGGATGGCGCGCGCGTGCAACGCGAATTCCGAAAGGTCCTGCGATACCAGCGTGACCAGCCCGGTGTCGTGCGGACGCGGACTCACTTCGGAAAAGATGACGCTGTCGCCCTTCACGAAAAACTCCACACCGAAAACACCCCAGCCGCCCAGTGCGCCGGTGATGGCTTCGGCCTGCCGCTGGGCTTCCGCCAATGCTGCCGGGCGCATCGGCTGCGGCTGCCACGACTCTCGATAGTCGCCGTCTTCCTGGCGGTGGCCGATGGGTGCGCAGAAGCTGACGCCATCCTTGTGACGCACGGTGAGCAGGGTGATCTCGTAGTCGAAATCGACGAACCCTTCGACGATCACACGCCCCTTGCCGGCGCGCCCACCGGACTGGGCATAGTCCCAGGCGTGCTGCAGCTCGCTGTCCTGGCGGACCACGCTCTGCCCCTTGCCCGACGAACTCATCACCGGCTTGATGACGAACGGCAGACCGATGGCGGCCGCCGCGTCGCGGTATTCGGCCTCGGTATCGCAGAAGCGGTAGCGCGAGGTGGGCAGCTTCAACTCTTCGGCAGCCAGGCGACGGATGCCTTCGCGGTCCATCGTCAGCCATGCGGCGCGCGCGGTAGGAATGACGCGCAGCCCCTCTTTCTCCAGGGCCACGAGCGTTGGCGTGTGGATGGCCTCGATCTCCGGCACCACGAGGTCGGGCTTTTCCTTTTCGATAACGGCCCGGAGCGCGGCACCGTCCAGCATGTCGATGACGTGGCTGCGATGCGCCACCTGCATGGCCGGTGCGTCGGCGTAGCGATCGACGGCGATCACTTCGACAGCGTAGCGCTGCAACTCGATCGCCACCTCCTTGCCCAACTCACCTGATCCCAGCAGCAGCACGCGCACGGCATGATCGGAATAAGGCGTGCCAAAGGGCTTCATCGGTGTCTCCGGAGGTGGCAAAGGGCCATTGTAAGCGGGCCTTTGCCGAATCGCGCCATGCGCCGTCGACCATCACGCAGATTCCATTGACGAACGCCATGGACAGGCGTCCACTGCAATTGTCACCGTCCCCACGGAGCGACCCATGCGCATGTGGTCAGCCGCGCTAGCGATGGCGCTCGCACTGATCCCGCCTCCCGCCGTCCTCGCGCGGGCCATGGATGCTGCGCCGACCACAGATACCACCTGGATGACCGTGCTGCTCGGCGGGCGCAAGATCGGCCACCTGCGCATCGATCGCACCCATGACGGCAACGTGGTGACCACCACGCAGGACCTGCAGATCCAACTGAACCGTAACGGCCACCTCACCCCGATGGCGGTGCTGACGCGCAGCACGGAAACGCTGGACGGCCAACCGCTGGGTTTTTATGCCAAAAGCACGCTGTCGGCATCGGACAGCATCGTCGACGGCGAGCGCCAGCCCGACGGCTCGTATGCGGTGACCTCCACCGTCGCCGGCCTCGCCAGTCATTCGACCCTGTCATGGCCCACCGGCGCCTTGCTCAGCGACGGTCAACGCCAGGCCATGGCGCGCGCTGCCGGCGGGAGCGGCCGCTATACGCTGAATCTGTTTGACCCCGTCAACCAGGACGTGGCCACCGTGAACATCGATGTGCTTGGCAATGAGCGAGTGTCGCTGCCGGATGGCTCCGAACGGCTCAACCACCAGCGCGAAGTGCTGCAGACCTCGCGCGACGTCCAGCGTATGGACCTGTGGGTCAATGCCCGGGGCGAAACCCGCAAGGGCTCCCTGGACATGCTGGGCCGCGAACTGGACATGCTGGCCTGCAGCCAGTCGTGTGCGCTCGCCCCGGTGCAGGACATCGACATGCTTCGCGCGGCGATGGTCGACTCGCCGCAACCGGTGCCGGCCTCGATGCGACACGCCTTTCTGCGCTATCTCATCCACACCAGCGACGACGCTGGCCGGCCGGTGATCGCCACCGACGAACAGCGCGTCACTTCGCTGGGACATGGCGATTGGCAGGTGGAGATCAGCGACGCCGTCCCTGGCGGGCAAGCCCCACCGGTGCAGGAGGACACGCGGCCCAACGCATGGCTGCAGTCCGACGCGCCAGAAGTCCGGGCGTTGGCCGACGTCGCTGCGCAGGGGGCTGAAACAGATCAGGAGAAGATGGAGAGTCTGCGCGCCTTTGTCAGCCGTTACATCGACAGGCACGGTGCAGATGCCGGCTACGCATCCGCCATCGAAATCGTGCGAACGCGGCAAGGCGACTGCAAGGCGTACGCGGTGCTGCTGGCGGCGCTGGCCCGCGCGGAAGGTATCCCGGTTCGGGTGATCACCGGCATGGTCTACGCCGATCGCTACGCGGGCAGCTCACAGGTATTCGTACCGCATGCCTGGGTACAGGCATGGGTCGATGGCCGCTGGGAGAGTTTCGACGCCGCACTTGGCCACTTCGACAGCACCCACATTGCCCTGGACAGCGGCGATGGCGATCCCTGGCACTTCGCCAACCTGTCCAATCTGTTCGGCCAGGTGCATATCGCCCTGGTAGCCCCGGCATCGGAGTTTCCCCCTTCCATGCTGCGCGGTGCCGCCGTCGCCACCCGCGACTGGTGACCCCTCCCTTGCGGATAGATATCAAATTGATATCTAATTATCGCATCCAGGGAGAAACCACCATGAACGAACAGCAAGGCTTTTCGACGGCAGGCATTCCCACCGTCCTCATCGTCATCGTACTGGCCCTGATCGGCCTGGCCGCCGAAGGCTATGGCCTGGTAAGCCAGCATCTGGGCTATGCGGCGCTGGGTGTATTCCTCCACGTCGTCGCGGTGTTCATGTCCAAGGGCTTCTTCCAGGTGGCGCCTAACGAAGGACAGGTGCTGCAGCTCTTCGGCAAATACCACGGCACCGTGCGCGAGGAAGGCCTGCGCTGGACCAACCCGTTCTGCAGCCGCCGGCGCGTCTCGCTGCGTGTACGCAACTTCGAGAGCGGCAAGCTCAAGGTCAACGACAGCGATGGCAACCCTATCGAGATCGCCGCCGTGGTGGTCTGGCAGGTCGTCGACACCGCCGAGGCCGTGTTCTGCGTGGATGACTACGAAAACTTCGCCACCATCCAGAGCGAATCCGCCTTGCGCCAGATGGCACAGAACTACCCCTACGACGCGCACGACGACGGCAAGCCCGCCCTGCGCAGCCACGGTGAAGTGATCAACAACCACCTGCGCGACGAAATCCAGGCCCGGCTGGAAAAAGCCGGCGTGCACGTCGTCGAGGCCCGCATCAGCCACCTCGCCTACGCCCAGGAAATCGCCCAGGCCATGCTGCAACGCCAGCAGGCCAGCGCCATCGTCGCGGCGCGCGAACGCATCGTCGACGGCGCCGTGGGCATGGTGGCCATGGCACTGGATCGCCTGAAAACCCAGGGCGTCGTCGAACTGGACGAAGAACGCAAGGCCGCCATGGTCAGCAACCTGCTGGTGGTGTTGTGCGGCGACCGCGCCACGCAACCGGTGGTGAATGCCGGCACGCTCTATGGCGGTTGAGAAAAAAGCCTACCCGCTACGCATCAGCGCTGCCGTGCTCGAAGCCATGCAGCGCTGGGCCGATGACGATCTGCGCAGTGTCAACGCGCAGATCGAGTTCGTGTTGCGCGAGGCATTGCGCAAGCAGGGGCGGCTCAAGCGCGGCACGTCGGAGCCAGTGCAGGACGACGAAGCCGACTGACACTAGGTCAAGCGCTGCGTCTGCTCCACCTCGGTACAACCGGCACGACGTCCATGCGATGCCTGCGCACGCAACGGCTCCCGCATCGCGCAGGAGCGTGAATATTCCCTTCCGCCCGAAGCACCCAATGGTCGGCAGACTGGAGAGCGATGATGTCCCGAGTGCGAATCCGCGCAGGCATTCCGCATCAGCTGACGATCTTGGCGCTCACTCGCCGTCGAGCGGCGTAAGCAGCGCCACCTGTTGCTGCAACAGCTGCAACTGACCGGCAGGCATCGAGTCCGCGTTACCCGTGGGCTGCTTGAGGCCGTACTTCTGCAACCAACCCACCGGCTCCACCGGTCCCGGCACGTAGACCAACCACTGTCCATAGAGCTGCAAGGGCCCGGCGGAACGGTCCATCATGCCGAAGTGAAAGGGGACGCGCATAAGCCATGCACCGTCGCCCGCCTTGCCCGGTTGCAACACCTCGAACTTCCAACGCTTGGCGGCATTAACGCAGGCGTCCGCAAACAGCTTGCGGATCTGACTCATGAGTTGCGGATCGGCCACCGTGTCGAGATTCACCTGATCGGCAGACACATCGGTGACATCGCCATGGGTGTCGACCCGCAACAGCAGGTAGACGTCGCCCGAAATCCGGTAGCGAAGCGCGAACGTGGGGTATGCGGGCACCGGGCGCGACGTCGCACGGATTTGGTTTTGAAGGGCCAGCCCACCAAAGGTCGCACCGCGGATCCGGCTCCGATAGACGCCATCGCTTTCGATACGGGCCACGATGCGCAGACTCATTGGCATATGTCGCGTCGACACGTTCTCACCCACATCAGGCTCGAAACGCCAGCGCGCCGACGCGCGACTGATCAGCGCCTTGACGTCGCCGGGCAAGCGTTCCGGGTGATCCAGCGTGATCGCGGAAAGAGCCCCATCCGGCGCGATGTCGACGGAACCCGTCACCAGCATGCTGGCTTCGGTCCGCTTTTGCATGGAAGCGACGGATTCTGCCAGTACGACCGGTGCCAGAACAAAACTGCACAGCAGCAACAAGACGTAGCGCATGCCCTTCCCCCGAAGGTCGTCGTCACCTCCCAATATGGCCGAAGCAAGTCATCGGTGACAGGGCAAAACTGGCCAGTTCGCCAACGCAAGAAACGGATGGCTACCTATGCAGTGAGGCGCCACGCTATCGGTCAAACCTACCAAGGAGCTGACCGTGCCCTTCCGCATTACCGGCCTGCCCGCCGAACCCTTTGCCGAACTGTTCGCCCTTTCCGACGAGGCCCTGTCCGAGCGCCGCGCCATGCGCGTGGTAGCGGACAGCGCCCATGGCTATCCGTGCCGCGTCAGCCTGACCGATGCCGAGCCGGGACAGTCGCTGCTCCTACTCAACTACGAGCATCAGCCAGCGAACTCGCCGTTCCACTCCAACTATGCGATCTACATCCGCGAAGGCGAGGAGCAGTACGACCGCGTCAATGAAGTGCCCGACCAGTTGCGCCGCCGCTTGCTCTCAGTGCGTGGTTTCGACGACCGCGGCATGTTGCGGGATGCCGACGTGGCGCAGGGCACGGCGCTGGAGCCGGTGATCGAACGCCTGTTCGCGGACGAGAAGATTGCCTATCTGCATATCCACATCGCCAAGCCCGGTTGTTACGCGGCTCGTGTGGATCGCCTCTGACGATGCTCAGTGCACATCGCGGCCGGTCCTTGCGACCAGCCCGATACCCAGCGCGATCCAGCCGACGATGAAGGCCACGCCGCCCAGCGGCGTGATCGCCCCGAACCAGCGCGGCGCCCCCAGCGCCAATGCATAGAGACTGCCGCAGAAGACCACGATGCCAACGGCGTATGCGATGGTGGCAACACGCGCGGCGCGCCCCGTTGCCACCGTCACGGCAAGCACCAACGCGAGCGCATGCCAGAAGTGGTAGTTGACCGCCGTGTGCCACAGTTCGGTGCCACGACCATCGAGCACGCCACGCAGTGCATGCGCGCCAAATGCGCCGAGAACGACGGCGCTGGCGCCGGTCAGGCCGACCAGCAGTCCCGTCGAGAAGGCAGGTTGTCGCATGGGGGATCGCTCCTCGGCTGGCCGTGCTCCGACCGGGTGGTCAGTGTCGTATGCTGGCGGAATGATTCCCATCAATTCTCGCATGAAGCTTTGCCGCACCCGCCACTGGCTGATGCTGTTGATGCTGGCGCTCGGTGTAGGGGGCCTCGCCGGCTGCCATCGCGACGACGGGATCGAGTGGCGACTGACCAATGTTTCCAATCACATGCCCGACCTGGACTTCCGCCTGGTGGATGACCACGGCAAGAGCGTCAGCGGCCAGGACTATCGTGGCAAGGTGGTGCTGCTCTACTTCGGCTACACGCACTGCCCTGACGTGTGCCCGCTGACCCTGGCACAGCTGCACGTGATGATGCAGCGACTCGGGCCGCTGGCCGATGGCGCGCGCATCCTGTTCGTCAGCGTCGATCCGGCGCGCGACACACCGGAGGTCATGCATGCCTACGTCAATGCCTTCGATCCGCGTGCGGTGGGGCTATCGGGCACCCCGCGCGAGGTCGAGGCGCTGAGCAAGCGCTACCGCTCGGCCTTCACCCGCGAACCGGATCGCGCCGATGGTCAGTACGAAGTGACCCATAGCTCCGCCATCTATGTGTTCGACGGTGAGGGCAAGGCGCGCCTGCTCGCCACGCCCAACCAGTCACAGGACGACATGGTTCACGACCTGCACCTGCTGCTGAGCCTGGGAAACAAATCATGACTCCTCGCATCATCTGCGCCCTGCCCCTGTTCGCCCTCGGGCTGATGTTCGCTACGGCGGGCCATGCCACCGAAGCCGAACACATTCGCGCCAGCCAGGCGTGGATACGCGTGTTGCCGGGCGATCTCCCCGCGGGCGGCTATGTCACGCTGGAAAACACGGGCGACCAGCCGGCCAGCCTGCACGACGCGCACAGCCCGAGCTACGGCAGCACCATGCTGCACCAGAGCAGTGGCGAAGGCGGCGTCAGCCGCATGTCGATGGTCGACAGCCTCGCTATCCCCGCGCATGGCAAGGCTGAGCTTTCGCCCGGCGGTTATCACCTGATGCTGATGAAAGCGACGGCACCGGTGAAGCCCGGCGACAAGGTCAAGGTGATCCTCACCTTCGGTGATGGCAGCACACTGGATGCCGATTTCATCGCCCGCCCGGCCAACGCCACGAGCGCCAGCAGCTAATCCGCAAACGCCGATTCACTGCTGCTGGACAGCGGCAGACGTACGTCTCGTCGGCCACGGTTTGCGGCGGATACGTCCACTGCGCGACAGGCGCAACCACTGCCGCATGGCCAACAGGCCGCCGACGGATTCGATCAGCGCCGCCGGCACCCACATGATCACGCCACCGACCAACTGCGCGGTAAGCACGTTGAAGGTGAATGCGCGGCCGCAGATCTCGAAGATCGGATAGAGATCGGCCTTGGAAAACGTGACGATGGCGCCGGCGAGGATCTGTGGCGTCATGGTGATGCCCGGCGACAACACGCGCAGACCCGGTGTCATGCGGCCCGGTGGACGCGGGCGATGGTCAAGCACCAGCCACCAATAGGTGAAGCCACTGGCCAGCATCGACCAGTTCATGAAGCGGTAGATGCGCCAATCGAGCATGGCGAGCGTCTGCATGGACGGCGCCAGCCACATCAGGATGAAGGCGACGAACACTACGGTGGCGACGGCCGGGTTGCACCACACGCCGCTGATCACGCGCCAGGGCCATGAACGCCGTACCGGACGCAGTAGTCGCAAGCGCCAGCGAAATGGCAATCCCTTGTGCAGCACGGTGCCCGGATACGAGGCGATGATCAGCAACGGTGCCAGATGGTGCAACAGGATCTGCTGGATACGATGCATGAAGAATTCATGCTCGAAAAAATAATCCAGGTAGGTGTGCAGCGACGCATAGATCAGCACCATGCCGATCCAGAACGACAGGCGACGCCCGAAGCTCACGCGCAGGCGACGGCTGCCGCGAACATAGAGCACGCTGAAACCGATGAAGGCCAGCAGGAAGACCCAGGAGAATTCCCAGGGCACGATCCACTTGAGCACGCTTGCCATCATCGAACGGAACCTGCCCTCATAATCCAACGCGGCCGCGCTGCCTCGCAACGGCTGTCAGGTGGTGGACGGCCGCGAAGGGACGAATCAGCGGCGACCGCTCATCATACGCCGCGCCAGTGTGCCAACGGCACGAGACTGCGACACATCGCCACCGCCGACGGCGCTCATGCACGCCGCCGGCTTCGCCGCGAACGGCGCCAGCCATAGAGCAGGCCAGCCAGGGTCACCAGCGAGGGAATCAGCACAATGTTGATGAACTTCAGGCGCAGGCCGAGCGCGTCGATTTCGGCATTGAACTGATGCTGCACATCGCGCAATTCCTTGTTGATCGCGAGCTGGCGCTGCAGAAACTGTTCGATCTCCGCGCGCTGCTCCGACGTCGCCGCCTCGTTGCGGCCGGCCGACTTGGCTGGCTGCAATTCGCTCAGGCGTGTGCGGGTAACGGCGAGTTCGCGCTGCAGTTCCTGTTTTTTGGAGAGGAATTTCTGGTCGGCGGCTCGCTGCAGGGCAAGCACGCGCGTGAACGGTCGCTGGGAACTCACCCGCCCGTGGATGGAGAGCAGTGCGGACGATCCGCTCAGGTTGTCCGCGATGTTGGTGATCAGGTCACCGTTGTTGGCGATGGCGCTGAGTTGCGGCTGGCCGAGCAGGCTCTGTGCATAGGACACCCACAGTCGATCGCTGAGCAGATCGGTGTCGGCCACCAGAATCACCTCCGCCGGACTGTTGGCGCCCGCCAGATGTCCCTGCTCGCTCGAATGCTCAGGGAACGCGGACGAGAACTGCCCGCGCACGCGACCGGCGATCACGTAATGGACGTTGTCGGGCTTGTAGTTGTCCAGCAACGCCGAGGGATTGTTGAGCAATTCGCGCACGCGCTGGCTCGGCACGACTTCGGCGTCCATCGTCGACTGCATCAGCGGCACCAGTCGCGACGTAGTGCCCGGCGCCAGATCGAAGAAACCCACGCTGGATACGTTGACGCGCTGCAGGCTCGCCGTGATCACGTCGTCGTGGTTGAGCTCCTGCTGGCCCAGGCCAAGCATGGCCGGATGGTTGGACGAGCTGTTGTCCGCCAGCTCGATGCGCAAGCCACGGGAGCGGTCGAGCACGACCTTCTGCGGGTCGTATTGCACGCCCCAGGCGGCGAACAGGCGCGACAGGTTCGAGTTGTGGTCGTCGATGACACCGTTGCTGTCGACGAACGGCGTGTTGTCCATCTCGGCCACGGGGTCCACGAACACCACCAGGTGTCCGCCATTGAGCACGTACTGGTCGACGGCGTATAGCGCATCGGCAGGCAGGTGTTTGGGGTGCACAAGCAACAGTGCCTTCATGTCGCTGTCGATGTGCTTGAGCTTGGACGGATCCAGCGTCTTCACGTCGAACTGCTGCCCCAACTGGCGCATCACCGTCCACGGCTCTTCGCCAATCACGGGATTGCCTTCCACCGGCAGGCTGCTGATCAGGCCGATATGCGGCTTCGATGGCTGGTCCAGCTCATAGAGCAGCTTGGCGATGTCGTACTCGAGGAAGGTTTCGCGCGATGGATCGAACAGCGGGATGGCCTGCACGTTCTTTGGCAGGTGCTCTTCCCCGTCGTCATCCGCATCGGCGCCAGGAACCCAGGTGCTGCCCACCAGGCCGAAGAACACCCGCTCGCCATTGGTGCCGCCGTTGATCGGCGACAAGCCGTAGCCCTCGGCGCTAGCCTCGTCATCCGAGTACGGTACGGGATCCACGATCTTCAGGCGCAAGCGACCATGTGATCGCGCCACCATTTCCTGCAGCATCTCGGCCACGCGTTGCTCGTAGCTGCGCAGCTGCGGCAGGTCGCGCGTGGCATGGCTGGAGAAATAGAGCGTCAGGCGCAACGGGGCATGCAGCCCTTCGACGATATGCACCGTGCCCGGCGTGAGCGTATAGAGCCTGTCCGACGTAAGGTCCATGCGCCCCATGCGCCACCGGCTGCTGGTCAGCACAAACCCGACGAACACGATGGCGAGCAGGACCAGGGCGGCCAACAACACGGCACGGCGACTGAAGTGGAGACGCTTCATGCTCATGGCGTCCGCTTCAGGTCGAGCGTGAGCACACCGGCGGTGAGCCAGGCGGCCATGCTCGCCAGGAAATACAGCAGGTCACGCATGTCCAGCACGCCACGCGAAATCGCCTCGAAGTGACGCACCATGCTCAGGTGGGCCAGCGCATTCACCAGCCTGCGCGGCATCGCCCCCTGGAAGAACTCCATGACCTGCGGCTGTCCCACCAGGATCAGCAGGAAGCACACCACCAGTGTCAGCACGAAGGCCACGACCTGGCTCTGCGTCACCGCCGACAGGCAAGCGCCGATGGCGAGGAAGGCGCCGGCCATCAGCCAGCTCCCGATATAACCGGCAAGGATGACGCCATTGTCCGGCGATCCCAGGTAGTTCACGGTGATCCAGATCGGGAAGGTCAACACCAGCGCCAGGCCGATGAAGATCCAAGCAGCGAGGAACTTGCCCAGCATGGCCTGCGCCAGCGTGAGCGGCAGGCTCATCAGCAACTCGAGCGTGCCGCCCTTGGCCTCTTCTGCCCACATGCGCATCGATACCGCGGGCACCAACACCAGGTAGAGCCACGGGTGCATCACGAAGAACGGCTGCAGATCAGCCTGCCTCCGCTCGTAAAAGTCACCCGCGTAGAAGGTAAGGATGCCGGACAGCACCAGGAAGATCACCAGGAATACATAGGCGACCGGCGTCACGAAATAGCTGCGCAACTCGCGGCGCGTCACCGCAGCGATAGGGCTCATTCCCTGTTCTCCGCGCCGGTGGTGATCTGGCGGAACACTTCGTCGAGTCGTCCGCGCTCGAGTTGGATCTCGGACACTTCAAGCCCCTGCTCTCGCAGCAAGGTTTCCACCGGCTCAAGGATACGTTCGCCCGGGCGTGGAAATACCGTGATGCGGCCATCCATCGGATCCACTTCGATCGAGGCGACCTGCGGCAGGCGCCCCAGCATTTCCTGCGACACGCCGCTGCCAGGCGCGCTGAACGATACCGCGCCGTGATAGCGCGAGCGCGACTCCAGTTCAGCCGGCGTGGCGTCCACCATCAGGCGGCCGTTGGCGATGATCACCACGCGATTGCACAGCGCGTGCACTTCCTCCAGCAAATGCGTGGAGATGAGGATCGTGCGATCACGTGCCATCTGGTCGATCAGCTGGCGCACCGTGTGCTTCTGGTTCGGGTCCAGGCCATCCGTCGGCTCGTCGAGCATCAACACCTGTGGGTTGTGCACAATGGCCTGGGCGAGGCCCACGCGACGCTTGAGCCCTTTGGACAGCGTATCGATGCACTGGTCCAGCACACCCTCCAACTGGAGACCGCTCACCACGCGCTCGAAGCGTCGATAGGCCTCGTCGCGCTGCAGGCCCCGCATGCGGACGATGAAGGTAAGGAATTCGCGAACGGTCAGCTCGCCATAACTCGGCGCGCCTTCAGGCAGGTAGCCAAGCGCACGCTTGGCCTTTAGCGGCTCCTTACGAACGTCGTAGCCGCATACGCGGGCCGTGCCGGAGCTCGGCGACAGGAAGCCGGCGATCATGCGCATGGCGGTGGTCTTGCCGGCGCCATTGGGACCCAGCAGGCCCAGCACCTGTCCGGGCTCGGCGCGGAAACTCAGCGAGTCCACTGCCGTCAGGGCACCATAGCGACGAGTGAGCTGTTCGGTTTCGATCATGTCCTGTGAAATCGTCTGGCGTGCATTTGCTGCACGCGTGTCGCGGGCCCCACCAACGACTCGACCCGCACTGTAACCGAAAAGTTCGCCGGAACCGGGCGATGCGGGACGCGAAAATGAAAAGGCCCTTCGCAAGGAAGGGCCTTTTCGATACTTACCGTTCGGGCAGCTTACTTGCCGGCGGTGCCGGACGAAGCCGGAGCGGCGGCAGTACCCGACGAAGCCGGAGCCTGGTCGCTGCTGTCGTCGAGCGACGGCGGCTTGATGCCGGCAGCCTGTTCCGGGGTCTGGTCCGGAGCCCAGCTCAGCGGCAGGTACACGTCGTACTCGGCGTACTGCTTCACTTCGTCGCCCTGCTTCACTTCCGGCTTGGCTTCGATGTCGTAGAAGCGGCCCACCACTTCGTCGAACTTGTAGCCGTGGGTCTGGGCATAGGCCTTCATCAGGTCGCGGGTCTGCGGCACGCCAGCGGCGGTACCGTTCCACACGGCCTTCAGGGCCGGGCCACCGAAGGCGAGGAAGGCACGCACGTCGTTGTCGATAATCAGGCGGCCGAAGCGGTCATGACCACCCGGAGCGGTGTCGCCGGCGTTGTTGCTGCTGGCGTCGGCGCTGGTGCTGGCGGCAGCGGCGTTCAGGTCGGGCGCCTTGGCAGCGGTCAGCTCGACCGACTGGCCACCGACATTCAGGCTGGTCGCGCTGATCGGCATGGCCACGTCGAACGTGTAGTTCTGATCGCCGTAGTTGGTGGTGTAGATGACGCGCGGACCAGTGGTGGTCACGCCCAGCTTCTTGGCAGCCGCCTGGATCTGGCCGATGGCCTTGTTCGTGGCGTCATCGAGGGCCTCGAGGCCACCCTTGCGCTCGATCGAGCTCGACACCACCAGCACCGGGGTCGGCTGGGTCTGCTCGATGTACGGGATCAGCTTGGTGTAGTCGACGTTCTGCACGCCGGCCAGCACGTTCTGCAGGTTATTCAGGGTGGCCTGGACGAATACGTCCGGGTCGCCGTGGATGTAGAGGTTGGAATAACGATTGATCAGGTTGAAGCCATAGTCGACGTCATACGACCAGGTCACCTTGGTGAGCTGACCGCGGCTGCCGTTGCGCTCCAGGTCAACCGTGAAGTGCTTGTCGTTGCCGCGCCAGTCGTTGTCGATGTTCCAGACAATGGTGGACTTCTTGGCGGTTGAGTCGACCTTGTCGAAGCTCGGATCAGCCGAAGCGACGGTGAACTTGCCGCTGCCGACCTTGCCGTCATCGCTGACCCAGGAGATTTCGGCGCCCGGACCATAGGCCTTGCCGGAGAAGTCGAACTTGATGTTGCGATCGGCATCGCGCTGCTCGGAGTACTCCGGGAAGCGGCGGAAGTTGCTCAGCACGTCATAGACCTGACGCATGTCCTTGCCGATGACCAACGATCGTTCGATATGACCGTTGCCGGGCATCACCACGCCCACCACCACCGCCGCCACTGCGACGATGATCAGGGCCACAATAAATTCAAGAACACGCATCATTCCGGGATTCTCCGCACGTCTCTCTGTATACGGCACAAGGGCAGTCGCCGGAGACCGGCCCGCCACGGGAGATTCCCGAAGAATCACTGCATGAACGGGGGTCGGCCAGCGCCGAAGCCACCGATACTACTTGCTCGCGCGCCCGAACGCCATCCGGCCGTAAAGACTGCCCGACGGAGGCCTTCCAGACGCCCGCGAATGGCGCCAGACAAGGCCCCGCGAAGGAGCCGCAGGGATCAGACGATACCCAGCTCCAGTGCCTTCAGGACCGCACGGGTACGGTCACGCACGCCCAGCTTGGAGAGGATGTTGGAAACATGGTTCTTCACCGTCCCCTCGGCCACTTTCAGGGAGTTGGCGATCTCCTTGTTGCTGTAGCCCCCGGACAGCAGGCGCAGGATTTCGGTCTCACGCTCGGTCAGTGGGTCGGGCTGTTCCAGGCTGGTGAACTGGTTCTGCATGCGGCCGACGCCGGCCAGCAGGCGCTGGGTGACCATGGGGGCGACCAGCGAGCCACCGGCGGCCACGGTACGGACAGCTTCCACCAGCTGCTCCAGCGAGACGTCCTTGAGCAGGTAGCCGCGAGCGCCGGCCTTCAGGCCCTGCAGCACGAGCTGGTCATCGTCGAAGGTGGTGAGAATGATGGTGGGCGGCAATTCGTTGCGGGCGGACAGTGCCTGCAGCACCTCCAGGCCGCTCATGTTGGGCATGCGCAGATCCAGCAGCACCACATCGGGCTTCACCCGCGGGATGTCCTGGACGGCCTGGGCGCCATCGGCGCACTCGGCGACCACGCGGATGTCCTCCGCCAGGTCGAGCAATGAACGGACGCCCTGTCGAACAAGGTTCTGGTCGTCAACGAGACAGACGGAAATCATCGCGAATCCTCGAAACGTTGGTGGCCAGCGTGCGATGCCCGCGGCCAACGGGGAAGGACAATGCGGCTATCCAAGCCGCACATTTTTACATGACCTCCCGGCAAGGCTACAGCATGCCCAGCGCCGGAGGTTCGAACCGTGACGGCGTGTGCGCCAGCTCCGGGACTTCGCCCAGCGGCAGGCGCACGGTAAGTGCAAACCCTTGTTGGTGCGCGGAATCGACCGTCACACTGCCCTCGAACTCGGCCAGTCGCTCGCGCATGCCCGACAGGCCGTTGCCCGGCCGGAAGTTCGCCGCACCGCGGCCGTCGTCGCGGGCGTACAACTCCAGCAGGTTGGCGTTGACATAGTCGAAGCGCAGCCACAGGTTGCGGGCGCCGGCGTGGCGCGCCGTGTTGGTGATGATTTCCTGCGCACAGCGCAGCAGCACCTGGGCGCGGCGCGGGTCTTCCACGCTGAAGCGCGGCGGCGTCTGCATATGGACGCCCAGGCCCGGCACGCCTTCAGTCAGGCTCCGCAGGGCCAGGGTCAGGTCGATGGCGTCGTCCTGGCGCAGTTCGCTCACCACCTCGCGCACGTCCGACAGCAGGTGCTTGGCGGTTACCTGCGCCTTCTGCACGTGCTCTGCCGCCTGCGCGTTCACCAGATGGCTGGCCACCTCCAGGTTCAAGCTGAGCGCCGTCAGGTGGTGGCCGACTAGGTCGTGCAGGTCGCGGGCGATGCGCATGCGTTCGGCGATGCGGGTGGACTCCGCCAACAGCGCGCGGGTAGCGCGCAGCTCGGAATTGAGCCGGCGCTGCACTTCGCGCTCCTCCGCCTGAAGACTGGCGATCATCGAGGTGAAGAACACCAGGGCCGAAATACCCAGGTACATGACGACCTGCAGCAACGCCGTCACGATCGTCCAGCCCATGTAGCTGGCAATGATGGGGATCAGCATCAGGTTCTGCAGCAGCATCCAGGCCAGCCCCGCCCCAACCGGGAGCTGCCAGGGCAGCACCACCGCGATCACCAGCATCAGCATGGCCGACAGGCCGCTCTGGCTGAACCAGCCCATGGCCACCGCCGAGCCGGTGAGCACCACCAGCCCGAACAGCTGAATGATCGACGGGTAGCCGGTCTGGCGCGTCATGGCCGAGCGACGCGTCAGCAGGAGATAGGTCACACCAAAAATCAGGTAGGACAGGATCCAGCCCGTGATGTTCGGGTTGCTCCACCACGCGCTGACCTCCGCCAGCCCCCCGGGACCGGAGAGCAGCGGCAGCGCTATGCACAGGTACGTGAACAGACCAGCGTACCGGAGCAGCCGGATGTGATTAATGTTTGACCAGGCCATACGCGCATCATTAGCCACCAGCACGCGTGGTGCAATGCGCGAGAAGTCACTCCTCTCCCCCTGCCAGAAGGCACATCCGCTAGGGCTTTACAAAGGTTTTACATGGTGCGCCGTGTTATGTGTGCCCATCGAACGCATGCCATAATGCGTCCCGATAACGTGGGGCCGATCCAACGGTCTTGTCACTCGAACCACACACAGCGGAGCAACGAATGGCCCTTGCCATCCGCGACGTGCGCGAGCACGACCTGGATGCCGTACTGGCGCTCAACAACGCCGCCGGCCGCACCATCCTCGCCCTGGACGCGACTCAGCTGCGCTACTTCTACGAACACGCGGACTATTTCCGCGTCGCCGAGATCGATGGCCACCTTGCCGGGTTCCTTATCGCCTTGCGCGAAGGTCGCGACTACGACAGCCCAAACTACCTCTGGTTTTCCGAGCACTACCCTCAGTTCGCCTACATCGACCGCATCGTCATCGCCAACGCCTACCGTCGCCACGGTCTGGGTCGCATTTTCTATTGCGACGTCACCAGCTTTGCCGAGGTGCGCGTGCCGTTGCTGACCTGCGAAGTGTTCCTGGAGCCGCGCGATGACGTGGTGGTGCTGTTCCATGGCACCTACGGTTTCCAGGAAGTGGGCCAGCAACGCATGGGCACGGAAGGTCCGCAGGTGAGCCTGCTCGCCAAGGACCTTCCGAGTTATGCTTTCGTGCGCGAAACCTACCTGGACCACGACGGCCTGCCCGATGTGCCGTGGCTGGCCGAACGCCAGCGCCCCGTCCACCCTGATACCCCCCAGCGCCGCCTCGCGGGAGAGCGGCGCCCGTGAATGCGAGAATGGATACACAAGACGCCTGTGACCTGCGCTTCGGCCAGGTCGGCATTGCCAACGTACGTATCAAGCGCGTCGACGCCGCCGCTCTCTGTGAAGAGCTGGAACGCCGCGTGCGCACCGCGCCGCAATTGTTCGCCCGCGCTGCCGTGGTGCTGGATCTGAGCCATCTGTTGGACCTGCCCGATGACGGCACGGTCGACGCCCTGCTCGAAGCGGTGCGCAGCGCCGGCATGCTGCCCGTGGGCCTGGCCTACGGCACCAGCGAAGTCGATGCACTGTCCCAGCGCATGGGCCTGCCGCTGATCGCCAAATTCCGCGCCGCCTACGAGCCCGCCGACGGCGGCAGCATTGCGCCGCCCGCCCCTGCTGCTGCTGCTGCTGCTGCTGCCGCTCCGGCACCGGAGCCGCCGCGCCGCGCCGAACCCGTGCGCCAGGAACCCGCGCCCGCCGCCGACCCTGCGCTCGGTGCGCAGCACGTCGACGGCACGGTGCGCTCCGGTCAGCAGGTGTACGCACGCGAGCGCGATCTCGTCGTCACCGGCACCATCGCCAACGCGGCGGAAGTGATCGCCGACGGCAGCATCCACATCTACGGCAGCCTGCGCGGCCGTGCGATGGCCGGCGCACAGGGCGATGAGAAAGCGCGCATATACATTTCGAACTTCCACGCGGAACTGGTGGCCATCGCCGGCCACTACCGCGTATTCGAACAAATTCCAAAGGACCTGGAAGGCCAGTCTGTGCGATGCTGGCTCGAAGGGGAAAAACTGCTGATCGCCAAGCTGTGACGATCGCCATTACTACAACAAAGCATTACGCGGAGATGAGCCTTGACTGCTGAGATTATCGTTGTCACCTCGGGCAAGGGCGGCGTGGGCAAGACCACGACCAGTGCCTCGCTTGCCACAGGCCTTGCCATGGCCGGCAAGAAAGTCGCGGTGATCGATTTCGACGTCGGCCTGCGCAACCTCGACCTGATCATGGGCTGCGAGCGTCGCGTGGTGTACGACTTCGTCAACGTCGTGCACGGCGAAGCCACGCTCAAGCAGGCGCTGATCAAGGACAAGCGCTACGAGACCCTGTACGTGCTGGCCGCCAGCCAGACGCGCGACAAGGACGCCCTCACCCAGGAAGGTGTCGAGAAGGTACTTGAGGACCTGGGCAAGGAAGGCTTCGATTTCGTCGTGTGCGATTCGCCCGCCGGCATCGAAAAGGGTGCTCACCTGGCGATGTACTTCGCCGACCACGCGGTGGTGGTAGTGAACCCGGAAGTATCCTCGGTGCGCGACTCGGACCGCATCCTGGGCCTGCTGTCCAGCAAGACCCGCCGCGCCGAGCGTGGCGACGACGCCATCAAGCAGCACTTGCTGCTGACCCGCTACAACCCGGCCCGCGTGGCCGTGGGCGAGATGCTGAGCGTGAAGGACGTCGAGGAAATCCTCGGCATCAACGTGGTCGGCGTCATCCCTGAATCCGAAAACGTGCTGGCCGCATCGAATGCGGGCGTGCCGGTGATCCTGGACGATAACTCGCTCGCCGGGCAGGCCTATAGCGACACGGTTGCCCGCATTCTCGGCGAGGAACGCGCCATGCGCTTCCTCGACGCGCCCAAGAAGGGCTTCTTCCAGCGCGTGTTCGGAGGTTGATCGCGATGGGTATTCTTGATTTCCTGAAGCGCAAGCCGGAACCCACCGCTTCCGTCGCCAAGGAGCGTCTTCGCATCATCGTGGCCCAGGAGCGCTCCACCCGTGGCGCGCCTGACTACCTGCCGTTGCTGCGCAACGAGCTGCTCGAAGTGATCAAGAAATACGTCCATGTCGACCTCGAAGCCATCAACATCAACGTCGAGCGCGACAGCGGACACGAAATCCTCGAGCTTTCGGTAGCGCTGCCCGAACACGCCGAAGCCAAGCCCGGCTGATGTCGTGGCGCGGCATGGCCGCGCCACCTTGCCTTACTGTCGCCGCCGCAAACCGGCGGCGACTTTCATTCCCATGTCCCACCCCTCCTCTCTCAACGAAGCAAGCGTGATGCGCCTGGCCGAAACCGGCTTCGAGGCGCCCGCAAACCTGCTTGCCCGCTACGGGCTCGCGCTCGAGCGCGTGGCAGCCGGCACGGCCATTCCCGGCAGCTTCTGGGGCGACGAGGAAGCCGGCATCATCGGCACCACGGTCTACGCCCGTGACGACACGCCGGTGCATTCGCTGCTGCACGAAGCCGGCCACCTCATCGTGCTGCCGCCCGAGCGGCGCAGTGCCATACACACCGACGCCACCGACTCCATCGCCGAGGAAGACGCCACCTGCTACTTGCAGATCGTCCTGGCCGATGAGCTACCCGGCGTCGGCCGCACGCGCCTGATGGCCGACATGGATGCTTGGGGCTACTCCTTTCGCCTTGGCTCCACGCGGGCATGGTTCGAGCAGGATGCGGGCAATGCGCGGCAGTGGTTGATCGAGCACGGGTTGCTGGGCCAGGACGGAAGGCCAGTCTTCAGCTAAGAGCAGCTCGCGCGACGCTCGTCGCCGCTATCGCTCCATGCAGGCAAAGTCACTGGATCCCTGCCTACGCAGGGATGACGGTGAGGTTTCTTTCGCTGCTTTCGACCTCGCCGGGCACAACATGCTCGTCATCCCTGCGCAGGCAGGGATCCAGTGACTTTGCACCCCCTCCAGAACCCCGCGACCCCGCCTCACGCCGCCAAAACATCCACTAGCGCAATGTGATGCTGCCCTCTCTAGGAGGCATGGCATGACGCGAAGGCTCGTGACATGGCTCAGTACGCTGCTGGTGATGACGCTGGCCGCGACCATGGCGACCGGCAACACGGCCGGCGTCGCTTCGCATTCCCCCGGCTTCGTGGCCCGCATCGAACTTTCCGGCCCCATCGGCCCCGCCGCGGCGGAATACGTCGACGCCAGCCTTCAGCACGCCACCCGCGATGGAGCCTCCGCCATCGTGCTGCAACTGGATACGCCCGGCGGGCTTTCCGATTCGATGCGGCAGATCATCTCCAGCATCCTTGCTACCCCGCGCCCCGTGATCGGCTATGTCGCGCCAGCCGGCGCGCGTGCCGCATCGGCGGGCACGTATATCCTCTACGCCTGCCCCGTGGCAGCGATGGCGCCGGCCACGCACGTCGGCGCGGCGACGCCGGTGTCGCTCAGCGGCAGTTCGCCCATGCCGCCGATCACGCCGCCGGGTTCCGCAGGCAGCACGTCGCCGCCACCCGCGGATGCCGAATCGAACAAGGTACTCAACGACGCCATCGCCTCGATCCGTTCGCTTGCGCAACTCAACGGACGCAATGCCGACTGGGCGGCAAGCGCCGTGCAAGGCGCGGCGACCTTGACCGCCGACGAAGCCGTGGAGAAACACGTGGCGGACCTCGTCGCTCCCGATATCCCCACCCTGCTCACTCGCCTGGAAGGACGACGCGTGCATGTGAATGGCCAGGAAGTCAGGCTGCACCTGGTCGATCTTCCGCTGCGCGACTACGCACCGAACTGGCGCACGCATCTGCTGGGCCTGGTCACCCACCCCACTATCGCCTACCTCCTGCTGCTCGCCGGCATGTATGGGCTGGTGCTCGAAGCGCTCCATCCGGGCGTGTTCCTGCCGGGCGTGGCGGGTGCGATCTGCCTGCTGATCGGGCTGTATGCCCTGCAACTGCTTCCGGTCAACTACGCCGGTCTCGCCTTGATGCTGCTCGGCATCGGGCTCGTACTCGCCGAAGCATTGATGCCATCGGTGGGCGCCATCGGCATCGGCGGCGTCATCGCCTTCGTGATCGGCTCGGTCATGCTGTTCGACACCGGCGTGCCGGGTTATTCGGTGAACCTGGGCGTGATCGCCGGCGTGGCGCTGGGCGCCGTGGTCGTGCTTACCCTGCTGCTGCGGCTGGTGGCGCGAGCGCGACGGGCGCGCACGTTCAATGGCGATACGCAGATGCTGCTCGCCACCGGTGAATTGACGCAACCCATCGATTCGCACGGCGACGGCTGGGCACGCATCGCCGGCGAGCAATGGCGCGTGCATTGCGAAAGCAGCCTGCCGACGGGAACCCGCGTGCGCGTGGTGGGACGCGATGGTTTGCTCTTGCGCGTCACGCGCGCATGACGTTGATCACAGAGGAGATGCATATGTTCGGCTTCGTCGGCGTCATCGTGATCTGGTGCATAGCGTTGGTGTTCCTGGCCATCAAAGTGCTGCCCGAATACCAGCGTGGCGTAGTGCTAACGCTGGGGCGCTACACGGGCACCAAGGGGCCGGGACTGTTCATCCTGATCCCGGCCGTGCAACGCATGATGCGCGTGGACCTGCGCGTGACGGTGATGGACGTGCCGCCGCAGGACGTGATCTCGCGCGACAACGTCTCGGTGCGCGTAAACGCCGTGGTCTATTTCCGCGTGGTGGAACCAGACAAGGCGATCCTGCAGGTGGCCGACTTCCTCCAAGCCACCAGCCAGCTCGCGCAGACGCGCCTGCGCTCCGTGCTGGGCCAGCATGAGCTGGACGACATCCTTTCGCAGCGCGATTCGATCAATCACAGCCTGCAGCAGATCCTCGACGAAGCGACCGATCCGTGGGGCATCAAGGTCACCAACGTCGAGATCAAGGACGTGGACCTCAACGAGACCATGGTGCGCGCCATCGCGCGCCAGGCGGAGGCCGAGCGCGAACGGCGCGCCAAGGTGATCCACGCCGACGGCGAACTGCAGGCGGCCGAAAAGTTGCGCGACGCCGCCGCCCTGCTGGCTCAGCAACCGCAGGCGCTGCAACTGCGCTACATGCAGACCGCGGCGGACATGGCCAGCGGCGGCAAGGCATCGACCGTGTTCTTCCCGTTGCCGCTGGATCTGCTGAAGCCGTTGATCGACAAGTTCAGCTAAACCTCGCCACGACCGCGAGGGAAGCAAGGCGGGCCCCTGTACAATGGCCCGCCCTTCGCTACCCACGCCCTCATGTCCTCCACGCCCACCCACGTCAGCCTCGCCATCATCGGCGGCGGCCCCGCTGGCCTGATGGCGGCCGAAGCCGCACGTGCGGCGGGCGTGTCTGTGCACGTGTTCGATGCGAAAGGTTCGGTGGGGCGCAAGTTCCTCATCGCTGGCAAGGGCGGCATGAACCTGACCCACGGCGAGCCCAAGCCGGAATTCATCCAGCGCTACGGCGCGCGTGCGCGCGACATAGGCGCATGGCTGGAAACGTTCGACGCCGATGACTTGCGCGCCTGGGCCCGTGGCCTCGGCGTGGAGACCTTCGTGGGCAGTTCCGGGCGCGTGTTTCCCAGCGACCTGAAGGCCGCCCCACTATTGCGCGGCTGGGTACGCCGACTGCGCGAGGACGGCGTGGGTTTCCACGTCCATCATCGCTGGCTCGGCTGGACCGACGACGGCGCCCTGCGTTTTGCCACGCCCGAGGGCGAGCGGCGGGTCCAGGCCGACGCCATGGTGCTGGCGATGGGCGGCGGCAGCTGGCCCGAGCTGGGTTCGGATGGCCAATGGCAGGCCACCCTCGCGGACAGCGGCGTGGACGTGTCGCCGCTGGTTCCCTCCAATTGCGGCTTCGACATCGGCTGGAGCGAACACCTCGCCAGCCGCCATGCCGGAGCACCACTCAAGCCGGTCACGATCCACCTGCGCGACCTCCTCGGGCATGAGCATTCGCGCCAGGGGGAATGCGTCGTCACCGCCACCGGCATCGAAGGCAGCCTGATCTACGCCTATTCGTCGATGCTGCGCGACGCCATCGCCACGCACGGTCATACCACCGTCGAGCTGGACCTTGCCCCGGACCGCCCACTCGACCGCCTGCGCACCGATCTGGCTAAACCTCGCGGTAGCCGCTCCATGAGCGAGCATGTGCGGCGGCAGACCGGCCTGAGTGGCGTAAAGGCCGCCCTGCTGCACGAAGTGCTCGATCGCGAACAGTTCCACGATGTGGACACCCTCGCCCGCACCATCAAACGCCTGCCGTTGCATCTGCTGCGCGCGCGTCCCATCGAAGAAGCCATCAGCAGTGGCGGCGGCGTGCGGCTGGAAGCCCTTGACGCCCACCTGATGCTCTCCACGCTGCCCGGTGTGTTCTGCGCCGGCGAAATGCTCGACTGGGAAGCCCCCACGGGCGGTTACCTGCTTACCGCCTGCTTCGCCAGCGGGCTGCTCGCGGGACGCGGCGCGGCGAGCTGGATCAAGTGCCGGCCGACTGCTGCCGATAACTGAGCATCGCGTCGCAATGCGGCGGTGCCGCATTACATTTTTCCAGCGAGCGGCCGATACCCGGCGAAGCGGGTGCCATACGAGGGAGCTGGCAGCACGATGATGGGGAACTGGTGGCGAGTATTCGGACGTGAACGCGCGACGGAACCCCCGGCGACGCGCCCGGCCGCCCAGGTTCCCGAAAACCCGGTCGGCGCCATTGCTGCGCGGCCCGTCATCCCTTGCGACGAGATCGCCGAACGCTTCTTCCGTTTCATCCTGAACCAGCCGGTCAGCGCGGGCGACAGCCCCAACAAGGCGCGCGAACAGGCGATCCTGCAGCGCCTGCGGGACCAGTGCGAAGGCGGTCGATTCGACACGCGCACCCTGCCCCGCATGCCCACCGTGTTGCCGCAGCTGATGCGCGCCATGAAGAACGACAAGCTCAGCGGCGCGCAGCTCGCGGACCTGATCAAGCGCGATCCCGTGCTGGTGGGCGAAGTCATGCGCGTCACCGGCAGCGTGGCCTACCGCACTGCGCATCCCATCGGCAGCCTGCAGCATGCCGTGGTGCTGCTCGGCCAGATCGGTCTGCGCCACGTGGTGACGTCCTACGTGATGAAACCCATCCTGATGGCCAGTGCCGGCGCCAACGGCCAGATCGTCGGCCAGCGCCTGTGGGACCACGCCGAACGCTGCGGCCATGCCGCGGTGTACCTCAGCAAGGGCCAGTGCGATGCGTTCGAGGCCTACCTCGTGGCGCTGATGGGCTACAGCGGCCTGGGCGCCGTGGGACGCATGCTGGAAAAGGAGCTGCAACAGACCGAACTGCCCGCCAGTTCGCCCGCCTTCATCGACGAGTGCGTCCAGCTCGCCGCGCAGCTCACCGTGCAGGCGGGGCAGCATTGGGACCTTCCGCCCGCCGTGCAGGAGGCGCTGGTCGAGCACGCGCAGCACGGAAGTGCCGCCCTTGCCCTGCCGATGAGCCGCGTACTGCACGTGGCCCAGCGATTGGCGATGTACCAATTGCTGGCCGAGCAAGGCCTGCTCGACCGCAATTCCAGCTACGGCGAAGACACCATCGCTACCTTTCCGCCCCAACTGCTGGAACGTTGCCAGCAAGACCTGCGGCAAAGCTTCGACACGGCGTAAGCCAGCGTCAGCTTCTGCTTCCGGCGCTCATCCGCTCCCGCACACCTGCCACGATGGCGAACGAGCGGCAACGCGCCTCGTGATCGAACACGTTGGCGGTGACCATCAATTCATCGGGGCGATGACGCGCAACGAACGCTTCGATGCCTTCCTTCACCGTGGCTTCGTCGCCGACCACCGCACACGCCAGCGCCCGCTCCACACCGAACTTCTCGGTGGGCGTCCAATACGACTCGATATCGTCGATGGGCGGTGGAATCAGGCCAGGGCGTCCGCGCCGCAGGTTGATGAAACTCTGCTGCTGCGTGGTGAACAGACGCTTCGCCTCGGCATCGGATTCCGCCGCGACGATATTGATGCCCAACATCGCGTAGGGTGCCTCCAACCGTTTGGACGGCCGAAAGTCACGGCGATACAGAGCAAGGGCTTCGTCCATCGCATCCGGCGCAAAGTGCGAGGCGAAGGCGAACGGCAAGCCCATCGCCGCCGCAAGCCGCGCACTGAACAGGCTGGAACCGAGCAGCCACACCGGCACCGGAATACCTGCGCCCGGCACGGCACGCACCGGCTGCTCCGGTGTGGCCGGCTCGAAATACGCGAGCAGTTCGGCCACGTCCTGGGGGAAAGCGTCCGCGCTGTCAAAGTAACGGCGCAATGCACGCGCGGTGGGATGATCGGTGCCGGGCGCACGGCCCAACCCCAGATCGATGCGCCCCGGATACAGCGACTCCAGCGTGCCGAACTGTTCGGCCACCTGCAGCGGTGCGTGGTTCGGCAACATGATGCCGCCCGCACCCACGCGGATGGTCGAGGTCCCAGCCGCCACATGACCGATCAACACCGCCGTGGCGGCGCTGGCAATACCCGGCATGTTGTGATGCTCGGCTAGCCAGTAGCGCGTATAGCCCAACTGCTCGACCCGTCGCGCCAGGTCCAGTGTGTTGGCAAACGCCTGGGTGGTGTTGCTGCCCTCGGTAACGGGCGCCAGATCGAGTACAGAAAACGGAATCATGGGGCTTCCTCGGCGGGGAAGCTCACGACGTGGGGGCTGCCCGGGAAAAAGCCAGCCCTCCGACGGGATGGGCATACAATGCGGCCGTCTGCGCCTTTTGCCTGCGCGCTGTCCGGCCCAAGCCCCAGAAAACCCATGACCCGGATGATGCTCTCCCGCCCCGTCGTCGCCGCACTGATGGCAGCGGCGCTGTTCGGCGCCAGTACGCCCTTTGCCAAGCAACTGGTCGGCACGACCTCGCCCTTCCTTCTGGCCGGTCTGCTCTACCTCGGCAGCGGCGTCGGACTGAACCTGATCCGCATCGTGCGCGACCGGTCGCTGCAACTGCCGTCGATGCCCGCCAGTGAATGGTGGTGGTGGTTCGCCGCGGTGATCTTCGGCGGTGTGCTGGGCCCCCTACTGCTGATGGTCGGCCTGGCCGCGACCACGGCCGCCACCGCGTCCATGCTTCTCAACCTCGAGGCCGTGCTTACCGCCGTGCTCGCCTGGATGGTCTTCAAGGAAAACGCGGATCGACGCATCGTGGCTGGCATGTTGCTGATCGTCGCCGGCGGCGTGCTGCTCTCCTGGTCCAATGCCGGCGGCGGTGCGGGTTCGTGGATCGGTCCTGTCGCTATTGCCGGCGCGTGCCTGTGCTGGGCCATCGACAACAATCTCACGCGCAAGGTCTCCGCACAGGATGCGTTGTTCCTCGCCGGCAGCAAAGGCGCGGTAGCGGGCACCATCAACACGGTGCTTGGCCTTGCCATCGGTGCCACATGGCCATCATGGGCGCATGTGGTGCCTACCATGCTGATCGGCCTGCTCGGCTACGGCATCAGCCTCGTGTTGTTCGTGCTCGCCCTGCGTGGCCTGGGCACGGCACGCACTGGTGCGTATTTCTCCACGGCACCATTCATTGGCGCGGCCATCGCCATCCTGTTTTTTGGCGAACACGCGTCCACCCTGTTCTGGATCGCGGCGGCCTTGATGGGAGCCGGCGTCTGGCTGCACCTGACCGAACGCCACGAGCACGAACATACTCATGAAGTGATGTTCCACTCGCATCGCCATGTGCACGACGAACACCACCAGCACGAACACGACTTCGACTGGGACGGTACGGAACCGCACACGCATCCGCACCAGCATGCGCCCATCACGCACACACATCCTCACTATCCTGACATCCACCATCGCCACGGCCACGCCTGAAGCGACGGCATGCTGCGGTAAAACGGGTGCCCGCCTGATCGGCGCATTCGGCCAGCATGGCATTTGGCCATCCAATTCCAGGCGCGTCGATAGCCCCTGCGATACATTGTTTCAAAACAAAAATAGTCGTTGACACACTCGTGTCGGGCTGAGTATCGTGCCCGCGCCTTACGGGTCTCCCGTGGCACTTGTCTGGTTATCAACCTGCGAGAAATGGACAGTTACCCTAGTAGCAGCGCCCATGTTGGATCGTCGTATCCGATGTTGGCGCGCAATGCAGACAACTTGGACGCCTGTGGCGACTGCATGCGGTCGACCGGCGCTTTCCTAGACTAGGGAAGTCCGGCCGCCTCCTGCGCCGCTGCCGGCGAACAGGAGGTGAGCCATGAACCTCTTTCATTCCCTGACGGGCCGTAATGGGCCCGATCGCCTTCGTGTGGGCCAACGCCTTGCGCCGCCCGGACGCCTCTACAACATCCGCTATGCCATGACCGCCCGCGGCCCACGCCGCGAGGAAGTCCTGGTAGGCGCGCGCGCGTTGAGCGCACGCTGGATGCGTGATCCCGTGACGGGTGCTCTGCACTGCCATTGGCAGGCCGCGCCTGCTCGTCACATCGCCGATACCGCACCCACGCCGCTTCGACAGCCCGCCAGCATGCCGCGTCGTGATATCCACGCGGACATGCGCCCTCCAACGCGCTGATTCCATGCGCAGCGCGCACTGACGCGCCTGCGTGACGACACGTCCGTCGTCGCGCTCCAACCAGTACCCCTTATCACCCGTGCGGGCACGCGCCCAGCGTCGGCGCGTGCCTGTGGGCTCGCCGCTCGATAACGCCTGCGCAATGTCTGGCGCGTGCCCCCATGCGAGATCACCTCATGAACAGCATGCATTTCCTCGGCGAATGGTTCGACTGCCGTGCCTCGCTTAGTGCACTACGCGATCCGGAAGCGATCCGTGCACTTTGCGTGGAACACGTGATGCGGCATCACGTAACGATCGCCTATGACTTCTTCACCGTGTCGGCACATCTGGGCGTTATTGGCGCGGTGATGGCCGATGACTTGCACATCGTCGTGCGTACGTTTCCCGATCGGCAGGCCATGAATGTCGACCTGTACGCCGCGCCTACGCACGGACCGGAGATCGCGTCGTTATTCCAGCTCCTGGCAGGCCTCTGCGATGACTTCAAGCCATCGCGGACGGTGCTGCATCGCGTGCAGCACGGTACGGACACCGCCCCCGCCAGCCGCGCGCCCATCGCCCCCACCCAGGCCTTCAGCGCAGAGAGGTGGCGTGCCGCCTAGCACCACGGCTTCGCTTTCCCATCGCCTCGCGGCGCTACGTGCCGCAGCCTCTCTTTCTTCATTGCCCCGGCGTCAGGTTCGACCGCCGGGGACAACACGGTGCTCCATGCTCAACACACACGCATCGCAAGACATCAACGCATCAGCCGTACTGGACAGTGCCCATGTGGGTGACATCCAGGGCGCGCTCGGCACCATCTCACGCCATGACACCGCACGACGTACCAGTTGGGGAGCGCGCTGGCGCACCTTGCTCGCCATTCTAGGACCCGGCCTGATCGTGATGGTCGGTGACAACGACGCTGGGGCCTTCAGTACGTATACGCAGGCCGGCCAGAACTACGGCACCACGCTGCTGTGGACGCTGACACTGTTGATCCCGGTGCTCTACGTGAACCAGGAGATGGTGCTGCGCCTGGGCACGGTCACCGGCGTGGGTCACGCACGACTCATCCTGGAACGTTTCGGCAAGTTCTGGGGTGCGTTCAGCGTGATCGACTTGTTCGTTCTCAATGCGCTCACCATCGTCACCGAGTTCATCGGCATCAGCCTGGGCCTCGATCACCTGGGTATTCCGCGCAACGGGGGCATCGCGATATCGGCGCTGATGATCATCCTCGCTGCCAGCACCGGCAATTTCCGGCGTTTTGAACGATTTTCGCTGATGCTGGTGGTAGGCAGCCTGTTGCTGGTGCCCGTACTGGTGATCGTGCATCCACCCATGCATCAGGTACTGCATGACATGACGATACCCGGCATGCCGAAAGGTTCGCCGCTCAGCGAAGTGATGCTGCTGATCATCGCCATCGTCGGCACTACAGTCGCACCGTGGCAGCTGTTCTTCCAGCAGAGCTACGTGATCGACAAACGCATCACACCCCGCTTCATGACCTACGAGAAGATCGATCTGGTGGTGGGCATCGTGCTGGTGATCGTTGGCGCCATCGCCATGATGGGCTTCAGCGCCGCCACCTTCGTCGGCCGCCCGGAAATGGGCCAGTTCGTGGATGCCGCTGCCGTGGCCAACGGTGTCGCCAAGTACGTGGGCGAAGTGCCGGCAACGTTGTTCTCTATCGCCCTGATCGATGCCAGCATCATCGGTGCGGCGGCGGTATCACTGTCGACTGCCTATGCCATCGGTGATGTATTCGCCATCAATCACTCGCTGCATCGCAAACCCACCGACGCCAAGACGTTCTACAGCGTGTACGCCCTGCTGATCGCCGCGGCTGCTGGATTGGTGCTCATCCCCGATGCGCCGCTCGGCCTGATCACCAACGCCGTGCAAACCCTGGCCGGCATTCTTCTGCCCGGTGCGTCGGTGTTCCTGCTACTGCTGTGCAATGACAAGGTCGTGCTTGGCCCCTGGGTCAACGGACGCCTGACAAATCTCTTCACTGGCGCCGTGGTCGCCGTCCTGGTGCTGTTGTCGATCATCCTCACGGCATCGGTGCTGTATCCGTCGATCAGCAGCACGCAGATCCTGGGCATTCTGGTCGGCGGCATGGTCCTGACCGTCATCGCGGCACTAAGTCTCTATGCGGCGCGTCGCCTGCGCGGAGCGGCCTCCACAGCGCCGATCGATCGTGAAGGACGCGAACACTGGCGCATGCCGCCGCTACACACCTTGCCTGCCGCACAGATGAGCGTGCGCCGTCGCCTGTGGCTGGGCGTGCTGCGCGCCTATCTCGCGGCCGCCCTGATCATGGCCATCGTCAAAGTCGTACAGATGATCGTCGCCCGACACTGATCACCCGCTGATTCACCCATCACCGACTTCAACACCCTCGCACGGCGAGGGTGTCGGGACTCTTTTTGCCTGTTTTCTTCGTCAAAGGACTTGTCATGCACCACACGCTTGCCTCACTCGCTCGTCGCGCCCTGGTCGCCGCCGTCATGGCCGGCTGCCTTGCCTCACCCGGCCATGCGGCGCCCCTGGATACGGAAACGTCGCCCACGCCCCCCCGGCGATGACCGCGCCGCCGTGCCATCGCGCGAACCGCAACCGGTGACCGATGCGGGCACCAGCGAAGACCGCTGGACTGCGCATGCGCAAACCACCTACGTGTGGCAACACAAGGACGCGTTCGACGCGCCCTATACCGGTCCGCAGAGTCTTATCTCGCAGGCCGAGCGCAGCTATACATGGACGTTCACGGCGTTTCTCGGCGCCCGCTTCTGGCAAGGCGGCGAGCTCTATGTGAACCCCGAGGTCGTCGAAGGGTTGCCGCTTTCCCATCTGTTTGGCCTGGCCAGCATCAACAACGGCGAGATCCAGAAGAATGGCGGCACCACGCCGCGTGGTTACTATGCGCGCGCCTTCCTGCGCCAGGTGATCAACCTTGGGGGTGACACGTTCCATGTGGATGACGGCCCCAACCAGCTCGCCAGCAACTACCAGCGCGAACGTCTGGTGATCACGCTCGGCAAGGTCACCCAGACCGATCTGTTCGAAAAGAACACCTACGCCAACGATCCGCGCACACAATTCCTCAACTGGTCCATGATCACGCACGGTGCCTGGGACTATGCCGCAGATGCGCGCGCCTACACCATCGGTGGCGCCGCCGAGCTCTACTGGAACGAGTGGGCGCTGCGCGCCGGCCGCTTCATGGAGCCCACCATCGCCAATGGCACGAAGCTCAACTACAACATCGGCCGCTATCACGGCGACACTGTCGAGATCGAGCATGACCACACGCTGGGCGGCCAGCCTGGACTGATCCGCGTCATGGTGTTCCGCAACCGTGCTTTCGCCGGAAGCTATCGAGACGCCATCAACCAGGCGCTCGCCACCGGCGGCGTGCCTGACGTGACGGCGGTGCGCAAGGACGCCGACAAGACCGGTTACGGCATCAGCATCGAGCAGCGGATCACCGATGACATCGGCGCATTCCTGCGCGCCAGCAAGGCCGATGACAAGGTCGAGGAATACGCCTTCACCGAGATCGACGACACCGTCTCCGGCGGTGTCTCCATCAAGGGCACGCCCTGGAAGCGACCCGACGACACGGCAGGCGTGGCGTATTCGTCGTCAGGACTCAACCGGGATCATCGCGACTATCTGGCGGCCGGTGGCCTCGGCGGCTTCCTGGGTGATGGCCAGCTCACTCGCTATGGTCGCGAACAAGCGTTCGAGGCCTATTACAACGTCCAGGTGATCAAGGGCGTGCAGGTGAGCTTCGACTTCCAGCAGATTGTGAACCCGGGCTTCAATGCAGATCGTCGGGGGCCGGTGCGCATCGTCGGCGGCCGTCTCCATCTGGAAATCTGAGCACAAAAAAAGGCGGCCTCGACGAGGCCGCCTTTTGTTCAAGTCATGGACTCTGGCTTAGCGCATGATGCCCGTATGGCCCAGCGAGTAGCGGCCCGGCTGCGGCCACACGGCAAGGCCGTGCGGCTCCTGGCCGACCTTGATGCTGCGCACCTGGCCGCTGGTGGTGTCGAACGCGTAGACCACGTCATCGAAGCGGCCCGACAGCCACAGCGTCTTGCCATCCGCGCTCACGTTGCCCATGTCCGGGCTGCCGCCGCCAGGAATACCCCAGTTGGCGACGACCTTCTGCGTGGCGAAGTCGATCACCGACACGCTGCCCTTGCCGCCGCGCGGGCCGTGCACCTTGTTGGAGCCGCGGTTGGCGACGTAGAGCTTGGTGCCGTCACGGCTCGGGTACAGGCCGTGCGTGCCCACGCCGGTCTTGATGAAACCGACCTGCTTGAAGGCAGCCGGATCGATCAGGTACACGCCATCGGCCATCATGTCAGCAACGTAGAAGGTCTTGCCGTCCGGGGAGGAACGGATGTCCTGCGGCATGCCCTTCTTGGACAGGTCCAGGTAACCCATCACCTTGCGGTTGACCATGTCGATCTTCACCAGCTTGCCGGTGAATTCGCAGGTGAAGATGACGTAGCTGCCGTCGATCGAGAAATCAGCGTGATTGATGCCCTTGCATTCCGGCGCCTGCAGGCTCGAATGCAGCGCCATGGTGTGCGCATCGCGGAAGTCCAGGCGCGCGAACGCCTCGGCCACCACGATGGCTTCTTTGCCGTCCGGCGTGAAGTACATGTTGTACGGATCGTCCACCGGCACGGCGGTGCCCGGCTTGCCGGTACGTGCATCGATCGGTGTCAGGCTGCCGGTCTTCTTGCGCTCGGCGTTGTTGGTGACCCACAGCGTGCGCAGATCCCACGACGGCACGACGTGCTGCGGGCCCTCGCCCACCTTGAACTTGTCCACGACCTTGTAAGTGGTCGGATCGATCACGTACACGTCGTTCGAGCGCAGATTCGGCACGTAGATGCGCTCGGGATCGCTCTTCACCACCGGGCTGAGCTTGCCCAGTCCCGCTTCGGTGTACATGTTGGCCGGGTTCACCACCGGCGGCATGCCGGGCACGGTGTTCACGGCCGAAGCCGCCAGGGCGGTGCCGCCCAGGCAAGCCGCGGCGAGCGCGAGCGGTGCGAGGCGGAACAGACGGGAGGAGCGCAGGGATTTAGCGATGGCCATGGGTCACAACTTCGGTTGAGTGATACAGGGGGAAATTCGTTCAGTGCGCCTGCGTGTCGCGACGCAAGGCGTTGGCGGTATTTACCACAATAGCATCCACGCCCAGCTGACCGAGGTCAGCCGAGGAGCGGCGCGGGTCGCCACCGTAGACGCCATCCGCCGCGCCCAGCTTCGGACCGTGCTGCAGGCGGTCCAGGCGCACCATCTGCGGTGCCACGGCGAGCTGCAGCGAGGTATCGGCGAGGCCGGCATGCGTGCCGATCTCGTCATCCTTGATGCCATGCTGGCGAAGAATCTGGTTGAAGCCGTCGGACGAGGTGGCGTAGTACTCCGGCGGCACGATGGCGCGGGCCTTGCCGCCCCAGGCCTTGTTCAGCTTGGCCGCCACCTGGTCGAGGTCTTTCTGGTAACCGCCGTGGTCGCCAAGGAAGACGACGTTGCGAAAGCCGTGCACGGCAAAGCTCTGCGCGGCCGACTCCAGCATCTGCTCGAACGCGGCATCGGGCACGGTGATGGTGCCGGGGAAACGCATATGCGAACTCGGCGGCGCGGTGTTGCCCTCCGGCACGTAGGCCATCACGGGCGCAACCAGCGCATTGCCGAGACGCTCGGCGATCTTCTGCGAGAGATAGGCCGCGCGCGCGTTGTGCTTGCCTACGGCGATGCCGGGGCCGCTCTGCTCGGTACCACCAATGGGAATGATGATGGTGGTCTTGCCGGCCTGGACCTGGTCGCGGATCTCGGTCCATGTGAGGTCTTCGAGCTGCACGGTGCGCGGGGTCTGGGCAACGGCGGCGCCATGGGCGCCCAGCAGCAACAGCCCGCACAACAGGGCTCGCAACGACGGGTAAGGCATTGGATCGTCCTGAAAAACCAGGCGCCCAGTGTAAAGCCCCGCTGGTGGGAGCGCACCCCGTGCGCAACGCCCCTCGACGCAACGACCGACGCAATCCGTCGCGCGGAGCATGCGCTCCATCAGGAAGTTAGGACGCTTCGCGTGCTCTCTCGCCAGGCAGGATCGCTCCTCGGCAACCAGACATTGCCCTGGTTACGCCCGATCGCGGCCCTATCCCCGCCCTTCCCCGGATGCGCACCAGTGCACTCCTGCGGCGAATTTCTCAGCCCGGCGATTCGCCGGGATGTCGCTCCTTCCACGCCGCCAACTCTTCGCGATAACGCCCCATCGCCTCGTCGTAGAGATCGAAAATGCAGGGAACGCAGCCTTGTCCGCAGCAGTCTTCGTCGTCGGGACGTTGCGGTGGTGTGGGTGGTGGATCGTTGGAGGGCGCGACTGCGCCCTCCACCTTCAAGTTTTGCGATGACTCGGTCAAACGGGGTGTCCCACTCAAAGATCAGCCAGGCTTGCGGAAACGATAGACGAACTGGTCGGTGTGACCACGGATCGACTTGTCGAATACCTTGATGTTGTGGGGATCCTTGGGATTGCGCAGCACGTCGCTCTCACCATCGAAGACGAAACCGACGGACTCCACCTGCTTCTTCACGATGGCCGGATCGATGCGATGCAGCGTATCGGTGTCGCGCATGCCCGAGCCGGCCTCGGCCACGTGGTCGATGACCACGAACAGGCCACCCGGCTTGAGCGAATCGAACACCTGCTTGTCGAACACCACCGGATCCACGTTGCCCATGAACTTGTCCGGGTAGTCGTGGTAGTTCTGCGATGTGAAGACCAGGTCAACCTGCTCCGGCGTCTTGAACTCCTTGGAGGGCACCATCAGCACGCCGACATTGGCGTAATGCGGGTTGGCGACCAGCGCCTTGGAAGCCTGCACGTCAGACACGGCCTCCTTGCCGTACTCGTTGGGCCACACCGCGTACACCTTGCCCTTGCTGCCGACGATGCCGCTGAACACGCGGGTGAAATAACCGCTGCCCGGGATCAGATCCACCACGGACTGGCCAGGCTTCACCTCGGCAAAGGCCATGATGTCGGCGATCTTGCGGCGCTCGTCATTGGCCGTGTCGTCCTTGCGGACGGGATCGTTGACAGCGGTGGTGACATACGAAGGGATTTCCGTTGACGCCGGCGTCGCAGCCAGCGCAGCGGTGACAGGGAAAGCAAGAGCAATCAGCACGGCAAGGGCGGTGGGACGCATATCGAACTCCGTGTCAGAGGTGGGGGCGCCATTCTGCGCCCCCACAGGATAAACCGCAGCAGGAGTTTCGGCACGGTCCCAGGTCGTGCTATTTGGCCGAACCCGGTCCCGCCAGCGTGGTCAGCAACACATGCCAGTACGCCACCTCGTCATAGAACGACTTCACCGGCACGCGTTCGTTCAGGCCGTGGGCGAACGAATCGCTGTTCTTCATGAACATGCCGTTGACGCCATAGGTGGGAATGCCTGCCGCGCGGAAATAGATCCCGTCGGTGGCGCCCGATTCCTGCACCGGCGTGACAGCGACGCCCGGACGGATCGTGTGCACCGCCTTGGTGACCGCGGCAACCACGTCCGGGCGCAGCGGCGAGGCATCGCTCGCCACAGCGTGGCCGATGAGTTTCACGTCAACCTTCGAACCCACCAGATCCTGCAACGTCTTGCGCACGGTTTCGATGGCGACGCCGGGGAACACGCGACAGTTGATGTTGGCGGTCGCCGACTGCGGCAGCGCGTTGTCGGCGTGACCGCCGCGCAGCATGGTAGCCACGCAGGTGGTGCGCGTCTTGCCCACCTCCGATGGTTCGGCCGCGAGCACGGCAGCGGCGGCGGCATCATGCGGGTCCTTGGCGAAGTCGCGCATCGCCTGCCCCACCTTGCCCTGCGTGGTGGCGCCCAGCGCCTTGAACGAGGCAAGGGTGGTCTCGTTCGACATCACGGGGAACTGGTAGCCCTGCACCTTTTTCAGGGCATCGGCCAGTTCGTAGATCGCATTGTCGGCGCGGGGAAGCGAGCTGTGGCCGCCGGGGTTATGCGTGGTGAGTTCGAAATCCGCATACGCTTTTTCCGCCGTCTGCAGACCGAACACCAACGGTTTGCCATCCTCACTCAGCTCGCCGCCACCGGCGTCGGTGTTCAGCGCGAACTCCGCATCCACCAGATCACGATGGTTCTTCACCAGATCGTCCATGGTGTCCTGCGAGGTTTCCTCGTCGCCCGTGTAGACGATGATGAGGTCACGCGTCGGCACAAAGCCGGCCTTCTTCAGCTCGATGAAATTGGCCGCGAGCACAGTGACGCCGCTCTTGATGTCCTCGGTGCCGCGCCCGTAGAAATAACCGTTCTCTTCGATCAGCTTGAACGGATCGCGCTGCCAGTCTTCCGGCTTGGCCGTCACCACGTCCATGTGCGCCATCAGCGCAATGGGCTTGCCGCCGGTGCCGTTGCCGCGATAGCGCACCACCATCGCGGCGGTCTCGCCATGCGGAATGATATGGATGTCCGAATCGGGAAAGCCCGCCGCACGGAACTGGTCGGCGAGGTACTTCGCCATCACCGGCACCTGTCCCTGCCCGATTTCCGTCTTGAACGCGATCAAGTGACTGAAGATGTCACGCGCCTGTGCCTGGTTGGCATCCAGGCCTGCCGCCAAGGCAGGCGCCGCGACAGAACAGGCCAGCAGGGAAACGAGCAAGGGTTTCAGCATGGGCGTCACACCGTCATCGGAAGGAGCACCGAGTATGTCGCTTTGATGACCCATGCGACAGCACGTGATTCGCGTTTTTTTCTCAGCCCGGCAGGAAGCGCCAGGCATCGAGCTTCCGGTACTCGCCACCGCCCACCACGCTGTGCAGCAAGGCGAAACCGTTCACTCGCCAGGCAATCGGTTCAATCGAAACCATCTGCGGCATCGCACCACGATGGTAGGCAAAGGTGACATGCGGGGTGAAGCTGCGCGAAATGTGCTGCCCCAGGCCGGCCCGCACCAAGGACTGGCGCAGATCCTCCCAGAGCCTGAGCAGGGCATCCGGCGTCTTTGAACAACGCAACACACAAGGTGGCTCGCGCCCACGGAATGCCAATGCGGTATCCAGCACCAGCTCGAACGGCGCGGCTGCCACTCCGCCCGCGGCAGCGATCGCCGCGCGCACCATGTCCTCGCGCAGCATTGGGTGATCGCCCAGGAAATGCAGGGTGGCGTGATAGCGCGATGGGCGAATCATCCGCGCATGCAGATGCTGCGCCTCGGCCGCGCGACTCGCCGATGCCGCGATCTGTCGCGCCACGCCATCGTCCGGCACAAGGGCAAAGAACAGGCGGTGGATCTCGCCCGCTTCGCTGCCCCCGAGCAAATCAGGCTGGAGACCGGTAGGGCGGGAGCTTGAACGGCTCATGCGGAACAGGCCAGTGGACTTCCACGCACCTTACCTCAACGGCTGCCCATAGCGGCCCTTGCGCGGCAGGCCGGGGCCGGGAGTAAGCTGGCGTCGCCGGTGCATCCCCAGGCCCGGCATCCCACATCGATGCAACATCATGCCGTCAGGAGGAAGAACATGGCTTTCTCTGCTCGCGCTTCCGATGCTCCGCTCGCCCAGATCAACGTCACGCCCCTGGTGGATGTCCTGCTGGTACTGCTGGTGATCACCATGATCACTTCGCCCGTGCTCACCCACAAACTGAAACTCGACCTGCCGCAACCGGGCAACGTCGACTACGCGACACCACCCGAAACAGTGCAGCTCTCCATTCATGCCGACGGCTCCATGTACTGGAACGACGTGCCCGTCGATCCGTCCACGTTGACGGCACAACTGGCGCTGGCAGCACACGAGGCGCGACAGCCCTCCCTGCTGATCGATCCGGCGGATGGCGTGTCTTACCAGACCGTCGCCGGTGTCCTGTCCGATGCCAAGCGGCAGGGCCTGCAAAAGATCGACTTCATGGCGCCGCGCTGACATGGCCACACCCGCGAAGGCGCGCGCCTTCGCGGGTCCTTGATCAAAGAACGCCTCGTCACGCGCCCGCGACATAGGCAAACCGTTCCGAAATCCGCATGAATATGCGATGCGGCATTGGGCTGGCATGCAGACGGCCAGACCTACGCTTTCCTCCGTGCAAACCACCGCTACGCCGGAGGGAAAGTCATGACACATCACCCACCCAGCACGCTGCGTGACAAGCTCGTCGCCACTGCCATCGCCGTGGCCTGCGTGGCACTGCCGTTGCCGGCACTGGCCCAGTACCAACACGACGACCGCCACGACGAGCATGGCCATGATCGTTACGATCACCACGAGCGTCGCGACGATCACTACGACAATCGCTACGACAATCGCTACAACTACCGTTACGACGATCGCCGCGACCATCATGACGATACCGGCGCCATCGTCGCCGGTGCGTTGCTCGGCGTCGCCGCCGGCGTCGTCATTTCCAACGCGAATACGCCACAGCCGCCGCCATCGGTGGTTTAGAGCTCGCCACCTCCCCCGCCACCGCCGGGCGTCGTCTATTACGACAACGGCTACTAGGCCATCTCGGGATTTTTCCGCATAGGGAGTAACGACCATGAAAACCACGCTTCGCCACCTGACCGCGCCCGCCTTGCTCTCCCTCGCGCTAGTCGCCGCGCCGGCTCTCGCGCAACAGGACGCATCCGCCGCACAGAAGCCGACGGCACCCACAATGTCGCCGATGCAAGACCATGCACAGAAGCATGCCGACGCCGTCGAGCGCCGCATCGCCGACATGCATGCCCAGCTCAAGATCACCGACCCGCAGGCCAAGCCGTGGGAAGCCTTTGCGCAGACCATGCGTGACAACGCACGCAAGGCGGACGAGGCGTTCCGCGAGCGCGCGCAGAAGCTGCCGACCATGACCGCGCCGGACGCCATGAAGTCCTATGCCGACCTCACGCAGACGCATGCGGACAACATGAAGAAGCTCAGTTCGGCCTTCGATGACTTGTACGGCGTGCTGACACCGGAACAAAAGCAGATCGCCGATGCGATGTACCGTAACCCGCATGGGCCGGCAGGCGGTGGCCCGCACAAGGGCGGCAAGGCCGGCAAGGGAAGCAAGAGCGCGCCGGCCAGCGCGTCGTCAGCACACGGCTGATTCAAGAAACACTTGCGAAGACGCGGCACGAAGGTTTCGTGCCGCGTCGCTCAAGGGGACACAGGGGTGATGGTCGATGCGGTATCCAGCGCCACGCGATGCATCGTGTGCAGCGGCCCCAGCTGGTCGCACGCCGCATAGGTCACGTACTCCAGCTCCCCGACCACCATCATCGGTGGCGGCGGCGCGAGGGCCGCCAGGCGTTGGCGAATGATGTCCCCGGACACACATCGGCGATACAGGCCAAGGGTAATGTGAGGCACATAGGCCGAAGGCCGGATCTCACGACCCGCCGCTTCCAGCAGAAGCCGCCACTGCGCCAACCGCCCCAAGGGATCGCCTACCGGAATGAAGGCCGCGCTCGCGAAACTGTCTGGCGGCGCCAACGGCAAGACGCTCGCCATGCCCGCGCCAGCGTGCAGCGACGCGAGCTGCTGTTCTAATCGTGCGGGAGGAAAATCGTCGTCCCGATCGCCGTCGCCATGGAAGCCACAGACGAACAAGGTGAGATGCGGCTGTCGGCGCGGACTGGGATGGATCAGGTCGGCGAGCTGTGCGCGTGAGGCCTCGATGTAGTCAAGCAGCGCCGCATCCCACACCGGCACTACCCAGACACCGTAACGCTCGCGCCCCCGATGCCACTCGGGATAGTCGCGCAAGTCGGCCACCATGGTTTCAGCGGGGCCTGCCACGGGATCGGAAAAGAGCATGGCGCGATGGTAGCGGTTCCCGTGAGGCCATGACGCCCCTGCAAGACGTCATGTCGCCAGCCGCACGCAGGGCCGCTAAAGTGACCGCGGCCGGACGCCAAGGAGAATGCCATGCCCCGCTCGCGTCATCCTGTTCTCTCCGCCATCCTCTGGGGTGGATTCGTCGCCGGCACGCTGGACATCGGCGCCGCCTCGCTCATCAGCGGTTACAACCCGATCGTCATCCTCAAGTACATCGCCTGCGGTTTGCTTGGCAAAGGCGCGTTGGCGGGCGGCCTGCCGGAAGCCGCGCTCGGCATGCTGCTGCAGTGGGCCATGTGGCTGGTGATCGCGGCGATCTTCGTGCTCCTCGTCGGCCGGCGCGTCGCCGCGACGCGGCAATGGCCCGTATGGGGCGTGGCCTACGGCGTGGTGGTCTTCTTCGTGATGAACTACGCGGTGGTGCCGCTTTCGGCGCTACACAAGGTGCCGCACTTCAGCGTTTTCAGCTTCATCGCCAATCTTGCGGCGATGCTGTTGTTCGGCTGGATCATCGCGTTGTTCACCCGCAACAAGCTCGCGGCCTGACGCATGACTCATCGGTGGTAGCGCACTCTGTGCGCGACTGCAGCGCCATAATGATGCGAAGTCGACGACACATCAGCGTGCGGTTTGCCGCCAGTCAGCGGTCGCACACAGGGTATGCTCCCACCGTCGTCGCCGCAGATGAGGCACACTGCCGACGACTGGATGCCTCGCCTTCACCATGCCCGACACAATCAACCTCGCCACGCCACCGGGCACCTGGTGCCTCTACTTGATCGAATGCCGCGACGGCTCGTATTACGCGGGCATCACCAACGATCTTGCCGCGCGCTATCAGGCACACGTCGACGGCAAGGGCGCGCGCTACACGCGTTCGCACCCGCCCCTGCGCCTGATCGGCTCACGCCTTTTCGAGAACCGCTCGGCGGCCTCACGGGCCGAATGGGAAATCAAGCGGCTTCCGAAGCATCGCAAGATCGGCTACCTCACGGCGCCTGAAACCGGTGAAGCCGCCACGCCAGTGTGACGGCCTCACCCGTTCATTCCGTCAGGACGACTTCTTCAGCATCGCCGTGATCTTGTCCAACTGCTCACGATAGCCATCCAGCGTCTTGGCCGTGACTTGCGCAAACTGATTTGCCTCATCCCAGCGACGAGCCTCGATGGCCTCGCGCACGCCCGGCACGGTCTTCACGCCATAGCCGGTGAGCATGCCCGGCGCGTAGATCATGTGCTGGAACCACGGACGACCCGGCAGACCCGATGCGTCGGTGAGCGACTGCTCCATCCGGCCCATCAGTTCGTTGACCTGCTGCTGTTCCCCAGCCGACAGGTTGAAACCGGCGGCCGCGCGCTTTCCGTACGCGTCTTCGAAGGCCTGCGTGCTCTTCTTCAGCTTCTTCGCCGCATCGTCGAGCGGTGCGAGCTTGAGGTCAGGCACGTCCGAATCGCGTTCGGGTGGCAGCGTCGGGCGCGTCGGGTCGGACACCAGTGCGAAGGCATGCTTGTCGAGCAACTCATGCTGCTGCTCGGTGTTCTTGCGCGTGTCCTCCACCAGCTTGTGAAGTTCATCAACGTAGCGATCCAGGGTGTCGCTGAAATCGCCGAAGCGCATGGGCAACACGCTCGCGTCGGCGGTGCGCAGCACGATGTGGCCGGCCACCTTGGACAAGGCCACGCCGTACTGGAAGTCCGGATCGCCGAAGCGCACGTAGTGGTCGAACGAATCGTACGCGGAGTGGTACACGCCGCCGCTCTCGTCCTCGCCATTGAAGCCAAGATCCAGCGAGGCGATGCCTACGTGCTGGAGGAAGGCGCTGTAATCGGAACCCGAACCCAGCGCCGTGATCGGCACGTCGCCACCCGACGCGGCGAGCTTGGCGAACGCCTTGGCCTCCGCCTTGGCATCCTTGGATGCGCCCTGCACCATCACGTGCGCGCGCATGCGTTCGAGCACGCTGCCCTTGGTTTCCGGATCCGTCACGCCGGCCGCCACCTGGTTCACCAGATGCTGGTACGAATGACTGCCGCCGGCCTCAAGGAACCCACGTCCATTGGTGTCGGAGTTGAGATAGAGCACCGCCTTCCGCTTCAGCTCATCCGCATGGGTTTCCGCCCACTCGGTGGAGCCAAGCAGGCCGGCTTCTTCACCGTCCCAGCTCGCATAAACCAGCGTGCGCTGCGGCTTCCAGCCTTGCTTGTAGAGCGTGCCGATGGCTTTCGCCTCGGCCAGCAGCGCGACATTGCCGGAGAGCGGATCCCATGCACCGTACACCCAGCCATCGTGGTGGTTGCCGCGCACGACCCAGCGATCCGGCTCGGTCGAGCCCTTGATGGTGGCGATGACATCGTAGACCGGCTTCTGCCCCCAGTCGGACAGCACCGTCAGGTGCACCGGCGCCGTACTCGGGCCCATGTGATACGTGATCGGCAGCGAGCCACGCCAGTTGCCCGGCGCCACCGGGCCGGTGAGCGACTTGAGCAGCGGCGTGGCATCGCCGTAGGAAATCGGCAGCACCGGGATCTTGAGGATGGTCTTGGCATCTTTCAGCGCCAGTCGCTTCGCGTCCGGCGTAGAGCCGACACCGGGCGTCAACGGGTCGCCGGGATACTGCTGCATGTCGGCCACGGAGCCGCGCTGCACGCCGTCCTCCGGACGCCAGCCGCCTTGCGGATAGGTATCGCCTTCCGCATAACCGTCGTCGCGCGGATCGGAATAGATCAGGCAGCCCACCGCACCATGTTCTTGCGCCAGCTTGGGCTTGAGGCCGCGCCAGCCGCCACCGTAACGCGTGATGACGATCTTGCCGCGCACGTCGATGCCGCGCCGCGCGAGATCCTTGTAGTCATCAGGCATGCCGTAGTTCACGTAGACCAGCGGCGCGCTGACGTCACCGTCACCGCCATAGACGTTGTACGGCGGCAGCACGCCGTCCTTGATGCTGGAGGTAGCATCACCCTGCACGGCAGGCTCATGCAGCTTGGCGGTGTACGGATGCGGGCCCTTCAGTTCCAGCGCCACTTTCTTCGGCGTGGGATAGAGCACGCTGAAGGTTTCGATGTGCGCATCCCAACCCCACTCCTTGAATTTGGCCAGCATGAATTCCGCATTGGCCTTGTCGTGCGGCGAACCCACCTGATTGGGCGCGGACGACATCTGCTTGAGCCATTCGCGCTGGTCGGCGGGGTCAAGCAGTGCGTCGAAGCGCTGCTCCAGGCTTTGCTGTGCAGCAGCGCCGTCGGCGCTGAAGCCGAGCATGCCCTGGTCGCGGTGGTCGTCGGCGGCCAGTGCGCTACCGAACGAAGCCAACAGGCAAGCCGCCAGCAGCGGCCGTATCGTCAAACGGGTCATGCGTTGTCTCTCCCCAGCGGTGGTGCACGAATGGTTGCCAGCGCGTTCTCCCTTCGCACTGGCGTTCAATGCTGTCGATCCCGAAAGCCTGTCCTTCTCGTCATCCCTGCCTTCGCAGGAATGACGGTGTTTTTCAACGGTCGACTGTCGTGACAGTTATAGCGCCTGTGTTGCCGCATCCGCGTAGGACAAAGGTCATGCTTCGGGCGGATATCCGTCGCTAAAAGCTTTCAGCCGAAAGCATCACGACGATGACTGCGTGCGCGACGCCTTCCACGCGGCAAGGCGTTCGTCGATGTAACGATCCACCTCTGCCTCGGTCTTGAGCGCAGGCATGACGTGCTGCGTCGCGCCGGTTGCGTCGGGTACGGGCAGACGCGACACCAGCTCGGCATAGACCAGTTGCAGATGCGAGGGCTCGCCCGCCGCCGGGTTTTTGCCCTTGGAGGTCGGCGGCGTCACGCCAGCGAGCGGATCGTCGGTGCGCGGCGTGGCCAGGCTCAACACGCCACCCACATCGAGCGCCGCGGCATCGCGCGCCGTGAGCGATGGCACGCCCCAGCGAACCTCAACCGTACGCAGGATCGAGGTGTGATCGAGCGGCATCCCGCCGGCCGGCACCCGAAACACGGTACCTGCGGGAATCAGCGGCGAAATCAGCAGCGTCGGCACGCGCGGTCCGAAGCGCTTGAAGTCGAAACCGTACTCGCCTGCCGTCGCGTCGGGCGGCACGGCGTTGGTCGGCGGCGGCACGTGGTCGTAACAGCCACCGTGCTCGTCATACGTCACGATCAACAGCGTCTGGTTCCATAGCGGGCTGTTGCGCAACGCGGTGTAGACATCGTGGATGAGCTGTTCACCCAGCGACACGTCGTAGTTGGGATGCTGGCTGTTGCCGCTGGAACCCCAGCTCGGCTCGAGGAAGCAGTAGTTCGCCAGGGTGCCGTTAGCGGCAGCCGTCTGGAAGTCCGCGAACTTGCCGAAGTTGGTGTCCGGCGCATTGACAAGATCGGTGTACGACATCCGCGTAAGCGGCGCGGCGTTGTAACCGTAGATGGCCCATGACACGCCCTTCTGCGTCAGCCCGGCATAGATGGTCGGCGCGGTGAACGACTTGGTCGCATCATCCATGTGCCCTTGCGACGTGGCCGCGTGGGTAAATGCGCGATTGGGCAGCGTTTCGGTAGGCGCCGAACCGAACCAGTGATCGCACACAGCAAAGCCGCGCGCCAGCGCCGACAGCACCGGCAAGGTCTGCGGCGTGTGCATGCCCATGATGTCCGAGGCCACGGTGCCGGCAAGGATCGAGCGCTTCTGCTGCGCATCCCACACCAGGGTCGAGGCGTAGTTGCTGACGAAGCCCGAGTTCGTCGCCACCGGCGGCACGGGTGCCTTGCTGTTGCCGAACAACTGCGCGTTGGTGGCGCTATAGCCTTCGCCGGGGTCCGCGCCAGGCATGAAGTACGTGCTGGTGGTGCCAGGCGCGATGGGGAACACGGTGACGGCGGCACCGCCGTTGGCGCCAGGGTTGCTCTCTTTGCCGGTCAATCCTTCGTAGGGCTGCCCGGCCGGCGAAACGTTTCCTGTATCCGCGTAGAGGTTGCCCAGCATGTGGTCGAAAGACCGGTTCTCCAGCATCAGCACCACGATGTGGTTGATCGCAGACAACCCGTTTGCCTTGGGGGTAGACATGTCGCCGCCTTGTGGTCGCGAGGGGAAGGGCTATTTGGCCGCCCGGCGTGTCTGCATTCGATCATCGGCACGTGTCGCGCACGTGACCTGTCGCACATCGCGGCGTTCAGGTTGGAAAGGCGCTGAAGTTTCGCCCCGCCCCGCCGATAAACACTTCGCAGCCTCGGAAACGAGGCGCGAATCTCCCTACATGGTGGGACACGTATGCTGCACACGGCGCCGAACATCGCCTATCTCAAAGCCGCATGGGCCGCGTTTGCGGGCATCAGCGGAGCCAACGCCAGGCAGAGCTACGAAGCTGCCGGGCTGAGCTTCACGCGCATCAACCACTCCACGCTGGTGCGCAAGAATCACGTTCAGGTGTCCACCATGCCCGTGCACTACACGCGGCACGAGCTGCGCGTGGGCTTCCTCGGCCGCATCGAGAACGAAGTGCGCAAAGCGGTAGCGGAGATGGAAGCGGTGTTCTGGCGCGACCTGAGCCTGCCGGAAGGCCATCAGGTCGTGATCGAGCTGGAGGAATGCCTGCGCATGCTGCGGCGTCGTGGCAACCGCTCGCTATCCATCCTGATCCAGCCCATCGACGCCGCCACGGCCGATCCCCGCGTCAACGTGGAAATGCATGTCTTCCTCGACTCGCCGCGTGCCTGCCTGTTCGCCCACATGGCGGACGCGGCCCTCCCCGGCTCGGTGGACCTGCTGGAAGAAGCGCCCAAGCGCGCCCGCCGGCCCCGCGCCGCCAGCTATGCCGAGCTGGCCAGCCAGATGAGTGCCACGCTGAACGACGCTTTCGCGATTTTCCCGCAGGCCCAGATGGCCGCCTGAGAGCTCTGGCACCGCCTTATTCCACCGGAATGTAGATGTCGGTTTCCGACGCCGGGTCGAACGGCCCGGTGAAGCGCCCGTCATAGCGCTCGAACTCTGCCCCGGCCTGGGCGCGCAGGCCCAGCTTGGGCAACAGGCGCGTGTGGATGGTCTGAAAGGTTTCGCCGATGCCCGCCACCACGCCCCGGTGAGTAAATACGCCGTACTTCTGCGCCGGCACCGCAAGCTTCACCATGCCCGCGGGCACGGGGGCATCGTCCGCCACGGGCACGCCAGCCACGTAACGCAGCATACCGTCCGGCATGGCCGTGCACACGCCATAAGTGATGCCGGGCTCCACGCTCGGCCCCACTTCGTGTTCGCGCGGCAGGAAACGCTCCCATAACGCACCGATGCCGGTCGGGCTGCGGGAGATGTACTCCAGCCCCACAACCGTGAAAGCGGGCAAAGACACGATCTGGTGATCCATGGCGGCGTCCCGGCGACAGCGTTGAACGAACCCCAGGCCTAAGCCACCGGCGGGACAGGACAACAGGGTGAAAGTGGCCACTTGCGCCTTCGGCCGCGTCCTGTCTTGCCGGCCGTCTCGCCCATCGGGGCGATGTCGAAACCCGCGACTGCCGTTCGTCGTGAAGATAGACGCGGCTTTCGCCTTCCGGGGGCGAAGCTGCGTCGAACCCTTTCTTCCGTCGACCACGAGGTTTGCCATGTCCCAACCCCCTACCCTTGTCCCCGTCGCCGAACTGGTCAAGCGCAACGGCGTCACCTTCGCCGGTGAAAGCGCCGAATACCGCCACGCCCGCAACGCGCTGCTCGCCGAGGAACTGGAGCTGCGACGCCAGATCGAACGCGTGGCCGAGCAACGCCGCGCGCTACCGCCCGGCCCGGAGGTGAAGGGCGACTACCGCTTCATGGGCGAACACGGCGCCGTCGATTTCGCCGGACTGTTCGGCGACAAGCAGACCCTGGTGACCTATAGCTACATGTTCGGCCCGCAGCGCGAACGCCCCTGCCCCATGTGCACGTCCCTGCTGGGCGCGTGGAACGGTGAGGCGCGCGACATCCAGCAGCGCGTCGCCTTCGCCGTGATCGCCCGATCCCCCATCGAACGCCTGCTGGCGTTCAAGCAGGAGCGCGGCTGGCGGGACCTGCCGCTCTATTCGGACGTCAACGGCCACTTCAGCCGCGACTACCACGCCATCGACGACGACGGCAGCGACGTTCCCGCGTTCAACGTGTTCACGAAACGGGATGGCCACGTCCGCCTGTTCTGGGCGGGCGAAATGGGTATGGCCACGGCCGATCCCGGACAGGATCCACGCGGCGCGCCGGATCTCATGCCCATCTGGACCATCCTCGACTGCGTGCCCGAAGGCCGTGGCACCAGCTGGTATCCGAAGCTGGACTATGGCACCTGAGCGTCAGCGAGACGGGCCGCCGCAAGACGGCCCGTCTCAGGATCAATCCATCGACTTCAGGCAATTGACCATCCAGGCCTTGCCGAACCGATCGGTAAGCATGCCGAAGCGATGCGCCCAGAATGTTTCGGCGATCGGCATGGTCACTTCGCCGCCCTCGGACAAGGCCTTGAACACGCGATCGGCTTCGGCGGGGTTGTCCAGGTCGATGTTCACGCAACCCTTGGAAATCACCGTATTCGGTGGCGCATCAGCGCCCATCAAAATGCTGGTGGGCGTTTCCAGTTGCGAATGCATCACGCGGCCATGGGTTTCCGGCGGCATGTCGCTGGCCATGGGCGATTCGCCAAAGGTCATGCGCATGGTGATCTTGCCGTTGAACGCCTTGGCGTAGAAATCGAACGCCTCGCGCGCCTGGCCGTCAAAATCGAGGTAAGGAATGAACTTCATCCGGACTACTCCTGTTTCGTGGGGACCGTGAGCCTTCCGACATGCTGCTGCGTCAAGGTGACTGCAGCCATCGAGACCACCCTGGAGCCGCGCCTGGGGTCATCGTCATGCGCGGGGTTCATCAGGATGACGAACGAGCGTCTCAGGAATCGACACGGCGCGCGAGAGACGATTCGTCAGGCGCCCGCCACGCCGTGGATACCGGCATCCGCGATGACGCGATTGCGGCCGGTGCGCTTGGCGCGATACAGCGCGGCATCCGCTTCCTTGCGCAGTAGCTGCAGCTCGTAGCCGGCGCTGTCGGTGGAGGCCAGACCGATGCTGGCGGAGAACGTGACCAACCGGCCATCACCCTCCACCGGCGTGGATTCGATGGCCATGCGGATGCGATCCGCGACGGCCACACCCTGCTCACGCCGGCAGTCCGGCAGCAGAATGCCGAACTCCTCACCGCCCAGGCGACCGAACAGATCGGTCGGCCGAAGCTGGCGTTGGCACAGCAGCACCGTGTGCTTGAGCACCAGATCGCCCACGGCATGCCCGTGGGTGTCGTTGATCTGCTTGAAGTGATCCAGGTCGATGGAGATCAGGCAGGCCACGCCGGATTTCCTCTCCATGAGGCGCAGCATGCGCTCGGCTTCACTCACGAAGTGCTGGTGATTGCAAATGCCAGTAAGGCTGTCGTGATAGGACAGTGTCTTGAAACGCAGCTGCGAACGCTTGAGGCGAAACAGCCAGACGACGATGGACAGGATCAGCGCGATCAGCATGGCGATATACAGGCGACTGGTTTCCATCGCCTTGGTGTCCAGCGCCTGCTGCAGGCGCAAGATGTTGTTCTGCTTGCTCAGCCCCTCGGCTTCCAGCCGCTGCGCCAGCAGATGCTGCTGCACGGTGGCATACGCCAGCGAGCGCGCGCTGACATCGTCGAGGTAGCCCTTTTCCTGCGCCACGAAACGCTCGTAATAAGCCAGCGATGCCCCGGCGTTGCCACGGCGTTTCTCCACGCTGTAGAGCACCTGGTAAGCCACCCGCATCCACTCGCTGACTTCGTCCTGGCCGCTCATGGCCAGCACGGCGAGTGCCGCCTTGCGGGCATCGCCGTCCTTGCCCAGCTTTTCGTAGGTCTGGGCAAGCTGGATCTGCAGTCCGCGCATGTGGGAGTAGTAGCCATTGGCCTTGATGCTGGGCGCCAGGCGGTTCAGCAGGGCCAATGCTTTTTCGGGCTGCTCTTCGCTGAGGTAGAGATTGCTCTTGATCAGCAACATGGTGTTGGCGAACACCGGTTGCCCGGCGTCCCGGCAGGCATCCACGGCCTCCTGCAGTTTCAAACTGGACGAGGTAAGCCGGTCGCTCTTGTCGAGTGCACTCACTTCCATCGACAACGGATTGCACAGGCTCTCGCCGTCCGGCAGCGAGTCCTCCATCATGTGGGCGTACTTGATCGCCAGGTCGGGCTGCTCTGCGAACACCATGAGCTGGGAAAGATTGGACAGCGCGGTGAATCGCGCGAGTGGGTCTTTGATCTGCGGCAGGTCGGAAGCCAGCTGATTGGCCAGCGTGAAAGCCTCCTCGTAGTGGCTGCTCAGCCCAAGGTTGTGCATGAGCAAGGCCATGGACTTGGCCTTCAGCGTGGCGTCGCCGGAGCGGTCGATGATCTCCTGCAACTGCTGGTCGGCCCGGGGCACATCGCCTTCAAAGGAGGTCTGCCAGGCATCGAGATAGCGCAGATGCCACTGCTGGACAGGCGTGAGTCGGGACGATTCCCCATGGATCTGCGACAAACGCAGGACGAACTGCGGGTGATCGGTAGTGCGCATCCGCTCGGTTTGCTCAAGGAACAGGCCGAGGTCGGGTATCCCCCCGGTAGCGGCAAGGGCCAGGCCCGACACTGCACACAAAACCAGGCCCGCGAGTGCGAGCCCCTGCCAAGCCTTGGACCAACCGACCGGCATGTCCGCGCCTAGTCGTCCGGCTGGGCCACGTTGCGCGCGCCCCGAGCCAGGTCCGGCGACGGTGCCATGCGTTGACCCGCGATCCCGAGCCGATCCATCCAATTCGTCACGAACGCCCCCTTCGCTTTGCCGTGATGCTCTTGCAGGCGCCGTGACGCCTTGCGTGCCACGGTCATCCACGTCCAGCCTGATGCCATCCGATGACAAATCATCGTCATCCACCCGGCGGGCCGTGCACCGGCGGCCCTTACCCGCCCGTGCGCGAACACTCTACCGCTTTTACGCGGCTATTCTCCCTTCTTCGGCTTCCGTACCGCGAACTTGACCGGCCAGGGCAACAGCGGCGGCCACCGGGGCGATGAAGGCACGGTCCGAGCAGGTACTACCGTCGCTCGCCAGGCTGGGTCAGGCTCGCGCCATGCCGTGGATGCCGGTATCCGCGATGACGCGGTTGCGACCGGTGCGCTTGGCGCGATAGAGCGCGGCATCCGCTTCCTTGCGCAGTAGCTGCAGCTCGTAGCCGGAGCTGTCGGTGGAGGCCAGACCGATGCTGGCAGAGAACGTCACGAGCCGGCCATCGCCTTCCACTGGCGTGGACTCGATGGCCATGCGGATGCGGTCCGCGATGGCCACGCCCTGCTCGCGCGTGCAGTCCGGCAACAGGATGCCGAACTCTTCACCACCCAACCGGCCGAACAGGTCGGTCGGGCGAAGCTGGCGACGGCATAAAAATACGGTGTGCTTGAGCACCAGATCGCCCATGGCATGCCCGTGGGTGTCGTTGATCAGCTTGAAGTGATCCAGGTCGATGGAAATCAGGCAAGCCGCACCGGACTTTCTCTCCGTGAGGCGCAGCACACGCTCGGCCTCGCTCACGAAGTGCTGGTGGTTGTAAATGCCCGTGAGGCTGTCGTGGTACGACAGATTCTTGAAGCGCAACTGCGAGCGCTTGATGCGGAACAGCCAGAACACGATCGAGATGATGGCCAGCACCAGCATCGCGATATAGAGCCGGCTGTTTTCCACTGCCTTCGTGTCCAGCGCCTGTTGCAGCCGCAGGATGTTGTTCTGCTTGCTTAGCCCCTCGGCCTCCAGCCGCTGCGCCAGCAGATGTTGCTGCACGGTGGCATAGGCCAGCGAGCGCGCGCTGACGTCGTCGAGGTAGCCGCGTTCCTGTGCCACGAAGTGCTCGTAATAACCCAACGATGCCGCCGCGTTGCCCCGCTTCTTTTCCACCTTGTAGAGCACTTCGTAGGCGTTCCTTACCCACTCGCTGAATTCGTCCTGGCCACTCATGGCCAGCAAGGCAGACGCCGCCTTGTGGGCGTTATTGTCCTCGCCCAGCATCTCGTAGGCCGCGGCGAGCTGCATCTGCGCGCTGCGCATGTGGGGGTAGTAACGGTTGGCGGTGATGCCGGGCAGGATGCGGCGGACCAGCTCCACCGTTCGGGCCGGCTGCTGCTCGTTGAGGTAGAGGTCGCCCTTGATCAGCATCACCGTCTCGGCAAACACCGGCTGCCCAGCCGCGTTGCAGGTCTCGATCGCCTGCTGCAGCTTCTGGCTGGACGAAGTTAGCCGGCCACTGTTATCGAGTGCAGCGACTTCGATCGACAACGGATTGCACAGGGTTTCGCCCGGTGGCAGCGCGTCCTCCATCATGCGGGCGTACTTGATCGCCAGCTCGCCCTGGCCTGAGTACATCATCAGTTGCGACAGGTTGGACAGCACGATGAAGCGCGTCAGCTTGTCGGTGACCTTGGGCAGGTCGGATGCGAGCTGGTTGGCCAGACCGAAGGCATCCTCATAGCGGTTGCTCAAGCCGTAGTTGTGCATGAGCAAGGCGGCAGCCTTGGCTTTCAGCGAGACGTCGCCGGAGTGGTCCATGATGTCCAGCAGCATGGTGTTGGCCCTGCCGCTGTCGCCTTCGAACGCCGACTGCCAGGCGTCGAGGTAGCGCAGGTACCACTGCTGGGCCAATGTCAGCCGAGGGGATTCATGGTGGATCTGCGCCAGCATGCGCAAGAAGCGCGGGTGATCGGTGGTGCGCACGCTCTCGGTCTGCTGCAAGAACGCCGCCGGGTCGGGTTCGACCTCGGCGGCGTGCACTGTTCCCAGCAGCACGCAGAGCACCACGCCCGCAGAAGCGAGCCATGGCCAATGCCTGAGCGACTGCCGGGCCATGACTGTCGCCTAGTCGGCAGCTGGCGTATCGGGATCGACCGGAGCGATCGGATCATCGCCCTCCTTGCGCTTGGGTGCCTCTTCTTCCTCGAAGCCCGTCTGGGAGGTCTGGCTGCTGTGCATGACCGGCGTTCCGAACTCCTGCGCCAGCCACGCGCTGTCACCAGAGGCCACGGCGGCCCTCAGTGCTTCAGACGCATCCGCAGCCGCGAGCACATCGGCCAAAGCTTCGGTCGACGCGTACCGCAAAGTCGCGTCCTGCCCGATAGCTTCGAGCAAATCCATCGCATCTGTCATAAATTGTCCCCCTAGTTCCACTGTGATGATCCTGCATCCACGGCGTCAAGCACGCGATGTGCCGGATAGGCACATCTTGATGAAACGCGATGACATTCGTCATCGGTATTCACTCGTTGCGCCCTGCGCCCCGGTCCTCTCCCCGTGGCGCGCGGCGATCTTACAGCGTCAGGCCGGCACGCTGGCCTGTTCCAGTGCATCCAATTCGGCCAACCGCCTATGCACGGCAAGGTTCGGCTTCAGGGTGCTCGCCGGAGGCAACACCACGGTCTCTTCGGCGGGCAAATCGATATGCGGCAGGTCGCGCAGTGCTATGCGCCGGATGCGCGGCTGCTGGATGGGTAACGTCGCCGCGCGATAGACGATCACTTCATGGTCCAGTGGATAGTCCTGGCTCAGCAGGTCCACCAGTACCTGGCGATAGGCCGGCCCGGTGCGCAGGCGCGCCAGCGAGCGGTCGCCCACGTGCCCGACCTGCCACAGCACCAGGTAGCCGGTGGGGTCGATGCGGCGCTCGAACAACAGCAATTGGCTGGCCTCGAAATGCTGACAACCGAAGCGGCCGGGGTCGATGCCCAGGTCCGCGTAGAGGCAATCCTCGGCCGATATGCCGGGCTCCATGTGGGCCGGATAGCCCTCGGCCCGCGCGGCCTCGATGGCCTTGTGCGGCGACCAGGCAAAGATGCCGGGGTGGCCGTAGAACACGCCGCAAACGCGCTTGCCGGCGCGCACCTCGGTCATCATCAACTCGACCCATTCGCGGTAGGTGGTCCCCCGCGACTTGCCTTCCCGGTAATAGGACTGGAGGCTGCGCACATCCGCATGCATGCGTTGCAGCCACACCTCCACCACACCGTCGGACAAGCCGGCGAAAACCACATCTGCCTGCGTGATGTGACTGCGCGCCAGCGGGGTCAGGTGAGAGCCGAGGGTCATGCCCAGGCCGACGCAGGCCAGGCTGCCGCGGCGAGTAACTGTCGATGGCGTGTTCACGAAATGTTCCATCCCGCGATAGTAGGGCAATTTTTCGCTACGGGCAGCGCCAATGCGGCCTATGGCGAAGAGCCACCCTGTTTCGGTGTAGGTCGTAGGTAGGACTACGCGAACGGCATGCCGCGAAGGCCACGAATGGCCGCGTTTACCCCCATCCCTACCCCGGTCGGCGCATGAAGGCATCCCAACGATCCGGCACAGAGATGGCCGGCACCTCAACCATTGGCCGCGCCGATGGCACCAACCACGTTGAATGCCATCGCGCAGTGCACTTCAAGTGACAGCCCCGCCCCTATGCCATCCGCGATAAGGACATGACAGTTATCGGCATACCCAGCCCCCGTTCTGCTTGCAGCCCGGCGGCGGATGCGCGCATGGTTGCCACCCATACCACCCCGGCCGCCCCCGAAACCGGCGGCCGCCCCAACTTCTCCCTGTGTATCACGAGGTTTACGGCAATGACGAAGCGCCTTTTGTGTTCCCTGGCAACCGCTGCCCTCGCTACTGGCATGATCCTGGCTTCGCCCGCCTTCGCGGCGATAGCCCAGGGCACCTCCGCCCCCGCCTTTACCGCCCAGGCCAGCCATGACGGCAAAGCCTCCACGATCTCGTTGGAGGACGCCCTCAAGAAGGGGCCGGTGATCGTCTACTTCTTCCCCTCGGCCTATACCGGCGGCTGCGATATCGAGGCGCATGCCTTTGCCACCGAATCCGCCAAGTTCGCCTCGGCCGGTGCCACCATCATCGGTGTCTCCGCCGACAGCATCGACCGCCTCAACAAGTTCTCCGCCGACCCGAGCTATTGCGCCGGCAAGTTTCCCGTGGTGTCCGACCCCGACGGCAAGATCGCCAAGCAGTTCGACGTGAAGATGTCCGCTGCCGAACCCGGTGCGAAGGACGTACGCGGCGAAGCCATCGAACACGGCTTCATCTCCCGTGTGACCTTCGTGATCGGCAAGGACGGCAAGGTGGCCGCGGTGTTCTCCTCGGAGGCCGACCATCTGCACCCGCAGGAACACGTGAGCAAGTCGCTCGCCGTCGTGCAGCAATTGCAGTCTGGCAAGGCGCCCTGAAAATCTACGACGCGCGAACGTCGGTCTTCGCCGCAAGGGTGGATGTTCGCCGTCGCAGACAACGGTTCGACCCGTAAGCTCGACCGCCACAGTCAGGGCACAGAGTTCCCGCGTTCGGGCACTCTGTGTCCTGGCCGCTCGGTTTACAGAACCATTGATCGCTTTTCCGCCCGACGCCTTCCGCGAGAGACGCCCCCTCGCGTTGAGGGGGATGCCGCCATCGGTACTGACATAAGACGCCTCCCGCGCAGATCATGCATCGGGCCGTCTGGTCATGTTCCGAAAGAAGCCGTGGACTACTTTCCGTGCAGTAGAAATACGGTGTCGCAGCGCATGGGCCATCGGCACACTGACTCAGGAATTTCAGTCATCCGAAACGGAGGTGCGCCATGCTCAAGAGATCTTTCCTGCCATCCATGCTCGCCAGCCTGCTCGCCACTGCCACACCGGCAGTGGTCATGGCGCAGGGCTCCACCAGTCATTACGAACAACTCGCCAACATCCCGTATGTCGAGGCGCAGATATCCAAGGAAAACACAGAAACCCTGATGGACGAGCTGCAGTTCCAGCGCGCCGTCCAGCTTTACCTGTGGGCGCTGCCGTCCATCAACATGTACGGCATGAAGGAAGGCGCCGAGAAGTATTACGGCAAGGGCTACAACGTCCTGACCATCTTCAAGGAACGCCTCAACGCCAAGACGCTGATCACCACCCCCAACTCGGACGTGATCTACGCGCTCGGCTTCCTTGACCTCAAGGAAGACGGCCCCCTGGTCATCGAGGCCCCGCAGGGCTTGCAAGGCATTCTGGATGACTATCGCCAGCGCCCCATTTGTTCCGAGGGCGAGATCGACGGCAAGGTCTGGTGCGGCGACGTCGGCCTGGTCGGCCCCGACAAGGGCAAGGGCGCCAAGTACCTGATCCTGCCGCCCGACTACAAGGGCGACATTCCGCAGGGCTACCTGGTGTACCGCTCGCGCACCTATGGTGTGTTCGTGTTTTGGCGTGGTTTCTTCAAGGATCCGAAGCAGTTGGAAGCACCCGTGAAGGTCATGGAGCAGACACGCATCTATCCGCTGGGCAAGAAGGATTCGGCCAAGCCGATGCAGTTCCCGGACGGTTCGAAGATCCCGGCCAACTTGCTCTATCCCACGGATGGCTCGGCGTTCGAGTTGTACGACCGCTTCATCCAGCACGAATACGTCGACCCTGCCGACTTCCAGTTCCGCGGCATGGCGGCGGAAATGGGCATCATCAAGGGCAAGCCGTTCCAGCCCGACGAGAAGATGCGCAAGATGCTGGACCTTGCGGCCAAGACCGCCCATCGCATGGGTTATGCGTTGATGACGCACTCCGGGCGGTACTACACGGATCGCCAGTGGGTTCCTGGCTTGCCGGTAACCAACGATGAATTCGGATACGACTCGTACACCGACATCAATCATCAGGCGTCCTATTTCACTTACGCCTATTCCACCAGTCCAGCCATGTTCCTCAACATGGAAGGCATGGGGGCGAAGTACCCGACCACCTTCTTCGACGCCAATGGCGATGCATTGCGTGGCGAGAAGAGCTACAAGCTCAACCTCCCGGCAAACATCCCCGCCAAACTGTTCTGGTCGGTGACGGCGTACAACCCGGAGAACGGCGCAGGCCTGGACAACGGCCAGCCCTTCCCGTCGCTCAACAAGATGGACAAACCCATCGCCAATGCCGATGGTTCGTACGACATCTACTTCGGACCGACGTCGCCGGGCCCTGGCAAGAACTGGATCAGGACGGTTCCGGGCAAGGGGTTCTTCGCCAACGTGCGCCTCTACGCCCCGACGAAGACGTTCTTCGACCAGACGTGGCGCCCCAGCGATCTGGAACCGATCAAGTGACGCCCCTCACGGGATAACGAAGCGCGGGTGATAGCTATCACCCGCGCTTTTGGGTTTCTTATATCGCTGAACCTAAAGAGCCCGCCCTGAATCCAGGGCGGGCTCTTTAGGTTTTACTTTCTATCGATACGCAAGCCGGACCGCGATGGCCCGGCTTGCTGATCACTCGTCAACCTGCCGGCTGCACGGCCGGCGGCGTCCACTGCTGCTTCAGCACCGACTCGTCGGGCCAATAGGTACGGATGTAGAGCGAGAAATCGCCCTGCTTGGGCGAGGGCAACCAGTTGGCGCGCTGGTTCGGATCCGTCGGCTCGTCCGGCTGCACGTAAAGCGTGAGGGAGCCGTCGGCGTTGGTCTTGAGATCCTTGTTCTTCGTGCCCACCGAGTAACGCTTGAGTGGGTTGTCCACAAAGAAGTGCTGAGCGTTGTACATGGTGACGGACCAGAATCCCTTCACCGGCGGCGTTCCCTTGGCAAAGGTGATGGTGTAACGCTTGCCGCCAGTGAGGCGCGCACCACTATCGTCATAGTCCTGATAGAAGTACGAAGCCTCATTGGCCTTGTTCACGAAGATGTTGGAGCGCGCGACAGCCGTCCGCGTGAAATAGTCCGTGCCAAACCGTGCACCATTGGGTGCCACCGTCCAGCCGTGCGGCAAGGAAAGACCGTAGCTGTGGAACTGCAGCAGCGGTGCAATGACTTCCTTCTCAGCCTTGGCCGCCTCGTCGTCGATGGCCTTCTTGATCGCGGGATCGGCCTTTGCGGCGGCCAGCAAGGCGGTCGCCTGTGCATACAACGCCTCTTCGCCGGGCAGCGGCTCGGCATCCTTGAGGACCGCCGGCAACTCGTCAAAGAACTTGTCCGGGAAGACCTTGGGCTGCTCGCTGCCGTCCGGCCTGGGCGGCGGCCCCGGGAACGAAGGGGTCTTGCTCCATTCCATGTGCTTCATCTTGCCGTCGAACTGCGACAGCGGATACACGTTGATCTGGTCGATCAATGGCTGCACGGCAACCCGGTCCGCCGCGGTGTCGTCCATGGCCACGCGCGGGATGATGAAACCCGTATTGCTTTGCGCACGGAATACTTGGGTGATGCCCTTGGGCACCGTGCCCTTCCAGTGGGGGCCGACCAACAGATAGAAGCCAGGCTTGGTGCCGTACATCTTGCCGAGATTGGCGAAGCTGTCCGTACGCAGATCGACCGCCTGGTAGACCCAGAAGCGATTGCCGAAATCCGGTACCTGCACGACGACCGGCTCAAGATCGAGCGCCAACGGGCCACCGCCGTACACCACGTCCTGATTCGGGCAGGCCACGTCACGCTGCGTGGTCGACACGTAGTCGGTCAACATGCTGAGCCGGTTGAGCGGTGCGGCCGGCAGCGCGCCGCCCAGGCGTCCTGGCTCCTTCAGCGGGGTCATCGCCACGCGGCGGTTGTAAATATTGACCATGGGCCATGCCCAGACATAGAGCGTCCGCGCCATGGTCCGGGCGTATTCCTCGGTCATGCGCCCGCCAGCCAGCGGCACCGGCACCTGGTTGGGAGTGACAGCCCCCATGGAGACGATGTTGCTCTTCTGAGGTGCCTTCTCAGCCCATAGCGGCGTACTGAGCGCCAGGCTTACTGCTGCCGCAAGCAGGGTGTGCGAAATTCTTGAAGCCATCGAAACGGCGCGCATGTACAAACTCCTGATGGAAACCACGTGATGATGGTCGCCTAGATGTAAGCACCAGCCGGATAGCGCCGCCTCGGAAAGACTACGCCCCATAACTAAGTACATTTACGCAGCATTTGTCCAAGCCATCCGGCGGCGGCCAACGGACGAAACCGCCTTACAAGCGGTGCTGCCATTGCCGATTGACATGCGATGGACGCAGTCGATGTTCCAACCTGGTGGAAATCCCACGGACGATCGCGGGGCCATCAGGATGTTCCGCTTGCCCCCTCCAATGGCGGGAGCGCTGGTCGCCCCGTTCGGTCATAAAACCGTCGCTTGCAGTCCTGCCGGGCACCCGGCAAGCTTGCGCGTTTGACCAACCGGAACTGCCATGTCCTCGCAAGAAACCATCATCCAGATCATGCCCGCCACGGGTTGGGTTGCCGTATTCGACGAGAACGGCGACGAGAGCGCGGAAGCGCTCGTGTGCTTCGCGCTGGTGGAGTCCGTGCAGAACGGCACCACGCGCCGTGACGTGCGCCCGATGCTGGTGAACGGCAAGCAGATCAGCTTTGCCGATGCCGCACCGAACTACCTGCGCGTCGAAGAACTCGAAACCTTCGAAGACGAAGGCGAGGAAGAAGAAGAGGAAGACGGCGAGGAGTAATCCCCGTCCCTTCCTGCGTGATCACGAACGGCCGGCATTTTCGCCGGCCGTTTGTTTTTCACTCGCGGAACGATCCGCGCAGGGCCTCGCGCAGATAGCGGCCAAGCGAAGCCGTCTTGCGCATTGCCGAGCCCAGCAGGCTATCGGAGACATACTCCGCGCGAAGCATCGCCACGAGCTGGTGGTAGAAAATCGCGGCCCCCACCAGCAGTTGCAGTTCGATCAGGGCCAGGGCGACGTCGATACCCACGGTATCGATATACAGCGCTATGTGCATGGTTTCCGGCTGGCTGAGCAGCGCCAGCACGATCGTGGTGGTGGCCACAGCGATCAACCACCTGCGTATGTCCTTGCGCTGCCATTCGGCCGACAGCGCCTCCAGCGTGAACCACTGCGGATCCAACCAGGCCATGCATCCTCCCTGTGAGCTTCGGGTCCCGTTCCCGACCCTGCCCACCATGGTGGCGTGCGGCCGGAAAAAAAGGCCAGCCCCGGCGCTCTGTATCCCAATGTATCCGGCCGCCCGTCTGGTACACGCGCTTGCAAATCCGCCGGACCGCCACACAGTGGCGACACACGAGGGTGTTCTCCTTTCCCCACACCCCATCGGAGAGAGCACCCGCCATGTCGGACCGGATCGATACCAAGCGCCGCAGCTTCCTCGGCATGACCGCCCTCGGCCTCGCCGTCGCACCGTTCGGCTTGTCCTCACTGGCCAGCGCCCAGACCGCTGCACCGGCTGCGGCCGCCGGCAAGCGCGCGGCGGCCGGCGGGCATACCTCGTTCACGTCCATCAAGCACGTGAAGGCCGGTGTGCTGGACGTGGCCTATGCGGAGGATGGCCCGGCCCACGGCCAGCCCGTGCTGCTGCTGCACGGCTGGCCCTACGACATCTACAGCTTCGTGGACGTGGCGCCCATCCTCGCTGCCGCCGGCTACCGGGTGATCATTCCCTGGCTGCGTGGCTACGGCGAAACGCGCTTCCTCTCGACGGATATCAAGCGCAATGGGCAGCAAGCGGCGCTCGCCCAGGACGCCATCGCTCTGCTGGATGCGTTGAAGATCGACAAGACCATCGTCGCCGGCTTCGACTGGGGCGCACGCACCGCCGACATCATGGCCGCGCTGTGGCCGGAGCGATGCAAGGCGCTGGTGTCGGTGAGCGGCTACCTCATCGGCAGCCAGGAAGCGAACCGCGCCCCGCTGCCGCCCAAGGCAGAACTGCAATGGTGGTACCAGTACTACTTCGCCACCGAGCGCGGCGAAGCGGGCTACGCCAAGTACACGCACGACTTCGCACGGCTGATCTGGGAACTCGCTTCGCCGCAGTGGGGCTTCGATGACGCGACCTTCGCGCGCTCCGCTGCTGCACTGGACAACCCCGACCAAGTGGCCGTGGCCATCCACAACTACCGCTGGCGGCTGGGCATGGCCGAAGGTGAAGCACGGTACGACGCACTGGAGAAGAAGCTCGCCACGCTACCCGAGATCAGCATCCCTACCATCACCATGGAAGGCGACGCCAACGGTGCGCCCCATCCACCTGCCAACGCGTACGCCAAGAAATTCACGGGCAAGTACGAGTTCCGCCTGGTCAGCGGCGGCATCGGCCACAACCTTCCGCAGGAGGCGCCGGAAGCGTTCGCTAAAGCGGTGATCGACGTCGACCACTTCTGATCCGGCAGGACCGCGCCGATGAAAATTAAGCGGCCCATGATCGCCGCAAGTGACACGGTGATGGCGGGTACGCTTGCCGCCATCTTGCAAGTGGCCGATGAGTGACCGAGATCTTGGTCGATGACCTGATGCCACCCTGTCTCGATACCGAAGAAAGCTTCCGTACAGCCGGGCCGGGAATATTGGCCACTCGTGGAGACGCCGCGCGGCACCTGCAAGCCTGTGCGACGCTTTACGCAAGAAGCACCGGAACACGTTTGGGCCGCGCAAAAGACATCCCGGCCCTCTCTTTTTCAATCTGCGATCCAGGGATAGAGCATGAAAAAGGCAGCTTCGGTTCACACCTTGCTGAGCGCCAGCGTCATGACCTTGGCGGCCAGCTTTCCGGTGGTCGCAGATGCGCCGCATGGCGATGTCGCTCCACCCATGGATCAATCGTTCACGATGTTCTGGCAGGCGGCCAAGGACAAGCCGTTCGCCGAGCAGGTGGCGCTCTGGGACAAATTCATCGAGGGGCCTCGCGAGGCGCTTTACCAGTCGGTGGTATGGGAAGTCCGCGACCATCCGAACTGGCAAAAAGAGAAGGATGGCGCACTGAAAGTGCGCTTTGACCAGTACCGCACCCTCAGCAAGGACATCCCCGAAGGAGTCCATGCCATCAACGCTGCGCTCGGGGTACAGGCGAAACGGTTCGCCGCGCATTTCGGCGCGTCCGGGCAGCCACGCGCCGTCGTGGTGCTCTCGCCCGATTTCGATGCCAAGAGCGGCGTTCTGCCCGACGGCACCCCGGTGCTTGCACTGGCGGTCGACTCATTGATTCTGGAAAAAGCCCAGTTGGACGTGTTGCTGCCTCACGAGCTTTTTCATTTATGGGATGCCGAACACTCCGGCATCACCAACGATGGCGTGATGCCGAACACACATCTGTTGCTGCCGCTGTTTGCAGAAGGCCTGGCGACTTACGTGAGCACCGTCGTGTCACCGGGTCATACCGATGGGGAATACCTTCTCCAAAGCGATCTTGGCGCCCTGCCGGATGCGCGATTGCCCGAGGTCGCCAAGCGCTTCCTGCTCGACGCGGAGGTGATGACCATTGATCCGGCGAAGCGCGCGACGTCGAACACCTACGTGCACTGGTTCGAGGGGGGACAACATCCGTATCTGTACGACCTGCCCAATCGCTCTGGCTACTGGCTGGGGCTGCACGTCGTACGTGTCCTGGCCCGCAACCATACGTTGCGCGACATAGCCTCATGGTCACCGCAGAAGGCAGAAGCGGAGACCCGCGCCGCGCTGGCCGTGCTGGCGGATGGTAAACAGGCATCGGACCGTTAGCTGGCGGCTTCCGCACAGAACGCGGCACCGGGCGAGTAATGCACTCGGGGCACGGGCTACACCTGTAAACCCGGCGTAACAGGCAGGCGCACTCCGCTATCCCAGAGGGAAGCCTCCGACACGGGAGCACGGCTCTTTGGGTGATGGCAAGGCTCACCCCAGGTCACCGCCCGGCCTTCATCCCGCGACCTCAGATCGTGCGATAGCATGTGCTCACATTTGCCGGCGGCGAGGGCGTCATGACAGGCCCAGTATCGCTAGATGTCAAGCAGCTAGGCAGCAAGATCATCCAGGTCATCGAGCACGTTGGCCTGTTGATCGTGCTGGGTGCCGTGATATTCGCCGCCGGGCAGGAAATCGTCACGATGTGGCATTCCGGTCACGTGAGTATCAGCGACCTGCTGCTTCTGTTTATCTATCTCGAAGTGGTCACCATGAGTTCGGTGTATTGGCGAGTCGGCAGGCTCCCGGTGCGCATACCGCTTTATATCGCCATGGTCGCCATGTCCCGGCACCTGATCCTCAATGCCGAAGAAGCGTCGCCATGGAATGTGTTGGCCCAGTCCGGCGCCATCCTTTTGTTGGCGATTGCGGTGCTGCTGGTTCGCTACGGGCACAACCGCATGCCGTACACCGATGAAGGCCCCCCGAGTCGGGACGGCTCCAGTTAGGGCCTATGGAGAACCCCTGCCCTCAACGCCAGGCGGACTTTCGCTTGCATCAAAAGGCTGTCGCTGAAAGGAGAGGACCATGCTTGTCGATATCTATCAGAGCAGCACCAGCACTACGCGCTTCATCGCCGTACCGACCGGCAACCCGGTTGCGTTCGCGAACGTGCCAGGGGAGCCGGACATGGTCGATCCCCAGCTCTTCCTGCAGGGCACCGACCTGACCGTGAGCAACTACTTCGTGGGGCTGGATGCAGCCACCGTCGTCAAGCAGGTGGCCGACCATGGATTTGCCTTGTTCACCGCAAGCGTACGTTGATCCACGGTTGCATCGGCAAACGCCCTTCCCCCGTTTCACCGGTCACGGTCCATGCAAGTCCCACCTTGCACGTCAGTCATGCAGCGTGGAACGCGGCGTGGGAGTCAGGCGCATGGATTGATTCGGACCCGCCAGCCACGCATCGAGCGTCGGCGCAATCCGCCGCCCCCATGCGCCGGACGTGACAAACGCGTCGTAGTGTTTACCGTCACGAAACACGGCCACGCCGACCAGCACCTGCTCGCCGGTCCGTACGGGCAGCCTTGGGAAGTTGTTGGGTGCGTCTTCTGTGACATACCAAGCGACGTCATGCGCGCCGGCATCCTGAAGTACGGCCGCCATGTGCTGCCTGCAGAAATCCAACAAGCGTTCGTCGACCGCAGCTTTCAGCGCGAACACCGTGATGTCGACCAGACCGGGCGGATCGTTCTGCGCGCCGATGGCAGCGCGACCACCCGGTTGGTGCCGCAGGCCCGAACCGGCCCAAGCCGGCTTGAGCAGCAGCACGTTGTCCGAATCCACCATGGTGTCGTTGGCGACGTTCCGATGGGCCATCCAGACGGGACCGGTATAGAACGCCGTGAGCCCCGCCTGTCGTGAGGCCATGTCCTCGAACCCGCGCATCCAGACAAATTTGTCCGGGTCGCCCAGATCACGGAACTGGCCGAGCAGGCGCATTCCCAACACCTCCTGGGATTCAACGAACTCGCGCTCGAACAGTTCGATCAGGACGTCGCGCTTGCCGGGGTGAAGCGTGTACTGCCGAAGCTCGATAACCGTGCACTCGGCATCGTCGTTGGCGGAACAACGGGGCACGCTGTCGGTGAGCGAGGCCGTGGTGGGCGAGGACGTCATCGGTGGAATCCTGCGGATGGATGGGAAGTCGAACGTGCAATGGCCCGTGGAGCCAGACACGTCAGGAGCGAATGGCCGGAGCGGCGCGCCATGAGCACCTGTTTGCCGTACCAAGCTAACGTGGATATAGGACGTTGCGTGTCCTATATCCCCATCGCGATGCGCGCGCGATGTCAGTGACGCCCCAACGCCCACGTCTGCGGATAAACCTCGCGGCACATGGATCAGGTGAGCGCCGAGCAACGCCAACGTGCTGATTCTTGAAATCCCGCCCGCTACGCGCAGGACGTCAGTAAGCCGTCGATGAAATTCACCGAACAGGAGAAGGCCAGCGACTACCAGAGCCAACTGGCCGGTGCGCCGAACGCGAAGCTTGCGTCGGTCTCGCCACTACGCCATTTCGTCATGGTTGATCAGCCCGCGAAGTTCCAGCAGGCCGTGCATGACGTCATCGCGACGCTCTGACGTGCATGAGCCGATGTAGCCACAAGGGGTGGAGGGCCGACGGCGATTCAGTGATACGCGTCGTGCCCTGAACCTTAAGGAAGGAAACGTGGATGCTCGCATTCGACACCGCGTGGGCATTCACGTTTTATATCTATCGGTAGCCACCGCGCAGCGTACGCCACTACGCGTGAAGATGGCGGGTCCCATGGCCGCGCGCCGGGGGTGAGACGTGCCCCGTGTAGGCTGGTCCCGTGTAGAACAATCCGTGCGGGTATTTGTTTGACATGACTTACTACACGCGTGACCAACTCCAAGCGATCTTGAACGAACTCGACGCCATCATTCCACAGATGAAAGAAAGCCACCCGGACGAGACCGACCTGGTCATGGCTTTTGCCAACAAGGCAAACGAGGCGGGGCAGCACGTCTGCGAAGCCGACGCCGGCTGGTTCATCGAACAACTGAGCGCCATTCAGCACCGCCACGGAATCGGCGTGTAGCCACCCATCGCTACTCGATGCGCGTGCGAAAGTGAAAACACTCGATGCCGAAGCCCTCGCGGAAATAGAACCGATGCGCCTTCTCACGCGTCACGCGTGAAATCAGCTGCACCTCGCTGCAACCTTGGGCCCGTGCCTCATCCTTGAGCCGGTCTACCAGCAACGACCCGTAGCCTTTCGAGCGCGCGTTCTCGTCGACGACCAGATCATCGATAGAGAGCAAGCGGCCGCAGTAAATCATCGTCATGATGCGGTACGACGCCACGGCCTGGATGCTGCCGCCATCCTCCAGTGCCAACAGCCTGAGGTTGTCGCTGGCCATCAGGCCGCGGATCAGTGGAACGTACGCATGTCGCTGCAGATCAGGGCGAAGCTGGTGCATCACCTCGAAGGTGTCGGCAATCTGCTCGTCGGTATCGGCGTGGAACATGCGGACGGTCATGGGTTGGCATTCCAGGAGGCGTGAAAAGCAAGTCGCTGGGCGTCTGTTGCCCAACAGTGCATCCCAGTATTCCAACCACCGCACGCGCCTGCGCTGTGCCAGACGTCATGCGCCATCGAACCGCGCAGGCAGCCGCTTCAAGACTTCAGAATCGATCCGTGCTCGCGAGATAACGCCATTGCCCCGGCTGCAGCCGGGACATGGGAACGCGACCGACACGGATGCGCTTCATCGCCAGCACCTTCAAGCCAACGGCATGGCACATGCGCTCGATCCTGTCGGGCGCAATCCGCTTGAGGGCGAAGCGCAGGTGGGTTTCGTTCTGCCAGCTCACCTTGATCGGTGGCAACGCATAGTTATCGAAGCTGAGCCCATGGTTGAGCAAGGCAAGCCCATGGGGCGCCAGCTTGCCCGCGACCTCGACCACGATTTCCTGCTCGATGCGGTCGAAGTCCTCTTCCAGTCGACGCTTCACCCGCCAATCCTGGGTGAACACCACCAGGCCACTGGCTTTGTCAGGCAGGGACAGCGGCGATTCCAGGCGCGCAAAGTGCCGCTTCAACATACGCACGCCGGAAGCGTCGTCGTCAGCGTGACTCTCCACGCGGATCAATGCCTGCGCGTCTTCAATGGTGATGCCGGCAGGCTTGTGCAAGACCAGCGTGGCGGGCTCGGCGGGCTCGAGCTGGGCGTCCGGATCGATCTCGATAAGCTGATCCAGCACCTTGAACTGCGGCTCTTCGATGGCTACGCCGTCCACGCGCACCCAACCACCTTCGATATACATTTCCGCCTCGCGCCGCGAGCACTGGGCCAGGGCGGCGACACGTTTGGCGAGGCGTACGGGTTCGGTCATCGGGGCTGCCAGGAAGTCATGCAGGCCATTATACGCACCACTGTTCTGGCGAAAGCCTGCACCGCCATGGCGAGATGGAAACGCCCGGCCCTGCCCCGTTCAGGCTGACCACCGGCAAGTCAGCAACAAGGGGAAATGCCCCTGGCTACTGCCTGTCTCGCCTGCGTCATCAATGAATGTCGAAGCGATACTCCAGCGTCGCCGACACCACGTACGGACTGTTGGTGCCGTTGATGATGCCCTTGGCCCTTGCGGCATAACGATCGATGTTCAGCCCCAGGCCGAGCCGCGAGCTGAAGTCGTAGCCGATACCACCGCCGACGTACAGGTTGGTGTCGGTCGCCGAGTCCGCGCCGGTGAGGTAGCCGCCGGCACTCAGCTTGGACTTGGAGAAAAACGCGCCCAGGCGTGCGCTGGCGTGCCAGTTGTCGGCGAACGTCCAGCGGCCGTTGGCGCCCAGCGTCCAGCCCGTCACATGAAGATTGAGCTTGTACGGCCGCCCCAGATAGAAGGCCTTGACCTGCGGCTCGCCGAGATCGACGTAACCACCTTCGATGCCCCAGGTATCCCGCCAGCGGTAGCCGAAGTTGAGGTCGTAGGCCCAGCTGTTCTTGTTCGTGAGGCCGGACAGGTTGGAGTGTGATGCGCCAACGCCACCGTTGATGAACATATGGTCCGGCTCTGCATCACCAGCACGCGCGGCGAATGAAGAAGCAGCAAGGGCGACGCCCAGCGAGGCGGTAAGAAACAAGTGACGCATGTTGACCCATCCCTAGTGAGGTTGAAGTGCGCCTCCGGCGCGCGTGATATCAATGGGCAGGGTGCGGCGGCCTCGGAAAGGCGGCGATAGGCACGCAAACCTTGGCGCGGGCACGCTCGAAGGTGAGACGTACCCTGGTGACGTGACCTGACGATATGGAGCAGCCATTCCACTGGCCGAGTCCGCATCCCTGCTTCCTGACATGACCGGCAATCTCCCGGTCCGGCGCAAGACTCTAGCAGTACGCACGCGGGTGCGCGAGTGAGCCGGCGGGTCAACCGGTCTGGCATAAGCTGTAAAGCGCTTAGAAAGTCTCGCTTTTCGGCACCAGCGACGGCGCAGCCTGCGGGTCATCCAGGCGGGTAAAGTGTGGATATTCGACCAAAACAGACGCAGCCGTTGCCAGCCATCGTGCTTCACACCTCACCCATCATCCAGGAGGGCGGCTCCGTTACCGCTTAACTCCCGCACCAGGCACGGTCGTCCCCCAAGAAACTCATGGCCGCATCCCCAATGACTAAAGTGAAACGACCAGAAGATGTACCCGGAGCATTCCAGGCCGCCTGGAATGCTCACGACATGGTTGCTCTCGGTGATCTGTTCGCTGAAGACGCGACGTTCGTGAATCGCTTTGGGCACTACGTCAAAGGAGTCGAAGAGATCGTGGCGCTCCACGCTCCCATTCACCAAACAATCTATAGCGACTCTACGTTGGAAAATGAGCTCATCGATGTCGCTTACGTTGCCGACGGAGCAGCGGTTATCCATTTCTGGAGTCGCCTGGCGACCGGTGCCGCCCACCCGGCCGGTCCACATGAAGTGGATACGCTGATCCTCGCTGTATTGACGAGACACAGCGAGATCTGGCGCATTCAGGCGCTGGAGAATGTGACCCTGACAAACCCGCGAACCGGGGAGCCCATCTTGCGCGGCTAGTGCAGCGTTGTGCCGTAGAGACAGGGAATGTCCGCTTCCGACCCATCGCAGACACGTCAAACCATGGATGTGTCGGGACTGGCTGGAGCGGCACGGTGCATCACCTTGAGCGCTGGCGGTGATGTGGGACAGGGCTATGGCGATGGCGCAAACGCGGCTCGACACCCCCGGCTAGACAGTAGTCGCGCCGCGGACTCCGGCCCCATACTGCGAGCCATCCCAACATTGGTCCGGAGTCTCCATGCGTCGTCGTGACTTTCTCACTGGGGCTGTAACCGCCACGGCCGCCGCGTCCACCGCCCTCGTGCTTGCCGGTCGGTCGGTCCAGGCCTCACCTGCGGCGCCTGCAGGAGTGACCGGATTGACCTCCATGACCGCCGGAGCCAAGCCGATTTCGGTGGAGGAGCGCCTTGCGCGGATCGCCAAGCTGCAGCGCCTGATGGTCGATCAGAAGATCGGTGCCTTGATCCTGGAGTCGGGCTCTAGCCTGGACTACTTCACCGGCATCCAGTGGCATCGCTCGGAGCGTACGACGGCCGCCGTGATCCCGGCCCGGGGCGACATCGTTGTCGTGACCCCGGCCTTCGAGGAGCCCTCGATTCGCGAGACCCTGGCGGTGAACGGTGATGTGCGCCCCTGGAATGAGCACGAGAGCCCGTTCGTCCGCCTTGTTGGCGCGCTTCGCGACCGTGGCGTGACCTCCGGCTCGATCGCCTTCGAAGCCACCACGCGCCTGTTCATCGTCGACGGTGTGCGCGACGCCAGCGCGGGGGCTTACCAAGTGGTTTCCGGCGACGCCCTGGTCAAGGCTGTTCGGCTGATCAAGTCCCCGGCCGAACTTGCACTGATGCAGACCGCCAATGACGTCACCTTGGCGGCGTTGCGCTACGTCCATGGCCATGTCCGTCCCGGCATGCGCCCCGACGAGATCGCCGACATGATGAACGCGGCCACCGTGGCTCTTGGCGGCGCACCGGAGTTCGCTCTCGTATTGATCAACGAGGCCAGCGCCTATCCGCACGGCTCGCGCCAGCCCCAGACCCTGCATGAGGGTTCGGTCATCCTGATGGACGTGGGCTGCCAAGTGCATGGCTATCAATCGGACATCTCACGCAGCTGGGTAATGGGCCAGCCGACCGCGAAACAGAGAAAGGTTTGGGACACCGTCAAGCGGGGCCAGGAGATCGCGCTGGCCACCGCCAAAGTGGGTACCCCGGTGGGCACTATCGACGACGCCGTGCGCGCCTACTACGAGAAGGAAGGCTGGGGCCCTGGCTACCACCTGCCCGGCCTTCCCCACCGCACCGGCCACGGCATCGGCCTGGACGGCCACGAGCCGCCCTATCTCGTGCATGGCGACGCCACGCCACTGGCACCCGGCATGTGTTTTTCCGACGAACCAGGGATCTACATTCCCGGTGAATTCGGCATCCGGTTGGAAGATTGCTGGCACATGACCGAGGCCGGCCCGAAGCTCTTCACCGGGCTCGCCAAGTCCATCGACGACCCGATCTGATCGGTTCCCGGCCAGGGGAGCCGCGATCGTTGGTCGCCTCATGTGAGCTTCGTTTTTCGGCCCAAAGTGGGCACTTCCAGATTGCGTAGTTCAGTAGTCATCAGATCGTCGCAACCCGCTCAAGGCGCTTCCCTTGAGTGAAAAGAGACATAGACAAGGAGCAAATTCAATGTCACCGCGTATGTGGTTCACCCTCGTACTTCGCTACTTCGGCGTTTCGGAAGTCATCAGTGGCTTGAATAGCTTTGTCACCGCATACAACGTCCATTTGGGCTACTTCACTGGCTCGGCAACGACTGGCGCATTCGTCAACCACGGAGTCGAAGGTGTGGCCATTGGCCTGGTTCTTCTTCTACGCGCACCGCAGATTTCCGCCATCCTGGTCAAAGCGCTTCCCGAGAAATTGAAAGACCCTGAAAGCGCGCAATCTCAGAATGTCTAACCAGGTGACCGCCGTGACTGCCCATGGCACGCGGCATGGGGGAGTGGAAAAAGGAACAGCGTGGTTCTCCAAGATCGGAAGAACTCGCTGACCTTTGTTTCGTTTCAACCACCCAGCAGCAAAGACGCTTGAGGAATGCACCTAACTCGCCTTCCCCGCGCACACGAAACGCCCCATGACTCCGCGCGGCGTCATCGGGATACCCGTCGCCGGAAAACTTCCTGAGGCAGTGAGGAGCACGATGATCGAGACCGCGACCAGCCTAGGTATCGATGAATTGCACACTTACTGGGCGAGCGAGTGTGCGCCCGGGTCTGCTGCACGGTTACCACAGGATGTCGTAAAGACGTTGCTGGCCGGCTTGCGTCTTAACGTGCTGGAAACTCTGCGCTATCTGCATCATGAGCGGCCGAGCTATGCACAGTTCGAAGCCTGGGTGTGGGAGTGCAACGGTGGCGAGCTGAAGGACGCCTCGCTGAATCGCTTGCGGCGTGCACTGGCAGGCGAGACCGTCGGCACCGAAGTCGGCCATCTCGAGCATGTCGAAGGCCTGACCGCCGATGAGCTTGCGCACTGGGACGAGCATGGCTACGTCATCTTGCGCAACGCGGTCAGCCCGGAAGCGGCGGAGATCTCGGAGATGGCCATCTACGATTTCTTAGGGATGGACCGCGACGACCCGGAGTCCTGGTATCGCGAATCGCTGGGCCATTCCATCTGGGTGCCGCTGCTGCGGCATCCGGCGCTGGTAGCCAATCGTCACGCGCCACGCATCCATAAGGCCCATGCCCAACTGTGGGGGCGAGAGGATCTTTGGGTAACCATCGATCAAGTTGGATTCAATCCGCCGGAACGCGAAAACTGGCGGTTTCCCGGACCGCATTTGCACTGGGACGCCACCCTCGCCGAACCGCACTGCTTTGACTTGCAGGGCATCCTGTATCTCGCCGACGTTGATGAAGACCAGGGGGCGTTCAGCTGTGTGCCGGGCTTTCATCGCACGCTGAAGCAATGGCTGAAAAGCATTCCCTCCGGCGCGAATATGCATGAGCATGCGCGACGCACCTTGACGATGAAGCCGATTGCCGCAAAACGTGGCGACATGATCATCTGGCATCACCTGCTGCCGCATGGTGGCAGTCCGAACCGTGCAAAGCGACCACGTGTGGTGCAATACATGTCGCTACGCCCCACCCGCTTTGCCTACACCGAGGAATGGATGTCGTGAGGGCGATGGCGTCGCCAGTAATGGCGCACGGGTGGTCCTGCGCCGGCATGCCAAAGAAGGTCTGCCGAGGGCGCGTGCTCGGGTCTCTGCATTTTTCTGAGACAACTCACACCTGATCGCATCGCTCAGCTACGATGTTCCGTTGGCCAAGGATTGGCACGCCTTCTCCATGCAGTCAGGGAGACATGTGCGCTAGTCATCATGCACGCCAGGTATTGGCGTGTTTCGTTTATCGATGTTCGTACTCATGACTAGATGGAGAGCAACTATGTTACTTCGCAATGCATCGCCGACTTTGTCCGGCGCGGCGCTCGGCTTGGCGCTTGGCGTTCTCGTCAGCGCCATGGCGCCGTCGATCGCCCATGCTGACGCTCAGCTGTCGTCAGCGACCACCCAGTACGCCGACATGTGCATGAACCAGGCCACCAACATCCCGGTGCCTTATGGTGAAGCTGATCTGAAGGGAAACCCCAAGCTGGGTGACTACTGCAAGTGTTTCGGCGCCAAGTTTGCGGCGCGCGCGATGGCGTCGATGCAGAGTGGCGCCAAGCCGTCCTCATCGCTCAAAGACACCGTGAAGGAAGAACAGGCCATGCGTAACGGTTGCCGCCAGGAAGCCGGCTTGCCGTTACTCAAGTTCAAATCCTGATGGTTGGGAAGCGAGGCCTGTCGATGTGCCCGCAACGCGGGCCTCGCTGAGTGACCCTGTGATGGACGTGCATCCACCGAGAGTCTTCGCGACTCGCACGATGATCCACTGATCAAATTTGCTGGAATTCCGACAAGGTTTGGTCACGACAACAAGGCTTTGATGGATCGCACGGGCGCTCAACCTAGGCTTGTTAGTCCGAATCAACCCCTGTCGCCCCGTTACGTCCAAAGGAAGATGATCCATGCCATTGAATGGTTCTGTTGTATCGCGACATGTGCGGGCCCTGCCCATCCTGGCGGCCTGCTGCCTCACCCTGGCGGCATGCGGTAGTTCGGGCTCATCAACAGATGGCCATACCGCGGCCACATCGGCAGCTACAAGCAGCGGTGCAACCAGCAATAGCTATGAAGTGGTCGTGATCGATCGCCCGACGCCGGCCGATGGCATGCTCCATGGAATGGGTGATATGGCCTACAAGCTTTGTTTGGCCGGCGCCGAGGCACTGCATGTACCGGTCAAGCCCTACCCACGTATGCCTGACGACTACATCACTCAGCGCACGACCTATATTTCCGACGGCCACTCGTGGATGAAGAAGACCGAGTCGGTCTACAAGGTCGACCTCGACAATCTGGCGGCCGAAAAGGGCTGTGAGATCAAGATCGTGCCGGACAAATCCTTTGAAGTCGTCATCGAGCATGATGGCAAGCAGATCAACGTGAGCGGTCATGAAGACGGCACGACATCCGTGGAATCCACTGATGACGAGCTGGGGGCAATGAATGCCAAGAACCCGATCGAGACCAATGATGGCTATACGGACAAGCGCACCGTAGCCGGTGTCAATCTGCGTTGCCTTCCCAAGTCCAGTCCGATGATCAGCTCGAAAGTCGCCATCGATATGTGCGTCTATGAGAAAGACGGTGTCGTGACGACATCGGACAAGAAGTCCATCGTGCTGTATCAAAACGTTGATCCCCTCAACGCCAGCCCGCTGGCTCCTTATACGATGATCTCAGAGGTGAGGTCATTGAAGCTTGGAGCGGCCATCGATCCCGGCGTGTTCAAGCCGGAAACCTATACCAAGTAACCGTCCTGCCGAGCTTTCGGAATCGCCAGCAAACACGGCACGCGGTTCAACCCGCGCCCGCATGGCAAGAGACTGATAGCTATCTATCAGTCTCTTGCCGCTTCCAAAGAAAGAGACTGGGTGCTTTTCTAAGTTCGGCAAAGCACCCTACCCTCCTTTTGCTTTCACTTGCAGCGTAGGCATGGACGTGGATTCCCTCACCTCGTCACCACGCTGAAACCTCAAAGCAAAACGCGACGGAAACAGCGCGCCAATCACGCTCTTTCAGCGCCTCCGGGCACCCGCCAACCTCGCTTTCCCGCCATTCCACGGCCGAGCCCACTGCCGGTGCGCCGGTAGCTTCTCGTATGCGCTCGAGTGTCAGTGCTCGTTCTCGTCGCGCGTGCGGCCATCGCCCGACCGGGGCGCCATCGCAGGTGGTGCGGCGCAGCACGACAGCTCGCCGACCGTGCCTGCCGGCAGATAACGTCACCCGGCTAACTCGTTTGGTCTATTTCCGGTGGCCCGAAAAGCGCCCAGATTTAAAGGGCCGCCCCGTGTTAACCAGCTCAGGTCCACCACAGCGCAGCATGCCTAACGGCAGCGTTGCGAATCCGATCTGACTCGTCGGCATCCGGAACGGAGCATGTCATGCGCCACTCAAGCTCGCTCATCGGCGTTCCCCCCATACATCTTTGGCACGGATCCGAACGCCTCTACTTTGCGCATGCCACCACGGCACATACGCAGCGAACGCTTCGAGTGCGTCACTCCATGTGGTGAAACGCAGTGGTCACCACAGCCCTCCGTGGCCCGCCATGCCATCCCTGTACCACTCCACATCAAGCGGGGCATTGCTCCGAAGGAGAACTTATGAAAACCCCGATTCTCTGCCTCGCGATAGCGCTGGCACTGTCGTGCGCCGGCGCCGCCATGGCGGCAGACAACAGCAGCAAGGTCACGGTCGTGCGTGACTACACCGATATCGTGGCGCCATCCGATCAAGCCGCTTACGAGGCGGGCATCAAGAGTTTCAACCAGTGCCTGAGCCAGCATGGCTTCAAGTACACCTGGACCGCATGGACGCATGAGACCGGCGACACCTACGCCTACTCCTATGTGACCGATCCGCTGCCGTGGGCCGCTTTCGATGCCATGCACACCGCGGGCAAAGCGTGCGACGCGGCCCTCCGCAGTGACGTCAATCCGCACCTTAAGAGCGAAACCAGCGCGTTCTTCAAGACACTTCCCGAGCTGAGCCACATGGCCAAGGGCGCCACCATCAACTCGCCCTACATCGAAGTGATCTACTTCAAGCTCAAGCCTGGCCATGAGCCGCATGAAGCCTTCCTCGACGTCGCCAAGAAGATCACCGCCGCCGCCGACAAGACCAAATGGCCGAACAATTTCGCTATTGGCGAAGTGCTCGATGCGGGTGCGGGGGCGCCCAACTTTATCGTGCTCCTGCCCGCTAAATCCTGGGCTGATCTTGGCAAGGATCCCGACACGCCGCTATGGAGCATGATGGAAACCGTCTATGGAAAGCAGGATGCGCAAGCCATGCGCAAGTCGCTGAACGATGCGATCCAGGAGCAAAGCGCGCACATCGATAGCTACAACGAAGAGCTGACCTACAAGGCCAGCAGCAAGTAGCAACGAGAAGAAAGGGGCAGAGTGCTTCTCCACCCAGTGAGAAGCTCCCTGCCCTCTTTCTCAGCATCGTACGGGTGGAGTAGCGCGGGGCCGCACGCCACATGGATCGTCCACGCGATTGCGACATGGCGGCTGTGGAAAGGGTTCCAGGCGTCTGCTTTCGACCCGCAACGCACATGGGCCGGGTCCCCACGAACAAACGGCTGGCCCGACCTGACAAGCCCACTTCGGACTCAGGATTTTCCGCTCCCCCGTATCGCCCACCGTCATTTGAACCAAATCCGCAGAAAAGCGTACTCACGGAGATGAGCACGCAACCCGACCGGCTGGATTGGATTCAGGCGCTAAGAGGCATCGCCGCGCTCATGGTGGTCATGGTCCACAGCCGCAGCATGCTGATGGGCACGACGATGGGGAGACACGTGGCTGACCATGTGTTGTCACCCATGGCGATGGGTGTGGATCTGTTCTTCATCATCAGTGGCTTTCTGATGGTGTGGACCACCCGGGACTTCGACGGAAGCACAGCCTACCTCTGGAACTTCCTGATCAAGCGGTTCGCCAGGATCTGGCCATTGCTGGCGATCATGACGCCCGTAGCGCTGGTGGTGGAGCACGGTTTTGGCGGGTTACTCGACCGCCGCCTCGTGCTTTCTTACCTGGAAGGCCTGGCGTTCATCCCCCACAACCCGGGTGCATCCGGCATCTATTTTCAGATGGCCGTGGGCGTTGCCTGGACGCTGTGCTTTGAGTGGTACTTCTATCTGGTGTTCGCGGTGTCCATGGTTTTCGGCCGGTGGCGCTATATGGCCATGGCCGCATGGTTTGCCCTGACCTTGCTGGCGATCCCGCTGGGCCGCGGGAATTACACCCTGGGTGTGGCCGTGCAACCGTTGGTGACATGGTCGAGGTATGCCAATCTCGCCATCAACCCGATCGTCTGGGATTTTGTGTTCGGCATGGCGGCCGCTTGGCTCTACGAGTCCCGCATCCGAATTCGATCGGTGCGCATGACCTATGCCACCACACTGATGCTTCTGGCTGTGCTGTTGGCCGCGTGGAAGCCACTGGGGATGGTCAGCTTCTTTGGCCCGCAGGGATGGGGTGCGCCGCTGGGCATCCTGTTCATCGGCATCGCGCTACTAGCCAAGATCGACGCGATCAGAGTTCCGCGCTGGACCCTGTGGATGGGTGGCCTCTCGTATTCCCTCTACCTGGTCCACGTCTACGTCTTCGAAGTGTTGCAGCGCATTGCGGAAGCAATTCCGTTGAGCCACCCAACCTTCGAGATCACACTTTTCCTGATTCGCCCCGTGGTCGCCGTGATCTGCGCGTGGGCCATGTTTCGTTACGTGGAACGACCCATCTCCGCCTGGTTACGCAAGCGCCTACTGGGTCTTCGATGGCCTTGGCAAACGCAGGTGGAAAGAACGGTCCTTGAACCCCACGGTCAATAGTGCCCTTACCTGATAGCCGCGTTGCCGCCTCTTGGGCCTTCGTTCCCTTCCGCCCCTGAACCCGGTTTCCAATACATCACGGGAGGGGTCGTGATCGGGAGCAGGGATTCAGGGCGCCCCCCCCTTGCACCCGCGAATACCTGGGTGCGCCGCCGCGAAAACCCCGCGCTAAACTTCTGCCCCATCGCGGCTGCGACCGCCTGCCACGAACGCCGGACATCCCTTTGAAGATTGCCGCCGCTCTCGTATCCGTACTGGCCCTTGTGCTCGGGCAGATCGTCATCGCCCGCGGCTCACCGTTCACGCCCCACGGGCACCTCATCCGCGATATCTTTTCTCTGCTGATAGCCAACATCATGATTTGGCTATCGCGACGACCCGATTGGTCAATGCAGGCACGCGCTCAGCTCTTTGGCGCAGGATGGATATGGCTGATCGTTCAACTAGGCTGCTCCATCTACCTCGTTCAAAGCGGAGTCTGAGTACGCCCCGTCGCTCCGACGATCGGCGGAACGTCGTCGCGCGCTTTCCGATATGAATCTGGTCGACAGGTGCACTTTCGACCCAAAGCGAGCTGTTGGGAAGCCGAGTTCTTCGCACCGCCTTACATCGCGCTCCCGCTTCTTGCTTCCCAAAACGCGACTTGTGCCGCATGGCATCAGCGTGAGCCACGATGTCATCGCTTTGACGCCGCGAGGAAATGCGCAGCCATTTACGCTTGCAGCGATCGCTACGGCGTAAGGTTGGCTGAACCTCAATAGCGTATGTTCTCTAGGGACAAGACCCTTCGTTCGGAGTTGAAGACGTTGAACATTTCATTCAAAAGCCTGGGCCGTTCCATCAGCCTAGCGGTCGCACTGGCGCTGCTTGCACCGTCAGTGATGGCAAGTTCTTTCGTTCACCCGGGCGCCTTGCATACCCAGGCCGATTTTGACCGCATGAAGTCGCAGGTCGCGCACAACGCGCAGCCTTGGACGGATGGCTGGGATGTGCTGATCAAGAATTCCCATGCCTCACTGAACTGGACCGCGAACCCTCAGGCCATGGTCTATCGTGGCCGTGACGGCACCCATCGAGAGAACTATGCGGCGCTATTCAACGACGCCGCGGCTGCGTATGCGTTGGCCCTGCGTTGGAAGGTGAGTGGTGACGATGCTTATGCCGACAAGGCCGTTGCCATTCTGGACGCGTGGTCCAAGACCTTGACCGGGATCGACGGCACATCCGACAAGTTTCTGGCGTCAGGTATCTACGGCTACCAGCTCGCCAACGCAGCGGAGATCATGCGCACTTACAAGCACTGGCCGGCGCAAGATGTCGCTCGCTTCAAGGCCATGATGCTCAACGTCTTCTATCCGATGAACCATCAGTTCCTGGTGCATCACAACGGCCAGAAGATCGATCACTACTGGGCCAACTGGGATCTCGCCAACATGTCGTCCATGTTGGCCATCGGCATTCTGGCGGATCGTCACGATATCTACGACGAGGCCGTCGAATACTTCAAGCACGGCGCAGGCAATGGTTCCATCGAACACGTGGTATGGAAGATCTATCCCGATGGCCTTGGACAGACCCAGGAAAGCGGGCGCGATCAGGGGCACAACACCCTCAACGTGGCGCTATTGGGCGCGTTCTGCCAGATGGCCTGGAATCAGCACGACGACCTGTTCGGTTATGACGACAATCGCGCACTCAAGGGCGTGGAATACATCGCCAAATACAACCTCGGGCATGACGTTCCCTACACGACCTACAGCAACAGCGATGTAACGCAGCCAACCATCTCGAGCGCCGGACGCGGCGACACCCGCCCGGTGTGGGAGCTGTTCTACAACCACTACGTGGTGCTCAAAGGACTGGATGCTCCGTATCTCCGCATGGCCGCCGAGAAGGTGCGCCCCGAGGGAGGCGGTGGCGACTACGGCCCCAATAGCGGCGGCTTCGACCAGCTTGGCTATGGCACGCTGACTTATACATTGAAGTAACAGCAAGGACGACGCCGGGTTCAAGGAGCGTCCATAGCCAGGCGCTCCATCCACTGACGGTGTGTCGTTTCCGTCGCGTCGTCGGCTGGAAACATGGACTCGATGCGAAGTTCTTGCGTGGTAATGGTCTGTGGTGTGCCCACGGTGGTAATCATGGAAAAGTACCGCAGGAGCTGGCCGTCTTTCCGGAAGTTGATGGACACCACGGGCAAGCTGGGGCTGGATGATTGAGAGTCGCTCATGTGGAAAGCTGCGTCGGCGCCCTCGTAGTTGCGAAGCGCGGTCAGCAGTTGCTGGGTCCGTTCGTCCAACGTATGCCCCACGGCCTCCCAGTGGATACGCTGGACAAGTGCGGCAGACGCATCTTCCCAATTGGCGATGAATGGACGCATGCCCGCCGGATCAAACATGAGATGCAACAGGTTGCGAGGCTCGGCGCGCGCATCAAGATCGATGAACGAGCCAAAGAACCGACGTGCAGCGGTGTTCCTCATGAACACGTTCCAGTGCCGATCCATCACGATCGCCGGGAAAGGTTCCTGCTGATGAAGCATGCGATCGAGCGCACGCTTAACGCTACCCATTTCCTCACTGCTCCACGCATCCTCCTTATGGACGGGCGCGAAACCTGCTGCGACGAATAGCTCGTTCCGATCGCGGAATGGGACATCGAGTGCCTGGCTGATGCTGGCCAGCGTATGCCGACTCGGTACGCTCCGGCCGCTCTCGATGAAACTGATATGTCGTTGCGAGACCCCGGTGTCGAGCGACAGGTCGATCTGGCTCTTGCCGCGCACGTCACGCCAGTGACGGAGCAAGCGACCAAGTTCGCCGCCGGATGACGCATGGACAGGCTTGTGTGCGTTCATGGGTGATCCAGATGCATCACGAGGACGGAAAGGTGCCTGTGCGGTGGACGAACATTCGGCGCCCATCCATCGCTGTCGTGGGGACCAAGCATACGTCTCCTCGAGCCGGATGGAGCGCCCGTACTACTGGCATCATCCCTTCGCTGGCTGGGACCACGCGTGTTGCGCGAAGGCTTCTTCGAGAGGCGGGTGAGTAACGGATGCCGTGTAGTTGGTGATGGTAGATGCCGCGACGATGGCAATCACCTCGAGCAAGTGGGATCTGTTAAAGCCGGTGCTCAAGAACCGCTCCGTATCCTCTCGGGAGAGATGTCCGCGCGTCTCGATCAGCGTGCGTGCCAAGGCGGACAAGGCCGCCAGTTGTGAATCCTTGGGGAGCTGCCCCGCGCGGATCGCGTCGATATCGGTGGCGCTCACGCCTTCCTGCAATGCAAGTGCGCTGTGGAACGCGACAGCCCACGGACTCGCGTTGGTTACAGCGTCGGTGAGAAGAACTACCTGGAGCTGGTTTTCGGCAAAACTGCCACCGTGGACCTTGCCGAATAGCCCTGTCAGGCACCCGATCAATACCGGCGACGTGGCCATGGCGCCAGCAATATTCGGAATCATGCCAAACGCTCCCTGCAGCGCTTCCAGCGAAGCACGTGAATCTGCGGGTGCGGAATCAAGGGTGTGGACGGGAAACCCATTCATGATGATGACCTCAAAAGCAGGATGGAGTGGAAGCGGATCAATGGCCGCTAACCCGGAGGTATCATTGGCTGGTACGGAAATGGCCGCAATTACGTGAGGGGTAATAAGAGCCGTTAACGTGTCGGCCTCTGAGCGGCGCTTTCTGCCACCGTGGGCTCCTGATAGAAGAGAGTCGCTTCGTGCCGTCGCAGGGTGATGACGGCATACGCCTTCAAGAACGCGTCAGCCAACGACGCCGCTGCCACATAGGCCGGATCTCGCCTTTGGCGTGCGACGTATGGTCTTGGCACTCATGGGGCTGTAGTGTCCGCTCTCAAACCAAAGCGCAAGACGCATCGATACCTGCGCCGGATCACCTTGCCGCTTGATGCAGAGAACAGGATTGCTCGCCGCCCATGAAAAAGTCACTCACCGAAATTCTGTCGCGCCTGAAGCACCTGGAGAATCGATCTCCAGCGATGGCATTTGGGCACGACGCCAGCGAGGCATTTGCCGAGGTCGCGCCGTATCGCGACGGTGCGGTGTATGTAAGTTTCTACTCTGGCTCCAGCGAATGGGAGCGCCACCCCAAAGGCGACGAAGTCGTCATGGTGCTGGAAGGAACAACCACGGTTGTCTTGCTGAGAAATGCCAAGGAAGAGCAGCACTTCCTCACTGAGCACGAACTCATCGTCATACCTGTGGGCGTCTGGCACCGGTTTGAAGGATCCGACCGTCTCAAGGTGATGACCATTACGCCCCAGCCCACGGAGCACAGCCTCGAAACGCCAGACGTTTGAGGTTCACCCTGGGGAGAAAGCCGACGAGTACCCAAGGCGAGCCGGGCGTCAGGGATGAAAGCCAGGAACTACGCAAGGGTTGAACTCAGGTCGCCCTTGGACGAAACCGAGCAGGCCACAGCCCTACTCCAGATAAGCGACACGAAGCTTCCGGGAAGAAGCCGCAACCGCATGGCTTGCCAACGTGCCACAGCGACGGCCAGGAAGAACCTCACCCGACAGATCATGGGTGGAACCGGCAGGTAATTACCCCGATTTCGGGGATGCCCAAATTTCCACCTCCGTGCCTAACATCAGCGGCCCAGGGTTGTGGGGACCGTGCGACGGCGGGTCGTGCAAATTATGTGAAAGCACGCAATATCTTTGCGTCTTGCCCGCAGCCACATCCCTCGCCCGCTTCTGTCCGCCAAGCCTGGACAAAAAGTTCTAGCAGTAGGCACCGTCCGCATTCGTTCTTCGTCCGTTGGGGGCACGGCCGCGCTCGCAATCACCAGACCGATCCATGTCACGCAATGGAACAAGGAGCTTATGAACCTTGCTGCCTGCGCGTGGCTGGGTGGTTGAGGTCAATGGGGCCGTCAATCGGGAGTCGCTTCAGGCATAGCCGGGCTCATCGATCCCCGCTGTGACGCATGCATCGCAACCGATTTTCCACGATGCCGGATCGCGTGTGAGGTTGAACGGACATCCTTTCATCCATGCCAGGGGCTCATCATGCGTACTACAGCACATCGCACGTCATCTTTTCCCCGGAATGTGCAACAAGCTCTATTGGAGCATCGTCGTAAATCAGGCGGACCGGAAGTATTGAGCGTTTCGCTCACGCGCCTGGATACGTACGACAACGAGCACGGTGAAATACCCACGCATCTGCTTCTGTTGCAACCGGATCCGCAGAACTCTGAGCACGATCAGCTGTTTCTTGATCATCTGCCGGTACCGCGCGAAGCGTGGCATTACGATCGCCACGATCGCATGCTGACATGGAGGGAGGCGTTTGGCGGCGGGCACCTGCACTTTGCGTACTTCGGCCAAGGCGGCGTCGGAGTTATCGGCACGGCCGATACCCCCATTTCGGTGCGGGCTGCTGCAACGGCCCAATTCTCGTGCGATGTTGCCCTCAACGTAGGAGCCACGTTCGAAACCAGCGGCCACCAAGTGATCGGTCTGCATTGGGATCCTGATTCCTCGGATTGGAACAATGCCCATTGGATCAATCATCGCTTGCTGCTCAGTTATACGGTCACCCGGGGAGGACCGATGGAGCCAGCGTCAACGAGCATCCGGTTCGAAGACCAAGCGGGTGGCCAGCCTTGGGTGCCAGACGCCGGTGCTTTTGAAGTTTCGCTGACGATGGGTAAGCGCCAGGAGCTGGCTGTATGGGATCTCTCGTTCCAGTCGAACAGCGAGCCACCCGATGCAAGTCGCCACACACTTGATGGGCCCGATAGCGTCTATCCCTACAGCATGCAGTTGGTCGAAGATGCTGCGGCAAGCCAGCTTGATGGCGTCATGGTGATCGACAAGCATGCGCCACTCGGCGTATTGCTGGGTATACGTGGCGTACGCCAGAACGCGTGTGCAAGCGGCTACTACCAAATAGCCGCCCATCTCGCTCCCTTTGGGATTTTCAACGGGCGCCTGGTGATCGACGGCACACCCGTGCCCCACACCGCCCTGCATGGCGACACATTGCAATGGTCGGATCTACCCCAGGGTATTCAGCAGCGGACAGGCCTGCCATCCGAGGGCCGGGCAATCTTCCAGGCCGATGGCACGCTCGCAAAGGGGGATGGCGGACCTGATCTTCATCGGCTGAGCGCAAGCAACGCACTCAGCGCCATGGATAACCATGAATCGATGTATCCCGTGCTTGTGGCACGCCATGCGGTGATCAAGCAGGCGCTGCGTGACGTGAGGCCAACCATGCCAGGCCTAATGACCATGAGCCCGTTCACGAAAAACGCCAAAGGTGAATGGAGCGACGCGGTTCAGTCGGCCGTGACCGATGACCTGGGGCGCATCATGCATAGCTATATCCCCAGGGATATGTGGCACCTGTTGTTCCCGACCTTGCAGCAACCAACCCTGCAGGGAGAACTGTCCATAGTGGCCAATTCGCCGGTTCCAGGGGTCGACGATCCTGCCGCGTGGTACCGGTCGCTGGCGACGGCAGTGATGACGTCAGGCATGGCGGAGGGCAGTGATGACAACTGCCGCAACATGAACGGTCCCCGCGCCAGGCAATGGTTGAAATCACAGACCGGTAGCTCAAAGGTCTATTACGCCCATAGCCAGAAGCTCTTTGCTTATCGGTGGCGAGAAAAATTCCCTGAGATCGAAATGTACCTTGATGACCAACAGGTCAATGGAAAGGGTTACGCATCCCAGATCGATGCCAAAGTCACGTCCAGCATCAAGGACATCAAGGTCAATGTGGCACAGGATCCCTCCGACCCTGATCTTAAGGACAAGCTGATCAGCAAGGTGGTCGAAGCAGGCACGTACGCAAAGGAGAACCAGTTGTACTGGGCTTTCGCCTTCTTCACGTACAACACCGCACCGGGCATTTTAGCGAACATCGCCCAAGCGATGAGCACCGATGAGGGATCAAACGATGGTACGGAGCTCACAAGACTGTTTCAAAAAAATGTCTCGTTGCTCACGATACTTGATCCATCCGGCTTCTTTGCCAGGCAATACACGTCGACGATAAACATCTTCCTCGCGACAAACATACTGCCCAGCATGTATGACCTTGCCGACACATCGGAAAACGTGGATATCATCAAGCAATACCTGCGTTCCTTTGTCGACAAAAACATAAAAAACGATGACAAGCGAATTGCCGATGCCACCGCACAAATACAGGCTCTGCTTAATGACAGAGAGATCGACAAGATCCTCCATGACTCCATAAAAACGCTGAAGTCGCTGTCTGCGATTGCGCAAGATGCAATGTCCCTGCCCTTCGTGGCGACCCGATTCACCAAGTGGTTCTCAGGGAAGTTTCCGAGATTTGCGAAAGGTGCCGACCTCATAGGCGGCACGCTCATAGGTGGCATTGTTGGCCTTTCCGTGTACAGCCTGGTGGGCCATTTCAAGCGATGGGACAAGTTGAGCGATGAGGAGAAGGCTCAAACCATTGTGACGACGACGCAGTTTGGCCTGCAGATCGTCTCTGCGATTGTTCAGCGCGGCGTTCGTATCTCCGCCATCTTCAATGTCGAGGGAATGACTATGGGGCAACGCGCTGCCTCGATCGCCGAAATCACGGCATCCTTCTCCGGCACGGCAGGAAAGCTTGACGGAGGTCTGGTGAAAATCGGCAGCTCGATGGCGCGTTGGCTGGGAGAGACCAGTGGTATGGCCGAGGCCGGCGAGGGAATACTGGCGGGCGCCGAAGGAGGCGCTGAACTGGTCGGCCGGATATTCGGGCGCAACCTCGAGGAGTTCATGGCCACCCGAATCGGTCCCGTGTTCGTGCTCGCGGGTATCGGCTTTAGCCTCTACAAGATCATCGAGGGCGAGGATGGGACGGCGCTTGCATCCGACATCATCAATATCGTCAGTGGCGCCTTGATGCTGTTTGCGACTGCGGGTGAATGGGCCATCGGGGGAGTGCTGATCTCATCCGAGGGTGCCATAGCAACGATGGTTACGGTTGCCGGGCCACTCGCCATCCTGCTCGCGCTGGTCGGTGTTGCATTGATGATCTATGAAATGACCCGCAAACCGCCCGATCCAGTTAAGGAATTTGTCGACAACTACGTCAGGAAGGCGGGCTTCTACGTCAGCGCCAAGGCGAGCAGCATCGACTACGTGACGCATTATGCGAACCCGGATCAAGCCGGGTTGATCATGAATGGCTTCACGCTCAGCGCGGCGAAATCGGTTCTGTCGGTGGATGACGCCGGGGCAATTTCATGGAAGGACGACGCCAAGGGCCTTCCCCGGAGCGTCTGGCAAGTCATTACAGACGGCCTGGGTGTCAGCCAGATCGGCACGGTCATCCGGCCCAATGACAAGGATCTACCGAAGGTCGTGTACCTCAGCCTGCTCAGCGATCACAGTGTCGCCTTTCGTCCAAGATCGTCGGCATCTGCCAAGTCGACTGGCAACGAGCCACACGTACTGACCCAAACGTGGCTTAGCATCCCACAGGGCAACGCGGGTCTCACCAGCGACGGTGAGCACTTGGCCTCGCTCGATCTGCGACTGCAAGCGGTATTCCCCGATCCCAAGGACAAGGACACGCCGAAGGGATACCTGACCCATACACCTTCCGGGATCGGCTACGACGAGCGTAGCAGTACGACTTTCGCTCTCCGGTTGTCGGGTATGGCGCCCAACTACATGAGGATGGGCGATATCGATTTCAAATCGAACACCACGCCGTCCACACAACAAGTCTTCGGGCCCTCTTTTGGCGCTCAACCAAGCGATCCAACCACTTATACCTTGTCGCCGCAGATACCCGATTTCCTGACGTTCGACAACAAGACGGGCAAGCTTTCTCCGAATGGAAAGGTTGCGACGACCGTCCTATCACAGGACATGGTGATCTCTGCCAGCAACACGCTCGGCACCGCCCAGGCAAGGTTCAAGTTGAGCGTCACCCAGTTAGCTCAGCATCTGCCGGACGCAATGGCTGAGTGGGTTTCGTAGTCGAAGTGGCGTCAAGCGGCGGCACACCGTCGCCGCTTGACGCTTGCATCGCTCGCCGATTGATCATCAGACATTCGAAGGAACGCCATGGGCAGCTATCAGCAGATGCAGTCCGAATTTGCAGCGACCGTCAAAACCTGTTTGGCTGACCAGACACATCAGGGCATCAATGCCCCACAGGATGTATCACTGGACGCATTGATTGATGCTCTTCCGTATTACGGCAATTTGACATTTGAGAACATGCATCGCGCCGCACTTGCCAATCTTCTCGAAATACATTTGCCGCACCGTCCCATTGCACCTCATCCCGACCTGGCCACCTTTGGATCATCTTCAAAGTACGCCTATACCGGCACCTATCAGTGCTATCGAGACGCCTTCTATCCTGGCGTTGCGTCATCGCCTATCGCGGAAGAAGCTGGCAGGCAGATGTGTATCGCGCAAGCAAATATAGACGACAAGTGGTGGGGTGAATTTGGTGTGGCCGCATTGACTGATGCGGTACGCGTCGCGCTTTCCTTCTCCCTGGACACGGACAAACTCGCTGGCGCATTGACGAGCAAGAATGGGGCTCTCAGAAAGGCATTGGCGGCCAGCTACCTGGCGGTGCTGAGTACAGGCTACTCTCCCACGGCATCTATACTTCGCTCGCTCAATGATGGACAGCGCTCCAACAATGCCAGTCAACTGAGCGCTGCCATCATCAACGGGAGGTTCACCGCCAACATCAACGAAACCATAGATATGGGGGGCGATGGTGCGGTTGCGGCCACATGGTTTCTTTTCAATCTGTGGATCGCGCTCAAGACGTTGGGGCATGGCAACGTGGATGGCGTGATCGAGCAAAGCACGAGGGCCGGACTAAAGGTGCCGCCCGAAGTTGGCCCTGCCAGCTGGTGGAATGGTGGCTACACAGCATGGTTCCACAGCCTGGATGGCAATGACGTTAGCGAGCACGCGTCCAAAACGATACATGCCGACATGCCTGAAAAGGTAGAAGTCATAGCCTCCAATGGCTCAAGAGGCACTTTCCAATTTACGAACAGGCAAGATGAGAAAAATGGCTATTCGCTGAGCCTGTGCAACTGGGGTGATCTGAGTTGGTACCAGCCACCATCGTCGAGCTGTCTCGGCAAGGGGACCATGGTCTTGATGGCTGATGGCACAAGCAAAACCATCGAATCCGTGGTCATCGGCGATACCGTTCATTCGAACCTGGGCCCGCGAAAGGTTGTATTGATTGAGTCGCCCAAGCGCATGAAGCGCTCGCTGTATCAACTCAATGGCCTACCGTTGTTTGCGACATCGGCTCATCCATTTCGCACGGCCGATGACATTCATGGATCCCGTGCGGCAGTCGCCCCGTGGGCATTGATCGACTCGATCCCAAGCATGACTGCCAGTGGTGTAGCCACGCTGCGCCCTGGTCTGTCGCTGGCGGCACGGATTGATGGACGAGTTCAATCCGAACCTGTCACTCGCATTGAAGAGCACGTCTCGGATGACCCTGATGAACGGGTTTATGACCTATTGCTCGAGAACTGGGCCGAGGACCATCCCGCCTACTTTGTGGGTGGCCCCACTTGTTTCTTCGCAGTCGATGCGGAGACGGCGGACCCGGGCTACGACCTATCCAACACGTTAGCCATTGCAGCGGGCATGCGTGCAAGCGTCGACATTTGCCGCCAGGTGTTTCCAAATCCTGAAACGGGCATGGCAGAAGCCATCGATCGCCTTCCGGTTGATGCATGGCTTGATTCGGTCCTTGCAACAGAAGCGTCCAGAGACGATGCCCATATGGCGTTGCGCACCATCCCCAACACCAGCTTCTTTCTACGGCATGGTGCTTGGGACTACCACGCCTCCGTCCTGGAGGCGCAGTTGGTTCGCAGCCATGCCCGTCGCATTCGACGCAATCTTCGCAACCCCTTCCCAAGGCAGGCGAACACCACGGATGAGTCGACACATTTCGGCATCTGCCTGAGGGATATCGAATTTCTTGGCGAGGCGGGTATCGCGACGGATACCGTGCTGTCGGTGGATTTTCGCTTGCGCAGCAGCGGTGTCGAAGATCGTCTGCAAACTTTGGATGTAGAAACGACGCCGGCGACACGTTGGTTTATCACGCCAGACGCCGCGGTTGATTTCGGTCGCCATCCTTTAACCGAAAAATCGGTTCTTGAGGGCTGCCTTCGCCAAGGCGTCACCATCATCGGCCGATTTCGTTTCGACGTGGCATCTCATTTGGCCCGATCCACTCAGGTGCATTTCATTTATGGCAACGGCGGAACCATCATTGGTCGCATCGCCCTCGATGAAATCCAGTTGGCCAGCAATCCATCACTCGGGATCTGCCGGCGTGGCGTATCTGAAACCATGACGGCGGCAGTGTCCGTGGGTAACCGCATGGGCCTTGAGCTTGTGCGTGCCATTGAAGAACACTGGGCCGAGTTGACGTCCCAGCAAGTGCAGTGAGGCTTGTTTGTGACTGCACTTGATCCGGCATCCTTACGTGGCTGGCGAGCGGAATGGCGGCTGTTGCACCGGCGGCAGCGGGCCAGGCTCCGGGCGTCTTCCGCCCCAAAAGCGGTGCCAATTGGCGTGTCCAGCCCACGACGATCCAACGGCTCAAACAGGACGCAAGTTTGCCCCGCGCTTCATTTCCACGAGCCTGACGATCCAGTTGATGAACGCTCTTACCTGAGGCGCCAGGTACTGACGGTTCGGGTACATGATGGACAAGGGCCATTGCGCATCGCACAGAGAGGGAAGCACCTTGACCAGCCGTCCACTTGCCAGGTGTTCGCTCACCAGGAGCTCCGGTGCCTGGATCAGTCCCAGCCCCTCCAGCGCACACGCCACCAGCGCATCCGCGTCATTGACCATCATGGCGCTTGGAACGGCCAGTTCGCTCTTTTCGTCAGTCGCTGACACGTTCCACCCGATGGACCGATGGCCGCGACCGGAGAAATAGTTCACGGCTTTGTGCCGCGCCAGATCGTTTATCCGCCGAGGCCTGCCGTTGAGGCTCAGATAGCCTGGCGAGGCGCAAATGACCATGGTGATCGTGGCCAGGCGACGCGCAATCATGCTGCTAATGGGCAGCGGGCCGATGCGAAGCACGCAATCCACTGCGTCAGCGATCAGGTCGACAGGTTGGTCGCTGACGCCAAGCACGATTTCGATATTCGGATAGGCGGCGCGAAATTCCGGCAGCGCCGGGATCAACAACGGTTTGGCGATCGCCACGGGAACATCGACGCGAAGCCGGCCCGCCGGGCGATCCACGCTTCCGCCAAACAGGTTTTGTGTATCGGCAACATCACTGAGCAGCCCGGTGGCGCGCTCATAAAGTGACTCGCCATCGCCCGTCAGGCTGATTCGTCGGGTTGTGCGATGGAGAAGGCGCACACCGAGTGCGGTCTCCAGCTCGCCGATCGCCTTGGTCACGCTGGGCCGTGTCATCCGTAACGTATCAGCGGCGCGCGCGAAACTCCCGGCCTCAACCACCGATACGAAGATCTGAAGTTGCCTGATGAAGTGCATGGGGCAGAATAGTTCTCGAAATTGATAACAATCAAGTACAAATTATTGCTCTTCTGGCAAGGCAACTGATCGCTTACCTTCATCGAGCACCGGGACGAGACCGTCGAATCGCCCCCGCGAATGACGTTCCTGTTTGGCCGTCACCTGTGCCCCACCGAAGGAGTCTCCCCCTATGTCCCGTGTAGTCCGGTTTCATGAGTATGGCGATGCGAACGTCCTCCGCATCGAAGACATCGATGTCCCGAGGCCGGCATCGAATGAAGTGCAGATCGCTGTTCGTGCGATTGGGCTCAACCGTGCGGAGAGCATGTTCCGCCATGGCGCTTACCTTCAGGAAGCCGTCTTCCCCTCCCAGTTGGGATACGAAGCGGCAGGTGTGGTTCGGGCGCTGGGCGCGGACGTCACCGGCTTTGCCATCGGTGATGCAGTCAGCGTCATACCCACGCTGGATATGTCGCGTTGGCCAACCTATGGCGAAGTGATCAATACACCGGCCAGAAACGTAGTGAAGCATCCGGCCAACGTGTCTTTCGAAGCGGCGGCAGCCAGTTGGATGCAGTACGTCACCGCCTGGGGCGCATTGATCGAGCTCGCAGCCCCGCGTGCGGGAGACACGGTGCTCGTTTCCGCTGCGTCGAGCAGCGTGGGCATTGCCGCCTTCCAGATCGCCCGCAGTGTTGGCGCGACGGTGATCGCCGCCACCCGGACCAGTGAGAAGGCCCAAGCACTACGTGATGCGGGTGCTCACCATGTGATTGCCACCGCCGAAGAGGATCTGATTGCCCGGGTCCGCGACATCACGGGTGGCCACGGGGCGCGAGTCGTGTTCGATCCCATTGGAGGTCCCGCGATTGCCACGCTGACCGAGTGCATGGCGGTTGGCGGCATCCTGCTTGAATACGGAGCGCTTAGCCCGGACGTTGGTCCATTCCCGCAATTTGCCGTACTGGGCAAGAGCCTCACTATCCGAGGCTATCTCTACACGGAAGTGGTGGCCAACGATGCGGTTCTCCATCGTGCCAAGGCCTTCATTTCCGATGGCCTGCAATCGGGTGCGCTTTCCCCGCTGATTTCTCGCACCTTCCCATTCGAGCAGATTCAGGAAGCAACCCGTTTCCTGGAATCCAACCAGCAGATAGGCAAGGTCGTGGTTACCGTGTGACACCTGCCTGCGAGACGTTCTACTCGCCGCGGCGCACCAGAACACCACGACAAGGTTGCGTACGGCACCTCGCGTCAGTCGCCAACGTTTGCCGACTGGCAAAGGGGAAGTGCCCTCTTCGCCCAAACAACACTCTCGCCACATCACCACAGTCGGGATGGCTTCCACCTTCCCGGCTGCGAAGATGTGGCGTGGATGCTCAACCACTCACTGGATGGCGGTACGCGCTGACGATCGTTCCACTGGCGTCGACCAGCAGGTAAACGGTTTCCGCACCGTTACGACGCTCGACGACATAGCGGTCCCAGCCGAAATCGGTGACGCCACCGAACGTGTACGACGTGACCGGTCCGAGCTTAGCCAGATATTTTTCGCGATCCGCCTTTTGTTGTTTACGGGCGTCGGCAAGCCCGGGGCTGATGCCCTTGCTGCCATCCGGGTCGCTCAGCAGAAGCTGGAGCGCTCTTTCGCTACCCGGGAACGGCTTCTGGTCGGCAATGCGCTGGGCCAGTGCCTTGTCGATCTGCCTGGCGGTCGCCTCGTCCACACGATTGGCCCGGACAGCGACATGTCCTTCGACGGTGCCTACCAGCGCTTTCGTGTCGCCTTCGACGCTCTGGACGAAGTCGACGGAGGCATTCATGCCGGACACGACGAACTCGTTGTGGTCGCGTGGATAAAGGTCCATCGGCCCCTTGAACGCCACCTGGCCGTTGATGCGAAGTACCAGATGGTTGTCGTTGCGTGTAATGGTGATGACCGACAGGTCGCTGACCTTGTAGTAACCCACGTAGCCGTCCAGCACGCCGGCACTCAGGCTCACCGCTTTCTCGGCAGCCTTCGGGCCTGCATCCGGCGGCGTGACCTGTGCGGCGATCGCCGTCACGCCCAGCGAAAGACAGGCCAGGGCGATGGCCGATGCACGCGCCCACTTCTTCGGCTTCAAGAGCATAAGCTTGATCCTCTGTTCGAGAAACGACACGGATTCCGACATGCCAGCGGATACACCGATGGTTGTCGAGCGGTACTGCCCCACTTCGATCAGCGTTTCGCAGTACTCCTGCAGATCACCACCGCCCCGCAGCACGCGTGCATCGCAGTCCACTTCCACGGCGCGTCGTAGCCGGTGGAACTGCCACCACAGCGCTGCGTTCCATGGCATGAGCACGACCAGCGCGAGCGCCATGGCGAGAAGCTGGGGATCCCGTGCCCGCAGATGCGCGCTTTCGTGCGCGATGACATGCCGCTGCTGCGCGAGGGGTGCCTGCGCCAGCCACGTTGGCACCACGATGCGCGAACGGAAGATGCCGATGACGGCCGGTCCGACATGGGGCGAGAACAGCACCGCGGCATTGCACAGGCTGCCCTCTTTCCAGCGACGCCGCTGTCGATGCAACGATACTGCGGTGCGGGCGAACAGGCCGAGCAAGAGACCGGACAGGGCCAGCCAGATCCAGCCGGCCACGGTGTCGAGGGTATGTGTGGCGGACGCATGATGTTCGATGACATCCCAGTCGAACATGCCGGCGGGCATGGATATCGACGTTGCGCCGCGCAGCGCGAACGTGGTGGCCGGCGTGACGGCGTGGAAGATCACCGGGACGCGAATCGATGCAAAGGCGATGGCCACCGGCAACAGCAGGGACAGGATCATGGCGGTCAACCAGACTCCGCGTGTCGCGCGCTGGCGTTGCTTCGCGGCGTGCTCGCCGATCACCGCCGCCATGCTGAGAAACGCCGCGACCAGCGCCGCGTAAATCATCCACGGGAGCATCAGGGCTTCTCCTTGTCTAGCCGCTCGGCCAACAGTTTCCGCATGCGCGCCATCTGCTCGGGGCTGAGCTTCTGGTCGGATACCAGATGCGTCAGCAGCAGCTCGGCGGAGCCGTTGAAGAACTTGTTGGTGAGGTGTTGCAGCGCACTCTTCCGTGCCGTCTGCTGCTTGATGCTGGCGAAGTAGCGATGGCCTCGCCCTTCTTCGTCATGGCTGACGTAGCCCTTGGCCTCCAGCGTGCGGAGCACGGTGAGCACGGTGGTGTAGGCAAGCTCGTCTTTCAGGCGCTCCCGGACCTCGGCCACCAGCGAGGGGCCGTGATCCCACAACACCTGGATGACATCGGCTTCCCGGTCCGTCAACGCGATCTTCATCTGCACACCCGCCTATCTACTAGACTTATAGTTATTAAGATCCCGGCCAGGCTTGCTTGTCAACTATAAGTTTAGTAGTTCGTGTCATCCCACCCGGTCATGTCCATCAGGACGAAACGAAATTAGCCGCCCCGCCGTGGCGCCATCTGTAGGCTCATACCGCCCCGGCTATCGCCCGATCCGGCCGTATGCCGGGTTGCACTTGCCTCGATCCGGCGTCCGAAGGGAAGATCAGCGCGCCCCAAAATCGCAACGGGACGGCCGGCTTCGCGTTCGATACGAAGGCCAACCCGCCATGTCGATTCTTCCCCTCCCCATTCGTCAACCAGAAGTCGCGGCAATTCCGTCGCGGCTTACATCCAAAGGTCAAAGCAATGAGCAAGAAGATCTTCGTTAACCTGCCCGTGACGGACCTGAAGCGGTCGATGGCCTTCTACGAAGCCGTTGGCGCGGCCAACAACCCCGCTTTCACCGACGACACGGCGGCGTGCATGGTGTTCTCCGACACCATCTACGCCATGCTCCTCACGCACGACAAATGGCGCCAGTTCACCAGCAAGCGCATCGTCGACGCACACGGGGATGCACAGGTGCTGCTGTGCCTATCGGCGGACAGCCGCGACGAGGTATCCCAACTGGTCGACGCCGCCAGTAGCGCCGGCGGCAAGGCCGATCCCACGCCCCAGCAGGACTACGGCTTCATGTTCGGCCGTAGCTTTGAAGATCCGGACGGCCACATCTGGGAAGTGATGTGGATGGACCCCAGCGCCATTCCGGCCCAGGGCTAAGCACCGGCGTCACATGGATTCGGAAGGTCCGCTTTCGACAGGAAGCGGACACCGCACACGGCCAGGCCTGTACGCATGCAGGCCTCGGCTGGCAGAACGCGCCGCACCGTGGCGGCGGCCACCTCAACCGTAAGTCATACGCGGCGAGGTATGGGTAGCACTTGTGCCGGGTCCGGGCGGTCACGCAAGGTTGCCGCCATGTTCGTGCGCCACATTGGCCACAGGTCAGTGCGAGGGACGCATGCGCATACTCCTGGTCGAGGACGAAGCCGAACTGGCCGATCAGGGGGAAGGTATTCCTGCGGAAGACCGCGAGCGCATCTTCGAGCCGTTCTGTCGCCTTGGCACCCTGCCGTCTGGTACGGGCCTTGGCCTGCATCTGGTGCGCGAGATCCTGCGACGACACGGCGCGCGTGTCTCCGTTCATGATGAACCGCGCGGCGGCGCGTGTTTTCGCGTCGATTTTCCGTCGATGCCCATCGATCGTTGGCGCAGCTCGACCAACGCCGGCTGAACGCGTGATCGCGAACGCCATGTTGACGCCAGCCTGATCCGCAAGGATGGTGATGTACTCATCTGCGGAGCGCTCATGACCATCCTCCACGACACCCGGCTTTTCCTTCAGCGCTGGCTGGTCGATCCACGTCGCGTGGGCGCCATCGCGCCTTCGGGCCGCGCACTGGCCGAACTGATCACCCGTCGTGTGCATGAACGCAGCGGACGCATTGCGGAGTTCGGCGCCGGCACCGGCGTATTCACGCGCGCCCTGCTCGCTCGCGGTGTAAGCGAGGGTCAACTGGTGCTGGTTGAACGTGATGAAGCGTTCGCCGAGCGCCTTCGCGAGCGCTTTCCGCGTGCCCATGTACTGGCGATGGACGCGACACGCTTCGGCGAGTGGGCTCGGGCGGAACGTTTCGCTGCTGGCGCCATCGTGAGCGGATTGCCTTTGCTCAATCTGGACGGCGACAGCCGCCGCCACATCCTGTCGAGCGCGTTTGCCAGCCTGTGCGGCGATGGCGCGCTGTATCAGTTCACCTATGGCCTGACCTGCCCCGTGCCGCTGTCGCTGTTGATGAGCCTGCAGTTGGAGGCGACGTCGATGGGCCGTGCCTGGCTCAATCTGCCGCCCGCTTCCGTATTCCGCATCCAGCGCCGCCCGCCGCTTCCTCTCGCCGCCGTCGCCTGACGCGGGATCCGCATGTCCAGTCTGCTCGCTCGGTTGCTGGGTAGCGGCATGGTCGGCATCGGTGCAGCGGCATTCCTGGAAAAGCTGGTGCCGGTGTTTCCGTCATATCTTCTCTACACGTGGCTGGGCATGTGCGCGACACCGTCCGCGTCTGATCTGCTGTGCAACGTGCTGATCGCGAGCGCGGGTTCCACGCTGGCTTCCCTGGCTGGTATGCCGTCGGCCTGGTGCTGGGTCCTGCGCGTACGGAGCGCTGCGTAGTACGGCTGGGACGCCGGGCTGGACTGGATGCACCACGCTATCGCGCATTGAGCGAGCACGCTCGCCGAAAACCGTTTCCCTGGGTCTTGCTGGGGCAGCTCACGCCGGTGGTACGCCTGTGTGTGCCACTCATGGCCGGTGTACTGGGCGTGCGCGTAGTGACGTTCGCCAGTGCGACCCTCATCGGCAATGCGCTGTGGAACGCCTTGTTCATGGTGCTGGGATTTGCGCTGAGCCAGCACGCACGTCATCCGGCATCGGTGGGCATGGGCATCATCGTCGCGTTGCTGCTGTGCGAAGCGTTGCTGGCTATCGCATGGCGTCGCCGCCACGCAACGAACGCTGCCTAGCTCGCCCTTGTGCCAATGCGCACGCTATGCGTGCATCAGTTCGATGCGTGAGGTATCCCGCGTGCTCGCCTCGCAAGGCATCGTGTGCACCCTATTCCGCCGCAAGGCACCAGCAACGTATTCGGGACGACGCCATGGCGAGCGCGCAAACAAAAGGACCGGCCCGTTGCCGGCGCCGGTCCTTTGGTCGATGCGATGGCGTATCAGGCTTGCGGAGCCTGCTCCTGCGCATCGGCGTCGGTCGCTTCGGGTTCGCCTTCCTTCTTTTCCAGCGTCGACTCGAGCGCACCTGCACCCTTGAAGCCCGCGACCGCTGCCAGGCCCTTGGTCAGCAGGCCTGCATTCGGATCAAGCTTTTCGGCTGCCTCGACAGCGGCGACCGCACCAGCCACTTCGCCCAACGTATCCAGAATTCCCATGACGCTTTCTCCGCAGTTTGAAATGTCAGCCATGCCCGGAAGCCCCGTATGGCCAGACTACATTGGGCACGATGACATGGAGTGCATCCATCGGAAAATTCCTAGTGACGACATGGCCACTTATCGAGGACAGCCTTGTCATAAGGCCTTTGTCATCGTTGCGTCATGCACGCAAAAACATGCGCCCACCTCCGCCCGCACGTCGTAACATGCGTCTCCCCAACCCGATAGCGAAGACGCGCCATGAATGAGAACAACAGCGGCGGCCTGCCCATCGCCCTGGTGGCCGCCGTGGGATGCATCGGCGTCGGTGCCGGCATCGCCCTTCGCAGCGACAGTTCCATCGCGAAAGCGGCTGGCTGCGTGATACTCATTGGCGGCATGGTGGTGCTGGCCGGCGTATTGATCGCCAGGCGGCGCAAGCGGTGAGCGAGACGGAACCGGCGTCACCGGATAGCCTCGGACGCAACGGCGTGTTCCTCAAGGAAGCGGGACATCACTAAGAGCGGCTAACAGAACTACCGGGAACCCAGAAAAATACGCCTTTGATCGTCATTCCCGCCTTCGCGGGAATGACGAATCTCAAACGTAACGGGGTTCTGTCAGCGATTCCAAGGACCGGATGACGCGCTCGACCTGCTGGTGATCCACCGGCTTGATCCTTCCGCGACGAAGGCATCGCAGGATCGTGCGAGGCACAAGCGATATGCTGTGCGTGTGGCTCGCTGCCGCCTTACGCGGCGCTGAAGCTGGGGCATTCGTGATGGGGATCCGATGGCGCAGCGTTATCGCATCCGGGAACGCGATGCGGGTTGCACGCGCCACACCCCAGGCGTTCGCATGGATTCGAGGTTGGCGTGATGGTTTCCGTCGTGTGCCTTCGGGTGACACAGGGATGACGGGAGGGGACGATGAATTTCATTACATCGAAGCGATTCTGGAACGTGACGTCCACCGTTTTCATCGTGGCTTTCATCGGGCTGCTCTCCGCCTCGATCCGACTGCACGTGGCGATGTTGCAGAGCCCGACGAAACCGGGCTCTCCACCCCATGTCATCCCGTACAACTATCACGGCCTGTATTACTACCTCACACCGGAACAAAGCCACTCAGCGGCATGGTTTGCCACCTGGCTGTTTCCGTTGCTCGCGCTGTTCGCTGGCCTGGCGTGGCTTTCCAACTGGCTGCGACGGAGGTATGGCGATTGACCGTCGCGGAACATCCACGCTCGGCGCGAACCCGAAAGAAACGATCGACCAGGTCCTCAGTCATCTCATACGCCTGACATTCATCCACCTTTGACACTAAGAGGGAACGACATGCAAACCCGCATCCAGGGCACGGTGATGCCCGTGCTGGAAGTACTGCTTGATCCGAACGACTGCGTCTTCGCCGAAAGCGGCGAGCTTTCATGGATGACCTCGTCGGTGCAGATGACGACGCACACGCAGATGGGCGGTGGTGGCGGCCTGTTCGGCGCGTTCAAGCGCGTGGTCGGCGGCGGCAGCCTGTTCATGACGGAGTACCGGGCCATGGGTGCACCGGGTGAGGTGGCGTTTGCCGCCAAGGTGCCGGGCCACATCGTGCCGGTGTCGGTAAGCCCCGGCAACGAGTTCCTGGTGCATCGCCATGGCTTTCTCTGTGCCACGCCCCAGGTCACCATCGGCATCGGCTTCCAGCAGTCGCTCGGCGCCGGCATCTTCGGCGGCAACGGTTTCGTGCTGCAGAAGGTGGGCGGCACGGGTACGGCATGGCTGGAACTCTCCGGCGAACTCATCCGCAAGGATCTGGCACCCGGTGAAACCTTGCGCGTTCATCCGGGCCATGTCGGCGCGTTTCAGGCGTCGGTGAGCTTTCAGATCACCACGGTGCCGGGCATCAAGAACGCCATTTTCGGCGGCGACGGTATCTTCCTGGCGGCACTGACAGGTCCCGGCACGGTATGGCTGCAGACGCTGCCCATCTCGCGCCTCGCGCATCAGGTGGCCGAATACCTGCCCAGCAACGAAGGTGGCGGCGGACGCGCGACCGTCGGCGGCGCGCTGATCGGCGGCATCATGGGCTCGCTGCTCGGCGGCGACGACAACTGATCGACGCAGGGGAAACGGCCGTGCCGTTTCCCCTCGTATGACATGACACCGCGATGACGAGGCCGTCGCGATCAGTCATCCAGAACCTACTGGTGCGGCTTGCCCGCACCGAAATTGCTCAGGGAACGCGGCAACTGCGAAGCGTGCTCGCTGCCTTGTTGCTTCGCCGCCAGGATGGCTTCGTCCTCGGTAGCGAAGGTGTCGGGCGTTTCCCCGATGATCGCCCGACCGTGCTTGGGGCGCAGCGTGTAGACCCCGCGAAAACGGCTTCCCACGGGAACCGCCGCCTCCTCTACCGAGTACCCATTGGTGAGTTTCATGGTCCCCCCCACTTCGTTCGGGCATAGGGTCGGGCGCTGGTGGACTTTGTCCAAGGCAGGCCATCGCACGACAACGTGGAAGGAAGTATCCCGTATCGCGCATTGGAAATCTGCTGACTTCGCCGTCAACGCAAGTCACTTTGACGCGGCGCGCCACAAAAGCTTATGAAGTACAGCCTGGCGACGTTGTGCTCCGCATCCGGCGGCCGGCTGTCGGATGGATGAGCAGGCCACATGTTCACGGAACATGTACGCCAGGCAGATGACGGTATCCACCTTACGCAGATAGCCGGTGTTAATCGACTGGCGACTAGAAGGAACCGAGTGAACCATAGCCACGACAAAGACAGGGATCGACGATGACTCGTGCAGCTTCACCCGCCTCGGCCTTCGGCCGGCTCATGTTGTTCATGACATCCATGGGCATGCTGAGCGCCTGCCAGCCCTCACCCGCCGCGCCGGACCAACCCGCGGAACATGCCAAGGAAAATCACGCGATGACTACATCGGCCACCACGTCCCCCGCTTCCGGCCTCGACGCCACGCAGGCCCTCAAAGGGATGCTGGAACTGATCAAGGACAACAAGAGCATCGCCGAGGTGACCCCCGAGTCGATGCAGCGCGCATGGGGCGTTCCGTTCAAGGTCATCGAACCGCAACAGTTCGGGTACGGCCAGCGCCTGTCAGGCAACTGGGCGTTCAGCGTCCAGCGACTCGTAGAAACGGAAGGACCGCGCGTGGACCTGATCTTCGATCCACTGCCGGGAACGCAAGCCTCGCCGACGGATATCTGCGAACCGGATTTCGCGCATTTCACCGCATCGCTGGAATCCCTGGGGTTCCAGCGACAGACCGCGCACGGTGAACACAACCGCTGGACCTTCGATGCCTTCGAGCGGCCGGGCATGCGGGTCGAGGTGTACCCCGTCACTGCCCAGTCGGATACGGGTGAGCCGACCGGGCCGACATGCGTAAAGATGGTGCTGGTACGGTAAGGAGACCGTCATGCCGCTGACCCAGCAAGCGCAAGCGGTGGTCGACGCATTCGGCCGACAGCCCGGCGTCACGCCGCAGCAACTGCACCATCTTCAGCTCACCATCGACGCCTCGCCTGCATTGACGCAGGAAGTCAACGACGCCGTACAGCAAAGGCATCTGAAGCACATCGTGCCTTTGAACAATCCCCACGCGGGAGGCGAATACAACGCGCAGGCGCAAGAGATGCGCCTTCCCCTGGCCATGCTCAGCACGCCAGCGGGTGGACGTTTCGACCGCGGTGAAGCCACCTTCGTGCTGGGCCACGAGTTGCAGCACGGTTTCAACGCCGCCGCCGTCGAACGGGCCCGTAACCAGTTCGGCAGGGATATCACCGCGGTGGCCACGTCGCCCGCGCACGAGCATGACTACACCGCGGCGATCGGCACGCTGGTCGCCGCCCAGCGACGTGACGAAGCGGGCGCGGAAATCTCAGGCTGGAATGCCGTCGTCAGCGCCGCGCAGAAGGATGCGGCCGACCATGGGCGCCCCGCGCCTACCCTGGCGGACATCTACCATCGCCAGCCGTTCCGCATGGGTGACTTCATCGATGTGGATCGCTCCCACATGCCGCCGGTCTACACGCTCAAGCCCAACCTGCACGTCGATGCGCATCTGCACATGGCCGCCACCCCGGCCAACATCGAAGGCATGGGCAAGAACTATTTCGATCACAGCGGCGGACTCGGCCACAACGGTAATTCCAACTACACCAACTATTACGGCGCCTCGGCCATCAGCGACGCGATTCGTTTCGAGCGCCATTACAACCCGCCGCAACCCGGTGTTCCCGGACACCGGATGAGCCTGGACATGCACAGGCTTCATCTGAGCCCGAACATCGTCGCGCAGAATGGCATCGATCTCGGCCATGACACCCGGCCCATGCCGTATCTGGACAAGAGCACGCAACCACCGACGCCTGCGCAATTCAGGCACACGGCAACGACGCACACCTATCAACCGCTGGAACCCGGTTCACAGCGACCGCAGGAACGCGTCAACCTGGACCACGCAGCACACCCGGACCATGCCCTGTACCGGCAAGCGTTGACCGCCGTCCATCGCCTGGATGCCGAGCGCCATCGCCCGCCCGACCAGTACAGCGACAACCTGGCTGCCTCGTTGACCGTGGCCGCGAGGCGCGAAGGCATGAGCGAGATCCACCACGTGGTGCTGAGCGACGACAGTCGCCAGGCCTTCGGTGTGCAGGGCGATATGCGCTCGCCGCTGAAACAGGTGGCCCAGGTGGACACCGAGCAGGCCGTCAATACGTCGGTGGCGCAGAGCAGCCAGGCGTGGCAGCAAGTGACTCAGGACCAGCCACAGCAGCAGCGTCCTCAACAACCCTCGCTACAGCAAGAGCAGCCGATGGTGATGCAGCGCCCGCTGATGTGAGCCTCCACCAACCCCATGGACGATGGAATGATCAGGACGATTTTCTTTGACTACGATGGCGTGCTCACCACGGACAAAAGTGGATCGCTGACCACGTTTCGCTATCTGAGCGACGCCACCGGCATCGCGTTCTCCACGATCAGCGCCGCTTTCAGCCCGTATGCCGGCGACCTGTTGACGGGTAAGGCCGTTTACGCGCAGATCTGGCCCAAGGCATGTGAAGCTTTGGGCACCGAACTGGACATGGGTCTTCTTGCCGGCGCCTTCGAGAGCACGCCGCTGAACACCGCCATGGTGTCGCTGGCGCGACAGCTCGTGGCGCACCACGCGATCGGCATCATCACGGACAACAACATGGACCGGATGGATCACCTCCGGCGGCACCAGAACCTGGATGCCTTGTTCAACCCCATTGTCGTCTCTGCGGAAGTCGGCGGAAGCAAGCAGGGCGAGGAGATCTTTCGGCTGGCGCTTTCGCGCGCGCAGACCAAGGCCGATGAGTGCGTGTTCATCGACAACAGCGCCTCCAATCTGGTGGTGGCGAGTGCGTTGGGCATGCATGCCATCTTCCATGATGACGAACAGAACGACGTCGCTGCGCTGGCAGCACGACTCCAACAGTTGGGCGCCCGGGTCAACGACCTTGTCCTCCTGAGCTAAGTGCCGGCCCGCTTCCGAGGGCCGGTGACGCTCAATCGGGCTTGTCCGCCGATGCCTTGAACGTCACGACCAGCACGTCGCGAAACGCTGGCTGGTCGTTTGCCAGCGGCCTTACCGGCGTGACGCCGTGGTAGACGCTGTGATCGTGGATCAGCGCTGCGTCCAGCGGATGAGTCAGCGTGAAATCGCCGAGCAGGCGCCCATCAGGCGCGTGAATCGTCGTGGTGCCGCTGGCGATGTTCTGGCGGTTGACCAGCAACACGAGGACGTAGTCCACGCCATCGCGATGACTGCCTTCGGGCGTGGGCTCGCCGGCGGTATCGGCGGTTGCTTCGATGCGGAACTGATGCACTTCGATGTGCCAGCGACGCACGGACGGCGCCACGCTACCGAAGAAATCCCGACAGAAGCCGAGGATGCTGCGCATCGTGGCGCCTTCGGCGACGGACGCGACAACCGGCTCGAACCAACGCTGGATATCGCCTTGCAGCGCGTTGTACTGCAAGCTCTGGAAGTGGGCCTGGTGCGGTTCGCGCACCACGGGACCTTCGGCTGTGGCGGAGAACGTCGCGTGGCGACGCCGACGAAACCGCCCTTTCGCGGCCAGATAGGGATCCGGCTCCAGATGGTTCCAGCTCGCTGCGAAATCCGGCCAGTCCGCCAGCGCGCCTTGTGCGCTGAGCAGCGGCCGCATGCTGTCGCCTTCCACGAAGGCGAACCCTGGTCCCTTGAGCTGGCCAAGCAGCTGGGAAACGTACGAGTCGGCGTGGTTTTGCATCTGCCTATCTTAGCGGCTGCGGTGATCGAAGCCGAACCTTGCGCGCCGAAGCCTGCGATCAGGTTTCGCGGCGCGTGCGGGCCTTGCCCTTCGCGCGCTTCTTAGGCGCGTCGCCTGGCGATGCGTCCCGGCTCATGGACACCGCACCGCCGTTCATCTGCTCGATCCATGAGAGATCATCGACGTAGGCCAGGAAGTGCTGGAGGTAGCCGGGTGACAGCTCGCGCATCAGCGCGACCGCGCGCTGGACGAGCGCACGCGAGTTGAGCGGGCCGGAGTTCTCCGGCGCCTGCTCCATCGACTGGCGCAACTGGCTATCCGTGCGCACCGATGACCAGATTTTGCGGAACTCGCCGAGCAGTTCCATTTCGGGCCGGGCGGATGCCCGTGCCCTGCCCGCGTCGACCACGGCGTTGTCGCTGCGCGTAGCGGCGGCGCTGGCAAGCTGCTCGTGAAGTTCGACGAACATGCCACGCACACCTTCGCCAGGCGTTTCCCCGGCGACGTCGTCGGTACGGTCGGCCGAACGCAGCAGGTCGGCGGCGTAGGCGTCGAGCAGATGGGCCAGTCGGTCGTCCAGCAGGCGGCGTGCTTCGCCATCGTGGCCGGCGCTGCGCTTTTCCAGCGCATCCATGACATGGAAGCGCATGGGATCATGGCGATCCGCGCCTTGCTCGCGCCAGGCGTCCAACCGCTCGCGGGCGTGGCGCGCCAGCTTAGTCATGCGTCGCCGCAGTCGTGTTGGACGGCTTCGGCACCGGTGCGATTTCCACGCGGCGGTTCTTCGCCCGCCCGTCTTCATTGGCATTGGACACCACTGGCTGCTCCGCGCCGAACGCCGCGGCGAACACCGAGGATGCGGGCACGCCGGCTGCGATGAGCGCGCGGGTGACGGTGAGCGCGCGCTCCGCCGACAGCTCCCAGTTGTCGGAGAACTGGCGGTTGCCGTCGCGCACCTGCTGATCGTCGGTGAAGCCGCTCACCATGAGAATTTCATCGCGCGACTTGAGGTAATCGGACAGCGGGCCGGCAAGGCTCTTCAGCAGTTCGCGCCCTTCCGGCTGCAACTGGTCAGAATTGAGCGCGAACAACACGTTGCCGCGAATGCCGATGCGACCATCGACCAGCGTGACGCGACCCGCCGCCAACGGCGCGGCGAGCGCCTGCTCCAGCGTCTTGCGGCGCTGGGCTTCGGCCTGGCGCTGCTTCACCTCTTCATCGAGGCGATGCGTGAGCTGGAGCTGCATGCCGATCACACCGACCAGGATCAGCACGAACGCGCCCAGCAGCACTGACATCAGGTCGCCGAAGGCGGCCCAGATGGGCGCGTTGGATTCGGATTCGACCTCGATCTCGTCGTTCATGCGGTTTCGGTCCCGGCGGCGATGCGCTGGTCGGCGATCTGCCGCAGGTCTTCGATGACTTGCTTCTGGGACAGCATGCTCAGGTCGACCACTTCCTTCGCCTGCGCCACGTAGTACGCAAGCTGCTCGTCGCTACGGGCGAGCGTCTTGTCCAGCGCATCGGCGATGTGCTGCAGTCGCTCCATCAGCGCTTCGTTCGACTGGCCATACGACTGCACGGCCGCGCCGAAGGCATCGCCCAGGCTCGCCACTTCGACGGCGCTGCTGGTGACCTGTGCCGCCACCGAGCCGAGCTTGCCGGTTTCGGCTTCGATGTGATCGGTGAAGCGGGTGCTGACGCGATCGAGCAGGTCAGCCGAGGTGGCGACCAGGGAGTCCACGGCCGTGCGCTGTTCCGTGGAGGCGTGGTTCACGGCGTCCAGCAGAGTTTCCAGCGTGGAGAGCAGGCGGCTGCGCTCTTCCAGCATCGCGGTGTCGCGCACCATGCTGTCGGAGAGCTTCTGGCGCAGCTCGGCCACCACATCGGCGGCGGCCTTCGGCGCTTCCGAGGCGGCCTGCACCAGTCGCGAGATCTCCGCGATGGTTTCGCTGGCGTGCGCCTGTGCCTGTGCGGACATGTCGTTGGCGGTCTGCGCCAGCGTGTCGCAGATTTCTTGCTGACGGCTGGCGACGTGCTCGCCAGTCCGGCTCCACTGCTCGCCCAATTGGGTGGCGATGGCGCCGAGTGCTTCCGTCCAGTTCGCCAAGCGCTGTTCATCACGCGATTCCAGCGTGGTCTGCATCTGCTCGTGCGAATCGCGCACGGCGCCGACCAGCGACGCGGCATGCTGTTCGAAGGTAGCGGCGGCAGCGGCCAACGCCTGCTGATGGCGCGCGGCGAGGTCTTCGTGGACGGTGGCTTGCTGCGACAGCGCGCTGTTCCACGCGGTGGCGACACCGTCAGCCGTGGTGTCGAAGCGCGTGGCGACGCTGTCGATCAGGCTGGCCGAGCGCTGCTCGAAGGTTTCGGTGAAGTGCGCAAGCGAACCGCGCAGATCGTCGGCCATCGTTTCGCTGGACTGGCGGTGTTCTGCCAGCGCCTTGTTCCAGATCTCCGCGACGGTGGCGGTGGCGCCTTCGAAACCGGTAGTGAGGCCATCGAGCTGCGCCTGCACCGCCTGCGTGACCACGCCGTGCAGCGACGCGGTTTCGCGCGCCAGCCCGGCCATCGTAGCTTCCACCACGGGTTGCAGGAGCGCGCTGGACGCACGGGCGCCTTCGGCCACGCTCTCCTTCAGCGACTGCTCCACGGAGGTGGCGAGGTGCGTGTACGCCGCCTCGGCGCGGGTGTGGAAAGCATCGTGGCTGGCGAGCTGCCGTTCGTTGGCGGCAAGGGTCTGCTGCAACATCGCGGTGGAGGCGCGCGTGCTTTCGGCCACGCTCTCCTTCAGCGATTGCTCGACCGAACTGGCGAGATGCGTGTACGCCGCTTCAGTACGGGCGTGGAAGGCATCGTGGCTGGCAAGCTGCTGCTCGTTCGCGGCAAGGCCCCGCTGCAACATGGCGCCGGCGGCGCGCGCGCTTTCGGCCACGCTTTCCGTCAACGACTGCTGCACGGACGCGGCGAGGTGCACATAGGCCGCTTCCGTGCGCGAGTGGAAGGCTTCCTGGCTGGCAAGCTGGCGGTCGTTAGTGGCGGCGCCATGCTGTTCCAGCGCCAGCATCATCGCCTGCAGGCGGTCGACCAGGGCCGGCATGGCGGCGGACTGCTGCTGCAAAATGCGGAAGGCTTCGTCGCGCTGATGCGCCTGCGAATGCACGCGCAGCGTCGTGGCGATCTTCGCGTCCAGCGCCTGCACCACCTGCAGTCGCTCGCGGCGGCACAACGCGGACAGCAGGCCCAACATGGCCGAAGTCGCCACGCCGGCAATCGAGGTGCCGAAGGCAAAACCAAGGCCCTTGACCGGCGCGGCAAGCGAGCCGCGGATGGCCTGCAGATCGGTCGCGCTTTCCAGCGCGAGGCCGGTGCCGCGCAGCGTCGCCATCATGCCCAGCAACGTACCCAGCATGCCGAGCAGGACGAGCAGGCCGACCAGGTAGGGCGTCAGCGTCGGCGCCGGCAGTGCCACGCGCTCGCCTTCCACGCGCAGACGCACAGCGTTGCGCAGGCCCGGATGCAGGCGATCGAGCCACTCGCGCAGGTTGCCCGGTGCGGCGGAGGTGTCCGCGACGGCCTGTGCCAGCGTAGCGGTCGCCTGCCGGTAACGATGCAGTTCCAACGCACCGGCTACGTAGAAGGTGCCGATCACCGTCGCGACGGCCGCACCCAGCGGATTCGAACCGATGTAGCCCACGCCGATCCAGCACACGGCCACGAGGCCCACAGCGAACACAGCAAGATTAAGCAGATTCTTCAACGTGACTTCTCGATTAGCGGGTGCGAAGGGCTGCGAGCAGGCCTTCGACCGGTTGAAAACGAACATCCAGTTCGGCGAGCAGGACGCTCTGCATGTCCTTGCGAAACCCATCCAGCCAGGCGTTGGTCGTGCCCACGGGCGCATCCTCGGCGGCAGCCTCGGCCGGCGCGCCCCGCAGGCGCTCGAAGTGCTGGCCAAGCAAAGTCGGCACCGCCGCCAGCAGCATCTGTTCGCGCGGGCTCAGCGCGAGCTCCATCACCGAGTCCACCTCCGCCAGCCGGGCCATATCGGCCGACCGCCGGGCGAGCATGTCCCGCAGCCGGCCGCGCAGATGACCGGTAGCCGCCTGCATGCGCCGCTGCAGCGTGAGGTAGCGCTGGCGGAACACGGCGTAATCGGCTGCCGCATCCACTGCCTCGTCGTCTCCGTGGGCCACGGCCAGCACCGGATCACTGGCGATGGCCTGGGCCAGCGAAGCGCGCAGGCGGGCGCATTCTTCCTCTTCCTCGCTGCTGAAGGACGGGCCGTCCAGACCGTCGGCAGACGGTCGGCCGTCGAGCGCCGTCGACAGGGCAATGGCGTGCGTCCAGTCGAGCCACTGGCTCAAACGGTCGGGTAGCGATTGCCTGGATGCGGGGACGTCGACGTCCGTCAGGCGAGCGAGCAAGCGGATGAACGTCGGACCGCGGACCGCCGTTCTAAGAGGGACTTGCACCATACGTCTGGCTAAAAATCAGCGATTTTACACATTGATGTCAGCGGCCGCTCCCTGTCCGGCCTCAGCCCTTGCCTGGCCTCATCGCTGGCCGCGGGCCCGCCCCGCTCAAGCCCTGGATTGACACCATGACGCACCAACTGTACTAATACGCTTAGTACAGCAAGGAGCGCCCCCATGGCCCGAACCCAGGTACTGGCGATCAGCATCGCCACCGGAGACACCCGCTCGATCAGCAAACAGATCGTGGACGCGGTGCGCATGAAGGTGGCCCGCGGCGAACTGCAGCCTGGCGCGCAGTTGCCCAGCGTGCGCGGTCTGGCACAGCAGCTTTCCATCAACCCCAACACCGTGGCCAAGGCCTATGCCGAGCTGACTGCCGAAGGCTGGCTGCAGGCGCGGCAGGGCCTTGGCCTCTATGTGGCCGAACCGCGCGCGCGGCTCTCCACGCAGGAGCGTGACCACCGGCTCGGCGAAGCCATCGATCGCTTCGTCCACGAAGTCATCGCACTTGGCGTCTCCCCCGATACCGCCCTCACCCGTCTGGATGACGCCTTGCGCGCCGTCACACGCCAATCCGCCTGAGCAGGAGGCTCACCATGAACGACCCCATTCCCGTGATCCGCACCGAAGGCCTCACCATGCGCTTCGGCGGCAAGTCGGCCGTCAACGACATGAATCTCTCGCTCGCGCCCGGCATGACCCACGCCATCGTGGGCGCCAATGGCGCGGGCAAGTCCACGCTGTTCCGCATCCTGCTCGGCTTCATGCAGCCCACCTCCGGCCAAGCGTGGATCCTCGGCTGCGCCAGTGACGCGCTCACGCCGGAAATCCGCGGCCGCATCGGCTTCGTCAACGAAGAACACACGCTGCCGACGTGGATGCGCGTGGAACAACTCGTCGAGCTGCAGAAAAGCCACTACGCCCGCTGGCGGCAGGACACCTACGACGAAGTCATCGGCCACTTCGACGTACACGCGCGCCAGCGCGTCGGCGAACTGTCGCGCGGCGAGCGCGCCGGCGTGAACCTCGCGCTGTGCCTGGCGCAATCCCCGGAGTTGCTGATCCTGGACGAGCCCACGCTGGGCCTGGACGTGGTGGCCAAACGCGCCTTCCTCGAAGCCCTGCTCTACCCGTCGACGGAACAGGCACGCACGGTGCTCTACTGCTCGCACCAGATGGACGAGATCGAACGCGTCGCGGACAACCTGATCATTCTGGAACGCGGCTCGCTGCGGCACATGTCGCCGCCGGACGAATTCACCGCGGGCATCCGCTACTGGATCGCCGATATGCCGTTCCGCGGCCCCGATCCGAAGATCGTGCCGGGCCTGTTGCAGACGCAGCGCATCGACGGCCTGCATCACTACCTGGTGGTCGATGCCGACGACCGCTTCGCGGATTTCCTGAAACAACAGGGCGCACGCTCTATGCACTGCATGCCGGTCAGCCTGGACCGCGCCGTCAACGGTTTTCTCGCCAAAGGCCATCGCACGCCGCTGGCCGCTTGACCCTCACAAGGAACTCTCCCCATGTGGCTTCTGTTCAAGGCTGAACTACGTCGCTTCCGCGTGCCGGGCGCCGTCGCGTTCGCCGCACACCTGCTCGTGCTCGGCTTCATGTCGCGCACCAGCGATCTCGCGCAGCAATCCGCGCTCGCCTATCGGATCATCGCCGCCTGTTATGTGGTCGCAGGCCTGCTGTTGGGCGCCTACCAGATGTCCGGCTACGCACGACCGGCGGCGTGGTTGCAGTTGATCCATCGGCCGGTGCCTGCGTGGCGCATCGGCGTCGCACTGATGGCGGCCAGCGTGGTCTGGCTTGCCATCGCCATCGACGGTCCCATCCTCCTGATCGCCGCGTGGCAAACCGAACTTACCGCGCGCGTGGTCGACCTGCGCCATTGGCTGATGCCCTTGCCTGCGCTGACCGTCACCGTGATCGGCTATGCGTTGGGCGCGTATGCCGTGCTGGCGAATCGCCGAGTCGGCTTCGGCCCGTTAATCGTCCTGCTGCTGTTGCTGGTGGCACGCGCACAGGGCATCGACGCGCTGCTGCTGCAGGGCCTGGTCGCGGCGTATCTGGGCGTATTGCTGTGGATCGTGTTTCGGGCCAACCGCAGTGCCATGCCGGCGTCGCCATGGCGGCTGGGGCTGATCTTCGCGCCCCTGTCGTTCGCCATCTACTTCGCGTTGCTCACCTTCCTGAAAATCGGCATGCAGGCGATCTGGGTGCTACTGGGAAGCGCCGCCGCTACGGCATCCGTGCCGCCGCCGGATTCTGTGCAGGAGGCCATGCGCGCAACGGACAAGGCACTGATGCTCGAAGGCCTGCGTGCAAGCCACGATCCCCGCGCCACGCAATGGGCCGCGCAGGTGGATCTTCAAGAGAAGCTGGAGCGGTATGGGCCGATGCTCGACGAGCTGCCCGCGCCCGGGCAGTTCACCAATGGCCCGCCGCTCAGCTTCGCCGACGCCACCAACGATACGTTGTGGACCTTCAGCCACGACCAGATGCGCTTCGTCGGTCGCGGACTGTCCGACGACCGCAGCAACCGCGGCACGCTGGCGCCGCCCGGCGCCACGACGTTCCCTACGCCGACGATGCCGGTCATGGGCGCGCTGGGTGTCGCGAACGCGGGGAGTGCCGTCCTGCTCGGCGAGCGCAGCGCGTGGCTTTACGACACGCATACACGTGCCATGACGCTGTTGCTGGCCTTGCCCGCGCACGAAGTGTTTTCCTCTGTGCCCATGAAGGTGGGTACGCACCTCGCGGCGATCAGCGACAAGGCGGTCTACGTCGGCAGCAGAACCCTGCCATCGCACGACGACATGGTGCGGATTCCCCTGCAGGGACCGATCAGCGTGCTGTATCGCGTCAGCATCGCCGACGTGGACGACGGCTATCTGGTATCGCTGGCCTACCTGCGCAATCTCCGCTACGAATCGTTCCCGCGCGTGCAGCACATCGTGCACGTCGATGCGAACGGACAGTGGCGCATCGTGTCCACTCGCCCGCTCGCGCAGGATTTCCCCACCTGGTTCCGCTACCTGGAATGGTGGATGTCGCCCCTGCTCGATCGCAGCAGCGAAGGGCTCAAGATGATGTTCGCCGCGCAGCCGGGCTTGCTGCCCGGCGATCCGGTGCCCCCGCCCACCAGCGTGCTGTGGCTTGCCGCCCTCTGCGCCCTGCTCTGCGCCACGCTGACGGTCGTCCTTGCGCGCCGCTTGCATCTTGGAACCAAGGCATCGCTGACCTGGGTGTTCGTCAATGCGTTGCTCGGTCCGGCGGGATTGATCGGGTTGTGGCTGGTGGCTGGCCACACGGTGGCGCAGCGCGCCGCGAATGCGCGGTCGAGGACGCACGGCATGGACAGCGCGGCAATGGAACTCGCATAACCGCGCCGGTTGTCCCGGTGTGATGGAACTTGGGTGAGTACCGCTGTCATGCGTACCACCCTTGTTCCATGACTTCCGCGGTCATGAAGCCCGATCGAAGTCATCGCACCAGTGCCAACCGGCATGCCCATGACTGGCTGGCCTTGCGGGGCTTGGGTGGTGTTAAGTAGCGGGATCGTCCCGTTGCCTGCCGGAGTTCTCATGTCCCGCGCCCCTGCTGTCGTTCCCGCTCCTGCCTTGCGTCGCAGGTTTTCACGCCTTGCCCTGGGCGTCGCCCTCGCGCTGACTGCCGGTGGCGCCATGGCGCAGCAGAGTTACGCGGACAACGTACCGCCCCCGCAGGACGTCAAATACCCCGGTACGGTGACGCTGCACGTCGATGCCAGCGACACGGTGCAAGGCATCTTCCGCGTGCGTGAAACCATGCCGGTCAAGGCGGGTGAGCTGACCCTGCTGTACCCGCAGTGGATCCCCGGCGACCACTCACCCACCGGCCCGATCAACATGCTCGCCGGCCTCAAGCTCACCGCCAACGGCAAGCCGCTGGCGTGGAAGCGCGAGAAGTACAACGTCTACGCCTTCCATGTCGACGTGCCCGAGGGTGTGTCGTCCATCGATGTGGAGTTCCAGTACCTGTCCGGCCGCTCCGACAGCGAAGGCTTCGACATCACCGACCGCATGATGGACATGGAATGGAGCAAGGTGTCGCTCTATCCGGCCGGCTATTACACGCGCGGCATCACCTACGCGCCCAGCATGACGCTGCCCCACGGCTGGCAGCTCGGCACCGCGCTGGAAACGGCCTCGCAGTCGGGCGACACCGTGACGTTCAAGCCGGTGACGTTCAACAACCTGGTCGACTCGCCGGTCTACGCCGGCCAGTACTTCAAGCGCGTGGACCTGAACCCGGGCGGCGACGCCCCCGTGTACATGGACCTCGTCGCCGATGCACCCAAGTACCTGGAGATCACGCCTGACCAGCTCAAGGCGCATCGCGCGCTGGTGACACAGGCGGTGAAGCTGTTCGGCTCGCACCACTACGACCATTACGACTTCCTGTTCTCGCTGTCCGATGTCATGGGCGGCAATGGCACCGAGCACCACCAGTCCAGCGAGGACGGCCTCGAAACCGACTACTTCACCAACTGGAAGGGCGCCACGCCGGGCCGCGACCTGCTGGCGCACGAGTACGTCCATTCCTGGAACGGCAAATTCCGCCGCCCCGCCGACCTGTGGACGCCGAACTTCAACGTGCCGATGGGCGACTCGCTGCTGTGGGTCTACGAAGGTCAGACGCAGTATTGGGGTTATGTGCTCACCGCGCGCTCCGGCCTGTGGTCGGCGCAGGAATTCCGCGACGCGCTGGCGATGACCGCGGCCAACTACGAGCGCAACCGCGTCGGCTTCCAGTGGCGCACGCTGGAAGACACCACCAACGACCCCACCATCGCGCGTCGTTCCAGCCTGCCGTTCCGCAGCTGGCAGATGAGCGAGGAGTACTACAGCGGCGGCCAGATGATGTGGCTGGAAGTGGATGCGAAGCTGCGTTCGCTCACGCACGACAGGAAGTCGCTGGACGATTTCGCGCGTGACTTCTTCGGCGTCGACAACGGCAGCTACGTCACCAAGACGTACACCTTCGACGACGTGGTGGCCGCACTCAACGGCGTGGCGCCCTACGATTGGGCCAAGTTCCTGCACGAACACGTGGACGTGCTCAACCCGCCGCTGCTGGACGGTCTGGCCGGCACTGGCTGGAAGCTGGTCTACACGGACAAGGAAAGCGAGTTCGAGGACCAGTACAACAGCCGCTCGGAACCCTCCCGCCACCTGTACAACTTCGCGTGGTCCATCGGCCTGACCATGAACGATAAGGGCCAGATCAACGACGTGCGCTGGGGCGGCCCCGCGTTCAAGGCAGGCGTCACCACGGGTGCCACACTGGTGGCCGTCAACGGGCAGGACTATTCCAAGGACGTGCTGAAGGACGCCATCGCCGCCGCCAAGGGCAGCAAGACGCCGATCCAGCTACTGATGAAATACCAGGGCGGCGTCCGCACGGTGTCGGTCGACTACCACGACGGCCTGCAATACCCGCATCTGGTGCGCGTGGAAGGCACGCCGGATTACCTGAGCGAAATCATCGCGCCGCGCAAGTAAGCGGCACGGTCCGCCAGGGCACCGGGCATGGCGCGACGACGGCACCGCGCCATGCCCATCCGGTGGATGCCATGGCGCCCGGGAGTTGACGCATACTTGCCGCACACAGCGCGTCAGGGAAACATCGCCATGCCCTCGCCCGAATCGTCGTCCAAGTACGCCTGGCCCCCTTCCGTCGCCGGATTCGACATGCCCTCGCCATCGCCGGTGGACAGCGACAGCGGCCAACCGGTCATGCTCGCCTTCCTGAATGCGCGTCCGGATCACTACTGGATCGAGGCCTTCGCTTCCGAACGGGACGAGTTCAAATCCCAGCATGGCCTGAGCGACCTGCGGCTGGACGCACGGGGTTTGGTGGTCACCGGCTCTGCGCCTCAGTTGCGCGGCCTCACTGTGCACCTGCGGAACTTCGTGCATCACGTATCGCGCATCAGCCTGCAGCGGCGCGTGATGGAGCGGCTGACGTCCAACAGCTCGTCCATGTCCAGCGCGGCAGAGAATGCCGCGGCCAAGCGCGACGTCGATCTCGTCTCGCACATGCCCGCCGTGGCGACGATCCTGGAAGAAGTCTCGCGCTCCACCGGCATGCGCTTCGCCACGGTCGCGCGCGTCTCCGATACCCGCTGGACCGCCTGCGCGGTCTACGACACCATCGATTTCGGTTTGCGCGCGGGGCAGGATCTCGCGCTGGAAACCACCATCTGCAACGAAATCCGCAAGCACGGTCAGACGGTGGTGTTCAATCACGCCAGCACGCATCCGCTGTTCGCCTGCCATCCGACGCCGGCGCTGTACGGTTTCGAAAGCTACATCTCGGTGCCGATCTATCTGGCAGACGGCCGATTCTTCGGCACCCTGTGCGCCGTCGATCCGCAGCCTCGCGAGCTGGCTCCGGCCACCATCCAGATCCTCGAGAAGTTTGCGCGCGATATCGGCGTGGAACTCGATCGGGTGGGGCTGCATCCCTCGCGATGACGACACTGGGCGGCGATCACGTCGCGCCGTCCAGGTGGGGCCTCATCAACACCTCGAACCATTCCGTGAACGCGTTGACGCGCGGCGATCGCTGCCGCCGATGCGGATACAGCAGGGAGATGGGCATCGACGGCGCGCGCGCCTCCGGCATCACCTCCACCAACTGGCCGCTGTCGAGCAGATCCTTCACGTCGTAGCGTGGAATCTGGATCAGGCCGAGCCCGGCGACGCAGCAGGCGATATAGCTCTCCGCGTTCTGCACCACCACCGCGCTCGGCAGGCGCAGGTGATGCGCCTTGCCTGAAAGCTGGTACTCCCATGGCTGATCCTTGCCCGCCACGCCGGCCGAGTAACCCACCACGGCATGCCCACGGGTGAGGTCATCCGGCTGTCGCGGCATGCCCTGCCGGCGCAGGTACAACGGACTGGCACAATTGATCAACGCGATGCGGCCCAACGGACGCACGACAAGACTGCTGTTGTGCAGATCGCCCACGCGCACCGCGCAGTCCACGCCCTCCTGCACCAGGTCGATCGTGCGGTCGGTCGAGCCGAGGCCCAGTTGCAGATGCGGATGCTTGCGCAGCAGGCCGGGCAACGCGGGAATGATCAGGCGATGCGCGATGCGGCTGGGCACGTCCACATTCAGACGTCCTGCGACCTCGCTCTGCCGGGTCTGGAACAAAGAATCGATCTCGTCGACGTCGCCGAGCAGATGGCGCACGCGTTCCAGCAACTGCTCGCCATCGGCGGTGAGCTGCACGCGCCGCGTGGTCCGGTGCAGCAGCCGGGCGCCGAGTTTCGCCTCCAGCTCCTGGACGGCCGCCGACACCGTGGTGCGCGGAAGATCCAGCGCCTGCGACGCCTTGATGAAACTGCCAAGGTCCGCCACCCGGGCAAAAATGCGGAACTGTTGGAGTTTGTCCATCGCCGCGAGCCAGCCTGTGTCCGGGAATATCCGTTCCTGCGGGAATCGTCCATGCATGCGGCCCCGTGGAAAGCACGGGGCCGCACCCGGCCACTATAGGCCAGCCGGCGAGCGGTCACGCCGCAGCCGGCATCACTTGGTTGTGTAGCCGCCGTTGATCAGGATGGTCTGGCCGGTGATCCACCATCCATCGCTTACGAGATGGCGAATAAAGGGCACCACGTCCTGAATGTCGGTCAGGCCGGTTTTCGAGAAGCCCGACAGCGCCGCAGCGCCCTTGTGATACGCCACGGCATCCGCCCCTTCGGCGGGATAGAAGAACGGCGTATCCATCGGTCCCGGCCCCACGGCATTCACGGAAATGCCGCGTTCGCCAAACTCCTTCGACGCGGCGCGCGTGAAGTGCTCCACCGGCGCCTTGGTGCCTGCATACGCGGCATAGAACGGCGTGAACGCGCCCAGCAGCGAAGTCACCAGGGTGACGACCTTGCCGTTGTCGTTGACGTGCCTGCCGGCTTCCTTGAGGAAGAAGAACGCGGACTTCGCATTCACCGCCGCCATCTCGTCGTACTCGGCCTCGGTGATGTCCACCAGCGGCTTCTTCAACACCTTGCCCACGGTATTGATGGCGATATCCGGCCGCCCCACCGTGGCGATGGCATCGGCGAACAGCTTCTCCACCGCGCCTGCCGAGGTCAGGTTGGCCTGGAAGGCCGCCGCCTGGGCGCCGGCCGCCTGGATGGCGGCCACCGTTTCATCGGCGGCCGCCTTGGTCGATGCGCTGTTGTAGTGGATGGCGACGGCCTTCGCGCCATGCTGCGCGAGATCGCGTGCGATCAGGCCGCCCAGGTTCTTCGCGCCACCGGCAATCAGCACCACCTTGCCCTTGAGGGAATGGTCGGCCATGGGAGTCTCCTTGCGTCATTCGGGGAAGTCCCAGTCTAGGCGCGAGGAAAGCAGCGGATCAGCCGGCAAGACCGGGATGATTCGTCCCGAAATCCCGACCAATCCACGAGGCGGGGCGATGGGCGCCTCGCGGGCACCTCGCGTTTATGCCGCGTCGCTGTTCCGGCGCGGCAGCTTCCAGCCCGGTCGCGGGAAGTGGCAGGTGTAGCCGTTGGGATAACGCTCCAGGTAATCCTGATGCTCCGGCTCCGCCTCCCAGAACGGCCCGGCCGGCGCGACCTCCGTGACCACCTTGCCCGGCCACAGGCCCGAGGCGTCCACGTCGGCGATGGTGTCCTCCGCCACCTGCTCCTGCTCGTCGCTGAGATAGAAGACGGCCGAGCGGTAGCTCATGCCAACGTCGTTGCCCTGGCGGTTCTTCGTGCTCGGATCGTGGATCTGGAAGAAGAACTCGAGGATCTGGCGATAGCTGATCACGGCCGGATCGAACACGACCTCGATGGCTTCCGCGTGCGTGCCATGGTTGCGATAGGTGGCGTTGGGCACGTCGCCGCCCGAATAGCCCACGCGCGTGGACAACACGCCTGGGTAGCGCCGCAGCAGATCCTGCATGCCCCAGAAGCAGCCGCCGGCAAGAATGGCCGTTTCGGTTTTCGTGCTCATGTGTTGCTCCTTCCCGTGAATGAAAGTCACGACCAGGGGGTGGAAGCCGGTGCATCCGGCATCTCGATGCCGTGCCGCCCGAAACCTCCCCAAGTCACTGACACCAATGTGGTATTGCGCGCGGCGCTTCTCAAGCCGCCTCATCGCAAGGAATGGCGGCGGGACATGCGTTCACAGGCCACGGCTACGCCCACGGATGCCACACCCATCAATGCCTCGCGGGCGCCACCAGCCCATCCGCCTCCAAATGGCTTGCCAATGCGGTTTGAGGCGCCGCCAAGGCGTGCCGTAAGCCAACGCTAAGCGCCCGACAACGAATTCTTTGCCTGAAGCAGAACGGCAGGCAACAGAACTTTGAGACACGTGGCAATCGCAAAAAATTTCATGGGGCATTAAGGCTTCCGGCCCGAGCATCAGCACCAACCCAACGGAGGTGTGTAATGAACAAATTCGCGATCGGCAAACGCATGGTGCTCGGCCTGGCGCTGGCTGCATCCGTCGGCGCGCCGATGGTGGCCTCCGCGCACGACTGGGATCATGGTCGTGGTGGTTGGGATCGTGGCGACCGTGGCGGTTGGCATGACCGCGACGGCTGGCGCGGTGATCGTGGCTGGCGCGGCGACCGTGGCGACTGGCATCGCGACCGTGGCCACTGGAGCGGCGGTCGCTGGATCGCCGGTGCCATCGTGGCGGGTGCGGTAGCCGGCATCATCTCGGAAGCCGTCGCCCCGCCGCCGCCTCCGCCGACCTACTACTACCCGCAGCAGCCGACGGTGGTGTACCGCCAGCCGACGGTGGTCTATCAGGATGCGCCGGTGGTCGTGCAGCAGCCGCGCACCGTGGTGTACAGCAATGCGCCGGTCTACTACGGCGACCAGGATGGCGACTGAGCACAACGTGCTTACCGCGTAACGCAGCGAAGCCCGGCGAAAGCCGGGCTTCTTTTTTTGCATCCCGCACTGCGGAGGAAGCAAGGAATAGCGCCGCAGGTTCCTCCGTCACGCAGTCCGGCGAAACGCCCGCCTATGCCTTATGGCGGAGCGCCGGTGAAGCACGATTTGTCACTCAATCCGCTACCGCGTACTCGGTCTTGCTCCTCAGCGATGGACAAGTCGGCGGGTGCCCCCCCGGCCCCCGGCAAACCACGATCGCCGATGCTGCCGCAAATGCTGCCCCGTCGAAGAAGGCGTTCTTGCCGACATCGGGCGGTGACAGGCCGAGTTTGCAGAGCATTTCCCGCATCACGTGCACCCTGCCATACCGCTGGGTGGCGTCAGTGTTGTAGGTGAAGCTGATGGTGGTCGACGACTCCTGGCTGGTCTCCACCATGTGCGGGCTGGTCAGCGGCATGTAGACACCCATGCCCGGACCCAGCTCGAAGACGTGGGCGCGCTCGCGGAATTCTTCTTTCCACAACGTGCGGCTCAGGTCGTGGCGAAAGTGGAAGCAGTCGCGCGCGCGGTCGCTGCACACGACCCGGTCGTCGGCATCCCACACGTACACCGTCTTGGTGCCGCGCACCTGGAACAGGAACACGTGGCTGCGATCGATATGGAATGGCGTGGCCGTATTAGGTGAGGCGGAGAAGATCCAACCCGCGCGATAGTACAAACCTGGGTCCTTGCGCTCGATCATCGGCTGCATGGAGTTGATCACCGCATCCACCAGCTGGCGATACAGCGGGTCGGCCTGGATATGGCGCAGCAACACCCAGGCTTTTGCGCTACCGATGTCGCGCAGGGAATCCACTGCGGATTTCGAGGTGGGAAACAGGCTCGCGGCGTCATCGAAATCGGTGCCGGCCGATACGTCGCTGTTGAACGCGTACCAGAGTTTGGTGCCACGACATCGCTTGCCCAGCTCCACCAGTTGCTGGGTTTGCAATAGCGGATGTTCCGTCAGCCGGTGTTTGAACGGCTGAATGCGCCATGGATCGAATGTATCCCAATCCATGTCGATCACCGGCACAGTGTTGTCGCACATGGCAGCCCCCTAGCGCAGCGAACACGCGCGTCCTGCGCACCCCAACAGCCCTGTTGATCGCACTTATACGCTCGCGTTCCGAAGGCAAGCAGACGTCTGTAAGGCATATTCCGTGAAAGAAAATACGTTCGTCGGTCCCGCAAATATGACGCCCGCAAAAGCTTGTCCAAACCCGTGGATCCGGGTAAACGCGTCGAACGAAATTACGTGATGCATGGCCGTCGCGACTTGCATGCACGACCGTCGGCACAGCACGATGCCAAGCCACGGATTCACCACCAGGGAAGGCAACGTGCAGACACCCACAAGGATCGTGATGGCGCTGGTCCTGTTGCTAGCGAAGTGCTCCTTCGCGCTGGCCTGCGAACCACCCGCCAGCGACGCGAGCATCGCCGTGCCGGGGCATCCGTTCGCCGCGGTGGCAAGCCCCGACGACTGCTGGTTGTTCGTCTCCCTCACCACCGGCAGGGAGAAAGGTGCGCTGGGCGTACTCAGGAACACCGGCGGCCAGTTCGTGGTAGATCACGTCGACCCGTTGCCCGGCCCCGGTTACGGCGAATCCATCTCGCCCGATGGCGACCTGCTCGTTGTCACCGAGGGCGACACCGTCGACGTGTTCGACACGGGCAAACTGGAACGTCGCGAGGCGTCGCCGCTCGTGACCACACTCAAGGAAGGTCGCGATGCCGGTGCCACCTACGCGGTGATGAGCCACGACGGCAGGCTTCTGTTCGTCAGCGACGAATACGCCAGGCGAGTGAGCGTTTTCGACGTGGCCAAAGTGCGGCAAGGCGACGGCTCATCCCTTGTCGGCCGCATTCCCGCCGGACTCGCTCCGGTCGGTCTGGCCACCTCGCCCGACGGCCAATGGCTGTACGTCACCAGCCAGGTCGGGCCCAAGACAGCCGGCGGTAAAACCTGCAAGCCAGAAACCGAAAACCAGAAGTTCCATCCCGAAGGCCTGCTGTTGCGCATCAGCATCGCGGCCGTGGCGTCGGATCCCGCCCACGCCATCAACGGCGTGCTGCCGGTGGGTTGCAACCCCGTCAGGGTAGCGGTGAGCCCGTCCGGCAAGGATCTTTGGATATCCGCCCGCGGTGACAACGCCCTGCTCCGGCTCCAGCCAGACGGCTGGACGGGCGACAACGCCCATCTGAAGCTCAAGGTGTATCCGGTAGGCCCCAGCCCTATCGGCGTTGCCGTGCGTGGCGACGATGCGCAGGCGTGGGTCGCCGTGTCCGACCGGTTCGAGAAGCAAGGCCGTGGCGTTCTGGTGGGGCTGACCTATCACGCCGGTGACGCGAACGATGCTGATCCGCGGCTCATGAAGACCGGCGCCATCGAATACCCGAGGGAAGTCGCGTTTCTGCACGACAACCGCTCTCTGGTCGTCACACTGTTCGATGCGAACCGTGTAGCCGTCATCCGCACGCCGGACTGAACGCCGAGGCCCACCCTATCACGCAACGCGCCATAGACCCCACGCTTCCCATCACCGTTTGCGAAGTCGGCACGCCCGCCGGCATCGTGGTCGACTCGTATCTAGCCAATCCCAACCACCGGATTTTGTCAGGCAACGGGTTCTTTCAACTCGACGCCATGTTGCAGACACGATTGCTGGATGAACTGACGACCCTGTCACTTCGGAACCCCCATGGACATTCGGACGCTCCGCACCGCCGACCTCGAACTCATTTGCCGCCATCGCGAAGAAATGTTCCGTGATGCCGGTACACGCGACGACCTGTTGGGCCCGATGACCGCGAACTTCCGCGAATGGCTCAAGCCGCGCCTGAAGGGCGGCTCCTACTTCGGCTACGTGATGCAGGACGAGGGCGTTCCCGTGGCTGGCATCGGACTGATGCTGATCGACTGGCCGCCTCACCCCCTGCATCCCACGGTGGACAAGCGCGGGTATGTACTGAACGTTTTTGTCGAGCCCAGCCACCGCCAGCGCGGGCTGGCCCGTGAACTGATGAACCTGGCGGAAGCAGAGTTCGCCCGGCGTGGCGTCAGCTACGCCATTCTCCACGCCACCGAAAAAGGCCGGCCGCTGTACCAGGGCATGGGCTGGAACGGCACCACCGAAATGGCGAAAGCACTGGACGTTTCGGAAGCGGTGTAAAGCACCTGAAACAGGGACATCCAACGCAGGCACGCATCGCCCGTGTCTGACACGCAGGCACGCCCCGCCTCTACGCCCCGTCACCACGTATTGATCCGCACGAGCGGAGAGTACGGCGGCTGGGGTCACCCGCTTTTGATGAACGCCACGAGTGTCGCCGGCCGCTGGGCATCGCCCTCCTTCCACCTCATCGAAATGCGGAGAAGATCATGAGCAACAAACCTGCTGTCGTACTGGTACACGGGTTCTGGGGCGGCGCTGCCCATTGGGCCAAGGTCATTCTCGAACTCAAGCGGCTGGGCTACGACAACCTTCATGCGGTGGAGATGCCGCTGACATCGCTGGCCGACGACGCGGAACGCACGCGCAAGATGCTCGCCCAGATCGACGGCCCCGTGGTGCTCGTCGGCCATTCCTATGGTGGCGCGGTGATCAGCGAAGCAGGCAACCAGCCCAACGTCCGCGCGCTGGTCTTCATCGCGGCCTTTGCGCCGGATGCCGGCGAAAGCCCCGGCGGCATCACGCAGGAGAAGCTGCCCGAAGCCGCGCCGAACCTTGCGCCGGATAGCGATGGCTATCTCTGGCTGAAGCCGGACAAGTTCCATGAGAGCTTTTGCCAGGATCTGACCGCCGATGAAGGCCTGGTCATGGCGGTCACGCAGAAGGCCCCACTGGCGGCCACCTTCGGCAACCCGGTGACGGATCCGGCATGGCGGCACAAGCCGTCGTGGTACCAGGTGTCCAACCACGACCGCATGATCAACCCCGAAAACCAGAAGAAGATGTCCGAACGAATGCAGGCGCGGAAGATCATCCATCTGGATGCAAGCCATGCATCGCTCGCGTCGCAGCCCCGTGAGGTGGCTACGCTGATCAACGATGCGGCGTCGGCAACAGCTTCGTAGCCCGGCGATTCGTCGCAGCCAACATCATCCGCAGGATCTATGGCTGGAACACGTGTGGGTGCGTATGCTCATCCGAAGGTCCGGGCCCGGACCTTCGGCAGCAGGAATCCAGGGAGCGTACGGATGGCTTATGTGGAGTTTGCGTGTTTCGCTGCTGGGCTGGTGGCGATCGTGATGGGATACCGCAGAGACAAGCGCAACCTGCTGCTTGTCGGCGCCCTTGCCTGGCTGCTCGCCGGAGGGCTGGGGGATTTCACGCGCGGTTTCCAGGAAGGCTTTTCCAGCGCCATGCCCAGGCATGGCTCATCCCAGTAAACAAGCCCCGCGGACTGCCCGCATGGATGAGCAGTCCGCAGGCGGCCAACGATGACCCTATGGAGCACGTTGAGCTGATCTTTGGGTCGCCCCAAGTTCTATGGGGCTTCCTCAGGCGGAGGCTGCAAGGTCACGGCCAGCTCCTCGAGTGCGGTGATCTCTTCACTCAACGCGTCGTGCAACTCGCTCTGGCGCGTCATCAGCGCCTCGATCGGTCCGGTCTGCCTGAGCTTCTTCAACTCGCCATCGAACAGCAGCCACTGCGCCGTCAACGTTTCGACGTTGTTCTTCGCGTAGTGGCGCATCTCCTTGAGCTGCGCGAGGGCATCGTTAACGTGGGCGAGCGCGGTCTTGTGTTCGGTAGACATGGCGGCACCTCAGGTCTCATCCGATGCCCGAGGATAGTCACGCCAAGCTGGCTGTTAGCGAAACGAGGGGCCGCGCCATCCCGGCCTCCTCGTCCGCGTCCGTCCGGGCAGCTAATGGCGGTATCGCGGCGACGACATGGGCGGCGGCGCCTTCTGATGCCTGTGAAGCAGCGGCAGAAGCATGGGCACGCGCTGGCGGTAGTTTCGATACGGGTCGCCAAAGTGGGCGATCAGGTCGCGCTCTTCGAAGAAGATGCCCACGAAGATGTAACCCGTGGTGGCTACCGCGAACAACAAGTGCCCCTGTGTCATGAATGGCGTGGCCCAGAACGCGAGGATGAAACCCAGGTAGATCGGATGGCGAACCATCTTGTAGAGCCCGGGCGTCTTGAATGTCTGCTCAACGGGGGCCTTTCCGCGCCAACGTAGAAACACCTGCTGCAAGCCGAACAATTCAAAGTGGCTGATCAGGAACGTCGCTACCAGCAGCATGACCCAGCCGGCCAATGACAGGGCCACCAGCAGCGTTCTGATCCCCGGGTTCTCCACCGCCCACACCACACTCGGCAAGGGATGCCACTGCCACAGCAGCAACGCCACCGCGAGGCTCGCCGCGAGCACGTAGGTCGAACGTTCCAGCGGCTGCGGCACATAACGCGTCCACCAGCGCTTGAAACCTTGCCGCGCCATCACGCTGTGCTGCACGGCGAAGATGCCCAGCAGCACAGCATCCACGATCAAGGCCGTCCAGATCGAGCCGGCGGCTCCGCTGTCGATGGTCTTGAAGCCGGGCACACGTTCGACAAAGGCAATCGTGTACAGAAAGGTAGCGAGAAAGAACAGGTAGACGAGGGTTCCATAAACAACCGCGGCGAATCCCATGGGGACCTCCCATGGCCCTGGCAACCGGGCGCCGGGATGGCGCGGGCCGCACGGGCCTGTTGCGCGTCGGCGTGGTCACGGCGCACACATCGAATCAAGCGTACTTTGCGCCGATCTTCTTCTGCTCCATAGACACCGAACGACATAGCCCGTCCGTTGCCGCAACAGCAGCGAAACCACGCCAAGTTGCGGCGCAACGAACAGCACCCGTTGCGCCGCGGGGGTGGATCACTCGGACTCGTGAAGCGCTCAGCCGTTACTCGCGACCGAGTGCCCGGCCGTACTCAGTGAGGTAGCGGATCGCCACTTCAAGGCATGCGCTGTGCGGACCCATGAGCGGCCAACGGTCGGGGGCCGTGGGCTGCCCCAGGGTGACCGCATGGTGCAATGCCTCGCCTTCGTCGAGCATGTGTTGCAGAACACGCGCGGCGATGGCGGTATCCGAACGTAGCGAACGGATAAGCAGCGTTGCCTCATCCGTGTCCGTGGAAACGGACAGTAGGCTGGGTAATCGGCTGAAAGTGCCATCGAGGGGAATCGATGGGCGAACGAAGCCCTTATGATCCGGCATAGCCATGATCAACTCCTGCTTAGTTGGTGATGGTCAGCGGGTCGTATGGGTTGCTGCCCATGCGACCCGCGCTACTCACTGCATTGCTGCAATGGCCATCCACGTAGCCCGGCAGGAGACGGCGTGGATGGCGAAAAGAAAGTTACCGAGTTCAGACCAAGCGGCATGTAGGCGAGTCCCTGGACTGATACGGCTATGTTCCAGCCTTCGGCCGGTTATTTTCTGGCGTTCGCGACGGGCTTCTCTCTCGGGCCTGGACCCGCTATGTTCCTGGCTATCGCTGCTCAGGGGGAGTTATGGCGAAGCGCAAGGAAAGCGGTGCCGATCTGGTGACGTCCTTGCCCTGGCCGGCAGGTATCGGACTGGGGCTCATCACCTTTGTTGGTATTCAGTACGGCATTGGCTGGGCGTGGGGCTCCACCGACAACCCGTTTCTATCAGCCTTTGCAAAAGTCGCGGCGACGGGCATGTACACGCCGTTTGCGTGGTTCGCCCTGATCGCCTGTTGCTTCGCCGCCTTTATTTCGTTTCTCAATCGGTGCCGCAGAAGACGGCTGCTGGAATCCCAAACAGGCATGGACAGCCTGCGCAGCATGGACTGGCGAGCATTCGAGTTATTGGTTGGCGAAGCTTTTCGCCGGCAAGGTTACGCCGTAGAGGAAACCGGCCAGGGTGGCGCTGACGGCGGCATCGATCTGGTGCTGTGCAAGGACGGCTTGAAGACGCTCGTGCAGTGCAAGCAGTGGCGATCAAAGAACGTCGACGTGAAGGTAGTCAGGGAGATGCTGGGCATTCTGGTTGCCCAAAAGGCCCACGCCGTGAAGATCGTGGCGCTCGGTAGCTACACCCCCGATGCCGCTGCATTCGCGCACGGTCAACCCATCGAGCTTGTCGATGGCCGCGCCTTGCTCTCCGCCATCATGACGATTCAGGCGAAGAAGGAGCCCGAGCATACCTTGGAAAATCCGATCGTCTTTGCCACTGGCATCGTGTCCTGCCTGCTGTTCGCTCTTGTACTGCCCTCGCCGTCATCACTACGCTCGGCCGCAGCTACCAGCTCGCCGAAAGTGACCACCGTCGAAGCACGTCCGCCGGCCATATCTCCGCCGGTAGCTGCCATGGCTCAACGACCTCCCACATCCACTGTGGTGCAGGCCAACACGCAACCTATTCACAAGGTCTACAAGGCAGACGCGCCCATGACGGACGAAGAACTCCGCGCATGGGAAAAGAAGAATCGCGAAGCCATGAAGATTCTCGAAAAGACCACGCCGGAGCTGGAAACACCTCCGCCCCATTGAATGCGCCCCTCGAATCAGGCGCAGCCCTTTGGCGGCGCCCGGTTCTCAACGCGCCGGCGTCATCGCCAGCGAATGGCCCTGGCTACGCTGCCGTGCCATACGCCCATCCGGCAGGACCGCATCGTCCGCACCGGCCGGCGCAGCCACACGGATCACCAGATGCGAGCCGGCCACGTAGAGCGGCTCCTCCAGCGCCTGCGAGCCCACCCAGCCCAGCGGAATGGCCATGACGATCGCGGCGACCAGCCAGCTTCCCCAGGCCGGGCGGAGGGATGCATCGTCGGAACGGGACATGGCTGCCGCCTCCAGTGATGTGCGCGCGTGGGTGTTCCGTCGCTCACGCGGGTGCGCATGGCGGCGGCTGACCCGGTGAGGAATACACCCGGAAAGCTACGCATACGTGACGGGCTGGCGTCTCAGTGGCCGTGGAAACAGCGCTGTTTCGGGCACGCGTCGCCAAGACCTGAGATAATGGTTGATTGCCCCTTCGCGCGCGGCCTTTTTATGCATATCGGCATCGACTTCGGCACCAGCTATTCGGCGGCAGCCGCCATCATCGATGGTGAACTCACACTGGTCCGTTTCGGCGAGGCGGAGCAGTTCCGCACGGCCGTGTATTTCCCGGAGCTGGTGCCCGATCCGAACGATTTCGAACTGACGCCCGAGCTGGAAGCGCAGCTTGAAACGCACATCCGCTCCGCGCGCACCGAGTTGCGCCGGCAGGCGGCGGCGGGCATGGAGGTTTCCCGCTCGGATGCGGAATTGCGTCGCGATGCCCTGCGCGTAGTACGCCGGCAGTGGATGGAAGAGCAGGCGCGCGCTGCCACCTCCACCGTCGCCAGCTTCCAGCACGCGCTGTTCGGCGAAGAAGCGGTAGAGGGTTATCTGGAAAGCGGTGGCGGCAACCTGATCGAGTCGCCCAAGTCGATGTTCGGTTTCCGGTTGGACCCGCAGGTGCGCAAGGTGATCGTGCATATCGCCACGCACATCCTCGAACACATCCGCCTTACCGCCAGCCGCCAGTTCGGCGAACCGGTGCGCGGCGCGGTGATTGGCCGACCGGTGGAGTTCCGCAGTTCCATGGGTGCGGCCGGTTCGGAGCAGGCCATCGAGATCCTGCGGGAAGCCGCGGCCGCCGCGGGCTTCGACGAAGTGAGCTTTCTCGAGGAGCCCGCCGCAGCGGCAATGCATTACCACAAGAGTCTTGGCGACCGGCAGCACGCGCTGATCGTGGATATCGGTGGCGGCACCACTGACGTGACGCACGCGGAACTGGGTGGCAACGCCATGCCGCTGATCGAGCGCAACTGGGGCCTGCCCAAGGGCGGTACGGACCTGGACGTGGGCGTGAGCCTGCACAGCTTCATGCCGCTGATGGGCAAGGACATCGTGCGCGTGCCACAGCACCAGTTCGTGGAAGCGGCCAGCGTGTACAACCTGCCCAAGCAGCGTGAGTTCCGCAAACAGAACTACCGCCTGGTCGCCGCACCGTATGGCCCGCGTTTGCGTGCGCTGCAGGAACTGGGCGCCACTACGCGCCTCAATCAGGCGGCCGAGCGCACCAAGATCATGCTGAGCGGCGAGACGGAACATCGCGCGCGGCTGGACTTCATCGAGGCCGGCCTGGGTGTGGATGCCACGCGCGAGGATCTGCACTCGGCCATCGAGCCGTTCCTCACCCTGCTGGAACGCACGCTCACCACCGTGCGCGGCGACCTGACCACCCTGCCCGCCAGCGTCTTCCTGACCGGCGGCACCTCGCGCTCGCCGCAGGTGAAGGCGCGTGTGCAGTCGTGCTTCCCGGAAATTCCGCTGGTGCACGGCGACCCATCACTGGGCGTGGTGTCGGGGTTGGCGGTGGCGGCGAGTGAAGTGGCCATCTTCGGCGCATGACCTGCCCGAGAAGCGCCAGAGCCAGTGACAGAAGGCTCGTATCAAAGCGATGTCAGATGGGCAGTACGGATCAAACATCCTTTCGAATTCAAGCCCACTAGTCAAACCTTTCCAGCCACGCTGAGCGTGTTCGGGTAACAAAGGCGCTGCGAGCAAGGGGCATTACACGCAAGAGCGGCCTAACTCTTGTTTTGAAGGGTTTGAAATTCCGAGCAACATCATATGATCGGGCAGCGGTGCATGATGTCTTGATCGCCCTAACGCCCCTGCGTGTCGCTCGCCCCTTGCGTTGCACGGCCAAGCTAGAAGATTGTCGCACTGGCGCACGCGCTTCTCCATGGCAAAGGCTTCTTTCGCGTGCGGCGTGTGTTTCGGGCTGGCCGCCATCTCACGCCGCCACTAGATGGCACCTACCTTCAGGGGCGCCGCCTGCCCCATCCGATGGGCAACAACTTGTTCAGCCATTCGCAGCGGCACTGCAATGATCGTTTCTTGCCAGTCAGCTGGGCTTACTTGCCTAGAGAGCCTAGCGGCGCGGCTTCCTCGCTCGCTACTGCCGGACGCTATCGGCTGGATCCTAAAAACGGGGCTAAAACTAGCGCCAGCGCCGCTGCGGTGTAAAAAACCATTGTTGCCCAGAAAAGCCATGGTTCATCTGACCGCTTGTACCAACGATGGGCACCAAATGCTCGACCAGTCACAATCCCGTTGATGACAAGGTACACAAAAAAAACGAAGCCTAGTGGGACCCACCAGTTCTTCCCAAGCCATCTATTTAGATCCACACGCCTCCTCCTCATCCTGAAATGCATCTGTGATTTTGCCTAATAGGCCAGCAATAGCTTTCTGATTCGTTTCGCTTGCGCCTTGGAATAGGGTTTTGAATTCGGACGCTTTTGTGGTCCCAAAGTCGGTCAGTGTACTGATGAAAGCTGCCTTTCCTGCGCCCCAAACCCCGTCCTTCGCATATCCCTGCAGGGTATCGCCGGTCCGGGAAAGCCAGCTGCCGACCTCGATAAGGCTGGCGCCCTCCTCCGCACCGACCACTTCTGCAGGCGCAGCTTCCGGAGCCAAAAGTGCGCCCGCTCCGGAGAGCCCTATCAGTCCAACTCCCGCCCAAGTGCTCGTTTTCCCAGCCGAAGAAATCTGGGCGCCCAGTTGCCCGATCAATGCTCGTGCAGCTGTGCACTTTTCATCGTTTGGGCACAGACCGAGCAAGTCGGCAAACATGAGCGGATCGCTCCCTAAATAAGCGTATGTGTTAACCCCGGCGGCCAATCCAAGCGAATCACTCTCCAGATATCGAGCGCGTCGTAGCCGTAGTTGAGTGAAGCCGCGTTCTAGCGCGGTTTATCCCGCGCGCGACGCGTCGATGATGGCCGTGGCCTGACGCATCAAGACGCGCGCCAGATCGTCCGCCGCCATGGGCCGTTCGGCCTGCAGCCATTCGGCGATGCCGGCGAGGATGGCGTCGGCCAGCATGTGGCTGAGCATGGAGAACGGCAGCAGTAGCCGGCCGGGGCGATGCAGGCCGCGTGCGCCCAGACGGGTTTCCAGATGGGTGGCGAGGGTCTTGGCAATGACGGGGCGCGCGCCACCTTGGAGCATGGCCATGCCCGCCTCGCGGATGCGGAGCACGTGTTCCAGCGCGGCGATGATGACTTTCTCCGGCACCGGATCGGCCACCAGTTGCGAGAGCAGATCGAATGGCGCGGCAAGGCTGGCGCCCAGCAGTTCGTCCTTGTCTTCGAAGTGCACGTAGAAGGTGGAGCGCGCGACACCCGCGCGACGCGCAATGTCGTCGACGGTAATCGCCTCGTAGGGCTGTTGCAGCAGCAACTGGAAAACGGCCATCCGCAAGGCGGACTTGCTGCGTTCGATGCGTTGATCCACCGCGCCCCTCCCGGCGTGACCTGTGTTTGCGCGCGCATGATGCGGCCGCCTTCGCCAGGCAGGCAACCGGACAGAACGTGGCGTTTTGTCCGGCAACCCGCGAGCGGGCCTGGCTACCGTGGCGCGACCACCATCATACGAGTCATCCATGACTGTCATTCATGACGCTGTACGCATCCAGGGGCTTCGGTCCGCCGGCACGCTGCTGATCGCCCTGCCCTTGCTGGGCATGCTGGTGCTGGCGCATCACCCCACGGCGCATGCGCACGATCTACAGGAGCTGCAACAGCAACTGGCGGCCGCCACGCTGCCATCGCGCGTGGTGCATGGCGTGCTGATGCTAATGCAGTGTGCGCTGCTCTACGCGCAGCTGAGCTGGTTGCAGGCGCGCGACCTGCGGCACGGATGGCCGCGCGCGGCAGCGCTGATGCTGGTGCTGGGCACACTCGGTGTACTCGGCGCGGCGCTGGTGGATGGTTTCGTGGTGACGGCACCGGCCATGTATCCGCATGACGATGCCATGCATCTGATCGCGATGGATCAGCTCGTTCGCTTTGCGGGCACATTGAACCAGACGCTGATTCTGGCCGGCGAGGCGGCGACGTCGATTGGCTTTGTGTTTCTGTCGCTGGACCTGTGGTCGATGCGGCCCTTGGAACGCGCCGTGGGCGTTGCCGGCGCAGTGCTGGGTGTCGGCACGCTGGTGGCGCTGCTTTCGGGTGTGCTCACGCTGCATCTGCATGGCATGCAGATGTTGTTTGCCGCGCAGGCGGTGTGGTTGGTGTGGCTGGGGATGGTGGTGGTGCGGCAGCCGCCTGTCGGCGACAGCTAAGCGCTGGCTTACAGAAGCCGCAGCGTTCAGAAGTACTCCAACTCGTCATCCCCGCGCAGGCGGAAGGTGCTTTTCAACAGCCGAAGGGCTGGTCATCTAGTGCCTTTGAACCCTGAGGAAAACGAAAGTCACTGGATCCCCGCCTTCGCGGGGATGACGAGCTTAACCTTCGCGGGGATGACGAGCTTAAGGTGCGGCTTTCCCACTGAAGTGATTGCCTTCGTTGGCTGGCTTTGTTGACGCCTTCAAGCACGGCCACAGCAGAGCAACGCCACGGCAAACGTTGCTCTGCATTCGGTCGTGTTACGCGGCGTTGGCCTTGCGCAGCGGCGTGACGTTGGAAGCATCCGCCTTGCCGGCCAGATCCGGCTCGGCCGAGATGAAGCTGGGCCGAGCCTGCATCACCGCCTGCGCGCGCTGCACGTTCGGGTATTTGGCGAGCAGAGCCGGGCCTTCCGGCATCTTCGACAGCGAGTACAGCAGAGGCGCAGCGAGGAAATCGGCGATGCAGGGGGCGTTGCCGACCAGGTAGTCGCGCCCGCCATAGGCGGCTTCCAGCGTTGCCAGCACGCGCTCGATATCCGGCAGGGCGGCGTCGATGATGGCGCGATTCGGCTGCTTGTCCGCCGACGAGGGGAACAGGTACTGCAGGACGAAGCGTTTGATGATGGCGTCGTAGCCGTAGTCGTCCATCACGCTGTACCACTGCTCCGCCCGCGCACGGCTGGTCACGCCGGTGGCCGGCAACAGGTTCGGGCCGTCGAAGGCTTCATCGATGTAGCGCAGGATCGCGCGCGTTTCGTAGAACTCGAGCGGACCGTCGTACATGGCGGGAATGCATCCGAACGGATGAATGGTGTCGACCTCCGGCGAGTGTGGCCGCTCAGGGGCGAGCTTGTAGGCCACGCCCTTCTCGGCGAGCGCGATGCGCACGGCGCGCACATACGGACTGATCAGGCTGCCCACCACCACGATATTGCCTGCGGTGCCATCGGGGTCGAGGTAGTCCACCAGGTGATTGAACACGGACGTCCATCCCTGGTAGTGATCGTCGCGCTTGGCGGCATCGGGGAAGCCGGTGTGGCGCATATGCAGTTGGGTGCCGCCGTCCTTCTCGGTCAGGGTGACCTCGATAAGCGTGGTGCGCGGCGGCGTGCCGTCGGTGCTGTCCCAGCTCCAGGTATAGGCCAGAAACGCGGGCCGCTCGATCGTCTGGTAGGTACCGCTCACGCCGTGGGCCGGGCCGCCCTTGCCCGCGAGGGCGAGGCGGTAGCGACCGCCTACACGCACATCGGCGCTGACCTCCTGCACGTGCAGGCCACGCGGGCAATGCCAGACCGCCATGGCGGCTTCGTCAGTAAAGGCGTTGAACACTTTCTCGCGTGGTGCGCGGATGAAGCGGGTCATTTCCAGTTCGAAGGTGGCGGCTTGGGTGCTCATGGCTTTTTCCTCGGTACGCGTGGTGCGCCGCTGTCGCGTTTTTCCGCATCGGCGCGATGGGTTCGTTCGACAAATTCGACCAGTCGATCCAGGTTGCCTTCCCAGTGGCGGCGATACGCTTCTAGCCAGTCGTGCGCATCGTGCATGGGCTCGGCCCGCAGGCGGCAGATGCGCCACCGTGCGTCCACTTCCCGGGCGATCAGCCCCGCGCTTTCCAGCACCCGCAGGTGCTTGGAGATGGCCGGCGCGGACATGTCGAAGGGTTCGCCCAACTCGCCCACGGTGGCTTCGCCCCGTGACAGGCGGGTCAGGATGGCGCGCCGCGTGGGGTCGGCCAGCGCGGCAAAGGTGATGGACAGGGGGTCATCGGTGTTGGCCATGCGTTCAATTAACCACTTGGTTAATCGACAGTCAAGCGCTTTTTCGTCGCGACATTGTGAAGAGGCGACACTGTGCTCGCGTAGAGGGTGCGCGGCGGCATCTGCCGCCGCGCCACAGGTCAGAACTTGTAGCTGATCATCACGCGGTTGTACGTGAACGACTCGTTGCCCGGATTGAGATTGGCGATGCCGCCCGCCGATTTCTCCCAGCGGTCGCGAAGCTGCAGGCCTTTGAGCGCGCCATCGAAGTTGTAGATGATGTCGAAGTACATGTCGTGGCTGTCGCCGCGCTCAAGCGACGTGTACTTGGCGTAGGCGGCGACGAGTTGCAGCTTCTTGTTGAAGAAGTTGTACATGGCACGCCCCTTCCACGCATGACCGGGGCCGATTTCCACCAGACCACGGATCATCGAGGTGGTGAACAACGGGTCGGTGCCGTAGTTCACGGTGTACGGCGAAATGAGTGCGCCATCGCCCACCGCACCGGATTCGCCGCTGAGCTTGTTGTAGGCAAAGTCGATGCTGCCGTCGTAGATGCTGGTGCCGATGCGCGCGCCCCAGGCTTCCGCCTTCACGCGATCACCGGCCACACCCACCAGCTTGGTGTGCGTATCCACCAGGATGTTGTCGCTGCTGCTGTTTTCGTTGAGCCACTGCGCCGCCACGTAGGGGTTGAACGGCGTGCCCGTCTGGAACGTATAGCTGCCGTTGACGTAACCCATGCGCGCGAAATGGAGGAAGTTGTAGTACCAGGCTTCGGCCTTGAGATCGCCGGCCTTGTAGGTGGTGCCGGCAGCCCAGGTGCCGTTGGCCTCCGGCGCGGTTTTCGGCAACGAACCATTGTTGCCGTACATGGAGTCGCCCTCGTACGTCGACGGGTAGTACAGGTTGTCGTTGTACATGCCCTGCGAGGTACGGCTCTTCCAGCTGAAGGTGCGGATGACGTAGATGTTCCAGTCCTTCATCGGCGTGAAGCCGACCAGCGCGGCGTTGTACGACGAGGGAATCACGCGCGAGTCGTTGCCGCCCATCCACGGCGTATCGAGATACTGGTAGCCGCCACGAAACAGAAACCAGTCCCGCTGGTATTGCAGGTAGGCCTGGCTCCACGCTCCCAGCGAACTGTTGGGGCCCATCAGCGAGGTGTCGGTCTTGGCGATGGTGTCCGGCTTGGTGCCGAGCATGTTGGCCGTGACGAAGGACCCACCGAAGCTGAGCCCGCCGAGTACCGTGCCGGTGCGAGCGTTGATCAACGCCGCCAGCGACAGCGCGCTGGCATCGGGCGTATTAGGCGTGTCGTACATGCGATTGAAGTTGTACAGGCGCAGCTCACCATCGACATGGCCGTTGGTGAACAGGTCATTGAAGCTTCCGCTGTCGGCATGGGCACCGGCGGCACAAACCGCCAGGGCCAGCGCGGTGGCCAGCTTACGTCGCATGGGTCTCTCCCCAACCTAGAAAGATAGATAACGCTTATGGTGGCCTGCGGCCATTGCCCGCCGCATGACCGACCGGATCATTGCCGATCGATTGTAGTGAATTTGTCACGGCAGCCATCTGGCCTGGAAGACCCCGTCAGCCTGGCCGAATCGCAGGGAATCTCAGGCTGCCTCAGGTGATGGCCTGAGGCAAGTGGTGCATCGGCTCGGTGCCGAAACGCAGCAACCATTCGAAATCGCGCGCCACCGCCGCATTGCTGAAGTGCTCCATCACGAACACGCGCGCGGCAATACCCATGCGCCGGCACACCACGGGATCACACATGGCAAGGATGGCGTTGCGCCAATCGTCGATATTGCCCGGCTCCAGCAGATGCCCCGTCACGCCGTCTTCCATGGTTTCCGGAACACCGCCGATGCGGCTGCCCAGCACCGGCACGCCGCAAGCCTGCGCTTCAATGGCCACGCGCCCAAAGGTTTCCAGTTCCACCGACGGAAACGCCAGGAACGAGAAGGCCCCGTAGAACCGGGAGGTGTCGTTGACCCAGCCGGTGAAATGGTGGCGCGCCGCCGCACCGCCCTGCACGGCCATGCTCCGCACGACGCCTTCCTCCGGTCCGTTGCCCACCCACAGCACGTGCAGGCGTGGCTCGATGGCCATGGCCGCATTCGCTGCCTGCATGAGCTGAGCGACGCCCTTGCCACCATGCATGCGACCGGCATAGCCCATGACGATGGCGTCCTCCGGTATGCCCAGCTCGCGGCGCACCTGCGCACGCCGCGTGAGGTCGGGACGGAACACCTGGGTGTCAACCGGGTTGTAGGAAATATGCACAAGCTCCGGTGGGACGCCACGCTGAAGATAGGCATCGCGCGCAAAATCCGACACGGCGATGAAGCGCTGCGCCAGCCGCGGTATGCCGTATTCGGAGATCCGGCTCATCCGCGGGTTGCGATGACGGAACAATGCCACGGGCGTGCCCGTCAGTCGTCCGCAGGCGATCAGCGGCCAGTATTCCTTGCCGAAGTTGCCCACCATCCAGTCCGGCGAGAAATGCGCGATGCGGCGTAGGACCGTGCTGTAGCCGCGCAGGTCAAACGCGTTGCGAAACGTGCTGGGGGTCACTGGCACATGGGCTGCAGCCATGCCCTCGCTGATCAGGCCATGGCGCGAGACCACGCTTTCCACTTGATGCCCCGCCTGCGCCATGGCGCGGGCCAGCGCTACGAAGTGCGTCGCCGCGCCAGTATTCTCGGGATTGGTACCGACGAAGAGCAGCCTCATGCGCGCTTGTCCTCGTAACGGGTGAGTACCTTCGCCATCACCTGCGGCAACAGGTGGTGGCGCGCCACCTGGATGCGTGGCAACCGCCACAGGTCGATGGACGCGCCGGCATCCGCGCGGCCACGGTCGGTAGTGGTGGCAGCGGCATACCCAGCTTCGCGCGTGACCTCGACGGCCCGCTCGTTGTAGTCGCCGTAGGGATAGCAAAACTGCGTGACGCGAACACCCACCTGGTCTTCCAGCTCGGCCTTGCAACCGTGGATTTCATCGTGCAGTTGCTGATCGTTGCACTGGCTCAGGCGCACGTGCGTGCGCGTGTGTGCACCGACCTCCATGCCGCCGGCGTGCCAGGCGCGCAGCTCATCGGCTGTCATCAGCGGCTTGCGGATGCCCAGCTTCTGGTCATCCCACGCGTTGTATTGGCCGAGGTAGCTGCTCACCGCGTAGCACGTGGCGGTAAATCCATGGCCGCGCAGCGTATCCATCGCCCATTGAAGGTTGTCTACATAACCGTCGTCCAGCGTGATGACGACCACCTTGCCCTGCTGCTGTCCGCGCAGGTAAGGCATGGCATCGGCCATCGATACGCCGCGATAGCCGAGCATGCGCAGCACGGTCATCTGCCGTGCGAATGCCGCCGGCGAAACGTACAGGCTGCGATACACGTCGATGCCGTCAGGCACCTCTGCGATGTTGTGGTACATCAGGATGGGGACCTTCACGACACTCCCTGGGGGGTTACCAGAAACGATGGGCCGGATATGCCCATCTGTGTTACTCCCCAAGAGCTGCGTTAGCCTTTCACTAGCTTGCGCGAGCTTGTCGTTTCACCCGGCGTTCAAGAAAACTGCGCCACTTCTGAACCACATCCCTGCATGTGACAGGTAATTCTACCGAACGCCGGTTGTCGCTTCGGCTTATGGACGGCCTTACGGCCAAGCGCCGGCATGCACTGTCCCATGGAAGACCCACGGGCACGAACCCCGGTATCGGGGGGTGCGGCATCTGCCCGATCCGTCTTTACGCGATCTATACGATGCGTGCCGTTTGGCAATATCGCTTCTTTACGACACCGCCGCAGACAATGCCGTCATGAAGACCATCACGCATCGTTCCCGCTTCATCGCATGGCGATCGACCGGCATGATCCTTTCGGCGCTGCTGTTCGTGCTTGCCATCGCCGAGTTGATGATTCGCCCGAGCACGGATGCCGCCATGTGGTGCGGCATGGCGCTGTCGTCGCTGTATCTGCTGATGTGCCTGAGCCAGCGACGCCTGTTCGCCCCGGCGCGCACCCGCGGCCATAGGCAGGATCGCTGACAGCGAACTTATTCCCCGCCGAGCGTATCGATGCCCTTGGCGTTCCCCCGAAGGAAACGCCACCTGTTTTCGCGGGCTCCATCACATGAGATCAGGAAGGCTTGCAGCCGGGTGCCCGCAGGTCGGGTGAGCGGGCAGCAACCATGCACCTGCGGCACCGGTTGCAAACCTTCCTGATTTCCACGGATGAAACGAGGACGTGGCTTGCCAGGCGATCAGCCAAGCAGGCTGTACGGACCACCACGCTTCAATGCACGCTGATAAGCCGGGCGTTGCTGGATGCGCTTAACGAACGCCGCGATATTTGGCAGCTTGTTGGCCATGCCGCTGCGCGCCAACGCCGCCTCCATGGGAAAGCTCATCTGGATGTCCGCCGCACTGAACTCACTGCCGACGAACCAACCCGTGGCAGCCAGCTCCTTGTCGACATAACCCAAGTGCAACGCGAGCTGCGGGTCGACGAACGTCGACTGCAAGGTGTTGGCGATCTTTTTTGCGATGGGTTTGGCGAAGAACGGCATCGGCGCGTTGGCGATACGCAACGCCACCAGCTTCAGCAGCAAGGGCGGCATCGCGGAACCTTCCGCATAGTGCAGCCAATAGTTGAAGCGTAGGCGCTCGGGCATGCCCGGCAGCGGCGCGAGGCGGCCGGTGTCGTAGCGGTCCACCAGGTATTCCACGATAGCGCCCGATTCAGCCACGACCTGCCCGTCGTCTTCGATCACCGGCGATTTGCCGAGCGGATGAATAGCTCGCAGCTCAGGCGGCGCCAGCAGCGTGCGCGGATCGCGCTCGTACTTGCGGATTTCGTAGGGGACTTCCAGCTCTTCCAGCAGCCAGAGCACGCGCTGGGAGCGGGAGTTGTTGAGGTGGTGGACGGTGAGCATGGGGGCGGGTCGCGGGGTGGATGCAGGAGGCTAGCATGGTGGTTGTCCTGGATGCGGCGGGGCCTGCTCTTGCTCCCGCCCCCGCCGGGGCACGCGGGGAGCGGCCTTGGATGGCCGCGGCGTTGAAAAGCGTGGAGTTGGTTGGGGAGAGGGGTCACTCTTGCCTTGTCGCTTCATTCTTTAGCCGTCACCCCTGCGGAGGCAGGGGTCCAGTGACTTTGGCTCTCGTTTGATTGTCGCGCTACCGCGACCAGGCTCGTTGCGACCCGAAGGTAGTCCCTGTGGGACGGCGGGCTTCCGACCTCCTGCCGGAGGCCGGGTCACTTTCTCTTGCTTGCCCAAGAGAAAGTAACCACCGAGATGGTGGCAATGCCGAAGAGAAGGGCACCCCCGCTTGGCGCTGGCCGGTGAAGCCGGCCAGTCCGTGAGGGGCGACCGGGCTTTTCGACGGGGCTCCTGCCCCGGCGAAAAGAAATCGGCCTCCTTGCCGATTCCCCTGCGGGCCTGATCGTCCACCCCTCACCGCCGCGCAAGGGGGCCCTGAAGTCAAAAGACAAAGCGTCGAGCCGACGGCTCGTGCAGCGGAGCTGCACATCGCGCCGCGCCGCGCTCTGGCGCGGCATGGCGTGAACACGCCGCCTCGTCGTTCCGAATTTCGCGGGATTTGCTTTAAGTCCTCTTGGCGACGGCGCGTTGCGGTGTAGCCGCAATGTGTAGGCGTTACGCCTGTCGCAATCCGGGCTCCGGAACCTTCAGCGCTTGTATCCCACGCGATGCAGAGCACCTCTACGCTTCGGTGCGTTGCGGTGTAGCCGTACCGTGTGTCGGATGGATCGCCCGGTGCCGAATACCTCGAGCTCCAGGGCTCGTATTCAACACGGTGCTACCGGAGCTCTAAAGGCCATTTTCTTTGGGTTACTTTTCTTTTGGGCCAGCAAAAGAAAAGTGACTCGGCCTCCGGCAGGAGGTCGAAACGCCCGCTGCGTAAGCGGCCAGATCGCGGCAACGTGCGAGACCGAAGGCCCAGAGCAAAGTCCGAGAGCAAAGTCACTGGATGACCAGCCATCCGGCTGTTGAAGAGCGCCTCCTGCCTTCGCAGGGATGACGGTGCTCATGAAGTGGTGAGGCACACCCCTACGGGCGTTCTGCGACGCAAAGTAGTCCCCGTAGGACGCGCTTCGCGCTTGTCCTGCCCTCGCAGGAATGGCGGTGCTTATGAAACGGTGAGGCTAGGTTGGCCCTTCGCCCTTCGACCCTCATCCATCACCCTCCCTCAACCCTCTCCTCGCGCCTCAAAGCCGCGACCATCCACGGCCTCTCCCCGCGTGCCCAGGAAGGGAGAGGGAGCAAAGCCCGAAGGCCAGCGAACCGGCAGACCGACAAGTCAAAGCGCGCGACACAAGCCGCGCACCGACAAACCTTACGCCGCCACCCGCAACGGCCACCGCCCAATCACATCATGCTTGTGCTTTCCCACATGACTACGAATCAGCACAAACTCATCCACATGCCAATCAATGGGCTCATCCAACCCCTCAGGCAGCTCCAGCTCATTCGCGTAGTACAGCGTCACATGAGGCGCCAGCGTCGCCTTGTCCCACCCGAACCCGTGCCTGAAAAGCGCCTCGCCAATAGCATCCTTCAACGTCTGCACATGCGCCGTCGTTTCCGCATCGCTGCGCAGAACAAGGCATGACTGGTCGAAGCCACCGCTGAACCTGTCAAACCCGTCCAGCCGCAACCCAAATGTCGAAGCGACCACGTCGTTGCCTGCCCGCTTGAGCGACTCCTCGAACGGGGCGCGGAGACGCTTCAGCGTTTTCGGGGTGCACAGCGAAAGGTGCAGCCGGTGATCTTCCACCGGCGAAGGACGCGCCGCCTGCACGGCACGAACGGCGTGTGCGCGCCGTTCGCCGATCTGCTGCAAGGCCTGCCCTTCCGGCATCAGCGCGAAGAAATACGCGCACCCCGGCTCCAACCCTTCGTCGCCCGTCCACCCAAACAGATCACCGCCCATCACACTCCACCTCGCTTACATGTTGCGGCGATACTCGCCGCCCACGTCATACAGCGCGTGGCTGATCTGTCCCAGCGAGTTGTACTTCACCGCTTCCATCAACTGCTCGAACACGTTGCGGCGATCGCGCGCTGTGTTCTGCAGCGTCTTCAGGCTCTCCGGCGCCAGCCCGTTGCGCGCCTTGCCAAAGGCCAGCACGTTCTCGATCTGTTGGCCCTTCTCGCCCTCGGTGGAACGGATGAGTTCGATCTCGGTGGCGATCTCGCCGCCATGATCCTTGGGCAGGAAGGTGTTCACGCCGATCAGCGGGAGGCTGCCGTCGTGCTTCTTCTGCTCGTAGTACATCGACTCTTCCTGGATCTTGCCGCGCTGGTACATGGTGTCCATCGCACCAAGCACGCCGCCGCGCTCGCTGATCGCCTCAAACTCCTTGTAGACAGCCTCTTCGACAATGTCGGTCAGCGCATCGACGATGTGGCTGCCCTGCCAGGGGTTCTCGTTGAAGTTGAGGCCCAGTTCCTTGTTGATGATCATCTGGATCGCCACGGCACGACGCACGCTTTCCTCGGTCGGCGTGGTGATGGCTTCGTCGTAGGCGTTGGTGTGCAGGCTGTTGCAGTTGTCGAACAGCGCGTACAAGGCCTGCAGCGTGGTGCGAATGTCGTTGAACTGGATTTCCTGCGCGTGCAGCGAACGGCCGGAGGTCTGGATGTGGTACTTCATCATCTGGCTGCGTGCGCTGGCGCCGTAACGCTCGCGCATGGCGCGTGCCCAGATGCGGCGAGCCACGCGGCCGATCACGGTGTATTCCGGATCCATGCCGTTGGAGAAGAAGAACGACAGGTTCGGCGCGAAGTCGTCGATCTGCATGCCACGCGCGAGGTAGTACTCCACGATGGTGAAGCCGTTGCTCAGCGTGAAGGCGAGCTGGCTGATCGGGTTCGCACCGGCTTCGGCAATGTGATAGCCGGAGATCGACACCGAGTAGAAGTTGCGCACCTTGTGGTCGACGAAGTACTGCTGGATGTCGCCCATCATGCGCAGCGCGAACTCGGTGGAGAAGATGCAGGTGTTCTGCGCCTGGTCTTCCTTCAGGATGTCCGCCTGCACCGTGCCGCGCACGGTCTGCAGGGTTTCTTCCTTGATGCGCGCGTAGGTTTCCGCATCCACCAACTGGTCGCCGGTGACACCCAGCAAGCCGAGGCCAAGGCCTTCGTTGCCCTTCGGCAGATCGCCGGAGTACTGCGGGCGGCCATTCGGGAACATGGCGGCGAGCTTCTTCTCGGCGGCTGCCCAACGCGCCGGGTCTTCCTTCAGGTGCTTCTCGATGTTCTGGTCGATCGCGGTGTTCATGAACATCGCGAGGATGATCGGCGCGGGACCGTTGATGGTCATCGACACGGAACTGCTCGGCGCACTCAGGTCGAAGCCGGAGTACAGCTTCTTCATGTCGTCCAGCGTGGCAATGTTGACGCCGGAGTTGCCGATCTTGCCGTAGATATCAGGACGCGGTGCGGGATCTTCGCCGTACAGGGTCACCGAGTCGAACGCGGTGGACAGGCGCGTGGCCGCGCCGCCCTGGCTCAGGTAGTGGAAGCGGCGGTTGGTGCGCTCGGGCGTGCCCTCACCCGCGAACATGCGGGTGGGATCCTCACCAGTGCGACGATACGGATACACGCCGCCGGTGTACGGGTAGTGGCCGGGCAGGTTCTCGCGCATCAGGAAACGCAGCAGGTCGCCCCAGTCCTTGGTCTTGGGCGGCGCCACCTTCGGGATCTTCTGGTGGCTGAGCGATTCGCGGTAGTTCTCCACGCGGATCACCTTGTCGCGCACCTTGTATTCGTTGACCTCTTCGGTCACCGACTTGTAGCGCTTGGGCCAGTCGTGCAGCAGGTGGATCGCTTCGTGACTGAGTTCTTTGATGGCGGCGTTGTAGCGCTGGCGCAGAGTCAGCAAGGAACGGTCGGCGCCCTCTTCGTGCAGCGCGTCGGCCTCATAACGGGCCAGCTCGCGCGGCAGGTGCGCATCGCCCAGTTCCTTCAGCGATTCGTAGTAGTGCTGCGCTTTGCTGGCGAACTCGGCCTCGTGCTCGATGTCCTTGTTGATGCCGCGACCCTGCTCGGCGATCTCCGCCAGGTAGCGTACGCGGGCACCGGGAATCAGCACGGTGGCGCGCGGTTCCTTCAGCGTGGTGTCGAGATGGGGCGTCCATTTCTCGGCCGGCAGACTGAGCTTCTCGCGCATCAGGCGGCACAGGTTGCTGAACATCCAGGTCACGCCCGGATCGTTGAACTGGCTGGCGATCGACGGATACACCGGCACCTGCTCGTCGGTGAGCGTGAACGCGGTGCGGTTGCGCTTCCACTGCTTGCGCACGTCGCGCAGCGCGTCTTCGGCACCGCGCTTGTCGAACTTGTTGAGCACAATCAGCTCGGCGAAATCGAGCATGTCGATCTTCTCGAGCTGGCTGGCCGCGCCGTAGTCGCTGGTCATGACGTAGGTGGGGAAATCCACCAGGTCGACGATTTCCGAATCGCTCTGGCCGATGCCGGCGGTTTCGACGATGACGAGGTCGTACGGCTGCGCCTTGAGGAAATCGATGCAGTCGCGCAGCACCGCGCTGGTGGCGGCGTGCTGGCGGCGGGTGGCCATGGAGCGCATGTAGACGCGATGGCTGCGCAGCGAGTTCATGCGGATGCGGTCACCCAGCAACGCGCCACCACTGCGGCGGCGGGTCGGGTCGACGGCGAGCACGGCGATGCGCATCTCGGGGAAGGCATGCAGGAAGCGCAGCAGCAGCTCGTCCACCACCGACGACTTGCCCGCGCCGCCGGTGCCGGTGACACCGAGCACCGGCGTCTGCTTGCCGGCCATCTTCCACTGCTTGCGCAGGTGGTCGAGTTCGGCCTCGGCGATCTCGCCCTCTTCGATGGCGGAGAGCACGTGGCCCACGGCGATTTCGTTGGCGATATCCACCATCGGCGTGATGGCGGAGGACTGCTCTTCCTTCGCACGCTTCACCGCGGCGGCGCGCGTGCGGTGCATGACGTCCTCGATCATCTCGGTGAGGCCGAGCTTCATGCCGTCGTTCGGGTGATAGATGCGCTCGACGCCGTAGGCCTGCAGCTCGCGGATCTCTTCCGGCGTGATGGTGCCGCCACCACCGCCGAAGACGCGGATGTGCGAGGCGTTGTGCTGCTTGAGCATGTCGACCATGTACTTGAAGTACTCGACATGGCCGCCCTGGTACGACGACAGCGCGATGGCATCGGCGTCTTCCTGCAGCGCGGCGCGCACGACGTCTTCCACCGAGCGGTTGTGGCCGAGGTGGATCACCTCCGCACCCTGCGACTGGATGATGCGACGCATGATGTTGATGGCCGCGTCGTGGCCGTCGAACAGGCTGGCGGCCGTGACGAAGCGCAACGGGCGGCTCTCCGCCTGGGCGGCGCTGGCGGAAACGTGCTGGGCGGGGGAACTCATGGGGACTCCGGGGACTGCGGTGCGTCGGACTCCGGATTTTAAAGGATGGTTACGTTCGGAACATGTTGCGGCGCGGTGGCCGCACGGTTTTTTGCTGGAACCGTGCGGCAGGGTATGTCGGGTGCCGCCCGTCATGGGAGCGCACAACCACGCCTAACAACCAGGCGGTGCGGTGAAGCCGCGACGCGGCAGTCCCGCACAAGTGCGCTCCTACAGAAGCAGCAGGACCGCTCGCTGTCGCTCAGCTGTCACCAAAGGGCAGGTTCGGTGACGAGACGACGCGCTCGCCCACATCCTCGCCGTGCAGGAAGGCCAGCGACACATCGATCACTTCGGGTGCGTCGAGCACCTTGTGATGCCCCAACCCTTGCGTGGTGTACAGCCGCGCGCCATGCCAATGCCGCGCATAGCGTTCGCCTTCCCCCCAGGGCACGTCGTGATCGTCCATGTCGTGGACGATCAGCGCCGGTTGGCCCAGCAACCGCAGATGGCGATGCACCTGCAGATCATGGATGTTGATGCCCGTCATCGCTTCCAGGCTGTCGTGCATGCGACCGGTCAGGTGCCCACCGAGGCGAACGAAGCGGCTGAAGCGCTGCGTGGCGGCCACCGGATCGGCGGCTGGGGCGATCAGGATGAGCTTCTCCGAATGCCAGGCCTCACCCTGCGCCAGCGCAGCGGCCGCTCCGCCCAGCGAATGAGCGATGGTGAGCGCCGCGTCGCCGAAGTGACGCCCTACTTCCCGTACGGTCTCGATGAAATCGGGCAGCGTGCAGTGCTGCCCTTCGCTGAGGCCGTGGCCCGGCTGGTCGAACGTCACCAGCGCATAGCCCATGTCGCGCAAGGGCTTCACCCAGGGCTGGTAGCGCAGGCCAAAGCTGGACCAGCCATGCACGAGCAACACGTAAGGCTGCCGCGTCGGATCGCCCCACGTATAGGTGACGATGCGCCGTCCGTTGACTGAAAGTTCGCCACGCTGCATCTCGTCATCCGGTCGCGCCGCTTGGGCACGCTTGCGGCTGCTGGAGAACGGTGTGATGAAGATGCGCACCGCACGTTTCACCGTGCGGGCCGGTGCGAGGCGGCTGCCCACCGCGAAGCCGGCGCGGACGGCGCCCAGCGTGATGGCGCCGGGTCCGCGGCGATGGGCTTTGGCGGCAGGTGTGGCTTGACGGGTCATGGCGCAGTCCTCCGATCCGGCTGCGGGCTGTAGCTGGTGATCAGGCGCTCGAAGGCCGCCAGCGTGTGCCGGCGCGCTTCGTCAAAACCGAACAGGGCCGCATCGTGGTGCAGGCCCAGCATGAGGGCGTAGATCTCGAAGGCGAGTTGCCCGGGGTCGGTACTCACGTCCAACTCGCCGTTTTCCACGGCGTGGTCGATGGCGCGACACATCTCCTGCCGCCAGCCAGCCTGTTGCCGGGTGACCTGGTCGTGCAGCGGGCCTTCGCGGCCGTCGTACTCGCTGGCGGCGGTGAGCAGCACGCAACCACTCTGGTATTCGCGCCCCCACTCCACCCAGTTCGCCACGATGGCGCGAACACGCGGCAGGCCGCGCGGCAATCTCAGCGCGGGCCATTTCACCTGGGTCAGGAAACGCAGCTGACCGGCTTCCAGCACGGCGAGCTGCAGGTCTTCGCGCGAACCGAAGTGCGCGAACACCCCGCTCTTGGACATGCCCACGTCCTGCGCCAACGTGCCGATGGAGAGCCCTTCCAGGCCATCGCGGCGCGCCATGGCATAGGCGTGTTCCAGGATGAGTTCGCGTGTGGCAGCGCGCTTGCTGGTGGGTACGGTGCTCATGGCCTACAAAATAGCACGACCGTTCGTTCTTTTATCGTCAAGAAAACTGAATGAATAGCCGTGAATGGCCTCCACAAACCTGAACAAGCTGGGTTCCGGCCGTCAACACGTAGGAGAAATCCGGCGTTCTCCGCCCTGAAGCCGCACGCAGCGGCCGACTTCGAAGGAGACGACCTCATGCTCAGCACAGCCCGCACATTCGCGCTGCTCACCGCGCTCGGCCTCGCAAGCGTGGGCGCCCTGACCTATGCGCCTCAAGCGGCCGCGGGGGTGGCGTTGTCGGTGGCCGTGGGCGTCGCTCCGCCCCCGCCGCGCTACGAGGTCGTCCCGCCGCCGCGCATGGGCTACGTCTGGTCGCCTGGCTACTGGCGCTGGGACGGTTACCGCCACGTCTGGATCACGGGCTACTGGGTCCGCGTCCGTCCGGGCTACGTCTATCGCCCGGGTCACTGGGAGCACGCCCGCGACGGCTGGCGTTGGCACGACAACTACTGGGGCGGACGCTGATCCCGCACCTCTTTGCGCCATGACGGGCGGCGTGGCACCGCCGCCCGCTTACGAAGTCCAGCCGCGTCAGCCACATAGCCAGGGGAGGCCAGCCATCGGGCGCGACAGCCCTCAGGGCATCGCAAATACTTGCTGCAAAAGAGAAAAACTATCTTTCGGAAGAAAGGTAACGCTCAGCCTTACACGGCATCGTCTGATGTCCGTAATCACCTAATCTTCACAGAGGCACTATCACTTATGCAGATTCGTCTCGTCGCACTGACCGCCCTGACCCTGCTGGCCAGCGGCTGCGTTGTGGAACGTCCCGCGCCCCGCCCCCGCCCGGTCGTTGTCGAGCGGCCCGTGGTGGAGCGTGAATACGTGGAAGTGATTGCTCCGCAGCCGCCGCCGACCGTGATCGTCGAAGAAGAGCCCGCCCCGCGTCCGGGTTACGTCTGGGCCCGCGGTTACTGGCACTGGAACGGTCGCGAGTACATCGCCGCCCACGGTCACTGGGAACCGGTTCGCCCGGGCTACCACTACGTGCACCCGCACTACGTGCAGCGCAACGATGGCTGGCACCTCAACGTCGGCGTGTGGGTGCAGGGCTAAGCCCTACCCCTTTTCAAGACAGCCCGAACAAAGAGCCCCGCTTCATGCGGGGCTTTTTTTGTCACGACACCAGGTCGGGCTCGGGAGCTCGATGATTCCCTGACGTTGTCACCACGGCGCGGTAGTCGCGTGGCGTCATGCCTACGGTGGCTTTGAACTGGCGCGCGAACGCACTCTGGTCGGCAAAACCGCAGGCCAGTCCGATAGCGGCGATGCTGTCATCGCCATGCAGGCGGCGCATGGCTTCTTCGATACGGAGCTTGGTTTGCAATTGCTGCGGCGTCAGCTGGAACACTTTGCGGAAGTGACGCTCCAACTGAGCGACGGACAGATCGGCCAACTCTGCCAGCTGCGCCACGCGTACGCCTTCGGCGTAGTGCTCCTGCAGATAGGCAAGCACACGACGCAGGCGCGCATAGGTGGGATGCCGTCCGTCCGGTCGACCAAGATCGCGCGAAATGCCCACGATGCCGCGTACCTCCCCGCGCTGCCTCAAGGGCCGCTTGCAGGTGAGACACCAGCCCGTGTTGCGGTTGGGGAACATGTGCACTTCGAGCTGGTTTTCCATCACCTCGCCGTCGAGCACGCGCTGATCCTGCGAGGCGTAGGATCCACCCAGCGCCTTCGGGAACAACTCGGTCACGCTACGGCCGATGACGTCGCTGCGATGCTTGAGCCCCAGTCGTCGCACCAGGGTGAGGTTCGCATGCGTATAACGTCCCTCGCTGTCCTTTACGAAGAACACCACATCAGGGATCGCGTCGAACAACGCTTCCAGTTCGTCGGCAGAAATCTTCATCTGGATAAAAGCCCCCTACCCCGTACAGACCGTTGCTGCAGCTGCAGCATGGGCTGATCAGGCGAATTTGCATTGTGCCGATTTCCGCATTCCCTGGCAGTAAGCGTTTCTAGACCGGCAGGCTGACGCGGCGCGAGCATAAGCACCATGCATACCATAGACGTGATCGACTCACATACCGGTGGCGAACCGACCCGCGTCGTGATCGCCGGCTTCCCTGACCTGGGCAGCGGTTCGCTGATGGAACAGCGCGAACGCTTCCGTCGCGACTTCGACAAGTGGCGCAGCGCCATCGCCTGTGAGCCGCGTGGATCGAGCACCGTGGTCGGCGCGCTGCTGTTGCCGCCACAGACGGAAGGCGCCTGTGCCAGCGTCATCTACTTCAACAACGTGTCCTATCTCGGCATGTGCGGCCACGGCACCATTGGCCTGGTGCGCACGCTGCAGCACATGGGTCGCATCGGTCCCGGCAGGCATCGCATCGATACGCCGGTGGGCACGGTGGGCGCGGAGCTGCACGCGGATGGCCGCGTCACTATCGATAACGTGGAAAGCTATCGTCACGCAGCTGACGTGAGCGTGGACGTTCCCGGCTATGGCCGTGTCACCGGCGATATCGCATGGGGTGGCAACTGGTTCTACATCACCCACGACACGCCGCTGCCGGTGGAGATACAGCACCAGCGCGCGCTCACCACGTACACCGAAGCCGTGCGCCATGCGCTGGAAGCCAACGGCATCACGGGCGCGGAAGGTGGCGAGATCGATCACATCGAGGTCAACACGAACTCGCCGGTCGCCGGACTGGACGGTCGAAACTTCGTGTTGTGCCCTGGCTTTGCCTACGACCGCTCGCCTTGCGGCACCGGCACCAGCGCCAAACTCGCCTGCCTTGCCGCCGACGGCAAGCTTGCGCCGGGCGAGGTATGGATGCAGGAAAGCATTCTTGGCAGCGTGTTCGAAGGCCGCTACACGCCGGGCACGCGTGGTGTGCGTCCGCAGATCACCGGCACCGCGTTCGTGGTGGCGCGCAGCACGCTGATGTTCGATGACGCGGACGCCTTCACCTGGGGCAGCGGCGCGGAATGAACGGCGCCGCCGCCACGTTCGACCTGATTGTCGTGGGCGCCGGCATCGTCGGTGCCAGTTGCGCCGATGTCGCCAGCGCGGAGGGCATGCGTGTCGCCATCGTCGAACCCGGCCCCATCGGCGGCGGCGCCACGGCGGCGGCGATGGGGCATCTGGTGGCGATGGATGACGATCCCGCCGAACTCGCGTTGGCCCGCTATTCGCTGGACCGGTGGGAAGCATTCGCTGATCTGAAGGAAGCCGAATTCAGTCGTTGCGGCACGCTGTGGGTAGCACGCAACGACAAGGAACTCGACGCCGCAGGCGAACGCATTGCGCGCCTGAAGGCCGCGAGCATCGAAGCGCGACTGCTCGATGCCGCGACGCTGTACCAACTCGAACCCGCGTTGGTGCCCGGCCTGGCCGGCGGCATGCTGGTGCCACGCGAAGCCGTGGTGTATCCGCCGCGCGTAGCGAACTACCTGGTGCAACGCGCGCAATCGCGGGGGGCACACTTGTATGCCGGCCGCCGCGTGCAATCGCTGACGCGAGGGGGCGTGCAGCTCGACGACGACACGCGCCTGTCCGGTCCCGTGCTCGTCGCCACTGGCTGCGCACTCCCTGCCCTGCTGCCGATGTTGCCGATGCGCGCACGCAAGGGGCATCTGGTCATCACCGACCGCTACCCCAACCTCATCCGTCATCAGTTGCTGGAGCTGGGCTATGCCGACAGTGCCCATGGCGATGCGGACAGCAGCGTCGCGTTCAACGTGCAGCCTCGTCCCACGGGACAGATCCTGATCGGATCGTCGCGCGAATTCAGCGCGAGCGACACATCCGTCTCACCGGAGATGGTGCAGCGAATGCTGGAGCGCAGCTTTGCGTTCGTCCCTCGCTTGCGCGAGCTGCAGGCGCTGCGCATCTGGACAGGCTTTCGCCCCACCACGCCGGATGGCCGTCCCTATATAGGCGCCGTGCCCGATGCGACCGACCGGTGGGTGGCAGCGGGCCACGAAGGCCTGGGTGTCACCACGGCGCCAGGTACCGCCCGATTGATGATCGACCTGATTCAGGGGCGCCAGCCCGCGATCGATCCCGCGCCGTATGCACCGTCGAGAATGGCGGCATGAGCGCGCGGATTCGGCTCACCGTGAACGGCCAGGCAGTGGAAGTGCCTGCCGGCGCCAGCGTCGCCGCGGCGGTGGCGCATGTCACGCTGCATTTTCGCCGCTCGGCGCACGATACGCTGCGCGCGCCACTGTGCGGCATGGGCGTGTGTTTCGAGTGTCGCGTGTGCGTGGATGGGGTACCCCATGTGCGTGCCTGCATCACGCCGGTGAGCGAAGGCATGCAGGTGACCACCGATGCGTGAGCATTACGACGTCCTCGTGGTGGGCGCAGGCCCCGCTGGCCTCGCGGCGGCGCAGACCGCGGCATCACACGGCGCGCGGGTCGGCCTGCTCGACATGCAGGCGCGTCCCGGCGGGCAGGTGTGGCGACACGATGTGCGCGTGGCAGCAGCGCCCGCTGCACGTCAAGCCATCGAACAACTGCAGGGTGTCGAGCTGCTGGCGCGCCACAGCGTGATCGCTGCCGAGTCGTCGGCGCTGCGCGTGGAAACCCCGCAAGGTTCCGATCTTCTTTCGTTCGGTTCGCTGGTGCTCGCCACCGGCGCGCGCGAATTGCTGCTGCCCTTCCCCGGCTGGACGCTGCCCGGCGTGACCGGTGCAGGCGGACTGCAGGCCTTGGCCAAGCAAGGCTGGCCGGTGGCAGGCAAACGCGTGGTGATCGGCGGCAGTGGGCCGCTGTTGCTCGCCGCCGCCGATACCTTGCGCAAACACGGCGCACGTGTGGTGGGCATCCTTGAACAGGCGCCAACGGCGGCGGTCATGGCCTTCGCGCGACAGCTTCGTCACTGGCCGGCGCGGGCGTGGCAGGCGGCAGGTCTCCGCCTGCGTCTTGCCGGCGTGCCTTACCGATTCGGCTCGTTCGTGCGCAAGGCGCATGGCGACGGCGCCGTGCAGGCCGTGGACGTGGATACGCCACAGGGCATGCGCACGATCGAGTGCGATCTTCTCGCGGTCGGCTATGGCCTCGTGCCCAACACCGAACTGGCACAACTTCTCGGTTGCGCGCTGGATAGCGCGAGTACACATCCGTTCGTACAGGTCGACGCCTTGCTGCGCACCAGCGTGACGGGCATCCACGCGGCCGGCGAAGCCTGCGGCATCGGCGGCCTGGGGGTGGCACGCATCGAGGGCGCCATCGCTGGACACATGGCGACCGGCCACGTCGACGCCGCGAATGCCTTGCTGCCACAGCGTGATCAGGAGCGCCGCTTCGGCGCGCTGCTGGCACACCACTTTGCGCTCGATCCCCGTCTGCACCAGCTCGCTGACGAGCTCACCACGGTCTGCCGCTGCGAGGACGTGCGCATGGGCGAACTCGCCAGCTTCACCGATGCGCGTGCCGCCAAGCTCGCCACGCGCTGCGGCATGGGCGCGTGCCAGGGTCGCGTCTGCGGCACCGCGCTGGCCGAGCTGAAGCGCTTTCCACGCAGCGGCGGACGACCACCCGTCTTTCCCGCCCGACTGGCCACGCTGGCCGGGCTCTCCACTCTTCCTTCTGACGACGCATACCGAGGTAGCTGATCATGAGCAACGCATCCATCTGGCACGGCGTGATTCCCGCCATCACCACTCCGTTCACCGCCGATGGTCAGGTCGATCACGACTTCCTCGCCAAGCACGCGCGCACGCTGATCGACAGTGGCTGCAAGGGCATCGTCCCGCTCGGTTCGCTGGGCGAAGCGGCCACGCTGTCGTTCGAAGAAAAGCTGGACATCATTCGCACGCTGGTGAAGGCACTCGACGGTCGCGCACCGGTGATCCCGGGCATCGCTGCGCTGTCCACCGATGAAGCGGTGCGTCTCGCACGCCAGGCCAAGGCGCTAGGCGCGTCGGGCCTGATGGTGCTGCCACCTTACGTGTACTCCACCGACTGGCGCGAAATGGGTGCGCACCTGCGTGCGGTGATCGCGGCTACCGATCTGCCGTGCATGCTCTACAACAACCCCATTGCCTACAAGACCGATTTCTCGCCCGAGCAGATCGCCGAGCTCGCGCATGAATTCCCCAATGTGCAGGCAGTGAAGGAATCCTCCGGCGACGTACGCCGCTTCGCCGCGCTGCGCTCGCTGCTAGGCAACCGCCTGGAACTGCTGGTGGGCATGGACGATGCCATCGTCGAAGGCGTGGCGATGGGCGCGCGCGGCTGGATTGCCGGCCTGGTCAATGCCTACCCGAAGGAATCGGTGAAGTTGTTCGAACTGGCGCGCGATGGCGGCGCCGATGCGGCCGCCGAGCTGTATGCCTGGTTCCTGCCGCTGCTGCGCCTGGACACCGTTCCCAAGTTCGTGCAGCTCATCAAGCTGGTGCAGGAGAAGGTCGGCCTGGGCAGCGAGCGTGTGCGTGCGCCGCGACTGGTGATGCACGGTGCCGAGCGCGACGCTGCGATGCGCGTGATCGATCACGCCATCGCGAACGCTCCCTCGCTTTGACCCGTTGGCTTGACATGAAGGTGCTTTGACATGAATACGCAACGGCTGCTTGTCGACGGCGACTGGCGTCTGCCTCTGGAGCTGATCGGCGCATTCCGCGCGGAAAACCCGATGACGGGCGATCCGATCGGACCCGCGTTTCCGCTGTGCGGCGCAGCGGATGTGGAGGCGGCGCTCAGCGCCGCCGTGGCCGTGGCGGATGAGCTCGCCGCCACGCCACCGGAGCGTATCGCCGACTTCCTCGAGGCCTATGCGGCCAACATCGAAGCCGATGCGGAAGCGCTGGTGGACCTGGCACATGCGGAAACGGCGCTGGCCAAACAGCCGCGCCTTGCCGCCGTGGAGCTGCCGCGCACCACCCACCAGCTCCGCCTCGCCGCCAAGGCGGTGCGCAGCCACGCGTGGACGCAGCCGGTGATCGACACGGCCGCCGGCTTGCGCGCACATCGCGCGCCGCTGTCCAAACCGGTGCTGGTGTTTGGTCCCAACAACTTCCCGTTCGCGTTCAACGCCATCGCGGGCAGTGATTTCGCTTCGGCCATCGCCGCGCGCAATCCGGTGATCGCCAAGGCGCATCCCTCGCATCCGGCGACCAGCGAACGACTCGCGCAGTCGGCCTTCGCCGCGCTCAAGCAGGCCGGCCTGCCCTTGGCGGCCGTGCAGTTGCTCTATCACTTCGACTACACCGTGGGCGCACGCCTTGCAGGCGATGCGCGCCTGGGCGCCATCGGCTTCACCGGCAGCCGTGCCGGTGGCCTCGCCCTGAAGGCTGCTGCCGATGCCGCGGGCGTGCCGGCCTACGTCGAGTTGTCCAGCGTGAACCCGGTGTTCCTGTTGCAGGGTGCGCTGGCCGAACGCGGCGAGGCGCTGGCCCAGGAGTTCTTCGCGTCCTGCACGATGGGCAGCGGCCAGTTCTGCACCAATCCGGGCGTGGTGATCGTGCCGCAGGGCGAGGCTGGCGATGCCTTCGTCGCTGCCGCGACGTCGCACTTCGCGGCAGCCGCGACTAGCGTGCTGTTCTCGCGTGGTGTGCTGGCACATCTGGAACACGGCGTAGCTACGCTGCGTGGTGCGGGTGCAACCGTGCTCGCGGGCGGCACGGCGGGCGACTCAGGCTATCGCTATGCGCCCACCCTGTTGAGCGTGGACGCAGCGCAGTTCCTGCGTGAACCGAAAGCGCTGCAGACGGAAGCCTTCGGCCCCGTGAGCCTGCTCGTACGCGTGCGCGATACGGCCGACATGGCGCAGGTGGCGCAAGCCTTCGAAGGCAATCTCACCGGCACCCTCTACCGTGCCGGCGACGGCAGCGACGACGATGCATGGACTACCGTGGCACATGCCTTGCGCCCGCGCGTGGGTCGCCTGATCGGCAACCGCATGCCCACGGGCGTGGCGGTGAGTCCGGCGATGAATCATGGCGGTCCGTATCCGAGCACCGGGCATCCGGGCTTCACCGCCGTGGGCATGCCGGCCGCCATCACACGCTTCACCGCCTTGCACTGCTATGACAACGCACCGGAACACCTGCTTCCGCCCGAGCTGCGCAACCGTAACCCCGGCGGCGTGGCGCGACTGGTGGATGGCGCCTGGCGTACCGACGATCTCGACAACGGAGCTGCCGGATGACAACACGTGGACAAATCGGCGGCCTCGATCCCGCACAGGCGCGTGCTTCGCTCGCACCTTGGCAGGACACCGCCGCGCAGATCAGCGCCAGTGAATACCAGCACCGCCTCGAGCATGCCCGCGCGTTGCTGCATGAGCTGGAAGTCGATGCCGTGCTGATCACCGCGGGCACCTCGTTGCGCTACTTCACCGGCGTGGCGTGGGGAGCCAGCGAGCGTCTGGTGGGCATGCTTCTCACTGCGCGCGGCACGCCCATCGTGATCTGCCCCGCCTTCGAAGCGGGGTCACTCGAACGCGTGTTGCTGATTCCCGCCGACGTGCGCCTGTGGGAAGAGCACGAAGATCCCCAGCAGCTCGTGGCCGATGCGCTGCGCGAACGCGGCGCCGGCAGTCTCGCGCTCGATCCGGCCGCGCCTTACGTGGTGGCCGAACGCCTGCGCGCCGTGCTCGGCGGCAAGCCCCTGAGCGATGCCAGCGCCCTCGTCGACGGTTGCCGCATGTGCAAGTCGCCGGCGGAACTCGCGCTGATGAAGCAGGCCACGGCGATGACGCTGCAGGTGCATCGCCTCGCCGCCGGCCTGATGCGCGAAGGCATTGGCCGCAGCGAGTTGGTTCGTTTCATTGATGAAGCCCACCGCGCGCTGGGCGCCGACAACGGCTCGACCTTCTGCATTGTGCAGTTCGGCCAGGCCACAGCCTACCCGCACGGTGTGCCTGGCGAGCAATACCTGCAGCAGGACGAGCTGGTGCTGATCGACACGGGCTGCACCGTGCAGGGCTATCACTCCGACATTACCCGCACCTACATCTTCGGACGTCCCTCGGCGGATCAGGCGCGCATCTGGGATCTTGAACAGGCCGCGCAACGCGCCGCCTTCGAAGCGATACGCCCCGGCGTGCACTGCGAGTCGGTGGATGCCGCCGCGCGCCGCGTGGTCGAGCAGGCGGGGCTGGGGCCGGACTACCGGCTGCCCGGCATTCCACATCGCACTGGACACGGCTGCGGCATGAGCATCCACGAGTCGCCCTATCTCGTCCGCGGCGATCGCACGCCGCTGCAACCGGGCATGTGCGCCAGCAACGAACCGATGATCGTGGTGCCAGCCCGTTTCGGTGTGCGGCTGGAGGATCACTTCTACGTCACCGAAGACGGCGCTGCATGGTTCACCCCGCCCTCGCCTGCGATCGATCAACCCTTCGCATGATGTCGACACCACCCTGTAGAAGCACGCTTGCGCGCGACCGTCAGCCTGAGCGCCCGTGCTCCGTTGGCTTGTCGCGCACACCTGCGCTCCGGCGGCGGCTCACCCACGGATAGCGACATGAAGCCTCTCCTCCTCGCCCTTGCCTGCACGCTCTGCCTCGCTTCCGCCCTGCCGGCGCAGGCCGCTGACGATGCCACCGCCCGCTTCCATGCGATCTACACCAAGGAATGGAACTGGCGCCAAGCACAGTTCCAGGGCGAGGACGACGAAGACAACCATGACGCTGCGCTCGCCGACCACCTGCCGAGGGTGGACGCCGACACCCAGGCCATGCGCGAACACCACTGGGCCGACGTACTCAAACAGCTCGACGGCATTTCCCCCGGCCAGTTGCAGGGCGACGATCCGGTCAACTATGCGGTCTACCGCAACCAGATCGAGACCCTACTGGCCGACCAGCACTTCCGCACCTGGGAAATGCCGTTCAACAGCGACACGGCGTTCTGGACCAATCTTGGCTTCACCGCGCGCCGCACACTGCGCACGGCCGACGACTACCGCCACTACATCGACCAGCTCAACGATATTCCACGCTATTTCGACGAGCAGACCGTGAACATGCGTGCCGGCCTCGCCCGCGGCTTCAGCGTGCCGCGCGTGACGTTGACGGGTCGCGACCAATCCATTGCCGACGTGGTGAATGCGAAGGGCGATGACAACCTGTTCTATACCCCCTTCCGCAAGATGCCCTCCACTATCCCGACCGACGTGCAGGCGCAGCTTCGCCGGCAGGGCCGGGAGGCCATAGCCAGATCGGTGATGCCGGCCTATGCGAAGCTGCTGGACTTCATGCGCCATACGTACATGAAGCAGGCGCGCACCACGCTCGCTGCGGAAGCCATGCCGGACGGCAAGGCGTTCTACCAGTCGCAGATCCGTGAATTCACCACGCTGGACATGACGCCAGACGCCATCCACGAGCTGGGCCTGAAGGAAGTCGCGCGGCTGCACAAGGCGATGGTCGAGACCATCCACGAAACCGGCTTCAAGGGAACGTTCCCGGAGTTCCTGCACTACCTGCGCACCGATCCGAAGTTCTATCCCAGGAGCGCCGACGAATTGCTGAAGGACGCCGCGTGGATTGCCAAGCGTGTCGACGGCAAGATCGGCAACTATATCGGCCGTCTGCCGCGGGAGCGCTTCGCCATCGAGCCCGTACCGGACGATCTGGCGCCCTTCTACACCGGCGGCCGTGGCGGCCCCGGCGTGTACCTGGTGAACACCTACGACCTGCCTTCGCGTCCGCTGTATTCGCTCACCGCGCTGACCTTGCACGAATCGGCGCCGGGCCATGCACTCCAGATGCCGCTCGCCGCCGAGCACGAAGGGTTGCCGGACTTCCGTCGCTATACCTACATCTCTGCCTACGGCGAAGGCTGGGCGCTCTACTCCGAGCGCATGGGCGTGGAAATGGATATGTACGACACGCCGTATGACCGCTTCGGCTACCTGAGCTACCAGATGTGGCGCGCCTGTCGCCTGGTGGTGGATACGGGCATCCATCACCAGGGCTGGACGCGCGAGCAGGCCCAGGCCTTCATGCGCGACAACACCGCGCTCAGCGAGCACGAAATCGAAACCGAGGTGGATCGTTATATCGCCTGGCCGGGCCAGGCGCTGTCGTACTACCTCGGCGAGCTGGCCATCGTGGATGCACGCGCGAAGGCGGAAAAAGCGCTGGGCGAGCGCTTCGATGTGCGCGCTTTCCACGACACCGTGCTGTCGCTCGGCTCCGTACCGCTGCCGGTGCTGCAACAAGCAGTCGACAAGTTCATCGCGAACGGAGGCAAGTCACCGTACGCCACGAAGTAACCGCTCGATAACCAGAACATGCTTTACCGGGGGAGGAACCGATGAGCCTGATCAACGACATGCTGCGACGAAAGCCTGTGGAATTGCTCCAAGGCGATGCAGCGAAGGGCGGCAGTGGCCTGCGCCGCGTGCTGGGCTTGTGGCAGCTCACGGCCATTGGCCTGGGCGGCATCATCGGCGTCGGCATCTTCGTGCTTACCGGTACGGTGGCCGCCACGCAGGCGGGTCCTGCGGTGTTGTTGTCCTTCATCATCGCGGGCATCGCCAGCGGGGCGGCGGCGCTGTGCTACGCCGAGTTCGCCGGACTCATTCCAGTGTCCGGCAGCGCCTATACCTATGGCTACGCGGTGCTGGGCGAGTTCGCGGGCTGGATCATCGGCTGGGATTTGCTGCTGGAGTACGCATTGATCGCCGCCGTGGTCGCGGTGGGTTGGTCCGGTTACATGCAGGCGTTGCTCAATGCCGCCGGCATACCGCTGCCCGTATGGGCCAGCGGCGCCTGGGGCAGCGCGCCGGGTTGCGTGGTGAACCTTCCCGCCATCGCCATTTCGATGCTCATCACCGCGCTGCTCGCCGTGCGCATGGAATGGGGCGCGCGCTTCAACACGTTGATCGTGGCGATCAAGATCGCCGGCGCCGCGTTGATCGTCATCGCGGGTGCGGCGTACGTGAAGCCCGAACGCTGGCACCCTTTCATGCCCTTCGGCATGCACGGCGTAGTGACGGGCGCGGCCGTGGTGTTCTTCGCCGTGTTCGGCTACGACATGCTCACCACCGCCGCGGAAGAATCGCGCAACCCCCAACGCGATCTGCCGCGTGCCGTGTTGCTGTCGCTGGGCATCGCGATGATCCTCTATATCGCGATCTGCCTGGTGCTTACCGGCATCGTGCCGTACACCACGCTGGACAACGCGGCGCCGGTGGCGAATGCCTTCATCCGCATCGGCCTGCCGTGGACGATGGTGGTGATTTCGCTCGCGTCGGTATGCGGCATCACCAGCGTGATCTTCGCCAACCTGATGGCCGGCGCGCGCATCGGCTTCAGCCTGGGCCGCGATGGTCTGCTGCCCGGCTGGTTCGCCGCCGTGCACCCGCGCTGGCGTACGCCGCACCGCTCCACACTTCTGCTGGGCGGCGTCACGACGGTGGCGGCCGGGCTCTTTCCCCTGGACGAACTGGCCAAGCTGGTGAACATCGGCGTGCTCGGTGCCTTCATCGTCATCTGCACGGCCGTGGCCGTGCTGCGCTGGCGCCAACCGGAGCTGCATCGTCCCTTCCGCACGCCACTGGTGCCGCTGGTGCCGGTGATCGGCGTGGGCTTCTCCTGCTGGCTGATCTGGGGCCTGCCGTGGATCACCTATGTGCGCTTCGGCATCTGGCTGGTGCTGGGCTGCGTGCTTTATGTGTCTTACGGGCGGCGCAACAGCCGTCTCGCAAACGCGGTGTGACCGGTTGTTGCTACGGTACTGGCGAGCGACGCGGAACCCCACGGCGTTCCGCGCACGATGCCGGCAAATGGGACCAGACGACCTGCCCATGTGATGGCAGGATCAAAGACCGATCGGGGACGACACATGACTGAGCGCACCCAACATCGCCGGCAATTCCTGAAGCGCGCCGCGACCACGCTGGCATCGCTCGCTGTATTGCCCAAGGCCATGGCACTCGCGCCGGATGTGGCCGATACCAGCGCGTCTGCGACGCCGGCGGCCGCCCCTGCCGTACGCGAACAACCGGTACGACGCATGCAGTCGTTCGGGCTGGGCCAGGTGCGCCTGCTCGACAGCGACTTTTCCCGCGCAGCGGCGATCAACCAAACTTATCTGCACACGCTGCCGGTGGACCGTCTCGCCCACAGCTTCCGCGTCCAGGCCGGCATCGCCTCCACGGCCCAACCCTTCGGTGGCTGGGAGAAACCCGATTGCGAACTGCGCGGCCATTTCAGCGGTGGCCACTATCTGTCGGCGGTTGCCCTCGCCTACGCCAGTACCGGCGATGCAGCGCTGAAGCAACGCGGCGATGCGCTGGTCACCGCACTGGCTGCCTGCCAGCGACCCAACGGCTATCTCAGCGCCTTCCCGGAAAGTTTCTTCGACCGCCTGAGCAGCGGCCAGAAGGTGTGGGCGCCCTTCTACACCATCCACAAGATCATGGCCGGCATGCTCGACATGGCCATGCACACCGGCAACACGCAGGCGCTGCAGGTGGCCATCGGTATCGGCAACTGGACGGTGCGCTGGCTCAACGGCTTCTCCGATGCCGAGATGGCGCACATCCTGAAGACCGAATACGGCGGAATGAACGACTCGCTGTACGAGCTCTATGCCATCACCGGCAATGAACGCTACCTCGACGCCGCCCACCGTTTCGACCAGGCATCGCTGTTCGATCCGCTGTCCGCGCACCGCGACGAACTGCAGGGCCTGCACAGCAATACGCAGGTACCGAAGGTGATCGGAGCAGCTCGCCGTTACGAGCTGACCGGCGAACCGCGCTATCGGCGCATCGCCGAGTTCTTCTGGGAAACCGTGACGCGCAACCGCACCTACGCCACGGGCGGTTCGAGCAACGACGAGTTCTGGAACACGCCAGCGGGCGACCTCCGGGGCCAGCTCGGCCTGTACAGCGCCGAGTGCTGCGTGGCGTACAACCTGATGAAGCTCACCCGCCACATCTATGCGTGGAACGGCGACCCGCGCGCCTTCGACTACTACGAACGCGCGCTCTACAACGCGCGGCTGGGCACGCAGGACGGCGATGGCATGAAGCTGTACTACTACCCGCTGCAACCGGGCGCGGCCAAGTTCTACAACTCGCCTACCGATTCGTTCTGGTGCTGCACGGGCACGGGCGCGGAAGAATTCGCCCGCTTCAATGACAGCATTTATTTCCGCGATGACGACCGCTTGTACGTCAACCTGTTCATTCCCTCGGAACTGGACTGGCCGGAGCGGAAACTGCGACTGCGCCAGGAAACCACGTTCCCGCGCGAGTCGGTGACGCGCTTGCGCCTCACCCTTGCCGCGCCGGCCACGTTTGCATTGAACCTGCGCGTGCCTGCCTGGATTGCCAGCGGGGCGCGCGTGCTCCTCAACGGCGAGGTGCTGGACGTCTTCGCCTCGCCCGGCAGCTACTTGACCCTCAAGCGCGAATGGCATGACCGCGACCGCATCGAGATGGACCTGCCGATGCGGCTGGTTACCGAGGCATTGCCGGGAGACGACAACCTGCAGGCCGCCCTCTATGGCCCGCTGGTGCTGGCTGCGCGCCTGGGAAGCAAGGGATTGACGCACGACATGCAGTACTGCGGGTATGACGCCGCCCCCAAGCCCGAACCCAAACCCTGGCCGGCGCCGCGCGTCACAGCCAATCGCATCGACGAAACATCGTGGCTGAAGACCGTGTCGGCCCAGGATCTTCGTTTTGAAGCCCAGACACGCGACGGCACGCTGGCCGTGGCGCCGCTCAATCAGGTGCACGGCGAGCGTTACGCCGTCTACTGGCAATCGGAGCCCGGCAAGGGCTGAGGACGGCGATCTGCCCGTCTCGGCAGCGACGGGCAGTCACGACGCGGCGGTGGTATTACGCACGCACGGACCCAGCAACCTGCGACACGACGAGCCATCGCGACCGGCTTCGGTCCACGATGCCCCGTTGCCGCGAAGCGCCCCGGCGCTGGCAGAATCTCCCCGTACACCAACGACTTGCGGCATCGCAGCAAGCCTCGTTCCGGGGACGTATTAAACTACCGGACTAAATTCACCGCCCCGACCACTGGTCGGGGTTTTGACTTTAAGGCCGTAGTTAGTACCCCGGCGGGGCCGCACTGGATCGAACCCCGCCTCCATTCCTGCGGATGCCCGTCCCCATAGCACCGCCAAACGTGGAGTCTCCGTTCCAATGATTTTCGAAACCATCGCCAAAACGGGTCACGAAGAAGTCGTCTTCTGCCACAACCAGGACGCTGGCCTGAAGGCCATCATCGCGATCCACAACACGGTGCTGGGCCCCGCGCTCGGCGGCCTGCGCATGTGGCCGTACAAGAGCGAGCAGGACGCAGTGAACGACGTGCTGCGCCTGTCCCGCGGCATGACCTACAAGAACGCCGTGGCCGGCCTGAACCTGGGCGGTGGCAAGGCCGTCATCATCGGCGATCCGAGCAAGGACAAGTCCGAGGCGCTGTTCCGCGCGTTCGGCCGCTTCGTCAACTCGCTCAACGGCCGTTACATCACCGCCGAAGACGTCGGCATCGACGTCAACGACATGGAATACGTGTTCCGTGAAACCGAATACGTGACCGGCGTGCACCAGGTGCACGGCGGCTCGGGCGACCCGTCGCCGTTCACCGCGTTCGGCACCCTGCAGGGCCTGATGGCCGCGCTGCAGTTCAAGAACGGCAACGAAGACGTGGGCAAGTACACCTACGCCGTGCAGGGCTGCGGCCACGTGGGCAGCGAGTTCATCAAGCTGCTGCGCGAACAGGGCGCCAAGGTGTTCGTCACCGACATCAACAAGGACGCCGTGCAGCGCTGCGTCGACGAACTGGGCTGCGAAGCCGTGGGCCTGGACGAGATCTACGACGTCGACGCCGACGTGTACTCGCCGTGCGCGCTGGGCGGTACGCTCAACGAGCAGACCATCGATCGCATCAAGGCCAAGATCATCTGCGGCGCGGCCAACAACCAGCTCGCCACCGATGCCATCGGCGACGAACTGCAGCGTCGCGGCGTGCTCTACGCGCCGGACTATGCCGTGAACGCCGGCGGCGTGATGAACGTGTCGCTGGAAATCGACGGTTACAACCGCGAGCGCGCCATGCGCATGATGCGCACGATCTACTACAACCTGGGCCGCATCTTCGAGATCTCGAAGACGCAGGGCGTGCCGACCTACAAGGCCGCCGACCGTCTGGCCGAAGAGCGCATCGACGCCATCGGCAAGATCAAGCTGCCGAGCATGGGCAACCATGGCCCGCGCTTTGCTGGTCGCATGCGCGGTCAGTAAGTTTCGGGGTTGTTGGTTTGATGAAGACGCCGGCCTTGTGCCGGCGTTTTCTTTTGATGTCTTGAATGTTGGAGTGAGGGAGGGTGCTTGCCTCGTCGTTTCATGGATACCTTCAATCCGGCGTGTCTCCAAAAGGAGATGGGGGCGTGACAGGCGCGTAGCGCGTTGAACGCCTCGGTTCTGGTCTCTCTCCCCTTCCGGGCACGTGGGGAGCGGCCATGGATGGCTGGGGTTTTGGGGAGTGAGGAGAGGGATGGGGCATTGCCACCTTCATGGTGGTGAGGGGGTACTCTTGCCTCGTTACTACAAAAGAGCCGTCACCCCTGCGAAGGCAGGGGTCCAGTGACTTTGCTCTTGGGCTTTGGTTGTAGCGATACGGCGACCTGGCTCGTTGCGACCCGAAGGTAGTCCCTGTGGGACGGCGGGCTTCCGACCTCCTGCCGGAGGCCGGGTCACTTTCTCTTGCTTGCCCAAGAGAAAGTAACCACCGAGATGGTGGCAATGCCAAAGAGAAGGGCACCCCCACTTGGCGCTGTCTGGGCTTCGCCCAGCCAGTCCGTGAGGGGCGGCCGGGCTTTTCGACGGGGCTCCTGCCCCGGCGAAAAGGAATCGGCCTCCTTGCCGATTCCCCTGCGGGCCTGATCGTCCACCCCTCACCGCCGCGCAAGGGGGCCCGAAGAGCAAAACCCAAAGCGCCGAGCCGACGGCTCGTGCGGCTTTGCTGCACATCGCGCCGCGCTGTGGCGCGGCATGGCGTGAACGCGCTGCTGCGCCGTTCCGAATTTCGCGGGATCTGCTTTAAGCCCTCTTGGCGACGGCGCGTTGCGGTGTAGCCGTACCGTGTGTCGAATGGATCGCCCGGTGCCGATCACCGAGGCCGCCAGGGCTTGTATTCAACACGATGCTACGAGAGCTCTAAAGGCCATTTTCTTTGGGTTACTTTTCTTTTGGGCCAGCAAAAGAAAAGTGACTCGAGCGTCGGCAGACGATCGAAACGCCCGCTGCGTAAGCGGCCAGGTCGCGGAAGCGCAACAACCAAAAGCCAAGAGCCAAGTCACCGGACCCCTGCCTTCGCAGGGATGACGGTGCTTATGAAACGGTGAGGTACACCCCTGCAGCACACCCCTGCAGGTGTTCTGCGACGCAAAGCTAGTCCCCGTGGGACGCGCCTCGCGCTTGTCCTGCCTCCACAGGGATGACGGTGCTTATGGAGCGGTGACGCTAAGTTGCCCCCTCAACCCTCCCCCCCGGCAGAAAAGAGCACCGACAAGCCCCCAGCCCCATCGTATGCTGTCCCCCATGCTCGACACCCTCACCCAAAACTGGCGCCACCTCCGCGGCTCCGACCGCTACGCCGAATGCGTGCGCGTCCTCCTCGCGATGGCCGGCGTTGTCGCCGGGTGCTTCGGCACCGGCCACGCTGCAGATGTGGTGTCGATCCTGCTGGGCGTCATCGCCTGCGCCCTCGCCGAAACCGAAGACCACTGGCGCAATCGCCTCACCACCCTGCTGCTCACCCTGGCGTGCTTCGCCTTTTCCGCCTTCGCGGTACAGCGGCTGTTCCCCTACCCCGCACTGTTCGCGATCGGGTTGCCGCTCTCCACGTTTGCACTGGTCATGCTCGGCGCGGCCAGCGAACGCTACGCCACCGTCGCCGGTGCCACCCTGCTGCTCGCGGTCTACACCATGATCGGCGCAGACACGGCCAACAGTGGTCCGTGGTGGTACCAACCCGTACTGCTGCTCGTCGGCGCCGCGTGGTATGGCGTGCTTTCCCTGTTGTGGAGCGTGCTCGCGCCACAGCAAGCGGTGCGCCTGTCGCTAGCGCGTTTGTTCGACGCTCTGGCGGACTACCTCGAAGGCAAGGCTGCCCTGTTCACTCCCGTGCACGGTGTCGACCGCGAAGCGATGCAATGGTCGCTGGCGATGCAGAACGAGCGCGTGGTGGAGGCGCTCAACGACACCCGGCTGATGCTGGTCGACCGTATCGGTGCGCGTCGCCCGCGCGGAGCGACGGCGACGCGCCTGCATATGTACTTCCTGGCGCAGGACATCCACGAGCGCATCAGCTCTGCACACTATCCGTATGACGCGCTCGCCGAGGCCTTGTTCCACAGCGACGTGCTGTTCCGCTGCGAACACCTGCTGCGACTGGAGGCCCGCACCTGTCGCCAGCGCGCCGATGCGATGCGCCTGCAAACCACGCCGACCACCAACACTCAAAGTGAAGCCTCGCTGCACGATCTGCAGGATGCCTTGGTCACCTTGCGCGAGCAGCCGCATCCGCCCGAAGCGCACCTGCTGCGCGCGCTCGAGGCCCTGGTACGGAACCTGGCGGCGATTCAGCAGCAACTCGCAACCGACGCGTCCGGCGAACTGCCAGGGAGCAAACAGGAACGGCTGCTGCAGAATCCCGCTCCCCGCTCACCGGGCGAGGCCTGGGAACGTATCCGCATCCAGCTCACGCCACGCTCCTTCCGGTTCCGCCATGCGCTGCGATTGTCTCTTGCGCTGCTGGTGGGCTACGCCGTGCTGCACGCGGTGCATCCCACGCATGGCTACTGGATCCTGCTGACCACCCTGCTGGTTTGCCAACCCAGTTACGGCGCGACGCGTCTGCGGCTGGCACAGCGCGTGGCAGGTACGGTGGCAGGCCTCGTGCTCGGTTGGGCGACGCTCAAGCTCGTGCCATTCGGTACGTGGCAAGCGTTACTGATGGTGCTTTCCGGCGTGGCGTTCTTCGCCGCGCGTCTACGCCGCTACAGCACGGCCACCGCGGCCATCACGTTGTTCGTGGTGCTCTGCTTCAACCAGTTGGGCAGCGGTTACGACGTGATGTGGCCACGTCTGCTCGATACCCTCATCGGCGCTGCCATCGCCGCGCTGGCCATGCGATTCGTGCTGCCAGACTGGCAAGGGCGCCGCTTCGACGAGGTGCTGGCCGATACTGTGCGCAGCGATGCGCGCTATCTGGAGCAGATCATCCGGCAGTACGACAGCGGCCGCCGCGATGATCTGGACTACCGCATCGCTCGGCGCGACGCGCACAACGCGAATGCCACGCTGAGCACCGTGCTCGCCAACATGTTGCGCGAACCCGGGGCGCACCTGCGTGGCACGGAAACGCTGTTGCGCTTTCTTTCGGCGGCCCACACCTTGCTCGGCCAGCTCTCCGCCCTTGGCGTGAACCGCCAGGCGGTGGAGCCGCCCATGGCACACGATGCCGTGGCGCGGGCAGGCAAGGCCGCCGTCGATGCACTGGCGCAACTGGGGGATGCACTGGCGAACGGGCTCACCGCTCAGACCGCCTCGGATGACACCGGGTGGCTGGAATCCCAGGCGGCGAACGCCGACGACGAGACAGCCAGCCTCGTGCTCGGCCAGTTGATGCAAGTGATGAAACAACGCGACCGCCTGGCGGAGCTGGCCAACGCCCTGGAATCCACCTAAGCCTTATCGCACGCCAGGCCCGCGAATCTCCCCGTCCTTGAGCGAGGCTGACGGTTGTGCGTCGCGCAACGGCTTGTCACGGACGGCGCGGTACCATTGCCTTCTTCTGCATGTGTGGAGTTGTTGGTATGCGTCCGTTTCCGCTGGGTGAAGAGATCGATCTACTGCGCGAAAGCGTGCATGCGTTTTCCGAGAAGGAAATCGCTCCCCGCGCCGACCATATCGATCGCGAGAACCTGTTCCCCGCCGATCTGTGGCGCAAGTTCGGCGACATGGGCCTGCTCGGCATCACCATTCCGGAAGAGTACGGTGGCAGCGGCATGGGCTTCCTCGCGCACATGGTGGCGATGGAGGAAATCTCGCGCGCGTCCGGTTCAGTCGGCCTTTCCTATGGCGCGCACTCCAACCTGTGCGTGCAGAACATTTTCCACAACGGCAACGAAGCCCAGCGCCGCAAGTACATCCCGAAGCTCTGCTCGGGCGAGCACGTCGGCGCGCTGGCGATGAGCGAACCGGGCGCCGGCTCCGATGTGGTCGGCTCGATGAGCTGCAAGGCGGAGAAGAAGGGCGACGTCTGGGTCGCCAACGGCTCCAAGATGTGGATCACCAACGGTCCTGACGCCGACGTGCTGCTGGTCTACATGCGCACCGCGCCGCGTCCCGCCGGCAGCCGCTGCATGACCGCCTTCATCATCGAAAAGGGCATGAAGGGTTTCAGCACCGCGCAGAAGCTCGACAAGCTCGGCATGCGTGGTTCCAACACCTGCGAACTGGTGTTCGAGGATTGCGAAATTCCCGAAGAGAACATCGTCGGTGAAGTGAACGAAGGTGTGCGCGTGCTGATGAGCGGCCTGGACACCGAGCGCCTCGTGCTCTCCGGCGGTCCCATCGGCCTGATGCAGGCCGCGCTGGACATCTCCCTGCCCTACGTGCGCGAGCGCAAGCAGTTCAACGCACCCATCGGTACGTTTGGCGTGATGCAGGCGAAGATCGCCGACATGTATACGGCCCTGCAGAGCTCGCGCGGCTTCGCGTACATGGTCGCGCAGCAGTTCGACAACAAGGTCAAGTCCCGCATCGACCCTGCAGCCTGCTTGCTCAACGCTTCGCAGAACGCGGTGAAGGTGGCGCTGGAAGCCATCCAGACGCTGGGTGGCAATGGCTACATCAACGAATTCCCTGCCGGACGATTGCTGCGCGATGCGAAGTTGTATGAGATCGGTGCGGGTACGAACGAGATTCGCCGCATGTTGATCGGGCGCGAGTTGTTTCACGGGAAGGCGTGATGTGGGTGGTGGCTTCCCGGTGATACGGGATGCCATGACGAGGTGGCTCGCCTGCGGCGGGGCGTTTGTTTCTGCTCTCTCCCTCCCCTTTCGGGGCGCGCGAGGAGCAGCTGTGGTGGCTGAGGCCTTGAGGGGTGAGGGTTAGGGGGTAACCTAGCCTCATCGCCTCGCTCTTTAGCCGTCACCCCAGCGAAAGCTGGGGTCCAGTGACTTTGGCTTTTGGTTTTAGCGATACGGCGACCTGGCTCGTTGCGACCCGAAGGTAGTCCCTGTGGGACGGCGGGCTTCCGCCCTCCTGCCGGAGGCCGGGTCACTTTTCTTTGCTTGCCCAAAGAAAAGTAACCACCGAGATGGTGGCAATGCCAAAAGAAAGAGCACCCCCGCTTGGCGCTGGCCGGTGAAGCCGGCCAGTCCGTGAGGGGCGGCCGGGCTTTTCGAGGGGGCTCCTGCCCCGGCGAAAAGGAATCGGCATCCGTGCCGATTCCCCCTGCGGGCCTTTTCGTCCACCCCTCACCGCCGCGCAAGGGGGCCCGAAGATCAAGAGCCAAAGCGCACGGCCGACGGCTCGTGCAGCTTTGCTGCACATCGCACTGCGCAACGCTGTGGCGCGGCATGGCGTAAACACGCTGCCTCGCCGTTTCGAATTTTGCGGGGTTCGCTTTAAGCCCTCTTGGCCACGGCGCGTTGCGGTGTAGCCACAGTATGTAGGCGTTACGCCTGTCGCAATCCGGGCTCCCGAACCTTCAGCGCTTGTATTCCACGCGATGCAGAGCACCTCTGCGCTTCGGTGCGTTGCGGTGTAGCCGTACCGTGTGTCGAATGGATCGCCCGGTGCCGAATACCGAGGCCGCCAAGGCTTGTATTCAACACGACGCTACCGGAGCTCTAAAGGCCATTTTCTTTGGGTTACTTTTCTTTGACTCCGGGCATCCTGCCCTCCGCCCTTCGGGCCGGCTTCGCCGTTCGCACGCGCTCCTGCGCGTGCGTGGGCCAGCAAAAGAAAAGTGACTCGGCCTTCGGCAGAAGGTCGAAACGCCCGCCGCGTAGGCGGCCAGATCGCGGAAGCGCACGAGACCGAAGGCCCAGAGCAAAGGCCGAGAGCAAAGTCACTGGATTCCTGCCTTCGCAGGAATGACGAGCGTGAGCGGTGAGGTTGGATTGGCCCCTCACCACCATGAAGGTGGCAATGCCCCAACCCTCTCCCCAAAGGGGGGAGAGGATAAAGAGCCGACACTCAGAAATTCAGCCGATAGTTGAGCATCCCCATCATGCCCTGGCTGTTCTGCCCAAAATACTGATCCATCCCGAACTGCACGCTCGACCGCGCCGACATCGTCCAGTCCAGCGACAAACCCGCCTGCCCCTGATAACGCGACAACCCGACGCCACCTACCGGCGCCCACTGATCCACGCCCGTGAAGCTCGCATCGAACACATCGCCGCGCGTGGCGAAAGCCTGCTGCCATTGCAGGCGACCCTGCAGGCTGATGCTGCCGCCGCTCGCGAGCGACCACGCATGACCGGCGCGCACACCGACGCCCGCCTGCCAACGCTCCACGTTCTGCGTGCCCGCCTTCAGGCCGAAACCATAACCACCCAGCTCGTTGAAACCATCGCGCTGGATGTGCGCGTACTGCATGTTGGCGTAAGGCGTGAACTGCAGGCCTCCCAGCGACGCGCGATAACCGCTTTCGCCGTAGGCCACGGTGTAGCGGCCATTGGTATCGCTCGCCACGCCGGCCACGTCGCTGCCCAGCTCGATGTGGCGGCGCATGTTTTCCCGATAGGTGCCGTAACCCAGGCGCCCCATGGTGTACCAGTTGTCGCTCACGATGCCGCCGTAGAGCATGCCTTCGATGGCGTTGCTCTTGCCCTGGTCGGCGTATTCGGCGAGGCGGCCCAAGCCCTGGCTCTGACTCACGGCGAAGCCCAACACGCCGTTGCTGCCGAACTTGCGGTCTTGACCCGCCATCCAGCCACTGAGGTCATAACCGACGTTGCCGTAACCACTGCGGCTCATGCTGCCGTGGTAACCCAGCGTCTGCGCCCAACCACCGGTGCCGTGGGTGTCCACCAGTCCGTCGAAGTGATCGGACAAGGCACGGGTTCCGGCGTCGATGGCTTCGAACGTCATGGCAGCGCTGGCGGCGTGCAGTTGGCCGGAAAGGCTTTCCAGCGAGTGCTGCAACGCGGCCGTTGTCTGGGTCTGCTGCAGGCTGGCCGCGCCTTGGACAAAGTCGTTGGGGACGGGACCACCACCCGAACCCGCGCTGCCCTGCGCCAGCTGCGTGTTGATCGCGCCGAATGCGTTGTCCACGCGCTGCGCGGCGCCGAACGATGCCGGCGTGTAGGCCATACCGGTAACGGCGCTGGCCTGTACCTGGGTCACGTTGAGCCAGGCGCTGCTGGCGTCGTAGTTGAGTGAGGCCGACAGCAGCACGCCCGTGCCGACATCCAGGCTGGAGAACTTGCCGGTCAGCCCACCCTTCGCGACCAGCACGTTGGTATGTGAGTTGGCGACGTATCCCTGCATGGCGCCGATCACGTACAGGTCACCGCCGGTGAGTACGGCCTTGCCATCGATGTTGAGGGTCCGGCCCAGTTCGAACGCGAGACGGCCACTCTGGGCATTGAGCGGCGAGAGGCCCTGGTAATAGCTGCCGGTGACATGCACGTCGCCACCCGCGACGACCAGCGTGCCGAGGTTCTGCACGTCCGCACCGAAGTTGTGTGCGCCGGTCATGACGGCGTCGGCGTTATCGATGTAAAGCCGTCCGGCCAACGACGGCGCAACCAGTGTACCGTGCACGACGTGCGTGTCACCCTGGTAGCTCGGTGCCTGCGTCAACGTGAGTCTGCCGACGCCATCCTTGGTGAGCCCGCCTGCGCCGGCGATGGCGTTGCCCCAGGTGGAACTGCTATTGAGCGTGACGTTGAACGTGCCCCAATCGAACCGCCCTGGACCCTTCACCGCGTTGCCCACGTCGAGCATGCCGTAGCCGAACACGGAGTCGACGCCCGGCGCGCCGAGATCGTCGGCCGTGCCAAGCAGCGTCTGGCGCACCTGGTCATTGGTGAAGTACGGGAAGGCTTGCCACACCAACGCGGCAGCGCCGGACACCGCGGGAGCGGCAAACGAGGTGCCACCGACGATCCAGTAACTGGTGTTGTTCGCAGTGTCGTCCTTGCCGCTGACGATGACGTCGCCCGGAGCCGCCAGGCAGTAATTCATGGCGACGCCGCACTTGTTGGAATAGCTCGCCAATTGCTTGGGGTTGTTGCTGTCCACCGCAACGACGGCCAGCCAGCCTTTTTCCAGATCCTGCGCACCGGGCACGCTGGGCAGCGCCGCCGTGGTGCTCGGATTGGCCTGGGAGTCGTTGCCCGCCGCGAACACGACGAGTCCGCCCCAGTTGTTGATGAAGGCGCTATAGGCGTCGTGGAACGCCTTGGTCGTTGCCGTATCGCTCGTATTCCAGGTAATGCCGCCCCAGGAATTGTTCATGACCTTCACGCCGGCGTTGATCAGGTCGTTATTGACGTACTGGAAGAACTGCGCGTCAGCGGCGGTGACGGTGGACGGTGGCGCGCTGCCGTTGTCGTCAGGCGCCTTGTCCGAAATGATGCGCGCCGATACCAACGAAGCGCCAGGCGCGATGCCGCCCGGGAACTTGTCGAAGGCGCTGCCTGCGGCGATTTCGGATACCCAGGTGCCGTGGCCGACGACGTCGTCGATCGACAGATTGTTGGTGCTCGAGTCAACGTAGACCAACTCTTTGGTGACTTTGCCGGCCAGCGCGGGATGGTTGCGCATGATGCCGCTGTCGACCACGCCGATCGTCACGCCAGCGCCGGTGAAGCCAGCCTGGCGTGCGGCATAGGTGTTGGTTAGCGCCAGCTGCGCATCGACCGGGGGTTGATTCGGCGGCGGGGTCGTAGGCGGCGGTGTGGGTGTGGTGCCGCCACCGCCACCACCGGGGGCGGTCGGAGGCTGATACCCGGTGGGCGGCGTATAGGGCGGCGCGCCCTTGACGTTGCCGTTGCCTCCGCCACCACAGGCACTCAATCCCAGCGCCATCCACACCAGCACAGATACCTGGCGGAAACGCATTCCGCCCAGACCACTATCCATAGTTCCCCCTGCGCCCCTTATCGGGCATCCAATGCATCCTTAGCGCGGCGATCCGTCACTGGACTCCGCCAGCACTTCCTTGCGACATCTTCGCACAAGATTGTGGGGAAATTTCTTGCATAGATCACTAGTTGGGGCCAGCCCGTGAAAGGCCGGCCCCACTGTCGGGCCATCGTCACGACCGTCCGCGGAGAGATCAGAACGACAGGCGGTAGGCCAACGTATCCATCTTGCCGTGCTCATGCTGGGCGACGTATTCGTCCATACCCAACGACAGGCGGGAGCGCGGGGAAATGCTCCAGTCGAGGCTCAATCCCGCATCGCCACCGTAACGGGACAGGCCAATGCCGCCCACCGGCGCCCATTGGTTGAGCACCGCGAAACTTGCATCCAGCACGTCACCCCGCATGCTGAAGGCGCGCTGCCACAGCATGTGTGCCTGCAGGCTAAGGTGGCTTCCGCCCGACCACGACCAGTCACGCCCCGCACGCAGACCCACGCCGCCCTGCCAGCGCTCTATGGTCTGGCTGCCAGCCTTCAGCCCGAAGCCGTCGCCGCCGAGTTCGCCGAAGCCGTCCGTCCGGATGTTGGCGTACTGCAGGTTCATGTAAGGCGTGACATTCACGCCCCCCCATCGCATGCGATAGCCGCTCTCGCCATAGGCGACGTCGTAGGTGCCGTTGGCGTTGCTTGCCACGCTTTGGACATCGCTGCCCAGTTCGAGATGTCGACGCATGTCTTCGCGATACGTGCCCACACCGAGGCGACCCATCGCGTACCACTGGTTCTCCACGATGCCGCCATAGAGCATGCCTTCGACAGCGCGGCTGCGGCCCTGATCGGCGAACTCGTCCAGCCGTCCAAGGTCTTGGCTCTGGCTTACCGCAAAACCGAGCACGCCATTGCTGCCCAGCTTGCGATCCTGGCCGACCATCCAACCGCTGAGGTCATACCCCACGCTGTCGTATCCGCTGCGGCTCATGCTGCCGTAGCTGCCCAGGTTCTGCGTCCAGCCGCCCGTGGCGTAGACATCGCTGAGTTGATCGAAGCGTTGCGACAAGGCGCGCGTGCCCGCATCCATCGCGTCGAAGGTCATGGCCGCGCTGGCCGCATGCAACTGGCCGGACAGTGAACTCAACGATTGCTGCAAGGCGCCGACGGTGGCGGTCTGCTGCAGGCTCGCCGCACCGTTGATGAACGACGTGGGCAAGGGGTTGCCCGTGACCGTGGTGCCGGAGCTCACTTGCGTATTGATCTGGTTGAACGCCAGGTCGACGCGCTGTGCGGCGCCAAACGACGCCGGCGTATAGGTGATGCCGGTCACTGCCGATGCCTGCACCTGACTCACGTTCAACCACGCATCGGTGGGGTTGTAGTTGAGCGTGGCGCTCAACAGCACGCCGGTGGCGACATCCAGCGCGGAGAACGTGCCGGAGAGGCCACCCTTCGCGGTCAGGACGTCCGTATGCGTATTGGCCACGTACCCCTGATTGATACCAGTGACGTACAGATCTCCACCGCTGAGCGTGGCCGTGCCGTTGACGCGCAGCGCCGATCCCAGCGCCACCGCCAGGCGGCCTGCGCCCTGCTGTACGTAATTGCCTCCCACGGTGACGTCGGAGCCGGCGGCTGCGAGCACGCCCTGGTTGGTGACCGATCCACCGATCGAAGGCGTGCCGCTGAGCACGCCCTGGGAAGCAATGCTTACGCTCGATGCCAGGGACTTGGCCACCAGCATGCCGCCCTGCACCTGGGTCAAGCCGGTGTAGCTGGACGGCTGCGTGAGCGTGAGCGTGCCGGTGCCTTGCTTGATCAGGCCACCCGCGCCGGAAATGGGGTTGTTCCAGCTCGAACTGCCGCTGAAGCTGACCGTGACATCACCCCAGTTGAACTGTTCGGGCCCGTTCACCGCCTTGCCGACGTCGAGTTCGCCATAGCCGTAAGTGGGGTTGGGCTGCGAACCACCCAGCGGGTCCGCGGTGCCCAGCAACGTCTGACGCACCAAGTCGTTGGTGAAGTAGGGATAGGCCTGCCACACCAGCGCCGCCGCACCCGTCACCTGCGGGGCCGCAAGCGAGGTGCCTTCGACGATCCAATAGGTTTCGTTGGCCGTGCTGGTGTCGTTCTTGCCGCTCACGATCACGTCGCCCGGCGCCGCCAGGCAGTAGTTCATCGCGATGCCGCACTTGTTCGAATAGCTGTCCAGTTGCGTGGGGTTGTTGCTGTTGACCGCCACCACCGTGAGCCAGCCCTTTTCGAGATCCGGCGCCAGGCTGGGCAAGGCGGCGATGGTGCTTGGGTTGGCCTGCGAGTCGTTGCCCGCGGCAAACACCACCAGCCCACCCCAGCTGTTGATGAAGGGGCTGTACGCGTCGTGGAAGCCTTGCGTGGTGGCCGTGTCGGTCGAACTCCAACTGATGCCGCCCCAGGAGTTGTTCATCACCTTCACGCCATTGGCCATCAGATCGGCGTTGACCTGACCCAGCGGCACCGCGTCGGAAGACGTCACCGGTGCTGGTGGCGTCGAACCGTTATCGTCTGGCGCGCTGTCGGCGATGATGCGCGCCGACACGATGTCCGCCCCGGTAGCGATGCCGCCGGCAAATTGGCCGAACGGCTTGCCCGCGGCGATTTCCGCCACATACGTGCCGTGGCCGTTGACGTCGTCCACCTTCACGTTGTTGGTGGACGGATCGACATAGATCAACTCCTTGACCACCCGCCCGGCCAGCGCGGGATGCGTGGACATCACGCCGGTATCCACGATGCCGATGGTCACACCCGCGCCGGTATAGCCCGCGTTGTGCGCGGCATAGGTGTTGGTGAGATTGAGCTGCGCATCGATCGGTGGCTGCGGCACGCTGGACGAGGGAGGCGGCGTCGAAGGCGGCGGGGTCGGCGGCGGCGAACTGGGCCGCGTATTGCTGTTGCCACCACCGCCACCACCGCAAGCGCTCAGCCCAAGCGCCAGCCACACCAGCACCGCCCCTCGGCGGTAGCGCAACCCTTGCATCACCGTATTCATAAGGCCCCCGCCCCGTTTGACGCTTGTTGAAGCATACCCACCCGATTCGCCGCGCTCCTTTGGAGCAGCTGCGCGAGTCACCATATTTGCACAACGAAATCGCAACTAAATGCCGCCAGAATCCCACTGTAGTCGCAAATACGGTCGGTTTGCCCCCACTGACGGCCGGCTGCGATAATCGAACGACTAAAACCGGGGCATTGCCCCCATCAAGTACTTGCGGAGATCCCCATGTCGGACGTCAGCGTTGTCATCGCCGGTGCCAAGCGCACCGCCATTGGCTCCTTCCTCGGCCAGTTCACCGGCGTACCCACCCCCACCCTGGGTGCCACCGCCATTCGCGCCGCGCTGGAGCAGTCCGGTCTGGCTCCCACCGACATCAGCGAAGTGATCATGGGCTGCGTGCTGCCGGCCAACCTCGGCCAGGCCCCCGCGCGCCAGGCATCGCTGGGTGCCGGCCTGCCGCCGGCCGCTGGCTGCACCACCGTCAACAAGGTCTGCGGCTCGGGCATGAAGGCCATCATGCTGGGCCATGACCTGATCAAGGCCGGCTCGGCCACGGTCGTGGTGGCTGGCGGCATGGAGTCCATGACCAACGCACCACACATGGTCAATGCGCGCACCGGCATCCGCTACGGCGACGGCACCCTGGTCGACCACATGGCATGGGACGGCCTGACCAACCCGTACGACGGCAAGGCCATGGGCGTGTTCGGTGAGCTGTGCGCCGACAAGTACCACTTCACGCGCGAGGAACAGGACAAGTTCTCCACGGAATCCGTCGAGCGCGCCAAGGCCGCCCAGGCCTCGGGTGCCTTTGCCGACGAGATCGTCCCGGTCACCGTGTCCGGCCGCAAGGGCGATGTCACGGTCGACACCGACGAGCAGCCGGGCCGCTCGGACGTCAGCAAGATCCCGTCGCTGAAGCCGGCGTTCCGCAAGGAGAACGGCACCATCACCGCCGCCAGTTCCTCCAGCATTTCCGACGGCGCGGCCGCCCTCGTGCTCCTGTCGGCCGACGACGCCAAGGCCCGCGGCCTCAAGCCGCTCGCCCGCATCGTGGCGCACGCCACCCATTCGCAGGAACCGGAATGGTTCACCACGGCGCCGGTCGGCGCCCTGCACAAGGTGCTGGAGAAGGCGGGCTGGAAGACGGCCGACGTCGACCTGTTCGAAGTCAATGAAGCCTTCGCCGTGGTGGCCATGGCGGCCATGCGCGAACTCGACATTCCGCGCGACAAGATCAACGTCAACGGCGGCGCCTGCGCGCTGGGCCACCCCATCGGCGCCAGCGGCGCCCGCGTGGTGGTCACGCTACTGAATGCTCTGAAAACTCGCGGCCTCAAGCGCGGCGTGGCATCGCTGTGCATCGGCGGCGGCGAAGCCACGGCCGTTGCCGTAGAGCTGCTCTAAGCCCCCTGTCCCGGCGGCCGGGTCACCGGCCGCCGATGAAAGGGGGGTTAACCCCATTTGGCCGCTTCACACAAAGATGTGGCGCATTTTCCGCGAAAGCGCTATTAATACGCCCGCCAAACGGCATTCCACGGCAAAGGAGATTCAACATGAAGTTCACGCGTACCCTTCTCGCCTCTGCGCTCGTCGCGCTGCTGGCGGCTTGCAGCAACGGCGCGCAGGATTCCGCGCAGGACGCTCAGAAGTCGGCTGACCAGGCTCAGCAGGCTGCTGACCAGGCTCAGAAGGCTGCTGCTGCTCCGGCAGAGCAGGCTCCGGCTGCTGCTTCGACCGCTGCTGCCGCTCCGGCCGCTGCTCCGGCCGAACAGCCGGCTCCGACCCCGGCTTCGACCGCTGCTGCTCCGGCTGCCGCTTCGACCGCTGGTCACTAAGTACACTCGTGTACTTCGGAAAACCGGCCGCCTCTGGCGGCCGGTTTTTTTTCGCCTATAGAAAAGCCGCGGCCGCCTCTGGCAGCCGGTTTTTTGTGCCGGTAGAAAAGCAGAGGCCGCCTCACATGGCCGTTATTTCCCTGTGCAGACAACGCCTTGCCCAAGTCATGCTGCGACGCCGATTTAGCCCCCGGGCGGGGACCGCTATCATCCGGGGTTCCCCACGAACGGCAGCTTGAGCTCATGAGTGTCATCGCATCGCAGATCGATCCCCGCTCTCCGGACTTCCAGGCCAGCAGCGCGCAGCTGAAGGGGCTAGTGGACGACCTGCAGCGCGAACTGGCGCGCAGTGCGGAAGGCGGCGGCGAGAAGGCCCGCGAGAAGCACACGGCCCGCGGCAAGCTACTGCCGCGCGAGCGTATCCGCGCCCTGCTCGACCCCGGCTCGCCGTTCCTGGAGCTCTCGCCGCTGGCCGCGCACGGCATGTATGACGACGCCGCGCCGGCGGCCGGCATCATCACCGGCATCGGGCGCGTCAACGGCGTCGAAGTGGTGGTGGTCGCCAACGACGCCACGGTCAAGGGCGGCACCTATTTCCCGATGACGGTGAAGAAGCATCTCCGTGCGCAAGAGGTTGCGCTGGAGAACCGCCTGCCCTGCATCTACCTCGTCGACTCCGGCGGCGCCTTCCTGCCGCTGCAGGACGAAGTCTTTCCGGACAAGGAACACTTCGGCCGCATTTTCTATAACCAGGCACGCATGTCCGGCCTGGGCATTCCCCAGATCGCCGTGGTGATGGGTTCGTGCACGGCGGGCGGCGCCTATGTGCCGGCGATGAGTGACGAGACCATCATCGTGCGCGAACAGGGCACCATCTTCCTGGGTGGCCCGCCGCTGGTGAAGGCAGCCACCGGCGAGGTGGTGGACGCCGAGGCGCTGGGTGGCGCGGATGTCCATACGTCCGTCTCCGGCGTAGCGGACCACTACGCCGAGAACGATACCCATGCGCTCTCCATCGCGCGTGACATCGTCGCCAGCCTCAACCGCAGGAAAGACATGCCGCTGGCCCTGCGTGCGCCGTCCGAGCCGTTGTACGCGGCCGAGGAGCTTTACGGCATCATTCCGCAGGATAGCCGCCGCCCGTTCGACATCCGCGAAGTCATCGCCCGTATCGTCGACGGCTCGGCATTCCATGAGTTCAAGGCACGCTACGGCAAAACCCTGGTGTGCGGCTTCGCGCATATCCACGGTTACCCGGTGGGCATCATCGCCAACAACGGCATCCTGTTCTCCGAGTCGGCCCTCAAGGGCGCGCACTTCATCGAACTGTGCAACCAGCGCAACGTGCCACTGGTGTTCCTGCAGAACATCACCGGCTTCATGGTCGGCAAGAAGTACGAGAACGCCGGTATAGCCAAAGACGGCGCCAAGATGGTCACCGCCGTCGCCTGCTCGCATGTGCCCAAGTTCACCGTGGTGATCGGCGGCAGCTTCGGCGCCGGCAATTACGCCATGTGCGGTCGTGCCTATGGCGCGCGCTTCCTGTGGATGTGGCCCAACTCGCGCATCAGCGTGATGGGTGGCGAGCAGGCGTCCTCGGTGCTGGCGACGGTGCGTCGCGACGGTATCGAGGCGAGCGGCAAGTCGTGGAGCGCGGAAGACGAAGAAGCCTTCAAGGCGCCGATCCGCGACCAGTACGAACGCCAGGGCCACCCCTACTACGCCAGCGCCCGCCTGTGGGACGACGGCATCATCGACCCGGCGGACACGCGTCGCGTGTTGGGGTTGGCGATCTCGGCGTCGCTCAATGCGCCGATCGAGCCGCAGAGGTATGGTGTGTTCCGCATGTAAGAGCGGCTCCAAACCCCGCCATCGACAACAAAGACCGCTTTAAGCCCTCTTGGTCTCGGCGCGTTGCGGGGTAGCCACTGTGTGTAGGCGCTGCGCCTGTCGCAATCCGGGCTCCGGAACCTGCAGAGCTTGTATCTCATGCTATGCAGAGCACCTCAGTGCGATGGCGCGTTGCGGTGTAGCCGTAGCGTGTGTCGGATGGATCGCCCGGTGCCGAATACCGAGGCCTTCAAGGCTTGTATTCAACACGGTGCTACCGGAGCTCTCAAGGCCATTTTCTTTGGGTTACTTTTCTTTGACTCCGGGCATCCTGCCCTCCGCCCTTCGGGCCGGCTTCGCCGTTCGCACGCACTCCTGCGCGTGCGTGGGCCAGCAAAAGAAAAGTGACTCGAGCGTCGGCAGACGATCGAAACGCCCGCCGCGTAGGCGGCCAGGTCGCGGCGACGCGCGAGACCGAAGGCCCAGAGCCAAGTCACTGGATGACCAGCCATCCGGCTGTTGAAGAGCGCCTCCTGCCTTCGCAGGGATGACGGTGCTTATGAAGTGGTGAGGCTAGGTTGGCCCCTCACCCCCAACCCTCACCTCGCCCTCAACGCCGCAGCCATCCATGACTGCTCCCCACGCGCGCCAAAGCGGAGAGGGAGCCGCAGTGTGACGCAAGATAGCGGCAACAGAAAAAGAAAGGCCTCGTCTCTCGACGAGGCCAGGTCCCCTGATACAGCGAGACCAAGGGCCGACGGGGGGATGCCGGCCGAAGGGAACCCTCAATGAGAAGCGTCGGGCGTCAACTCCAGCGTCAGCACCTGGAACGGCGCCAGCGTAATCGTGCTCGGCTGATCGGCATCGAACGCCGTCGCCGGCTTGCCGCCATCCTCCTTCCACGGGCTGCGTGCACTGAAGCGACGCACCGCACCGGGCGGAAGCTCAAGCTGGCGCGCCAGGTCGATCACCATCAGCTGCGGTTTGTCGCTCGGGTTACGCAAGGTAAGGATGGCCTTGGCAGGCGTCCACGCCGCCCAGCCATAGACGTCCAGCCGTCCTGGATCGCCTCCCACCCAATGCACGTCCCGCAGCACGCCTGCGTTGGCCCGCGACCAACGAGCGGACTCGGCCAGCACGTCCCAGTCCTGCGCGGTGAGCAGGTCCGGCGTGATGTACATCTCCTGCAACTGCGTACCCGTGCCGAAGTAGGAACGCACTTCATTGGCGAAGTCGTGTCCTGGGTCGGCGTTGAGGCGACGGTTTTCCTTCGCGTAGATGATGCCGTGGAGCATCAGCGAGTTCAGCGGATACAGCGGGCCCTTCTCCACGATGTTGTGGTAGGTCTCGCGGTCGCGGTAGGTAATCCAGCGCTCGCGCTTGGTACCCACGCCGGCCAGGTCGTCGTCTTCGCCGTCGCGCCAGATCGAATCGGCGTAGCGCAGCCAGAACGGCGAGGCCATGGTGCCGGTGGTGAGGTTGATATAGAGGTCGGGCTTGGCCACGCGCAGATCATCGATCAACTGGATGGCCGCATCGAAGTCGCTGCTGAAGCGGCTGCCGGGGAACACCTTGTCGGCGTTGCCGGTGCCGTCGAACTTGAACTGGTTGATGCCGTCATTCTTCACCAGGTCCATCACGGCGTCATGGAAACGCTGGTAGTACTTCGGACCGGAGAGCGCCAATCCACCATCGATGATCTCGTAACCGGCGGCCTGCCCGTTCTTCACCCGCTCCTCCTTGGGCTTGCCGTAACCGCCCCAGGGCGAAAGCCACATGCCCGGCGCGGCACCGTATGTTGCTGCCGCATCGCGCAGCGGCAAGAAACCGTGCGGGAAATCCTTGCTGAAATGCCAACTGCCGCTGCGGTCGTCCCAGCCGTCGTCAAACAGATAGGAATCGAGGGTGACGCCGCGCTTGACCTTCAATTCCTCTCCGAAGGCATGGATGCGATCCAGCGCTTGCGCCTCGGTGTAAGGGGTGAAGTAACCGATGTCGTACCACGAGTTGTAGTGCAGGAAGGTACGGTATGGATGCGCGCGCTCACGCTCGACATAGGTGAGGAAATCGCGGCGTAGCTGGTTGTCATGCGTCACGCCGACCACGGCGGAATACGTGATCGACTGCCCCTTGGGCAGCGGCAATCCACGCTCGATCCACAGCTTCACCTGCTTGCCATGCACTTCGCTGGACGACAACGGATGCTCGAAACCGAAGTAATCGTGGCCAGCCACGATGGGCGAACCCGGCACCACGCCGACCACTTCGGCATCAGCGGCCTGGGCCTGCAGCAAGGCCACTTTGCTGATGTTCTCGTCCTGCTTGAGGGCGGTGATGGTAACGATGGCGCGAAGATAGTCGGAGCCTTCGCGCTGCACCCACTGCCAATCGATGCGGAAGCGGCCGTCCGCATCGCCAAAGGTCGCCTGCACAGCAGTACCGGGCGAGCGCTCCGCCAGGCGGGACGCTTTGGCATTCGCCTTGAGCTTGCTCGCCTTGGGTACGGCGATCAGCTTCAGCTGGCCCACACCGAGCTTGCTGCCATCCGCCATGGTCAGTTCAACCGGCGCCGTCACCGGCAGCTCTTGGTGGTTCGACTGATCGTCCACCACCATCTCGGTCAGCTTGCCATCGCCGATCTTCCACCGGGCGACAATGCTGTCGTTGCCGAACTGGTAAGCGTCACCCTGTTGCGAAAAAGCGGCGGCATGCGTATCCGCCGCCTGTGCCATGCCCGTCATGCCGGCGAGCAGCATGCACGCCAGCAAGGCTTGCCCCAGCGGGCCACGCGACTTGCCGACCGGCCGTTCGATACGGCCAACCCCAATCCCTGCCATGTTCACACCTCTGATTTCATGCCGGAGCCACCGCCGTTGATATCGCTCGCAGGCGGGCTCCGGGTCAAGAAGCCGCGGCAGATGCCGCGGCATGCCTTTGGGTCAGACCCGATCAGAACTTCTGCTGGTAACGCAGGTAGACGTAGCGACCGATGTCATACGACGCGTTGTAGTTGTACGGCGTATCGCTGCCTGCGTAACCGCCGTAGATATACGGCCCCTTGCGATTGAATACGTTGTTGGCGCCGACCGAAATGGTCGCCTTCCACGGCGCCTTCCAGTAGACCTGCATGTCGTCGAAGGTCACCGAGGCAATCTGCGTCATCGGCTGCGTGCCGGAACCCGGCGCATAGTAGTCGGGCAAGGTGCATGGGAAGGCGGTGCGCGCATCCGGCGGCGGGAAGGCACACGGTGCCTTCAGCGGCGAGAAGTAGCGCATGGTCCAGGTCGCGCCGAAGTCGTGCCATGCCCAGTCCACCGAGAAGTTGCCGCGCAGACGCCACACCGACATGGCGGTCTGGTTGGATGCAATGCCATCACCGTAGACCACCGACGAGCCCACCGTCGGCAGCATGTTGTAGCTGCTGACATAGGTGCCGGTGAGGTTGAGCTTGAAGCGGCCGATCGCGAACTCGGGCAGTGCGTAGCCGAAATTGAAATCGTAGCCGCTGGTTTTCTGCCAGCCGGCGTTGGTTTCCAGGTTCATCAGATTGATGATCTGACCTGTGCCGGCCTGACGCTGGAACTGCGTACACGAGGATTCGAGGCCGAACTGATAGCAGTTGGCCAGCACCTGGTCATTGGTGATGCCGGTGATCAGGTTGCGGATGTTGTAGCGCCAGTAATCGACCGAGGCGTTGAAGCCTTGCAGCCACGAAGGGCTGTACACGAAGCCGACCTGGCCGTTGTACGAGGTCTCCGGCTTCAGGTGCGGGTTGCCGCCATTGAAGCTTTCGGTGATGCCGGCGGCCTCCGGTGCCGTCACCGGCTGTCCGGTGTTGTCGATCTGGCGGAAGTTCGCCGGCACCCCGGCCACGCCACCGAAACCGGTCTGGCAACGCTGCGCCACCACGGGGCTGTAGCCATACGTGGCCGGCCCAAATACCGCGTCGCACGGATCGGTGAAGCCGCCAGCGTTGTACAAGCCCTGATAGAGGTCGTTGACGGTGGGCGCACGGAAGCCGGTGCCGTAGCTCGCACGAACCAGCAGGTCCTCGATCGGCTGCCAGGTCAGCTTGAACGATGCGTTGGTGGTGTTGCCGAAGTTGCTGTAGTCGGAATAGCGAATGGCCGCATCCAGCGAAAGGCTCTTCGCGCCGGGAAGATCCTTCAGCAGTGGCGCGTTGACCTCCGCATAGGCCTCGTTCAACGAGTAGCCACCGTGGTTGGGGCCCACGGCGCCGTCCGTCGAATTGCCAGCGGCAGCGAAGGCGTCGGGTTCGTCGTAACCGGACACGGAGCGATGCTGCACACCGGTCGCAAACGTGAGCTGACCGCCCGGCAGCGTGAACAGGTCGCCGCCGAAATCAGCCGTGGCCGCCTTCTCTTCACTGCCATAGCGCTCGACGCTGTTGATCATCAGGTAGTCAAGCATCGACTGTGTGACGTTGCCCAGCGGATTCAGGGGCACGCAGCCGGCGATCACGTTGCCCGGCGTACCGCAATGCACGACGCCGTCCGAGCCGAGGAACGACGGCCCCAGCGCGTTCGCCGTATTGGGCAGGTTGAAGTAGCCGGTACGCGTGTTCACGCCGGTGATCTTGCTGTCGTAGTAGTTCACGTCCCAGTTGAACGCGTGCTCGCCCAGGCTGAACACGCCGTCCAGGCCCACGCTGTAGCGCGTGTTCTTGGGCTTGTTGTAACTGTTGAACGTATCGCCGGCGATGCGGCGATAGAACTTCACGTCCTGCGGCGCCTGGCCGGGCTGGTTATAGGGGTTGTAGTAGCTGTCGGCGGAGAGTATCGACGGGAAGTTGTCATGCCCGCCCATGCCGCTGTAAAGCGTGGCCGTGCCTGCCGTCGCCTTCTCGTTGTCCAGGTTGTAGCCCGCGTTGAACCGGGCCGTGATGTTGTCGGTGACCTTGTAGTGCGTATCGAGATACAGATTCTTGGTCAGGTCCGCCGTGTGCAGCATGTACTGGTGACCGCTGTCCCGGTTGTAGGTGTAGTCGCCGGGATTGATCACATCCCCATCGGGTCCATAGGTCGGTTTGACCACCCGATGGTAATCGTTGAGATTGGACGGATCGCCGCCCGGGTTGAGCACCACGGCATGCTGGCTGCCATCAGGGAACGTGGCGTTGCTGATGATGGGCTGGAAGCCCACGTAGGAGCGACCGTAAAGCGGATGGCGATCCGTCCAGGGATAGCTGGAGAAGTCGCGCGAATTGGTCCACACCGGTTCCTGGTTCTGGTACGAGGCGCTGAACACCACGCCCCAACGGTCGGTGCTCTTGCCGAACGTCACGTCATACTGGCTCTGCTCACCGTCGCCATGCGGCGCATACATGCCGTTGTACGTGTTGATCTCGGCGCCGTTGAAGTCCTTGCGGGTGATGATGTTGATCACGCCGGCGATCGCATCCGAGCCATACACGGCAGACGCACCGTTGGCCAGCACGTCGATGTGATCGATGATCGACGTGGGGATCACGTTGACGTTGGTGTAGCCGCCATGCGCCGCGCCGATGCGCTGGCCGTCGACCAGCACCAGCGTGCGCGGCGCGCCGAGTCCACGCAGGTTGATGAACTGGCCGCCCTGGTTCGGCCCCAGGTCGCCCGGCGCCGACATGCTGAGGTCAGGCGTCGCCGCGGCGGAAACGTTTTGCAGAAGCTGGCCAACAGTGGCAAAACCCTGCCGCTCGATATCGGTGCGGCTGATGGTGATCACCGGCTGGGCATCGGCCACGTCGACACTGCGGATGTTGGAACCGGTCACGGTGATCTGCTGCAGCTGCTTGGCGTTCTTTTCGGACGCCTTGCCGTCGTCCTGCTTGGCTTGCGGCTTCGCCGGAGCATTGCTCGATGCGTCCTGCGTCGGCGTGGTGGACTGCGCCAGCGCCGTGCCGCCCCACGCCACGCCGCCTGCCACCCAGGCAAGCCGCATGGCTATCACCAATGCATGGACGGCTGGCGCGCCCTTATGGTTGCTCTTGGAAAAACCACCCTTCCGCGTATTCATGAATACCCTCTCCCCGTGGTCTGTGTCGGTACGCCGCACGAACTCCCCGTTCGCTCTGGCGCCCAAATGACTGCCCATGGAGTCGCCCCCATGGATTGGTTGGCATAAACAACTCTCCGTTTCGCCGGCACGCCCCAAAAGCGCGGTGCCGACGATCAAACCCTCACTGCTGATGCCGCCATGCGTTGCACGCGCACCTCGGAAAGCAGCGCCTGCACGGTGCTGCGCTCCACGAAACCGGTTTCCTCACCCATCGCATTCGCGGCGCCGCACGCCACCGCCAACCGCAACGACTCGCCAAACCCGAGGCCGCGCTGATGCGCGACGGCCATACCAGCGAGAAAGCAATCGCCCGACCCCACGGCGTTCGTGCTCTGTTTCAACGCCAGCGAGGCGTGCCACACGCTTTCACCGTCAAAGCCAAAGGCGCCCTGCTCGCCCAACGTGACCAAGGGACGCGTAACGCCGCGCGCATAGAGATCACGCAAAAAGGCTTCTGCCTGCGCCGGTGTTTCCACCGCGTGACCCGCCAGCTGGCCGGCTTCGTCGCGATTGGGCTTGACGATGCAAGGATGGGCATCGATCACGTGGCGCAACGCATCGCCGCTGGCATCCACCAAGCAGGCCAGGCCGTTGCTGCCGGCATGACGCACGATCCGTGCATAGGTATCGCTGTCGAAGCCGCGCGGCAGGCTGCCGGTGAGCACCAGTGCTTCGCTGTTGTCGATGGCGCGTTCCAGCGTGCGGACCAGTTGATCGCGCGTGGCGGCGGTGAGCATCGGACCCGGGTCAAGCACTTCGGTCATGCGCCCATCGCGTTCACGCAGTGCGAGGCACTGGCGAAGGCCATCACTGATCTCCACGCCATGGAACAGCACGCCGCGCTCGCTCATGCGACGGGTCACGACATTGCGATGCGGTGCGTCGATCAGGCCCACCAACTGCACCGGCTCACCAAGCGCCGCGATGGTCTGCGCGACGTGCACGCCCTTGCCGCCGGGGTAGCTTTGTACGCTGCTGACGCGCTGCACGGCGCCCGGCTGTAACACATCGAGCGTCACCAGTCGGTCGATCGCCGTATTGAAGCCGCCCACTGTGATCACGCGGCAGCCTCCAACAGCGTGCGGACGTCAGCCTCGCTGCCCTGGCAGGCCGTACCGCCGATACCGCGCGTGGAGAGCGAACCGCAGGCGCTGCCCCAGCGCAGGCATTCCTGCAACGACATGCCTTGCCGCCACGCGTGCAGGAAGCCCGCATCGAACGAGTCACCCGCACCGGTACTGTCCAGCACGTCGACCGCATGCGCGGGTACGGCGAGCGGCGAGCCATCGTCCTGCAGTGCCATGCAGCCATCGCTGCCGAGCTTCACCACCGTGAGCGTGTGCCCGTTGCGCAACGCGCGCAGCGAGGCCAGCGCGGTCGGTTCACCACTGATCGCGCTGGCTTCGCGCTCGTTCGGCAGGAACAGGTCGACCATCGGCAACAGCTCGACGAGCTCCCGGCCCCAATGCTGGTGCGGATCGAAACCGGGATCGAGCGACACGGTGAGTCCCGCGCGGCGTGCGCGCGCGAACAAATCACCCAAGCCAGGCCGCAGCGCTTCCTGCAGGTAGTACGAAGAGACATGCAGATGGCCGCAAACGGCCAGTTGCGCATCGGTGATCATGTCCTGCCGCAGAGCGCCGATGGCGCCGGTGTAGGTGGCCAGCGCGCGATCCTGCAGCGACGACAGCGCCACCGTGATGCCGGTCTGCAACGAGGCATCGCGCCGTACGGCGGACACATCGATGCCTGCGTCACTCATGGCTTCAACGCAGTAGTCACCCCAGCCGTCGGCACCGGTGACGCCTGCGAAAGCCACGGGATGACCCAGCCGCGCCAGTCCCAATGCACAGATCATCGACGAGCTGCCCGGCCCCTGGCGAAAACCCGAGGCCAATACCTCGCCGCCGAACTCCGGCAGGCGTTCGCACCCGGTGAGCACCAGGTCGACATTGATCTCGCCGGCCATCAGCAGCGGCTTCACGCGCCAGTCTCCGCTCCGTGGATGGCGAACGCCTGCACCACGCGCGTCAACACGCCTTGCGATGGCGCGTCCGGCTGCTGGCCGAGCGACAGGCAGCGGAACAAGGCCAGCAACTGGCCCGCCACGACATGCACCATCGCCTGCTGCGCATCGTCGAGTCGCGACAGGCCGGGCAACTCCACCGCCACGTCGCCCGGACCGATCACGTCGGCGGGAATCCCCTCGCCCACCACGATGCGCACGCCGCCGAGCTTCTTGCGCGCGATTTCGCGCAGCAGGTCCAGTTCGTAGGCACGCACGGCCGGCGCGCTGGAGAGGAAGGCGACCACCGGACACGGCCGGTCGAGCCAGGACATCGGCCCGTGGCGCAAGCCAAGATAGGTTTCGCACATGGCGCTGACGGCGCCGCCGGACATCTCCAGCATCTTCAGCGCCGCTTCGCGCGCCGCGCCGAAGGCGGCACCGCTGCCGAGATACAGCGCGGCGTCGAAATCCGCCGAGCCTTCGCGGGCAAGCGCATTGCCGTAGCGCTCGAACAGGACACTGCCGACGTTTGCCGCCAGATCCGCCAGCACCGCATCGGTGTTGCCTGCGTTGGCGTGCAGCAATCCGCTCCCACCCAACACAAGGTTGGTGAAGCTACTGGTCATCACCAGGCTGCGGTCGTTGGTGCGGGGCGACAACTGCAGCACGTGCACGCGGGGTTCGTCGCGATAACGCGTGGCGAGCTGGCCCTGCGCGTTGCAGGTCACCACCAGATGTTGATAGTCCGGCTCCGCTTCCAGCACCTGATCGACCACGCTGGCGCTTTCCGGACTGTCGCCCGAGCGCGCAATGGATACGAGCAGGCCGCGCCCACGAGGCAGCGTGCCGCGACGATGCGTGAGCAGTGTGCCCGCGGCGATCGCCTGCGAAGGAATGCCCAACCCTTCCTGCAGTACCGGTGCTAGGCATTCGCCCACGTACACCGAACTGCCCGAGCCGGTGAGCGCGATGTGCTGCGGTCGCGCGGCCAGCAGCTCGCCGAGCATGCCTCGCGTCATGGGATCCGCCAGCCGCGAGGCCGTGTCACGCCACGTTTCAGGCTGCTGAAGGATCTCGCGCAGCGTGTCGGCACAGCCCAGTCGCGCCTGCTCGGCAGGCGATGCGGCTTTCAGCGATTCCAGCGTCGAAATAGTCACGTCGGGTTTGACAGGCATGGTCACTTGATGAAATATGATGTAAAACGAAACAACACGAAACCTCAATCACAAGGTATTCGAAATGAAACGCAAGTTGCAAGACCCGTCGATTTCTTCCAACAAGCTGGCTTCGCTGCCCCTTTCACATGGCAAGCGCACCCGCCTGTGGCGCCTGCTGTACGGCAGCGGCCCGCGCAACGGCAGCCTGCTGGTGTTGCCGCTGGACCAGGGGCTGGAACACGGCCCCACCGATTTCTTCCCCCATCCGCCAGCCGTCGATCCGGCCTATCAGTTCGAGCTCGCAGAGGCCGGCGGCTTTTCCGCCATCGCGCTGGGCATTGGCCTGGCCGAGAAGTACATGGCCGAGTACTGCGGCCGCGTGCCGCTGATCCTCAAGCTCAACGGCAAGACCAATATCCCCAGTGATGCAGAGGCCACCTCGCCGCTGTTCGCCTCGGTGGAAGACGCCGTGCGCCTGGGCGCCGAAGCCGTGGGTTACACCATGTACGTCGGCTCGCCGCGCCAGCACGACGAGTTCCGCCAGTTCGAAAAGGTGCGCCAGGACTGCGAGCGCTACGGCATGCCGCTGGTGGTGTGGTCGTATCCGCGCGGCAGCGCGATCAACGCCAAGGGCGGCACCAACACGCTCTATGCGCAGGATTACGCCGCGCGCGTGGCGCTTGAGCTGGGTGCGGATATCGTGAAACTGCACGAGCCCAATGACAGCGTGGCCAACGTGCCGGCGCCGTACGACAAGCTGCAGGAAGACGCCGCCGCGCGCTGCGCCCGCGTGGTGCGTTCGGCCGGCCGCACGATGGTGCTGTTCTCCGGCGGCGAGAAGAACGACGACGACGCAGCCGTGCTGCGCAAGGTGGAGTTCTACATGCAGAGCGGCGCGAGCGGCGTGATGTTCGGCCGCAACATGTGGCTGCGTCCGTTCGACCAGGCGGTAGCGCTCACCCGCCAGGTGCACGACATCATGGCGCGTTATCCGGCTTGATCGGGACACACACGATGCATGACGCGAAGCTTCGCGCCCGGCGGCGATTCGACCTGGATCGCCGCCACCTGCTCACCGCAGCCCCCACGGGTTGCGGTTGCTGCGCGCCGCCGATGCTCGGCGGCGGCAGCGGCAAGAATCCCCTGCAAACCGCCGCGACGCCGGATGGCGAAAACCTGCGCCTCGCCGACTTCAAGCCGCGCAGCATGCTGCACGTGCCGGTGACGCGCATCGAAAAACCCGCGTTCCCCGTCATCGACGTGCACACGCACCTGAGCTGGATGAGCGAGACGCGCAACGGCGTATCGCTGGGCGAGGCGATGACGTATTTCGCCGATCCCGCCCAACTGGTGGCGCTGATGGACCGCAAGGGCATCCGCACCATGGTCAACCTCACCGGCGGCACCGGCAAAGGGCTCGAAGAAACCATCGCGCGTTTCGATGCGGTGGCGCCCGGCCGCTTCCGCACCATGACGGAACCGTCGTTCGCGCTGTTTGCCGAAGGCAACTACCCGCGCCTGCAGGCCGAAGCCATCGAGCTGGCCCATCGCATCGGCGCGGCGGGTTTGAAGCTGCTCAAGACATTGGGCCTGTACCTGCGCGAAGGCATCGACCAGGGTGAGCTGGTGGGCGTGGACGACGCGCGCTTCGATCCCATGTGGGAAACCTGCGCAGCGCGGAAGATGCCGGTGTTCATCCACACCTCCGATCCAGAGGCGTTTTTCCTCCCGGGCGACAGCGCCAACGAGCGCTACGAGGAACTGGCGAAGCACCCGGACTGGTCGTTCTACGGGCCGGAATATCCGAGTCATCGCGATCTGCTGGCCGCGCGCAATCGCGTCATCGCCCGCCATCCCCAGACCACCTTCGTGCTGATGCACGTGGGCAACCAGGCCGAAGATCTGGCGGCCATCGCCGAATGCATGGATCGCCACGCCAACGTGCACGTGGACATCAGTGCGCGCATCAGCGAGCTGGGGCGCCAGCCGCGCATGGCGCGACGCTTCTTCGAGCGCTACCAGGACCGCATCCTGTTCGGCACCGATGCCGTGCCTCCGCCCTTCGGCAACGACGTGCCACAGCAATTGCTGGGCGATGAGCTCTACGAGATCTACTACCGTTTCCTGGAGACGGAAGACGAATATTTTGACTACGCCCCCGCCGCCGTGCCCCCGCAGGGGCGCTGGTCGATCTACGGCGTGGGCCTGCCGCCGGATATCCTGCGCAAGCTCTATCACGACAATGCGGCGCGATTGCTGGGGATGGGCTGATTTGGCCCCGAGCCGGGCGCGACATCGCGATGTCTGTTCAAAGTCCCTTCGTGGCTTGATCATGGCCCCACCTTCATCCCCGCCTTTGCGGGGATGAAGGTCAAAAGCAAGGTCTGCGATATTTTCCACCGTCGGCCAAACAGACAGCATCAGGAACGGATCCATGACGACTCGACGCAAGGCTGCACCCGCCCCGCCGAAACTGCTGGTGGAAGAACGCAGGCGCCGCATCGTCGAACTGGTGCATCAGAAGGGCCGTGTGACGGTGGATGAACTGGTGGCGCTGTTCGGCATTTCCGCCGTCACCATCCGGGCCGACCTGGAAGCACTCGACCGCGCCGACGTCATCAGCCGTTCTCATGGCGGCGCCCTGCCCGCCGCTGCCCAACTTGATACGCCGCTCAACATCAAGGAAACCCGCCACCACGCGCAGAAGCTGCGCATCGGCGCTGCCGCGGCGGACCTGATCGCGGACGGCGAAACCATCATTCTCGACTCCGGATCCACCACGGCGGAGATCGCGCGTCGCATCCGCCAACGCAAGTGGACCTCGCTGACGGTGATCACCAATGCGTTGAACATCGCCATGGAGCTGTCCGCCCTGCCGGCGGTGCGCGTGATGATGCTAGGCGGCCTGCTGCGGCACACGTCCTATTCGCTGGCTGGCCCCGACGCCGAGCAGGCGTTGTCGCGCCTCTCGGCCGATCGCCTGTTTCTGGGTGTGGACGGCCTTGATCCGGAAGTGGGCGTGACCACGCCCGATCCGCTGGAGGCTTCGCTCAATGCGCTGATGATCCGCGTCTCGCGCCAGACCATCGCGGTGCTGGATGCCAGCAAGTTCGGCCAGCGCAGCCTTTCGGTGATCGCACCGGTCGGCGAGCTTGACCTGGTGATCAGCGACACCGCCGCATCTGCCGACTACGTGCAGGCGCTGGAAGCCAAGGGCGTGAAGACGCTGCTGGTCTGACACGTGCGGACGCCAAGCGTCCGCCGCTTACTTCGGGGTTCGCAGGGCCGAGTCGCGCAGTGCTGCGTCGTGATCCACTTCGTCGTGGCCGGCGATGTCCGCGTTGTCCAGTACGCCGTGCGCGGGATGGTGCATGCCGGTCGGCGAAATGGTGATCTCGGTGTCGTCGCCATCGGGCACGGCACTGTTGAACGGGGGATTGCGTTGCATCACGAACTCCTGAAAGCCGACCGCACCTAGATAAGCCATCCCCAGCAAAATTCAACCCCACGGTTGACATCCGGCGTCTCCAGGAAGATATTCAACCATATGGTTGAATATCTTCCTCCCACGCTTGATGCCGTGTTCCAGGCCCTCACCGACGGCACCCGTCGCGCCATGTTGCGCAGTCTGGCCGAGGGGGACCGCAACATCGGTGAGCTGGCGGCCCCTTTCGACATGTCGCTGGCGGCCGCGTCCAAGCACGTGAAGGTGCTGGAACGAGCGGGACTGGTGCGCCGGCTGGTCAAAGGCCGCACGCACATCTGCCAGCTGGAACCGGCGCCGCTGGCCGCCGCCGACGAGTGGCTGCGCTACTACGAACAGTTCTGGAACCGCAGGCTCGACGCGCTCGATGCCTTGCTCAAGGCCGAAGACGCGGCCTCGGGCGGGGCCATACCCGAAGGGACACCGTGATGACCACTACTACCCTGCGCTCACTGCGCATCACCCGCCATTTCGACGCCAGCCCGGAGCGTGTCTTCGACGCCTGGCTCGACCCCGCGACCGCCGGCCGTTGGCTGTTTTCCGCGCCCAACGGCGAAATGGTGAAGGTGGACATCGACGCACGCGTGGGCGGCCACTTCTGCTTCCGCGACCGCCGCGACGGCGACGATGTCGATCACGTGGGTGAGTACCTGGAAATCGACCGGCCGCGCCGCCTCGTCTTTACCTTCGGCGTGCCCAAGTACTCCGAGGCCATGACCCGCGTGAGCAACGACATTGTCCCCGCCGGCGCTGGCTGCGAGCTGACCCTGCTGCACGAAGACGTGCTGCCGGAATGGGCTGACCAAACCAGGGAAGGCTGGACCGGCATCCTTGAGCACCTCGGGCAGAACCTGCATCGCCAGCCTCCGCGCCAGGTACTCGCGCCCGACACCATCCGCTTCGAGCGCCTGCTGCCCGGCCCGATCGAACGCGTGTGGTCCTACCTCACCGATTCGGACAAGCGCGGCCAGTGGCTCGCCAGCGGCACGATGGAGCAGCGCGTGGGCAGCGAGTTTCACATGCGGTTCCACCACGCGGAGCTGTCGCAGACGCCGATGCCGCCACCCGAGCGCTTCAAGGCTTATGCGGAAGGCGTCACCTCCACGCACCGTGTCCTGGCCTGCGAGCCGCCGCGCCTGCTCACCATCACCTGGGCCAAGCAGGAAGAACCGTCGGAAGTCACCTTCGAACTCGCGCCGGAGGGCAGCCAGGTGCGCCTCACCGTGACGCACCGCAAGCTCAAGCCCGCCGACATCGCCGGCACCAGCGGCGGCTGGCAGACCCATCTGGATGTGCTGGCGGATCGTCTGGACGGCCATTTGCCGCAACCGTTCTGGCCGGTGTTCAGCCATCTGCTGGCCCGCTACGAGGCGCTTTCACGGGGCTGATAGGCACAGCATTTGCGGGGCGGCCAGGGTGGAGAGTACCGTCCGCCCAGAGCTTTCTCGCGCAACCAACGGAAGGATTGCCATGGCCCTGCAGAAACCGTCCGCCCTGCCCCTCTCTTGCCTCGCCGTGCTGGCCCTGTGCTCAGCCGCCGCTTTTGCCGGCGATGATGCGACGCTAAAGAAGATCCCGACCGATGCCCAGCCGGTCCCAACGACGACCCATGCCGCTGATGATGGTCAGAAGGACAACTCCCGCTCCTTCAACACGCCGACCGATGACGGTCGCCCCGGCGAGTACTATTTCGCGCTGGGCGTGCAAGCGGTGAAGAAAGGCGACTACGAACACGCCATCGCCATGTACAAGGTATCGGCGTCGTGGGCGTACAAGCCGGCCGAATACAACCTGGGTGTGATGTATCTCAATGGACAGGGTGCTCCCGTCGACCTGCCTCGCGCACTCGCCTGGATGGCGCTGGCAGCAGAACGCAATGATGCACAGTACGTCCACGCCCGCCAGCTGGTATATGCCCATGCCACGCCCGCGCAATACGAACAGGCCAACGTGATCTGGCGCGAACTGTTGCCCACCTACGGCGACGATGCGGCGATGCCCCGCGCCAAATCGCGCTGGCGTGAAGCCAGGGACAATGCCACCGGCTCACGCGTCGGTTCGGGAGCAACGCACGTCATGGTCGGTGGCGCCGACGGCACGCCGAATCACATGAACTCACCCAACTACGACGCTTTCAGCGGCGGCCATGTCACTGGCAACCCCGCCGAACTCGCCGGCGTACATCAGGGCGATGGGTCCACGGCGTACCAGGCACTGCGCTCGACGGACAACCCATACGATCCCAAGGTCATGCCGGTCTCCGGAAAGGCGACCGTGGGATCGCTGTCCCAGGTGAACAAGAAGGATGGCGACGCCGCCAAGGACCAGGCCAGCGCGACGAACGGCGACAGCAACGAGCACCCCTAAGAGCTGTTTTGATTTTGTGAAATGGACGTCCAAACCATTTCACCGGAATCCAGACCGGCGGGAAGGCAAGCCACCGCGGGAACCGGCACCTGCTGTCATCCGGCAGGTGTTCCCGCGATGCCATCGAGTCGATTGCCCGGCGGCTCCCATGGGAGTAGCTTCGCTTTGCTGCCCTCCACAAGCAGAAGCGAGGTGTCGCCATGACTGTGCACAAGCGCCTGATACCGGGTTCGCTGTACATCACCGCACTTGCCGGGCTACTGCTCTGCCCTTCACTTCGTGCCTCGGAAGCGACGCTGCCGACCATCCCTATCGACACCCAATCGCCTGCGCCCAAGGTGGTGAGCTACAACGCGACACCGGACGTTCCCACCAGCCGCACCGATCCATTCAACCGGCCTGAGGACGATGGTCGCCCCGGCGAATACTTCTTCTACCTCGGCGCGCTTGCCAACCAGAAGCACGACTACGAACACGCCATTGCCATGTACAAGGTGTCGGCCTCGTGGGCTTACAAACCGGCCGAGTACAACCTTGGCGTGCTGTATTTGAACGGTCACGGCTCAGCAGTCGACCTGCCACGGGCAATGGCCTGGTTTGCACTGGCGGCGGAGCGCAACGAAACTCAATACGTCTATGCCAAGCAGTTGCTCCATGCGCACCTGACACCGGAGCAGTTCGAGCAGGCCAATGCGATCTGGCGCGAACTGTTGCCCGAGTATGGCGATGCCGTTGCCCTACCACGCGCCAAGGCGCGCTGGCGTGAGGTGCTCGTGTCAGCGACCGGTTCGCGCGTAGGCTCGGCAGCGCCGCACCTCGTGGTGGGCGGCACCGCGGGCCGGAACAGCCATGAGTCGTTCACCAACTACGATCTGGGTAGCGGCGGCATGCAGGCATTCACTGCTGGCGAAGTCACCGGCGTACAACAGACGGATGGTGTCATTGCCTATCAGCAGTTGCGGGCGAGCACCGATCCATACGACCCGAAATTCGCCTCGTACCTGCGCGCGGGCACGGTGACGGTCGGCATCCTGACGCCGGTGAAGTCGAACGATCCGGCGATACGCAAGATCAATCCACCGATAGACCAGACGCCGTCCAGCCACCAATAAAGCGGGCCACCGATGCGTCGCGGTTGAACACGCATTCCAACGTGCGTCGCCTGGTGCTTCGCGACGAGAAAATATCGCGAAGCACTAGCTCTTTTCTTCACACCGCATGCACTGCTGCGATGGCAGCGCGCTGTCTTTCAGTGAACTGCATCACGCGCAAAAGCCGCAAGATGCATCGCGCGTGACCGCACGAACTTGCCTTGCGCCAGCGCAAGCGAACTGTCACAGACGCACAGTGTGATGCCTGCTGCCGCCACTCGCGCGCGCCATGGCTGACGTGCAGTCCGTCGCGTCTCGATACGCGTTCACCGGCGGCACAACGCGGCTAGGGGGCCGCATTCGAACCAACGTCACATCACGAAGGGAGCTCGTCATGAAGTCTCGTTGCAAACGCTATGCACTGTGCGCGCCCGTCATCGCCGCCACCCTGCTGTATGCCGGCTTCGCCGTCACCGCCACACCCGTGCAGGCCGCCGACGTCGGCACGGTCACCCGTACGCTGGTGATCGAACCCGACCAGGGCCTGACGCCGATCTACAACCTGATCCAGTCGGCCACCAGCAGTATCGACATGACCATGTACGAATTGGCGGACACACAGGCGCAGAACCTGCTCTGCCAGGCCGCTGGCAACGGCATCGCGGTGCGCGTGATACTCGACCAGAATCTCGAGTACAACAACAACCTCAGTGCCTACAACCAGCTCAATACCTGCGGCGTGCAGGTCACCTGGGCCTGGACCCAGTACGACGCCACGCATGAGAAAGCCATCGTGATCGACGGCACCAACGCCGCGATCATGTCGCTGAATCTGACCAGTCGTTACTACAGCACCAGCCGCGACTTCGCGGTGATCGAGAACGACGCGGCCGACGTCGCCGCCATCGAGAGCACCTTCAGCGCGGACTTCGTACCGCAGGCCATCACGCCACCGGTCGGCGATGACCTGGTGTGGAGCCCCGCCAACGCCAAGACCCAGTTGCTCAACATCATCAACAGCGCGCAGACCAGCCTGCTGGTCGAAAACGAAGAGATGGGCTACAACACCATCATCACGGCGCTGGAGAACGCAGCCAGGCGCGGCGTGGCGGTCACGGTTTGCATGACCAACGACAACAACAAGTACGCCACCCAGCTCAATGCGTTGAAGAGCGCCGGAGTGAGCATCAGCACGTACGCGTACACCGCGCCGCTGTATATCCACGCCAAGGCCATCGTGGCTGACTACGGCACGGCCAGTGCACGCGCGTTCGTAGGCTCGGAGAACTTCTCCTCGGCCTCGCTCAATTACAACCGCGAGCTCGGCCTGGTGACCACGGACGCCACCATCCTGGATCAGTTGAACAACACCCTGACCAACGACTACGCCGGCGGTACCGCCTGGTAAACAGCGCATCGGCCGGGGCGCTTGCCGCGTCCCGGCCGATCTTCATGCGACGAATGTCCTGCTGCGGCTCACTTGCCGCGCGGACGGAATTCCAGCGGATAGACATCGCGCGAAGCGGCCGGCGCTTTCGGACCGCAGGAGCCACAGGTATCGCAGCCATCACTGCAATTGCCGGTGGATTGCTTGGGTTGCAGGCGATGCGCGAATGCGCGCTTCCACGCCGCGCTGTCGGGACGATCCAGACGCAGGGCCAGCGTTGCCAACCAACGACTGGTCAGCTGCGGCGCCAGCTTGCGCAAGGTGATCCACGCGCCGATCAGCACGATCACACCGACAATGACGTATTGCACGAGCAGACCGGAATTCATGTCAGCCAGCTCGCGATCTGGTAGGTGAGGAACGAAGCCACATAGGCCACCGCAAACATATAGCCGAACGAGATGCCCACGTTGCGCCACGAGTTGGTCTCGCGGCGGATCACCGCCAGCGTGGACATGCACTGCGGCGCGAAGGCGAACCACACCATCAACGAGAGCGCGCTGGCCAGGGAGAAGTTGGCCGCCAGTGCCTGCGCCAGACCCGCGCCGTCTGCGCCCTCGCCGCCTACCGCGTACACGGTGGCCAGCGCGGCCACGGCGGTTTCGCGCGCGGCGAAGGCCGGGATCAGCGACACGCTCATCTGCCAGTTGAAGCCCAGTGGCGCGAAAATGAACTGCAGTCCGCGGCCGATGTAACCGGCAAAGCTGTAATCGATGGCCGGGCCCGTCGCGCCTGCTGGCGGCGCCGGGAAGGTGGACAGGAACCACATCAGGATCGTCAGGCCCAGGATCACGCCGGTGAGACGCTTCATGAAGATCATGCCGCGTTCCCACAGGCCGATCGCCACGTCGCGCACATTGGGCAGGCGGTAGGACGGCAGTTCCATCAACAGCGCATGCTCGCTGCGATCGCGGCGCAGCTTCTTCATCACCCAGCCCACCGCCATCGCGCCAAGGATGCCCACCGCATAGAGCGCGAACAGCACCAGGCCCTGCATGTTGAAGATGCCAAGCACGCGACGCGTGGGAATGAAGGCGCCGATCAGCAGCGCATACACCGGCAGGCGTGCCGAGCAGGTCATCAGCGGCGCGACCAGGATGGTCGACAGGCGATCGCGCGGATCGGTGATGCTGCGCGTGCCCATGATGCCGGGAATCGCGCAGGCGAAGCTGGACAGCAGCGGGATGAACGAACGCCCCGTGAGTCCCACCGACACCATCAGGCGATCGAGCAGGAAGGCCGCGCGCGGCAGGTAGCCGGACTCCTCCAGCACCAGGATGAAGAAGAACAGCACCAGGATGACGGGCAAAAAGCCCACCACCGTACCGAGGCCGCCGAACACGCCGTCGACCAGCAGGCTTTGCAGCGGACCGGCCGGCATCCATGCGGTGGCATGTTCGCCCAGCCAGCCGAAGCCCTCGCCGATCAGGTCGGACATTGGCTTGCCGGCGGCGTACACCGCCTGGAACACCAGGAACATCACCACCGTGAGGATGGCCAGGCCGAACACCGGATGCAGTGCCCAGTGATCCAGCGCGTCGTCGATCTTCGCCGTGGCGCGCGGCATGGTGACCGTGGCCGCCATCAACTCGCGGACCTGCCCATGCAGGTCGGCACGGCTGGCCGCGTCATCGGGCTGCGCGGGTTGAGCCTCGGGAATCTCACCGTCCACGCGCGCGATCAGCGCCTTCACGCCGTCGCGCTTCACCGCCACGGTTTCCACTACCGGCAAACCAAGGCGACGCGACAGCTCGGCCACGTCAATGACGATGCCGCGACGACGCGCGGCATCCATCATGTTCAACGCCAGCACGACCGGCAGGCCGAGTCGCTTCACTTCCAGCACAAAGCGCAGGTGCAGGCGCAGGTTGGTGGCGTCGGCAACGCACACCACCAGATCCGGCACGGCCTCACCCGGGTAATTGCCTTCCAGCACGTCGCGCGTGATCTGCTCGTCGGGGCTGGTGGCGTCGAAGCTGTAGGTGCCCGGCAGGTCGAGCAGTTGCAGCACGCGGCCGGAAGGCGCGGTGAAGCGGCCTTCCTTGCGCTCCACCGTCACGCCGGCATAGTTCGCTACCTTCTGGCGGCCACCGGTGAGCTGGTTGAACAATGCGGTCTTGCCGCAGTTGGGATTGCCGACCAGGGCAATGCGCAAGCTGCCTGCACTCATGCGACGTTCTCCGCGTGGACCAGTACGCGCTCGGCTTCCTTGCGGCGCAGGGCAAAACGCGTGGAGCCGATCTGGATCAGCAAGGGATCCGCACCCATCGGGCCCTGTGCCACCACGCGGACCGGTTCGCCCGACACGAAACCGAGGTCGCGCAGGCGCTGCGCGATCACGTCGGAAGCATGAGCATCGTCCACTCGGTCCACCACGGCAGTAGCCCCTTTCGGAAGATCGGACAGGCGCACTGGTCACCAACTTAAATAAGAATGGTTCGCATTGTACATTAGTCCCCCTGAGACTGCAGCGCGGCCGGATGCCGCCGGCATGCCAGACACCCCCGCAAGAACGTGAAGGCTGAACCGTCACCAGGGTCACGGCCTTGGAAGTCGCGCCGAACGCCCCGATAGCAATCAGGCCGGTCATCGCGCAGCCCGCCATGCACGGCACGGGCGATGTGCCCCCGCTTAGCCCGCCCCCTTCCATGCCGAGGTCCCCATGGCTTTGTTCGCCCGACATGCGTCCGGATTGCGCCTGGAACGCATGCAAGCTTCCCCGCAATACGGCGGCGAAGGCTTCATCAACACCTATGCGGCCAGCACGCCGCGCGCGGTGGACGACAAGCCCTCGCTCACCGATTTCATCTTCCGCGGCGAGGGCCGTACGCCGTCCAAGCCGCTGCCCTCGCTCGATCCCCGTCCCCAATGGACACGCGCGATCGACACTGGCCTGCGTACCACCTGGCTGGGTCATTCCACCGTGTTGCTGGAAATCGATGGCGTGCGCGTGTTGACCGATCCCGTCTGGGGCGATCGCGCATCGCCGTTCTCGTTTATGGGCCCCAAGCGCTTCCAGCCGGTGCCGGTGGATATCGCCGCGCTGCCGCCGCTGGACGCCGTGCTGATCTCGCACGACCACTACGACCATCTCGACTACCCGAGCATCCGCGAACTGGCCAAGCTGCAGGTGCCCTTCATCACCTCGCTGGGCGTGGGCGTGCATCTGGAAGCGTGGGGCGTACCGGCCGAACGGATCATCGAACTGGACTGGTGGGAAAGCACCACACTGCGGCGCGGGCTCACCCTCACGGCGGCGCCGTCGCACCACTTCTCCGGCCGCAGCCTGCACGATCGCAACGCCACGCTGTGGTCGTCCTTTGTGTTGCGCGGCGAACGCCATGCGGTGTTCTTCAGCGGCGACACCGGCCTGTCGCCGCACTTCAGCGAGATCGGCCAGCGGCTGGGCCCGTTCGACCTGGTGATGATCGAAGTGGGTGCGTTCCATCCCTCGTGGGGCAGCGTGCACCTGGGGCCGGACAACGCCATCAGCGCGTGGCGGCAACTCGGCAGCGGACGCTTCTTGCCGGTGCACTGGGGCACCTTCAATCTCGCCATGCATCCATGGGCGGAGCCGGCCGAGGTATTGCTGGCGAAAGTACCTGAGGGGCTGGTCATGCCTCGCCTGGGCGAAGCGATCGAGCCCGCGCGGTTCGAGGTCGTGCAGCCGTGGTGGCGCGACGTGACTCCCGGCCGTTGGCAGGGCTCGGCGCTGGAAGCCGCTGAATTCCTGGTGCTTCCGACCAAGGACTGAAGGTCTGCCTCCCCGACGCGCGTCGTTGCCAGGGAGGTTCGGTTTACGATGTCGCTCCCCAGCAGGAGCTTCCCATGACCCGCAGCATCCAGATCGCCGACCATGGCGGCGTCCGCCGCATCACCATGAATCGCCCGCAGGTGCACAACGCGTTCGACGACGGGTTGATCGCCGAACTCACCCTGGCGCTGGAGCAGGCCGGCACGGACAGCGCAGTACGCGCGGTGGTGCTCACCGGCGAAGGCGCCAGCTTCTCGGCCGGCGCGGATCTGAACTGGATGCGCGGTATGGTGGGCGCCAGCGAAGCGGAGAACCGCGAAGACTCGCTGCGCCTCGCCGCGCTGATGCGCACACTGCAATACCTGCCCAAACCCACCATCGCCCGCGTGAACGGCGCGGCCTACGGCGGTGGCGTGGGGCTGGTGGCGTGCTGCGACATCGCCATCGGCGTGGACGGTGCACGCTTCGGCCTGACCGAAGTGAAACTGGGCCTGGTGCCGGCGGTGATCTCGCCGTATGTGATCCAGGCCATCGGCTTGCGCCACGCGCGCCGTCTCTTCCTCACCGGTGAATTGTTCGATGCCGCCACCGCGTTGCAGATCGGGCTGCTGCACCAGTGCGTGACAGCCGATCAACTGGACAACGCCGTCAACGCTACGCTTGCCTTGCTCGCCAAGGCCGGTCCGGTGGCACAGGCGGAAGCCAAGCAGCTTGCACTGCGCATGGCTGGCGCCGACGAAACGCGCGCGGTTCAGCTCGACCGCGAGAACGCTGCGCTGATCGCGCGCCTGCGCGTGTCCGAGGAAGGTCAGGAAGGACTCGGCGCCTTCCTGTCCAAGCGCGCCGCTGCATGGTGCGCGCAAGGCTGACGCGCGCCATCGCATACTCGTTGCCACATTGCAGACCGCCCCATCGCACAAGGAAACGGCGCCATGATCGATCACGTTGGATTGCGGGTTTCAGGTTACGAACGCAGCCGGGAGTTCTACCGCAAGGTGCTCGCGCCACTGGGTGGCGAACTCGTCATGGAAGTGACGGCGGAGCAGACCGGCGACGGCGCGCACGCTGGCTTTGGTACCGAGGGCCGTCCCACCTTCTGGATCGGTACCTCGCAGCAAGTCCACGCCAACGGCGCCGTGCACGTGGCATTCACCGCGCCCGATCGCGCCGCCGTGATGGCATTCCACCGCGCCGCCATCGAGGCCGGTGGCACGGACAACGGGGCGCCGGGCCTGCGTCCGCATTACCACCCGAACTACTACGGTGCCTTCGTGCTCGACCCGGATGGCCACAACGTCGAAGCCGTGTGCCACTCGCCCGCCTGATCCCATTCACCGAGGCCACGCCATGACCCGTCCCATCATCAACATCGCCGATGTCGAACTGCAGCCCTTCCCGCCCGGCATGGGCCCCACCGGCGACACCGCGGAACGTTTCGAGGCCCGCATGGGCCGCTTCTCCGCGCAGATCGGCGCAAAGAAACTGGGCTACAACATCACCGCCGTGCCGCCGGGCAAGCGCGCGTTCCCACTGCATTGCCATCGCGTGAACGAGGAGATGTTCTTCATCATCGAAGGCAGCGGTGAAGTGCGCTTTGGCGACCAGCGCTACCCGATCCGCGCGGGCGACGTGATTGCCTGCCCGCCCGGCGGCCCTGAGAAGGCGCACCAGATCATCAACACCGGCGCCACCGAAATGCGCTATCTCTCGGTGAGCACGAAGGAATCGCCCGAGATCTGCGAGTACCCGGACACCGGCAAGATCGGCATCCTCGCCGAGTACGCACCCGCCGCCGACGGCAAGCCGCAAGGTTTCAGGATGGTGACGCGCGCGGACATGCAGGTGGAGTACTGGGAGGGGGAGTAGTCGTAGTTCCTCCGCGCGCATTCACACTCTGGCAGAAAGGCACTGGATGACCAGCCGGACGGCTGGTCATCCAGCGCCTTCACTGCAAAGCAACGAAAACATCGAGGCCCCGTCCGCCTCCCGCCAGCACCCGGCATCAAATGCTGCGCCGCGCATCGGCGGCGGCGCACCGATCTGTTAATTTGGGCAGCTTCGCATCATCCCCGGAAGCCGCATGTTCGAGCGCGTACTCATTGCCAACCGTGGCGAGATCGCCTGCCGCGTCATTCGCACCTGCCGCCGCCTCGGCATCCACACCATTGCCGTGTATTCGGAAGCCGACGCCAACGCGCAGCACGTGCGCCTCGCGGATGAGGCCTGGCCCATCGGCGGCCCGCGGCCCACCGAGTCCTACCTTCGCGGCGACGCGATCCTTGAGGTCGCGCGCAAGAGTGGCGCACAGGCGATCCACCCGGGATACGGCTTCCTGTCGGAGAACACCGCCTTTGCACGCGCCTGCAGCGAGGCCGGCATCGCCTTCATCGGCCCGCGCCCGGAAAGCATCGACGCCATGGGGTCCAAGGCGGCCGCCAAGGCGCTGATGGAGAAGCATGCCGTGCCGCTGGTGCCCGGCTATCACGGTGAAGACCAGTCCGACGCGGTGCTCGCCGATCATGCGCGCCGCACCGGCTTCCCGCTGATGATCAAGGCGGCAGCCGGTGGTGGCGGCAAGGGCATGCGCATCGTGCGCAGCGAGGCGGAGTTCGCTTCGGCGCTGGCATCGGCACAGCGCGAGGCGGCGAGTTCGTTCGGCGACACGCGCGTGATCCTCGAACGCTACGTTGAACACCCTCGCCACATCGAGTTCCAGGTGTTCGGCGACACGCAGGGCAACGTCATCCATCTCAACGAGCGCGAATGCTCCGCGCAGCGCCGTTACCAGAAGGTGCTGGAAGAAACGCCCTCGCCCTTCCTTGACGATGCGCGCCGCACCGCCATGGGTGCCGCCGCCGTGGCGGCGGCGAAAGCCGTGAACTACGTCGGCGCGGGCACGGTGGAATTCATCGTCGGCCAGAGCGGCGAGTTCTTCTTCATGGAGATGAACACGCGCCTGCAGGTCGAGCATCCTGTCACCGAAGAAACGCTGGGGCTGGACCTGGTGGAATGGCAGCTGCGCGTGGCCGCGGGCCAACCGTTGCCGCTCGCGCAGGACCAGATCAGGGCGCACGGCCACGCCATCGAAGTGCGCCTGTACGCGGAAGACCCCGACCAGAACTTCCTGCCGGGTTCCGGCAAGCTGGTGAAGTTGCGCCTGCCCTCCCCTTCGCGCCATGTGCGCCTGGATGGCGGCGTGATCGAAGGCGACACGGTGACGATCTTCTACGACCCGATGATCGCCAAGCTCATCGTCTGGGACGTGGATCGTCCGCAGGCCTTGCAGCGTTTGCGCGATGCACTGATGGCCAGCGAAATCATCGGACCGAAGTCCAACATCGCCTTCCTCGAGCGGCTATCGCGCCATCCCGTGGTTGTCGAAGGTCGCATCGACACGGGCTACCTCGATCGTCATCTGGACGAATTCCTTGCCGGCGACGTGGCGCCCGAATCACGCGTGTTGTTCGCCGCGGCTGTCGCTGCGCTGATGCACGACGAAGGCCACGTGACGTCCAACCCGGTCGACCCGCACTCGCCGTGGTCGCGTGCCGACGCGTGGCGCGTGGGCCATGCTGGCAAGCGCATCGTCGCGCTGTCACTGCAGGGCCAACGCTACGAAGTCGAAGCGCACGGCCACGATGGTCATTACCAGCTTCGCCACCACGACGCCACGTCCGACGTGCGCGGCGCACGCCTTAGCGATGATGCGCTCAGCGCGCGCTTCGATGGCGAATCCCTGCGCGTACCCGTGCACATCGACGCCACGCGCGTCACGGTGCACGACACCGCCGGCAACCGCCACGCCTTTGAACGCGCCCCGGCGTTTGCATGGGAGTCGAAGGAAGCCAAGGGCGGCAACCAGATCGCCGCTCCCATGCCCGGCCGCATCGTGCTGGTGAAGGCGAATGCGGGCGACGCGGTGGAGGAAGGCCAGGAGCTGCTGGTCATGGAAGCGATGAAGATGGAGCTGGCGTTGAAGGCGCCTCGTGCGGGCACCATCGCGAGCATTCATGCCGTGCAGGGCGACTTCGTGGAAGCGGACACCGTGCTGCTGCGCTTCGCGGACTGAGGCCTGCCCATTCCGCGGGCCGGGAGGGTCTCGCGGGAAGAGGGCCGATCGCTCGGCATGCGCAGGCGCTTCACGATCCCTATCTGAAGCAGATGCACCCTGACGAAACCCCACCTACCCCGTCATTCCGGCGCAGGCCGGAATGACGGGATGATCGGGGCCGACGTTGGCTTGCTGCCACTTTCGCTCCCCACACTACGAACGCGCTATGCTGAGCGGCATGAGCACAAACCATGTCCGCATCGTCGAAGTTGGCGCACGCGACGGCCTGCAGAACGAAAAAACCCTGCTGCCGGCCGACGTGAAGATCGCGTTGATCGATCGCCTCTCCAGCACCGGCCTGAAGACCATCGAAGCCACCAGCTTCGTCAGTCCCAAATGGGTTCCCCAGCTGGCCGACGCCGCCGAGGTGTTCCAGCACATCCGCAAGGTGCCGGGCGTGAGCTACCCCGTGCTGGTGCCGAACGAACAGGGTTATGAGCGCGCGCGCGCCGTGGGCGTCACCGAGATCGCCGTGTTCACCGCCGCGTCCGAAGCGTTCAACCGCAAGAACATCAACGCGTCCATCGACGAATCCATCGAACGCTTCATCCCCGTGATGAAGCGCGCGCAGGAAGATGGTGTGAAGGTGCGCGGCTACGTCTCCACCGTGCTGGGTTGCCCCTACCAGGGCGAGGTACCGGTGAGCGACGTGGTGCGCGTGGCCCGCCGCCTGCACGAGGTCGGCTGCTACGAGATTTCGCTCGGCGACACCATCGGCGTCGGCACGCCGGCCAAGGCACGCGCCATGCTGAAGGCCGTGGCACAGGAGGTGCCGATGTCCGCACTCGCCGTGCATTTCCACGACACCTACGGGCAAGCGCTGGCCAACATCCTGGCGTGCCTGGAGGAAGGTGTGCGCGTGGTCGACAGCGCGGTCTCCGGCACAGGCGGCTGCCCGTACGCCAAGGGTGCCACCGGCAACGTCGCCAGCGAGGACGTGGTCTACATGCTGCACGGCCTTGGCATGGAAACCGGCATCGACCTGGACATCCTGGTCGCCACCGGCGCCTGGCTCGCCGGCCAGCTCCACAAGGAAACCGCCAGCCGCGTGACGCGGGCGCTCACCGCCGCCTGATACGACGGGGCGCCGGGTACCGGCGCCCGCCCCGCGCCCATTCGCTCCCGCCCGGGCCCGCTTCGTCGCCCTGGCCCCGGTTTCGTCGAAAAACGCACGCCGGCGGCGCAAGGGCTGGTTATTCTCCGACGCATCCGATCCAAGCCAAGGATGTCCGTCGTGATGAAGAGCATCTTCTTCGTTCTCCGCCTTGTGGTGTTCTGGTTCATCGTGCTGCTGTTCGCAGCCCTGATCCTGGCCCACAGCCCGCCGCTGGAATACGAGGAAACGGCACCCACGTTCATCCTGCTGATCTTCTTCGCCCTGATGCTGGTGGTGACCAGCGCGGTGTCACACCTGCGACGTGTTCGCCTGATCGCCGGATTCCTCGACGACAACACCATGGGCAACCGCCAGCGCCGGCAGATCGAAGTGCCGTTCGAGGCGGGTGAGGCCTTCGACCTGCTCGATGCCGCCATCCGCGAGCTGCCACGTACGGAGGACGTGGAAAGCGCGCGCGACAGCCTGCAGATCCGCGCCAAGGTACAGCGTCCCAAAACCTATGGTCGCAATCCGTTTGAACGGCTGGATCCATCGCGCTGGTTCGGCCATCTGCGCAACCAGATCTTCGCCACCGTCACGCCGGGCGAAGGCACCGGCCGGGTGACGCTGATCTGCGAACCGGAAGCCGGCGCGTGGAGCGACTGGTTCCGCGTGGACGACGGCACCAACCTGGAGAATGCGGAAGCGATCACCCGTGCCATCACGCGCCGCATCGCGGAGAAGCGCCGCAACGAACAGATGCGCGCCCGCCAGACGGAAAGCGAAAAGGAGCGCACCGTCGCGCGCCTCAACCTACTGCATGCACAAGTGGAGCCGCACTTCCTCTACAACACGCTGGCGAGTGCGCAGTACCTGACGCGTACCGATCCGCAGCAGGCCGATCACATGCTGGGGCACCTAATCCATTACCTGCGCCATTCCCTGCCCCTGCGCGACGATACGCTCTCCACGCTGGGCGACGAACTGGAACGCACGCGTGCCTATCTGGAAATCATGCGGCTGCGCATGGGGCCGCGTTTGTCGCTGCAGATCGATGTACCGGATGTACTGCGCGCCATCGCCATTCCACCGATGATGCTGCAGACACTGGTGGAGAACGCGATCAAGCACGGCCTGGAGCCCAAGCCCGGCGGTGGCACGGTGTGGATCCTCGCCCGCCGTGACGATGGCTCCGTCGCCATCACCGTGGCGGACGACGGACGCGGCTTCAACGAAGCAGGCGGCGGCACCGGCATCGGCCTGAAGAACGTGCGCGAAAGGCTGCGCCTGATCTACGGGGCCGAGGCATCGCTCTCGGTGGTCAGCAACGCACCGGAAGGCGTCGCCGCCACGCTCACCCTCCCTGCACGCACCGACACCACGGGCGACGCGTCGTGACCACTGCGATCCTTGCCGAAGACGAAACCCTGCTGCGTACGGCGCTGCGCGACCTGCTCGCCCGCGTCTGGCCAGAGCTGGACATTCTGGCCGAGTGCGAGGACGGCGCGAGCGCACTGGAAGCCATCAGCGAACAACGCCCGGATATCGCCTTCCTCGACATCCGCATGCCAGGACTCAGCGGCCTGGAAGTCGCCGCGGCCGCCGCGGATGCCAGCCCCGCGACACAAGTGGTGTTCACCACCGCGTATGACCAGTACGCCATCGATGCGTTCGAGCGCGGCGCGGTGGATTACCTGCTCAAGCCGATCACCGAGGCGCGGCTCGCCGCCACCATGCAGCGCCTGCAGTCGCGAGCCGCACCGCGAGCCGCCGATGCCGAGGCCTTGTCGCAGTTGTTGCGCGAAGTGATGTTGCACCCAGGCACGCGGGCCGAGCCGCTCACCTGGATCACCGCCAGCAACGGCCGCGAAACACGCTTGATCATGGTCGACGACGTGGCTTACTTCCGCGCCGACAACAAGTACACCGTCGCCATGACTGCCGATGGCGAAGCGCTGTTGCGCAAGCCCATCCGCGAACTGGCCGCGATGCTCGACCCCACGGTGTTCAAGCAGATCCATCGCTCCACCATCGTCAACTTGCGTGCCGTCGCCTCCATCGTCCGCGACGACACCGGCAAGGGCACGCTGCGCCTGAAGCAGCGACCGGAAACCCTGGTCGTGAGCCAGCCCTTCATGGCTTTGTTCCGAAACATGTAAGCGGAGACGTCGACCGCCACGAATCACGAGAGGTCATCATGGAAAAGCTGATTCTGCTGTTCTATCTGCTGCTATCGCTCGCCAGGTGCGAACCGAGTCGTTCCGTCGTCACGCACGAATTCACCAACGGGCAGGACCTGATCTACAGCAAGATCCAGATTACCGGTGAACTGGCCACCTTCCGTTGCCTGCGCAGCCAGAGCGGCCTATGCCACTACACCGTGCTGCCAGGCTCCTGCGGTACCCGCCATGTGAACTGCGAGCCGCCCATTACCGTTTTCACCATGCGCCAGGGCGACACGCTGCTGTTGACACGCCTGCCGGAAGATTTCGCCAGCTGCGTCAGCGCGTCGCCCGCCGCCGATGGCGCCTGCGCACAACAACTGGCCACCACGGGTCGCTCCGTCCCCTGATCACACCCTACAATCGGACGCATCGACGGCGGAGAGTACGCGATGCGCTGGGAACGACGACTAGCCGGGATCGGCATGCTGATGGCTTGGCTGGCCACCGGCTCCATGGCGGCCACGGCCCTCCCGCCCAAGGGTGACGTGCTGTTGGTGCCCGACCGCGTATGGACGGCCGACGGCGACGCGGCACATACAGGATGGGCGGTGCTGGTGCATGACGGTGCCATCGCCGCGGTTGGCCCCGCCGACGGCATCAAGCCAGCTGCCGAGGCGCAATGCATCACCCTGCCCGGCGCCACGCTGATGCCGGGCCTGATCGACCTGCATTCGCATGTGTTCCTGCATCCGTACAACGAAACGTTGTGGAACGATCAGGTGCTGAAGGAGCCGCAGGACTACCGCACGCTGGAAGCCGCCGCGCACGCCCGCTCCACCTTGCTCGCCGGATTCACCACCCTGCGCGACCTGGGCACGGAAGGCGCGGGGTTTGCCGACGTATCGATCAAGCGCGCCATCGACGAGGGCATGATCCCCGGTCCACGGATGTTCGTCGCCACCCGCGCCATTGTGGCGACGGCAAGCTATGGCCCCGGGCCGCGCGGCTTCCGTCCCGACATGGAACTGCCGGGCGGAGCACAGGAGATCAGCGGCGTGGACGAGGCGATTCACGCCACACGCGAACAGGCCGGCCACGGCGCCGACTGGATCAAGCTCTACGCCGACTACCGCGTCGGCGTGGACGGCAGTACGCAACCCACGCTCTCACTGGCGGAAATGAAGGCCATCGTGGACACCGCGCATCGGTCCGGCCGTCCAGTCGCCGCGCACGCATCCAGCGACGAAGGCGTGCGCCTCGCGGTGGAAGCCGGGGTGGACAGCATCGAGCACGGCTATGGCGCGAGCGAGGCCACGTTCCGCCTGCTCAAGCAACACGGCACGGCGTACGAGCCCACGCTTACCGCGGTCGAGGCCACCGCGCAGTACTTCGAGCATTACGTGCCCGGCCAAAGCGAGCCCACCGCGCGCATGAAAGAAGCGGAGCGCGCCTTCCGCACCGCACTCAAGCTCGGCGTCACCATCGGCAACGGCAGCGACGTCGGCGTGTTCACGCATGGCGACAACTGGCGCGAGCCCGCCAACATGGTGCATGACGGCATGACGCCGCCGCAGGCATTGCATGCCGCTACCAATGTCGCCGCACGCATCCTGCGCCAGCAGGAAAAGTTCGGTCGTATCGCACCCGGCCTGCGTGCGGACCTGGTGGCATTCACGGGCGATCCCAGCACGCACATCGACGATCTCCAGCAGCCCGTCTTCGTGATGAAGGACGGCACCGTCTACCGCACACCGCAAGGCACGCCATGACCGATGTCCTTATCCGCGCCATCGAACCGCGCGACGATACCGCCGTCGCCCGCATCATCCGCAGCGTCATGCCGGAATTCGGCGCCGATGGCCCTGGCTTCGCCATCCATGACGCGGAAGTGGACACGATGTTCGAAACCTACGCACGCCCACGCAGCGCCTACTTCGTGGTGGAACGCAACGGTGCGGTGATCGGCGGAGGCGGCATCGCACCGCTGGAAGGCGGCGATGCCGACGTGTGCGAATTGCGGAAGATGTATTTCCTGCCCGAGGCGCGCGGTATCGGCGCAGGCAGCGCGATGATGCTGCGCTGCCTCGACGCCGCACGCGCGCATGGCTTCCGCCGCTGTTACCTCGAGACGCTCACCGGCATGGATGCGGCCCAGGCCCTCTATCGGCGTCATGGTTTCCAGGCGATCTGCGGCCCCCTGGGCGGTACCGGCCATTTCAGCTGCGACCAGTTCTATATTCGCGATATTTAGGAATGCTCTCATCCCTACGGCGGGGGCTGGAATGATCCCCCGCAAGCTCGTAGGGTGTCTGGCCTGGCACCGTGCAAGCGGGTCGTCCGGACAGGCCGCGCAGAGCGGCCTCGTGGGCTGACTGGGCGAATGACGAAGGGGCGTTTATCTGCCCGCCGTTCCGCGTGATGCGGTGACCAGCACAACAAGTACCGGCGCGCCAACGGAAACGGCGCCCTTTGTTGAAAAGTCCAGCACTTCAAGGAACCGACCATGGCCCGTGACCACCGCATTGGCACCTACATCAACGATGCGCCGCCATTTGCCCAACCCATCCTCGAACACCTTCGGGATCTCGTACACGAAGTCTGTCCCGATGCGGAAGAAGACATCAAATGGAGCATGCCCTTCTTTCTCTACAAGGGCACGCCCATCTGCTCCATGGCAGCATTCAAACAGCATTGCTCGTTCGGGTTTTGGCGTTACAAGAACATCGTGGGTAGCAAGCATGACGATGGCATGGGGCAGTTCGGCAAACTGACCTCGCTCAAGGACCTACCGCCCAGCGAAACCCTCGCCACGCTCATTCGCAAGGCCATGGCGCTCAACGAGTCCGAAGCGCGGGCCAAGCGGGCCAGGGCCGCATCCAAACCCGCCCCCGTTCTGCCCGAAGACTTCGCGGCCCTGCTTGCGATGGAGCAGCACGCCGCCGCTCACAAGGCCTACGAGTCCTTCCCGCCCAGCGCGCAACGCGAGTACGTGGCGTGGATCAACGAAGCCAAGACGGACGCCACCCGGCAGAAGCGCATCGCCACGGCGCTGGACTGGCTGGCCGAAGGCAAGCGGCGAAACTGGAAGTACGAATCGTGCTGAAAAGGCCCACGCTCCTCTTCGAGGTCGACGATCCCTCGGCAGCCGACGTCGCGCCGCTGATCCGCGAGCTGGACGGCTATCTCGCCGAGCTTTATCCCACCGGCAATATCCGTCCGGTGCCCACGGAAGAGCTGAAGCAGGCCAACGTCACCTTTCTGACGGCTCGCGTGGATGGCACGCCGGTGGCGTGTGGCGCCATCGTGCGGCATGACGACTACGTGGAAGTGAAGCGCATGTACGTGCTGCCGGCCTGCCGCGGCCTTGGCCTCGGCAAGCAATTGCTGGATGCCCTTGAAGCGAAGATCGCGCACGCCGGCGGCAAGCTTGTGCGGCTCGAAACCGGCACCGCCCAGGCCGAAGCGCTGGAACTCTACGAGCGCGCGGGCTACCGTCGCTGTTCGCCCTTCGGCGAACATCGCGCCAACCCCCACAGCATCTGCATGGAGAAAGTCCTCGCATGATCCGCATCGCCCACGCCGACGACGCTACCGCCGTCCATGACATCTACACACCGTCGGTACGGGTGGGCGTCGAAACGTTCGAGACTGAGCTGCCCGGCGTCGAGGCCATGCGCGAACGCATGCTCACACGGCTACGGCACTACCCGTGGATCGTCTGGGAAGAAGATGGCCGCGTGCTGGCCTATGCCTATGCCAGTCGTTTTCGCGAACGTGCCGCGTATGACTGGATCGCCGAGACCTCCATCTACGTGCACCCCGACGCACGACGCCGCGGCATTGCGCGACGCCTGTACGCCACCCTGCTTGACGCGATGCGCCTGCAAGGCATCAACCAGGCTGTCGGTGTGATTACGCTGCCGGGCCAAAGCAGCGTGACCATGCACGAAGCCATGGGCTTCACCGCTGCCGGCGTGTGGCGAAGCTCGGGCTACAAGCTCGGTGCCTGGTGGGATGTGGGTGTATGGCAACGGGAACTGCAGCCGCCGGAAAACCCGCCCCGCCCGGTGGTGCCCTTCGCGGAGCTGCGTGAGACCGCCGGCTGGGCCGCCTTGTTGCAGCGCGCAAACGGTTGACCGCCAGGGGATTATGGGAGCGCACCCGGCCCTGACGGCCCGCGCGGCCCCGCCCCCTCCTCGGCTACCATTGTCTTTTTGGCATTCCCGAGGACGTTCCATGCAGCTCAATCAGGTCAAGGCGATCATCACCGGCGGCGCCTCCGGTCTCGGCCACGCGGTGGCCCAGTATCTGGTCGCCAACGGCGGCAAGGTGTCCCTGTTCGACGTGAACGAAGAAAAGGGCCAGGAAGCTGCCAAGGCGCTGAACGGTCACTTCTTCCGCACGGACGTCACCTCCGAAGAAGGCGTGTCGGCCAACGTCGCCGCCGCCAGCCAGGCCATGGGTGGTCTGAACGTGGTGGTGAACTGCGCCGGCATCCTGGGCGCGGGGCGCATGCTCGGCAAGGAAGGCCCGATGCCGCTCAACACCTTCGCCACCACGGTGATGGTGAACCTGGTGGGCAGCTTCAACGTCGCCAAGGCCGGCGCTGCCCTGATGCAGAGCAACGAAACCGGCGAAGACGGCGAGCGTGGTGTGATCATCAACACCGCCTCCGTGGCCGCCTTCGAGGGCCAGATCGGCCAGGCCGCCTATTCCGCCTCCAAGGGCGGCGTGGTCGGCATGACGCTGCCGATGGCGCGCGAACTGTCGCGCTTCGGTATCCGCGTGGCGACCATCGCCCCGGGCATCTTCTGGACGCCGATGGTGGACGGTATGCCGCCGCAGGTGCAGGAGTCGCTGTCCGCGTCGATTCCGTTCCCCTCGCGCCTGGGCAAGCCGGACGAATTCGCCACCACCGTGGGCTTCATCCTTGGCAACCGCTACATCAACGGCGAAACCATCCGCCTCGATGGCGCGGTGCGCTTGCAGCCGAAGTAACCCCTTCCACCGTCATTCCCGCGGACGCGGGAATCCAGCGTCTTTCATCCTTAGACGCCAACGTCACTGGATCCCCGCCTGCGCGGGGATGACGATCATGAAACGCTTCTACCATTTGGTCTCACACCCATGAAAGCTTCCGACGTCAAGAAAGGCAACGTGGTCGAACACGAAGGCACCGTCTACCAGGTGCGCGACATCGAGCGCAGTTCGCCGACCGCGCGTGGCGGCAACGTCACCTTCCGCTTCACCATGTATTCCATCCCCGGTGGCCGCAAGTTCGACTTGAGCCTGCGCGCCGACGATGACCTCAAGGAAATGGACCTGGTCCGCCGCGAGGCGAACTTCTCGTACCTGGACGGCGACGTCTTCGTGTTCATGGACAAGGAGGACTACACCCAGTACCTGCTCTCGCCGGAACTGGTGGGCGACAACTCCGGTTATATCGTCGAGGAGGTCGAGGGCTACTACGTGCAGCTTATCGACGATGCGCCGGTGGGCCTGCAGGTGCCGACCAGCGTGACGCTGACCGTGGTCGACACCGCGCCCGAACTGAAGGGCGCCAGTGCCACCAAGCGCACCAAGCCGGCCAAGCTCAACACCGGCATCGAAATCCAGGTGCCCGAGTACATCACCAACGAAGAGAAGGTGTGGGTGAATACGCTGACCGGCGAATTCGCCGGCCGCGCCTGATTTCTTTCGTGCATGTTCCATGAAAAGCGCCGGGGAAACCCGGCGCTTTTCGTTGGCTTGACGCCACCCGATGGCTGGTGCACGTTCGCCTCTTCCCGCCAAGGAAAGGATTGCCGTGTCGCGCCCCCACCCTCCGCACGCATACCGGTTCCGCGCCCACCGGCTGCTGATGCCGCTGTGCCTTGCGGTCGTGCTTGCCGCCTGCGCGCCCGCACCGGTACGCAACCCCATGGCGCAATGGGTGCCCTCGCCCAACTACGACGCACGCCGCCCGGTACTCATCGTCATCCACTTCACCAACGAGCACTCCGCCTCGCAGGCACTACAGACGCTACGCACCGCCAATAGCGGTGGCCCGGTCAGTTCGCATTACCTGATCGGCAACGACGGCCGCATCTATCAGCTCGTGCCGGACAGCGAGCGCGCATGGCATGCAGGCGCGGGGCACTGGGGCACCATCACCGACGTGAACTCGGCCTCCATCGGCATCGAGCTGGACAACGACGGCGACTCGCCCTTCACCCAGGTCCAGATCGACAACCTGCTCCGCTTGCTCGCCGACCTGACCGATCGCCTGCACATTCCGCGCACCCAAATCATTGGTCATGAAGACCTCGCCCCTGGCCGCAAGGACGATCCCGGTCCGCGCTTCCCCTGGCAGCAACTGGCCCAGGCCGGTTTCGGCGTGTGGCCACAGGGGCCGCTGGTCGATCCGCCGGCGGGTTTCGATCCGTGGACGGCGCTGGGCCTGATCGGCTACCCGCTCGACAACCGCACCGCCACCGTGCGCTCGTTCCATCACCACTTCCGCAGTATGGACGGCGACACGCTGGACGATCAGGATCTGCGCATCCTCTATGCGTTGTCACGGCAGTTGGGCGCGGGCGGTGGCGCGGCGGTCGCGCCCGCCGGCTGACCGCCATGGATTCGTCGCGTTGGCTTCAGGCTGTCTAAGGCAGAATTCGAGCATTACCAAGGAGCTTTGCCGCGTCATGTCTTCGACGGGTTATTCGCTGCGCGCCACGGTCGTCGACAGCCTGCTCACCGCCAAACGGCCGGACGTGCCGGTGCGTGTGGTCGTGCGCAACACCGCTGCCGTCATTCTGCCGCTGGCCATCGGCATTCTCGCCGGACATCCGGGCATTGGCCTTGGCATCGGCGCGGGCGCGCTGGACACCATGTTCTCGGACCAACCGGGTCCGTATCGCCAGCGCATGGCGCTGCTGCTGCTGCTTGCCTCGCTCGCCGCGGGACTGGCTTCGTTGATCGGTTTCCTGATCGGCGACCAACTGATTCCCATGCTGATCGCTACCGCCGCTTTCGGTTTCTTCGGCGGCCTGCTGGTGGTATTCGGCACTGACATGACCCGCGTCGGCATGACCAGCATGATCCTGCTGGTCGTCACCGCCGCCACGCCACGGCCGCTGGGTGAGGCGCTGGGCGCCTCCGCGCTGATTTTCGCGGGCGGCCTGCTGCTCACGCTGTTCTCGGTGGCGGCGTGGCCCTTGCAGCGCTATCGCCCCGAACGACACGCGCTGGCCGCCGTCTATCGCGGCCTGGCGATGCTGGCGCGCCAGCAGGAGCACGACGACGCGGACGTGCCCGCGCTCACCGATGCCATGACCACGCTGCAACACACACTGCTCGGCCGCCACCATGCGCGTGGCCGTGCGATGGAAGCCTTCGGCGTGTTGCTTGAACTGGCCGAGCGCATCCGCCTCGAACTCACCGCGATGGCGGAGTTGCGTGCCAACCCCACCATCCATGCCATGTTCCGTGGCGATGCATCGCGCGTGCTCGCTGCCATTGCGGATGCGCTGGAGCTGGGCGAGTCGCCGCAACAGGCGGAGCACGCCCTGCAGACCCTGCAGGCCAGCGAGAACGCCCTCCTCGGCAATGGCGGCAACGCCGACGGTCTGGCCACGCATATCCACGCGCTCTCCGGCCAGCTCGCCGCGGCCGTGCGTAACGCGAACTGGGCCGGCAGTCGCGGCGAACTGCGTGCTGCCGCCGCGGAAACACCCTTGCCCGCGGCACTGCGCAGCAGTTCGACGCGCGCCACCCTGCGCGCCAACCTGACGCCGCACTCGGTAGCGTTCCGTCATGCCGTGCGCAGCGCCATCACGCTTTCGGCGACGCTGTTCGTTTCGCGCGAACTCGGCCTGCCCCATGGCTATTGGCTGCCGATGACCGCGGCCATCGTGCTGCGGCCGGACTTCGCCGCCACGTTCAACTTCGGCCTGCTGCGCGTGGTCGGTACAGTACTCGGCCTGGTGCTCACCACCGCGCTGCTGCATTTCACCCCGCACGACGTCTGGGCGCATCTCGCGCTGATGGCGGTGCTCTGCATGGGATTCCGCTATCTCGCCACCGCTCACTACGGCATCGCGGTCGCGGCACTGACCGGCACCGTGGTGATCCTGCTGTCGTTCGAAGGTGTGAACCCCAGCGACGCTGTGATGGATCGCGTGATCAACACTGCGCTGGGCAGCGGCATGGCACTGCTCGCCTATGTGTTGTGGCCGACGTGGGAACGCGGGCGGGCGCGTGCCGCGCTGTCGGACATGCTCGACGCCTATGCCGACTACCTCAACGCACTCGCCCACCCTGAACGCCGCGACAGCCGCCGCGAAGCACGCACGGCGGCGCGTACGGCGCGCAGCAACGCGCAGGCATCACTGGATCGCATGCGCGCCGAACCAGGCACGCCCGAGCCACTGCTGGAACTGGCCAATGCGCTGTTCGCCAACGGCAACCGCCTGGCGCGCACGGCGATGACGCTGGAAGCCTTGATCGACGATCACCACAACCTGCCGGAGACGGTAGAAATGTGCGCCTTCGTCAATCATGTGGCGAATGCGCTGCACGAGGTCGCCGCGGCGTTGCGCGCGCAACGCGCGCCCGACCACCTGCCCGACCTGCGTGGCCTGCAGCGCACGTTCGCGGCGCTGCTCAATATGGCCGAGGACCGTCAGGCCGCCGAACTACTGGCGCGCATCAGCGATCGGCTGGTGGACAACGTGAACACGCTCGCGCATATCACCGGACGCAGCCACAACAAGTCCACGGCGACGGTCTGAAGCGCCCTAGCCTCGCGGCCGCTCTCCCCCAAGGAATCATGAAATGCCGCCTCAGGCCCCGACGCGGCGACGCACCGCGTCGATATCCCGCATGGGCCACACGTCGATGCGGCCGGTGCGCGACCAGGGGAATTCCGAAGCGATGCGCAGGGCTTCGTCCATGTCCGCCGCTTCGATGATGTTGTAGCCGCCCAGGTATTCCTTCGCCTCGGCGAACGGGCCGTCCATCACGCTCATCTTGTCGTCGCGCATGCGCAGCGACTTGATCAGGCTGGGCGATTCCAACTGCACGGAATCGAGCAGGTGGCCCTGGTCGCGCAGTTCGTCGGCATGCACGAAACAGCCGCGCATCATGGTGTCCAATTCACCCGCCGGTAGCGCATCGAGCAGGGCGTCGTCGTTGTAGATCATGACCAGGAACTTCATGTGGCCTCCCATGGCAAGCGAACGCGATATCGTTCGCCATGATGAGGGTAAATCCCTGCGCTTTGCATCTTCCCGCTGGCTGCAGTTCACCCGCCAGCCATGCTGGCGGCCGTTCTGCTGGCGCAGCCGAATCTCGCGGCCACTGAGCGGAAGCCCGTGGTCCTGCCCGGCTTACGCTGCACCGCGCCGAGACGGCACCCCGGCCGTGGCATACACTCGGGCGCATGCTCAAAATCGACACGCACGCCCACATCCTCCCCCGCGACTGGCCGAACCTTGCCGCCAAGTACGGCGACGACCGGTTTCCGGTGATGATCCATAACGATGGACGCCATCGCATCTATAAGGATGGCAAGTTCTTCCGGGAGGTATGGGACTCCGCCTTCGATCCGCAGCAGCGCATCGACGATTACGCCCGCTTCGACGTCGGCGTGCAGGTGGTGTCCACGGTGCCGGTGCTGTTCTCTTACTGGGCGCCGGGTTACCAGGCGCTGGAGCTGCATCGCCACCTGAACGACGAGATGGCGCGCATCTGCAACGATCATCCGCGCCACTACGCCGGTATCGGCACCGTGCCGCTGCAATCGCCCGACCTGGCGATACGCGAGCTGGAACGCTGCATCGACGAGCTGGGCCTGCAGGGCGTGCAGGTCGGCTCGCACTGCAACGACTGGAACCTCGACGCGCCGGAGCTGTTCCCGTTCTTCGAGGCCGCCGCCGACCTGGGCGCGGCCATCATGGTGCACCCCTGGGACATGATGGGCGCCGCGAGCATGCCCAAGTACTGGTTGCCCTGGCTGGTGGGCATGCCGGCAGAGCAGTCGCGCGCGGCCTGCTGCCTGGTGTTCGGCGGCGTGCTGGAACGGCTGCCCAAGTTGCGCGTGATGCTCGCCCACGGCGGCGGCAGTTTCCCCTGGACCATCGGCCGCATCGAGCATGGCTACCGCATGCGGCCCGACCTGGTAGCCACCGACAACCCGCGCAACCCGCGCGAATACCTGCAGCGCCTGTATTTCGACTCCTGCGTGCACGACCCGCAGGCCTTGCGCTATCTCCTGGATGTGACCGGGGTCGACCGCGTCATGCTGGGGACCGATTATCCTTTCCCGCTGGGGGAACAGCATCCGGGCAGCGGCATCGAGTCACTGGGACTCGACCACGACGCCCGCGCGCGGCTCTTCCACGGCACCGCCCTGGAATGGCTGGGGCTGCCGCTACAACGCTTTCAATCTCACCCCCTTTCACAGGAAAAGGCATGAGCTTCTTCCGCAATACGGTTATTGCCGGCGCCCTCGCCTTTGCCGGCGCCACGCACGCCGGCGACATCAGCATGGCCGGTGGCAGCGTCACCTTCAGCACGCCCGACCAGTGGCTGGGCATCATGGAAACCCAAGGTGACCCGGAAGTGCGCGTGTTCCAGGTGCCCGACCCCGCGCCCAACGGCAATCTCGCGCGCGTGACGATCACCGTGAAACAGGTGGGCAATGCCGGCGAGTTCCAGCAGTACGTCACCAGTGCCATGGGCAAGGCCAAGGCGCTGACCGGCTACCAGGCCACCGGTGGTGGCGCAGCGGACAACTTCATCTACACCGCGCAGGAGAACGGCGCGCAGTACAGCTATAGCGAGCGCTACTGGTTCAAGGACAGCCACGCGATCCAACTGCGCTGCGTGCGCCCATCGCAGGACGCCGCCGGCGCCGCCTGGCGGGCCGCGTTCGACAAGGGCTGCGACGCCATCGCCGCGCGCCTGAAGTAAGCCGTTCCCTCTGCGTCGTGCCGCTTTCGGCACGACGCTTTCGCAAGAGACCCACCGATGTCCACTCCGTATGAATCCACCCTCGCCTGGGCGCAGGCCCAGGATGCCGCCGATCCGTTGCGCGCCTTCCGCGATGAGTTCCTGATCCCGCCGCACGAAGGCCGGGACAGCCACTACTTCTGCGGCAATTCGCTGGGCCTGCAGCCGCGCGCCGTGCGCGGTGCCCTGGATGCGGAACTGGACGACTGGGCAGGTCTTGCGGTGGAAGGCCACTTCAAGGGCCGCCTGCCGTGGATGGACTATCACGAGTTCGTGCGCGACGACCTTGCCACCGTGGTGGGAGCACAGCCGTCCGAAGTGGTGGCGATGAACACGCTGGGCGTGAACCTGCATCTGATGATGGTGAGCTTCTACCGTCCCACGCCGGAACGTCACGCCATCCTGATCGAGGCGGGTTCGTTCCCCACCGATCGTTACGCGGTGGAATCGCAGGTGCGCTTCCATGGTTATGACCCGGCCACGTCGCTGATCGAGCTCAAGGGCGACGAAGCCAACGGCACCCTCTCCATGGAAGCCATCGAACGCGTACTCGCCGAGCATGGCTCACGCATCGCACTGGTGATGTTGCCGGGCGTGCAGTACCGCACGGGGCAAGCCTTCGATCTCGCTGCCATCACCCGGCTGGCGCAACGCCACGGCTGCATGGTCGGATTCGATCTGGCGCATGCCGTCGGCAACCTACCCTTGCAGTTGCACGACACCGGCGCGGACTTCGCCATCTGGTGCAGCTACAAGTACCTCAACAGCGGCCCTGGCGCTGTCGGCGGCGCCTTCGTGCATGAGCGCCACGCACGCACCACGCTGCCGCGTTTCGCGGGCTGGTGGGGCCACGACAAGACCACGCGGTTCCAGATGGGGCCGGAGTTCGTACCCACCTATGGTGCGGACGGCTGGCAGCTCAGCAATCCGCCGATCCTTGCCTTGGCGCCGCTGCGCGTCTCCCTGGAGATCTTCGTTCGCGCCGGCATGGCGAACCTGCGTGAGAAATCGCTGCGTCTTACCGGCTATCTGGAATGGCTGGTGCAGACGCAGCTCAGCGACGTGCTGGAAGTGGTCACGCCGGTGGATCCCTCGCGCCGTGGCTCGCAGCTCTCGATTCGCGTGAACGGTGGCCGCGCACGCGGTCGTTCGCTGTTCGAATACCTGATGGAACAAGGCATCGTCGGCGACTGGCGCGAGCCGGACGTGATCCGCATTTCGCCCACGCCGCTGTACAACCGTTTCGCCGACTGCGTAGCGTTTAGCGAAGCCACCCGTCGCTGGGCGCAGCAGGGCTGATCACGCGGCGTGGCCCTTGCCACGCCGCGCCAGTGCATCGCCCACGAACGCCAGCGCGCACAGGCCAAGGCCGACCACGCACACACCTGTCCATCCGCCGATGGCCCATGCGCTTCCCGCCGCCACGGCGCCCGCACCGCCACCGACGAAGAACACGCCGACGAACAGGCCATTCAGACGGCTACGCGCGGCAGGATCGAGCATGTTGATCGCGCGTCGCCCCAGCGTCTGGTCACCGATAGCACCGGCGTCCAACACGATGGCAGCGACTACCAGTAGTCCCAGCGCGAGCTGCGGATGGCCGGCGATGTCCAGCCCGAACCAACCCGCGCCCGCCACGCCCGCCAGCACGAAACCCAAAGTAGCCACCACGTGGGCGATGGGCATGCCCACCGCGCTGTAGCCGCGGTCGCCGGCCTTGCCCGCCAGCGGCGCGACCACCGTGCCGGCCACACCCGCCAGCGCGAACCAGGCGAGGCTGTGACTGTCGAGCAGGAACGGCGGCTGCACCAGGCGCAACGCGATTCCCGTCCAGAAGGCACTGAACGCCGCCATGACGATCGCCGCCGACACCGCATAACGGCGCAACACGCGCTCGTTCCGCCACAGCGACCACATCGACGCAATCAGTTCGCGGTACGAGGAATGCACCGGCGGCTGCCGCGTAGGCAGCGCAAACCACAGGGCGACGGCGAGCAGCACATCGAAGACGCCCAACACGCCGTAGCACGCGCGCCATCCCCAGGTGCCTTCGACCAGGCTGGCGAACGGACGCGACAACAGGATGCCGAGCATCACGCCGCTCATCACGTTGCCCACCGCGCTGCCGCGATGCTCCGGTTTCGCCATCGCCGCCGCGAGCGGCACCAGGATCTGGATGGCGCACGATGTCGCGCCGGCCATGCACACCGCGAGCAACAACCACCACGCCTGCTGCGCCACCGCCGCCATGCCCAGCGCCAGTGCGCAGGCCACCAGCGTAACGGTGGTAAGGCGACGGTTCTCGAACAGGTCGGCCAGCGGCACCACGAACAGCATGCCTACCGCGTAACCCAGCTGCGGGAGCATGGCGACCAGGCCGGTCAGCGATGGCGGCAGGTGCATGGCGCGAGCCACCGGCCCCGCCAGCGGCTGGGCGGCGGTGAGGTTGATGATGATGACGCCCACGGCAAAGGCGAACAGCAGAACCAGGGGCGTGGTGAGTTCCGCCTGTACTTCGTCCGGGGCGACTTCAATACGGCGACGGGAGCGATATTCCATGACCTTGGGCCTTGCCATTCCACAGGCCATGGATGCTAAATACCCCCGCATCATGATGACAGTGAATAATATTCATAATATTCATGCGCACTTCGCATGACATGACGGACCATCCACGGCATGAACACACGAGACGTCAGGGCCTTCATCGCCGTGGTGGACACAGGCTCCATCGTGCAGGCGGCGACGCAGCTGCACTTGACCCAGCCGGGCGTGACGCGCCGGGTGCAGAGCCTTGAAAGCCTGCTGGGCATCGAACTGCTGGACCGCCAGTCCAAGCCGCTGCGCCCTACTGCCGCTGGCCGCGAGATCTACCAGAAAGGACGGGACCTGCTGCACGCGGAAGCGAGCCTGCTCGCCCTGGCCCGGGCCGACACCGAGCCCACCGGAGAACTACGCCTGGGCATGCCGCCCTATCTCGCCGAACGCGCCCTGGCCGCGCCTATCGACCAGCTGCGCTCGCGCTACCCCGGACTCACCTTGCGCATCCATGCGTCCTGGTCGCCCGGTTTGGTGGAGCAGGTCGAACAAGGGCTGTTGGACGTCTCCGCGGTGCTGCTGTCGGAAAGCTCGCCACCGCCGCAAGGCATGACTGCACACGCCTTCGACCGCCAGCCCATACGCATCGTGGCCGGCGCCTCGCTCGGCCTGCGCGGCCGAGTGTCACTCAAGGATCTCTCCGCGTTTTCGTGGGTGCTCAGCCAGAACGGTTGCGGCATGCGCTCCACGCTGCGGCGCGCGATGGAGGAACGCGGATTGCCCTGCAACGTCGGCGTGGAAGCCTTCGGCTCGGACCTGCAGCTGTCGTTGGTCGCACGCGGCGCCGGCATCGGCATCGTCACCCCCGACCTGCTGGCCGCCAGCCCGTATCGCAAGCAGGTGAAGGTGCTCACCGTCACCGACTTCCACCTGGACATGATCGCCTGGCTGATCCACCGTGCCCTGCCGCCGCGCCTGGAGGGACCGGTGGCACTGCTGCTGGAGCAGCTCAAGTTGATAACGTCGCAGCGTCCGAGATGACATGCGACGTCTGGCCGTGTGTCGATACGTCGAGCGGAACCGCGCTTCATCATGTCGACAATCAGACAAGGAACATCCATGCGCCTCGCTCCGATCGCCTGCCTGATGGGCACGCTGCTCGCACTCGCCACCGCACATGCGGAAGACACGACGGCCATGCCCACCGGCGATGCGCTCAACCGCACCATCGCCTCGCTCGACACCAAGGTGTTCGACGCCTTCAACACCTGCGACATGAAGACCTTCGGCGAGTACTTCAGTGAGGACGTGGAGTTCTACCACGATAAGGGCGGCCTGCAGAATTCACGCGAGACGGTGGTGGAAACCACACGCAGGAACATCTGCCACAAGGTGCGCCGCGAACTGGTCGGCTCGCTGGAGGTGTATCCGATCAAGGATTTCGGCGCGATCGAGATGGGTACGCACCGCTTCTGCCAGATCGACACCGGCAAGTGCGAAGGCATCGGCAAATTCATGAACATCTGGCGCTACAGGGATGGACAGTGGCAGATGACGCGTGTGGTGAGCTACGACCATCACGCCATCGACGCCGGTAAATAGCCTCTGGTGCTCATGCAGGAGCGCACTTGTGCGCGACAAGCAAGCGATGCGATATCCCTGACATTCCGCGGTCGCGCACAAGTGCGCTCCTACAAATGCCAATGGAATCGTCAGCCGATGCGGCTCTCCGGATGCCGCACCTGCCCTTCCCCACGCACCACGAAGCGCTCGATGGTCAGCGACTCCGCGCCCATCGGCCCATAGGCATGCAATCGTGTCGTCGAAATGCCGATCTCGGCGCCCAGGCCCAGCTGGCCGCCATCGGAGAAGCGCGACGACGCATTGACCATCACCACCGCCGAGCGCAGCGACCGCACGAACTGCCGCGCCGCCGATTCATCGGTCGTGACGATGACTTCGGTGTGGTCCGAACCGTGGCGGCGGATATGGGCGATGGCGTCGTCGAAGTTGTCCACCACGCGCACGGCGATGATGAGGTCAAGGAATTCCGCGGCATAGTCCTCTTCCGTCGCCGCGCTTGCCTGCGGCACGAGCGCGCGCGTCGCTTCATCGCCCCGAAGCGACACGCCACGCGCAAGCAGCGCGACCGCGGCGCGGGGCAGGAAATCCCGGGCAACGTCGCGATGAACCAGCAAGGTCTCCAGCGCGTTGCATACGCCGGGTCTGGACGTCTTGCCATCGATCAGCAGGTTGAGCGCCAGCGCCAGGTCGGCGGAGCGGTCCACGTACAAATGGCACACCCCCTTGTAGTGCTTGATCACCGGCACGCGCGCATGCTCGGTGACGAAGCGGATCAGCCCTTCACCGCCGCGCGGAATGGCCAGGTCCACGATGTCGCTCAGCTGCAGCAGTTCGACCATGGCCTCGCGACGGAGATCCTCCACCAGCGTCACGGCGGCCGCCGGCAGGCCATGCACCTGCAGGGCTTCATGCAAGGCCGCGGCAATCGCGCGATTGGAATGGATGGCCTCGGACCCGCCACGCAGGATCACCGCATTGCCGGCCATCAGGCATAGCGCAGCGGCGTCGGCCGTCACGTTGGGGCGCGCTTCGTAGATCATCGCCACCACGCCAAGGGGAATACGCACGCGCTCCACCTGCACACCATTGGCGAGGGTGTCGCGGCGCGTGACCACGCCCACCGGGTCGGGCAACGCGGCGACATCGCGCAAGGCCTGGGCGATGGTGGCGACACGTGCCTCGTCCAGCCGCAGGCGATCGAGCATCGCCCCCTGCACGCCCTTCTCCGCCGCCTGCTGCATGTCTTTGGCGTTCGCGGCAAGAACGTCGGCCGTGCGCTGCTCCAGTGCATCGGCCATGCCGCTGAGCAAGGCCTGCTTGGCTGGCGTGGACAGCATGGCGAGCTGCGGCGCCGCGTCGCGGCAAGCCAGCGCCAGGGAACGGATCTCGCTCATGCGTGGGTGTCTCCGATGGTTTCGATCTCGGCCAGCGTGGCGAGGTCGTCACGATGCACGACCTCCGTGCCATAGCTGTAGCCAAGCAGCGATTCGATATCGCGGCTGTGGCGGCCAGCCAGCCGCTTCACTTCAGCGGCGCCGTACTGGCTGAGCCCGCGCGCCACCGGCCGACCGGCTTCGTCGACGATCTCCACGAGGTCGCCGCGATGAAATTCTCCTGCCACTTCCAGCACACCACCCGGCAGCAGCGACGCCCGGCCGCCCGCCAACGCCCGCACCGCGCCCGCATCGACGTGGATGCGCCCCGGTGCCGCGGGTGCGTGGCGCAGCCAATACTTGCGAGCCTGCATGCGGCTGCGGCCGGCGGCAAAGAAAGTGCCGTGCAGCTGGCCCTGGGCAAGCGCAGTGACCGCCGCCGCGTTCCTGCCGCTGAACAGCGCCGTGGGAACGCCCGCCGCGCCCGCCTTCGAGGCTGCTTCCAGCTTGGTACGCATGCCGCCAGTGCCTACCGCGCTGCCACTGCCGCCGGCCATCGCCAGCACCTCGGGCGTCAACGCATCCACCCGACCCAGAGGCACGGCGGAGGGATCGCGCCTCGGATCGGCGGTGTACAACGCGTCGATATCCGATGCGATCAGCAACAGGTCGGCATCCACCAACGCCGCCACGATGGCGGCCAGATTGTCGTTGTCGCCCAGCTTCAGCTCATCGACGGCAACGGTGTCGTTCTCGTTCACCACCGGCAACACATCGAACGCCAGCAGCTCACGCAAGGTGGCGCGCGCATTGAGGTAGCGCCTGCGATTGCGCAGGTCGTCATGGGTCAGCAACACCTGCGCCACCGGACGGGGACTGAGCGATTGCCAAAGAGCGATCATCGGCGCCTGCCCCAGCGCGGCCAGCGCCTGCCGGGCCGCCAGGCCACCACCGCTGGGCGCGTGCACCCGCAATTGCGCGCGACCCGCCGCCACCGCACCGGATGACACCAACACCACCTGCCGGCCCGCGGCGCGACTGGCGTTGATGAAGTCGGCCAACGCGGCGGCGTATTGCGTGGTCAGGCCACCACCGTCGGCCGCAAGCAGATTGCTGCCGACCTTCAGGACGGCGCGGCGCCAGGAAGGCAGCGCCTGCGAGGGAATGCCGGGTTCGGGCGGCATGTCGTTCATGAGCGGCCGTCCAGGGGCGCTTCGATGCGGTCCCCGTGGCTGCGGGGCGAAGAAACGACCAGCATGCTCACCGCCGCCCCGCTGTCGCTGCGTGCCTGGTGAGCCAGTCCGGGAGGGACATGCAGGCCATGCCCCGTGGAAAGCCGGTGGACCACCCCATCCAGCTCCAGCGTCAGCTCGCCCTCCAGCACGTAAAAGAACTGGCGGGATATTGCATGCCTGTGGCGCACTTCCCATGTACCCACGGGCATGCGCTCCTCGATGACACTCAGGTCGCCGCCGGCCAGCAGATGCCAGCCGTCGCAACCTTGCCCCCATGTGTAGTGCTCGGCATTCCCCGTACTGACGGTCCCCATGCCGACCTCCATTTAGCCGTCCAGACGGCTGAGTCTATCGCGCAATGCATCCAGGCGCAGGTCATGGCCGGACCCGGGCGAGACGCGGGCCGCCAGGCTCGCCTCGGGGGTGCGCCCTGCGCCCGCCGATGCCGCGGCATCGGCCGCCGCACGGTAGGCGTCACGGAACGGCACACCTGCCGCCGCCTGCTCGATGGCCACGTCGGTGGCGTACATGGCCGGCTCGATCGCCGCGCGCATGGCCGGCTCGTTCCACTCCATGCGGGCCAGCAGGTCCGGCACCAGCTCCAGCGCGGCAAGACCATGGCGAACGCCATGGAACAGCGAACCCTTGGAGAACTGCAGGTCGCGCTGGTAGCCGGACGGCAGCGACAACAGCTGCTCGATCTCGGTACGGGCAGCGGCCACGCTGGCATAACTGGCGCGCAGCAGTTCCACCACGTCCGGGTTGCGCTTGTTCGGCATGATCGAGCTTCCGGTGGTGTACTCGCTCGGCAACTTCACGAAATTGAACTCGGCCGTGGTGAACAGCGAGAGATCCCAAGCCAGTCGACGCACGTCCAGCAAGGCACCGGCAATGGCTTCCAGCACAGCCATCTCGAACTTGCCGCGCGAAAGCTGTGCATAGATCGGCGACACCTGCATGCGCGAGAAACCCAGCGCCTGCGTGGTGTGCTCGCGATCCAGCTTGAGGTTGACGCCATAGCCGGCGGCCGTGCCCAGCGGGTTCGCGTCGATCAGCAATGCGGTCTGCTGCGCACGCAAAGCGTTATCGATGAAGCCTTCGGCGAAGCCCGCGAACCACATGCCCGTGGACGACACCACCGCGCGCTGCAGGTGCGTATAGCCCGGCAACGGCACGGCCGGCTGTGCAGCGCGATCGAGGCACACTGCGGCGATGGCGCGGCAATGGTGCTCAAGCGCAGCGAGCTTTTCCTTCAGCCACAGGCGCGTGGCGACCAGGATCTGGTCGTTGCGGCTACGACCGGTATGAACGCGGCGACCCGCGTCGCCAAGTCGCTCGGTCAGGCGCGCCTCGATGGCGGAATGGCCATCTTCATAACGATCGTCCAGCACAAAGTTGCCGGCACGAAAATCATCCGCCAGCACGTCCAGTTCGCGCTTCAGCGCCGAGGCCTCCTCCGCGCTCACCACGCCGATATTGGCCAGGCCCTCCACATGGGCTTTGCTGGCGGTGATGTCGTGCAGGAAGAACTCGCGGTCCAGCACCACGTCATCGCCCGCAAGGAACGTCATGATGCGGGCGTCGATCTTGATGTTGGATTTTTGCCAGAGGGGTTGGGTCATGTGGGTATCCTGCAAACCGTATAAAGCGCACCTCCTTTGCTCGTCATCCCTGCGAAGGCAGGGATCCAGCGACTTGGGGTTTACCCGGTTGCTGGTACTGGAGCAAAGGCACTGGATGACTCGCTGCACTCGCCCCTACGGGGCCGTCCTTCAGACGTTCTGCGCGCAGCGCGCTTGTCCTGCTTACGCAGGGATGACGATCAAACCATCGGTATGGCGGTGTACTCATCCACACCAATAGCGCGGTTGATGTTCTGCATAGCCTGTGTCGCCGCGCCCTTCAACAGGTTGTCGAGCGTCGCCACCACCACTACACGCTTGCCGTCGTTGGACACAGCGAAGCCGCCGATATCCACATGGTGCTTGTGCGCGATCTGGCTGACCCAGGGTGCTTCGTCCACCACGTGCACCAGCTTCTCGCCCGCGTAGGCAGCGTTGAAGCGGTTGATGATGTCCTCGCGCTTGACCTGGCGAGCCAGGTACAAGTTGGTGGTCACCGTGAGGCCACGGAAGTGCGGCGCCACATGCGGCATGAATTCCACCGGCACATTGAGATGGCGACTCGCTTCCTTCTCGTGCATGTGACCGGTGAGCGAGTACGGCATCAGGTTGTCGCGCAGCTTCTCGGGGTCGTTCTTGTCGGACGGCGTGGTGCCTGCGCCCGAGTAGCCTGACACACCGAAGCTCACCGGCGGTGCCGCCAGCAGATCCTTCAACGGCGCGATCGACAGCTGGATCGCCGTCGCATAGCAACCGGGATTGCTGATGCGCTTTTCACCGCGCCAACGCCCACGCGTCAGCTCCGGCAAACCGTAGTACCACTTCTCGTTGAAACGGTAGTCGGCCGACAGGTCGACAATCAGCGTGTCAGGCTTAGCCTTGTCGATGGCCTCCACATACGGTGCCGCCTTGCCATTGGGCAATGCCAGCACCACCACGTCAGCAGCCTGCGCCGCCACGGCCTCGGCATCGAGGCTGGCGTAGCGCAGGTCGCCGTGGAAACCGTCGACCTGGTCGGCCACGCGCTGCCCGTCCAGCTCGCGCGAGGACACGAAGGCAAGCTCCAGTGCAGGATGCGCCGCGACAAGGCGAATCAGTTCGGCGCCGGTGTGGCCACGTGCGCCCACGATGCCGATGCGATGTTTGGTCGTGCTCATGTCTCAGTCCACCAGGGTCGGCAACCGCTGCGCGCAATGTGCGACGCAACGGGCGATCGTGTCGAAGTCTTCAATGCCGTACCAGAACACTTTCCAGCGCGGCTGTTTGAGGCAGCCATCCGATTCGGCGTAGTAGAAATGGTTCACCGCATTGCCATGGCGCGAACGCCAGAACAGCTGCGGGTTCTCTTCGCGCATCACCTGCCACACGGCGCGGCCCAGGCCTTCGCCTTGCGCATCGTCCAGCACGGCGAACTTGTCGAGGTACGGCAGGCCGCTTTCCAGGGTGAGGATCATCGCGGTGCGATAGTTTTCGCTCACATAGACGCGGAACGGCGTGGTGCGCTCGAAATAATCCGGCACCAGTGCACGGCCGAAGCTCGACTCGATCAGCTCGCGCATGCGTGCCAGGTCGATGCCTTCCCACGATTCGAAACGCTTCACCTTCTCGCCGCGACGCACCAGCGTGCCCGAGCCCTTGTGCGTGAACAGCTCCTTGGCCAGTTCCGACGGCTTGGTGATGGACACCGAGGAGGTAAGCGGCAGGTCGTTCAGCAGGTCCGCGATCTGCTCGATCTTCAGGCGCATGCCGCCATTGATCCACGGCTGCGACATCAAGTGTTCGAACTCGGTGCTCAGGTTGATCGAGTCGATGATGTTGCCCTTGTCGTCCAGCAGGCCACCCGTGCCGGTGAGGAAAACGATCTTGTACGGCTGCAGCACGCGCACGAGTTCGTTGGCGGCGAAGTCGGCGTTGACGTTGAGGATCTGGCCCTCTTCCGTTTCGCCCAAGCTGGCGATCACCGGAATGGAGCCCGCGCGCAGACTGGCTTCGATCGGCGCCAGGTTGATGCTGGAGACCTTACCGACCAGGCCATACGTATCGCGATCGATATAGCTGGCAGTGAACACGCCGGAGGATACCGACGTGGCGCGCGTATCCATGGTCTGCAGCGCCTCGACCAGGCGCAGGTTCTGCTCCTGGAACACCTTGCGCACGATGGACAACGCCTTGGGCGTGGTCACGCGCAGGCCGTTCACCGTGTGCTTCTCGATGCCGGCGGCGGACAACTCTTCATCAAGCTGGGGACCCGCGCCATGCAGCACGATCGGCGTCAGGCCCACCTGCTGCAGGAAGGTCAGCGATGAAGTGAGTGCCGGCAGGTCGTCGCGCAGCACCGCGCCACCGACCTTCACCACGGCGAAGCGCTTGGCGTCGAGCTGCGAGAAGCGCTTGAGGTATTGCTGGATCTCCTTCGCGCTGCCCATGCTCGAAAGCAGGCGGACGATGGTTTTCCGGGTGTGCTTGTGGGCTTCCACTGTTGCTTAGCTCTTGTCGATGATGCGATGGATGGTGTCGGCGTAGTGCTTGAGCTGGTCCAGCGAGACCCATTCGTCGGCGGTATGCGCCTGCGCAATGTCGCCGGGGCCGTAGACGAAGCTGATGTAGCCCGCGGCGGAGAACAGCGCGGCTTCCGTCCAGAAGTCCACGGCATTGCCGATGGGAATGTTCAGCTCGTCGGCCAGATCGCGTGCAGCCAGGCGACGGGCTTCCGCGGTGGCCGTGTCGCCGGCTGGCAGCGAGTCGCCGCGGAACAGCTCTTCAAATGACACCGGCTGTGGCTCGACCAGCGTGCGGAAGGTCTCCAGCAGCTGATCCGGAGCCATCGTCGGCAACGGACGGAAACCGAATCGCACGTCTGCCGACGGTGCGATCATGTTCGCCTTGATGCCGCCATCGACACGACCGATGTTGAAACGCAGGCCGGTCAGGCCGCCAAAGCGTTCATGCGCCTGCTTCTCCACGTAGTCGAGCGCCGCTGCGCCCCAACGCACCGCCTGATGCACGGCGCTGTCGCTGGGCTTCTGCTCGCCTGAGGCGTGGCCGGCACTGCCCTTGAAGCGCATGTGCACGGAATGGATGCCGCGATGCGCGAGCACCGCTTCACCCTTGGTCGGCTCGGCGACGATGATGGCGTCGTAGGCCGGCTTGTCCTTGAGGAAGCCAGCGATGCAACGCGGATCGTTCGCCTCCTCGTCGGTGGACAACAGCAACGCCATGTCGCCCTTCGTGACGTTCGCCACGGCCACCAGCGCGGCAGCCGCGCCCTTGATGTCGCAGGCACCCAGGCCAATGGCGCGATCTTCCGTCACGCGCAGTTCGTGCGGGCTGGCCGTCCAATGCGGCGAGTCGGGCACGGTATCCAGGTGAACGTTGAACAGCACCTTGGGATTGCCCCGCACGGCATACAGGGTCACGGCGCCTGCGCCGTAGTCGGTCACGGTGACGTCGAAACCCGGCAGGTTGTCGCGCAGGTAATCGAAAATACCGCCGGTGCCGATCTCACGCGGCGGATTGCGCGTGTCATAGCTGACCAACGCGCGAAGATGTCGAAGGGTGTCGTCCAGTAGTGCGCTCATGCGATCCGTTGGGTCGTAGTGTTCTTCAATGCCGCTCGTCACGGCCTCATAAGCACCGTCATTCCGGCGAACCCCGCATAGGGGCAAGGGCTGGAATCCAGTGCCTTTGTTGCCATGGGCAAAAGACGCTGGATCCCAGCTTTCGCCGGGATGACGAACAAGGTCAGCGATTAATTTCAGCCCACAGCGTGCTGCTCATGCCGAACAGCTTGATGAAGCCTTCGGCCTCCGCCACGCCCCAGTCGGCCGACTGCGCGTAGGTCGCGCCCTTGGCGTTGAGGATGTGCGGTGAACGCACTTCCACCGCTGTGACCAGCGCGCCGGAGGTCTCCAGCACCACTTCGCCGCTGACCTGGCTCTGGCTGGAGGCCAGGTACGCTTCCAGGTCGGTCTTGATCGGGTCGTGGAAGAAGCCTTCGTACACCACTTCCACCCACTTGCGTGCCACTTCCGGCTTGAAACGGTTCTGCTGCTTGGTCAGCACGGCCTCTTCCAGCGCACGATGCGCGGCGAGCAGGGAGATCAGGCCCGGCGCTTCGTACACGATGCGGCCCTTGAGACCGATGGTGGTGTCGCCGGTATACATGCCGCGGCCGACGCCGTAGGGGGCGAACAGCTCATTGAGCTTGGCCAGCAGCTTGGCACCCGGCAGCTTCTCGCCATTGAGCGACACCGCCTCGCCCTTCTCGAAGCCGAGAGTGACCGACAGCTTTTCGGACGGCCATTCGGAACGCGGCTTGCACCAGCCACGGGCGCCCTCGCCCGGGGTCTTCCAATGGTCGATCTCGCCGCCGGACAAGGTCACGCCCAGCAGGTTCTCGTTGATGGTGTAGCTCTTCTGCTTGGCGCGGACTTCAAAGCCGCGCTCTTCCAGATAGGCCTGCTCGTAGGCGCGCGTCTGGGTGTGCTCCTTCTGGATCTCGCGGATGGGAGCGACGATCTCGTAGTCGCCCAGCGCCTTCACGGCCAGGTCGAAACGCACCTGGTCATTGCCCATGCCGGTGCAGCCGTGCGCGATAGCCTTGGTGCTGAGTTCCTTGGCGCGTGCAATCGCCGCGTCCACGATCAGGTAGCGGTCGGACACCAGCAGCGGGTACTGGCCCTGGTATGCCTCACCGGCCTGCACGAACGGCTTCACGAAGCCGTTCCAGATCGCAGGGCCGCCGTCGACGGTGACATGGCTGGCCACGCCCAGCTCCTTGGCGCGCTGCTCGATATAGGCGCGCTCCTCGGCGTCCACGCCGCCCGTATCGGCGAAAACGGTATGGACGGCCCAGCCGCGCTCCTTGAGGTAAGGCACGCAGAAGCTGGTGTCGAGGCCGCCGGAGAAGGCGAGAACGATGTCTTTGCTCATGACTTGCGGATCCTGAAATAGATGGCTAAACGGATAAATAGTTAAACAGATTCAACCACGATGCGGGGTTCGACGCGCACCGGGAAGTTCACGGAATTGGCGATGAAGCAGCCGTGGTGGGCACCGTCGTGCGCCGCCTCGGCCTTGGCCGAATCACTGTCGGCCGTGATGGTGACGACCGGGTGCAGCACCACTTCGGTGAAATGACCGCCATGGACATCCGTCTCCATCGTGCCTTCGGCACTGTCGGCATAGGCCGTGACCACCACGCCCGCCAGCACCGCCTGGTGCAGATAAGACAACATGTGACAGGTGGACAGGGCCGTCACCAGCATGTCTTCCGGGTTGTACTTGCTCGCGTCGCCGCGAAACATCGGATCGGAAGAACCTTCAACCATGGGCTTGCCGGCAATCCGAATCTCATGGCCGCGGCCGTAGCCCTGGTAGGTCTTGGTACCCGTGCCCTGGTTGCCGGTCCAAATGACATCGACCTTGTAGTGGTGCTGATGCGTATGGCTCATGATCGGCCCTGCTCTTCTTGCGACATGAGATCCGCCAGCTCGGCGTCGCCACGACCGGCGCGCTGGTGCAAACCGGTGAGGACGCCCGCGCGATTGGCGGCGGGATGGTTCTGACTGAGCTTGAACTTGCCTTCGATGCGGTCGATGGCAATCTCCAGGCCGACGATGGCACGCAGCATTTTCTCGATGTGGTCTTCCGGTGCGTCAGACACGCGCCACGGCGCCGGCTGGCCGTCTTCGTGGCGATCGGTCAGGCGATCGAGCAACTGACGCAACCACGCGGCGTCCTGGGTCGTGCGCAGCCGACCATGCACGTGCACCACCGCGTAATTCCACGTGGGTACTTCACGGCCTGTCTCATGCTTGCTCGGGTACCAGTTCGGGCTCACATAGCCATCCGGACCACGGAAGATCACCAGCACCTCGGCGCCGTCCATGTGCGACAGCTCGTTGCCGCGCGCGACGTGCCCATGAAGCTTCCCGTCTACCAGCTCCAGCGGAAGGTGATTGGCGGCCATGCCGCCCTCCCCGCTCGTCACCACGGTGGCGAACGGGTATGCGCGCATCAGCGCGTGCAGCTTCTCGCTGTCGGCCACCTTGAAATGCGCGGGCTGGTACATGGTCAGCGCTGGCCGATCAGCGAGGCCATCACCGCCTTCTGCACGTGCAGGCGGTTCTCGGCTTCATCGATGGCGATGCAGGCCGGCGAATCCATCACCGCATCCGTGGCCTTGACGTTGCGACGCAGCGGCAGGCAGTGGCTGAAGAGGCCGTTGTTGGTCAACGCCATCTTCGCCTCGTCCACGATGAAGTGCTTGTTCGCCTCGCGGATGGGCTTTTCCTGATCCCAGCGACCGAAGAACGGCAACGCTCCCCAGCTCTTGGCGTAAACCACGTCGGCGCCGCGATAGGCGTCTTCGATATCGTGGCTTACCTTCAGCGAACCACCGTTCTCCTTCGCGTTCTGGTAGCCGAACTCCATATAGCGCTCATCGAGCACGTAATCGGGCGTCGGGCACAGCAGGGTCACGTCCATGCCCATCTTGGTGGCGATGAGCAACGCGGAGTTGGCCACTGCCGTATTGAGCGGCTTGGGATGGTACGTCCAGGTAAGCACGTACTTCTTGTTCTGCAGATTGCCCAGGTGCTCCTTGAGCGCCAGCGCATGCGCCAGCTCCTGGCACGGATGGGTGATGGTTTCCATGTTGATCACCGGCACCGTGGCGTACTTGGCGAACGCCTTGATGACGTTGTCCTCGCGGTCCACCTTCCAGTCCTGGAACTTGGGGAAGGCGCGCACGGCAATCAGGTCCACGTAGCGCGACAGCACGCGCGCCACTTCGGCGATGTGCTCTTCGGTATCGCCGTCCATCACCGTGCCGACCTCGAACTCGATCGGCCATGCGTCCTTGCCCGGCGCCAGCACGATGGCGTGGCCACCCATGTGGAACGTACCCAGTTCGAAACTGGTGCGCGTGCGCATCGACGGGTTGAAGAACATCAGCGCCACCGACTTGCCAGCCAGCTGCTGGCCGCGCGGGGAGCGCTTGAAGGCCGCAGCCTCTTCGAGCAGCGCGTCGATCTCGGCGCGGCTGTAATCCTGGGTGGTCAGAAAGTGGCGGAGCGTCATGGTGGTGTTGGCCCTTGTCGAATTTCTGGATCGCGGAAACAAAAAAACCCGGCTGCTAGCCGGGTTTTTGTCGTCTATGCACGTTAAACGCGTGCGACAGCCTACCCGGCCAAATGGCGGAGCAGCGGTCGGCGAGCACGCGACGTCATCCCAGCGGCCATGCGGGCGCTAGTGAGGACAGTGGCGGTATAGACGGCTGCGGACATGAAAGTTCCGGGTGGTTGAACTTCAATCATGACGGGAATTTCGCTGCCATGCAACAACGGGATGCCACTGGCATCAGCCCTGGCAGCAAATCGCCGCCCTGGGGGCGGCGATGGCTGGTGAGTCTCAGTCGGCGGGAGAAACGCTCACCCGCACGCGCAGTCGCTCGCCGGGGTCATAGTTGAGCCGGGACAGGTACACCTCGCCCCGGTAACGGTATTCCACGTCGTAGCCCATGATGCGGCGCTGCTCGCTTACCGCGCTGACCTGGCGGCAATGCGTTTCGGTGCTCTCGTACTCACCGCCACCTGACTGGGTGGCACTGTTGCCCACCGCGCCGCCGGCCACCGCACCGGCCACCGTGGCTGCCGTGCGCCCGTTACCCCGGCCCACCGTGCTACCCAGCACTCCACCGACCACGGCCCCCAGGATGGTGCCCGCCGTCGAGCCCTGGCTCGGCGTCTGGTGAACCACCTGTTGGTCATAGCATTCCTGCCGCGGCACTTCGGTACGTGCCACGCCATACACGGGATCCACCCGCAACACATCCGCCCATCCATAGTGGGTGTTGTCGTCATTTTGATTCGGGTACCGCGCATCCTGCGCAAACACGCCGGTGGTCACCAGGGACAACACCAGCGCGGGGAACAACCACTTGGTCATTACGACCTCCGCAAGGAGCAACTGAGGGCGCATCTCTGCACCCTTTAGCATCCATTCCAGCAAATTCACACTGAATCGACGCTTAGAAATGCCGGTCAAGTCGGGCGGCCGGTGGCTGTCGTTCATCCGCCTTGCCGTGCCCCGCCCCCCCCTGACCACACCGGCCCGCTGCCTGCGGTGCGCACCGGGGCTTGTTAAGATGCGCGACTGGCTTGCGCCGCCCGGCGCCCGCTCCCACCGTCCGGACCACCTGACCGATGCCGATTTCGCTGCATAACAACCTGACGCGCCGCGTGGAAACGTTTGCCCCGTTGGACCCCGAGCGGGTCACCATGTACCTGTGCGGGCCGACCGTCTACAACTACGTGCACATCGGCAATGCGCGTGGCCCGGTGGTGTTCGACGTGCTGGCCAAGCTGCTTCGGCGCCAGTATCCGAACGTGGTCTACGCCCGCAACATCACCGACGTTGATGACAAGATCAACGCCGCCGCCCAGCAGCTGGGCGTGGGCATCGAAAACATCACTACCCGCTACGCCCAGGCCTACCGCGAGGACATGGCGAAGCTCGGCATCGCCCCACCGGACGTGGAGCCGTATGCCACCGCTCACATCCCGCAGATCATCGCCATGATCGAGCGCCTGATCGCCGGCGGCCACGCCTATGCCGCCGAAGGCCACGTGCTGTTCGAGGTGGATTCGTTCCCGGCCTACGGCTCGCTCTCCGGTCGCGACCCCGAGGAACTGCTGGCTGGTGCCCGCGTCGAAGTGGCCCCCTACAAGAAAAGCCCGGGCGATTTCGTGCTGTGGAAGCCCTCCACGCCCGAGCTGCCCGGCTGGGACAGCCCCTGGGGCCGTGGCCGCCCTGGCTGGCACATCGAGTGCTCGGCCATGAGCGAGGCCCACCTGGGCGAAACCATCGACATCCACGCCGGCGGCGTCGACCTGCAGTTCCCTCATCACGAGAACGAAATCGCCCAGTCCACCTGCGCCCACGGCGGCAAGGTCTTCGCGCGGTTCTGGCTGCACAACGGCATGCTCACCTTCAGCGGCCGCAAGATGTCCAAGTCGCTGGGCAATGTGATGCTGGTGCACGAACTGCTCAAGGAACATCCGCCGGAAGCCTTGCGCCTGCTGCTGCTCCGCGGCCACTACCGCCAGCCGCTGGACTGGTCCGAAGGCGCCATCACGCAGTCGATCAGCACGCTCGATGGCTGGTATCGCGTGCTCCGCGACCTGATCGATGTCGAAGTCGACATGGCCCACCTGCCCATTCCCGCCGCCGTTGAAGCCGCGCTGTGCGACGACCTCAACACGCCACAGGCGCTTGCCGAGCTGTCCCAGCTGGCCGATGAAGCGCGCCAGTCGGGCAGCCCGGAGGCCAAAGCCGCCCTGCTCGGCGCAGGCGCGGTGCTCGGCCTGCTGCAGCAGCATCCCGAGAGCTGGTTCAAGCAGGCCGGCGGCGCCAACGAAGTGGACGAAGCGCGCATCGAGGCTTTGCTGGAAGAGCGTCGCACCGCGCGTGCCGCGAAGGACTTCAAACGCGCCGACGCCATTCGCGAAGAACTGACGGCGATGGGCATTGCCATTGAAGATGGGGCGCAGGGGACGCGGTGGAGTGTGGTGAAGAACTGATCGATCGCAAGGCCACTGCGATGACGTCATCGAATGATGAGGCCAGATTGACCCCTCACCACCATGAAGGTGGCAATGCCCCAACCCTCTCCCCGAAGGGGAGAGGGAGAAGTGGTGTTCACCGTGAGCAGCCTTATCTGTCGTATCGACAGGAAAAAGCGTCGCATAGTCAAAAGCGCGATAATGCGCCCATGAATGCCATCGCCACTTTGAGCGCCGACCAGGCGCAGCAAGAAATCGTCGACGAATTTGCCTTCTTTGGAGACTGGACCGAGCGCTACCAGTATCTGATCGACCTGGGCAAGCAACTGCCTCACTTCCCGGAAGACCTGAAGATCGAGGACTACCGCGTCCACGGCTGCCAGTCGATGGTGTGGCTGGTGCCCAGCGGTGACGCCGACAAGCTTCACTTCCAGGCCACCAGCGACTCCGCCATCGTGTCGGGCCTGATCGCCCTGGTGCTTCGCGTGTATTCCGATCGCTCCGCCCGCGACATCGTGTCCACCGAGCCACGCTTCATTGAGGCCATTGGCCTGGCGAAGCACCTTTCGCCCACCCGCTCCAACGGTCTTGCTGCCATGCTGGCCAAGATCAAGGCGTACGCGGCGGCCACGCTGAAGGCCTGAAGCCGGCTTCAAGCCCCATCACGAGGCGCCAAAGCACAAAGCCCCGCACAAGGCGGGGCTTTGTCGCTTCAGGCAACCGCAAAAAGCTGACCTTTTAGTCGCCCATCTGCTTCTGCAGATGTTCGCGACGCTCCTGCGCATCCAGCGACAAGGTGGCGATCGGGCGGGCGTCGAGACGCTCCAGGCCGATTTCCTCATCGGTTTCTTCGCAGTAGCCGTAGCGACCTTCTTCGATACGACGAAGCGCCTTGTCGATCTTGGAGATCAGTTTGCGGTAGCGATCGCGGGTACGCAGCTCCAGCGAGTTTTCGGTCTCGCGGGTGGCGCGCTCGGCCTCGTCGCCCACGTCACGCACCTCGTCACGCAGGTTCTCCATGGTCTGACGCGACTCTTCCACCAACTGCTCGCGCCATTCGCGCAGCTTGTTGCGGAAGTAGGCGAGGTGCTTGGGGTTCATGTACTCCTCGTCGTTCGAGGAAGGACGGTAGCCCTTGGGCAGGTCGATCAGCGTGGTTGAAGGCAGCGCATAGCGGCCGTCTTCGCGGGTAATGCCATTGTCGAGAGTTGCAGATTTGTTCATCGAGGACTGCTGGGCTTTCTGAGATTTAATGGGGGTATGTCGCGCCGTCGCACTGGCCACTTTGCCCGAAAGGGGCGACGTGGCCGGCTTGACCGGCGCTGCGGGGGCCACCGGGGCCGCCTTGACCGGTGCCGGCGCTGCCTGCCGAGCAGCCGCGGGCTGCTTGGCGGGGGCGGCGCTGGCCGTCGGCTTGGCGGGGGCCGTCTTGGCTGCTGCCTTCACCGGTGCCGGAGCCGGCTTCACCGGCTTGGCCACCGATTGGGGCGGTTGTTTCTTCGCGGGCGCCACTACCTTCTTGGCGACCGGTTTCTCGATTTTCTTGGCAACCACCGGTTTCTTGACCGGCGCAGCCTTCTTGGCCAGGGGCTTGGGAGCCGCCTTCTTGGCGACGCTCTTGGCCGGGGCCTTGGCGACGACCTTCTTGGCGGCGGGTTTCTTAGCGGCGGCAACCTTCTTCACCGGCGCCTTCTTGGCGGCCGATTTCTTCGCGGCGGCAGCCTTGGTGGGGGCCGCACTACGCCCGGCAGCGACCTTCTTGGCTGCCTTGACGTCTTTCACCTTGCCGGCAGGCTTTCCCTTCTGCGGCTTGGTGGCTGTCGCACTACGCGTCGTTTTCGCCATATCCCTTCACCATTTTGGCCTTGGCGGCCGGGTGTTATAGCCCAAGCGGCTTACACCGGCAACCTTGCTTCTGGAATACTTGCGACACTACATGCCGCAAACTGTTTCGGCAGCGTCAAACCGTCGTGACCCGACTGATACTTCTACTGCTCGGCTTCTACAAGCGCTGGCTAAGCCCCCTGCTGGGTCAGCGCTGCCGCTTCCATCCCAGCTGTTCCGATTATGCACGGATTGCCATCGTGCGCTTCGGTCCGCTCAGGGGTGGCGTGCTTGCCGGCTGGCGCCTGCTGCGCTGCCAGCCGCTGTGCGAGGGTGGCCACGACCCCGTCCCTGAACACTTCACTTTCCGCCGCCGTCCCCCAGGAGAACCCCATGTCCACTGACTGGCTGATCAAGAACGCCGAACTGGTCAACGAAGGCCGCCGCTTCCACGCCGACCTGCGCGTGAAGAACGGGCGCATCGATGCCATCGCCGGCGACCTGGATGCCCGCCCCGGCGAGCAGGTGGTCGACGCCAGCGGCCTGTGGCTGTTCCCGGGCATGATCGACGACCAGGTGCACTTCCGTGAACCCGGCCTGACGCAGAAGGCCGATATCGCCCACGAATCGCGCGCCTGCGCCGCCGGCGGCATCACCAGCTACATGGAGATGCCCAACACCAAGCCGCCCGCGCTGGACCGCGAGACGCTGGAAGCCAAGTACGCCCGCGCGGCGGAGGTTTCTGCCGTCAACTATGCGTTCTACATGGGCGCCAGCAACGACAACCTGGAAGCCATCCGAAGCCTCGATCCGCTCGCCGCGCCCGGTGTGAAGGTGTTCATGGGCGCCTCCACCGGCAACATGCTGGTGGACAATCCGGACGTGCTGGACGGCATTTTCCGCGACGCGCCCACGCCCATCATCACGCATTGCGAAGACACGCCGATGATCGACGTGAATCTCGCCAAGGCGCACGAGAAGTATGGCGACGCCATCCCGCCCCGCGAGCATCCGCTGATCCGCTCGCGCGAGGCCTGCATCAAGTCCACCCGCCTCGCCATCGAGCTGGCCCGGCGCCACAACAGCCGCCTGCACGTGTTGCACATCTCCACCGCGGACGAGCTGGCGCTGTTCGAGCCGGGTCCGATCAAGGGCAAGCGCATCACAGCGGAAACCTGCGTGCATTTCCTGCACTTCGACGACCGCGACTACGAACGCCTGGGCTTCCTGATCAAGTGCAATCCGGCGATCAAGACCGCCGCCGACCGCGAAGCCATCATCAAGGCATTGGCCGAAGGTCGCCTGGACGTGCTCGCCACCGACCATGCGCCGCATCTCCTTGAAGAAAAGGGCCAGCTATACGACAAGGCGCCCGGCGGCCTGCCGCTGGTCCAGTTCGCGCTACAAGCCGCCCTCCAGCGCGTGTTCGAAGGCCAGCTGACGCTGGAGCGTGTGGTGGAAGCTGTGACGCATGCGCCGGCCACGCTGTTCGACGTGAAGGAGCGCGGCTTCTTGCGCGAAGGCTATGCCGCCGACCTGGTGCTGGTGGACCCGAACAAGCCGCACACGGTGCGTCGCGAGGAAGTCCTGTCCAAGTGCGCTTGGTCGCCGTTCGAGGGCTATACCTTCAACAGCTCCATCGCGGCCACCTTTGTGAACGGCCAGCGCGTGTGGGACGGCAAGAGCGTCGATCCGGGCGTGCGCGGCCAACGCCTGGCTTTCGCACGATGAGGGGATGGGAGAAGGCGGGCACCCTGCTCGCCCTCTGCCTGGCCGCCCTGCCGATCGCTGCGGCATCTTTGCCGCAGAGCATGTCGCAGGGCGGACTGGTGGCAACCATCGTGCCGGACGGCTCCACCGCCACCATCAATGGCAAGAACGTGCGCGTGGGTGCCGACGGCATGCTGGTGTTCGGCGCCGGCCGCGATGAAAAGGGACCGATCACCGTCGTTCTCACGCTGCCGGACGGTCATCGCGAAATCACCCGCGTCGCGGTCACACCACGCGACTGGCCGGTGGAACGGGTCAACGGCGTGCCGCAAAAGACCGTGAATCCGCCGCCGGACATCGCCGCGCGCATCCAGCGCGAACAGGCGGAAGTCGCCGCTGCGCGCAAGCGCGATGACGATCGCGAAGGTTTTTCGCGCGGCTTCATCTGGCCGGTGACGGGCCGCATCAGCGGACGCTTTGGCAGCCAGCGCATTTTCAACGGCACACCCAAGTCACCGCACCCGGGCATGGATATCGCCGTGCCACAGGGTACGCCGGTGAAAGCTCCGGCCGATGGCGTGGTCACCTTCGCCAAGCCCGATCTCTATCTCACCGGCGGCACCGTGTTGATCGATCACGGCTTCGGGTTGAGCTCGAACTTCCTGCATCTGTCACGCATCGACGTAAAGGTCGGGCAGCCGGTGCATCAGGGCGACGTGATCGGCGCGGCAGGTATGACCGGTCGCGCCACCGGGCCGCACGTGCACTGGGGCTTCAACTGGTTCGAGGTACGACTCGACCCGATGTTGCTGCCTGGCATCGCAGGCACCAGCCCGCACTGAGCGGGCTGGACGCAAGCACTACGGCACGGCCTTCAGCGTGATGCTGACCGGACCGTTTTCGCCGGAGCGCCCGAGCACGCTGGTACGCGTATCGCTGATGGCGAGCAGCTTCTCGCCCTGCTGCAGGCGCACGTTGATCGCGAAATCCACGCCATCGCGAAGCTCGGCCGGGTCGTAACTCAGCATGAAATCCACCGGCGATGCACCCACGGGCTGGATGCGCTCTTCGGCAATGGTGCGGGCAGCGACATCCTGACGACTGACGTCCGCCAACGTCACGATCAGCACGGCATCCGCCGGAACGGCCTGCGACAGGTCATAGCGCACGTCACCTACCATGGTCTTCATCAGCGCCTGGTGCACCGGCGCTGCCGGGGTTGCCGGAGCAGTCGGCTGGGACGCCTCTTCCTTGTGATGGTGGAACATCGAGCACGCGGACAGCGCTAACACGCTGGCGGCCAACAAGGGAAGACGGAACGACATGCGGATCTCCAGACGATGAAAGCCCGGTCACGGGCTTTCATCATCCTAGCAGGCAGCGATGAAGTGCGGGCTCAGGCGCAACCCTTGCCTGCGTAGCCACCCTCGACGCCCTTGCTGGCGTACGCCACGGCATCGTGCGGATGCAGACTTTCCTGGTGCTCCACGCGAATGTGGAAGTCGCTCAACGCCTTGTCGACGTCCAGCGCCTTCTGGATGCGGCGGGCAGCATCCTCGCAGAACATCAGGTTGCCACCGTTGGCGAGCGCAAACGCCTGTTCGTCCTCACGCTTCACGGCGGTTTGCACCGGCGTGCCCAGCGCGTGTTCGGTGACGTTGATCAAATCGATGAGATTGAAGGCCGCGCCTTCGGCCGGACGCACGCGCAGACGTGCCACGCTGCGCTGCGCATGCGGCGTGGCGACAATGCCCTTCTCGCTGCCCAACCACGCAAATACCGCGGCGTGGTCCAGCGGCTTGCCGGCGTCGAAGTCCTTGGCGAACTGGTCCTGGATCAGCTGGCGCGACAGCGCCGCAGAGGCGGGACAGGTCGAGGAGTAGACGATCTCCGTACCGAACTCGAGCAGCAATTCGTCACCGATCATGCTGGCTTCGATGGTGACCGGGTACGAGCGCCAACCGCTGTTCGCGCTGCGCAACGCGGGACGGCGCACCAGATGCTCGAAGCGAATGCTGAGGCAGGCGCGATCGGAAAGGTCCTTGTGCGACTCCAGGAACCCGCGCAACAGATGGCGCAAGGTTTCCGTGCTCAGCGTCTGCGTGCTCAGTGCCTGCTCCACCTGCAGGTAGAGGCGGGACATGTGGATGCCGCGCTTGTCGGGGCGGCGAAGATTGACGAAGGCGCCGACGCGCGCACTGGCGCGCTGTACGTCACCGTCGCCAGCGTCGAAGCGCACCGGCACCTCGATTCCGTCCATACCCACCCAATCCAGCTCGCCGACGAGATGCGGCTGGGCATGGACTGCCACGTCGGGCAGCAGGCGGGCGGTGTTTTCCTCGGTGTACATGGGGTGAATCCTGTATGTCCGGCTGGCGCCATCGGCGCGCGGGAGACCTCAATTTTGGGGCAGCCGGGGCGCCTCGCAATAGTGGCGTGGGGGAAACGCTGCGTCCCAGCCTCGCTCAGTCGACCTTGCTGCGCCAGGCACGCGCGGCCTGCCAAGCCTGCCAGGTCACGCCCATTCCTTGCCGCCCCTGCCCCTTGCGCAGCACGTCGAGCGGATCGGCCGCCTTGCGCGCCTTGGCCACCAGGGCTTTACCCAAGCGCGATTCCAACCCACGGAAGGCGCTCAAGGGCCCAGGCAGTTTGTCCGCCTCGTGCCAAGCCTGATGGAGGTCGTCCAGTTGGGCGCGGATGGCGTCGTTGCGTGCCGCGCTGGCCTTGCGCAGGTCATTGCGGCTCAACCCGAACTTGGCCAGCCGCGACATGGGCAACGACAAACGATCGCGATCGGCGTCTTCTTCCAGGCGCAGCAGCGAATACAGCAGATGTGACAACGTCGCCACGCGGGTGGCGCGCTCGCTGGAAGCCTGATCGCCAAACCACCAAGTGGTCTCCAGGCTGGCGATGGCTCCATGCAGCAGCGAACCGGCGGCAAGCTGTGCGGGGAAATCTGCCGCGGTGCCCTCCTCCAGTTGCCCCATGCCTGCCAATACCGGAGCGACCCAGCGCTCGGCCGGGATCGCATGGGCACGGTCGTCATCGAACAGCACCTGCGTCAACGGATGGCGGCCGCCGCTGGCGGCAGCGCCGGCCAGCTCCTCGGCCCACCAGTTGAGCTTGGTCGCTGCCACATGCGGCTCGCGGATGCCATACGCCGCGCCGAGCAGTTCCTGCTCGAGCGCGGCCAGTGCGATATGGCCGGGGTACGCGTTCTGGTCAACGAACGCCAAGGCAATGCGCTGCTGCGGCTGCACCGCCAGCCACTTGTCGATGTAGCTTTGCAGCGCTGTACCACTCATGCCGCCACCTTGAGGCGACCGGTCAGGTCGGACGGATGATCCACCACCAGGTCAGCCCCCCACTGGTGCGGATCGCCACCATCGAGATAACCCCAGCGCACCGCGACGGTGTACATGCCGGCGGCTGCGCCAGCCAACACGTCGCGACGGTCGTCACCCACGAACAGGCAACGCGAGGGGTCGAGACCGGCCCGCTCGCAGGCGAGCAGCACCGGTGCCGGATCCGGCTTCTTCACCGGCAGCGTATCGCCGGACACCACCGCCACGGCGCGCGTCATCCAACCGATGCGCACCAGCAAGTCGTCGGTCAGGAAGCCCGGCTTGTTGGTGACGACACCCCACGCGATGCCCTGTGCTTCAAGCGACGACAGCAACTCGTCCACGCCATCGAATGGCCGTGTGTGCTCGGCCATGACGGCCTGGTAAAGCTCCAGATAACGCGGCACATGCTGCATCAGTGCGTCGTCGTCGAGATCGGGAAAAGCGCAGCGCAGGATGGCGCGCGAGCCACGCGACACCACCTCGCGAACCATCGCATACGGCGGCACTGCCACCTGTGTTTCCTCGCATTGCGTTTTCAATGCGGCGTAGAGATCGGGAGCGCTGTCGAGCAAGGTGCCGTCGAGATCGAACAGCACGCCCTGGATGTTCTGTGGAAACGGCTTCATGCGGGCTTGTGTGCGCTGATCAGGTAGTTCACGGCGGTGATGCGGCTCAGCCACGCCTTGCGATTGAGCGGGTTGTAGCCGAGCCCCGAAACGTCGTCGATTTCCAGTCCCGCATGACGCATCAGACGGCCGAGCTCCGACGGTTTGAGGAACTGCGCATAGTGATGCGTGCCATGCGGCAGCATGCGCATGATGTATTCGGCGCCAAGGATGGCGGCGCCAAACGCCGCCGGCGTGCGGTTGAGCGTAGACATCACCACCACACCGCCCGGCTTCACCATGCGGACGAGATCGCCCACCAGGGCAGCGGGATCGGGCACGTGCTCGATCAGCTCCATGCAGCACACGGCATCGAAGCTTTCCGGTTCGGCGTTCGCCAGTTCGGCGGACGACTGCACGCGGTAATCGATGTCGAGATTCGGCGTTTCCAGACGCGACTCGTGCATGTGCAGGCGCGCGATCTCGATGACCTTCTCGCCCAGGTCGATGCCGGTGACGCGGGCGCCGGCCTTGGCCAGCGCTTCGCTGAGCAAACCGCCACCACAACCGACGTCGGCGACGCGGGCGCTGCGCAGGTCGACGCGATCGGCCACGTACGAAGCGCGCACGGGGTTGAGGTCATGCAGCGGACGGGATTCACCGTCCGGATCCCACCAGCGCGCGGCGAGCTTGCCGAAGCGCGCGATTTCCTCGGGACTGACATTGGTTGCGGCTTGCATCGAAAGCATCCTTGGAACCCGCGCGCAGCTTAGCGCGCGTTCCATTCGTAGACCGTGATATCCCAGCCGCCACTGGTGTGGGCAGGGTCCTGATGGGCGATGGACAACGCCTCGCTCATATCGGTAGCGAGCATGAGGTAGGCGCCGCCGGACTTGTCGCTGAAGCCGCCGGACATTTCCAGTCGCCCGCCGGCACGCAGGCCTTGAAGGAAGTCTATGTGCGGCTGCACGACGGCTGGATCGAAACCAGGGCGGCGCATGGCCATGACGAGGTAACGGTTCATAAGGTTGGCTCAGCCCGCGTCGATGGCCGCGATGCGCTCGCGCCACGCGTGGGTCTTGGCCAACACGGCATCGGTGTCGATGTCGGTCAGCACGCGGCCGGCGAGCTTGCGCACCCCGTTGATCCACACGTCGGTGACCTGATGGCGGCCCGTGGCATACGCCAGCTGCGAGGCGATGTGGAACAGCGGCTGTGTTTCCAGGTCGGACAGGCGCACGGCGGCAAGATCGGCCTGTTTGCCCGCCTCGATGGAACCGATGCGGTCTTCCAGGCCCATGGCGCGCGCGCCGTTGAGCGTCGCCGCGCGCAGCGCGTAGGCCGCATCGAACGCGGAGGCATCGCCAGCCACGGCTTTCGCCAGCAACGCGGCGGTGCGCATTTCACCGAACATGTCGAGATCGTTGTTGGAGGCGCAGCCATCGGTGCCGATGGCGACGTTCACGCCGGCCTTGCGCAGCTTTTCCGCTGGACAAAAGCCGGAGGCGAGCTTGAGGTTGGATTCCGGGCAATGCACCACGGAAACGCCGGCCTCGGCGCATGCTTCGATTTCCGCATCGGTGAGCTGCGTCATGTGCACGGCGATCAAGCGGTCGTTGACCAACCCGAGCTTCTGCAGGCGCTGGAACGGACGCAGGCCGGACTTGGCCTTCTCCTCTTCCAGTTCGTGCGCGGTTTCATGCGTGTGCAGGTGCACCTGGATGTCGAGCTGATCGGCCAGTACGCGGATGCGTTCGAAGCTCTCGTCCGACACGGTGTACGGCGCGTGCGGCGCGAACGAGGTGCTGACCAGCCCATCACCGAGGAAGCTGTCGTGCACTTCGATGGCGCGATCGAAATATTCGTCCTGCGTCTTCGCCCATGCGGTGGGGAACTCGATCACCGGCAGGCCGACCACGGCACGGAAACCCATGCGGCGATAGGTGGCGCCAATGACGTCGGGGAAGAAGTAGTTCTCGTTGGCGCAGGTGGTGCCGCCGCGGATCATCTCGGCCACGGCCAGCTCGACACCGTCACGCACGAATTCCGGCCCGATCACCTGCCCTTCCACCGGCCAGATGTGCTTCTGCAGCCACACCATCAGCGGCAGGTCGTCGGCCAGGCCGCGCAGCAGGGTCATCGGGTTGTGCGTGTGCGTATTGACGAGGCCGGGGATCAGCACATGCTCGCCCAGTTCCGTGCGCTCGCGCGGCGCGTAGGCGGCGCGGGCATCGGCGATCGGCAGCAGCGCCACGATGGCGCCCTTGTCGATGGCCACCGCGTGGTGCTCGAGCACTACGCCATGCGGCTCGACCGGCACGACCCAACGCGCTTCGATCAGGAGGTCGATGGTTTGCGGGGCGTTCTGGCTCATCCGTTGGCTCGCTTTGCTTGTATTGGATACGACATGGGGCGGATCACCTTGCGGTGGCCGCCCCATGGTTGCCTGTTGGCGTGACGATTTTTAGATCGTCATTCCCAGGAAAGTGGGAGTCCAGTGACCTTGCATTGGCGTGTGCGAAGAAGAAGCAGTGTGCTTCGCACAGCGTATTTCACTGGATCCCTGCCTTCGCAGGGATGACGAACTGGCAAAGGCGCGGGCTCAGCCCGCGCGCCAGTTCGTCACTTGCCGACGCGGCTGACGTATTCGCCCGTACGGGTGTCGACCTTGATCACTTCGTCGGTGCTGACGAACAGCGGCACACGCACCACGGCGCCCGTTTCCAGGGTGGCCGGCTTGCCGCCGCCGCCCGAGGTGTCGCCACGCAGGCCCGGATCGGTCTCGGTGATCTTCAGCTCGACGAAGTTCGGCGCCTGCACGGTGATGATCTCGCCGTTGAACAGCGTGACCACGCACTCTTCCTCGCCCTTCAGCCACTTGACGGCATCGCCCACGCCAGCCTTGCTGGCCTGGTGCTGCTCGAAGCTTTCCTGGTGCATGAAGTGCCAGAACTCGCCGTCGGAGTACAGGTACTGCATGTCGGTATCCACGACGTCGGCGACTTCGAAGGAGTCGCTGGACTTCATGGTCTGCTCGGTGGTGCGGCCGTTCTTCAGGTTGCGGATGAAGATGCGGGTGAACGCCTGACCCTTGCCGGGCTTGATGAAGTCGGCGTCGGTAATGACCCACGGGTCATTGTTGTGAAGGATCTTCATACCCTTCTTGACGTCGTTGAGACCGGCGGTGGCCATGTGCTGCGCTCCAGATGTGATGCCGCGAGGAGGCGGCTAGAATAGGTAGTTTCCCGGGCCATGGCCCGATTCAAGACCCATTATGATAACCGCAAGCCATGCTGCCCGCCTATCACCGCCCGGATCCGACTGGCGGGCATTCTGGCGCGAGGCCGTCACGGACCCGCGCGAGCTGCTGGGCCTGGTGGGCCTGACGCATCTGGCCAGCCGTCTGCCCGCCGGGGACGCCGGTTTCGCCGTCCGCGTGCCGCGTGGCTTCGTGGCTCGCATGCGCCAGGGCGACCCGCAGGACCCCCTGCTCCTGCAGGCCCTGCCCCAACTGGCCGAGCTGGATGTCATGCCAGGCTTCGGCCTGGACGCCGTGGGCGATATGGCGGCCCGGTCCGCCCAGGGGGTGCTGCACAAGTACGAAGGCCGCGCCCTGTTGATCGCCAGCGGAAGCTGCGCCATCAATTGCCGCTACTGCTTCCGTCGCCACTTTCCCTACGGGGACGAGATGGCCGCCGCGGGACAGTGGCGCAAGGCGCTGGAACACGTGCGCCAGGACAACTCCATCAGCGAATTGATCCTGTCCGGCGGCGATCCGCTCTCGCTGGCCACGGCCAAGCTGGAAGAGCTCACCCAGGGTCTGGCTGACATTCCCCATGTCACCCGCCTGCGCATCCACACGCGCCTGCCGGTGGTGCTGCCCGAACGCATCGACGACGCCTTCGTCCACTGGCTGGCCGGGCTGCCGCTGCAGAAGGTGGTGGTGCTGCACGCCAACCACGCCAACGAGTTCGACGCGGCCGTCGATGCCGCCTGCGCCCGCCTGCGTGATGCCGGCGCCACCCTGCTCAACCAGTCGGTGCTCCTGCGCGGCATCAACGACGATGCCGACACGCTGGCCGCCTTGTCCGAGCGCCTGTTCGCATCCGGGGTACTGCCCTACTACCTTCACCAGTTGGATCGTGTGCAAGGCGCCGCGCATTTCGAAGTCGACGATGCGCGCGCCCTATCGCTGGTCGAAGCCGTCCGCCATCGCCTGCCGGGCTACCTGGTGCCCAGGTTGGTCCGAGAGGTTGGCGGGGAGGCTTCGAAGCGACCGTTGTAATCTGCTACGGGTACAGTTGTGGGTTGCGTCACTACAGGAACATTTCTGCTGGCAGCGACCGGCGGAATCCGCTAAAACCTCGAAGAAGACCGCCCTGCCGGCACGGCAGGCTCACCGGCGGCGCACCAAGGACAGCTCAGCGAGCCCATGAAAACTGACCAGGTCATCAAGATCCTTTTCATCGAGAAGTCAGTCGAAGACGCGGAACAGATCATCAGCCTGCTGCGCAACAGCGGCATAGCCGTCCGACCTGCACGCGCGACCAGCGCCGAACAGATCACCGCCGCGCTCGATGAACTGGGTCCCGATATCGTCCTGTTCGACCCTTCCATCGGCACGCTTGAGCTGCGCGAAGTGTCGCGCATGCTGGATGCGCACGGCCGGGACCTGTCGCTCATCGCACTGGTCAGCCAGGCGGACAACGCGACCATCACCGAGCTGTTCATCAACGGCGCCCGCAGCGTGGCGCTGCGCCCGCAGCCCAAGCAGCTGATGGCGGTGATCCAGCGCGAATTCGAGTCGCTCAACATGCGCCGCCAGGTGCGCCGCCTCGAAGCGGCATTGCGCGAATCCGAACGCCGCTGTGAGGCGTTGCTGGACTCCTCCACCGACGCCATCGCCTATGTGCACGAAGGCATGCACGTGCGCGCCAACCAGGCTTATCTCGATACGTTCGGCTATGCCGATTTCGACGATCTGCTCGGCCTGCCCGTGCTGGACATGATCGGTCCGAACGACGCGGAAGAGTTCAAGGCCACGCTCAAGGGTCTGTCCAAGGGCGAGAAGCACGGGGGCACCATCGAGCTGCAGGCACGACGCGCCGACGCCTCCACCTTCAAGGCCAGCGTGGAATTCGCGCACGCCATGTTCGAAGGCGAGCCCTGCCTGCAGGTCGTGTTCCGCCGGCAGAAGGTCGACGCCGGCGTGATCGAACAACTTCAGCGTGACCCGGTCACCGGCCTGTTCAACCGCGCCCGCATGCTGGAATGTATCGACGAAGCCGTCGCTGCAGCCACGCAGGGCGTCAAAGGACAGACCCTGCTGCTGATCGAGCCGGACAACTGGCAGAACATCGTGGCCGGCGTAGGCCTGTCCAAGGCCGACGAGCTCCTGGCCGCATTCGCCAGTCGCGTCGAAGGGCAGCTCACCGCCCACGATACCGCCGGCTTGCTGGCCGAGCACACTGTGGGCGTGCTGCTGCACACCCGCAACGACGAAGGCATCAAACAGTGGATCGCCGGCCTGCAGCAAGCCATCGCGGGCGGCATCTTCGATCTTGGCACGCGCTCGATCACCATCACCACGAGCATTGGTGGCAGCCTGCTGGGCGAGAGGAACGCGAACACCGAGCTGCTGCTCAACCAGGCCAGCCAGGCGCTTCGCAACGCCCAGAGCCAGGGCGGCAACCGCAGCGACCTGCACGACCCCGCCGCCCGGGAAAAGGCCGACGAAGAACGCGAGCGTTACTGGCTGGGTGTGCTCAACCAGGCGCTCACGCAGAACGATTTCGTCCTCTACCACCAGCAGACCATCAGCCTGCAGGATGCCGAGGGCGAGTTCTCCGAGATCCTGCTGCGCCTCAACGGTCCGCAAGGCGAAGTGCTTCCCGGCTTCTTCATGCCCATCGCTGAGAAGCACAACCTCACGCCGGCCATTGACCGCTGGGTGCTGAACCAGGCGATCGAACACTTGCGCGCCCGCGACCGCATGGGCTCACCCACCACCTTCTTCGTCAAGCTCACCTCCAGCTCCCTTACGGACAAGGATCTGCTGCCCTGGCTGGGCGAACGCCTGCAACAGGCGTCGCTCAAGCACGGCCAGCTGGTGCTTGAAATGACGGAGAGCAAGGTGGTGACTGCGCTGCGCCCGGCGCAGGAATTCGTGCGGGCCTGGCAGCAACTCGGCGGCCAGTTCGCGCTCGAACAGTTCGGTTCGGGCCTGAACTCCTTCCAGTTGCTCAACCACATCAGCGCGGACTATCTGAAGATCGATCGCAGCTACATGGCTGACCTGCCACAGCAGCAGGAGAGTCAGAAGCGCGTGGCCGAAATTTGCCAGCAGGCGCGGGAGCTGAAGAAGCAGACCATCGCCGAGTGGGTGGAGGATGCCGCGAGCACGTCGTTGTTGTTCGCTTGCGGTGTGGACTTTGTGCAGGGCAACTTCCTGCAGGAGCCGCAGCGGCTGACGTGACGGGTGGCCTGTTCCCTGACGGGGAATCGAAGAGGTTCTAACGCCTCAGTTCTGTGCTCTCTCCCCTTAGGGGAGAGGGCTGGGGGTAGGCCCGAAAAGGGGTAAAGCCGGGTGCTCGCCTTACCCTTTCTACTCGTCATTCCTGCGAAGGCAGGACAAGCGCGAAGCGCGTCCCACGGGAACTAGCTTTGCGTCGCAGAACGCCCGTAGCGCGGCTTTGGCAATCTAGCCTCACCGTTTCATAAACACCGTCATCCCTGCGAAGGCAGGAGGCGCTCTTCAACAGCCGGATGGCTGGTCATCCAGTGACTTGGCTCTTGGCCTTCGGTCTCGCGCGTCGCCGCGACCTGGCCGCCTACGCGGCGAGCGTTTCGACCTTCTGCCGAAGGCCGAGTCACTTTTCTTTTGCTGGCCCACGCACGCGCAGGAGCGCGTGCGAACGGCGAAGCCGGCCCGAAGGGCGCAGGGCAGGATGCCCGGAGTCAAAGAAAAGTAACCCAAAGAAAATGGCCTTTAGAGCTCCGGTAGCACCGTGTTGAATACAAGCCTTGGCGGCCTCGGTATTCGGCACTGGGCGATCCATTCGACACACGGTACGGCTACACCGCAACGCGCCGAAGCGCAGAGGTGCTCTGCATAGCGTGGGATACAAGCACTGATTGTTCCGGAGCCCGGATTGCGACAGGCGCAACGCCTACACACGGCGGCTACACCGCAACGCGCCGTCGCCAAGAGGGCTTAAAGCGAACCCGGCGAAGTTCGGAACGACGAGGCAGCGTGTTCACGCATGCCGCGCTACAGCGCGGCGCGATGTGCAGCTCCGCTGCACGAGCCGTGCGCTTTGGCGTTTGCTCTTCGGGCCCCCTTGCGCGGCGGTGAGGGGTGGACGATCAGGCCCCGCAGGGGGAATCGGCAAGGATGCCGATTCCTTTTCGCCGGGGCAGGAGCCCCGTCGAAAAGCCCGGCCGCCCCTCACGGACTGGCCGGCAAAGCCGGCCAGTCCGTGAGGGTGCCCTTTCTTTTGGCATTGCCACCATCTCGGTGGTTACTTTTCTTTGGGCAAGCAAAGAAAAGTGACCCGGCCTCCGGCAGGAGGTCGGAAGCCCGCCGTCCCATAGGGACTACCTTCGGGTCGCAACGAGCCAGGTCGCAGTAACGCTACAACCCAAGGCCAAGAGCAAAGTCACTGGACCCCTGCCTTCGCAGGGGTGACGGCATCTATGAAACGATGCGGCAAGGAAACGACAAGGCAAGCACCCAACCCTCCTCCCCCTCTCTCCACTCCTCAAAACCCCAGCCATCCATGGCCGCTCCCAGCACTCCCAAAGGAGAAGGAGAAGGAGAAGGAGAAGGAGAAGGAGAAGGAGAACGAGAACGAGAAGGAGAAGGAGAAGGAGAAAATCCAAAGCAAGCGCACAAAAGAAAACCCCGCGGATCGCTCCGCGGGGTTTTCTTCGAACCGATAAAAGACGACCGACTTACTCGGCAGCCTTCTTCGCAGCCTTGGCAGCGGAGACGGCAGCGACGTCTTCCTTGATGCGAGCAGCCTTGCCTTCCAGGTTGCGCAGGTAGTACAGCTTGGCGCCACGCACCTTACCCTTACGCTTCACTTCCAGCGAGTCGATGGCCGGGCTGTGAGCCTGGAACACGCGCTCCACGCCAGTGCCGTGCGAAATCTTGCGCACGGTGAAGGCCGAATGCAGGCCGCGGCTACGCTTGGCGATGACGACACCCTCGAACGCCTGGACGCGCTCGCGGTTACCTTCCTTCACCTTCACGTTGACCACCACGGTGTCGCCAGGGCCGAATTCCGGCAGCTGGCGGGTGATCTGCTCGGCTTCGAACTGTTCGATGATCTTGTTCATGGCAACACCTGTCTATTCACTGTGCCCTTAATGGGCCGTATCGTCGTGCCGCGTCTGCTGAGCATGCTCGCGGCGGAATTCATCCAACAGCGCACGGGATTCTGCATCCAGCGCGCGCTGCGCCAAAAGGTCGGGACGCCGCAACCAGGTCCGTCCCAGCGATTGCTTCAGGCGCCAGCGGCGGATCGCCGCGTGGTCACCGGAGAGCAGTACATCCGGCACGTCACCCAGTGCGTCATGCACCGGTTTCGCATAGTGCGGGCAATCCAGCAACCCGTCCGAGAACGAATCCTGCTGCGCCGACTGTGCGTCATTCAACGCACCGTCCTGCAAGCGGCCCACGGCATCGATGATCACTGCCGCGCCAAGCTCACCGCCGGACAACACATAATCGCCGATGGAGAGCTCCTCGTCGACCTCGTGCGCCAGCAGACGCTCGTCCACACCTTCGTAACGCCCACAGAGCAATGCAATGCGCGGCAATTTCGCCAACGCTTCCACCCTGCCCTGCGTCAGCCTCGCACCTTGCGGGCTGAGATAAATCACATGCACCGGTTCCGGCGCCGCCTCGCGCACTGCCTTGAGGGCATCACGCAAAGGCTGAATCAGCATCACCATCCCGGGCCCGCCGCCGCAAGTGCGGCCGTCCACAGTACGGTAATTGTCGGTGGCGAAATCGCGCGGGTTCCAGGTTTCCACCTGAAGCAACTCCCGCTGTTGCGCCCGTCCGACCACGCCGACCGAAGCACACTGGCGCATGAAGTCGGGAAACAGCGTGACGACGTCAATGCGCATAGATCCTCAAACCTGTTTGGCAGCGCTTGGCGCGCTCAGAATTCAGGATCCCAATCCACCACCATGCGCCCGTCGGACAAATCCACCGAACGCACGAAAGATCCCTGGATGAAAGGAATCAGCCGCTCGCGCGTGCCGTCCTTTACCACCACGACGTCGTTGGCGCCGGTCGCGAACAGGTGACTGACCCGACCCAATGCCACGCCTTCCGTGGTGACGACCTCAAGGCCTTCGAGGTCGACCCAGTAATACTCATCCTTGCCGGGAGGTGGCAGCAGTTCGCGGGAGACGTAGATGTCCTGCCCCACCAGCGCTTCTGCTGCGTCTCGGTCGTCCACTCCGGGAAACTGGGCGATGAGCCCCTTGCCCTGCGGTCGACCTTTTACTCCCGTGATCTCCGTCTCCATACCCGGCGCCGAAGTCAGCAGCCAGGGCTGGTAGGTGAAGATCTTCGTGCGGGGCTCGGTCCAGGATTCGATCTTGAGCCAGCCCTGCACGCCGAACAGCCCGACGATGCGTCCCATCAGGACGCGCCGGCCGGCTGCCGTCATGCTCAGGCAGCCTGCTGCTTGCCGGCTTCCTTGACGAGGGCGGCGACCTTGTCGCTCATCTGCGCGCCCTTGCCAATCCACTCCTGCACGCGCACGACGTTCAGCTCAAGGCGCTTGTCCTTGCCCGAGGCAACCGGATTGTAGAAACCCACGTTCTCGATGTTGCGGCCATCGCGCTTGTTGCGCTGGTCGGTGACAACGATGTGGTAGAACGGACGGCCCTTGGCGCCGCCGCGCGAAAGACGAATCTTGACCATAAGTAAAAGCTCCAGAGTTGCCGGGATGCCGGCAGCACGCACACTGCGGTGCGCGGTGAACGCGGCATTTTAATGAATTTTGAGGAAAAAGGAAGAGCTGACAGGCAGATCCGGCTCAAAAACCCGTCCGGACCCGTTCAGCTTCAGCGCATCGGGGGAAAACCGCCACCCATGCCGCCCGCACCCTTCATGGCACCACGCATCTGACGCAGCAGGCCCTTGGTGCCGCCCTTGGACAGCTTGGACATCATCTTTTCCATCTGCATGTACTGCTTCAGCAGGCGGTTGACGTCGGCCGGCTGAACGCCTGCGCCACGCGCCACGCGGGCGCGGCGGGAGCCGTTGAGCAGGTCCGGATGGCGACGTTCTTTCTTGGTCATCGAGTGGATGATCGCGACCATGCGCTTGATCTCACCGTCGTTGACCTTGGATTTCACGTTCTCAGGCAGCGACGACACACCCGGCAGCTTGTCCATCAAGCCGGCCAGGCCGCCCATGTTGTTCATCTGCTCGAGCTGGTCGCGCATGTCGTTGAGATCGAAGCGCTTGCCCTTGATGACCTTCTCGGCCAGCTTCTGCGCTTTCTCGTGGTCGACCTTGCGCTCCACTTCCTCGACCAGCGACAGCACGTCGCCCATGCCGAGAATGCGTTGCGCAACGCGGTCAGGGTGGAACGGTTCCAGCGCATCGGTCTTTTCACCCGCGCCAAGGAACTTGATCGGACGGCCGGTGACGTAGCGCACCGAGAGGGCGGCACCGCCACGTGCATCGCCATCGGTCTTGGTGAGCACCACACCGGTGAGCGGCAGCGCTTCGGCGAAGGCCTTGGCGGTGTTGGCCGCGTCCTGGCCGGTCATGGAGTCGACCACGAACAGGGTTTCGATCGGCGTGATCGCGGCGTGCAGCGCCTTGATCTCCGCCATCATCGCCTCATCCACGTGCAGGCGGCCGGCGGTGTCGACCAGCAGCACATCGACCACTTCGCGGCGTGCGGCGGCAATGGCGTTCTTGGCGATGTCCACCGGGTTCTGACCGGCTTCGGACGGGAAGAATTTCACGCCCACCTGCTCGGCCAGCGTGCGCAACTGCTCGATGGCGGCCGGACGATAAACGTCGCAGCTCACCACCATCACCTTCTTCTTTTTGCGCTCGGTCAGGAAGCGCGCGAGCTTGGCGACCGTGGTGGTCTTACCGGCACCTTGCAGGCCGGCCATGAGCACGACGGCCGGCGGCTGCTGGGCGAGGTTCAGCTCGGTGTTGGCTGTGCCCATGAGGGCCGTCAGCTCGTCGCTGACCACCTTCACCAGCGCCTGGCCCGGCGAGAGGCTCTTCAGTACCTCCTGACCGACCGCGCGCACCTTCACGCGCTCGACCAGCGCCTGCACCACTGGCAGGGCCACATCGGCCTCCAGCAGGGCGATACGCACTTCGCGCAGCGATTCGCGGATGTTTTCCTCGGTCAGGCGACCACGGCCGCGCAGGCGGTTGACGGTGGCGGAGAGGCGTTGGCTGAGGGACTCGAACATTGACCGGGCCGATGGGCGGAAAAGGATTGATTATAGCCGGGGAATGGGGGCCAGGTCGTGAGGCCGTCAATACCGGGTGCATTGGGAGGCTCGCCGGCCCTGCCGTGACGTCGCCCGCACCGCGTCGCTTCACCCCTCCCGCCACTTCCGGGCCTATGCCACACTCGCCCGCTATGGCCGCCCTCGTCCTCTTCGCCCTGCTCGCCATCGTGCTTTACCTCACCGCCGCGACGGCCCTGGCCCGGCCGCTGTTGAGCGGCGGGCAGCCATTGAATCGCTCCGCCCTTTTGTTGGCGGGTGCCGCGGTGGCGATCCACGCCGCCACGCTGCTGAGCGTGCACCGCGGCTCGCTGGACCTGCATTTCTATTCAGCCTTGTCGTTGGTCGCCTGCGTGGTGTCCGCGCTGACGCTGGTGGTGAACATCTGGCGCCCGGTGGCCGCCCTTGGCGTCATCGTGTTTCCGCTCACCGCCTTGCTGCTGGCACTGGATACGTTCGCAGCGCCAGCGACGACACCGGTTCCGATGGAATGGCAGATCAAGCTGCACGTGACCGTGGCCTTGTTCGCCTTCAGCGTGCTCTCCATCGCCGCCGCGCTGGCCATTCTCCTTGCCGTGCAGGAACGCGCGCTTCGGCATCGCCAGTTCGGCTTATGGCTGCGGGCCCTGCCGCCACTGACGCTGACCGAGACACTGCTGTTCCGGCTGATTGGCGCGGGCTTCCTGCTGCTGACACTGACGCTGCTCACCGGCATCCTGTTCGTGGACAACCTGTTCGGCCAGCACCTGATGCACAAGACCGTGCTGTCGATCATCGCGTGGGTGGTGTTCGGCACCCTGCTCTACGGACGCTGGCGTCACGGCTGGCGCGGCCGCAGCGCGGTCAACCTGACCCTGATCGGCATGGGCGTACTGCTGCTTGCCTTCTTCGGCACCAAGGCGGTGCTGGAACTGATACTCCACCGCACGCCATGACCGCACCCGCACCCGGCCAGTTCATCCTGACACTCTCGTGTCCTGATCGCGCTGGCATCGTGGCGGCGGTGTCGAATCACCTGGCGAGACAAGGTGGCAACATCCTCGAGGCACAACAGTTCGGCGACGCGGAAACCGGCCGCTTCTTCATGCGCCTGGTGTTCGAGGACGCGGCGCACGATCTCGCCGCGCTCGATGCGGCCTTTGGCGAATTTGCGAAACAGTTCGGCATGCAATGGACACTGCGCGACCGCACCCAACGGCGACGCGTGATGCTGTTGGTATCGAAGTTCGACCACTGCCTGGCAGACATCCTCTACCGCTGGCGCATCGGGGAACTGCCGATGGACATTGCCGGCATCGTTGCCAACCATCCGCGCGAAACCTATCGACACCTCGACCTGGACGGCATTCCGTTCCATCACCTGCCAGTGGATCACGACAGTCGCGCCGAACAGGAAGAGGCGTTGTCACGGCTGATCGACGCATCCGGCACGGACCTGGTGGTGCTCGCGCGCTACATGCAGATCCTGTCGAACGATCTCGCGCGCAAGCTCGCCGGACGCTGCATCAACATCCACCATTCGTTCCTGCCCGGCTTCAAGGGCGCGCGGCCCTATCACCAGGCCCACCGCCGCGGCGTGAAGCTGATCGGTGCGACGGCGCATTTCGTCACGGCGGAACTCGACGAAGGCCCGATCATCGAGCAGGACATCGAGCGCGTGACACACGCCGATACGCCGGACGACCTCATTCGCATCGGCCGCGACATCGAGCGCCGCGTTCTCGCTCGCACCCTGCGCCTTTACCTTGACGACCGTGTCTTGCTCAACGGCGCAAAGACGGTCGTCTTCCATTCCTGACGGAGGTCCCGTGGAACTGATTGGCATGCTTGACTCACCCTATGTGCGCCGCGCGGCCATTTCGCTGCGGTTGCTGGGCATTCCGTTCAAGCACCGCTCGATCTCGGTGTTTCGCAACTTCGACGAATTCCAGCGGATCAATCCGCTCGTCAAAGCCCCCACGCTGGTGCTGGACGACGGCAGCCTGCTCACCGAATCGAGCCTGATCATCGACTGGGCACAGGCCAACAGCAGCCGCCGAGCCTTGATGCCCAGCGATCGCGCGGACTACACCCGCGCGCTGCGCCTGGTCGGCATCGCCTTGGCCGCCAGCGAAAAGAGCGTGCAGATCGTCTATGAGCACAAGCGTGAACCCGACAAGCGCGACGATGGCTGGATGACGCGCGTCAAAGGCCAGCTACGTGCCGCCTACGATCGACTGGAACGCGAACTGGAAAGCGTGGAGGGCTGGTTGTTCGGCAACACACCTGGCCAGGCCGATATCTCCATCGCGGTGGCATGGGGCTTCTCGCAGCTCGTTGTAGCGGATGTGGTGGATGCGTCGGCTTATCCGCGCGTGCGGGCGTTTGCGGAGCGTGCGGAGAAACACCCGGATTTCGCGGCGTTGCCACAGACGTAAGGACGGCAAGAACCAGCAACATCCAAGAAGCACGAGACCGCTTTAAGCCCTCTTCGCTTCGGCGCGTTGCGAAGCGCTTGGAAGTACCCGCCATGTAGAGGCGAAGGTGACCAAGCCACAACGCGCCTCCGGCGTTCGGGCTTATCCCAGCAGAATGCTGCCAGCTCTTTAGGCCATTTTCTTTGGGTTACTTTTCTTTGACTCCGGGCATCCTGCCCTGCGCCCTTCGGGCCGGCTTCGCCGTTCGCACGCGCTCCTGCGTGTGCGTGGGCCAGCAAAAGAAAAGTGACTCGGCCTTCGGCAGAAGGTCGAAACGCCCGCCGCGTAGGCGGCAACCTGGCGGGAGCGCACGGGACCGAAGGCCCAGAGCAAAGTCACTGGATGACCAGCCATCCGGCTGTTGAAGAGCGCCTCCTGCCTTCGCAGGAATGACGGATAGGAGCGGTGAGGCAAGGTTGCCCCCGCCTTTTTTAAAGAGCTCACGGGAATGACAGACAGGAGCGGTGAGGCGAGCACCCGCCCTTTATCCCCTTTTCGGGACTCACCCCAACCCTCTCCCCGGAGGGGAGAGGGAGCAGAGACTAGCGGCAAGCGTCGATCGCCTGCGACAACCTCTCCACCGCAACAATCTCCATCTCCCCCACCTTCGCCTTCTTCGGCGCATTCGCCTTGGGCACGATGGCCTTCTGGAACCCATGATGCGCTGCTTCCTTCAGGCGCTCCTCGCCGTTGGGCACCGGTCGAATCTCACCCGACAAACCCACCTCGCCAAACGCGATGGTCTTCTCCGGCAACGGCCGGTCACGCAGCGACGACAGCACCGCCAGCAACACCGGAAGATCCGCCGCCGTTTCCTGCACACGAATACCGCCCACCACATTGACGAACACGTCCTGATCGTAGGCGGCGACACCACCGTGCCGATGCAGCACGGCCAGCAACATGGCAAGACGGTTCTGCTCCAGGCCCAGCGCCACGCGACGCGGATTGCCCAGCGACGACTGGTCCACGAGCGCCTGCACTTCCACCAACAAGGGGCGCGTGCCTTCGCGCGTCACCATCACGGCACTCCCGGAAGTCGGTCCGCTGTGCGCGGATAGGAAGATCGCCGACGGATTGGGCACTTCGCGCAGCCCCTTCTCCGACATCGCGAACACACCCAGTTCGTTCACCGCGCCGAAGCGGTTCTTGAAGGCGCGCAGCACGCGGAAGCGACTGCCCGATTCGCCTTCGAAATACAGCACCGCGTCCACCATGTGCTCGAGCACGCGCGGACCCGCGATACCGCCCTCCTTCGTCACGTGTCCCACCAGGAATACCGAGGTGCCGGTTTCCTTGGCGAAGCGGGTGAGCTTGGCAGCCGACTCGCGCACCTGACTGACCGAACCCGGCGCCGCAGTAAGCAATTCCGTCCAGATGGTCTGGATGGAATCGATCACCAGCACGCGCGGGCGGCTACTGAGCGCCTGTTCAATGATCCGCTCGATGCAGGTCTCGGCCAACGCGTGCAGCGGCGCCAGCGGCAGATCCAGGCGCTGTGCGCGCGAGGCGACTTGCGCCAGCGATTCCTCGCCGGTGACGTAGACGCTAGGCATCTGCATACCCAAGGTGCCCAGCATTTGCAGCAACAACGTCGATTTACCAATGCCGGGGTCGCCACCGATCAGCACCACCGAACCATCCACCAGCCCACCACCCAACACGCGATCCAGCTCGCCGATACCGGTAAGCGCGCGTGTTTCGGCATGGAGCGCCACCGCCGTCAGCGGCGTCACCTTGGGTGACCCGGCCGCCGCACCGGCATAACCGCTGGTGCTGCGCGCTGCGCCTGCCGACTTCACGGCGGGCTGTACCACGATTTCGCTCAGCGTGTTCCATGCACCACAGTCGATGCACTGGCCCTGCCACTTGGAGTGCTCCGCCCCGCAATCGGTGCATACATAGGCGGTCTTGGCTTTGGCCATGCGTCGTTTTCCTGAGAGCCTTGCGAGAAGCGACAAGCTTAGCGGGGCGCCATCGCAATCGGCGAGACGCCGACGCGACAAGGCCGGCCTGACCTGGATCAGGCATCGATCATGCTGGCCTTGTTAGCTTTGCGCTTCGGTGCATCCCCCGATGACCCCGACCATGGCCAAGAAAATCGCGCTGTTTCCCAAGCACCCCGAACGCATCTGTTGGGGCTGCGACAAATACTGTGCCGCCGATGCCCTGAGTTGCGGCAATGGCTCGGGCCGCACGCCGCATCCCATCGAGGTGCTTGGCGACGACTGGCTGGATCAGGGCGACTGGGGATTTGATCCGGAAGAAGTGGCACGAGCCAGGGTCCGCGCTGGCAAGGCATCGACCTGAGTGGCGCGCGGCGCTTAGCCTTCGTCTTCGACGAACAGCACGCGCTTGGTCATGCCACAGGTAAGGTCGTAGGAGATCGTCCCCGCCTGCGCCGCAATGATTTCCACGGGCAGCTCAGGCCCCCACAGCGTCACCTGATCGCCCACGTTGGCATCGGGTGCGCCGCGCAGATCCAGCGTGATCAGATCCATCGACACGCGGCCGATCAACGGCACCTGCCGATCGCCGACGAGCACCGGCGTGCCGGCCACCGCACTGCGCGGATAGCCATCGCCATAACCCACGGCCGCCACACCGACGGGCATGTCTTCGGGGCAAGTCCACGTACCGTTGTAACCAATACGCTCGCCTTTGCTGATGCGATTGATGGCGATCAGGCGCGTACTCAGCGTCATCGCGGACCGGAAGCCAAAATCCGCGCCCGTCTTTCCGTCCACCACGGAAAGGCCATACAGCAGGCCGCCCGTGCGCACCCAGTCGCCGCGCGCCTCTGCCCAGCCGAGCACCGCCGCCGAGTTGGACAGCGAGCGCGGCCCACGCAAGTCGCGCGTGGCTTCGGCGAATCGGGTGATCTGCGCCATGGTCTCCGTGCCATCGAACACTTCGGATTCGGCGAAATGCGTCAGCAGGCCGATCTCCGGATCGATGCCTGGCATCGCCGCCAACTGCGCGTGCACGAAAGCCACCGCTTCTGGAGCGAAACCCAGGCGATGCATGCCGCTATCCACCTTCAGCCATACGCGCAACAAGCCGCGCGCTGGCGAGGCCTCACTCAACCAGTGCAACTGCTCTTCGTGATGAATGGCCGCATCGAGGTTCAATCGCTGCATTTCAGCGATATCGCTGGCACGATCCGGACCCGACAGCACGACGATGCGCTGGCGATGGCCCGCCGCGCGCAGCCGCAGGCCATCGCCCAATGCCGCCACGGCAAACGCGTCCGCCTCGCCGTCCAGCGCACGCGCCACGCGCTCAAGGCCATGCCCGTAGGCATCGGCCTTGACCACGGCCATCACTTTCGCCGGCGCAGCCAGTTGCTTGATGCGCGCAAGGTTGTGGCGCAGCGCGCCGAGGTGGATGGTGGCGACGGTAGTACGGCTCATGCGTGCCTGGCGCCCGTCCGGGCGCAGTGAGTAAGGGCGGAAAAGATGGGCCGAATGGCCTCGGGCATGGCAGGAAGCTTACCAGCCTTGCCCAGGGTCATCCGGCCCGACGCGCCCAACCTAACCCGCCGGTCCGGCACTCCCGGGGCGCCCCCGTGGCATTCCCCGGGCAACGGCCGCCCTCACCAGCGGCCGCCCATCCCATTCAACGATTGCCCTGGACTCGCAACGCTCGATGGCGACCCGTCGGGGACGGTCGCTTTCGTGCTGACTCATGTCCCCAGGGGCGGCTGCATGGCCACCTCGGCAACACGCTGAGCAGCGGCAACATGACGATGAGCAGGAGAATCAGCGATACGTGCGTGCCTCTTGCAAGGAGGTGCCTACGAGGCTGCGCCCGGCTACGTGAACCCAGCCCGGGATTTGCGTGTAGAACGCGCATAGGCGCAAAACGGTACAGGCGCCGTTCCTGTAACGGAACGGCGCCTGTATGCATGCCGTTTTGCTTATTCGAAGGCGCCGACGAACGAATCGGGCGCGTAATTCTCGAACTTGGTGTAGTGACCAAGGAACGTCAGCTTCACCGTGTCGGTTGGACCGTTACGCTGCTTGCCGATGATGATTTCGGCAAGGCCCTTATCCGGCGATTCCTTGTTGTAGTACTCGTCGCGGTAGATGAACATGATCACGTCCGCGTCCTGCTCGATAGCGCCCGATTCGCGAAGGTCGGACATCATCGGGCGCTTGTCGGCGCGCTGCTCCAGCGAGCGGTTCAACTGCGACAGTGCGATCACCGGGCAATTGAGCTCCTTGGCCAGGCCCTTCAGCGAGCGCGAGATCTCCGAGATTTCTGTCGCGCGGTTTTCCTTCATGCCCGGCACCTGCATCAGCTGCAGGTAGTCGATGACGATGAGTCCGAGGCCACCGTGCTCGCGATGCAGGCGACGGGCACGCGAGCGCATTTCCACCGGCGACAGGCCCGGCGTGTCATCGATGAAGATCTTCGCCTCGGACAGCAGTGCGATGGCGTTGGTGACACGCGGCCAGTCTTCTTCGGCAAGATCGCCGTTGCGCAGGTGCTGCGCATGAATTCGGCCAACCGAGGAAATCATTCGGAACGCCAGCTGAGAGGCCGACATTTCCATCGAGAAAATAGCCACGGCCTTCTTGCCGCGCATAGCCACCGCTTCGGCCATGTTCACCGAGAACGCGGTTTTGCCCATCGAGGGTCGTGCGGCCACGATGATCAGGTCGGACGGCTGCAGGCCCGAGGTGAGTTCGTCCAGATCATTGAACCCGGTGGACACACCGGTGAGCTGGCCCTTGTTCTCGAAACGCTCGGAAAGAATGCGGAAGGCGTCCTTCACCGCCTCGCGCATGGACACCGTGTCTTTCTTGCCGCGGGCACCCGATTCGGCAATCTTGAACACCGCCTGCTCGGCACGCTCCAGCACCTCCTGCACGCCCATGCCTTCGGGCCGGTAACCATCCTCGGTAATACCCACACCGGCATCGATGAGCTGGCGCAGCACCGACTTCTCGCGCACGATTTCCGCGTAGGCCGCGATGTTCGCCGCGCTGGGCGTGGTGTTGGCCAATTCGATCAGGTAAGCGGCGCCACCCACCATCTCGGCGAGACCATTGGCCTCGAACCAGTCACCCAGTGTCACGGCGTCGCAAGGCATGCCCTTGCCCGCCAGCTCGGTGATGGCGCGCCAGATCAGGCGGTGGTCTTTACGATAGAAATCCTGCTCGCTGAGGCGGTCGGCCACTTTGTCCAGCGAATCCGGGGAGAGCATGAGTCCGCCCAGCACGGCCTGCTCCGCGTCGATCGAATGCGGCGGCACGCGCAGCGCGTCAAGGCTGGGCGATGGCTTGCGGTCACGCTCGGAACGGCGGCGGCGGCCACCGGGTTCGTCGGAGCGGTCGGAAACAAAGGACATCGCGGTACCTCGGAGCGATCCGGCGACGAAGCGTCGGCGGCATGGCATTGAGCACAGAGCATACGCGTCGCTATCTCAGGCGACGAGACAATAAGTCTGTGGATAACCTGTGGTTCGTTGTGGATAAACACGTGACGAACCGGAAAAAGCAAACGGGCGCCCGGAGGCGCCCGTCTGGGTGTTGCGAGCGATGAATCGGCTTACTTCTCGCCGACCACGATCACCTTGATCTGGGTCTGCACGTCAGCGTGCAGCGCGATCACGGCTTCGAACTCGCCGGTGTGGCGAATCGGGCCTTCGCCCTGGATCACTTCGTTCTTGTGCACGTCATGACCGGCAGCCTGCAGGGCTTCGGCGATTTCGCGCGGGCCGATCGAGCCGTACAGCTTGCCTTCCGGGCTGGCATTGGCAGTGATGGTCACTTCCACGCCTTCCAGCTTGGCCTTGCGGCCTTCGGCGCCGGACAGCTGCGAGGCAGCCTTGGCTTCGTACTCGGCACGGCGCTTCTCGAAGGCTTCGAGGTTGGCGGCGTTGACGGGCACGGCCTTGCCCTGGGGCAGCAGGTAGTTACGGCCGTAACCAGGCTTGACCTTGACCTTGTCGCCCAGGTTGCCGAGGTTGCGGACTTTCTCGAGAAGAATCAGTTCCATGGTAGTTCCTTTTCGTTAGCACCGGATGGGCCCGGCGCAGCCGTGGACGGTTGTCCGAAGAGTTCGACGGCGCGCCGGGTGTCGCCACCCGGCGCGCGCCACGATCAGACGTCGTGGTTGTCGGTGTACGGCAGCAGCGCCAGGAAGCGGGCGCGCTTGATGGCCGTGGCCAGCTGACGCTGGTAGCGGGCCTTGGTACCGGTGATGCGCGACGGAACGATCTTGCCGTTCTCGGTCACGTACTGGCGCAGGGTGTTGAGATCCTTGTAATCGATCTCTTTGACCTTTTCGGCCGTGAAGCGGCAGAACTTACGGCGGCGGAAGAACTTGGACATGGGTGTGCTCCTGATCAGTCGTCGCTGTCGCGATCGTTGTCGTCACGCGTTTCGTCGTCGCGGCGGCGCGAGGACTTGGCGTCATCCTTTTCCTTGGACTTCAGGATGAAGGACTGCTCGGTGTCAGCCTCGTCACGCTTGATGACCAGGTGGCGCAGCACGGCGTCGTTGAAGCGGAAGCCCGACTCGAGTTCATTCAGCGCGTTCTGGCTGACTTCGATGTTGAGCATGACGTAGTGAGCCTTGGCCAGGTTCACGATGGGGTACGCCAGCTGGCGACGGCCCCAGTCTTCCAGGCGGTGGATCTTGCCGCCGTCGGTCTCGATCAGCGCCTTGTAGCGCTCGATCATGGCCGGGACCTGCTCGCTCTGGTCAGGGTGGACCAGGAACACAACTTCGTAATGTCGCAGGGACATTGTGTGGTAACTCCTTGTGGATGCGGCCTTTTCGGGCCTGGCAGCCTCCCGCACTATGCGGTGAGGCAAGGTTCCGCCCGCGCCTTTGGGGCATGGACAGAAGCGGAAGTGTAAGGGAATTCAGGGGTTTGGGGCAAGCGGATGACAGCCCGCCCCGGGCGCGGCGCGTCTCAGCCGACGGTGAAACTTTCGCCACACCCGCATTCGCCGGTGGCGTTGGGGTTGTGGAACACGAAACTCGCGTTCAGACCCTGGCGCTGAAAATCGATCACCGTGCCGTCGATCAGGGGCATGCTCTTGCCGTCGACGATCAGCGGCACGCCATCGACAGTCACCAGCTCGTCGCCCTCGCCCAGCGACTGGGCCAGGTCCACCACGTAACCGAAGCCGGAACAGCCGGTTTTCTTCACGCCAAAGCGCACGCCAGCCGCGCCGGGGGTGCCGGCAAGGAAGGAGCGCATGCGTTCGCTGGCAGCGGGAGTGATGGTGATGGTCATGGGCAGTGCAACTACTTTGGTCTTTCGATGGTCCGAAATCGGACGTGGAGGGTCGAACCTGAACCATACGTACATTATCATGACCAGTTCGACTTACGTGCCCGATATGCGGCACCCAGCAGGAGTTTCAATCCATGGCGGTGGTTAGTGTCAAGCAGGCTCTCTCCGGCAGCATCGCGGCCGGCGGCACCGTGACCGTGCGCGGCTGGGTCCGCACCCGGCGCGACTCCAAGGCGGGCCTGTCCTTCGTGAATGTGAGTGACGGCTCCTGCTTCGACCCCATCCAGGCCGTGGTCACCAGCGAGGTGTCCAATTACGAAAGCGAGGTGAAGCACCTCACCGCCGGCGCCGGCGTCATCGTCACCGGCACGCTGGTCGCCTCGCAGGGCAAGGGCCAGAGCTTCGAGATCCAGGCGACGGAAGTCACCGTCACCGGTTTCGTCGACGACCCGGAAACCTACCCCATCCAGCCCAAGCAGCACTCGATGGAGTTCCTGCGCGAAGTGGCGCACCTGCGCCCGCGCACCAACCTGTTCGGTGCCGTGACGCGCGTGCGCCACACCATGATGATGGCGATCCATCGCTGGCTCACGAGCCAAGGCTTCTTCTGGATCAACACGCCCATCATCACCACGTCCGATGCCGAAGGCGCGGGCGACATGTTCCGCCTGTCCACGCTGGACCTGGCCAACCTGCCGCGCACGCCGGACGGCAAGATCGATTTCCGCAAGGATTTCTTCGGGCGCGAAGCCTTCCTCACGGTGTCCGGCCAGCTCAACGTCGAGGCGTACTGCCTGGCGATGAGCAAGGTGTACACCTTCGGCCCGACCTTCCGCGCCGAGAACTCCAACACGGCCCGCCACCTGGCGGAGTTCTGGATGGTGGAGCCGGAAATCGCCTTCGCCAACCTCAACGACAACGCCGACTGCGCCGAAGGCTTCCTCAAGGCCATCTTCAAGGCTGTGCTGGACGAGCGCGCGGATGACATGGCGTTCTTCGCCGAGCGCGTGCAGCCCGATGCGATCAGCCGTCTGGAAGCCTTTATTGCCGAACCGTTCGAGCGCATCGACTACACCGACGCCATCGAGATCCTCAAGAATTGCGGACAGAAGTTCGAATTCCCGGTGGCCTGGGGTATCGACCTGCAGACCGAGCACGAGCGCTACCTTGCCGAGAAGCACGTCGGTCGCCCGGTGGTGGTGATGAACTACCCCGAGCAGATCAAAGCCTTCTACATGCGCCTGAACGATGACGGCAAGACCGTCGCCGCGATGGACGTGCTGGCGCCGGGCATCGGCGAAATCATCGGTGGTGCGCAGCGCGAAGAGCGCCTGGATTACCTTGACCGCCGCATGGTTCAGTTTGGCCTCGATCCTGCCACTTATGGCTGGTACCGTGACCTCCGCCGTTACGGCACCGTGCCGCACGCAGGCTTCGGCCTCGGCTTCGAGCGCCTGCTGGTGTACGTGTGCGGCCTTTCCAACATCCGTGATGCCATCCCCTATCCGCGTGCGGCGGGGACGGCGGAATTCTGACCAACGGTTGAGTTATGCGTTATCGACTGATCGCTGCCCTTCTCTTCTCTGCCGCCCTGGCAGGTGGTTGCACCATGAAATCATTGGTGCCCCCCAACCTGCGCGCCCCCGAGAACGCCAACTCCAGCCTCGATCAAGCGAAAAAGGCACTGCAGCAGGCCACCCCCTGCTGCAGCACCTTCGCGGATTTCTCGTACCAGGACGCCCTGCCCTGGAAGCCGAAGAAATTCGAGCTTGGTCCCGGCAGCATGGTGGCCAACCTCAACGGCGACCGCAGCTACTTCCTCAGCTTCGCGCTGCCCCGCGATTCGCAGATTCCCTATCGCGTCGCAGTGAAGTCCGAATTGAACGGTCGCTGGCTGCGCGCCAGCTACCTGTTCGCGCCGACCGTGGTGGTGCTGGACGATGCTTTCCAACCCATCGACAGCAAGGACCTGAGCCTGTGCGAGCACATGGGCTGGACGGATGAGACCACCGGCGCATTCGGCAGCGTGGACATCACCGACAAGCGCGCGCGCTACCTGGTGCTGTACAGCTCGGCCAAGCAGCAGTCCGGCAACACTTACTGGGAACAGTCGCCTGCGACGTTCTCGGCCGAGGCCCCGGTGAAGATGGCTGCCACCGGCACGTTCAAGGTGCCGCACGGGCCGGACGGCACCGTGTGGGTCGGCATGATGGACAAGACCTACCAGGACGCCGTGAACAACGCGATCTGCGCCAAGCCTGAGCAGGGCAATGGCGTACTGAGCACGCTGCGCGACGTTATCCCCCTGCCTGGCCTCGGCACGGACAAGCCCGCGGCGACCAAGCCGGCCAGTACCAGCAACCCCGATGCTTCGACAACGGCGGCGGGCGGCTCGGCCAAGGGCTGAGCGCGCGTCGGCAAACCATCACCCACAGGCCCGGCATGATCCAGCTCTATCTCTCGCTTCTCCTGGCTGGCGTTGCCTGCTTCTTGCTGCACTTCGGCGCGCAGTACCGCATCGCGTCGCTGCTGCGCAACCGGCACCCGAACGAATGGAAGATCATCGCCGAAAGCGATGGCCAACCCACCAACGCCGTGCGCACGTGGCTGCGTCTGCAGCTGGCGCTGCGCTCGCCGGTGCTGCCCGCCATGGGCGATAACAGCCTCACACGCTGGCGGTCGGCTTGGCGCTACAGTTTGTGGGCCGCATGGCTGTGCTGGTTTGCGGCACTCACCGTGCAATACACCGCGCGCTGATCGAATCTTCCCGACGGGAGTCAGACATGCAGCTGGATCTGAGCGGACGCCATGCGCTGGTTTGCGGTGCATCGCAGGGTATCGGGCGCGCCAGCGCCATCGAATTGGCCGAACTCGGCGCCAGCATCACCCTCCTCTCGCGCTCCGCCGAGGCGCTGAAGACGGCAACGGATGCACTACCCCGCAAACACGGCCAGCAGCACCGCTGGTTCGCCGTGGACATGGCCCAGACCGATGCGCTGCGCGACGCACTGGCTGACATCGTGGCCGACCATCCCATCGAGATCCTGATCAACAACACGGGTGGCCCGCCGGGCGGCGCCGCCCATACGGCTACTGCCGACGCCTACGAGGCAGCCTTCCGCCAACACCTGCTCGCCGGCCAGGTGCTGGTGCAGGCCCTGCTGCCCGGCATGCGTGCCAGCGGCTACGGCCGCGTCGTCAATGTGATCTCCACCTCAGTGAAGGAGCCGATCGCCGGACTGGGCGTCTCCAATACCGTGCGCGCCGCGGTGGCGAGCTGGGCCAAGACCCTCTCCAGCGAAGTGGCCGCCGACGGCATCACGGTGAACAACGTGCTGCCCGGCTATACCCGCACGGCACGCCTGGACGGGCTGCTCGCGGCGCAGTCGAGTAGCAGCGGACGCGGTGAGAACGAGATCGCCCAGGGCATGCTGGCCGCGGTTCCGGCACGTCGTTTCGGCGAAGCCGCCGAGGTCGCCGCCGTGATCGCTTTCTTGTGCACGCCCGCTGCGGCCTACGTCAATGGCGTCAGCATCGCGGTGGATGGCGGACGGACGCGCTCACTGAGCTGAGCCGGCCTGGAGAGAACGACGGGCACCATGCATCCTCACGCTACGCATACGCCTGCGTCCGGTGCAATTGGAGCCCCCAGGCCTTAAGCTTGCGCAGATGCCTACCTTGCGCCTCGCCAACCTGATCGACGGCCGCCTTCTGGCGCCACGCAACGATCGTTGGCTGGACGTGTTCGAACCGGCGACCGGCCAGGTTTTCGCACACTGTCCCGACTCCGCTTCCGATGACGTCGCCGATGCCGTAGCCGCCGCCCGGCGCGCCGCACCGGCGTGGGCTGCGACGCCGGCCGAGCAACGGGCGCATCTCCTGCACCGACTCGCCGACCTTGTCGAAGCGCGCAAGGACGACTTCGTCGCGCTGGAATCGCGCGACAGCGGCAAGCCGCTGTCGCAGGCACGCAACCTCGACATTCCGCGCGCCATGTCCAACCTGCGCTTCTTCGCAGCCACCGCCATGGGTTGGAGCAGCGAAGCGCATGCCATGGAAATGGGTGCGATCAACTACACGCTGCGCCAGCCGCTCGGCGTGGTGGGCTGCATCAGTCCGTGGAACCTGCCGCTCTACCTGTTCACGTGGAAGATCGCGCCGGCATTGGCGAGCGGTAACACGGTGGTGGCCAAACCCTCGGAGATCACGCCGTGCACGGCCGCCCTGTTGGGTGAGTTGAGCATCGAGGCGGGCTTCCCGCCGGGCGTGTTCAACATCGTGCAGGGTCGCGGTCCCACGGTGGGACAGGCCATCGTCGAACATGCGGCGGTGAAGGCCGTGTCCTTCACCGGCAGCACGCGCACCGGTGCGCAGATCGCTGCCGTCGCCGCGCCGCAATTCAAGAAGGTATCGCTGGAACTGGGCGGCAAGAACCCCGCTGTGGTGTTCGAAGACGCAGAGCTCAGCGACGCCAATCTCGACGTCATCGTGCGTTCGGGCTTTGCGAACCAGGGCGAGATCTGCCTGTGCGGCTCGCGCCTGCTGGTGCAGCGATCGATCTACGACGCGTTCCGCGAGCGCTATCTCGCACGGGTGAAGGCGCTGCGCGTCGGCGATCCGAACGACGCCGGCAGCGATCTCGGCGCACTGGTATCGCGCGAGCACTTCGACAAGGTGATGGGCTGCATCGACACCGCGCGCGAAGAGGGTGGCCGCATCCTGTGCGGCGGTGAATCCGTCACCGTGGAAGGTCGTTGCGACCAGGGCTGGTTCGTGGCGCCAACCGTCATCGAAGGACTGGGCAACGAAGCGGCTACCAACCAGCACGAAATCTTCGGGCCGGTCGTCACGCTGATGCCGTTCGAGGACGAAGCGGAGGCGCTCGCCATCGCCAACGGCACCGGTTACGGCCTCGCCGCTTCCGTGTGGACGCGCGACCTGTCGCGTGCGCACCGCTTCGGCGCGCAACTCGATGTTGGCATCGTGTGGACCAACTGCTGGCTGCTGCGCGACCTGCGCACGCCCTTTGGCGGCACGAAACAATCCGGCCTCGGCCGGGAAGGCGGCGTGGAAGCGCTGCGCTTCTTTACCGAGCCCAAGAACATTTGCATTCGCTACTGAGAACGCCGCCGTGAAAAGTCCCCTGCAGAACCTGCTCGAAAGCAACCGCCAGTGGTCCGCCGCCGTACGCGAACAGGATCCCCGGTTCTTCGAACGACTTGCCCAACAGCAGGCACCCAAGTATCTGTGGATCGGCTGCTCGGATTCCCGCGTGCCCGCCACGCAGATCGTCGACCTGCCGCCGGGCGACATCTTCGTGCAGCGCAACGTCGCCAACGTGGTGTCCCACACCGACCTCAACTGCCTGAGCACCATCCAGTTCGCGGTCGACGTGCTCAAGGTGGAACACATCCTGGTGGTGGGCCATTACGGATGCGGCGGCGTGCAGGCGGTGCTGGACGAGCGCCGCCTCGGCCTGGTCGACAACTGGCTGCGCCACGTGGGCGACGTCGCCCAGAAGCACTCGCAGTTGCTCACCTCCATCGACATGATGAACCTGCGCAACGCGCGGCTATGCGAACTCAATGCTATGGAACAGGTGGTCAACGTCTGCCACACCACCATGGTGATGGATGCCTGGGAGCGCGGCCAGAAACTCACCGTGCACGCGTGGTGCTACAGCCTGTTCGACGGCCACGTGAACGACCTGGGCATGCACGTGAGCTCGCGCGGTGAGCTGAAGCCCGCTTACGAACACGCACTGCAGCGACTGGGAACCATCCCTGAGTTCAACCGATGAGCAACATCGTCCGCACCGAACAGGCGCCGGCACCCGTGGGGGCATATCCGCACGCGCGTCGGGTGGGCGACCTGCTATTCCTCTCCGGCGTGGGTCCGCGCACTCCGGGCAGCAACGCCATTCCCGGCAACGTCTACGACGGTGACGGCAAGCTCGTCGGCTACGACATCGAAGCACAGTGCCGGCAGGTATTCGCCAACGTGCGCGCCGTGCTCGAAGCGAGCGGCGCGCGCTGGGAAGATCTGGTGGATATCACCGTCTTTCTTACCGACATGGCGCGTGATTTCCCGGCCTACAACACGCTCTACGCCGAGCACTTTGCCGGTGTGGACGCCTGTCGCACGACGCTGGGCATCACGGCACTACCCACGCCCATCGCGATTGAGCTGAAGTGCATCGCTTCGCTCAAGCCGTAAATCCGCCTGGCATCCACCCATGAAAAAAGCCCCGGTGCTGAGCACCGGGGCTTTTTTTTGAACGCTGAAACTCAGTGACTGGCTTCAGTCTGCGGCAGCGTGGACTTGGCCGTGCGCTTGGCGGACTTGCTGCCCTTCTGCTTGGGCTGGCCGTTGTTCTTGTTCTTCTTGTTCTTGTGGTGATGCGACGAACTGGCGGGTGCGGCAGCAGCCTGCGGGGTCGCGGGCGCAGCCTGCGGGGCTGCGGCTTGGGCCAGCAGGGAACCGGAAAGAGCCATACCCGCTACGAGCAGGGAAGCGATCGCGAACTTGCGCATGATGTGCCTCTACATGTGTCTTTGTTTATCGTCGCGGACCCGGCCGGAACCCGGCAACACGAGCGTATGCGACAGCTAAAACATGGCACGTTTCCACACGAGCCGGAACTATTCTTTTCCCATTCGCTCGTGAGATTTCCGCGCTACGCGTCTTGACATTGCAAGACCGCCAACGCAGTTCGAACGTTTTTGCGATCAGGCCACACAGAGCGCCAGCAAGCGCGCGATGGTGTCCTGCACCTGCGCAGCGCGATCCTCGGTATACGCAAAGCTGTCTTCGTCCATGTAGTTGAGCTGAGACAACTCCAGTTGCACCGCTTGCACACCCCTTTCCGGCTGCCCGTAATGGCGGGTGATGTAGCCGCCCTTGAACCGGCCGTTGACCGCGTAGCTGTAATGCGACTGGGCTTCCAGCACGCCGGCGAGCTTCTCCTGCAATGACGGTGAGCAGCTCGCGCCGTCGGCCGTGCCCAGGTTGAAATCGGGCAGACGTCCCTCGAACAGCATGGGCACGTGGCTGCGAATGGAGTGGCCATCCCACAGCACGACGCGGCCATGTTCCGCACGCAGGCGATCAAGTTCTTGCGAAAGCGCCTCGTGATAGGGACGCCAGTACGCATTTACCCGTCGTTGCATTTCTTCCGCGGTGGGTTCCGCTCCGTCGAGGTAGAGCGGCTCGCCATCGAAGCCGATGGTGGAGACCAGGCCGGTCTCGCGCTTGCCCGGGTACAGCGCATGGCCATCCGCGGGACGGTTGAGGTCGACCACGTAACGTGATGCCACCGGACGAATGACACTCGCCCCCAACGCCCTGGCAAGCGGCTCGTACAGGCGCCCGACATGCCAGTCGGTATCGACCGAGCGCTGCGCGTTCGGCCGCATGCGTGCGGCGATATCGTCGGGAATATGACTGCCATCATGCGGCAGGCTGATGAGCAGCGGCGCAGTGCCGCGATGGAGCGTGCAGGTGTCGGTCATCGGCCGAGTTTAGCGCGATGGGCGCAGGGGCGACGTCGATGCGTCAGCCCATCAGCACCAGCTCCTCGGCTGAACTCGGATGAATGGCGACCGTGGCGTCGAGATCGCGCTTGCGCAAACCCATCTTCATCGCCACGGCGAAGCCCTGCAGCATTTCGTCCGCACCACTGCCGAGCACATGAATGCCTACGACGCGCTCGTCATCGCCCTCGCAGACGATTTTCATCAGGCTTGGGTACCGCCGTCCCCCAACCGCCCATTGCAGCGGCGTGAAGTTCGCGCGGTACACGCGCACGCTGTCACCGTGGCATTGGCGCGCCTGCGCCTCGGTGAGCCCCACCTTGGCCAAGGGCGGTTCGGCAAAGACGACACTGGGAATATTGTCGTAATCGAGTCGGCTGTCCGGCTGCCCGCCGAACAGCCGATCGGCAAGGCGCCGTCCCGCCGCCACCGCCACCGGAGTCAGCTCAGGGCGCTCGGTGACATCACCCACGGCGCAGATAGGGTCGACATTGGTGTTCTGCCAGGCATCCGTCATGACATGACCATCGTCGTCCACGGACACGCCAGCCGCATCCAGATCCAGCCGATCGCTGTTCGGCACGCGGCCAATGGCCCAAAGCACGGCGTCATACGGACCGCTGGGGCCATGGACGGCATCGTCGATCACGATGCCGTCGCCCTCGCGGCGCAGGCCGCTCACGTTGACCTGACGCGCGATGCGAATGCCGGCCTCGCACATGTGCCGGTCCAGCGCGTCGACCAGCTCTTCATCGAAATCGCCGAGCATGCGATGGCGCACGTGCAAGGTGACGTCCGCGCCCAGCGCGTTGAACAAGCCGGCGAATTCGACGGCGATGTATCCCCCGCCGATCACCGCTATGCGCTTGGGCAATGCGCGGAGCGCGAAGATGTCATCCGACACCAGCCCGAGATCGAAGCCGGGAACATCGAGTCGACGCGGACGTCCGCCGGTGGCGATCACGATCTGCGTGGCGCGCAATTCCCCGCCGCCGGATGTGGCGATGGTATCGGCCGAGACGAAACGGCCGGTCTCGGCGTACACCTGTATGCCCACTTCGGCCAATCGCTTCGCATAGCGTTCGCGAATGCCGTCGATATAGCCTTGGCGAAGCTGGCGGAAATGCTCCCAATCGAGCGGACCGGGCGTCGATGCAAAACCGTAGTCCAGCGCAAGACGCTGCTCCTGCGCCAACTGACCCGCGTACCAAAGCGCCTTTTTCGGCACACAGCCAACGTTGACGCAGGTACCACCCAATGCGCTGGGCTCGAGCAGCGCCACGCGCGCGCCATGTCGTGCGGCACGGAATGCAGTGGCCAGGCCACCGGAGCCGCCGCCCAACACGATCAGGTCAAACGTGTCCGCCATGCTGCTCTCCTGTTTGCTGCGTCAAGTTCAAACGCCAAAACGCGCCGGTGCATAAGGCGCGGGATCGAGCGCGGGTGCGCCCCCTTGCATCATCGAAGCCACCAGTTCACCGCTTGCCGCGGACATGCTTACGCCAAGCATGCCGTGCGCCGTCGCCAACATGAGGTTGGACCAGCGCGAGCTCGGCCCGATGATCGGCACCTCGTCCACACTCATCGGTCGCCAGCCCCACCATTCTTCCTTCAACTCCGGCCCCTCGGGAACGTGCAGTCCCTGCGCCGCGCCACGACGCAACGCATCGAGTCTCGTGCGATTGAGGCCCTCGGCATAACCGGAGAACTCCATGGTGCTGCCTAGGCGGAATCCGCTGTCCCAGGTGGTTACGCACACCGCGGGTTCGCGCAGCACCAAGGCGTGCCGGGGAACCTGCGCCGGGCGGGAATAGGTGATCGAGTAACCTTTGCCTGGCTGCATCGGCAAACGCATGCCGAGCTGACTGGCCAGCAGCGGTGACCAGGCACCCAGTGCCATCACGATGCGATCGCCATGGAACACCCCACGTGTGGTGCGTACATCGTCGATGCGGTTGGCCTGCGTGCCGAACTGGTCGATCCGCGCACCGGATTCGATCACGCCACCCAGGGCCTGCACGCAGCGTGCAAGTTCGGCGACATAGCGATCCGGTCGAAGACGTGCATCGCCAGGATGGAACAGACCGCCCACCACGCCAGGCTTCAAGGCGGGCTCCCTGGCTTCCACTTCTTCACCGCGCAGGCGCTCGACCACGACACCCAGTCGATCAAGCATCCGAGCATGGTGCTGCTCGTCAGCCTGAAAGGCCTTGTGGGTACGGTAGACATAGAGCTCGCCCTCTTCGGCGAACTCGCAATCCAATCGCTCGTCGCGAACCAGTTCCGCAAGCAGCCGGCGCGAACGCAGCAGAATGGCCGAACGGGCATGCGCCGCATGCTCGAAGTCGCGCCAGTTGCAGTGACGGGCAAACCCCAGCATCCAACGAAGGCGTGGCCCGTCGAAGCGGGGATTGAGGTAGAGCGGCGCATCGGCCCTGAGCATGGAACGCAAGGCCACGGTAAGCATGCCCGGCATGGCCAGGGGCGCCGCATGACTGGGGGTGATCGTTCCACAATTGCCGTGCGAACTACCGCAACCCGGGGTACCCTGCTCCAAAATACGCACGGTAGCCCCGGACTTCAGCAGGTAGTAAGCACAGGCCAGGCCGATGACGCCGCCGCCAAGAATCAACACATCGCTGCGTGAAGCATCCATCGGGCTATTGTAGCGTTGCTGCGGTTACTCCTAACCCCAAGGATTCGGTGTGATGGAAACGTCAGAGGTGCAGTCGGGTAGAAGGATGATCGAACGGCATTCCGCGCTGATCATCGCGTCGATGATGGCCGCATGGATGCCGATGGCCTGGGCGCAGCAAGCGCCGGTGTCGCCACAGACGTCGGCCCCACCCGAGCCGCCGGCAACGGCATCGTCGGCTACGGCGGTAAAGCGCGACCTCTTCGCCGAGACGGCCCATATCAAAAATGACCTGGCGCGCTACCTCTACCTGCGTGAGGTGATGCCACAGCTCGTCCGGGAAGATCGGCTGATCGATCAACAGCTGCTGTCCACGGTGGAAGACGAACTGGGTTTGTACGAAGAGGCCATCAACGACTTTCCCTTCGACAACCGCGTGCAGACGCCGGTGACGCTGCCGTCACCCGCCGATTGGGCACCCGCCGACGCCGCAACGGAAATCGCCAAGCTCGCCAGCGATCGTCACATCGTGATGATCAACGAGGCCCACCACGATGCGCACACCCGGGAACTGACCATCGCCCTGCTGCCCAAACTGCGTGCCGAGGGCTTCACCTACTTTGCCGCCGAAGCACTGGCCAATAGCGACACCGACCTGATGAAGCGCGGCTACCCCATCGCCAGCAGTGGCAGCGAGTACCTGCACGAACCCATCTACGGCCAGATCATCCGCGAGGCAATTCGCCTGGGCTTCAAGGTGGTGGCCTATGAATCCGATGCCGATGTCCTGAGCGATCGCGAAACCGGCCAGGCACAACTGCTGTATCGCCAGGTCTTCAAGAACGACCCCAAGGCCAAGCTGTTCGTGCATGGAGGTTATGCCCATATCGACAAGGCCGTGGGCAATCTGGGCAGGTCGATCAAGCCGATGGCGATGCAGCTCAAGCAGCTCACAGGATTCGACCCGCTGTCGATTGATCAGACGCGCTGGCGTGATATCGGCCCGATGCCGAGCAAGGACTTGTACAACCAGTTGATCGCCGCCTTTCCTGTCGACAAACCATCGGTGTTGCTCAGCCGCCAGAACGGCAGCGTGTGGGCATCGGATCCCGATCGGCACGATGTCGATGTGATCCTGCCGGTGTCGGGGCATCAGCGACGCCCACACTGGCTCTCACTCGGAGGCATGCGGGAAACGCGCGTGATCTCCAGTGAAATGTGTCAGCGCCAGCTGCCCTGCGTGATCGAGGCTCGCTATGCCAATGAAAGCGACGACGCCATCCCGGCCGACCGATATGTCTTCCTGACGGGTGACAGCATGAACTCGATCTATCTCTGGCCCGGGGAATACAAGATCGTCGCCCGAGACCGCGGGGGCCGCGAGCTGGCCGTCCGCAACCTCAAGGTCGACAAGCCCGGCCCATGACAGCCGGCGACTCACTTACAGCGATCACTCACGACTTTCTTCCAACCTATTGATTTGATAACCTCGGGCTCGTCTCAAGCGAAGGGGATACGAGATGCGCCCGCAGTTTGCCGTTCCTGCCGACCACCGTTGGGTGTCCTGGCGTACGGCCCGTCATGCGCTGCTCGTCGCCACCGTGCTCCTGCTGGCCGCCTGCGCCAGCGGCTCCCGACGCCCGGAGCCCACCTATAAGGACTCGCGTTCGTCGCTGGCCAACCTGCCGGCGCGTGCGCCAGACGGCGCCACCGGCACCGCCAACGATGTGCTGTTCCGCGCCATCGCCCTGGTGGGCACGCCTTACCGCTGGGGCGGCAACACGCCGGATGGCGGCTTCGATTGCAGCGGCCTGGTCGACTACATCTATCGCAACGCCGCCGGCCTGAACCTGCCGCACAGCTCCCGCGAGATGTCGCAATTGAATGGGGAGCGGGTGCGGCAGATGACCGATCTGGTCAGCGGTGACCTGGTCTTTTTCGGGGGCAGCAGCGGCATCAGCCACGTAGGCGTCTACGTCGGCAAGGGTCGCTTCGTCCACGCGCCCAACAGCGGCGGCACCGTGCGGCTGGACGATATCGACGGTCCCTACTGGCGCGACCATTTCGCCTTCGGCAAGCGCCTGCTGGACTGATAGTCAGCAAGACCCACCTACCGGTCTGCTCCAACTCGCCAGCTAGGGCGCGTCATGTCGCGTAGACCGGCGCTTCACTGCCGCAGGCGCAGCCTGCGGCCTTTTCCCGGCACCAGACCCGCTGACGCCTCCTTGGACGCCCTTCTTAGGCCCCGCCTATCCTTTCGATTGAAAAATTGAATTGTACACAATTTAATTTCGCACATATTATTCAACCCATGAACCGGACCCCCACCCCCAACCAGCTCCTGCTCGACCAGCAACTCTGTTTTGCGCTGTATGCCGCTTCGCGCTCGGTAACGAGCCTTTACCGGCCGCTGCTGGAGCCGCTGGGCCTGACCTATCCGCAGTACCTGGTGATGCTGGTGCTGTGGGAACAGGACGGGTTGACCGTCCGGGAGCTGGGCCAACGCCTGCAACTGGATTCCGGCACGCTCACCCCGCTGCTCAAGCGTCTGCAGGTAGCGGAACTGGTCACGCGCCAGCGCCGCCAGCAAGACGAACGCGAAGTGGATATCCGCCTTACCGACACCGGCCTCGCCCTGCGCGAAAAGGCCAGTGGCATTCCCGAATGCCTCGCCCAGTGCATGCAGCTGCCGATCGAGCAGGTGCAGAGCCTGCGCGATGAACTGAAGCGACTCACCCGACAGATCCAACTCTCCCAACGCGAGGACTGAACCATGAACATCAGCAAGATTCTCTACACCGCCACCGCCACCGTTCACGGCGGCCGCGAAGGCCATGCCAAGAGCGACGACGGCGTGCTCGACCTGCAACTGGTCGTGCCCAAGGGGCTTGGCGGCCCAGGTGGTCACGGCAGTAACCCAGAACAGCTGTTCGCCGCCGGCTATGCGGCCTGCTTCGAAGGCGCCGTCCGTTTCGTCGCCCGCCAGCAGGGTGTGACGCTGAAGGACGCCTCTGTCACGGCGCATGTCGGCATCGGTCCGCGTGAACCCACCGGCTTCGGTATTGCGGTGAAGCTTGAAGTGAATCTGCCGGGCATCGACCGCGCGGTGGCACAGGAGCTGGTCGACACCGCCCACCGCGACATCTGCCCGTACTCGCACGCGACGCGCGGCAACGTGGACGTGGACATCACGCTGGTCTGATCACCTCGCAGCCCACTGGGACGGCGACGGCGCGGATGGGCGCCGTCGTCGCGCGGCCCCAAGGCACCCGGTTATCCATGAAGTACGTGCACAAAAAAAGCGGCCATGGGCCGCTTTTTTCTGGACTGCATAAAACGGGAGCGTTCGCTTACTCCACCGCCCCATCTCCACGCAGGCGGACGTCGCCCGGCAACATGTCGCTGCGCTCTTCGTGCGCCATCTGCTGCTCCGCGAGGAAGCGCCACACCTGCTGGCACACCGGCGTGGTGTTTTCGCGCGCAATGGCAGAGACGAGGAACCACGGCCCCTTCCATTCCAGCCGGCGGACGACGTCTTCGGCCACGGCCTGACGCTCGTCTTCGGGCAACACGTCGGCCTTGTTCATCACCAGCCAGCGCGGACGATCGAGCAATTCCGGATCGAACTTTTCCAGCTCCTGCTCGATGGCGTGCACCTGCTCCACCGGGTCCGCGCCATCGATCGGCGCGATATCCACGACGTGCAGCAGCAGTCGCGTGCGCGACACGTGGCGCAGGAACTGGATGCCCAGGCCGGCACCGTCGGCGGCGCCTTCGATCAGGCCCGGAATGTCGGCGATGACAAAGCTCTGGTCCGTGCCCAGGCTGACCACACCCAGGTTGGGATGCAGCGTGGTGAACGGGTAGTCGGCCACGCGCGGCGTCGCAGCGGATACGGCGCGGATGAAGGTGGACTTGCCGGCGTTCGGGAAGCCCAGCAGACCGACGTCAGCCAACAGCTTCAGTTCCAGCTTCAGCTCGCGCACATCGCCCGGCGTACCTGGCGTCGACTTGCGCGGCGCACGGTTCACCGAGCTCTTGAAATGGATGTTGCCCAGGCCACCCTTGCCGCCCTGCGCCACCAGCAGGCGCTGGCCGTGCTGGGTGAGGTCGCCGATGGTTTCGTCGGTGTCGACGTTGGTGACCACGGTGCCTACCGGCACGCGGATGAAGGTGTCCTCACCGCCCTTGCCGTACATCTGGCTACCCATGCCGTTCTGGCCGCGCTCGGCCTTGAACGAACGCTGGTGGCGGAAGTCGATCAGCGTGTTGAGGCCCTCATCGGCCACCAGCCACACCGAGCCGCCGCTGCCGCCATCGCCGCCGTCGGGGCCGCCGAAGGGGATGAATTTTTCGCGACGGAAGCTGATGCATCCGTTGCCGCCGTCACCGGCATGGACCTTGATGATGGCTTCGTCGACGAATTTCATGGAAAGGGTTCCGGGAAAGAAAGCTTGGGAACGATGACGCACAGCCGCACGACATCATAAGGGAATCCGGCTGTTGCACCGATTCGGTGCCCGCATCCTGTTCCCGACAAAAAACAAAAGCCCCGCCGAAGCGGGGCCTTCGCTGCAACATCGCCGGGAATTAACCCTTGACGACGCTGACGAACTTGCGGTTGTTCTCGCCGCGCGTCTTGAACTCGACGGTGCCGTCGACCAGCGCGAACAGCGTGTGGTCACGACCCAGGCCCACGCCGGTACCGGCATGGAACTTAGTGCCGCGCTGACGCACGATGATGTTGCCGGCCTCGATGGCCTGGCCGCCGTACACCTTCACGCCGAGATACTTCGGGTTGGAGTCGCGACCGTTGCGGGACGAACCTACGCCTTTTTTATGTGCCATGACTATCTACTCCGGCTGATCAGGCGTTGATGCCCGTGATCTCGACTTCGGTGAAATGCTGACGATGTCCCTGCTGCTTCTTGTGGTGCTTGCGGCGACGGAACTTGATGATGCGGACCTTCTCGGCACGACCATGCTTGCGCACGGTGGCGCTGACGGTGGCACCGGCCACGGTCGGGGCACCGACGGTGATCGACTCACCGGCGCCGACCAGCAGAACCTGGTCGAAGGTGAAGGCTGCGCCTTCTTCGGCGTTCAACAGTTCCACGCGCAGGACGTCGCCCTGCTGAACGCGGTACTGCTTGCCACCGGTCTTGATGACTGCGTAACTCATGGGAATATCCCTTCTGTCGTTATTCTCTTGGGCTCGCCGGACCTAAATGGACACCGGCGAACTCGGGAGTATAGCGGGCCTGAAGGGCACTGGTCAATTACTGACCACTCTGCCCGCTCGTGGTTGCAGCGGGCTTGGCGTCCTTCTTGGCCGGCGCGGCCTTGCTGTCGGCCTTGGCCGGCGTCTTGGACGCGGGCTTGGCCGTGGTCTTCTTCGGCGCAGCCTTGGCCGGAGCCTTCTTGGCCGGTGCCTTGCCGTGCGGGGTTGCATGCGAGGTCGCGCGGGCGGCGTGCGAGGCCGGCTTGGGCGTTTCCTCGCCGGCCTCGGCCGCCTTGATCGCCGCGCCACCCTCGGCGGCCGTCTGCGAGGACGACGCCGACGCCACCTTGGCAGGGCACTTGCCGGTGCTGTCCAGGGTGCCCATCTGTTTCAGCTCGTTGACCATCTGGTCGCTGCGCTCGTGGCTCCACTGCTGGCCGGCCTGATTGGCCTCGGCCATCGTGGTTGGCATCTCGGTAATGACCTTCTGGCCCAGCGGCGAGCGATAGAACTTCAGCAGGCCGTTCATTTCGTCGGAGGTGAAATGGCGCTGCCAGACGGGCACCAGCCGGCCGATGAACAGCTGGGTCTGGTTGGCATCCATGTAGTTCTGCCAGAAGTCGGCCGGCACGCAGGGCATCGATTGTTGCAGCGTACTCACCGCCTGGGTGTTCATCTGCAGCAGCATCTTGCCAAGGCCGACCACTTCCATCAGCTGGCGGACCTGGTCCTCGGTCGCCGGCGCCGATGACGCCATCGCTTGTCCCACGCCCATTGCAAGCGCAATGGCGGCACCCCATCTGGTCAACTTGCCCATCCGCACTCTCTGTCCGTAGCGTCAGCCGGGATCCGGCCAAAGATTCCATTAGGCCATACTCGGCCGAATCTTCTCTTAAGAGTTTGTTGGAAAGCATCAGACGGCAATAACCGTACTGACAAGTTTGATATAGTACAGTTTTCCCCTTCCCCTACCGACCATTCCGGGCGACATGGACACCATCCGCATACGCGGTGCGCGCACGCACAACCTCAAGAACATCGACCTCGACCTGCCTCGCGACAAGCTGATCGTGATTACCGGCCTGTCCGGCTCGGGCAAGTCCTCGCTGGCGTTCGACACCATCTATGCCGAGGGCCAGCGCCGCTATGTGGAATCGCTGTCGGCGTATGCCCGCCAGTTCCTTTCCATGATGGAAAAGCCTGACGTCGACCACATCGAGGGTCTGTCGCCGGCGATTTCCATCGAGCAGAAGTCGACCTCGCACAACCCACGCTCGACCGTGGGCACCATCACCGAGGTCTACGACTATCTGCGCTTGCTGTACGCCCGCGTCGGCACGCCGCGCTGCCCGGACCACGGCATTCCGCTGGAAGCGCAGACGGTGAGCCAGATGGTGGACAGCACGCTCGCCATGGACGCCGACAAGCGCTTCATGCTGCTCGCGCCGGTGATCCGCGAGCGCAAGGGTGAGCATGTACAAGTGTTCGACCAACTGCGCGCGCAGGGTTTCGTGCGTGCGCGTGTCGACGGCACGGTCTACGACCTTGATGCGGTGCCACCGCTGACGCTGCGCCAGAAGCACACCATCGAAGTGGTGATCGACCGTTTCCGCCCGCGCGACGACATCAAGCAGCGCTTGGCCGAATCGTTCGAGACCGCGCTGCGGCTGGGCGACGGCCTCGTCATCGTGGTCGACATGGACGATGCCAAGGCGCCCGAACAGCTCCTGTCGTCGCGTTATTCCTGCCCGGTGTGCGACTACTCGCTGCCGGAACTGGAGCCGCGCCTGTTCTCGTTCAACTCGCCTGTGGGCGCCTGCCCGACCTGCGATGGCCTGGGCATCACGCAGGTGTTCGACGCTTCGCGCGTCGTGGCCCATCCGGAGCTGTCGCTGGCCGGCGGAGCCATCCGCGGCTGGGATCGCCGCAACGCGCATTACTTCCAGCTGCTGCTATCGCTGGCTGCACACTACAAGTTCGACGTGGATACGCCGTGGCGCAAGCTGCCGGCGGATGTGCAGAAGGCCGTGCTGTACGGCAGTGGCAAGGAACTGATCGCGTTCAAGTACATCACCGAACGCGGTGGCCGTGTAACGCGTGAGCATGCGTTCGAAGGCATCCTTCCGAACATGGAGCGCCGCTACAAGGAAACCGAATCACCCGCGGTGCGCGAGGAACTGTCCAAGTACATCAGCGACCAGGCTTGCGGCGAATGCGGAGGCCAGCGCCTGAATCGTTCGGCACGCAACGTGTTCGTGGCCGATCACGCCCTGCCCTCGCTCACCTCACGCTCCATCGATGACGCGCTCGCCTTCTTCGAGAAGCTGGCGCTCACCGGCTGGCGCGGCGAGATCGCGGTGAAGATCGTCAAGGAGATCCGCGAACGCCTGACCTTCCTCAACGACGTGGGCCTGAACTACCTCACTCTGGATCGCCAGGCGGACACGCTGTCCGGCGGCGAGGCGCAGCGTATCCGCCTGGCCTCGCAGATCGGTGCGGGCCTGGTTGGCGTGATGTACGTACTCGATGAGCCGTCCATCGGCCTGCACCAGCGCGACAACGAGCGGCTGCTGGGCACGCTGACGCGACTGCGTGACCTAGGCAATACGGTGATCGTGGTCGAACACGACGAAGACGCCATCCGCATGGCGGACCACGTGCTCGACATCGGTCCCGGCGCGGGCGTGCACGGTGGCGAAGTGGTGGCCGAGGGCTCGCTCAAGGACATCCTGTCGTCGCAGCGTTCCGTCACCGGCCAGTTCCTGTCCGGCAAGCGCGGTATCAAGGTGCCTGAGGAACGCCGCCAGCAGCTCGATGCCGAGTCGTGGCTGCACCTGAAGGGCGCCAACGGCAACAACCTGAAGAACGTGGACCTGGCCATTCCCGCCGGCCTGTTCACCTGCGTGACCGGCGTCTCCGGTTCGGGCAAGTCGACGCTGATCAACGACACGCTGTTCCGCCTCGCCGCCACCGAACTCAACGGCGCCAGCGAAAAGGCGGCGCCGTATAAGTCCATCGAGGGCCTGGAGCTGTTCGACAAGGTGGTGGACATCGACCAGTCACCGATCGGTCGCACGCCGCGCTCCAACCCGGCCACCTACACCGGCCTGTTCACGCCACTGCGCGAACTGTATGCGCAGGTGCCGGAAGCACGCGCCCGTGGCTACACGCCGGGACGCTTCAGCTTCAACGTACGCGGTGGTCGCTGCGAAGCCTGCGAAGGCGACGGCATGATCAAGGTGGAGATGCACTTCCTGCCGGACGTCTACGTGCCCTGCGACGTCTGCCACGGCAAGCGCTACAACCGCGAAACACTGGAAGTGCACTACAAGGGCCACACCATCGCCGACGTGCTCGACATGACGGTGGAAGACGCGCTGAAGCTGTTCGAGAACGTGCCGACCATCGCGCGCAAGCTCGAAACGCTGCGTGCCGTGGGCCTGGACTACATCAAGCTCGGCCAGAGTGCGACGACGCTGTCCGGCGGCGAAGCGCAGCGCGTGAAGCTGTCCAAGGAACTGTCCAAGCGCGACACCGGCCGCACCTTGTACATCCTCGACGAGCCGACCACCGGCCTGCACTTCCACGACATCGAGCAGTTGCTCGACGTGCTGCACCAATTGGTGGAACAGGGTAATACCGTGGTGGTGATCGAGCATAATCTGGACGTGATCAAGACCGCCGACTGGCTGGTCGATCTCGGCCCGGAAGGCGGCGCCGGCGGTGGACGCATTCTCGTGACCGGCACGCCGGAGACGGTGGCGGCCACGCCAGGCTCGCATACCGGACACTTTCTTGCCCCGCACCTCGACATGAAGCCCGCTAAGGCGGCCAAGGCCAAGGTCGAGAGCAACGGCAAGAGCAAACCTGCACTACGGAAGAAGACTGCATGAGTTCCACCGAAACCGTGCCTGAGAAGCGCACGCGTTCCCGCAAGGCCGAGGTGCAGGAAGCTGCCCCGGCCGTGACGGAAACACAGGCACCGGAAGCAACGAACGGCCCGCTATTCGTCGCCCCCATCGGCGTGCGTTGGCGCGATCTTGATGCGTTCAATCACGTCAACAACTCCAACTACCTCACCTACCTCGAAGAGGCGCGGCTGCAGTGGCTGCAGCACGTGCCGGGCTGGTTCGACGAGCATTCGATGCCCGTGCTGGCGGCGAGCGAACTGAACTACCGCCGCCCGATCGAATGGCCGGCACAGTTGAACGTGGAGCTGTTCTGCGAGCGGCTGGGCAACAGCTCGGTGACCATCGCGCATCGCATCGTCAACGCGCGCGACGGCGCGCTGTACAGCGACGGCAAGGTGGTGATGGTGTGGATGGACCCGGCCACCGGCAAGCCGGTGCCCCTGCCCCAGTCGATCCGCGACGCGGCCGAGGACGGCGCTTGAACGACCCAGCCGACATTCGGGGTTAAGCCCTTCGGCACCACGGATGCCGCGCCTTCATGCGGCATCCGTACTATCAACGGCGACCACCCGAAAGGAGCTCGACCGTGATCCCTCTACCCCTTCGTACCCTCGCCTTCGCCATGGCCGCCGGCACCGGCGCAGGCGCCATCGCCGCCCCCACTTCCACCACGCTCACGTTGTACCGCAGCGACGACACCGCACTCTTCAGCGCCGGTGACAGCAGCAGCGTGCATGCCGGCTACGCGGTGGCGAGAGAGCCGCGCCAGCTCGACCTCAAGTCCGGCACGCAGGACATCAGCCTGGGCGGCTTGCCGCAATACCTTGACCCTGAAGCCATGGCGCTCAGCGTCGAAGGCGACGCCGCACAGGTGATCTCCCAGCGCCTGCGCCTTGGCCAGGGCCAGAACGCGGCGCTCGGCAGCCTGATCGGTCAACCGGTGGAGGTGCTCGCCACCAGCGGGCAGCCACTCGCCAGCGGCACCTTGCTGCGCGCCGACGATGGACTGCTCGTGCAGGATGCCTCCGGCCGCACCAGCCTAATCCGCGACTACGCCGCCGTTCGTGCGTCGGGCAACTTCCAGACCGGCGCCAACCTGCAGTTGCGCGTCGATGCCAAGCGCGCCGGCAAGGCACAGGCCACCCTGAGCTACACCACGTCGGGGCTGGGGTGGCGCGCCGCCTATGTGGGCACACTGGCGCCGGGCGACGGCTGCAAGATGCAGTTCGAATCCCGCGCCAGCGTCGCCAACCGTAGCGGCCGCGACTGGAGCAACGTGCAGTTGACCCTCGTAGCGGGCGAACCGCAGATCGCCAAGCCTGTGGGCGGGCCACGCCCGATGGCCTTCTCGGTGCGCGCCAAGGCCGCCGATGCGGCACTTCCAGAACAGTCGACGCTGGCCGACTACCGCACCTATACGCTGCCCGGCGCCGTCGACCTGCCCGATGGCAGCGTGAGCCAAGTACCGCTGTACAGCACGCGGAGCATCGAGTGCGAACGCACCTCGCTCTACGAGAACGGCGGTGGCTGGGTGCCGCCGCAGCCGATGATCAACCAGGACTTTGTGACCGGAGGCGAGAACACCGGCGTCATCAGCACACTGCAGTTCCGTGCCTTCGACAGCCTGCCGGCCGGCTACCTGCGCGTGCTCACGGCCGACCGCAACGGCACACCCCAGTTCATCGGCGAAGGCCGCATCAATGACACACCCAAGGGCAGCGACGCGCGCATCACGCTGGGCCAGGCTTTCGACCTGCGCGGCAATCGCGAACGCACCGCCTTCCACGTGGACAAGAACGGCCGCACGCTGGACGAAGCCTTCCGCATCACCCTGACCAATGCCGGCGACAGCCCGCGCACGGTGACCGTACGCGAACATCCCCAGCGCTGGCGCCAGTGGACGCTGGTGTCCTCGACCAGCAAGCCGAGCGCACAGACCACCGACACGCTGGAATTCAAGGTCACGATACCGGCCAACGGCAAGGCAACGCTCGATTACGCCGTGCGCTATCAGTGGACGGCGGACGAAAACCCGCAGGGGTAAGCTGAGAAGTGAGTGAAGAGGAGTGAGAGGTGAGAGAAAGCGGGGCGTCGCAGCCTTCGCCCTCTCGCCTCTCGCTCCTCCCGACTCACTCCCGGCCTTCCGCTCTTTGCTACTCTCACTTCTCTCTCCTCTTAACTCACTCCTGCCCTTATGCTCAACCTGATCACGCACGACGCCATCACCGAAATCAACATGGCGCGCCCTCCGGTGAACGCGCTCAATGTCGAACTGCTGGTCGCGATCCGCGACGCCGTGGACAACGCCGTTGCGAACGGTGCACGCGGCATCGTGCTGTCGGGCCTGCCGGGCATGTTCTGCGCCGGCGTCGATGTACCTTCATTGCTCAACAGCGATCGTGCCGGCGTCCGTGCGTTCTGGGGCGAGTTCTTCTCCACAGCGTCCAAGCTCGCCATGTCGCCGGTTCCGGTCGTTGCCGCGATCACCGGCCACAGCCCGGCAGGTGGGGCCGTGCTGTCGCTGTTTTGCGACTACCGCGTGATGGCGGAAGGTCCGTTCCGCATCGGCCTCAACGAGGTGCAGGTGGGCCTGGTGGTGCCGGAATGCATCCAGATGGCGCTGCGCCGCATCGTGAGTGGCTATCGCGCGGAACGCCTGATGGTAGCGGGCGCCATGGTCGATTCCGCAGAGGCACTGGCCATTGGACTGGTGGATGAGCTCACCAACGTCGAACAGGTGGTGACGCGGGCCGTGGTGTGGATGCAGGCGCTGCTCGCACTGCCCTCGAACGCCATGCTCAAAACGCGCGCCGTTGCCCGCGCGGATCTTACGGCGGTCTGGGCAGATCCGGAAAAGCTGCCGATCGACGATTTCGTCGATGCGTATTTCCATCCGGAGGCGCAAGCGGTGCTGGAAAAGCTGGTTGCGCGCCTGAAGAAGAAAGACTGACCTAAACGTTCCTTGCGGGAGCGCACCTCCGCGCTCCCGCAGAAAAGCTGTCAGCCCGGCTCTGCGCCCTTGGCCACCGGCCGGCTCGCATCGCTCACCCAGCCACTCCATGACGGCGCATACAACCGCGATCCGCCCAGACCCGCGTGCTCCATCGCCAGCAGGTTGTGGCATGCCGTGACACCCGAGCCGCACATGTGCACCACGTCCTGCGGTGCATGCGTGCCGAGCACGGCTTCGAATTCCTTGCGCAACACATCGGCCTGTTTGAAACGGCCATCGTCGCGAAGGTTCTGCGAGAACGGGCGATTGAGCGCGCCCGGCACATGGCCGCCCACGGGGTCGATCGGCTCCACTTCACCGCGATAGCGCGGCACGGCACGCGCGTCGAGCAGCAGGCGTTTCGGATCGCCGCGCAACGACGCGTGATCGACGATGTACCGACGTGCATCGAAATGCAGAGACACCGGGCGCGGCGTGCGATGCACGTCACCCGACTCCACTGGCTTGCCGGCATCAAGCCATGCGGGATAACCGCCATCGAGCACGGCTACACCACGAATGCCCGCGAGTCGCAGCAGCCACCACAGGCGCGCCGCCGCAAGTGAACCACTGGCGGCGTCGTAGCACACGATCTGTGTGCCTTCGTTCCAGCCCCAGCGGGACAAGACTTCGGAGAACGCCTGCTCCAGCGGCAACGGATGACGCCCAAGGCCCTCGGCCTTGCACGAGAGGTCGGACAGATCAGCATCCAGGCTGGCATAGACCGCGCCGGGGATATGCCCTTCGCGATAGTCGCGTTCGCCCTTGCCGACGTCGCGCGCACCACTTCCGGGCGCAATGAGGTCGAAACGGCAATCGACGATCAACACATCGCCGGGCGCGAGCGCCGCCAGTTCCTCGACATCGATCAACGTGGTCTTGAGCGTCATGTACGTCCCATCCTCTGCAGGAGGTTGAACACCATGGCGGCCGTGGCACCCCAGATGCGATGCCCGCCATGCACGAATTCCACCATGTCGCGGCGATGGCCACGGAAGTCCATGGTGTATCGCCGCAGATTGCGCGGTTCGAGGAAGAACGACAACGGCACCTCGAACACTTCCGCCACTTCCGCCGGCGCGGGATACAGCCGCGCATCGGGATCGATGCGCGCGACCACCGGCGTGATGGTGTAGCCGCTGATGGTGTCAAAGCGGTCCAGGAAGCCCAGCGGCGTGACGAGCCGGCGCTCAAGGCCGATCTCCTCTTCGCTTTCGCGCAAGGCAGTGGCGATGGCGTCGGTATCCTCAGGGTCGGTACGACCGCCCGGAAAGGCGACCTGCCCCGCATGATCCTGCAGATGATCGGTGCGCACCGTCAGCACCAGCCGAGGTTGCACGCCTTCGCGTACACCCACCAGCACGGCGGCCGGCCTGCGCGGCTTATCGCCGATCAGCTGGACCATGTCCGCGTGGTTCCAACCTTGTCCGGTCGGCGGTGACGACAATGGCAGCACTGCATGACTCAAGTCGGTCAGCAGCTCGCTCATCAACCGTTCTTCCGTGGGGGAAGCACGTCGCGCATATAACGAAGCCGTTCCTGCTCCTCCATGCCACGCCAACGGGCGATCTCGTCGCCCGTGCGCAGGCAACCGATGCAATAGCCACGTTCGTCCAGGCGGCAAATGCCGATGCAAGGACTCAGGGGATTGCTGGAAGAACCAGAGGAGCTGTCAGCCGCCGTCATGCCGCAAGGAAATATCTACAAAAGCGCGGCACGGGAGCGTGCCAGGGAAGCCGGCATGCTATCACGAGCGACCCCGGGACTCCCGCGGTCGCCCACTATGGCAGTGATTGCCCGGCCTCAGGGCTTGATTTCGAGCAACTCGATCTCGAAGACCAGTGCTTCGTTCGGCCCGATGCGCGGCGGGTCACCCTTGATGCCATAAGCCAGGCTTGGCGGCACCGTAACCTTCCACAGGTCACCCACGTGCATGCGCTGGATCACTTCCTGCCAGCCCGGGATCACCTTGTTGTTGACCACGAAGCTCACCGGCGAACCGTGCGCCCAGGAGCTGTCGAATTCGGTGCCGTCGATCAGCATGGCGCGGAAGTTCACCGTCACCACGGAGCCTTCCGGCACCGGCTTGGTGCCCGTGCCCTTCTTCAGCACTTCGTACTGGATGCCGGAGGGAAGCTGGATCACGCCCGGCTTGGTCCGGTTGCGTTCCATGTAGTCGGCGCTCTTGCGCGCGTTGTTCTCGGCAGACTGCTTGAACTGCGCCAGCGCCTGCGCGTGCATCTGCTCGTCGAGCTCACGCAGCTGGTCATGCATGTCGCGCATCGGCACGGAAGGACGCTTCTTGGCGTAGGCATCCTGGATCGCACGCATCAACGTGGGGATGTCCACGTCCGGGTCGCCGTTGGCGAACTGGCTGCCGATCTGGTAGCCGATGGCGTAGGACAGTTTGGTCTTGTCGAGCTTGACCTTGGACGGGTCCTGCGGGGCCGCACCGTCCTGGGCATGCGCCACGACACCCCATAACAGGATGCCAAGGGCGAGCCAACGCAGTTGTGCCATGCATTCCTCCATTCAGAGCCCGCCAAGGCCCAAACCGCAGGTCCGCCATCCTAAGCGGTCTTGGCGAATCGTGCAGCGGAACCGGACGATCCGGTGTTCTCCACTAAGAACATACGAAGCCCCAAAGGTTCCCGCTGGTACCATGGGCCCCTTTTTCCGCCGGAGTAAATCATGGCCTATCGCAACCTGGAAATCGCCAACCGTGGCGCGGTGCGCACCATCACCGTCAACCGCCCGGACAAGCTCAATGCGCTCAACCGCGAGACGCTCAATGAGTTGACGCTGGCCTTCACCCAGGCCGCCCAGGACGATGCCGTGCGCGTGGTCGTACTGGCCGGAGCCGGCGAGAAGGCCTTCGTGGCTGGCGCCGACATTGCTGAAATGAACGGCTACACCCCGGTCCAGGCGCAGGGTTTCTCGCGCGCCGGCCAGCGACTGATGAGCCTGGTCGAACGCCTGGGCAAACCGGTGATCGCCCGCATCCAGGGCTTCGCCCTTGGCGGCGGCATGGAACTGGCGATGTGCTGCCACCTGCGCGTGGCCAGCGAGAAGGCCAAGTTCGGTCAGCCCGAGATCAACCTTGGCCTGATCCCCGGCTTCGGCGGCACGCAGCGCCTGCTGCGCCTGGCGGGCCGCGGCGCGGCGCTGGAGCTGTGCCTGCTGGGAGCGCCGATCAACGCCCAGCGTGCCTACGAGCTCGGCGTAGTCACCCGCGTGGTGGCGCCCGAGGCGCTGGATGAAACGGTGAACACCATGGCGGACCAACTGGCTGCCGCTGCACCGCTGGCCGCCGCTGGCATCCTCGATGCCATCCTGCAGGGCGGCGAAACCAGCATCGACCAGGGCCTGGAGTTTGAAACGCAGGCGTTTGCCCTGGCCTTCTCCACCGAGGACATGCGCGAAGGCACCACGGCCTTCCTCGAAAAGCGCAAGGCCGAATTCAAGGGCCGCTGAAAAGCGAGAAGTGAGTGAAGACGAGTGAGCAGTGAGCGTGGTTTCTCTCACTGCTCACTTCTGTCTCTTCACTCATCGCTCTTAGTGCCCGCCCTTGTACTTCTTCTCGCCGGCCGTCACCGCAAGGTCCATCCGGTTTTCCGGCGGCGCCAGCGGGCACGTGGCATACGGCGTAAAGGCGCAGGGCGGGTTGTAGGCGCGATTGAAATCGAGCACGACCTTTCCATCCTTGGGCAGATCGGCATACATGAAGCGCGCGGCGCCGTAGGTTTCCTTGCCGGACGTACGGTCGGCGATCACGAAGAACAGTGAATCGGGTTCTTCCTGGATCGGCATCAGTTCGTAGGTGTGGCCGTCACGGTGGAACACCGCCTTGCCCGGCACCTTTTCCTTGTTGATGGTGCCCAGCACCGAGCCGATTTCCAGCTCATGCGGCGGATTGAACGGCACCCAGTCGGCAACGATGCGCCAGGACGGGTCAGCCGGATAATAGTCGAGGCCCTGGAAATGTGCGCGCGTCTCCGCGTTGCTGTCCTTCACGCGCAGCGCCTTGCGGCCATCGCGTTCGATCACCAAAAAGCTCACCGAACCAAACGCCACGAGCGACGGTGCGCCGTCGCCGGCATGCGCGTCATCGATCAGGCTGGCCTCGTGGACGGCCTTGCCATCGACGGTGGCGCCGCTGTTCTTGTCGAGCACGATGTGCATGCTGCCGTCCTTCGACAGCGTCAGCACGCCCAGGTGTGCGGGGCCCGCCTTCAACACGATGTCGTTGTCGGCCGCACTGCCCAGCCTGTTTGCACCTTCCTTAAGCCACTCCAGACCGATCAGGCTCAACCAGCCGTTCGGGGCGGTGAGGCTGGCCAGGCGCTTTTGCTGCCAATGGGCATTTTGCTGGGGAAAGTCGGACGCCGCGGCGGGGGCGTTGGTCTGGGCTTGCACGTTGGCAACTCCAAGGCTCAGGGCAAAGGCGAAAACGGCGGTACGCAACATGGTCAGGCCCGTCGGGATGAGGTTCCGAGTATGGACGTCCATTTGGCGGCGTGGCAAGCGCGCACCGTACGGAAAATCAACGGCCACGAAGGAATAGCTTGTCCAGCTCGGGCAAGCTCAACTGGGTCCAGGTCGGGCGCCCGTGGTTGCATTGCCCGGAGCGTTCCGTGGCTTCCATCTCGCGCAGCAGCGCGTTCATTTCAGGAATCGTGAGACGTCGCCCGGCGCGGACCGACCCGTGGCATGCCATGGTGGCGAGCAGTTCGTTTTCCAGCTCCTGCAGGCGGCGCGAGCTGCCATGCTGCGCCAATTCGGCCAGCACGTCGCGGCACAGCTGGGCCACGTCGGCGCCTTCCAGCAACGCGGGAATGCGGCGCACCACCACGCCGGACGGACCACTGCGCGACAATTCCAGCCCCCACTCGGCCAGTGCGTCGGCGTGCTCTTCCGCCGCCGCCGCTTCCTTGGCGCTCACGGCGACATTCAGAGGTACCAGCAACATCTGCGAGCGCAGATTGCTGCAGGCCCTCCCCGCCTTGAGCTTTTCGTAGGTGATGCGTTCGTGGGCTGCGTGCATGTCCACGAGTATCAGGCCATGCGTGTTTTCCGCCAGGATGTAGATGTTCTTGAGCTGCGCGATGGCGAAACCCAGCGGCGGCGCCTCCTCTTCCGAAGCGTCCGGCATCGGTGCGTTGGCGGCAAACGCCAGCGGCGCAGACGTATTCGCCGGCTCGCCCAGCAGAGCGGCGTAGCCGGCGAGCGGTTCGTCCCTGACTCCCAGACTCAGCCGGCTTTGGCTGAAAGCGTTCGGCCATGCCGGAGCGGACACGGCCTGCGTCGACGGCGCCATGCTGTAGGACGGCATCATCGGGGGCTGTTGCGATTCACCGGAAGGAAGTCCGGCGCTGCCGGCGCGGGTCTGCGCCAGGGCTTCGTGCAGCGTGCGGAACAGGAAATCGTGCACGAGCCGCTGCTCGCGGAAACGCACCTCATGCTTGGCTGGGTGCACGTTGACGTCTACGCCGACCGGGTCCAGTTCGAGATACAGCACGAAGGCCGGGTGACGTCCATGAAAAAGCACGTCGGCATAAGCCTGTCGAACGGCATGCGCCACCACGCGATCGCGTACGAGCCGCCCGTTGACGTAGAAATATTGCGAGTCGGCCTGCGAGCGCGACGCCGTCGGCAACCCCACCCAGCCCGACAAATGCAGGCCGGCGGCAGCGTGATCGATGCGCAGGCTCTGCGCGGGAAAATCCTCGCCCATCACCTCTGCCACGCGCAGCAAGGCGGCGCTTTCGTCGCGTGCCGACTTGAGGATGCGAACCGGCTTGCCGTTGTGGCTCAGGCGAAACTCCACCGAACCGCGCGCCAGGGCGAGCGACTTCAGCAGATCGTCGATATGCGCGAACTCCGTCCGCTCGGCGCGGAGAAATTTGCGTCGTGCCGGCACGTTGTAGAACAGGTCGCGCACTTCCACGCTGCTGCCCTGCGGATGCTGCGCAGGCCGCGCGGCCTGTATCTTGCCGCCGTCCACTTCGATGCGGAATGCGGTGTCCATGCCTTGCGCGCGTGACGTCAACGCAAAACGCGCCACCGATGACACGGACGCCAGCGCTTCGCCGCGAAAACCCATGCTCGCGACGTGTTCAAGGTCGTCGAAGCTGCCGATCTTGCTGGTGGCGTGCGACGCCACCGCGAGCTGCAATTCATCGGGAACGATGCCGCAACCGTCGTCGCGCACGCGGATCAACCGCGCACCGCCCTGCTCGATGTCCACCTCGATACGCGTGGCGCCTGCGTCGAGGCTGTTTTCGACCAGCTCCTTCACGACGGAGGAGGGGCGTTCGATCACTTCACCGGCAGCGATCTGGTTGATGAGTTCGGGAGGAAGGGGACGAATGACTGGCATCGGCGAAGCTTAGAACCTACGGCCAGCCGGCGAAAGCAAAAGCGCCGCCCTAGGGCGGCGCTTGGCTCAATTCCTGAACAAACCGGTGTCAGCCGGCGGGAATGGCCAGCATCATGCCAACCCGCATGCTGCTGTCGCCATCGAGCTTGTTGGCGTTCTTGAGCGCATTGATGCTGACGCCGTACTGTTTGGCGATGCTCCGCAGGCTCTCGCCTCGCTCGACGCGGTGCATGTCCTGAACGCCATCATCCGCACGACCCGAGCCGCTGGGCGTGGACGCCATGGCCTGCGCCACGGCACGGGTTGCCTTGGCGGACGTCTCGTCATCGCCCTGCGAGGAAGCCACGTTCGCCACGCCGTTGTGACGGGACGCCTGCGCGGCGAACCAGCTGCCCGGCGGCGGCGTGGATTCGAAATAACCGCGGATACCCCCCATCACTGCCGTGGCCAGGCGCGCCTGGTGCGAGGGATCACGCAGCTTGCGTTCCTCGTCCGGATTGCTGATGAAAGCAGTCTCGACCAGGATCGACGGTACGTCCGGCGAACGCAGCACCACGAAGTTCGCACGCTCCACGTAGCCGCGGTGCGTCGGGCCAAGATTGCCCAGCGCCCTGAGCACGTTGCTGGCGACCGATTCGCTGGCCTGCATGGAGTAACCCTGCTGCAGATCCAGCAGCACGGCGGCGAGACCATCGTTCTTGTCGTCCAGCGTGACGCCACCGATCAGGTCGGCGCGGTTCTGGCCGTCCGCCAGCCAACGCGCGGCCATGCTGGTCTTGCCACGTGGCGACAGCACCCACACCGACGAGCCCTTGGCGTCGCCATTGACGAAGGCGTCGGCATGGATCGAGACGAACAGGTCGGCCGAATTGTTGCGGGCAATCTGATAACGCTGCGCCAGCGGGATGAAGAAGTCCGCGCTGCGCGTCAGCACGGCGCGCATGCCGGGCTGCTGGTTGATCTGGTCGGCCAGCTGGCGAGCCACGGCGAGGGTGACATTCTTCTCCAGCGTACCGCCGGGGCCATGGGCACCCGGATCCTCGCCACCGTGGCCGGCGTCGATGGCAATGACCACCTTGCGCTCGCCATTGAGCATCGCCGCGGCGGCTCGGGTGGACGCCATGCCGCTTTGGGTGGACTTGAGCGAAGACTTGCCCGAACTGCGGACCGGTTCTGGCGCAGGAACGGGCTCCGGCGGCGGAGCGATCACCACGGGAGCGGATGCCGTGCGGCTGTCGCCGTCATCGTCCGACGGCGCCGGCGGCTGCGATTTCACGGGCGTCGACTTGGCGACGCTGCCATGGCCTGGGTACAGGTCGACCACCAACCGATAGCCATAGTCGGCTTGCGGCTTGAGCAGGAAGCTCTTGACGCTGCTGGAGGGATCGATCTTGGCCGTCAGGCGAACGCTGTCGCCCTGCTTCGCGCTACTCAGGCCCTTGTACAGGCCGGTGGCGCCAGGGGCACTGAAGCCACCGGCGATGGAGCTGCCGTTGACGTCGACCGTCAGCTCGTCGCCATCCTGGTTGATCTTGTAGGTGACCGGGCCGGAGACATCCAGCACCACACGGGTGTATTCCGGCCCCGCCCAAACACGGGCAGACCTCACGTCAGCCGCGCGGGCCACGCAAAAAGGGGCCAGGGCCAGCAAGGCCACGGCGCCGAGCACAGCAGGATGCGTCCTATATCCCTTCATGGGGCGGAATTGAAGCCCAGTCGCCTCTCGAAAGCAAGAGGTTTTCCCTTGAATATCCATAACCTGCGGCGCTTTCGTTAGTCGGCATCCAGCTATCGGCTGCAAGCCGCGCAAACAGAAGGCTTAGCGCCCGGCTCAGCCCTCGAAAAAAATCTCAGGAAGTACCGATACTTACGCGCGACCGGCGTTAACCCTGCCCCTGCCCGAGCCGCGCAGCCACGGCGCTGCCACGCTCAGAACGAGCTTCCATCCTGGCCCGTCGACCGGTACCGGCATACCCCAGATGAACCACCAGGTCGGGCGCAGGAAGCGCCCCTTGGCCCCGTTCGGGCCACTCGACCAGCACCAGGGCCGAGGGGTCGGACAAGGCGTCCAGCCCGAGCCATTCCAGTTCCCCGGGATCGGCAATGCGATAAAGGTCCAGATGCCACGCCGGACGCCCTTGGGCGCGATAGGACTCGACCAGGCTGTAGGTCGGGCTCTTGATGCGCTCTCCGACACCGAGCGCCCCCAACAGTGCGCGGGCGAAACTGGTCTTGCCGGCGCCCAGGTCGCCATGCAGATACACCACCAGTCCGTCGTCCAAGGCGCCAGCCATGCGGACGGCCAATTCGGCGGTCGCCGCCTCGTCCGGCAGGTTCCAGGTGGGTTCGGTCATGATTCGCGTCCGTTGAGCAGCCTTCGCAGCGGTTCCAGCAGATCGGTAGCGACCAGCCCACGCTCGCCGCCCTGCCGTGCCGCCAGGTCGCCGGCTCGGGCATGAAGCGACACGCCGAGTGTTGCGGCCTGCCATGCATCGCATCCCTGGGCCAGCAGCGCGGCGATGATGCCCGTCAGCAGGTCGCCCATGCCACCCGTCGCCATGCCCGGATTGCCCCAGGGACACACGGCCACACGCCCCTGCGGGTCGGCGACCAGACTGCCGGCCCCCTTCAGCACCGCAACCGCCTGATAGCGCCGGGCGAGTTCGCGCACGGCCGCATAGCGGTCGGTGCCCACGGTGGCGGTATCGCAACCGAGCAGGCGCGCCGCCTCGCCTGGATGGGGCGTGATCACGGCCGTGCCGGACAAGGTGCGCGGCTCACGCGCCAGCAGGTTCAAACCGTCTGCGTCCAGCACCAGCGGCAGATGACTGTCGAGCGCGGTCAGCCAAAGGGCATGCCCCCAGGCGCCCTGCCCCAGCCCCGGTCCCACGGCCAGTACGGTGGCACGCGGCAGCAACGCCTCCAACGCCTGCGGACCGTTCACGTCGTGGGCCATCAGCTCCGGGCGTGCGCTGTTGAGCGCCACCAGGTGCTCGGTACGCGTCGCCACGCTGACCAGGCCTGCGCCGCCGCGCAGCGCCGCCTCGCCACACAGGCGAATCGCGCCCGCCGTGCCGTGGTCTCCGCCAATGGCCAGCACGTGTCCGTTGCTGCCTTTGTGCGACTGACGTGGGCGCGGCGGCAAAGTCCATGGCTGCATGAGCTCGGCATCCGCCTCGAAACCCTGCCATAGCGTTTCGGGCAACCCCAGCGATTCCCACTGCACGGTGCCGACGTAGCCCGGTGCCAGCCCAGTGAAAAGGCCTCGCTTGAGCGCGATGAACGTGACGGTGACCTGCGCCTGCACGGCAACACCCGGCACGTCGCCGGTATCGGCATTCACGCCGGACGGAACGTCCAGCGCCAGCACCGGCGCCGCCGTGGCATGGATGCGATGGACGAGAGCGGCGACGTCAGGCGTCAAGGCGCGCCGCAAGCCCGTGCCGTAAAGCGCATCCACGTGCACATCGGCGACAGGCAACTCGATGCCGTCATGCCATGCGTGCACCGTGCCGCCGCCGTGCTCGAACTCACGTCGCGCGCGAACGGCGTCGTCGCCACGGCTCTCGCCCCTAGCAAACACATCGGCATGAATACCCGCTTCACGCGCCAGCGCCGCAAGCAAGAAGCCATCGCCACCGTTGTTGCCCGGCCCGCAATACACGGCGATACGCCTCGCCTGCGGCCAGTGCTGACGCAGGCAGACCAGCGCGGCGGCCGCGGCGCGCTGCATCAGTTCGTAACCGGGGATACCGAGCACCTCGATGGCGCGGCGATCAAGCGCTCGCACCTGCTCGACGGTATAGAGCTCGTGACGATGAGAGGAAGCAGTCATGCGGGGAATTATAGGCATGCCCGCGAGGCGCCCATGGGCATACCGCCTACAATGGGCGCATGTCCTCCGTTTCCGCCCCATCCGCCGACTACGCCACGCTCGCGCTGGACATCAAGCGCTGGGCGCGTGAACTCGGCTTCGCCGATTGCGGCATCGCCGGCACCGACCTGGGCGAGGATGAACTGCATCTCAAGCGCTGGCTCGACGATGGCCACCACGGCGAGATGGATTACATGGCGCGCCACGGCGACAAGCGCAGTCGCCCCGCGGAACTGGAGCCCGGCACGCTGCGCGTGATCTCGGTGCGCATGGATTACATTCCGCCCGGCACGCGCAATGCGTGGAACGTGCTGCGCGATGCAGAAGCGGGGTATGTCGCGCGCTATGCGCTGGGCCGCGACTACCACAAGCTCATGCGCAACCGGCTGCAGAAACTCGCCGAACGCATCCATGGCGCCATCGGCGACTTCGGCTACCGCGCCTTCGTCGACTCCGCACCAGTGCTGGAAAAGGCGCTGGCACGCAACGCGGGACTGGGCTGGATCGGCAAGCACACCGTGCTGATCAACCGCAGCGCCGGCTCGTATTTCTTCCTCGGCGAGCTCTACACAAACCTGCCGCTGCCCGTCGATGCGCCGGCCAGCGCGCACTGCGGAAGTTGCCGGCGCTGCATCGACATTTGCCCGACGCAGGCCATCGTCGCGCCCTACAAGCTGGATGCAAGGCGCTGCATTTCCTACCTCACCATCGAGCTGCGCGGCAGCATTCCCGAAGAACTGCGGGAGCCGATGGGCAATCGCATCTTTGGTTGCGACGACTGCCAGCTGATCTGCCCATGGAACAAGTTCGCGCAAGACGCGACCGAGCCGGACTTCGCGCCCCGACATCGACTCGACGGCGCGAAACTGGTGGAACTGTTCGGCTGGAACGAGCAGGAGTTCTTGCAGCGCACGGAAGGCATGGCCATCCGCCGCACGGGTTACGAAGGGTGGCTGCGCAATATCGCCGTGGCACTGGGCAATGCGCCACGTTCGGAAGAAGTGCGACAAGCGCTGCTCGCGCGTGCCGATCATCCTTCGGAAATCGTACGCGAGCACGTGGCGTGGGCACTGGCTCGCCAATCCGCCCCGGAAGCGAGCCCTGAAATGCGGTAGGAGCGCAGCCTATGCGCGACTGTCGCAGGACCCGTCGCGCGCAGGCTATGCTTCCACAAGATGAGGGTGCTATTGAGCCGTGCGGCGCTCGTGGATCACTTCGATCAAGGCCTGCGTGGCGGAGTCGAAGGCCGACGCATGAGCCGCGCCACTCTCTTCCAGCGCGGGAAGAATCTGCCGCGCAATCGCCTTCCCGAGCTCCACGCCCCACTGGTCGAACGCGTTGATACCCCAGAGGTGACCGAGCATGAACACCTTGTGCTCATACAGCGCGATCAGCGCGCCGAGGCTTTCCGGCGTCAGCGCATCCAGCATCATCACCGTGCTCGGGCGATCGCCAGGGAACGTGCGTTGTGCAGCAAGAATACGGCGCTCTTCTTCCGTGCCCGACTTGGCTTCGGCCAATGCTTCCTCGAACGTCTTGCCGAGCGCCAGCGCGGCCGCCTGAGCGAGCAGGTTGGACAGCAGCGCGTCGTGATTGGCGCCCAGGTCATGGGCAGGCTTCACCACGCCGATGAACTCCAGCGGCACGACGTCCGTGCCCTGATGCAACGCCTGGAAATAAGCATGTTGCGCATTGGTGCCCACGCTGCCCCAGACCACTGCCGACGTGGACTGCGTGACATGCTGGCCCTGCGATGTCACCTGCTTGCCCAGGCTCTCCATCTCCAGCTGCTGGAGATACGAGGTGAGATCGGTAAGCAGGTCGGCATACGGCACCACGGCACGGCTGCCGCGCCCCTGCGCATTGCGGTTCCAGTACTCCACCAGGCTCAACAGCACCGGCAGGTTTTCTGACCACGGTGCCGTGCGGAAGTGATCGTCGACCAGCGCCGCACCACGCAGCAGCTCGTGGAAGTTGTACGAGCCGATGGACAACGCCAGCGACAGGCCCACGGCCGACCACAACGAGAAACGGCCGCCCACGAAATCCCACATCGGGTACACCTGAGCGGCAGGCACGCCCCACGTTTCCGCTTCGGTGACGTTGGCACTGACGGCCAGGAAATGACGCGATACGGCTGACCTGTCGCCGTTGTAGGCGCGACTGATCCAGTCACGCATCACGCCGCCGTTGAGCAGCGTCTCCTGCGTGGTGAAGGTCTTGGAAACGACAATGACCAGCGTGCGCTTCGGATCGAGCTGATGCATCAGCTCGTAGGCGGACTGTCCGTCCACATTGGTGAGGAAGTGGCTGCGCAGCCCCGGCACGTGGTACGGGGTGAGCGCGCGCACGGCCAGACGCGGGCCGAGATCCGAGCCGCCGATGCCGATATTGACGATATCGGTGATGCCGGGCGCCACGCCGAAAGCGCTGGCATCACCGAGTTCCACGGCCTTTACCAGCGCATCGATGCGCTGCAGGGTCTGCTCGATTTCATGGAGCGCCTCGCGCGGCGCCGGCGATGGCAACTGCGAGCCGGAAGCGCGGAGCGCGGTATGCAGCACCGCACGGTGCTCGGAGGTATTGATGGGAGCGCCCGCAAACATGGCATCGCGCGCCGCCTGCCAACCGGAGGCTTCGACGTGCGCACCCAGGGCGTCCAGCGCCCTCAGGTCGAGCTTCTGCCGGCTCAGGTCAAGCAGCACGGGACCCAGGCGATGGCGTAGGCGTTTGCCGCGCGCGGCGTCTTTCAGCAAGTCACGAAGATGGGTACCGGCCAGACGGTCGACGTGTTCTGCCAGGAAAGATGGACGGCGCTCGGGCGACATGGGATCTCATGCGTGGCTCTGGAGAGATCCCGATCTTACGCAGCTTTCCGCGCGGCGCGCCAGCAGATTGTTGCACCGCACCCATGCCCCGTCCGAGGACGGGGCGGGAAGCATCAGGCGGCTGCCATCTGCTTGGGAATCGAGCGATTGGTGTGCGAAATGGCGTTCTTGGCGTCCACGTACACCAGCGTCGGCTGGAACTGTTCCGCCTCAGCCTCGGACAGCTGGGCGAAGGCGGCGATGATGATCAGGTCGCCCGGCTGCGCGCGGTGGGCGGCACTGCCGTTCACCGAGATGATGCCGGAGCCTTCTTCAGCGCGCAGCGCGTAGGTGACGAAGCGCTTTCCGTTGTTGATGTTCCACGCATGGATCTGCTCGTACTCGCGAATGCCGGAGGCATCGAGCAACAGGCCGTCGATGGCAATGGAGCCTTCGTAATGCAGCTCGGCATGAGTCACCGTCGCGCGGTGGATCTTGCACTTGAGCATGTTCAGGTTCATGACTTCAGTTTCCGGCAGGGACAGCCCACGTAGCTCGCTATTATCCTGCCGGGACACGCCGCATCGCAACATGGTCCCGGCAAGCCCCACAATGGGGGTGGTCACTCGAAAGGCAAGTTGTCGATCAGGCGGGTGGTGCCCAGTCGTGCGGCGATCAGGGCAACCAGGCCCTCGGTCTCGCCTTCGGCCGGCTCCGAAAGGTCCTCGACGCGGCGGATGGCGGCGTAGTCCGGCTCGAACCCCGCCCGCGCCAGCTTGGAGGCGGCCGCCTGCTCCACCACGGGCCACGCGTGGCCCTTGGCGATCAGATCCCGCATCTGCTGGAGGGTGGCGTAGACCTGGGGCGCCAGAGCGCGCTGCTCGGCGGACAGGTACTGGTTGCGCGAGCTGAGCGCCAGGCCGTCGTCGGCGCGCAGGGTGGCCGCGGCCATGATCTTCACTGGCAGCGACAGGTCACGGACCATGCGCTCGATGACCTTGAGCTGCTGGAAGTCTTTCTGGCCGAACACGGCCAGGTCCGGCTGAACCAGGTTGAACAGCTTGCACACCACCGTGGCGACGCCATCGAAGTGGCCCGGCCGATGGGCACCTTCCAGCGTTTCGGTGAGTTGCGGCACGTGGATGCTCACACTGTGCTCCGCACCGAACGGGTACAGCGTGGCGACCTCCGGGGCGAACAGCAGGTCGCAGTCCTGCTCGGCCAGGCCGACCTGGTCCTGCACCAGGGTGCGGGGGTAGCGCTCGAAGTCCTCGTTCGGGCCGAACTGCGTCGGGTTGACGAAGACACTCGCCACCACACGATCGGCACGGGCGCGGGCCAGCTTGATCAGCGAATGGTGGCCGGCATGAAGGTTGCCCATGGTGGGCACGAAACCCACCGTGAGGCCCTGGCCTCGCCATCCGCGGACGACGGCGCGCAGCGCCGCAGCATCTTGCACTGTTTGCATATCAGTTCTGCTTTGCTCTGTCGCTTCAGTCGAAGCAATGTTCCGGCGCAGGGAAAGCGCCATTGCGCACGTCCTCGGCATAGGCCGTGATCGCCGCCGCCACAGAATCGCGCCCCACGAGGAAATCCTTGCTGAATTTCGGTCGCTTGCCCGGCGTGACGCCCAGCATGTCGTGGATCACCAGCACCTGGCCGTCGCAATGCGGGCCGGCGCCGATGCCAATGGTGGGAATGGAAATGCTGCGCGTGATGCGTTCACCCAGAACCGTGGGAATGCCCTCGAGCACCAGCAAGTCGGCACCCGCAGCTTCCACCGCCCGGGCATCCTCGACCAGCCGGTCCGCGGCGCTCTGCTCGCGCCCCTGGATGCGGAAGCCACCGAACTTATGCACGGACTGCGGCGTCAGGCCCAGGTGCGCACACACCGGAATGGCGCGCTCGACCAGGGCTGTGATCACTTCGAGGATATGCGGCGAAGCGCCTTCGATCTTCACCATCGCGGCACCGCCTTCGCCCACCAATTGCGCGCCCGCTTCGAGCGCGTGCGCGACATCGCGATCGGCCATGAACGGCAGGTCGGCGACGAGCAGGGTGGCATCGAGGCCGCGCGCCACGATGCTGGTGTGGTAGACCATGTGGTCCAGCGTGACCGGCAAGGTGCTCTTGTGCCCCTGGATCACCATGCCCAGCGAGTCGCCCACCAGCGCGACGTCGATACCGGCCATTTCCAGTTGCGCCGCGAAACTTGCGTCGTAACAGGTGAGCATGACGATGCGACGGCCTTCCGCCTTCATCGCGCGCAGCATCGGTACGGTGACCGGCTTGCGCGTGGGTGCGTTCGCTTTTTGCGCGTACACGAGGATTCCCTAGAACGGAAGCAGACGACGATTATCCCGCGCGAAACGTGAAGTGCTCAAGGCAGGCGCTCGCAACCGGCGACGTCCACCGCCGCAAGCAGGTCAGCCACCCGTCCTTGTCCCGGCAAATACAGGTCTGGCGCCAGCGCATGGAGCGGCAACAGTACGAAGGCGCGGTCAGCGATACGCGGGTGCGGCAGGGTCAATCGCTCGTCCGACAGCGTGACGCCATCCAGATGCAGCAGGTCGAGATCGAGCGTGCGCGGCCCCCAGCGCTCGCCATCGCGCACGCGCCCAGCGGCGCGCTCGATGCCCAGCAACGCGTCCAGCAGCGCGTGCGGCGACAACGTGGTGTCCACGCGCGCCACGGCGTTGATGAAGGCCGGTTGATCCAGCACGCCCCAGGGTGGCGTAAGGAAAAGCGGCGAACGCGCGAGCAGCCGCGTTTGCGGCAGCCGGTCCAGCGCGGCGAACGCGCCCAGCACCTGGCCGCGCGCGTCGCCGAGGTTGCTGCCCAGCGCAATGAACGCTTCGGTCACGCCTGATCCGATTTGCCGCCCTTCTTCGCCGCCGGCTTGCGTCGACGCCGTTTGCGCGGCTTGGGCGCGGCGACCACCTCGTCGCCTCCGTTAGCCGCAGCACTACCCGACAAGGCGGCCGCCAGGGTTTCGGGAGGCAGCTGCTGGGCATGCGCCCACCATTCACCCAGCTGCCGCACGGCCTGCGATTCGGCCGCACGCAGCAGCAGGAAGTCGAACGCGGCGCGGAAGCGCGGATGCGCCATCAGGCGGAACACGCGCTTGCGCTGCACCTGCTCGAAGCGCGGCTGCAAACCCCAGATCTCTTCCATGGTGAGCGTGAAGCGACGAGGGATGGCCACGCGCTGGCACTGCTCGGCGATGACATGCGCCGCAGCCCTTTCCCACGCGACCACGGGCTCGACGCTCTTGGTCATCCAGGTGTGTGCCAGGTCGCGCACTTCGCCCCACAGCAAGACGGCGAACAGGAAAGCCGGCGTCACCGACTTGCCCTCGGCGACGCGCGCGTCCGTATTGGCCAGTCCCTGTTCGATCAACGCGCGCAAGGCTTCGTCGCCGCGCTTGAGCGCGCGCGCCGTGGCGGGGAACATGAATTTCAGCAGGCCGGTCTGTTCGAGCATATGGAAGCTCTTCAGGCCGTGGCCGGAAAGGAACAGCTTGAGCGACTCGTCGAACAGGCGCGCCGGAGCAGCGTCAGCCAGCAGCGGCCCGAGTTCGGCGAACGGCGCGGCAGCCGCCGCGTCGATGCGGAAATTGAGCTTGGCAGCGAGGCGCACCGCACGCAGCATGCGCACCGGATCTTCGCGATAACGCGTTGCCGGATCGCCGATCAGGTGCAGCACGCGGTTCTCCACGTCCTGCATGCCGCCGACGTAATCGCGCACCGAAAAGTCGCTGATGTCGTAGTAGAGCGCATTGACGCGGAAGTCGCGTCGCAGCGCATCTTCTTCGATAGTGCCCCATACGTTGTCACGCACGATGCGGCCATCGACGATGTGGCGATCGCCCTCGCCCTCTTCCTCACCGGTGCCACGGAAGGTGGCTACCTCGATGATTTCCGGCCCATACACCACGTGTGCCAGGCGGAAGCGGCGGCCGATCAGGCGGCAGTTGCGGAAGAGCTTCTTGACCTCGTCGGGCGTGGCGCTGGTCGCCACGTCAAAATCCTTGGGGTGCCCGCCGAGTAGCAGGTCGCGCACGGCGCCACCCACGAGGTAGGCCTGGTAGCCGGCCTCATTGAGGCGGTAAAGCACGCGCAGCGCGGCCTTGCTGATGTTCTTGCGCGAAATCACGTGCTGCTCGCGCGGAATGATGCGCAATGCAGGCGTGGCGTTGGTCCTTGCGTCGTGATTCAAGCGGTCTGGATCCTTGCAGGCGCCATGCGCCATTCAAAGCGATCATTCGCGGCATCGTTTCGCCGCATCCACATTCACATCCATCCTAGCCCCGGGGGGCCAGCGGTCGCTCCGCCCCATCGGCTCCAAACCCCTCCTGGGCATTGCCGGGCGAAACAATTTCGCTATACTAGCGCGCTCCGGTGCATTTCGCTCCCTTCGTCTAGTGGCCTAGGACACCGCCCTCTCAAGGCGGGAACACGAGTTCGAACCTCGTAGGGAGCGCCACTTCCGGCCTGGCAAGGGCCGCGTCCTTCCACCAACAGGCGCGCGACAGCATGACTTTTGTCGTTACCGACAACTGCATCAAGTGCAAATACACCGATTGCGTCGAAGTCTGCCCCGTCGACGCCTTCCATGAAGGCCCCAACTTCCTCGTGATCGATCCGGACGAGTGCATCGACTGCACCCTCTGCGAGCCCGAGTGCCCCATCAACGCCATTTATCCCGAGGACGACGTCCCCGCGGGTCAGGAAGCGTACGTGGCGCTGAACGCGGAGCTGGCCAAGAGCTGGCCGGTGATCACCGAGCGCAAGGATGCCCTGGCCGACGCCAAGGACTGGGAAAACAAGCCCGATAAGCTCGGCCTGCTCGAGCGCTGAGCAAAGCGCCATGGCCTGGCAAACCAACGGCTTTTGGGTCGTTGAGCATAAAAAAACGCCGCCCTAGGGCGGCGTTTTTCGTGGCCTTAAGGCAGCGGATCAACCGCCGCCCATGCGGCCCTTGAGCGTATCGATCACCTTGGCCACGGCGCTGGCATCACCCTGCGCACGCACTTCGCTGGCCTTCTCGCCACTGGAACCGACGGTCAGCGTCACCTGGTGCGGCGTGGCGCCCGGGGCATCCGCGCCCTGCTTGGACTTGCCGTTGAACATGCTGCTGAAGAAGCCCTTCTTCTGGGTCGGCTGGTCCGATGCCACCACGCTCAGGGTGTACGTGTGGGCGGCATCGTCATGCGCCACCACCTGCCCGATGTCGCCGTTCTCCAGAGCCTGACCCACGCGCTGATAGGTGCTGTCGATGCTGTCGTTCAGCACGAAGCCGTCCGCAATCTGGCTGGAAGTCGCGCCAACACGGGCCGTGGCGCCATTGGCGGTCGGGTTGTTGGCACCCGCTTCCGGAATCACCAGCGCAGCGCTGGTGGACGGCGTATCCATGCCCGGAGGGATCTCCAGCGGCGATTCCTGTTTGGCAGTTTCCCAGGCCTTCTGCGAACGGAACATGCCGCAGCCGGAGAGCAGCAAGGCGGACAGGGCCAGTACCGGCAGGGCCACGACAAGCGGGGATTTCTTCATGTAAGCAGGTTCCGTAGGAGTATCAGTAGCCCGAAATGTCAGGCCGCATTCGCCAAGGATGCCAGACCGGCCAGCGCTTCGCGAAGTCGCGAGCGATCCGGACCATCCTCCAATTCCACCAAAGGCAGGCGCGGCGTCGCCAGCCCCAGGCCCAACGGCGGCAGCCCGGCCTTCACGGCAATCGGGTTGGGCGCGCAGTTGAGCGCCGATACCAGCGGTGCCAACGCGGCGTCGCAACGCTGCGCCTCACCCCGGTCACCCGCCGTCGCCGCATCGCACAGCATGCGAAACGCACGAGGCACGAGATTGGCTACCACCGAGATCGTTCCCACCCCGCCGGCGAGCATGGCTTTGCAGGCCGTGCCGTCGTCGCCGGAGAGATAGACGAAATCCGGCCGCGCAAGTTCCGCAATGGCGGCAATCCGCTCATCCGTGCCGAGGGCTTCCTTCAAGCCCACGATGGCCGGATGGTCGCGCAGCGCGGCGACTGTCACCGGCAGCAGGTCGCAGCCCGTGCGGGCGGGCACGTTGTAAAGCAGCACCGGCAGGCCACCATGATCCGCCACTTCAAGGAAATGGCGGCGCAGGCCTTCTTGCGTGGGGCGCACGTAGTAAGGCGCTACCACCAGCGCTGCGTCGGCTCCCAGCGCCTTGGCGCGGCGGGTCAGGGCAACGGTCTTGGCCGTCCCCGCTTCGCCGGTGCCGGCAATGACCGGGATGCGGCCAGCCACCCGTTCCACGGCGAACGCAAGCAATTGCTCGTATTCGTCATGCTCGAGCATGTGGGCTTCGCCGGTGGAACCGGCCACCACCACACCCTCGGTGCCGCTGGCGATCTGATAGTCGAGCAGCTTTCCGAAAGCCGCGAGATCAAGCGCACCATCAGCCGCAAACGGCGTCACGAGTGCACAGATGCTTCCGCGAATGTCCAAGACCGGCTCCGGCTGAAAATCAAACTCCGCATGTTACTTGAAAAGCCTCTTACGCCAATACAAGACGGCATTTGCGGGCGGCCACCCCCTGTCGGACAAGGGCGCCTGACGGGGTTCCAACCCTGTCGGGGCCCGCCAGGCAGGCGGCCCGCGCGCTTTCATCAGGGCCAAACTCTGCTCCCCCGGTGAGTGCGTGTCCGATAGGCCACTGCGCGACTTGCGGGGCTGCGCGGGCGGCCAGTAAGCTCGACCGATGTGTTTTCTGACCCGCTTCCTGCGGGGCCGCCACAGGTGGATTCCTTGAACCGTTCTTCCGCGCGCACGGGCAGTGACAACCAACTGCTCATCCAGACGCTGACCCCTTCTTCTCGCGCGCCCCTGCTGACGCTTGCCCGGCGCATCGCCGAGGCGGGCTGCAACCTGGCCGACGCCCGGGTGGCCTCGCTCGGCGCGGACACGTCGCTGACCTTGCTCGCTACCGGCTCCTGGGATGCGGTAGCCAAGCTGGAGACTGCCCTGGCCAAGGTCGCCCGCGACGAGGACGTGCGGCTGTCGTTCTATCGCACAGGGCCGCGCGAACATCACTCGCACTTGCTGCCCTATCTCATCGAGGTGATCTCGGCTGATCGGCCGGGCATCCTGGTGAAGATCATCGACTTCTTCGACCGCCGCGACATCGTCATCGAACAGCTCAGCTCACTGCGCTACCAGGCGATGCAGACGGGTGCCGACATGTTCCAGGCGCAGATCACCATCGGCATTCCGGCGGCGACCCATATCGCTGCGCTGCGCGACGATTTCCTGGAGTTCTGCGATGGCCTCAATCTCGACGCCATCATGGATCCGGTAAAGTTCTGAGCGATACGCCGCGAGGCGTAAAAACCGGATATTCCGGCTGGGTCGCCGGGTCCTTGAGCATGCTCCCCGAGACCATTGCCCGCAAGGGCTGTCATTCGCCGCCGCAAGCGCTAGTCTCTGTCCCCAAGGGCAGCACCGGAGAGGCATGCATGCAGCAGGCGGGTCGAGTCACACCGATCACAGGGCGTGCGCCGATCGCCCTTCCACCCTCCTCCGCTGCCCCGCTCCCCTTGATCGATGACATGCAGTCGAAGCCGGCCACGGCTTCGCAGGAGAACCCATGCCCGACGTTGGCAAGAAAGTCCCCAAACTCAAAGGCACCACCGGCGACGGTAGCGAACTGAAGCTCGACAGCCTGAAGGGCCAGTGGGTGGTGGTGTACTTCTATCCGAAGGACAGCACGCCCGGTTGCACCACGGAGGCCAAGGATTTCCGCGACCTCTACCCCACGTTCCAGAAGCGCCACGCCGAAGTCATCGGTGTCTCGCGTGATTCGGCGAAGTCCCACGCGAACTTCGCCACCAAGCAGGAACTGCCCTTCCCGCTCATTTCCGACCCCGACGAAACCTGGTGCAACGCCTTCGACGTGATCCACGAGAAGGTGCTGTACGGAAAACGTCACATGGGTGTCGTACGAAGTACCTTCCTGATCGATCCCGAGGGAAGGCTGGCCCAGGAATGGCGCAACGTGAAAGTCACAGGGCACGCCCAGGCCGTGCTCGACGCCATTCCCGCCAAGTGACCCGCGATCGCTCCTTTCGCCATGTCGCCGCCCGTCCGCCGGGACGGGCACTCACCGGCGCGCATGGCAAACCGGCCGGATTGGCCGGGCCCCCGCGGCATGCCGCATGCCGCGGTTCATCCACCTCGCACGCCCAAGAGGTCTCTTCCGTATGACCGGAAGCAAGCGCATCTACGCTCTCGACACCAATGTGTTGCTGCACGACCCGACGTCGCTGTTCCGCTTTGAAGAGCACGATGTCTTCATCCCGATGACGGTGTTGGAGGAACTGGACGAGAAGAAGAAAGGCGCCTCGGAAGTCTCGCGCAACGGCCGCCAGGTCAGCCGCTTCCTCAATGAACTGATCGAACGCGGCAATGGGCACGGCATCAGCAACGGGCTCGAGCTGGCCAATCCGCAAGGCGTGAACCTCAAGCGCGGCGCGGGAGTCGGGCGCCTGTATTTCCAGCAGCGCACCACCAATGGCCACGGCAAGGCGGACAACCTCATCCTGTCGGCGGTGATCGAGCTGCGTGACCAGAATCCCGACCGCCAGGTCGTGCTGGTCAGCAAGGACATCAACCTCCGCATCAAGGCCAAGATCTACGACATCCACGCGGAAGACTACGAGAACGACCGCGCCCTCGACGATTTCGCCCTGCTTTACACGGGCTCCAAGGAGCTGCCGGAAGACTTCTGGGACAAGCACCCCGAAGTGCAATCGTGGAACGAGCGCGGCCGCACCTTCTACAAGCTCGATCGCCGCGATGACGAAGACTGGCATCCCAACCAGTGCCTGTTCTTGCCTGGCGACAACAGCGTGGAACTGCGTGTGCTGCACGTGGACGACACCAAGGCCACCCTGGTGCTGCTGGACGACCACAGCCACGCGAACCATGCCGTGTGGGGCATCGCGGCACGTAACCGCGAGCAGAATTTCGCGCTCAACGTGCTGATGGATCCGGACATCGATTTCGTCACCCTGCTCGGCACCGCGGGCACCGGCAAAACGCTGCTCGCGCTCGCCGCCGGCCTCGCCCAGGTCATGGACCAGCAGCGCTACCGCGAAATCATCATGACGCGCGCCACGGTGTCCGTCGGCGAGGACATCGGCTTCCTGCCCGGCACGGAGGAAGAGAAGATGACGCCGTGGATGGGCGCGCTGACCGACAACCTTGAAGTGCTCGCCAACCCGGAGGAAGGCGGCAGCTGGGGACGTCAGGCCACCAATGACCTGCTGGCCTCGCGCATCAAGATCCGCTCGCTCAACTTCATGCGCGGCCGCACCTTCCTCTCGCGCTATCTGATCATCGACGAGGCACAGAACCTGACGCCGAAGCAGATGAAGACGTTGATCACGCGCGCGGGCCCGGGCACCAAGATCGTTTGCCTCGGCAACGTGGAGCAGATCGACACGCCCTACCTCACCGAGACCACGTCGGGCCTGACCTACGCCGTCGACCGCTTCCAGCACTGGGAGCATTCGGCACACATCACGCTGCGTCGTGGTGAGCGTTCACGCCTGGCGGATTTTGCGTCCGAAGCGTTGTAACCACGCCATACGGCGTTACGGTCCATGTGGCCGTAACGCCGCATCGCTCTTCCACGAGGACGTGCCACGCGTGGCGAACAGCGATAATGGCGTCTACCGCGACCGCTCCTGAGCCGACATGCCCCACGCCTCCCCACCCATCGCCCTCACCATCGCCGGCTCCGACTCCGGTGGCGGCGCCGGCATCCAGGCCGACCTGAAGACCTTTCACGCGCGCGGCGTGCATGGGTTGTCCGTCATCGCCGCCATCACCTCGCAGAACACGCGCGGCGTCACCGCCGTGCATACGGTGCCGGTGAAGCACATCCGCAGTCAGCTTGAAGCTGTCTTTGACGACTTCCCCATCGCTGCAGTGAAGACTGGCATGCTGGGCAGCGCGGCCGTGACCAAACTGGTCGCCAAGGAAATGCGCACGCGCAAGCCGGCATGGTTGGTGGTCGACCCGGTGATGATCTCCACCAGCGGCGCGCGACTGCTCGATGAAGACGCGGTGCAGGCCATGGTCGAGGAACTGATCCCCCTCGCCGCCATACTCACGCCAAACCTGCCCGAGGCCGAAGCCCTGCTGGGCCGCAAGCTACGCAAGGCGAAGGATTTCGACAGCGCGGGCGAGGCCCTGCTCACGCTGGGCGCGAAGGCCGTGCTGCTCAAGGGCGGCCATTCGAATGAACGCCAGGTGGTCGACCGCCTTTACGACGAACGTGGCGTGATGGAACTGCGCCATCGCCGTCTGCCCGTCGAAGGGCATGGCACGGGCTGCACACTCGCCTCGGCCATCGCAGCGGAGTTGGCCAAGGGCCAGGCACCCCGCTCCGCCGTGCGACGGGCCGTGGCCTACGTCCAGCGCGCACTGGAGCGCAGCTACCGCCCCGGCGGGAGCCAGGTCCACGTGCTCGGCCATTGATGCGGCAAAATCGCACGCTGGCTGAACCGGCTCCGGGGCGCCGGCGGGTTCACGGAGTAGAATGCTCGCTTCCGTTCCGCCGCCATCCCATGCATCCATGATCCTCGCCCTGCGCCTCGTGCTGTTGGCTCTTTTCGCACTGTTCGTGCTGTGCGTGCTGCTGGTGCACCTGCGCGGCCGCACCAAGCTCCGCTTCGATCGCCAGTTGGTGGATCACTCGGCGCTGTTCGCGCCGTACAACCTGCTGATGTACGCATTTTCCGCGGTGCCGGCCAAGCCCATTCTGGATCGCCGCGGCTTTCCCCAGCTCGATCTGTTGCAGGCCAACTGGCAGGCCATCCGCGAAGAAGCCTTGCATCTGTTCGACGAGGGTTACATCCGCGCGGCGGAGAAGAACAACGACGCCAGCTTCAACAGCTTCTTCAAGCAGGGCTGGAAGCGCTTCTACCTGAAGTGGTACGGCGAACCGCTCGCCTCCGCCGAGACGCTGTGCCCCAAGACCGTGGCCCTGCTCAATTCGATCCCGAGCGTGAAGGCGGCCATGTTTGCCCTGCTCCCGCCCGGCAGCAAGCTCAATCCGCACCGCGATCCGTTCGCCGGCTCGCTGCGCTACCACCTCGGCCTGATCACCCCGAATTCGGAAGATTGCCGCATCTTCGTCGACGGCGAGATCCATAGCTGGGGCGACGGCAAGGACGTGGTGTTCGACGAGACCTACGTGCACTGGGCGGAGAATCGTACCGACCAGACCCGCGTGATCCTGTTCGCCGACGTGCAACGCCCGCTGCGCACGGGTTTCATGAATGCGATCAATCATCGCGTCGGCGCCTTCATGGGCAAGATCACCGCCTCGCCCAACACCGAATCCCCGGAAGAAAAGACCGGCTTCGTCAACCGCGTGTTCGCCATGAACCAGCGCAGCCGCGAGCGTAATCGCGCGTTCAAGAGGAAGTTCCCCAAGCTGTTCCGGGCCGTGAAATACGTCGGCATGCTGGTGCTCGTCTGGATCATTTTCCTGGCGCCCTGGCCGTTCTTCCGCTGAGCTGTCACGAACGGTGATGCCCGCGCGTCCATGAAGTGTCAGCCCCAGGAGAACCTCATGGATCACGCCACCGCCACCTTCCAGAAGCACCGGCCCCGACTCATGGGCCTGGCCTATCGCATGCTCGGCACCCAGGCGGATGCCGAAGACGTACTGCATGACGCCTGGTTGCGCTGGCACCAGCAGGATCCCGACGCGCTGGACGATGCGGAAGCCTGGCTGATCACCGTCACCACACGCCTGTCGCTGGACCGCCTGCGCCGCGCCAAGACCGAGCGCCAGCATTACACCGGCCCGTGGTTACCCGAGCCGCTGGTGGAGGAAACGGAGCAGCCCGAGGCGGAGCTGGAGCGCGTCGAAAGCCTCAGCCTGTCCTTCCTCGCCCTGCTGGAGCGCCTGAGCCCGGAAGAACGCGCCGCGTTCCTGCTGGTCCAGGTGTTCGATTACAGCCACGCGGAAACGGCCGCCATGCTGCAGATTGCCGAAGATGCCTGCCGCCAGCGCGTGCACCGCGCACGCCAGCGCCTGCGCGAAGGCCGCCCGCGCTTCGCGCATTCCCCGGACGCCCTGCGCCGACTGCTGGAAAAATTCCGCGATGCCCTGGAAAGCGCCAGCGTCGAATCACTGCAGGCACTGTTCGCGGAAGACGCCGTCCATCTGGCCGATGGCGGCGGCAAGGCCACCGCAACGCTGCGACCATTGCACGGCGGCGAACGCCTGGTGCGGCTCTACTCCATCATCGCCCAACGCTATCGGCACCTTCCTATCGTGCACCGCCTGCAGTGGATCAACGGCGCGCCGGCGCTGCTCACCTGGGTGGATGCAAAGCTCGCGACCGTGGCGTGGATCGAAACCGACGGCGAGCGCATCACCAGCATCCACTCGCTGCGCAACCCGGAAAAACTCGCGCGCCTGGAAGCTGTCACGAATCCCCAGGCCCGCGCGTCCTTGATTTGAAACGGCCACCGTGGCCGCCAACCAAGGAACCCGCCATGTCCAAGCGTCTCTCTTTCATGAAGTATCCCCAGGCCATGAAGCCGCTGTTCGACTTCAGCCAGGGCGTGCACGAGAGCGGGCTGGAACGCCCGCTCGTGGAACTGGTGCTGATGCGTGCCTCGCAGATCAACGGCTGCGCGTTCTGCATGGACATGCACAGCAAGGATGCGCGTGCAGCCGGTGAAACCGAGCAGCGCCTGTACATGCTGCCTGGCTGGCGTGAAGCGCCCTCGGTCTACAGCGAACGCGAAAGCGCTGCGCTGGGCTGGACGGAAGCCGTCACGCGACTGGGCGAGCACGGCGTGTCCCATGAAGTCTACGATCGCGCCCGCGCCTCCTTCAGTGAGGAAGAGCTGGTCAGCCTGACGGTGGTCATCGGCATGATCAACTCCTGGAACCGCATCAACGTCGCGTTCCAGACGCCGGCAGGAAGCTACAAACCCGCCGCGAAGCAGGCGGCCTGATACGCATCCATCAGGTAGTGGCGGATGCCGAGTCATCCGCGTCCGGGGCGGCCCGTAGCGGCCGTCCCTCCCTTTCCAGGGCATGCAGGTCGACATGCTGCACGGAGATCGGGCGATAACGCTCGTCGAATGCCACGTCGCCCGGTACCCATCCGTCGCGGCAACGGATAGCCGTCCACCAACGTCGCAGCGTGCTCAGCTGCTGGCCCACCATGCCATGCCGGTTGTCCGCATCCACCATCGGATCGCACACGCCCGTGGGCCGCACAGCCTGGCCATAGAGCGCCGTGCCGAACAGGATGTCCCATATCGGAAAAATGAAGGCGTAGTTGCATGCGTGCAGCGTGGGCTGATCGGGATCCACGCGCATGTGATGAAGGCGGTGATAGCGGGGGTCCACCAGTACGCGCCCCAGCACGGGCCCAAAATGCAGGCGGATGTTGGCGTGATCCAGGTTCTGCAGCAGTTCGCCCAGCAGCACCAACAGCGCATAGTCGGTCGGCGCCACACCGATGACCACACCAACGCCGGCGACGATCAGCGCTTCGAGCAGATCATCCAGATAGTGATCGCGGTCATTCGACCAGCAACTGAGTTGCCGCTGGCTGTGATGCAGGCTGTGCAGCGCCCACCACCACGGAATGCCGTGCTGCAACCGGTGCACCACGTACAGCACGAAATCGTAGATCACGTAGTAGACCAGGAACAGTACGAACGGATGTTCCGCCAGCCAGGGCATACCTTGCTGGATACTCACCAGGCCGGCACCGTCTCCGTTACTGTCTCCCCCCATCCATTGATTGAGGGGAAACAGCACGAGGTAAGTGAACAACGGAAGCACCACGAACAACTTGATCAGGGTGTAGCGGCAATCGATGGCCGTGGTGCGGCGCTGCTCCCAACGCTCGGCCGGCCACACCGATTCCAATGGACGCAGCACCAGCACGATGACGACCACCTGCGCGATCGTGAGCAAAAAGTAGCGGGCAATGTCGGATGCCTGACTGTCCAGCCACGACAGATGCAGCCATTGCAGCGCGGGATGAATGGCATGCGCGCTCGTCCAGGCAAGCATCGAGGTCCACGGATCGGCCCACGCAACCATCGCATCGGGACTCCGTCACACGGGAATCGATTTTACGCCTGCACCCACGGCACGATCTTGCCGCACGAAACTGCGCCCATCGGCCACGCGCCTGCGACGAGCGCACAAAAAAAGCCCCTCTCTTTCGAGAGGGGCTTTCAGGGTCGATCTACGCTCAGGCCTTGACGCGCTTGACGATGGCGTCGCCGAAGCTGGTCGTGGTGCCCTTGCCGCCGATGTCCGGCGTGACGCTGTCACGATCGTTGGTCATGGTGTCGCGGATCGCGTTGCGCACCTTGTCGCCCTTGTCGACCATGCCGAGGTGATCGAGCATGTCGGCGGCGGCGAGCAGCAACGCGCACGGGTTGGCGATACCCTTGCCGGCGATGTCCGGTGCCGAACCGTGCACGGCTTCGAAAATGGCCGCCTCGGTGCCGATGTTGTCGCCCGGGGCCAGGCCCAGGCCGCCCACCAGGCCGGCGCACAGGTCGGACAGAATGTCGCCGAACAGGTTGGTGGTGACGATGACGTCGAACTGCTCCGGCTTCATCACCAGCTGCATGCAGGCGTTGTCAACGATCATCTCGCTGAACTCGATCTGCGGGTATTCCTTGGCGATCTCGCGCGCCACGTTGAGGAACAGGCCCGACGCGGTCTTGATGATGTTGGCCTTGTGCACGGCCGTGACCTTCTTGCGGCCCTTTTTCACGGCCAGTTCGAAGGCGTAGCGCACGATGCGGCTGGAACCCTTGCGGGTGTTGCGGATCATCGAGATGGCGGTTTCGCCGTCTTCGGACAGGGTCTGGCCTTCGGACAGGTACGCACCTTCGGTGTTCTCGCGCACCGTGATGATGTCGATGTTGTCGAAGCGCGCCTTGGTGCCCGGGAAGCTGATCGCCGGGCGCACGTTGGCGTACAGGTCGAAGTGGCGGCGCAGCGTGACGTTGATCGAGGTGAAACCGCCGCCCACCGGGGTGGTCAGCGGGCCCTTCAGGGCCACCTTGTGCTTGGCGATGGCATCGAGTGTCGGCTGCGGCAGCAGGTCGCCGCTCTTCTCCAGGGCAACCATGCCGGCATCGACGAACTCGTAGGACAGGCCGCAGTCCAGCGCATCGAGCACACGCAGCGTGGCGTTCATGATCTCGGGGCCGATACCGTCGCCCGGAATCACGGCAATGGTCTTGCTCATGGGGACACTCCTTGGGATATGAATCGAGCAACCCTGTGGCGGGGGACGACAGGGTTATAAATCCCGTCAATTATCCCCCATGAGCCTGCAAGCGGCCATAGAGAAAGGCGCGGCCACCGTTGCAAATCCTCGCATGCAGCATTGAATAAACTCGCACGCGTCAACGGGACGGCAAGGAGTGTCCGTCCCGCTGGCCGGATTCAGACGTGGCTGGCGTGATCCGCCGCTGGCGTGGCGCCCTCGCCCGATTCCAGCTGGTCGAGGAAATCGACCGCCCGGCGCAGGTGCGGGATCACGATGGAACCGCCCACCACCAGACCGACGCTGAAGGTTTCGAAAAATTCTTCACGGGTCACGCCCGCTTCCTTGCACTGGGCCACGTGGTAGCTGATGCAGTCGTCGCAGCGCAGCACCATCGACGCCACCAGGCCCAGTAGCTCCTTGGTCTTCACGTCCAGCGCGCCGGGCTTGTAGGTCTGGGTATCCAGCGCGAAGAAGCGGCGGACCACCTGATTGTCCTCGGACAAGATGCGCTCGTTCATGCGCTGGCGGAACGCCGTGAATTCGGCCACGCGATCCTTGGCGGACGGATCCTTGGGGGCGCTCATGCCTCGGTCTCCAGCAGTTCGGCCAGCTTGCCGCTGCGATCGGCGGCCACGAGGTCGTCGAAGCCCCCCACGTGGTGGTCGTTGATGAAAATCTGCGGCACGGTGCGGCGGCCGCCGCTACGCGCCAGCATCACCTCACGCTGCGTTGGGTCGGTGTCGATGCGCACCTCGCTCCACTCCAGCCCCTTGGACTTGAGCAGGTTCTTGGCGGACACGCAGTACGGACACACCGCAGTGGAATAGACCTCGATCTTGGGCACGACACACTCCGAAAACAGGAAACCCTGTGGCGCCCATAGTGGGGTCGCCGCTGCTGTAAACAACTGTGAAGACAGGTGAACCGACACCGTAAGCCGGTGTCAGTAATGGTATTGTCGCTGACCTGGGCGCGGGGCACCACGCCCCGCCCCGGGCGGACCAACGAAAGCGGATCACATGACCGAAGCAAAGCCTGCGGGCGGGATGCCCACGCGTCGTTTCACCCCCACCCGCCTCCTGACGGCGCTGCTCTGCGCCGGTCTCACGGTCAATGCGTCAGCGCAGGACAAGGACGTGCGCCTGCCGGATCTGGGCAGTTCCGCCAACGCCCTGATCTCCCCGCAGGAAGCCCAGGACTACGGCGCTTCCATGCTGCGCCAGATGCGGGCGCTGGACATGGTGCTCGACGACCCCATGCTGGACGACTACATCAACAACCTCGGCTACCGCCTGGTCTCCGGCAGCGAGAAGCCCAAGGAGCACTTCTCCTTCTTCATCGCCAAGGAAAACATCATCAACGCGTTCGCCGCTCCCGGCGGCTACATCGCGGTGAATTCCGGCCTGATCGTCATCACCAACAGCGAAAGCGAGCTGGCGGGCGTGATCGCCCACGAAATCGGCCACATCACGCAAAACCACCTGCAACGCGCCTTCGAAGCCTCCAAGAAAGACACGCCGCTGATGGCGCTGGTGTTGCTGGGCGCCATCGCCGCCGGCGCCGGCGCGGGCGCGGGTGACGCGGCCGGCGCCATCATGATGGGCGGCCAGGGCCTGCTGATGCAGCGCCAGATCAATTTCACCCGCAAGGACGAGATCGAAGCGGATCGCGCGGGCATCCAGACGCTCTCCAACGCCGGCTACGACCCCAATGCCATGGCCTCGTTCTTCGGCCGCATGGAAGACACGCTGCGCGTCGGCTCCGGCGGCGACCTTGGCGGCGTGCCGGCACTTCTGCAGGACCATCCCGTCAGCCTGGACCGCATCAGCGACGCCAAGTCCCGGGCCGGCGCCCTGGTCGCGCGCCAGAAGCAGCGCCCCAATGGCTCCACGCTGGACAAGACCCAGTGGGAAAAGAGCACGGCGCCCATCGCGTTCGTGAAAGACCCCACAGCCATCGCCTCGCAGGACAGCAAAGGCGGGCTGGATACCTATCTGCTGATGCGCGAACGCGTCCGCGTGCTCTCCGGCGACGCCGGGAAGATGGCCAGTTACTACGCCAACAACCTGCAGAACGAGCGCGGCTTCAACACGCCCTCCAACCAGTACGGCTATGCGCTGGCGCTTACCCGCAGCAATCGCGGCGCCAAGGCCGTGGACGAGCTGCAGCCGCTGCTTACGGCACACCCGGACAACCAGGTCATTCGACTCGCCATGGCTGATGCCAAGTTGCAGGCGGGGCATCGCGCCGAAGCCCTGGCCCTTTATGCCGACCTCAACCAGCAATCGCCGCGCAACCGCGCCATCGCCATGGGCTACGCCAAGGCGCTGACCGACGGCGGCACGCAGGACGAAGCCAAACAGGCAGCCGCCATGGTGATGCCGATGCTGGACAACAACGACGAGCCGGAGCTTTACCGCACCTATGCCCGTGCCGCCGACAAGGCGGGTGATCCGATACGCGCGGGTGAAGCCTATGCGGACGCCGCCTACCTCTCCGGCCGCCCATTCGACGCCATGGAGCAGCTCAAGCGCCTGCAGCAGCGCCCGGACCTGGACTACTACGCCCGCGCGCGCATCCAGGCGCGCATCAACGACCTGACGCCACTGGTGATGGAACTGCGCAAACGTCGCATCCAGACCGACGACAACCCGGACGGCCGCAGCCAGCAGCTGCAGAACCGGGAGGCCTGCCAGGGTCGTTTGTGCTTCAGCGCCATGGACGCGACCCGCTGATTTCATCATTTGTGCAACAAAAAGCGGCGCCGTCATGTTGTGACAACGTGAAATGTCATCCGGGCGTAACATTGGGCCGTTGCAATAAATGCGTCACAGCCCTCCCCCAGCGGACTTAACGCGTGCACAAGCGCATCTTGATCGTCGAAGACGAAGCTTCGATCCGCGACATGGTCGCCTTCGCCCTACGCAAGGCCGGCATGGACGCCATCCACGCCGCCGACGCGCGCGCAGCCCAACTCGCCATTGCCGAACAGGTACCGGACCTCATCCTGCTCGACTGGATGCTGCCGGGCACCAGCGGCCTGGACTTGGCGCGCCGCCTACGCAAGGAAGAACTGAGCCGTGAGGTTCCCATCATCATGCTCACCGCGCGCGGTGAGGAGATGGATCGCGTGAACGGCCTGGAAGCCGGCGTGGACGACTACGTCGTCAAGCCATTCTCCACCCGTGAACTGGTAGCCCGCATCAAGGCCGTGCTTCGCCGCAGTCAGGGCGATGATGGCTCGGGCATGGTGGAACTGGGCGGCCTCCGCATCGATGGCCCAGCCCACCGCGTGTTTGCCGGCGAAGAACCGGTGACCATCGGACCGACCGAATACCGCCTTCTGTACTTCTTCATGACGCACCCCGAGCGCGTGTACTCGCGTGCGCAGTTGCTCGACCACGTGTGGGGCGGCAGCGTGTACGTGGAGGAACGCACGGTGGACGTCCATATCCGTCGCCTGCGCAAGACGCTCGAGCCGTGGAAGCTGGACGACATGGTGCAAACGGTGCGCGGCGCAGGTTACCGCTTCTCCGCCAGCGTCTAAGCGCCTGACCGATATCCCTGCGGGGCATGTCGGTCAGGCTTCAAGTTCCTATTGCGGGAACGCATGCTTTTGCCGATGCTGGCGGACCGCTGGCTTCGGCACTTTCAAGCGAACTTCCCATGCCAAACACCTTCGACCGCTCCTGGAAGCTGCCGGCCACACTGGTCGCAGGGCTGCTTGCGGGCGCCGTCGTCGGATGGCTTGCGGGAGGTCATGCGGCGACTGGTTTTGCACTGATCGCCGTCGTTGAAATCGTCTTTCTCCTGACCCGAATCCGTCATCAAGCAAACCTCATGATGACGCAGGATTCGTCGCCGACCTCTCTTAAGCATGACCGTTTCATGACGCGTTCCCGCCGCATCGCCTCCAGTCTGCGCGACCTTCGCAGCGCCGCCGGCACCCTGCCGGATGCGGTCGTCTTGCTCGACAACGAGCAACACGTCCGCTGGTTCAATCACGCCGCCGAAGACCTGCTCGGGTTGCGTCGCCCGCAGGATCGCGGTGCGCACCTGGATGAGCGCCTCAGCACCACGGAGCTTGCCACGTGGCTGAAGGAAGGCGCACGCGAGCCGCTCAACGACGTGGCCGCACCCGGACATCCGAACCGCCACATCAACGTGACGCTGCTGCCGTTCGGTCGTCGCCAACGCCTGCTGCTTGCACGCGACATCAGCCACCTCACCCGGCTGGAACAGATTCGCCGCGACTTCGTCGCCAACGTGTCGCATGAATTGCGCACGCCGCTCACCGTCATCCACGGTTATCTCGAACTGATCGATCCGGAAGACGTGCCGGAACTCGCGCCCGTGCTCAATGAAATGCGCGCACAGTCCAAGCGCATGGGCCAGATCGTCGAGGACCTGCTGACGCTCTCGCGTCTGGAAACGCAGGAGCACGTGCAGGATGAGCGCGTACAGATGACGCCGCTGCTCGCCACCATCCGCAAGGAGGCCGAGGCGCTGAGCCAGGGCCGCCATCAGATCACCGTGGAATCCACCGCCGAGGCCGACCTGCTGGGCTCGGTGAAAGACCTGCACAGTGCGTTCTCCAACCTGGTCAGCAACGCGGTGCGCTACACCCCGACGGGTGGTCGCATCACCATCCGCTGGCGTCGCAGTTCGGAAGGCGCGGTCTACTCCGTGACCGACACCGGCTATGGCATCCCGGCCAGTCACCTGGCCCGCCTCACCGAGCGCTTCTACCGAGTCTCTTCCAGCCGTTCGCGCGAAAGCGGCGGCACGGGCCTGGGCTTGTCCATCGTCAAGCACGTGCTCAACCTGCATCAGGCGCGACTGGACATCCAGAGCGAGCCCGGCCAGGGCTCGACGTTCTCCTGCTGGTTCAGCAACGAGCGCCTGATGGCACCGGGAACCAGCGACCCGGAGTGAGTGCCCCAGAAACGCTCTAAGGCGTTTCCGGCGCACTGCCTGAACGGCCGTCACAGTACGCGGCAGTGCACCATGTAACAAATCGCGGTATCGGCCAGAATGCATGGATGCGTCGCAAGCCTGCCACTCCATCGCCCATCCTCGACCGTGCCGCCCCCGAGCTCTACCTAAGCCGCGAGCTGGCCGCCCTCGAATTCAATTTCCGTGTCCTGGCGCAGGCCCGCGATGAACGCATCCCGCTGCTGGAACGCCTGCGCTTCCTGAGCATCGTCGCCAACAACCTCGACGAGTTCTTCGAAGTGCGCGTGGCGATGCTCAAGCATCACCACGCGTTCGGCTCCGCCGCGCCCGGCCCGGACGGTCTTTCATCCGGCGAATTGCTCACCCGCATCCGCAAGCGCGTGCTGGATCTGGTGGACCAGCAGTACGAGACCTGGCAGCACGAACTGCGCCCCGCGCTGGACGAGCAGAACATCCACTTCCTGACGCGTGAGGACTGGACGCCACGCCAGCGCCTGTGGCTGCAGGGCTACTTCGAGAACGAAGTGCTGCCCGTGCTGTCCCCGCTGGGACTGGACCCTGCCCACCCCTTCCCGCGCATCCTCAACAAGACGCTGAACCTTGCCGTGGTGCTGAAGGGTCGCGACGCCTTCGGGCGCGAAGGCCACATGGCGCTGGTACGCGCGCCCCGCTCACTGCCGCGCATCATCCGCCTGCCGGGCGAAGTGTGCGACGGCGGCGACCACTACATCTTCCTCGCCGAGCTGCTGCAAGGCTTCGTCGACCTGATGTTCCCCGGCTTCAAGGTGGCCGGCTCGTACCAGTTCCGCGTCACGCGCAATAGCGAGCTGATGGTCGAAGAGGCCGAGGTGGACAACCTTGCCCGTGCGCTCAGCGAGGAATTGATCGGTCGCGGTTATGCGCGCCCGGTGCGGCTGGAGATCGGCAACGATTGCCCCAAAGCCATCGTGGCCATGCTGATCGCCAATTTCGAGCTGGAGGAAACGGACGTCTATCGCTGCGACGGCCCGGTGAACATCATCCGCGCCGGCACCATTTACGACGGACTGGATCGCCCGGAACTGAAGTTCCCCCGTTTCATCCCGCAGCTGCCGCCCGTCTTCGTCGGCGCCCGCTGCAAGTTCGACGTGCTGCGCCAGCGCGACGTGCTGCTGCACCACCCCTACGAATCCTTTGCCGCCGTGATCGACCTGCTACGCCAGGCGTCGCAGGACCCGGCCGTGCTCGCCATCAAGCAGACGCTTTACCGCGCCGGCGTCGACACGCCGCTGGTGGACCTGCTGGTGGAAGCCGCGCGCAACGGCAAGGACGTGACGGTGGTGATCGAGCTGCGCGCGCGCTTCGATGAAGAGGCCAACATCCGCCTCGCCACTCGCCTGCAGGAAGCCGGCGTGCAGGTGGTGTACGGCGTGGTGGGCTACAAGACGCACGCCAAGATGCTGCTGATCGTGCGGCGCGAGGACGAGGTGCTGCGCCGCTACGTGCACCTGTCCACCGGCAACTATCACCAGTCGAACAGCCGCAGTTACACCGATATCGGCCTGATGACTTCGCACCCGGGCATGGGCGAGGACCTGCACAAGATCTTCCAGCAGCTCTCGGGCCTCGGCCCGGTGATCGAGCTGAAGCATCTCCTGCACTCCCCTTTCACGCTCTATCGAGGCGTGCTGGAAAAGATCGAACGCGAGACGGCGCACGCGGAAGCCGGCCGACCGGCACGCATCGTGGCCAAGCTCAATGCGCTCAACGAGGCACAGGTGATCCAGGCGCTGTACCGCGCGTCGCAGGCTGGCGTGGAGATCGACCTGATCGTGCGTGGCGCGTGCACGCTGCGCCCCGGCGTGCCTGGCGTGTCCGATCGCATCCGGGTGCGATCCATCGTGGGGCGCTTCCTCGAGCACAGCCGCGTCTACTGGTTCGGCAACGACGGTTCGCCCGAGATTTATTGCGCCAGCGCCGACTGGATGGAGCGCAACCTCAAGCGCCGCATCGAGGTGGCCTTTCCCATCCTTGATCCGCAGCTCGCCGCGCGCGTCTACGAAGAGACCCTTGCGAACTACCTGGCCGACAACACGGAGGCCTGGCTACTGGACGGCCATGGCCGCTACACCCGTGCCGAAGCGGGGGATGCACCGCCCCACAGCGCACAGCAATGGCTGCTGGCGAAACTGACGCCCGGTACGACCTAAACACCAGCGCGGCGAATTCACGCTACTCGCCCCCGTCCCCGCATGAGAGAATTTACCCTCTGCAGCCCGGAACGAGCCCCCGCATGAGTCAAGGCGATCAGATCCAGATCAAGGACGGCGAACTGATCGCTGCCGTCGACATGGGCTCCAACAGTTACCACATGGTGGTGGCTCGCGTGGAACACGGTGAGCCCCGCGTGATCGACCGCTTGCGCGAGACGGTCCGCATGGCTGCGGGCCTGCGCGCGGACGGCACGCTGGATGCCGAACACCGCGCACGCGCGCTGAACTGCCTGGCCCGCTTCGGCCAGCGCATTGCCGGTGTCCCGTCGATCCGCGTGCGCGCGGTAGCCACGAACACCGTGCGCCGGCTGGCCTCGCCACAATCGTTTCTCACCGCCGCCGAAACCTCCTTGGGCCATCCGGTGGAAATCGTGTCGGGCCGCGAGGAAGGTCGCCTGATCTTCCTCGGCGCGTCGCATGACCTGCCTGCCTCGCGCGAAAGCCGCCTAGTCATCGACGTCGGTGGCGGCAGTACCGAGTTCATCATCGGGCGCGGTTTCGCGCCGATGCACACGGAAAGCGTGCAGGCCGGCTGTATTGCCTCGACGCTGCGCTTTTTCCCCGGCGGCAAGCTGAATCGCAAACGCTGGCAACGTGCCAACGGCGAAATCGGCGTGCTGCTGCAGCAGTTTGCCGAGGACTACCGCGAATCGGGCTGGATGGAAGCTTACGGCTCGTCGGGCACGGCCAAGGCGATCGGCTCGGTGGTGCAGGCCATGAAGCTGTCCGACGATGGCATCACGCCTGCCTCGCTGGCCGCGCTGCGCGACGCGTTGCTGTCCCAGGGACAGATCAGCGCGCTGAAGCTGCCCGGCCTGGCCGAGGACCGCGCACCGGTGATCGCCGGTGGCGTGGTGATCTTCGAAGCCGCCTTCGAAGCGCTGGGCATCGAACGTCTGCGCGTCTGCGAAAGCTCGATGCGCGAAGGTCTGTTATGGGACCTGTTGGGCCGCGCGGGCGGCAGCGATCCACGCACGGCCAGCATCGATGCACTGGCCAATCGCTATGGCGTGGACCGCGCCCAGGCGCGCCGCGTGGAGTCGACCGCGCTGATGTTCTTCGACCAGATCGCACGCATCTGGAAGCTGGACGCCGAAGCGCGCGAATGGCTTTCCTGGTCGGCACGCGTGCACGAGATCGGTCTCGCCATCGCGCACAGCCAACATCATCACCACGGCGCGTACATCCTGCGCCATGCGGACCTGGCCGGCTTCTCGCGCCAGGAGCAGCAGTTGCTGGCGGCTATCGTGGAGTCCCACCGGCGCAAGCCCGACAAGGCCACGTTCCTTGCGTTGCCCCAGCGCTATCGCCAACTCGCCCGCTTCATCACCGCCCTGCTCCGGCTGGCGGTGCTGTTCCGCCGTGGTCGTCGCGCCGAATCGCTGCCGCCGATCCAGCTCGCCGCCACCAGCCAGCGCCTGCGCCTGACGGTGCCCTCGTCCTGGCTGGACCAGCACCCGCTCAGCGAAGCCGACCTGGAACAGGAGCAGGCCCCCATGAACGAGCTGGGGTTGCTGCTGGAAGTCCATCCATCCTGACCTTTGCCGGTACAGCCCTACGCTGCGCCGGCCAAGAAGCCGCTTCGCCGCGTATGATGACCTGATGCCACACGCCGCCCGACCCACCATGAAACGAATCCTGCTCGCCGCGCTCCTGCTGCTCCCGTCGTCCGTGCTGCTCGCCCAGGCCGCCAAGCCTGCGGCCACGGCGCCCGCCGCCATGGCGCATCCGGAGGTCGTGCTGCACACCTCGCAGGGCGACATCACGCTGGAGCTTTACCCGGACAAGGCGCCCAAGAGCGTCGCGAACTTCCTGCAATACGTGCGCGACGGCTTCTACAGCGGCACGGTGTTCCACCGCACCATCCAGGGCTACCTGGTGCAGGGCGGCCTGTACACCCGCGACCTGCAGGCCAAGCGCACGCGCTCGGCGATTCCCAGCGAGGCGGACAACGGCCTCTCCAACGTGCGCGGCACCGTGGCCGTTGCGCGCGGGGCGGATCCGAACTCCGGCACGGCACAGTTCTTCTTCAACCTGGTCGACAACCGCCGCCTCGACTTCGTGGGCAACCAGAGCGGCCTGACCTGGGGTTATGCCGTGTTCGGCAAGGTCGTCAAGGGCATGGACGTGGTCGACAAGATGGCCGCCCTGCCCACGCGCGGCCTGGGTCCGTTCGCTGGCGATGTGCCCAACCCGCTGGTGGTGATCGACAGCGCCAACGTCCTGGGCGAAGAGCCGGCCAGCGCGCCTGCCGCCGCCCCGCAACCGGCCACGCCGGCCACCGCGCCCACCAAGAAGCCCAGCGGCAAGAAGGGCTGAGGCGCGATGGCGACGCTTTTCATTTCCGACTTGCACCTGGACGACAGTCGTCCCGAGATCACGCAACTGTTCGAGGAATTCCTCGCCGGCGACGAAGCCCGTTCGGCCGATGCCGTGTACATCCTTGGCGACCTGGTCGAGGCGTGGGTTGGCGACGACGATGACGCCGAACTGCCGGCACGCATCGCCCGCGCCACCAAGGCACTCAGCGACCACGGTGTACCGGTCTACTTCATGGTGGGCAACCGCGACTTCCTGCTCGGCGAGGATTTCGCCGCGCGCGCCGGCTTCACCCTGCTCGACGACGGCACCGTGCACGACGTCTACGGCCGACCCACCCTGCTGATGCATGGTGACGTGCTGTGTACCGACGACGTGGCCTACCAGACGATGCGCGAACAGGTGCGTACGCCAGCGTGGAAGGCGCAGATTCTGGCGATGCCGCTCACTGCACGCCGCGCGCTCGCGGCCAAGGCACGCGCAGACAGCAAGGCGCATACGAGCAGCACCATGGAAACCATCATGGACGTCAACGCCCGTGCTGTGGCCGAGACCATGCAAAAGGCAGGCGTCACGCGATTGATCCACGGCCACACGCATCGTCCCGCCATCCATCGTTTCGAACTGGACGGCCAGGCCGCCGAACGCATCGTCCTCGGCGACTGGTACGAGCATGGCTCGGTGCTGCGAGTTACGCCGGACGGCGTGGAACTGCAGGGCCTCGCCCTGCACTGATCCACCGGGATCACCTGCCACGCGGCAGGTGATCCAAGGGACACACGCGGTCAGTGCGACTGCAAGGCGTTGTGGAAGCCCTGGCTGTTGAGCATGCTGTTGCTGAGCTTCAGCACGGCGTTGGACAAGGTTTCGTAATAGTTGTCCGCCTTGTACGAGCGGCCAAAGTTGGTCGAGCCACCGCCCGCCACACCCTGCCACAGCACCTTGCCTGCCGTGCTGGTCACGGTGACGTAGACCGTGACATTGCCAACGTACTGGTCGGTCTCGTTGACGAAGAAGTCGCGGATCTCACCCGACACGATGACGTCGCCACCATTGTCGACCACGTTGATGCCCGCCTTGCCGAACGTCTCCTTCACGTGATCGGTGAGGAACGTCGCGACATTGTCCTTGGTGGTCACCTGCCGCACCGGATCCTTTTCATGGTTCTCGGCGATCAGCGCGGGATTCTTGCGCGCATCGGTGAAACCGTTGAACTGCACTTTCACGTTACTGATGCCGTTGAGGTCGATCGCACCGAACTCCGCGAAACTCTGCGTCGGCGACCACACCAGCGGGATATTGCTCAGGTCCTTTGAAGCCATGGCACTGCCGGATGCGGCCAGCAGCGCGACGAACACGAAACGCTTCAACATCGATATCCCCTCTCCATGTCTCGATGATTGTGTTGGCGGATGCCTCTGCATCCGCGCGACCCTGAATCGGGCTGCCGCGCATTCTAGTGGAGGACGCAACCCGCGCCTGCGTGCCCCGAAAAAAAACCGGCTGCCAAAGAGGCAGCCGGCGCATTTTCAAGTGACAGCCTAGGCTGGCCGGTCAGTGATGTTCTTCCTCTCCGCGACGTGGCGGCGCCTGTTCATGCGGCTGCGCGTGAGGCTGTGCGTGCGGCTGCTGCGGTTGCGGTTGCGGCTGCGGACGAGGCTGAGGTTGCGGACGAGGCTCGGCCATCGGACGGGGAGCCGGCTGCGCGTGACTCTGGTAGGCCGACTGCGGTCGCGGCTCATACTGCGGATAGGACGGTCGCGGCGCGCCGCTTTCGTGATAACCGCCGCCTGGATTGCCCGGCTCGCGCATGGCGCGATTCTCCGCCGGAGCCGCGTTGTTCGCGTGCCCGCCATTCGGCGCATTCGCCGGACCGTTGTTGTGCGGTGCGAAGCCAGCCGAATGCAATGCCATGTTCTCGCGCGGCTGCTGTGCCGGCAGGTTGGTGCGTTGCGCGCCCATCGCGGCAGGTGTCGGCTGGCCCATCGCGCCATGCGTTGGCGTGACGCCCTGCCCGTTGAATGCACCGGCGCGCGGCGTGGCACCGATGGACGGAGCACCGTGATTGAACGAGGCACGCATTTCGCGGTTCTGGCTAGCCATGCTGCGCTGCTGTTCCTGCGCGGCCACCGGCCCCACGTGCTGCTCACGCGCGAAGCTATCCTGCTGCGGCGTCGGTCGCGCGGCGATACCGCCTTGTCCGCCGTTGAAGCTGGTCCGGTTCACCGTGATGTTGTTCACCACCGTGCGGTTGTAGACGTTGGTGATGTGCACGTTCTCGATCCGGTTCACCGAGCGGTTGTAGTAGAACGACCCGCCACGCCAGTAACCGCCTTCGTAACCAATGCCGGTATAGCCGAAGCCGTAGTTGATGCCGCCGTAGAAGCCAACGTGAGGCCCCCAATAGCCAATGTGGAACACGTAAGCAGTACCCACCCAGCCCCAATAGCCAGGTGTCCATAGCGCACCGGAGTACGGCGGCATGACCCACGTGCCCGGAACCCAGTAGTAGTCGTCGCCATCCCAGGCCCAGTAACCCGGCACCCAGATATAGCCCGGAGCAGGGATCATCGGCTGCTCGTACACCGGCAGCGGCGGTGGCGGCACGCCGACCGAGATGCCGATGCCCACGGAAACGTCGGCGCTCGCACTCAACGGAAACGCTGCGGCCGTGGCTACGGCCAGCGCGACAACCATCGAGTGAAGCAAGCCACGATGCTGCAGAATCCCGCGGCGATCAGATTGGAAGTTCTCCATAACGCCTCTCCCGTGAAATGGGTCCGTGGGCAAGGTAACGCGGGAGTTCGCGCAAGGACGTACGTGATCACCTGCGGCGGGTTCATGGAGGTTCAGCAGTTTGGCTGGGGCATGAATGATTTCTTGCGTCGTTCTTTCGGTGGAGTGAGCGAAGAGGTGCACCGGAGTGTTTGTGTGAAGCGGGTGCGTGGAGGTCGGGATTGTTCGGCCCATCCTTGGGCCTCACCCCTCCGCGCTTCGCGCTACGGGGCCAACCTGCGGCTGTCCAACAAGTTCCAGACAAATTTGTCGACTGCGGAGGCAGGATGCCGGAGCGAACATCGGCGAAGCCGATGGCCCGAAGGGTGAGGCGCAGGATGCACCGAGTTACCGGAGCGTTCGTCCACACCTCTCTCTCCGCCAGATACGCAAAAAGCCCCACGAGGGGGCTTCGTTGGAGGGTGCGTTTGCGCGGAGGTCGGGATTGTTCGGCCCTTCCTTGGGCCTCACCCCTCCGCGCTTCGCGCTACGGGGCCAACCTGCGGCTGTCCAACAAGTTCCAGACAAATTTGTCGACTGCGGAGGCAGGATGCCGGAGCGAACATCGGCGAAGCCGATGGCCCGAAGGGTGAGGCGCAGGATGCGCCGAGTTACCGGAGCGTTCGTCCACACCTCTCTCTCCGCCAGATACGCAAAAAGCCCCACGAGGGGGCTTCGTTGGAGGGTGCGTTTGCGTGGAGGTCGGGATTGTTCGGCCCTTCCATGGGCCTCACCCCTTCGCGCTTGCGCGCTACCTGGCCAGCCTGCGGCTGTCCGAAATTGCTCCAGGCAATTTCGTCGACTGCGGAGGCAGGATGCCGGAGCGAACATCGGCGTAGCCGATGGCCCGAAGGGTGAGGCGCAGGATGCGCCGAATAACCGGAGCGTTCGTCCACACCTCTCTCTCCGCCAGATACGCAAAAAGCCCCACGAGGGGGCTTTTTGCGTATCTGGCGGAGAGAGAGGGATTCGAACCCTCGATAAGGCTTTTGACCCTATACTCCCTTAGCAGGGGAGCCCCTTCGGCCTCTCGGGCATCTCTCCGATTTTCGACCGCATTTCTGCGGAGCCGGCAAGGATACTAACCGGCGCGCTCTAGGTAAAGCTTTTATCGCCTGTCAGTGTTCGCCAGTGCCGCCGGAGGCGTTGCCTTCCGGCTCGTGCTCGTTCTTGATCCGTTGATAGATCTCTTCGCGATGCACGGCAACGTTCTTCGGTGCATTGATGCCAATACGCACCTGGTTGCCCTTGACGCCTAGAACGGTAACGGTCACCTCGTCACCGATCATCAAGGTTTCACCGACCCTGCGGGTCAGAATCAACATGTTTGCCACTCCATGAATACTTTGGTCACAGGCCCACAGACGGTTATGCCTCACCCCTGAGCTTCACCGCCTGAACAGTTCGACGATTGTACCGCCGAAGGCCCTACCGCCTTCCCCGGTTTCGATCCACAGACGAGGCATCCCCTGTTGTGATGCCATGTCGGCGACACCGTCGCAACCATCGGTGCCGGCAGTGTTTGGATACTAGCCGAGCGTCCGATGGCAGTGCAATGCGTAAACGCCAACGGAGTATGGTCAGTTGACCCCCAGTCAGGAGGCCAGCCACTGGCCGATCCAACCGGCCAGACCGTCGAGGATGCCGGGCAGCGCCGGGGTATCGGAACCGCCACCCTGGGCCATGTCCGGCCGGCCACCGCCCTTGCCGTCGATCTGGCTGGCCACGTGGGCCACCACGTCACCGGCCTTTACGCGGCCCAGCGCCTTGCCGTTGACGCCGGCCACCAGCGAGACGCGGCCGTCGGCGGCGCCGGCCAGCAGCACCACGCAATCGGTCAGCTGCTGTTTCAGCTGGTCCATGGCGTCACGCAGGGCTTTGGCATCCAGGCCTTCCAGGCGGGCTGCGATGACCTTGATGCCATCGATGTCCTTCGCCGTGCCGGCGAGGTCGGCCGTGGCCGAACCGGCAGCCTTGGCGCGCATCGATTCCAGCTCGCGCTCCAGCTTTTTCTGCTTGTCGAACAACTGGCGCAGCTTTTCGACGGCGTCGTCGCCGCTGGTCGACAGCAACTGGGCGAACTCGCCCAGGCGGCGCTCCTCGTCGGCGACGTAGGCCAGCGCGCCGGCGCCGGTCATCGCCTCGATACGACGTACGCCGGAGGCCACGCCGGCCTCGCTGACGATCTTGAACAGGCCGATGTCACCGGTACGGCCAACGTGCGTGCCGCCGCAGAGTTCGGTGGAGAACCCACCCATGCGGAGCACGCGCACTTCGTCGCCGTATTTCTCGCCGAACAGCGCCATGGCACCGAATTCGATGGCGTCGTTGTAACCCATGTGATGCACTTCGGCGGCCTCGTTGCGGCGCACTTCCGCGTTCACCAGGGTTTCGATCTCGCGCAATTCCTCCGCGCTCATCGGCTTGAAGTGGGAGAAGTCGAAGCGCAGGCGTTCCGGCGCCACCAACGAACCCTTCTGTGTCACGTGCTCGCCCAGCACCTTGCGCAGCGCCGCGTGCAGCAAGTGGGTGGCGGAATGGTTCAGCACGATGGCCTGGCGGCGCGTGCCGTCGACGTTGGCGTCGATCACATCATCCACGCGCAGGGCCTGCTTGCCGTGCCACTGGCCGGCATGGCCAAAGAACACGCCGCCCATCTTGAGCGTGTCGCCCACAGTGAAGGAACCCGAGGCGGACACCAGCACGCCGGTATCGCCGACCTGACCGCCAGACTCCGCGTAGAACGGGGTGCGATCCAGGATGACGAGGCCTTCCTCGCCGTCGCTCAGCTGGTCGAGCTGCTTGCCCGCGCGCACGATGCCGATCACCTTGCTGCCCTGGCTGGTCAGCGCCTCGTAGCCGAGGAATGCGGTCGGCTTGAGCTGGCTGGCGAGTTCGGCCGGCATCTGGCCCTTGGCTTCGAACTTGCCGCCTTCGCGGCTACGATCCTGCTGCTCCTTCATGGCCTGCTCGAAGCCGTCCATGTCCACCGTGAGGTCGCGCTCGCGCGCGATGTCGGCGGTCAGGTCGATCGGGAAGCCGTAGGTGTCGTACAGGCGGAAGGCATCGGCGCCCGGAATGGTGCCGCCGGACTTGGCGGCCACGGCGTCGAACAAACGCATGCCGTTTTCCAGCGTCTCGCCAAAACGGCGCTCTTCGGTGCGCAAGGCGTCTTCCACGAACGCCTGTTTCTGCGCCAGCTCCGGATAGGCCTCGCCCATCTCTTCCACCAGCGGCTTGACCATCTTCCAGAAGAAATCGCCGCGCACGCCCAGCATCCAGCCATGGCGCAGCGCGCGACGGATGATGCGGCGAAGCACATAGCCACGGCCTTCGTTGGAAGGCAGCACGCCGTCCACGATGAGGAAGGAGCACGCACGGATGTGATCGGCGATCACGCGCAACGACTTGTTGGCCAGATCTTTGGTGCTGGTCAGTTCGGCAGCGACCTTGATCAGGTGTTGGAACAGGTCGATCTCGTAGTTGGAATGCACGTGCTGCAGCACGGCGGCCAGGCGCTCCAGGCCCATGCCGGTATCCACGCACGGCGCGGGCAGCGGCGACAGCGTGCCATCAGGCGCGCGGTCGAACTGCATGAACACGAGGTTCCAGATTTCGATGTAGCGGTCGCCATCTTCATCGGGCGAGCCCGGCGGGCCACCGGCGATCTCTTCGCCATGGTCGAAGAAGATCTCGGTACACGGGCCACACGGACCGGTATCGGCCATCTGCCAGAAGTTGTCCGACGCGTACGGCGCACCCTTGTTGTCGCCGATGCGCACGATGCGCTCGGCCGGCACGCCCACTTCCTTGTTCCAAATGTCGAAGGCCTCGTCATCGGTGTGATAGACGGTGACCCACAGCTTGTCCTTGGGCAGCTTGAACACGCCGGTCAGCAGCTCCCACGCATAGCTGATGGCGTCGCGCTTGAAGTAATCGCCAAACGACCAGTTGCCCAGCATTTCGAAGAAGGTGTGGTGGCGGGCGGTGTAGCCCACCGAGTCCAGATCGTTGTGCTTGCCGCCGGCACGCAGGCAGCGCTGCACGTCGGCTGCACGCACGTACGACAGCTTCTCGCTGCCCAGGAACACGTTCTTGAACTGCACCATGCCCGAGTTGGTGAACAGCAACGTCGGGTCGCTGGCCGGGACCAGGGAGCTGGACGGCACGATGGTGTGCCCTTTCGAGCGGAAATAGTCGAGGAAGGTCGAGCGGATTTCGGCGGTTTTCATGCGGCTGGGGAAGACCTGGCGGAATGAGGTCACGTCCGGTGAGCGGCGCCTAAGCGACGCCCATCCGCCCCAACAGCGGGGAGGTCAGGCTTCGTCGTCGGCTGCGTCGTCCACGTCGGCGTGGGTAACACTCCGTACTGTGGCGGCGGGAAAGCCTCGACGCAAGAGAAATTGCGCCCTGCGGGCCTTTTCGTCGCGATCTGGCGCCGATCCGGCGCCAAAACGCCGCCGAAGCTGGGCCATGGCGCTGGCCTCCCAATCCACCTCGGCCTCGTCCAGCACAGCCCGGATCCGGGCATCGGACAGGCCATGGCTCTTCAGCTCGGCCCGCAGGCGCATGGGGCCGTAGCCCTGCGAAACCCGGCTGCGCACCAGCACCTCGGCAAAACGGTCATCGTCCTGATAATTCTGCTCGCCAAGGCGGTCGAGCGCTTCGCCGGCCTCGGCGCCTTCATAACCCTTCTGCCGCAGCTTGAGCTTCAGCTCGCGACGCGAATGTTCGCGGCGCGCGAGCAGGCCCAGCGCCTTGTTGTAGGCGCTAGGCTTGTCCTTCTTGTCGTCGCGGTCGCGCGCCATACGCCTAGCAGCTGATATTGATCAAACCGAAGAAGAGCGCGCCGATCACCCCGAGGAAGGCACCCAGCACCAGTCCTACGGCAATGACGATCACCTGCAGCACAACCTTCCAGCCCGATCCGGGCGGTCGTTGTTGCGCTTCAGCGGTGTAAATGTCCATGGAGCCTCAACCTGCGCTCGAACGGGCGGCAATGCGCGCCTGAATGGCCCGGTCCAAATCCTCGATGGGCTGGCCAGCCGCTACCACGATGCGCTTGATTGCTTCGGCGTCCAGCCCTCCAGCGCGGGAGGCTTCGGCCAGCGCCCAGGTACGCGTCGCCCGGCGACCGCTGCGGCAGTAAAGCAGTACGGGCTTGGCTTGTGTCGCCAGCACCTTTTGCAGGGCATCAACCGCTTCGTCGGGAATGGCGCCATGCGGCACTGGATCGTAGCTGAAGGCTACCCCTGCCCGGGCGGCAGCGGCAGCAACGTCGGCCGATGACGGCTGCCCTGCTTGTTCGCCATCCGGACGCAAATCCACGATGGTGGCGAAGTGCCCGCCGCGCAGCCCCAGCACCTGCTGGGGGGTGACTTGCTCGGACACCCATATATCGCCAGTCAACCGCCTGGCGACAATCTCCTCGGGAGACGGGTGGGCGTAGCGCACATACGCCGCCCACCCCATGACGGCGGCGGCGCCCGCCAGAACCGCGATGAAAAAGCTTCCCTTCAGTCCTGGCATGGCGCCTCCGTTGCGTCGATCAGGCCTCTTCGGTTTCCACGGCCGGCAGCGGCGAGGAACCATTGCTCACCAGCAGGCGTGCGCGCAGCTCGGCATCGACTTCGTTGGCGATGGCCGGGTTGTCACGCAGGAACTGGCGGACGTTTTCCTTGCCCTGGCCGATGCGATCACCCTTGTAGCTGTACCAGGCGCCGGACTTGTCGATGAGGTTCTGCGCCACGCCCAGCTCGATGATCTCGCCTTCGCGCGAGGTACCTTCGCCGTACAGGATCTCGAATTCAGCCTGACGGAACGGTGGGGCCACCTTGTTCTTGACCACCTTGACGCGGGTTTCCGAACCGATCACTTCCTCGCCCTTCTTCACCGCGCCAATGCGGCGGATGTCCAGGCGCACCGAGGCGTAGAACTTCAGCGCGTTGCCGCCGGTGGTGGTTTCCGGGCTGCCGAACATCACGCCGATCTTCATGCGGATCTGGTTGATGAAGACCACCAGGCAGTTCGACTTCTTGATGTTGGCGGTGAGCTTGCGCAGCGCCTGGCTCATCAAACGAGCATGCAGGCCGACGTGCGAGTCACCCATTTCGCCTTCGATTTCCGCCTTGGGCGTAAGCGCGGCGACCGAGTCGATCACCACCACGTCCACGGCGCCCGAGCGCACCAGCATGTCGGCGATTTCCAGCGCCTGTTCACCCGTGTCGGGCTGGGAGACCAGCAGATCTTCCACGTTCACGCCCAGCTTGGCGGCGTAGGACGGGTCGAGCGCGTGCTCGGCATCGACGAAGGCCGCCGTGCCGCCGTTCTTCTGGCAGTTGGCGATGACCTGCAGCGTCAGCGTGGTCTTGCCCGAGGATTCCGGACCGTAGATCTCGACGATACGGCCTCGCGGCAGGCCGCCGACGCCGAGCGCGATGTCCAGGCCCAGCGAACCGGTCGACACGGTCTCGATCGCTTCGTCGGAACGGTCGCCCAGGCGCATGACGGCACCCTTGCCGAACTGCTTTTCGATCTGGCCGAGGGCGGAAGTGAGCGCCTTGCGCTTGTTGTCATCCATCGTCTTGAATCCTGGGGTTGGCAGTGAATGTGGAGGCATGATGCCCGTGGTGGGTCTCACGGGCTAAGAATGGCAGCGGACGAGTATCCCATACCGGTCAAGCAAACCCGCGAAGGCCGGCGGCTCAGTCCGCCAGCGCCTTGAGGACGCCGCTGAGCGCCGCCGCCACGGTCTGCCGGCGCACCGCCTCGCGGTCGCCATCGAAGTGGAACAGCTGGGCGTAGGCGTAGCCGCCACGCCGCTTCCAACCGATCCAGACGGTGCCGACAGGTTTGTCGGGCGTGCCGCCGCTGGGCCCGGCAATACCGGTGACCGCCACCGCCACGCCCGCGCCGAACCGCGACAGCGCCCCGGACACCATCTCCAGCGCGGTTTCCTCACTGACCGCGCCCGTGCGCTCCAGCGTCCGCGGGTTGACGCCCAGCAACGCCTCCTTGGCCCCGTAGCTGTAGGTCACCACGCCGGCATCAAACCAGGCGGAGCTGCCGGACAGATCGGTCAGGGCCTTGGCGATCCAGCCGCCGGTGCACGACTCAGCGGTCACCATCATCAACTTGTGCTGCTGCACACTTGCAGCAACTTGCTCAGCCAAAGCCTTCAGGTCGGCGTCGGTGGGAACAGGCGGCACGATGCAAGACTCCTCGTGGAAAAGGGGCGCTGGCGGCATCAACGGTTTTTGTGGAAAGGAACCGCGGCCACCAAGTGCCATGAACACCTGATGTAGGAGCGCGCTTCCCGTACGACAAGGGCCCTGCTGCGCCACGTCCTTCAGGAGGCGTGCCCTACAGGATGCAGGCTTGGCCTCGCCAGCCTCAACAAGCCTGCCCGAAGCCGCTACAGTGACGCGTTTGCAGGCGAGCCATCCTTGCATGGCAAGACGACCTGCCGCCATAGAACTACGCAGAAGACATCAGACACATGGCCGACGCCACCAGCGAACACACCCCCCTCATGCGCCAGTACCTCGGCGCGAAGGCCGAGCACCCAGACGTGCTGCTGTTCTTCCGGATGGGTGACTTCTACGAGCTGTTCTACGACGACGCGCGCAAGGCGGCGCGATTGCTGGACATTACGCTGACCCAGCGCGGCCAGTCGGCCGGCCAGCCGATTCCCATGGCGGGCGTGCCGTACCACGCCGTCGAAAACTATCTGGCGCGACTGGTGCGTCTGGGCGAATCGGTGGCCATCTGCGAGCAGATCGGCGATCCGGCCACGTCCAAAGGCCCAGTGGAACGCAAGGTGGTGCGCATCGTCACGCCGGGCACGGTGACGGATGCCGCGCTGCTGGAAGAACGCCGCGACAACCTGCTGATGTCGATTTCCGCCGGCGCCCATGGCGCCTATGGCTTGGCCTGGGTAGACCTCGCCAGCGGCCGCTTCCTGCTCAGCGAAGTGCCAAGCGCGGAAGCGCTCGCCTCGGAACTCGCCCGCCTGCAACCGGCGGAAACGCTGGTTGGTGAAGACGTGGCATGGCCGAAATTCGTCAGCAGCCTGCCCGGCCTGCGTCGCCGCCCGCCGTGGCACTTCGACGGCGACGCAGCGAAGCGTGAACTCAACCGCTTCTTCGGCACCCGCGACCTCGGCGGTTTCGGCGTCGACCGTCTGCCGCTGGCCATCGCGGCGGCGGGCTGCCTGCTGGGCTACGTGGAAGAAACCCAAAAGAGCGCGCTGCCGCACATCTCCGGTATGTCGGTGGAAAGCGCCAGCGACACCATCGCGCTGGACGCCGCCACGCGCCGCAACCTGGAACTGGATACACACCCCAGCGGCCGCACCGAGCACACACTACTCGGCGTACTGGATGAAACCGTGACGCCGATGGGCGCACGCCTGATGCGCCGCTGGCTCAATCGCCCGCTGCGATCGCGTGACCTGCTGCGCGCCCGCCACCAGGCGATCGGCACGCTGATCGACCATCGCCAGCACGAACCGCTGCGCGAGCAATTGCGCGGCATCGGTGACCTGGAACGCATCCTGGCACGCGTGGCATTGCGCTCGGCGCGCCCACGCGACCTGTCCACCTTGCGCGATGGTTTGTCCGCCGCGCCTTCGCTGCGCGCATTGATCGCGTCGCTCGACAGTCCGCTGCTGCACGCGCTGGTGGAACGCATCGGCGACCACGCCGACACCGCCGCCCTGCTCGCCCGTGCCGTCGTGCCGCAGCCACCGGTGCTCCAGCGCGACGGCGGCGTGATTGCCGATGGCTACGACGCCGAGCTCGACGAACTGCGCCGCCTCTCCACGCATGCCGATCAGTACCTGGTCGAACTGGAAGAGCGCGAGAAAGCCGCCAGCGGCATCGCCACGCTCAAGGTCGGCTACAACCGCGTACACGGCTACTACATCGAGATTAGCAAGGGCCAGGCGGACAAGGCGCCCACGCACTACACCCGCCGTCAGACCACCAAGAACGCCGAGCGCTACATCACCGAAGAACTGAAAACCTTCGAGGACAAAGTGCTCTCGGCCAAGGAACGCTCGCTGATGCGCGAGCGCGCCCTGTACGAAGCGCTACTGGACACGCTCACCGAGCAGCTCGAACCGCTCAAGAGCGCGGCGATGGCGATGGCCGAGCTCGACGTGGTGGCCACGCTCACCGAGCGCGCCGTCACGCTGGACTGGAGCGCACCCGACCTCACCGACGAGCCCGGCATCGCCATCGAGCGCGGCCGCCACCCCGTGGTGGAGAAGGTCCGCGACGAGCCGTTCGAACCGAACGATCTGACGCTGGACGACGGCCGTCGCATGCTGGTGATCACCGGCCCGAACATGGGCGGTAAGTCCACCTACATGCGCCAGAACGCGTTGATCGTGCTGCTCGCGCATATCGGCAGTTACGTGCCGGCCTCGCGCGCAGTGATCGGCCCGATCGATCGCGTGTTCACCCGCATCGGCGCGGGCGACGACCTGTCGCGTGGCCAGTCCACCTTCATGGTGGAAATGAGCGAGACAGCGAACATCCTGCACAACGCCACCGAACACAGCCTGGTGCTGATGGACGAAGTGGGCCGCGGCACCAGTACCTACGACGGCCTTGCGCTCGCACGCGCCGCCGCCGTGCACCTGGCGGCCGCCAGCCGTTCCTACACGCTGTTTGCCACGCACTACTTCGAGTTGACCGAACTGGCGAACGAATACACCACCATCGCCAACGTGCATCTCGACGCGGTTGAATACGGCGAACAACTGGTCTTCATGCATGCCGTCAAGGAAGGTCCGGCGAACCGCAGTTTCGGCCTGCAGGTAGCGGCACTCGCGGGCCTGCCCAAGTCGGTGATTGCCGATGCGCGGCGCACGCTGGCCGAACTGGAGCGCGGTATGTATCAGCACGCCTCTACGGCCAGCCCCAAGGTGCCCGCACAGGAATCGCCGCAGATGGGTCTGTTCGCCACGGCGCCATCCGTGGTGGAGCGCGCACTGGATGACATCGATCCGGATGCCATGACGCCACGCGAAGCGCTGGAAGCGCTCTACCGGCTCAAGTCGCTGGCCTGATCGCCTGTCCCGGTTCCAGCCAAACGCCTCGCCTTCATCGGCGAGGCGTTTCCTTTGGTGCTCGCGATGGCGTCAGTGCGGATATTCCGATTTGCGCGCATTGCCGATGGCTTCCAGCACCGGCGTGGGTAGGCGGTCCAGGTTGAGCACCACCTTGCCCGAATGCACAGCGCGCACGGCAGCCATCGGAATTTCGAAATCGCCGCCGTTCTCGATGTAAACAACCAGCACATCGCCGCCATCGAGTACCCGGCGCACTGAGCCGATACCGTCTTCGCCATCGACCACGAAGACCATGTCGCCTTCCTGGATACGTTCAGTCACGGCGTCGTCTCCGCTGGATGAAGAAAGCGGCATCGTGGGACACGCAAAGTCGCGCATGTGTGAAAGCGCGGGTCGAATGTTCAGGAAAACGCGGGCGGTACTCGATAGACCTCATCGATGAGGCCTATCGAAACCATCGAATTCACTGGGTGCCGGCCCGGCCCTACAGTGGGCCCAAGCCAGCCAACGCCAGCGAGCCCCTTGGGCAGGACGGAGGGCGGCGACTCAGGTGAGCGCCGCCCTTTGTTTTTACTGGAACGCTGGCCTCAGGCGGCCAATTCGGGAACGTTGGCCCGGGTCGGCTCGTCCGATGCATTGGCCAACATGGCCGGGATGGCCTCGATGGGCCCGGAGACCGGCAGCGACACCACCTTTGCCGGTTCGCGGGCGGAAAGGCGGCCGAAGCCGACCAGGCGATCGATGCTGCGCGCCACTTCGGCCTGCCCGAAGGGCTTGCTGATGAAATCGTCGGCGCCGAAGCGCTGCACGTAGAACTGTTCGGTGGCCTGCTGGTTGCCGCTGATCATCACGATGGGCACGTGTTGCGTGAGCGGGTCGTGGCGCAGCGCACGCAGGACGGCGAAGCCGTTCATGCCGGGCAGGACGATGTCGAGGAAGATCATGGCCGGCGGTTCGGCGCGCGCCATGTCCAGGGCGCTTTCGCCGTCGGCGGCGCGCACCACGTCATAGCCATCCACTTCCAACATGCGACCGAGCACAGCCCGGATGGTCGCTGAATCGTCCACCACCAGTATCCGTGCGCCCTGCGTGGTCTTGCGCCACGGCTGGTCCGCCTCGCCAGGCGCCGTACCCCCAAGCAGTCGCTTCAGGAATCCCATGCCCGTCATTGTCGCCCTCCCACTTCAAGACTTTGGAAAATCGCGCGCCCGCGCAGCTTTCCGTGAGGGACATGCTTACCCAGAACGGCGACGCGTTCTGAGATGGGTGACTCACATGGAATCCTTAAAGCGTCGCAATTCGCGACGTGCCTGCTTGTCCGGACGGCTCGGCGGAGCCATCGGGCCTGTTAGCTTACGCTGGGCCTTCGCCGCTTCGCGCGTGGCCAGACTGGCTTCGCTTTCGCGATAAAGCCCCTGCGCGACGGTGGCCGGCCCGCGTTTTTCCGACAGCGCCAGCACTTCGACTTCCAGCCTTTCCTCGCCACGGCTTATGCGGAACACATCGCCCACGTGCACGGCCTTGGCGGGTTTGCAGATACCGTCGTTCAGGTCGATCTTGCCGCCGTCGATGGCCTGCTTGGCCAGACTACGGGTCTTGAAGAAGCGTGCAGCCCAGAGCCATACATCGGCGCGCACGGGGGCGGATAACGAATCAGGAGATGCCATGGCGCCATTGTCGCGCAATGTCTCTGCTAGGGCAGCAGCGTGCCCTGGTGGAACTGCATCTGCCACCGGCCATCGCGCAAACGCCAGATCGAACTGCGCAGCGAATCGGATGCCGGCCGCTGCGAGGTCGCCACGCGATGTCCGCGATAGGTCAGCAGCGCCACGTCATCAGCCAACAGGGTCAGGCGCACATCGGTGACTTCTCGTGTCGAAAAGGATTCGCCACGCAGGGCTTCGATCACCGCCTCGCGCGTCCATACCGTGCCGGATACGCCAAACTCGTAGAAGTCCTCGGCGATCAGCCGACGCAGGGCCGCCTCGTCGGCGCGCACGTCCTGTCGATGCAGTTGCGTCTCCAGGTCCAGCAGATGCGCGGCTAGATCCATCACGACCTCCTCAACCGCCCAGCAGGGCGTTACCAAGCGGAATGGTGACCAACGACAACACGATGCCTGCGCCCAGTACGGTATTGGCCAGCGAGGGCTCAAGCTCGTATTCATCGGCAAGAATCGCCGCAGAAATCATCGGCGCCATCGCCGCCTGCAACACACCCACGGTGAGTGTGAGGCCACCGACACCCGCAGCCATGCCCATCCCCCACGCGATAAGCGGCGCCAGCAACAGCTTCCACCCCAATCCGGCCACCAATGCGGCGAGCTGCCGTTCGCCCAGATGAAACTTGAACTGCAGGCCCACCGAGAACAACGCCAACGGCGTCAGCGTGGCCCCGAGCGGCGACAGCACACCATCAACGGCCTCCGGCCATCCGCCCAGCACACCGGCGATAACGCCAACCACGAGGGAGAGGAATGCGGGAAACGTAAGGATGCGACGCGCAATAACCGCCGGTTGCGGCGCGCGCCCGGCATACAACGACGCCACCGCCACACCGACGGAAGCGAGCAACGGAAAGCAGCCCAACTGATCGGCGACCACGGCAAGCGCGAGACCCTCCTTGCCGTGCAATGCCTGCATCATGGGGTAACCCATGAACGAGGTATTGCCCAGCCCGCACACCACCGTCAACGCGCCGATGCGCCCGCGCGACCAGCCCCACATCTTGCCCAGCGTGGCGAACAGCAGCCACGCCCCGAAGAACACCACCCACATCGCCGCCACGGGAAACCACAGCTGCGTATCCACCTTCACCTTGGGAACCAGCGACAGCACCAGTGCCGGCAGCGCGATGTTGATCACCCACCAGTTGATGCCATGGACAGTGCCCGCCGGCGGCTTGGCGAAGCGTGCCACGAGTGCACCGAGCACCAGGCAGGTGAATAGCAACAGCAGCGCGCTCATGAGCGTCCCGGACAACGAAACGGCCGCAGTATAGCGGCCGTTTCATCACACGCGGATTGAACCCGTCGTGCTGTCCCGGCCTGCGCCGGCATGACGAGCATGTGCCCTGATGCGGGAATCAGCCTACGATCAGGCGATTCAAACGCTGCACGAACGCCGCCGGATCCGGCAGCTGCGCGCCCGCGGCGATCTCGGCCTGGTCAAGCAGCAGATTGGCGAGGTCGGCGGCCTTGGTCGCATCGCCTTCGCTTTCCACGCGCTTGAGCAACGGATGCTGCGGGTTCACTTCCAGCGTCGGCTTTGCCTGCGGCACGTCGTGGCCGGCTTCGCGCAACAGGCGCGCCAGATGCGGCGCCATCTCATAGTCGGACAACGACAGGCACGACGGCGAATCCGTGAGCCGCGCGGAGACGCGCACGTCGCCCACGCGATCGCCCAGCAGCTCCTTCAGCTTTTGCACCAGCGGCTCGGCGGCCTTGCTCGCTTCCTCCTGCTGCTTCTTGTCCGCCTCGTCCAGCGGCAGCTCGCCCTTGGCCACGTTACGGAGCTTCTTGCCTTCGTATTCGTGCAGGCTGTTGAGCATCCATTCGTCGACGCGATCGAACATCAGCAGTACTTCGATGCCCTTGGCCTTGAATGCTTCGAGCTGCGGACTGCCCAAGGCAGCGGCGTAGCTGTCGGCCGTGATGTACCAGATGGTGTCCTGGCCGATGGCCATGCGGCCGATGTAGTCGTCCAGCGATACGGTCTGCGCCGCACCGTCGCCCTTGGTCGATGCAAAACGCAACAGCTTGGCGATGCGCTCGCGGTTGGCGGAGTCTTCCCCGATGCCCTCCTTCAGGGTGTTGCCGAAGGCCTTGTAGAACGTGGCGAACTTCTCCGGCTCGTCACGCGCAAGCTTGTCGAGCAAGTCGAGCACGCGCTTTACGCAGGCGGCACGGATGCGCTCGAGCTGGCGGTTGTGCTGCAGGATCTCGCGGCTCACATTGAGCGGCAGATCGTCCGCATCCACCACGCCGCGCACGAAGCGCAGGTAGTTGGGCAGCAGCTCCTCGGCGGCATCCATGATGAAGACGCGCTTGATGTAGAGCTTCAGGCCCTTGCGTTCGTCGCGGCCGCCCATCATCAGGTCGAACGGCGGCTGCTCGGGGATATACAGCAGCGTGGTGAAACTCTGGCTGCCTTCGACGCGGTTGTGCGTCCACGCGAGAGCGTCGTTGAAATCATGGCCGAGCGACTTGTAGAAGCTCTGGTAGTCCTCGTCGGAGATCTCGCTGCGCGGCTTGGTCCACAGCGCGGAGGCATCGTTGACGGTTTCCCATTCGTTGCCGGGCTTGCCGTCTTCTTCCTTGGGCATGCGGATCGGGAAAGCCACATGGTCGGAGTACTTGCGGATCAGCGAACGCAACTCCCAGCCCTTGAGGAACTCATCTTCGTCAGCCTTCAGGTGCAGGATCACCGCCGTGCCACGCTCGGGCAGGTCGACCTGCGCAAGGCTGTATTCGCCCTTGCCGTCGCTTTCCCACCGCACGCCTTCGCTGGCTGGCAGGTCGGCGCGGCGACTGAGCACAGTGACGCGATCGGCCACCACGAAGGCCGAGTAGAAGCCCACACCGAACTGGCCGATCAGGCGCGCGTCGGCTTTCTGCTCGGAGCCCATCGCTTCCAGGAAGCGGCGTGTGCCGGAGCTGGCGATGGTGCCGATGTTGGCGACCACTTCTTCACGGCTCATGCCGATGCCGTTGTCGCGCACCGTGAGGGTGCGCGCCTGCGGATCCCAGCTCACGTCGATCTGCAGCTCGCCTTCGCCGGCGAGCAACTCCGGCCGTGCGATGGATTCGAAACGCAACTTGTCGCAGGCGTCGGAGGCGTTGGAGATCAGCTCGCGCAGGAAGATTTCCTTGTGCGAATAGAGCGAGTGCGTGACCAGGTGCAATACCTGGGCGACTTCGGCTTCGAATTTGCGGGTTTCGGGCGCGGCGTTGGTCATACGGGAGGGCTCGTTCGAATGGATTCGACAATCAGGTCGTCGGGAAAGATACACAAACAAAGGGGCCGACGAGTCGGCCCCTCATGATGCCCGCCCCCTATTGGAGGGCGGGTGAAAATCAGGCGTTGGCCTGGGCGTTCTGCAGCGCGGCGATACGCTCTTCCAACGGCGGGTGGCTCATGAACAGGCGCTTCAGGCCCGTGGCCAGATGGCCGGAGATGCCGAACGCGGCGATGGTTTGCGGCAGCGTGCTTTCGCCATGCTGTACCTGCAGGCGCTGCAGGGCGGAAACCATGGCGCCACGGCCGGCCAGCTTGGCGCCGGCGGCGTCGGCACGGAACTCGCGCCAGCGCGAGAAGGCCATGACGATCATCGAGGCGAACAGGCCGAACACCACCTGCAGCACCATCACCGACACGAAGTAACCAATGCCGCCACCGCCCTCGCGGTCGCGGCCACCGGACAGCCAACTGTCGACCAATCGGCCGACAACGCGCGCCGCCACGATCACCAGCGTGTTCAGCACGCCCTGGATCAGCGTCAGCGTGACCATGTCGCCATTGGCGACGTGACCGATCTCATGACCAAGCACGGCGGAGATCTGTTCGCGATCCATCTGTTGCAGCAAGCCAGTACTTACCGCGACCAGCGAGCTGTTCCTGGTCATACCGGTGGCGAAGGCGTTCATTTCCGGGGCGTCGTAGATCGCCACCTCGGGCATGCCGATGCCGGCGTTTTGCGCGTGATGGCGCACGGTATCCACCAGCCAGCGCTCAGCCTCGTTCTGGGGCTGTTCGATCACACGGGCGCCCGTGGACATCTTGGCCGTCCACTTGGACATGGCCAGGGAGATGAAGGCGCCGCCCATGCCGATCACGGCGGCATAGGCCAGCAGGTTGCCCATGCCCTGGCCTCGCGCGGCGGCCCACTGGTCGATGCCCAGCAGCCTGCAGACGATGGTGAGCAGGAAAAGAACGGCGATATTGGTAAGCAGGAACAATGCGATGCGACGCATGGCTGTCTCTCGGGCAGTCATGAAAGGGGATGCGATGTCGAGGCGAGCCCCCACCGCCACCAAAGGATCGTGGCGAAATCTTGCGGTTTCAAGGGCCCCAACGGCGGGAACCATCGTGTAGTCGTCGGGCGTTTCGACGGACGTCAGGCTGCACTCTGCCTGATCGCGGCCGGCGGGCGCTCCTACATGGGGCGGCCCACCCTTAAAATCGCGCGATGAACTACCGTGGACGATTCGCCCCTTCGCCGACCGGCCATCTGCACTTCGGTTCCCTTGTGGCAGCCGTGGGTAGTTGGCTGTGCGCCCGCCATGCGGGTGGGGCATGGCTGCTGCGGGTCGAGGACATCGACCCGCCCCGTGAAATGCCCGGCTCAGCCGAAAGCATCCTGGCCGCCCTGCCCGCGTTCGGCCTGGTGGCCGACGCGCCGCCCCTGTTCCAATCCCACCGCATCGCCGCCTATGACGCCGCTTTTGAACAACTGAAGGCCACGAACCAGGTGTTTCCCTGCTGGTGCAGCCGCAACGACCTGGCCGGCGGACTGCACCTCGACGGCCAATGCCTGGCCGCGCCCCTGGAAGGCCGTACGCCGGCCTGGCGCTTGCGCGTGCCGGATATCGACGTCCGCTTCGATGACGCCCTGCAGGGCCCGCAAGCCCAGAACCTGCGACTGGCAGCAGGGGACTTCGTCATTCGCCGGGTCGAGGGCTACTACGCCTACCAGCTCGCCTGCGTGGTCGACGACGCCTTCCAGGACATCACCCAGGTGGTGCGCGGCAACGATCTGCTGGACTCCACGCCGCGCCAGGTCTTCCTGCAGCACTGCCTGGGCCTGCCCACGCCCGGCTATCTGCACCTGCCATTGGCGCTGGATGGCGAGGGCCGCAAGCTGTCGAAGTCCGAGCGCGCGCACCCGGTGGACCCTACGAACCCACTGCCCGCGCTGCGTCGGGCACTGGATTTCCTCGACCTTCCAGTGCTGGCCACGGCCCCGGATCCCGCTTCACTGCTGGCGTACGCCCTCGCCCACTTCTCACCCGAACGCCTGCCGCACTGCAGCGAACGCGCGGCAGCCTAAACAGTCCCGCCGGCCTTCATCCGTCAGCTCCCAACAGAAGCAAAAGACGGCGTACTCTCCGTAGACGTTTTGCCATAGTGGGCATGGTAGACATGGCAACGTCCCGGTCACACGATCCGGGTGGATTGGACTGAAGGCATCTCTGGAGAACAGGCATGACGCAACGCACGGCATTGGTCACTGGCGGCACGGGCGGTATCGGTACGGCGATCATTCGCTATCTCGCCCGCCAGGGGCATCGGGTCGCCACCAATTACCGCGATCAGGCCAAGGCCGAAGCGGTGAAGGAAATGATGGCGAAGGAAGGCATCGAGGTATTGCTGGTGCCTGGCGATGTGAAAGACCCCGATTCCTGCGAGGCCATGGTGCGCATCATCGAAGGTGCGCTCGGCCCGGTGGAGATCCTGGTCAACAACGCCGGCATCACCCGTGACACCACCTTCCACAAGATGACCTATCCGCAGTGGATGGAAGTGGTGAACACCAACCTCAATGCCTGCTTCAACGTGACCCGGCCGGTGATCGAAGGCATGCGCCAGCACAAATGGGGCCGCATCGTGCAGATCAGCTCGATCAACGGCCAGAAGGGTCAGTACGGTCAGGCCAACTACGCCGCCGCCAAGGCCGGCATGCATGGCTTCACCATTTCGCTGGCCCAGGAAAACGCCAAGTTCGGCATCACCGTGAACACCGTGTCGCCGGGTTACGTGGGCACCGATATGGTGATGGCCGTGCCGGAAGAGGTTCGCGAGAAGATCGTTGCACAGATCCCGGTGGGCCGCCTGGGCAAGCCCGAGGAAATCGCGCATGCCGTGGCCTTCCTGACGGGTGAGGAAGCCGCCTGGATTACCGGCGCGAATCTCTCGATCAACGGTGGCCATTACATGGGTTGGTGAGGAGTCACCGTGCCGACGCGCTGGGGATGACCTTCGGTAGCTCCGGCAAAACGCGGTCACTCCGGTGGAGCAGCCCTCATCGCTCACCGCGCCTCACTGTCATCCCCGCGAAAGCGGGGATCCAGCGTCTTTCGTTCTTGCCCCAAGCCTCAAAAGGCACTGGATCCCCGCTTTCGCGGGGATGACGGTGAGGGGGTCTAAGGTGAAACGAGTTCTGCGCACATGACCCATATGCACGCGCGACAGCGAGCCATGCCCTAGTCCAGCAACTTCTCCATCACCCTGCCCACCGCGGCGAAGGCAAAGGCACCGGTGACGTGCGTAGCCGCGCCCAGCCCGCCGCCGCAGGCCAGGTTCAATGCTTCCGTACCGTTTGCCACCGGCGGGCGCGTGCCGCATACGGTGCCGTCCGGCTGCGGGTATTGCACGTTCTGCAGCGAGTACACCGCCGAAACGCCGAAATAGCGGTCTGGGTTACGCGGAAAGTTGAAATCCTGCCGGAGCTTCTTGCGGATCAGGCTGAACATGGCGTCATGCTCGGTGCGCGAGAGATCCCGCACGCGAACCTGAGTGGGGTCGGTGCGGCCACCGGCCGAACCCACGCTCACCATCGGCAACTTGCGCCGACGGCACCAGGCGATGGCTTCCAGCTTCACGCGAAAGGCGTCACAGGCATCGAGCACTACGTCATAGCCGCGATCGAGCAGTTCATCGAGCGTAGAGGTGGTGAGGAAACGTTCGATCGCATCGACCTTGATGGCCGGGTTGATCGCGCGCAGGCGTTCCTCGATCACTTTGACCTTCGACTTGCCGAACTGGCCGTCCAGCGCATGAAGCTGGCGATTGGTATTGGAGACGCAGATGTCGTCCGCATCGATCAGCGTGAGATGGCCCACGCCACTGCGCGCCAACGCCTCGGCCGCCCATGAGCCCACGCCGCCGATGCCGATCACGCAGACATGCGCCTGCATCAACCGGTCGAGGCTGCCCACGCCATAGAGGCGTTCCACGCCCGCGAAACGTTCGCGCGGAAACGCCACGCCGGCCTCGTCGGTCATGGATGCGGGCTGTTCTTCCACCGTGGCGGCTTTTTCGATCTGCATTGCGTGAACCATGACAACACCTTGAAGAAGCGACATTTTATCGGGAACTGTCCGTCCCTGCAGGCGTCCCGTTATGCTTGCGGTCTGTTTGTCCTCGCCTGGGATATCACCGCATGCGTTCTGCCCTATTGCTCGCGCTTGGCCTTGTCATCGGCGTCGTCGGCACCGTGTTCGCCATGAATGCGCTGCATGAGCGCGAGCCGTATTCGCACTACCTGATGATGACGATGGCCCATCAGGCCGGCGCATTGAGCGCCGCGGTGAAGACGCAGAAATGCGATGCCGTGCAGTCTCGCCAGCACCTCAATCGCCTGCTGGAAACTCAGGCGGACATCGATGAGGCCTTCCCGGGCGTGGATCAACCCTTCAAGGACGAAGCGGCCAAGCTGCGCGAGAAGACCCAGGCCGCCCTGCAAGCCGCCCCGGCCGACTGCGCCGCGCTGGCGGCAGCCATGAAGCCGATCGGGGAAACCTGCCAGTCCTGTCATCAGCAGTACCGCTGATCTCCGCTTTCCCTTGCAGGGGCGCACCTGTGCGCCCCTGCAAGGCTTGGGGACGGCTGATCAGATCTTCACCTTGCCCCGCAGGATCTGCCAATACATCACCCAGTCGCCCATCAGGCTGTACAGCGGATGGGTAAAGGTGGCCGGCCGGTTCTTCTCGAACACGAAGTGCCCGATCCAGGCGAAGCCATAACCCGCCACGGGAGCCAGCCACAACCACCAGGCGTTGCCGGTGGCGATGGCTGTGACAATCACTAGCAGCACCAGCGTACTGCCGGCGAAATGCATGCGCCGGCACTGCACGTCGCTGTGCTCGCCCAGATAGAACGGATAGAACTCGCGGAAGCTGGCGTACTGGGACATGCGGATCACCCTGGACGGTTCGCCCAGAGGGTAGTCCGCAGCGCCCGCCGATGCATGCGCGGGCGCAACATGGCGCGCGTCAGACCGGCAGCGGAATGAACTCTTCTTCGTCGCCGATGACCTTGCCCATGCGCTGCGCCGACCAGTCCGCCTTGGCCTGCTCGATGCGTTCGCGTGTACTGGCCACGAAGTTCCACCACAGGTGGCGTTCGCCATCCAGTGGCGCACCGCCGAACAACATCACGCGGCTCCGGGTACGCGCACGCAACGGCGGCGAATCCGGGCCCGTCTGCACGGCCGCCTGCATCGGCGACACGGTCGCGCCGTCCCATTCCACCTCGCCGTCGACCACGCACACGCCGCGCTCAACGTGCTCCTGCGGCCACGGCAGTTCGGCGCCCGCTTCCAGCGTCGCCTCGACGAAGAACATCGGCGCGAACACTTTCACCGGCGACTCCTTGCCGTAGCCCGTGCCCGCGATCAGCACGAGTTCCGCGCCAGGCAGGGAGATCCTCGGCAATTCATCGGCGCCGTGATGGTGAAATTCCGGCTCCACCTCCGCATCCTTCTGCGGCAAGGCCACCCAGACCTGGATGCCATGCGCGCGTTGGCCGCCGCCACGTGCTTCCGGCGGCGTGCGTTCAGAGTGCACGATGCCGCGACCGGCCGTCATCCAGTTCACTTCGCCCGGCCGGATGTCCGCGATGCTGCCGATGCTGTCGCGATGGCGGATCACGCCTTCGAACAACCACGTCACCGTGGCCAGGCCGATGTGCGGATGCGGCCGCACGTCCATGCCCTTGTCGTCGAGGAAGGTCACCGGCCCCATGTAATCGAAGAACACGAACGGCCCCACGTGCCCTGCCTGCAGCACGGGCAACAGCCGGCGCACATTGAAGCCATCGCCAAGGTCGTGCACGCGACCATCGATCAACATCGGTTGCTGTTCCATCATGTCTCCTCAGTGACTCGTTACCACGCGCGCTGATACTGCTCGGGCGCGGTGATCGCGACGCCCAGCTCCTGCGCGGCACGGCGAGGGAAGTACGGATCGCGCAAGCTTTCGCGCGCGATCAGCACCACATCGGCCGCACCTTCCTCGATGATGCGCGCGGCGTGTGTGGATTCAGTGATGAGGCCAACGGCACCCGTCGCGATGCCGGTGTCATGGCGCAGGCGCGCCGCGAATGGCACCTGATAGCCGGGCGACACCGGAATCTTCACGTGCGGCACCAGGCCGCCGCTGGACACGTCGATCAGGTCCACGCCCATCGGCTTGACCATGCGCGCCAGCTCCACGCTTTGCTCGATATCCCAGCCACCGTCAGTCCAGTCCGTGGCGGAGATGCGCAACCACAACGGTAGGTGCTCCGGCCACACTTCGCGCACAGCAGTGATCACTTCGCGCACCAGGCGCGTGCGGTTCTCGAAGCTTCCGCCGTATTCATCGGTGCGCTGATTGCTCAACGGCGACAGGAACTGGTGCAACAGATAACCGTGTGCCCCGTGCAGTTCGATCAACTCGAAACCCGCCGCCAGCGCGCGCTCCGCCGCTGCACGGAAATCCGAAATGATCTTGGCGATGCCCTGCTTGTCCAACGCCTGCGGCACGTGCCAGTGCTGGTCAAACGGCACGGCGGACGGCGCCACCGTCTGCCAAGCACCGGCATCGGCAGCAAGCGGGCCTCCGCCTTCCCAGGGACGCTGGGCGCTGGCCTTGCGTCCGGCATGGGCCAGTTGCACGCCGGCAACCGCACCGTTCGCCTTGATGAAGCGGGTGATCGGCTGCCACGCCGCCAGATGCGCCTCGCTCCACAGGCCGACATCGCCCGGGGAGATGCGCCCCTCCGGGGAAATTGCAGTGGCCTCGGCGATCACCAGGCCGGCGCCGCCCACGGCGCGGCTACCCAGATGCACCAGATGCCAATCGTTGGGGATGCCACCGGTGGCCGAGTACTGGCACATCGGCGCGATGACGATGCGGTTGCGTAGCGTGAGGCTGAGTTGCGCGTAGGGTGTGAAAAGTTTCATGGGACCCGCTCGGGAAAATATCCGCAACAAATGCCGGCAAAGCGCACCGGGTTCAAGTACCCCTTCGGGTAGGTTGTGCGTCCATCCATGTCGCCATGCGCGCCGCGACAGGCCATGGCGTCTTCATCCAGCCGAAGTGATCGGCCTTGTCGACGCCGAGGTCGGCGGCGGTAATCACCTGCTGCACATGGGTGCCACGCGGCATTTTCGCGAGCAGCCATGACAGCGAAGCCTCGGGAACGAGCCAGTCGTCCTGCATGCGCAGCCCCAGCGCCGGCAGGTCCAGTTCGCCAAGGGCCGCTTCGAAATCCGTGTCCATGCCAAGGGCGGCATACCGCCCCGTCCTGCCGGTACGGGCCCAATCGTCGATAAGCCGCCGCGCCTCGTTGCCGCCGAAACCGATCCTTCGGCCCGGCAGATACCCCAGCAGGCGCGCCAGCCAGGGCGCCAGCGCGTAGGCGAACCACAGCAAGCGCCGCTCCGGAAACTGCCGCCAGTACGGTGCGCCGCTCGCTACCGCGACCAGGCCGGCGACTTCCTGCGGATGAAGGCTGGCGTAAAGCGAGGCCATCTGCCCGCCCAGGCTGTGACCGCCGAGATAGAGCTGCGCGCGTGGGAGACAAGCTCGGATGGAGGCAATGCCCGCCGGTACATCATCAACAAGCAGTTCCCGATAACCCCAGTCTTCGCGGCGGCTTGCGCGCTTGTTGCTGGAACCGATGCCACGCCACTCGTGAATGGCCACGGCTATGCCCTGCTCCGCCAGTGCCTGAGCCAATGGCAAATAATGCTTTGCCGCAACGCCCAGCGCAGGCAGCCAATAGAGCAACCGGTTCGTTTCCCCAGCGGGGCGCTGCAACACCACCTCTGCACGTGCACCGTCTGCGGCAATAGCGGGCCATGTTTCGCAAGACGGAAGCATGGCGGGAGCAAATGAAGGCACAGACATTCTCGACACGCCATGACGGGGAGGCCGGGCAGGCTAACGAATTCGCGCCCGACTCAAAAGCCGCGAAAAAGAAAAGGCCGGTGTGGGCCGGCCTTTTCTTCTTGCAATAAACAGGTTTTCCCGCTGAATTCAGGCCGGCGCCACTTCGTCGGCCTGCAAGCCCTTCTGGCCTTGCACAACCTTGAAGCTCACCTTCTGGCCTTCCTTCAAGCTACGGAAGCCCGATCCGCTGATCGCCCGGAAATGCACGAACACATCCGGGCCGCTTTCACGACTGATGAAACCAAAGCCTTTAGCGTCGTTGAACCATTTGACAGTGCCAACTTCACGATCCGACATGACTCACTCCGATCAACTCGATGCTGAGACAAGTCAGCCTCCCCTTTGGCCGACGGCTTACTGGGCATGCAGGATCGGGGTGAAGCGATGTGGACCCTCGCGAGTCGCGCACCGGGCACGCACGTGACCGAGCAACCACAGTGAATCCAGCATAACGGATTTCTTTAATGCAAGTGAATGGCTTTATTCATTAATTCTGATTTTCACATTTCAACGACATTTGCGAATAAAACAAAAAAAAAGCCAGGCATCGCTGCCTGGCTTTTTTCAGCGTTTGAAAACGCCGTCTTACTGCGGGATCACTTCGTCAGCCTGCAGGCCCTTCTGGCCCTGCACGACCTTGAAGGAAACCTTCTGGCCTTCGACCAGGCTCTTGAAGCCGTTGCCCTGGATCGCGCGGAAATGCACGAAGACATCCGGGCCGTTGTCACGGCTGATGAAGCCGAAACCCTTGGCATCGTTGAACCACTTGACGGTACCGATCTGACGATCAGACATGTAAATCACTCCATAGGATCTAAAGAGACTCAGCCCGCGCAACATGCGCTGGCCGGCTTACTGGTGTGCAAGGAAACCCTAGGGGTGAGGCGATGTTGCTAGATCGAGATCAGCGGCATCGGGTCACAAAACTCTGGTGACCCCGGCAAACACAGTAAGCGCATCATAGCGGCTCCGAAGCCATAAGGCGAATAGGAAAATATCTATCGAACCTGAATGGATAACCGTCAGTTCTTACTAATCGGGTTTGATTTTCACGCTGTCTTCGCATTTCATCGCTTCCCTTGATGGACCAGGCCGTCGGCCCATCCCACCCCCTGCATATCCGCGAAGGAGAAGCCCTCATGAAGTTTCGTCGCCACTACCGCCTGGCCCTCCTCACCCTTGTCGCAGGCGGCGTGATCCTGGCCGGCTGCTCCAACAAGCCCGAGACCCGCCCTTCCAGCAGCACCCACGGCGCCAGCGCGACCACCACCAGTGGCAGCCGGGCCACCAGTACGGGGGGCAGCGCCACCAGGACGCGTACCGGCACCGTGACCACCTCCGGCGGCAAGCCGCTGCCTGAGAGCACAGGCATCCCGGCCTGCGATGACTACCTGGCCAGCTACGTGTCCTGTCATGCCGCGGCGGGCGTTTATCCGCCGGACCAGATCCAGTCGCGCTACGAGGATATGCGCACCAGCCTGCTGCAGGATTCGGTGGATCCCACGACGCGTCCCCAGCTCGGCGCTCGCTGCACGGCGCTGACCAAGCAGCTGCGCGCGACGTTGCAGGGCAAGTCGTGCGGACAAGCCGCCCCGGCCGGCACGGCCAGCGGCGGCACGCACTGAGTTTCAGCGCAACAACGCACGCAGCGCGGCGGCGACAGATGCAGGCCGGCTGCGTGCGAGCTTCACCTTGGGCGTGCCATGCCATTGCGCCGACGCGCGGATGGCATCGGCGACATCCTTGAGCAACCGCGGCGTGGCGTCGACGTGGGGCTCCAGGAACAGCGCCTTGATCTCGAACACGCCCTCGCGGCGATGAGCCTTCGCATCGAGGCGGCCCACGAGCCGCCCCCGATGAAGGATGGGCAGCACGTAGTAGCCGTAACGCCGCTTCGGCGCGGGCACATAGCATTCGATGGTGTATTCGAAACCGAACAAGGCTTGCGCACGCGCGCGATCCCACACCACGGGATCGAACGGCGACAGCAGCGCCGTATGCGTGGCACGCAACTGACCTGACGCCGCCTGGGCCAGCAGCGCAGTGTGATCTCGGTGAACGTAAGCCGGTACATCCCAGCCCGCGACCTGCGCCACCAGCAGCTCGCCATCGGCCACCAACGGCGCCAGCTCCTTGTCCGTCACAGCGGGCTTCAACCGGTAGTAGTCGGCGATCCAGCGCGCCTGTGCGATACCTAGCGCGCGCACGCTGTCGATGATGAAGCGACGACGCAACGCATCGTGTTCGAGTGCAAGCAACGCGCGATCGATCGGCGGGTCGAGTTTCTCCAGCACGCGCTCGGTCAGGTCATAAACGCGCTGGAATCGCTCGCGCCGCGTGACCATCAATTCACCCAGCGCGAACCATGCCTCCAGCCAGCGCTTCTCCGGCTTCCACGACCACCATCCGCCAGCGCTGCGCGTCTCGCTCTCAAAGTCCGCCGCGCGCGCCGCGCCGTTGTCGCGTATGCGCGCCAGCAGCGTATCCATGCTTTCGCGATGCTCCCGGTGCATGCGATCGGCGTGCTTGTATGCCCAATGCATCGCGCGTTGCCTGCGCCACGCCTGGTGCAGCGGAAGATCCATGGCAGGAACAAAGCACGCCTCGTGCACCCAGCTTTCGGCGATACGTCCCGCATCGAGGGATTCTTCCAGCCATTGCGGGTCGTAGTCACCCATGCGCGAGTGCAGCACCAGATAGGGACTGCGGGCGACCACGTGAATGCTGTCGATCTGCAGCAGGCGCATGCGCGCAACCGTGCGGACGACATCGTCCTTCTTCGCACGTGCGCTGGGCTTGTTGAGCAGGCCTTGCGCGGCAAGGTGAAGACGCTGTGCCTGCGCCAGGCTCAACGCGGCGCATGGAACAGATGAAGGAATCGACAACGGTAACGATGACTTCACGTGATCACGATGCCTTTGTTATGCCTTTATTGAGGCGGCATTTAGCCAGGGTCTGCTAGCTTGAAACCCAGCGCGAAGGACACCCACCGCGCAGTTGCAACCATCACTGCACCATCGCGCTCCCGCACACGAGCCACGCATTCTGGCATGGAGTAACGACGATGAAACCCCGCACTCCCCTACTCGCTCTCGTGACCGCCGGTTCGATGCTGCTGGCCGGTTCGTTGTTGGCACAGGATCAGCCCATGCCAACACCGCCGCCACCGCCACCGACGCAGAACACGCAGGCACCATCGCCGCCACCGACGCCGATGATGCCAACGCAATCGCGGACGCCTCCGCCGCCGACCCAGACCATGCCGGCCCAGACGCCGACGCCTGCACCGCAGGGCGGTACCCAGGCCCAGACCAGCGCTGGCGGCCAGCAGGTAACCATCAATTCCAGCGTTCCGCCGGTCAACCCGGGGCCGGCACCCAGCTTTGAGCAATTGTCCGGTGGCACGAAGTACATCACCGAGTCGCAGGCTTCGGCCTATCCGCTGCTCGCCAACGACTTCAGCTATGTGGACAAGGGGCACACCGGCCACATCACCAAGGCACAGTACGAAGCCTGGGTAAGCCACAACCAGTAAGATGCAAGACCATGGACGCGGGTCGCCGGCAGCGGCGGCCCGCGTCGTCACGTGTGATGGATGGCGCGGCTGGTAGGGAGACGGACACCGTCGCCGCGCGCTGATCGCACGCCCGACCAGGATGGAGCCTCATCATGCGACTCACTCACCTGGCAGCTTTGCTCACGCTTGGCCTGCCTTCGCTCGCTGCCCGCGCGCAGAATCCCGAACCGATGGATATCCGCGCATGCACCGCCATCGAAACCGACTCGCAGCGACTGGCCTGTTACGACCACGCCACCGGGCGTGATCACCTTCCCGCCGCGCAAAAAAAGAACGACACGACGGCGGAAGAAGCAGCCACGGCACCGACGGCCAAGGTGTTCAACCATGAAACGCCACATGGCACTGGCGCGAATCCCTCAGCTGCAACGGCGCAGGCCGAGCCGGAGGTGAAACCCTTGTCGCTGCTCGACAGCCGCTGGGAGCTGTCGCCCGAGAGCAAGCTCGGCACGTTCAACCTGCGCGGCTACAAGCCGATCGTGGTGATGCCGTTTTTCGCCAGCAGCAACCAGAACCGGCAGCCCACGAGTCCCAACCCACTCAACACCGTCACCGAACCGCAGCACCTGGACAACATCGAGAGCAAATTCCAGCTCAGCCTGAAGACCAAGGTCTGGCAAGGCGTGTTCGGCGACGCCGGCGACGTGTGGGTGGCCTATACCCAGTCCTCCCGCTGGCAGGTCTACAACAAGCAGGAGTCGCGCCCCTTCCGCGAAACCAACTACGAGCCGGAAGTGATGCTCATGTTCAACACGAACTATGAGTTCGCCGGTTGGGATGGACGGCTGCTGGGTATCGCGCTGAACCATCAGTCCAACGGACAGTCCGACCCGCTGTCGCGCAGCTGGAATCGCGTGATGGGTTACATCGGCTTCGAACGCCCGAGCTGGACCATCATGTTCCGCCCGTGGTGGCGCATTCCCGAGGGCGGTGTGGACGACAACAACCCCGACATCAGCAATTACGTCGGGCGCGCCGACATGCAGATCATCCACGAATGGAAGGGCCAGGAATTCGGCCTGATGCTGCGCCATTCGCTGCGAGGCGGAAACCAGAGCCACGGCGCGGCGCAGTTCACCTGGTCGTTCCCCGTGGCGGGCAACCTGCGCGGCTACATGGAGCTGTTCAAGGGTTACGGCGAGAGCATGATCGACTACAACCACAACGCCACGTACCTGGGCATCGGCGTGTCGCTGCTCGACTGGTATTGATCTGCGCTACCACCAGGTCCGCTTGGTACCGGTGAGGATGCGCAGCATCTGGCCGCGCGCCACGGGCATGCGGCCCAGCGGACCGAAGATGCGATCACGCACACTGGCAAGCCCGTCTCGGTCCGACTGGAACAGCGGCGTCAACCAACGGCTGAAGTACTGATAGATACCGACGTGCGTGCGGCGACGGCGACGGTAGGCTTGGAGTGCCTGCGCCAAGTCGTCGTGCTCCGCCAGTGCGTCGGCAAGCGTCTGCGCGTCGAGCAATGCCATGTTGACGCCCTGCCCCAGCTGCGGACTCATCGCATGCGCGGCGTCACCGATGAACGCGACGTTGTTCCACACCGTTCGGCGCAGCACGACGTCCCGATAACGCGCGCGATGCAATTGACTGGGCGACTGGATGCCATCGAGCAGAGGCAGCGCCTCGGGCCAGAGCTCGCCAAGACGATGCCGCATGCGCTGCAATGCGGCGGCGTCGAATGCATCGACCTGCTCGCCGGGCAGGCTGTAGAAGAAGGTCAGCCAGCGATCATCCGTGCCATCACGACGCCCCACCGGCATCAAGCCGATCATTTCCCGTGTCCCGGCATAACGCTGGTGCAAGGTGTCCGCGTGGGGCCAGTGCGTGGCGGGCAGCAGACACCACATGGCGCCCCAGGGATACAGCGGTTCACGGCGTACAACGCCCGGCTGTCGCCGCAAAGCCGAATGGGCACCATCCGCCGCGACGATCAAGTCAAAGGGCCCGTGCCGCTCGCCGGTGGTGTCGATCAGGTGTCGGCCATCTTCAGACAGGTGGTCGATCCGCGTGCCGCTGCGTATCGTGTTGCGTGCAGGGTAAGCCGCGTCCAGCAGCGAAAACAGTGCGCCGCGCGTCATGCCTAGTCCGAAACAGCCGGGCGCATGATCGCCATAGCGCATGTCCATCACCATGCGACCGGTGGCGTTACAGCCATAAAGGCGCTCGATGCGCTGGCCGCTGGCCAGCGCCTGCTCGTGCAGGCCTAGCCGGGTGAGTACGGAGAGGCCCGTCGGTTGCAGCAGGAATCCCGCACCCACGGGACCGGGCGCGGCGGCTTGCTCGAACACAGTCAGCGTATGTCCTGCGGCACCCAGCAACAGGCAGCTTGCCTGCCCGGCCACGCCGTAGCCCACGACGGCGATTCGCAGCTTTTCTCGCATGACACTCCTTGTCGAGCCGGACACGAGGCCGGCATCAAGCGACGGCATCATGCCGTGCATCGCGGACGTCGGCAGCGAGCGCCAACGTCCGCGCGGTACCTCAGTGGTGGTGGCCGCCTTCGCCGTGCACGTGGCCGTGGGCGAGCTCTTCCTCGCTGGCCGGGCGCACGTCGGTCACTTCGACGTCGAAGTGCAGGGTCTGGCCAGCCAACGGGTGGTTGCCGTCGATGTGAACCTTGTCGTTCTCGACCTTGGTCACGGTGACGTTGATGACGCCCTGCGGACCGCGGCCCTGGAACTGCATGCCCGGCTGGATGTCTTCCACGCCCTGGAACGCCTCGCGCGGCACTTCCTGCACGAGTTCGGCGTGGTGCACGCCGTAGCCCTCTTCCGGAGCCACGTCGACCTTGAACTGGTCGCCGACCTGACGGCCGTTCATCGCCTTCTCCAGGCCCGGAACGATCTGACCAACGCCCTGCAGGTACACGAGCGGCTCGCGACCCTGCGAGCTGTCGAGCACCTGGCCGTTGTCGTCGGTCAGGGTGTAATGGAAAGCAACCACGGTGTTGTTGGCGATCTGCATGATGTTCTCAAATCAAATAGGAAAGGAGGGCCGACAGGGTTCGGCACGAATAACTAAGCCTAACAGAGCCCCTGTGACGATGCCCGGCCACGGATGCTTCGGAGTTCGCCAGCACATGCCTAGCGGGGAACGGTCACGATTGGCGATACTCCCCCCATGCCCGCCCTGAACCGCCTGCTATGCCTTTGTACCGCCGCACTTTTTGGCATGGCGCTAGCGATGCCTTCAGCGGCAGGGAAAAGCCCGTCCGCCCCCGGCCCGATCGTCGCCGCACCATCGCTGGATGAGCAGATCGACAGCCTGATCGGCCAGCCGCGCTTTGCCGGCGCCGACTGGGGCATCTCGGTGATTTCCCTGAGCACGGGCCGCACCCTCTACAGCCACCACGCGGACCAGCTTTTCCAGCCCGCCTCCACCGCCAAGCTCTTCACGGCTGCGGTAGCGCTGAACGAGCTTGGCCCCGATTACCGGATCCCCACGCGCGTGCTGGCCGGCGGCGAGATCCGCAACGGACGGCTGGATGGGCCTCTGATCCTGTACGGCATGGGCGACCCGACGCTGGGCGTCGACCCGGCCACATTCCACTGGGCCGATGCGCTCGCGGAGCAACTGGTCGTCAAGGGCCTGCGCCATGTACACGGCGATCTGATCGCCGACGCCACCTATTTCGCCAGCCCCATGATGGGCAGCGGCTGGGAGGCTACCGACCTGCAAAGCTGGTTCGCCGTGCCGACGAGCGCACTGAGCGTGGGCGAGAACCAGGTGGAAGTCACGGTGTCACCCGGCATCGGGGCCGGCGCGCCGGCGCAGTTGCGCTTCGATCCGGCCGATGCCATCCCGGCCGTCACCAACGACCTGCTGACCAGCGCCCAGCGCACGCGCAGCGACGTCAACCTTTATCGCGCGCCCGGTGATGGGACGCTGTATGCATTCGGCAACATCGCGGCGAAGTCGCCCGCGCAAAACTACAAACTGGCGCTGCCCGACCCTGCCCAGTTCGCGGGTCGACAATTGCAGGAGGCGCTGCAGCGCCATGGCATCCAACTCGACGGCAAGTTGACCGCCTTGCGCTGGCCACGCCGCGACACGTTCCTGCCCGCACAACCGCAGACACTGGCCGAGGTGCTTTCGCCGCCGGTAAGCGCGATCCTCCAGCGCGGCCTAAAACGCTCGCAGAACCTGTACCTGCAGAACCTGCTGCTGCTCGCCGGCGTCAAAGCCCAAGCGGATGCCGAACAACGCGAAGGCAGCATGGGTTTCATCACCAGCGAGCGCTGGGGCATCCGCGCCATGCAGCAGTTGCTGGAACAGATCGGCATCGCGCCCACTGCCAGCATCATCGAGGAAGGCACCGGCCTCTCACGCCGCAATCTCGCCACGCCCCATGCGATGGCCCGCCTGCTCGCCTTCCTCGCGAGCCAGCCTTACGGGCCGACGCTGGTGCAGGCACTGCCAATTGCCGGTGTGGACGGCACGCTGCAATGGCGCATGCGCAACACGCCTGCGGCGAACAACTTGCATGCCAAGACCGGCAGCATGAGCCTTGTGCACTGCCTGGCCGGATACGTCACCAATGGCGACGGCGAACCGCTCGCCTTCGCCATCATGCTCAACAACTACGACCCGCCCGCCGGTGCGCCGAGCGCCACGAAAGACATCGACCAGATCGCCGAACTGCTCGCCGGGTCGCGCAACCCGGTGAAAACCGTGGCCGCATCACCGGGTGTGGCCACTCACCCGGCCAACTGAGCCAAGAACCCGTTGAAGTTCTCTACTTGGCCCGTGCCGGAGGCTGCTTGCGAGCAGGGCAAGGAAGAGCGAGAGAGTGCATCCCGCTACACGACCGAGTGAGGACGATGCCCTGTGGGCAAACAGCCAGGCCCGAGCGGATTCAATGCGGGCTATGCAGAGCGCGAACGGGCGCTTAGATCCTTGCCGATCTTTTCGGGCGTGTCGGTGGGCGCGTAACGCTTCACCACCTGTCCGTTGTCATCCACCAGGAACTTGGTGAAGTTCCACTTGATCGCCTCGCTGCCCAGGATGCCCTTGCCCTCGCTCTTGAGCCATTGGTACAGCGGATGCGTGCCCGGCCCGTTCACCTCGATCTTGGCGAACATCGGGAAGGTCACGTCGTAGCTGGTGGAGCAGAAATTGCGGATTTCCGCCTCGTCGCCCGGCTCCTGGTGACCGAACTGGTCGCACGGGAAGCCGAGCACCACCAGACCCTTGTCGCGATCGGCGCGCCATAGCGCTTCCAGCCCCGTGTATTGCGGGGTGAAGCCGCACTTGGAGGCCACGTTGACGATCAGCAGCGTCTTGCCGCGGTAGTCAGCGAGCGAACGCTCGTTGCCGTCGATATCGCGTGCGGAGAAGTCATAAACGGAGGTCATCGCACTCATCCTCGTTGAAAGGTCATCAGTCTAGCCCCACCAGTGTCCCGTGTGCCGTATGCTTTGCACCGGCCGGCCCTGCCGGTGGCAGACCCTACGCCCGCGCCTCCCCGGCTCCCGAAGGTACCCCGTGATCAGATTCCAGGATGTGCACAAGTCCTACCGTGTCGACGGCCGGGACGTTCCCGCACTGCAACCCTTCAACCTCGACATCGCCGATGGCGAAGTGTTCGGCATCATCGGCCATTCGGGCGCGGGAAAATCGACGCTTATACGTCTGATCAACCTGCTGGAGCGCCCGAGTGGCGGCCGCATCCTGATCGGCGATACCGACATGACCGCGCTGGGCGAGGCGGAACTGCGCCAAGAACGCCAGCGCATCGGCATGATCTTCCAGCACTTCAACCTGCTGTCGTCGCAGACGGTGGCGCAGAATGTGGCGTTTCCGCTGCGCCTGGCTGGCGAGCGCGACGATGCGACGATCCGCCAGCGCGTGGACGAGCTGCTAGCCCGCGTGGGCCTGACGGCGCATGCGGACAAATACCCGTCGCAGCTCTCCGGCGGTCAGAAGCAGCGCGTGGGCATCGCCCGCGCATTGGCCAACCGGCCATCCATCCTGCTGTGCGACGAAGCCACCAGCGCGCTCGATCCGCAGACCACCGCGGCCGTGCTCGACCTGCTCGCCGAGATCAATCGCGAGCTGAAACTCACCATCGTACTGATCACGCATGAGATGGACGTGGTGCGCCGCGTATGCGACCGCGTCGCCGTGCTGGATGCCGGGCGCATCGTGGAAACCGGCGCCGTCGCGGATGTGTTCCTGCATCCGCAGCACGCCACCACGCGCCGCTTCGTCAACGAGGCACTGCCGGAAGAAGCCGCAGGCGAGCAGATGCCGTTCGCTCACGTGCCCGGGCGCATCCTGCGCCTGTCGTTCCGCGGCGAAGCCACGTGGACGCCGGCGCTGGGCCGTGTGGCGCGGGAAACCAACGTCGACTTCAATATCCTTGCCGGGCGCATCGACCGTATCAAGGACCTGCCCTATGGTCAGCTGACGCTCGCCATGCAAGGCGAACGCGTGGACGATGCGCTGGTCACCCTGCGCGAAGCCGGCATCGAAATCGAAGAACTCACCTTATCGCCGGAGAAACGCGCATGAGCGCCCCGCTGCTGCAAAGCCTGTTTCCCAACATCGACGACTGGGGTGAGATCGGCCACGCCTGCATCGACACGCTGCTGATGCTGGGCGGCTCGCTGCTGCTCACCGTAGTGCTGGGGCTGCCGCTGGGCGTGTTGCTGTATCTCACCGGCAAGGGCCAGCTACGCGAAATGCCGAAGCTGTATGCCGTGTTGTCACTGGTGGTGAACATCCTCCGTTCGATCCCCTTCATCATCCTGATGATCGTGCTGATGCCGGTGACCTATGTGCTGGTCGGCACCAAGCTGGGTATCCGCGGCGCAATTCCGCCGCTGGTGATCGGCGCTGCACCGTTCTTCGCACGCCTGGTGGAAACCGCCTTGCGCGAAGTACAGCGCGGCGTGATCGAGGCCAGCCAGGCCATGGGCGCCACCACCTGGCAGATCGTGCGCCACGTATTGCTGCCGGAAGCACGCGCTGGGCTGATCGCGGGCAGTACCGTCACCGCCATCGCACTGGTGGGCTATACCGCCATGGGCGGCGCCATCGGCGCGGGCGGCCTGGGTGACCTGGCCTATCGCTATGGCTACCTGAGCTACAAGTCGGACTACATGGTGGTGACGGTAGCGTTGCTGATCGTGCTGGTGCAGTTGTTACAGATGCTCGGCGACCGCATAGTGGCGCGGTATACGCGGCACTGAGATAAGAAAAAGACCCGGCCTCGGCCGGGTCTTTTGCATCCGGCAGTATGGACGGCTATTCTGGTGCACCGCACAAGTTGCCTCCCCACCTCATATCACCCCAGCCATATGACGAAGATGCATAAGCTCATTGCCATTTTCTCCGCCCTGCTCCTGCTGGCAGGTTGTTCTTCGTCGTCCAACGGCGGCGGCGATGCCGGCAGCCAGAAGCTGGTGGTGGCCGCCACGGCGGTGCCGCACGCGGAGATCCTCAAGCAGGTCAAGCCGATCCTGGCGAAGGAAGGCGTGGACCTGGAGATCAAGGTATTCGCCGACTACGTGCAGCCCAATACGCAGGTGCTGGAGAAGGCGGTCGATGCCAACTACTTCCAGACCAAGCCCTATCTCGATGCGTTCAACCGCGAGCGCGGCACCAACCTGACCATCGTCACCGGCGTGCACATCGAACCGTTCGGCGCGTACTCGCGCAAGCTCAAGTCCATCGACCAGCTTGCTGATGGTGCCACGGTCACCTTGCCGAACGACCCGAGCAACAACAGCCGCGCGCTGCTGCTGCTCGCCAAGCACGGGCTGATCACGCTGAAGGATCCAACCAACGAGATGTCCACGCTGAAGGACATCACCGCGAACCCGAAGAACCTGAAGTTCCGCGAGCTGGAGGCCGCCATGCTGCCGCGCACGCTGGACGAAGTGGACCTTGCCCTGATCAACACCAACTACGCGCTCGCCGCGGGCCTCAACCCGACCAAGGACGCACTGCTGATCGAGAACAAGGATTCGCCGTACGTGAATTACCTTGTCGCCCGCCCGGACAACAAGGACGATCCGCGTATCCAGAAGCTGGCCAAGGCGCTGACCAGCCCAGAGATCAAGGCGTTCATCGAGCAGAAGTACCAGGGTGCAGTGCTGCCGGCGTTCTAAGGCCCCGCTTTTCTTTTCCTGTGGGAGCGCACCCTGTGCGCTCCCACAGTGCATACGGCGTCAGCAGGGCACCGCTTCGGGATCAGCCGGAATCTCGAACACCTGTCGCAGATACGTCACGTAGGCACTGTCCTCGCACATGTTCTTGCCCGGCGTGTCGCTGATCTTCGCCACCGGCTGCCCATTGCAGCGAACCATCTTGATGACGATCTGCAGCGGTTGCGGCCCCACGTCGTTGGTGAGGTTCGTGCCCACACCGAAGGCGAGCTGGCAGCGGCCATGAAAGTGCTGGTACAGCTTCATCACCTTGGGGACATCGAGGCCATCGCTGAACACCAGTACCTTGGTGCGCGGGTCGACGCGGTTGGCGCGGTAGTGCGCCAGCACGCGCTCGCCCCACGCGAACGGGTCGCCGGAGTCGTGCCGCGTGCCGTCGAACAGCTTGCAGAAGTACATGTCGAAATCGCGCAGGAAGGCACTGAGTCCGTAGACGTCGGACAGCGCGATGCCCAGGTCGCCGCGATACTCCCTCGCCCAGGTTTCCAGCGCCGCCACCTGTGAATCCCGCAGGCGCGGCCCCAGCGCCTGGTGCGCCTGCAGGTATTCGTGGGCCAGCGTGCCCAGCGGCGTCAGTCCCAGCTTCCATGCCAGCCACACATTGCTGGTGCCCGCCAGTTGCCGGCCGAGGCCATCGCGCAGGGTGGTGACCACTTCCTCGTGCCACGCGCGCGAGAAACGGCGACGCGTGCCGTAGTCGGCGATGCGGCAGTCATGGAAGCCGTCGGTATCGCGCAGCAGGGCGATCTTCTCGCGCAGTCGACGACGCCCTTCGGACAGGTCCAGACCATGCTGCGTGTTGCGGAAGTACACCTCGTTGATGATCGCCAGCAACGGCACTTCAAACAGGATGGTGTGCAGCCATGGACCGCGGATGCGGATTTCGATCTCGCCGGGGCCGTCCTGCGCGGGATGAATCTCCACGTACTTGGCGTTGAGCTGGAACAGTGCGAGGAAGTCGACGAAGTCGCTCTTGATGAACCGCCAACTGCGCAGGTACTCCAGCTCCTCCGGCGTGAAGCGCAGCGAACAAAGCCCTGCCAGTTCCTCCCGGATCTGGTCGATGTAGGGCACCAGATCGATACCGGGGTTTCGGCATTTGAATTTGTATTCGACCTGGGCCGCCGGATAGTGATGCAGCACAACCTGCATCATGGAGAACTTGTAGAGGTCAGTGTCGAGCAGGGAGGTAACGATCATCGGTCGCTCACGCGCCACGGGGGATGCAGCGATTATCCCGCCCTGCGCCAGCCACGGCGAGTCGTCGCCGAACGACGGGCAAATAAAAACCCCGGTAGCCAGGGGAGGGGCTACCGAGGTTTTGTCAGGCCTGGTCCATAACAAAGAGGGGAAAAGGACCGGCCCCCCAGTGGCACGATGGTGCTGCACCACTTCTTGTCGCCATCACAGCGATACGTCTCCTTAGTGTGGCCGGCCCGGATCGAGTTCAAGCACTCGGGCGGTTTCGTTCAGCTTTTGGCAAGCTGGCCGCCTTGCCTACAATCGTTAGATTCTTGGAAAGGGAACGCCGCCCCATGACCCGCCTGCTCCGCTATCTGTGCCTGCTCGCCCTCGGGCTCGCCCTGCCCTTGCATGCTGCCGACCTCAGCATCGACGTCGGCCACGGCCCGAAAACCTATACGACGGCCCAGCTACTGGCCCGCAGCGATGCCCGCGACCTTGCCATTCCCGCCGACGTGGCCTTCAAACGCGCCATGCGCTACCGCGCTGTGCCGCTGAAGGCACTGCTCGACGGCGCGGCGCCGGGCGACACCCTGCAGTTCGTCGCCGCCGACGGCTTCGCCGCGCAGATTCCCGCCGCGCTGATCGTGCAGGCCAAGGGCGCTGAAGCCTGGCTGGCTATCGAGGACCCCGCCCATCCCTGGCCCGCCCTGGACGAGATCAAGGGCGACGCCGGGCCGTTCTATGTGGTGTGGACGAACCCCGAGGCGATGAAGGTGGGGCCGGAGCAGTGGCCGTTCCAGTTGGCCTCCATTCGTCGCCAGCCGTCCGTGGCCGAACGCTTCCCGGCCGTCGTACCCGACCCGGCGCAGAAGCCCGGCAGCTCCGTACAGCGCGGCTTCGTGGTGTTCCAGCGCACCTGCTTCGCCTGCCACACCCTCAATGGCCAGGGTGACGCCAAACTGGGGCCGGACCTCAACATCCCGCACAGCCCGACCGAATACCTGCGCGAGGACCTGTTGCGCGCCTATATCCGCGACCCGCAGTCGTTGCGGCATTGGCCGCAGGCACGCATGCCGGGCTTCGACACCAAGGCGCTGTCCGACGAGGATCTGGACGACCTGATCGCCTACCTGCACCACATGGCGGGACGAAAGGCAGGACCCTGAGGCCGGTGCCGCTACGGCGGCGCCACCGTGGGACGTCGGGTGGAATCCAGCCACTGTTGCAGCGACTTCTGGCGCTCGGCATACGACTGCCGTGCAAACTGCCGGACGCTGGTGTAGAACGCCGGCCACTGCCCTTCGGCATGACGGAACAGGGCCAGGAAAACCGGCGTCCAGTGGTCGTAGATGCCAAACGGCAACAGCCGCGCGTTGTTGATCGGTGCGTTCACCCAGGCGTCGTAACGGTGGTCATTCGGCCAGTCGAGATCGCGCCATTGGGCGTAACGAACGCGAAAATCATCGATCGCCTGCCGCTTGCCCGCAGCCATGGCCTGCTCGTCCACGCCGCTGGCGTAGAGCTTCTTCAGGCGATCGCGAAGATCCATCACCAACCAGGTGAAGCCGTCATCCATGGTTTTTTCGTGGTCGTCCTGCGGCAGCAGACCGCGTGACTGTCGCCATTCGCGCAAGCCTTCTTCCTGCACGAAGCTGGCAAAGGACTCGTTGAAGGCGCTGTCGTCCTTCACGTAGATCTGCTGGTGCGCCAGCTCGTGGAAGATGGTGCCGGCAAGCTCGTCGTCGTTCCACCGCATCATGCTGCTGAGGATGGGATCGGAAAACCAGCCCAGCGTGGAATAAGCCGTCACGCCGCCGACGTAGACGTCATCGCCCTTGGCTTCCAGTTGCTTGGCCTCGGCGTTGGCCTTGTCCTTGGAAAAGTAGCCGCGATAGGCCACGCATCCCGCAAAGGGAAAGCAATGCTGGATCGGCGATATCGAAAAACGCGGCGTAGCGAAGACGTTCCATACCACGTAAGGCCGTTCAAGCTTCACGTAGCTGGTATAGCTGCGATTATCAGGCAGGCCGAGATGTTCCGTCGCAAACCGGCGGGCATCCTGCGACAGCGCCAGGCGCTTTCGGGTGGCTTCATCCGTGGCGGGGTCGCGGAGCACGGCGCTGACGTCGCGCCGATTCATCACCAGTTCGCCCTGCCCCTTCGCTACGTGCGCGTAGTAGTCGACGGTACTGCAGGCAGAAAGCACGAGGCCCATCGTCAATGTGACGATGGGCCTGGGAATGCGAAGGTGTGTGGGCGCAAAGCGTGGCAACCTCATGCCGCGATTGTGCCCCAACTCGGGGGACGCGCCTTAGTGGCCGTGGCCACCCCAACCGCCGTGGCCGCCGCCCCAGCTACCGTGACCGCCATGGTAGGAGCCGCCACCGCCGTGGTAGTAACCACCGCCGTGGTAGTAACCACCGCCGTGGTAGTAACCACCGCCGCGGTAATAGCCATGCCCGTACCCGCCACGGTAATAACCACGTCCGTAGTAGCCCGAACCCCAAACGCCGCCGATGCCAATGCTTACGTTCGGCCCGTAACAACAGCCGTAACCGTAGTAGCCGTAGCTCGGGTAGTAGTAGCCAGGTGCGGCGTAGTAGCCGTCATAGACGACGCCCGTGCCGTAATAGGCATCGCCGCCCGTGGCCACCGGACGCACATAGCTGTAGCCCGGATCGTAGTAACAACCGGATAACGCCGCCGTAGCAACAGCCAGGGCAAGACCGGCAAGTACGCGTTTCATGACATCAGGCCTTCGGGGAAGACGGCACTACTGTGGACCCATGTCGCTAAGTGCGCACTGAATGCTTCAGGTATGGCCGGCAGAGTTTGCCTGCCGGCCATACCGATACCCGACAACGTCATCGGGTTCAGTTACCGCCGTTGCGCTCGGGCGGCTGACGGATGTGGCCGTACGTCGCCTCGCTGGAAACACCGCCGTTGCTGGCGGCGGCACTGAGGCTGTCATTGTTGCCGGTGGGATGTTCGCCAGCGCCGGGCCAGGTCGGCCCCTGCCGTATGCGCTCTTGCTTGGCTTCGAGCAGGGCTTGGATGTGCTCCACGGCCTCTTGCGGCGTTAGGTGCTTGCGCGCGGGTCGCCGGGGGCGGGTGGCGGCGGGTGTGGCCCGGCTACGCCGTGCCACGGACGCCTTCCTGGTGGCCACCTTCCCTGCCGCCTTGCTTGTCGCCGTGGCGGTCTTGCCGGCGGTGGTGTGCTTGGCGGCGGCCTTGCGCGCTGTCTTCTTGGCCGCCTTCTTCGCGGTGGTGCGCTTACGCGCCGTCTTCTTGGCGGCCGTCTTCTTTACCGCCGTCTTGCGCGGCGCGGCCCGCTTGGTCGCTGTCTTGCGGGCGGTCGTCTTGCGTGCGGTGGTTTTCTTGGCCGTGGCTTTCTTGGCGGCCGTCTTCCGGGCTGGCGATTTGCGGGCCGTGCTCTTGCGGGCGGCCGTCTTGCGCGTTGCCGTCTTGCGGGCGGTGGATTTCTTCGCCGCTACCTTGCGAGTTGCCGATTTGCGGGTTGCGGATTTACGTGTCGCGGTCTTACGGACTGCGCGGCGCGCCGTGGAGGTCGCGCGCTTGCGGGCGGTGCTTTTCTTGGCAGTGGATTTTCGGGTGGCGGTTTTCTTGGCCGAGGATTTCTTCGCGGCCGGCTTGCGCTTCGTTGCCATGCGTCTTACTCCTGCGGTTGTCGAGATAGCCCGACGCCCTCATCACGCCAGGCTAAACCGACAAGTAACACCGCAAAGATGTATCTGGGGTGAGCAAAGCCGCACTTTTTCAACACCGTCGACGCTATCAGAACCTCGGATTCGAGAGTTCCGACAGGAAATGCGAGAACACTTCGGGCCGGATCAGCAGCGTAAAAGCCACGCCGAACGCCGCGCCCCACAGATGCGCGCTGTGGTTGACGTTGCCCTGCCCGCGACGATCCATGTAGATGGAATACCCCACGTACAACACCGCGTAGATGATCGCCGGCATCGGTATCACGAACACCACGATGCGCGACCACGGCGCCAGCAGGATGAAAGAGAACAGCACCGCCGACACCGCGCCCGATGCCCCCAGACTGCGGTAGTTGGGGTTGTTCTTGTTGTGCAGATAAGTCGGCAGGATAGAAACGACCAGCGCCACGATATAGAACAGCGCAAAGCCCATCGTGCCCAGCGACGCGGCGAAGAAGTTCTCCATCACGCGACCGAAGAAATACAGCGTGATCATGTTGAACAGCAGGTGCCCGAAATCGGCGTGCACCACGCCGTAGGTCACCAGCCGATGGTATTCACGGCTACGCGTGATGGCTGGAGGCCAGAGGATCAGATCATTCATCAGGCGGGCGTTGTTGAACGCCATGAAGGACACGATGGCAGTAATGGCGATGATGATCAGGGTGACCATGCGGTATTCCGTAAAAGGCTAAAGACGACGGCAAAGGCCTCGCATCTTGGCGGTGCGAGGGGAACTTGTCGACTCCGGCAATCCGCTGGAAAGTCCAAGCGCCGGGCGGGATTCCGGACTATCATGCGCGGCTTCCCGCGTTTCCCCACGCCCCAGGCCCTTTTCATGTCGATCCGTTACCTGCATCTGGACGTCTTTGCCGCCACGCCCGGCGGCGGCAACCACCTGGGCGTCGTCACCGACGCCACCGGCTGGACAGACGCCCGCATGCAAGCCTTTGCCCGCTGGACCAACCTCGTCGAAACCACCTTCCTGTTGCCGCCCAGCCAGCCCGGCGCGAGCTACCGCGTGCGTATCTTCACGCCGCACAAGGAAATTCCCTTTGCCGGCCACCCCAGCATTGGCAGCGCACACGCCGTGCTGCTGTGCGGACTGGCCCAGCCGGTGGAGGGCACACTGTGGCAAGAGTGCGGTGCCGGCGTGTTGCCGATCCGCGTCGAACAGGTCGCTGGCACACAACAGTTACTGTTGAAATCACCTCGCTCGGTGGTCGAGAAAACCGGCCGCGACGCGCATCCGCTGCTGGACGCCGCGCTGGCCGGTATCGGGCTTGGCGCACTGCCACCCGCCTATGTCTCCGGCGGCCGCCACTGGTGGCTGGCCGAGTGCGCGGACGAGGCTTCGCTGCGCCAGTGGAAGCCCGACCACGCGGCCATCGGCGCGCTGGCCAAGGCCACTGACAGCATGGGCCTGTGCGTATTCGCGCGCAGCTCGCATCCGGACTACCAGCTCGTGGTGCGCGCGCTACCGGCCGGCGTCGGCCTGGTGGAAGATCCCGCCTCCGGCGCCGCCAACGGACTGATCGCCGCGTACATCGCCCACGCCGAACCCGAAGGCCCGCTTGCGCGCGGCTACGTAGTCAGCCAGGGCCGCGAGATCGGCCACGACGCCAGCCTCACCGTGCGCATCGACGGCGCCGACGTGTGGATCGGCGGTCACACCAACACCATCATCGACGGCACGCTGCACTGGAGCGGCCAGGATTGAGCACCCGGCCGCAAATCTGGGTGGATGCGGACGCCTGCCCCGCCGCGATCAAGGAAGTGCTGTTCCGTGCCGCGGAACGCGAGCAGGTGCAGGTGACCTTGGTCGCCAACCAGTGGCTGCGCACGCCGGCTTCGCGCTTCGTGCGCGCCATCCAGGTGCCGGGCGGCTTTGACGTGGCCGACAACGAGATCGTCGATCGCGTCACGGCCGGCGATCTGGTGGTGACGCAGGACATCCCGCTTGCCGCCGCCGTCATCGCCAAGGGTGCGCTCGCCGTGCATCCACGCGGCGAACTGTATACGCCCGACACCATCGCGCAGCGTCTTTCCATGCGCAATTTCATGGACGAGCTGCGCGGCTCGGGCGTGGATACCGGCGGCCCCGCCGCCTTCCATGCACGCGACAAGCAGGCCTTCGCCAATCAGCTCGATCGTTGGCTGGTGAAGTTTCGGCAGACGCGCTGATACTGCACCATCAGCGCCTCAGAGCTTGCGCTCGTCCAGATGCGCGCGACGCGCGGCGACCTGCGCCATGATCGACCAATCCACGTCTTCTTCGCCCGCGGAAAGTGCCTCGAGCAGGCTGTCGCGCAGCAAGCCGGCGAGCGGCAGCGGTACACGCGCGGCATCCCCCGCGGCAAGCGCAAGGCCGATGTCCTTGTAGCCCAGCGGCAACGCAAAGCCCGCAGGCGTATAGCGTGATTCCGCGATCAGCTTGCCATAGCCCTGGTAAACCGGCGCGGCGAACAACGTGCTGGTCATCACCTCGAGGAAATCGGCCGCGCTCACGCCGTGTGCGCGCGCCAATGCCGATGCCTCGGCCATGCTTTCGATGGCCGCGCCGATCATGAAATTGCCCGCGATCTTCACCACGTTCGCACGCTCGGGGGCATCGCCCAGTGGCCAGATGCGGCTCCCCATGGCATCCAGCAGCGGGCGCACGCGTTCGATCACGTGCGGCTTGCCGGCGGCGAGGATATTCAGCTTGCCGGCCGCGGCCACATCGGGGCGACCGAATACCGGCGCCGCGATGTAGTCGAGGCCACGCGCGGCGTGCGCCTCGGCCATGTCGCTCGCCAGCGCCACTGAAATGGTGGCGTGATTGACGTGCACGGTCCCTTTGTCCATGCCATCGAGCAGGCCGTCATCGAAGAAGACCGCGCGCACGGCCTGATCATTCGCCAACATGCTGAACAGCACGTCGCCCTGCGCCGCGCGATCCGCGGTCTTCACCACCTTGGCGCCCAGCGAGGCCAGCGGCGCGGTCGGACCCGGCGAACGATTCCACACCGTCACCTCGTGCCCGGCCTTGATGAGATTGCTCGCCATCGCGCTGCCCATGGCGCCAAGGCCGATAAAACCGACTTTCATGCGATTGTCTCCAGACAAAACAACTTCAGCAGTGGATCACGCGTGGCGTTCAGTGCATGCGAAATCAAGCCACCTCGCCGGCGGCGTGTCCCGAAGCCCATGCCCACTGGAAGTTGTAGCCGCCCAGCCAGCCGGTGACATCGACCACTTCGCCGACGAAATACAGACCCGGCACGCGTTTCGACTGCATCGTCGCGGAGGAAATGCCGTCGGTATCGACGCCGCCCAGCGTCACTTCCGCCGTGCGGTAACCTTCGGTGCCGCTGGCGACGACGGGCCAGTCGTGCAGTTGCTCGCCCATGCTCTTCAGCTCGGCTTCGCGATACTGGCGCATCGGCTTGCTCTCGAACCACAGCTCGCACAGGCGTTGCGCGAGTCGACGTGGCAGCGCGTCGCCAAGCACGTTCTTCAGTTCGGCCGCCGGCCGCGCCACGCGCTGCTCCTGCAGCCATTCGCCCAGATTCCGCTCGGGCATCAGGTCGATGCGCAGATCGTCTCCCGGCTGCCAGTACGAGGAAATCTGAAGAATCGATGGCCCGCTGATACCACGATGCGTGAACAGCATGCCCGCACGGAACGATCGCTTGCCCACGCGCGCCTCCACCAGCGGCAAGGCCACGCCGGACAGATCCTGATAGCGCTCCTGATGCTTGCCGCTCAGGGTCAGCGGCACCAGGCCCGCCCGCGTCGGCAACACCACATGCCCAAACTGGCGCGCCAGTTCGTAACCGAATCCCGTAGCGCCCATGCTGGGAATGGACAGGCCTCCCGTGGCGACCGCCAGCGACTGCGCGTGCACCTCACCATGCGAGGTCATCACGTTGAAGCCTTCGTCCGTCTTGCGCACGCGCTGCACGCCGCACGAAGTTTCAATGCGCACGCCGGCCTGTGCGCATTCGTCCAGCAGCATGCGCACGATGAGCTTGGATGACTCATCGCAGAACAACTGGCCGAGTTCTTTCTCGTGGTAGGCGATGCGGTGCTTTTCCACCATCGCGATGAAATCCCACGGTGTGTAACGGGCCAATGCAGACTTGGCGAAGTGCGGATTAGCCGAGAGGTAGCAGGCTGGCGTGACGCCCATGTTGGTGAAATTGCAGCGCCCGCCACCCGACATCAGGATCTTCTTGCCGACCTTGTTCGCGTGATCGACCACCAGCACGCTGCGCCCGCGTTGTCCGGCCACGATGGCGCACATCAGCCCGGCAGCGCCGGCGCCAATGACGAGTACATCCACTTTCACGCGTACACCGCCATCATGCCTGGCTCCTGTCCTGTTGGGCGGGCATTATCCGACACGACGGGCCATATCGCTTAAACTGGTGCTTTCCTTCGAACCGGAACCGCCTCCATGCCTTCCTTTGACGTCATTTCCGAAGTCGACAAGCACGAGCTGACCAACGCCGTGGATCAAGCCAACCGCGAGCTGGCCAACCGCTTCGATTTCAAGGGCTCCGATGCGAAGTTCGAGCTGGACGAGTTCGTGATCACCCAGTCCGCGCCCAGCGAATTCCAGCTGGAGCAGATGCTGGACATCCTGCGCGGCCGCCTGACCTCGCGGAAGATCGACATCCGCGCACTCGAAGTGGGCAACGCCGAAACCAACCTGGGTGGCTCGCGCCAGAAAATCACCGTGAAACAGGGCATCGAACAGCCCATCGCCAAGAAACTGGTTGCCTCGCTAAAAGAGGCCAAGCTCAAGGTGGAAGCGCAGATCAATGGCGACAAGCTGCGCGTCACCGGCAAGAAGCGCGACGACCTGCAGCTCGCCATGGCCGCGCTGCGCAAGGCGGACGTGGAACTGCCGCTGCAGTTCGACAATTTCCGCGATTGAGCCTGCCGTATCGGTCACGGTGTCTGCCCAACCGTTCCGAGCATGAAAAACCCGCCGACTGGCGGGTTTTTCATGCGTGCAGCCCCGCCTGCCGGATGATGACGTTCAGCCCGCCAGTCCGGCGGCGATGTTCACGCTGATCGCGATGATGAACACATTAAAGAAGAACGCGATCACGCTGTGCAACAGCGCGACGCGGCGCAGATAACGGCTACTGATCTGCACGTCGGAAACCTGGAAGGTCATGCCGATCACGATGGCGAAGTACATGAAATCCCAGTAATCCGGCTCTTCGTTGCCAGGGAATTCCAGGCCCTCGTGCTTCTTGCCGAAGTCGCCGTAGTAACCATGTGCGTAATGCATGCCGAACATCACATTGAGGAACAGCCACGACAGCACGATGCTCACCGCGGCAATCGCCAGCGCCCTTACGTCACCTCCCTTGGCCGCACCCATTTCGGTGGTGAGCGCAAGCGCGACGAAGCCGGTGAGGATCAAGGCCGTCCACAGCACGCCCCAGCGGCCGGTGTCCTGCTTGCGGGCCTGACCGTGCAGCAGTTCCGGCGACGTCATGCGGCAGAACAGGACAGTCAGCGCCCCCAGGTAGACCACCACGCCCAGGTCGAAGCCCAGCAACAGCGCCTTGGCCGGCTTGAGGCCCAGCCAGTACCAGAGCACCAGCCCGGTCGCCAGCGCAATGGCCCCTGAAATCATCAGGCGCGGGCGCGCCCGCAAAATCTGGAAAGGAATGAACCCGCGCGCATGCGGCCGGGTTTGGTCCGGAGCGGCGCTCATGCGCGCATCCCGGCAGTATTCAGGCGGTTCGTCGTCACCACGATCTCTCCATGACCCCAAAGCGGGCATGGCGCATCTTAGAGCCTGTGCGGTGCTCCCCCGCCACCCGCGCGCCATCGGGCGCGGCCAGCCTGCTCAGATGTGCAGGTCCTGGTACTCCGGGTGCCGCGTCATCCAGATTTCGGAATACGAACAGGCGGGATAAACCTTCCAGTGTTCTTCACGCGCCTTATCCAAAGCGGTGCGCACCAGGTTGGAGGCGATGCCACGACCGCCGACTGCGGACGGCACGATGGTATGGGTGATGGTCATGACGCCATCATCGAGCGTGTAGTCCAGCACGCAAGGCACGCCATCCACCTTGGTTTCAAAGCGGTGCGCCCTGGCGTTGTGATTGATCTCGGCAAACATGACGCACCTCGGGAAGCAGGGGCGCGAGATTAAAGCAAGTGGCAGCGAACCACACGTGAAGACTTGCGACTTCCGCGTTCGCATTTCCTGCATAAGTCTTTCGGGAGGCTTTGCGAGCGCTGCCGAAATCCGTGCTCACGGGGACCGATGTGATGAAGCAGACGGTGCTTGCCATCGATCGATCTGCCGCACAGCCATGGCTTCAATCCTTTCGTGACCAATCTCACCCGCCGTGCGAATGCCCGCGGCATTCATGCCACCTCCTTCGGTATCGCCCGTGAGTCACGAAAAGAGCGTTCTTCTGCCTGAGGCGACGGTCCATCGCGCCGGCTATTGGACGGCTGAACGGGGTGAGTCGCCTCGACGAGATATTCACGCCTGTCATCCGCTCGAACGCACACGCGTTCGATGAAGGGTTGCGCCATCGCGGCATCCGCCACCTTTTCAGGACGCGTAGTGAAGATCCATTGGAATAGACGCCATTTTCTGCAGGCGTGCCTTGGCGGCATCGCTGCCCTTCCCTTTTCCCGTGTCGCCCGGGCCCTGCCGGATGGACGCTCCGCCTGCCGCCTGAGCCCCGAGCAGACCGAAGGCCCCTACTACCTGGATCGCGCGCTGTTGCGGCAGGACATCACCGAAGGCAAGCCCGGACTGCCACTGGCGCTGCGCTTCGAGGTGCTCGACAGCCGCACCTGCCGTCCGTTGAGCGACAGCGCATTGGAGATCTGGCACTGCGACGCGCAAGGTCTCTACTCCGGCTTCACCGCGATGTCGCCGGGCGGCCCGGGCATGGGCCCTCCGCCACCGGGCGGTGACCACGGCGGACACCCCCCGGGCACTCCACCGGGCGGCAAACCACCCCAAGGCATGCCGCCGGGACCACCGCCCGGCGTGGCCGGCGGTCCGCACGGGGCACCGCCCAAAAGCGTTCCCACCGATGAGCTTTCCTTCCTCCGCGGCGTGCAGATCGCCGACGCGCGTGGTCTCGCCGCGTTCCGGACGATCTTCCCCGGCTACTACGCGGGACGCTGCAACCACATCCACCTGAAGCTGCACCTGGGTGGACGGATGCAGGATGGCCACTATCGCGGCGGCAAGGTGGTGCACACGGGCCAATTATTCTTCACGGAGGAGGCATCGCTGACGGCGATGACCGGCGAGGCCTATCAGCAGCACGGCCTCCCGCGTACCACGCTGGCGGAAGACAACGTCTACACGAGCCAGCACGGCAACGAATCCATCGCGGCCATGTCGCGCGAGGGCGACATGCACGTGGCGACGCTGACGCTGGCAGTGGATCCCAGCGCCATCAGCCGCGAAGACAGGCGCTGAACCTCGGGCTCAGCAGCCCGAGGCGGCGAGCACCGTGCGCTGCGCTGTCTGACACGCGGCACGACGCGCACGCACAGCCCGCGCAAGACGATCGAGCACGCCCACCGACGCATCCCAGTCGATGCAGCCATCAGTGATGCTCTGCCCGTAACGCAAGGGCTGCCCGGCCACCAGATCCTGCCGTCCGCCAACGAGATGGCTTTCCACCATCACGCCAACGATGCGCTGTTCGCCAGCGACCAGCTGGGCCGCGATATCGTCGATCACGCGAGGCTGGTTTTCCGGCTGCTTGCTGCTGTTGGCGTGACTGGCGTCGATCATCACGCGCGCCGCCTGGCCGCTCTTGGCAATCGCGAGGCAAGCGGCATCCACGCTTGCCGCGTCATAGTTCGGCGTCTTGCCGCCGCGCAGGATCAGGTGGCAATCCTCGTTGCCGGTGGTGGCCGCGATGGCCGTATGGCCGTCCTTGGTGACCGCCATGAAATGATGTGGTTGTGACGCGGCGCTCACCGCGTCCACCGCGATCTTCACGTTGCCGTCGGTGCCGTTCTTGAAACCCACCGGGCACGACAAGCCCGATGCCAGCTCGCGATGCACCTGACTCTCCGTGGTGCGCGCACCAATGGCGCCCCACGCCACCAGGTCCGCGATGTACTGCGGCGTGATCATGTCCAGAAATTCGCAGCCCGCCGGCATGCCCAGTTCGTTGATGTCGCGCAACAGGCCGCGTGCCAACCGCAGGCCCTTGTCGATGCGGAAGCTGCCATCGAGGTCGGGATCGTTGATGAGCCCCTTCCAGCCCACCGTGGTCCGCGGCTTCTCGAAGTACACGCGCATGACGATTTCCAGTTCGCCCGCATGCTTCTGTCGTTGCTCCATCAGCCGTTCCGCGTATTCCAGCGCGGCCTGGGTGTCGTGGATCGAACAAGGGCCGATCACCACCGCCAGGCGGTCATCCTTGCCCGCCAGGATGCGGTGCAAGGCCTGACGCGAAGCGCTGACGGTGTGCGCGGCGTGCACGCTGGCGGCGCAGTCGCGAATCACCTCGGCCGGTGCACTGAGCGGTGTGATGGTGCGGATGCGTAGATCGTCGGTGGAAGGGTTCACGGTGGTCTCCTCGGGGGGCCACTCGCGGCCATGAAAAAGGCCGCCAGTGGTGGCTGGCGGCCTTTTTGGGAATGGTGTCTTGTCGTTTAGACAGTCGCTACCAACCCTCCGCCAGCGGCATCGGATAGCCGTAAAACCAAAAATACTGGCGGGCGGTGGGGAAGGTCATGGCGACAAGGAATAACACAGGCTTTTCGTGCATGCAAAGGATGCATTTGAAACCAACGTTCTCCACGAACGGTAAACTCTCCGCCATGTCATCTCCGTGGAACTTGCTGACCCGCCCTGCCCGCGAACCCATCCGACGCTGGGTACTCAGCGCGTTTCCGCGCGGCGGCGGCGGTCATGTCGACTATGACCACCCGCAGGGCGACCCCGGCCTGTTCGGCCCGGACAGCGCCACCTGGCGCGTGCACTCGGACTTTCCGGGCATGCTCGCAGGCGGTCTTGCCGCATTGATGCTGCAGACGCTGCACCCGCTTGCGCTGGCCGGCGTGTGGGATCACTCCAATTTCCGCGACGACCTGGTTGGTCGCCTGCGCCGCACCACGTCGTTCGTCAGCGGCACCACGTATGCGCCTGTTGAACAGGCCCGGATGCTGATCGAACGCGTGAAGCACATCCACGCGCAGGTAACGGGCGTGAGTGACGATGGACGTCCATACGCTGCCGACGATCCTGACCTGCTCACCTGGGTGCATGTCACCGAGGCTTACAGCTTCCTGCAGGGCTATCGACGCTACAGCCACATCGCCATGCCGACCGGTGCGGCCGATCGCTACTACGACGAAGTACGACGCGTGGCGGAAGCCCTGGGCGCACGCGACGTGCCCGCATCGGAAGCGCAGATCGCCGCCTATTTCCGCCGCGTGAAGCCGGAGCTGCGCTTCACTGAGCGTTCGCGCGAAGTACTCGACGTGCTTTATCGCGTGCGTCTGCCGGTGCCCGTGGCGGGCTTGTCGCGCGATGTGTTCTTGCAGGCAGGCGCCGCCCTGCTGCCCGCGTGGGCGGATACGTTGCTGGAACGCACGCCCTTGCAACGTGCCCAATCGCGGCTGGCGGCCAGGGCGCTGTGGTCGGTGGCACCGGTCTTTCGCCTGGCGCTGCACGATGGCATCGGCAGCCACGCCTGCGCGCGCGTGAGCGTTCCGGTGGAAACCCTGCAGCACTGGCGCTGAATCACTCCAGGCCCACTCCGCGCCCTGTCGCCCGCCCCGCGAGATTGACACGCCCCGCCGTTCCGCTAACGTCGCCGAACCCGGACACACCGGGGGAACCGACGGAACGGCAAGAGGCAGCTTCCCAGTGGCGACGCTCATCCCATCCCGAAACAGTTGCCTGCCGCAGATGACCAGCGGCGAGAAGCGCTTGTCCGAGCGCCTGGAGCAGAAGCTCGAGGACGACTACCTGCTGTGGTACGACGTGGCCATTGGCCCCAAGCAGCGCCGTCCCGACTTCATCGTGTTCCATCCACGACGCGGACTGCTGGTGCTGGAAGTGAAGGACTGGAAGCCCGGCACCATCCAGCAGGCGGACCGCACGCTGTTCACGCTGATCACCGGCAGCAGCAGCGTGAAGGAGCACAGCCCGCTGATGCAGGCGCGCGACGGCGCCAACGAGATCCGCCATGTGCTGCAACGCGATCCGGCGCTGTGCTATCCGCCCGGGCATGCTTACGAAGGCAAGCTGGTGATGCCGCTGGGCTATGGCGTGGTGCTCGCCAACATCAGCCGCAAGCAGTTCGAGGCTGGCCAGCTTGAATCGGCGATTCCTCCGCACCTGGTCATCTGCCAGGACGAGATGTACGAATCGGTGGAACCCGAAGCATTCCAGGCACGCCTGTGGGCCATGTTCCCGCAGGTGTTCCCCGCCGCCCTCACGCTGCCGCAGATCGACCGCGTGCGCTGGCACCTGTTCCCGGAAATCCGCGTGGAAGCCGGCGATGGCCAGTTCGGCCTGTTCGCGTCGAGCGAGCGCGGCAAGGCTACCAAGGTGGCCATTCCCGACCTCATCAAGGTGATGGATGCCCAGCAGGAAATGCTGGCGCGTTCGCTGGGCGACGAGCACCGCATCATTCACGGCGTGGCCGGCTCGGGCAAGACGATGATCCTGGGCTTTCGCGCGATGGAGCTCGCGCGCGCGTTGTCCAAGCCGATCCTGGTGCTTTGCTACAACGCAGCGCTGGCGGCGCGGCTGGAACAGCTCATGGGCGAGCGCGGCCTCAGCGAGAAGGTGCAGGTATACAACTTCCACAAGTGGTGCCGCAGCATGCTCACCGCTTACAACGTACCGCTGCCGCCGGACGGCCCGCACATCGACGAGGAACTACCGCCAGCCGTGATCGCCGGCGTGGACAAGGGCCAGATCCCGCGCTTCCAGTACGGCGCCGTGCTGATCGACGAAGGCCACGATTTCGAGCCGGAGTGGTACAAGCTCATCGTGCAGATGATCGATCCCAACACCAACTCGTTGCTGGTGTTGTACGACGACGCGCAGAACATCTATGGCCAGGCCAGCCGCAAGAAGCTGAGCTGGAAGAGCCTGGGCGTGCAGGCGCAGGGCCGCACCACCATCCTCAAGCTCAACTATCGCAACACGCTGGAAATCCTTTCCGTCGCGCGCGGCTTCGCCAACGAACTGCTGCTGGGTCGCGACGACGATGAGGACGGCATTCCGCTGGTCGAGCCACAGAGCTCAGGGCGTCGCGGCGCACTGCCCGAGCTGATCCGCGTGGAGCGGCAGGAAGACCAGCTGCCGGCGATCATCCAGCGCCTGCGCGACGAACTCGCGGCCGGACGCGCCGCATCGGACATCGCGGTGATCTACCGCAATGCCTGGGAAGGCGAGAAGTTGCACGAGGCACTGAAGCGCGCCGGCATCGCCAGCCAGCTCGCCGAAGGCAATGGCTCGACCTCGCTGTTCGTGGTGGACGACACGGTGAAGCTGGTCACCATGCACGCCAGCAAGGGCCTGGAATTCCCGCTGGTGATCATCCCCGGACTCGGCTCGCTGCCCAAGCCGGGCAAGAACGAAGGCGAGGAAGCGCGCCTGCTCTACGTCGCGATGACGCGTGCGACGGAGCGGCTGGTGTTGATCCATCACGAGGATTCGATCTTCAGCCAGCGCATCCGCAACTCCATCAACGAGGTGCAACAGCAACTCGCCGGCGCATGAAACTTTGACGCCCTGAAACCGGTGGCCGCGCAGCCCCCCTTCCCTTGCCGGGGCCATGGGGTTAAATAGTAGGACAAATTGGCTGCCGGTGATGTGTCCATGCGCGATCTGTTCGACGATACCGTTCTTGCTCCCCAGCCTCTCGACTTCGCACTGACACTGCCCGCCCGTTTCTACACCGATCCACGCATGCCCCAGTTGGATGCGCGCGCCATCTTCGCGAAGAGCTGGCAACTGGTGTGCCACCAATCGCAGGTGGCCGGCATCGGCGATCACGTGGTGACGGAAATCGCCGGACTGCCGCTGATCATCGTGCGTGGCGAAGACAACGCCATCCGCGCCTTCCACAACGTCTGCCGCCATCGTGCCGGCCCCATCGCCAATTGCGATGGCCGGGGCGCGAAGGCGCTGCGCTGCCGCTACCACGGCTGGACCTACGGCCTGGATGGCGTGTTGCGTGGCGCGCCCGAGATGGGGCGGACGCAGGACTTCAATCCCTCCGACATCCGCCTGCCCGAAGTGCGCGTGCAGGTATGGCAAGGCCTGGTGTTCGTGGCGATCGGCGATGCACCGCCCTTCCGCGAACTGGTCGCCGGCATCGATGAACGACTGGGCCCGGATCGCTCGCTGGAGCACTACCAGTTCCACCACCGCGCCAGTTATGAGGTGGCCTGCAACTGGAAGGTGTACGTGGACAACTACCTGGAGGGTTACCACGTCCCGCACATCCACCCGGGGCTCAACAGCCTGCTCGATTACCGCAGCTACATCACCGAGACGGCCCAGTGGTATTCGTTCCAGTACAGCCCGCTGGAAAGTGGCGGTGATCTGTATGGCAGCGGCGAGGCGCTGTACTACTTCATCCATCCCAACACCATGCTCAACATCCTGCCCTCGCGCCTGCAGACCAATCGCGTGCTGCCGCTGGGCGTGGATCGCTGCCGGGTGGAATTCGATTTCTATTACCCGGCGGACGACAGTGCCGAAGCACAGGCCCGTCGCGTGCGCGACGTCGAATTCAGCGACGAAGTGCAGGACGAGGACGTCACCATCTGCGAGGACGTCCAGCGTGGCCTGGCCTCCGGCTCGTACGACGCGGGTCGCCTGAATCCGCTGCGCGAGAACGCCGTGCATCACTTCCACGAGATGGTGCGTCGCGCCTATCGCGACACGCTCGCCAGCGCATGAACAACTCGACGAAGGTCATTGGCCAGTGGACGCTGGTCGCACTGGTGATCGGTAACATCATCGGCTCGGGCATCTTCGTGCTGCCCGCCGCCATGGCGCCATTCGGCGCCGCCAGCCTGCTGGGGTGGGCGGTCACGCTGTGCGGCGCACTGGCGTTGGCGCAGGTGTTTGCATGGCTGGCGCGCAGCATTCCCAACCATGGCGGGCCTTATGCGTATGCGCGCGGGGCCTTTGGCGACACCGTGGGCTTCCTGGTCGCGTGGAGCTACTGGATCTGCACGTGGTCGGCCAACGCCGCGCTGGCCGTAGCCTTCACCGGCAGTCTCGGCGCATTGCTGCCCGCCGTGACGGCCACGCCACTGCGCAGCGCCCTGTGTGCACTTGCCGCGCTGTGGATATGCACGGGCATCAATCTCTCGGGTGTGCGTGAAGCCGGACGCGTCGCCGTGGTGACCACCCTGCTCAAGCTCGTTCCGCTGCTGGTGTTCGGCGTGATCGGACTGGGCTCGTTGAACACGGGCTCCTTTCACCCGTTCAATCCGGAGGGTCAATCACTGCCCGGCGTCGCGCTGTCCACGGCCACGCTTGCGTTGTGGGCGCTACTGGGACTGGAAACGGCCACGGTGCCGACGGGCGTGGTGAAGGACCCACTTCGCACGGTGCCGCGCGCGACGGTCATCGGCACGCTGGTCGCCGGCATCGCCACCATGCTGGCGTGCACGGTGGTCATCGGCATGCTGCCGCGCGATCAGCTCGCCGCTTCCGCCGCACCCATGGCCGCAGCGGCCGCACACACCTGGGGCACGGCCGCCGGCATCGGCGTGGCGGTGGTGGCGGTGGTGTCGTGCTTTGGCACGCTCAATGGCTGGGTGTTGCTGGTGGCGCAGACCACCATGGCCGCCTCACAGGACGGCATGTTTCCGAAATGGTTCGCCCGTGTCGACCGCCACGGCACGCCGTGGATCGGATTGCTGATCAGCAGCGTACTCACCAGCGCGCTGATCGCGGCCAACTTCACGCGCTCGCTGGTGGCGCTGTTTACCTTCGTGATCCTGCTGTCCACCGCCACCAACCTGCTGCCCTACCTGGTGACCACGCTGGCGTGGTGGCGTCTGGAAGGTGGCCGGTCGACCTGGTTGCGCAGGATCATCGCCACGGTCGCCCTGCTGTTCTCGCTCTGGGCGCTCGCCGGCGCCGGCGCGGAGCCGTTGCTGTGGGGCGCGGTACTGCTGCTGGCCGGCTTTCCGCTTTATCTGTGGCGGCGCTACTCGGCGCGCCGGGCGCTCCTCGCCACGGGTCCGTCGTCAGCTACGCGTTGACGCCTTCTTCGCGGAGGAGGCGCTCTCATCGAAACGATTGTCCGGGAGAGGCCTTCATGAAGCGCGCCGTCTTGATCGTGCTGTTGCTCTTCGGATCGGCATGGGCGAGCCCCGCCGTTTTCGCGCAGGGACTCAATGGCGTGGTGACGTCGTATGTCGATCTGTACGCCGGACCGGACCCGGGCTACCCGACCATCGCCCAGCTACCTGCCGGCACCGCCGTATCGATCCAGGGATGCACGGAAGGCTGGGGCTGGTGTGATGTGATCACCATGGGCTTGCGCGGCTGGGTGGCGGGCACGTTCGTGCAGTACACCTACCAGAGCCAGCCGGTGTACGTGGCTGACTACGGCGCACGCATCGGCATTCCCATCGTCACGTTCTCGATTGCCGCGTACTGGGGCTCGTACTACGTGAATCGTCCGTTCTACCGGAACCGCGATTATTGGTATGGCCGTCCCTATGCGCTCCGCCCGCCACCGCGCCCGCCAGGCTGGCGCCCGGGCTACCGGCCACCCCGTCCGGGCTACCGACCGCCATCGGGTGGCGGGCATCGGCCGCCGCCGGGCAACCGGCCGCCGCCGTCACAGGGACATCGGCCGCCGTCAAACCATCGGCCTTCGCCGAATCCGGGAACGCGTCCTCCCGGGCAGAATCCCCGTCCGCCGGGCAACAATCGCCCACCCCAGGGCAATCGGCCACCGCCGAACCAGGGTGGCAATCGCCCACCCCCGAACCAAGGCGGCAACCGGCCTCCGCCGGGTCAAGGCAACGGCCGTCCCGGGCAGAGGCCACAGACGCGTCCCGCACCCGGCAATCAGAACAGCAACCAGGGCGGCTGAGCCAGGTGGCGCGATAAGACCCACCGGGTCGTCGCGGCGCGTCGGTTTGTGTCGACGCGCGTCCGCATGCCCGAGCGACGGCTTGACCAGGCCTGCGGAATAGCTGTTTTTCCCTGATGTTGCCGCGACATGGCCGTCCATGCGGCATGGCACGACTCTTGCCCTTCCTGAGGACAAGAGTTCCGGCGAGCGGTCATGGGGCATCCGTGGCAGCGCATACCGGGTTACGGGGCACCCTGCCTGACGATGGGCAGGGCGCGTCATGGCCGGCGAGCAAGCGGGTCGTTGCAACAGGTTTTTTCATGGGCGTCCACGTACAAGGCTGGTCGAGGCGACGACTGTTCCCGGTCACGGTCCGGCTGCCGCTGGCGGCGGCGAACGACGGGCAGTTGCATCGCCGACGCTACGTGCCGGTGTGCCTGAAGTTCATGTTGGCACTGGCCGTATCACTCGCATGGGCCGTGTTTGCCTATGTCATGGCCTCACACTGGACCGGCGACCTGGAGTCCACCGGCAAGCGGTGGACGGCGCACCTGCTGATCCTTGGCATCGCGGTGCTGCCGGCTTTCATGAATACGTTTCTGGCGATGGGCCTGCTGCTGGACCGCCGTCCCGAGCGCTCCCGCTTCGCCGATGGCGACTTCCCCGGCGTGACGATCCTGATCGCTGTACGCAACGAGGAAGACACCATCCTCGGCACGCTGGCCAGCATCGCCGCGCAACGCTATCCCGCGCCGCTCGAGGTGATGGTGATCAACGACGGCTCCACCGATGGCACGCTCGCACGCCTGCGCAGCGTGGATTGCCCGTGGCTGGAAGTGGTCGATCTCAAAAGCGCGGGCGGCAAGGCGCGGGCGTTCAACGCTGGCCTGCGACTGGCGTCCTGGCCCGTCACCGTCACGCTGGACGCCGGCACCCGCCTGCATCCGCAAGCCTTGCGGCAACTGGTGACGCGCTTCATGAGCGATCCGCCCAATACCGCGGCCGTCGCCGGCACGGTGCTGGTGCGCAACTCGCGGCAAAGCATGATGGCGCGCATGCAGGAGTGGGACTATTTCCAGGGCATTTCCGCCAGCCGGCGCCTGCAGAGCCTGTGCCAAGGCACGCTGGTCGCACCGCGCGCCTTCTCGCTGTATCGCACGGACATCCTGCGCGTCGTCGGCGGCTGGCCCGAATGCGCGGGCGAAGACATCGTGCTGACCTGGGCCATCCTGCGCGACCACCATCGCGTCGGTTATGCCGAGGATGCGATTGCCTTCGTGCGTGTGCCCGCATCGCTGCCACGCTTCCTCGAACAACGCAGGCGCTGGTCGCGCGGCGTCGTCGAAGCGTTCAGGGCGCACGGCTCGCTACTGTTCCGCCGCCGGCTGAGCACGTTCTTCATCTGGTGGAGCCTGCTGTTTCCCTATACCGATCTTGTCTACACAGTGGCGCTGCTGCCGGGCATCCTGCTCGCCTGCGTGGGCGCCTACTGGCTGGTCGGTGCGATGCTGGCGTTCGTGCTGCCCATGGCGCTTCTCGCCCACGGGATCATCTACGCGGTGCAGTCGCGCATGTTCCGCACACTGGGACTTACCGTGCGCCGGAATTCGCTCGGGCTGCTGGGCTACGCGCTGATCTACGGCCTGCTGCTCAAGCCGGCCAGCCTCATGGGCTGCATCTCGGGGATGCTTCCGCGACGCTGGCCTGGCGACGCGTGGTAAGTGCTGTTTCGCTCAGGCGGCCGGCCACGGCCACCAGCCGACACGTTGCAGCGCATAGCGATCGGCAGCACGCTCGAACCGATTGTGCACGCTGATGCCCCCACACGCCGCATAAAGCGGAAGAAACAGTGGCCCCAACACCATGTACTGGAACACGTGTGCACGCTCATGGTCCGCCAGCGAAATGCACGGCTCCTGGCGATGCCCGGCACGGTGGGCATAGGTAAGGCACGGCGTATCGAGCTGCTCGCAGGAATAGAGGATCACATTGCCCAGCGTCAGCGCCCCGCCGCTGCCGATGTGCGGCATGTGGCGAAACGCCAGCGCATACTCGCGCCGCCGCCATTCGGGCCGTGCTCCCCAGGGCATGCAGGCGACACCTGCGACCACGCCGAGGATGGTGTTGGGCAGCGTCCAGATCACGCCAGCCCATAGCACCATCCATCGGCCCGCAGGGGACCCCGGTCCTCGCTCGCGCACCCTCGACCTCCCTTGTTTCATGCTGGTGGAAACACCATCTGACGTTGCAACGAGTCTGGTCACCGAGGCCTGCCATGTCCACCACGCTATCGATCCCCTGCCCTCACTGCTCGGCGCTCAACCGCGTGCCGGAAGAGCGCCTTGGCGAACATCCAACGTGTGGCCGATGCAAGCACCCGCTGTTCGAGGGCAAGCCGGTGACGCTGACCGCGAGCAATTTCGATGCCGTGGCCACGCGAGGCGATTTGCCGGTGGTGATCGATTTCTGGGCGCCCTGGTGCGGACCCTGCGTGGGCTTCGCGCCGGTCTTCGCCGAAGCGGCCTCCAGCCTGGAACCCCAGTGGCGGCTGGCCAAGGTGGATACCGAGGCACAGCCCGCGCTGGCACAGCGCTTTGGCATCCGTAGCATCCCGACCTTGCTGGTGATGCGCAACGGCCGCGAAGTGGCGCGCCAGGCCGGCGCGCTGAACAGCATGCAGCTACGCCAGTTCCTCGCCGGCGTGCCGCGCTGACGCGCTCAAGAGCTGCAGGAGAGCATCGAACAACCGGCCTTGTTCACGGCCCACTCCGGGCGCTTGCGCGCAAAGCGCTCGCGTCCCGGCTGATCGTCGTAGGGACGACGCATGACATCGAGCAATTCCTGGATGCCCGCGTAGTCACCCTGCGTCGCCCGGTCGATGGCTTCCTGCGCGAGGTAGTTGCGCAACACGTAGCGAGGATTGGCCGACCGCATGCGCGCACGACGCTGGTCGCCGGACAACGCATCTCCTCGTGCCCGCGCGGCATAGCCTTCCAGCCATGACTGGAACGCCGGTTCGTACTGCTGCCGCTTCGCTTCGTCGTAGAACGACTCGTGCAGCGGCGACAAGGAAGGCGACGCCGGATCCACGTCGTCCAGCGCACGGAAAAACAGCGTCATGTCGACGTCCGCGTCCGTGAGCAATACGTGCAGTTCACGCATCCGTTCGACGTCGGCGTCTTCGCACGTCGCAAAGCCAAGCTTGTAGGCGATGGAATCGCGATCTGCCTTCGCATACACCTCGGCGTAGCGGTCCAGCCCCGCCTGCAGCGGCGCGGTATCGCTGAACAGCGGCGCCAGCGCCATGGCGAGGCGACTCAGGTTCCACCACGCCACATTCGGTTGCTGCCCGAAGCGGTATCTCCTGCGCCCCGCATCGGTGGTGTTGGGCGTCCATTCCGGATCGAAATTGTCGATCCAGCCATACGGGCCATAGTCGATGGTGAGGCCCAGGATGGACATGTTGTCGGTGTTCATCACGCCATGCACGAAACCCACGCGCATCCAATGCGCGACCATCCACGCCGTGCGTTCGCACACCTGCGCGAACCACGCGGCATAGAGTGGCTCGCCCTCGCCACGCAACGCCGGATAGTCGCGGGCGATGGTGAAGTCGACCAGGCGCTTGAGCAACAGAATGTCGCCGCGCGCCGCAGGCAATTCGAAATTCCCGAAGCGAATGAACGATGGCGCGACGCGACACACGATGGCGCCGGGCTCCTCCTGCGGACGCCCGTCATAGAACATGTCGCGCACGACGGCATCTCCCGTCACGACCAGGCTGAGCGCCCGCGTGGTGGGCACGCCTAGGTGATGCATCGCTTCGCTGCACAGGAATTCACGGATCGACGAGCGCAGCACCGCACGCCCGTCCGCGCCGCGCGAGTACGGCGTGCGGCCCGCGCCCTTGAGCTGAAGTTCCCAGCGCTCCCCGGCTCGGGTCAGCACTTCGCCCAGCGAAATGGCACGCCCGTCACCCAGTTGGTCCGCCCATACGCCGAACTGGTGGCCACCGTAATTGGCGGCAAATGGCTCCATACCGTCGAGCAGGGCATTGCCTCCGAGCACCTGCGCGAAGGCAGGGCTTTCCATGTCGGCCGCGTCCAGTCCCAGGGTCCGCGCCATCTCCGACGACCATGCCACCACCTTCGGCGAGGCCACCGGCGTGGGCTGGACCCGCGAATACAGGGCGCCCAGCACCGGGCGGGGGCGTGAATCCTGCTCACTATCCGCAGGAAGTTCACGCACGAAGGCGTTGTCGAAAGTCAGTTTCGTCATGGCAGCCTGCCCCAAAAAGCAGCCACTCCGTCCGGCCGGGCGATAAAGATGCGATTCCTCACGGCGAAACCACGGAATATTGCGTTGTTCAGCTTTGTGAACGACATCACATTCCTTTCAAAGAACTTACGACGAAATTCATGACTTGTTGGCATTTGTGCAACACGCGTGAAACTGGTTATATGTTGGCTGAACGGTCGCGCAGGGGCGATCGGGAGTCAGTCACATGCACATGCTTCTTACACGTTCCACCCTCGAACGGGGAATGCAGTTGGTGGCAGGGATGCTTCATCGGGACACGCAGGACGTCCACAACAACCAGCAACAGGGCCAGGGCAATTTCCAACTGGTTTCCTGGCAACCCGGCGCGCATTCGCGCCGTGAAGACGAGCTGGCACGCCGCCAACAGAATCCGTTCGGCTGAAACGACGACACAACCGGCACGCCTCAACCGCGTGCCGGCGATTCAAAGATGCGCGCGATGTCGTGATCTTCAAGCGCGCGCCAGTCGCCGGGCTTTAGTTCGCCCAGATCCAGCGCACCCACCGACACGCGCGTCAACGTCTCCACGTGATTGCCCACCGCGGCGAACATGCGCCGCACCTGGTGGTAGCGCCCTTCCGTCAGCGTAAGCCGTGCGCGGCGCGGTTCCAGCACCTCGAGCATCGCCGGCTCCAACGGAGTCGTTTCCGATTCGAGCATCATCGTGCCACTCGCGAACAGCGCACCTTCGTCGCCCCGCAGATCACTGGCCAACGTGGCCTCGTACACCTTCGCCACGCGCGCCTTCGGCGAAATGATCCGATGCAACAACGCGCCATCATCAGTGAAGAGCAATAAGCCCGAGGTATCGCGATCCAGCCGGCCCACCGTGGAAAGCGCGGGATCGCGCATGCGGTAGCGTGGCGGCAGCAAGTCGTAGACGACGCGACCGATGTCCTTGCGCGAGCACGTGGCGCCCAGCGGCTTGTTCATCACCAATGCCAGGCCCGCTGGCGGATCGAGTGGCTCGTCATCGATGCGGATGTGCTCGTGCGGCACCTTGTCGTCAGCGTAGAGCACTTCGCCATCGGGATCCGTGATGCGTCCTTCGCGGAACATCAGTGCGACGTCCTTGCGGCTGCCATAGCCGAGATTGGCAATCAGCTTGACCAGTTTCATGCGCGCACTCCGCGTGCCTCGATCACCTTGAAGCCGTCCTGCATGATCACCGTGCGTACCTCGTTGAAACGTGCGGCCAGCGTGGCCTCGTAGGGAAGATGGCGATTGGCCACCAGCCAGAACCTGCCGTGCGGCAGCAAGGCATTGGCGGCGGTATCGATGAAAGCGCGTCCGAGTTCGGGAAGATCGGCGCGCCCTTGGTGAAAAGGCGGGTTGCTTATGACGACGTCGTGCCGCTGCGGCAAACCCTGGGTGACGTCGTGCCAGTGCACTGCGAATGCCACATCGCGGCCGCTCTCGCGTTGTGCGTGCTGCAGGTTCTGCCGGGCGGGTTCCAGCGCACGCGCCTCCGCCTCGTAGAGGTCGAGGCGCGCGACCGCCAGGCAGCGCGCGATCACCTGCGCGGACAGATAACCATACCCGGCGCCCAGGTCAGCCACGCTACCGGCAAGATCGGTCGGAAGATGCTCCGCCAACAGGGCGGAAGCGGTATCCACGCGATCCCAGGCGAACAAGCCCGGACGGCTCACGTAACCGGCATCGTTGACCCGCGGCGCATCGAACGCGGCCCAGGTATCCACCAGGCCGGCATCCACCTGCGCACCCAATGGCTGAGTCCAGAACACGCGGCATTTGTGCTTGGACAGTTGATGCAACGGACCTGCCACGCTCGCCAGATCACCCTCGGCGGATTTGGCGCCCTCGGCGTTGGGCACGGCGGCAAGCACCACTCCGCCCTCCGACGCACGGCGCAAGGCGTGCGTGAACAAGGCGCGCGCCTCGTCGCGCTGGCGCGGCGGCAACACGAGCACCAGGGGAAAGCGCTCCTCGCTGCCCGGCGGCGCGACGTGCAGGCCGCTGCGCTCCAACGCCTCGGCGAACGGCTTGAAACCCTGTTCGCAGACCCAGCCCTTCCTGGCCATCTCGCGCAGGCGGAAACCGTCGCGGGCGCGCAGGAACAACACGCGACCGTCGGCAGGCATGGCCAGGTCGCCCGTTTCGAACGGCACGAAGAGGGCCTCCAGCGCCACGTCATGGACCGCGGGAGAGAACGAGACAGGCATCGGACGGAATGGAGGTTGGACGGGCGCCTATGTTACCAACCGCGAAGCCGTTCCCCTGCGCCTTCAGGCAGATCCTGGCAAAGACAGTTCCGTGGTGAACTCGCGATGTTCGCCACTGAGGGGGTCCACGAAGGACAAACGCCGCGCCAGCAACTGCAACGGGCGGGCATGGTCGTCGGGCCTAGGTTCCGGCAGGTCCGGATAGAACGGATCATGCAGGATGGGCGCCCCCAGAGCGGCCATATGCACGCGCAGCTGGTGTTTCTTGCCGGTCACCGGTTGCAGGGCATAGCGCCAATGCGCATCGTGACGCTCGATCACGTCGATGAGCGTTTCGCTGTTTGGCTCCCCCGGTACTTCATGCATGCGAAAGAACGGTTCGCCCGCGGCGATGCGCGAACGCCTGACCAAGGGAAACGACTGCCCCGGCAACGGCGCCGCCCACGCTTCGTATTCCTTGTTGATGCGACGCTGGCGAAACAGCGACTGGTAGGCATCGCGACTGTCGGGATTGGCCGAGAACATCACCAGCCCGGCGGTGTGCCGGTCGATACGGTGCAGCGGAACCAGGTCGGCATTGCCCAAGGTGCGAACCAACCGTGCCAGCACGGTTTCCTCGACGAAGCCACCGGCCGGCGTCACCGGCAGGAAGTGCGGCTTGTCCACCACCACAAGGTGGCTGTCGACGTGCAGCAGGGTCTCGTGGAACGGAATGGGCTCTTCCCGCACCACCTCGCGGAAGTAGCGCACGCACAACCCCACCCGGTACGGCGTGCCGGGGGGCAACGGCTGACCCGCCTCGTCCAGCACGCGTTGCCGGGTGAAGCGGTCTTCCCACACGTCTCGTGCGATACGGGGAAACAGCGCGCACAGTCCATCCAGCACAGTTGGCCATGGGCCTTGCGGCAAATGCACCGTACTGGCGGCGGGCGGACGGGACATCGGGCAACTCCGTGGGGATCGCAACAGCTTAAACCCTCCGACATTTTTTACGACGGAAGTACGGTCGTGACGACTGCGTCGCAAAGCCCTCGATATGACTTCCGCTGTATCCCGTTCCAACGTTCGGGGCGTTGGATACACTCAGCGAAGAACGGGTTCCGCACCCAGGGATGGCGCCACCCGATGGGCCGACAAACTTAAGACGAGGCAGCACATGGACAAGCCGGCAACTCCTGCTCGGCAAGCGCTCACTCCGAAACCCCGGCATGCATGGCGAGGTGCTGCCTGGGTGGCGGCGCTCGCACTGGCGGCCACCCCGTCGCTGCGCGCCGCCACACTGGACCCAGCCGTCCTGCCGCAAGTGCAGGCCGCCACGTTCGAGGTGGTCATCCCCAAGCCGGAGAAGGATCCCCTCACCTATGAAAAGCCGCTGCCGCTGGATCAGTTGCCGTACCAGCAACGCACGGACAAGTACTACTCCGTCGGCACCGCGTTCGCGATCGGCGACAACCGCTATGTCACGGCAGGCCACGTGCTGGCACTGGGCGTCGACAGCCTGATGGGCGAACCGGCCTTGCGCGACGCCGCCGGCCATGTGTACGCCATCGACCAGATCACCCGCTATTCATTGCACGAGGACTTCGTCGAGTTTTCGCTGAAGAATCCGCCGAAGGTGACCCCGCTGGCGGTGAACACGCAGCCGGACATGAACCAGGTGGTCTACGCCGTGGGTAACGCGCTGGGCACCGGCATCGTGATCCGCGATGGGCTGTACACCTCGCAGACGCCGGAGGAGCAGGACGGACGCTGGAAATGGCTGCGCTTCTCCGCCGCGGCCTCGCCGGGCAACAGTGGCGGTCCGCTGCTGGACAAGGACGGCAAGGTCATCGGCGTGGTGGTGATGAAGTCACCGGATGAAAACCTCAACTACGCCTTGCCCATCGACCTGGTGCAGAAAGCGCCGACCCACCTAGGCGACATCGATACGCGCGAGAGCTACCAGCTCGACGTGATCGAGGAAAAACACACCGGCACGTTCAAGGCGCAGTTCCCGCTGCCCAAGAGCTTTGCCGACTTCAGTGCGACCTACCAGAAGCTGCACAACGCCGACGTCGACAAGGAGCTGCAGGCGCTGCTCGTCGAGAACGCCGCCACCCTGTTCCCCAACGGCCCCGGTTCGAGCCGGCTCTTGCACAGCAACTCCACGCTCGATCCCTTCCCCACCCTGCTCCACCGCAACAGCAACGGCGACTGGGTGATCACCAAGGCCAACGCCAGCAGGGCCGTGCTGCCACGCAACGGCTATCTCGCGCGCGCCGCAGTCGGCCAACAGGTGATGTTCCACCTGCGCAAGCCGGACGATGTCACCAGCAAACAGCTCTATGCCGACGCCAAGCTGTTCATGGACCTCGTACTGAAAGCGACCCCGCTGCAACGTCGCGTGGGCTCCGAGCAGGTGAAGATCACCTCGTTGGGCAAGCCGACGCTGGAGCGCGACTACACCGACGGCTATCAGCGCCGCTGGCAGATCCGCGAGTGGCCCATGGCGTATGACAACGGACTGATCGTGGCTTTCCTGCTGCCGGTGCCGGACGGCTACGCGGCCATGATCCGCATTACCAACAATCGCACCGAGCACGAAGACATGGCGGACATGAAGCAGCTCGCCAACTTCGTCTACGTGTCCTACAGCGGCACGCTGGCGCAGTGGAAGGAATTTCTCGCCAACACCAGCCTGCTTCCCGATGTGCTCTCGGACATCGCCATCCGTTTCGACTATGGCGACAACTTCAAGTACCAGTCCCGGCGCCTCGGCTTCGCCTATACGCCTACGCTGCAGAAGATCGACGCGGACAGCCAGCTCGTGCTCGGCATGTCCTACTTCCAGGACCACGGCAAGACGATCTGGGACGTCTCCAGGGTGGATGTGAAATCCAATATGGAGAACGCCGAGCACGTGAGCGTAACCCGCCACGTGGCACCGTCGGACGATCTGGACGACAGCTACCGCAACCAGTGGGGCAAGATCGTCAACCGCAACCATCCCGATGACGGCGTGCCGTACAGCGAGAACGACATGACCTACATCGGGACGGTGGGCGGCACCCAGGCCAGCACCGACAGCAAGCCAGATGTCCTCTACACGGCGTTCTACGGCGTGGACGGGCCACGTCCCGAAGACGCCATGAAGGGCAAGCTCAACCTGCTGCTGGAAAAGCTGCAGGTCAACGAACACTGAGCTTCACGGCGCGGGGCGGCATCGCCCCGCGCCACCTCAGGAACCGTAACGCCGCACGTCAACGCGGCTCGGTGATCTCGGCCTGGCACTCCACCTCGACCTCGGCCATCGCGGTATGCGGCACGCGCGGACGGACTGTCAGTCGCAAATACCAGCGCCATGCCAGCCAACCGACCAGCGTGAGCACGCTCGCACCCAGCGCGAGATACGCCATGTGCCCGGACAACAGCGGCGACAGCACGCCGGCGACGATCGCACACAGCAACAGGCTGCAGAACGCCTGTACCGCCGAGGCACCGCCACGGCGTTGCGGAAACCGGTCGAGCAGCAACAGGGTGAGCGTGGGAAACGCCAACTGCACGCCGATGCCATGCAGCACCAGCGGCAGCATGGACCACGGCAACACCGGCTGGGACGTGACGAGTGCGATCAGCAGATGCAATCCACACGCCAGCAACATCGCGCCGTAACCCAGGCTTACGGTGTAGATCGCGCTGCGACGATGGGCCATGCGTCCGGACAACCACGCGCCGATCATCAGGCCCGCCACCGTGGGCAGGAACAGCCACGGGAATCCCTGCGAGGACAAATGCAGCAAGTCGCGAATGATATGCGGCGCAGAGGCGATGTAAAGGAACAGCCCCGCGAAGTTCACCGTGCAGGACAACAGCAACGGCCAGAACGGACGATCCTTGCCGAAGCTGATGTAGCCACGGACGAGCGTCGTCGCGTTGAACGGCGTGCGCGCCGCAGGCGGATGGGTTTCCTCGAGGAACAACATCAGCGCGACCGCCAGCAACAGCGTGAAGCCCATCAGCACCCAGAAGATGCCGTGCCAGCCATTGAGGAACAGCAACTGCGCGCCGACGATGGGCGCGATCACCGGTGCCACGCTGAAGATCATCATCACGCGCGACATCAGCTGCTGCGCCGCCGCGCCCTCCAGGCTGTCGCGCACGATGGCACGACCGACCACCAGACCAGCACCTGCGCACACGCCCTGCAACGAGCGGCATGCCAGCAACATGCCGTAGGACGTCGACATCGCCGCGCCGGCCGAAGCCAGCGCATACACCAGGATGCCCGCCACGATCACCGGCTTGCGGCCGATGGCGTCGGAAATAGCGCCGTGGAACAGGCTCATGGCCGCATAGGTGATCAGGTACATGCTGATCAACTGCTGCAGGCCGGTGCTGTCCACGCCGAAACGCTCGCCGATCAGCGGGAACGCCGGGAACACGGCGTCGATCGAGAACGGACCGATCATCGACAGGCCCGCCAGCAGCCACGGCAGGCTGCGCCGGACGGGGCGCAAAGTGGAAGTCATGGGCATGGCACAGCGGGCGAGGAGCGTCGAGTATAGCGGTGCGTCACGCTCGCCTGAGCCATGACGTTCGGCTAGCATCGCAACACAGGGAGATGGCATGCCTCCCGCCCCGGCCCGTGCCGAGGGGCGAACCACCTTCGGGTTGATGATGCCTGCACCACCGGGTTTTCCGGGGCGCAGGCGCGTGCCTGTTTCCGGGAAGTCCTTCCAACGAAGTTCTTCAGTGAGGAGACCATGACGTGGGCTTTACCGGATTTCTTGCCGTCGGCGTAGGCGGCGTGCTGGGTTGTTGGCTGCGCTGGATGCTGGGCGTGCTGCTCAACCCCATCTTCCCGACCGTGCCGCTGGGCACGCTCGCCGCCAACCTCATCGGCGGCCTGCTGATGGGCGTGGTGCTGGGCGTGTTCGACCATTTCCAGAGCCTGCCGCCCGAACTTCGCCTGTTCGCTGCCACCGGCTTTCTCGGCGGACTCACCACCTTTTCCACCTTCTCGGCCGAGTCGACCACCCTGCTACTGCGTCAGCAGTATCTTTGGTTCGGCGGCCACGTGGCCCTGCATCTGGTGGGCTCCATCGCGATGACCATCAGCGGCATCGCCCTTACCCGTGCCGTGCTGCGTTAGAAGCCCGTTCCGGGCTCCAAGGAGGCCCCATGGAAATTCTGCGACAAGGCGTGCTGCTCAGCTTCTACACCCATTCGCGCGCCCACCATGACGGCAAGCTGGTCTACGAATGGCTGCTTGAGCACGCGCGCGGCCACGGCATCGGCGGCGGTTCGGCGTTCCGGGCCATCTGCGGCTTCGGACGGCATGGCGTGCTGCGCGAAGAACAGTTTTTCGAGCTCGCGGATGACCTGGCCGTGAAGGTGGAGTTTCTGGTGAGTGAGGCCCAGGCACTGGCGTTGATCCAGACCGTGCGCGAAAGCGGCGTCGACGCAGTGTATGCAACCGCTTCCGCAAGCTTCGGGATACTAGGCAAGACCAAAGGCCCCGACTGAGGCGAGCCCGCGCCTGCCCTGCCTCGATCGCCACCACGCCACACGAGGACCGCATGAACCACGATTCACTCAAGGCACGCGCCGCCACGCTGCTGGAGCATGCCGGTATTCGCCTCGACGGATCACGCCCCACCGACATGCACGTGCACGACGAGCGCGTTTATGCGCGCGTGTTCGCGCACGGTTCGCTAGGCCTGGGCGAAAGCTATATGGATGGCTGGTGGGACAGCGACGACTTGCCGGGCATGCTCACCCGCATCCTTGGCGCGCGGCTCGACGGCGAACTGAAAACCCTGGATACGCTGCTGGCGCACCTGAAGGCGCGTTTCGTCAACCTGCAACGCGGCGACCACGCCTTCGAGATCGGTCGCGCGCACTACGACCTGGGCAACGACCTGTTCCAGGCCATGCTCGGCAAGCGGCTGGTGTATTCCTGCGGCTACTGGGCGCAGGCGAACAACCTTGATGACGCACAGGAAGCCAAGCTCGACCTGATCTGCCGCAAGCTGCGCCTCAAGCCTGGCCAGCGCGTGCTGGACATCGGCTGCGGCTGGGGCGAGGCCCTGAAGTTCGCGGCCGAACGCTACGGCGTGGAGGGTGTGGGCATCACCGTCTCCGAGCAGCAGGCCGCATTCGCCCGCGAGCTGTGCGAGGGTCTGCCGGTCGAGATCCGCCTGCAGGACTATCGCGAAGTCAGCGAGCCGTTCGACGCCGTCTTTTCGATCGGCATGTTCGAGCACGTGGGGGCGCTCAACTATCGGAAGTATTTCGAAGTGGCGCGCCGTTGCGTGCGCGACGATGGACTGTTCGTGCTCCACAGCATCGGCAGCAACGGCACGCCCGGCCAGCCGGACCCATGGATCGAGCGGTACATCTTCCCCAACTCGATGATCCCCGCCGCCAGCCAGGTGACCGAGGCGCTGCAGAATCTGTTCGTGGTAGAGGACTGGCACAATTTCGGCGCCGACTACGACCTTACGCTGCAGGCATGGCGCGCCAATTTCGATGCGGCGTGGCCGCAACTCTCGAAGAACTACGACGACCGCTTCCGCCGCATGTGGCGCTTCTACCTGTCGGTGTCGGCGGCCGTGTTCCGCAGCCGCCGCGATCAGCTCTGGCAGCTCACGCTCAGCCCTCACGGCGTGCCGGGTGGATTGCGCGTCCCCCGCTGATTTCCCCTTGCAGCAGCGCGCGGCGCGCACGATAGTGCGCACATCAACGGGCCGGATGGTCGTGGCCCGCGACGACACGTTGTCCGCCCAGATCCGGGATCTCCCTTGAAGCACTTTCGACGATTCGCCGCCGCGCTGGCCCTGAACCTGTTGCTCGCCACGGCAGCAGCGGCCCAGCCCGGGCTGTGGGTAGCCAAGAACGACCACGCCACGGTCTACCTGTTTGGCACCGTGCACCTGCTGCCCTCGGACACGAACTGGAAATCCGCCGCGCTGGACAAGGCCCTGAACGACAGCCAGCGCATGAGCATCGAAATCGTGGACGACGATTCGGCATCCATGCAGGCACTGGTCATGCAGCACGGGCTGGACCTCAGTTCGCCGTTGTCCAGCAAGCTGGATGAAAAGGACCGCGGCCTGCTGGAACAGGCCGCCGAAAGCGCCAAGCTGCCCGGCGGCATGGCGGCGCTGCAGCCCATGCGGCCATGGCTGGCCGCCCTCACGCTCACCATGGCGCCGTTGGTGCAGGCGGGACTCGATCCCAACCAGGGCGTCGACAAGCAGCTCAAGGCACGCATGCTGCAGGCCGGCAAGCCGGTCGACGGGCTGGAAACCGCCGAGAAGCAGATCCTGATGCTGGCTGACCTGCCCGAGTCCATGCAGCTGGATTTCCTGCGCCAGTCGTTCAAGGACGCGGCGGACGGCCCGGCCAGGCTGCGCGAGCTGATCAACGCCTGGCGTGACGGCAACACCGACGCCATCGCCCGCATCGAGGACGCCGACCTGCGTAAGGACAGCCCGATGCTCTACCAGCGCCTGATCGTCGAACGGAACCAGGCGTGGGCAAAAACCATCGCCGAGCGCATGCAGCAGCCCGGCGTGAGCTTTGTGGCGGTGGGCGCCGGCCATCTCGCCGGCCCCGACAGCCTGCAGGAGCAGTTGCGCAAGCTGGGCGTCACGGTCACGCGCGAGTGACCCATGCCTTCTGGCCTTTGAGGGGGCCGGCGCCAGCCCATAATCTCCGGCCGCATGCCGACATCCATCATTGTTGTTGACGACTTCCTCGACGATCCGGTCGCGTTTCGCGACAGCGCGCTGAAGCTCACCTACCCGCCGCAGGAAGGCTCGTTCCCCGGGCGCAACTCACTCGAACGCCTGCCGCTGGACGGCCTGGCCGAGTTCGTGTCGCAGATCGTGGGCGAGCCGCTCGCGCTGATGACGCCGCCGCAATCGCATGGCAAGTGCCGCATCACCCTCGCTAGTGACGAGGGCAAGGCCAAGGTGCATACGGACCCCTCGCACTGGTCCGGCGTGCTGTATCTCAGCAAGCCGGAGGACTGCCGCGGCGGTACCGACTTCTATCGCCACCGGCCCACCAACACGGATCGCCGCCCGCTCGATCACGCTGAACTGGCCGCGATGGGCTACGACTCCATCGAAGCGATGCACCGGGACATCATCGAAAAAGACACCAACGACGACAGCAAGTGGGAGCTCACCATGAGCGTGCCCATGCGCTTCAATCGCCTGGTGCTACTGCGTCCCTGGCTCTGGCACACGGCGGGCGATGGCTTTGGCGACAGCCTGGAAAACGGCCGCCTGGTTCACCTGATGTTCTTCGGTTCGGGCCGCCGCTGAGACGCGACGCGGGGCGGTCCTCTCGCCCCCCGGTCCCCCTTTCTGGCACCATCCCCGGTTAAGCGCGCCGCCCGCGCGCAGGCAAACGACGCAACCTCATGAATTTGCAAGCCAATTTCGAACAGATCCCGCTCAAGGAATACGCCGAGCGGGCTTACCTCGACTACTCGATGTACGTGGTGCTGGATCGCGCCCTGCCCTTCGTGGGCGATGGCCTGAAGCCGGTGCAGCGTCGCATCGTCTACGCCATGAGCGAGCTGGGCCTGGCCGCTTCGTCCAAGCCCAAGAAATCCGCGCGCACCATCGGCGACGTGATCGGCAAGTTCCATCCGCACGGCGATACCTCGTGCTACGAGGCGATGGTGCTGATGGCCCAGCCGTTCTCGTACCGCTACCCGCTGGTCGACGGCCAGGGCAACTTCGGCTCGCCGGACGACCCCAAGAGCTTCGCCGCGATGCGCTACACCGAGTCGCGCCTGAGCCCCATCGCCGAAGCGCTGCTGGGTGAGCTGGGCCAGGGCACGGTGGACTGGGTGCCCAACTTCGACGGCACGCTGGAGGAACCCAGCTGGCTACCGGCGCGCGTGCCGCACGTGCTGCTCAATGGCTCCATGGGCATCGCCGTAGGCATGGCCACCGACATCCCGCCGCACAACCTGCGCGAAGTGGTGAGCGCGTGCATCCGCCTGCTGGATGATCCGGACGCCACCGTCGCCGACCTGTGCGAGCACATCCAGGGTCCGGATTACCCGACCGAAGCGGAAATCATCACGCCGCGCAATGACTTGCTGGCGATGTACCAGAACGGCACGGGCTCGGTGCGCGCACGCGCCGTGTACCACGTGGACGAAGGCAACATCGTCATCACCGCCCTGCCGCACCAGGTGAGTCCGTCCAAGATCCTCGAGCAGATTGCCGCGCAGATGCGCGCGAAGAAACTGCCGATGGTGGAAGACCTGCGCGACGAGTCCGACCACGAAAACCCGATTCGCCTCGTCGTGGTGCCGCGCTCCAACCGCGTCGACGCGGCCGAGGTGATGCAGCATCTCTTTGCCACCACGGATCTCGAAAAGAGCTTCCGCATCAACCTCAACATGATCGGCCTGGATGGCCGCCCGCAGGTGAAGGATCTCAAGCGCATCCTCACCGAGTGGCTGCACTTCCGTACCGAAACGGTGACGCGCCGCCTCAACCATCGCCTGGCGAAGGTCGAGCGCCGCCTGCACCTGTTGGAAGGCTTGCGCATCACCTACCTCAACCTGGACGAAGTGATCCGCATCGTCCGCACCGAGGACGAACCCAAGCCTGTGCTGATGGCGCGCTTCGGGCTCAGCGAAGAACAGACCGACTACATCCTCGAGACCAAGCTGCGCCAGCTCGCACGCCTCGAGGAAATGAAGATCAATGCCGAGCGCGATCAATTGGAAGAAGAGCGCGCACGCATCAACGTGCTGCTCAAGTCGCCGGCCAAACTCAAGGGCCTGATCAAGGAAGAATTGCGCGCCGACGCTGCCAAGTACGGCGACGACCGTCGCTCGCCGCTGGTGCAACGCGAAGCCGCGCAGGCGCTGGACGAAAGCGCGCTGGTCGCCAGCGAGCCGGTCACCGTGGTGCTCAGCCAGAAGGGCTGGATCCGCGCAGCCAAGGGTCATGACGTCGATGCCGAAGGCCTGAATTATCGCGAAGGCGACAGCCTGCTCGCCACCGTGAAGGCACGCACCACGCAGCAGGTCGCGGTGATCGACTCCACTGGACGCAGCTATTCCACGCCGGCGCACACGCTGCCTTCGGCGCGTGGCAACGGCGACCCGCTCACCGGCCGCTTCAGCCCGCCATCCGGCGCCAGCTTCGACGCGCTCACCGCTGGCGACAACGACACGCGCCTGATCCTGGCTACCGACCACGGCTACGGCTTCGTGACCCGCTTCGAAGCGCTCACCGGCCGCAACAAGGCCGGCAAGCAGATCATCACGCTGGGCGATGGCGCCAAGGTACTGGCGCCGCAAATCAGTGCCGACCCGGCGCGCGACCGCATCGTGGTGGTTACCACCGAAGGCCACCTGCTGATGTTCTCCGTGGCCGAACTGCCTGAACTGGACAAGGGCAAGGGCAACAAGCTGATCGACGTGCCCAAGGCCAAGCTCGCCTCGGGCATCAAGGTCGTCGGTGTTGCCGTGGTGACCGAGGGCAAGGGCGAAGTGACGCTCTACGCCGGCCAGCGCAAGCTCACGCTGAAGTGGTCGAGCCTGGTCGAATACGGCGGCAACCGCGCCACCCGTGGCGGCCTGCTGCCACAGGGCCTGCGCCGCGTGGAACGCATCGAAACCACCGGCTAACGCACCACTGTGGCCTCCTGTGGGAGCGCACCCTATGAGCGACTGGCGTGCTGCAACGTCGTCGCTCACAGGGTGCGCTCCCACATCGTATTGGACCCCTACTCCTTCTTTCCTGTTGACGCGCGCCCTCGCCGGGCTTTATCCAGTGTGCTCCCGTCGTAGCACAAGGATGATTCATGCGTACGTCACGATGGCCGGCATTGATCGCCGGTTTGCTGTTCGCAGTAACGGCCCAAGCCACTGAAACGGATACCTGGCAACTCCCGGTCGCGGTAAAGAAGCTCGACAACGGCCTCACCGTCGTCGTTTCCGAAGACCATAGCTCGCCCACCATCGGCATCAGCGTGGTCTATCACGTGGGCATGCGGCTGGAGCCGCAGAACCGCACAGGCTTCGCTCACTTGTTCGAGCACCTGATGTTCGAAGGTACGCCCAACGCGCCCAAGGGCACCTTCGACCGCGTGGTCCAGGGCGGCGGCGGCATCTTCAACGGCTCCACCCGGGCCGACTACACCAACTACATCGCCTCGGCACCGATATCCGCGCTCGAACCGCTGCTGTGGATCGAGGCCGACCGCATGAAGACGCTCGACTTCAGCGAGAAGAACCTCGACAACCAACGCAACGTGGTGAAGGAAGAAATCCGCGTCAACGTGAAGAACCAGCCTTATGGCATCTTCTACTGGACCGACCTGGATGCGCTCGCCTTCGACAAATGGGCGAACAAGCACGACGGCTATGGTTCGTTCGAGGACCTGGACCACGCCTCCATCGCGGACGTGAAGCAGTTCCACGACACCTTCTACCAGCCCGCCAATGCCGTGCTGGGCATTTCCGGCGACGTCACGCCGGCTCAGGCCTTCGCGCTGGCGCAGAAGTATTTCGGCGACGTTCCCTCGCATCCGCTGCCCGCGCGCCCGGATGTCTCCGAACCGCTCAACACCAAGGGCCGACGCCTGGAGCAGACCGACACGCTGGCCAAGGCCCCCGCCATCGCGGTGGGCTGGAAAGTGCCCGAGCGCGGCAGCAAAGACCAGGTGCCGATGATGGTACTGGCGCAACTGCTGGTGGGCGACGATGCGTCGCGCCTGTACCGCGGCCTGGTGAAGGGGCGCGAGCAGATGCTGCAGATCCAGGGCGGCGTGAACTTTCCGCTGGGCAACGGCACCGACTACGCCGGCCCCTCGCAGTTCGTGCTGTTCGGCATCTACAAGCCCAATGTTCAACCCGACCAGGTGCTGGCCGCCATCAACGAGGAAATCGCCAAGGTCGCGCACGACGGCGTGGATGACGCCACACTGGCCCGCTTAAAGACCAAGATGTTGTCGGACTGGTATGGCGGCCTGGAAGACTTCCTCTCCCGCGCCGACACGCTCGCCAAGCTGCAGGCGCTATGGGGCGATGCCAAGGTGGTGAACCAAGTGCCCGGCTGGATCAACCAGGTGAGCGCCGACGACGTGCGCCGCGTGGCCCAGACCTACCTCACCGACGCCAATCGCAGCGTGATCATCCGCCGCCCGGCGGCCGCCCCCGCCAAGGACACCGGCGCCAAGCCGGCCAAAGCGCACTAAGGAGAGCGAGATCATGACCACTATTCGCCTGAAAGCCTCCCTGCTCACCATCGCGCTCGCGCTGGCCACGACCACGCAGGCTGCCGAAACACCGATGCCCAAGGAACTGCCGCCGTATGGCCCGGAGCGTCCATTGCCGGTGCCCCAGATCACGCAGCGCACCTTGCCCAACGGGCTGACCGTGTGGGTAATCGCACGCGACGGCATGCCCAAGGTGGACGTCCAGTTGTCCGTGCTGGGCGGCATGTCCTCCGACGATCCGAAGTACCCGGCCCAATCAAACCTGATGGCCGGCCTGTTCAACGAAGGCACCGACAAGTACGACTCCCGGCAGATCGCCGAGAAGCTGCAGGCGATGGGCGGCGACTATGGCGCCAACGCCGGCCGCGACTCCATCGGCGTCAACGCCATGGCGCTGGCGAGCCACGCGGACGAACTGATCGAACTGGTGGCTGACACCGTCCTGCATCCCAGCTTTCCCGCCAAGGAAGTGGCACTGAGCAAGACGAATGCACTGCAGGCACTCAAGGTCAATGAGTCGGATCCGGCCTGGCAGGCGCGGCGCGCCTTCACCCATGCCGCCTACGGCAACCATCCGTATGCGCATGACGAGCTCACCGAAGCGAGCATCGACGCGGTAACGCCGGAATCGCTGAAACAGATGCACGCCCAACGCATGCGTCCGGACCGCGCCTTGCTGGTGATTGTGGGCAAGGTCGACACCGACCAGGTGCTCAAGAGCGTCGAGCAGCAATTCGGTGGGTGGAAGGCACAGGGCCCGGCTCCGGCCGACATCCCGGTTGCGCCCTCATCCGTGCCGCCGCAGAAGTTGCTGGTGGCTCGCGCGGGTGCCGTGCAGACCAACATCCGCTACGGTCAGGCCGCAGTACCCATGCGTGATCCGGACTACATCCCGTTGACCGTGGCCAACACGGTGCTGGGCGGCGGCTTCAGCAGTCGCCTGACTCAGGACATCCGCGAGGACAAGGGCTATTCGTACAGCCCGTTCTCCCGTCTGGACGTGCGGCGCAGCGGTGGCGACGCCGTGGCCACGGTGGACGTCCGCAACGAGGTCACCGGCGCCACCCTCAGCGAGCTGGCGAAGATCTACGAAAGCATGGGCACGGAACCGGCCAGTCCCGGAGAGCTGATGCGGGCCAAGCGGTTGATCGCTGGCGTCTACCTGCTGCGCAACCAGGTCCAGTCCTCGCTGGCTGGCACGCTGGCGCGGTACTGGGTCAGCGGCATGCCGCCGTCGTTCATCACCAGCTATGTCACCGAGACCGGCAAGGTCACCGCCGAGCAGGTGCAGGCCATCGGCCGCAAGTACTACGCTCCTGGGCAGCAAAGCATCATTCTGGTGGGCGATCCGAAGGCGATCGACCCGCAGCTCAAGGCCATCGGTACCTTTACGCCGTTCAAGCTGTAAGCGCCCCGGCGTGGCGTCGGGAACTCCCGACGCCACGCGTCGTCCAATCCAGGGCGTGTCCACATCGGCGACGGTGGCGCGTTATAAGCCCCACGTCCCCGGAGTTTTCCCATGAAGACCGCCCGCATCACCGCTTTCGTCGCTGCAAGCCTGCTCGCCACGATGGCCTGGGCCCAGAACAGCGGCCAGCCGCTCAACCTCAAGCTGCCCACCAATCTTCCGGCCTCGAGCGCCAGCACGGCCGCCACGGGCACAGCTACGGCCCCCACGGACGCCAGCAAGGCGGTCGCCGGCAACACCACGACAGCCCCGGCCAACGCCGCCGCGCAGGCCGGCGCCAAGACCGGCACCTACGCCAAGGATCCGCCGGGCACCTATTACGGCGACACCACCGGCGCGCTGGGCGATACCCAGGCCGCCGCCAGTGCTCAGCCGGCCGCCACCTGCGACGACGCCACCTATAACCAGCCGCAGGTCCATGGCGCGCTGACCACTGGCGTGGTGGCGGGCAACCATTTCAGCGGTAGCTACGGCGGCGCCGGCGTCACCGTGAGCCAGGCGTTCGGCAGTTGCGAACACCCCACGGGCGGCATGAGCATTTCGGTCAGCGGCACCAAGGGGCATTTCGGCCGCTGAGTTTTTCCGGTGCGCCTACAGAGCATTTGATTTGCATCAGCACAGGGTTTGATCCGTTCGCATTTCCTTGCCGTTCCCATCCGGACGAGGAAATCCGACATGCGATTTGTGCAACGAAGCGCCCTCTTCACCCTTTTGTTCGCATCGCTCCCCGCCGTGCATGCCGAGGCCCTCCGCGATCAGGCCAATGCGCTGTTCAAACCCATTCCCGACACGGCCGCCGACATGGCAGGGAAACCCGTCAATCCGGCGCAGGTGGAACTGGGCAAGCAATTGTTCTTCGATCCACGCCTGTCCAGCAGCCAGGTCATCAGCTGCAACAGCTGTCACAACGTAGGCATGGGTGGCGCCGACAACGTCCCCACCTCGACCGGCCACGCCTGGCAGAAGGGGGCGCGCAACTCGCCCACGGTGTTCAACGCCGTGTTCAACGTCGCCCAGTTCTGGGACGGGCGTGCCAAGGATCTCGAGGAACAGGCCAAGGGGCCCGTGCAGAATCCGGTGGAGATGCACAACACGCCCAAGAACGTCGAATTGACGCTGGCGAGCATGCCCGGGTACGTACAGGCATTCGGCAAGGCCTTTCCCGGCGAGGCTGCGCCGGTGACTTTCGACAACATGGCCAAGGCCATCCAGGCCTTCGAGACCACGCTGATCACGCCTGACGCCCGCTTTGACCGCTATCTGAAGGGCGAGGACAACGCGCTGTCCGACGCCGAAAAACGAGGCCTCAAAACCTTCATCGACAGCGGCTGCGCGGCCTGCCACAACGGCGTCAACGTGGGAGGGCAGGCCTACTTTCCGTTCGGACTGGTCAACAAGCCCGCCGAGAACATCCGCCCCAGCAGCGACAAGGGGCGCTTCGCGGTGACCCGTACGGCCAGCGATGAATACGTGTTCCGCGCCGCACCGCTGCGCAATGTGGCGCTGACCGCCCCCTACTTCCACAGCGGCCAGGTATGGGACCTGAAAGAAGCCGTCGCCATCATGGGCACAGCCCAGCTCGGCAAGCAGCTGAGCGACGCCGACGTGGAGGCCATCACCCTGTTCCTGAAGACGCTGACCGGGCGTCAACCCGAGGTGGCCTATCCACTGTTGCCGCCCCGCACCGATCGGACGCCGCGCCCCCAATGAGGTCAACGGCTGCGGCGCGGCGCAAAGCCAAGCCGCAGCCCCGCCCGCGCCGGATATCGGGCGTTGCAGAGGGGATAGCGGCACTTTTCTCAGACCTTTCCTAGCCTTAGGAGCCAAAAGGTCGAAAGTTCTTGGAAAGGGTGGGCCATCAGACTGCTCCCATGATCTACGGCCCCTTTTCCCTGCACGCATCGCGTCGCCTTTCCCCAGTCGCCTGCACCACCGGAGCTCCCCAGTGATCCAGAACGTCGAGTTCCGCTATGAAGGCGGTCGCAGCGGTGTGCTGCTCATCCACGGCCTGACAGGCACCCCCACCGAGATGCGTCTCCTCGGCAAGGGCCTCAACCGCGCCGGCTATTCGGTCTACGGCATGCAGCTGGCGGGCCACTGCGGCGACGTCGACGATCTGCTGAGTACCGGCTGGAAAGACTGGTACGCCAGCGTGGAAGCCGCCGCGGAGAAGTACCGCCACGAGGTGGACCACCTGTTCGTGGCCGGCCTGTCGATGGGCGCCGTGCTGGCGCTGAAGCTGGCCGCCGAGCGTCCGGAATGGGTGAAGGGCGTGGGCGTCTACGGCGCCACCTTCCGCTATGACGGCTGGGCGATTCCGTGGATCGGCAAGTTCTCCTTCCTGCTGCCGTTCCTGCACAAGTTCGGCATCGGCAAGCACCGCATGGTGCACGAGGGCGAACCGTACGGCATCCGCGACGAGCGCCTGCGCGCGCAGATCAGCGGCGCCATGCTGAGTGGCGACAGCGCCGCGGCCGGCCTGCCCGGCAACCCGTGGCCGTCGCTGGGCGAGATGTACAACATGGCGGCCGTGGTAAAGCGCGACCTGCCCCGCGTCACCGCGCCCTGCCTGATCGCCCATGCGACCGAGGACGACATCGCCAGCATCGAGAACGCCTATCTGGTGCAGCGCTCGGTGTCCGGCCCGGTGGAAACGCTGTGGCTGGAAGACAGCTATCACATGATCACGGTGGACCGGGAACGTCGCCTGCTGACCGACCGCTCGGCGGAGTTCTTCCGCCAGATCGCCGCCACCTACGAACCTGCCGCCCGCGCCGCGGCCTGAGGACTCGATGTGAGTCCTCTTGTCGTTGCGTTGTGGTTGCTCAACGTCACGCTCGACACCGTCGGCCAGCTCGCCTTCAAGGCGGCGGCCGGCGATCCGCGTGCGGGTGACGGGCTGGCGCGCTGGAAGTACATGGCGGCGCGTCCGTGGATCTGGATCGGCGTGTTCTCCTACGTCGCCGAATTCCTGGTGTGGATCGCCTTCCTGTCGCTGGTCGATCTTTCCGAAGGCGTGTTGCTGGGCTCGATCAACATCGTGGTGATCATGATCGCCGGCCGCATCCTGTTCAAAGAAAAGCTCACGCCGCTGCGCGTGACCGGCATGCTCCTGGTGACGGCGGGCGTGGCGATTGTCGGTTTCGCCGGAGGTTGAGATGACGAAGAGCCTTGTTCGTTTCTACGCCATCGGCTTCACCATCCTGGTGTTGTTCGACACGCTCGTGCAGTTGAGCTTCAAGTACGCCGGCGACCACGCCTTCCCGCCTGAAGCGAACTGGGCGTGGATCGTGCGTGTGTTCGGCCATCCGTGGATCTATGTGGCGGTGGTCGGCTACGTCGGCAACTTCTTCACTTGGATGACGCTGCTCAAGCACGCGCCGATCGGCCCCGCGTTCGCGGTCACCCATCTGGAGGTGGTGAGCGTGATGCTGTTCTCCGTGTGGCTGTTCCATGAGCCGCTGACCGTGGGACGTGTGGTCGGCGCTCTGGCTATCGTGGCGGGCATCATCTGCCTCGCGTTCGCGGAAAGCGGCGCACATCCGGAAGGCGACGCGCCCACCGAAGCCAAGGGTGCGCTGGGCGTCGCCGCCGGGGAATGACGTGCGCGAGCTGCCGCCCACTGCCGGACTGCCGCTGCGCCTGACGGATCTTTGGCCGGGCCGCGCGCCGTTCGCTGAACGCGTCGCCGCGTGGCTGGACGTGGAGCATCTGCAACTCGAATGCTCCGGCACGGCCGCCATGGTGGTCGCCTTGCGCGCCATGCATCGCCTGCGCCCGCAGCGCGATGAAGTGATCGTTCCCGCATGGACTTGCCCGTTGGTGGCGCTGGCCATCCATCGCGCAGGGTTGAAGCCACGCCTGTGCGATCTGGCGCCCGACCATTTCGACATGGACTTCGCCGAACTGTGCACGCAGGCCGGCCCACGTACGCTGGCCATCGTGCCGACGCATATGGCTGGGCGCGTGGCCGACGTGAACGCCTCGCTGGATGTCGCCCATCGCGTGGGTGCCTACGTGCTGGAAGATGCCGCGCAGGCGCTGGGCGCGAAACAAGGCGGACACTCTGTCGGCCTGCTCGGCGACGCGGGATTCTTCAGCCTGGCCGTGGGCAAGGGGCTGACCCTGTTCGAGGGCGGCCTGCTGCTGACGCGCGACCCGGTGCTGCGCGACGCTTTCGCCGCCAGCCACGATGCCACCATCCACGCCGACGCGAAGATGGACTGGCAGCGGGCGCTGGAGCTGATCGGCTACACCGTGGCCTATCGCCCCTCGCTACTCTCGCTCGCGTATGGACGTCCGCTGCGCAAGGCGTTGGCGGCGAACGATCCCGTCGCCGCGGTCGGTGACGATTTCGGGCCCGATATTCCGCTGCATACCGTCAGCCATTGGCGGCAGGCCGTCGGCGCGCGCGCGCTGCCTCGTCTGCCCGGCTTTATCGACGCGACCCGCGTCCAGGCGTTACGCCGCGTGGAACGACTGCGGCGCATTCCCGGCGTCACCGTGTTTGACGATGCGCCAGGCCAGCAAGGCGTCTGGCCGTTCCTGCTGCTCACGCTGCCCGACCAGGCGCGCCGCGATACGGCACTGGAAGCACTGTGGACGACAGGGCTCGGTGTCAGCCGCCTGTTTATCCATGCCCTGCCCGACTACGGCTACCTGCGCGATATCGTCGTCGACGCACCGTTGCCCAACGCGCGCAGCTTCGCCGCACGTTCACTCACCATCACCAACAGCCCGTGGCTGGATGACGCCACGTTCGAGTCGATCTGCGTGGCGCTGGAACGCGCTACCCGCTGACCGTCACCTTCAGTGCCATGCCGGCTCGTGGTTCTCCGGCCGCCGCTCTGTCGACAGAAACAGCAGCACGCCCACGGCCAGCCCGAGGCACGGCCCGACCAACCCCATCCCCATGCCGGACGGCACGAACACCCCCATCATCACCACGGCATTGGATGCCGCATGCATGAGCACGCACAGCAGGATGCTCTGCGTACGGGTGTACAGCCAGCCAAGCAACAACGCAGTGCCGAACTCGCCGGCCAGAAACAACGCGAAGTTCGCGTGGTACTGCGCCACACCCGGTAGGAAGAACAGCGGCAGGTGCCATAGCGCCCAGATGGGGCCGATGAGCAAGGCCGCGCGAAGGGGTCCGATGGCGCGCCCCCATTCGTCTTGCGTGATGCCGCGCCAGCCGAATTCCTCCAGCCCGCCGCCGATGATGGTCATGAGCAGGTACAGCGGAAACTGATACCAAGGCTTGAAGCTCACCGCGGCGGCGAGCGCGGGCTTGAGGGCCACAGCGATGCCGATGGCGATGAAACCCAGGGCCGCCGGCAGGCCGAGTGCCGCCAGGTACCACACGGGCCGCACCCGCCAGCGCAACACGCGTCGGTTGAACTCGCTTACCGGCGCTTGCTCCGGCGTACGCCAGACGGCGACATAAGCCGCCAGGGTCGGCCCCAGCCCGCCCAGTACGTACAGCGACATATAGGGCCACGCCGCGTAGTGGGTGACACCCTGCTGGGCGAGCACGGCGAGGATGCCCCAGGCCAGCCAGGTGATGCCAAACGCGGTCGCAAGGTAGACGAGTGCGCGACGGCTGGCGGGAAAGTGCTCGGTCATGGGGTAGCAACGCCTCGGACAGTGCCGGAACGAGCCGGCTCTCGACACGCCTGCGGTTCACTTCGCCGGCCTTGCCCATGCTTCGACGGGCCAGGCTAGGCCAACGATCCGTACCCTGGTTACACGCTGCTTTCGGCGATCGCCGCCAGTAGGCGCGTATTGAACGCCCGCTGCTGCGCCTGCCAGGCATCCAGCTCGTGCTGCGGCACCGGCTCCTGACCATCCATGCCGCTCAGCAAGCGTTTCCACCACGTGCGGTACCGGTAGGCGGAGACTTCGCCGTTGATGTCGCTGGCCACGATGCGTCCACGCAGCGCCTCGATGATCGCCATGGCGTGCGATTCCTCCAGGCGACCCTGATCCCAATTGGTGCGCGCGGTGTCGACGCTGAAGGCATCCTTGTCGATCGACAGATACGTCGCCTGCGGCGCCTGCTTCAACTGCTGCACGAAGGCACAGGTGAGCGCATCCGGATCATCGAAACGCCGGAACGCATCGGACAGTCCCAGCTTCGCCGCCCAATCCACGTCCACGTCCATGCACCAGTAGGTGAGCTTGCCCGCCTGCAGTGGGCGCAGGTAGTTCTCCCACGCGTGCTTCGCACCGATGTCGCCCGAGGTGATGCCCACCACGTGCACGTGCGTCACGAACGGCAGCATGGCCACGCGACGCACCCATGAGCCGCAATGAATGCCCCACGGGAAGCGCATGTTGTCGGGATGGTTGTCGAACACGACCACCTGGAACGGCCCACGTGCACGCTGGCGCTGCACCAGCGGCCAGGTGAGATGGTGGTAATCGCCCGAGCCCATCAGCACCGTGCCGTAACTGGCGGGCAGTTGCTCATCCAGATACGTGCGCAGACGATTGAACGTGCGCAACGTGCAGCCGAAGCGAATGGCCTCCTGCCAGTCGGACAACGCGACGGTGGAGGCGCCCGGAATGGCACCGATCGAACCATCGAAATCCAGGATCAGCGGTTCACGCCTGTTCATGCGCCGCCCATTGGCTGTCGCTCTCGAAGAATTTGCCCAGCTTCCGCGCGGTTGCCCGCAGCAATGGATTGCGCAGGTAGATCGCGTGCCGCGTCAGCGTGAATTGTGCACCCAGATAGGACTTGATCTGCGGATCGGTCCAGCCGGCCACGTAATGTGTCAGGCCATGTTCACGCGCAAAGGCCAGGTTGTGGAACCAACTGGTGAAGTACAGGTTCTGTTCGCGTGCCTGGGGATAGGCAAAACCAACGTACTTGTCGATCAGCTTGCCCTCCACCACAAAGCACAGGTTCCAGCCGATCATCTCGCCCTGGTGCCGATAGACGAACGCCACGCCGCCGTTGGATGAGTCACGCAACACGGCCGCGAAAAAGCCGCGACTGAGCTTGTCGAAGTGGACCTCGCTCTGCGCGTAGACGTTCTCGTAAAGCGAGTAGTAAGCGTCGATCACCGCTTCATCGTTGAACACGGCATCGCCGCAACGCAGCGGCTCCACGGTCACCTCGTCGCGCTTGCGCAACTTACGGCGGATGTCCTTGCGCCGGCCGGACGACAAACGCGCCAGGTATTCGTCTTCGTTCTGGAAATCGATCGGCACGTACGCCAGTGCCTGGCCCTCCAGCAGCACGAAGCCGGCAGACGCGCAGGCCTCCGCAAAGCGACTGCACCAGTCGCCCGTGGCGGCATCGAACAGTGGCGAGGCCTGCGGAATGTCCTTCACGATCATCAACCGCTGGCGCTTGCCCAATTGGTCGCGCAAGGCCTTGGCCAACGCATCAGGCCGGGCATCGCGGGGAAACAGCGCGTACTCCGATACCGTCGTCCCCACGAAGGCGGTACGCCACCGCAGCAGGCGTCCCCACCAGCCATAGCCCGGCGCCCCGGTCACCTTCTTCCGCACGTCGTCATCGGCGGTGGTGAGCAGGTCGAATGGCGCGACAAAGGCCGGGGTGTCCGCGACCTGCATCACACTGAAATCGATGGGGGGATGTTCGGCGAACCGGGCGACCAGTGCATCCGGTTCGAGCTGATTGAGGTACCGCACGCGACAGTCCCACGGGTCACAAGGCCATAGGATACGACGCCCCGCCCCGCCAGACACGGTCAGCCGCGCTTTTCCAAAGGAAAAGACTGGCGAAAGGCGTGAGGGGGAGCATGAATCGCGCTGCTTTGAGAGGTGGCGTTCTGGACTTTGTCCCGACGGTTCGTCAGTCTTGTGAGACGGCATCCGGGGGGATGCCGCGTGACCCGGCGCCATGGAAACCAGGAAAGCACACATGAGCAACGTTCAGCAGGAAACCTTCGAGATCATTGCCAAGCAGGCCAAGATCGAGCTCGACACGATCAAGCCGGAGTCGACCCTGAAGGATCTGGGTATCGCCTCCCTTGATGCGATCGAGGTGATCTTCGATATCGAAGAACACTTCAACATCAACCTGCCCAACGAAGATACCGATTTCGATGGTGGCACCGTCGGCCAGCTCGTCGAAGCCATCGAGCGCCAGCTCGCCCAGAAAACCAGCGAATAATCCATGCGCCGCATCGTGATCACCGGCATGGGCGCCATTTGTGCGCTCGGCCACGACGCGCCTTCCGTGTGGAAGGCCATGACCGAGGGGCGGTCCGGGATCGGCCCCATCCACCACATCCAGCCCGGCCAGCTCCGCAACGGCGGCATCGCCGCGGAGGTGTCGGACTACGACCCGGCCAACTTCTTCGACGAGGCGCGCCGCACTCTGCTGGATCCCTTCAGCGAGTACGCGCTCATCGCCGCCAACGAGGCCATCCGCCAGTCGGGTATCCGCTTCGAGGGTGAAGCCAGTGCCCGCACGGCGGTGGTCATCGGCACCGGTGCCGGCGGCGAAACCACCCGCGACGATCTCTACGAGCGCTTGTACGGCGAGCATCAGGGTCGGTTCCATCCGCTCGGCATCGTGCGCATGATGATGAACGCACCGGCCAGCCAGGTAAGCATGGTGCACGGCATCACCGGCCCCGCCTTCGTGGTGGCCAGCGCCTGTGCGTCCTCCAACCATGCCTTTGCGCAAGCCGCCATGATGATCCGCTCCGGCATGGTCGATGCCGCCGTGGTGGGCGGTACGGAGGCATGCATCACACTCGGCACGTTGCGCGCATGGGAAGCCATGCGCGTGCTGGCGCCAGACACCTGTCGCCCCTTCAGCAAGGGGCGTCGTGGACTGGTGCTAGGTGAAGGCGCAGCCATGTACGTCCTCGAGACACTGGAGTCGGCGCAAAAGCGCGGGGCTGAGATCATCTGCGAACTGGTAGGTACGGGCATGAGCTCGGATGCCGGCGATATCGCCGCGCCTTCGGACATCGGTGCGGCTGCCGCGATGAACATGGCCCTGCGCGATGGCGGCCTGTCGCCGCAGGACGTGGATTACATCAATGCCCATGGCACCGGCACGGTCGCCAACGACAGTACGGAGACGCGCGCCATCCATCGCGTGTTTGGCGAGCATGCGCGTGAACTGGCGGTCTCCTCCACCAAGTCCATGCATGGCCATGCCCTGGGTGCGGGTGGCGCGCTGGAGCTGGTGGCGGCCATCGGTGCGATCCACGATGGCGTGATTCCGCCGACGATCAATTACGTTGAACCGGATCCGGCCTGCGATCTCGATTACGTGCCGAATGTGGCGCGTGAGAAGAAGGTGGATGCGGCGATCAGTAATTCGTTTGCGTTTGGTGGGTTGAATGCGGTGGTGGCGATCAGGCGGATGGCCTGATTCTGCTGCGCTCCTAGCTCCCTCGCCCTTCTGGGGAGAGGGTTGGGGCATTGCCACCTTCATGGTGGTGAGGGGGCACTCTTGCCTCGTTACTGCAAAAGAACCGTCACCCCAGCGAAGGCTGGGGTCCAGTGACTTTGCTCGTGGCCTTTGCGCTGGGCCTTCGGTCTCGTGCGCTTCCGCGACCGGGCCGCTTACGCAGCGGGCGTTTCGATCGTCTGCCGACGCTCGAGTCACTTTTCTTTTGCTGGCCCACGCACGCGCAGGAGCGCGTGCGAACGGCGAAGCCGGCCCGAAGGGCGGAGGGCAGGATGCCCGGAGTCAAAGAAAAGTAACCCAAAGAAAATGGCCTTTAGAGCTCTCGTAGCACCGTGTTGAATACGAGCCTTGCAGGTTTCGGTATTCGGCACCGGGCGATCCATTCGACACACGGTACGGCTACCCCGCAACGCGCCGAAGCGCAGAGGTGCTCTGCATGGCGTGGGATACAAGCGCTGACTGTTCCGGAGCCCGGATTGCGACAGGCGTAACGCCTACACACGACGGCAACACCGCAACGCGCCGTCGCCAAGAGGGCTTAAAGCGAACCCTGCGAAATTCGGGACGGCGAGGCAGCGTGTTCACGCCATGCCACGCCATAGTGCGGAGCGATGTGCAGCTCCGCTGCACGAGCCGTGTGCTTTGGCTTTTGCCCTTCGGGCCCCCTTGCGCGGCGGTGAGGGGTGGACGATCAGGCCCGCAGGGGAATCGGCAAGGATGCCGATTCCTTTTCGCCGGGGCAGGAGCCCCGTCGAAAAGCCCGGCCGCCCCTCACGGACTGGCCGGCTTCACCGGCCAGCGCCAAGTGGGGGTGCCTTTTCTTTTGGCATTGCCACCATCTCGGTGGTTACTTTTCTTTGGGCAAGCAAAGAAAAGTGACCCGGCCTCCGGCAGGAGGGCGGAAGCCCGCCGTCCCACAGGGACTACCTTCGGGTCGCAACGAGCCAGGTCGCCGTATCGCGACAACCGGGCGAAAAGTCACTGGACCCCAGCCTTCGCTGGGGTGACGGTTCTTGTGCAGTAACGAGGCAAGACTGCTCCCTCATCACCATGAAGGTGGCAATGCCCCAACCCTCCTTCACAGGAGAGGAAACAAAGCCGAAGCATTCCTCAGACTTCATGCCCGCCCTACCCCATCTTCTCAAGCGAAACCAACTCAACCGCCTCTCGCCACCAGCGGCAAAATCGACTCCCTGCTCAATCGCGCAATCGCCAACGCCCCAGGCGCGGCCGGATCCACCCAGCACACACCCTCGATCTCCGCCCGCGCAACGAAAGGCCCCTCCGCCTTCACCTCGAAAACCTCAGCCTCAACCACATGCCCCGGCTCGTTCGCGGCCGGCGCGCTGAAGCGCCCCAACCATCGCGCATCCTCGCGCCGCATGACGCAGCCAAGTTCTTCGCGCAATTCACGGGCAAGCGTATGCAGGTCGTCACCATCATCCGCATCGCGTTTGCCACCCGGCTGCTGCCACACGGCCGCACCGCGCTTGCGCACCAGCAGCACCCTACCCTGCACATCGCGGATCACCGCCGCGACGATGCGGATAATCTTGCCGTCACTCACAACCGGGAGAACGCCCATGACTGCATGCGGCCATCCTTGTACGGCATCACGCCGTGGAATGGGCGTGGGTCGTTGTCGAAGACCAGCGGCAGGAAGTGGCGGTCGCCTTCCCACATCGGCAGGTCCATCAGACGATCAACGGGCACCCATTCCAACGTGCCTTCGGGATTGGAAGTGAGTGGCGTGCCGCTGTAGCGGTCGATCACGAAGATGAAACCCAGCCAGTCTTCACCCTGCTTGCCGAAACCGGGCCAGTTGAGCGTGCCGCGCAGGGACATGGATTCGCAGCTGATACCGGCTTCTTCGAGGATCTCGCGGCGCATGCACGCGGCGATGTCTTCGCCGGGCTCCATCTTGCCGCCCAGTCCGTTGTATTTGCCCAGGTGCATGTCGTCGGGCCGCGAGTTGCGGTGGATCATGAGGACTTGCCGACGATCCGGCGACAGCACATAGCCGAGGGTCGCGACGATGGGGGTATAAGGCATCGGTTCGCTGCGGTTGCGGGGAAAGTCGCCAGTATAGTCGGCGCGGTGTCAGAGGTTCTGCGCAACGCGCCATAGCACTCCGCTAGGGTCGGTCAGTGCGAAATCGCGCATGCGCCAGGGTTGGTCCTGTGGCGGAACGGATCGCACGCCGTAGCGTTCGACGATGCCACTGGCCTGCACGTGTGCCCACCAGGCATCCACGTCCGCCACCAGCAGATGCATCATGAAATTCGCCGCCAGCTCCTTCACGTAGAAGTTCTGCAGCAGGAAGCTGGTGGGCCCGCGCCTGAAATAGGTAAGGTCGCTGTCGGACCAGCCCTCCTCGAAGCCCAGCTCGCGATAGAACGCCTGGCTCAGCGCGTAGTCCTGCGCTGGCACGAAGGCCTTGATCTCCACCGTCTCCAGACCGTGCATGCGCCTGCGCCTTGTCCATGGGGAAGGTTCGCCATCCTATCGCCCTCGGCTTCCCCGATCATGCGTCTTTATGGACTTGCATCCGGCCGGCCCGGGCGGCGACCATCGCCCTATGTCTACCGCTACGGACCATCCGCTGCTCCGCCCACGCTTGCTGCCTTGCTGGCTGTTGCTGGCGGCGACGCTGGTCACCGGCTGCGATCGGCAGGCTCAGGCTGTCTCCAGCAAGGAGCGGGTGTTCGAGAACCAGAACTTCCGCGTGGTCAGCATCGACCTTAAGCGCGAGACGCTCAGCCTGCACTGGAAGGACCCGGAAAGCGGCGAACCCTTCGGCACCATCAATGCACTGCGCCAGTGGGGCATGACGCACAACCGGCGCATGCTGTTCGCCGCCAACGCGGGCATCTACGACCGCCAGTTCGCGCCCCTCGGCCTGTACGTGGAGAACGGCAAAACGACGGTGCCGCTGAACCTTGCCCACGGCAATCCTGCTTCGGGCAATTTCTCATTGCTGCCCAACGGCGTGTTCGCCATCTATCCGGACGGGCATGCCGCCGTGCAGACCAGCGCGGCGTTCAAGGCGGCGGGAAAGTCCGCGCAGTGGGCTAGCCAGTCCGGGCCCATGCTGGTGATCGACGGCAAGCTCAACGACCAGTTCATCGACGACTCCAACAGCCTCAAGTGGCGCAGCGGCGTGTGCGCGAAAACACCGCACCAGGTCGTGTTCGCTGTCAGCGAGGCGCCGGTGAATTTCCACACCTTTGCGCGACTGTTCAAGGAAGAGCTCGGTTGCCGCGATGCGCTATACCTGGACGGCACCATTTCGCAGTTCTACGTGGACGGCGAAGGCTATGCCGGCGCCCCCACGTTCATGGTGAAACCGTACGCCGGTATCTTCGCGGTATTCACGCAACCTACGCCCTGACCGTGCCCGCTGGCGGTCTTCCTTTCCTCTTCCCGAACAAGCTGGCGCGCCATGACCCAACGTCGACGTTTTCGCTGGTTTCGCTATCTCATCGGAACCCTGCTGGTGCTGGTGCTCGGTGTCTTCATCGCCGTCTGGTTCGTTCTAGCCGGCAGCCGCGCGCAGCTCGACGGGGAAGTGCAGGTCAACGGCATCGGCGACGCCGTGGCGGTCACGCGCGATGCGCTCGGCACCACCACGTTCCAGGGCAAGAGCCGCGACGACGTCACCTATGCCATGGGCTACGTACACGGCCAGGAGCGTTTCTTCGCCATGGACCTGATGCGCCGGCTGCCGGCGGGTGAGCTGTCGGAACTGGTTGGCGCCAAGGCGCTGGACACGGACATCAACCACCGTCGTCATCGCCTTCGCAGCGTGGCTCAGGCGGCCTATGCGGCGTTGACGCCGGAGCAGAAGCACACGCTGGACCTGTATACCGCCGGCGTCAACGCGGGTCTTGCCCACCTGCACGTAAAACCATGGGAATACCTGCTGCTCAACACCAAGCCGCAGCCATGGCGCCCGGAGGACACCTTCCTCGTCATTGCAGCGATGTACCTGGACCTCAACGGCGATGGCCGCAACGAGCGCGAGCTGCACATGGCCGAGTTGCGCGACACGCTGCCGGCACCGGTGGCCGACTTCCTGCTCTCGCCCGATCCCGACTGGGAGGCTCCGTTGCAGGGTGATCTCTCGCATCCGCCGGTGATTCCCGGCGCCGACGTGTTCGATCTGCGCAAGGCCTCGCCCTCGACGAGCAGCGATAGCAGCGCCATGACGGCGGCGCTGCTGCCCGCCTTGGATGCGGCACGCCCGGGCAGCAACAACTTCGCGGTCGCCGGCAACCTCACCGACACGGGTGCCGCCATCGTGGCGAACGACATGCACCTCACCCTGCGCGTGCCCAACATCTGGTTCCGCGTACGCCTGCGCTATGCCGACGCTACCGCGCCCAACGGCCAGCGCGACGCCAACGGCGTATCCCTGCCCGGCACGCCCGCACTGGTGGTCGGCTCGAACGGGCAGGTCGCCTGGGGCTTCACCAACAGCTACGGCGACTGGACCGACTGGGTGCGCGTGCTGCGGGATCCGAAGGATGCCTCGCGCTACAAGGTGCCCGAAGGTTGGGCCAACATCGAGGCGCATGACGAAGTCATCCATATCAAGGACGCCCCCGATCACACGCTGAAGGTGGAAACCACGCGCTGGGGGCCGATCATGGGCAAGGACGTGGATAGCACGCCACTCGCGCTGGCATGGATCGGCGACCGTCCCACGGGCTACAACCTGGGCGTGATGCAATTGGAACACGCCGTCAGTGCGCATGCCGCACTCGATCTCGCGCCCGGCATGGGCATGCCGCCGCAGAACCTGTTGGCCGGCGACAGCGCAGGTCACATCGGCTGGACCGTCACCGGCAGCTGCATTCCGCTGCGCAAAGGCTTCGATCCGCTATTGCCGGGGGACTGGTCGACGCCCGATACCGGCTGGGTCGGCTGCGCCGACGCGTCGCAATATCCGCGCATCGAAGATCCCGCGGATGGACGCCTGTGGACCGCTAACAATCGCACCATCGATGGCCCCCAGCTCGAACTGCTCGGCAACGGCGGCCACGACCTGGGTGCGCGTGCGCAGCAGATCCGTGACGACCTCCGTGGCCGCAACAGCTTCACGCCGGGCAACCTGCTCGACATCCAACTGGACAACCGCGCCGTGCTCCTCACCCGCTGGCAGCGCCTGCTGCAGGACACGCTGGCCGGCACGCACGATCCCGAACTGGAGCAGCTGCGCCAGCTCACCGCCACGTGGACTGGCCGCGCATCGCCCGAAAGCGTGGACTACCGCCTGGTGCGCGCCTTCCGCGACAAGGTGAAGGAGAAGGCACTCGCCCCCTTCGTCGCCATGGTCAAGGACAAGCACGATGACTTCGCGTGGCCGGGACTCGTCGATGCGGAAGCCGCCGTGTGGGTGATGGTGCGCGACCATCCCGTGAACCTGCTCGATCCGAGATACGACAACTGGAACGCCCTGCTCAATGCCGCCGCACACGACGTGGTCGACGACCTGGGCAAGCAGCAAGGCGGCCTCGCCGCGCGCACCTGGGGCGAACACAACCGCACGGCGATTCGTCACCCGCTGTCACGCGCCCTGCCCGGTTTCATCGGCCGCTTCCTCGACATGCCCGACGAACCCGTGGCCGGCGACCACAACATGCCGCGCGTCGTCTCGCCGGGCTTTGGCGCGTCGGAACGCCTCGACGCCATGCCTGGCCACGAAGCGCAAAGCATCCTGCACATGCCAGGCGGCCAGAGCGACAACCCGCTCTCGCCCTTCCACGGCGCGGGTGAGGGAGACTGGGTGAATGGACGTCCAACACCCTTGCTGCCAGGACCGGACCAACACACGCTGACACTGCTGCCTAGCGCCGGATAAAACGAAAGAGCCGCCCAAGGGCGGCTCTTTCGTCGGGCTCAAGTCCCTGGCCGGTATTTGCCGATCACCCGAGCAGGCGCTGGCAAATGGCCTCGTAGAGCGACGGAAGCTTCTCCAGATCCGCCACCGAAACGCACTCATCTACCTTGTGGATCGTGGCGTTCACCGGCCCCAGCTCGACCACATCAGCGCCGAGCGGCGCGATGAAGCGCCCGTCGGAGGTACCACCGCCAGTACTCTCCTCCGGCACGAGGCCGCAGAGTTCACGACATACCGCCACCACGGCATCGCGCACAGGACCACCGGGCGGCGTGAGGAACGGTTCGCCCGAGAGCGTCCACTCGATCTGCCAGTCGACGCCATGCTTGTCCAGGATGGCTTCGGTGCGCTGGCGCAAGTCTTCCGCGCGACTGGCCGTGCTGTAGCGAAAATTGATCAGCGCGGTGAGCGTCCCCGGGATGACGTTATTCGCGCCGGTGCCTGCGTTGAGGTTGGACACCTGGAACGAGGTGGGCGGGAAATCCGGGTTGCCTTCGTCCCAGCGTTCCGCCGACAGCTCCGCCAGCGCCGGCGCGAACATGTGGATCGGGTTGCGCGCTTTTTCCGGATACGCCACGTGACCCTGGGTGCCGCGCACCAGCAGGGTGCCCGACAGCGAGCCGCGACGTCCGACGCGTATCAGGTCCCCCAGCTTCTCCTTCGACGACGGCTCACCAACGACGCACCAGTCGATGCGCTCGCCGGTGGCGCGGAAATGCTCCGCTACGCGACGCACACCATCCAGATTGGTTGGGCCTTCTTCATCGCTGGTCAACAACAGGCCCACGCGACCGCGATGATCGGGCTGCTTGGCGACAAACGCCTCCAACGCGACCACCATCGCAGCGACGCCACCTTTCATATCGGCCGCACCACGACCGTACAGATAACCGTCGCGGATCGTCGGCACGAACGGATCGCTCATCCAGCTCTCCGCCGGACCGGACGGCACCACGTCGGTGTGCCCGAGGAAAACCAGCAGCGGTCCGCCCTCGCCATGAGTCGCCCACAGGTTGTCGACTTCGCCGAAACGCAGGTGCTCGACGCGAAACCCGATAGCCTTCAGGCGCTCGCCGATCAAGGCCTGGCAGCCGGCATCGTCGGGCGTCACCGAGGGGCGGCGAATCAAATCACAAGCGAGGTCGAGAACGTCCGACATAAATCCTGCATGAGATCGGTGGGAACCATGGAGGATACCAAGGCTCCGCCAGATCGCGCCCAGCGAAGAGACACTAGACAAGCGCCCAGAATCGGTGCAGCATGCATTTGTATGCAAATGTATACAAAGGAACACATATGTCGGTGTCCATTCCGCTGTCCGTACGGATCCCACAGGATGACTTCGAGTGGTTGACCACTCTCGACATCAAGGGCGCCACGACCCCGTCGGATAAGCTCCGCGCGGTGATCCAGCTACATCGCCGCGAGCATGACGGCAGCCAGTCGTACGAACTGGCCTTGAGTTGGCTGCGCGACGTGGTGCAGCCGTTCGCACGCGAAGTGGCCGCGTACGAACATCGCTCGTCCAAGCGTTCCGAGGTGGTGGCTGCGATGATCGAGTGGGTGCCGCAGCTAATGGCACTACTGGCCTCCGAACACATCCAGTCCGACGCCACCCCCGCCCGCGCGAGGCAAGTCGAAGACATGCTCCTGCAACGCAGCGTGGCGCTGTTGAGCACCCTGCTCCGGCTCGGCATCACCCCGACCAGCTCCACCTATGACGAGAACACCATCGCGCGACAGCTGCCACGACTTGGCGAACTGATCGACGCGGTGCGCGTTGCGCAACCCCAGCACTGAACTTTCCACGGCTTTCATCAAGGAGAACGGCTATGTCCGACAGCCTGCAGGATCGTGTTGTCCGTCTTGTCAGTGGCAGTGCCCATGCCCTGCTCGACAAAGTCGAGGGCCTGGCGCCGGAGGCCGTGCTGGCACAGGCCATCCGTGAGATCGACCAGGTCATCGATGAAGTGCGCATGGAGCTCGGCCGCATCGAGGCATCCAAGCACCAGTTAGCCACGCGCCTGGGCAAACTCGCGGGTGAGCACGAGGACCTGTCAGCCAAGGCCGAACTCGCCGTACAGGAACAGCGTGATGACCTCGCTGTTGCCTGCCTGGAACGACAGACGTTGATCGAGGACCAGCTCCCCGTACTCGAACAGAATCTCACCCTGCAGCGCGAACGCGGCATGGAATGCGAGGGCTATCTGCGTGCTCTGATAGCACGCAAGGAAGAGCGCGAAGCCATCCTTGCCGAGTTCGTCGCCACACGTCGCCGCGAGGATGCCCCCGGGCAGGCGCCCTCCCACGGCGCGCGCGAGGGCCGGATCAACCGAGCCGAATCCGCCTTCGATCGCGTGATGGCCCGCGAAACCGGCGTGGTAGGCTTCGGTACCGCACCAGGGGATGCGATGAAACTCAAGGAACTGGCCGATATGCAGCGCAGGAAGCGCATCGATGAGCGCCTCGCCGCCCTCAAGGGCCAGAGCACGGGTTCCTCCGGCGTATGAGTTTCCTGCTGTTGCCCGAATCGCTGCCATACGTCGCGGCACTGGGCGTGCTGGTGTTCCTCGGCATCGTCGAGGGGCTCTCCCTGCTGTTCGGCGCTAGTGCCTGGCACTGGATGGACGGCATGGTCGGCCACGAACCACCCGACGGCTTCCTCGGCTGGCTGCACGTGGGGCGGGCACCCATGCTGGTACTGATCGCGCTTTTCCTCACGATGTTTGCGATCAGTGGCCTGGCCATCAACATGCTGACGATGAGCCTGTTCCACGCCATGCCACCACGCTGGGCATCGATGCCGCTGGCCACGCTCGCCAGCCTGCCGGTAGTGCGCGTGCTCGGCGCGGGCATCGCCCGCCTGATGCCGCGCGAGGAAACCTATGCGGTCTCTTTCACAAGCCTCGTGGGTCGGGTGGCCACGATGCTGGGGCATGCCCGCGTCGGCTATGCGGCCCAGGCCAAGACCTCCGATGGCCAGGGCCACACGCTGTACCTGATGGTGGAACCGGATGAAACGGCGGACGAGCTGGCCATCGGCAGTGACGTGCTGCTGGTGCGCCAGATCGATGGCTCCCACTTCGCCGCCATTCCCAACCCGCGACCCGATTTACTCGTCTGATAAGGATTTGAGATGAACAGCCTGATTCAAATTGCCATTGTCGTCGGCATACTGCTGATCGGCCTGATCGTGATCGGAATGATCATCGCGCGCCTGTACCGGCGCTCGTCGAAAGAGATGTCGTTCGTCCGCACAGGCATGGGCGGACAGAAGGTGATCATGGACGGTGGTGCTCTCGTGCTGCCGGTGTTCCACGATGTCATGTCGGTCAACATGAATACGCTCAAGCTCGAAGTGGCGCGCGCAGGCAAGGACAGCCTGTTCACCCGCGATCGCATGCGCGTGGACGTGGTAGCGGGTTTCTTCGTACGCGTAATTCCCAGTGTGGAAGGCATCGCTAATGCGGCGCAGACGCTGGGCCAGCGCACCATGGCGCCGGACAGCCTGCGCGAACTGGTCGAGGACAAGTTCGTTGACTCGCTGCGCGCCGCCGCCGTGTCCATGACCATGCAAGAGCTGCTCGACAAGCGCCAGGACTTCATCCAGGCGGTGCAGCATGCTGTTTCGGAAGACCTTCTCAAGAACGGCCTGGAACTGGAAAGTGTGTCGCTGACGCGCGTGGACCAGACTCCGATGCAGTATTTCGATCCGAATAACGCATTCGACGCCGAAGGCCTGACCAAGCTCACCGAAGCCACGCAGCTACGCACCAGGCAGCGCAATGAGATCGAGCAGAGCACAGCTGTGCAGATCGCCCAGAAGAACTTCGAGGCAACCAACCAGCGTCTTGAGATCGACAAGCAGCAGACCTTCGCCACGCTGAGCCAACAGCAGGAAGTGGCCACGCGCGAAGCGCAGCAGAAAGCCGAGATCGCGGCCATTCAATCGCAGCGCGAGCGCGAAGCCGAGCAGGCCAAGATCGAAGCCGAGCGTCAGGTACGCGAAGCGCAGGTGGAAAAGGAGCGCGCCATCAAGCAACGCCAGATCGAAGCAGAACGCGAAATCCAGGTCTCGCAGATCGAGCAGCAGAAGCGCACCACACTGGCCGACCAGGACAAGCTGATCGCCATCGCCGAACGATCCAAGGCACAGTCGGAAGCCGAACAGGTAGCCAACGAAGCGCGCGCCCTCGCTGCCCGTGCAGAAGAACAAGTAAAGACAGCGCGCGAAGTCGCCGTCGCCGAGCGTGATAAGCAAATCGCTCTCGTCGCTGCGGAACAGGAAGCGCAGCAGCAGGCGATCGGCGTTAAAGTCTCCGCCGAAGCCGAGCGCGACGCGGCCGACAACCACGCGCAGGCCATCCGCATCCGCGCCGAAGCCGACCGCGTACGCTTCGAAGTGGAAGCGTCGGGCATCCGCATGCGCAACGAATCGCTCAACACACTCGGCACCGAACAGATCATGCTGCAGATCAAGCAAGCGCTGATCGCGGCGCTCCCGGGCATCATCGAAGCCTCGGTGAAGCCGATGGAGAAGATCGAAGGCATCAAGATCGTGCAGGTCGACGGCCTCAATCGCGGCGGCGCTGGCGCATCAGGTGCACCCGCCACGGCAGGCAGCGGCAATCTTGCGGAGCAGGCCGTATCGGCCGCACTCGCGTACCGAGCACAGCAGCCGATTCTCGATGCGGTGCTCGGCGAGATCGGCATGAAGGGCGACAGCCTGGCGGGCCTTGTCAACGGCGTGAAGCACGAATTGAACGGTGGCTCGTCCCTGCCCGTCGCGGAGCCCTCGCCGAATGGCGTGAACTGAGCCCAGTCATCGCAGCTAGAAACAATCAACGATATACCCGTCGCAAGGCGGGCATATCGTTTGAGGTGACCGGCAAACAGCCGACGATCAACCCGCCAGTGCAACGCCCAGCACGTGCCCCACGATATAAGTGATGCCGGCCGCGGCAACGGTGATGCCCAACTGACGCGCGATGGAAAACATCATGCTGCGCCCGGTGAACAACGCGGTGCCCATGCCAATGAGCACCAGTCCGACCACGGTCGAGGCGATGCTCGTCGTGAAGGCGGCATGGCCTTTCAGGAACAGGTACGGCGCGACGGGAAACAACGCACCCAGTGCGAACAGGCAAAACGACGAGATGGCCGCGCCGTAGGCCGAACCACCCAGTTCGTCGGGATCGATGCCGAGGTCCTCGCGCACGAGCGTATCCAATGCATTGCGTGGTCGTTCGGCGATCTGTCTAGCGAGCTCTTTGGCCGCTTCCGGCTCCATGCCTTTCTCGCGGTAGATACCGGCAAGGCTGCGCGCACCGTCTTCGGGCGCTACCGCCAGTCGTTCCGCGCGTGCGGCGATCTGCGCCTGGTAAAACTCGCGCGAACTGTTGACCGACAACCACTCACCCAAGGCCATCGAACACGCGCCAGCCACCAGCCCGGCAAAGCCGGCGAGCAGGATGGCATGATCGCCCGCCGCCGCACCGGCCATGCCCATGACCAGGCTTCCATTGGAGACAAGGCCATCGTTCGCGCCAAGCACGGCGGCGCGCAGGGTGTTGCCGCTCTGCGTACGATGCCGGCCAGCGCGTGCAACGGACGATTTCGGCTCGATGAAATGGTCACGATGGCCTTCGCGATCCACGGGCGTCGGTAAGTGGTCCGCATGCTCCAATCGCACCACGGTCGGCATCACGAACTCGGTACCGAAGCGTCGCGCGAACCAGGTCAGCACCTTCACGCGTGCGCCGATCCGCGCAGATGGTACCTCGGCCCCCATTTGCTGCAGGCGTTCTTCCCAGAACGCCGCGTTGGCGCGCTCGCCATCGGCAATGCGCCGATAGGCACGGCGCAAGCGCGCATCCTGCGCGAGCTCGGCAAGGTGATCGTAGAGCGCGGCGTTATCCCGCTCGATGCGGAGGTTGCTGCGGTAGTGCCTTGCAGAGCTGACCTTGCTCATCTCACTTGCCAAATAGCTTCTTGAAGCCATTGTCGGTAAAGCCCACGCTGACAGCGCCGTCTTCCTGCACGACGACAGGGCGACGGACCAGCGCAGGATATTCCTTGAGCAGCAAGGTCCACTCCGGATCGCTGCCCGGGTCCTTACGCTGCGGCAGCAAGTTGCGCCAGGTGGTGGACGACTTGTTCACCAGTTTTTCCCAGCCGCCAAGCTGCTGCGCCCACGCCTTGAGCGTGGCCGCCGGCACGGGGTTGGCGCGATAGTCGACGAAGGCGTAGGCCACCTCGAAGCGATCGAGCCAGTTGCGTGCCCTGCGGCAGGTATCGCAGGTGGTGAGGCCGTACAAGGTCACACTCATTCGGCGCTCCGAAGCAGCTCGTTGATACCCGTCTTGCTGCGCGTCTTCTCGTCGACCTGCTTGACGATGATGGCGGCGTAGAGGCTGTGCGAGCCGTCCTTCGCCGGCAGGCTACCCGAGACCACGACACTGCCCGCGGGCACGCGGCCATAGCTGATCTCGCCGGTAGCGCGGTTGTAGATACGCGTGGACTGGCCCAGGAACACGCCCATGCCGATCACGCTGCCCTTCTCGACGATCACGCCCTCGACCACTTCCGAGCGTGCGCCGATGAAGCAATTGTCTTCGATGATGGTCGGGTTGGCCTGCAGCGGCTCGAGCACGCCGCCGATGCCCACGCCACCGGACAGATGCACGCCCGCGCCGATCTGCGCGCACGAGCCCACCGTGGCCCACGTATCGACCATGGTGCCCGGACCGACGTAGGCGCCGATGTTGACGTAGCTGGGCATCAGCACCGCATCTTTGGCCACGTGCGCGCCACGGCGCACCAATGCGCCCGGCACCACGCGTGCGCCCAGGCCTTCCAGTTCCATGTCATTGCCATGGGCGAAGCGCAGCGGCACCTTGTCGAAGGCCAGCGCAGGGCCGCCATCCACCACGCGATTGCCGTTGATGCGGAAATACAGCAACACGGCCTTCTTGATCCACTGGTTGACCGTCCACCCGCCCTGGCCATCCGGCTCGGCAACACGGCGCTCGCCCGACTCCAGCAGGTCGATCACCTGCTCCACGGCGGGCCGAAGATGCGTGTCGATCTCAGCCTGGGTCAGCTCGTTGCGGCGGTCGAAGGCATCGTTGATGAGGGTTTCAATGGTTTGCATGGCGTTCACGGCAATTTGAAGTCGTAGGGACGGCGCCGGGCGCCGCAGGGGACAAGGGATTCTGACAAGAAAAGACGTCCATCGCGAGCCGATGGCCGCGCGGGCGCACCAGCGATGGATCGCGTTGGCCTCAGGCGCGCTTCTCCTTCGCGGGCCCCAGCCGTTCGAGCAGCGCGTGCAGCAGCCGATCCTGCAATTCGACGCTCAGCGGCGCGTCATGCCGATCGGTGATCAGGAAGAAGTCCTCGACGCGTTCGCCAAAGGTGGCAATGCGCGCGTCGTGCACGCGCACGCCGGCATCCATCATGCCCTGCGCCACCGCGGCGAGCAGGCCGGGGCGGTCGCTGCATACCAGCGCCAGCCGCGTGCGGCCGTTGACCGTGCTGAACGCGATCTTTGGCGCCGCCTGAAAGTGCTTCAGATGGCGCGACATGCTCCGACGGGAAGGCTGGTGCACGTGCCCCGTTTGCGACAAGGCTCGATGCATGCGCTGCTTGAGCTCGTCGGCGCGCTCGGGCGTGGCCGGCTGCTGCGTATCCGATTCCAGCAACAGGAACGTATCCAGCGCCATGCCCATCGGCGAACTGAGGATACGCGCTTCCATCACGGAGAAATGCAGGCGATCGAGCATCGCGGTGACTGCAGCGAACAAGCCATCGCGATCGGGTACGTAGACGAACAGCTCGGTGGTGCCGCGGACCGACTTCGGGTGGACTTCGACCAGCGGCGTCACACCGTTGGCACGAAGAATCGCCGCGGTTTGCCATGCGACCTGTTCAGGCCGGTGGCGCAGGAAGCTCGACTCCGGGAACCCGCGCCACAGGCGCTGGCAGAGGTCGGCATCAAAACCTTCTTTCTCCAGCAGCGCCTGTGCCTGTTCGCGGCAGCTTCGCACACGGGCATCCGCGTCGGAGGGCAGCTCGTCTTCGCTACGCAGCACATAGCGCGTGGCCGTATAGAGGTCCGCAAGCAGGCGGTCCTTCCAACCATTCCACAGCTTGGGACTGGTGCCGATGATGTCGGCGATGGTGAGCAGGTAGAGGTAGTCCAGCCTGTCCGGATCGCCGACCGTTTCGGCGAATCGATTCACCACGTCGGGATCGGTGATGTCCTGCCGCTGCGCTGTCGTGCTCATCAGCAAATGCCAGCGCACCAGCCAGGCCACGAGCTGCGTGTCCTCTTCGGACAGGGAGAGACGACGGCCGAAGGCGAGTGCGTCCTCTTCGCCGAGTACGGAATGATCGCCGCCGCGACCCTTGGCGATGTCATGGAACAGGGCCGCCAGCAAAAGAAGCTCCGGCTTCGGCAGGGTCGGCCAGATCTTGCAGGCAATGGGGAAATCATGGGCGGCCTCCGCGTCGGCAAACCGCGCGACGTTACGCAGCACGCGCAACGTGTGCTCGTCGACCGTGTACACATGGAACAGGTCGTACTGCATGCGGCCGAACACTTTGCCAAAGGCCGGCAGGATGGCGGCGAGCAGGCCATGGCGATTCATGCGCCACAGGGCCTCGACCGCAGGCGCACCCAACCGCAGCAGGCGCAGGAAGGCAGCCAGCACGTCGGGATCATCGGCCAAGCTGCGATCCAGCGTCGCCGACGCCTGGTGCATGCGACGCATGGTTTCCGCCGTGAATCCGGTAATGCCCGGCTCACCGAGGCGCGCGATGAACGCTTCCACCAGCGCGGCCGGCCGACGCATGAAGAGATCGGGATCGCGCACCGCCAGCCGCTTGCCGTAGCGCACGAAGTCCGCACCCACAGCGCGCGGATCCGACGGTGGCTCCAGCATTTCCTCGAAGCGTTCGGCGATCTGCACACCCAGGCGTTCCACCTGGCTCGCCGCGCGGTAATAACCCTGCATGAACTGCTCGACGCCCAGGTTCTTCTCGTGTTCGTCCTGAAAACCCAGCCGCGCGGCGAGCGCGCGCTGGTAATCGAACAACAAGCGCTCTTCCGCGCGCCCGGCTTCCAGGTGCAAGGCAAAGCGGTAGCGCCGCAGCGTCGCCTCGGATTGTTCGAGCGAATCTTTCTCCGCCGGATCAAGCAGACCCTCGGCAACCATATCGTCAAAGTCATCCGCATGCGCCAGGCGACGCCCCAGCCAACGCAGCGCGTCAAGCGTGCGCAAGCCGCCAGGACCATCCTTGAGATTGGGCTCGAGGTTGTACGCCGTGTCGTTGTAGCGCGCGTGGCGCGCATCGCGCTCGGCCAGGCGCACAGCGAGATATTCGGCCGGCGGCCACATGGCCGGATCATTGACGATGGCCTTCAGCCCCTCCTCCATCGTCGGATCGCCCACCAGTCGGCGGGCATCGAGCAGGCTGGTGAACACGCTCGCGTCCTGCTTCGCCAATGCACGGCACTGCAGGAGATCCCGCACGGCATGACCGACCTTCAGCCCGATGTCCCACAACGTGGCGAAACATTGCTCGAGCGCGCGCAAGCGCGCCGGTTCAGACGGCCCCACCAGCGCGAGCAGGTCGACATCCGAATGGGGAAACAACAGCGCACGACCGAAACCACCCACGGCGAACAGCGCCGCGTCATTCACATCGCCCAGGCAGGCCGTCCAAACGTGCACGACGACGCGTTGCACCGACTCGCTGCGCCGGTGAGCCAGCGCCGTGGCATCCGCCCCATCACGGAACGCCGTGTCCAGCGCGCGATCCACGTCGCCCAACAACTGCCGCAACGCCCGCCGCGCCTCCGACGACACACCCGAACGTGGCACCGCTACGGGAAGGCGGGGCAAAGGGGGCAGCACGATCGGGGCAACAGGCATGGCGGGTGGGACGCATGTGGCGATGCAGCAAGTCTGCCACCAATAGGGGTGATTGGCGGGTGGAAATTCGGGCCCATAGGCGGAAACTCGATGGATCTAAGCCATCGGGGCCAACGCGGCCCAGCCTCAAGCTCCCGTGGCGAAGTGCCCGCTGTGCCCATGGGGACTAGCTGCGCGTCGTCGGCAGGCGATCAAAGCGCCTACCGCGTAGAAGACCCGATCGCGGCAACGCCAGCCCCGAAGGTCCCGGGCAAAGTCACTGGATCACCAGCCCTTGGGCTGTTGAAAAACGCCTCCAGCCTTCGCTGGGATGACGGCTCGAATGAAGTGGTGAGGCGAGCACCCACCCGGCACCTCCTTGCACTGTCGGGAGCCGAGCAAAAAAAGGGCTGCCGAAGCAGCCCTCCTTCATCACCTCATGCCGCATCCGGCCAAGGCGTCAAAATCTCAAACCCATCATCCGTCACCGCAATGGTGTGCTCCCACTGCGCCGACAGCGAATGGTCCTTGGTCACCACCGTCCAGCCGTCCGGCAACTGCTTGGTTTGCGGCTTGCCTGCGTTGACCATCGGCTCCACCGTGAAGGTCATGCCCTTCCTCAGCTCAAGACCGGTGCCCGCGCGCCCGTAATGCAGCACCTGCGGCTCGTCGTGATAGACCTTGCCGATGCCGTGACCGCAGTACTCGCGCACCACCGAGAAACCAGCCGCTTCCGCGTGCTTCTGGATCGCCGCGCCAATGTCGCCGAGCGTCGCGCCGGGACGCACCGCCTGGATGCCGTGCATCATCGCTTCGTAGGTCGTCTCCACGAGGCGCTTGGCCAGTACCGACGGGGTGCCCACGAAGTACATGCGGCTGGTGTCGCCGTGCCAGCCATCCCTGATGACGGTGACGTCGAGATTGATGATGTCGCCGTCCTTCAGCACCTTGCCCGGCGTGGGAATGCCGTGGCAGATCACGTGGTTGACCGAGGTGCACAGCGTTTTCGGGAAGCCGTTGTAGCCCACGTTCGCCGGGATCGCCTTCTGCACGTTCACGATGTGCTCGTAAGCGAGGCGATCGAGGTCCTCAGTGGTCACGCCGGGCTTCACGTGCTCCTTGAGCATGGCGAGTACTTCGGCTGCCAGCTTGCCGGCCTCACGCATGGCCTGGATGTCTTGGGGGGTTTTAAGGGTGACTGCCATAGTTCCACTCACATGGCGGCAAACCTGCTGAAAATCCAGCGACTTGCCGCACCGCCGGCGCACCGGCTACAATTTCGAAGTTTTGCTGACCCAAGGTGCCTGTTTCCAAGGCTCCCGCGGTCGTCGCAAAACGCTGGGAGATTGTAACCGCCTTGCGGTACAAGCCCTACAAGTCCCTGATTGGACACATTAAACGCCACACACGCATCGGCACCGCCTTCGGGGTGCCCTAGTCAGCCCTTCCAATCATAACGGGCTGCCGGGGTCGAAGCCGGGGATGCGTGGAGGTCCCAACCCCCGGGTCAGTCCCCGCATAAGGGCGACCCAACAATCGGAGTTTTACCCATGGCACAAGTCACCATGCGCCAAATGCTCGAAGCTGGCGTGCATTTCGGTCACCAGACCCGTTACTGGAACCCGAAGATGGCCCCGTACATCTTTGGCGCCCGCGGCAAGATCCACATCATCAACCTCGAGAAGACGCTGCCGCTCTTCACCGACGCGATGCACTTCCTCTCGGCGATCGCGCAGAAGCGCGGCACCGTGCTGTTCGTCGGCACCAAGCGTTCGGCCCGTGAGCCGTTGGCTGAAGAAGCCGCACGCGCCGGCATGCCGTTCGTCACTGCCCGCTGGCTCGGCGGCATGCTGACCAACTTCCGCACCGTGAAGCAGTCGGTTGCCCGCCTGAAGGAACTGGAAGCCGCCGAAACCGATGGCAGCTTCGACCGCCTGGTCAAGCACGAAGTGCTGGCCCGTCGCCGCGAGCGCGACAAGCTCGAGAACTCGCTGGGCGGCATCAAGGACATGAACCGTCTGCCGGACGCCCTCTTCATCATCGACATCGGTCATGAAGACATCGCCGTGCAGGAAGCCAAGAAGCTCGGCATCCCGGTGATCGCCGTGGTCGACACCAACTACAACCCGGAGCTGGTCGATTACGCCATCCCGGGCAACGACGACGCCATCCGCGCCATCCAGCTGTACGCCCGTGCCGCCGCTGACGCCATCCTGGAAGGCAAGGCCGCTGCGCCGGCCGCCGCCCAGGGCGACGCCAACGACTTCGTCGAACTCGACGAAGAAGGCAACCCGGTTGCCAAGGAAGAGCGCAAGGCAGCCCCGCGCCGTGACGACCGCAACAACCGCGGCCCGGCCAAGAAGGGCGCTGGCGCGCCGCGTCGTGACGGTGGCCGCGGTGGTCGCGGTGGCCGCAGCGACGAGTCGTCGGACGGCGAGTAAGCCTTCCCTGCCCCGGCCCGCAAGGGTCGGGGCGCATCAAAGCTTTTGAGGAACCCAGATGACCGCCATTACCGCAAAACTGGTTAGCGAACTGCGCGAGCGCTCCGGCGCCGGCATGATGGATTGCAAGAAGGCGCTGGTCGAAAACAACGGCGACATCGAAGCCGCTGTGGAATACCTGCGCAAGACCGGCCTGGCCAAGGCTGACAAGAAGGCTGACCGCGTCGCTGCCGAAGGCCGCATCGCTACCGCCCAGGCCAACGGCAAGGCCGTGCTGGTCGAAGTGAACAGCGAGACTGACTTCGTCGCCAAGGCGCCGAACTTCATCCAGTTCACCAATGAAGTGGCCGAAGCCGTGCTGGCCTCCGGCGCTGCCGACATCGACGCCGCCAAGGCTGCCGCCTTCCCGGGCGCCGACAACGTCGAGTCCGCCGCCAAGGCCCAGACCGCCACCATCGGCGAGAAGATCGAAGTGCGCCGCGTGGCTCACGTTGCGAACGATGGCCCGCTGGCCACCTATTCGCACGGCGGCAAGATCGGCGTGATCGTGGCGCTCAAGGGCGGCTCGGAAGAGCTGGCCAAGGGCATCGCCATGCACGTGGCTGCCATGAACCCGCCGCACATCAAGCCGGAAGATGTCCCGGCCGAGTTCGTCGCGAAGGAAAAGGAAATCGCGCTGAGCCAGATGACCGAGAAGGACAAGGCCAAGCCGGCCGACATCCTGGAAAAGATCATCTCCGGCAAGATCAACAAGATCGTCTCGGAAGTGACCCTGGTTGGTCAGCCGTACGTGCTGGACACCAACACCACCGTGGGCGACGTCCTGAAGAAGGAAGGCGCTGACGTCGTGGCCGTGGTTCGCCTGGCCGTGGGCGAAGGCATCGAGAAGGTGCAGGAAGACTACCTGGCCGAAGTGGCCAAGGCGATGCAGGGCTAAGTCCTGCCTCCCTGAAGTCTCGAAGAAGCCGCGGGCAACCGCGGCTTCTTTTTTATGAGAAGCCAGCGGCGCCCCATTCCCCCACCCGGTGCCCAGCCACATCAGCACAGCCCCCATCGCCAACCCCGTGATGGAACTGAACTTTCCCGTTCCACAGCGGCACGAAACCCTTACCGGCTCGCGTCACTGTCGTTACAATGCGCGCGTTTTGCCCCACACAATCCGGAGACCCCATGAGCGAACCTCTTAAGTACCGTCGTATCCTGCTCAAACTCTCCGGCGAAGCCCTCATGGGCGAGGCCGATTACGGCATCGATCCCAAGGTCATCGGCCGACTGGCCGACGAAATCATCGAAGTCCAGAAAGCCGGCATCCAGATCGGCGTCGTCATCGGCGGCGGCAACATCTTCCGTGGTGCGGGCCTCGCGGCTGCCGGCATGGACCGCGTCACCGGCGACCACATGGGCATGCTGGCCACCGTGATGAATGCACTGGCCATGCAGGACGCCATCGAGCGCCGCGGCGGCTATGCCCGCGTCATGAGCGCCATCCAGATCCACGATGTGGCCGAAGATTTCATCCGCCGCCGAGCGATTCGCCACATCGAGAAGGGCCGCATCGCGCTGTTTGCCGCCGGTACCGGCAACCCGTTCTTCACCACCGACTCGGCCGCCGCGCTGCGCGCTGTGGAAGTGGGCGCGGACCTGCTGCTCAAGGCTACCAAAGTGGACGGCGTGTACACCGCCGACCCGGCCCGCCATGCCGACGCCACGCGTTACGACACGCTTACCTACGACCAGGTGATCGAGCGCAAGCTCGCCGTGATGGATACGGCGGCCATTGCCCTGTGCCGTGACCATGGCATGCCGCTGCGCATCTATGACATGACCGTGCCAGGCAACCTCATGCGCATCATGCGCGGCGAGCACATCGGCACCATCGTCAGCGATCAGTAATTGCCGTAATTCACCCCGCCTCTCCCCTGCAAGGGAGAGGCGCGGATGCGGGCATTGTTCAACCCGCGGCCTCCGAACCCATCGCACGGCCCGCGCCGCGCACCCCAACGCCCTATAGCCCCCTGCTATACTCGCCGGCTTGCACGGTTTGAGGGGTGTTACCCATGCTTAACGACATCAAGAACGATGCCCAGACCCGCATGGGCAAGAGCATCGATTCGCTGAGGCACAGCCTGACCCGCCTGCGCACCGGTCGCGCCAGCACCGCCCTGGTCGATGGCATCAAGGTGCCGTATTACGGCTCGGACATGCCGCTGAACCAGGTGGCGACGGTGGCACTGGGCGACTCGCGCTCCATCATCATCACCCCGTTCGAGAAGACCCTGGTCGCTCCGATCGAGAAGGCCATCATGGCCTCGGACATCGGCATCACGCCGAACACCGCCGGCACCACCATCCGCCTCAACATGCCGCCGCTCACTGAAGAGCGTCGCCGTGAGCTCGCCAAGCACGTGGCGCATGAAGGTGAAGAAGCCAAGATCGCCATCCGCAACGTGCGTCGCGACGCCATGCAGCAGGTCAAAGACCTGCTCAAGGAAAAGCTGATCACCGAAGATGACGAGCGCCGGGCCGAGGACGAGATCCAGAAGCTCACCGATCGCTTCGTCAAGGACGTCGACAGCGTCGTCAAGAACAAGGAAGAGGAGCTGATGGCGCTCTGAGCGCCGTCACTCCGAGCGCCTGCTTCATGACCAGCGCCGATAACGCGCGCGTGCCGCGCCACATCGCCATCGTGATGGATGGCAACGGCCGCTGGGCGAAACTCCGCCACCGTCCGCGCACCTTCGGCCACAACGCCGGCCGCAAGGCCGTACGCACCGTGGTCGAGGCCTGCCTGCGCCAGGGCGTCAAGGTACTCACCCTTTTCGCCTTCTCCAGCGAAAACTGGCAACGCCCGCAGGATGAAGTCGGTGCGTTGATGGAGTTGTTCGTCCGTGCGCTCGACAAGGAAGTGGACGAGTTGCATGGCAACGGCGTGCGCCTGCGTTTCGTGGGCGACCTTGCCAGCTTCGAGCCGGGACTGCGCCAGCGCATGCTGGCTGCCATGGCGCGCACTGCCGGCAACGACGCCCTGCACCTCAACGTGGCGGTGAGCTACGGCGGCCGCTGGGACATCGTGCAGGCCGCGCGCAAGGCCGCCGAGTCGGTGGCACGCGGTGAACTGCGTGCTGACGAGATCGACGAGAACCTGCTCGGCCATTTCATGTGCCTGGCCGACCTGCCGCCGCTGGATCTTTTCATCCGCACGGGCGGCGAGTGCCGGGTCAGCAACTTTCTTTTGTGGCAGCTTGCCTACGCAGAGTTGCACTTTACCGATACCCTGTGGCCCGACTTCGACGAGGCTTGCCTGAAGAGCGCCATCGACGATTACGCACGCCGCGAACGCCGCTTCGGCAAGACCGGCGAACAGATCGCCAAGAAAGCCTGAGCCAAGGACACTGATGCTGCTCCAGCGCACCCTGACCGCATTGCTGCTTGCTCCGCTGGTGATCCTGCTGATCCTGCTGGCGCCCACCGGCGTTTTCGCAGTGATCGTCGCTATCGCCTTCCTGGCCGCCATGTGGGAATGGACGCGCCTGTCCGGCCTCAAGGCCACCGTGCCGCGCGCAGGCTTGCTGGTGCTCACAGCCATCGTCTTGGTGTTGTGCTGGTTGGCGCGCGGAAGCGTCTGGTGGCCGGTACTCATCGGCGCAGGCGTGAGCTGGTGGATCGTGGTCGGCCAGTGGCTGCGCCACTTCGCGTTCGGCGCGGCGCCCACGCGCGAGAACAGCCTGATGAAGCTCGGCGCGGGTTTCCTGGTGATCGTTCCGGCCTGGATCGCCGTGATGACCATCCACGAATCGTCCAGCCAGGGCCATTGGTGGACCCTGCTCGCCCTGTTCGTTGTCTGGGCCGCCGACATCGGCGCCTATTTCAGCGGCCGCCAGTTCGGCCGTCGCAAGCTCGCCCCGACCATCAGCCCGGGCAAGACCTGGGCCGGCGTGTATGGCGCCTTCGTTGCCGGAGCCATCGTGGCCGGCGTGGGTGGCTCGATGCTGGGCGTATCGGGCGCCAAGCTGGCCGGCCTGCTGCTGCTGTCGGTATTCACCGTGATCGCCTCTGTCGTGGGCGATCTGCTGGAAAGCCTCATGAAGCGCCATGCGGCCGTGAAGGACTCCGGCCACCTGTTTCCCGGCCACGGTGGCTTGCTTGATCGTCTGGATAGCGTATTCGCGGCCATGCCCGTGTTTGCCGCCGGCATGCTTTTGCTCGGTCTATGAGCCAGGCGCTCCACAAGGTCGCCGTGCTGGGCGCCACCGGCTCGATTGGCGGCAGTACGCTCGACGTCATCGGCCGCCACCCTGACCGCTTCCGCGCCACTGTGCTCACGGCGCACAGCAACGTCGCGGCGCTGGCCGATCTGTGCATCCGATTCCGCCCCGACCTCGCGGTCATCGCCGATCCTGTACTGGAAGGCGAGCTGTCCCGTCGCCTGGCCGCCGCCGGCGTGCGCTGCGATGTCGCCAGCGGGCACGATGCGATCACCCAGGCCGTGTCCGGCACGCTGTGCGACACCGTAGTCGCCGCGATCGTCGGCGCGGCCGGACTGGATTCCACCCTTGCCGCGGCGCGCAGCGGCAAGCGCCTGTTGCTGGCGAACAAGGAATCCATCGTGATGGCAGGCGCGCTGTTGCTGGAGGCTCTGGCCACCGGCGGCGGCGAGCTCATTCCGGTGGATTCGGAACACAACGCCATCTTCCAGTGCCTGCCCGGTGGGCGCCCCAACCTTGCTGCCAGCGGCGTGCGCCGCTTGATCCTGACCGCTTCCGGCGGCCCGTTCAGGGGCCGTACGCGGGCCGAGCTTGCCGGCGTGACGCCGGAACAGGCCTGCAAGCACCCGAACTGGGTGATGGGGCGCAAGATTTCCGTGGATTCCGCCACCTTGATGAACAAGGGGTTGGAAGTCATCGAGGCACATCACCTGTTTGGCGCGGCGCCCGATCACATCGACGTGCTGGTTCATCCACAGAGCCTCGTGCACTCGCTGGTCGAGTACGTGGACGGCTCGGTGCTCGCCCAGCTGGGTAATCCCGACATGCGTACGGCGATCGCCCATGCGCTGGCCTGGCCGACGCGTATCGAGGCCGGCGTGGCGCCGCTGGACCTGGCGGCTTGCGCCCCGCTGGCCTTCCAGCAGCCCGATCTGGGCACCTTCCGCTGTCTCGCCCTGGCCTTTCAGGCGCTGCGGGCCGGCGGCGACGCCACGGCCATCCTCAATGCCGCCAACGAGGTCGCCGTGGAGGCGTTCCTGGCTGGCGGACTGCCCTTCCTTGGCATTGCCGACCTCGTCGAAAGCGTACTTGCGGAACTGCCGCCGCAAGCTGTGGTCGATGTCCAGACCCTGAATGAACGCGACCGGATGGCCCGCGAGGCCGCCCGCCGCATCCTACGCAACGCCTGCTGACAAGCCTGATAAGCTCTTACCGATGAATAGTGTATTTGGCTCAGTGTTTTGGTTACTCGTCACGCTCGGCGTGCTGGTGACCTTTCACGAATTCGGTCACTACTGGGTAGCACGACGTTGCGGCGTCAAGGTGCTGCGCTTCTCCGTGGGCTTCGGCAAGGCCATCTGGAAGCGCATCGGCAAGGATGGCACCGAATACCAGGTCGCCATGATCCCGCTCGGCGGCTACGTGAAGATGCTCGATGCCCGCGAGGGTGACGTCGATCCCGCGCTGGCCGGCCAGGAATTCACCGGCAAGCCGGTCTGGCAGCGCATCGCCATCGTAGCGGCGGGCCCCGCCTTCAACCTGATCTTTACCGTGGCTGCGTTTTGGCTGATGTTCCTGGTCGGCAAGCCGGACGCCGCGCCCATCATCACCGCTACGCCCCACAGCATGGCCGCCGACGCCGGCATCCGCCCGGGCGACCGCATCCTCAGTGTGGACGGCCGTGCAGTGGCCACCTGGAGCGATTCGGCCGAAGCCATTGCCAATGGCATGCTCGGTCGCGAGCCGCTCCCGATGCACCTGCGCGGCGCCGATGGCAGCGAGCGCGATGTCACCTTGCCGCTCGAGCAGCTGCCGGCCGGCCAGGCCATCGATCAGTATTTCGACAAGCTCGGCCTCGAGCTGGCGCCGATGCCATCCGTCATCGGCACGGTGCTGACCGATCACCCCGCCGCCCAAGCGGGCATGCATGGCGGCGACCGCATCGTCAGCATCAACGGACAGAAGATCTCTACCTACGAGGAATTCCAGAAGCTGGTGCCTGCCGAGGCCGCCAAGTCGCCCACGCTGGCGATCGAGGTGCTGCGCGGCGACCAGACCCTCCAGCTCTCGGTTACCGCGCGCAAGGAAGCCCTGGAAGGCCAGCCGATCAACTGGATCATCGGCGTAAGCCCCATGCAACGCGAGATGGCGCTGCTGCGATATGGGCCGCTCAAGGCACTGGGCGCCTCGCTAGAGAGCACCTGGAACGGTTCCATGTCCACCTTCAACATGGTCGGCAAGATGCTGACCGGGCAGGCGTCGACGAAGAACCTTTCTGGCGTCATCGGCATCGCCCAGAGCGCAAACGCCTATGCCAGCATGGGGATCGGCTGGTTTTTCAGCTTCCTGGCGATGGTCTCGCTAAGTCTTGCGATTCTCAACCTTATGCCCATCCCCGTCTTGGACGGCGGTTGGCTGCTGTATTACCTTATTGAGTTGGTCAAGGGCAGCCCTGTCAGCGAACGCACGATGATGGCCGGTCAGTATGTCGGCCTGCTTCTGCTGTTTACGTTGATGGGATTGGCTTTCTACAACGACATCCACCGCTTCCTGCCTTCGTGACGCGCGCCGGCTTTGCCGAAAGTCGTGCGATGTCCGAAGGACAGGCGTATCCGCGGCGTGCCCGACCTGGGCAGCGGCTGCGGAAACAAGGTGGTGGTTCACCCGGTGCATCTGGGGAAGATGCAAGCACCCTTTTGAGGTTGGGCTCGTCCTGGCTTCACGTATTGATCGGGGCGGCCCTGGCCGCCTCATCGGAATAAAACCAACGGAATCGACGATGAAGCGTATCGCCGCCCTGATCCTGCTTGCCTCACTCTCCGCCAATGCCCTCGCGTTCGAGCCGTTTGTCGTTTCCGATATCCGCATCGATGGCCTCAGCCGCATCTCTGCCGGCACGGTACTCAACTACCTGCCGATCAACCGTGGCGACCGCATGACCAACGATGGCGCACAACGCGCCATCCGGGCCCTGTACCAGACCAAGTTCTTCAGTGACGTGGAGATCGACCGCGAAGGCGACATCCTGGTCATCAAGGTCGTGGAGCGTCCGTCCATCGCCAAGCTCAGCCTGCGTGGCAACAAGGACATCAAAGAAGAAGATCTGCGCAAGGGCCTGAAGGAGATCGGCCTGTCCGAAGGCGAAACCTTCGACCGCCTCTCGCTTGATCGCGTGCAGCAGGAACTGGTCCGCCAGTACTACAACCGCGGCAAGTACAACGTGTCGGTCGACCCGCACGTGACCCAGCTCGATCGCAACCGCGTCGCCATCGACATCGAGATCCGCGAAGGCAAGGTCGCGAAGATCCAGGAAATCAACATCGTCGGCAACAAGGCATTCACCGACAAGGAGATCCGCAAGGGCTTCGAGTCGAATACGCCGGGCTGGCTGTCGTGGTATTCGAAGGACGACCAGTACTCGCGCGAAAAGCTCTCCGGTGACCTGGAGAAGCTGCAGTCCTACTACATGGACCGCGGCTATGCGGACTTCGGTGTCGACTCCACGCAGGTGACCATCGCGCCGGACAAGCGCTCGATGTACATCGCCGCCAGCGTCAAGGAAGGCGACATCTACACCATCTCCGACGTGCACCTGCTCGGCGAGCTCATCCTTCCCGAGGATTCGCTGCGCCAGCTCGTGTATGTGCGCAAGGGCGACACCTTCAACCGCAAGGCCATCGAGGCCAGCACCAACGCGATCAAGAACATCCTGGCGAGCATCGGTTATGCGTTCGCCAAGGTGTCGCCGGTGCCGAAGCTCGACAAGGACAAGCGTACCGTCGATCTCACGCTCTACATCGAGCCGGGCAAGCGCGTTTACGTGCGCCGCGTGGTCTTCCAGGGCAATACCCGCACGGAAGACGATGTGATGCGTCGCGAAATGCGCCAGCTGGAAGGCAGCTGGTTCTCGCAGCCGGCGATCGACCGCTCGAAGATCCGTCTGCAGCGCCTGGGCTACTTCAAGACCGTCAACATCGACAAGGCTCTGGTGCCGGGCACCGAAGACCAGGTCGACCTGACCGTGAAGGTGGAAGAACAGTCTGCCGGCAGTCTGATGTTCGGCGTGGGCTACTCGCAGTACTCGGGCATCATCCTGTCCGCGTCGGTATCGCAGAACAACTTCCTCGGTACCGGTGACAGCTTCACCGTGGGCGCGTCGCGCAGCGACTACTCCACCTCGGTCAACGCGAGCTATTTCAATCCGTACCTCACCGACAGCGGCGTGGGTATCGGTTACAACATCGGCTACACCAAGAGCAACTACGGCGACACCAACAGCGACTTCGTGAACTACGAAAGTTCGATGAAGTCGTTCTCCAGCTTCCTGAGTTTCCCGATCTCCGAAACGGACAACATCCGCGCCGGCCTGGGCCTCAGCAGCAACAAGATCAACCTGACCTACGACTACCTGACCACAGACGCGAACGGCAACGTCGTTACCCAGACGTCCAATTACTCGCCGCAGATCCTGGTCGACTACCAGAACGCACTGGGTCACAAGACCATCCACACGTGGGATGCCACGCTGGGCTGGAACCACGACACCCGCAACGGTTACTGGGCACCGACCCGCGGCGGCCTGATCTCGCTGTCGACCGACATCGCCCTGCCCGGCTCCACCGTGCAGTACTACAAGATCATGGGCGAGGCCAACCACTATTGGCCGATCGGCAAGGGCTTCGTGCTGTACGTGGACGGCCAGGTCGGCTACGGCAAGACCTACGGCCAGACCTTCGACTACAGCAGCGAAGACGGCATCTACCAGGCAGGTCAGAAGGTCACGTTCCCGTTCTGGGAAAACTTCTACTCCGGTGGTGTGCGCGACGTGCGCGGCTTCCAGGACAACACACTGGGTCCCCGCGTCTGCGTGGGCACCGTGGCCGACCCGACCACGGGCAAGCAGATGCCGATCACGCCGCTGCCGAACGGCACCTGCCCGGGCAGTGTGTACAGCTACGCGCAGCCGCTGGGCGGCGCGTTCAAGGTGCTGGGCACGGCCGAGTTGTACCTGCCACTGCCGTTCCTCAAGGACATCAACACCGCTCGCGTGTCGTGGTTCGTGGACGTCGGCAACGCCTACCAGGATTACCAGAGCTTCACGGCCAAGACGCTGCGCGTCTCCACCGGCCTGTCGCTGCACTGGCAGGCGCCGATCGGCCCGCTGATCATCAACTTCGCGGTGCCGCTGCGCACCCAGGCGGATGACAACCACTACGAGGAACGCATCCAGTTCACCTTCGGCAGCCAGTTCTAATGAGCTGACCGTCGAGGCTTGTTCAGGGTCGACACGACAGAAGGCGCGGCCATGCCGCGCCTTCTTTTTTGTGGCCACCCTCCCTGGCAGCCACCCTTAGGGCCATCGCTGACGCGATGTCAAAAATCGCTCCCGGCGATTTTTTGTGGCCACCCTCCCTGGCAGCCACCCTTAGGGCCATCGCTGACGCGATGTCAAAAATCGCTCCCGGCGATTTTTTGTGGTCACCCTCCCCGGCAGCCACCCTTAGGGCCATCGCTGACGCGATGTCAAAAATCGCTCCCGGCGATTTTTTGATGCGTCAGCCCGAGCGACCTACAATGGTCCGATTGCAGGGAGCCGACATGAGCGTTTTTCAAACCACCGTATCCGAGCTGGCCGAGCGTTTTGGCCTTGTTTGCCACGGCGATGGCTCCCGCCTCATCGATGGTGTAGGCACGCTTGCCGGTGCGGGCTCCAGCCAACTGAGCTTCCTTTCCAACAGCAAGTACGCTTCGCAGCTGGCCGGTACCCGCGCGGGCGTGGTGGTGATGCGCGAGGAAAACGTGGCCGACAGCCCGGTCACCGCCTTGGTCGCGCGCGATCCCTACGTGGCATACGCCAAGATGGCCGCACTGTTCGAACGGTTGCCTGCGGCTCCACACGGCATCCATCCCTCGGCCGTCGTGTCACCGAGTGCCCGCGTGGCACCGACCGCCAGCATCGGCCCTGGCTGCGTGATCGAGGACGGCGCGGTGGTCGAGGATGGGGCCATTCTTGGCCCGCATTGCATCATCGGTCCCGAATGCACTGTGGGCGCCCAGTGCCGCCTGGTAGCGCGCGTGACCCTCGTCATCCGCGTCACGCTGGGCAAGCGTGTGCTGGTGCATCCGGGTGCGGTGATCGGCTCTGACGGCTTCGGGCTGGCGTTCGACACCGACCACTGGATCAAGCTGCCGCAACTGGGCGGCGTGCGCATCGGGGACGACTGCGAGATCGGTGCCAACACCACCATCGACCGCGGCGCGCTGGAAGACACCGTGCTCGAGGAGGACGTGCGCCTGGACAACCAGATCCAGATCGCCCACAACGTCCATATCGGCGCCCACTCCGCCCTGGCCGGCTGCGCCGCCGTGGCCGGCAGCGCCAAAATCGGCCGTTATTGCATGATCGGCGGCAATGCCGGCGTGCTGGGCCATCTGGAAGTGGCCGACCGGGTTACCATTACCGCCAAGAGCCTGGTCACGCACTCCATCCGCGAGGCCGGGGAATACTCCTCGGGCGTGCCACTGCAGGAAAACCGCCTATGGCGGCGTAACGCAGCCCGTTTCAAGCATCTCGACGAATACGCGCGCCGACTCTCGGCGCTGGAGAAGGATCGCAACAATGAGTGACCTGACCGTGCCTTTCCACCTGCCCGTGAACGTGGAACAGATCCAGCAGTTGCTGCCGCACCGCTATCCGTTCCTGCTGGTTGACCGAGTGATCGAGCTGGTGCCGGACAAGAGCGTCGTCGCCATCAAGAACGTCACGATCAACGAACCGTTCTTCCAGGGCCATTTCCCGGGCCACCCGGTGATGCCTGGCGTACTCATCGTGGAAGCCATGGCACAGGCGGCCGGTCTGCTGACGCAGATTTCCAGCCGCCTGAAGGGCACCACGGGCAGCCCGTTGTTCTACCTGGCCAAGGTGGACAACGCGCGCTTCAACGCGCCGGTGGTACCGGGCGACCAGCTGCGCCTGGAAGTGGAACTCAAGCGCCTGCTGCGCAGCATGGGCCTGTTCGAAGCCCGCACCATCGTCAATGGCAAGGAAGTGGCCAGCTGCGAACTGATGTGCGCGGCGAGGTCCGACAAATGATCCACCCCACGGCGCAGATCGACCCGTCTGCCGTCATCGCCGCCGGTGTCAGCATTGGCGCGTACGCCGTGATCGGCGCCGACGTGCACATTGACGAAGGCACGGTCGTCGGTCCGCACGCGGTGATCGAAGGTCCCACGCGCATCGGCCGTGACAACCGTATCAGCCAGTTCGCTTCACTCGGTGGCGCGCCGCAGGACAAGAAATTTGCCGGCGAGCGCACCGAACTGGTGATCGGTGATCGCAACCAGATCCGCGAGTTCGTCACGATCAACCGCGGTACCGGCGATGGTGGCGGCGTTACCCGCATCGGCAATGACAATTGGATTCTTGCCTATGTGCACATCGCCCACGACTGCCAGATCGGCAATAACACCGTGTTTTCCAACTACTCCGCCCTGGCCGGCCACGTCGAAGTGGGCGACTGGGTGGTGATGGCCGGTTTTTCGGGCGCACACCAGTTCTGCAAGATTGGCGCCCACGCGTTCATCGGCATGGGTTGTCTGCTGGGCTCGGACGTTCCGCCGTTCGTGATGATGGCCAATGAGCAGCGCGGCCGTCCGCGCGGCATCAACAGCGAAGGTCTCAAGCGACGCGGTTTCGACACCACACGCATCTCGGCCATCAAGCGCGCCTACCGCACGCTGTACATGGCCGGGCTGACGCTGGCCGATGCGCGCGAGCAACTCACCTCCCAGGCCAACGACAGCGACGACGTACGCGCCATGCTCGAGTTCCTCGACCGCAGCGAGCGCTCGCTGGCGCGTTGATATGAGCTTCGCTCATATCAACAACTCAGGCACGGGCTCTGGCTCTGACGGCTGATGTAACGATATGTCCGTAACGGATGCGACAGTCAAAACCCCCACCATCGCCGTCATCGCCGGCGAGGATTCCGGGGACCAGCTCGGGGCCGACCTGATAACGTCGCTGCGGCGACGTTATCCACTGGCGCGCTTCGTCGGCATCGGCGGTGCACGCATGCAAGCCGTTGGCTTCGACTCCTGGTACGACATCAAGGAACTTTCGCTGTTCGGCTTCGCGGAAGTGGTGTCCCACCTGCCTCGCCTGCTGAAGCTGCGCAAAGAGCTGGTGGCGAGGCTGGTCGCCGCCAAGCCCGATGTGGTGGTCGGCATCGATGCACCCGACTTCAACTTGGGTGTGGAAAAGCGCCTGCGCGAAGCCGGCATCCGTACCGTGCATTACGTCAGCCCCTCCGTCTGGGCCTGGCGTGAAAAGCGTGCTGAGAAGATCGGACGCAGTGCCAACCGCGTGCTCTGCCTGTTCCCCATGGAGCCGGCCATCTACGCACGGCATGGCATCGATGCACGCTTTGTCGGGCATCCGCTGGCCGATCGCTTTGCTCTGGTCTCCGACCGGGTGGGTGCACGCGATTTCCTCGGGTTGCCACAGAACGCGCCGGTACTCGCGGTGTTGCCCGGCAGCCGCGGCTCGGAGATCAAACAACTTGGCAGCGCTTTCATCGCAGCGGCACGCAAGGTCGCAACGCAGTTGCCGGGCTTGCGCATCATCGTGCCGGCGGCGAACGAACGCGTGCATGCCACCTTGAAGCAACTCATCGGCAACGCTGATGGCGAAAGCGCACCGCTGCTCATCGACGGCCACGCGCATGAAGTCATGCTTGCAGCCGATGTGGTGCTTCTTGCCTCCGGCACCGCCACGCTAGAAGCGATGCTCGCCAAGCGTCCGATGGTCGTGGGCTATCGTGTTTCGCCGGTGAGCTACCGCATCGCGAAAGCGCTGAACATGCTCAAGACAGACGTCTATTCGTTGCCGAACATCCTGGCGCGCGCCAGTGGCATGGGCAATGACGTGGTACTTGTCCCGGAACTCATGCAGGACGATTTCACCGTCGACAAGCTGGCCGACGCAACGCTGTCGCTGTTCCAGGACAGCGAGCGGCGCGGCGCCATCGTGGCCGCTTTCGAGCAGTTGCATCTGGCGCTCCGTGGCGACCTGGAAGGTCACGCGGGCGACCTCGCGGCTGATGCCGTGGCGGAGATGGTCGAGGCACCCCATGGTTGAGGCGAAGGCCACAAAACGCTCCATGAGCGCTGCCGACGCCATGGCCGCCACGCGTCTTATTGCCGGCGTCGACGAAGCGGGCCGCGGCCCGCTCGCCGGCCCCGTCGCGGTTGCCGCGGTCATTCTCGATCCGGCGCGCCCCATCAAGGGGCTCAACGATTCGAAGAAGCTCACCGAGCTCAAGCGCGAGGCGCTCTATCCGCTGATCGTCGAGCGCGCCCTGGCGTACAGCATCGTCATGGTGATGTCCGACGAGATCGATCGCATCAATATTTACCAGGCCACCATGACCGGCATGTGCCGTGCACTGGCCGGATTGACGCCGGCCGCGCACGAGGCGTGGATCGATGGCAACGCACTGCCGCGCGAACTGCCATGTCCGGGCCGCGCCATCATCGGCGGCGATGCGCTGGAACCGGCGATCAGCGCGGCGTCGATCCTTGCCAAGGTCACCCGTGACCGGTGGATGGTGGAACTGGATCGCGCACACCCCGGCTACGGATTCGCCGAACACAAGGGCTATGGCACGCCAGCGCATCTGGCCGCGCTGCAGCGCCTGGGGCCCTGCCCGCATCATCGCCGCAGTTTTGCACCGGTGAAAATCCTGGTGGACCAGGGCGTACTTTTCTGAGGCGGTCGCCCGGATTCCCTGCAAGACGTCGCGCACCCGAGAAGCAATGACAAGGCCAAAGGGCCCGTCAACAGGCATGCCCAATGACCCGCGTCACCGGCCTGCAATAGCGCTAATCTATGCTTGAATCCAGGGAGCAGCGAGCGGCCCCGCCACCAATGCCGGGGCAACCTTTCGGGCCGTTGCTGCATCCCAGTGGATAGGGAAGCGAAGCTACCGGGTCGGCTCCGTCAGTCGATCACACCAACGACGCGGTGGGCTTCCGTCATGCAGGGATGATGGCCCCATGTGCGCCCTCCCCACCACATGGGATTGAAGACTCCAACCAAGCGCGCATTCGACCGCAGGAGTCCGTCATGAGCACAATCCGCCGCCCAAACGATCCCACCGCATCTGGCATCAGTCCGAACGTGTCGCCCGCGTCGCAGCTCACTCCCGATGAGATGGCGGCCATCACGGATGCCGAGTACCGGCATGTCGACTACGACCTGCATCCGCTACGAGTGCAGGGACTGGACCACTACATCGAGAATCCGGAAGGCAACGAGCGCTTTCACATCTTGTGAGCCATGAACGCTGGCGACGATGGGTCACCATCGTCGCCACCCATGGAACGATCAGCCGCGCGAACGCAGGCGGCTGTGACGGTAGCCGTAGCCGATATAGATGAGCATGCCGAGCGCGGTCCAACCGGCCAGCAGCATCCAGTTGCCGGTATTCATCTGCGCCAGCAGGAACAGGCACACCACGACGCCCAGCGAGCACACCATCGGAGCGGCCGGCACGCGGAACCCGCGCGGCAAGTCCGGACGGGTGCGGCGCAGCACGAGCACGCCGATGCACACCGTGGCGAAGGCCAGCAGCGTGCCCATCGACAGCAGGTCACCCAGCAAGCTCAGCGGGAATACCGCAGCGAGCACGCCACCGACGATGCCCACCAGCACCGTCGTACGGTGCGGCGTCTTGAAGCGATCGTGGACCGCGCCGAACGTGCGCGGCAGCAGGCCATCGCCAGCCATGGTGTAGAGGATGCGGGCCAGGCCCATATGCATCACCAGGATCACCGAGGTCAGGCCCGCCACGGCGCCGATCTGTGTCAGCACCTTCAGCCATGCCAGCGCCGGATGCGCTGCGAGCGCCGTCGCCACGGGCTCGGCGGTCGCGAGCTGCGTATAGGGCACGAGTCCCGTCAGCACGGCCGCCACGACGATGTAGAGCACCGTGCAGATGGCCAACGAAATCAGGATGCCCGCCGGCACGTTCTGCTGCGGATTGCGCGTTTCCTGCGCTGCCGTCGCCACCGCGTCGAAACCGATGTAGGCGTAGAACACGCTGGTCGCCGCGCGGAACACACCGCTCCAGCCGTAGTGATCGCCACCCTGACTGGCGGGCACGTACGGATGCCACAGCGAGGTATCGATGTACTGCAGGCCGAACACCACGAACAGGATCACTACCAGCACTTTCAGCACCACCACCACGCTGGCGAACAGCGTCGACTGGCGCGTGCCCGCGTAGAGCAGCGTCGTGATCGCCGCCACCACCAGCAGCGCCGGCAGGTTCATCCACGCACCGGTAACGATGAAGTGCCCATCCTTGAACGCCAATGGCGCGTTCGCCAGGACGGACGGCACGTCGACGCCGATGCTGTGCAGCAGCCCCACGCCGTAACCCGACCAGCCGACCGCCACTGAAGACACCGCCAGCAGGTACTCGGCCACCACGTTCCAGCCGATGAACCAGGCCAGCAGTTCGCCGAAAGTGGCGTAGGCGTAGACGTAGGCGCTGCCCGAGACCGGCAACATGGCGGCGAATTCCGCGTAGCTCAGCGCTGCGAGTGCCGCCGCCAAGCCGGCGAGCACGAAGGAAATGGTCAAGGCCGGGCCGGCATGTTCGGCAGCCGCCTGCCCCGTGATCACAAAGATGCCCGCGCCGATCACTGCCCCCACGCCCAGGACGATCAGGTCCTTCAGACCCAGCGTACGTCGCAGGTTGTCGTTGGCCGCGAGCGACGCCTCGATGGGTTTGACGGTAAACAGCGAACGGATCAGTGACATCGGTATTTTCCAGGCAGCGTCAGAGCTACCGTGCGGAGGAATTGCGGAGGAATAAAGCACCGGACCATGCCAGCCCCGGCCCGTCCCTGCAACCGCCATGGGTCAGACCTTTCCCCAAACGGGGACCTAGCCCAATCCGTCCGCTATGCTCGAACGGGACAAGGAGACATCATGAAACCGTCGATTCGAGGCATGCTGGCCATGCTGACACTGGCCGTCGCATCGCTGTGTCAGGCCCGCCCCGGCCCGGGCGATGTCCCTCCCGACTACCTGGGCCATGGCCGTGACGGGCACGAACTGCGCGTGTCTGACCTTCGTGGCAAGGTCGTGATCGTCTCCTTCTGGGCGTCATGGTGCGGGTACTGCCGCAAGGAGCTCCCCGTGCTGGCCGCCTTGCAGAAGCTCAAAGGCACCAGCGACCTGCAGGTGATCGGCGTGAACCACGACGATGACTACGACAAGTACAAGGACCTCAGTCGTCGCTGGAAGAACCTCGACATCATCCTGACCTACGACCCGCCGGATGGTCGCATCGGCAAGCCGTACAAGATCGACGGCCTGCCCTTTCTGGTGATGATCGGGCGCGACGGGCGCATTGCCCAGGTATTCACGGGCTACGATGAAGACATGCTCGGCACCATCATGTCGGACGTAGACGAGCTGCTCGCGCAACCCGCGCCAGCACCCCCGGCAGAAGCTACCGCCAGCCCGGCATCCTCCTGATCCGTCGCGAAAAAACCGCCCGGCAAGCAATGTCAATTCTTGCCCGGTTCGGGCAGCACCGTTAGGCTGGACCTCCATCCTGCGCGTGCGCCATGTCCGTTCGCTTCGCTCATCTCCACCTTCACAGCGAATACTCGCTGGTCGACTCGACCATCCGCATCAAAGGACTGGTCGATGCCTGCGTGCGCCAAGGTATTCCGGCCGTCGCGCTGACCGACGACAGCAACATGTTCGCGCTGGTGAAGTTCTACAAGGCCTGCAGCGCGGCCGGCATCAAGCCGATCGGCGGCAGCGACCTGTGGATCAGCGCACCGGACGACCCACGCCCCTGGCGTCTCACCCTGCTCGTCCAGAACCACGCCGGCTACCTCAACCTGTCCCGACTGGTGTCGCGCGCCTGGCGCGACGGTCAGCACAGCGGCCGTGCCATGGTCGATGCGTCCTGGCTCACGCCCGAGGCGACGGATGGCCTGATCGCCGTACTCGGCCGCGACAGCGAAGCCGCGCGCATCGGGGTTAATCAGGGCGTAGATACCGCCGCCGCTCGCCTGCGCCCGTTCGCGGCGCAGATGGCCGACCGTCTTTACCTCGAGCTCACCCGCACCGGTCGCGAGGGCGAGGAAAACTGGAACGCGGCCGCGCTCGCGCTGGCCGCGCAGCTCGACCTGCCGGTCATCGCCAGCAACGACGTGCGCTTCCTCAAGCAGGAAGGCTTCGAGTCGCACGAAGCGCGTGTGTGCATCAACCAGGGCCGCGTGCTTGCCGATCCCAAGCGACCGCGCGACTACAGCGACCAGCAATACCTGAAGTCGCCCGAGGAAATGGAGGCGCTGTTCGCCGACGTTCCCGAAGCGCTGGAAAACACCATCGAGCTCGCCAAGCGCTGCACGCTGGAATTGAGCTTCGGCACGTATTACCTGCCCGACTTCCCGGTGCCGGAAGGCCACGACCTGGCCAGCTACATCCGCGAGATCTCCCGCGAAGGCCTGAAGGAACGCCTCGAGTTTGCCGGCGTCGCACCGGGCCGCACGCGCGAGGAATACGAGACGCGCCTGGAACGCGAGCTGGACGTCATCATCAAGATGGGCTTCCCCGGCTACTTCCTGATCGTGGCGGACTTCATCAACTGGGGTAAGCAGAACGGCATTCCCGTCGGCCCCGGCCGTGGTTCGGGTGCAGGCTCGCTGGTGGCATGGGTGCTGAAGATCACCGATCTCGACCCGATCCAGTTCGATCTGCTGTTCGAGCGATTCTTGAATCCCGAACGCGTGTCGATGCCCGACTTCGACATCGACTTCTGCATGGATCGCCGTGACGAGGTGATCGACTACGTCGCGCGCAAATACGGCCGCGACCACGTCAGCCAGATCATCACCTACGGTTCGATGGCGGCGAAGGCCGTGTTGCGCGACTCCGGCCGCGTGCTCGGCATGGGTTACAACGCGGTCGACCGCATCGCCAAGCTGATTCCCGCGCGTCCGCTCGACCTCACGCTGCAATGCGCACTGGGTCGTTCGGAGAAGGCGAAGAAAGAGCCTGAGCGCATCGTCAAGGATTTCTGCGATCTCTACGATCAGGACGAAGAAGCGCGCACGCTGATCGACCTGGCGCTGAGCCTGGAAAGCCTGACGCGTGGCGTCGGCAAGCACGCCGGTGGCGTGGTGATCGGTCCCAAGCCGCTGACCGAGTTCGCCCCGCTGTATTGCGAACCGGGCGGCGCGGGCGTCGTCACGCAGTACGACAAGGACGACGTGGAAGCCGTCGGCCTGGTGAAGTTCGACTTCCTCGGCCTGCGCACGCTCACCATCATCGACTGGGCGGTGAAGGCCATCAATGCGCGTCGCGCGGTAAGCGGCGAAGAAGAACTCAACATCGCGGCCATCGCCACCGATGACCCGGCGGCGTACGACCTGCTGAAGAAAGCGCAGACCGTCGCGGTGTTCCAGCTCGAATCCTCCGGCATGCAGCGCATGCTCAAGGATGCGAAGCCTGACCGCTTCGAGGACATCATCGCGCTGGTGGCGCTGTACCGTCCCGGCCCGATGGACCTGATCCCCAGCTTCGTCGCCCGTAAGCACGGCCGCGAGGAAGTGGTGTATCCCGACCCGCGCGTCGAACCGATCCTGAAAGAGACCTACGGCATCATGGTCTATCAGGAGCAGGTGATGCAGATGGCGCAGATCGTGGGCGGTTATTCGCTCGGCGGCGCCGACCTGCTGCGCCGCGCGATGGGTAAGAAGAAACTCGAGGAAATGGCGAAGGAGCGCGCCAAGTTCCGCGAAGGCGCTGCCAAGGATGGACTCACCGGCGAAAAGGCCGATGAGATCTTCGACTTGATGGAGAAGTTCGCCGGCTACGGCTTCAACAAGTCGCACGCCGCCGCGTACGCGCTCGTCTCGTACCACACGGCCTGGCTGAAGGCGCACTACCCCGCCGAGTTCATGGCCGCGACGATTTCGTCGGACATGGACAACACCGACAAGGCGGTGACCTTCATCGACGAATCGAAGGCGATCGGCCTGAAGGTGCTGCCGCCGGACGTCAACGCGTCGGAGTTCATGTTCGTCGCGGTGGAACCGAAGGTGATCCGCTATGGCCTGGGCGCCATCAAGGGCGTGGGCCAGGGTGCGTGCGAAGCGATTGCCGATGAGCGCCGTCGCAGTGGCCCATACAAGGATCTGGCCGACTTCTGCCGCCGCGTGGATTCGACCAAGCTCAATCGTCGCGTGCTGGAAGCGCTGATTCTTTCCGGTTCGCTCGACGCACTGGCACCGAACCGCGCGAGCCTGATGGCGCAGCTGCCCAATGCCATGAAGGCGGCGGACCAGCACCTGAAGAACAAGCAGTCCGGCCAGAACGACATGTTCGGGGCCATGATGGGGGCCGCGGTACCGACGGTCGACGTTGACCTGCCCATCGTGGGCGACTGGCCTCTTGAACAAAAGCTGCAGGGCGAACGCGACACGCTCGGCCACTATCTTTCCGGCCATCCGACCGATCCGTGGCGGGACGAGCTTGCGCAGCTCTCCACCTGCCCGCTCGGTGAAATCGGCGATCGCTACCAACCGCCCAAGTCGCGCAAGAACGACGACGGCGACAACCGCTTCCGTCGTGGCCCGGATACGCCGTGGACGGTGGCCGGCATGGTCACCGGCGTACGCAAACGCGGCGACAGCGACGCCTTCGTGCGACTGGAAGACGGCACCGGCATCATCGAAGTGAGCTTCTTCGGCGACCTCTACCAACAGATCGCACCGATGCTGACGCGCGACCAGATGCTGGTGGTCGAGGGTGGCCTGCGCATCGACGATTTTTCCGGTGGCGGCTTCGCCCTGCGCGCCCGCAGTGCCTACACCCTGGGCGACGCCTGCCGCCGCTTCGCGCGCCTGCTGCGTTTAAAACTGAATGGCGTGAACCCGAGCTTCATCGAGGACCTGCGGCGCACGCTCGCCGGTTACCGCGGCGGTCGCGCCAGCGTGATCCTCCACGGCTACCACAACGCCGTCGCCCAGGCCGATCTGGAGTTGGGCGAGGACTGGCGCGTGGATGCCATCCCCGAGCTGCTACGCGCCATCCGGGCCATCCCCGGGGTGGAAGCGGCGAAGCTCCGTATCGTCAAGTCGGACGATCGCCCGCGCGGCGGCGATTGATCGCCCCTCTAGCTGGCCTACTCGTCATTCCGGCCTGCGCCGGAATGACGAGCAAAAGCGCGTACCCCTTCACCCTTTCCTCACACCCATACGCCCCCGTTCCCGCGTTTTTTTCCAGACCGGTATACTGGCGCGCTTCCGTGTCATGAACTGCACCGAATGAATCCCAACTTCCTCGATTTCGAACAACCCATCGCCGAGCTGGACGCGAAGATTGAAGAGCTTCGTCACGCCAGCCACGGGCAGGCGTTCAATATCGACGAAGAAGTCGGCCGCCTGCGTGAAAAGCTGAAGCTCAAGACCAACGAGATCTTCCGCAACCTCACGCCGTGGCAGGTCACGCAGCTTTCGCGTCATCCCGGCCGTCCGTACACGCTCGACTACATCAGCGTGATGTGCGACGAATTCCACGAGCTGGCCGGCGACCGCGCCTATGCGGACGACGCCGCCATCGTGGGTGGCCTTGGCCGCATCAACGGCCGTTCGGTGATGATCATTGGCCACCAGAAAGCTCGCGACACCAAGGGCAAGGTGCGCCGCAACTTCGGCATGCCGCGCCCCGAGGGTTACCGCAAGGCGCTGCGTCTGATGAAGATGGCGGAGCGTTTCGGCATTCCGCTGATCACGCTGATCGACACCCCAGGTGCCTACCCGGGCGTGGGGGCGGAAGAGCGCGGCCAGTCCGAAGCCATCGCCCGCAACCTGCTGGAAATGGCCGACCTGAAAACCCCCATCGTCTGCACCGTGATCGGTGAAGGCGGCTCGGGCGGCGCACTCGCGATTGGCGTGGGCGACCGCACCGTGATGCTGCAGTACTCCACGTACTCGGTGATCTCGCCGGAAGGCTGCGCGTCCATCCTGTGGAAGAGCGCCGAGAAGGCCAAGGATGCGGCCGAGGCGCTAGGCCTCACCGCACCGCGCCTGCTGGAGCTGGGCCTGATCGACAAGGTCGTGCGCGAGCCGCTGGGCGGTGCCCATCGCAACCCGCACTCCATGGCCGTGCGCCTGAAGGCCGTGCTGCTGAACCAGCTCGACGAGCTGGAAGCCCTGCCGATGAAGGACCTGCTGGAACTGCGCTACAAGCGTCTGCGCGGCTACGGCGCCTACACCGAGTAACGGCCCGGACGTCACGGGGGTTCGCCTGCGCGCCCCCGTCGCCCATTCCGCGGCATCGTTCCGCACGCGCGTTCCCGTGCCGGGATTCCCTCGCGCAGCTGCGTGATTAAACCAAAAAGCTGTTTCGGGGCACTCACTTCGGGCGAGGCCGGAAACCCCTTGCCCGTCGCCGGGAATGGCCGTGTCCTTCGGATGCGTTGATGGGCCACGGCCCGAGGCGATTGACCCGGAGGGATGTTCCTGCTTCGCCGGACACGTACAGGTGCACGCTGGCAACACCCTCTGATCGCTCATTCCGCATCGATACGGAGGCGTCAGAACATGGCTCTCTTCCAGTTTCGACCTGTGCCCTCCCCCCTGGCGCTGGCGGCTGCCATTGCCATCGCATTAGCGGGCATGGCGGTTTCACCTCAAGTGCACGCGCAATCCGAGGGAAACATCCTCATCGCCGACCAGTTCAACAACCGGGTGATCGAGGTCAACCCGGCCACGCATCGCGTCCTCTGGACCTTCGGCAACGGCTCGGACGTGCCCGGCCCGCACAGCATCGTCGGCGTCAACGACGCCGAGCGCATCGGCCCCCTCACCCTGCTGTCCGGCACAGGCACACCGCCCGGCCTGCCTGGTTGCAGCGACGCGGTGAACGGGTGTCCCGACAACCGGGTCTTCTTTGTCGACCCATCCGGCCACATCATCTGGCAATACGGCCAGGCCGGCGTCACCGGCGCAGGACCCAACCAGCTCAACACGCCCGTGCACTCGCTCTTCCTGATCAGCTTCCCGGGTCATCCGGGTCCTCATGTGCTGATTACCGACCAGGGCAACCAGCGCATCATCCTGGTCAACCTCAACCACCAGATCGTCTGGCAGTACGGCACCACCGGCGTGGTGGGCAACGGACCCAATCAACTCAGCAACCCCAACAGCGCGGAGGTGCTAACCAACGGGCACGTGTTGATCGCCGATGAGAACAACAACCGCGTCATCGAGATCACTACCGGTGGGCAACTCATCAAGACCTTCACCGACCAGGGCACTGTCAGTGGTGCCGCGTTCGCCAGCCGACTGTCCAACGGCGACACGCTGATCACCGACTCCAACAACAACCGCATCGTGGAAGTGAACGGCAGTGATCACACCGTATGGCAGTACATCACCAACACCGCCGTGGACAGCAACCCGGCGCCGCTGCCGACGCGTGCGGTACGCCTGCGCAATGGCAACACGCTGATCAGCGACCAGTTCAACGATCGCGTCATCGAGATCACCCACGCCGGCAAGATCGTGTTCCAGCAAGGCACGATCAATGCGCCGGGCATGGGCTTCAATCAGTTGAACGGCCCCTACGACGCCAAGGTGATCGGTGACTTCACGGGACTCACGCCACCGTTCGGTGAGAACAGCCAGTGAAGAGCCATGCCTCGCAGCCCCGGCGCCCGCCGGGGCTGCCCTTGCCACGACTCGTCATGCCAACGCGTTATGATCGACCCCGCCTTTCACAGCGGAGGCCGACATGGCCAGCGAACACGCTACCAAGCTCGCCGTTCTCATCGACGCGGACAACGCTCAGCCCACGATCGCCGAACCGCTGCTCGCGGAGGTCGCCAAGTACGGCACGGCGCATGTGAAGCGCGCCTATGGCGATTGGACGTCCAATCACCTCAAGGGCTGGAAGGAGCAACTGCTCACGCAGTCGATCCAGCCGATCCAGCAGTTCGGCTACACCAGCGGCAAGAACGCCACCGATTCGGCCATGATCATCGACGCGATGGACCTGCTGTATTCGGGTCGCTTCAATGGCTTCTGCATCGTGTCCAGCGACAGCGACTTCACGCGGCTCGCCGCACGCATTCGCGAGTCGGGGCTGATCGTCTATGGCTTTGGTGAACGCAAGACGCCCGATCCGTTCGTGGCGGCATGCGACAAGTTCATCTACACCGACATCCTCATCGCCAAGCCGGACGAGGAACAGCCGCTCAAGCCACGCACCGCCGCGCAGCTCAAGCAGGATTCCAGCCTGGTGAACCTGCTGCGCAACGCGGTGGATGCGGCCTCGGATGACGATGGCTGGGCAACGCTCAGCGGCGTCGGCTCCATTGTCACCAAACAACGCCCCAACTTCGACGCGCGCAGCTATGGCTACAACAAGCTCAGCGAGCTGATCACCGCCACCACGCTGTTCGAGATGGATCGCCGCAGTCCCGGTGAAGGTCGCCCGAAGGTGATCTACGTGCGCAACAAGAGCAAGAAAACGACCGCCTGTGAATAAGCTGATCGAAACATTGCGCGACGCGCTGCGCGAACACCCGCATGGTGCGCTGTGCGTGGCCTACAGCGGTGGACCCGACTCCACCGCCCTGCTGCACGCACTGACGCAACTGCCGGAGGCCCACGAGCGCGGCTTGCGCGCACTGCACGTCGACCACGGCTTGCACGCCGACAGTCACACATGGGCCGAGCACTGCCGCGAACGGGCGAAAGCATGGGGCGTGACGTGCCTGGTGTTGCGCGTCGACGTCGATCACGCCCGCGGCTACGGGCTGGAGGCGGCCGCCCGTGATGCGCGTTACCGCGCCTTCGCCGCATCGCTGCAGAAGGACGAGCGACTGGTGCTGGCGCACCATCGCGACGACCAGGCCGAGACGGTGCTGTTGAAACTGCTGCGCGGCGCCGGCCCGGAAGGCCTTGGCGGCATGCGCGCAACGCGACGGCTCGGCGAGGGCCTGCTCTGGCGTCCCTTGCTCGACCTGTCCCGCCATGAGCTGCGCCGTTATGTTGAGCAATACGAACTGCCCTGCATCGATGATCCATCGAACAGCGATGCGCGCCTCTCGCGGAACTTCCTCCGTCACGAGATCCTGCCGCGCCTGACCCAGCACTGGCCACATGCGGTGGATTCCATCGTCCACAGCGCGCGCCTTCATCGCGCCGCCACCGACGCGCTGGAACAACAGTGGCGCGCCGAACAGGCCCGGCTGCTCGATCCGGCCCAAGGCAGCCTGGACGCCCATGGCTGGCTTGCGCTCGCGCCGGCGCTTCGCCACCCCTTGCTCGACGACTGGCTCCACGCCCGCGGGCTCCCCGCCCCCACCAGCGCGCAGCGCATGCAGATCGAACGCCAATGCACAGCGCGTGACGGGCAGTTGCCTTGTATTCGCTGGGCTGGCGCCGAAGTGCATGTGTGGCGCGGCCGCTTGTGGGCTCTGCCGCCGCAGCCCGCCATCGATCCGCAATGGCAGGCAAGCTGGCACGGCGAGCCACTGGCCTTGCCCGATGGCGGCAGCCTGCTGTTGGATCCACCCGCGCGACTGGAGGCGCCACTGATGGTGCGCCTGCGCCAGGGTGGCGAACACCTGCGCCCGGCCGGGGACGCGCACACCCGCGAGCTGCGCGACCTGTTCCAGCAGAGCGGCATGCCGCCTTGGCGGCGCGCGGCCTGCCCCATGCTTTTTGCCGGTGGCGAGCTCATCGGCGTAGGCGACCGCTGGCTTACTGAGCACGGCCTCGTCTTGCTGGGCGAGGCCCGCCCGCGCTGGCAACCCGCTTGGTAATCCCCTCTCCCACGGGGCCCATCCGTGTCGCCGCGGATTGATTCCGCACGGCCCCTGCGCTAGCTTTGCGGGCCATGGCCAAGTCTGCATCCGCTCCTGTCGCCCCCGCCGCCGATTTCGAACATTCGCTGGACGAACTCGAACAGTTGGTTGCGCGCATGGAGGGCGGGGAATTGAGCCTGGACGAATCCCTGTCCTCTTTCGAACGCGGCATCGGCCTCTATCGTCATTGCCAGCAGGCATTGGAAAATGCCGAGTTGCGCGTACGAATGCTGCTCGACCCCGATGCCCCAGACACAGCCGAACCTTTTGAACCTCAGCCCTGAGCTCGGTACTCAGCTCAAGTCGCTGATCGCCCGCGCCGAAGAGGCGCTTGTCCGTTCGCTTCCCCCCGCCGACACCGCGCCCGTAGAGCTCCACCAGGCGATGCGTTATGCCGTGCTTGGCGGCGGCAAGCGGTTGCGCCCCTTGCTGGTCTACGCCGCCGGTCACGCGCTGGGCGAAAGCGGCCCGCGCCTGGATACCCCTGCCGTGGCGGTGGAGTTGATCCACGCCTATTCACTGGTTCACGACGACCTGCCGGCCATGGACGACGATGCCATGCGTCGCGGTCGGCCCACCTGCCACATCGTGTTCGGCGAGGCCATGGCGATTCTCGCGGGCGACGCACTGCAGGCGCTGGCCTTCGAACTGCTCGCCCACGAGCTGGACTCGGGCGTGTCGCCGACAAGCTGCGTGGAGATGCTGCGTGTGCTGGGCCGCGCCTGCGGCGCCGATGGCATGGCGGGCGGGCAGGCGCTGGACCTTGCGGCCGTGGGTCGCAAGCTCACCCTGGCTGAGCTGGAGTTCATGCATGCCTGCAAGACCGGCGCACTGATTCGCGCAGCCGTGCAGTTGGGTGGCCTCGCGTCTGACGCTTCGCCGGAACAACTCGCTGCCCTTGATCGCTATGCCCACGCCGTGGGCCTCGCCTTCCAGGTGCGCGACGACATTCTCGACGTCGAGGGCGAATCGGCCGTACTCGGCAAGACGGCCGGCAAGGACGCGGCAGCAGACAAACCCACCTTCCCCTCCATCATCGGCATGGAGGCTTCGCGTGAGCACCTGGCACGCCTGACCCGGGACGCGCTGGAGGCGATTGCACCATTCGGCGAACGCGCCGCCCTGCTCGCGGAACTGGCCCGCTACGCGGCGGCGCGCCTGAAGTAACAAGACACCCCGCCGGAACGCTTACGTTTCACTGACGACAGGTCAACAAGCAGGACGCTGGAACGTTGGAAAGCCATACCTCACCCGCGTTCCGACAGCCATGCCGTGTATCCGCTTCGCCCATCGTCATCGCCGTGCCCTTGCCAGCGTCATCACCACACTGTTCGCCATAGGCGTGGCACAGGCCGCTCAGAACGTCGACTTCTCCGGCGCCTGGCGCCTGGATGACCGCAACAGCGACAGCCCCGATGCCTTGACCAGCGCCATGCGCATCGAGGCGCGCAGGGAGCTCGCCAGCCAGCAGTCGTCCGCACCGGCCTCGTCGTCATCCAGCCCCGCGCCGGCCGCCGGAGGTCGCGGTGGCGGCCGGCATGGCGGCATGGGTGGCGGAGGCATGGGTGGTGGGGGCGTGGGCCATGGCGGCGGCATGGGTAGCGGCGGGCATGGCCGGCATGGCGACAATGACGGGGGCGGCAGCAAGCCGGCGAGCGGGAACGACAAGGACCCGATCGCGACGGCCACCTACCCCATGCCACCGACGCTGAAAGCGGACTCCGTGCTGCTGGTGCAGCAGGACGACAAGACCTTCCAGATTCGCCTGAACAACGGCGATCAGCTCACCGGCAAATTGGACGGCGTGGCACGGCAATCACTCAACGGCAGCGCCATGGTGCGTGGCCATGTGGAGAACGGCCAGCTCACGGTGAATATCCACTATGCCGACGGGATGCAGCTCGACCAGACCTGGGCCATGACGCCGGACGGACAGCAGATGGTCGTCACGGGTGCCTGGAAGGTACCCACGCTGGAACAGGCCGTGACGTTCAAACGCACCTACGTGGGCTTGCACTGATCCACAGAGGGCGGCCCCACGAGGCCGCCCTTCCACGCGACGCATCCCGGCCTAGCTGATCAGCCGCAAGGTGTAGGGATAGCGATAGCGCACGCCTTCGTTCGCACGGATGGCGGCGATGATGGTAAACACCAGCCAGGCGATGCCGACGATGGCGCCAACGGGCACGGCGATCAGGACACCCAGTCCCAGCGTGATCAGCGTGAGCACGAACAGGGCAAAGAAGACGATCGCCACGGTGATGTTGAAATTCAGCGCTTCCTTGGCCTGATCATCCACGAAGGGCATGGAATCCTTCTTCACCAGCCAGATGATCAGCGGTCCGAGGAAGCAGCCCCAGCCGAACCAATGACCGGTGAGGATGAGGCCCAGCAGTGCGGAAAGATGGGCGAACATTGCCCACTGGCGCTCCTGGACGGAAGGAAGATCGGACGACGGCGGTACGACAGACTCCGGTGGGACGCTCATACGCACTTCTCCTGTGTCGTAAAAGCCAGGCTTGCAAGATCAGCTGCTGGCTGGCGGCTTGATCCTAGCAAGTGTCCGCGCGGTTTGCCGGGTGCCACTCGTCGTGGTCACCCGGTCGGCCTCATTCGCCGGCGATGGTCATCTGCTCGAGCAGGATCGACCCGGTCAGCAGGTGCGAGCGGTGGTCCACGTCCGCGCCCACCGCCACGATGTTGGCGTACATGTCGCGCAGGTTGGCCGCGATGGTGATTTCCTCCACCGGATAGGCGATCTGGCCGTTCTCCACCCAGAAACCCGCCGCACCGCGCGAGTAGTCGCCGGTGATCGTGGACACGCCCTGCCCCATCACTTCGGTCACCACCAGGCCCGTACCCATGCGCTTGAGCAGGGCCGCGAAATCGTCCTGGCCGGGTTCGACGATCAGGTTGTGGATGCCGCCGGCATTGCCGGTGGATTCCAGCCCCAGCTTGCGCGCCGAATAGCTGCCCAGCACGTAACGCGCGAGCACGCCGTTCTCGATGAGCGCGCTGTCACGGGTCGCCACGCCCTCGGCGTCGAACGAGCCCGAACCCTGCCCGCGCATGATGAAAGGGCGCTCCACGATGGTCATCCACGAAGGCATGATCTGCTTGCCCGCGTGATCCAGCAGGAAACTCGCGCGCCGGTACAGCGCGCCACCGCTGACGGCGCCAATCAGATGACCGACAAGGCCACGCGCCACCTCCGGCGTGAACAGCACCGGGCACTGCCGCGTGGACAGCTTGCGCGCGCCAAGGCGCGCCAGCGTGCGTTGCGCCGCCTTGTCGCCCAGCACCTGTGCGCTCATGAAGTCATCGGCCGAACGCGCGCTGTCGTACCAGTAGTCGCGCTGCATGCCCTCGTCGTCGCCCGCGATGAGCGACAGGGACAGGGAATGCCGGGTGCCGCGCTCGCGACCGAGGAACCCGTGCGAATTGGCATAGACCGCCAGGCTCTCGCCCATCTGCACGCCGGCACCATCGGAGTTGGTGATGCCGGCATGGGCACGGCCCGCATCTTCGATCTGCTGGCCCAGCGCAATGGCCTGATCGGTGTCGATGCGCCAGGGATGCCACAGGTCCAGGTCGGGAAACTGGGTCGCCATGCGCGTGGCATCGCCCAGGCCGGCGGCCGGGTCTTCCTCGGTGAAGCGGGCAATGGCGCAGGCCTGGTCCAGCGTCGCCTGGATCGAATCCGGATTCAGGTCGGCCGTGCTGGCCGAACCCTTGCGCTGGCCGAAGTACACGGTGAGGCCGAAACCGCGATCCCGCGTGTGCTCCACCGTCTCTACCTCGCCCAGGCGCACGTTCACGTTCAGCCCCGTGTCGATGCTGGCGGCGACCTCGGCCTGGCTGGCGCCGGCGGCGCGGGCCCGGCGAATCACGTCCTCGGCCAGTTGGGCCAGGCGGTCGAGTTCGTCGTTGCTGCGGTCTAGGGTCGGGTTCAGCTGGGTCACGAGGATTCCTGCACGAATACGGGGAACGGGTAGAATACGCGGTCCTACCGCGCGATACCCCGAGCAAGATGGGGGCGCGTCCCCGAAAGCAAAGAGCGCCGCGGAGCCAAGCCATGTCCCTGACAGCCGGCATCTACCGCCACTACAAAGGCCAGCGTTACCGCGTTCTGGGCACAGCCCGGCACAGCGAGACAATGGAGGAAGTGGTGGTCTACCAGGCGCTCTACGGCGAGTACGGCCTGTGGGTGCGTCCCGCCGCCATGTTCTGCGAAACCGTGGAACTGGATGGCGAGCCCATCCCCCGCTTCGCGCTGGAACAGGCTGAACCCGACCTGCTCGACGGTGTCGTCGCGACGCCCTGAGCGCCGCTCCACTGCTGGAACCTAGATCTGTGAACCGCAACTACACCAACGACCCCGGCCACGATTACGGCCCCACCCGCACGCAGCAGCGCCGCGACGCGCTCGCCGTACTGGCGCTGGCCATCCAGTTGATCGAGCTGCCGCAAAGCAAGCTCGCCCGCCTGGAGCTGCCGGAAGACGTGCAGCGTGAGATCGCCAATACGCGCCGCATCACCGCGCACATCGCACGCAAGCGTCAGCTGCAGTTCCTCGCCAAGGTGATGCGCCGCCACGACACCAGCGTGTTCGACGGCGTGCGCGCCGCGCTGGGTGAAAACCGCGACCGCCAGCGCCAGGAAACGGCGGCCATGCATCGCCTGGAAGCCACCCGCGATCGCCTGCTGGCCGATCCGGATAGCGCCATGGGCGATCTGATCGCGCAGTACCCGAGTGTCGATCGCCAGCACCTCCGCTCACTGGTACGCCAGGCGAAGATCGAGAAGGACGGCAACAAGCCCCCACGTGCGTATCGCGAGATCTACCAGTTGCTCAAGGATCTGGCGTCAGGTGCGGATATCGATGAGGCTTCGCCGGACGACGTCGCGATCGACGGTGTGGAAGAAAACGAAGACTGAGGTTTCTTGAGTCGCGCACCCTGTGCGCGACTTGGCCACCTTCAACCTTCCACGGGCTTGAAGGCCCGACACGTATCCCGCGGCGACACCCAGCAATCGTGCCGTTCGCACAACGCGCTCGTCGCGATGCTCGCGCCATAGGCCGAGCCGAACGACGTCAATCCGGGCACGCGCCGTTCCGTCACGCGGGGATCGTAGCGACGGAAGCGGCAATGCTCGCAGTACGCCTCGGACGTCGTCTTGGCGGTCATCCGCCCAGTCCGTTCCAGTAATCGGCAAACACGTGCACCGAGAGCACGTAGCCGATGATCACGTTGACCACCACACCCACCGTGAAGGCCGCCAGCGGCCGCCAGCCGGTGGCCGTCAGCGCGCGCAGGCGCGTAGTGAGGCCAATGCTCAGGAAGCAGAAGGTAAAGGCCCAGGTGCGCAGCGTGCTGATCGGCGCGACCAGATCGGGGGTGAAGATCTTGCGGTAATCGGCCAGCGAATAGTGGCTGGCGATCCACGTCACCAACGCCGACGCGAGTACGAAACCGAACACGAACTTGGGAAAGCGCGCCCAGATTTCGCGCGGGTCGGCCTTGGCGCGCACACCGTCATCCCCGGTGTTCCAGCGCGTGGTCGCCACCCAGGCCAACACGAACGCCCAGATGCCGATCCAGATATCGCGCCCCACCACCTTCATCAGAGTGAACGCCTGCACGGCGGCATCGGGAGCACCGGCAATGGCACCGCCAGCATTTCGAGCGGCATCGCCATAGGCCTGCGCAGCAGCGACACCCGCCGCATCCGCGAACTCGGACGTGCCGATCCATGCGCCCGCCACGGCTGTGGACAATCCCAGCGCGCGCGACACGAACGGCAGCACGAAGATCATCACGATGGCCCATACCACCACCAGCGTGATGGCGACCGAGGTGTCCTCGCGCCGTGCGCGCACCGCGCCGCTGCTGGCGATCGCTGCCGAGACACCGCACACCGCACCGCCCACACCGAGCACCGCAGCGAAACGCTTGTCGAGTCCCAGTGCCTTGCCGGCGAGAAAAATGGAGAAGAACGTCGCCAGCGACACGATGGTCGCCTGCCCCACCGCTACGGGGCCCGCCCAGAACAGCAACATGAGCGGCAAGGTCGCGCCCAGCAGCACGATGCCCACCTTGATGTAGAACTCCACGCGCAAACCCGACTGGAACCACTCCGGCAAGCGCACCGTGTTCGACACGAGCAGGCCAAACGCCAGGGCGAGTAACGGTGCTTCAAGATTGTAACGCGCGGCTTCCGTCCAGTTGGCCGCCAGGAAGATCAGCAGCGACGTGACGAACAGGATCAGGAACGAAGGCAGAAAGCGAGACAGCGAATGCCCGAGCACCACAAGGCCGGTGCCGAACAACAGCACGAACGCCGCAAACAACGCCACGTAGTTGGGCCAATGCGAGGCAAGACCCTGCCATGCGTCGGCGAGCGTTTTCCACTTTGCCGGCGCCACCGCCAGCCATTTGAGGCTGCTTCCATGGGCGAACAGAGCCCACGCCACGACGATCACCAGCAGGCCGATCCATACCGACCACCAGTCTTCGTTGGAAAACACACCCCAGCGCGCCGGGCGCGCAACAGCCGCCTTGGCATGGGACTTGCCCGGCAGAACCTGTGTCGCGTCGCTCATCGCATCGCCCCTCGCCGAATATTTAACCGGACGTCTGGACGTCCGGGCGGCCAACGGGAAGGGCCGCAGCGAACACTCTCCGCGCGACCTTGGTCAAAACGAAATGAGGTTTTGTTCTATCGATATTGCCGCCGTGACGACGGACTCAGCTTCATCGCTCCGAAGCCTTCATGGCCATCGTGGCTTGCGCTAAGGCAATGACGGCGCCGGTGTCGTCCGCAGCAAAGCGGACCGCCTCGGATAGATACACATATGCCAAGGCATATTGGTGATGCCGCAGCGCCGTCATGCCGACGCTGTAGAGCAGGCGATGCGTCGGCATGTCGTCCAACACCTCGCGATAAATGGACCATTGGCCGTCCCGGGGAGCCGATGCATCAATGCCGGCCGCATAGCAAGACACGACCGCCGGAACCACATGCAGCAACGGTTCCTTGGACATCGATTTCCGCACATCGGAAAGGAGCGATTGCTGGGACTGCGGTGTGCCATACCAACGCGCCGACGTGTATATGGCAAGCGAGACAAACACGGGGTACCTGCCGCCGGGTGCTTGCAGGCCTCGCATCGCGGCCTGATGCACGTACTCCTGATCGCCTACCGCCATGCCGATATCCATCATGGCGGTATAAGCCGCTACCATTTGCGGATTGAGACGCACGGCCATCTCAAGATCGCCGCGAGCTCTTTCCATGGCATTGTCCATGGCGTCGAAGTTTGACTGCGGAGTCTCTTTAGCGGTCTTGTGTCCACGTGCAGCCCAGCCCACATTCTGGAAATTCCATCCGCTCAAGGCGAATGCGAATGCGCTGTCGGGCGATTGTTGCTTCCAGGATTCGATCAGCGGCTGCCGAGCAGGATCCGCTTTGGCAAACCTGACCATCAGGAAGTGGTAGAACGCATCGGGATGGCCGTCGGTGTCGGCCTCCCGGGCCGCAAAGCGCCGGTCGAGCTCCTTCGCACGCCCTTCCTTGATGAGGCCATCAAACTCGGCGAGTTCCATGGTCGGCTGCAACATATAGCGACAGAAGGCCACGATGCCATCGTGCGACCAGTGACTGCCGGGTGGATCGGGAAAATCCACACAGCGTTTCATCGGGTCCTTGATCTGGCCAGCATCGGTGGCGGCAGCCATGAAACGTGTCATCTCTTCCGCGCTGAAGACGGGAGACTCGACGTCCCGCGATTGAGGCTGCGAACCTGCTGATGCCGCCGGAGCCGGTGACAACTGCTGTTGCGCGGCAGTGTCCGCATCGGCGCGACCGAACAGCAAGATCACCAAAGCGACGCTGTAGGTCGCTCTCAACACGCGATGAAACCTCATGCCTGCTCCTCCCTGAAATAACGAAAGGGCCACCATCATTGGCAGCCCTTTTATCATCGTCCCACAGGTGCGACAGGTCGGGGAGTCCCCCGAAGCAATAGAGTCCTCAGTTCAGGACGCCGTACCACCCACCGTCATCGCATCCACCTTCAGCGTCGGCTGACCGACGCCCACCGGCACACTCTGGCCGTCCTTGCCGCACACGCCCACGCCTTCGTCGAGGGCGAGGTCGTTGCCGATCATGGAAACGCGGGTGAGCACATCGGGGCCGGAGCCGATCAGGGTGGCGCCCTTCACCGGGCGGGTGACCTTGCCGTCTTCGATCAGGTAGGCCTCGCTGGCGGAGAACACGAACTTGCCGTTGGTGATGTCCACCTGGCCGCCGCCGAAGTTCACGGCGTAAAGACCCTTCTTCACCGAGCGGATGATCTCCTGCGGATCGTGCTGGCCAGCGAGCATGTAGGTGTTGGTCATGCGCGGCATCGGCAGCTGGGCGAAGGATTCGCGGCGACCGTTGCCGGTGGGTGCCATGCCCATCAGGCGAGCATTGAGCTTGTCCTGCATGTAGCCCTTGAGGATGCCGTCCTCGATCAGCGTGGTGCATTCGGTCGGCGTGCCTTCGTCGTCTACGCTGAGCGAACCGCGGCGACCCGGCAGCGTGCCGTCGTCCACCACGGTCACGCCCGGCGCAGCGACGCGCTGACCGATCCGGCCGGCGAAGGCGGAACTGCCCTTGCGGTTGAAGTCGCCCTCCAGGCCGTGGCCGATGGCCTCGTGCAGCAGCACGCCGGGCCAGCCGGGACCGAGTACCACCGGCATGCTGCCGGCCGGTGCGTCGACCGCCTCAAGGTTCACCAGTGCCTGGCGCACGGCTTCGTCGGCAAAGGCCATGGCGCGACCGTTTTCAAGCAGCTCGCGATAACCGTAACGACCGCCGCCACCGACGTGGCTCTGCTCGCGACGACCGTTGTGCTCGACGATGACGGCCACGTTCAGGCGCACCAGGGGGCGCACGTCCGCCGCCAGCGTGCCGTCGGAGGCAGCGATCAGCACGGTATCCATGGTGGCGGCCAGGCTCACGATGACCTGCTTGACGCGTGGATCACGGGAGCGCGCATAGGCGTCCACTTCGCGCAGCAGGGCGATCTTGTCCGGGTTGGGCAGGCTCTCCACCGGGTCGATGGCCGGATAGAGCTGGCGCGCGCCGTTCAGCGCCAGCGGCTTGCCGGCGCCGTTGCCACCCTGGGCAATGGCGCGGGCCGCCTTGGAGGCTTCCAGCAGCTGCGGCAGCACGATCTCGTCGGAATAGGCGAAGCCGGTCTTCTCGCCACTGATGGCGCGCACGCCCACGCCCTGCTCGATGGAGTGGCTGCCATCCTTGACGATGCCTTCCTCCAGCACCCAGGACTCGCTGCGCGAATGCTGAAAATACAGGTCGGCAGCATCGATGGAGGGGCCCATCAGCTGGTTGAAGACGCGGTCGAGGTCGGTGGCGGCGAGGCCGCCCGGCGACAGCAAGCGACGTTCCGCCTGCGCGATCAGGGAATCCATGAAGTCGGTGCCGTGTTCGTAAAAGAGGGACTTTACCAAGTTGGGGCCGCCTGACGGGGGTTTAAAGCCCAGGTCCTACATGGAGCCCGCCGCCCCCAGCGGTTAGGATGCGACCCAGGTTTATGACGTGCATGTGAAGGATCACAAATGAGCGATACCCCAAAACAGCCGCTGACCCACAAGGTCATCGACCGCGCCATCAAGGCCCCCATCGAGGAAACCCGCGAGCTGCTGCACAAGGACGGCCACCTCAAGCCGGGCAAGGGCATGATCAGCAGCGTGATCGCGCTGTCGCTCGGCTTCCTGAGCCTGCTGGGCGTGCTGGCCTTCCATTTCCCCGAGTACCTGACCACGCCGGACCTGCGCCACAAGTACTCGGTGGACGTACTTCGTCAATTGCTGCTGGCCGCCCTGCTCATATCGGGCGGCATGTCGCTGGCGAACATCATCCTCGGCCGTGCCCGCCAACTGAGCATGGTGGCTTTCCTGATGGTGATCGCGGCGACCGCGCTGGGTGGCTCGCGCGTGCCGGTGGGCAACTTCCCTGACCACACGCCCTATATCGGCCTGGACTGGTTCATCCTGGACCTGCTCGGCTCGACGCTGATCTTCGTGGTGATCGAAAAGCTGTTCCCGCTCTACAAGGGGCAATCCCTCTTCCGCAAGGAATGGCAGACCGACCTCAAGCATTTCGCCGTGAACCATTTCATCGTCGGCCTGGCGCTGCTGGTGGTGAACTTCCTGTTGCATCACCTGTTCGGCTGGCTGGTGCGCAGCGATTTCCAGCAAACGGTGCAGCACATCTCTTTCGTGCCGCAACTGCTGCTGTGCATCCTGGTGGCGGATCTTGCGCAGTACTGGACGCACCGCGCGTATCACGAGGTGCCGTTCCTGTGGCGCTTCCATGCCGTGCACCACTCGGTGAAGACGATGGACTGGCTGGCCGGCTCGCGCCAGCACATGCTGGAACTGATCGCGACGCGCGTCTGCGTATTGGCGCCGCTTTACATCCTCGGTTTCAGCGAAGGCGTGATGAACGCCTACATCATCGTGGTGGGCTTCCAGGCGGTGTTCAACCACGCCAACGTGCATCTGCCGTGGGGACCGCTGAAGTTTCTCGTGGTGACGCCGGACTTCCATCACTGGCACCACGCGTCGGACGACGAAGCCATCGACAAGAACTACGCGGCGCACTACGCCTTCCTCGACTACCTCTTTGGCACGGCCGTGAAGTCGACGAAGAAATTCCCGGAACATTACGGCGTGGTCGGCGACTACATGCCCGACGGTTTCGTGCGCCAGCAGCTGTTCCCATTCCGTGGCAGCACCAAGCCACGCGATCCGACGGCCTGAGCCCGCGTAGCAGCGCACGAGCGCAACAGGAATCAGTGCGCGGCGCTGCTCGCCGGTGCGGGAGCAAGGACAGGAGCGGAATCAGTACCCGGCACCACGGTCGGCGTTACCGGTACATCCTTCTTCTCGATCAAGGTAATCACCGGCTTGTCCCAACTGCCGGTGATCTTGTAGCGCGCACTGGCGGCACGGTTGATGCCGTGACCCAGCAAACCCTGCGCCACGAAGCCCGCCGCGATGCCAATGGGCCCGCCGACGAACGCGCCCACCACCGGCAGGCTGTTGCCGGCGTGCGGAATGGCCAGCACCTGCAGGTCGTAATCCTTCGCTCGCACACCGGTACGGCCCTTGATGGAGATCTCCGCCGCGGGGCTGCGAATCTGCAGGTTATCGGTGTTCGCATTGCCGTCGCCCAGCTTGAAGTCACCGGCAATGGCATCGAATGCGAGTCCCTTGCCGAACACGTCGCCGAAGTCGAACGAGAGGCGACGCGGTAGTTCAAGCACGGACACCAGGCCGAACAGTCGGGCCACGCCCGGCCCGACTTCAGGCATGCGACCGTCGGTGATATTGACGCTCAGCTTGCCGTCCATGGTGCCCAGCTCCATCGCGGATGGCGCCCCCGGCCAGGTCGCATCGAGCTGCGCACGCACCTTGCCACCAGCAAGCAAACCGTCGTAACCGAAAGCGCCCAGCATGTCGCCCATGTTGTCGGCGGCGAAATCGATGCGCATGTGCGAATGACTGTCCCCGGCCGTGCCGTTCCAGTCGCCCACACCGTTGATCTGCACGCCATGCGACAAGGTGCGTAACTGGTCCACATGCAGGCCGCGATCGGTCGGCCACGTTTCCAGTCGCGCATCGCCCAGCTTGGAATCGCCAAAACGCAGGTCACTCACCCAGAGATGGAACGGCGGCAATGCCGAGGGTGTGATGCCGGTGGCCGCGGGATTGGGGACAGGCGTTGCCGCATTGGCCGCAGACGAGGCCGCTCCCCCACCTTGCGCAGCCGCACCGTCACCGGTGGCGGCGCCCTTCTTGGGCGCGGGTGCATCCTTGGGCCAGTAAAGACGCTGCAAGCGCGCCGTGACGCCACGCCGCGACAGATCGGCGAGCGGCACGTTGAAGCGCCCGGCCAGTGCGCTGCTGTCCACGTCCACCACCAGCCCGTCGGGCTGTGACGTGGCCAGCAGGTGCATATCGGCAAATGGATGGCCAAATACCAAGGCCTGCTCGGCATTCACGTCGATGCTTTCCATGCCCGGCCCATTGTTGCTGGCGCCCGATGCCGCGTATTGCGTCCAGCCGGTGACATCCAGCTTCGCCGGCCGGCCGCGAATGCGGATGCCCTTCTCGGGCACGGTGTCGGGAGCCTTGGTGCCGAAGGCGAAGGTGGCAGCGAGCGACTGGTTGTCGTTCTGCGGCAATCGCATGCGGGCGCGCACCACTTGCCCCACGCTCAGCTGCACGTCGCTGCCCTGCATGGGCAGGTTCATGTCCAGATGCAGCGGCAAGGTTTCTTCCGCCGACTTCTTCAGCGGCACCGGGAAATCGAGCGCCATGCCACCGAGCATGGAGTCCACGCTGAGCTTTTGCGTCGTAGCCACTGAGCCGGTGGTATTGGAGTTGGCGATGGCAAAGCCGACGGTGAAATCGCTACGGCCCGTGGCTACCTGGTTCAGCCAGTCGAGCTGCTTATAGCCCTGCGTCAGTTCGGCCATGCTGAAGCGACCCGCCAGCTTGGCCGAGAGCACGGTGTCCGGTTGACCCGTCGCGCCGCCGATGCCCAGGTCGAGCTTCGCCGGCTGCCCACGGAAACTCGTGTCGAGCGGCCCGGCGTGGAAGCCCGCCTTATCGAACGTCGCGGGACCGGTCAGCTTGTCGAGCTGCAGGTTCCACTCCGGCGCATTGAAATCCACGCCCTTGAGCTGCGCGCGACCGTCGAGGGTGAAGTCGCTCGAGTTGGCCACGGGCAAGGAAAGATGAAAATCGAACGCGCCCGTGCCGCCCAGCTTCAGCTTGGACAGGATGTCCGCGTGGTGCATGCCGATGGGGCTGCGCTGCACGAAGTCGATCAAGCTTGCGCCGGTACCGTTGCCGCTCACATTGAGGTCGAGCACCGTGTGGCCCAGCTCAGGAATAAGCGCCACCGCACGATCGACTTTGTTGCCCAGCGACTCGCCCTGGCTGGCCTCGACCAACATGCCGCCGTTGATGAAGTTGGCGACCGCGGTGACGTTCTGCGCATGCGGCCAATCCCTGCCGTAGGCAAGTTCCAGCCCGCTGATCTCGGCGCGCGCCTCGAAGCGTCCCTCGTTGTAGTGGAACGGCCAGTCCTTCAGGTCGCCGCGCACCAGCACATCGCCATGATCGATCTTGCCCGCGACCAGTGCCTGATCCAGCCACTGCACCGCCGCCGGTGACATCGAATCGACCGGCCAGAACAGCTTGGCGGCATCCATGTCGGCATGCGAAAGCATGGCGTAGAGATCAAGGAAGGGTCGCCCGCCTGCGTTCGGCAACGCCGCCTCGCCACGCGCCTGTCCGCCGAAACCCGCACCTTCGAAGTCCAGCGCGTCGGTACCGATATGCAAGGCATCGTCATCACGCCAGAAGGACACGTCGCCGCCGAGCTTGGACATCACGAACGGCTGGCGGAACGTATGGGGAAAACGCAACACGGTAGCCTGCGTGGGCAAGGACACGGCAACCGCTTCAGCATCGCCGCGCAATTCGCCCCGAATGCCGTCGATGCCCGGCAGCTTACCGACCGGGTGGATGGCGACGTTGTCGAATGCCGCATCCAGCGCATGCAGGCCTTCGGCGTGATTCCAGACCAGCGAGGCCTGCGTGATCCGGCCACTGGGTTTGCCCGTGCCGACCCATTGCGCCAGCCCCGGCGAGAGTTGCGGCTTGAGCGCCAGCCAGGGCACCAGTGGCGCCAATTGCAGGTCGCGCGCCGCTACGTTGACGCTGGCCTGGTCGGTGCCCAGCCCGTTCAACACGGCGACGGCGGCGCCGCCATCGTCCGCCGCCCAACGCACGGTGTAGCCATCCTTGCGGATCGCCACGTCGGCCAAGCCGTCCAGCGCATCCACGCTGGCGCTCGCGCCGTCCGGATTGCCCAGCTTCACGTCGCGCAGGTGAAAGCGCGCGAGGCTGCGCACGACACGCGCGTCGCGCCAGTCGAGCCAGCTTTCGAAGGAACCGGTGCCGCTGTCGGCGGTATAGCCGGCCATGTCGATGCCGGTCGACATGGCGTGCAAATCCAGGTTGTCGCCACTGATCCACAACTTGCCGTCGGCGCCGTCGTCGCTGAAGCTGCCAGCGCCGCGCAATCGCCCGGGTGCGTCCTCGCGGCGCAGCAAGGCGCCCACGCGAATGCGACTGCCCTGCCGGCTCAGGCGAAGCTGGTCAGCCAACAGGGTGAAGTGCCGGTTGATCCGGTTGTCGGTAATGTCCAGCCGCGTATCGCTCAGCCACAGGCCGATGGATAACTGGCCGAAGCCCGGCTTCTGGCGTTCTTCGCCGCCGGCCACTCCAATGCCGTTGACGTGCCAGGCGCCGTCGGCGTCGCGGCTGATGTCGAATTGCAGGCCGCGCGCATGCAGGTTCACCACATGGCGCGACGGCAGCAGCCAGCCGCCGGGATCGAGCTTGAGCTCTGCCTCGGGAATCTGCAGCGGCGCACCGCCGTCCCCCGCGCCGATAGTGACGCCACGCATCACGAACAACGGACCGGAAGGCTGCCAGCGCCCCTCCATCGACTGGAACCTCACCGGGCGATGCAGCTTCGCGGACAACTGTGCCTCGACCCATTCGGGGTGGCTCGCCAGCGACGGCAACACCATCTGGGCAAGCCCCACCAGCACGGCCAGTGAAATCACAGCCACGCCGGCGACCCAGGCCAATGCCCGGGCGCAGAAATGCGTGCGTTTCAACCAGGGGGCGCTCACGGCCGGCTCGCGGCGCGAGGCGACCAGCATCGCGCCTTACAACAGAACCACATCGAACTGTTCCTGCGAATAATGCTCCTCAGCCTGAAAGCGTATGCTTTTGGAGATGAACTCTTCCAATTCGGCCACGGCGACGGATTCTTCCTCCAGGATGCGGCCGACCACGTTCGGGCTGGCCATCACCAGCAACTTCTCCGTGTTGAACTGGCGGACGGCGCGGGTGATCTCGCGGAAGATCTCGTAGGTCACCGTTTCAGCCGTCTTCAAGGTGCCGCGCCCGCTACAGGCCGGGCAGGGTTCGCAGAGCTGGCGCTCCAGGCTTTCGGTGGTGCGCTTGCGCGTCATCTCCACCAGGCCCAGCGCCGACATGGGGTACACCGTGGTCTTGGCGTGGTCGCGCAGCAGGCCCTTTTCGAGCATGCGCAACACCTGGCGTCGGTGTTCCTCGTCGGTCATGTCGATGAAATCGATGATGATGATGCCGCCCAGGTTGCGCAGCCGCAGTTGGCGGGCCGCCGCCTGCGCCGCTTCGAGGTTGGTCCGGTAAACGGTTTCCTCGAGATTGCGCGTACCGACGTAGCCGCCGGTATTGACGTCAATGGTGGTCATCGCCTCGGTCTGGTCGACGATGAGGTAACCGCCGGACTTGAGCGGCACCTCCTTCTTCAGTGCGCGCTGGATTTCGTCTTCCACGCCGTAGAGGTCGAAGATCGGGCGCTCACCGGAATAATGCTCGACGCGGTCGTCCAGCTGCGGCATGAACTTGTGCACGAACTTCACGACCTTTTCGAAGGTCTCGCGCGAATCCACGCGTACCTTCTCGATATCTTCGTTGAGCATGTCACGCAGACTGCGCAGCGGCAGCGAGAGTTCCTCGTAGACGCGCTCGCCGACCTTCGCCTTGGTGATGTTTTCCTGCACCACGCGCCATACCTTGCCGAGGTAGGTGACGTCGAAGGCCAGCGATTCGGCGGTCTGACCCTCGGCGTTGGTACGCACGATGTAGCCCAACGGGTTCTCGCCGATCAGCGCGTTCAACACCTCTTTCAGGCGCTGCCGCTCGGCTTCTTCCTCGATGCGGGCGGAAATGCCCAGCGTGCGCGCATGCGGCAGCAACACCAGGTAGCGCGAAGGGATGGACAGATGGGTGGAGAGCCGTGCGCCCTTGGTGCCGATGGGGTCTTTCACCACCTGCACCACAATTTCCTGGCCTTCGTGCACCAGCTCGCTGATCGACGGCGTGTGGCCGTTGCCGCCCGTGCTCACCACCTCCGCCCCCTCCGCCGTCGGCGGCAGCGGCGGGCGCACGATGTCCGAAGCATGCAGGAAGGCCGCGCGCTCCAGCCCGATGTCGACGAACACCGCTTGCATGCCCGGCATCACCCGCTGCACGCGCCCCTTGTAGACATTGCCCACGTAGCCGCGGCGGGAGGCCCGCTCCACGTGCACCTCCTGCAACATGCCGTTCTCGACCACGCCGACACGCGTCTCGCGTGGGGTCACGTTGATCAGGATTTCTTCGCTCACCAGCTACTCCCATGCGTGGGCGATCTTTATAGCGGCAGGACGCGCACACTGTCGATGCGCTGGCGTATCTGTTTCGCACATGGCGGGCGACGTCGCCAACTGGCCCGCAGATAAAGCGATTTCATGTACCGGCGAGTCTTCCATTGGGTCAGCATGACGCAGCCCGCTATGCTGCGCCCGATGCCTGATCCGATCTTGCCCGACCTGCTTCAGCCCGGTCTTGCCCTGGTGTTCTGCGGTACCGCGGCCGGGCGTCGCTCGGCCGCGGAAGGCGCCTACTACGCGCATCCGGGCAACCTGTTCTGGAAGGCCTTGCATGCGGTGGGACTGACGCCGCGACTGTTCGCGCCCGCCGAGTTCCCCTTGCTGCCCACGCTGGGCATCGGCCTCACCGACCTGGCCAAGCACCACATGGGCAACGACAACGAGCTGCCACGCGGCGCCTTCGATGCCGCCGCGTTGCGCGATCGCATTGAACGCCATGCGCCGGCCGTTCTGGCGTTCACCAGCAAAGCGGCGGCCCGGGCTGCCCTGGGCCACGACGCCGGTTATGGCCTGCAACCGGAGCGGTTCGGGCAAACGCAACTGTTTGTGTTGCCCTCACCCTCCGGGCAAGCACGGGGGCATTGGGATCTCGGCCCCTGGCAGGAGCTTGCGGCGTTCGTGCGTTAGCAGTGCCCCGATGTCTTGCCCCGTGCTTGCCGCTCTCTACACCGTCAATCCCGCGAAACCCGCATAGGGGGAAGCGCGGGAGGCGCTTTTCAACAGCCGAACGGCTGATCATCCCGCGTCGCTGGACGGTGCGAAAGGCACTGGATTCCCGCTTTCGCGGGAATGACGGTGAGGACGCAGCAGCCGATAACGGAACCACGTTGCTCCCCCTTCTCAACCGCCCCCTGCATAGACCTCCAGCGCCACCGCCAGATGATCGAACAGCCGCCGCACGCGGAGGCTGGGGCGCAGGTCTTCATGCATCACCACCCACGTGTCCATGGGAAGCGACAGTTCGGCCGGGAACAGGCGGACGAGCTGCGGATCGCGTCGCGCCAGGTTCACCTGTGCCATGCCCAGGCCGAAGCCCGCCCGGAGGGCCGCCAGCGCGGCCAGATCGCTGTCCGTTCGCAAGGCGAAGTGTTCACGTGCATAGGGCAGCCCTGCCGGTCGCATGCGGCGGATATACGGCATTTCGGTATCGAAGCCGATCAGTGCGTGCCCCTCCAGCTCGTCCAGCGCCTGCGGATGGCCGTGCGACTCCAGATAGCGCCGGTGCGCGAACATGCCCAGTTCAATCCGGCCGACATGACGGGCCACCAGCGCCTCCTGCGTCGGCTGGACCATGCGGATGGCGATGTCGGCGTCGCGCCGCAGCAGGTCGGCGGCCTGATTGGACAGCACCAGCTCGATAACGATGCCCGGATGCCGCTCGCGAAACTCGGTCAGGATCGGCGGCAGCACTTCCGCGCCAATCACCTCGCTAGCCGTCAGGCGCACGCTGCCGCTGACCTCCCCTCTTCCTGCCGAAGCTGTGCGCTGCAGGGCAGCCGAGGCCGACGCCATGGCCTGCGCATGCGGCACAAGCTCGCGGGCGAGCTCCGTAGGCACCAGCCCCTGTGGCGAGCGAGCGAACAGGGCGGCGCCCAGCGCCGATTCCAGCTCGCGCATATGACGCCCCAGGCTGGGCTGGGTCATGCCGAGCGAACGGGCGGCGCCGGACAGGCTGCCTTCCCGCATCACGGCGAGGAAAGAACGGTAGAGCTCCCAGGCGGGCTCGATATCGGTCATACATATTTGTATAGCAGATCTACATCATTCAGCAATTTTCTTTTGACCGGCGGCGCCTCAAGCTGGCCTCATTCCCAACGAGGATCTCGTCATGAAGGCACAGCGAACGGTTCTGGTGATTGGCGCCAACGGTGGTATCGGGCAGGAAGCTTGCGTTGCCCTGCTACGGCACGGCTGGCGAGTCCGCGCCCTGGTACGCAAGGCGCCCGAAGACACGCGAAACATCGACTGGCGGACCGGCGACGCTATGAACGGCGCCGACGTGCTGGCGGCAGCCGTCGGTGTCGATGTCATCGTCCACGCCGTGAACCCGCCGGGTTACCGGGGCTGGGAGCGCCTGGTGCTGCCCATGCTGGACAACACCATCGCGGCGGCTCGCGCCAGCGGTGCGCGCCTTGTATTGCCCGGCACCGTCTACAACTACGGCACGGACGCTTTCCCGCTGCTGCGCGAGGACTCGCCGCAGCATCCGTGCACACGCAAGGGCGAAATCCGCGCCGAGATGGAGCGGCGGCTGCACGCTGCCTCGGACGCCGGCATCCGCGTGCTCGTGCTCCGCTGTGGCGATTTCTTCGGACCTCGCGCCGGCAACAACTGGTTCGCGCAGGGACTGATGCAGTCCGGCAAGCCCGTCACGCGCATTTCCTACCCCGGCGACTACGCGCTCGGCCACAGCTGGGCTTATCTGCCCGATGTCGCCGAAACGCTGACGCGCCTGCTGGATCGCGAACCCGACCTGGCCGGCTTCGAAAGCTTCCATTTCGGCGGCCACTGGCTGGACGGTCACGCCATGCTTGCCGCCATTCGCCGCGCTGGCGGCGACGACACCATCAAGGCGGGCCGCTTCCCGTGGTGGCTCGCACGCATCGCCGCACCGTTCAATGAAACGCTGCGCGAACTATGCAAGATGCGTTACCTGTGGCGCGAACGCGTGCAATTGGACGACAGCAAGCTCAAGGCGTTCCTTGGCGGTGATCTCTACACGCCGGTGGACCAGGCGGTCCGTGCGGCGCTGATTGGCTCGGGCTGCATGCCGTCGAGCCCTGCCGACGGCATGGCGCATGCCTGACGCCGATCAGTCGATCGGCGTGTGGCGATTCTTGACGACATCGCGCTCCATCACGATGGACGCCTTGTTCGACCAGGACTGGCGGATGTAGGTGACCACGGCGGCAACGTCGGCATCGTTGAGCTGCTGTGCGAAGGGCGGCATGGAGTAAGGCCGCGGATGGCTTTCCGTCACCGGTGCAAACCCGCCCAGCAGGACAACACGCGTCGCATTGATGCCGCTCGGCTCGTTGACGGAGGAGTTGCCGTTGAGCGGCGGATAGACGCCCGCCACACCGTTGCCGTCCTTGCCATGGCAATCCGCACAACGCTCGGCGTAGACCTTCGCGCCCTGCGCGAGGATGGCACGCGTATCCAACGGCGATGTCTCGGTCACGGCTGCCGGCCGCGCTGGGAGCGATTGCAGATAGACGGCCATCGCGCGCAGGTCGTCTTCGTGCATGTACTGCGTGCTCTGCGCGACCACTTCGGCCATCGGCCCGAAAGCAGTGCCACGTGCTGACTGCCCCGTCTTCAACAGGTCGACGATGTCCTGCTCGCTCCAGCCGGCAAGGCCACCGTTCGCCTGCGTGCTGAGATCGGGCGCGTACCAGTTCTGCACGGGAATCTGCCCGCCAGCCAGCGACGCCTTGGCCTGTTGCCCGCCCAGCGAATCGCGCGGTGCATGGCACTCGTTGCAGTGCCCCAAGCCTTGCACCAGGTAAGCGCCACGATTCCATGCGTCCGACTTGGACGTATCGCGCTGGAATTCACCTTCCTGGAAATACAGGGCACGCCAGGCCTTCAGGCTGCTGCGCACGCTGTAGGGAAATTCGAGCGACGGTGCCGGCGTCGGTGCATGCACGGGCGCCAACGATTGCAGGTACGCGAAGATCGCCAACGCATCATCACGCGTCACCTTGGTGAACGAGGTGTACGAGAACACCGGATACAGGAACTCGCCGTGACGCCCCTTGCCGTGGTGCAGTGCCTGCCAGAAATCCTCGAAACTCCACTCGCCCAGACCGGTCTCGCGATCCGGCGTGATGTTGGACGACGGGATATTGCCGAATGGTGTGGGCAGCACGCGCCCCCCCGCATAGCGCGCACCACCCTTCGCCGTGTGGCACGACGCACAATCGCCGACGATGGCGAGGTATTCGCCTTTCGCGACGAGTGCCGGATCCTTGAGCGTCGCCGCATCCACCTTGCTCGCGGACAGTGACGAAGGCTGACGTGTTTCGCCATGGAAGAGCCACACGCCGGCAACGATCAGCAGCAGGACGACAACGATAAGTGCCATGCGCTTCATGCGCCGTCTCCCTTGTCGCCCAGCACGCCGCAATGCAGCGGCGGCGTCACCGTGCCGGCAGCCTGCGCATGCATGTCGGCCGGCAGTTCACGACTGGCCAGCCATGCCGAAACGGCGGTGATGTCCGAATCGCTGAGGCGATTGGCGATCTCCGACATGCAGTCGGGCGCCACCGTGGCGCGCGTTTTCGTCCGCCACGAACCGAGTTGGGAACTGATGTAGTCGTAAGGCAAGCCGACCAGGCCGGGAATATCCGGCTGCACACCCGTGAGCTGGCTACCGTGGCAGGCGACGCAAGGGGGAATCTTTCGCGCCGCATCGCCATGCGTCACCAGCGTTTCGCCGCGTTGGTGTGCTTCGGTGGAAACCGCAGGCACCGGTGACCGCGCATATGGCACTTCCTGCGCGGCGAAGTATTCGGCGATGTCATGCATGTAGTCCGGGCTGAGCTGGCGCACGGTGTATTCCATCGGACCGTACTTACGCAGGCCATCCTGGAAGTCCTTCATTTGCCGCGCGAGATAGCCCGCGGGTTTGCCGGCAAGGCGCGGAAAAAAGCCGCTCTCCGGCGTGCCTTCACCATGGACGCCATGACAGCCTGTGCAAGCGGCAATGCGCTGCTGCAAGGTATCGGGAATCACAGGATGCTGTGTGTCCTGCGCGCTCGCCACGCTCCCCGTTGCGGGGACCACGAGCAGCATCCACATGCCCAAGGCACGAACGGCCTGCGACCACTTCGCTGAAAGGCTTTGCATGTTTCCCCTACCTACGCGCAATAGCGCGGCCAAAGGATCAGGACGCGCCGGAACAATGCATCGATTATAGGCATGCGTACCGCGCGGCCAGCGTCAAATCGAAGGCGCAGGGCACGGCGACATCTTGTCGCACAACCCTGAAACGCCCCTACCCGGTCCGCAGCGAGGAGCGCTCAGGCAGACACAGGCCGCGGCCGGGAAGAAGTCATGACCGACGACGAGCCGGCACGCAGCGCGTCGTGCAGCAGCAGTGTGACGCCAAGCTGATCCTGGCTTTCCCGCTCGTGCACCACGCCGCCATAGATAAGTGCGCGCTCGTGCACCGTCGCCATGCCCTGCCCGTTGGTGCCGAGCAGGGACACCAACTGCCGCCACTCGGGAACGGGCCGGCCACGCAGGGGCGGTGCCGGCCGCGCGGCCGACATGCGCAGGATCACCCAGCGCCTGCCGTGCGTGCAGCCACCACGGATATGCACGCGGATATGCTTTACCTGCTCGCGCGCCAGCATGTAGACCATCACTTCGCAGGCCTGGCGGTAAAGCATCATGTGGACATCAGGCGCGAGCTGATTGAGCCCGGCGCCGGTGAACGTACATTGATAGGCCGCGCCCACCAGCGATGCCGCCCGCGACAACGGGCCGGTCTGGAACGTGGCGGCAAGGCCATGCTCGCGCCACGCGCGCGGATGCAGCGTATCGGCCAGGCGCTGCATTTCCATCTGGGTCAGATCCAGATGCCGGGCATAACTCTGCTCCATATTCGCTGGCAGCATGGGACGCAAGCGATCCATCATCCGGCGCTGGCCATCGCGCATGGATTGACCGAGACGCTCGAGCGATTCGGCAACATGGCGCAGTCGCAGCTCTTCCTGATAGAGCCCTTGCTGGGCCAGCAGGAAACCGCGCAACCCGTCGTCGCGGGTGTCGTTCGCAGGGGGCGCATCCAGCCTCACCGCCAGACGCGCGCCGAGCATGATCAGGCTGGACACCGCAAACGCGATAAGTGCCTGGGCCTGGATCACCGCCGGATCGCGCGCCACCGTCATCGTCAACTCAATGGCGACGCTCGCCAGCAAGCCGCCTATCGCCGCGCCCTGCCAGCCGTGACGCAGCGTGATCCATGCCACCGGCAGGAACATGGCCATGCGCGCGATGGCGACGATTTCGTCACCGTGCGTTGCCGAGGCCAACCAGACCAGCAACATCAGCGGAGGCAGCACGCCTTTGACGCAGTCGATGGCCACCGACTTCATGCCCGACGCATCGGCCATGGATGGCCGTCGCCCGGCCCAGCTCAGCAGCGCAAAGACCGGGGGCACCAACGTCAGGGCGCCAAGATAGCTGCCGAGGAAATACTCCAGCACGATATGCACGTTGATTATCGGTGGGGTCTCGCCCGCCGGAACCGTCAATACAGCGAGCGTAGCCGTGTTGACCAATGCACTGACCAGGCCCGCCGCCAACATGCTGCCCATGAGGCCGGTGACGTTCGCCCCGCCGTTCTTGAACACCGGCATGCGCTGGCGGAACCAGGCGAGCACCGGGGCGGTAAGCAGAATCGGCGGCACGGTGATCAACTCGGCCCAAAGCGTCCCGAAACGCTCATGACTGGACCAGCCCAACCAGGCCAGCGGAAGGCTTTCGCCGATCCCCATGGCGAGCCAGTAGCGATACGGCACCAGCAAAAGGCACAGCACCCGCAGGCCCGCATTGAGATTCCAATGCGAGACGGAAACATCCCTTAGTAACGCGTAGCCCACCGCATAAGCGAGCACCACGCCAAGTTGGCGAAATGCGGCCGGAACCCATGCGGGCTTCTTCGCGTTGTGGCTCCCTTTTGCTGCCGTGACCATCGAGTCGTGCCAAGCCCCTGTATGAAAAGTGCCGTACTCCGGACTCGCCAGAGAACGCGCGCTGTCGCCACCCACGCGCTAGCGATTGTCGCAGGAAATTACTTACGTAACTCGCTGCAATGCGTCAGCCTGCGGGCCTCAGGGCTACCCATGCAAAAAGAAAGCCCGGCAGACGCCGGGCTCTTCATTTCGTTGAATATTTCGTCTCAGGCTGCTGGCGTTCCGTTCGACTTGCGCACGATCAGCATGGCCAGCTCCAGGGATTGCTCGTAATTGAGTCGTGGGTCGACCATCGACTTGTAGGCGCGATCTAGGTCGGACTCACTCAGGTCACGGGCCCCGCCCATGCATTCGGTGACATCTTCCCCTGTCAGCTCCAGGTGCACGCCACCCAGCCGCGTCCCTGCCGCGGCATGGATATCGAACGCCTGATCCAACTCGCCACGAATGTTGTCAAAGCGGCGCGTCTTGTAGCCGTTCGAGGTCGTTTCGGTATTGCCGTGCATCGGGTCCGCGACCCAGAGCACCCGCCTCCCGTCGCGCTTCACCGCATCCAGCAGGGCCGGCAACGCGCGGCCGATGGCGCCATTGCCCATCCGGTGGATCAAGGTGAGGCGGCCCGGCTCGTCCTCGGGGTTGAGCGCATCGATGAGCGGCAGCAATTGGTCGGCCGTGACCGATGGCCCCACTTTGACCGCGATCGGATTGCGGATGCCACGGAAGTACTCGACGTGGGCGCCATCCAGCGCTGCCGTGCGCATGCCGATCCAGGGGAAATGCGTCGACAGGTTGAACCAGCCCTGGTGGCGCGGCACCTGGCGGGTAAGCGCCTGTTCGTAGTGCAACAGCAGCGCCTCGTGCGAGGTGAAGAAATCCACCCGCGAAAAGCCTGCGATGGGACCCGCCAACGTCTCCATGAAACGCAGCGAGTCGCCGATGGCCGAGACCATGCGACGGTATTCTGCCGCCAACGGCGAATGTTCGACCCAGGCGAGATCCCAGTACTCGGGATGGTGCAGGTCGGCGAAGCCACCATCAATCAACGCCCTGACGAAATTCATGGTGAGCGCGGAATGGGCGTGAGCCTGGATGAGCCGCTGGGGATCCGGCCGGCGCGCGTCAGCGGTGAACTCCGGGCTGTTGACCAGGTCGCCCCGGAAACTGGGCAAGGTCACGTCATCGCGCGTTTCCGTATCGGTCGAACGCGGCTTGGCGTACTGCCCGGCGAAGCGCCCGACGCGCAACACCGGCTTCTGCAGCCCGTGCACCAGCACCAGACTCATCTGCAGCAGCACCTTGAGCCGGTTGGAGATCACCGGGCTGTTGCAGTCAGCGAAGCTCTCGGCGCAATCACCGCCCTGCAACAGGAAACGCTGCCCCTCCTGAGCCTCGGCGAGGGCTTTCTTCAGCGCGAGCACTTCCCAGGACGTGACCAGCGGTGGCAGCGTGGCCAGCTGCCCCGTGGCACGGGCAAGCTCCACCGCGTCTTCATAGAACGGCTGCTGCAGCGCCTGGCGACCCTGCCAACTGCCGGGCGTCCAGTTCTCGTCGCGGTCAGGAAGTACGGGGGGCATGGATATGGCTTGTGACATGGAAAACAGACTCGCTCAGGCGCGCTTGCGCGACGCGGCGTAAACGCCCAGGACAACCAACAGCACGTACCAGATCAGCGTCCATGCCGGCATCGGCAAGCCGAGCACCGGCTCCACCTTGGCGCACTCGCCCGAACCAGTGAAGACCATCTTAAGCACCTTGGCGAACGGGAACGCATCCATCATGTAACCGAGATTCGGGCCACAGGCGGGAATCTGATCCGCCGGCAGGGTCTGCAGCCACAGGTGGCGCGCCGCCGTCGCTATGCCAGCCAGCGCGCCGAGCACCACACCACCGGTATAAACCCAGCGTACTCCGCCCCGCGGCGCATGCAGGCCTCCCACCAGGAAAAATACGCCCATCACCATGAATGCGATGCGCTGAAAGATGCACAGCGGGCACGGAATCATGTTGAGCACGTGCTCGGCATACAGCGCGAAGCCGAGCAACGCTGCGCAGACGGCGAAACCGATGAGATAAGTGGTGCGGTACGACCAGCGGAAGGGATTCATGTCGTGACTTTGCTGCGTTGCGAAAGCGGGACATTACCCGCTTGCCCTGCCCCTGTCAGCCCTGCCGGTTGGGCCACCGCCCTCCCCAGTGGACAGGTATGGGGCCGCGATCTCGGTACCTGCCACCCTTGCGGCTACGGATGTCTGCCGGGCAGGTCTTGCACCTGTTGTGATGGCGCGATATCCGTTCTAGACAACAAAAAACCCGGCAGGTCGCCCTACCGGGTTTTCGCAAAACGTTTGTCGCTACCGATTACTCGGCGGCGGCGTCGGTCTTCGGACGATCAACCAGCTCGACGTAGGCCATCGGGGCGTTATCGCCCGGGCGGAAGCCGGCCTTGAGGATACGCAGGTAACCGCCGGGACGCTCGCGGTAACGGGGGCCCAGCTCGATGAACAGCTTGCCGACCGCTTCCTTGTCACGCAGACGCGCGAAAGCGAGACGACGGTTGGCGACGCCATCGGTCTTGGCGAGCGTGATGAGCGGCTCGGCGACGCGACGGAGTTCCTTCGCCTTGGGAAGGGTGGTACGGATCAGCTCGTGCTTGAACAGCGACGACGCCATGTTCTTGAACATGGCTTCGCGATGGCTGCTCGTGCGATTGAGCTTGCGACCGGATTTCTGGTGGCGCATGGCGATTACTCTCTATGTCTGTTGTTATGAAAAGCCGGCGGTTATGTCCGACTTCCCGCGGTTACCCGCTGATGAAGCCCTTCGTGGTACGGGCTCTTATTGAGCAAGACGGCCAAGCTGGCCGTTCAAGGCGTCTGGAAAACCCGAGGGATCAACACTCGTCAGACCGCCAATACCAAGCGACCAAGGCGGTCGCCCGAAATATCAAGCAGCCCGAAGGCTGCCTTTTGACAGCTGGCGAGCGTGCCGAGGCACGCTCGCCAGTTTGTCGGTACTACCAGCGATCGCGGACGATCGCCGAAAACATCAGCCCAGCTGCATGCCGTGCGACAAGCCCGGCGGCGGCCAGTTTTCAAGCTTCATACCCAGGGCCAGACCACGACCACCCAGCACGTCCTTGATTTCGGTCAGGGACTTCTTGCCGAGGTTCGGCGTCTTGAGCAGTTCGACTTCCGTCTTCTGCACCAGGTCGCCGATGTAGTAGATGCTCTCGGCCTTCAGGCAGTTAGCCGAACGCACGGTGAGCTCCAGGTCGTCGATCGGACGCAGCAGCAGCGGGTCGAAACCACCCTTCTCTGCCTTGTCCGTGGCGCTCTCGCGACGCGAGAAGTCACCGAATACCGACAGCTGGTCGTTGAGGATCTCGGCGGCCTTGCGAACCGCGTCTTCCGCACCGATGGTGCCGTTGGTTTCGATATCCAGCACCAGCTTGTCGAGGTTGGTGCGCTGCTCCACACGGGCAGCGTCCACTTCGTAGGCCACGCGAAGCACCGGCGCGAATGACGCGTCGAGCTGCAGGCGACCGATCGGACGAGCTTCGTCGTCCGGGTGCTGGCGCGCGCTGGCCGGCTGATAGCCGACGCCGCGACGCACCTTCAAGCGCATGTTGAGTGCGATGTCCTTGGTCAGGTGGCAGATCACATGCTCGGGGTTGATGATTTCCACCGAGTGATCGACGGCGATATCGCCGGCGGTGACCACGCCCTTGCCCTTCTTGGACAGGGTCAGGGTGACTTCGTCACCCGAGTGCTGGCGAATCGCCACGTCCTTCAGGTTGAGCAGGACTTCGATCACGTCCTCCTGCAGACCTTCCAGCGTGGTGTATTCGTGCAGCACGCCATCGATTTCAACCTCGACGATGGCAGAGCCAGGGATCGAGGAGAGCAGCACGCGACGCAGCGCGTTGCCCAGGGTGTGGCCGAAACCACGCTCGAGCGGCTCCACCACCACCTTGGCGCGGTTGGCTCCGAGCTGCTCGACGCTGAGGCCGCGAGGCCGCAGCACGCTAGTTGACGAAACTGCCATGCAGGGCTCCGGTTGATTACTTCGAGTAAAGCTCGACGATCAGGCTCTCGTTGATGTCGGTCGGCAGATCGCCGCGGTCCGGCATCGACTTGAACGTACCTTCGAACTTCTTGCTATCGACTTCGACCCACTGCGGACGCAGGTCCATGGTGTCGAACACGGTCGCCGCTTCCTGCACACGCAGCTGGGTGCGGGCGCGCTCGGTCAGGGCAACCACGTCACCAGCGCGAACCTGGTACGACGGGATGTTCACCTTCTTGCCGTTGACCAGCACGGCCTTGTGGCCGACCAGCTGACGGGCCTGGGCGCGGGTGACCGCAAAACCCATGCGATAAACGACGTTGTCCAGACGGCTTTCGAGCAGGCGCAGCAGGTTCTCGCCGGTGTTGCCCTTGAGGGTCGACGCCTTGGCGTAGTAGTTGCTGAACTGACGCTCGAGCACACCGTAGATGCGCTTGACCTTCTGCTTTTCACGCAGCTGCAGCGCGTAGTCCGACATGCGCATGCGCTTGTTGGCGCCATGCTGGCCGGGCTTGTTTTCCAGCTTGCACTTGGAGTCCAGCGCGCGGGCCGGGCTCTTCAGGCTGAGATCTGCACCCTCGCGGCGGGCGAGCTTGCAGGTAGCTCCACGATAACGTGCCATGGGTATGCTCCTTAGACTCGACGCTTCTTGGGGGGACGGCAGCCGTTATGCGGAATCGGCGTGACGTCGATGATGTTGAGCACCTTGTAGCCCAGCGCGTTCAGCGAACGCACGGCGGACTCACGACCCGGACCCGGGCCCTTGATGCGGACTTCCACAGTCTTCACGCCGTAGTCGCCAGCAGCGCGGCCGGCCTTTTCGGCGGCAACCTGGGCTGCGAACGGGGTCGACTTGCGCGAGCCGCGGAAACCCGCGCCGCCGGCAGTCGCCCACGACAGAGCGTTGCCCTGACGGTCGGTGATCGTGACGATGGTGTTGTTGAAGGAGGCCTGCACGTGGGCCACGGCATCCGTGACAACGCGCTTGATCTTCTTCTTGGTCTTGACAGGCTTAGCCATGTTCGGAATCCGTTACTTCTTGATGGCGCGACGCGGGCCCTTACGGGTGCGTGCATTGGTACGCGTGCGCTGGCCGCGCACCGGCAGACCACGGCGGTGACGCAGACCGCGGTAGCAACCCAGATCCATCAGACGCTTGATGGCAATACCCACCTCGCGACGAAGATCGCCTTCAACGACATACTTGCCGATTTCGTGGCGAAGCTTTTCCACTTCACCTTCACTCAGGGACTTGATCTGCGTGGTCGGAACCACGCCCGCGTCCGCGCAGACCTTCTTGGCCCGGCTGCGGCCGATCCCGTAAATGCTCTGCAGGCCAACCCAGACATGCTTCTGGACCGGCAAATTGACACCCGCGATGCGCGCCATGATGTACTTTCTCCGATGCGTTTCGTGCGCGGTAAACGCGCAATTCTAACTGTAAACAACCCGATAGGAAAGCCCTGCGGCACCTGGGGTGCCGCCGCCCTCCGAACTGAACCAACTTCCTTCCGCCCCAGCAGCCATCAGTTGCGGCGGAAATTGGCCTTCTTGAGCAAGCTTTCGTACTGGTGACTGACCAAGTGCGCCTGCACCTGAGCAGTGAAATCCATCACCACCACCACCACGATCAGCAGAGAGGTGCCGCCGAAGTAGAAGGGGACGTGCCACGCCTTTTGCATAAACGAGGGAACCAGACAGACCAGCACCAGGTAGAGGGCGCCGACACCGGTCAAACGGGTCATCACGTTATCGATGTAATCGGCCGTCGAGCGGCCGGGACGGATACCCGGAATCAGGGCGCCGGAGCGCTTGAGGTTATCCGCCGTCTCCTGGGAGTTGAAGACGATCGCCGTATAGAAGAAGGCGAACGTGATCACCAGCACCGCGAAGACAATGTCGTACAGCGGCTCGCCCGGGGTCAACGCCTGGGTCAGCTCGGTCAGCCAGCGAGACTGGTGACCCTGGCCGAACCAGGTGGCCGCGGTGGCCGGGAACATCAGCAGGCTCGATGCGAAGATCGGCGGAATCACGCCCGCCATATTGATCTTCAGCGGCAGGTGCGACGTCTGATTCATGTAGGCGCGCTGACCACCGGAACGACGGGCGTAGTTCACGGTGATACGCCGCTGGGCGCGCTCCATGAACACCACGAACGCAGTGACCGCGAGGATCAGACCCACCACCATGATCATCCGGATCACGGAGAGCTCACCATTGCTGGCCATGGTCAGCGTGTGCGCAACCGCACCCGGCAGACCGGCCACGATACCGGCGAAGATCAGCAGCGAGATACCGTTGCCGATGCCGCGTTCCGTGATCTGCTCACCCAGCCACATCAAGAACATCGTGCCGGCGGTAAGACCGACGATCGACGCCAGGATGAAGCCCATACCCGGCGTGTACACCACCGGCGCGCCACCCGATGCCACCTGCTTCTGCAGGGCCACCGCGATGCCGAACGCCTGGAATGCCGCCAGACCGACCGTGCCAAAGCGAGTGTAGGTGGTCATCTTGCGACGACCAGCCTCACCTTCCTTACGCAATGCCTGCAGACTCGGGATGACCGAACCCATCATCTGCACCACGATGGAGGCAGAGATGTAGGGCACCACGCCAAGCGCGAACACCGAGAAACGTGCCAGCGAGCCACCCGAGAACATGTTGAACATGTTCATCAGGCCGCCGCCCTGCTCGATCAGGTTCGTCATGGCTTCCGGGTTAACGCCCGGAACCGGGATGAAGGAACCGAGACGAAAAACGATCAGCGCACCAATCACGAAGAAGATGCGCTGACGCAGTTCCGTCAGCTTGCCGAGCGATCCGAGCGATGTGCCCTGGGCTGCCGCCACGTGATTACTCCACGCTGCCGCCGGCAGCTTCGATCGCTGCCTTTGCACCGGCCGTAGCCAGCACGCCCGACAGCTTCACCGCACGGCCGATCTCGCCCTTGGCGACGACCTTGACCTTCTTGGCGCGGCTGTCGATCAGACCAGCCTGGTGCAGGACGATCGGGTCGATCACGTCAGCCTTCAGAGTGGCCAGCTGGTACAGGAACACTTCCTGGCTCTCGACCTTCTTCAGCGAGCGGAAGCCCACCTTCGGCAGGCGGCGCTGCAGCGGCATCTGGCCGCCTTCGAAACCATACTTGTGGGTGCCGCCCGCGCGAGCGTGCTGACCCTTGTGACCGCGACCAGCGGTCTTGCCCAGGCCCGAACCAATACCGCGACCGACGCGGAGGCGGGTCTTGCGGGCACCGGCGGCCGGCTTGATGTCGTTAAGACGCATGGTGATTACTCCTCAACCCGCACGAGGTAATAGACCGTGTTGATCAGGCCACGCACCTGCGGGCTGTCCTTCAGTTCACGGACGTCATTGAGCTTGTTCAGGCCGAGCGCCTTCACGCTCAGGCGATGACGGCTCTGCACACCGCGCAAGCCCTTGACCAGGCGCACGCGCACGGTGGCGGCGGTTTCGTTCTTAGCCATTGCCCAGCACCTCTTCAATGGTCTTGCCGCGCTTGGCAGCGATCTGCTTCGGCGAAGCAACCGCCTGCAGGCCCTTGATGGTCGCGCGGACCAGGTTGATCGGGTTGCGCGAACCGACGGCCTTGGCCAGCACGTTCTTCACGCCCACCACTTCCAGCACGGCGCGCATGGCACCACCGGCAATGACGCCGGTACCTTCGGAGGCCGGCTGCATGAACACGCGGGCTGCGCCGTGGTTGGCCTTGATGGCGTACCACAGGGTGCCGTTGTTCAGATCGATGCTCACCATGTTGCGGCGGGCGCGATCCATGGCCTTGGAGATGGCGACCGGCACTTCACGCGCCTTGCCATAGCCGAAGCCCACGCGACCTTCGCCGTCGCCGACCACGGTCAGCGCGGTGAAGCTCATCTGGCGGCCACCCTTCACGGTCTTGGCCACGCGGTTGACGGCAATCAGCTTCTCGAGCAGGCCGTCCGAATTTTCGCGATCGGTAGAAGACATGTTCTTTTTCCGTATGCCCAGCGAACCGGGACTTTTGCTTGCGGCTATGCCGCTTGGAGTTGTAGGTACTTCTGGTGGGTTCAAGTGCCGATCAACGACCGGCACCTGAAACCGGACTGGCTTAGAACTTCAGACCAGCCTCACGAGCCGCATCGGCCAGAGCCTTGATGCGACCGTGGTAGCGGAAGCCCGAGCGATCGAACGCCACGGACTCGATACCGGCAGCCAGTGCACGCTCAGCCACGGCCTTGCCGACAGCGGCAGCAGCGGTCAGGTTCTTCGTGCCCTTCAGGCCATCAGCAACCGACTTCTGCACCGTGGAAGCCGCGGCAACCACGCTCAGGCCATCGGCGGCAAACACCTGTGCGTACAGGTGCTGACCGGTGCGATGCACAGACAGACGGGCAACGGCGAGCTTGCGGATGTGAGCGCGGGTGGACTTGGCGCGACGCAGGCGGGATTCGTTCTTGTTCATCGTGTTCTCTCCAGGAAGCGGATAGGCGATTAGGCCTTCTTGGCTTCCTTCAGGGTGATCTTCTCGCCGGAGTAGCGCACGCCCTTGCCCTTGTAGGGCTCCGGCGGACGGAAACCGCGGATCTTGGCAGCCACTTCACCCACGCGCTGCTTGTCCGAACCCTTGATGAGGATTTCGGTCTGCGACGGGGTTTCGATGGTGATGCCTTCCGGCGCGTCGAACACGACCGGATGCGAGAAGCCCAGAGCGATGTTCAGCGACTTGCCGGCCATCGAGGCGCGGTAGCCCACGCCGACCAGCTCAAGCTTGCGCTCGTAACCGTCGGAAACGCCCTTGACCATGTTGGCCAGCAGCGCACGCAGGGTGCCACCGAACTTGTCGTCAGCGCCTTCGGCCACGGCGATGGTCGCCACGCCGTTGTCGATGGAGACGGATGCGCCCGGCAGGGCGTGGGTCGCCAGGGTGCCCTTCGGGCCCTTGACGGTGAAGCCATTGGCGGTCGAGGTGATCTCAACGCCCTTCGGCAGGGTAATCGGCTGTTTGGCAACGCGGGACATCGTCGGCTCCTTATGCGACCTGGCCGATGACTTCGCCGCCCAGACCCTTGGCACGGGCCTGCGCGTCGGTCAGCAGACCGGCGGAAGTCGAGATGATCGAGATACCCAGGCCACCCAGGACCTTCGGCAGCTCGTCCTTGCCGCGGTAAACGCGGAGGCCAGAGCGGCTGACACGGGTAATGGTTTCGATAGCCGGACGGCCTTCGAAATACTTGAGCTTGATCTCGAGCACCGGCTTGCCTTCCGCGATGGAGGCCTTGGCGTCGAGGATGTAGCCCTCGTTCTTAAGAAGGTTGGCGATGGCCACCTTCAGCTTCGACGACGGCATGTTTACGGTCTGCTTGCCCGTGAGCTGGGCGTTGCGGATGCGCGTAAACAGATCGGCGATGGGATCAGTCATGCTCATGAAAACATCCTTCAGAGTGCACCGATATCCGAAAAACCGGAAATCTGTTTTGAGTTGTATGCCGACACAGGGTCGACCTGCAGTGACGCAGACCGACGACTATAGCAGCATTTTTCCGACTTTGCGAATAAGGGCGCGAAATCGCGCCAACGGCGGCAGGCTGTGGCCTGCCGCCGCATCGGAACGGGATAGGGTTTGCGCCCTACCCCGCCCAGTTTTGGGTCTTACCAGCTGGCCTTGCGCAGGCCAGGAACGTCGCCACGCATGGTGGCTTCGCGCAGCTTGTTACGGCCGAGGCCGAACTTCTGGTACACGGCACGCGGACGACCGGTCAGCGCGCAGCGCGTACGCTGACGGGCCGGGCTGGCATCACGCGGCTGCTTCTGCAGCTTGGTCTGGGCTTCCATCTTCTCCTCGTAGGAGGCGGTGGGGCTCAGCACGATCGCCTTCAGTTCGGCGCGCTTGGCGGCGTACTTCTTGGCGAGCTTGGTCCGCTTGAGATCGCGGTTGATCATCGAGGTCTTGGCCATGATTTCTCTCGCGGCTCTTAGTTGCGGAACGGGAAGCTGAAGGCTTCCAGCAGCGCCTTGGCTTCTTCGTCAGACTTGGCGGTGGTGGTGATGGAGATATCCATACCGCGCATCGCGTCGACGGCGTCGAAGTCGATTTCCGGGAAGATGATCTGTTCCTTGATGCCGAAGTTGTAGTTACCACGGCCATCGAAGGCACGACCCGAGACACCACGGAAGTCGCGCGTACGCGGCAGCGAGATGTTGATCAGGCGATCGAGGAATTCCCACATCTGGGCACGGCGCAGGGTGACCTTGCAGCCGATCGGCCAACCATCGCGGATCTTGAACGAGGCAACCGACACGCGGGCCTTGGTCTGGATCGGCTTCTGGCCAGAGATCTTGGCCATGTCGGCCACGGCGTTCTCAAGCACCTTCTTGTTGCCCGCCGCTTCGCCCACGCCCATGTTCAGCGTGATCTTCGTGATGCGCGGAACCTGCATCACGTTCTGGTAGCCAAAACGCTCTGTGAGCTTCTTGATCACCTGGTCTTTGTAAAACGTTTCGAGACGCGTCGTCATAACGTAGATTCCTTACGCGTCCACAACTTCGCCGTTGGACTTGAACACGCGCACCTTACGCCCATCAGAGAGCGTCTTGGCGCCAACGCGTTCACCCTTGCCCGTGGCGGAGTTGAACAGCTGGACGTTGGAGATGTGGATCGAAGCTTCACGCTCGACGATGCCGCCAGCCTGGTTGGCCTGGGGGTTCGGCTTGGTGTGACGCTTGACCAGGTTCACGTTGGAGACGAACACGCGGTCGCCGTCAACGCGCAGCACGTCGCCGCGCTGACCCTTGTTCTTGCCGGTGATCACGAGGACCTGATCACCCTTGCGGATACGGTTCATGGTCTAGTCTCCGCTCAGAGCACTTCGGGCGCGAGGGAGACGATCTTCATGAACTTCTCGCTGCGCAGCTCGCGAGTGACCGGTCCGAAGATACGGGTGCCGATCGGCTCGAGCTTGTTGTTGAGGAGGACCGCTGCGTTGCCGTCGAAACGGATCAGCGAGCCATCGGGACGGCGGACACCCTTGGCGGTACGAACCACCACGGCGTTGTACACCTCACCCTTCTTCACCTTGCCGCGGGGGATGGCATCCTTCACGGTGACCTTGATCACGTCACCGATCGCGGCGTAACGGCGCTTGGAGCCGCCGAGCACCTTGATGCACATCAGTTCCTTGGCACCGCTGTTGTCGGCCGCGGAAAGCGTGCTTTGCATCTGGATCATGTCTGCACCCTCCCTTAGACGTTAGCGCGCGTGACGATTTCGACCACGCGGTGATGCTTGGTCTTGGACAGAGGACGGCACTCCGCGATGCGGACCACGTCGCCCTCGTTCGCGCCCAGGTCGTCCTGTGCGTGAAGCTTGGTCGAGCGGCGGATGATCTTGCCGATCAGCGGATGCTGTTCCTGGCGTTCGATCAGGACCGTCACGGTCTTGTCCATCTTGTTGCTGATGACGCGGCCCTCGAGGGTGCGCGTCTGCTTTTGGTTGTCGCTCATATCGGCCGTCCCTTACTTCTTGCCGCCGAGCACGAACTTCGTGCGGGCGATGTCGCGCCGAACGCGGCGCAGCTGGTGCGGCTGGTTGAGCTGGCCGGTGCCCTTCTGCATGCGCAGGTTGAACTGCTCCTTGCGCAGGTCCAGCAGGTGCTTATTCAGCTCTTCGGCCGTCTTGTTGGTCAGATCTTTGATGGCCATATCACATCACCGCCCGGGTCACGAATTGGGTCTGGACCGAGAGCTTGGCAGCAGCCAGGCGGAAAGCCTCGCGTGCGGTTGCCTCGTCGATACCCTCGATTTCATAGAGCATGCGGCCCGGCTGGATCGGGGCGACCCAGTATTCGACGCCACCCTTACCGGCACCCATTCGAACTTCGATGGGCTTCTTGGTAATCGGCTTGTCCGGGTACACGCGGATCCACAGCTTGCCACCGCGCTTCACGAAGCGGGTGATGCAGCGACGACCGGCCTCGATCTGACGCGCGGTCAGCGCGCCGAACGTGGTGGCCTTCAGACCGAACTCGCCAAAGCTGACAAGGTTCGAGGAGAAGGCCAGACCGTCGTTGCGGCCCTTGAACTGCTTACGGTATTTGGTTCGCTTGGGTTGCAGCATGGCAACTCTCCTTACTTCGCCGTCCGCTCGCGACGGCCTTCACCGCCCTCGCGACGCGATTCACGACGACCCTCGCCACCCTCACGGCGCGGCTGGGACTGCTCTTCCTTCGACTCCTGGTTGACCTGGGACAGATCGAAGATCTCGCCCTTGTAGATCCACACCTTGATGCCGATGACGCCGTAGGTCGTATGAGCTTCGGCGGTGCCGTAGTCGATGTCGGCGCGCAGCGTATGCAGCGGCACGCGACCTTCACGGCTCCATTCGGAACGAGCAATCTCAGCGCCATTCAGACGACCAGAGACATTGATCTTGATGCCCAGGGCACCGAGGCGCATCGCGTTACCGACCGCACGCTTCATGGCGCGACGGAACATGATGCGACGCTCAAGCTGCTGCGCGATGGACTCGGCAACCAGCTGCGCGTCAATCTCGGGCTTGCGCACTTCGCTGACGTTGATGTGCGCCGGAACGCCCATCAGCTCGCTGACTTCCTTGCGCAGCTTCTCGATGTCCTCACCCTTCTTGCCGATCACCACGCCCGGACGGGCGGTGTGAATCGTCACGCGCGCGGTCTTGGCCGGGCGCTCGATGAGGATCTTGGAGATGCCGGCCTGGGCCAGCTTCTTGCGCAGCATCTCGCGGACCTTCAGGTCAGCCGCGAGGTACTGGGCGTATTCGCCCTTGTTGGCGTACCACTTCGAGTTCCAGTCCTTGGCAATGCCGAGGCGGATACCGGTGGGATGAACTTTATGACCCATCGTCTATGTCCTCTTAGTTGCCAACGACCACAGTGATGTGGCTCGTGCGCTTCAGGATGCGGGAACCGCGGCCCTTGGCGCGGGCGTACATGCGCTTCATCGCCGGACCTTCGTCCACGAAGATGCGCGAGACCTTCAGCTCGTCGACGTCAGCGCCGAGGTTGTTCTCGGCGTTGGCGACGGCCGACAGCAGCACCTTGCGGACAATGGCTGCAGCCTTCTTGTTGGTGAAGTTGAGCACGTCACTGGCACGGCCCACGGGCATACCGCGGACCAGGTCAGCTACCAGGCGTGCCTTCTGCGCCGAAATGCGGGCGCTACGCAGGATCGCTTTGGCTTCAGTGCTCATCACTTGCCCTTCTTGTCGCCGCCATGGCCCTTGAAGGTGCGGGTCACTGCGAACTCGCCGAGCTTGTGCCCGACCATGTTCTCGTTGACCAGCACAGGGACATGCTGACGGCCGTTGTGGATGGCGATGGTCAGGCCAACCATCTCCGGGAGGATCATCGAACGACGCGACCAGGTCTTGATCGGACGCTTGTTATTGGCGGAAACGGCGGCTTCCACCTTCTTTACGAGGTGCAGGTCGACGAACGGACCTTTCTTTAGAGAGCGCGGCATAGTCGTTTCCTATTACTTGCGGCGACGCACGATGAACTGCTGCGTGCGCTTGTTGTTGCGGGTCTTGTAACCCTTGGTCGGCGTGCCCCACGGGCTGACCGGATGACGGCCACCGGAGGTACGGCCTTCACCACCACCGTGCGGGTGGTCGACCGGGTTCATCACAACGCCGCGGACGGTCGGACGGATACCGAGCCAGCGCTTCGCGCCGGCCTTGCCGAGCTTCTTCAGGCTGTGTTCGCTGTTGCCGACTTCACCGATGGTGGCGCGGCAGTCAACCGGCACACGGCGCATTTCGCCGGAGCGAAGACGCAGCGTGGCGTAACCGGACTCGCGGGCCACCAGCTGGACCGAGGCGCCAGCGGAGCGAGCAATCTGCGCGCCCTTGCCCGGCTTCATCTCGATGCAGTGGATGGTCGAACCCACCGGGATCGCACGCAGCGGCAGGCTGTTGCCGGCCTTGATCGGCGCGTCGCTGCCCGATACCAGACGGTCACCCACCTGCACGCCCTTCGGCGCGATGATGTAGCGGCGCTCGCCATCGGCGTAGCACAGCAGCGCGATGTGCGCGGTGCGGTTGGGATCGTACTCGATGCGCTCGACGCGGGCGGCAATGCCTTCCTTGTCGCGCTTGAAGTCGATGATGCGGTAACGCTGCTTGTGACCGCCACCCTGGTGACGAACGGTGATGCGACCGTAATGGTTGCGACCGCCGTTCTTGTTCTTGGCTTCGGTCAGGGCAGCGTACGGCGCGCCCTTATGGAGACCTTCGGTGCGGACGCTAACTGCGTCGCGGCGGCCCGGGGAGGTCGGCTTATGAGTGATCAGTGCCATCTCAATTCAACTCCTGGCTCAGGCCTTGGACGACACGTCGATGGTCTGACCATCGGCGAGACGAACGTAGGCCTTGCGCTTGCCCTGGCGATTGCCAGCGCGGAAACGGAAGGACTTGACCTTGCCCTTGGCGTTGACGAGGTTCACCTGCTCGACCTTGACGTCGAACATCTGTTCCACCGCAGCGCGGACATCGGCCTTGGTTGCCTCGGGGGCCACCACGAACACGTACTGGTTCTTCTCGGCCAGGCGAGCAGCCTTTTCCGAGATGTGCGGCGCACGCAGCGTATTCAGGATGCGTTCGTTGCTCATGCCAGCCACTCCTCGATCTTCTTCACCGCATCGACCGTCATGACGATGTGGTCGGAACCGACCAGGCTGACCGGGTTCAGGGCCAGCACGTCAACGACGTGGATGTACGGGATGTTGCGTGCAGCCAGGAAGGTCGCCTCGTTGGCGTCTTCCGACACCAGCAGCACACGACCGGAAACCTGCAGCTCGGCCAGCTTCGCGACCATCGCCTTGGTCTTCGGGGTATCGATGCCGAAGCTCTCGACCACCTTCAGACGGTCCTGGCGGATCAGCTCCGACAGGATGGAGCGGAGCGCGACGCGGTAAGCCTTGCGGTTCACCTTCTGCTCGAAGTTACGCGGCTTGGCCGCAAACGTGACACCACCGCCCACGAAGATCGGAGCGCGGTAGTCGCCGTGACGAGCGCCGCCGCCCTTCTGCTTCTTGAACTTCTTGGTGGTACCCGACAGCTCGCCACGCGACAGCTGGGCCTTGGTACCGGCGCGACCGCCGGCCTGGTAGGCCACAACCACCTGGTGGATCAGAGCCTGCTTGAACTCACCGCCGAACACTTCGTCCGACACGTTGAGCGGCTTGGCGCCAATGACATTGATTTCCATGGCGTCTCTCCTCAGCCCTTGGTCGTCGGACGGATGACGACGTCGCCGCCGGTAGCACCCGGCACCGCGCCCTTCACCGCGATCAGATGACGCTCGGCGTCGACCTTGACCACTTCCAGGCCCTGCTGCGTGCGGTTCACCGCACCCATGTGGCCTGACATCTTCTTGCCCGGGAACACGCGACCCGGGGTCTGACGCTGACCGATAGAACCCGGCGCACGATGCGACAGCGAGTTACCGTGGGTCGCGTCACCCATGGTGAAGTTGTGGCGCTTGATGGTGCCCTGAAAGCCCTTACCCTTCGACACGCCGGCGACGTCAACAATCTGACCCACCTGGAACACGTCGTCGGCCTTGATCTCGGCGCCCACGCTGTACTTGCCGAGATCTTCGGCAGCCACGCGGAACTCCCACAGACCACGACCCGGCTCGACCTTCGCCTTTGCGTAGTGGCCCTTCAGCGGCTGCGTCAGCAGGCTGGCGCGCTTGACGCCCGCCGCGACCTGCACAGCGCTGTAGCCATCGTTATCTTCCGTCTTCAGCTGCGTGACGCGATTCGGGGTGGCCTCAATCAAGGTCACCGGAATCGAGCGTCCGTCTTCAGTGAAGAGTCGGCTCATGCCGCACTTGCGGCCAACCAGTCCGATACTCATGTTCGTATCCTGTCCTTCGCTCAACCAAGCTTGATCTGAACGTCCACGCCAGCGGCGAGGTCAAGCTTCATGAGCGCGTCCACGGTTTTGTCGTTGGGGTCGACGATGTCCAGCACGCGCTTGTGCGTACGGGTCTCGTACTGGTCGCGGGCATCTTTGTCGACGTGCGGCGACACCAGAATGGTGTAACGCTCGATCTTGGTCGGGAGCGGAATCGGGCCGAGGACCGTAGCGCCAGTGCGCTTGGCCGTCTCGACGATTTCGCTGGCCGAACGGTCGATCAGACGATGATCGAACGCCTTGAGCCGGATGCGAATCTTTTGGTTCGCCATAAACCGTGTCCTGTTATCGAAAGAACAAATTCTGTGAACCGGATGGGCTTCTCACCCACCCGCACAACCCATTTACTGCTGTACTACCAGCCGTCATTAGACGACGCGAAGATTCGCGTCCAAAACGACCTTAAAAGACTAGGCAGGCCCCAAAAGGACCCACCTAGACGGAAAAGTATAAAACGCGCGAAATGGCCAGGTCAACAAAGCGTCATGCTTTGTCGTCCAAGCCCTCTCTTGCGTGTTGGCCATCCCGGCCAGCGAACTCGAAGCACTTCCTGTGCCTCATTTCGCTGTAAGGTCGCCAAGCACAGGGCCGGGCGACAGGCAAGACGGAGACTATAGCGGCAAAATCAGTTGAAGAAAAGCCCCAAATCATGCTTTCCGCTGAATTTGCTAAAAAAAACCGGCCCAAAGGCCGGTTTTTTCAGGTCGCCACCCTAGAGTGGCTTCCCTTGAGGTCTTACTTGATGACCTTGGCCACCACGCCGGCGCCGACGGTACGGCCGCCTTCGCGAATGGCGAAGCGCAGACCCTGGTCCATGGCGATCGGGTGGATCAGGGTGACAACCATCTTGATGTTGTCGCCCGGCATGACCATTTCCACGCCTTCCGGCAGCTCAATCGCGCCGGTCACGTCGGTCGTGCGGAAGTAGAACT